>Ga0209958_1000018_pt1 | contig 776639 bp, 618 predicted proteins | sample ThiBio_inoc_plan_FD_183942 | JGI IMG/M metagenome (GOLD analysis project Ga0209958, IMG submission 183942) | Wastewater bioreactor microbial communities from Cape Town, South Africa - Thiocy_inoc_plan (SPAdes) | ecosystem: Engineered > Bioremediation > Thiocyanate > Unclassified | place: South...
CGACCATAGGAACACCGCCACTGCAAACAAAGGCGGCGCCAGAAAAACCATTTGCCACGATCCCACGGACATCATGGCCAAGCCCAAAAAAGGCGCGATCACCGGAGTGAACAGGAAAATGGTGAAGATCAGCGACAGGATCCTTGCCATTTCATCCCCGGCAAAACGGTCGCGCACACCGGCAATGGTGGTCATAAACACCGCCGACGCACCCATGCCGGCGAAAAACCGTGCAGCGAGCATGGTAGGAAGGTCGGGTGCCATCGCTGCGATGATACCGCCGACGATATAGAGTGGAAATCCGACCCGCAGGATAGCCAGACGACCGAAGCGGTCGGAGAGGGCGCCGAAAATGATTTGTGCAACCTGCCCCATGAAAAAGAAGGAAATGATCTGCGCCGTATCGGTTGAATCGGGGCCGAGGCCAAAATGCTTTCGTACCTCGCCGAATGCCGGCAGCATGATGTCGATGCCCAGCGCGGTGAGCGTCATGGTGCAGGCGGAAAGGGCGATGAATTCGCCGGGTCTCATTTTCATGGTGCTACGTTTTCTGCAAATTTACTTTCGCGGAGGCGGGTGTACGATGTGCAAAATAGACTTTCTCGAGGGGCAATCCAGACAAAATTCTGCACCGGTGGCGCACACGATCGGGTTGTATTAAAGATATAAGTAATTGTAAAAATATTATTGTCTTAATTATAGACAATAAATAAACTTCTTCTTTACCTTTGCTTCATGACGGTCGGGGAACCAACATTGTTCGGACCGGTCGGTTCCATTACTTCACCAAAAACATATTGATTATGAGAAGGATTAGCTCTATTGTGGTGGTCTTGTGCCTGTTGGGCGCGGTGTATGGCAGCATTGCCCAGACGGCACCTGCCGACTATTTTGCAGGCAAATGGGAAATTACCGTTTTCGGGACACCGAATGGCGATGCCAAGCTGGTGGCAGACCTGGCGCGGACCGATGGCAAGCTGGGCGGGCAGATCACCAACGCCACCGATCCAAATGCCGAGAAAATAGCCATTACCAGTGTCGACGAAGCGGCTGATAAAATCACGATCGGATTTTCCGCTCAAGGTTATGACGTGACACTCGACCTCTCGAAAGTCGATGACGACAACCTCAAAGGAAGCATGATGAGTATGTTCGACGCTTCGGCGAAGAGGATGAAATAGGCTGTCCGCGCCAACTCAAAAACATGGCGACAGGCCATTGATATTGCATAACTGATTAACCTGATAGCAGGCCGTGGGCGACCAGTCGCACATGGCCTTTTTCATTTGCGGTATGTAGCCGACATGGCCCATCCCGGCACGATTTTTAAGTAATCGCGCCGTTCAAATGGATCATCAACAGTTTTAAACACAAACTACATGCTAGCAATGAATTATCGAGGGCCCTACCGGGTCCGTGCCGACCGCAACATGCCGATGCCGCGGATCGAGCATTCCGGGGATGCCATTGTACGGGTGACGCGCTCCTGCATATGCGGGTCGGACCTGCACCTCTATCACGGAATGGTGCCCGACACCCGCATTGGTACCACTTTTGGCCACGAGTTTATAGGTGTGGTGGAAGAAGTAGGTGCGGATGTGACCAACCTCAAAGTGGGCGACAACGTACTTGTTCCGTTCAATATCGCCTGCGGGAAATGTGTTTTCTGCGAACAGCAGCTTTTCGGGAACTGCCACGAGTCCAACTCCGAGGCGACCGCAGTAGGAGGGATCTTCGGCTATTCGCATACAGCAGGCGGGTTCGACGGCGGTCAGGCCGAATATGTGCGGGTGCCCTACGCGGACGTAGGCCCGCTGGTAATCCCCGAAAACATGGACCATGACGACGCGGTACTATTGACGGACGTCGTACCCACGGGCTACCAGGCGGCGGAAATGGCGGGCATCAAACCTGGCGATACGGTGGTGGTGTTTGGCGCCGGGCCCATCGGTATTATGGCGGCGAAATGTGCCTGGTTATTTGGTGCAGGAAGGGTAATCGTCATCGACCACCTGGAATACCGCCTGGAATTCGTGAAAAATTATGCGCAATGCGAGGCGTACAACTTCCGCTCGCTAGAAGATCCGGTTCTATTCATTAAAAAGACCACCGATTGGATGGGAGCCGATGTTTGCATCGATGCCGTCGGCTGCGAGGCGGCGGGCAGTGCCTTTCATACGATCACCGGCCGTAAGATGATGCTGCAATCCGGCTCTGCCATTGCATTGCACTGGGCGATCAACGCGGTAAAAAAGGGCGGAATCGTCTCCATCGTGGGCGTGTACGGGCCTACCGGCAATATCATTCCCATTGGAAATGTGGTAAACAAAGGGCTTACGCTCCGGGCCAATCAGGCGTCGGTAAAAAGGCTGTTGCCCAAGCTGATCGAGCACGTACAAGCCGGCCGCATCGACCCCAAGGCTATCGTAACGCACCGGGTTCCGCTGGAAGAAGTAGCCGATGCCTATCATATATTTTCAGCCAAGCTCGATAATTGCATCAAAACCATCCTGATCCCGCCATCAGCCAGAAAATAAGCAGATTATGAAAAAGATACAAAACGATTTCAGCCACATTAATGGCTGGGGAATAGATGCAGACCCGCTGGACGTTCCCAACTATCCGATGAAAAAGCGGACCGAAAATGACAACAAGGGAATGACCTGGGAAAGGCCTGCACAGCAAGCACAGCTTGTCGAAATCCTGCATTCGAACGAAAGGCCCACACTGTCGGCGGTTTTCGGAACGCCCCACCCACCGACCGGTCTGAGCGGGAAAATGCGCAGATGGGCATTCGGGTTCAGCGAATCGCACGTCATGCACTGGTTAGGATTGCTTCTCGCCGATCGGGTGCAGATCATGGAAGGCATTGCCGACGACCTGAAAAGCGGCCACGTTCCCAATCTTTTTGAAGAGCACGGAGGCAAGGCCGAGCTGAAACACAATGCGGCGGGATTTGCAGGGAAGGTTATTTGTACGGCGGCCATTGTGGGACTGGCCGTTGCGCTGCTGCGCAGGAGATAATCAGCGGTCAGCCGCAGCGGGGCCTTCCACGATCGCCCGCACGGCCTCAAAGTCGGCCAATGCCTGCGCATCTTCGGGGTAAAAACTATCCCCTTGTTCCAAAAAAGGTTGCATTGAGGTGCCGTCCGGCGTGGTATAGCGTGGGTCGGCACCTTTTTCGATCAGCAATTTACATACACTCCAATACTGCCGTTCGGCGGCGTAGAGCAGCGCCGACATTTTTGCACGATCGCCGTAATGCGGCATGATGGCATTGGGATCGGCACCGTGGTCGAGAAGCGCTTTGGTGCATTCATAAGCGCCGTAGGATGTATCCAGCGCCGCAAAAATAATGGGTACCACGTTGGGCCTGCCGCTACCGAACTCGGTGGTTCTGGCATTGGCATTAGCCCCTCTTTCCAGTAGCAAGCGCAGAATACGCGGATTTCCATGCTCTGCGGCTTCGTAGTGTACCGGCTGGTCGCTGGGGTTCTCGCTCCTGATGGGCACACCGGCATCCAGCAGGGAATTGATGCAGGCGATACGGGCATCCAGGTCTTTTTCGAAAACAGCACTTTTAACGACCATTTCCAGTAGCGGATAGCCATAGGCGTTCTTGCGTAGCTGCGGCTGGTAATCCGCGATGTATTTTTTCAATTTATCGGGTTTGCCATCCAGGATCGCCCTGGCCATCTTGTCCCTTTCCTTTTCTTCGAAGAATGGCTTTGCCTCGATCATATCTACAATCCCTCTTCCGAATCTGCTGACCGATGAACCGAATTGTATCCACAGGAATGGGATCGCGATCATCGCGAATGCGGTGTATCTGCTCCATGTATAAGGAAGCAGATTGAGGACGATCAGTATGATGAGTATAATGATAGCCAGATAGTAAAACACCCTGCCCATGCCGGAAGCAGCATCACCCCCTTTTGCGGGAAAAAGCGTTTCAAGCATTACCAGCGCGAAGAGTACGCCTATTACCACCCAGTTAGCGACGGTGACCGTTTTGAGGTAATTCATGGAGCTGAATAGAGGGGTTGCGAAATAGGAGCGGCTATGGGGTTAACCAAACGCAGGCTGAAACTGCACCATGGCCCGGAATACCGGCTGGCCTGAATCGCTCTGAAACCCGTCGCCATGGAACCTGTATGTCTGGTACCGATCCTTAAAAATGCCGTTTCCGGTGTAATCGAAACTGTCGATGTCGGAAACGCGGTAGCCCTTGCCGTCGACGAAAACTTTACTGTGGTCTTTATAAAAAGACGTTTTTTGCCATTTGCCAATGTACCGGAAATGGCTGGCGTCTTCGGAAATTACCTGGTCGTTGAAATAGACGCGCTGGCTGTCCTTGCTCAGGTGCTCGTCGAGGCATTTGAAATTCCTGGCATCGGCAGAGAGCAGGTGATTGGCCTTGAAAACATGGCGGTCGTCGCGGCCGAGATCAGCGCCCAGGATCTGAAAATGCACCGGATTGGCACCTGGAATGCATTTACCCCTGAAATAGACATGGTCGAAATCACGCGCATACAGGCAAGGATCCGCCTTGCCTACCGAACCGGCCGTCAGCACCTGGAACGTGCGGGCATGGGCATCAGCGACCAGCGACTTACGTCCGTCGTTTTCGGTGTAGTAAACCAGCTTGTTTTCGATCTGGTAAATGTCAAATGAAGGCAATGGTACGGATGATTCGGTGACGGGGCGGAAGAGGAACAGGCTTGCGATGACTAAGGTGAGACACACACCGGTGATCAGGAGCAGGATGAGCATAGCGTTATAGGATGAGGTTGAGTGTGATGAGAATTATTTTTCACGGCATTGGGAATCGAGCCGCAAAAGTGCATATCGGGTCAGGCAACGTCCAGTTTTTATGATGTAACGGCAACTCTTGTCTATTTACCGGTAAATCATTGACTTTCCGGCATCATGGAAAACCTCATTTAGGCCATTCTGAGGCATTTGTGGGTTTTTACCGATAAATAAATGAGCTAGTACAGTTGTAGAGAATTGACGTATTTGGTTTGGAGATCGCACATATTGGGCGCGAATCGTCAATAAAAATCCTGTCAGCAGTGATGCTCTTCCTCAAAAAGCTGGTCTGTTTATACTCCCTTGCTTGTCTCTGTCTGTTCGGCGGACGCCTCGGGGCGCAGACGCTGTTTCAGAACATACGGTGGCAGGATGGCCTCAGCGCCAAGCAAATCCGTTGTTTATATAAAGATTCTTCCGGCTACCTGTGGATTGGCACTTCCGCAGGCCTCGACCGTTATGATGGGGCCGTCGTGCAGCGTTTTCATGACGGCAATGGAGGCCAAAAGCATTTTGTGAATGCCATTTTACCATTTGAAGGACAGGATACCCTGGTTTTGGGTTTACGGAAAGGGATACTGCTATTTGATAAGCAATCCGGCAAATTCCTCCGCGATCCCAGGTTCGAAGCGCTTGCGCAAAAGTACATTGTCAGTATCCGGGCGGACGACCAGCAGCGGATCTGGATCGGTACATCCGATGGGCTTTACCTGTTTGAAAAGCAAAAATTAAAACCGCTGACGGAAGATTTTCCCGACGCCCGCAAGTTCGATTTCTCGAATTTTCAGCTCAAATTCATGATTTACGATACGCTGCGACGCGGCCTGTGGGTCGGGGGCAGCAAGCCGTTTTTTGTGGACTGCAAATCCAACCGGGTGTATTTCAAAGGTAATAATCCGATCAAATGTCCGCTGCTTGAATCGGAGCTGGTGAATGCGATTGCGCTGGACCGCCTTGGGAATGTGTGGTACGGCTGCGATACCGAGCCCACATTGAATTACTGGGATTACCGGACGGGCAAGCTCGACAAGTATTACGAGCTCGACGGCAAGCAGATCGGTGAGGGCTGTAATTTTATCTTTATCGACCGACAGGACCGGCTGTGGGTTTCTACCTGGCTGTTTGCAGCATTTCTGAAAGAACCGGGGCAGCCTTTCCGCAAGTTTGAATACAGTCAGGACCAGGCATATACCATCGCATACGGGCATTTTCGGGACGCCATTGCCGATGCGCAGGGCAATGTGTGGCTCGGCACGATCAACGGCGTGAGTAAAACGTTGCCCAAAAACCCGATCGAGGCCATTTACAAATTGCCCAGTTTCGAATTTTTCCTGGAAACTACTTTCGCCCACGCGAATTCCATTACGGTAGAGGGCAAAATGATCATCGCGTGCAAGGAGGATGGCGTCGTATTTTACAATACCGTCGATCGTACCTACCGGAAATACCTCACACCCAGCAAAAGGCTGCGGGACAATCGCTCCGTGATGACGGCCAGAGTAGGCGATACCTGGTGGTTTGCGGGCTTTGACGGCATTTATTCGCTCGCTCCGGGGCAGTCTGTTTTGCAGCGTTTCGGTCAAATGAAGAAAGGGCTGCCGTCATACCAGGCGCCTTTTGTGTTCCTCGACAAGCAGGGAAATATCTGGTTTGAGATAGATGGCGACGCATTTTACCGGTACAATCCGGTTACCAAAGTATGCGTTCGCTTCGACGGCACCGACCCGAAGCACGGGCTGTTTAAATTTGCCGATTCGCAGGCATTTGTCCTGCTGGCCAGCGGCGACATTCTCTTCGCCGTACAGGGAAAGGGGCTACTGCGCTACGATCATGCGACCGAACGGTTTACCTCCCTGAATGCCCCCCAACTCGCCGAAGAGTACATTTATGCCATGCGCCAGGGCAAAACGGGCGATATATGGGCCGCTTCCACGGCCAACGGACTGATGAAAATCGATGCAAACGGGAAGGTCCTTAAAACCATCAGCACCAAAAATGGCTTGCCTTATGACCAGGTATCGTCACTGGATATCGATGACAACGGCGTAGTGTGGGCCGCTACCCGTGAAGGACTGGCCGCCTATGACCCCGCCAGCAACAACGTCAGCAAGGTGGAGGTCGATCTCGGTAAAACTTTGCAGGACTACTGGAACTACGTAACCGTGGCCGGCGGCAAAATTTACGCCGTCATGCTCGACCACGTGGTGGTGATCAATCCGCAGCATTTCGCGTCCGTTCCCGTCCAGAAGCCGCCTGCCATTACTTCTGTGAAAATTTTCGGGCAGGAACGCATCCGGGGCCTGAATGCCGGGCTCCTCGAACTGAAACCCGACGAGTCATTTGTGACTTTTCAGTATGCATCGCTCAGCCACCGCGACATTCCCTCTCTGCAATACAGCTATCAGCTCGTGGGGCTCGACAACGACTGGGTGATGGCCGGCCGCAACATCACCGCATCCTACACCGGCCTGCTTCCCGGCGACTATGTATTCAAAGTAAGAAGTACCGATGAAAATGGCCGCTGGATGAAGGCCGCCGGAACGATCAGAATCCGCGTGTTACCGCATTGGTGGCAGACATGGTGGTTTGTGATCGCCTGCACGCTGGCCATCATAGGGATGTTATACTGGTTTTATAATGTTTATACGAAACGTCTCCGGAAGAAGGACCTCGACGACACCATCGAGTATTTTGCCAATAGTGTGTACGGCGATAATTCCGTCAACGAGATATGCTGGGACATTGCCCGAAACTGTATTTCCAAGCTGCATTTTGAAGATTGCGTGGTGTATTTGCTGGATAAAGAAAGCGGTAAACTGATCCAGAAAGCAGCCTACGGGCCGAAAAGTCCGAAAGAATATGAAATCCTGAACCCGATCGAAATTCCGGTGGGTGAGGGCATTGTGGGTGCTTGCGCCGCAACCGGCACGCCGCAGATCATCGGCGACACTTCGAAGGATACCCGTTACATTATCGACGACCAGGCCCGGGCGTCGGAACTGGCCGTCCCGATCCTGCACGAAGGACAGGTGATCGGCGTGATCGATTCGGAGCACCGGCGCAGAAATTTTTATAACCACGACCATGTCCGCGTGATTTCGACGATCGCGGCCATCAGCGCCAACAAAATCACCGAGGCTATGGCACGTGCGCAGGCGGAGCGACAGGAGATCATGCTGCTGCGGATCAATAAAATGCTCGCGGAAAGCCAGCTCATGGCGCTGCGGGCGCAGATGAACCCCCACTTTATTTTCAACTGCCTGAACAGCATCCAGGAATGCATTGTCACCAGGAAATATGCAGAGGCCAGCAAATACCTGAACAAGTTTGCCAAGCTGTTCAGGATTGTGCTCAATAACTCGGGCAAAAATCTGGTCACGATCGCCGAAGAGCGCGATGTGCTGGAACTCTACCTGGAATTGGAACTGATGCGTTTCGGACAAGGGTTCACCTATTCCATTGAAGTGGACCCTGAGCTGGAAGACGATTACGTGCGGCTGCCTTCGATGCTGCTGCAACCATTTGTGGAGAATGGCCTATGGCATGGATTAATGCATAAGGAAGGCGAAAGGCATATGAGTATCCGGTTTTTCCTGATCGGGCCGGAGTTGTTTGCCTGCGAAATCGAAGACAATGGCATCGGCCGGAAGAAATCGGCCGAAATGAGGGCAAATTCCTCGCGCACACGGGAACACGAGTCACGCGGAATACGTATTTGCGAAGACAGGATCGACGTCCTCGCCCGCCAGGGCAACCATGCGAGCCTGGAAGTGATCGACCGCTACGATGAAGCCGGCAATGCCACCGGAACGCTTGTCAGAATAGAATTATCTACCTATTTATATCAGACCTAGACAATGATCAAAGCTCTTATTGTTGACGACGAACCGAGATCAAGAAACGTGCTGGCGCATTACATTGAAACATATGTGGAAGAGATCCGTGAAGTGAGGCAAGCTGAATCAGTGGATATGGCGCTTGAAATCCTGAAAACGTTCCGCCCGAATATCGTTTTCCTCGATGTGGAAATGCCTGCCAAAAATGGCTTCGATTTTCTGCGTGCTTTGAAAGAGCCTGCTTTTGAAGTCATATTCACGACTGCCTATAACCAGTATGCCGTGCAGGCCATCCGGTTCAGCGCGCTGGACTACTTGCTGAAACCGGTCGATCCGGATGAGCTGCGGGCGGCCATAGACCGGTTTCTGAAAAAGCAGAACCTGCACCAGAACCCCGTGCTGTTCGACAACCTCGTGCGTAACATCGCACATAAGCGGGCGAGCGAATTCCGGCTGGCAGTGCCTTACCAGGACGGCGTTTCGTTCTTCACACTCGATCAGATCATCCGCTTGCAGGGGGAAGGCAATTACACTAATATTTTCATCAAAAGCCGTAAGCCCGTGCTGGCGAGCAAGACTTTGAAATACTACGAGGAAATGCTGACGGAATTCGGATTTATCCGGACGCACAAGTCCCATTTGGTCAACCCTAAATTTATTGCAAAACTCATGGCGGACCATGATCTGGTAGAATTACTGGACGGCAGCCGTGTAGAAATATCAAGGCGTAAAAAAGAGGAAGTACTCTTACAACTGCCGCTCGGGAACCAGCCATTGGATAAGTGATATGCTCCGTTAAATCACTATTGTAGTACTTTGAATCATTGCGCGTTTTCTTTGAAGCTATCGAATTCTATTAGCTATGGAGATCTTGGCGATACGCGCGGGGCAAATGTTGCTCATTTTATTACTGGCATTGCTGATCATCGGGGGACTCTGGTTTGCCTTGCGGTTTCGCCGCACAATGCGGTTGCTCGGCACCAGGCATATGGCGGAAGGCCAGGTTGCCGACGCCGTAGTGCTGCTGTCCGAAGAACACCAGGGATCCTATCTTCAGGGAGAAGCCTACTACACTTTTCAAGTTCATGTGAAGCCGGCCCGGGGCCGGAATTTCGTAACGGAAGTCCACGCTTTGCGTGACCAGCTTACCCGCATTCCCCAGGCCGGCGACCGCATTTCGGTCAAATACAACTACTCAGGCCGGAAGCGTATGGTGGTATTGAACCTCGACGGAACGGGACCCACGCCATAACCGCATTCATGGAGTAATCCGGAACCAGTCGTAATCGGCGTAACCGGAGTCGTTTGTTTGAGTCTCCCGGGTGCAGAACAAGCCTACTTTCGCACCGATCCACCTTCCCACCTCTGCCTGAAAGCGTTCTCCCGTCATTTTGAAATTCGCGCCATCCTCGCTGAACCCGAATTCGCATTGGCCGCCTTTGCCCACTTTCACGCGTAAGTGCAAATCGGTCTCGGGTTTGAATTCTGCGAGGACACGCTCTGTTTCCGGTTTACCTTCCGCCGCCTTCCGGCATACTGCGTAAATCAGTTCCGTTTTGTTTTTTGCGCTTCGCAGAAAAATGGTCGCATAACTCTGCCCCATAATCACCAAACCAGTCTTTTCATTGGCCAGATTGGCGTTGGGAGTGAACCGGAGTTTGGTCGTAACGGTGAATTCCTCCGCCGGAAATTTTTGAAGCAGCACATTGGGGTACATCCCACAAGTTTTTGGCATCTCCGGGCATCTGGTAGGAATACAATCTTAGAAAGCTGGCCGCAGGCATGGCCCAGGTACCTTTTGGATTAGCCTGCCATTGCCATTGTTTTCCCAACACGGACATATTGAATTCGTCCGACTCCGGCGGGGTGGCAATTGGGGACTTTTTACTTGTCAATGGTTTGGTGTAGGTCAACACAGGATCACCGATGCCGTCGCCATCCGTGTCGATGCCGATGACCGGCCAGTCGTTCACCCATTTCATAGGCTGCAAATGCACGACGCGGCCATATGCTTCTTTGTCCTGGAAATGCAGGAACCAGTCTTCCGACTTTCCGTTCGCCGGGCTGGTGGTCACCCACGCGCCCTGATGCGGGCCGTTAATGCCGGATTTCCCTTCGGCCATCACCACTTTTCGTTCGTAGGGACCGTACACATTTTTGGAGCGGAGTACAATTTGCCAGCCGGTCGCGACGCCTCCGGCGGGTGCGAAAATGTAGTAGTAGCCATTTCGTTTGTAAAACTTGGGCCCCTCCACAGTTGGGTCAATTTTGTGGCCGTCGTAAACGAGCGCACCTGCGTCGGTCACTTTGGTGCCTTCCGCATTCATTTTCTTAACCGTAATCACACTCTTGATGCCTGCACGGCTGCCCGCCCACCCGTGTACGAGATATACCCGGCCATCGTCGTCCCAGAGCGGGCACGGGTCGATGAGCCCCTTGCCGGCTTCTACGAGCACGGGGTCGCTCCAAGGTCCGGCTGCGTTTTTGGCTTTAATGACATAAATGCCAAAATCCGGGTCTGGATAGTAGATGTAGAATTCGCATTTGTGGAAGCGAATCGCGGGCGCCCAAACGCCGTTTCCATGTTGGGTTTTCTCAAAATGCTCGATGGGTACCTGCCGCGGCAATGCATGGCCGATCAGCGTCCAGTTAACCAGATCTCTGGAATGGAGGATGGGGAGCCCGGGAATGGCGTCGAAGCTGGATGCGGTCATGTAATAATCCTCGCCCACGCGGCAGGCGTCGGGATCGGAGTAATCGGCGTGAAGGACGGGATTTTTGTAGCGACCGTCGTTCAAATCGGCCACCCAGGTTTCGGATACCGCTATGCTGGCGGCTGCTCCGGGGGTAATGCCTAAGTCAGCAGTACGGTTGTGAGCGGCGCCCGTTACCGATCGGTTTGAAATGTTTTTGTGCTGTCCCAAAGCAGCAGTCGCCAGCAAAGTGCCGGCGACCCAAAAATACTTATTTACCTTCATGAATGACCAGGCTTTTCTCCTGTGCTCCCTTTGAAAATTCCTTTAATTTTTGCGCCTTCGAAGCGTCCGTATGGGCAATGCGGATGTTCTGGCTGCGCTCACCGGTAACCGAAATGAGCGTTTCGGCGCGGTCGTTGTACTGCAAGCCGTCAATCGAGATATTTGTCGCATTGTCGGTGAAAATAACCGGTTTCGAATGCTTTGTAATGAGCTTCACATTTTTGAAGCTGATCTTGTCGGCATCGGTCAGTTCCACACCTGTTTCAGCAGAAAGCACCAGGTTTTCCATCACAATGTTACGAACAGGCATTTCCGGCAATCCGCGTACGAAAACGCCTTTGGTAGCACCACTGCACACGATATTTTCAAAATGCATATCCTTGAAAACCGGCGTGCCCTCGTTCACCACCGGCCGCATATCGCGTTCGCCGTCGGTAGCGAACTTGACAAAGTAGTAGAGGTCAAAAAAGATGGCTTCCTGTTTGATATCCTTCATGTTGATGTTTCTTGCGTAAATCTTCTCCACTACCCCGCCGCGTCCGCGCACCGACTTGAAGCGCAGGCCCTTGTCTGTACCCATGAAGGTGCATTGCTCCACGAAGATATTCCGCGCGCCGCCGCTCATTTCGCTGCCTACCACAAATCCGCCGTGTCCCTGGTACACGATATTGTTACGGATAATGCCGTTTTCTGTCGGTATACCTCGTTTTCGGCCTTCTTCGTCCTTGCCGGATTTAATGCAGATCGCGTCGTCGCCCACATCGAGGACGCAGCCTTCGATGAGGAAGTTTTTGCAGGACTCGATGTCCATCCCATCACCGTTATGGGCATACTCCGGATTTTTGACGCGCACATTGCGGATCGTCAGATCCTGGACCATCAGCGGGTGGAGGCACCAAGCGGCGGAATTCTGGAATGTCACGCCTTCGAGCAAAACTTTTTTACAATTATTGAAAACCACCAGGTTGGGCCGTAGAAAGTCTTTGATATCCGCGAAATCCGAAGGCTTTTTCCCACCGGTCAGCAGCATGCTTTTATTTTCTACGCTCGCCTTTTTGAACTGCTCGCTCGGGTACCAGACCTTGCCGTCGTCCTTCAGCACACCGCCCGATTCGATTTTCTCCTTCCATTGCGGCTCGGTGAGCTGGTTTTTGTTCACCGCCCGCCAAACGTCACCATTGCCATCGACAATACCTTTGCCCGTAATGGCCACATTTTCCAGGTCTTTCCCAGAAATCGGAGACTCATTCCGCGCAGCCGCTTTCCCTTCGTAAAAGCCCTCTGTAATGGCATACTGCGACTTGTCCGTCGTGAAAAGCAGCAGGGAGCCTTCCTGCAAATGCAGGTTCACATTGCTTTTCATCACCACGGGCCCTGTAATCCAAAGTCCGGCAGGTACCAGCACCACGCCGCCGCCTTTCTGGCTGCAACTGGCTATGGCCTGGTTAATGGCTTTGGTGTTGAGCGTGTGGCCATCGGCCAACGCGCCGAATGCAGTAATGCGGACGGTGTCCTTGCGGAAAACCGGCTGCTGGATCTTGGGAAGGTTGGACCAGCTGTAAGCCGTGTTCTGTGCCGAAGCGTCGGAAGCATTGCCCCATGCCAATGCCGAGAGGGCCCATGCTGCGATTCTTGTTTTGTAAGTCATGATCAAAGCATCTTCCTGCTTTTCAGGGCAGGAAGATATTTAAAATGGATTATTGATAACCAGCGTTCTGTTTGAACTCGTTTTTGTTCACCACCGCATCCAGCTGTGTTTGCGGGATCGGGCGCAGGGTGTGGTGTTCCTGGATGTTGATGGCATTGTCGGGTGCATATTTCTTCACACGCTCCACCAGCTTGCCGGTGCGTTTCAGGTCAAACCAGCGCAATTGTTCGCCCGCGAGCTCCCGTGCACGCTCGTCCAGGATGAAATCCAGCGTGATATCCGCCGGTTTTGCCTGCATGGCGGCCGCTTTGCCCGGCTTGGCGGCCCGGGTACGCACTACATTGACGTACTCGGCAGCCTTGGTGAGATCGCCTGTTTGCATCGCGGCTTCGGCGGCAATCAGGTACACTTCCGCCAGGCGGATCACGAACACGTCGCGTGCGCTCTGCGCCTCGTTCAGGCTCGCGCGGGTAGGGTCCATGAATTTGGAAAGGGTAGGGTAGCGCAGGTTATCCTTCACGGTACCATCGGCGAGGTAAATGTCGCCCCGGTCGTAAGTCTGGTACTTTTTGGAAGCTTCCACGGCATCGGGAATGTCGAGCTTGGTGCAGTACACGGCGGTATCCCCCTTAGCGACGCCCGTTGGAAGCGTATTGGAATTGGCATACCAGGATTCCATGAAACTGCCTTCATAACGCGCATCGTCCGCCGAGAAAAGGTCGAGCAGGAAGCGGGTAGGCATGTAGCGGTTGAACGGCCGGCCATTGGTAATGTCGCGGGTCATGCCCGGACGGTCGTCGTACTTCATCAGGAAAAGCAAATGCGCATTGTTGCTGCCCCGGCTATGGCCGTAGGGGTTGAAAGTCGAGTTGGCCAGGTCGTTCAATGCGAGGTTAGCCGAGTAATCCACGGTGTAAATCACTTCCTTGGATTTCAGGTTGCTCATTTTCCAGAGATCGGCATAATTGGTTTCCAGTTTGTAACCATAATTACCTTCCAGGACCGCTTTGGCCATTTCCAGTGCTTCCTTGTTCATGCCTCTGGTGAGGTACATTCTGGCCAGAAAAGCCTGCGCGGCGCCTTTGGTAACCCGGCCGTATTGCGGCTGGGTAGCGGGCAGGTTGTTGACGGCAACTTTCAGGTCTTCAAAAATCTGGTTGTAAAAAGTCTCCACCGGGGTCTTGTTGGCGGTGGTCACGATCCCGTTCGTCTCGGTAGTTGTGAAATGCACGCCGCCCCAGGTTTCGACGATATGCCAGTAGTAGAATGCCCGCAAAAAGCGCAGTTCTCCCTCGCGCACAGGACGCAACGGGGCTGAAAGTCCCGCCTGCTCGATGCGGTTAATGCCGCCGTTGCAGAGGTTAATGGCCGCGTAAAACTCCCGCCATTCGTTCGTGAGTGCTGCATTGCTTCCTTGCAGGTTGAGGTATTGGGTCAAATCGCGGTACACCTCACCCGCGCCGCTGGTCCAGATGTCGGTGCCCGTTTCGGCGATGTTGTAGCCTTCCTCCTTGCCGTACCACCAGCGCTGGTACGAGTAGGCGGCGTTCACGAGCGTCTCGAAACCTTCGGGCGTTGTGTAAACGGTCTCGGAGGTCAGGCCCGAGGGGTTATATTCTTCCAATGTATTCTCGCAGGCAAACAGTCCCATCAGGGAAACCGCTATAAACCCTGTTTTCAATAGTTGTGATCTCATTGTTGCTGACTGGTTTAAGGGTTACAGGTTTACATTCAGGCCAAAAATGAACAGCTTCGTCATCGGGAAATTCTCCGATCCGCCGCGTTCCGGGTCATAGTCCAGTTTGGTGAATGTCGCCAGGTTCTTGGCCGTCGCGTAAATGCGCAGGCCGCGGATGATCTTCCAGTTGAACTTGTCCACCGGCAGGTTGTACGCGATCGTCACGTTGCGGATGCGTGCATACGAAGCATCCCGGTAACCCAGTGTCGAGAGGTATTTCAGCCCCGCATTCTTGTTGGGTCGCGGGTATTCGTTGGTCGGGTTTTCCGGCGTCCAGTAGTCGAGGCCGGCCGTGCTGTTGCCCACGCCTTGCTGGTCGAAACGCGCATAGCGGTCGGAATTGATCATCGAACCGATGCGTGCGTAGATCATGAAATTCAGGTCGAAACCTTTGTATTTAATGGTATTGTCCAAACCGCCGCTCCATTTCGGGCGTGGTGTGCCCAGGATCACGCGATCGTTCACGGCGTCGATCTTGCCATCGCCATTCTGGTCTTTCACCTTGATTTCACCCGGCAGCTGCGTGGGCGACATTGCCTTGGCCTGTTCCGCTTCCGAAGTCTGCCAGATACCCAGCTTCTCATAATCATAAAATACGCTGATCGGGCTGCCGATAAACCAGCCGTTGCCGATGTCATTGCCCTCGGTCACGAGCTCGGTGATCTGCTCTTTGTTTTTGGTAAATGTGAGACTCGAATTCCAGGTAAAATCTGCTGTCCGGATGTTGGTGCTGCCGAGCACGACCTCAATACCACGGTTGCGCGTTTTGCCGATATTCTGCTTCACCGTCGTAACGCCGGTGGTAGGCGGCAGGCCGCGGTCGAGGAGCAGGTCGGAGGTGCGGGTATCGTAGTAATCCACCGAACCGTTGATCCGCCCGTCGAACAGGCCGAAATCAAGGCCCAGGTTCTGGGTAGCCGAAAGTTCCCATCCCAGTGCGGCATTACCGACGTTACGGGAGAAGGTGTAAGCAGGGTAAGCCACTTCGTCAAAACCAAATGCAATGCGGGTCAGTGTAGTCTGCGTGGCATATGGCCCCGACGGGTCGTTACCTGCGATGCCGTAGCTCACGCGCAGTTTCAGATCGCTGAGCTTGCTGATATTCTTCATAAAGTGCTCATCGATGATCCGCCAGGCAAAAGCCGCCGACGGGAAGAACGTCCATTTGTTTCCGGGCGCGAGTTTGGAGGAACCGTCCTTGCGGGCTGTCAATGTGAGCAGGTAGCGCTCTTTGAAACCATAATTTACCCGTGCGGCAAATGACACCAGGTTGTTTTTGGAATAGGCCGAATTGATTTTAATCTCTTCCGTAGCGCTGCCCAGCGAATAGAATAGCTGCGAAGGGATCAGCTGGTTCACGCCGGACGCCGAAGCATTGTCCGAAACGGTCGCCAGTGAACTTCCGATACCGGTGAATGTGAAATTGTGCTGGTCAAATGATTTTTGGTAGGTCAGAACGTTCTCCCAGTTGATGGTCCGGCCGTTGGAAACATTGTAGGTAGCCAGAGATTTGCCGGTCAGCGAGCGGTCGATCGACTTCGGGGAAGAGTAGGCGCCATTGCGGGTGTTGGACAGGTTCGCACCGATGGTACTCCGGAATGTCAGGCCTTTCAGCGGCGTAATTTCGAGATAGCCATTCGTCAATGTACGGGTAGTGAGGATATTGTTGTTAAACACGCCCGGCTGCTCATCGGAAAGGGGGTTGGCTGTCTGCCCGTCGAGCATGATGAAATTGAAATTACCGTTCTCATCATATAATGAACCCAGCGGGCTGATTTTGTTAGCCTGGTTCAGCGGGTCACGGCGCACGCTCTGGTTATAATAGGTAAGCTGACTTTGCAAACCGATCTTCATCCAGTCGGTGAGCGTGTAATCCACGTTCAAACGTGCCGTGTAGCGCTTCATTTCATCCAGTTTCAGGATACCTTTTTCATTGAAATAATCCACAGAAACATAGGACTTCAACTTCTCCGAACCGCCGCGAAAGCCCAGCTGGTAATTTTGCTGGAAGCCCGGATGAATGAGCTCCTTCTGGTAGTCCGTCCAGACACCCTTCTGCAATGCGTCGTACTCCGCCACATTGGTGAAAATAGCCGGATCGTCGGCCGGGGTATTCCACACGCCGGCGGCACGCCAGGCTTCACGTTTGAAATCGCGGAACTCGTTAATATTCATAGCACGCGGGTACATGGTTACCTGCGACACGCCTGCGTAGGAGTTGAATGAAATGTCGGGGCGGCCGCTTTTACCTTTTTTGGTAGTAATCAGAATCACCCCGTTGGCGCCCCGTGAACCGTAGATCGCAATGGACGAAGCGTCTTTAAGTACCTCCATCGACTCGATATCGTTCGAGTTGATATCCGCCAGGTCGCCATACTGCACACCGTCCACAATAATGAGCGGGGAGTTATTCCCACCAATCGAGCGGTTACCGCGGATGGTAATGTTCACACCCGCACCCGCTTGTCCGCTGCTGCGGGTAATATCCGCGCCGGCGATCTTGCCCTGCACGGCGTCGAGGACGTTGTTGGAGGGTACCTGTTTGAGTTGCTCGCTTTTGAGCTGTACCACCGAGCCGGTCAGGTCGCGCTTGCGCACGGCCCCATAACCGATCACGACCACCTCTTCCAATGCACTTACGTCGGGTTTCAAAGAAATGCTGAATGTCGTTTGGGCGCCCAGCACCACATTCTGGCTTTGGTAACCCACAAATGAGAAGGTCAGCACCGCGCCAGCGTCATCCGGTACGAGCAGGCTGAACTTGCCCTGACCGTCGGTAGTGGTGCCGCGGTTGGTACCTTTCAGGATCACGCTCACCCCCGGAAGAATGGCATTCTTTTCGTCGGTCAGCACCCCGGTAACGGTCCGGTCCGCAACCTGCGACTGTGCCGGTACGGCCGACTCTTCGCGGGGCGCATTTTCCAGCACTATCTGGCCGCCCACCACGCGATAGGTAAGGTTCAGCGGGGCGAGGATCTCGCCCAGCACCGTATCCAGCCGCTTCTGGCTGACGTCCACGCTCACATTCCTGGCCACATTCACCCTTTCGGAGCTGTACACGATGCGGGCTTTGGTCTGTTTTTCAATGCTGCTGATGACTTTTTCGAAGCGCTGGTTCTGGAATTTCAGCGTCACCAGCCGCGACATCACTTCCTGCTGATCGGCCGCCAGTACCAACTGACATGCAAGCGACACCAGCAATGCCGCATGCAGCATTAATTTCCCGGCCACTTTAAAGCCCCGGCAGGCCCTGAAAAGTAAAGGTTCCGTTTTTTTCATACCTTTAAATGTTTTATTAAATGGAGATTTGATAAAATGAAGCTCCCGAAAAGGCGCGATTCGCTGTCGGCCTCACAGGATTTGCTGGCGCTGGCCCATGTTCGCTGCATGGCCAGCGTTTTCGTTGGCGGCTATGTCTGCATATGGGAATGGATGGGTTTACGGGTTTGAAAAGCGTGTGTTCCGCGCGGTTTGCAACCGGGGCCCGAAATGCGGATCGCCGTGCCGCGGACTTCATACCGGGCGCCCAATGCGGCGCAAATGATATCGAGTTGGGTAAAAAGTGGTTGTCCGGTCAGGTCTGCCGTCAGCGGGCAGTTCAGGATCTGGCCGTTTTCGGCCTCTACGCTCACTCCCCACGCGTCGCGCATATGCTGCGCAACCTGGGCCAGCGGCGCATTGTGAAAACGGAACGAAATGCGGGCATTCAGCAACCGCGGATGCGTCGCCAGTCCCGCGGAAAACTTTCCTGAATGGCGATCGAACGTAGCCGTTTGGTTGGGGCTCACCAGCATATCCACGGCGTTTTCGCTGCTGCGCTCGCTGTACACCGATACGAGGCCCGTCACCACTTCCACCTTTGTCAGCCCGCCGTTCGCCGCCGTGCTCACATGGAAACTCGTGCCCAGTACCCGGGTCGTAACGCCGCCCGAATGCACATAGAAAGGCTTCTCAGGATTTTTACGAATGCTGAAAAAGCCATTGCCTTTTAGTACGACTTCTCTTTTTCCTCCTTCAAACCGGTTGGGGAACCGCAGCGAACTTCCCGGTTGCAGTTCAACCACACTGCTATCGTCCAGCACGACCGGCACCACGCGATCGCTGTCGTTGCGCTGCTCCTGCCACGAATAGGCAGTCAGCGGTAGGTGGCGATCGACGACCTTCCCGGCGAAAAGCCAGGCGATCAGCAGCAGGGAGGCGGCCATTCCGGCCCACCGGACGTAAATGGATCGAAAGGGGCCTTGCCTGTCGCGCTCATGGAGGTCGGGCAGATAAGCCTTTTCCTGCATGCCTGCCCAGATTCGCTCCTCTTCTCCATTCAGGTCTTCTTCGGATACCTCGGCGGCATGCTCGTTTTCAAGCAATGCAAACCAATGCTCGACCAGCTGTTTTTCCTGCTCGGTGCACCGGCCTTCCTGATACTTCTCCAATAATGCTGCGAATTGTTCCCGGTTCATGGCCGCTGTTGGCTGCTTGCTTTTTAGTGAGTAGTCAGCAGCGCGCCGTCAGATCCGCAAAACATTTTAAATATTATTGGGTAAATTATATTTTTATGGTGGTTAGCGGGGAAAGTTCTGGTTTTTGTGCAACCCCTGTCCCTCTACAAATAATCCTTCAAATAAGACCGCAGCGCCTTCACCACCAGGCTGAGGTGGTGCTCTACGGTGCGCTGGGGCATTTGGATCTGGGAGGCGATTTCTTTGGTGGAGCGGTTTTCGAGGCGGTGGAGACGGAAAATGGTCTGGGCTTTTTCGGGGAAATGGCTGAGACGGGCTTCGATATTGCGCATCAGCTCGCTGGCATTCAACTGCTCCTCGGTGCTGCAAATAGCGTCGGAGTAGCCGGTGAATGCGTGGGCCAGGTATTTTTCATGTACCATGGCCGATTTGAAATGGTTGATGCAGGTGTATTTGACCGATGTAATGAGGTAGGCTTCGAGATTGTCGATCTGCAACAGGCCGCGGCGTTCCCACAACCGCAGGAACACATCCTGGACAATACCTTCCACCGCCTCGCGATCGTCGATCTTGCGGAGGGCGAGGAGGTACATTTTCTTCCAGTAACGCTGGTAAATCTCCCGGAACGCCAGCCCGTCGTCGTCCCGCAGGGCCTCGACGAGGTGTTGATCCGATAGAGATTTGAGGTTCATGCGGTTAACGGATGTTTGGAACGGGTACTGTATGAGTATTCGAAAATTGGATTTTTCCTATGTATTGCGCTGGCGAACATGGTTGTCCGGACTTAATTTGAACCCATTTTTAATCGTGACCAATGCATCAGGCCGATTTATTTACGCAGACGTTGCCGGGAACGTTGTCAATCGGGATTTTTATAGGGAAAGCCATACTTTTTCCCGGCAATGCAAAATTATGCGGCTAAATTTGTCAGATTGATATTTGAAATATTACAAGAATACTTTGTGTAAAATCAGCGGTAAAAGTGCCGAGAAACCTGCTTTGTTTTGCTCTGATCATTACCTTGATTTGTCATGACTATTTCCAGAAGAAAATTCATCCACGCTGCCTCGGTGTTCGCCGGCGGCAGCGCTATGGCGCCCGTTATGAGCACGTTCGCGGAGGCCGGCCCGCCGGTCCGTTCCGCTGCCGACAAGATTCGCGTGGCTGCGATCGGGATTAACAGTATGGGGTGGGCGGACGTCAATGCGGTTATGAAAAACCCGGGGGTGGAATGCGTCGCGCTTTGCGATGCGGATCGGAATGTGCTCGACAAACGCGCCGCAGAGCTCGCGGCAAAAGGAATCCGGGTGCAAACATTCGGCGATTACCGTAGTGTGCTGGACAACAAGGATATCGACGCCGTGGTGATCGGTACGCCCGACCACTGGCATTGCCTGATGATGGCCGAGGCGTGTGAGGCCGGTAAGGATGTGTATGTAGAGAAGCCGATCGGGAATTCCATTGCAGAATGCCTTGCGATGGTGGCGGCACAGGAGAAATATAACAGGGTAGTGCAGGTAGGCCAGTGGCAGCGCAGCCAGAAGCATTTCCGCGACGCGGTCGATTTCGTGTATGCCGGCAAACTGGGCAAAGTTGGGCTGGTGAAGGTTTGGGGATATTTCAACTACGGCAACCCCATTTTGAAGCTGCCCGACACGACAGCTCCGGCAGGTGTCGACTACAAGACGTGGCTTGGCCCGGCCACGCAAAGGCCCTTCAATCCCAACCGCTTTCATGGTTCGTTCCGATGGTTTTGGGATTATGCCGGTGGTATCATGACCGACTGGGGCGTGCATTTGCTCGATTACGCATTGCTTGGAATGAAAGTCGCTGGTACCCCCAAACGCGTGAGCGCGAGCGGCTCGATGCTCCGCAATCCCGGCGCGGAGACGCCCGATACGCTCACGGCCCTCTTCGAATACGACGATTTTAACATTCAATGGGAGCACGTAATTGGCTACGGCGCAGGGATTTACAACCGTCAGCACGGCGTCGCGTTCCTGGGTGAAAACGGTACATTGATTGTCGACCGGCAGGGTTGGGAAGTGGTACCGTATGAAAAACGCATGGAAGCTGTTCCGTTGCAGAAGTCGTCGGACAATGGCCTCGACGAGCATGCCAAAAACTTCGTGGAGGTGATCCGCTCGCGGCGCATGGGCGACCTGCACGCGCCGATACGCGTGGGCGCGGATGTGGCTATCCTTTCGCAAATGGGTAATATCGCCTACCGAACGGGAAATGCACTGCATTGGGACGCACAAAAAGGGCAGTTCGACCATGCCGCAGCCAACAAACTGATCGCCAGCGAATACCACAATGGCTATAAACTGCCGCGGGCGTGACCGTTCAGGAACTCGATGCGGGTAAACAGGCCGGGAAATGCTATTTTTGAAATTGTCCGTCCCGCCAATCAGCCGAATGAGAGTACTTTCGAACGTAACCAAACTGGTCAGCCCATCCCCGCAGGAATTGGCGATGATCGAAGGGCATATGGAGCTGAAAGTCCTGCGGAAGCACGAGCATTTTGTACAGCAAGGTACGGTGTCCCAGGAAATAGGTTTCGTGGAAAAAGGTACAATGCGGCTGTACATTGAAACGCCCGACAAGGAGATCTGCAAGGATTTCCTTGTCGAAAACTCGGTGGCATGTTCGTATGACGGGTTCTTTTTCGGCCAGGCGTCACGGGTGGGCATCCAGGCATTGCAGGAGACACAGCTGCTTGTTTTACGTAAAGAAGATTTTCACGAACTGTATGCTGGCTGTCCGGCCTGGCAGCGGTTCTGGAACCTGCTTGTGGTGGAGCAGCTTATGAAAACCGACTATCGCGAAACGTCGCTCCTGAAAGACCCGCCCGATGTGCGATTTCGTAATATCCTGGAAGAACATCCCCTGCTTTTCAGCAGGATACCCCTGCAATACATCGCCAGCTACCTCGGCATGACGCGTGAAACGCTGAGCCGCTATCGCAGCCGGATTTTGAACGACTAACATACATCCTCCTATGAAAAACCCGATCGTCGAGTCCATTGTCCCAATCGAAAAGTTCCGCAATGCGGAAGGGCACATCCATGCCGCGCTGAGTTACAATGCCACCAAAAATTACCTGCTCATGAAATGGATCGGCTATTCCACTGATCCGGAGATCATTTCAGCGCTGGAATGTATGAAACAATGGCAGCAGGCGACGGGAAAAGCACGCGGGTGTCGTTTTCACGTGCACGACACGAAGGAAATCGAAGGATCATGGGCCGGGGCGATGGAATACATCTGCAACGACTTCTTTCCGGCTTGTCATGGTGCGGGCCTGGCGTGCAATGTCAGCATTATTTCTCCCGATTTTTTCTCCAAAATGGCTTCGGTTACATTGCTGAACCAACCCGGTACTGTAATCCCTACCATTCTCGTCAATACGCTGCGGGAGGCCGAACGCCTGGTTTCGGAGCGTTATGCGGTAACAGCCTGACATGCTGCCGCCGGCCTGCCTGTCGCCGACGGCAGCGGACGCTATTCTTTCCGATACCGCTCCACGCGGTTTTCAATCGATTTCACCGTTTTGAGATAGGCGTATATCGCTTTCAGGTCCGACTCCTTCATGCCTGCGTACATCGTCCAGGGCATAGGTGTATTGGGTTGGGATTCGGGCACCGGCGGCGATACATACCCCGGTGCGGTGAACGCTTTGAACCGGCTTACAAAGTCAGACGCCGTCCAGTTGCCGATGCCCGTTTGCCGGTGCATGGTAATGTTCGGTGAAATCAGCACGCCGCCCGGACTTTTGAATTCCATTCCCCCACCGAACTCCGTCCCGGCGATCACACTGCCTTTATCGGTTTTGCTGTGGCAGTCCACACACCCGGTTGCATTCACGAGGTATTTACCGTAAGCGATCACGTTGGTGGTGTCGGGTTTCCGCGTGAGCGCGGCTTTGGCAGGCATGGTGTTGATGATGAAGTTAACCGGAAAATCGGCCCTGGATGCCGGAACATCTTTCTTCACGGGCGGCAGTGTGCGTATGTAGGCGATGATCGAGAAAATGTCCTCTTCGTCCATTTGCCCGAAGCGATGATAGCCCATGACGGGAAAAAGTGCCCTGCCGTCCTTGCTGACGCCGGTGGTAATCGCACGGAACAGCTCTCCGTCGGTCCAGCCCGAGAGTGCGTAAGGCGTAATGTTCGGGGCATAAAACGTACCCGGGAACCCCATCTGCTGGTCGAACCGCTCGCCGCCGGCACCTTGCCCGGCAGGCATCATCGGTCCGGCGAAGCGCGACCAGTCCCGGCTGCTGTGGCAATCCATGCAAACGGTCACGTAATTGGACAGGTACTTGCCGCGCTCTACGCGCGCAGCAGTCTTTTCAATTTTAAGATCCGGTGCGGGACCGGTGTCGGGCAAAGCAAGTTTCACGTAAGCGGCTGCAAAACAAAGGAGCAATACGATAGCGGCAAGCGCATATCCTGCCCACCTGAGGAATTTCATGGCTGATTTTTGATTTAAAAATGACTGTTTGGAACAATTTGCACCCGCACGGGTCCGGAGCCCAGGCTGGATGGCGGTTCAAAATTAGAAGCGCCGTTTCTAAATGCATTTGATTCAAATCACAAAAGTCAGCCGCGTTGAGTGACCGGTATCAACTTACCGCCTTCCGTGCCAATGATGCGCATTACATCCTGTCAGTTTCGATTTTCTATGGGGTTATGCCTTCCCGCTCATGGGAAAGCCGAAGGTATTTGACCGTTAAATAAGTTCAAAAGTAGTAATAGTTTGGTTACACCTTATTTAATCTAGTTTGTTAAAAATATCAAACTAATTCTATAAGTAGTGCATGACGAAATCCGGATCGGAGTGGTTGGGGCATGTGGGGAAACGACGGATTTGCAGGCCATGCGTGCTGTGTTCCGCATTCTCTTTTTCACTTAAATCAATCATACACCATGTTAAAAGTTACCAGCAATGCCCTTCAAACCACCCGCCTGGGTGGTGCTCCTGATGAAACGACGTCGATGTTCGGTCCGCTGACCGACCTGATCGGTACCTGGGTTGGCCGCAAAGGCTGGAACCTCGTTGCGGTTCCCAACCAGAAAGGCGGATTCATTCTTCTCGTGCAGCCTTACACCGAAACCCTCACCATTACACCGCTAAGCACGCCGACGCCCAACCGCGGAACGCATATCGTGCAGCAGGTGCCTACATTGCTGTACAGCCTGTCCATCCACAGCAATGTCGACGGCAGCTTGCTTCATGCCGAAAACGGCACCTGGCTTTTGTTGCAGGATTGTCCCGACGAGTTCAGCATTGCACGACAAGCTTCCGTACCACATGGGGATTCGCTGCTCGCGCTCGGTGGTTCGTCGGTGACGCCCGGTGCGCCTGCCATTCCGGATATCAGCACGCTGCCCATTACCGGCCCCGGTACCAAGCCGCTGGGTTATACCGATCCTTACCTGACACCGATGGACGGTTTCAATAAAGTGAACCCGAATGCCACCTTACGGGATGCGATCGCCGGGCAGACCATCACCTCTACCACCAGCATTTCGGTGAATACGGCCAATAAGGGAGGTATCACCAATATTCCATTCATCATCCAGAACGCCAATACTACCAGTTTTGAAGCGACCTTCTGGATCGAAACCGTGAAAAATCCAGATACGGGCGGTTCGTTCCTGCAACTGCAATATTCACAGACTTCGATTATCGAATTCATTCCGCAGTTCCATGATCCTTCCAGGCTGATCCAATGGCCGCATGTGAATATCAATACCATGGTGAAACAATAAACAGTCCTTGCAACCTTCACAATAAACAAGAGATTCATGGCGCAACCAGCAGATCATTATTTTGACGTGATCGTGGTCGGGGGAGGGGCGATAGGCCTCTCCACCGGTTACCATTTGGGGAAAAGAAAAGCGAAGACGCTCGTTTTGGAACAATTTAACTTCAAAAATCAGCTTGGAAGCTCGGCAGGCGTTTCGCGGCAGTACCGCATTCCGTACCCCGAGGATTATATGGTGCAAATGGCGCTGGACGCGCAGCCCTATTGGGACGAGCTCCAAACCCTGACGCCCAAAAAACTGCTCGACAAGGTAGGGACGCTGTGGTTCGGCGATCCCTCGGTGCACTCCACCGAAGGCAATATCGCCGAGGCGGAGCAGGCGCTGCAATCATTGAACGTGCCTTACACCAGCCTGACGGCGAGGGAAATCGAGTCGCAATACCACTTCCGCAATTTGCCGGATACTTACACGGGCCTTTTCCAGGCCGATGGCGCCAGTATCGATTTCCGGGCAACCATTGAAACGCTGTACCAGGCCTGTGAACGGGACCCGTACACGACGCTGCACGACGACTCGCCGGTGAAGGCCATTGAGCAGGACGGAAGGCTGTTTCATGTGACCACGCCCAAAGGTGTTTTTACCTGCGAGAAGCTCGTTCTGGTGCCCGGGCCGTATGTCGACAGCGTGATCAACCTGCTCGGGTTTACGATCGAGGCCACTTACTGGAATATGTCCTCGTGCTATTTCAAAAAGACCGACCCGAAGATCCAGTACCCGACGTGGTTTGTGTTTCAGAATGCAATCCGCTCGAATGGTAACCAGTTTTACGGTTTTCCGGGCGTGGACTGGGACCATCCGGATTACATCCGTGTGGCGCCCGACTTTGTGATCGACCCGCTCGCTAGCCCCGAGCAGCGCACGCTCGTACCCAATCCGAAGGAGCTCGCGTACACGTCCGCGTGGGTCCGCACCCACATGACCGGCCTCGACCCGACCCCTTATTTTACTTCTACCTGCCTCATTGCGCTCAGTAAGATCCCTAATAAGGAGCTGCTCATCGATTTTGCACCGCCTTATGTACCCAACCATCAGAACATCGTGGTGTATGCTACCGGGTGGGCAGCCAAGTTTACACCGTTTCTGGGCAAGATCCTGACGGAGCTTGCATTGGACGGACATGCTACTTTCGACATCTCGCCATTCAGGCTGGGTTATGATTATTTCAAAGCCATTTAAAACCATCAACATGAACAAAAACACGCCACTTAACAATGGCATGCAGCCCGGGTTGCAGACGGAAGTCGCGATCATCGGGGCGGGTACTTCGGGCCTGTACAGTGCGTTTCGTCTGACCGACACCGGTAAATACGCCGGCGGGCAGGTGCAGATTTTCGACATGAGCGAACGCCTCGGGGGCCGGCTCGAATCGGTGATTTTACCTGGAATGAACTTCTGGGGCGAACTGGGCGGCATGCGTTACCTTACTTCGCAGGAGATCGTGACCACGCTCATCGAGGGATACCCGCTGACAGAAAAAGACCCTGCCAAACGCACCCCGGTGCTGAACGACCACATGACGCCCATTCCTTTCCCGATGGGTAACCCGGCGGACCTTCTTTTCTACCTCCGCAAAGAACATTTCAAGCAGGATGCCTGGAATGTGGCCCAGCAAAATGGCGAAAAGCTCGTGACCCGGTATTATCTCAACGACGACGACATTGGTTTCAGCTCCGACCAGCTTTTCAATAAGATCATCTACGACGTGCTCATGGCCGATCCCTGGTTTGCGCGCAATTATTCCGACCGGGTGACCAAGGGCCCGACCGAGTACGACTATGGGTTCAAACTGACCAGCGAAGATTGGGACGAGGTGAAGCCTAACCTCGTGTACCATTTCCCCGGATCACCTTACGACGGCCGCAAAGTGAATGACCTCGGTTTCTGGAACCTTATCAAAGACCAGGTGTCGGAGGAGGGGTATCAGTTCGTAGCGAATGCCGGAGGTTATTATTCCAACACGATCAACTGGAATGCGGCGGAGGCTTTTCCTTATATGGTGGGTGATTTTTCTGCCGACGTGACCTACAAAACCATCGAGGAGGGCTACGATAGCATTGCCTACGCATTGGCCAACCAGTACATGGGCATTCCGGGCGCATGTATCTGGTCGGAAAACAAATTACTGACTTTTTCGAAAGGCCATGAGCTGCGCGATACCTTCCGCTACGAGCTCACGTTTCTCAACATTCCTGCCAATCAGATCTGGCATGTTTATGCCAATCACATCATCCTGGGCATGCCGCGGAAGTCGCTGGAACTGCTTGACCAGCAGAATTTCTTTTTCAATTCCAATGAAAACACTGTGCTCGACCGGAATATCCGTTCCGTGATCATGGAGCCGGCATTCAAAATCCTGATGGGCTTCCGTGAGCCCTGGTGGAAAAAGCTGGGAATCGATTCGGGACACTCCATTACCGACCTTCCGATGCGTCAATGCTATTATTTCGGCACGGATCCGGAGAATGACAATTCGATGCTGCTGGGCAGCTACGGCGACATGGAAACCGAGACTTTCTGGAAGGCACTTTCGGATGATACTGTCCTGTTTAAAGTGAGTGCGGCCGAATCGGCTTCGCTTGTGGAATTGAAAGCGCTGGAAAGGGAGCAGGCTACCCAGTTGATGGTCAATGAAATAATGGCGCAGCTCCGGGAGGTGCATCAGATTGAAATTCCCGAGCCTTATGTGACCTATTTCCGAGACTGGTCAGACGACCCGTTCGGGGCCGGATACCATGCCTGGAAAGCCGGTGTGGCAGTCTGGGATGTGATGCCATACATGCGCAAGCCCGACGCGGACGAGAACATTTATGTGGTAGGAGAGGCCTATTCGGACCAGCAGGGTTGGGTGGAGGGCGCATTCTGCGAAGCGGAGAAAATGCTGAAATCACATTTTCACCTTACCCGTCCGATATGGCTGAGCGACAGCTACTACATGGGTTGGTGAGGGCAGGTTACAGAACGAGACCTTCGCGGCATAGTTTTAGTGGAAGCGCCCGTCAATCAAGTTACCAAAGGTTTCCAAAATATGACGCGCTCCACAGGTGCAAATTATGCCGCAGAACAATGCACATTTACGGTTTGGGCGCCGCAAAAGGCCACCATGCAAGTGATTGTAGACGGTCGTTCCGAACGAATGCAAAAGGACGACGAAGGTTATTTCACTGCTGTCCTGACCGGCATCGCTCCCGGCGCCCGCTACCGCTTTTCACCCGCCGAAGGGGAAGGTTATCCCGATCCGGCGTCGCATTACCAGCCCGAAGGTGTGCACGGCGCATCGGCGGTGGTGGACCACTATGCTTACCCATGGACGGACATCGAATGGAAAGGTCTCCCGTTGAAAGAGCTGCTGCTTTATGAGATCCACACCGGCACCTTCACCCCGGAGGGCACATTTGAGGGCATTATCTCCAAACTCGATTACCTGGCCGAACTGGGTGTGAATGCGATCGAGCTGATGCCCGTTTGTCAGTTTCCCGGAAACCGCAACTGGGGCTACGACCTGGTGTTTCCCTATGCGGTGCAGGACAGCTATGGCGGTCCCGACGGCCTGAAAGCGCTGGTGGATGCGGCCCATGCGAAAGGAATAGCTGTTTTTCTCGATGTAGTGTTCAATCACATCGGTCCGGAAGGCAACTACCTGCCGCAGTTCGGCCCCTATTTCACGGATCAGTATGTCACGCCGTGGGGCAATGCCATAAACCTGGACGGTGAATGGTCGGATGGCGTGCGGGCGTATTTCTGTAATGCGATACTGCACTGGTGCGAAAATTACCACATCGATGGCCTGCGTGTGGATGCGGTGCATATGATGTTCGATTACGGGGCGGTTCATTTCTGGGAGCTCGTGTCCGCGGAGGTTAAGGAGCTCCGCCAGCGCGTCGGCCGTGATTTCTACCTCATTGCCGAAAGCGACCTCAATAGCCCCCGCGTCGTGCAGTCGCCCGAAAATGGTGGTTGGGATTTCAATGTTCAGTGGCTCGACGACTTCCACCATGCATTATATGTGCTGCTGGATCCCGCAGGCCGCGACCGCTACGAAGATTTCGGCAGCATCCGCCAATGGGCCAAGGCATTTACGGATGGCTTCGTACACAGCGGAGAATTCGTTACGTTCCGCAAACGCCGGCATGGAGCTTCTTCCGCAGGAATTTCGGGCGAAAGATTCCTGGTTTTCAACCAGAACCACGACCAGGTGGGCAACCGCGTAGGAGGGGAGCGGCTTAGTATGCTGGTCAGTTTTGAAAAGCAGAAACTGGCCGCCGCCGCGATATTACTCTCGCCTTACCTGCCCATGCTGTTTATGGGCGAGGAGTTTGGCGCACAAACCCCGTTCTTCTATTTCGTGAGCCATTCCGACGAAGAGCTGATCCGCAAAGTAGTGGAAGGGCGCCGCAAGGAGTTTGAGAATTATAAATGGGACAAAGACCCACCCAACCCGCAGGACGAAAGCACCTTCACGCAGTCAAAACTGGATTGGTCGCAGCCCGGCAAGGGCCGGCACGCTGCATTGCTGCGCTGGCACCGTGCATTGATAGCCCTACGGAGAACGCACCCGGCATTGCGCCATTTCGCCAAAAATGACGTTCGCGTGGAAGTGGTGAACGATTCCTGCCTGGTGCTCTATCGCCGGAGCGCCGACCAGCGTGCGGAACTGGCTTGTGTATTCAATCTGGGCGCGGAAGCTGTGGAAGTGACCCTGCCAGGAGACGGCGGGGGATGGGTGAAGACGTTGGATTCGGAAGATGAGGAATGGGGCGTCGGAACAGTGCCGGTGGATGAACCTCCGTCGCTGCCAGCCAAATGCATTTCGGTAGTGGGTTTAAGTCTGCTGGTCATGCAGCGGGAAATGCATTAAACGCAACAGGGCATCTCATGTGAGATGCCCTGTTGCGTATTGGCTTAGTGCAGCATGCAAACCCGAAAGGCTTACATTACGATGATGTCTGGTTTCATATCAGTTTCGTTTTGACCGTGATGGCTAAAAAGTATGTAATGATACGCAATTAATTTACGATTTCAAATGTATTACCCGATTTGAAAATGCCTTCTTTGATGTCATGTTTGGAATAAGTTCTGACAAATACGCTTCCCAAACCTGTAAGTTCATGCTTGCAGATAACACGCAGCTCGACAATGTAATGCTCGTGATCGTTCAGCATGGTTGAAATATCATCGGTCGTAAGAAACCACAGCGCGTATTCGGATTTTTCGCCTACCCGGAAAGCTGCTACGTAATTGTACTGATCTTTCACGAGGGTAATGGGGACGGTCCGGTGGTTTGTTTTCCCCTCAGGACCGGTCATGGGTATCTTCTGAATAACCTCTACACGAAGGTCAAACGCCCTGAAAAGTGATCTGTTGATGATTTTAAAGCAATACCACTTGTTGGAACTCCCGCCATACGATTTTACATGCGTTGCAATCTGACATGCGATTTTGATCCTTGGCCGGAATAAAAACAGGAGGGCGAAGAGAAAAACAAAGGAGGTGATGAAGCCGGAAAGTATGTCGGCAATAAACGACTGGCAAAATACTTTTTGCTCCAAGAAGACAAGCATTTCATGCATAATGCGGGTTGATGAAAGTTTTTAAAAGGGATCGTTCTTGCGCGGCTGACGGCGTATAGGTATAAGCCTGTCAGCGGAAGTTCTTATTGGGTTCTGGCGCGGGCTGGTATGAAGCCGGGTGACGTGATACGCGTGCTGAATCACCGCGATATTGCCACTGTGACGGAGCTGATGGATGTTTTCCAGGAAATCAACTGGATAGGCGAAGGTGAGGTCGAGTTTTTCAGGAACCAGGCTATTCAGAAGTTGAAGGTACCCTTTAAATAGTCGGCTCCGATTCTGTTATATTTGAAGTTCGGCTCGTGGAAAAAACGGCGGTCCGGGATCACTTCGTTAGGAAAATATGTCAGAAAAGCAGGTTGTGCGGGTGATGAAAAAAGTATTCTCCCATTTATTAACATACTTATTACCAGTAATATGGGCGGTGGCACTGATGGGTACGGCCTCCACCGGTTATGCCACCGACAATGCGACGGGCCGCGTGCTGCGCTATTCGATCCGCGAGGGACTGTCGTTCGGAGTGGTGAACAGCATCGTGCAGGACAACGACGGGCTAATGTGGTTCGCGACGGGCGATGGGGTGAGCCGGTTCGACGGTACGGCTTTCAAAAATTTCAAATATGACCGCAGCGACCCGCACAGTTTGCCGGGTAATTATGTAAAATCCATTCTCCGGGATAAAAACGGCACGATCTGGGTTTCCTCGCGGGACGGGATCGGCGAATTTGTACCTTCCAGCCAGAATTTCAACCGGTACAAGCCGTTCCGGAACAAGGGCGGGGCGGGCAACGATGTGAGCGACATCAGCCAGGGATCGGGTGACCTCCTCTGGCTTGCACTGAATGGCGCCGGTTTTGCGTCATTCAATATCCGGACCCGCCAATTTACACACCATAGCCAGCAAACACTGCCGGGGCTGTTCACGAATTCGATCCTCACCGTTTTCGAAGATTCGCAGGGAATGCTGTGGCTCGGTTCGCGTGACAGCGGGATCCGGGTTTGGAAGCGGGATGGTTCGGGCAAACTGGTGAAAGCACTGCCGGATGCCGCGAATTTGCCTGCTTCGCGGATCAACGCCATTTACGAAGACCACCTGCGCAATGTGTGGATCGCTTCTTCGCACGGCCTGATGTTGTTTAAAAGGTCGGAGGGCCGTTTTTATGACTTGCATATCGATACGTTCCATCACAGCGACATTTATCTCGCCATTGTCGAGGACAAGCAACAGAACTTGTTGATCGGGGTGCAGGATGGCGGGGTTTACCGGCTGCCGCTGGCGCAAATGGAGACGCGCCGGCCCGATGCGCTTGTGTTCGAGCAGGTGCGTGATAAGGACAACAAGGGTATCACGCAGCGCTCGGTGCAATCACTTTTCATTGACAAAGACCGGAATGTGTGGCTGGGCACTTATGGCGAAGGTGCATACCTGATCAGCGCTATTCCTGAAAAATTCAGGAAGTTTGAACAGAAAACCATCGACTCCCGTGCGGAAAGTTATTTACGCTATTACGGAATGTGTGCGGATAAGGACGGTAACCTGTGGATAGGGACCGATGGCGACGGCATTTACAAAACCACCGACTCGGGCGAGTTGTTGAAGCATTATGCACCTTCCGCCCGGCCGGGACAATTGCCGGACGGCGCCGTCATAGCTGCACACCGCGATCGGCAGGACCGGCTGTGGTTTGGGACCTATTCCAAAGGCCTGGTGCGCTACGATCCTGCCACCGATGCTTTTAAACGCTATGCCTATGATCCTTCCGACCCGCATTCGCTGGGGAGGAACGATGTGCGCGTCATTTACCAGGACAGCCGCCTGAATGTGTGGGTGGGTACGAATGGGGGAGGGCTTGGCCTGCTCGACGAGCGGACCGGCAAGTTTCGCAATTTTATCCCCTACAACAGCTCCATCAATGCGAACGACGTTCGTGCTATTACGGAGGATAAATATGGCAATCTCTGGATAGGTACCTACGGAGGTGGGCTTAATTATCTCAATACAAGGACCATGGAGTTTTTGCCGTGGTTTAATGCAGCCGGTAGCGAGCCCTATTTGTCCAACAGAATTGTGTTCTCCTTGTATATGGATGCGCGGGATCGGCTTTGGATCGGCTCGGAGGGCAACGGCGTCCTGCTGTTTGATACGCGCGCTAAAACCGTCCGTTTTTTTGATGAAAAGCGGGGCCTGGCAAGCAATGTGGTCAACGCCATTCAACCCGAAAGTGCCGCGAAAGTCTGGATCAGTACCAACAAAGGCCTGTCGCGGATCGACGCGGAAACGGGTGCGATCGAGAATTTCGATACCAGTCACGGGCTGCAAGGCGGGCAGTTCAACCCGGGTTCTGCGCTTTACAATGCGAAAAGCGGCCTGATGAGCTTCGGAGGGACCGAGGGCTGGAATCTTTTCGATCCCCAACAGGTTCAGGCGTCGCGCTACCAGCCGAAAGTGATGATCAGCGGCATGCGGATATTCGGGGAAGACAAGGGGGGCAGTGAGGCGGTTTCGCTTTTCGAATACCTGGGTAAAGCGCGACGGTTCTCGATCAAGCCCAACCAGCCCGTTTTCTCGATCGATTACACCGCGTTAAATTACGCATATCCGGAACTTACGCGCTTTGCGTATATGCTGGAAGGACTGGATAAGGACTGGAACTATGTCGGAAATGAGCGCTCGGCCATTTACCGCTATTTGCCGTCGGGGAATTATGAGTTTAAAGTGAAAGTCGCGAACCAGGACGGTGTCTGGTTCGAGGATTATGCCTCGCTGCCGATCCGCGTAATGCCGCCCTGGTACCAGAGCTGGTGGGCGTATTTTCTGTATATAATGACTATCGGGCTCGTCCTGTACTACTACCAGCAATACAAGCTGGGGCAGGAAAAAATGAAGTACGAAGTGCAGCTCGCGCACATGGAGACGCGGCAGCAAATGGAGCTGAATGAGAAGAAATTATCTTTTTTTACGAATGTCTCGCATGAATTCAGGACTCCGCTTACATTGATTATCAATCCGATAAGAGAGATGATGCAAAACACGGCTGGGGCCGCCATATCTGCCGAGGTCTTGTCGGCGAATACCGCCAGCATGCATATCATCTACCGCAATGCCAAGCGCCTCCTCAGCCTCGTCGACCAGCTGCTGCTCTTCCGCAAGGCCGATCAGCAGACCGAACAACTCAAACCTGCCGCGCACAACCTTCCGCAACTGGTTACCGAGGTGTACCAATGCTTCCTGCACCAGGCCGAACAGAAACACATTCACTACCAGCTTACACTTCCCGAGACAGAGCTCGAAGTCGTCTGTGACTGGGAAAAGATAGAGATTGCCGTATTTAACCTCATTTCCAATGCATTGAAATTTACACCCGAGCACGGAAGCGTGAGCGTGCGGGTGGCCGACCTGGGTGACCAGGTAGAGGTAGTCGTGAGCGACACCGGCCCGGGCATACCGTCGGACGCGGGTGAGGATATTTTCAAGGTTTTCCACCAGTATGCCGACCGCCGTTTTGCGGCTAAAGGCGGTTTCGGCATTGGATTGTATCTCGCCAAAACGTTTGTGGAAAATCATTTCGGGCAATTGCGCTACGAGTCGGAGCTGGACCGGGGTACTACTTTTCATGTGGTGCTTTGGAAAAGCCATCCTGAACTTGCAAGTCACGCCCGGGGTGGCGAAATGCGCGATTCGGTGCTGCTGGAAGAGCTTTCGGAAGGGGTGATGCCCACCAAAGCCCCTGCATTGCCCGACTGGCAAAGCGAATTGCTGGACATGAAGGAGCCGTCGACGGAAAGCCACACCATGCTGGTGGTCGACGACGATCCGGAGATCAGGCAGTACCTGGGATCCATTTTCGCAGGAAAATACAAAATGTTCGAAGCAGGGAGCGGTGAAGAGGGGCTGGAACTCGTGCAGAAGCATTTGCCCGACATTGTGATCAGCGATGTGATGATGGGCGGTACTTCCGGTATCGAATTATGCCGGCAAATGAAGCTCGATATGGCGTTGAGCCACATCCCGGTGATCCTGCTGACTGCCAGCACCTCGCAGGACGTCCGGCTGAAAGGCATTGAGGGCGGTGCCGACGATTACATCGGTAAGCCGTTCGATAAGGATATTCTTGTGGCGCGCGTGGCGTCGATCCTCCGGAACCGCAACGATCTGCAACGGTATTTTTACAATGAAATCACCCTGCAAACGAGTGATTTCAAGATTTCCGCCGAGTATAAGGAGTTTCTTACCGAATGTATCCGCATCGTGGAAAACCACATTACCGATCCCGGTTTCAATGTAAAAATGCTGGCTTCGGAGATCGGAATGAGCCATTCCACGCTGTATAACCGCATTAAGTCCATTTCGGGACAGTCGGCGACGAGCTTTGTGAGGTTCATCCGCCTGCGTAAGGCAGCCCAGCTGCTCATTACCACCGATACTACCATCAGCGAAACGGCATTCAGCGTCGGCATCAACGACATCCGGTATTTCCGTGAGCATTTCCAGAAACTTTTCGGCATGAAGCCGTCGGATTATGTGAAGAAATTCAGAAAGCCCTTCCACGAACAGACCACCATCGACAAGGACCTTTTCCGGAGAAGATCGGTGTGACCGGCCGCAATATTGGAGAATCCCCAGCTTTTCATGCCTGATTCTAACAAAATCAGGCATTTTTTGTGAATTCACCCCCTCTTTAATGCGAAAATGTCCCCCTATGGCCGGGTTGAAATAGTCCTACTTTTGATTGATCAATTTATAAAAGCGGCGCAACGCATCCCGGTTTATGATTAAATCAAGATGACTAGGATTCCCGGTTCAGCGCCCAGCCCGCCGCTGCTATGAGCTGATCCGGCATCCAATTATTCAACTTTTACAGCTGTATGAAAAAAACTTTTTACAGAGGTGACGGGCCAACGCTCAGGGTGGCCCCACGTGTAGACGCCCGCTCAGCCTTCCAGGTGACGTGCCTTTTGCTGCTCCTCGCCCTGACCTCCTTTTCAGCGTTTGCTCAGAACAATTTTAACGTGAAAGGAACGGTCACTTCGGAAACAGGTGAAGGGCTCCCCGGCGCGAGCGTGATCCTGAAAGGAACCTCCACCGGTACCACTACCGACGTCGATGGCAAGTATTCCCTCAATGTGCCCGACGGCAGTGGAACGCTGGTATTTACCTATATCGGCTATGTGAACCAGGAAATCGCGATCGGTAACCGCTCCCAGCTCGATGTGAAGCTTGCCCCGAATGACAAGACGCTGGACGAGATCGTGGTTGTGGGATATGGTACCCAGAAAAAAGCGACACTCACCGGCTCGGTCTCCGAGGTGAAGGGTGCGGATATCGTTAAAAGTCCGCAGCCGAACCTTTCCAACTCACTCGCAGGCCGTTTTTCGGGCTTTGTGGCCAACAACCGCGGCGGTGAACCGGGTTATGACGGATCGAGTTACACGGTGCGCGGCTTCGCTACCACAGGTAACAACGACGTTCTCATCGTTGTGGACGGTATTCCCGGCCAGGTAGGAGGGCTCGAACGCCTCGATCCGAACGACATCGAGAGTATTTCCATTCTGAAAGATGCATCTGCCGCGGTTTACGGAAGCCGTGCGGCCAACGGGGTTATCCTCGTGACTACCAAACGCGGTACCACAGGCAAGCCCGTGATCTCTTATAGTTTCAATCAGGGTTTCTCGTCGCCTACTCGCCTGCCCAATCTCGCCGATGCGCCTACCTATGCGACGATCATGAACGAGATCGATTACTACAACAACCCGTCGGGCGGGATGAACCAGCATTATTCCGCAGAGGAAATCGAGAAGTTCCGCAATGGTTCCGACCCGTTGAATTACCCTAATACCAACTGGCAGAAAGAGACCCTCAAAAACTTCGCCCTGCAAAACCAGCACAGCCTGGCCATTAACGGCGGTACGGACAATGTAAAGTACTACGTGTCGCTCGGGACGATCTACCAGGACGGTTTGTACAAAAACGGCGCAACAAAATACAAGCAGTACAACTTCCGATCGAACATCGACGCCAATGTGACCAAGGATTTCAAGGTAAGCCTCGGGATATCGGGCCGCCAGGAGAACCGGGCATTCCCGATTTCTTCGGCTGGAAATACATTCCGCTCCATTTACCGCGCTTATCCAACGGTGATCGCGCAATATCCTAACGGCTATTACTCGACAGGCGTTGAGAACCAGAACCCTGTCGTGCTTGGCACCAATATGGGGGGTACCACCAGCAATCCCACATCGATATTCAACGGTATTCTCCGCGCCAGCTACAACCTGCCGTTTGTGGATGGCCTTTCGGTGGATGGTTTCTATTCGGTGGATAAGTCGTTCAACTTCTCGAAGTCGTTCAGCATGCCTTACACGCTGTACAACTATAACAAAACGACGCAGGCTTATACGGGCGTGGTAACGGGAGGTTCGGCGGGTGCCGCATCCATCGATCAGTCGCAGCTCAACATTACCAACATTACGCAGAACTTGCGGTTGAACTACCTCAAAACGATCGGTAAGCACAACATCAATGCATTTGTGGCATACGAGCAGAACCGGCGGAACGAGGCCAAATTCGGCGCGACGCGGATCAACTTCCCGACGACATCTACCCCGGAACTCTCGCAGGGAGGTGCCGCGGCGACCGACAAAAACAACTCGGGCAGCAGCTTCAACTTCACCCGTCGCAGTTACATCGGCCGTTTGGCATACAATTACAATGAGAAATACCTCGCCGAAGTGCAGGCACGCGTAGATGGCTCGTCGGTATTCCCGAAAGGCAAGCAATATGGTTTCTTCCCGTCGGTTTCGGCCGGTTACCGGATTTCGGAGGAAGACTGGTTTAAAAACAGCGTCAATTTTATCGACGACCTGAAATTCCGCGCTTCTTACGGAACATTGGGTAATGACAACGTAGGCCAGTTCCAGTTCTACAACAACTATTCGTTCGTGAACCAGTACGTGCTCGGCAACAATGTGATTTCGCCGGGGATTGACCTTACCAAGCTGGCCAACCCGAACATTACCTGGGAAACTTCCAAGAAACTCGACCTGGGTTTGAATGCCGTTTTCCTGAAAAATTTCAACATCGAGGTGATCTACTTCAAGCAGCAGCGCTCGGATATCCTCGCGGCGAGAAATGCTTCGATCCCGAACACATCCGGAATTGTGAACCCATTCAAAACCAACGACAATACGCCGCTCGTGCCTGATGAAAACCTTGGAAAAGTGAACAACTCCGGGGTGGAAGCAACGCTGGGTTACAGCCGTAACGGCAAGTTCCGCTACAACATTTCGGGAAATATTACCTATGCCAAAAGTAAGGTGATTTTCATCGACGAAGCACCGGGAGCCCTGAATTATCAGCGCCAGACGGGCGGCCCGCTTTACACCAAGCTGCTTTACAACACTCTGGGTATCTTCCGTACGCAGGCGGACCTGGACGCTTACCCGCACGTGCAGGGGGCACAGCCGGGTGACCTGATCCTCGAAGATTATAACAAGGACGGCAAAATTACCGCCGACGACCAGGTACGCAGCAAATACGGCAATGTGCCCTTGCTCACCTACGGTCTGACCTTCAATGCGGGTTACGATGCATTCGACATGTCTGTGGTGTTTGCAGGACAAGGTATGGTAAGCCAGTACGTGCTGCCTGAATCGGGCCAGGTTGGAAACTTTTACAGCAGCTGGGCCGATAACCGTTGGAGCCCAAGCAACACGGGCGGCTCATTCCCGCGCGTGGATACCCGCGCTTCGTCGTCGATCAATGGTGGTTTGTATGCCAACAATTTCTGGTTGAACAACTCGTCATTCGTCCGTCTGAAAAACGTGGAAATAGGCTACACGCTTCCGAAAAACGCACTGTCGAAGCTTAAAATTTCATCGTTGCGGGTTTATGCCAATGCATTCAACCTGTTCACCATCACCGGTGTGAAAGACTACGATCCGGAAGGAAATAACGAGAGCGGCCAGTTCTATCCGCAGCAGCGTATCCTGAACCTGGGCCTCAATATCAAATTTTAATTGAAATCATGATTAACATGAATATAAAGAGCTTCACATTACCAGCCCTGGCCGCGGCGATGATGCTTTCGCTGTCCGCGTGCGACCAGAACTTCCTGGACGTCGTTCCTACCGACCGGGTGTCCGACGCCTCTATTCTTTCCGACTCCGTCCTATTCGAAGCATACGTTACCAACCGTTACATGGGCGTACGCCTGACCGACAAGGAAGCGGAGGGTACCCTGCCGGGCTTTGGCCGTGGTTTTGAATATGCGATGTGGTCGTCGGTTACCGATGAATCCATCTATAACAACGACGATAATACCTGGCTGATCCAGCGCGGGCAGATCGCGCCGGAAAATACCGGGATCGCGGGCACATTCTGGGGAAGAAGCTACCGTAGCATCCGTGAAATCAACTACGCACTGGCAAATATCGACGCGGTGCCGATGAGCGCGTCCCGCCGCAGCCGGTTGAAAGGGGAACTGCAATTCATCCGCGCTTTCCGTTACCATGACCTGATCCGCAACTATGGCAAAGCGGTGCTGCTGGGCGATAAGGTATATGAGGTAAGTGATGACCTGACGAGCCCGGAGTTGTTCCAGCGGTCGGAGATCAAAGCGGGTCTGGATTACGCGATCGCTCAGCTCGACGAAGCTGCCGCATTGCTTCCGGTATCCAACGACAACAACACCTGGAAGCTTGGCCGCGCTACGAAAGGGGCCGCATTGGCGCTGAAAGCACGTCTGGCATTGTACGCCGCGAGCCCGCTTTATAACGCGGGTACGTGGCAGCAGGCCGCCGCCGCAGCAAAGGCAGTAATGGATTTGAACAAATACAGCCTCTATACCGGCGGTTATGGTAATCTTTTCACAACCACCGACAACCAGGAGATCATCTTTGGCCGGTTGTACGCATTAGGAGCGCGCCACGTGTGCCTTGAAATCTCGAACGGCCCGAATGGCTACAATGCATGGGGCGGTAACGTTCCGACACAAAACCTGGTGGATGACTACGAAATGATGGACGGCACGCGCATTACCGACGCGAATACCAGCTATGATGCCAAAAACCCATACAAAAACCGCGATCCGCGTTTTTATGCGACCATTCTTTACAATGGCGCGCCTTACCGCGGCAGTACGGTCGAAACCTTTACGCCGGGCGGTAAGGACAGCAAGGACGGGCCTTCCAATTGGAACACGTCGAAGACAGGCTATTACCTCAGGAAATTCATGAACGACAACCTGCCGATCGATAACCCGTGGGATGTGGCTGGTACGCAGACCTGGATTTATTTCCGCTATGCCGAAATTCTGCTTAGCTACGCAGAGGCTCAGAATGAAGCTTCCGGCCCGGATGCGACTGTTTACGCGGCTGTGAATGCTGTCCGCCAGCGCACCGGCGTGGGAATGCCTGCATTGCCCGCCGGCCTCACACAGGCACAGATGCGTGAGCGTATCCGAAACGAACGCCGCGTAGAGCTGGCATTCGAGGAACACCGCTTCTACGACGTGCGTCGCTGGAAAATCGCGAATACAATCGAAAACGCACCTGCATACGGGGTTGAAGTAGGCAAAAGCGGGAACGCGTTTACCTACACCCGGAAAGAAGCACTGACCGGCCGCAGCTTTGCCGACAAGCAGTACTGGCTGCCGATCCCGCGCACCGAAATCCAGGCTTCGAACAACCAGCTCGAACAAAACCCGGGCTATTAATTCCCATCTTCGCTCCCGGTGCATTCGTCGCCGGGAGTTCTTTTTTATTCATTTCCTGAAAACCTTTTCATGCAAATTCCTCAAAACCTGGGAACGCTGTTCCTTGGGCTCGTCATGGTTACGTCCATGAACTGCCACGGCAGCGAGCCCGCCACTGATAATGTAGGGCCGGACAAAGATCAGACGGTGACGATCCGCATTGACCCATCCAAAACCTATCAGACGATCCGGAACTTCGGCGGCTCCGATGCCTGGGCATGCCAGTTCGCAGGTAGCTGGCCACTGGCAAGTAAAAACGGCATTGCCGACCTCCTTTTCAGCACAGACACCCTTGCCGACGGCCGCCAGAAGGGTATCGGCCTGTCGCTTTGGCGCTTCAATGCCGGCGGAGGTACCGCAGAGCAGGGCGACGCGAGCGGTATCCGCGACGAGTGGCGCCGGGCCGAGTCGTTTTTCGGTAGCGACGGCGGTTACGACTGGAACAAGCAAGCCGGGCAAATGTGGTTTCTGAATGCCGCCAAAGAGCGGGGCTTGAACGAGTTCCTGCTCTTTCCCAACACGCCGCCCGTCCAGTTTACTACCAATGGCAAAGGCTTCGCCACCAACGGCCAGCCGAACCTGGCTTCGCAGCAATTCGACAAATTTGCAGGCTACCTGGCCGATGTGATCGACGGCGTCCGCAAGAAAACCGGCATTACTTTCAAGTACGTGAGCCCGGTGAACGAGCCGCAGTGGGATTGGAGCGACGGCGGGCAGGAGGGAACCCCCTTTTTCAATAATCAGATCGCCGCGATCACCCGATCGCTCAGCGCCGCGCTTTTGAAGAAAAACCTGCCCACCCAGATCAGCGTAGCCGAGGCTGGCCAGTTCGAATACCTCTATTCGGAACATAACCGGCCGGGACGCGCTAGCCAGATCTCTGCCTTTTTCGACAAGAGCAGCAGCGACTACATCGGCAACCTGCCGAACGTGCTTCCGGCGATCTCGGGGCACAGCTATTTCACGACGTCGCCTTACAAAGCCGCGGTCGAAAAGCGCAAACTGCTGGCAAGTGCGGTAGAGCGTGTTCCGGGCCTCGAATTCTGGCAGTCGGAATACTGCATACTGGGTGATAACGACGGTGAAATCAAGGGCGAGGGGCAGGATCTGGGCATTACGCCCGCGCTGTACATTGCCAGGGTGATCCACAACGACCTCGTCAATGCCCAGGCAACCGCCTGGCATTGGTGGCTGTCCGTTTCGCCTTACGACTACAAGGATGGACTGATTTACATCGATAAAAACAAAACCGATGGCAGTTACCGGTCTTCCAAAATGCTGTGGGCGCTGGGTAATTACAGCCGCTTCGTGCGCCCGGGTGCCAGGCGGATCGAGGCGACAAGCAGCCTCGGTACCGACGGCTTGCTGGTTTCTTCCTATTTGAACACAAACAATGAACTGGTGACCGTGCTCGTCAACAATGATAACGAGGGCAGGGAGGTTCAGCTTTCATTTGGATCGGGCCAGAAAGCGGGTGCGGCCAGGGCATATGAAACTTCCGCAGCGCGCGATCTCGCACCAATAAGCGGCTCAAACGGAAAATTTTCTATCAAAGGCCGCAGTATTGTGACAGTCGTTAATAAAATGTAGCCCAGTAGCGTTACAGGAAAGTGGCGGGTTGGTTCTCTTGGGCCAACCCGTTTTCTTTTGATATCGCCATTTTGTAATGCAACAGTGACAAATTAATTTTGAACGAACTATTAATCAAACTCATCGGCAAGGGCGAAAACAAGCTTAATTTATGCCAAAAAGAAACATCCTTGCTTTGCTTGCAACCCTGCTGCTGGTCATAGCGGCGCGTTTGTACCTTGTGGAAATCTACGCCATTCCGCTTCCGTTCTGGGACCAGTGGGATGCGGAGGGCGATCACCTGCTGCGGTCTTGGATCGAGGGACGGCTGCAACTCCATGACCTGTGGAGTCCGCACAACGAGCACCGTATTGTGCCGACGCGCCTGCTGTCGCTGCTGATTTTCAATGTGACCGGCGTTTGGGACAATCTCATAGAAGCAAGGATAAATATCCTCGTGGCGGCCTGTGTTCCGCTTATTATCCTCCTGTTTTTGATGCGCGAGAAGGCGCTTTATGGTGCGCGCTGGCTGGTGCTCATCGCCGTTATTGCACAGTTTGCCCTTCCATTTGCATTCGAAAATATCCTGGTAGGCTTCCAGAGCCAGTTTTATTTCCTGATCATCTCCACACTTTTGGCCATCATACTCGCTGCGTGTTATCCCGACAGCTTCCTCGCGATGGCGGGCGTACTGGTGCTTTCCTGGCTGAGCGTGTTCACGATGGCCTCCGGCATTTTCACCCCGCTTGCCACCGCTGGCGTGTATGTGCTGTACAGTATCCAGAAGCGGGAAGTCAATGGGAAGCTTGTGGGGATGGCGGTTGTGCTCATAGCGCTTGGCGCGTTGGGTTATGTGCTTATGCCGCAGATCGAAGCGAACCATGTGTACCGCGCCCGAAACTTTTCGGACATGCGCAAGGCACTGCGCTTCATCCTGGCCTTCCCGGTTTCGAAAAGCTGGCCTGCCGCCATTGTTTTCTGGATACCGGCGCTCGGCATGGTACCCTGGCTGCTGCGCAACCGGACGCTCTCCCGCGCAGACCTGTTCATGGCCGGCTGCGTGATGTGGTCGCTAGCGCAGACGCTCGCGATCGCTTACGGGCGCGGGCAGGCGATGGGCGGCGTGTCCTCACGGCATTCGGAGCTATTCACCCCGGGGCTGATCGGTAATGCGTGGTTTGCGGCGCGGTTCATTGAGATCACGATCAAAGACTGGCGCATCGCCTGGCTGGGAGCTGTCTTTTTTGTCGTCTTCATCATGGGGCACATTACCCGCCGCAAGCGTGATATGCGGGCCATTTACCAGACTTACGAGCTCTCCGTCAAACAGGAAACCAACGTGCGCAGGTACCTCAAAACCGGCGACCCGTCCGTGCTGGTGCAGCCCCAGTTCGAAATTCCTTACCCGGATTCGATCCGTCTGCGCAGCCTGCTCGATAACCCGACGATCCGGCCCATCCTGCCGGCCTATCTGAGCCAATAATGCGCCGTTAAATCATTGAAAAAGAGCAGATGATCACTATTTTCCCCGTAGAATAATCAAAGTTGTTAAACGCGCTAAAAAGGAATAGCATTGCGGCCGAATCCGGGCAATGGCGTTTGCAAATGCGGACGGCCCTTGTTGCGGACAGGTAATCACAAAACAAATGCTATGAAAATCAGTGCACTTTTTACGCTCGTATGGCTCGCGGCAGCCGTACAATGTTTCGGTCAGGATAAACTATGGACCGCGGCCGACAAACAGGCCACCATCGACCAGCTTATCCGCACGCGCGACGCGGTGGTGAAGGAAACCGAAAACCTCACGCCCGAGCAATGGGCATTCCGCGAATCGCCCGATCGCTGGTCTATCGGACAGATTGTGGAACATCTCGCGCTTTGGGAGATCGTCTGGTCGCGGGAACTTAGTGTCGGCACGCGCAACAAGCCGCAGCCTGAGCTGCTCAAAACGACCCGGCCCGACAGCTACTACGAGGAATTTATCATGGAGCCCAACCCGCACAAAGCAGCTGAAATTTCCGCGCCGACCGAATTTATCCAGGGAAAAGACAACCTGACCTTTTTCCTGCGGGGCAGGGAGTTGAACCTCGAATTCGTGCGCAAAAGTGAAGCCGACATGCGCGCTATCTTCGAATTCACAGCCACCCCCGAACCACGCAACATGCACCAGGTGCTCATCTACCAATGGGGCCACACCGACCGCCACCTACGGCAAATCGCAAAAGTGAAAAGCCACGCGTCGTATCCGAAGTGAAAGGAAGAAGGGAGGAAGGGATTCCCCTCTTCCTCCAAAATAAAAATTGTTTAATTATATAAAAACCCGTAGGATTGCATTCCCGATAGAACTGACGTACCTCTCCTGAATGCAATCTGATCCCGAATACCACGCTGATGACGCCGACTTGTGGAAGTCATTCCGGACGGGAGATGATGAGGCTTTCGGGAAAATTGCCCGGCAACACTACAAGAGCCTTTTCAGCTACGGTACCAAGTTTTCGCGTGACCGTGAGTTTGTCAAGGATTGCATCCAGGACCTTTTCATGGAGCTCTGGGCCAAGCGCGAGACCATCGGCGATACGGCCTTTGTGAAATTTTATCTGCTTAAATCGCTCCGCCGGAAAATATATCGCGAAAGTCAGCGGCAGCAATGGATTAACGAAGGCGACGAGCTCGATTTCTCCGCAGAACCCAGCGGCGATGCCTCCATCGAAGAACACATCATTGCCATCGAAACGAGTGAGGCCATGCTCAAAAGCCTCAACCAGCAGATCAACCTGCTCACCCGTCGCCAGCAGGAAATCATTTACCTCCGCTTCTTCGAAAACATGGACAACGAGGCCATCGCCCAGGTGATGGGAATTTCAAGGCCTGCCGTCGCAAACCTGCTCTACCGCACCATCCAGGAACTGAAAGACCGGCTGTAAGCGGTACGACCCAATTCCCCCAACAACACCTGACTCACTGACCATCACTGACAACGCCATCTTAGCTACGCAGATCGCCCTTTCATTTTCTCCCTTTTAAAAAATTTTCGATTTTTTTTGATTATTCCAATGTACCCCCTGCCTATGTATAGTTAGAAAACAATTATAACATGGATCAGTACCAGGAATACACGCTTGAAGATTTCGTTCTCGATGCCCGGTTTCAGGGTTGGGTGCGGTATCGCCAGCCGACGGGTGCAGTATTCTGGCAGCAATACCTGGACCGAAACCCTGCACAAGCGGCCGACATTCATAGCGCCCGCAAGCTGCTCGACAGCGTATACCGGCATTACCGAACCGATATCGACGACGTGGAGATCGATCTGGAAATCCAGGGACTTTTGGAACGCGTAAGAGCGGAGAAGCGGAGGGTTCTGATTGGCGTATTGGAGGAAAAGGAAGAAGGAAGTGAAAGGGAGCCATTGATGGTCAGTGAGTCAGGTGTTGTTGAGGAGGCCGGGCGGGTAGTGCCGTTTCGCAGGCGTTGGTATGGCGGCGTTTGGATGAAGGTAGCGGCTTGCGTACTGCTGGTCATCGGCCTGGGGTGGACCGGATGGCAATACTATTGTTTCAATTGCGGCTATAACGGGCTGGTTTCGGGTAAGGAGCTGGTGGAGCGGGTGAATACGTCCGGGAAACAGCAGGTGATTAAGCTCACGGACGGAACCCGGGTGGTGCTTTATCCGCATTCCCGGCTGAGCTTCGCTGAAACATTTCCGGCTGATCAGCGTACGGTGTATTTGTCCGGCGATGCCTTCTTTCAGGTTTCCAAGGACCCGAAAAGGCCATTTTTGGTACAGACGACCGATCTGGTGACCAAAGTACTGGGAACGAGTTTTTTCGTAAGGGCCCGGGATGCATCAGATAAGACGCTCGTGGAGGTGCGGGAGGGGAAGGTTTCGGTTTTTAAACAAAAAGAATTTGCGGCCCGTAGCGATATCCGCGTCAAAACACCGAACGGCATGGTGCTTACGCCAAACCAGAAGCTGATATATGAACACGCCAGCAGCGAAATGCGCCGCACGCTGAGCGATAGCCCGGAAATCGTACCTTCCGATCATCCGAAAACTTTTGAATTTGTGAATACCCCCGCTTCCGCAGTGCTTACCGACATCGAAGAGGCTTACCAGATCGACATCATTTTCGACCGTGATGTTATGAAGGGATGCCCCGTTACGGCGTCGCTGGGCGGGCAGTCGATGTTCAATAAGCTGAGCATTCTCTGTGAGGTGATCGAAGCGCGGTACGAAGTGCTCGATGGTAAGATCGTGATTTATAGTAAAGGCTGTAAAAGCTAGGAAAGCCTGTTCCATTCAACCCACTAAACCCGATGCTAATGCGTATATAGGAGAAAGTTACCCCAAAAAAAGAGTCGGACAATGCTACCAACATGCCCGACCCTCGTGAATCCCCATATTTGTTTTCGACCGCAAATACTATCCGTCCAAAGAAGGATAACGGGGATTGTTTTATCAAAATCTAACCTCAATAAAACAGTCAAATGTATGAAAGAAGCTTTTAAGTTTCAATTTATTTTAAGAGTCATGCGGATATCGCTGTGCCAGTTTTTACTTGTCGGATTGTGGGCGCTTGGTACTGCCAGGGCCACGGATGGCAACGCGCAGGCGCTTTTGTCCAAAAAAGTGACCGTGGATATCCACGAACAGGAGATCGAAAATGCGCTGGGAAACCTGGAAAAGCAGGTGAACGGCAAGTTTGTATATAGTGCCAAAATGATCGGCAGCGAGCGGAAAGTGAGCGTTAAGGTGAGCCAGAAACCCTTGTATAAAGTGCTGGACGAAATCCTGAAGCCGCTCGGGCTGCATTATCGGGTAACCGACAACCTGATCATCATCAGCCGGTCGGACAAGTCGGCCGGCGGCCCGGCGTCGGGCATCCGGAGCAGGCCCGCTGGCTACACCGTGTCGGGGAAGATCACCGACGTGGCCGGCGAGGCGCTGGGCGGCGTAACGGTCATGCTCAGCTACAATAACCTCGGCGTGGTCACGGATATGAACGGAACTTATAGCTTTGCCGACATTCCCGACGGCAGCTACACCCTGAATGTGACCAGCATTGGTTTCAGTGCGATCAAAAAGGAAATACAGGTAGCCGGCCAGGATGTGCAGCTCAATATTGAAATGAAAGATGATATTCTGCAATTGCAGGAAATCGTGGTGACGGGCGGTAACCCGAAAAAGAAGATTGAAAGCAGCGTAGCGATTACGACGATCAATAACAAAGACATTCAAACCCGCGCGCCGTTGAACAGTACCGACCTACTGAAAGCGATCCCAGGCCTGACGGTGGAAAGTACCGGAGGCGACGGGCCCGGTAACGTGTGGGTACGCGGCTTCCCGCAGCAGGGCGGCTATATTTTCCTGGGTATCATGGAGGACGGACTGCCCGTGCTGCCTACCGGCTTCAACTCCATCCCTTCCGTAGACCAGTATTATAAAACCGATTTGACGATCAAAAACATCGAAGCCGTACGCGGCGGTAATGCATCGATCGTCATGGCGAATACGCCCGGGGCGGTGATCAACAACCTGAGCTACACGGGCGCGGATAAAACGTATGGTAAGTTCAAGGCTACCACCGGCTTGTCGCAAGGGCTCTACCGCCTCGATGGTAACGTCGGCGGAAAGGTGAGCAACCAGGTCCGTTTTAACATCGGCGGCTTCTTGCGGACCGACAAAGGCATTGTGCCTCCCGGCTATACAGCCAACCAGGGAGGGCAGCTGAAAGGCAATATGACTTTCAATTTCAAAAACCACAAAGGCTTCGTGCGCGCGTACGGGAAGTATCTGAACGACAAGGTGCAATGGATGCTCACCAGCTTCTATCCGTACGACGGAACCGGCAAACCTACCAAAACCGGTAATTTCGACATGGTAACCCAGTCGCTGGCAACCATTGATACGAAGTTCAGCTATACCGATGCCAACGGCGTTACGCGTAATTACGATTTCGCCGACGGCATCCATACGAAGCAGGGCTCGGGCGGCTTCCAGTTTAACTACCTGCTGGACAACGGCTGGGAGGTGAACAACAACTTCCGCTACCAGCACACCAACCGCACCGTTACCGCGGGGATTCCGGCAAGCATTACAACCTACAACGGATCGACACCTTATTACTACCTGGATGGCTCCGAGGCCGGTTTGAAAGCGGGCGACAGGATTGTGAATGTGACCGGCCTCGGCCAGGAGGGTAAGGATGTGCAGATTGTAGATTACCTGGATCTTAAAAAATCGATCGGCAACCACAATGTTGGTTTCGGTGTGGGGATTCACCAGTTCAACCGCAACGACGGACCAAACTATAACTTCGCTTACCAGCAGGAGTTTAAGGAAAATCCGAAACGATTGCTGGCCTCGCCCACTGCTGCCAAGATCACGGCTACCAACCTTGGAACGGTTATCGGCGACACGCGCACATTGTCGGCTTATGCGTCTGACGAGATCACATTGAACGCGAAATGGCGCCTCGACCTCGGTGCACGCATCGATAACCAGAATGTGGATGGCCGCCGTCCGTTCTACGCGTTCAAAGCCGACGGTACGCCTGATTATTCCAGAGGTGCCGGCCTGACCATCGCGGGTTACACGGATTATTCCGAAACGGTTACCAACTGGGCCGCTACCGCGGGTTTGAACTACAAAATCAATAACGAGGCGGCACTGTTCGCACGCGCAACACGTGCCTACAATGCGCCTACGATCGTGGATTACAACGCAACCGCGTACGATCCTGCCAAAATCAAGAAACGGCCTGTGTACCTGGGTGAAGTGGGGGTGAAGTATGCTAAAAACGACTTTTCACTGTTTGCTTCTGCCAGCTATTCTGCGATCAAGAATGTGTCGTTGTCCATTACCGTACCGACCATTTCCTCGGGTAACCAGGTGCTCGTTGCATTCGGCTCTACCCGCACTTACAGTGCCGAGTTCGAGGCTTCCTACAAGCTGACAAAAGCCCTGAGCCTTCGCTGGACAGGTACTTTGCAGGATTCGAAATACACCGATTATACCGCCAGCACCAACACGAACTCGGCCATTATGGCGATCCTGGGGGATACGACTTACAGTTTTACAGGCAAGCGTACCGAGCGCGTCCCGGTTTTCAATACCGAACTGTCGGCGACCTACGATTATAAGAAATTCAACATTTACCTGGCCGGAAACTACATCGGCTCACGCTTCACGTCACCAAGCGACAGCTACAAGCTGCCTGCCTATGTGCTCATGAAAGGCGGCGCCGGATATAATTTTACGAAAGCAATTAATGCCCGTTTCTGGGTGGATAACCTGCTCAATGCGCGGGTTTTGACGGAGGGTGATGTGCGCGGCGACCAGTTCCGCAACTTTGCCGCCGTGGAAAGAGGCACTATGATGCCGGGACGCACAATTCTTCCGAGGAGTTTTTGGCTCTCGTTGTCTTACGAGTTTTAATACTGATGGATGAAAAGGAGGGTGGGGGCTGTGTTCCCTGCCTTCCGCTTTTGATGCGCATTCAATGAAAGTCCTATATTCAATGGTTCACTTTGATGTTCATACCTATGCTCCAACTTTTCCCGATTCCGCACAAAAGCCTCGTCTCGCCGCTCCGTTGGTCCTTCAAACTGGTCACGGTTGCCGCGCTTGCTGCATTTGCCATGCAGGACACCGTCACCAAACCCGATGAAAGCCGTTTCACGCCCGTAGTCCTGGCCGACAACCTCGATGAACCGATGGCATTCGAAGTGCTGCCCGACGGCAGCTCCTACATTATCGAGCGCAAGGGGGCGCTGAAAAAGTTCAACCCGTCGACCAAAACCACCGAGCTGATCACGACCATTCCGGTCAATACCAAATATGTGAGCAAGGAGGGCGTCTCGCGGGAGGCGGAGGAGGGTTTGATGGGCATTACCCTCGATCCTAACTTTGCCAAAAACCACTGGATTTACCTGTACTATGCCCACCCGACGGAGAAGAAGCATATTCTCGCACGCTGGGATATGGTGGATGACCAGCTCGTGGAAAGCTCGAAAAAGGTCGTCCTCGAAGTGGCCACCCAGCGCGAGGTTTGCTGCCATACCGGCGGCGGCATGACCTGGGACAAAAATGGTAACCTGTTTCTGACGGTCGGCAACAATACCGGCAACGACAAAGCCGCGCAAACCGACGAGCGCCCCGGCCGCGAAAGCTGGGACGATCAGGGCCATGCCGGGAATACCAATGATTTGCGGGGTAAAATCCTGCGCATTCATCCAGAGCCGGATGGTAGTTACACGATTCCGCAGGGTAACCTTTATCCGAAAGGCACCGCTAAAACCCGGCCTGAAATATACTCGATGGGCCACCGCAACCCATGGCGCATTTCGGTGGACAGCAAGACCGGCTACATTTACTGGGGCGAAGTGGGGCCCGATGCGAACGAGGATTCGGAAATCGGGCCGAGGGGCTACGACGAGCTCAACCAGGCGAGGAAGCCGGGCAATTTCGGCTGGCCGTGGTTTGTCGGTAACGATCAGGCATTCCCGGTTTTTGACTATGCCAATAACAAGCCAGGCGAGAAAAAAGACCCGAAAAACCTCGTGAACACTTCGCCTAACAACACCGGTTTAAAAGAGCTGTTCCCTACCGCGCCGAGCTTCATTTACTATCCTTACGGGGTTTCCGAAAAATTCCCGGTCGTAGGCTCAGGCTCGCGCAGCGCAACGGGCGGCCCTGTTTACCACCGTGCCGATTTCAAGGCACCCAAAAGACCCTGGCCGGCTTACTATGAGAACAAGTGGATCGCGGCCGACTTCTCGCGGGGCTGGATCATGGCCATTACCATGAATGCAGATGGCGATTACGAATCCATGGAGCGCGTACTGCCCAGCTATCACCCGGTGCAGCCGATCGATATCAAATTCGGTCCGGACGGCGATTTGTACATTCTTGAATACGGCAGCAACTGGTTCCGCAAAAGCGATAACTCGCGGCTCGTTCGAATAGAATACAATGGCGGCAACCGTAAACCGGTTGTAGCCGCATCCGCGGAGAAAAAAGGTGGAACAGTCCCTTTTGAAACGGTTTTGTCTTCCAAAGGCACGAAAGATTTCGATCAAGACGCGTTGAAATACAGCTGGAAAGTAACCAGCCTTGGCGTAGCGCCGAAAGTATTCAGCACCGAAAACCCGACAGTGAAGTTCGATAAGGCAGGCGTTTATACCGCTACATTGACGGTCACCGACTCGAAAGGTGCGAGCAACAGCCAGTCTGTGCGCATTATCGCGGGTAACGAGCCGCCGAAAGTTTCGATCAGGCTCGACGGGAACAGTACGTTTTTCTTTCCGAACAAGCCGGTCGGTTATGCGGTAGGCATTACCGATAAGGAAGATGGCTCCACGGCTGACGGTAAAATCAAGGCCGATCAGGTAGCCGTCAGCATCGATTACACGGCTGAGGGTTTCGACTATGCGGAAGTGGCCCAGAGCCAGCGCAGCGTGGATGCGACCACGCAGTTCGCCGTGGCCCAGACATTGATGAGCAAAAGCGACTGTAAAGTATGCCACCAGCCGAATACCAAGTCGGTAGGACCGTCTTTTACGGATATTTCCAATAAATACAAGGGAGACCCGGGCGCATTGGACAAGCTGGTGAAGAAAGTCCGCGAGGGCGGATCGGGCGTGTGGGGCGAAGTAGCCATGGCTGCGCACCCGGCGCTTCCGGTGGCCGATGTGGAGGTGATTGTGAAATACATTCTGAACAGCACCGACAAGACGCTTTCGACATTGCCGCTCGAAGGGAAATACACCCCGCAAATCCCGAAAACAGATAATGGCAAGGGCTCGGTAATTATTCGTGCGGCCTATACCGACCGCCCGGTCGGGGCCAGGGCTGTTCCTGCCCAGACCAGCGAGGAAATGATCGTGCTCCGCAGCGCCGAACTCAATGCCGCAGAGGCACCCGTTACCAAAGGCGTGGAGACCAAGGCATTGGGTGTAGCAGGGCAGGGTTTTGCGGTGGTTGCATTCGAGAACAGCTATATCGCATTCCCGTCGATCGACCTCACCGGCATCGATTCTCTTGAACTGAATGCCGCCGCACAGCAACGCGAGGGCAGTGTGGGTGGTACCATCGAGGTGCGGCTCGGCTCACCGACCGGCACACTGATCGGCCAGCAAAAACTCGCTGTTGCCAAACCTGTGGATGTAGCGAAAATGATGGCCGAGCTGGAAAACGGCGCCAAAAAGGAAGCAGCGCCAGCGGCAGGCGGTTCTTCAACGCCAGCCACTGCCCCGAAAGCACCGGCCGCAGCGCCTGCTCCCCGCAACCGCTTTGCCCAGCCGCCGGTCCGCATTGGTCTGCAACCTACTACGGGCAAACAGGACATCTACCTCGTATTCCGCAACGCCGAAGCCAAGCCGATCGAGCCGCTGATGTCCTTTTCGAGAATCAAGTTTAAAAACAAACCTTAATCCGCAGAAACGATGAGCAACAACATAAACAGAAGAAACTTCCTGACCCGTGCAGGCGCGATGGCTGCCGGTACATTACTAGCCCCGTCGCTGGTCGAAGCAGCCCGGCAGGCGGGCATTACCCTGGCCGGGAAACCAGCCGGTATCCAGCTTTTCACGGTTTTCGAAAAAATGAACACTGATCCCAAAGGGACATTGGAGCAGATCGCGAAGATCGGGTACAAGGAAATCGAATCTGCATTCAGCACGCGGGGGAAATACTATGGGTATGAGCCGAAGGAGTTCAAAGCATTGGTGGAAGGCCTCGGCATGACCTGGCGCGCGCATCACGCCCTGGGCGCACCGTTCAAAATGCCTGCGGGACGCAAACTGCCCACCGGTTCCGACGGCAAGCCCATTACCATTCCACCGATGAAGAACCTCCGCGACAATTACCAGGAATTGGTAGACGACGCAGCCTCCGCAGGCCTGAGCTACCTCGTATGTGCGAGCACGCCCGTAGGCACGACCGACGAGATCAAAAGCTCCATCGGGGTGTTCCAAAAAACAGGCGAAGCTGCGAAAAAGGCGGGCATTCAGTTTGCCTACCATAACCACGCGACCGAGTTCGATCCTGTGGACGGTGGTAAGACGCCCTACGAGCTCGTGTTGTCGCAAACCGATAAGAACCTTGTGAAAATGGAGCTCGACCTGGCCTGGGCCACCAAGGCAAAAAAGGATCCGGTGGCATTGTTCCGGGAGCACCCGGGCCGCTTCCCGCTCTGGCACGTAAAGGACATCAAGGCCGACCTTTCCAGCATTACCGCGGTAGGGACCGGCGTCGTGGAGTTCAAACGCATTTTCGAAGCTGCGCAAATTGCAGGGTTGAAGTACTTCTTTGTGGAGTACGATCTCGCGCCGGGCCTCGACACGGTGGAGACCTGCTATACAAACCTGCAGAAAATCCTGGCCTGACGGATCAGCCCGGGATTTTAAGCACCCTGAATACGCCGCTACCAGCAATGCAATGCCGCCATTGCGTTGCTGGTAGCGGCTTTTTATGGCTTTTAGGGGATTTAAGCTGAAACCCGTTTACGCCGAAATAGCCGTAGCAAATACCGTAAAATTCCGCTAAAAAAATTCGGGTGGTGACATTAACTTACGGCGTACTATCAACTGTCATCCTGCTATGCCTTACCTAGTTGATCCACCAGCTTCACGCCGCCTGCGGATTTTTACTTTTGATCCGAGCCTGGCAACCGTGCTGGAAACGTCCAGCATCAATCAGATCGTTCTTTCGATACCATGGGAAAAGGGTTTGCTCCAAGGGCCCGTGGGAGAGTATATTGAAGTAGTGGATTACGATCCGGCCAGCGGGACGGGCTACGCGCCGGTCGATCTCAACGATCCTAACCTGCTTGCCCGCGATGGTTTGCTCCCCTCCGAATCAAACCCGCAGTTTCATCAGCAAATGGTCTATGCCGTCGCAATGACAACGATCAGCCACTTCGAGCGTGCTTTGGGCCGGGTGGCATTTTGGGGCGACAGGCGCTTCAAAGTCGGTAATGAATACAGAAACCAGTTCGTAAGGCGGCTGCGTATATACCCACACGCCATTCGTGACCGCAATGCCTATTACAGTCCGGCAAAGAAGGCCATCCTTTTTGGTTATTTCCCCGCCACAAGCCGCGATCGGCACACAATGCCCGGTACGCTCGTTTATACCTGTCTTTCCCACGACATCATCGCGCATGAGGTTACCCATGCATTGCTCGACGGCGTGCATCCGCGGTTCAACGAGCCGAGTAATCCGGACGTGCATGCATTCCATGAAGCGTTCGCGGACATTGTGGCTCTCTTTCAGCACTTTTCGTATCCGGTGGTGCTCGAAAGCCAGATCAGCAAGACGCGCGGCAACCTGGAATCAGAGAGTCTGCTGAGCCAGTTGGCACAACAATTCGGCCAGGCTACCGGGCGCGGCACGGCCCTCCGGGATGCACTCGGCGGTCTTAACAAAGCGGGAAAATGGGAAGCCAGGCAGCCCGACCCGCTCGTGTTGCAAAAAACCATGAGCCCGCACGACCGGGGGAGCATTCTGGTAGCAGCGGTTTTCCGTGCATTCCTGTTGATATACCGCTCACGCACGGCCGACCTGTTCCGCATCGCAACAGGCGGATCGGGTGCATTGCCTGAGGGCGAAATCCATCCCGATCTGACCAGGAGGCTGTCAAGGGAGGCCGCCGCCTGCGCTGACCGGGTGCTGCAAATGTGCATTCGGGCCATCGACTATTGCCCACCGGTGGATATTACGTTCGGAGACTTCCTGCGAGCCATTGTCACGGCCGACATCGACTATATGCCGGAGGAAGAAGGCAGTTTCAGGATTGTGTTCATCGAGAGTTTTCGGGAATGGGGTATTTATCCGCGCAGCGTAACGAATCTGGGTATCGAAACGCTGGCCTGGCCTACCGGTGACGATCTGATGGAGAATCTGCTTGCGAGCCGTCAAGGCGTGGTGAGGGGCGACGATTTTTCGAAATCGGAAATGGCCGGGCAGAAACTTTACCTGAAAAGTTTTTTCACCGGGAACGCAGTGGAATGGAATCTTGAGAGCGATCGGTTCGAAGTATGGAAGTCTCTGGACCCGCTGCGTTTCAAATGGTGGAAGTGGTTGTATGAAGGAGATCATTACAAGAATGATTACGCGATGATTTTTGGCTTGGTGCTCGATGGATCAAACACCCCGGCCACCGTTTACCGGGATGAACATGGAAACCCGACAGTGGAAGTGCACGCGGTGCGGCCCACTATTCGCAGAACCAGCAGGGGCAGCATTTACACGGCATATATCGTCGAAATCACACAACGCAGGCGGGGCTACTTCGATGCGGAAGAGCAGAAACGGAAGGATGCATTGACTTTCGAACAGTTGAAAGCGGACAGGGGCGATTTCATCTTTCGCTCGGGATGCACGATCCTGATCGATCCCGCAACGCAGGAAATATTGCGTGTGATCCGGACCTGCGGTACCATTACCGACAATGCGGAGCTGGAACGCGTCCGGAAATTCAAGGCCGGCGAACTGGCGGTCAACGGGAATGCATTCGACAGCGGCTTGGCGCTCAGCCTGGGTATTACCAGTAATTCTTTGCAAAACGAGCCATTCGCATTACTCCATTCCGATCCCCTATGAGCAAGCTTCTGATCCCCCCGACTGACGGCGTGACCGTTCGCATGTACCGCCAGGGCCATGGCGACTGTTTCCTCCTGGCCTTCGCCACAGACAATCCCGCCAAGCCTTATTACGTGCTGATCGACTGCGGGTTGAAACCTGGTTCGCAAGATTTCATTCACCCTTCGCCCACTGCGGAGACCGGCTTCCGGAAAGGCCCAAAGATCGAAGAAATCGTCAAACATATCGGCGATTCGACCGGCAATCATCTTGACCTGATGATTGTTACGCATGAACATCAGGATCATCTCAACGGAATCTGGAAGAAAACGAAACCATATTTTCAAAATCTGGCGATAGACAAAGCCTGGTTCGCGTGGACTGAGGACCCGGATGACGAATTGGCTAACACCCTCCGGCAACGCCACAAAGACCAGCTTCTGGGACTTTTGGAAGCGAGGAAACAGCTCGTAGCGCTCGCAGCTGACGACGACGGTCTACGCCGGCTCAACCGATTGGACAGCCTTCTGGAACTGGAAACCGGCAGCGAAAAGGCGGCATTCGGGACGGAAGATTTTTTCGCGGCAGATAAGGACATCACCAGGTCGGTTAACAAGCAAGGACTTAAACTTATCAAAGACAAAGCAGCTGCCCATGGCGGCATTGAGTATCTCATGCCCGGCGATGAGCGGGAAATAGCCGCTTCCCGTACGAAGGTTTACGTTTTCGGACCACCACGGGATGAAGACCTGCTGACTGACGAGGATCCGCGAGGTACCGAAGCTTTTCCGGACGACGACTCTCCTGCCAATGGCTTTTCCATGCTGGCTGCGGCCAATACGGCACCCGGAGACCGGAAATCACCCTTTGATGCCCGTTTTCACTTGTCGTTCTCGGATAGCAAGCCGGGTCAGTTCGTCGCGGATTACTATGGACACGACGAATCCGACGAGCAAGCCGACAAAGCGGAGGTAGCGGCTGATGCTCCCTGGCGACGGATCGATCACGAATGGTTGTATTCAGCGGAAAGTCTTGCATTGCAGTTGAATACCGGTATCAATAACACGAGCCTCGTGCTTGCGTTTGAACTGCCGCGCTCCGGAAAAGTCCTGCTGTTTGCAGGCGATGCCCAACGCGGTAACTGGATATCGTGGCCACAAAACACATGGCGATCGGGCGATGAGGAAGTAACTGTACGCGAACTGCTCGGACGCACGGTGCTGTACAAGGTAGCACACCATTGCAGCCACAATGCGACACTTGCCGGGCAGACGGCCGATGAGTACCCGAACCTTTCGTGGATGGCGACAGGTAAATATGCCTCGGAATTTACGGCCATGATCACGGCGGTGAACAAATGGGCGCTCACTAAAAATAACCCACCGTGGCGCCACCCGTTGCCTTCTATCCGAAGGGCGCTGGAAGAAAAAACCAGTGGCCGCATTTTCCAGACCGATCAGGCAGCTTTTACCCGAAAAGCCACATTGCCTGCGCCAGCCTGGGACGCGTTTCTCTCCCGAGCGACCGTCGAAGAGATGTATTTCGACTATGTCATCCATGATACGGCCCTATAATTTTACTAACCCTTAACCCCCAGACAAGATGGCTGAGACCGGAGAAGCGACTTTTGAACGCATTGCATTGACTATTTCAGGCGGCGGCTTTCGTGCTGCGGCCTACGGATTGGGCACGCTTAACCTCCTGCATTTGCTGGGGGTGCTCGAAAATGTACAGATGTTGTCAACGATTTCGGGCGGTACCATTACCGGCGCATTCTATGCGGCCCGGAGAAAGCGGGGACAGTCGATGGATATGATTTACGATGATTTTTACAAAATCCTCGGACGCGACGAAATCCTCGAAAACTCGGTCCGGAATTGGGGGAAAGCCGCGGATACTCCCGGTGCCAACTACAAGCTGATCCGCGCATTTGCGGATACGTACCATGAGCAGCTGTACGGTCGCGAACGCTTCGACCTTTTCTGGCAACCGGATGTCCCTGCTGTACCTTTCCACCTGCAATCGGTTATTTTCAGTGCCACCGAGCTCAACACCGGTACCGCATTCCGGTTTCAGTATGCAAGCCAGTTGCCCGATCAGGTCACCGAAAAGGGCCGTACCTTCGATAGCTATTATATCGGTAACGGCAATATAACCATCCCGCGGGGCCGGGCCCGTACGATTCGTATAGCAGATATCGTCGCTTCTTCATCCTGCTTTCCGGTGGGTTTTGAGCCCCTCGTTTTACCCGATGATTTTTTTTCGAAAAATGACCCCGCGCTCGTGTTCCAGACTTCCAATGGCACCATTGTGGACATCGAACGGCTGGGGGTGATCGATGGCGGCGTTTACGACAACCAGGGGATCGAGGCCATTGTTACGGCTAATAACCGCAATGCAGATTACCTTGCCAGCATAGACAATGCTGTTCACAATCCTTTACTGGATCCCTCAACATTGCTGTTGATCGCCGATGTGGCCAGTGCGGAGAAAGAAATCTACACCCCGCCAGGTCCCGGCCCTCAGGCGGGGAAAAAGCAGCCACTTGGAAGGATCGGGAAAACCATTAATCTGATTACGCTTCTAAGCCTTGCCATTGCTGTCCTGCTGGGTGTTCTGCAACTCCGTGCAACCAGTGGCGGCAACTTCTTTTTTGGGCTGCTCGCCGGTGTAGCGCTGACGATCTCGGCTATCCTTTTTGCCCTGGGAAAGGTTTGGGAAAATGTGGCCGACCGTTTCGATGCGCTCCAACCGGATATTTACCGCATGGGCATGCCGGTGTTTCTGAAATTTACATTCGCGCAATGGGGATACCTGCTCAATGTGAGGATTATGACGGGGGTGAAATTGCTGTTATCGGTGTTTTTGAGAAGGGTAAGATCGCTGAACTACGGGCTGGTGTACGACGACGGGAACACATTCAGGCCCAAGGTAATCGCCGGTATTCTCACCGGCATACTCCGGGACGCCGACCGCGCTAGCGATCCGAACCGAAACTCGCTTCGGGCACAGAGCCGGGTTTTTATTCCGATTATCGAGACGGCCAGCAAAATGGGTACAACCCTCTGGTGGCTTAAAGACCGGTTCAGGATGGATCCGATCATCGCCAGTGCGGAAATCACGCTCACTTATCGCATTCTTGTTTATTTCGAGAAAATCGGCAGGCAGCAGCCGGGTTCGCCGCTACCCGCGAAAGACCAGCAGGTGCTGGAAAGGGCACGACTGATCTGGCGCGCATTTTTGCTTTCGCAGGATGCGTCGCTTCCGGACACCTATCTGCCGGGATTCAGGCTGCACCCGTCGATGGCAGCTGCGATTGCGTCGCCTGGAACTACATCGCCTGAGCAGCTCATTGCCTTGGCCAGGGAGCATGAAGCGCATACCAAAAGTTCGGCAGCGGATGGCCCGATCAACTCTTCACCAGCCGCCAATCCTTAGGCGATACCCCAAACCGGGTTTTGAAAACCGTCGAAAAATAGCTCTGGGAAGTAAATCCGGTCTGGTCGGCTATTTCTGCGACGGTCAGGTCGGGGTTGCGGAGCAATGCGCAGGCTTTTTCGAGGCGCAGGTTCAGGATGACGTCGTTGGTACCCCCGCCGAGCAACGCTTTGGTTTTACGGAAAAGCTGCACGCGCGACAGCCCCATTTCCTTACCGATAGATTCCACGGTGAGGGTGGGGTCGTCGAGGCGGGAGACGATGAGTGCGCGGAGCTCGTTCACGAATTTCTTGTCGAGCCGGGATATCCCCGGGTCGGAATCGCCGATATTCCTGCCGACCTGGGCAGATTGCAGCAACTGCCTGTTTGTCAGTAAGCTGCGGATGCTCTCCTGCAAAAACCGGGGACTGAAAGGTTTGGTCAGGTACATATCGGCTCTTGCCTGCATGCCCTCGATCTGCTGCTCGGGGGTATTTTTCGCCGTAAGCAATATCACGGGAATGTGCGACGTGCGCATGTCTGCTTTGAGCGTGGACGTAATCTGCAAGCCGTCCATACCCGGCAGCATGACGTCGCATACGATCAGGTCGGGCACGGTGTCGAAGCATTGATCGAGCCCGGTCTTCCCGTTGGTGGCGGTAATGACCTCATACTGGTTTTGCAACAGTCCTGTGACGAAACCCAGCAAATCCTCATTATCCTCTATCAAGACTACGGTAGGAAGGTCCTGGCGGTCGGATGGAGCGGGAGGGCTTTCGTTCTCCATGCCGGCAGCAGACCAGGTGACGGATTGCCCGATGGTGTCGGCAGCAGGATCGGCCATGTCTTCCGGTTGGAAATGCGTGTTCCCGAGGGGCAGTACAACAGTGAAGGTAGCGCCTTCGCCTTTTTTGCCATCGGCGGTAATGGTGCCCTGGTGCAGTTCCACGAACTCGCGGGAAAGCGGCAGGCCGAGCCCGGTACCTTTGGTCGAATTTTTTCCCTGGTAAAACATTTCAAATGCCCCGGCAATGTCCGCCTCGGTCAGGCCCGAGCCATTATCCTGCACTTGAATGGACACGTCGGCGGCGGTAGCGGTGATATGGATGTAAATATGCCCCCAGTCCGGCGTAAACTTGAATGCATTGGAAAGGAGGTTGAACAGTACCTTATCCATCATATCCCTGTCAAACCACACTTTCAGCTCGTTCAAGGGGGTAACCAGCCGGAAGTCGATCCTGCGTTTCCGGGCGATCTGCTCGAAAGGCAGCATGAGGTCCCTGATGAATGCTACGATGTCGTTTTCGGCCACCTGCAACCGGATCTTGCCGCTTTCGATCTTGCGGAAATCCATCAGCTGGTTCACGAGCCAAAGCAGCCGCCTCGCGTTCTTCTGCACGAGCGAGAGGTTTTTTTTCACCGCCGCGCTTTCGTTTTTCTGCCGGAGCAGCTCTTCCACCGGCGCGAGTATGAGCGTGAGCGGCGTACGGAATTCGTGGGAAATATTGGTGAAGAACCTGAATTTCGATTCCGTAGCCTCCTGCGCTTTCTCGGCGATATCCTGGATGCGGTTCCGCTGGATCAGGATCTCTGTGTTTTTGGAATTCAACTCCCGGTTAATTTTTTTGTTCTCGATCAGCGAATACAAAGCCACAGAGCCGAGGATGATGGACACAATGAACAGCCCGGTCATCACATAGAGCAGCCCGCGCTGCGTATGGTAAATTTCCAGCTGCTCGTCGATACGCGCCTGCTGCCGCTCAATGTCGTTCTGCTGGGCGATCATCTTGTCGGTCTGCATTTTGATCATCCGCACGTTCGAAGAATCGATTATGGCGGTTTGCAGCAGGTTTTCTTTCTGGTAGGGCTGTTTTTGGAGGATATTCATCGCCACGCGCGCTGCTTCCTCGCCGCCGGTGGGGTACAATGCGGTGGCGGTAATGTGGCCGTCGTACACCATCTGAATGTCTCCGAACTGCCCCGGAAGCCCGTCGACGCCGATCACACGGATCTTGCGGTCCGGGAAAACCTCGTTACATACCTCCCGCGCTCCCATGGCCATCACCTCGTTCTGGGCGAAGATCAGATCCAGGTCCGGGAAACGCGGCAGTACTTTCCGCAGCTCTTTTTTGGCTATATCCTTTTCCCATTGCCCGTTCAATGTCGCCACGCGCTGAATGCCCGGGCGGGTCGAAAGGGCGTCCACAAGGCCTCGGTGGCGGTCTGAGGCAGGAGAGGAGCGTGGCAGGCCGGTGATCTCGATCATCCTGCCATTGCCGCCGAGCAGCGCAGCGGCATATTCGCCCACGGTTTTGCCGACCTGGTAATTATCCCCGCCCACATAAGCCGTGTAGTAGGGCGAAGAAGTGCGCCTGTCCACCACCACCACCGGAATCCCCTTCTTGTAAGCCTGCTCGATCACGGGCGTAAGCGGGTCCGACTCATTGGGCGAAACGATCAGCAGCTGAATGCCGCTTTGGAGCAGTTCTTCGATCTGCCTCACCTGCACGGCGCTGTTGGCGTGGGCGTCCCTAAAAATCAGTTTGGTATTATTGTGAAATGCCAGCTCGCGCTGCATACCGTCGAGCATGGCACGCCGCCATTCATCGTCGCCGGTGCATTGGGAGAACCCGATCACATAATCCTCCTTGTGTTTTTCGGCACAGCCGGCAAACAAGGTCAGGAACAGGAAAGCGATCAGCGCGACTCTCATAGGATAGTTTGTATTTCAAATATAATACAAAATAAAGCGGTATCCGGAAAGCGGGCGTGCCAGGGACATGCCGCTTAGGATACCGCCAGCATGGTGCTACTCGATCGATGGCTTCAATGCATTGTACTGCAACTCTTCCACTTTAATGCCTTTCGCGGATTTGATAGTAAGCCCGGAAAGCGGCGTTTCGGCGAAGAAAATGTCGGTCATGACCGTCAGGCCGCCGTCCGCGAAAAGCTCCACAGACGCCACGTCGGCCACGAGGGTCAACGTGATTTTGCCGTCCCTGGAAAGCCTCGGCGCGGTATGCCTTTCTCCAAAACCCTTTTCAAAATCCGTCTTGCCGGACTTTTTGCGGTCGATGTAGTATTGGTTGGCGGTTTTGTCATAGCCAACCAGCAATTCATTACCCGCTTTGTTGGACAGTACGAGTTCAAAATCGTCAGCTGTGGTCGTTTTCAGGTCAAGGCGGAAGAGGCCGGATGCGTTGCCGCCTTTCGGTGCCAGGTCCACCGGCGCTTTTACCGCCAGGTTCTTCCTGCTGTAACCTTCCGCTTTGATGTTGTCGAGTTCTTTGGCCGGAACGGAGGTCAGGTACAACTCGCTGCCCACCTTTGTCAGGCCCAGCTCCCGGGGAATGGTGTTGGCGCTGCGCCAGGGGTCTGTCGGTACCTGGTTGGCATATTGCCAGTTGCTCATCCAGCCCATCAGCAGGGTGCGATTACCGGTGTTAGAAAATGTGACGGCGGCATAATTGTCCGCGCCCCAATCGAGCCACTTGGTTTCTTTGGAATTTGCTGTGAAGGTCTTGCCGTCGAAATCGCCCACGAAGTACTGGCCTGCCGAGCCTTTGTTCGGCCCACCCGGATTGATATTGACGATCAGGACCCACACCTGTTTGCCCTCGTGCATGAACGGGAGCAGGTCCGGGCATTCCCATACGCCCCCGTGCGCGCCGGCGTCGGCCCCGAACTCGCTTTCCTTCGACCAGCTTTTGAGGTCGGGCGAGGAGTAGAAGGTAATGCGGTCTTTGGTGGCGAGCGTCATGACCCATTTTTTCTGCGGTTCATACCAGCGCACTTTGGGATCGCGGAAGTCGCTGATGCCGGGATTGGGCAGTACCGGGTTGCCGCTGTACTTGGTCCAGGTTTTACCGTCGTCGAGGCTGTACGCAATGCTCTGGTATTCGTGGAGGCCGGTTTTTTGTTTTTCGATCACCGGGTTATGGTGCGTGAAAATCGCTACCAGGGGCGCCTTGCCATCTTTGCCGAAGCCCGAAGTGTTGTTGGCATCTACCACGGCGCTGCCGGAGAAAATGTAGCCCAGGCTGTCGGGATAAAGGGCAATGGGCTGCTCTTTCCAATGCAGCATATCTTTGCTGGTGGCATGTCCCCAATGCATCGGTCCCCACACTTTCGCCTCGGGATAATACTGGAAGAACAAATGGTACGTGCCATTGTGGTACACCATTCCGTTCGGGTCGTTCATCCAATGCGCCTTCGGCGAGAAGTGGAATTGCGGGCGGTACTTTTCAGGGGTTTCCTGAGCGTTCGCAAGTTGGCCCAGCAGCAGTGCGACGAGTAGTGAGATTTTTTTCATGCTTTTTTACATTTGTCAATAACGCTTTAACTGTCAGCCTGAGCGGAGTCGAAGGCCGTTGCAGTACCGGCCTTCGACTGCCAGGCGGCCCGGTCCGCTCAGGCTGACACATCAGTAACCCGGATTCTGCACATAGAGCCCCTTCGTGAAACTGATCTCCCGCTGCGGAATGGGCAGATACTCATCCCTTCCGGCAGTGAATTTCGCAGTAGCCAGGAACGGACGACGTACTTTTTCCTTTTCAAGATACGCATTCAAAGTTTGCTCTGCGATACCCCAGCGCACGAGATCGAAAAAGCGCGGGCTTTCCGTCGCGAATTCGAGCCTTCTTTCCCAGCGCAGCGCCTTCCGGGCGTAATCCTGCGTCCAGCCGGCAGCGCTGTATTCCTTGATATTGTATTTCGAAGCGAAGCTGCCATCGGTCTTTTTCAGCCGCCCGGTGCTCGCCGCGGCACGTTTGCGGATCTGGTTGATGAGCGGCAATGCCATTGCATGCTGCCCGAGTTCAATGTATGCTTCGGCCTGCATCAGCAGCACATCGTCGTAGCGGATGATATCGATGTTTTTGGAGCTGCCGATGAATGGCCCTTCCTTGTGGTAGGAAGCGCTCGTAGCCAGTTGCTGCTCTTTCATTGTGTGAAAAAAGCCATACACGCCCGGGTCGCGTACCCAGCTGTTGCTGAATGGCTTGGTGGCGTCATATTTGTAGGGGTGGCCGTCGATACCGATGGTGTGGTCCACACGAGGGTCCACGGTCTCGGTGCTGAAATCCACGTTTTTGTCATTGGAAGCCTCGAAAAGCGGGAGGCCGTTCGCGTCGGTACGGTAGGCGTTGGCGAGGTTCTGGCTCGGCTGGTGGAAGCCGCAGCAGCCGTATTGCGGTGCGCCGTGCGGGTAGTTGAGGCCCGTCACGTAGCTCAGGCGGCCCACGGCGGTACCGTCGTTGATCGAGTACTGAATGGCAAAAATGGATTCAGGGCCATTCTCGGTTTCGGCGATGAAATTCTCGGCAAAATCGGGTTGGAGGCTGTACTGGCCGGAGGCGATCACCTGCTGAGTGAGGGTAACCACTTCCTGCAAGCGGTTTTTGTTGATAGCCGTCACCTTGTGGTTCGCATCCTGCTCGTAGGCCTGGAAAAGCCTTAATTTGGCGAGGTAGGCGGCAGCCGACAGCTTGTTGGCCCGGCCGATCTGGGCCTGCTTCTGAGGCAGGTTATCTACTGCAAACTGGAAGTCCTCACCGATTTTGTTCCAAAGCTCGTCGTGGGTGTAGCGCACGTTCGACTCTTTCAGAATATCGTCACTCGACAATTTTTCATCAATATAAGGCACATTTTTGAACAGCATTTTGAGCATGAAATGGGAATGGCCGCGCAGGAAACGCATTTCTGCAATGCGGGTGGCGCGCAACGGGAAATCGGCGTCGGTCAGTGCATTCAGGCTCGTAAGCGCCGCATTGGCGCGGGAAATGGCTTTGTAAAAATTCTCCCAGGTGAAAGGGTGCATCAGGCCCAGGTCCGGGCGGGTGAGGTTGTAGTGCTCGTAAAAATCCACTTCCGCCACGTCGGAGACGCCGCCGCCACCCTTGTATGCATCGTCCGAGCGGACGCTGCCGTACACCCACATGCTGGTCATGGGGCCGATCATGTCGTCGTTGCCAATGCCGGCGTAGGCAGCCGTCACCAGCGATTCTACGGCGGAGGCCGACTTAACATTTTCGGACGACAGCAGCCCTTGCGGCTGGTAGTCGAGGAAATCGTTACACGAGGTGGTGATCAGCAACGTGCTGCTGGCGATCAGGCCGATGATGTATTTGCTTTTCATATACAATGCTTTTTCAGGGATTAGAAAGAAATGTTCAAACCGAATGTAAATGTTCGCGGGATGGGGATGGCGTTGATATCCGTCCTTTCGGGATCGGGGCCACTGAACTGCTTCGATTTGATCAGGAACAGGTTTTCGGCCATCAGGTACATCCGCACGCGTTGCAGTTTGATCTTCTGGGTCAGCTGGGAGTTCAGCGCGTAGCCCAGCTGGACGTTGCGCAGTTTGAAATAGGAAGTATTCACATTGAAATAATCCGAAGTGCGCGTCTCGTTGTTTGCATCCGAAAGCGACAGGGCCGGGATTTTCGAGCCGGTATTCGTCGGCGACCAGGCATCGAACACGCCCGGGCCTACATTTTCGCGGCCGCGGATGAAATTATTATAGAAAGTGTAAATGTCGAAACCCTTGCGCCCCGCAATGCCCGAACCGAATACCGAGAAGTCGAACGACTTGTAGAACGCCTCCACTTTCAGGTTGTATTCAAATGCAGGTAGGGTGGTACCGAAAAACACGCGGTCGAGATCGTCGATGCGGTTATCGCCGTTGGTATCCACATACCGGATGCGACCGGGGCCGGCGCCCACCTGTGCGGGAGCGGCATCCACTTCGGCCTGGTTCTGGAAGAGGCCATTGGTTTTATAGCCGAACAAATCGAACTGCGAATGGCCGAGGATGGTCTGGATCGCATTGCCGGGGTAGGCGGCACGTACTTCTTCCGGCAGCTCGGTGATCTTGTCGCGGAAGCGGCTCACGCCGGCCATGACATTGTAGGTAAAATCGCCTTTCGGACGGGCATAGTAGCCGGCTGAAAATTCGAAACCTTTGTTGGACTTCGCCGCGCCATTCAGTACCCGCAGCTGCCCCTCGCCCACGGCGGAAGCCACCGGCGGGGTGATGAGGATATCGCTGGTTTTGCGGGTGAAGTAGTCGAACGACCCCTGGATCATGCCGTCGAACAATCCGAAATCAAGCCCGAAGTTGGCTTCGTCGGTCGTCTCCCATTTCAGATTCGGATTAGCGCCCTGGATCGACACGAAGCCGGAGGGCAGGTTGCCCGTATTGGCACCATTGAGGTCATACGCGGTACCGATGTTATAAAACTGGTCGAAAAACCCGTTATGGCCGTTGGGAAACTGGGACTGGCGTGCACCGTAACGCGTATCGTACAATCCAAAGCGGGCGAGGTCACCGATCTCCTGGTTCCCAACCCTGCCGACCCCGGCCCGCAGTTTCAGATTGCTTATTTTGGTTACACCCTTGAAAAACTGTTCCTTATCAATGCGCCAGCCGACCGATGCCGCCGGAAAAATACCGTAGGCATTGGCAGAACCGAAACGCGAAGAGCCGTCCCGACGGATGGTAATGGCGGCCAGGTAACGGTCCGAAAAGCCGTAGTCGATGCGGGCGAATTGTGAAAGCAACCGGCTGCCCGAGCCTGTACCGGTGACGTTGGTATTGCCCGTCCCTGCATTCAGTACAAAGTATTCCTTTGTCTGCACGGCAAAGCCTTCTTTCCGGGCTATTTCAAAATCGGAGTCATTTTTAATGGCCTCGATACCCGCCAGGAACTTGAAATGGCTGCTGCCCAGATCCAGGTTATAACGGGCGGTGTTGGACCAGGTAACGCTCAGGTAGCGATTCTGGTCGATGGTCAGGCTGTTGTTGGCGCGGCCGAAAGAGCCTTCTTCAAAGGATTGTTCGATGTTTTTGAAAGCGTAGGCGGCATTATCCGCGCCCAGGCTGCTTTTCAGGTAGAAGTTTTTGAATGGCTGGATTTCCACAAACACATTGCCGAAGAGCGTTAGCCGGTGGGCATTGTCCCATTTGTTGATCTCCTGCATGTGGAGCGGGTTGTTGCGGTCGGAGTAGCCCGAGCCGATGGCACCGCCCCAGGAGCCGTCTTTGGCATATACCGGAATGGTCGGCGCCAGGGTAACGGCCAGGCCTGGCGTAGCCGCGCCGCCGATGTCGGTAGAAGCAAGCGTTTCGTTCGACGAGGCGATCTGCATATTCGCCCCGATTTTCAATTTACCGTCGAATGCGCTGGTGAGGCCGTTGATGCGGCCGCTCAGCTTGTCGTAATCGGTGTAGCGGAGCATGCCGGTGTTTTTGTAATAGCCCAAATTGATTTGGAGCGAAGAGGTACCGTTGCCGCCCGAGATCGTCAGCTCATTATTGGTTACAATGCCGGTTTTGTACATCACCTTCTGCCAGTCGGTATCGCCGGCAGGCATGTTGGCATTGCCGCCTACGAGCGGCTGTACTTTTACCCCGTTCAGTATGGGATTGGTGAAATCCTTGTTCCAGTCGAACTGGTACAGTGCACCGTAACCGTCCTCGGGGTTCACCCTGTCGTTCACCGATGCCTGCCATAATGCCCGGCCGCGATCCGCCGCATTCAGCATTTTAAACCGGGCATACTTCTCCGATTGCGTCGAAATGCTGGTATTGAAATCGATATTGATCTTGCCGTTGGTATTCGCGCCGTTTTTGGTGGTAATGATGATCACCCCGTTGGAAGCCCGCGAACCGTAGATGGACGACGCCGATGCGTCTTTCAGCACCTGTATCGACTCGATGGAATTCGGGTTCAGTCCCTGGAATACCTCCGGCCGCTTGGTGGGCACGCCGTCGATGATGTAGAGCGGATCGGTGTTGCCGAGCGTGTTCGCGCCGCGGATCAGGATGCGTGAGTTGGTGCCGTTCGGAGAGCCGGTTTTTTCAATATACAACCCTGGTACCCGGCCCTGTAACGCCTGCATCGGGTTCCCGGAGCTGATATTTTTCAGGGGCGCCATGTCCACCACCGCAATGGCCCCGGTAAGGTCCTCTTTTTTGGAAGAGGTGTAACCTACCACCACCACTTCGTTGAGGCTCTTCTGATCGTAGTCGAGGGTGACGTTGATGACCGTCTGGTTACCCACGGCTACTTCTTTGGTTTGCATGCCGATGTAGGAGAACACGAGCGTCGCGCCCGACGCCGGGGAGATGGCGTAGGCGCCCGATACGTCGGTTACAGCCCCATTGGAAGTTCCTTTTTCGAGGACGTTTACGCCGGGAAGCGGCTCGCCGTCGCTGCTCTTGACGACGCCCTTCACTTGTGCCCTGGTTTGCGCATGGGCGGGCAGGTACAGCATGCAGGCGACCGCAAGGGCCACCAGCAGTAAAATTTTTCTCATAGTGTTTTCGATTAAAAAGGGTGAATTGAAAATCAGTCGATTACGACCTGCTGTGATAGGATCAGGTCTTGGATGTCGCGCTCGCCGAATGCAGGCAATGCACCGGCATGGCCTGCCACAAATGCCCCGGCGGCACAGCCGAATTCAAGCGATTCGGCCAGGGAATGCCCGCTGGCAAACTGGTACAGGAATGCGCCGAGAAACGCGTCGCCGCTGCCGATCGTGTCGGAGACGTTCACTGTAAACCCGGGGTGCCGCACCGCGTCGCCGGCGCTGGTGAGCACCATTGCGCCCTCGGCCCCGCAGGTCAGCACCACCATGTCGAGTTGGAACTGGGCGATGAGGAATGCCATTGCCTGCTGCTCTTGCTCGAATGTGGTGAACCACGCAGTCACTTCCCGGAGTTCGTGCTCATTCATTTTGACAATGCGTGCGCAGCCCAGCAGTTTCGTGACTTGCTCCTGCGTGTAATGCGGCGGGCGCAGGTTCACGTCGAACACGGGCAGGCACCGGTGAGAGGTGACCGCATATTCGAGGTAACGCAGCAGCGTTTCCTGCGAGGTATGGTCGCGGGCCGCCAGGGTGCCGTACACGAAGAAGTCGCTGGCAACGACGCGTTCGGCCGCGGCACGGTCGAACTGAATGTAGTCCCATGCCACAGGATGCAGGATTTTATAGGTAACCTCGTTGCTGTCAGACACATTGGCTTTGGCAATGCCCGTGAGGTGCGTTTCGCCCGTTTGCACCCATTGCGTGGAAAGTCCGTGGCCGCTCATGAACGCGAGCAGCCCGGCGCCCAGCTCGTCGTGGCCTACGCGGCTGATGAACGAGACGTCCATCCCGTACCGCTGCAAATGTGCGGCTACATTCATGGGAGCCCCTCCGGCGAGCCGTGTATCGGGCAGTACGTCCCAAAGTACTTCTCCAAAAACAGTCATTTTCGGTGTCATATCGGATGATTTGATTAGTGATTAATGGAGTATCAGGGTCTTTTCGATTTGTTCCAGCGAGGTGCCTTTGGTTTCAGGCATGAGCTTCCATACGAAAATCAGTTGGAGCACCATCATTCCGCAGAAGATCATGAAGGTGTTGCCGCCGCCCAGCGTTTCGGCAATGTAAGGGAAGGTAAATGCGATCACCGCCGCCAACAGCCAGTGCATGAAACTGCCCATCGATTGCCCCGCGGCACGTACCTGGTTCGGGAAAATTTCTGAGATAAACACCCATATCACCGCGCCCTGCGACAATGCGAAAAACGCAATGTAAATGAACAGGTAAACCGGCACGGCGTAACCGCCGAGGTTGCCGCTGTAAAATGCCTGTGCGACGAGCCCCAGCGTGGCGATCAGTCCGAACGAGCCGATGAACATGAGCGTCCGGCGGCCGAAGCGGTCGATGAGGTTGATGGCGATGAAAGTGAAGCAGAAGTTCACCAGCCCCACGCCCGCCGACGACAGCAACGCCGAGCTTTTGCCTAATCCGGCCATTTCAAAAATGCGGGGCGCGTAATAAATGATCGCGTTGATACCGGATACCTGGTTGAAAAAGGCGAACAGCAGCGCCAGCAACAGCGGCAGCTTGTATTGGGATGAAAAAATGGACATGCTGCTGCCGGACTGCGTGTTGGCATGGGCCGAGTTCTGTATGTCGGCCACGATGCCGCTCACGTCCATGCCGCCGTTGGCTACGGAAAGGATTTGCCGTGCTTCATCCACCCGGCCGCGCTTGACGATGAGCCAGCGGGGGCTTTCGGGCACAAACAGGATGGCTACCAGGAAAACAAGCGACGGGACTGCCTGCACGCCCAGCATCCAGCGCCAGTCGTTGTCGCCTAAGCCCACGAGGAGGAAATTGGACAGGTATGCGATGAGAATGCCCAGTACGACATTGAACTGGAACATGGCCACCAGCCTGCCCCGTGAATTGGCAGGGGATATTTCGGAAATATACAAGGGCGCGGTAACCGACGAAATGCCGACGCCGATGCCGCCCAGGAAGCGGAAAATGAGGAAGGAAATCCAGTCGGAAGCCAGTGCCGAGCCGATGGACGACAGCAGGTAAAGGACGGCGATAGCAAAGAGTGTGTACTTGCGCCCGTAACGCTCGGAGGGAATGGCGCCGGTGAGCGATCCCAGGACGGTGCCGATCAATGCGATGGAAACTGTGAACCCGTGCTGCACCGTGGTGAGGCCCCACAGCTGCTGGATCGATTTCTCCGCGCCCGAAATGACGGCCGTATCAAAACCGAATAAAAAACCGCCCAGCGCGACTGTGAATGCCCAGAAGATTACCTTTTTGCTTGTCATGATTTTGGAATTAATTTCTGACGAAGCTACCGGCTCTCGGGGCAATCTGTTTTTGAATCCGTACCAAATGTTTTTAAATTTTACATTTGGCTGAATTAGTGCTTATGTGGTTGTTAATGAGTGTTTTGTGCTAATTTGAAAGCAACCGGTTTTCAAATTTGTATCAAAGTTTTCAGGAAATGTTTCACCGCATGTCAGTCACAAAGAACCGGCAAACCCGGATCGGCGGCGAATGGCAGCAGCCGGCTGATTTGCGCCCAGGTAACCCGGTTGACCGACAAGTCCAGCCCGGGCAGGTCGGCGAACTTCACCCAGCTCACTCCCGACGTTTCATTGGTCTGTTCCAGGATTTCGCCGCCCGTGATCCGGCAGAGGATAAAGAATTTGTAGACATACCAGAGCTCTTCCGGGTGGTCGTGTTTGCTTTTGTCAAAAACCGCCAGCAGCCGAACGGCTTCCACGTGCAGGCCGGTTTCTTCCCATGATTCTTTGACGGCCACCTCAAACGGCGTGTAGCCCACGTCGGCCCAGCCGCCCGGCAATGTCCAGCGGTCGTTATCGATTTTTTCCCGGACCATCAGGATTTCATCGGTACCACGGAAAATCACGGCACGGATGTCAACTTTCGGCGTCACATAGCCGATTTCGTTCGGTATCAGGCTGATGATCTGTTCAACAGGGGCATTGCTCATGCCGGCGAGCAAGTCGAGGCTTATCTGGCGGATCTCCTCGTAGCGTTCCCGGTCGTATTCTCCGGGTTGAAAGGCCAGGCCGGTTTGCGACAGGGCAAGAATGCGTTTGACTGCGGCCAGCCAGGGATTTACGGACATAGCAGTGGAAATAGGGACAATCGTTGATTTTGTTCGCGCCAGCTGTGCCAAAGGCGGCTGGCATTAGGTAACCGGCGAATATCTGAAACATTTGTCGCAAATGCCACCGCTGATTGTCGTTAAACCCCGCCCATTTTCACGGCCGATCGCATTAGGTTTGTATGAAAATTTGGCATTATCCACAACATGAGGGTCAAGGACTATCACCACACGATCGATATCTGGCTTCAATCGCTGGAAACTTATGACATTGCCCGGCTGCTGGCCCAGCCCGGACCGGGCTGCTGGTCGCTGGGGCAGGTATATATGCACATCCTGGATGAAACGGAGTTCTTTTTCAGTCAGATCAAAACCTGCCTCGCTTCGAACGACCACGCCATGGAAGAATGTACTTCGGAAGCACGTAAGATGCTGCGCGACAATGCGTTCCCCGACGCGATCCTGGAAGGGCCTCCTTCCAACGCGTTGGTCCGGCAACCCGCCAGCAGGCAGCTGCTCGCCGACCGGCTGCTGCGCCTGAAAGTACTCGTAACCGAAACCGACCAGTTGATCGCCAAAAGCCTGTTTCATGGCAAGGCCAGGCACCCGGGCCTGCATTACCTGTGTGCAGAAGAGTGGTTTCAATTTTCGGAAATGCATTTCAGGCACCATTTGCGGCAAAAGGCCAGGATAGAGTCGTTTTTGGAACGTACATTTGGTAAGTACGAGCCTCAAAACTGACTTTCCATGAAACTGAACCTGCTGTGTCCAAAATGGCTAAACGGGAGATTAAGCATTGTTGCCAAATCTTGCGGATTTGATCGGGCGCATTTTTAATTCATTTTTAATTACACCGCCTGCTTCTTAACGATATATTTCGACCACAATAACAATTGCACCAAGTGCGGTTATTGCTATTGAGTTATGTAGTTGAAAATCCATTGGCAGTATGTTCAATGGATTTTTCTTTTGGCAGCAAGCGGCGCGCGGCTAGCGGTTTTCGAGCCAGCCGAGAAAATGGCTGACCTTTTCCTTACCGATCAGCAGTTTTTCGGGTGTCGGGAGGGTGAGCTTGATGAAAAGCTTTCTTGAAAAATAATGCTCCACCTCCTTCACCGCATCGAAGTTGACGAGGTATTGGCGGTTGAGCCGGTAGAACTGGGATGAGGGCACCAAGCCCTGCACTTCTTCCATCGGCTGCGGAATGGTATAGTCATGGTTATCGAATGTGCGGAGCCAGGTGGTTTCATTGTGTATGTAAAAAAACGCGATCGTTTCGGTTTTAATGGTGATGTACTTATTCTGGTGGAAAACGAGGAAGCTTTTCTTGCCTTCCGGCCCTCCGATTTTTTTCAAGAGCATTTCCAGTTCCGGTACCAGCGTTGTTTCGCTTGAAAAATAGCTTTTTAACTGGCTGAGCTTGTGCAGAGCGCCTTCAATATGCTCTTTTTTGAATGGTTTGAGCAGATAATCGATTCCGTTTGCTTTGAACGCCTCGATCGCATAATGGTCGTAAGCCGTGCAGAATATGACGGGCGGCTCCACTTTTACGGCTTCGAAAATTTCGAAACAAAGGCCGTCGGAAAGCTGGATATCCATAAATATCAGGTCGGGCCGGGGCGTTTTGGTGAGGAACTCGACGGCCCGCTCCACGCTCTGGATGGTGGCCACTACCTCGGCCTCGGGGCGGAGCGTTGTAATGAGCTGCGCGAGCGAACGGGCCGTTTTGATTTCGTCCTCAATGATTACGATTTTCATGGATAAGCGGCAGTTTGACCCTGAAATATTCCTGGTCGTTTTCGATTTGTACCTTTTGGTTGAGCAGGTGGAAATACCGGCGGTTGATATTGTCGAGCCCCACCTCGGTGGAGTGTTCCGGGTTCTTTTTCAGTTGTAGCGGGTTTTCGATGACCAGCAGGCCATTCTCCTCATAAATGCTGATAAGCAGTGGTTTATCGAGCGAGACGACATTGTGCTTGATACAATTCTCGACGAGCAATTGCAAGGTAAACGGTGGAATCCACGTCCGGTACACATCGTCCGGGATCCGGTATTCCAGCTCGATGCCCTCCTCGAAGCGCGCTTTGAGCAGGTACATGTAGGCGTCGAGTATTTCGGTTTCCTCCGAAAGGCTGATCAGGTCCAGTTTTCTGTTTTCGAGTGTAAACCTGTAAAAATCAGATAGTTTCAATATAAAATCAACACTGTTTTTGTCTTCCAGCTCCACCATCGATTTCAATGTGCTGAGGCTGTTGAACAGGAAATGGGGATTTACCTGCTGTTTCAGTAATTCGTATTGCGCACCGAGGTTATCAGCCTTGCTGCGTTCGAGTTCCAGGATCACCTGCTGGTTGCGGTGCGTCTGGTAAAGCAAATGCAGCAGCATGTAAAAGATCAGGTTGATCATGATCCCGCGTACTTCGAACATCAATACTACCGGTCCGAAGTCCAGCGACGGGATGGTAAGCTTCTGCGCGCCGACCATCAGGAACATCAGCACGAGCCCGATGGCAACGCTGCGGAACAGCAGCGGGTACGAAAAACCCGAGGACGAATGTTCCCGCGTGAATTTAGGGAGCGAGTAGATGTTGAAATACCACACAAACAATGTAAAAGAGGTGGTAATCAGCGCACTCGTAATCGCTTCGAAACCGTTGGGATGCTTCTCGGCTATCTTGGGAACGGTGGTGAGTATGCCCAGCGACAGGGAACTCAGCCAGACGATCACCGCCGAAACCCGGAATGTCTTTTGTACCATGATTGTTCGTGAGCCGGTTTACGGGAAAACAGACGCCCGTTGGGCAAATATAAAGCTAATCCGTTCTGCATTGCCCGAAACGGCATTGCCGGAAGCTTTTTGGCTGTTGCCATCTTTCGCGTACCCGATCACCGGACCGGAAGGCCCGGCCGACACTGTCACTGTTTCGACCGATTGCACACGGCCGTTGATATTGCTGCCGAACCATAGCGGGTTTTGTTTCAGGTCCCAGGTGATGAGTTTCAAAACCTCGCCAGGCGTATGTGCATCGCGCTCCTTACCTGCATTGGCGAGGGCATCGTCGTTGCCGTACAGCACCGATATGGTGCGTGTAAGGTTGTTGTGGAACGAGGTGATCACATGCAGGCCGTTTTCGGTGAAGATGGTTTCGGGTGCGGGCGTGAGCTCGCGCGGGTCGTGGCAGGCGGTTAATGCGAGGATTGCCAGAATGAATGTGATGAGGCTTTTCATGATTTCGAATGATTGGATAGGCGTATTACTAATGCTGTGGCCTGGTGGGGATATCGAAGACAAACCCCGTCCCTTTGGCCAGCTGGTGACAATTAATGCAGCTCGTTGCGAATGAAACCGTCTTTCCGTAGGGTTTCAGGTCCAGGCCGTTGAACCTGGCGAAGCCCCAGCCTTCGGTGCCGGCGAATTTTTTGGCGTCGCGGACCATGATCTGGATGTTGTTGAAGTTGCCCGGTTTCACATTTCCCCAGGCGTCGGGTGCCTGGCTGTTCCATACCACTTTTACCACGACCGCGCCGTCGGGCCAGGGCAGGATTTTGTTCTCTTCCAACGCTTTCACGGCAATGTCGTTTCCGTAGATAATGCGCGAGGTGCCATTGTCGGGGCGGCCGGTAGTGCTGATCACTTTCCAGTTTTTGTAGTCATCGAAATAGGCGATGCCGTTGATGGATTTCGGTACGCTTGCTGCTCTGGCTTTTTCCGCGATTCTGGCCGTGTCTCCGGCAGCATAATGCTGCGAAATGCCCGTCACGTAGTTTTTCAGGATGGCGAGCTCTTCGGGCGTCACCCTGGCGGAAGGGTGCGTAGCAGTGTACTCGGGCAGCGGCATGCGGCCCGCGTCGATCATATTCACGATATACCAGAGCTTACCTTCCTGGTCGGCCTTCGGAATACTGTCCCATTCCGAGAAGTTGAACCGCTTGCGGGCTTCCTCCACATCGGCGGCTACTTTGTAGGAGAACGGTGCAACTTTGTCGTACCAGCGCAGGTTGGTTTCGTTGGAGTGGCAGTCGTAGCACGAGCGTTTCAGAATGCGGGTCACCTCTTCCGGTCCATGGAATTCCGAGGTAACCGGCGGATTTCCGATTTGGGGACTATTGGCTTGCAATACCACGAAGCTGGTGAAAAGGATGCCTGCGAGGATCGCGGCGGCATTGCGGTATCTGTGTTTTTCCAGGGCGTTCATAGCGGTTTGTTTTTGCTCAAAAGTAGCTTTACACCGCGCCGCAGGGAATCAGTTTCGGGCCGAGTTGGACACATTCGGAGTTGAACTGGACAGGGGGGGATTCAGGCCATTGCCAACGCCTCCGGTGCCTTCCATTGGCTGACGAACAGCTCCTGCAACTGCTCGATTTCCTTCTGGTAAATGGTTTTCTTTCTCGTTCCGAAGTACAGGGTATTTTCCATTGGCGTGGTGCCTTCCCACACGAGGCGGATCTGGCCGGTTTCCAGGGCTTCGGTGCACAGGAAATGCGGGACGATCGAGAAGCCTTCGCCGCCGCTGAGGCAGCGGATGATCGAGCAAATGTTGGGTACAATGTAGTTGGGGCGGAAATCGGGGTGCTGGTCGAAGTTTTTGAGCCAGAAATTTTTCAAATGCTCCATGTCCGCGGCCGTGCTGTACCAGATCTGCTGTTTGAGCCAGTTGGCAGCGTCCGACTTGTCGGGCCGGCTGAGCAGGTCCGTCAGCGGCCCGATGTCCGTCTGGCTACCGGCGATAAGCACGATCCTTTCCTTTGAAAAAGGCTTATATACCAGGTTTTGCTGCTGTCCATTTTGCGGGGTTACGATCAGGTCTAGCAGGCCGTTGTCGAGGTCCTGCTGCATTTGCGGGTACTCGCCGAATTTGATGATCAGGTTGAACGGCAGGGTGGGAATATGCTCTTCCAGCGTGTACTGGAATGTTTCAAAACACATTCCGACGCTGATCGTTGGCCGCTCCGACTTGGAGCTTTTATGAAAATGCTGCTCCACGGCTTCGAGCTTCCGCAGCGGGTCGAGCACGAAGTTGTACAACACCTTGCCCCTTTCAGTGGGAACCATTTTCCGGGGCGACCGGTCGAACAGCTTGTGCCCGGTATAAGCTTCCAGCGAATTCAAATGCAGGCTCACGCCGGGCTGGGATATAAAAAGCTCCTGGGCCGCTGCCGAGAGGGTCCCGGTTTCATAAATCGCTTTGAAAGTACGAAGCCATTCCAGATTGAGTAACATAGTTATCTATAATTTTTATGATACAAATATACAATTTAAGTTATTTTGATAATGCATTATGCTGCCGGAAATTTGTAGCATCAAAATCAAAACAGAACATGAAAAAGATATTTGTGATCAACGGCGGTCAGCATTTCGCACATTCGGGGGGAAAATTCAACCACACGCTAACGGGGTTGGACCAATCGTATTTTACGGTTGAAAACGGCTTTGAACTGCAAGTAACGGACATTAATCAGCCCTATGATGCAGACGAGGAAGTAAAGAAATTTGTATGGGCAGATGTGGTTGTATATCACACGCCGGTATGGTGGTTTTCAATGCCTTATAAGCTGAAAGAGTATATCGACACGGTGTTCACGGCCGGCCACCGCAAGGGCATTTACCGCAGCGACGGCCGAAAAAACGACAATCCGACTGTCAACTACGGCACAGGAGGCATGCTGCACGGGCGCAAATACATGCTCACCACGACCTGGAACGCGCCCGAAACGGCCTTTACGTTGCCCGGGGAATTTTTTCGTGAGCATTCGGTTGACGAAGGCGTTATGTTCGGTTTCCATCGCATGAATGCATTCACCGGAATGGAGCCGCTGCAAGGCATGCACTTCCACGACCTCGAAAAGAATGCATCGCCGGAAAGGATCGAGGACTACAAAAACAGGTACCTGGCGCATTTGGCCGGTGTTTTCAATAATTTGGAAGTGGAATGTGCCGCTTAAACCGAACGGATATGGAACCTACAAAAACAGCATTGATCGTAGGAGCGAGCGGGGTGATCGGCAAAAACCTGACGAACTACCTGAGATCGTTACCTGGCTGGCGGGTAATCGGTACATCCCGAAAACTGTTGCCTGGAAATGTAGAAACCGTCGTTGTCGATCTGCTCGATGAAGCTGACGTGGTAGCCCAATTTGCCGGGCTGGATACCGTAACCCGCTGAACCTCGTGTCGCTCATTGCTGTTTATGCTTCCATTTGCAAGGAGTTGAATGTGCCGTTCCGGTTTCCTGGAAAGCCAGGGGCCTACCACCCGCTGATCGAACTGACAGACGCCGATTTGCTCGCCAAAGCCACGGTGTGGGCCGCCACAACGCCGGAAGCAGTCAACCAGGCATTTAATATCAACAACGGAGATCTTTTCCGATGGGAGGAAATGTGGCCAAAAATTGGCCGTTATTTCGGGCTGGAAACCGCCCCGCCTGTACAGCTCCCGCTCGTGGAAGTAATGCGGGACAAGGCGCCCGTATGGGAAACGCTCCGTGAGCGCCACGGTTTACAATACGGCTATGAAGCATTGTCAGCCTGGCCGTTCGGAGATTTCGTTTTCTCTTGGGACTACGATTTTCTCGCGGATGGCTCCAAGGCCAGGCGGTTGGGCTTTCACGAATATGCGGACACCGAGCAGATGTTTTACCGCATATTCGATCAGCTGCGGGTTGAAAAGGTGATTCCTTAGCCTTCCTGCTCCACAAATGCTGCCAGGCTCTTGCCGATGATGTGGTTCCAGCCTGCGGAGAAGCTTTCCGGTTTGAAATCGGCGTGGTCTTGAGGGAAGGTGTTCAGGCCCTTGTGCGTCAGGCGCAGGCGGGTCTTATCGCCTTCGGGGATGAGCTCGAAACTTACTTCGGAATCGCCGGGAAAGTCGGCGTAGCGCCAGGAATAGGCTAGCTTCCGGTTTGGTTCCACTTCCGTGACTTTGCAGAGGTGGCGGTACTGGCGTTCTTCGCTGCCTGCCGTGAATTCGAATTCGTAACCGGGCTCCGCTTTGAATTCGGGTAAGGGGAAATACCATTTCTGGATCTGACCCACATCCGTGAGGGCCCGCCATACGCGCGCAGGAGATGCATTCAGTACTTTTTCTAACACAAAAGGTTCAAAAGCCATGTTTATGATGGGTTAAAAGTTCAAAGATTTTCATCCGAAGGGTTATCGTCGAGGAATCGTTCGAGTGCATCCAATTTATTGTTCCAGAACTCCTGGTACGTGTTGGCCCATTCAGAAACCGCTTTCAAGCCCCGGAGATCGGCCTGGCAGAAGGTTTCACGGCCGCGTGTCTGCACAATTACCAGCCCGCATTCGGTCAGTATCCGGATATGTTTCGCGACCGCGGGCCTGCTGATCGTGAAATGGTCGGCTACGTTGTTGAGATTGAGTGTTCGCCTGGAAAGCAAGCCGATGATCTCCCTGCGGGTAGGATCTGAAATGGCCTGAAAAACGTCACGTCGTACTTGGTTCATGCGTTGGAAACGGTCATAAAAGTAAATTGGAAACCGAACGGTTTCCAAATATAAATGAAACCATTCGGTTTCCAAAAAAATACCCGGGTTTTTTGAGAAACCCGGGCTACCGTTCATTCAGTCCGACGTAGTGATGCTGTTGAGCCTTAATTATTCCCTTCGCCGGACTTTTTATCGTCGTTACTGATCCGTTTTTTCTGGCGCTGTCCGCCGGATACCTGGCCGAATTCATATTTCAGGTTGAGGCGCCAGCCGCGGCGGTACATGGCTACATCCTGCGTTTGCACGAAGTTTGAACCGACAAAATCGTTTTTCCACCGTATCCTGCGGTTGAACGGATTGTCATAGCCAAACCCGATGGTGCCTTTCTTCTTGAATACCTCTTTTTGGATCACCATGTTATAGAACCCAAACCCGCCGTAACTGCCCTGAAGGTTCACCCGCGGCGAGTTGTAAAACCCGAAGAGCTGCGCTTTGATACCTTTGCCGAAGTCGATGGTGGAATTGAGGTTGATACGGTACATCCAGTCGGCATTGCGGGTTTTGAGCTCGGCGCTTTCCAGGACATTATAGAAAACGTTGAGCGAGCCGTTGACACTCCATTGCTTCATGAGCTTGGTGTTGGCGCTCAGGTTAAGGCCGTAAGCGGAATTTTCGGCAACATTCTGGAAAATCTGTTTCAGCACGCCGGTACTGTCAACATTGCTGATGTTTTCAATGGCATTGTTGGTCTGGCGCAGGAAAAAGGACGCGTTAATGCTCGTCTGCTTGATGGATACGCTGTAATTCGCTTCCACCGAATGCGTCAGCTCCGGTTTGAGGTAGGGATTGCCCCCGTACTGATTCTTGGAGTCGGCCTGATTGACATATGGGTTCAGGTAAAAGAACTGCGGGCGCTGGATGCGCTGCGTGTAGCTTACCCTGAGTTGCTGGCTCTTTTTGAGGCTCCGCGACAAGCTCACGCTGGGGATAAGGTTACCGTAGTTGTTCGAAAATGCGGCGGTACCGTTTAAAAAGTTGGCTTGTATGAACGTATGCTCATACCGGGCGCCGAGGTTGATGCCCCATTTGTTCTTCGGGGTGCGGTTATAGACCAGGTAAGCTGCGGTGACCTGCTGCGCGTAGTCGAATACATTGGCCTGCTCGGGCATATCGTGGAAATCTTCGGAGCCGTCGATGGCGCTGGATATGCGGTAATCGCTCAGGATTTTGCGAAAAATGGTTTTGGTACCCGCTTCCAGGGTGCTGATGCTATCCAGCGGGTTGGTGAAATCGAGCTGGATGGTTCCTTCCTTGTTGTTGCTGATGTTATAGCTCTTTTCGCGATAATATATGCCATTGTCCCGGCCCTTGAGGTCGGAGTCGTAATCGCTGTCTTCGCCTTCGAACGAATACATCATCAGCAGGGTCAGCTCCCGTTTCGGTTTCTTGAACAGGCGGGTATAATCCAGGTTGATCGTCGATCCTTCCCAGTCGTACGTCCTGCGCATATCGCGGCGAAAATACTGGCTGGAAACGCCCCGGCTGCTTTCGTCGAAAGTAATGTCGAACCAGTTGGTGTTGACCCCATTGTAATAGTTGATGCCGGCACCGATGCGGTTGAGCGAGTCGATATCCCAGTCGGCGTTGAACGACCCGTAGAAATTCTTGCCGCGGCCGCGGACCCATTGCAGCTGGTCCTGGTTGGTGATGGTGTCGCCGCTGGTGAAAGTGCGGTACTGCTGCATATACCGTTTGTTTTTCCAATCGCTGTAACCGCCGTTGGCAGAGAGCGTAAGGCCTTTGTTGCGGTGGCTGATGCTCGCATTGGGCCAGTTGTTCCATTGACCGAAGTTCGGGCTGATGGACCCATTGGTGCCTTTTAGCGTGTTCTTTTTGGTGATGATGTTGATGATGCCCGCAGTTCCTTCCGCATCGTATTTGGCGGAAGGCGACGTGATTACCTCCACCTGCTTGATGATGTCGGCGGGGATCTGCTTCAAGGCTTCGGAAACACTTCGCGCTACCACATTGGAAGGTTTGTTGTTGATCAGTACCTTGATATTACCGCTGCCGCGCAGCTGCACATTGCCTTCGATATCCACGGCAACGGAAGGGATTTTCTTCAAAACGTCGGTAGCGTCGCCTCCTTTGATACTGATATCCTTCTCTGCATTATAAACCATCCGGTCGGAGCGCTCCTCGAACAAGGCCTTTTGCTCACTCACGGTAACTTCTTTCAGGTTTTGCGTCGCCGGGGCCAGCTTGATGACGCCTATTTCAACATCTTCCTGATCGGCGTGTACAGGGCCGAAGGTTTTGGTAGCGTAGCCCAGCAGCGATACCTGAACGATGTATACGCCCGGCAAGACTTTGGGAAATATAAACCGGCCCTTCGCATCGGCCGTAACGCCTTCGGCTATTTTTCCGTCTTTCAGCAGCGCTACCGTCGCAAATTCAACAGGTTTACTGGCCGTGGAATCCATCAAAAGGCCTGAAATGCGCACGTGCTGGGCGTAAAGGGAATTCATGAAGAAGGCCAGGATGGCCAGGGTGAGTAGGGGTGTTTTCATACATGGCTAATTAACAATTTCCGATTTGCGTCCATCCGCCGCCGCGACGGCGAATGCAATGCAATGACGACCGGGTTTGCGAAACGTTGCACAGGAAAAAATAAAAAGGCCCCGGAGGGCCTTTAAGAAATTGTTAACCAGCTGAAAAACAATGGGGCAGGTCAGACCTGCTGTTCGGCGAACGGGGACTGGTCGTGCCGCACCTGGTCGGCCAGCCGGGAAATATACGGAATGCCTTCGCGCTCGTAGGCGGCCGCTTGCACGGCTGTGAGGCGGATCACAAACTCGTAGACGCCCACTCCTCCGCAAACCACCGAGAGCACGTAGTCTCCGGATGGTTGTTCGGAGAAAGTGTAGTTCCAGGCTTCCTTGGCGATTTCTTTCATGTAAAGAGCGTTATGCGGGGCTAAATATACGTCAAAAATAAAGGACAGCACGTTGCCCGGCGCGCTGTCCCGTTTATCGGGTTATAGTGGTGTTTCCGTGTATTTCCCCTTGGGTATCTTGTTGACGACCGCCTCGGAATAGCCCGTGGGAAGATGCCCGCCCGGCAGCCACAGGCTGTTGGCACCCATCTCGTTGCCTGAGGGAACGCGCACGTTCAGTTCTTTCGGGTTCGGAATCGATATCCGGACCATTTCTTTGCCCTTCCAGCTTCCTGCCGGGATTCCCAGCTCGGTTTCAATCTTGCCGATATCCTTGCCGGTTTTGGTCAGCATGGCGTCCATTTCAGTTTTGGTCATGACAAACTGCGTATTGTCGGGGTAGCCGAGCGTGTCGCGGCCGTAATCGTCCAGGGCTTTTTTGGTGACGAGGTAAGTGGCGCCGCCATTGAATTGGGCCAGGTGAAAATCAATGTATTTCTGGTCGAGGTACACCGATGGGTCCGGGCGCTGGCCTTTCGTGATGTCGAGTACCTTTTGCGAAGTCCATCCATCTTTCCAGGAATCTTCGAGCCGGATTGCGCCGGGCGTTTTGTCGTCGTCGCTGCATGAAAAGGACACGGCCGTCATCAGCATGAGCAGCCATAGGTTGAGGAGATTTTTCTTCATTGAAATACTGTTGGCTAAGTGATTGTGCCCGCAAGTATATCGAAAAGTTAATTAATTCTACTTTTGTAGTATAAAATTTGAATAAATTCTACAAAATGGCATTCGCGGGATACGGTTTCCCCGGTTTGAAAAAATACGTGCAAAATTTTTCCCTATGTTGGCGGCCGAACACTGCGGGTCTTAGGCAGGGGCGCATTCAGGTGCCGTCGCCAGGCGCTTTTTACAGATGAGTGGGGCATGGAACAACTTTTGCAATCTACACGTGATCGGCGGGCGAGAGGAAACGTATAGTGCTTGGAGGTGAGCCGGCCGACATAACCCTTTACAGATATAATGATGAAATCCGGAAACATTTCAATTCTGCTGGTGGACGACGATGTCGATGACCAGGAAATATTCCTGCTTACCATGCAGGATACAGGCGCCGGCGTGAATTGTGAATTTGCATGCGATGGCATTCAGGCGTTGGAAAAACTGGGTGGGAACAGCTATAACCCCCACCTGATTTTTATTGATATCAACATGCCTAAAATGAACGGTATGGAGCTGCTGGCCGAATTAAAGCAGAACCCCCGGCTCACCGGGACGCCGATATATATGTACTCGACTTCCGATCAGAAGGAAATCGTCACGAAATGCATGGAACTGGGCGCTTCCGGTTTCATGAAGAAAAGTCCTGATATTGAAGAGCTCCGAAAGGGATTTACGCAACTGATCGATAACCGCATTGCTCTATGACCGACCCGACGGAACAAACCACACTTGAGTTTTTGGCAGGTGGAGGCGAAATGGGCCGACGTATAAGGGAATTCGATTGGAATGCAACAGCATTGGGAAGCCCCCGCGACTGGCCTCAGAGCCTGAAGACATGCATCAGGATCATGCTCAGCTCGAAGCAGCCTATATGGATCGGCTGGGGGCAGACGCTTCTCAAATTTTATAACGACGCCTATATCGACATTGTGCGAGGCAAGCACCCGCATGCGCTCGGCGAGCCGGCTTCGGTGGTGTGGAAAGATATCTGGAAGGATATAGAACCCCTGCTGTCCCGCGCCATGGAACGCGACGAAGGTACTTATGTGGAGTCCCGGCTGCTGATCATGGAAAGGAGCGGATTCCCGGAAGAAACCTACTACACATTTTCCTACACCCCGGTATTGGGCGACGATGGCCGTCCGGCTGGCATCATATGCTATAACACCGCCGATACCGAGCGTATCCTCAGCGAACGGGCGCTCAAAACCATGCAGCAGCTCGACTCCCTGGGCGAAAAGAAGCAAGAGGATGAGGTTTTCACACAGGTGGGAAAGGCGCTGTCGGCCAACTCGCTTGACTTTCCCTTCGCGGTCGTTTACAGGATTTCCGAAGACGGCGAGCACGCCAGGCTGGTGGCTACGTCGGGCGTGAGCCGGGACGACGACCGGCTGGACGCGGATGTTCGCCTTTCCGAACCGGCAGGCCATTATGCCCAGCTCGTATCCACGGTACAGCAGAACCGGATGACCGAGGCGATCAACCGCGGGCATTGGAAGCATTTGTCGACCGGAGGATGGGACGAACCGCCTAAATATGTGGTGTACCTGCCTATTCAGTCGGCGAGCCGGAAGTTTCCGCTGGCCGTACTGGCCGTTGGGCTGAATCCCTACCGGAAGTTCGACGAGGCATACCGGAACTTTCTCCAGCAGATTGCCGACCGCATCGCGCTGGGCCTGGGCAATGTGATGGCGTACGAGGAAGAGCAACGCAGGTTACGTGTGCTCGAAGAGCTGGACAAGGCCAAAACGCTGTTTTTTACCAATATCAGTCACGAGTTCCGGACACCGCTGATGCTCATGCTCGGTCCGTTGGAAGAGCTCATGAGCCATAGCGTGCCGGGGTGGCGCGACGAGGACAAGGCAAAAGTGGAGGTGACCCACCGGAATGCATTGCGCCTGCTCAAACTGGTGAATACGCTGCTGGATTTCAGCAGGATGGAGGGCGGCCGCGAACATGCGCGGTTCGTCCGGACGGACATGGGCGCTTACACCCGCAACCTGGCTTCCAGCTTCCGCTCGGTCATCGAAAAGGCGGGGCTCGAATTCGAGGTAAACATAGATTCCGACACCGGAACGGCGTATGTCGACCGGCAGATGTGGGAAAAGGTGGTGTTCAACCTGCTATCCAATGCATTTAAATTTACGCTCAATGGGAAGATAACGCTCGACCTCCGTGCACACGAGGGGCGTATCCTGCTTTCGGTGCGCGATACCGGCGTAGGTATTCCGGCGGAAGAGCTGCCCCACATGTTCGAGCGCTTCCACCGGGTGCAAAACTCGGGCGGGCGCACCTATGAAGGCGCGGGAATAGGCCTTTCACTCATCCGGGAATTGCTGGGGCTTCATAATGGAACGATCAGCGTCGAAAGCACGGAGGGAGCAGGCAGTTGCTTCACGGCTGTAATTCCGCAGGGCAAAGCGCACCTGGAACCGGCTCTGGTATCTGAAGTAGATCCAGAACTGGACGAAGCCATTTCGGATCTTTACACTACCGAAGCCGAGAGCCTGCTGGCCCCGGTAGGTGAAGAGGGTGAAGCGCATTCTCCACGGGATTACCAGGCAATGGATTGTGTGCTGATCGCCGACGACAATGCCGACATGCGGCAGCATATCAAGTCGCTTTTGGGAAATCAGTATGGCGTGTTGACGGCATCCAATGGTGCGGAAGCGCTGGGGCTGATCCGCAAGCGACGTCCCGCACTGGTGCTAAGTGATATCATGATGCCGGAAATGGACGGGATCGCGTTGCTGAAAGCCGTGAAAAGCGACCCGGCGATCTGTCACACGCCCATCATCCTGATCACCGCAAGGGCAGGAGAGGAGTCGAGGATCGAAGGGATCGAAATCGGCGCGGACGATTATATTGTGAAGCCTTTTTCGAGCAGGGAGCTGATCGCCAGGGCCAAAGCGCAGATCAGGATGTCGACCGAGCGCCACCGCATTACCGACGAGCTCGAACGGAAAGTGGAACAGCGCACACAGGACCTGGTGAATGCTAACCGGGAACTGGAATCATTCAGCTACGTGGCCAGCCATGACCTTCAGGAGCCGCTCCGCAAGATACAGACGTTCATTCACCTGATCGAGCGGAACAATTTCGACAGCGAACTTTCTAAAAGCTATTTCCAGAAGATATACCAGGCCGCCCAGCGCATGGGGGAACTCATCCAGTCGGTGTTGTCTTACAGCAGGCTGGCGCAAAACGGCGAGGCTACCCAGCAGGTGGACCTGAACAGGATCATCGACGACATCAGAGTTGATTTTGAACTGGCCATTGAAGAAAAACACGCGGTGCTCATTACCGAAAACCTCCCGGTAATCGCTGCCAATCCTTTGCAGATGAACCAGCTGTTTTCAAACCTGATCAGTAACTCGCTCAAATTTTCGACTGTTCAGCCCGAGATCCGGATCACCGGCAGCCGGCAAATGGGGCAGGATATTCCGCTGGCGCTCCCGGAGCAGGCCGATCGTGCGTATCATCACATTTGTGTGAAAGACAACGGCATTGGTTTCGAGCCCGAGTTCCGCGAGAAGATATTCTCGTTGTTTCAGCGGCTCCATCGCCGGCAGGAATACGCCGGTACCGGCATCGGATTGAGCATTGTGAAGAAAATCATAGAACAGCATGAAGGCTTCGTATCTGCCGAGTCGCATCCCGGCGAAGGGGCTGCGTTTCACATCTGGCTGCCGGTCTCGTGATCCGTTGAACGGAAACTGCTTTTATAGTTTAATGCGGAGAGGCTGTCGGACAGCCTCTTTTTGTGTATAATGCAGGTGCTATTGATTTAAATATGAGACTTTTTAAATGGCTCGCTGTCTTGTCGGCGGGTATTTTCGTTGCCGCGATGTGCATACAGGCCTGCGGCACTTCGGAGCGATCGGATAAAGCGGAACTTACCGGCGAGATGGCCGAGGGACGCGATGCGGCCCAAAGGTACTGCGGCACCTGTCATTTGCCCGTTGCTCCCTCGTTGCTCGATAAAAGTACCTGGAAGAGCCGCGTGCTGCCCGTCATGGCGCAGCAACTCGGAATGGAGGTTTGGCAGCAGAACCAGTATTTTGCCGGCGAACATTCGGCCATGCCTATCACCGAATGGATGAAGATCGTGGAATACTACGATTCCCTTGCTCCCGTACATTTGCCCGCTGCAAAGGCGCCCTTACCCGTGCAGGCGGAGTGGGGCGCCTTTACACTGAAAATGCCCACCGGTGATTCTTCGCACCTGGCTACTACCACGTTGGTCGCAATTGACAGTGCGGGGAGGGCCATTTATACGAGTAGTTTCGAAGCGTTCCCGCTGGTGCGCTGGGATCACGACTTCAACCCGAAAATCGCGGCGCAGCTCACTTCACCGGCCATGCATATGCTGTTTCCGCAGCATACGGACGCCCGCACGCCGGTGGTGACAGCTGTGGGTGAAATGCGGCCCTTCGATGTGGCCCGGGGAGCGCTGTACCGAATGAAAGCCCCGGGCGAATATGACCCGCTGCCGCTCATCACCGGGCTGCGCCGACCGCTGCATACCTCGGCGGCAGATGTGGACCGCGACGGTAAAACGGACTATGTGGTTTCGGCATTCGGGCACAACCAGGGCGGGCTTTATTTGTTCCGTCAGTTGCAGGACGGGAAGTTTGAAAAAATACCGCTGCGTGAAGTCGCTGGGGCTACGCAGTCGGTTACGGGTGATTTCAATGGCGACGGCTGGACGGACATTGCGGCCCTGTTTGCCCACGCACAGGAGGGGATCTGGTTGTTTACGAATGATGGGAAAGGTGGTTTTTCGGAAAAGCCCGTGTTACGCTTTCCGCCGGTTTACGGCTCTTCCAGCTTCCAGATCGCCGACTTCAACCGCGACGGCGAGCCGGATATTCTTTATACCGCAGGCGATAACAGCGATTATTCCCGCATTCTGAAACCTTACCACGGCATTTACATTTTTCTCAATAAGGGAAATTTCCGGTTTGAGCAAAGCTGGTTTTACCCTGCCAACGGGGCTACCAAAGCCATGGCTGCCGATTTCGATGGAGACGGCTCGCCAGATATCGCTTCCATCTCGTTCTTCGCTGATCTCGTACGCAATCCGGGAGAGAAATTTTTGTATTTCAAAAATGAATCCGCTCAGTCCGGCTTGAAATTTCAGCCGTTTTCGCCACCCATTGCCCGCTACGGCCGCTGGCTTTGCATGGATGTGAACGACTGGGACGGGGATGGTGACCCGGATATCGTGTTGGGTAACTATTCCAGAGGGTTTCTGAACCAGGAGGCCGTGCAGGCAGACTGGAACGTCCATCTACCTTTTGTTGTGCTCCGAAACGACCGCAAACCGGCGCCGAAACACTAGGCCCGTCACCTGCCAGCGCCCCGCGCTATCCAAGAGTATAGCGGTAACCTCGGAGTAAGCACTCGATCTCATGTACCCTCGTGGGCTAATTTTGTACTGCCGCCCGGCCCTGATGGCGGACGAAGCTTCCTGTGAGGGCCGGTGTGAAGTAGTCATACCATCAAACACAATGAAATCATGTCAAAGACAACGTGGAATGTAGATGTAGCGCATTCGGAAGTCCAGTTTAAAGTAAAACACCTCGTGATATCAACCGTAACCGGCTTTTTCCGCACTTTCAGCGGATCGGTTTTGACGGACGGCGATAGTTTCGAGAATGCCAATGTCAATTTTACGATCGACGTCAACAGCGTAGATACCGGTCAGCCGGGACGTGACGAGCATTTGCGCAATGCCGATTTTTTCGAAGCAGAGAAATACCCCGAGTTCAGTTTTGTTTCAACCTCGCTGAGAAAGGACAGGGGCGATTTGTATAAACTTGTAGGCGACCTCACGATCAAAGGGGTGACCAAAGAGGTGGAGCTGGTGGCGGAATACGGTGGCACCGAGCGCGATCCGTGGGGCAATACCAAGGTGGGTTTCGAAGTGAGCGGGACCATCGACCGTAAGGAGTTCGGTGTGACGTTCAATTCGCTGACTGAAACCGGCGGGCTTGCATTGGGTGAAAACATTAAGATACTGGCTAACATCCAGCTCGCTAAACAAGCATAACGGCCATTATTTAGAGTAGCTGATGTGCGAGAGGGTGTCCCGTTTCGGGGCGCCCTCTTTTTTTTAAGTAATGGTTTTGATTTAATTTGCATACCCTATTAACCTGCTAGATTATACCTGCGCCCTTTATATATGCAAATCGAGATCAAGAATAAGCTGAGCGACAACGAGTTGTTTCGCATCAAAAGGATGAAAGAGGTGATTAAAACTACCCATCCTCATGGCCATAAGGAGTATCTCGAAATCATTTACCTCACCCAGGGCGAAGGCCTGCACCAGATCGACCACCACCGTTTCCCGGTCAGCGGCAACAGCATATACCTGGTCATGCCCGGCCAGATCCACAACTGGGAGCTGACCGCCATCCCGAAGGGCTATGTGATTATGGTCCAGAAAGACTTCCTGCTGGGCCACCCGCTCTACGACGCACTTTTCCAGACTTTTCCGCTGACATTCAGCAGCGGTTACATCCTCGAAACGACGGCTGCGATCGTGCAGGGGATTTTTGAAAGTATTGAAAATGAATTTGCCTCGCGGAAGCCTAATTACCAGGCAGTTATCCAGACTTACCTGTTGCTGCTCTTCAATCTGCTCAAACGCGAAGCCCACAGCGGTATCAGCCAGCCCGAGCCGCCGCTGCTCAAATCCTTTTTCGAGCTCGTCGCATTGCATTATAAAACCATGCATGAAGTGGCCTGGTATGCCGCGGAGCTGAATGTGACTGCCAAAACGCTCAATGCCAATTGCCGGAGGTTCCTGGACAAGACGGCCGGTGCGGTGATCAACGAAAAGCTCACGACCGAAAGCAAGCGGATGTTGCTCTATTCGCAAGCCAATATGGGCGAAATCGCGTATGAACTCGCTTTTACCGACCCCTCCCATTTCAATAAGTTTTTTAAAAGACAAACCGGCGTGCTGCCGAGCGTCTACCGGAAGGGCATTTCCTAGATGTACCAGTTTTCGGACTGAAAGTACAAAAGTCTACTGATTTTGTAGGATTATTTTTGCGCATTACTCAACACCATGAGCAGGCGGAAATAACCCTTATGAAGTACTTCTTTACGCTTACAATATTTTTGTTCCTGTTGGCGCCGGCCGGGGCACAGAACCCGGTGACCATCACCGGTAAAATCACCGATCAACAGACCGGCCAGGGGCTGCCTTATGCCGCCGTTGCATTGTACCGCTCGGTGGATTCCGCGCTGGTAAGCGGCTTGCTGGCCGATGAAAAAGGCATTTTCCGTTTTGAAAAGCTGCCTTTGGCAGCCTATTTCCTGGAATCGCAATATATGGGTTACCGGAAAACCCGAATGGCCGTGCCGGAACCGGCGTCCGCTGACGCAGGAGTGATCGCATTGCCGGATATGGCCATGCACGCCGATGGCCGCGTGCTCGACGCGGTGGAGGTAACGGGCAACCGTGATGCGGTGGAAAGTAAAATCGACAGGCAGGTGTACCGTGCGGGCGCATTCCTGGGGAGCCAGGGCGGGACGGCGGTGGATGTGCTCAGAAACACGCCTTCTGTGACCGTGAACAGTGAAGGAGCTATTACGCTGCGCGGATCGACCGGCTTCCTGGTGCTGGTAAATGGCAAACCGGTGCAGACCGATCCAGCCGTGGTGCTCAACCAGATTCCCGCCAACAGCATTGAACACGTGGAAATTATCACGAGCCCTTCGGCCCGCTACGATCCGGACGGGAAATCGGGCATCATCAATATTACCACCAGGACCGTAGCTAAAAACAGCCAGAGCCTGATCGTGAATGCCCAGACCGGCTTGCCATCTGTCCATACGTATCATAATCTGAAAAAGCCGCTTCGCTATGGCGCCGATGCCGCCTGGGGAATGAAGGCCGGGAAATGGGAGGTAAACCTGAGCGGAAATTACCTGCGAAATGATATTACGGGCCGGAGAGTGGGGGACGTCAATACCACCATCGGCAACGTTTTTACCTCATTTCCATCCGATGGCGAGCGGAGTTTCAAACGATACAACTACACGGCGCGGGCTTCGGTTAGTTTCACTGCTGACCCCTCGAACGTGATTTCGGCGGGTTTCTACAAAGGATACCGTTTCCAGTCCAGACGGGCGGATCTGGTCTACAACAATACAAAAACCGACCTTGAAACCGGCCGGAATGTTGGGCGCATTACCTATTTCAATTCCAATATTGCAGAGAAAACAGCCGACGTTACATCCGCCAACCTCGATTATCTTCGTCGTTTCGGGAACAAATCCGAACTCACCCTGTCCGGCCTTGTCGAATCGGCTGAACTGGACGGACTGACGACCAATATCAACCTTTCCGAACCGGGCCGCATGCGCACCTTGCAGAGCACCCGCAACCCCAGCGAAAACCCGCTGACTGCATTCCGCTTGCAGGCCGACTATGTCGTTCCAATCGGCAAAGGGAAGCTGGAAACGGGTTATCAATACCGCAACCAGGTACAGAAGGGCGTTTTCCAATACCTCGACCAGAACCTGGAAACCGGTGAATTCTTATTGGTGCCGCAATTTTCCAGCCGTACGCGCCTGCTGAACCACATTCATTCGGTGTACGGCCAGTACAGTGGGAAATCGGGTAAACTGGATTATTCAGGCGGTTTGCGGTATGAATATGCGACGAGGCGATTTACAGCGGAAGGTACCCCTGCCCGTAACCTCGACTTGTCCAACTTCTTCCCGTCGGCGCAGCTGCAGTACCAGTTTTCCAAAGGCTGGCGCGGCAAAGCGGGCTACACGCGGCGCGTACAGCGGACGACAAACAATGAACTCAACCCATTTCCCGAACGGGAGCATTCGGAAACCCTGGAATCGGGCGATCCGGAAATCCGGCCGGAATTTATCGGGCAGGCCGAGCTAGGGATGGTGAAGGAGTTTGAAAAAGGCAGTGTTTTCCTGACCGTGTATAACCAACGCATCAAAAATGTGGTCAACCGCGTCAATAGCGTATACAATGATACCATCGTGAACCGCATTTACACCAACGCCGGCCTGGCTGCATCCTGGGGCGTGGAAGTAGGCGGGAATGCAAATCTCACCAAATGGTGGCAGCTATACGCCGGCGGGAATGTGTACCGGTATGCGATCGAGGGTGGGCTTTTCCGCAATACCGTGGTGGTCAATACGTCGAGTGTCGTGTACTCGGTCAATGCAAATACCACGTTTAAATTATCTCCCGGTTTGCAGGTGCAGTGGGGGATCAGCTACCTGTCCAAACGAGTGACGGCGCAGGGCGAAGACTCGCGGTTCGTCAATCCGTCTTTGTCGGTGAAGAAAACCTTTCTGAAAGGCAAGCTGGCCGCCACCCTGCAATGGCAGAACATGGACCTGGGCATTGCCGGCGCCAACCAGCAGCGCATTTCGACCTGGGGCAGGAACTTTTACACGACCACCAACTATATCCAGGAAACCGATATTTTCCTCATCAACCTGAGCTACAACCTCAACCAGCTCACCAAAAAAGCCAAACTCCCCGCCAGCGAGTTTGGAGAGCGGGAGTTTTGAAAAAGCCATATTGCCGACAAGATTTTCGTCCACTAGCCTAATCGTAGAAGCCGTAGCGCTTCTTGATTTTACCCTTGATGGTCGGCGAGCACGTGATCTGACGCTTGATGATTTCAAAATCTTGTTGATCGATGCGGCCTATTATAACCTCCGGGCGGTTTTGAATAATGGCATAAAGTTCGTCACGGTCGATGATTTTAAGCTTTGAACAATCCACGAACGAAGCGTGATCGAGGTAGCTTCTGCTATGAGCAGCCAATTCGACCTGCTGGCATTGGAGGTCGAGATTGTAGTGCACCATCATATTGAGTTCCGTATTAATATAGACCGATGCGAGTGTCAGACTATCTTCTGATTGCCCAACAATGATTAAACGTTTGATCTTGGGCGAAGTGGTGTCTTTGACCATCATGCGAAGGACGGTCCCTATCAACAGAGCCATTGGAATGACAGCGGTTACTGATAGTCATTCAAATTTGGCTGAATGGATCAGCAACTGGTCTTCAATGTATTTGACCATATGACTGTCCGCTCCCCCGGCCCGGGCGATGGCAACAGGGCTTATTTCTTTGTCGCGCGCCGTCAGGTTCCAGGCCTCGTCATGCGATTTGTCCGTCAGGTCGTTGAAGCTCAGGTCTTTGTTTTCCAGCACAGATTCTTCGAGGCAAATGATCTCCGATTGAGAAAGGAAATCCAGGTCCGGTTCGGCGATTGCTTCGATGGAAAAACGATCTATCGGTGAAAAATAACGCGCATAAGTAGCGCCGCCTTCTTTGACGCTCTTATAAATGTCGTAGGCGATGGATGGAACCGGCCCGTTCTTCATCGCATGGTAACGATCCTGTGAAATAGCAGCACCGTACCTGACCAAATGTTTTTGCTCAGCGAAGTAAAGGATTTTGAAAAGCTTGTGAATATCGGAGCGACCGCCCAGCTTTTTCAAAATGTATAGCAGTAAATGGATTGTTCCCTCTGTTTTTTCTTCTAACGCGTGCATAGCTCAAATTTTGATTTTTGTAACAATGTCACCGGGATGGTGAGGCAGCAGAGATCGGGAACATTTGAGTATTGACACAAAACTAAGCTTGTTTTGGAATTATTACAACCTTTCTGGATTTTTTCCAAAGATTCTTAACACTTCCATAACCCCGCGCCGATGTGGGTATCAGTAATTTTGCCTCTTGGAACACTTGTACAATTCAAACTACCACCCAAAACTAAACCCATGGATTCAAGGAGAGATTTTATTAAAAAGGCGGCGATGCTGGCGGGAGGCGCCGGGGCGGCTGGCTTGTTGCCCGAGTCGGTGCAGCGGGCGATGGCGATCAGTCCGGACCCGCATACGACCTACCTCGATGCCGAGCATGTGGTGATCCTGATGCAGGAAAACCGCTCGTTCGACCACAGCTACGGGAAATTACAGGGCGTACGCGGCTTCAACGACCCGCGGGCGATTGACCTGCCCAATAAGAACAAGGTATGGCTGCAAACCGACCTGAAAGGCGATACCTACGCGCCGTTCCGCCTCGACATCAAGAATACCAAAGCCACCTGGATGCACGACCTGCCGCACTCGCGCGAGTCACAGGTGGACGCATACAATGGCGGGAAATATGACAAGTGGCTCACTTCCAAGCGTTCGGGGCATAAGGAGTATGCCGAGATGCCGCTCACGCTCGGCTATTACGACCGGGAAGACCTTCCTTTCTACTATGCCCTGGCCGATGCATTCACGATTTGCGACCAGAATTTCTGCTCGTCGATGACGCCCACGCATCCGAACCGCTATTACCTCTGGTCGGGTACGGTCCGGGAAAAGCCTGAAATGGACTCGTTGGCGGTGGTTCGGAATAGCTATTTTTCCATTAACAAACCTGTGAAGTGGAAGACCTTCCCCGAACGAATGCAGGAGGCAGGTATCAGCTGGAAGTTCTATCAGAACGAAACCGGTGCGGTAGTGCAGTTTCATCCCGGTGTGGGTTCGTGGCTGAGTAATTTCGGCTGTAACCCATTGGAGCGTTATGCACAATATGGCGTGAAGTATTCCAAAGATTTTATCCGCTACGCGACTCTGGAAGTGGAGAAAATCCGGAAGGACCTGCCCGCATTGAAAGATAAAATGGATACCGCAACAGGTGCAGAAAAGGACAAACTGACCAAGTCCTGGGACCAGCGCCACGCATTACTGGAACGCCTCGAAGCCGATCTGGCTGAATTCAGTGAAGAGAATTTCAAGAAATTGTCGCCCTTTCATCAGGAGCTGCACCGCAATGCGTTCGTGACGAACCGCAATGACCCCGATTACCTGAAACTGTCGTCGATGTGGTACAAGGACGGCGACCAGGGCAGGAAGATCGAGGTCCCGCAGGGCGATATTTTCTACCAGTTCCGTAAAGATGTAAATGAAGGTAAGCTGCCGACGGTGTCCTACCTAGCCGCGCCGCAGAACTTTTCCGACCACCCGTCCGCGCCCTGGTATGGCGCCTGGTACATTTCCGAAACGCTGGACATTCTTACCAAAAACCCGGAAGTGTGGAAGAAGACGATCTTTATCCTTTGCTATGATGAAAACGACGGCTACTACGATCACATTCCGCCATTTTCGATCCCCGACCCGACCAAACCGAATTCGGGAAAGGTGTCTGCGGGCATCGATGTGAAGGCCGAATATGTGCCTTTGGAGCAGGATGAAAGCCAGGTTCCCAAGGCAAATGCGCGCGGCGGGGCCATCGGCCTGGGCTTCCGTGTCCCGTTGGTGGTGGCGTCGCCCTGGTCGCGGGGCGGAAAAGTTTGTTCGCAGGTGTTCGACCATACTTCCATTATCCAGTTCCTGGAAGAATTTACCAGCCATAAATCCAAAAAGCAGGTCCGGGAAGCGAATATTACCGAATGGCGCCGGACGATATGCGGCAATATGAGTACGGTTTTTCAGCCTTTCGACGCATCGGCCTACCAAAAGCCCAAGCCCGTCAACCGCGATGAGATCCTGACCGCCATTCACAGGGCACAGTTCAAGGAAGTACCGGCGAATTTCAAGGCGTTGAATGAGACGGAAATTGACAAGATCAATGCGAGCTTAGCCGGGACGCCGCTTTTGCCACGCCAGGAACCTGGCACCAGGCCGTCGGTGGCGATTCCTTATGAATTGTATGTGAACGGGTCGCTGTCCGCGGACAAGGCTGCATTCGAGGTTCGAATGCAGGCAGGTAACCAGGTATTCGGACCCAAATCCGCAGGGGCGCCATTTATTATCTATGCAATGAATCCCTATGAAGGAGAAGTGCTGCGGGTTTGGAACTACGCGGTCAAGGCAGGCGATACCCTGACGGAAAGCTTCCAACTGTCGGGTTTCGAAAACGGGCAATACCATTTGCGGGTTTACGGCCCGAACGGCTATTTCCGCGAGTTTGCCGGAAACGCACGGGGTCCGGAGGTAGCGGTGTCGTGCGGCTATGTGTTGGATAAAAAAGGCAAACCAAGCGGTGACCTGGAACTGGTGGCGATTAACAAAAGCAACAGACCGCAGGTGCTGAAAGTGACGGATAATGCCTATCAGCAAAAGAATATATCGGCTAACCTGCCGGCCGAAGGAACGGTGAAAGTGCTCATCCCGGCATCCAAAAGCCATCAATGGTACGATTTCAGCGTCGACAACGGCTCGGCGAATGCCGTAATGCGGTTTGCCGGGCGTGTCGAGACGGGAAAGGAGAGTGTCTCGGATCCTTTTATGGCCCGGGCGATCCGTAAAATCTGACGGCTAACGTAAAGAAATCGCCGGGTCAGGCCTTCTTGAGTAAAACCTGCCCGGCGATGTTCCAAAAACTGATTGCAATCTGCGCATTAACAGCGCTGCTGTCGTCTCAAACCGTTTCAGCACAGCAAAGTTCAAAAAAGGGTACCGATAATATTTATGCGCGCCAGAACCTGATCGCCTGGTGTATCGTACCATTCGATTCGAAAGAGCGGGGTCCCGAACAGCGGGCCGAAATGCTCAACAAGCTCGGCTTTACGATGCTCGCGTACGATTGGCGCGAGAAACATATTCCCGAGTTCGATGCCGAGCTCGACGCTTTGAAAAAGCACCATATCCGGTTGCAGGCATTCTGGCTGTACTCCGGCCCGAACCCTGAAAACGACAAAAACCTTGCCATTATCCTCGATTTGCTGAAAAGGCATCAGGTGAAAACCGAGATCTGGTGTATGATCGGCGGGATTAAGGATTTGGACAAAATGACCCAGCAACAGAAAGTGGAAGCGGTGGCGAAGCCGGTCGCGTACATCGCCGACAAAGCCGCGGAAATCGGCTGTACGGTTGGACTTTACAATCATGGAGGCTGGTACGGAATGCCCGAAAATCAGCTGGAAGTGATGAGCTACCTGAAAAGGCCGAATATCGGCATTGTCTACAACCTGCACCATGCGGAGGAGGATATCGAGCGTTTCCCTAAGTTTTTCCCCCAAATTCTTCCGCACCTGATGGCCGTCAATTTAATGGGGCTTCAAAAAGGAAACCCCGTGAAAGTGGTACCGGTAGGAGCGGGTGACGCGGAAGCAGAAATGATCCGCATCATCCGCGATAGCAACTATCGCGGCCCGATAGGCATTATCAACGAAGAAACGGCCCCTGATGCCGAAGTAGGCCTGACGATGAATGTCGAAGGACTGAAGAAAATATTAAAACAGCAGGGTGATGTCCGGGCTTTGAAAACTTACTGAGGGAGGGAGAAAGAGGGAGGGGATCTGTCCGGTTTGAAGGCGGCAATGTTCGGAATCGGACGTTAGGGAGTGGGTTTGATAGGGGAAGATTCTGGTTTTGAGTTGATTAGCCTGTATTTCTGTTTTTGGCATGGCATTTGCCCGACATTATCGGAATAAATCCTTAATGCCATGAAAAGAACATTTTTAGGGGAATTGGAAGAGGTGGTCCTGCTCACCGTGGCGGTGCTGGCCGAGGATGCCTACGCCGTGACCGTAGCGCAGGAGCTGGATCAGAAGACCGGGCGTGCCGTAGGGTTCAGTACGGTGCACACCACCTTGCAGCGACTCGAAGAAAAAGGGTACCTGTCGTCCGAGATGGGCGGCGCTACCGCCGAGCGGGGAGGGCGCCGCAAGCGATTTTTCCGCGTGACTGCATTCGGGCGCAAGGCATTGCGCGAGGCGAAAGAGGCCAGAGAGGCGCTGTGGAATGCCATGTCGCCGCAAACACTCCAATTAATGGGCCATTGATATGAACCTGAAACCGCAACAGGGGCACGCCAGGCCGCCCCGCTGGGCCACCTGGCTGCTCGCGCGTTGGGCACATCCCGATGCCCGCGAGGAATTGCAGGGCGATATGCTCGAAATGTACGCCTACTGGCTCGAAACCCTGGGCAAGCCGGCCGCAGACCGCAAATACGCATGGGCGTCGGTACGCCTGCTCCGCCCGTTTGCCCGCCCGAAACGCTCTGCCGACTATTCCGAAACCTATTCATACAGTGCAGCCATGATCCAGAATTATTTCAAAATCGCATTTCGCAACTTGCTGAAAAGCAAAACGTTTTCCGCCATTAATGTCCTCGGGCTTGCGCTCGGAATGGCGTGCAGCCTGATGATCATGCTCTGGATCCGCGACGAGCTGGCCGTGGATGCATTTCATGCCCACAAAGACCAGCTGTACCGGATTTACATGCGTGAGCATTTCAGCGGGAAGGTCCAGGGCGTGATCTGGACGCCCGGGCCGCTGGCCGAAGAGCTGAAAAAGTCGGTGCCGGAAATTGATATGACCACGCCGTTTTCATGGACGATCCCCCAGACTTTTTCGGTCGGCAGCAAAATCCACAAGCAGGCGACGAACTGGGCCAGCGGGGATTTTTTCAAAATGTTCAGTTATAAATTATTACAGGGCACCCCGGCCGGTGCATTGCACGACCGCGGCAGCATTGCCATCTCGCGCAATATGGCCGAGGCTTTCTTCGGAAGCCCGGAAAAAGCCATGGGGAAGGCCATCCGCTATGATAACCGCAAGGAAATGACGGTCTCGGCGGTTTTCGAGAACATCGGTGCCAACAGTTCGCTGCAATTTGACTGCCTTATGACCTGGGACGCGTATGTCGACGACAACAGCTGGGCTACGCATTGGGGCAATACCGATCCGCTGACCTTTTTCAAGCTCCGGACCGACGCGGACCCCGGCAAAGTCGAAGCGAAAATCCTCCACCTACTCGACAAAACCAACCGCGACGGCGACAAGCCTTACAAGACCCAGCTGGCCATGCAGCCTTTCCACGAATATTACCTTAACAGCAACATCAAGGACGCCAAAATGGATGGCGGGCGCATCGAATATGTGAAGCTTTTCAGTTTTGTGGCCGTTTTTATCCTGCTTATCGCCTGCATCAACTTTATGAACCTGGCTACCGCACGCTCGGCGCGGCGGGCGAAGGAAGTGGGTGTGCGGAAGGTGGTGGGGGCCATGCGCTCCATGCTGGCAGGACAGTTTATGGGCGAGGCGCTGCTGGTAGCGGTGCTGTCCGCGCTACTGGCCGTGCTTTTGGTGGCCCTGCTGCTGCCGGCATTCAATAATCTCACCAGCAAGCAAATGGCTCTGCCATTGTCGGAGCCGGTATTCTGGGGTGTAATGGCTGGGCTGCTGGTGGTAACAGGCCTGATGGCCGGTAGCTATCCCGCATTGTTCCTGTCGTCGCTTAACCCGGTACGCATTCTCAAAGGTGCGCTCAAATTCGATTCAAGCTCGGTATGGGTGCGGCAGGGATTGGTGGTGTTCCAGTTCGGGTTGTCGCTGATCCTGATCGTGGGGATGATCATCATTTACAGGCAGGTGGGTTTTGTGCAAAACAAAAACCTCGGTTTCGACCGCGAGAACCTGGTCTATTTCCCCATCGAAGGCGAGCTCTTCAACAAATTCGACCTGTTGAAAGAACAGCTGAACGAGGTGGCGGGTGTGAAGCAGGTTTCCCACATGACGGCCAACCCCGCATCCAACGGCAACGGTACCGACGGCATCACATGGCCCGGCAGCGACCCCAGCGACCAGGTGCGGTTTACCCCGTTTGGGGTAGGGTATGATTTTACCAAAACCATGAACCTGCAAATGGCCGACGGCCGTGATTTTTCCCGTGATTTCCCGACGGATTCGAGTGGTGTGCTGGTCAACGAAACGGCCGTGAAGGTGATGAGGCTGAAAGAGCCCGTGGGCAAGGAAATTAACTGGGGCAAGTCGAAAATCCGCATCGTGGGCGTGGTGAAGGATTTCCATTTTCAATCGCTGCATACGGCGATCCGCCCGATGATAGCCTATCTTGGCGCACGGGAGCCGCAGGGAAGTGTGGTGGTCCGTATTCAGGCCGGCAAGACGCCGGAGACACTGGCGGCTATGGAACGCATATGCAGGAAGCTGAATCCCAGTGTGCCATTTACCTATGCATTTACCGACCAGGAATATGCGCGCCAATACCACGCCGAACAGGTCGTGGGCAAGCTGGCGGGCTACTTCGCATTCCTGGCTATATTCATTTCCTGCCTCGGCTTATTCGGCCTGGCCACATTCACCGCCGAGCAGCGTACGAAGGAAATCGGCGTGCGCAAAGTGCTGGGCGCTTCGGTAGCGGGCATTGTAGGGCTGCTTTCGAAAGACTTCCTCAAACTGGTGGTGATGGCGATCGTGCTGGCTTCGCCGGTGGCCTGGTATGTGATGAAAAAATGGCTGGAAGGCTTCGCTTACCAGATCGATATCGAGTGGTGGATGTTTGCGCTGGCGGGTATCATTTCGGTGCTGATTGCCGTGTTTACGATCAGTTTCCAGTCGGTGAAGGCAGCGATGATGAACCCCGTGCGCAGCCTGCGGAGCGAATGAGCCGCTATACTTTTGGATACTGAATGCCCCGCCTTTCCACGGAATCTATATCCCCGGATGCTGGTTTGATAATCGGGTGGTGATCATGGCCACCGGTACAAAGACGAAATCAAAACAGGAAATGGAAATAGGAATCAGCATGTTCGGGGATCTGGCATTTAACAATGCCACCCGTTCTTTTCAATCGGCGCAGGAGCGTTTGCAGGATATGTTGGAGGAAATCAAGCTGGCCGACGAGGTGGGGCTGGATGTGTTCGGAATAGGCGAACACCACCGTCCGGATTTCGCGGTTTCGGCGCCGGAGATCATACTCGCGGCGGCGGCTTCGGTTACCAAAAACATCAAACTCACCAGTTCGGTAACCGTATTGAGCTCGGCGGACCCGGTGCGGATCTACCAGAATTTCTCTACCGTCGATCTCATTTCAGGCGGCCGTGCCGAGATTACGGTGGGCCGGGGCAGCTTCATTGAATCGTTCCCGCTTTTTGGGTATGATTTGAATGATTACAACGGCCTTTTCTCCGAAAAACTGCAATTGCTGAAAGAAATCAATGAAAATGACGTGATCACCTGGAAAGGCAAGTTCCGCGCGACGCTCGACCGCCAGGAAGTGTTGCCCCGTGCCGTGGACAACAACCTTGACATCTGGGTGGCCGTAGGCGGTACGCCGCAGTCGGTGGTGCGTGCGGCCAGGCTGGGCCTCCCGCTGATTATCGCGATCATAGGCGGTATGCCATCGCAGTTCAAGCCGTTTTTTGAACTTTATAAAACAGAATACCTCGAAGCCGGTCATGACCCCGCCAAAATGCAGATCGCCACGCACTCACACGGGCTGGTGGGCCTGGACGGAAAGGCATTGAACGATTCATACTTTCCTTCCTATGCCGCGCAAATGGACCGCATAGGCCGGAGCCGCGGGTGGGCGCCTTATACGCGCGGACAGTTTGAGGGCGGACAGGGCCGCGAGGGGGCATTGTTCATTGGCGAGCCCAATGCAGTGGTGGATAAGATCCTGTACCATCAGGAGATGTTCGGCCTCACGCGCTTTCTGATGCATACGGACGTGGGTGCACCTGCGCACAAAGACCTGATGAAGTCGATCGAGCTGCTCGGAACACACGTGGCACCGGCGGTGAAAAAAGCGCTGGCAGCTAAATAATAGCGATCTAGGAGCGGGTGACGCAAATGCACCCGCTTTTTGTCGCAACAGGCATCGCTCCGTTCCGGCGAAACCCGGCAACTTTGTAACATCAATCATCACTAAAAAACACAAAGAGACATGGAAGCGACAACTCAACCTGTAACTGTACAAGCGCTCATCAATGCACCGGTAGCCGAAGTATGGAATAAATGGAATGCACCGGAGCACATCACCCAATGGTGTTTCGCGTCCGACGACTGGCATGCACCCCACGCTGAAAACGACGTGCGTGTTGGTGGAGAAATCAAAACGACGATGGCGGCCAAAGACGGCAGTTTCAGTTTTGATTTCGGCGGCACCTACACCGAAGTGGAGGAAAACCGTTACCTGGCCTACACGCTGGGCGACGGCCGCAAAGTGACCGTTGCGTTCGAACAGGAAGGCGATGGTACCAAGGTGGTGGAGACGTTCGATCCTGAAAATACCCATCCTGTCGACTTCCAACAAGCTGGCTGGCAGGCGATTCTCGACAATTTCAAGAAGTATGCGGAAAAATAGGGTGCTGCCCTGTAACCTGATATGAAATGCGGCCTGGTCGGAGAGACCGGGCCGCTTGCGTTTGCCTTCCCGACATAAAATAGTAGATCGAAGTTAATGCTACTTTATTTACTTTTGATGTTCAGAATTCAAAAGTAAATGCAATCCCGAATAACATCCCGTCTTACCAACCGCCAGAAATGGGAACTTGGGCTGGGCCTTGCGCTCATATACGTGCCGATCCGCATTTATATGAACGTATTGCAGATCGATATGCCCACCTTCTGGCACCGGCTGCCCCTGTGGACGATGGAGGTTTTGTTCAGTATTGCTTTTTTTATTCTCTGGATCAATGTAATCGAGTGGCTGCAATACTTCACCTCCCGGTTTCTGGGCGAGGATTTTCCGGACCGCTACCGTGTTGTCAACCAGTTTCTGATGCTCGTGGTGGCGATCGGCCTCGCAATGGTATTCAACCACTGGTACCGTTTTCTCTGGCATTGGATGGAGGCGGTTTTCGATAAAAAGAGCTTTGAGGTACTGCCCATCACGCTCAATAAAACCCCGGTCCTCAAACAACGCGCGAATACAAGCATCACCGTCATGGCCCTCATGGCCGAATATTACCTGGCGGCCAACAAGCGGGTGTACGAGCGCCTGCAGCGCGTGGTGATCAATGAGGAGCGCTTGCAGAAGGAGAATGCGACGGCCAATTTCAATGCTTTGAAAAACCAGGTCAGCCCGCATTTCCTTTTCAACAATTTCAGCGTACTCACCACGCTTGTTGAAACGAACCAGGAGCTTTCCGTCAAATTCATCAACCAGCTTTCGAAGGCCTACCGGTATATCCTCGAAAAGTCGGTGTACGACTCGATCAAGCTCGCGACGGAGGTGGAGTTTCTGGAAACTTACATGTTCCTGCTCATGATCCGTTTTGAGAATAAACTGAACCTGGACATTCGCATTTCGTGCCAGGAAAAAGAAAAATATTCGATCGTACCACTCACGCTGCAACTGCTGGTGGAGAATGCGGTGAAGCATAACCGGATGTCGGCCAGCAACCCGCTGCTGATCACCATCGGCGTGGAGGAGGATTACCTGGTGATCAGTAACCCGCTGCAAGTCCGCGAGCTGCCTGAGTCGTCGACACGGCTGGGGCTTCAGAATATTGTGAACCGCTACAAATTGCTCATCGACAAACCTGTTATGGTCGATAAGGCCAATGGGTGTTTTACCGTTAAAGTGCCGCTGCTTTCATGAATGTGCTTATTATAGAGGACGAGTAGCTCAGTGCCAACCGCCTGGAAACCCTGGTGGGGAAATATGATCCCAAAATCAATGTAATGGCCAAGCTGTCGTCGGTCAGGGAAAGCATTCAATGGCTCAGCGATGGCGCCAATATTCGTCCGGATCTGATTTTCATGGACTTGCACCTGGAAGACGACCTTGCCTTCAAGATTATCGAGGAGCTCGAACTAACCGTCCCCATCATTTTTACGACCGCCTATTCAGAGTATACGCTCAGGGCATTCAAAGCAAATGGCATCGATTATCTGCTTAAACCGGTCGACAAGGCCGAGCTGACCACGGCGATCGACAAATTTGTGGCACTTCATGCCAGATCGGCGGCTACCCCGGTCCCGGATTTCGCGGCATTGATGGCCATGTACCAGTCTGTCAATGACGAGGGTTATAAAGAGCGCTTCCTGGCGTCGGCCGGGCCGAAACTTTTCAGCATCCGCACGAGCGACATCGCTTATTTCACCATTGAGCAAAAGGCGACTTTCCTGCGTACTTACGACGGGCAGCACCTGGCCATGGATTACAGTCTGGATAAACTGGCCCAAATGCTCGACCCCCAAGAGTTTTTCCGCATTAACCGCTCGCTGATCATCGCCTTGAACAGCATCCGTTCGATCTACACGGTTTCAGCCGGCCGGTTGAAGCTCGAACTCACTCCCGCAACTTCCCAGGAAGTTTTCGTCAGCGGCGACCGAATGGCCGATTTCAAGCAATGGCTGGGTAAATAGTAGCCTCAAACATTTCTTTCTTCCTCCCAAAGCGGGCATTCGGCTCCTGAAATCCGGCATTGGGCACCTTTGATTTTTTGGTTTGGATATTGGTAAACACCTTTGATTGCTGACTGTGTTTTTGCGAAAACCAACAGCAAGTTGACCATAAACCTAAACCCTGTGTTTCGTGTGCGCCACGAACGGCGGATACGGGATAAAGGTGACTATTCCTAAACCCTTCTTCAACGTGATGAAAGAACTAAATATCGATCAGACCCTGAACCTGGTAAGCTGCGAAGCCCGCGAGCTCGAACAGTCATCCCGCTATGGCGGCTTGTTTGGTATTGCATTCGTCACGGAAGGGGAGGGCGTACTATCCTGCGACGACGACTCGTGGCATTACGAAGAGCAGGCTATCTTTCTCCTTTCCCCCGGCCATCCCATTCAATTCAAGTCCTTTTACAGGACAAACTTGCTTACAATCTTCTTCGATCCGTTCCGCATCGCCGGGGCGGCGGATCCTATCAATAGCTTTACAGGCATGTTCCGCGCCGTACGCGACCTGTTTTCCGTGCCGAGCTTCCTGCGCCAGAAAGAACTCCGCAGCGAAACCGACCGCCTGGCCGTTACACATCTCGTGCGCCTGATCGAAACCGAACTGGGGCATTTGCAGGATAACAGCCGCGACCTGGTGGCGAATTCGGTCGCATTGCTCGTGAATCTGGTGAAACGCAACCTGCCGGAAACACAGCGCCCCGAACCGGCTGCGCATTACAGTGAAGAAACCGACCGGGTGCTCAACGACGTCCGCAGAATGGTGGAGCACAATGACCACCTCACGATCCAGGAAGTGGCCGCAGCGATGAATATGTCGCAGTATAACCTCAACAAGCTGGTAATCAAAGGTACGGGTGAGACGTTGAAGGCCATCATTTCCCGCTACCGGTCGGAGCAGTCGAAAGCGAAGACGTCCGGTTTGCTGGTGTAGCTGCTGTGCATGGCCCGTCAGTCATGACCTCCGGAATCCGGAGATCGCCAATTGTTAAAATCCGTCAATAAATGATTAAAACGCGGTACGTTTTCAGGTGTATTTTAGGTTAATTTTGATAAAATCCAACCTAAGTATCCTGAATCCTATGACGCATAATTATGTAATGCGCTCGCATTGGGCGGTTTTCCTGTTTTGCTTTTTTGCTGCTTTGAGCGCGGCAGCGCAATCTTCCAAATCCAGATTTAACCTATATGAACAGTCCAGCGAGGTGGCCGGATTGGTTATTCAGTATGCGCAGGACATTCGTGCTGTGAAATACTTTTACGGTCCAATGCCTACGAGCGGGCGGGCCCAGCAGGGCGGCAGCGCACTGAACTCCCCGGAGCAGCGGACGCGGTTACGCGAAGTAGATCAGGATTATCTGGGGAAACTCTCCAAGGTGGAATTCAATGCCATGAGCATTTACGGCAAGGTGGACTATCTGCTGTTGAAACGTAATATCGACGACCATTTACTGACATTAAGCCAGGAGGAAAAGGAATATGCCCAGATCGAAAAATATATTCCGTTTGCCGCCGGCATCTACGAGTTGGAAAAAGGCCGCCGCCGCGGTGCGACGGTAGATGGCCAGGCAGTTGCGGCGAAACTGAATGATCTGCAGAAGGAGGTAAAGACGGCCGAGGAGTCTTTCAAGAAGCTGGAATCAATCGATATGCCGCTCTCGCGCATGGGCGTGGAGGCTGTGACCGGCCTCGAAGCACGTTTGAAAAGTACCTTCGAGTTTTACAATAGCTACGATCCGCTGTTTACCTGGTGGGTGCCCAAGCCTTACAAAAGGCTGGACAGCACATTGCTGGCCTATTCCAAACTGATCCGCAGCAAAGGAAAGCTCAATACGACTCAGAAAGAGGATGCGAGCGGTATCAAGGGTGTCCCGATCGGGCGCGAAGAACTGATTCGTCAGCTCGGCACCGAGATGATCAGCTACACGCCCGACGAGCTCATTGACCTTGCGAACAGGGAATTTGCGTGGTGCGATAAGGAATTGTTGAAAGCATCTGCCGAAATGGGCTTTGGGAAGGACTGGAAAAAGGCTCAGGAAAAGGTCAAAAGCAGCTACGTTCCCGCTGGCACCCAGCCGGAGCTCATCATGAAGCTTTATAATGACGCCAAGGAATTCATTCTCAAAAATAACCTCATCGACTATCCCGAAATAGCCGACGAAACCTGGGGAATGCAGATGATGACGCCGGAGCGGCAGCTGGTCAACCCATTTTTTCTCGGCGGCAGGGATATCATCATTTCTTACCCGACCAATACCATGGCGCATGACGACAAACTGATGAGCATGCGCGGTAACAACCCCTATTTCTCCCGTTCCACCGTGCATCACGAGCTGGTGCCGGGGCACCATTTGCAGTATTATATGAACAGCCGGTACAAGTCCTACCGCGGCGATTTCCGCACGCCGTTCTGGACCGAGGGCTGGGCATTGTACTGGGAGCTGCTTTTGTATGACAAAGGTTTTGCCAAAACGCCCGAGGAACGCATAGGAATGCTTTTCTGGCGTATGCACCGCTGTGCGCGCATTATTTTTTCACTGAATTATCACCTCGGTAAATGGACGCCGCAGGAGTGCATTGACTTTCTGGTGGACCGGGTGGGTCATGAACGTGCCAATGCCGAAGGTGAAGTAAGGCGTTCGTTTGAAGGGAATTACAGTCCGCTTTACCAGGTGGCGTACCTTATAGGAGGCTTACAGTTGTTCAGCCTGAAAAAGGAGCTGGTAGACAGCGGCAAAATGACTTTCAAGCAATTCCACGACGCCGTCATGAAGGAAAATAACATGCCGATCGAAATGGTACGTGCGACCCTGACGAACCAGCCATTGAAAGCTGATTTCAAAACGCAGTGGAAGTTTTATCAGTTTAAATGACGGGTGTTCACGGATTGGAATCCGGGGGAGTGGACTTGTTTTGCTCCCTTAGGGCAATCAACGGTGCCAAGATTTTCCGTGCTTTCTCCAACTGCTCCGGAAAGTGAACCTTGCCTTCGAGATGACGCATGTCCTTTACGATCATTCCCCCGTTTTGATCATTTGGTTTACTATTTGCAGTTCTAGCCATAACTGTTGTTGGTTTTCTGATCTCGTTAACAGGAAAGCCTCGTATTCTTGGTCCCTTATAAAAGTTTCCCAGTAGTTGTTCCTGCAATATCCAAAAATAACGAATTGCTGCTGAATATCACAAAGATACCGGTTGAGGGCCATGCGATACAACCTTGTTCTCGACTTGGTACTTCCCGAGGCCAGAACCGCAGCCTTTGGGTGATTTTCGGTGAATTCGACCACAGTGGCAGCGACCGTCGCCAGTACTTTGTAGCTGTCTCCATTGTTTGACACCAGCATATCATTGAAAGTTTCTCCTGACTCATCCATGTCACCGAAGCCGAGATTGTATACCTCCGGACCTACCAGCGTATATTCTATGAGCTTTTTTATGAATCCTTTCGATCCTTCGCTTGTGAATTCAAAGAGTGTCTTCGACTCGCTAGCATAGTAACTATACCGTGGCAGATGCATGAAGCAATAGTGTGTTGGAGGTTAATTCTGGATGCGAATTTAATAAACCTCCAACGGAACACTACCCTCTCAACGCCTCCACGTCCTTCACACTTTTCGCCAGTTCCTTTCCGAGAATCCTGTTGCCATTCTCGGTAATCAAAAGGTTGTCTTCAATGCGGATACCGGTGAAATCGCGGAACATTTCCAGCTTCTCATAGTCGATGAATTGCGCGAGTTTTTGCTCGCCTTTCCAGCGGTCGATGAGGGTGGGGATGAGGTACAGGCCGGGCTCGACGGTGATGACGAAGCCGGGTTCCAGGGCGCGGCCCAGCCGGAGGGACTTCCAGCCGAATGCAGTGCCCTTTTTAAGTTCATCGGTGTAGCCGACGTATTGTTCGCCCAGGTTTTCCATGTCGTGCACATCGAGGCCCATCATGTGGCCGAGGCCGCATTGGAAGAATAAGGTATGCACGTCATGCTCGACAGCTTCGGCGGGATCGCCCTTTACGACGCCCATTTGCTTCATGCCTTCCACGAGTCTGGTCGACGCCAGCTTGTGCACGTCTTTGAACAAAACACCGGGTTTGCAAGCTGCAATGGCGGCTTCCTGGGCATTCAGGACGATTTCATACATCTCTTTTTGAAGGCTCGTAAATGCCTTTCCGACGGGAATGGTGCGGGTAAGGTCGCCGCAGTAATGCATGGCTGTTTCCGCCCCCGCGTCGCAGAGTGCCATCTGGCCCTCGCGGATGGAGAGGTCGCGGGCGTGGGTATGCAGGATTTCGCCGTTTACGGTAAGGATCACGGGATAGGAAATATCGCCGCCACGGGCAATGGCCATGCTTTGCAGCCTGCCGGCAATTTCCTTCTCGCTCATGCCCGCGCGCGTGTCGCGCATGAAGGACAAATGCATGTCGACCGAAGTGTCCACGGCCTTTTCAATTTCGGCTACTTCTTCTTCGGTTTTGTAGGAACGCATGGAGACCACTGCTTTAATCAGGTCGGCAGATGCTTTCTGCGCCGCTTCGGAAGGGCTGACGTGCAGCCATTCCTGCAATTTCAGGTAATGCTCGCCGCGGTAGGGAGGGAGGAAATGGATCGTTTGCCGGCGCGATAATGCGTCTTTCAGAAAACTTCCAACGGCCGAAGCGGGCTTCACCTCGTTTACACCGACTTTGGCCGCCTTTTCGGAAATGGCCTCTTTCGGGCCAGTCCATACAACATCATCGATGGTAAGCTCATTGCCGAAAATGATTTCGCGGCCGTTATCGAGGTCGATGATCGCGGTAAGCGAGGCCTGATCGATGCCGAAATAATAAAGGAATGTACTGTCCTGACGAAATGAGTATACGTTGTCGCGGTAATTCATGCCGCTCTCTTCGTTGCCCAGGAGCAGGACCAGCCCGCCGCCGAGTTTAGATTGAAGTGTTTGTCTGCGGTTTATGTATGTTGATTTGGAAAACATGGGATAATATGGTTTGGAATACAACAAAAAATTTGCCCACCGAAACAAATATAGTTTGTCCGGTGAGCAAATAGGAACTACCTAACCCAAATTAATAATGGCTCAGTAACCCGGGTTCTGTTTCAGGTTCGGGTTCTTGTCAATTTCATTCTGCGGGATCGGGAAGAGCGCACGCTGTACCGATTGCGGGCGGTGGTTGAACCATCTCTTGGTTTCGTATGCCCCGAAACGGATCAGGTCCTGGCGACGGTGTGCCTCTGCCGCAAATTCCCAGCCCAACTCGTCGAGGAAACGGCCGAACTGGATGTCGTCGCCGCCCTGCCGCTCGGTAATGGTGCCATCGGTGGCCTGGTAGCCGTAGTTGTAACGGCTGCCCTTCGCCAGATCGGCAGCGGTAACCGTCGCTTTTTCGGGCGCACCTTTGAATGCCCGCTGGCGCACCTGGGTAACGAGCTCAGCCGCCTCCGCCGCCTTGCCCGTGCGCAGCAATGCCTCCGCCTTGATCATGAGCACATCCGCGTAGCGCAGGAAAGGGAAGTCGTTGTCGAGGCTGCCGGTTGCATTGGGCTTGATTTTATACTTGCCGATACGGAACCCGTCCGACGAAGCGGTTTTATCCATTCCCGGGACGGCTTTGTTGTAGGTGATCACCACCGCACCGGTAGCGGCGCTTTTTTGCGGACCCATAATCCAGGTGTCGGCCAGGCGGCTGTCCGCGGCGTCGTAAGTATCTATAAACTGTGGAACGGCGCAGTTTCCGCCCCATGGACCTGCATTCATCGGGTACACCGAGCGGCTCAGCGGATCGAGGGTCTTCATATGGATCTGGTTGCCCGTTCCATAAATCTCATCATAAGGAATAGCGAAAATGATCTCCTTGGAGTTGAAGTTGGTCCAGGTGAAAACGTCGGAATAATTCGCATCCAGCACATATTTGCCGCTTTTGATCACATCATCGGCTTCCTGGATAGCCTTGGCCCATTCCGCTGTGCCGGTATAAACCTGCGCATTCAGGTAAATTTTGGCCAAAAGCGTCTTCGCGCCCCATTTGTTCATCTGGCCATAGGTAGTAGCCGCATTTTCGCTCAGGTTTGGAAGTGACTCTGTCAATTCTTTAACCACAAAATCATACACCTCCTTGCGGGTACTCTGTTTGGGCAGGGTAATGTCTTTGAAGTCGGTCACAATGGGCACGTTGCCATGATTGTCGAGCAAAAGGTAATACGCAAATGCGCGAACGGCGCGGAGTTCGGCGATGGTCGCTTCCTTGCCGTTGGTAATGGGCAAATCGCCGTCCTGGATCTGCGAAAGTACCCGGTTGACGGTGGTAATGCTGGCAAATGCCTGGCGCCACGCGTTTTCAGGCTGCCATTGCAGGGAGGTCCAGGTGTGCTGGTGCATGCGGCGGTAGGTACCGCCGTCGTCCCAGCCGTTGGGGCGTACCGGCGTGATGATCGCATCGGCGGCCTCTTCCTGTAAGTCGAAATAGCCTTGCCAGCCGAGCATCAGCGAGCGCAGCGAAGAGTACACAGGCGCTACAATGGCCGGAAGGTCCTTTTCGGTGGGCTGGTAGCTGCTCCCGAGCACTTCCGAGTACACTTCCTCGTTCAGGTCGGTGCAGGAGTAAAGCGGTGCCCCGGCGAGCAGTGCGGCCAGGATCGCAAATCTTATATTTGGAGTTTTCATTGTTTGCAGGAATTGAATGATCAGAATGTTACGCTCAGGCCGGCGGTGAATGTCCGGGTGGTAGGGTACTTGTCGCGGTAGTCGCTGCCGGGCGAGAAGCCGGTGAAAGTCACGCCTTCGGGGTCGATACCGGTGTAGCCGGTAATGGTCGCCAGGTTGAGGCCCGACACGAAAATGCGGGCATTTTTAATGCCTTTGATCGTGTTGGCAGGCAGGGTATAACCGAATGTAACGTTGTCGATCTTCCAGTAATCGCCTTTCTCGATGTAATGCGATACATACACCAGGTCGGTGTTGAGCACCTTGCCGTCGATCGGATCGTAGGCGTTTTTCAGCATATTGTAAGCCTTGTTGCGCGGGTTGCTGTAAAACATGCTCTGGAAATTCAGGATGTCGAAGCCGAACGAACCGCGCATGTTCACAGCCAGGTCAAACTGCTTGTACCGGATGTTGTTGTTCCAGCCCACAATATGTTTTGGAATACCATTACCATAATACTGGCGGTCCTCCGGTGTAGCGTCGGCGATCGGGATCACCTCGCCGTCCTTGTTTTCGATCAGCCAGGCGCCCTTGTCGTCCACGCCGACGCTCTTCCAAACAAAGAACCGGCCGATCGGCTCGCCCACCTTTACGCGGTGCGTGCTCATCTGGATCGGCTCTCCCGTATAACCTGCGTCGAAGAAGTCGTTGGCCGCCTGGAATTGGTCGTTGGAAAGGCTCACGAGCTTGTTGCGGTTGGTAGAATAGGTGAAGCCCGTATTCCACTGGAACTTGCCGGTCTGGATCGGAACGATGTTCAAGAGCACTTCTACCCCTCTGTTCTGCATAACCCCCGCATTGATAAACATGCTGCCCGTCAGATAAGGAGGGACCGGCACGGGGAAATTGTAGAGCAGGTCTTTCACCTTGCGGCTGTAAAAGTCGACCGAACCGTTAATGCGGTTTTTCATGAATCCAAAATCCACCCCGGCATTGTACTCCTCTTTCTTCTCCCAGCGCAGGTCGGGGTTGAAGTTACGCGCCGGAACAAATCCCGGAACCCATTTGCCGCCGATGAATGCACCCTGTCCGCGGTCGAAATTGTAGCTGATCTGCGACATATACGGGTTGTTTGCGATCGTACCCGTTACGCCGATGCCTGCACGGAGCTTGATGTCCGAGTTCGCGCCAAGCCCGCCCATGAAACGCTCCTTGCTGATACGCCAGCCGATGGAAGCGGCCGGGAAAGTACCCCACTGATTATTCACCCCGAACCGGGAAGAACCTTCGCGGCGCACACTGGCCATAAACAGGTACTTGTCGTTCAGGCTGTAAGTTAGCCGGCCGAAGAAGCCTGCCAGCTGCCATTTGTTTTTGGTACTGCTCATGCCGGCCTGTCCTTTTTGCAGGGCTCCGCCTGCGCCGAGGTTATTCCAGTCGTAGGCGTCGGTAGGGAAGTCCCAGTTGTTGGCGGCGAATGCTTCATAGGTTGCGTCCTGCCAGCTGTAACCTCCGAGTACGGAAAAACGGTGTTTACCAATGGATTTGGAATAATTTCCGGTCAATTCCAGCAGGTTTTCATTGTTGGCATAGGTGTTCCGGAACGCAGTGGCATTCTGGTTGCCGAGGCGCGTGCTGGTATGGTTGAAGGTTGTAGAGCCTCCTTCGAGGTTGCTGTTCTGCACATTGGAAACCAACAGCTTGAAGTTCAGGTCGTCGATCGGCGCGTAGTCGAGGCTGCCGGCCATCCGCATTTCCTTGAATGAGCTTTCGAAATTCGATTCGTTCAGCAGCGACACCGGGTTTTCGTAGAAATACCCGTCGCGCTCCTGCCACTTCCCATTGTCGCCGATCACACGGTCGGTCGGGTTGCGGATAATGGCCTGGCGATAGGCGTAGCCGTAAGCTGCGTCGTCGTTTGCGGGCGAAACCGCGCCATTCGATCGGGTAATGCGGTTGATGAGCTGTAAGTTGGTTTTGAGTTTGTTGTTGAACATGGAATGGTTCAGATCCGCACGACCGGTGAACCGGTTCTGGCCGGATCTCAGGAATATCCCCTCCCAGTTGCGGTAGTTGATCGAACCTGTGAGGTTGGTGGTACTGTTTCCGCCGAAGAACGTGAGGTTATGGTTGTGGCTCACCGGTTTTTGCATGATCTCGGAAAGCCAGTCGGTATTGCCGCCGTAATCGGTATAGTCAATGCCTTCCTTGATTTTCTGACGGTAGTCATCGCCGGTCAGCAGTTCGGGACGACGGGCAATGGTCTGGATATTGACATAATTGGAATACTCAATCGTCGAACGCGAAGCGCCGCGGTTTTTCCGGGTGGTAATCAAAATCACCCCTCCGGTAGCCCGGGTACCATAGATCGCCGCCGCCGAGCCATCCTTCAACACATCCACCGACTCGATATCCTCCGGTGCCACGGTGTTCAGCCCGCCCGGGATACCGTCGATGAGGATCAGCGGGTTGGCGGTACCCTCGATGGAGTTGATACCGCGTAAGTTGATCTGCGTGTTGGCAGTAGGGGAGCCGCTGGGCGTCGTAATGCGCAAGCCGGCCACTTTTCCCTGTACGAGCTGCGCCGCGTCGCGCACGGTTCCCTGGATAAAATCCTCGCGCTTGATGCTCGCCACAGAGCTCGTTACGTCGCCCTTTTTCTGGGTGCCATACCCGATTACCACTACTTCCTGCAACTGTTTCTGGTCGGGTGCGAGCTCCACATTGATCTCGCTCTGATTGCCTACGGCCACTTCCTGGCTCACATAACCGATATAGCTCAGGATGAGCGTCGAGCCTTCGGGCACATCGAGCTTGAATTTTCCCTCGGTGTCGGTGGCGGTACCCACGGTATTGTTCCCCTTCACGATGATGGTTACGCCGGGGAGCGGGTTCTTGTCCTCGGCGGACACCACTTTGCCGGAAATTTGTCGTTCGGCGGCGAGCGCCAGGGCGTTTTCAGTCAGGAAACACGCTACCGCCGCCGCAATGAAGCAAAAGCGTTGCAGTTCCCGGATCAGGCGGGATAATGGTCTTTTCATACGATTGGAGTTAGATGGTTTAAACTTATTTGAGGGCAATCATTGCACTTTCATCACACCGTTCATGATCCGCCAATGGCCGGGGACGGTGCACAGGAACGGGTAATCCCCGGGCTTGTCGGGCGCTATGAACACCAGCGTCGCATTCCCTTCCGGACTTACCAGTTCCGTTGCGTGCAGTACTTCGGGTATTTTCGGTATATAGTTGAGCGCGATAGCATTCGCTTCCCGCGCCAGCAAGTCGGCGGCATTGCCTACTTTTTCCAATGAGCCTGGTTTGATAATGAGCAGGTTATGCTGCATAAAATCCGGGTTCGTAAACTGGATCGTCACTTTCTGACCGGGCTTGACAGTGAATGTTTTCTGGTCGAACTTCATTTCATGCTCGATCACTTTCAGCTTCACCGTTACCGGGTTACCTTTTCCTTTCACTATTTCAACCGGTGCTTCGGTATGGGCGCGCGATACTTTTTTGTCTTCCTTTTGGGCAACGACCTGGTTTAGCTGTAAGGTGCTTTTGATGTCGAGCCAGCCCCGTAACCGGGCATTATCCGGATAATCGCCTACCTGGTTGCCGTCGCGCATATCGCGGCCGAGACGAATGTCGTCCGGGATGAAAGGCTGGTGGAAAAGCCCGGCTGCATGGCCGCTTACCGGCGTTTCATCCTCGATGGCGAGCGTCATTTTGCCCCCATCCGAAAGTGTGGCGTAGGCGTTAAAGCGTTCGTCGGGCAGTTTCCGGGTGGAGGTAACCTGGTAGGACTGACCATTTTGCCGTACCAGCCAGTGCAATTTCCCGTCTTGCATATATAGGCTGTAACCATTCTGGCGGTTACCCTGCGATACGACCACACCCGAAAGATCCTCTTGCGCTTTGGTGATAATGGCGCTGATTTTAAGCTCTTTGTGGGAAATGTCCGGCGGGTAAATCGGCGGCGACCATAGGTTGAGCATGTAGGTCTCTTCGATCAGCCCGCGCTCGATGCGTGCCGTCAGGGTCGAGTCTCTGAGCTTCGCCGCAGCAGCTTTGAAACCATTTTCGTGTTTGATCACCCCCGAAAAAATGGCCTGCGCGAGGTACTCGTCCGCCGCATTCTGCGAATCCTGGCCGGCAAGGTAGAGCATTCTGCCGATTTCCTCCGAAGCAGGGAGATCCGTCAGTGCCTGTATGGTGGCAAGCCTAACTTTCAGGTCCGGATCGCTCAATGAATTGGTCCATTTCAATGCGGAGAGCGTCTTTTCGTTGCGTGGAAGCAGTTTTACGGCCGTTTTTCGCACACCCGCCGCCGGGTGCCGCATGGCCCGTACCAGTGTATGGTAGGCTTCCTCATTCGGGCCGGTGAATGCATGCAAGCCATCGAGCGTCCACAGTGCATGCACGGCGGGGCTATTCAAGCCAATATCGTCCACAGACTGGTCATTCACCATTTTAATCAGGTCTGGAATAGCTGCCGTATTTTTCGATTCCACGATCAGCCGCTGCGCTGTGGTGCGCCAGAACATGTTGTCGTTTTTCAGTCCGGCCACCAGGCTTGCTGCATCGTTTTTGTCAAGTTTCGGATAGGGTTTTTTCTTTGCATTCTTCCAAACGACCCTGTATATACGTCCATGCTGATTGTCGCGCAGCGGGTTGATGTACGCATTACCCTTACCATTCTCGAAACCGCGCGGGGTAGGGTTGTGCTGGATGATGAAACTGTACCAATCCGCTACCCACACGGCCCCGTCCGGGCCCACCTCTGCGTGCACGGGCGAAAACCACTCATCGGCGCTGGCAAGCAGGTTGAAGCCGTTTTTCTCTTTAAAGCCTGCGCCTTTCGGTTTCAGCAGTGCCTGGTAAAGCAGCCGCCCGGTGGGCTCGCAAACAAATGCGGTGGCATTCCAGTACGATTTCGGGAAGTTGCGGGCCGTATACAGGTTATGCCCTGCCGCCGCGGTGAACCCGCCATGAAAATCTACCTGCCGCAATGCGGGGGTGAGGTAGTTCATTTCGTAATGCGAATCCAGTTTGTAAACGGTATTGCCCGATCCGTCCGCTACGGAGCGTTTCACGTATTCGAGTGGCATGGCGAAATGTCCGCTGTAATTCCCGTTCGCTGTTGAAATAAACACTTCAAACTCTTCGGAAAAGCCTAATCCCCAGGTGTTGTTCGAAGTCCGTCCGATGTATTCCAGGTTCTTGCCGTCGTGGTCGAACCGGTAAATGCCCTGGCTGAAATTCAGTTGTTTGCCGCTGCTCGTTCCCCGGAAGCCGGCATAGCCCAATACACCCCAGATCTTGTTGTCCAGGCCGTATTTCAGGTTCGAGGGGCCCGCGTGGGTATCGCTTTTGCCCCAGCCCGAAATGATATTTTCGCGAATATCGGCCTTATCGTCGCCGTCGGTGTCTTTGAGGAAAATGAAATGCGGCGCCTGGGCCACGATAATGCCGCCATTGGCGAACACGAGGCTGGTCGGGATATTGAGGTTGTCCGCGAAGATGGTAAACTTGTCGGCCTTGCCGTCGCCGTCGGTGTCTTCGCAGATCTTGATGCGGTCCTTGCCTACGCCGTCCTGCTCGCGTACTTCGTTGGGATAATCCTGTGTTTCAGCTACAAAAAGCCGCCCGCGTTCGTCCCAGGCCATGGCAATCGGTTTCACGATGTCGGGCTCGGAAGCGAACAGTTGCAGTTCGAAATCCACGGGTACCTGCGTCAGTTTTTGGGATTCGGCGGGGGACAATGGCTGCTGAAACTTCGGTGCCGGGTCACGCTTTTCATAGTTGGGTACATTGGCGTCGGTGTAGGCAGGCGGGGTCAGATTGAATTTTTTCAAACGCTCCTTCGCCTCGTCGCTCACAGCCCACATAATGCCATTGGCGACCAGTTCATGGAATGCAGGTTGCTTCCAGGTGCGCTCGTCGTGGCCATATGCGGTGTAAAACACGCGGCCTTTGCCTTGCGTGCGTACCCAGGTCCAGGGCTCGTGATGGTCGCCCTCGACGCGCTCTTGCAGGACGGTAATGTCCGGATTAAGCTTTGAATGCACATACGTTTCATCCCATGTTTCGAACGTTTTCCAGCCCTGCATAACCGGGTGGTCGGCCTTTACCACCGGCGCAGTAAATGTGCCGTATTTGTGCGAGCTGAACTGCCCGCCCACGGTTTTGATATACCAGTCCGAATTCTGAAAGCAAAAAGAGGCCGCATGGAGGGGAATCAATGCGTGTCCGCTTTCTACAAATGTCTTCAAAGCACTTTCCTGCGCCGGGGTGATGGTGTTATGGTTGGCGTAAATCACCACGCCGTCGTAATGCGCGAGATTCTCGGGATTGAGTGCATTCGGGTCGGCGGTGTAGGTCATGTTGATGCCCTTCTGGAACAACGGCAGAGAAAGCATCGGGAAATATTTCTCCGAGAAATGGTGGCGGCTGTCGTGCCCGAGGAAGAGCAGCTCAATGCGGCGACCGGCGACGGTCTGTTTCGCGTCGCTCTTGCTCGCGGTAGCTGGTACCTGCACCGACCGTCGTTTCTGCGCACAGCCGTAGCCGAGCACGAGCGCAAGCAGGAATAGTAATACTCTTTTCATGGGATTTGGGTTAGCGTAACTTCAAGTTTCTTTATGAAATGCTGTCATAGCAATGCTGGTTGGGCCAAATCAGCCCAATGCACTATGTTCAATCTGCAACTATCTGACCTTTTTCTTTTCCCGGTCTGAAGACCGGGGCAGAGGATCTTTTGATTTAGTTTTTTGTACTTTGCTTTTTTCTTTCCCCGGTCTGAAGACCGGGGCAGAGGATGGTTCTGGTCCCTGATTTTTATCTTCTGTCCGGTCTTCAGACCGGCTCCCCTTCATCTATTGCCCCGGGCTTTAGCCCGGGGATCAAAGGATTAGTAATTCAGGATTTTTTATTTTCCTAGTGCTGCTGGTTGGGCGGCGGTGGCTTTGTTTCTGTTCGGGGGATCTACTCCGAGTAATTTTTGTACAAAAAAGTCCCGCTTCTTGCGGCGCCCGTACGGTCCGCCGTCGCTGTGGCCCATGCCCGGTACGACGAGGAGGTCAAATTCCTTGTTCGCTTTGATCAACGCATCGGCCACGCGGTAGGTACTTTCGGGCGGTACGTTGGTGTCTACCTCGCCCACGATCAGCAGCAGGTCACCCTGTAATTTCGCCGCATTGGTCACATTCGACTGCTCGTCGTAATGCTTTCCTACCGGGTACCCCATCCATTGCTCGTTCCACCATTGCTTATCGACGCGGTTGTCGTGGCAGCCGCATGCCGAAACCGCCGCATCGTAAAAGCCCGGGTGGAAGAGCAATGCACCCAGCGAGTTTTGCCCGCCGGCGGAAGTCCCGTACACGCCTACGCGGGTCGAGTCCACCTGGGGATATTTTTCGGCCAGGGCCTTCATCCACGCAATGCGGTCCGGGAAGCCGGCATCCGCCAGGTTCTGCCAGCACATATCATGGAATGCCTTGGAACGGTTGTAGGTGCCCATTCCATCCATTTGCACTACAATGAAACCCAGCTCGGCCATGCTCTGCATTTCGCCGTAATGCCTGAATGCTTTCGGTACATACGAGTCCTGTGGGCCTGCGTAAATGTTTTCGATGATCGGGTACTTCTTCTTCGGGTCGAAGTGGCTCGGACGGTACACTATGCCCCAGATGTCGGTCTTGCCGTCGCGGCCCTTGGCTTTGAAAATTTCCGGCAGTTTGAAGCCCAATGCGAGATAAGGCGAAATATCGGCGGTCTCCAACTTCATCACCAGCGAAGCGTCGGCAGTCCTGCGGAGCTCCGACACCGGCGCGCTGGTCATCGTTGAGTAAGTGTCTACGTAATAGGTCCTGTCGGGCGAAAAGGTGAGCTGATGCGTCGCCTTCGCATGGTCGGTCAGTTTCACCAGGCCGGTGCCGTCGAACTTAATGCGGTAATAATGAATATGGTAAGGGTCCTCGTTCGCATTCATCCCGCTCGCTTTGAACCACACTTCGCGCTTCTGCGTATCGATGCTGTCGATGTCGCGCACTACCCATTCGCCTTTGGTAACCTGGTTCTTGATCTGGCCTGTCTGCTCGTCGACGAGGTAAATGTGCCGCCAGCCGTCCCTTTCCGAGGCCCAGATAATTTCATGATTGTCAGGCTGGTAATGCGTGTAAATCATGTTCTGGTAAATGAATGTCTTGGTTTGCTCGTCGATGATGTGCTTCGTGGCACCATTGGTAGCATCGACTTCGATCACCCGGAAACGCTGGTGGCCGCGGTCCACTTTCTCATAGGTAAAATGCGTAGCGTCGCCCTTGCGCCAGCGTATCACAGGCGCATTGAAAAAGTCGATCACCTCCGACTGTACTTTCACGGATTTGCCGCTCTGCACGTCGATCACATGCATTTCATAGCTTGTAAATTCATCGCCGGGCTGCGCATACCCGCGTGTTTTCACTTCCCCCCGCGTAGTGTTCGGCAGCGAGGAGAAGATGATACTCACCTGCCGCTCGTCGCGGGGGTCGATGCGGTAGCATACCAGGTAGCGGCCGTCGGGCGACCAGCTCAGTTCACCATAAGGTTTCAGCGGATTGCCGTCGTAGGTGAGCTGTTTGCCGGTTTTGTCTTCCTTTTTACCTAAATAAATGTTCCCGTTGCGGACAAATGCCTTCGTCTGCCGGTCAGGTGAGACGCTGTCGGCACGGAAGCGGCCCCAACGACTGGTCTGCCGGGTCCAGCCGGTGTCTTTCGTTTTGGGTAAATCGGGCTTCGCGATCTTCTGCGCCGTCCCGGTTTCGGTATCGTAAGCAAACCATTTGCCTTTGCTTTGCAAGATCAGGCGGTGTTTATCGGGCTCAAAGTGAATGTCGCTGATCCATAGCCTGGCAGCGGAAAAAGTCGAATCATAGGCCTTGGAGAGCGCGGCGGCCACCCTGGCATTATCGAAAGCCGGTGTCCTTTTGTTTTCGCCGGGCTTCACCACCAGGTATTCGGTGAGGCTGTCCTTTAATACATTCCTGTACCAGAACGACTGCCCGTCGGGCAACCAGTTGGGTGTTACCTGGGTTTTCAGCACGCTGCCCCTGGTGAGCGAGTCCATCAGGGCCATCCGCCTGTACGACGCGGAAAGTTCGGCCGGGTTGGGCTGATAGGCAGGCAGCGGCTTCTGGGCCATTAATGGGGCCGCCAGGCTTAATGCACCAATTGCATGAAGGTAAATTTTCTTACAAAGGCTTGGATTAGGGATTTTCATAGCTGCTTTGAAACTGTAAAGGCAATAAATTCCTTGCTGTCTGATAGTCAGACAGTTGATTCTGATAGAGAGCGGCAGTGCCGCCGGACGGGTGCTTTTAGAAAATTATCTATTTGTAAAATTAGCAGGTCGGAAAACCAAAAACTTGATGTGAATTAGCGGCTTTTTTACCGATATTAACTTATTTCTCCCTGAAATTCCGCAAATCTGTGAATTTGGGTGATTTTATTTGGCTATTTCTTAAAAACAGCGAATAATGGCTGGTTAGGGGCTTTTGCGGAGCGTTTGGCGGTGAAAGCCCGCTCCATTAATATTGTGAAGTAAAACCGGGCTATATGAATACCGCACTATTACTGGAAACGTTGGGCTGGCTGGGCGTCGTTGCGTATGTAGTGGCGTACCTGCTGCTGACGGTCGGTGTGTTGAAGCCAAACGGCTATCCGTTTCACATCCTGAATATGGTTGGTGCGGGCACCCTCATTGTGTATTCCCTCGAATATGGCGACAAACCGAATGTGGCCGTCAATGTGATCTGGCTCATGATCGGGGTGGGCGCCGTAATACGCAGGCTCGTGCGGAAGTCATCCGGCAACTTCTGACAGCTCCTTCAAATGCAGGATCGATAATGCCTGCTGCCGGTATTTGGCAAGCCGGTGCTCGTATTCGTTTTTGTCCGACACAAGGCTGAGGTAAAAATAGGCGCCGTCGATGAGCACGAAGATATTGTCCGCCACCGTTTCCACGTCCTCTATATCCAGTACGCCGTCCTCGCGGCACTGTTCGATATGCCCGATAAGCATTTCGCGAAGCGAATCGAGCAGCTTTTTATAAAGGTCCCGCACTTTGGCGTCGTGGAACGCCATGGCGTAGCAGCCGTAGAACAGGCCGTCGTCGAAGAGCGCATTCCATTTTTTGGAGAAGATATTGCCGATGATTTCGAGGAGTGCTTTCCTCGAATCTTTGGAGTGGGCGGCGCTTACCTTATATATAAGCTTGTATTTATCGAGAATGTAATCCACAAGCCCGTACACCAGGTCTTCGCGCGTCTGGAAATAATGGATGATGAGGCTTGGGTTGATCTCCATTTTCGCCGCGATTTTGGCGATGGAAGTATTTTCCAGGCCGTTCTTCTTGGCCAGGCCATAAAACACTTTGATGATTTCTTTCTTGCGGGCTTCTTTGAGGCTCTTTCTTCCCATCGGTGGTTCGGAGTGTAACGTATCGGCAATATACGGATTTTTACGGAAAACGGAAGCGTGTTAATTGTGCGAAAATTAATTGAACATTCATTCAATTTATAATCACAATAAGCTAACTATTTTTTAATATTGGCGTAACTTTTGATTAGGACATTTGCACTTCGAAAATGTCCGCAGAAGATGCTAAACTTAAACTTTTTCTTATGATGAAAAGTGTACCTAGTCCCAACAGTACCAGGCAGCTGCGCTATGCCCTGCTGGCTGCATTGATGACCCTGGCATGGCTCATGCCGGCGGTTGCGCAGAATACGCGTGTAACAGGAACCGTCAGCGACGGAAAGGACCTGCTGCCAGGGGTGAATGTGGTGATCAAAGGCTCCCAGAAAGGGACCATCACCGACCAGAACGGAAAATATAGCCTCGAAGGCGTTTCCGGCAGCGACATGCTGGTGTTCTCGTATATCGGTTATAAAACACAGGAAGAGCTTGTCAAAGGCCGCAGCGAGGTTTTCGTGACCATGCAGGCCGACCTTGGCAACCTCGAAGAAGTGGTCGTGATCGGTTACGGTGTAGAGAAAAAAGTAAATATCACCGGGGCCGTGGACCAGATTTCGGGCAAGCAGTTCGAAGCGCGGCCGGTGGCAAACGTGATGCAAGGCCTGCAAGGCGTGAGCCCGGGCCTGAACATCACCTACCAGAGCGGAACGCCCGGCACGGTGCCTAATTTCAATATCCGCGGGTTTACGTCTATCAATGGCGGTGAGCCGCTGTTCGTGATCGACGGTATCGCCGCGGCCAACAGCAGCGACCTGCTCCGGCTGAACCCTTCCGATATCGCCAGCTTTTCGGTACTGCGCGATGCGGCCTCGGCGGCCATATACGGTGCCCGCGCGGCATTCGGTGTGGTGCTGATCACGACCAAGCAAGGCGGAAGAGGCAAGCAGTCCATTACTTATAACAACTTCGTCTCCTGGGGCCAGCCAACGGTCCTGCCCAAGCCGGTCACCGACCCGTATATTTTCTCGCGCGTGCTCGAAACATCCACGGACAACACGCCCTGGGATTATGTCAATTACTCCGACGAGTACTACACCTGGGCCAAGGAGCGTTCCGACAATCCTTCCACGCCCGATACCCGCATCGACCCGGCCGATCCTACCAAATGGGCCTACATGGGCAGCAATAATTGGTATGATTACTTTTTTTCCAAAAGAAGCTTCTCGCAGAACCACAGTCTGTCCTTCACAGGAAGTGCCAAAACAGCCAATGAACGCACGGTGGGCTATTACATTTCCGCGGATTACAACCGCGAAGGAGGCCTGAATAAACTGACGGACGATTACTGGAACCGCTATTCCTCCCGCGCAAGGCTGGATTTCGCGCCCGTGAAATGGCTGAAACTCGACAACAACCTGTCACTGTACCGCACCGAGCGCGCCGTTCCGACTGCCAACATCAATGATATCTACACCTTGAAACCCACGCAGGTGGCCGTGAACCCCGACGGTACCTGGGCGAATACCGATGCAGGACGCCTGGCCGCGCGATTGACCGATGGCGACAACCGGAAGGAGGATATGTTCGGGTTTCAGAACATTTTCCGAGGCATTGCAACGGCATTGAATGGCGATTTGCAAGTGACGGGATCGGCAAGCTTCAAGCGTGAGCAGTGGAATACCAAGCAGGATGTGCGCAACTATCGCATAGGCTACGGCCCCAACGACATCCGTACCGAAGGCGGAACCGGCGGCGTATACGAAACCAGCTCCACGCTGGCCAACAATGTCCTCGATCTGTTTGCCAATTACACCAAAACGCTCGGCGTCCACGGCATCAAGTTGCTGGCAGGCTATAACCAGGAAACTTACAGCTATACGACCACCAAAGCACAGAAAGTCGGACTTATCTCCCCTTCATTTCCCTACATAAGCCTTACCAGCGGTATCGCGCAGACCTCCGGGGATTTTTCGGGCTTTGCTACCCGGAGTTTCTTCGGGCGCGTCAACTACACCCTGCATGAGCGCTACATTATAGAAGCGAATGGCCGCTACGACGGTTCCTCGCGCTTCCCGTCCACCAACCGCTGGGGCTTCTTCCCTTCCGTGTCGGCCGCCTGGATCGCGAGCTCGGAATCGTTTGTCAAAGAGGCAATGCCATTCTTCCCGACCCTCAAATTCCGCGCTTCTTACGGTGACCTGGGTAACCAGAATGTAGGCTACTTTTCGTTCCGCCAGTCGTTGCCCACCGGGTTGTCGGGCTACCTGATCGGCGGCGACAAGCAAACCGTGATCACCGGTTCGCCGATCTTGCGGGTAGACCCTGCAAATTACACCTGGGAGCGCGTGTCGACGCTGAATTTCGGAGGCGACCTGGGCGTATTGAAAGACCGCGTTACGTTAGGTTTTGACTACTACATCCGCGATACCAAAGGCATGCTCACGGAAGGCGAGGAGCTCCCGGGCGTGCTTGGTACCACCGTGCCGGCCCAGAACGTGGCCGATTTGCGTACGAAGGGGCTCGAACTCACGCTGAACTACAACGATTCCTACAATGTGGGCGGGAAGCCCCTCTCGTTGAGTGCCAAGCTGATCCTTTCCGATTCACGCTCGCGCATTACCCGATTCAAAAACGACCAGGAATTGTTCTCGAAGTTCCGTAAAGGGCAGGAAATGGGCGAGATATGGGGACTGACCAGCGACGGCCTTTTCAAAAATGCAGACGAGATCGCGAAGCTCGACGAGAGCGACATTATCCCCTGGGGAGCGCTGTCGATCGTTCCTGGGTGGCCGAAGTACAAGGACCTCGACGGGGATGGCCGCATTACACAGGGATTGACCCGCAAAGACCCGAAAGACCTTTCGATCATCGGAAATACCACGCCGCGTTACCGCATTGGTTTCAACCTGAATGCCGACTGGAACGGTTTCGATTTCTCGGCCGTGCTTCAAGGTGTGCTGAAAGGCGACTACTACCCGCGGCATTACCTGTACTGGGGACCTTACCAGCAGCCTTATGCCAACGTGTACCCCTGGAACCTGGACTATTACCGCGGTCAGGCGGATTCAGACCAGCAGCGCGCCAAGCATTCCCAGTCGTACATTGCGGCAGGCCTGGCGGATGCCAATACCGACGCCAAATTCCCGGTACTGCAATCGTGGCTGGCGGATAACAACTACGGCTCAGGGCTCGACCTTGCCCAGACGAAGTACCTGCTAAGCGCGGCTTACCTGCGGATCAAAAACATTACGATCGGCTATTCGCTGCCATCGGCAATGCTGCAAAAGCATAAGATCAGCCGGGTACGCCTCTTCGCGAGCGGGGAAAACCTTTTTGAATTCTCCGAACTCAAAAAATACTTCGACCCCGAAGTAGTCAGCAACAGCAGCACTTTCAACACCTCGAACGGTTTCTCATACCCGTTCCAGCGGAAGTTTGCATTCGGTGTCAATGTCGAGTTTTGATTTTAAATCCATCAGCCTGAAATGAAAAAGCATATATTACTACTGGCGTTGCTGACGGGCCTGAGCGCCTGCAACGACGATTTCCTGGAAAAGCTTCCGCAGACTTCCATTTCGCCCGAAGCATTTTTTAACAACGAAGGCGACCTCGCTTTATACGTCAATGGCCTTCTGAGCTTGCCGGATATGTATGGCATTTACCTCAACGACCAGAGCACCGACAATGCGGCCACTACCGGCGCGGTGGAGATGAAAGTGATCATGACCGGCTCGCCAAGCGCGCAGACCATTACCGGCGGCTGGGACTGGGGGCGTTTGCGGAACATCAACTATTTTCTCGACAACTACAATAAGGTAAATGCCACCTCGGAAGTGAAAGCGCATTATGCAGGTCTCGCCCGCTATTACCGCGCGCAGTTTTACCTCGGGAAAGTGGGCCGTTATTCCGATGTACCCTGGTTTTCCAAAACCGTAAACCCCGGCGACGAAGAGCTCTATAAAACGCAGGACTCTCGTGCTGTGGTGATGGATAGCGTGATGGCCGACCTGGCCTTCGCCGCCGCGCACGTGCGGGAATCGGTGCCGGGCGGTACGCCGGGCAAATGGGCTGTGATGACCCAGTATGCCCGTACAGCGCTCTACGAAGGGACATACCGTAAATACCACCCGGAGCTGAATTTGCAGGCGACGGCCGGCAAGTTCCTGGAAACCGCCGCGTCGGTTTCGGCGGAAATTATGGCGTCCAACAAATTTGTGATCTATAATACCGGCAAGCCGAATGCAGATTATGCCGCGCTTTTCGGCAGCCAGGATCTGAGCTCCAACAAGGAGGTGATCCTCGGCAATGCATTTGACCAAACCAAGGACCGCAGCCAGAATGTGAACAGCACCGTGTTCGGCGATTACGAGCAGGCGCCCTCGCGGGATCTTGTGCAGACGTACCTGATGAAAGACGGCTCCCGCTTCACGGATGTGCAGGGTTATCAGCAGTTTGGTTTTGTGAAAGAATTCCAGAACCGCGACCCGCGCCTTGCGCAGACCCTCGTGTACCCGGGTTGGGTGCGTGCCGGCGACCCTTCCCCTTACATCCTGCGCCTGAACAAGAACTTCACCGGTTACCACCAGCTGAAAGGGTATGTGAATTCAACCGATAATGCGACCCTGAATAGCATGGATGTGCCCGTGTACCGCTACGCCGAGGTGCTTCTGACGTATGCGGAGGCCAAAGCGGAGCTGGGAACGCTTACCCAGGACGACCTGGACAAATCCGTGAACCTCATCCGTGCGCGGGTGCAGATGCCCGACCTGAAACTGGCCGCGGCGAACAGCAGCCCGGATCCGGTGATGGCGCAGAAATATCCGAACGTAACCGGCGCGAACCGAGGCGTTATTTTCGAGATCCGCCGTGAGAGGAGAGTGGAGTTTGCATTTGAAAACCAGCGATTCAATGACGTAATGCGCTGGCAAGCAGGTAAGTTGCTCACTGCCATTCCGGAAGGCCTTTATTTCGCGGGTCTGGGTAAATACGATATGACCGGCGACGGCGTGGAGGATATCATCCTGATCGACAAGTCCAAAACGATCCCGGCAGAGAAGGATAAGGAGAAGAACAGCCTGGGTGTGGTACTCATTTACTACCGCGCAGGAGCCATCGGCGAGGATGTGACGGTATACCTGAAAAACGGCAATGCCGGCGGTACCATGGTGACCGAAACGGCCGTCCGCAAGTTTGAAGACCCCAAATATTACTACCGACCTATCCCTCAGAAAGAAATGCTGCTGAATCCTAAATTGAAGCAGGTTTTTGGCTGGAATTAATTTAAAATCCATACAATGAACAGACGTTCCTGGCTCCGGAATACCGGATTGCTCACGGCTGGTTCGATCACAGGCCCGGCTACCCATGCCGGGCTTGTTTCCGATAAGCCCGTATTGAAAATCGCACACATCACCGACGTGCACATCCGCGAAGGCGACGACGCTCCCAATCGTTTCAAAAAGTGTCTCAATGATGTTTTGAAATACAAACCCGATTTCTTCCTCAATGGCGGCGACTCTATCCATGCCGCCGATTATCAAGACGTTACCCGCGAAACCATGCTCGGCTACTGGAAACTGTGGGACGAATGCACGGCTGGGCTGAAAGGTTACGAAATACACAGCTGCATCGGTAACCATGATCCCTGGTGGGCGGCGCCCTCGAAAGACGATGAAATGTATGGTAAAAGCTACGTGGTGAAGCGGCTCAAAACTCCGGGGCGCTATTACAGTTTTACTAAAAAGAACTGGCATTTCGTGATCCTGGATGGGAACAACGAGCACGTGTCGCTGGACGACGAACAGTACCAATGGCTGGAAGCCGACCTGGCGAAGCTCGCGCCGGGCACGTTTGTGCTGCTGATGTCGCATTACCCGATCCTCGGTGCTACGCCTATGCTGGCAGGCGGGGGAGGGCATTCCGACTACAAGAAGCTGAAAAACCTCTTCTACAAGCACCGCGACAAGGTACGCATTTGCCTCAGCGGTCACCAGCACTTGCAGGACCATACCGAATACAATGGCGTCCAGTACTGCTGCAACGGTGCCGTGAGCGGTTTCTGGTGGGGTAAAGGGGATGCCGAGTCGGCGGCGCCGAACTACTATCAGGAAACCCCACCGGGTTTTGCCATGCTCGAACTGTTCGCAGACGGACGGGTGGTGAATACATATTTGCCGCATCGGTATTAGGTGGGGAGGTGGTGGCCGGGGGCGTCACCGATAGTCATTTAGTTCAAGACCGGAAAATGCCGTCAGGCTTCTTTTTTAGGAAAAGGCACCTAATTTTACCATTATTTGCCAAAATCCTTATGAAGAAAACGTTCCGAGCTCTGCTCTTTTGCGCTGTCGTCGCATTCCATCCGCTGCCCACTCCATTGCACGCGCAGCCCAATCCCCAACCCAAACCTGCACCTTTGTCACTCTGGTACGACCAGCCTGCGAAAGAATGGATGACCCAGGCATTGCCGATCGGCAATGGCCATGTGGGCGCGATGTTCTTTGGCGGTACGGATGAAGAGCGGCTTCAATTCTCGGAGGGAAGCCTTTGGGCAGGCGGAAAGGGCGCGAATGCAGACTATAATTTTGGTATCAAAAAAGAAGCATACAAGCATTTACCGCAGGTACGGGAATTGCTCGCTGCCGGGAAAATGAAGGAAGCGCACGCGCTGGCGAACAAAGAACTGACGGGAGCCATTCATGAAAAAAAGGAAAACACTCCGTCTTCGGATTTCGGTGCACAGCAGACCGTCGGTGATTTGTTTATCAAAATGCCTTCCAAAGGCGCCGTGCAGCATTACCGCCGTGAGCTGAACATCTCCGATGCGCTGGGCAAGGTCAGCTACGAGGCAGGCGGTACCCATTTTGAAAGGACCTACCTGGGCAACTATCCTTCCAAAGTGATGGTGTACCGGTTTACATCTTCCACGCCCGAAACGTACGCGGTTCGCTTCGAGACGCCGCACGCCAAAGATTATGAGCAGTTTGCCAAAAATCAATACAAATTTGGCGGCCATTTGAAGGATAACCATCAGGCGTTTGAAACCGCTTATCGTATAGACACCGACGGCAAAACGGCTTTCAGCAATGGCGTGCTGACGGTAACCGGCGCGAAATCCATTGTATTGGTCCACACCGTGGCGACGGACTACGTGATGAAGTTTCCCGATTACAAGGGTAATGATTACAAAAAGGCGAATGCTGCTGTGATGGCCGGGGTAGCCGGGAAAAATTATGCTGCCTTGCTCGCCGAGCAGCAAAAGGATTACCACAACCTGTTCGATCGCGTTGCATTGACGCTGGGTAATGCCACGGCACCGGCCCTGCCTACCGACCAGCGCCAGAAAGCCTATTCGGCCGGCCAGCCCGATCCCCGACTGGAAGAGCTCTATTTTCAATACGGCCGCTACCTGATGATTTCCTCCACCCGCCCCGGCACCATGCCAATGAGCTTGCAGGGCAAGTGGAACGACAGTACCAACCCGCCCTGGGCAAACGATTACCACACGAACATCAACGTGCAAATGCTCTACTGGCCTGCCGAAGCGACCAATCTTTCGGAATGCCACTTGCCGTTGATGGATTTCACCCGGTCGATCGTCGAACCGGGCCGCATGGCGGCAAAGGAGTTTTTTAATGCCAAAGGCTGGATCGTAAACACCATGCTGAATGCGTATGGCTATACCTCACCGGGCTGGGATTTTCCCTGGGGCTTCTTCCCCGGCGGGGCCGCGTGGCTTTGCCAGCACTTGTGGGAGCATTATGCCTTTACGAATGATAAAGTATTCCTGAAAAACACAGCCTATCCCGTCATGAAGGAAGCGTCGGAGTTCTGGATGGATTACCTCACCAGCGACGGCAAAGGCCACCTGGTTTCCTCTCCGTCGTACTCGCCCGAACACGGCGGCATATCCACGGGCGCCACCATGGACCACGAAATGGCCTGGGACGTGCTGAATAATACCGCCGAAGCGGCTGCTCTGCTGGGTATCGATGCGGATTTTGCCCAAAAAGCGCGGGCAACCCGCGACAAGATATTGCCTTTGCAGATCGGCCGCTGGAAACAGTTGCAGGAATGGCGCGAGGACGTGGATGACTCTACCAACCATCACAGGCACGTTTCGCACCTGTATGCATTGCATCCGGGCAAGCAGATTTCCATTAACCAAACCCCTGCCGAAGCAGAGGCTGCGCGGGTAAGTCTCAACGCCCGCGGCGATGACGGTACCGGCTGGTCGCTGGCGTGGAAAGTGAACTTCTGGGCGCGTTTGCAGGACGGCAACCGTGCGCATAAGCTTTTCAAAAGCGTACTACGCCCCGTGGCCGACCAGGGTACCAATATGGCGGATGGCGGCGGTTCCTATGCCAACCTCCTTTGCGCGCACCCGCCATTCCAGCTCGACGGCAACATGGGCTCTACCGCGGGCGTGGCCGAAATGCTGCTCCAATCGCAGACCGGCGTCATAGAATTGCTGCCCGCATTGCCTGATGCTTGGGCTACGGGTTTTGTAAAAGGTTTGAAAGCGCGGGGCAATGTGACGGTGGATGAGGTTTGGGAAAATGGTCAATTGAAATCCGTAACGCTGGTTTCTCCACAGGCGCAGAAACGTACACTGAAATACGGAAGCAAAACGATCACCGCCGACATCGCCGCGGGAAAAGCGAAGACCTGGAATGCAGTCGATTTTAATTGAGGTAGTATTTTAATGCAGCCTGCCAAATCGCGTAGCGACGCCATATCGGTGGCAACGGCTGTATAGCGAATACGGGAAATGCCGTCAGGCGTGTAGTAGCAAAGCTTTGTGATAACACCTTACGGATTCCGACCGGTAAATCACGCAGTAATCGCACTTATTAAGCATATTACTGAACAGAACGACCATGGACATCGACGCTATTCCGCCCGACGCTGAAAACGAGGACCGACGTTTTTTTCTGAAACAATCCATGCTCATCGCCGGCCTTTCCATGGCGCCGGCCGACCTGCTGCATGCGGCCCTGGTGCCCGATGACGGGCCGGTAGGCAATGCGGTGAAAGTAAAAGTGTCGCTGACTGTGAATGGAAAACGCAAGCGCGTCACCATCGATCCGCGGATGACATTGCTGGACCTGCTTCGCGAGCACCTGGGATTGACGGGCACCAAAAAAGGCTGCGATTTCGGCCAATGCGGCGCTTGTACGGTCCATATCGATGGCCGCAGGGCCTTATCCTGCCTGACATTCGCGTTGATGCAGCATGGCGCGAAGATCACCACGATCGAAGGGCTGTCGGACGGGGAGAAATTGCACCCGTTGCAGGAGGCATTTATCAAACATGACGGTCTGCAATGCGGGTACTGCACGCCGGGGCAGGTCATGTCGGCTGTGGCGTGCATACGGGAGGGATGCGCAGGCTCCGCCCCGGAAGTGCGGGAATACATGAGCGGCAATCTGTGCCGCTGCGGCGCGTATCCCAACATCGTGGATGCGATCCTCGAAGTCAAAAAGGAGGGGCTCAAAGTATGAAACCGTTTCAATACCTCCGCCCTAAGACCGTTCAGGAAGCCATTTCAATGGCCACCGATAACCCCGGGGCGCAATACATCGCCGGCGGCACCAACCTCGTGGACCTGATGAAGCGCGGCATTGCGTCGCCTCCGAAGCTGATCGATATCAACCATCTTCCGCTGAAAAAAATAGAACACCGCTACGACCGGCTGCGCATCGGTGCACTGGCATTGAACAGCGACGTAGCCAGGCACAAGGGCGTAGTGGCACGTCAGCCATTGCTTGCACAGGCATTACTCGCGGGCGCTTCCGGGCAGCTCCGCAATATGGCCACGGTGGGCGGCAACTTGTTGCAGCGCACGCGATGCAGCTACTTTTATGACCTTGCATTGCCCTGCAACAAGCGTCAGCCCGGCTCCGGTTGCGGCGCGGAAGGAGGCGTTAACCGCACGCATGCGATATTTTTTGCCGGGAACGGCTTTGGCGGTTACGAAGCGTCCTCGTGCATCGCCGTGCATCCGAGCGATATGTGCGTGGCGCTCACTGCCCTGGAAACGAATGTGGTGGTCAATGGGCCGGAAGGCGAACGGCGGGTGATGATGAAAGATTTTCACCGCCTGTCCACACAGCAGCCCGAGCTCGATACCTACTTGCGCCCCGGCGAGCTGTTAACGGCCATTGAGGTGGTGGATAACGCATTCGCCAAACACAGCCATTACCTGAAAGTGCGCGACCGTGCATCTTATGCCTTTGCATTGGTGTCAGTGGCGGCGGCGCTGCAAATGGACGGCGGACGCATCTGGGATGCCCGCATGGCACTCGGCGGCGTGGCGCACAAGCCGTGGCGGTACTGGGCCATCGATTTGATGCTCCGCGGGCAGGCGCCTTCGGAAAAACTTTTCCAAGAAGTGGCCGAGCATGAAATGCAGAGTGCAGAAGCAACCGCGCAGAATGCATTCAAGATCAAATTAACGACCAATGCCATGGTTGCGGCGCTGAAAACCGCAGCAGGCATTTCCTGAACTGGCTATGAAACGACAATCATGGGATAACCCCTCCGATACCTCGCTTACCCGCGTCGACGGGGCTGCCAAAGTGAGCGGCGGCGCAACCTATTCGGCCGAATATGCCATTCCGGAACTGGTCCACGCGGTGCTGGTGACCAGTACCATCGCCAAAGGAAGCATTACAGCCATTGAGGCGCATGAGGCGGAAGCCGCGCCGGGCGTGCTGGCGGTCATCAGCCATCTCAATGTGATGACGGTGCCGGGCTGGCCCGCAAAAAAGCAACCTGCGGAACGTGCGCAGGTAGGTACGGCATTACGGGTGTTTTACGACCCGCTTATTTACTTCGACGGACAGCCTGTGGCGATGGTGGTCGCGGGTACCCACGAGCAGGCAGTGCACGCGGCGTCGCTTGTGTGTGTGACGTACCGGAAGGAAAGCCATCAAACCGATTTTGAAAAAAATGCCGGTAAGGCGGCTGTGCCGTTGAACGTCCAGCGTTCGGGGAATTCACCCTTTAAGGATTATGAACGCGGCGACGCAGCAGCTTTGCGCCAGGCGGAAGTGAAGATAGAGGCCGAATATATTATTCCGACCCAGCACCATCAGCCGCTCGAACCGCACGCCATCATTGCCGTGTGGGAAGCGGACGACAAGCTCACGGTCTACGATAAAAACCAGGGCGTCAAATCGGTGCAGGGGCAACTGGCGCAGGCTTTCAAATTGCCCCGTGAAAACGTGCAGGTAGTGGCCAGGTACGTAGGCGGCGCATTCGGCTCGGGTATCCGCGTCTGGCCGCATACCCTGGCGGCGGTAATCGCGGCAAAGCAGGTGAAGCGGCCGGTGAAGCTCGTGCTTGGGCGCGACCAGATGTTCACTTCCGTAGGTTACAGGCCCTATACCGTGCAAAAAATCGGCCTGGGGGCCTCGGCAGACGGGCGGCTTACCGGCATTGTGCACGAAGGTACCGGGCAGACATCGATGTACGAAGAACACCTCGAACGCACCGTGCTGGCGTCGCGTGCATTATATGCGTGCCCTTCGGTGCTCACGCGCTACCGCCTGCTCCCGCTCGATGTGAATACGCCCACCTGGATGCGCGGGCCGGGCGATGCAACCGGGATGTTTGCATTGGAGTCGGCCATGGATGAGCTTGCATTTGCATTGAAAATGGACCCGCTCGATTTCCGTCTGAAAAACTATGCGGAGTCCGATCCTGAAAGAAACCTGCCCTGGTCGGCAAAGTCGCTGCGGGAATGCTACGAGCTGGGCGCTGAAAAGTTTGGCTGGAAGAACCGCATGCAAGCCCCGCGATCGGTCAGGCAGAATGGCATGCTGGTGGGGTATGGCATGGCGTCGAGCCTGTATGGTTTTCACCGGCATCCGTCCAAGGCACGGGCAGTAATGCAGGCCGACGGGTCGGTCGTCGTGCAAAGCGCGACCATGGACATCGGCCCGGGTACAGGTACGGCGATGACGCGCATTGCGGCCAAAGTTTTGGGGTTAAATGCTAAAAAGATCCGTTTCGAACTGGGGCATTCGGCCTTGCCCGACGCGCCCGGCCAGAACGGCTCGTCCACCATTCCCAGCGTGGGGTCGGCGGTGCATGATGCTTGTGAGGCGTTGAAAAACAGACTGGCGGCATTGGCAGGGGATATGGAGGCGCGCTTCAGGTCAGGCGGACAGGCGGTGGTCAGGAATGGTCAGTTGTTTGCTTCCGAGGGAGATAAGGACGGGCTGAGCTATGCGGACATTTTAAAACACCACCATTTGAACGAGCTCGAAGTAACCGGCGAATCGAAACAGGGTGCCGAGCGCGACCAGTACTCGATGTACTCGTTCGGCTGCCATTTTGTGGAGGTGCAGGTGGGCGAGCTCACCGGCGAAGTGCGCGTCACACGGGTGGTGACCTGCGCGGACGTGGGGACGATCATCAACTACAAAACCGCCCGCAGCCAGTCGATCGGCGGTGTCGTAGGCGGCATCGGGATGGCATTAATGGAGGAATCGGTGATGGACCACCGGTTCGGCCGCTACGTCACCAGCGATTTTGCCAGCTACCACATTCCGGTCCACGCCGACGTACCGCCGATTGAAGTATACTACATTGATAAGCCAGACATGCTTGCAGACCCTATTGGTTCGAAAGGCCTGGGCGAAATCGCTATCGTAGGCGTCGCCGGAGCCATCGCGAACGCGGTTTTCAATGCCACCGGCAAGCGGATAAGGCATTTGCCCATCACGCCGGATAAGCTGATTTGACCTTTTCAACGGCTTCGTGCATCAGCCCTTGATCCATTTCACCATCAGATTCGCGACCAGCAATACCTGAAACGCCGCAAATGTAATGAAGGCTATCATGAACCGCTTCCCGAGATCTTCCCATTCCTGGTATTCCTGCGGTGACATCGGTTTCCAGGTGTCTACCGCATTGTTGGGCGGATACCCCGAGGCGCTGACGATAAACAGTGCAATGCCGGCTGTTGCCAGCACGTGTGCGGCCGTCAGTTGCGGAAAGCCTTCGCGGTGCCTGGTAAGCCAGTAGAGCAGGCTGCCGATCAGGAGAATCATCACCAAAAACTCCGCCAAAAGGTCGATCCGTAGTACATAATAAGTATCGTAGAGCTGCACGTCGACGGCATAGCTCCGCCGTAACCAGGCAATGACGACGATAAGAGGACAGGCGAGGAGCAGGACGAGGTGAGGTTTGGTGTGGATGAAGCTTTTGCGCATCGTATTGTAATTTTAGGGGTGCAAATTAAAAAATGAAAGTTTTTTAATGAACAACTAGGGTGTGCTTTCCAAATTTTGTCCTGTGGGTACAGCCTTAAACCCAACCCCGAACCGTGACGCCCGAACTTTCCGAACACCTGCCGGACGAAGAGCCGAACCGCGACAAGCCGACCGACCCGCGCGAGCGGCCGCAGGAGGAGCGTGCGGCTGGTAATGCGCTGCCGGACAGGGAGTTTTTTATCCGTAGAACATTCGCGCAGGATGCTGCCAAAGGGTATGAACTGTTGTTCCGGACCTACTATCAACCGCTTTGCAGCCATGCCGCGCGGTTTGTGTACAACAAGGAGATTGCCGAAGACCTGGTAACCGAAATTTTTCTCAATTTCTGGAAAAAAGAGCTGCATACCGGCATTACCACTACTTTCCGGGCCTATCTGTTCACCGCCGTGCGCAACCGGTGCTATACCTACCTGCGCTGGGAGTTCCATAAGATCCGCCGGGAGGAACTCGACGAAGATTTCCGCTCCGATATGCTTGCTCCGGACCACATGATGGAAATGGACGAGCTTTACATGCACATCGAACGGGTCATCCACGCGCTGCCGCCGCAATGTCAGAAGGTATTTATCCTGAGCCGTTTTGAAGGGAAGTCATATCCGGAGATCGCGGCAAAGCTCGATGTTTCGGTGAAGGCCGTGGAAGGGCATATATCAAAGGCGCTTAATATCCTGCGCCGGTCATTGAAAAAAAATTGACAAGCTTACAGCATGAACACATTATCCAAAGAAATGCTTTTCACCTATTTCTCGGGCCAGGCCACGGTGCTGCAAAAGCAGCTCATCGAAGAATGGCTCGGTGAACCGGGCAATATGGAGCAGTATTTCGAATGGTTACAGGAATGGGAGAATAGCCACCCGCAGCTTTTGCCGGATGTGGAGCAGGCATTTAAAAATGTACAGTCGCTGCTGGCGGAGCCGGTACCAGCTGATGACGACGAAAAGGACGCCAAAAGCCCGGGATTGCCGCGATGGCGGACCTGGCTGCGCATTGCGGCAGCCGTGCTCATCACGGCCGGCGGCTACTTCTACCGGGATCAGGTATTCTACCAGCATTACCGCACCGGTTACGCCGAAAACCGCGCTATCACGCTCGCGGATGGGAGCCGCGTTTCGCTTTTACCCAATTCCGATCTTAAACTGCTCCGCTGGGGGTTCGGAAGTTTTGGAAGGGACGTTCACCTCACCGGCGAGGCTGGTTTTGTGGTTACCCATCAGATAGACCATCAGCCGTTTACAGTGCATACGCCCGACCATGAAAAGGTGACCGTGCTCGGTACGGAGTTTTTTGTGTATACCCGTAAAAAGGGTACGCAGGTGGTTTTGAGCAAAGGCAAAGTGCAGATTTCCTCTCCGGACATGGCTGCGCCGCTGGATATGAAACCCGGCGAGAAGGCCTCCGTCGCGACAGACGGCAAGATCGCCATTCAACCGCTGAGCATAACCGAGCTGAAAAACCCGGCCGTATGGCAGGAGCATCATTTTCATTTCGACCATACGACGCTGGCCGACGCCAGCCGCGAACTGAATGCGGTTTTCGGACTGGAAATCGTCGTGGCCGATCCTGCACTGGCGGCGCGGCAGGTTACCGGCACGTTCAAGGCCAGTCAGGCGGATGAGCTGCTGTCGGTGCTGTCCGAAGTGCTCGACATGCGCGTGCAGGTAAGCAACGACCAGGTGCGCCTGGTCCCCGATTCCACTGACACCAATTAGACCCATTTAACTAACCAAACGCTACCATGAACCCACATGTACCGCTGGCAAAGGCATTTGGCCTTTGCGCCATGCTTAGCCTATGTTCCCCGCCGGGATTCGGACAGTTGCTGGCATCGGCGCGCCCCGCGCAGTCCGAAGCGCGGCAAACGCAGCCCGTTCGCCTGCGCGACGCATTGCTGAAACTGAAAGAGAGCTACGGCGCCGACATTCTGTTCGAGGAAAAGCTGCTCGACGATTTCAAGGTTGCGTCCAACCTGGTTAATCCGGCTAAGACATTGGAACAAAACCTGGATGCATTGCTGGCCTCCACGGGATTGAAATACCGGAAAATCAAGGAGAACACATATGTGCTCCTGGCGCCGAAGGACCGTCGTAAAAAGGATAGCGCGGCCCCGGTACGGGAGAGCTCGGCCTTGTCGCAGGAAAGCCCGCTTGCGTCGCTAACCCCCGTGACCCGTGCCGAATCCGCCGAATCGACGGTGCGCGGCACCGTGGTGGACGCGAAAGGCGAGCCGCTGATCGGCGTGAGTGTGCTCATTAAAGGAACCACGCGCGGTACCGCAACGGACGTGGCCGGCAAGTATGAAATCGTCGCCGACGACGCTTCGGCGGTGCTGGTGTTTTCGTTTGTCGGCTATGTGCGAAAGGAAGTGGTGTTGGGTACGCAATCCGAAATCAATGTCACGCTGGCGGAGGACACACAGAACCTGTCGGAAGTAGTGGTCACTGCATTGGGTATCAAGCGGGATAAACGTGCATTAGGTTATTCGGTGCAGGAAATCGGGGGAGACGCGGTCAGTACGGCCAAGGAAGCCAACCTTGCCACCACGCTGGCGGGCAAGATGGCCGGTGTGCAGGTGACGCGGTCGGCCAATGGTGCCGGTGGCTCGTCGCGGGTGGTAATCCGGGGCTCGAATTCCCTGGTCGGCAACAGCCAGCCATTGTATGTGATAGATGGCATTCCCATGGACAACAGCAATCCCAATTCCCCTTCCTCAACGGGCGGGATCGACTACGGGGATGGTATTTCCAATATCAACCCGGAAGATGTGGAATCGATTTCGGTATTGAAAGGGCCTAACGCTGCTGCACTGTATGGCCAGCGGGGTAGTAACGGGGTGGTGCTGATCACCACCAAATCCGGCAAGTCCAGGAAGGGGATAGGGATCAAATACGGTGTCGATTATTCGGTCGGTGACGCATTGGTACTGCCTGATTTCCAGGATGAATACGGGCAGGGATTGGACGGGGCGTTTACACACTTCCGCGGGAGCGATGGTAAAATCTACACCTGGGCAGCGGCACAGGCCGGCAATATCCAGGGCATGCCCAAGGCCAGCGGCGGTCGCGACCGTTTTGCCCGTGCGAGCTGGGGCGCGCGCATGGAAGGCCAGCAATATGAAGACCAATGGGGTAATGTGCTCAGTTTCACCCCGCAGCCCAACACATTTCAAACTTTTTTCAGGAAGGAAAAGCAACTGGTCAATAACCTGAGCCTGGAAGGCGGTAACGACAACATCAACTACCGGCTTTCTTACGGCCACACCAATATCGACGGCTACACGCCGGGCAACACATTGAAACGCAACAATGTGAACCTGCGTACGGTGGCCAAAATCACCCCCAAACTCGAACTGGACGTGAAGGCGAACTACATCGGCCAGAAAGGCGCCAACCGCCCGACGGTGTCCGATGCGAGCGACAATCCTGCTTACCTGTTCATCAGCCAGCCGCGTAGTATTCCGATGAGCATTCTGGCCAACTCGGCCTGGACGGCCGAAGATGTGGCCAGGCAGCTGGGCTATGGCACGGTGCCGTTCGTAGGGATGGAAAAGACCTATGCCACCAATTCTTCCACTGCCAACCCATACTGGACGGTGGACCATACCCGCAACTCCGACGACCGCCAGCGCCTGCTGGGGCTGATACGCCTGAGCTACCAGTTCAACGACTGGATCCGGCTGACGGCCAAAACCGGTACGGATTTTTATACCGACCAGCGCCTGCGTTACCGTGAAAAGGGGACCTATCAAAGCGCCAACCGCAATGGCGACATTTCGGAGCAGGTGACCCGCGTACGGGAAGACAACAGCGATATCCTGCTTTCGCTCACGCCGCAGCTCACCAAGGACATTTCACTGGGCTTGAACCTGGGCGCGAATCATCAGAAATTCTACTCCCGCACCACGGGTAATACCGGTAATGAGTTTATCGTGCCCGGGTTGTATGCGATCAACAACACGCTGATCAACTCCTACGTGTTCGGGTTGACGGAGTCGTCGATCAACTCGGTTTATTTATCGGGGCAGGTGGGGTATAAGGAATTCCTTTTCCTCGATTTCTCGGCGCGTAATGACTGGTCTTCCACACTTTCTCCCGAGAATAATTCCTTCTTTTACCCGGCGGTTAGTGCGAGTTTTGTCGTCACCGATGCATTCAATATCCGGAGCAATACTTTGAGTTTTCTCAAAATCCGCGCATCGGTAGCGCAGGCTGGGAGCTCGGGTTCGCCGTACCAGCTGACCGGCACCTATTCGCTTGATCAGGTCGCGCACGGCGGGGTGCCGCTGTCGTCCTTCTCGTCGACCATTCCGGATCCCAATCTCAAAAACGAGCTGACGACCTCCCTGGAATTCGGGGTGGAGGCGCGTTTTTTCAAGAACCGCGCGGGACTGGCATTCGCCTATTATAATGCTTCAACCAAAAACCAGATCCTGGACGTGCCGCTGCCGCCATCGAGCACATTTGCTTCGCGGAGGATCAATGCCGGCGAAATCCGCAACCGCGGTGTGGAGCTGACGCTGAATGGCACACCCATCAAGACCGCGGACGGCTTTACCTGGGATGCAACCTTCAATTTTTCCAGGAACCGTAACCAGGTCGTAGCGCTGGCCGAAGGCGTGGATACCTACGTACTCGGCACCGACCGCGGTGTGAATGTGGTGGCCGAGCCCGGCAAACCGTTTGGAACACTCGTAGGGAACGGGTTCCAATGGCTCCGCGATGAAAACGGCAACCGCCTCATCGATCCTTCGACCGGGCTTCCTTTGAAATCCAATTCCAAAATCCTGTACGAGTTGGGCAATGCGTTGCCGAACTGGATCGGCGGTTTCAACAATACATTCCGCTACAAAGGCATCAGCCTGTCGGGACTGTTCGATATCAGTCAGGGCGGCAAGATTTACTCGCAAAGCCTGCGTGAGGAGCTGATCTACGGAACGATCAAAAAGACGCTGCCCGGCCGCGACGGCACCTATGTGGCCGACGGTGTGGTAGCGTCCAAATCCGAGAACGGAAGCTGGGTGGGTACAGGCCAGGCAAATGCAAAGCAGGTGCGTGCACAGGATTACTGGAACGTGGTAGCCCCGGACAAGGATAATGTGATCCCGGAAGAAATGCTCAACGACGCGAGTTATGTCATGTTCCGGGAGCTGACACTGAATTACCAGCTGCCCAATGCGCTGATCAGCCGTACGCCATTCAAAAGCATCCGCGCCGGCATTTATGGTCGTAACCTGTTTTACCTGCAACGTAAAACGGAAGGTTTCGCGCCGGAGGCTTCGTCGTTCAACGTCAATAACTCGTCGCTCGGCCTGGAATCCACCGCATTGCCTTTGTTGCGCTATTTCGGCGTCAGCCTGAATGTGGAGTTGTAATTGTTCAAAACCGGAAATTTTCGAAAAATGAAAAATATAATCCCATCGATCCTGCTCACCGGTGCCCTATGCCTTTTTCAGGCCTGCACGGGCGATTTTGAGGAAATTAATACACCGCCCACCTCGGTCACGACGGGCGATCCCGGCCTTTTGCTTTCGAAGGTGCAGAAGGATGCCGCCTTCTCGGAAGGGTACGAGGTGCCCAACAGCCAATACGGATCGTGGATCCAGCATTGGGCGGGAGGCGTGCTGGTGTCGAGTTCGCGGTACATCGAGCAGAGCGACAACAATACCTGGGACGCGCATTATACGCTGATCCGGAACCTCAGCCAGATCCGCAATGAGGTCCTCAAAGGCAAAGAGAACGATCCGGCCGGCCGTAGTAAACTGGCTATTGCCCGCATTGTGGAAATATCGGTTTGGCAACGCCTTACCGACCTGTTTGGCGACGTTCCGTATTCGGGTACTGCGCTGGGTCCGGCGGATGTGAATACCAAGCCTGCATTCGATACGCAGGAATCGATCTACAAATCGCTGATCAACGATCTGAACACGGCGATCGGGCAGCTGACTATCGGTGACGCGAGCTACGGCAACGCGGATTTTTATTACAAAGGCGATATCAGCAAGTGGAAAAAATATGCCAATTCGCTGAAATTGCGGCTGGGCATGCGCATCCGCTACGCCGATCCGGCGCTGGCGCAAAAGACCGTGACCGAAGCGATGGGCCAGCCGCTCCTCGCAAGTGCCGCCGACGACGCCACCGTGCCCACCTACAACAATGCGACCAACGCCAATGTGCACCCGGTACTGAACCAGTTACTGGCCGGGAGCCCCGACCTGAAATACCTCGCCGACGCATTTGTGGCCCAGCTCGTCGCCACCAGCGACCCGCGCTTGCCGCGCATCGCACAGCCGAGTGTAAATTCCGTGAAGGCCGGCACGCCCGCGTACAAGGGAATAGGAGTGGCGCTCACGGACGAGCTGCTTAAAACAATCATCAAAGATGATTACAGTACGGTGTCGACGCTCACATTCTTCAACCGCGATTACAGTCCGGCGATACCTTGTATGGTTATGTCGTTTGCGGACGTCTCATTTTACAAAGCCGAAGCCGCACTCGAAGGCTGGGGCGCAACGGCTGCCGATGCGGAAAAGTACTACCAGGACGGCGTAAAAGCGGCATTGGCGCAGGCTCCCTACAATGTGACAACTATCCCGGCATCGTTCGAGAAGGAGCTGTCGTGGACCGGCCTCACCAAGGAGCAGAAGCTTGAAAAGATCGGTACGCAGAAATGGATACAGCTTTTCGGCCGTTCGTATGAAGCATTTATCGAATGGCGCAGAATGGGCTATCCCGCATTGAAACCAGGCCCTTTCCAGGGATCTACGGGCGGTACCATTCCTCGTCGGACGATTTATTCATCCCGCGAGGCGCTTTTGAACAAGGCGAACTACGAGCAGGCCGTAAGCCGGCTAGCAAAGGGAGATTCGTACGTGTCGAAGGTTTGGTGGGATAAAAGATAATAATGTAGTGAAGGGGGCGCAGGGTAGGAGACTGGGTTTTTCGTCAATTCACCGGATTTCCAACACTGCTTTTCTTATTAACCAAAATCAGAAACCTGATCCCCAATCACCAATGAAAATCAAACATTTAACGCTCGGTGCGGCGCTCTTTGCAGGGCTGTCATGCGGCACTCCGGCTTTGGCACAAAAGGGTAAACCACTTTTCCCGGACGAGCCCGGCATGGTTTCTTACACATACCGTCGAAGCCTGTCGAAAGATGTAGCCGCCACGCTGGACACGATCAAGGCATTGAAAGTGACGGACATGGAGTTTTCCAGCCTTTTCGGCAAAACGGCGGCGGAGATCCGGAAAGCTCTCGATGAACGCGGTATGAAATGCTCGTCCTTCGGGGTGCAGTACGACGATGCGCTGAACAAAACGCAGGAAGTGGGAAACAATGCCAAAGCCCTGGGTGCTAGTTATGTGCGCGTAGCCTGGGTGCCGCATAAAGGGCCATTCACCCTCGAAATGGCCCAAAAAACAGTCGAAGATTTCAACAAGATCGGCAAGCAGCTGAAAGATGAATTCGGACTGACATTCTGTTATCACAACCACGGGTATGAGTTCGAGAAACACGGTGACGGCACGCTCATGGATTATATCATTCAAAACACCGACCCTAAGTATGTGAGTTTCGAGCTGGATATGCTCTGGACGTTCTTCCCAGGTCAGGACCCGGCCGCGCTGATCGCCAAATATCCCGGCCGCTTCAAACTGATGCACATGAAGGATCTGAAAAAAGGGGTGGTGGGTAATATGTCGGGCGGAACGCCGGTAGAAAACGACGTAGCCCTCGGCACCGGCCAGATCGACATTCCGGCAGTCCTCAAAGCCGCCCGCAAAGCTGGCGTGAAGCATTACTACATTGAAGACGAAAGCCCAAGCTACGCCGCGCAGGTGCCCCAGTCGATCGCCTATCTGAAAAGTTTGAAATACTAGCAGGTCCGGCCCTGTTGATGAATATTCCTGCCCCGGAAAAGCCTCCCTGGAAACCAACCGGGAGGCTTTTCCATACTAGCCTGTTTCCGACACGTTTCGGCAGGCAAACCGGTACGCTCGGGGGCATTTCAAGAAGTGAATGGCGTCTTTGTGTGAAGGGACTAATCCGTGGCACGATTATATACGTATCTTGATAAGAGTACGTACCTTCGTTAACATCACAACACCCTCTGTATGCCTGGCGCAATGGCAACGCCTACTGATCAGTATCACGCGACGTCATTGGAACGTTTGCGCAGCATCTTACAAGCTGCCCGCGTTGGCACGTCCGAGCTTGAAATCACTTCACAGCTCGTCCAGACCCTCATTACCAGTTCACCCACTCCCACGGTTGTCTTCCTGGGGCGCGACATGACGGTAGGTCTCATCAACGACGCGATGCTGACTATATGGGGCAAGGACGAATCCGTCATCGGAAAAACGCTCCACGAAGCGATGCCGGAATTGGTGGACCAGCCTTTTCTCGGCCTCCTGCAGCATGTATATGATACCGGTGTGCCCTTCAACAATCCCGAAGGCAGGGCCGATCTTTATGTCGGCGGCAAATTGGAAACCCTGTGGTTCAACTACTCTTATAATGCGCTTTTGAATGATGCGGGGGAAGCATACGGGGTGATCAACACGGCCACGAATGTGACCGAGCAGGTCAGGTCGCGCAAGCGTCTGGAAGAAGCCGAAGAAGTGCTGCGTGCAGCCATCGAACTGGCTGATCTCGGCACCTGGCAGATCGACCTGCGGACCGGAAAAGTCGACTACTCGCCCAGACTGCGATTTTGGAGCGGCATCGCTCCCGATGAGATCATCACCCTGGCAAGGGAAAACAACCATGTGCGTCCTTCGGACTGGCCGGGAATCCGCGCCGCATTTGCCGCCGCCATCGAGCCGGGGAGTGACGGCATTTACGATATCGAATTCACTATTGAGCCCTTCGACGGCAATCCGGAGCGGATAATGCATGCGGTAGGCAATGCTTTTTTTGACGAGGAGGGAATCGCTTACAAAATCTGGGGAACTATGCATGATGTTACCCAGCAACGCCAGCAGCAGCGGGCACAGGAATGGCTGGTGCAGAAGCGTACCGAAGAGTTGGCCGCGTCCAACGATGCGCTCAAAGCAACCGTTGACGAACTCAACGAAATCAATAAACGCCTGGCTGATACCAATGAAAAAGCGCGGGAACTGAACCTGCGGCTCGGAGAAGCTAACCGCGATCTCACCCGCTCCAATGAAAACCTGCAACAATTCGCATACGTGGCCAGTCACGACTTGCAGGAACCACTCAGGAAGGTGCAGTCGCTGGGAACGTTGCTGAGTGACCGGTATGGAGCGAAGCTTGGCGACGATGGAATGAACCTTATCGATCGCATGGTCAGGGCCGGACGTCGGATGTCGCTCCTGATCGACGACCTGCTTTCTTTTTCGCGCATCACAACCCGCCGCGCCGCGCCTTCGCCGGTGGCGTTGGGCGATGTGATCGCCGAGGGGATGGAAAACCTTTCCGCATTGATGAAAGAAACCGGCGGCATTGTGGAAATGGAAAACATGCCTACCCTCGAAGGCGACAGGACGCAACTCGTGCAGCTCTTCCAGAATCTGCTCTCCAATGCATTTAAATTTCACCGGGCGGACGTCACGCCGCTTGTGCATGTGACCGCTGCCCATATTTCCGCCGAGGCACTGCCGGCGCACGTCAAACCGGCCCGTGACGCGAAATCCTACCATTGCATCACCGTCGCCGACAATGGCATTGGCTTCGACGAAAAGTACCTTGACCGCATCTTTCAGGTGTTTCAGCGGCTGCATGGCAAGTCGGAGTACGCGGGAACCGGTATCGGGCTGTCGATCTGTGAGAAGGTGGTCCATAACCACGGCGGGGCCATTACGGCCAGCAGCCGGGTGGGCGAGGGGGCGCAGTTCTCCGTGTATTTGCCGAAGCGATTGCACGAATCAGAGATTTAATCCACTCGGGCAAGCCCGCCATGAGCCGACGATTTGGAATGCAAATCTGACGCTGGTTCTTGGGGCTGCAATGCAATTCAACCGGGCAGTACCCGGGTCTTTTCCATAGCTCGCATGGTTCTTGCGGCAACCGTTTACTCGGTCGGAGCAGAAAAACCGATTAGAGAAGGGCGATATACAACCTTTTAGTGGAGTCCGGTCTCCGGACATGATTTCATTGTAGTTTGAGTAAAGAGAGGGGCGGCATGTTCCTCTTTTTCTTTTATATTTCAAACCCCTTCTCAAAGTAACCGCAATGCAACCAAATGGGCACCGGCATTGTCTCCCATTGCAAACTCAATTTCTCTAACCATGAAACGACTTCTTCACGTGTTGCTGATCAGCCTGGCAGCCTTCTGTACGCAATGTAAGAACCGCGACGAGCTGAATGTTATGGACGACGAAGGCCTCAGCCTTTATTGGCAGCACACGGCCGACGTGGAGCGGGGCAGGCACTTGCGGTTGAGCTTCTTCAAATCTTCTTCGGACAAGGAGGAGTATAAGTTTGAATACCGGATTCAGGGGCGTGTGATCGATGTGCGGCTGGTAGAAAAGATCAGCAAAGGCAAGTGCCCGGTTTTCCCCGGGCCGTGGGGAGAAGAATGTCAGTCGTGGGGGGATATTTACATTCCTGAAAGCGAGCTGCCGCAAGGTACCTACCAGTTCAGGCTGCAAACGGGCAAGACGACGGTGACGTCCGCGTTCGTCGTGGGGCACAACCAGTATGAATTGAAGATCCCCGCAAGTCCGCATTTCACAACGAACATTCCCGTCATATACGCTATCCCCAAGGGCATTGTTTTCGGCTCTGCGTACTATTATGGCAAAGAAAACGAGCTTTTTGTGGAGGCGCTGGTGGAAGATTTGACCAAAGCCGGACTCAAACCGACGACCCTTCCCGCCCATCCGTACACATACCTGCCCGAAGATGCGCAGACGCACCTCCAAAAGCGGTTCTGGGAGCCGGATAGCTACCTGATTAACTTCCTTTTCAGCTATGAGGGTGATTTCGGCAAGGTGGCCGAGATCTGCAAGAAGCATTTCGAGCAATCCCAAAAGCGGGTAGGTATCGGATTGTGGAACAGTGATTTTATGGAGCAGATCACCGGCGAGCAATATGGTACATTCAGCACCTACATGCGCTAAAAATTTCCTGCAAACCGTTTGCCGGTTTTTAAGTCCTTCAATTGAACGGACCGGATGCTGCCAATGCCGGCAAACATGATATCCAGCCCGTAAAGCTGCCTCAGGGCTTTGTGGTAGGTGTTTTTATAAACTTCCCGGCCATTGATGAGCAATGTGGCATGCCTGTTTACCACCTTCACCCCCACAATCCCACCCGCGGTGAGGTCGGCGCCCAGGAAGTCCGGCCCCTCGGAACGGCCGTCCTTATGCAGTTCCGAAAATTGCAGCTTACTCCAATGCGCACAGCCGGGTTTCATAATGTCGACCATGTGGTTGGATGAATCGCCGTATATAGTCAGGCGTACTTGCGAGCAGCGTACCCCCGGGCGCGGGAGCGAGGTCCTGACGTCTACCAGGAGCTCGAAATTATCGCCGTCGATGCCGGTGAGGTGGGCGTTGATGAAATTGACAAAAAAAGTGCGGTTGGTATCCACGCCTGCCCGCGCTATTTCCGGCGCGCTGATGCTATGGTAACCTTTGGTAAAAAGGCCGGGCGTTTCGATGGGGTATACACGTGTGGTGTCGTACATCATATTGGCAGTGGCGGTCCAGCCGCTGGTGTGGAGAAACACAGGCACGGTGTCAATGGCGGTACCCGCCTTTTTTAATACCGCAAAATAGCGGCCCGGCACCTCATAATAATGCGAGTATACGCTGTCCCGGCCATTCAGCTGGACTTTATCATTATCACCGAATTCGATGGAATAGTCATTGGTGAGCCTGGAAACATGGCCGAACCCCCGCAGTACGAATACCGCCGAATGCGGGTTGCCGCCCTCCGGATTTTTACAAAAAAGCGTGACGGCAGTCTCTTTGCCCTGCCAGAAGAGCAATCCGCGCCATCCCGCGATGCCGATGACCATCAATGCCAAAGCGGCCAGCAGAAAGGACTTTAACCGGGATCTTCGGACGGGCAGCTGCGGCACCGGAATGTCTGCGGGCGGGAGCAGGACGGGCGGTGTGTCGGGGTGGACCAATCGCACAGGCTGCCGCGACGGCGTATCGATAAACTTGTCCCAATCTGCAAACCCTACATATTGCGCCAGCGCGTCGCGGGTGGCTTTTTGCGGGTAATAGCGGGCGTCCGTTTTGATTTTTCCGAAAATACGTTTCAGCGTATTCGGGCTGATCTGCACATGCGTCTTTTTATAAAGGATGCTGCTGAGCCTGACGAAATCGCTGTTCGTCCATTCCGAACTGTCTGGTTTGCCGTACGTGTCGGCCACGAGTTGACAACAGTGATCGAGGAGGTCTAAAGTGCTCGCTTTGTCTTGTCCATTCTCCATAATACTCATACAATAAACTTCTGTATGTCAGCTTTTTAGGTTGTCCATAATTTTGGATAGTGAACTGGCTAAGCGCATTTGAAAATCTCCGTATTGTCCAATTTTATATTTGCTCACTCAAATTTTTATCTGTGCCGCCAAACTCCGGAAGGAGTGCCCGGAACGGCATGAAACCCTAAATATTAGAAAAAAATATGCGACAAAAAATTCTACTTGGCTGCGCCTTGTTCTTTGCCACCCTGGGACCGTTGCTGGCGCAGGTGCGGCAGCTTACCGGCAAGGTAACCGACGAGAGCGCAAAAGACCTGCCCGGCGTGAGCATTGTGATCAAAGGCACCCAGCGCGGCACCGTCACGGATGCGAACGGTGATTATACGCTTGCACTACCCGACGGCGAGTCCGTGACCCTCACATTCTCTTTCGTAGGATATCAAAGCCAGGATATAGCGCCCGGCGTGCAGACCAGGCTGGACGTCACCCTCAAACAAAGTGATAATGCGCTTTCCGAGGTGGTGGTGGTAGGGTATGGTACACAGAAAAAGAAGGATCTTACAGGCGCCATTTCGTCGATCGGAGCGCGTGATGTAGGCGGGCGGCAGACCATACAGGTATCCGACGCATTGCAGGGGAGCGTGGCCGGCGTTTCGGTTACCCGGAGCAGCGGTGCACCCGGCGCGGGTTCCAGCATTCTGATCCGCGGGATTACCACCATCGGCACCAACAGCCCGCTGGTGATCGTGGACGGCGTGCCGGTGGCGAGCATCGACAACGTGAACCCCGGCGACGTGGAGAACATTACGGTGCTCAAAGATGCAGCCTCGGCCGCGATCTACGGCTCGCGCGGAGCGGCGGGCGTCATTCTGGTGACGACGAAACGGGCCAAAAGCGGCCAGGGGAGCCTGGAATATACCTATGAATACGGCGTACAACGCGCCACGGCCACGCCCAGGTACGTGGGCGTACAGGACTATATGCGGTATTTCAATGAGCAGGCGGTGAATGACGGTGCAACGGCGGGACCTTTTCCGGACGCTTTCGTCGCCTCGTACCTCGACAGCAACCGCGTGAGCCCCGACCGTTTCCCGAATACGGATTGGCAAAAGGCTATGCTCACACGCAAGAGTGCGCCGCGCCAGCGTCACGACCTGGTATTCACCATGGGAACTGGAAAAATCAAGACCAAGGCATCGCTGGGATATGCGAGTTCCGGCGCGTTCTATGATAACCGTTCGTACGACCGCTACCTGTTCAGGGTGAACAACGATATGCAGGTGAACGACAAAATGAGCGTAAATCTGGATGTTTTTTACAAGAGGACTACCAACAAGGGCAATGGCAACGAGTTGCCGAGCAGCAGTTTCAACCCCATTTATGAAGCGCGTGTAATGCCGCCGATCTACGATGATGTGTATGAAAACGGCAAGCTGGCCGTCGGGAAAGACGGCCGCAACCCGCTGGCTCAGCTTCGGGAAGGGGGTTTCACCCGGCAGTTGTACAACCAACTCGGCGGCCGGATGCAATTCAATTACAAGCCCGTGAATGGCCTCACGATTACCGCGCTGGTAGCCCCTGTATTCGATTTTGATAAAACCAAATATTTTTCGAAGCAGATCCGCTTCACCAACCCCGACGGCACGGTGGGTACGGTGGTGAACCAGGCGCGGACGGTACTGAACGAAGGCCGTTCGGAAAGTGTGACGGTTAATGGCCAGTTGCTTGCCAACTATGCACGAGAGTTTAATTCGGCACATTCGATCGACATCCTGGCAGGTTTCGAGGAAAACTACCGGTCGCAGGAATCACTCGGCGCATCGCGGAGCGGGTTTGCATTAACAGGCTTTCCGTATCTCAATTCCGGTTCTACCGAGCTGAGAGACAACAACGGCAGCGCCAACGAGTCGGGCTTGCATTCGTTCTTCGGCCGCTTGCAGTATAACTTCAAGAGCAAATATTTCATTCAGGGAAACCTTCGCTCGGATCTCTCGTCGCGGTTTGCATCCCGGTACCGCAAGGCCGTTTATCCGTCGGTCTCAGCCGGCTGGACGATTTCCGAGGAGCAGTTTCTGAAAAGCACCGGCTGGCTGTCGTTCCTCAAACTGCGCGGCTCCTGGGGCGAGGCGGGTAATGAGCGGCTGCTCGACAAGGACGGTAACCCGGCTTATTATCCCTACATGGCCACCATCGACTTTTCGACTGCATTGTTTTACCAAAACGGCGGAGTGGTACCCCTTACCGGTGGTGCGCAGCAGGTTTACGCCGTAGAAAACATCAGCTGGGAAACCAGCCGCACGGCCGATATCGGCCTCGACGCTTCCTTCCTGAACGACCGTCTCACTTTGGCAGCGGACTATTACCAAAAGACCACCACCAATATCCTGCTGCCGCTCGATATACCCCTTTACCTGGGCTACGACAAACCCAACCAGAACGCCGGAACGCTGAATGTGCACGGCTGGGAGCTCGAACTCGGCTGGCGCGACCGCATTAACAAGCTCAATTATTCTGTTTCCGCGAACCTTTCCGATGCCAAATCGACGGTAGGGGACCTGAAAGGCACCGAGTTCCGCGGCGACCAGATCGTCCGCAACGGCAGCCAGTACAATGAGTGGTTTGGGTACATCGCAAACGGGTTATTCCAAACCGTGGACGAAATCAAAGGAGCGCCTGTGCTGAATGTGACTACCAAACCCGGCGACGTCCGCTACGTGGACGTCAACAAGGATGGAAAGATCACGACCGATGACAAGGTATTGCTCGGTGGGGCATTGCCGCGTTACCTGTATGGTGGCAATCTGCGTGCGGATTACGAAGGTTTTGACGCCGGTATCACATTCCAGGGAGTTGCCAGGAAGCTTTCGCGGCTGAGCTCGGAGGTGACACAGCCTTTTGCGGAGGCATTCGGTAACATGCCTGCCGAAATGGTAGGTAAGTTTTGGAGCAACAACAATACCCCTGAACAGAACCTGAAAGCAACTTATCCCAGGCTCTCGCGCACTTCCAATGCAGCCAATTACGCGCTTTCGGACTACTGGCTGATGAGCGGTGCCTATTTCCGTCTGAAAAACATCACAATGGGATACACCCTGAAACAGGATGTGCTGAAAAAAACAGGCGTGCAGTCGCTGCGGCTTTATCTGTCCGTCAACGACGTTTTCTCGCTCAGTAAATTCCCGAAATACCTCGATCCTGAGTCGGGCAGCTATTCGTACCCGATCGTCGCCACATTCATGGCCGGTGCCACTATCCGGTTCTAGCAAACCCTTATTTGAGTTAAAACAATGAAAAAGACATTATTTCTACTGCTCCTCGCCGGTGCGACGGGCTGCCATACCCTGGATCTCAACCCGCTCTCGGAGGCTTCTACCGGTACGTTCTATTCCAACCAGACCGAGCTTGAACTTGCCGTGAACGACCTGTACCGGCTGGCGTTCTGGGGCAACGACAACGAGTTGTTCAGCGACAACGAATGGCACCGCGGACAACTGACCAATGCCGTGATCGGCGGAACCATGAATGCCGACGATGCCAACGTGCAGACATTCTGGCTCAATTCCTACAAAGCCATTGCCCGCGTCAATTCGTTTCTGGCCAACAAAAGCCGTGCTGCCGCCAATACGCCGACGGCGGTGATGCTGCGCCTGGAAGCTGAAATGCGGCTCATACGCGCCTACCAGTATGCACGGCTCATTGCGCATTTCGGCGACGTACCGCTGCTTACCGATCCGGTCGCCCTGGAAGAATCGTACGACGTCGCACGCAAGAACCAGGCGGAAGTACTGCGGTTTGTGTTGGACGAACTGGATTTCGCCGCCGCGAACCTGCCTGTTTCGTATGGCGCTTCGGAAACGAAACGGCTCACGAAAGGCGCCGCGCTGGCCATCAAGGCGCGCACGGCATTGTACGCCGGTCAATGGCAGGCTGCCCGCGACGCTTCCAGGGCGGTAATGGACCTGGGCGTATACACGCTGCATAACAGCTATGCGCAGCTGTTCCTGAAAGCGGGAGAGACCAGTAAGGAAATCATCATCAGCGTGCCGCGTGACGAAAAACAGCAGGTTTTCAATGGCGCCGGGTATGTGCAGGACAATATCTCACGCAATGCAGGCGGGTTTGGCGCACAGCTGCCCACGCGCGACATGATGGACGCATACGAGTGCACGGACGGCAAGCCGATCGACGAGTCGCCATTGTATGATCCCAAAGCGCCATTCAAAAACCGCGATCCGAGGCTGACAGCGACGATCGTGGAGTTCAACACGCAGTGGCTCGGCTATAATTACACGCCGCACCCGGACTCCCTAACAGTGTTCAGTTCCAAGGAAAACCGCCGGGTACCGAACAAGGATACCCGGGCCGTGGCTGCATTTGCCAGCTTTACAGGGCTGCTATGGAAAAAAGGCATCGACCAGACCTGGCCGGACCGCCTCGTGGAGGACAATGATGCGATCGTGATCCGCTATGCCGAAGTGCTCCTGATGTACGCAGAGGCCAAAATAGAGTTGGGAGAGATCGATGAAAGTGTTTTGAACGCTGTTAACCAGGTCCGGGCGCGGGCATATGGGGTAAGCGTCGGGCAAACTGCCGAATATCCCGCAGCCGCGGCCACCAATGCGGCCGCATTGCGCAAGTTACTGCGTCGTGAGCGCCGTGTGGAATTCCCCCGCGAAGGGCTGCGGTATATGGATCTGATCCGCTGGAAGCTGGCCGAAAAGGTATTATCAACTCCCGTGGTGGGCCTGCCTGATCCTGCCGCGCAGAACCGGGCCAAATGGCCGTTTCCCGGTGTTACACCGCTCGACGACGACGGTTTGGCCGACTACTCAGGCTTTGGCACCGATGTAAAAGTGCTCTCGCAGCGCAATTTTGACAAGTCCCGGCAATACCTCTGGCCGATCCCGGCCGTGGAGCGGCGTGTGAACCCGAACATTACCCAGAATGCCGGATATTAATTCTAAATTTTCCAGTTGATTATCAAACTTATGAGTCTTTCGATGAAAAGAAATCGTGTGTGGGCATTTGTGGCCGGTTCTGTGATGTGTATCGCACAGCCGCTGCATGCGCAAAATGCCAGGCAGCCTTCTTATAGCGGCATTTACCCGCATTTGGCTATGTACAACAATGAGGGCGAATGCGGCACCGGCGCTGTGGTACCCTGGGCCGGTAAACTGTGGGCGATCACTTACGGGCCGCATCTGCCGTTCGGTTCGTCCGACAAGCTTTACGAAATCGGTACCGATCTGAAACAGACCGTCCGCCCGGAAAGCATTGGCGGGACCCCTGCCAACCGGATGATCCACCGCGAAAGCAACCAGCTTTTTATCGGACCTTATGCGATCGACAGCAAAGGGCAGGTGCGAACGATACCATATAAAGCCACTTCCGGTATTTCCATGCCGGGCATTGCCATGCCGGGGCGGCATACCGGGAATGCGAGGCATTTGACCGACCCTGCCGGCAAAATTCTTTACGGGACGATGGAAGAAGGTTTTTATGAGGTAGATGTGAAAACACTCGCACCCAAAATGCTTTACGAGGACGGCAATGTCGATCGCACCAGGGAGACCGATAAAGCGACCTACCAAACCAAGGGACTGCTCCCGGGTACCCACGGGAAAGGTTTTTACTCGGGGCAGGGGGTAGCGGTGTATTCCAATAACGGCGAGCCGGGCCGCAGGGCAGAGATAGAATTCGACATCGAATCGGGTTCGCTGTCGGAATGGGATGGCGAAAACTGGACGGTGGTCCGCCGCAACCAGTTTGTGGAAGTTACCGGGCCGGGAGGGATTTATGGCAACCGTAACCCCGCTACCGATCCCATCTGGGCTACCGGCTGGGACCACAAATCGGTGCTCGTAGGCGTGCGCGACCATGGCCATTGGACATTTTACCGATTGCCCAAGGCCAGCCATGCCTACGACGGCGCCCACGGCTGGAACACCGAATGGCCACGCATCCGCGACGTGGGCACGTCGCAGCAGCCCGACTACCTGATGACCATGCACGGCATGTTCTGGAAGTTTCCGGGAGCATTCAGCTCGCAACATTCTGCCGGGATCCGTCCACGCTCGGCGTACCTGAAAGTGATCGGCGATTTCACCCGCTGGAACGGGCAGCTCGTGTTTGGGTGCGACGATTCGGCCCAGCGCGAATTTTTGAACAAACGCAAGGCCAAGGGAGGGATAGAAGGTCCCGGACAATCCAATTCCAATCTTTGGTTTACCCCACTGAACCTGCCCGACCAGCTTGGACCAAATTCCGCGGAAGGTTCGGTATGGTTGAACGAAGCCGTAAAGGCCGGCCAGTACTCCGAGCCGTTCCTGTTTGCGGGATGGGCGCACAGGACAATGTGGATACGCAACGAGGGCGAGGCGGAAACGGGTTTTGTATTGGAGGTAGATAAAGAGGGGAACGGGCAATGGTCGGTGCTGAAAACCGTGAAAGTGGGACCCGGAATGGCCGCCCACACGGAGTTCACCGCGGGCGAGTCGGGTGAGTGGGTGCGTGTGCGGCCAGAGAATGCGACCCGCACCACCGTCCAATTTACCTACACCTCCGACGACCAGCGTACCAGCGCATCCAATGCGATTTTCCAGGGCCTTAGTAACGCCGGCGCAGCCGCAAGCCGCGGCGGGTTGCTGTACGGATTGGGAGACAACCGCCGCGCATTGGGCATTGCGGCGATGGATTTCGGCAAAACCGGCGCGAATGAGGTAGGTTATTACGAGCTGGACGGCGATATGAAGCTCGCGCGCAGGGAGGATGCGCAAATGCATTCATTTATTAAAACAAAATTTGCTATTCCTAAACAGGTGGTAACCGTGGATGCCTCCTCGGTGTTGGTAGTGGACGATAAGGGCCGCCGATGGCGATTGCCGCTGGGCAATGAGGCATTCACCGGGCTGACCAACCAGGCTTCCCTGCGCATATGCCGCGAAGTAGCCACCGAGCGTGACCTTTTCAACTGCCACGGAACCTTCTATGAACTGCCTGCCGAAAATGCCGACGGCTATGCCAAAATACGCCCCGTTTCTTCGCACAATCTCCGCATCCACGACTATGCGTCTTACCGCGGCCTGCTGGTCATGACCGGCATAGACCCGCATGCCATGCCGGGTAATGCGCACATCGTCGTCTCTTCGGATAAAAAAGCGGCAGTATGGGCCGGCGCGATCGATGACCTGTGGAAGCTGGGTAAACCGACCGGTCACGGCGGGCCCTGGAAGGATACGCAGGTGAAAGCCGGAGAGCGTTCCGATCCTTATCTGATCGGTTTTTATGACAAAAAGACCCTGAAACTTTCGCATAATACAAACGAGGCCGTCACTTTTACGCTTGAAGCCGACCCGGTCGGCAACGGGCCCTGGATGACTTATAGAACTTTCGTGGTGAAGCCGGGAGAAACCGTTTCTTTCACATTTCCGCAGAATTTCTCCGCCCGCTGGTTGCGCTTTACAGCAGACAAACCCTGCAAAGCGACCACCTGGCTGGATTATCAATGAGCCATAATTTGCGGTAAACTTTTATATTTCAGGATTGAAAAACTACCGCGATGGATGCCCGGCAAATCCTGAAATCCCATATGAATAAAACCGTCGAACTGACCGATGCGCAGTTCGACGGTTTTTATGCCTGTTTCAACCATGAATCGTACCGGAAAGGGCAGATCCTGATCCACGAAGGGGACGCTGTAACGCGGGAATATTTCGTTCTGAGCGGCTGTCTTAAAACCTACTTCCTGGACGATGCGCTGAAAATGACGATCCTGCAATTCGCGATGCCGACCTGGTGGGCGTCGGACTACGACGCATTATACAACCGCCATCCGGCATCAGTAATCGTAGATTGCGTAGCCCATGCGGAGGTTTTGTCTATTTCCTCGGACGACCGGGAGCGAATGTGCCGTGAAATCGAAGCTGTCGGGCATTTTTTTCGCTGGCGGACCAACCGGGGCTACGCAGCTTCTCAGAGAAGGCTGCTATCGCTGATGACCAAGGATACCCGAAAGCGCTATGAGGATCTGCTGGCGCAATATCCCACCCTGTTTCAACTTGTGCCCAGGCATCTCATCGCCTCGTACCTGGGCGTGTCACGCGAGACTGTGAGCCGGCTTTACCACTCATCGCGCTGATGGAAAATGTGACATAGGTCACGCATCACCGATTGCTTTCTCTGCTTAATTTGCGCAGCGGGTTCCACTTACTGCCCGCGTTCTGGATTATGTGGAATCAAACCAATGTTTCCCGCACGCTGGGAATCGAATATCCGATACTGCAAGGCCCGTTCGGGGGTAACCTGTCGTCTGTCAGGCTCGTTTCCACGGTTTCGAACCTGGGCGGAATGGGTGGGTACGGTGCTTACATGCTTACGCCCGACGAAATTGTTGCGTTGGACAAAGAGCTCAAACAGGCCACCGATAAACCCTACAATATAAACCTATGGATCTCCGACAGCGATTTTCCGGACGGAGAAATCTCCAACGAGCAATTTGAAAAGGCTGCTGCGCTGGTAAAACCGTTTTTTGATGAGGTGGGGGTGCCATTGCCGGCCAGGCCGAAGGCTTATCCGTCACGTTTTGAGAACCAGGCCGAGGCATTGCTGGCAGCGAAGCCACCGGTATTCAGCTTCATCTTCGGGGTGCCTTCGCAAACCCTTCTGGAAGATTTCAGGAAAAAGGGCATTAAACTTATCGGCAATGCGACTACCCTGGACGAAGCCATCGCTTTGGACGATGCGGGTGTGGACGTCATCATAGCGTCGGGTTTCGAAGCGGGAGGGCACCGGCCGTCGTTCCTGGAATCACCGGAAGCATCGCTTACGGGTACATTTGTGCTCGTGCAGCAGATTCGTGAAAATGTCAAAACACCGGTAGTGGCCGCGGGGGGCATTGCCGATGCCCGCGGGGTGGCGGCGGCGTTGACCCTCGGCGCAGAAGGCGTACAGATTGGTACCGCATTTCTGGCCACTGAGGAATCCGGCGCGTCGGCATACCACCGCGAGCTCCTGCATTCGGTCGCCGCGCGGTACACGACGCTCACCAAAGTATCGACGGGGCGCCTGGGGCGCGGCATCCGAAGCCGGTACACCGAAACGCTGGCAGGCCATAACAGCGAGCTGTTGCCGTTCCCGCTGCAAAACCAGTTTATCGCACCGCTCCGTAAAGCGGCCACCGAAAAGCAGCAATACGACCTGATCATGTTCTGGGGCGGACAAATCGCGCCGGTGTTGAAGCATACCAGCGCGAAAAAGCTGTTTGAAACGATCGTGGAAGAAATGAGCGGGGATCTGAAATAGCGGCTCTGCCGCTACTCGCTCCACGGCGACTGCAAAATGCAGTCGCAGAAGTTCTTCCGTCCGAAATTTGGGATCATGTAAGCGCTTTCCAAAGTCCCGCCCGGCGTCACTTTGGTATCACCGCATTGTCGTTCCTGCAATGGTGTTTCCGGGCTGATCCTTGAAATTGTACCGGTGGCTGGATATATTTGTTTGTACACGAATTGATAGACGCCACCCACTTACTATGATGCATTCACTCGATTACTTGCGCAATGAAATCCAGACGTATTTTCCCGATTCGAGGGAATTACAACTTTCACCGGCATTCGACGGGCAGCCTCGTTATAATTTTTACTTCGAAATAGCTCCCGACCAGCGCCATTTGCTTTACCTCAACTGGGATGGCGATATAGACGGTTTTACGTTAAAATGCCTCGAATTTCCCGACGCGGTGTTGTTGAAGGAGCTTACCGAGGCCTACACTGAAAAAGGCTCCAAAATGTTCAATATAGGTCAGCCTGTGGCCACGCTGTCATTTGTTTACCAGGGAGAGGATAATCTCCGGGTGAGGAACTACAAAGGCAAAACGCACATTGATTCCCATGAAATTTCGGCGAGGAACCTGATGTACGCCGTTAATCCGTTCGAGTGAGTCGGGCAATGATGTTCATGGATGTCCATACGCACTATCCGGCACGGGATCCCGACGTGCTCGCGATCGAAAACCGTCACAGTGGTTTTGAAGAGCCGGTGGACGGGTTGCGTGTGAGCACAGGGCTGCATCCGTGGTATATTCGTCCGGAGACGCTTGACGCGGATTTTGAAAAGCTGCGTCGGTATGCCGTCCAGCCGGAGGTACTGGCCATCGGGGAATGCGGCCTTGATAAGCTCGCCGCAACCGATTGGGATACGCAATGTCTTGCATTTGAATGGCAGATCGCGCTGGCAGAGGAAATGCGGAAGCCGCTGGTGATCCATTGTGTGAAGGCATTTGAGGAATGTCTGGCGTTTTTGAAGGATACCAGCGTCCCGGTTGTCTTTCATGGGGTCAATAACCGGCTTTCGCTAATCCGGCCGGTGATCGGCGCGGGCTATTTCCTGTCGTTCGGCAGGACATTGCTGCATCCTAATCCGGCGATTCTGGAAACATTCCTGGCTGTGCCGTTGGAGCAATTGCTCCTCGAAACCGACGACAGCCGGGCCGATATCCGGGAAATCTACCAAACCGCTTCGGAGCTGCGGAATATTCCTGAAAAACAGATTGCTTTGCAGCTCGAATCGAATTTTAGTAAAGTATTCAAACAATGATGGAGGATTTTTCCTGGCTATCCAGGACGGAGTTGCTGATCGGCAGGGAAAACCTGATGAAGCTCAGCCAGTCGCACGTGCTGGTGATCGGTTTAGGAGGGGTGGGTTCATTTGCGGCAGAATTCATATGCCGGGGCGGAGTAGGCACGATGACGATCGTCGATGGCGACGTAGTGGATCCTACGAACCGCAACCGCCAGCTTCCTGCATTGGCGACCAACCACGGACAGAGCAAAGCCGACATTATGGCCGAACGGCTCAAAGCCATCAATCCGGAACTGACTTTGCACGTGGTGAAAAGCTTCGTGACGCCCGATGCCGTAGAACAAATCCTGGACGCCGCTCCTTATGACTACATTGTGGATGCGATCGACAGTGTCACGCCAAAATTGACTTTTCTCACCCATGCATACAAGCGTAACCTGCGCATTGTGAGCTCGATGGGTGCGGGCGGGAAGATGGACCCGACGCAATTGAAGGTGGTCGATATTTCCAAGACCTACAACTGCCCGTTTGCGCAGCAAGTCCGGAAAAACCTCAAAAAGGAAGGCATTTACAAAGGCATCAAAGCCGTATTTTCAACCGAAGAGCAAATCCGCGAATCACTCATCCTTACCGACGGGAGCAACTACAAAAAGTCGGCATACGGCACGATGCCCTACCTACCCGCCACTTTCGGGGCCACCTGTGCATCGGTGGTGCTGCGGGATTTGGTTGGAGCAAGCTATTAATGTGCCGCTTTGATGCCGGCGTCTTTCTTGGAGGAAACTTTTCGTGATTTTAGAAAGGCGCTGAACTCCTTCTCTTCCCTCGCAGTCAATTTCCTGTCACTCACGGCAAGGTCTTTTTCGTCTAATTTTTTAAATTCCATCATGGGTCAGATCACTTAAATGGTTTGTCGTAGGTAGTTTTTTACCAGTATCATCGCTTCGCGGGTATCGATAAACATCCGGTTTGAGCCGAATAGCTTGGCACCCAGTGTTTTCTGGTAGTGTTCAATGAGTTGGGTTTTGGGTACGAAAGAGACAATTCCATCGTATTTCAGGTCGAAAGACAACTTGCAGGCAGCTGCCACCAGATTTCCCGCAACACCACAATATAGCTTATTTTTTCCTTTATTCCAGCTCGCATTCTCAATTAAATGCATATAAATATGATCTCCCTTGTCGGTAAGGCTGACCAGCCCCTGGATGATCGAGGGCTCGTGAAATAACTCGATTTTGAGCACTTGTCTGTCTTTTCGACCTAGTTCGGAGTGCCAATCGAACAGCCAGTCGACCGTCCTCACTCGTGAGCCTTTGGCGCTTTCGGCACAATCGACTGACGTAGCAAATACCTCACCACCGCGGGAATGCTGAACGGAGCCGGTAAAATGGAGCGAATTGCAGGAAATACGGTGCGGTTTACTTGAATGCATGGCCGAATTTATTCAGCCGTGTAAGGGCTGAACGAATCCGATGTGCAACTAACAGCGACAGATGAGCAAGGGGCGAACAACGGCTTTTGCGCAACTCACAATTTCCGAAGTGGTTGTTAACAATTGTTAAGGACCGGGCGGGCGGTCTTTGGGGAGGTGTTACTCGGGGAATTCCATTTCGGTTTCGGAGAAGTGGCAGAGGCCGTCGAGCAGTTCGCTGAGCTTGGAACCGGTTTCGGATAATGTGTACTCGACGCGGCTGGGTACTTCACGGAAATTGTCGTTCCGGATGATCAGCTTATGCTGTTCGAGTAACTTCAGGCGATCGGCTAAGATGTTGTCGCTAATGTGTTTGAGGTCCTCTTTCAAGGTTGAAAAGCGGTTATTGCCTTCTTCAATGCTGAACATCACTTCGGTAAGCCACCGTTTGCTAAGCAGGTTGATCAGTTCGTTCAACGTGCATTTCTCTTCAAGGAACGTCTGATTGTAGTAATTCGTCGAGGTAAGTTTTCTCATAGTGTTCGGCTCATTTATATAGGAGCTACTCACAATTTACGGAGATAATGGTCGCGTGTCAACATGCTGTCGTATGCGCATGCCCGGCTCTTTAAATTGTATTCTGCATTATTTGAATAAAAAAGATAAAAATAATGGGGTATATATTTAAAAAATTAGCTTCATCTAGGCGAATGGAGCGCGCGGTGGGACAGCAAATAGCATTGTATCAAGCGATTTTTGAATGAAAAACCTGAAAAGAAGGCTGCAAAACGGGGAAACCCTGCACGGCTGCTGGCTCAACACCGGTAGCTCGCTTACCGCCGAGATCGTCGGATTAGCCGGTTTCGACTGGGTGCTCATTGACCTCGAACATGGGGCGGGCTCCGAAAAGGACGTGCTCTATCAGTTGCAGGCGCTCGAACATACCCCCACAGCCGCGATCGTACGGGTGGAAAGTTCAGAAAGCCAGCGCATTCACCGGGTGCTCGATATGGGTGCCGAGGGCGTAATGTGTCCCAAAATACTGAATCCCGAAGGCGCAAAAAAGCTCGTACAGGGCTTGCATTACCCGCCGTTTGGTGGCCGGGGTGTGGCCAAAATGGTGCGGGCGACCGGTTTCGGGCAGCATTTTCAAGAGTATTACAACAATAGCCGGGACAACATCCTGGGTATCGCCCAGATCGAAACGGTGGAAGTACTCAACCACCTGGATGCCGTGGCAAATACCGATGGGGTCGATGTGCTGTTCATCGGACCGGCAGACCTGTCGATGGAGCTCGGCATATTCGGGCAGCTCGATCATCCGAGGTTCCGGGAAGCCGTTAAGGAGACGTGCGAGGCGGCGAGGAAAGCTGCAAAAGCGGTGGGTGTCCTGTTTTTCAACACCAATGAATATCATGCCTACCACGAGCTGGGCATACGGTTTATCGCCTGCGGCTCCGATGCCACGTTTGTGGCAGAAGGTGCCCGCGAGATGGCCAAAAAGCTGCATGAACTCCGCCCATCCTAAACCAGCATTTTCATGAGTTCAACGACCGCTCTTTTCAGCGACCCGCTCTTCATTCTGTTAATTGGCGTCGTCATTGTGGTAGGAGGGATTATTTTACTGCAACTGCATCCCTTTCTGGCACTTATTCTCGCGGCATTTGTGGTAGCGCTGCTCACGCCGGCGACGTCTATCGAAGCATTTGCGATGGCCAAAGGCTCGTCCCCGGAGGCGGCCTCGGCGCTTGCCAAAAAGAGCATCGGAGAGCGCATTGCCACGGAATTTGGCAGTACCTGCGGCAAAATAGGCATTCTGATCGCGATGGCGGCGATCATCGGGAAGGCCATGCTCGAAAGCGGTGCGGCGGAACGCATTGTGCGGTCGATGCTGGCGGTAACGGGTGTGAACAATGCGCCTTTTGCATTCCTGGTGAGCAGCTTCTTCCTGGGCGTTCCCGTTTTTTTCGACATTGTGATCTTTCTTATGATCCCGCTGGCCAAAGCGGTCAGTATGCGCATCGGCAAGAATTATCTTCTGCTGGTACTGGCCATTACCGGCGGCGCGGCCATGGCTAATTCGTTTGTTCCACCGGCCCCCGGGCCCCTGTTTTTAATTGGGGAAATGAATATCCCGATCGGTATGATGATGGCCGGCGGTACGTTACTCGGGCTGATTACGATCACGGCGGGTTTCTTTTTCGCGAAATGGGTGAATGCCAAATGGCCCGTCGAGCTCCGGGATTCGCTGGATGCGCGCCTGGCCGACATCCGGTCGCTGGCCGAAAAGCAGGATCGGGAACTTCCGCCGCTGTGGTTTTCACTGCTGCCGGTCACTTTCCCGTTGGTATTTATTTGCCTCGATAACATCCTGAAATCGACGATCAAATCGGGCGCATTTGTGCCGGAGTCGTCATTTTCGCACTTTATGGTAGATTTCGCAGCATTGGTGGGCGATAAGAACATTGCGCTGGTGGCAGGCGGCCTCATAGCGCTGGTGTTGCTGGCCGTCCGCAAAAAGGGAAGCAAGGAAGGCGTCTCCGCATTTGTACAGGCTGCCCTGATGAGCGGGGGAGGCATTATCCTCATTACCGCAGCAGGTGGTGCATTTGGCGGGGTTTTGCAGCAAACGGGCATCAGCTCACGCATTGCCGCACTCACAGCTGACTACCAGATGACGCTCATTCCACTCGCATTCGTGATCAGCGCCGTAGTGCGCACCGCGCAGGGATCGGCCACGGTGGCGCTCATTACAGCTTCCGGGATACTGTCGGGCATGGCTACCAGCGCCCATTTGGAATACCATCCCTTATACCTCGGCCTGGCGATCGGCTGCGGCTCCAAGCTGGTCCCCTGGATGAACGATGCGGGTTTCTGGATCATCGTCAAGATCAGCAACCTTACCGAGCGGGAAGCATTGAAAACATTTTCGCCCATGCTCGCCGTGATGGGCTGCGTAGGCCTGGTCGTGCTGATGATCGCGGCGCGGATATTTCCCCTGGTTTAATTACTTCCAAAAATACCAATCTATGTCACGCATTCAGGAAATTCACATTACCCCCATTGCTATTGTCGACCCACCCTTGCTGAATGCGGCGGGCCTGCATGCTCCTTATGCGCTTCGCACGGTCGTTGAGATCGTTACGGACGACCGGATTTCGGGCATCAGCGAAATACCGGGCAATAGCGATATCGACATGGCGCTGGAAGAAGCCAAAGCGCTGCTCATCGGTCGTGACCCGTTCAATCTCAATGTGATCCGGCAGGTGCTGACGAGCCACTTCGGCACGGAGTCGGCATCCTCGCGCGGGGATGCGCCCTGGGATCAGCGTAAGCTCGTACATATTTTCAGTTCGGTGGAAGTGGCCTGCCTGGACATTATCGGCAAGATCACCGGCCGGCCGGTGGTCGATCTACTGGGGGGCAAAATGCGGGACCGTGTACCGTTTTCGGCTTATTTGTTTTATAAATATGAAGGCGCAGGCGGCCCGCTGGAATTCGGTACCGACCCGGACGCCACTGGTTGGGCGGCGGCCCGCCAGGCTGCGGCGCTCGACCCCGAGGGGATCGTGGCGCAAGCGCGGGTGATGTGCAGGGAATTTGGCTTTCAATCCATCAAGTTGAAAGGCGGGGTTTTTGAACCACGGGTCGAAGTCGATTCGATGCTGGCATTGCACAAGGCCTTCGGGCCGGGTGTACCGCTGCGCGTCGACCCGAATGCGATTTGGGAAGTAGAAACCGCAATCCGTTACGGACAAGAGCTGAAAGGAATTCTCGAATACCTCGAAGATCCGGTGCGTGGACAGGAAAATATGGCGAAAGTGCGTAAGGAACTGGGTATTCCGCTGGCGACCAATATGTGTACTACATCCTTCGGAGACATTCCGCGGAGCATTGAGCTACATTCCGAAGACATTATCCTCAGCGACCACCATTTCTGGGGTGGCCTGCGCGCTTCCATGACGCTTTCCGGCATCTGCGAAACGTTCGGGCGGGGGCTGTCGATGCACTCCAACAGCCACCTGGGCATTTCGCTGGCCGCGATGGTGCACCTCGGTGCCGCATTGCCGGAGGTGCCTTACGCATTGGATACGCATTACCCATGGCAAAGCGACGAGGTGATCGTCGGCGGGCGCATCCAGTTTGAGGAGGGCAGCGTAGCCGTACCCGACGGGCCTGGCCTGGGCGTGGAACTCGACCGGGAGGCTTTGAAAAAACTGCATGAAAATTACCTCGCGTGCGGTCTGAAAAAACGCGACGATGAGATCGAAATGCAGAAAAAAGTGCCCGGATGGAAGTTCAAGGCTGTTCGCTGGTAATCAGTATTTCGCCATCATCGTGTCGAACACCTGTCGCTGCTGCTTCAATGCGCCGATTTTGTCGTCCGGATTGGTGTGGCATTCCAGCAGTACCCAGCCTTTGTAGTCCATTTTGGCCAGGTTGTCGATCAGTTCGGGATAGGGATAATCCGTGCGGTCGAGCTCGCGGACGTGGCAGGTATCGCCGAAATACTTTTTGACGAGGTCAAAATTGTATTGGAAGCCCTGCCCGTTCAGGTCCTGCTTGTTGCAGTTCCAGCATATTTTGGCATTGCGGTGATCGGCATAATCCATGATCTTGCGGATGTTAGGGAGTTCCTGCGTCTCCTCGCCATGCACTTCCAGCCGTAGCTGCTGGCCGAAATCGGCGGCATAAGCCGCGAGCCCGCGTAATGCAAGACCTATTTGTTCGAGTGTCTTTTCGGTCGGAACTTCCTTGTGCAATGCATTGGGTTTCACCTTTACGCCTGTGCCGCCCACGTCTGCGCTCAGGCGGATGAATTCCTTCGTCCGCTCGATCGACGCTTTCAATTTGTCCTGATCCGGGTAATCATATTGCTGATTGGTGCCCAGCCCAACGATTTTGACGGGGCTGTCCGCAAATTGCTTTTTTACCGCTTTGCGTTGGTCCGCAGTGAGGTCGGGCATCACCTTATGCGCATGCTCCACACGCAGCTCTACGCCCGTAATGTGCGTATCCGAAAGGTTTTTGATTAACGTCGGCACGTCCCAATCCTTTCCCCAGAGGTAGGTCACAAACCCGAGCTGCATTTTAGGCTTTTTCTTCCAAAGCGCCTCGGCGAGTGTCAAGTCGGGCAGCAATGCCGCGCCTGCGGCCAATGAGAGGTTTTGAAGGAAAGTCTTTCTGTCGATATGCATGGAAGCCGGTTTGAGTTGACTGGTTACAATCGCTTTAAGCCGGCTTCTGCTGAATTCTACCGTTTACCGGCCTGCTCGATCAGGAAATCCAGTGCAGGCTGCTCGGCAAGCGGCGCTGCTTTGATCTCGTCGCCGAGCGATATCATTTGTCGTGCATAGGGGTTGAATGCGGGCCATTCCGGCAACCCGGTGCCGTTGGGGTTACCTGTTTTGATAAAATTCACCCAATAGGCCGACATGATATTCGCAATCTGATCGTCCGTAGCACCGAGCGGGCGCAATGCGCGATCGATAAAGCGAAGGTTGTCGTAAGCATACGCCACTTCGCCCGTGTGGAACGCACCATATCGCGCGTATATACCCGTAGCGGGTAGCTTCCTCGCAAACCGGTAGAGGTACACGCCCTTGTTTTGACGCGACTGGGCCAGCGCCCAGGAGTAATTCTGCACCCCGTAACTTCCGTCCCGTGCCAGCTCGTTTTGTGAGTGGGCAGCCTGTTCGTCGGACTGTGCGGGGTAATATTCAAAAAATGTCTGTGCTTTCGGACCTAAGGTCTGGTTGTACGCCGACCGGAATTCTTCCGCCGTTTTCGGTTTATCCAAAGCGTTTTCGTTTTGGTTCCAGCCGGTCAGCAGCGTCACAGGATTTTGCTTGCGCGATTCGTAAATCTCCGAAATGGCCTGCGGGAGTACAAGGCCGTCGATAATCGGGGCCCTGTAGGTCAGCACTTTTTTGAGAATTTCTTCCGCCGGGACTTTCCTTAAATCCGCCAGCGAGGCGACACCCAGCGTTTGGGCCGCCTTTACCCCACCTTCTTCGGCTTGCTTCAGCGATGGATAAACCCGGCCAAATCCTGCCCCGCTTTCCGCAATGGCTTTGTTGAACAAGCCTTTTGCCTGCGGGCTCGCCACCAGGCAGTTCACGCTCATAGATCCGGCCGATTGACCTGCGATGGTCACATTTTCGGGATCTCCGCCGAATTGGGCGATATTCTTTTTCACCCATTTCAAAGCCGCTATCTGGTCCATTAAACCGTAGTTGCCCGACGCGTTTTTACCCGATTCTTTCGTGAGTTCGGGATGTGCAAAAAAACCGAATGCGCCCACCCGGTAATTGATGCTTACAAAAACAACCCCTTTTTTGGCCGTCGCTTCACCATCGTAGATGGCGCATCCCGCGCCACCGCTGACGAAGCCACCGCCGTAGATCCAGACCAGCACAGGCTTCTTGCCGCCTGGTTTGCCCTGTTTTTCGGCCCATACATTGAGGTAAAGGCAATCTTCCCCGATAGGTGTTTTGGGGATCAAAAATTCCGCGCTCCACATGCTGAAAGGTGCAGGATCACCTTGCATCGGACTTGGGCCGAAGTGGTCGCAGGCCAGCACGCCGTTCCACTTTTTCACCGGCTGGGGCGCTTTCCACCGCAAATCCCCGACCGGCGGGGCCGCGAAAGGAATGCCTTTATAAATGCTGATCCGGCCGTCGGAACCCGTTGTGCCTGAAATCTTCCCACCTTCGACGCGGAGCGTGTCGGAAGCCTGCGCGGCGGTACAAATGCTGATCAATGCGGCCACCGGCAAAAGGCAGCGGAGCGAAAATGCGCGTAAATTCATTCGAAATATGGATGATCGTTTAAAGCGCAAGTTCGATTTTATTTTTGACATGCTTGCGCTCCTGTTCCCGGATTGCGGTGTCCTGTGCTAACCGAAAAAGGCCACCCGTCGGAACGGGCAGCCTTTTGGGGTGTGTGTTAATTGATCAGGATTTAGGAATAAATAGCGTTATGCATCGAACAGTAGCGGGAAAAATTGTCCTTTCAGTTTTTCTCCTTTCGGAATGACCGGTACGCCGTCCAGCAGCGTGCCATTGGTATCGGAGGCGGTGCCATCAGCAAAAACATTGAGCACAAATGCACGCCGTGAGCGTTCCGAGCGGTTTTCGTAGGATCCGTGAACCATCAGCGGGTGGTGGAATGTCCCATAGCCGCGTTTCATTTCAATGGGGATGGGTTTGAATTCCGCTTTTTGTTCGTCGGTCAGGTATTGCATAAGCCCCTGCATATCCCCGGCCAGTTCGGGCTTGTCGAGCAGGCCCCAGCGGTGGCTTTTGGGTACATAGTAAAGGCAGCCGTTTTCGATGAGCGAATCGTCGAGGCCTGTCCAGCAGGTAAGGTGCTGCATAGGCACCGAGCGCGTCCAGTAGGAGTAATCCTGATGCCATGCCACCACACCGCCGTGGCGGGCCGGTTTGCAGAACAACTGGTCGTGCCAGAACCGCACGGCCTTATCGCCCAGCAGCTGACTGGCCGCCATCACAAACGCCGGATTCCAGAGCACATCGTGAAATCCTTCCGTGACGCGCCATGCGCCGAGGGCGTGCAAAAGCACCGCATTCGGATCGGCCGATTCGTTGGAATGGAATTCGTAATACAAATGGTGGGCGGGATTCGATGGGTCGGTAGCGGCAACCAGTTCTTCATTCAGCACATCCACCTGCCATTCTTCCAACAGCTTGATATTGGACAGGTAGCCGTTCTCATGAAAAAATGCCACCTGATCATCGCTCAGACGGTATTGTTCCCCCTCGTCCTGGTTAGTGGGTTGTTTGAACAGGCCGGATATCAGTTCGTGATACTGAGAAAGATCTCGGGTCGCTACCTCCATAATTTTTCGGGGTTAGTTTTAGTATTGCAAATATGAGGGATGTCATCTTTTAACCTGGTTGCTGATTTTGTTCAATTACTAACTTATTTTGTATTGTTATAGATCTATTGATTTGTAATTATTGCTAAATAGGGTATAAAACAAGCTACCGAACGGATGAAAGCACAATTTGAAGCATTCCAGCCGCTGCCGGAATCGTCGTTCCGGATATTTGGATACGAGGTGGCGGAATTTGACGCGCCCTGGCATTACCATCCTGAATACGAACTGACCGTCATCCTGCAAAGCGAGGGGATACGTTATGTGGGCAACAGTATGGAGACCTTCGAAGCGGGTGATCTGGTGTTGATCGGCCCGAACCTCCCGCATTGCTGGAAAAATACCCCCGATGGTGCCGGTCCGGCGAGCTCGATCGTGGTGCAATGGCCGGAAAACTTCATGGGCAACGGCTGGCGGGATGTGGAGGAATTCAAGGCGGTGAAACGCTTGCTCCAACTCGCCGGCCAGGGTATTCGTTTCGGTCAGGAGGTTTCGGCGCGTGTGAAACCCATGCTGGCCGAAATGCTGGAAATGCCGCCTTTCGTCCGTCTTTTGAAGTTTCTCGAAGTGCTCGAACTACTGGCTGGGGTGAAGAATATTCATTTCCTTTGCGAGCAGGGATTTGCCTATCCGCTTAATTATGAGGATAACCAGCGTATCAATACCGTTTACAACTATATCCGGGAGCATTATGCCGGGCGGATCACGCTGGGAACCCTCTCGGGTCTCGTGCACATGAGCGAGGAGTCGTTTTCACGGTTTTTCAGCCGGACCATGCAAAAGCCGCTGTTCACGTTTCTCAACGAGTACCGCATTAATATGGCTTCCAAGATGCTGATTGAAACCGATATGCAGGTGGCAGAGATCAGTTTTGCCTGCGGCTACGAAAGCCCGCCCTTCTTTTTCAGGCAGTTTCGCAAATTTGGCGGAATGACACCCGCCGCATACCGCAAGCAATTCCGCACGACCGAAGCCGCAGGATAATCGGTCTAACTTCCGCTAACGGGCCTTTGCAAACGTCTTCAACAGTTTTGTATCAAATGTAATATCCACGACGGGGCCGCCGGATGCCGACTGGTCAAATTTCAGCGTGCCGGCAAGGTGATCGTTGGTGTCGGCAGTGAGGGTCAGGAACTCGTTCTGAGCCGTGCCGGAGTATTGCACCAGCTGGTTGTTCAGGCTGATCCAGTAAAGCAGCCGGGGCGCGGCGTCGAGGTCCACCTGCATGCCTTCAATATATTGATCCACACAGTTCATCGCACCGCACGACTTGATTTTATCGTCGAGCGTGTTGGTGGTAAAGATCAGGCGGCGGATTGTCTTCCCGCTGTCGAAGCCATCCGGCCCGGCGATGAAATACGCTGATTTTATCTGCATATCAAAAGCCTTGCTGCCGGTTTTGTAGGCCAGTTTGCCCTTACCGACGTCTGTGCGGGTGATGAATGAAAGCAGGAGCATTGTGCAGGCTGTCAGCAGCAGACGGACCTGCCCGGCGCGGAAGTGGAAATGTGTTTTCATGGAAAAGGGGGCGTTTTAACTTTTGTAAAAGTTAGGAAAAAACAGCCGGTTATTTGCTGAGCCGACGGGTCCGGTATGGTGCAGAGTAGCCATAATTGGAATATTCAGAGTAAATACTTGAAAAAAAATACTTAGGCTGAGTAGTAAATTGAGGTAAAGTACCTGTAATCTGTATATCCATTTCCTAAATCAAAAAATCACGTTCATGGAAAAAAAGAATACCGTTCAAGAACAGCCTTCTTCTTCGCGAAGGGATTTCATTAAAGCGGCCGCGGGTACCGCCGCAGGCATGATGATCGTTCCCCGCCACGTGCTGGGCAAAGGTTACGTGGCTCCCAGCGATAAGCTGACTGTGGCAGGAGTAGGTGTCGGTGGAAAAGGAACATCCGACATTGCCAATTTCTTCAAAAGCGGTAAGGCCAATATCGGCTACCTGTGCGACGTGGACGACAGGCGTGCAGCCACCTCCGTTAAGAATTTCCCGCAAGCTAAGTACTACAAGGACTGGCGGGAGATGTTTGAAAAAGAATCCAAGAATTTTGACGCCGTATCGGTTTCAACACCCGACCACACGCACGCGGTGGTAGCCATGGCCGCCATGCAGCTGGGCAAGCACGTGTATGTGCAAAAGCCGATGACGCACGATATTTACGAGGCGAGGATGCTCACCGAAGCGGCTGCCAAATACAAAGTGGTAACCCAAATGGGTAACCAGGGATCGTCGGGCGACGGCGTGCGGCAGCTGCACGAATGGCACGACGCCGGCATTATCGGCAATGTGCATACCGTGTATATCTGGACCAACCGGCCGATCTGGCCGCAGGGTATTCCCTGGCCGACCGACAAGCCAGCCGTTCCGAAGGAACTGGACTGGAATTTGTGGCTTGGTACGGCGCCTTACAAAGACTACGTAGATAACCTGATCCCCGGAAGCTGGCGCGGATGGTGGGATTATGGTACCGGTGCTTTGGGCGACCTTGGCTGCCACCTCATGGAAGCGCCGTTCCGTATCCTCGATCTGAAATACGCGGTGGATATGCAGGCCAGCGTCGGAAGCGTGTTTACGGCTTTTGGCAAACGTGGTATCTTCCCGGACAGCTGCCCGCCGTCGAGCCACGCAACGCTGACATTCCCGAAAACATCGAAAACCAAAGGACAAGTGACAATGCACTGGATGGACGGTGGTATCAAGCCGGAGCGCCCGGAAGAACTCGGGCCTAACGAACTGTTCGGCGACGGCAATAGCGGTATCCTTTTCGTAGGTACCAAAGGCAAAATGATGGCGAGCGAATATGCGGCCAATCCGCGACTGCTGCCGCTTTCACGCATGGAGGAAGTGAAGGTTAAACAAAAATTCGCGCGCGTGCCGGGCTCGGCCGAAGGCCACTATGCACAATGGGTGGAAGGCTGTATCGCCGGTTACGGCAAAATGGAACTCAGCTCGCCGTTCGAGAAAGCCGGTCCTCTGACCGAAGCGATCCTGATGGCAAACCTCGCTATCCGCGGTGCCGATATGCCTAAACCGCGTGCTACCGGTAACGGATTCGACTATCCGGGATCGAACCTGAAAATGCTTTGGGATTATAAAAACATGAAGGTGACCAACTTCGACGAGGTCAACCAGTGGGTTAGACGCAACTACCGCGAAGGTTGGAGCCTGGGTGTTTAGCCTCGAAATTTTGAATTGAAACCGAAGCCCTTCTGGATGTACAGAAGGGCTTTTTTAGGTGATTTTGAACAGTTTTTTGGCATTATCAAAAAGGATTTTCCTTTCAATTTTCTTCGATGCAGCCAGCTTCCGGATCTCGGCGATTGTTTGCGCGCCCTGGCACTTTTCACCGGAACCGATGTGGTCGTCGCAGTCGCTGCCGTAAAGGAGCTTATCCTGGTGGCGGCTGAGGAATTCGCGGGCGTGGTCTTCGTCGCGTGTCATGGAAAGCAGGCCCGAACCGGCCGACATATCGCCGTACATATTGGGATAGTCGCGGAGCAGCTTGTCGGTGAGGCCGCCGGGAGTGACTTTGGTTTTCGGGTACAAAATGCTTTGGTCGGTATGCCCTTTGTCGATATTTGCCCACCAGGTTTGCGCGTGGCCGATGAAATTCACTTTCGGGTATTTTTCAAGCATTTTGGGAAAATGTTCGAAATTGTAGTTGAACATCTGAAACTGCCAATGCATGAGCACGGGAACGTCATATTCTTCCGCCAGCCTGTAAATGCGCTGCATTTCCTTCGAATCACAATCCACGCCGAATTTCAGCTCGCCGATCACCCGTCCGCCCATTTTCAGGTATTTTTCAATTTCCTGAACGGCATCCGGTAGGTCTGGCACTTCATTGGAGCCGAATGTAAATTCACCCGGGTACTTTTGCGCAATGCCGTAACATGCCTCGTTTCCTGCGCATTGTGCCTGCAAGCCATTGGTTTTTCCCTGGTGGGTAGAAATCCCGAATGCCGGCGTGCCTGCGGGTAGCAGTATGGTGTGCGTAATGCCCATGGCGCGCTGGTGGGCGACGAGCACATTGTCCGGGCGTGCGGCGTAATGCACATGTTGGTGAATGTCGATGATGGGTTCGGCCTGGATTCCCATCACGTTGCCAAGCACTAATGCGCCGGTACCGGCAAGGAATTCTCTTCGCGATAAGTTATTTGCGCTGCACATGGTCGGGATTTTTAATTCGAGAATAGGGAAGGCCGGTTATGTTCCGGCAGCCTGTCGAGGCAGGGTTGAATGACCTGTCGCGCATTTTCGCCCAGCACCTTCTTTTTGACTTCGAGGGGTAATGTCGAGAACACGAGCCATCCCAGTTGCTGGCGGGGGTCGCGCATGGGCAGGTCGGATCCGTAGAGAATGCGGTTTTCACCGGCACCCGCCACCAGGTACTCGATCACGCCGAGGGGAACGGGCGTCAGGGTGATTTCCGCGAAAACGTTCGGGTACTTTTTCATCACAGCAATGGCCATATCGGCCATTTTATAGCTGCCGCCGGCATGGGCGATGATCCAGCGGACGTCGGGGTACTTGCGGGCAAGCGTTTCCACTTCCAGCAGATCGGAGCGCGAATTGTGGATGAGCCCGTAAAATTTATGCTCATTGCCATATTCCCACCACGCGTCGTACACCGGATCGTGGTATTCGAAACCATAGAACTGGTAGGGCTTCATGCCGATAAACCGCTTGTCGGAATACACCCCGGCAATAATTTTGCGCAATTCATCCTGGGTGTAATGGCTCGGATCGAATGTCGCCAGGCCCCAGTAGCCCTTTGGCGCAGCATCGAGCGCTTCGGCTGTGCAAGGGTTACCGGCGATCGCATTCTGGCTCACCACGCCGTTCCAGCTCATGATGCCGCCGCCCTGGTAACCCAGCCTTTTGGCCATCGCGAAGATGCCCGTCGGACCGCCATTCTCCATCCGGTAAGTCCATCCGCCGCTGTTGAGCCCCTCGTGCAGCATGTGCATATGCATGTCGATCACAGGTACGGGCAGGGGAGCGCCCGCGCGTACCGCCTGCATGAGGATGTCGTCCTTCATGTTTTCGCGCAACGCCGGTTTGGTGCCGATCTTCAATAACCGCATCAGGTTACCGCTGGCTATTTTCGCCCTGTCGGGCTCAGGAATGGCTGCATAGTCAATGTAGGTTCGGTGGGCACCGGCCGACATGGTGGGGCTGTTGGAAGCAAAAACGAGCTGGTCCACACAGCCGATACGATGCAGGTATTCGAGGCCTTCGTTGATCTGGAAATTGTCGAAACTGATATGCAGGTTTTTGTACTGCTGCACCAGCGGCAGCACATACCGCTGTTCGTTCCAGACGGCGCCCGTGAGCAGGAGCGGTAAATAGGGGTACTGTTTCAGGAATTCCTCCACATCGTCCCAGGCACCGAGTTCGCTCGCGGTGGTAATAGTGAGTGTTTTCGTCTTGCTCAAATGCGAGAACAATGGCATGCAATGCCGCCCTTTCCAATCCCACGCGTTGGTTTTGGGATGAATGCTGACGGCCCTTACGTTGTGCTCCGCCATTAATCTCCCCAGTTCCGCGGGTTCGGAGAATTCCCCTGTCTGATGCGGCATCACGTTCCAGATTGGAAACAGGTGCGGATGCGGCTTGATCATCCGGCTCAGTTCCAGGTTGGAATACATCAGATCGTAGTTAACCGACTGCGTATAAGCTACCAATGCTGCTGAAATCGAACACTGGTCCATGTCGTTGAGCAGATCATCCAGTTTCCACTTCTCCGCAGGGTGCTTGTATTTCCGGGGGCCAATGCGGGTAAATCCGTCAAAATAAAGCCTCCCGACTGCGGCATTTGTCACTAACGATGATTCCTGGTTGTCCCTGAAGACCTCCTGACGATGCTGCACAAATCCCGGCGAAATCGCCGCCCCAATACCCAAAACGGCATTGGTTTTCAAAAACTCGCGGCGGCTGAATGGCTGTTCCGACATAATGTATAAGGTTTAAACCTGTGGGGCCCAGTAGGTACAATGTCCTCCGGGATTTACCGGCCCTGTAAAAAGCAGGCAACCGCCGCATTCTTTACCCTCTTTCACCGGTATCCACAGCTTACAGTTATCGCATTGGCTATCGGGAAGGGGCGATTTGTCAGTGTAGCCCAGTGATTTGCGTTTCTGCACGTCGGTCGGGTCTACGCCGGTGAGGTCGCTGCAAGGGTCGGCTGCGGGTGTCGCCGCCTTTGCAGCGGTCGGTTTTTTGGAGCCTGCGCAGGCAAGCAGCCAGGCGGTGCCCCCGGTTGCGCTCCAGGCCAGGCATCGGCGAAAGAAAAGTCTGCGTTGGGCAAGTTTGTTCATATTGTTCTGGTGAAATGCTTTGGGTCGGTGTGCAATTAGTTGATATGCAATGCTTTTTTTACTTCGACAGCCTGCTTTTGAACGGCACTCGAACTATGGTTTTCCAGCTTTTGCAGATTTTTAACTACTGCCTTTTCCGGTTCTTTCTGGTTCGTCGATTTTTTAGCCCCCTTTGAAAGCCCTGTCAGCGCGGCTACTGCCCATTGCGGATCGGAGGCGGCGGGACTGTTGACGGCTTCCAGCAATATGGCCATATCGTTTTTCCCGTTTCTGGCCGCGGCCACATAGCCCAGGTCCTCGATCAGTTTTAATTTCCCGGGCGCTGCCGTACCGAAAAAATTACCTCGGTTGGCGAGTAATTGCACCATTTCAGGCGATGAGCCCGCATTGGAACTAAGCACTGCGAGTCGCCACGACGCATTCTCCGATTTTTTCTCGGCTGCATTTGCCAAAGCAGCAAGGGCGTCCTTTCCGTTGAATTGTCCCGCACTCAGCGCCGCCTGGTAGGCCACTTGCGGTGCGGTATCGTCCATGAGCCGGATGATGTCAGGCAAAAAGGCAGGATATTTTTCGGTCAGGACCAGCGCATGCTCCCGGACACCGGCATGGGCGTCGGTCAGTGCCTTTTTGACAATCGCCTCGTCCAGCCCGCCGAGGGCTTCCAGGGTGTAAATGGCATGCAGGCGAACCCTCGGATCGGCATGCGACCCAGCCATTTGCTGCAATGCAGCCACCACCGATTTGTCCTGTTTTTCTACCAGGATCCGCTGCGCATTCAGGCGCCACCACTGGTTGGGATGTTCGAGCAGCGCGACGAGCTCCGCGGGTTTTTTCGTACGCAGATCGGGCAGGGTAACCGGTCGTTTCGTGCCCTCTTTCGGAAAAATGCGCCAGATCCGGCCAAATTGCTCACCGTTGGCAAAATCCATGTCTTTTTTGAGGTCTTCGGGAATAGACACGGGCGTTTCGATGTGCTGTCGGTACATATCCACGATGTACAGATAGCCGTCGGGGCCGGTCGTCAGGTTTGCCGGGCGGAACCACGGGTCGGTGGAGGCGAGAAACTCCCGGTCTTTTTCGCCGGCGTCGCGGCTGGCGATGAATGCGGGCGAGCCGTCCACGGGTTGAAGTACGTCGCGGTGCACAAGGTTACCTGCCACCTCGCCGGTGAAAATATTGCCTCTAAATGCCTCCGGAAAGCCATCGCCGCCGTAGAATGTGCCTCCCGATGCACCGGTAAAGTGGTCGCGGGCGTATTCGGTAAACCCGGTTTTCAGCGAGTCGTATTTGGCCTGCCGGCGGTCGGAGCGCTGCTGGCGCCAGTAAGGGGTAGCCGATTTCTGGAACATTTCTAGCTCGTGGTCCGAGATGTTCACGTCGCTGCGAAAAGACGGGAGGTAACTATGCCTGTGCAGGTACCGCCAGGAGATCGGCGATTGCTGGATATGCAGGGTATTTTGGGTGTAAAACCGGTGCCCCCATTCGTCCATCGCCAGCCCGAACTGCCCGTTGCCGGATTCTACTTCGAACAGCTTCTTATCCAGCCGGAACCTGAAATTTCCTCCCGCAACGTTCAATGGAGGTGCATCAGGCCGGAGCGGCGAAGTGATCATACCTGCCTGCCCGCTGTTGTTGGCATAAATCCAGTTGTCGACCCCGTAACGCATGCTGGTAATCTGCGCTTCGGAATTTTTGGCAAAAAATCCGGTAAACAGCACTTCACGTGTATCGGCCTTGAAATCGCCGTTTGTATCCCGGAGCAGCAGAATGTCCGGTGCGGCACACACGATGAGCCCGTCTTTGTAGGGCAATACACTGGTGGCGCTGGGCAGGCCGTCGGCAAACACATACGACTGATCGATCTTGCCATCACCATTGGTATCTTTCAGCAAGCGGATTCGTCCTTTGAAACGTCCCGGCTGGGCGTCGTAGGGGTAATCGCCCATTTCCACGACAAATGCATTACCGGAGCCATCAAAAACAAGGTCCACCGGCGAGAGCACATCAGGCTCGGTCGCAAAAGGTTCGATGCTGAATTCGCTGCGGAGCTGGAATGTCGCCGCCGATCCGGCCGGAGAGAGCGCTTCCGCATACCGTTTCTGCGCAAAGGAGTGGATGGAAAGCAGCGCCAGGGCGGATATTGCAAATGGTTTCAGCTGTATCATGCTGGGTAATTGGTTTAGGAAAAAGCTGGATCGTGTACGTGCCCGAATGTTTATCAAGATAAATAGTGATTTCGCGACAAGCAAATCTATAAATAAAGTTTACAAAAATTAAATATTTTAGTTTACAAAAAATTATTACAACTTTGATTGACAATCAGCCGGAATGCAGAATATCATACTGTTTGGCTGAATGGAAGTTTCTCATAACCTTATCTGTATCCCATCAGGCCCATTCCGGTGAATGTATTCTGTCAACAAAAAGCAAGGAGTTGCGCCGGTTCAATCCGGCGTGTAGCGTATGTATTGAACTTTATTTGCGCCTTGCTAGCCGCTACTCCGCTCCGCGTGTCAGGCCAGCGGATAACCACAAGTCCGGCCCGCGACAGCCTCGTAATCCCGCCGTTCCAACCAGTTCCGGAGCGCAGCCCCGGTTTCCCGCTTAAAAACGCCCGGATGATTTACCGGGAAGCGGATATCGTGAAAGCCCGCACAAACCTGGACCGGTACGAGGAAGCCCGAAAAGTCCGCGACCGCATACTGAAAGCCGCAGACGCCTGGCTGGCCCGCAGCGACTCGGCCATCATTGCGCTTATGCCCGATGCACGCGTACCCCGCGCGTTCGACCTCAACCCCAAAGGCAGTCCCGTGCATGGGGATACGGTGTTTAAAGTGGGCGGTTTTTATCCATGGATCGTGGACCCCGACCACCCCTTGCAAGTGAAATCCCCGATCGACGGCCAGGTCTTTCCCTCCAATGACTACCTGGCTTATTACAAAAGCGATTTTAAGGACAAAACAGGCCTCGACCGGATGTATGCCGATGACGGCTGGGGCTGGATCGCGCCGGACGGCGAGCGGTACTGGTTTGTGGCCTACGCCAACCAATGGATGTGGAAAGGGCACATTGAGCCCGCATTTGCAGACCTTGCCCACGCATACCTGCTCACAGGCGACAAGCGCTATGCCCACAAGGCAGCTGTAATGCTGTACCGGCTGGGGGAGGTGTATCCTTCCATGGACCATGCGAATCAGTCGCGGTACGGCCTGATGGAGAAGATGAAAGGGCACACCTACAATGGCAAAATCCTGAACCTGATCTGGGAAACAAGCCTCATCCAGAATGCCGCCGAAGCGTATGACGCCGTTTGGGACAGCATCGACGGCGACATGGCCCTGCAAAAGGCAACCGGAAAAACAGGCGAACAGATTCGCGGGTTCATCGAAGCCAATGTGCTGGAAGATGCCGTGGACGCCTATATGCAGCGCAAAATTCAGGGTAACTATGGAATGCACCAGATCGCATTGCTGTATATTCTGCTCGCCCGCCAGCATGTGGACACCGGAAAGTACCTGAGGATGCTGGTGGAAGAACCTGGCGAGAGCCGCGTGCAGTCGGGGCTCCGGTATGCATTGTACAATATGATTTTCCGTGACGGCCAGCCCCTCGAAGCGCCGGATTATAACCTGCTTACCGTTCAAAAGATCACCCGCTTTGCCGATATGCTCCGTACGGGCGGTACCGATCTTTTCGGCGAGCCGCGGCTGAGGGCGCTCATCAACAGCCCGTTGGAAATGGTCGCTACCGGGAGGATTACCCCCGGCATCGGAGATAGCGGGTCCGTGATCGGGACGCTCGTGGGGCAGGACCCGGACGTGTACCAGGTCGGGTACGGCGCCTACCGCGACCCGCGCTACATTACCTGGCTGGCGGCCATTGACAAGGTCGGGGCACAGTCGTTCTCGACATTCGAATCACTTTTCCGCGATGTGTTGCCCGCGTCGGCGCCCTTACCCGACAGCCGCGCACTCGCTGCGCGTCCGTCCCATTTGCTGGCCGGCTACGGGATGGGCATCCTCAATAACCGGTCGGACAAAGTCGCATTGACGTTCAACTACGGCCTCAAAGGCACGCATTACCATTGGGATTTCCTGAACTTCGAGCTGTTTGCCCATGGCCGGAAAATGATCCCCGACCTGGGTTACCCCGATGCCATGAACGAATATGTGAAGGAGGTGTACACATGGTCGTTCAATTCGGTGGCGCACAACACGGTAGTGGTAGATGCCCAGCGGCAGGCCGGTAATGTGCCGGGAACATTGCACGATTTCGCGGACGGGAAGTTCGCAAGGTCGATGGATGCTTCTTCCGCTACCTATCCGCAAACGACCGCTTACCGCCGGAACCTCATCATGGTCGATGTCGACAGCCTGTGCAGCTATGCAGTGGACTTTTTCAGGGTAGCAGGCGGACGGCAGCACGACTATGCGTTGCATGGACCGCCGGGAAAAGTGGCAGCAGACGGACAGTGGACCGAAAAGCAGCCCGGCACGCTCGCGGGGTCCGACGTGAACTTCGGGGATATTTACGATGACGCCCGAATGGGCGCAAAAGGTTACCAGGGCAGCTACTGGAATTACAAAGGCTCTGGTTATCAATATCTTTTCAATGTTCAGAAATTGAATGGAGATAGAACTGCCCTCACATACAGCCACGTTTCCGATGCCAGCGCGAAAATCAAAATCCATATTCTGCCGCAGCCCGGTCAGGAAATAGTGATGGCCGATGCCTGGAACAAGCCCCGGGCGAAGAATTACCTGTTGAAATACACGATCGCCAGGCGGAAATCGGTCGGCGAAAAGCCTTTGAAAAGCACTTTTATTGGCATTATGGAGCCCTTCCCGGATAAGCCTTTCATTCGTGCCGTGCGCAAACTCCCGGTAAGCCAGGGGGCCGCGGTGGAAGTGGTCCGGTCGGGAGCTGCGGATGTGGTGATCAGCGATACCACCAATGGCCGCAAAACGGTTGCAGGTTATCACATCACGACCGATGCCCGCGCCGCTGTGGTCAGTTTTGATGGAGCCGGGCAGCCGGTCCGGGTGTTTTTCAGCGGCGGCAGTTATTTGAAAGTCAAAAACAAAACATTTCGTGCGACGACGACGACCGGCATTGTCACACAGGTGGATGCTAAAAACCGGCGGCTGTCGATCAAATTAGAAGGGAGCAGTTTCGAAAAGCCGGCGCCGGGAATGGTTATCCATTTCACCAATGCGCTACGCAAAACGGAACATCCGGTCCGGTCCGCCCAACTCGCCGGAAATGTGCTGACGCTCGAAACTGCCGACGACATCCTGGTGGGTAAAGTGCACACGGTCCGCAATGCCGCCGATTCCCTGGTTACCGACACCAATCTTCCTTTCGCACCCTTGTACATCGGTGCTACTGCGCTCAACGATCGCTTCGAGCCGCTGGGGCTGTTGCGTTCGGTAACGGACCAGGCATTGAAACCCGCAGGGAAATGGGCTGCTATGCCAGCCGACGGGGCCGATGTGTGGCTCTCCAACATCGGCGTGGGAGATCGCGTGCGGATCAGCGCAAAGTTCGAGTGGGAGCGCTGAGCCGCTTGAAGGCCCGCTGCGGCGGCAACGCTTACCGCTCTTAGGCGATTTACAGGAATGTTATTGCTTTTCGGATAGTATTTCAAACGGAAAGCACAGTATACACTGGTAACATCAGGTGCTTTTGCCAGTTACGTGCCCCGTGGGGATTTTTTATATGTATTTTAAAAACAGTATTACAGGAATTTTAACAACGGGCATCATAGCCTTGTGGACATTGGCTGTTTCGGCGCAGAATCCGGAACGCTATGCGCCCGGTGCCGAGCCCGACCGAATTATACTCAACGTTACGGCTGATCCGTCGACTTCGATGGCAGTTAATTGGCGGACCTCCGACCTTGTGTCGGAGGGTTTCGCTGAAATCGCGGTGGCGGAGGCCGACCCACGGTTCGTCTCCAAGGCAAAAAAACTGAAAGCCAGTACACAGAAGCTCGTTTGGGAAAACACCCCCGCGGCCAACTACCATTCAGTGATTTTCGAAAACCTGCAACCTGCCACCAAATATGCCTACCGGGTTGGCGGCGAGCAAGGGTGGAGCGAATGGATCCATTTTTCCACCGCCGCAGGGAGCGGGCAGAAACTGTCATTTATTTATTATGGCGATGTACAGGTGAATATTGCCTCGTTGTGGTCGCGCGTGGCCCGTGAGGCCTACGCGAAGGCGCCGGACGCACGCCTGGCCATTTACGCGGGCGACCTGATCAACAAAGCCAACCGGGATGTAGAATGGGGCGACTGGTTCCGTGGCGGCGGCTTTATCCATTCCATGATCCCCTCATTCCCCACGCCGGGCAACCACGACCATTACGAAACGCCCGAGGGCATTAACACAACTTCCGTATTCTGGCGGCCGCAGTTTACATTGCCCGCCAATGGTCCGAAAGGTTTAGAGGAAACGTGCTACTATGCAGATATTCAAGGAGTAAGGTTTATTTCATTAAACTCGGATCAGGTGGATGTTTCCGAAAAATGGGCACAGGTGCAGAAAGAGTGGCTGGAAGGTATTTTGAAAAATAATCCCAATTTGTGGACCGTCATTACCTTTCACCACCCCGTTTTTTCACCCAAAACCACGCGCGACAACAAGCGCATGCGCGAGACATTCAAGCCGCTGTTCGACCGGTACAAGGTCGATCTGGTGCTGCAAGGCCACGATCATACCTATGCCCGGGGCATGGCCAACATTCCGATGAAGGAAGGCGGGCAATCGGGGACGATGTACGTAGTATCCGTCAGCGGCCCCAAAATGACGGATTCCAATGTAGACCGTGCAGCCTGGATGGACCGTTCCGCCATTTACACGCAGCTTTTCCATGTAGTAAATGTAGAAGGCGGTAAGCTTTCATTTGATACCTACACTGCCACAGGCGAGCTGTACGACGCATTCGACCTGATTAAACAAAAAGGAAAGATCAACCGCATTGCCGAGCGCATTCCGGCCGATGTAGCGGAACGCCGTTAGCAAGCCGGCCACACTGACCAAACCTGACATTTTCCATGAAACGCATCCCTACTTTCGCCTCTTTGTGCCTGGCAGCTGTGTCGTTGCTGCTGGCTTTTCAGCAAGCAGAAGAATTCCCGGCCGAGATCGTCAAATTCAGGGCCGGTCCCGGTAACCCGCTTTTCAAAGGAACGGGCGATAAGAAAACCTGGGACGAAAAAATCCGCGAGCGCGGGTACATCCTGCGCGAGGGGGAGAAATATTACATGTGGTACACCGGCTACACCAAAGCAACCGGCGACAGCATGAAGTACCTGGGCCTGGCCACCTCGGACGACGGTCTGAAATGGACCCGTTACGCGAAGAATCCCATTCACACGACATTATGGGTGGAGGATATGTGCGTGCTCAAAGACGGAAGTACTTATTACATGTTCGCCGAAAGCAAAGACGATATCGCGCATTTGCTCACTTCCACCGACCGCATTCACTGGAACGACCGGGGCGCTATCGACATTCGCCTCCGAAACGGCTCGCCCATCAGCAAAGGGCCCTACGGCACGCCCACGATCTGGAAGGAAAAGGGCACCTGGTACCTGTTTTACGAGCGGAACGACGCCGCGGTGTGGCTCGCTACCAGCAAGGACCTCAAAGTGTGGACGAACGTACAGGACGAACCGGTATTGAACGCAGGCCCGGAAAAATACGACGCATTTGCCGTGGCATTTAACAAGATCATTCAGCACAAGGGCCTTTACTACGCGTATTATCATGCTTCCGCATTCAAAGACTGGCGCGAGTGGACGATGAATGTGGCCGTTTCAAAGGATTTGATCCATTGGAAAAAATACGCCGGTAACCCGATTGTCGGCAACGACTCTTCGAGCGGTTTTCCGGTGTTCGACGGCAAGCAATGGCGGTTTTATACCATGCACCCGGACGTTCGGGTTTACTATCCCGAAAAATAGAATGCCTCTCTATGATTTAAAGCATTGTGACGCTCGTCGCAATGCTTTTTTGTTTAAAACCAGAAAAAAATCTCTTCCATTCGCCACGTTTGAAACGCGTGGTCGTGTCTCTGGTCATGAAATTGCAAAAGCGGGGTTCCGCTCATCTATCAGACACGGTCATGAAGAGATTTTTGTACATCAGTTGTTTCCTGTTGCTCGCTGCATGGCAGTTCGGTTGTTCAAAAAAAGATTCTTTGCATGATCCTGAACCTGAGCCTGTTAAACTAAACAGGGATTCTGTCGAGTTTGCTACCCAATATCCGCTCTATCTCGCTGAGGCGTATCGCTTCAAGGGGAACGACTCCGTGGATATTATCAGGGAAACTCCGGCGTTCGATAATTATCGCAACATCGTCAGCTTGCAATTTTACCACGACCGTGGCAATATCAATTTCTGGTCGATGACTGCCAGTCCGAATACCGAGTTTCCGGGAAAAGCGGACACCTTCTGGATGCAGATCAAGACCAACCAACCTACCGGATTAGAAGCGGCGTGGGATGACGAAAAGGGCACCCTGGTGGTGGAGAGCAAGAGGGCCAGCGTATATTTGCCCATGATCGCGTTAGGCAAAAAGGCCTACCTGGAAACCTCGACGTTCAAACATTACCGTACCTGGCAGGAGGCGCAGGCCGCGGCGGTGAAGCCGCGCATGGTATTTAGTTACGACGATGAAGACCCTAAACTGGGCAAAGTAACTTATAAAATTACTTTGAAGCCGCTCTATCAGTACTACCGTGGTGAGGATGACCTGAATTATGCGAAATTTGTAACATTCTAAACAAATCGGCTGTGAAACGACCTTTTTCGATCCTGTTGATTCTGATGATGGCGGCGCTGGCACTGTTCCAAACCGGCTGTGATAAGGAAAATAATGACCAGCCGGATCCCAAACCGGAGCCGGTGCGGCTCGACCGGGACACCGTTTCATCCTGGCTCGGGAGGAGCTCGTTTTATATCACCGATGCCTGGCGCGTTTCGGGTAAAGATTCGGTAGACATGTTTCAGGAAGACACGCTGCTGCGGCTTTATACCAATGCCGTATTTCTGAACTTCTACATCAGCAAAGGCAACGGTGAGATCATGTTTCACGGCGGCGGCAGCCCCATTCCCAATACGGAAATGCCTGGTAATGCACTGACATTCAGTTTGAATATCCGCATTTTTCTGCCTACGCAAATGAGTTTGAAATGGGATGAGGAACGGGGCACGCTGGGCGTCGAGACACGCGGCACCACGAGCTATCTCCCGATGATGGTGCCGGGCAAAAAAGGTTACCTCGACCCGGGAAGTTTCAATGTGAAAATGTCAATGGAACAAGCGAAAGCTTCCGCTGTCAAACCCAGTATGCGGTTCATTTACGACGACGACGATCCGAAGCTGGGCAAGGTCACCTATAAAATCACCATGAAACCGATGTACCAGTACTACCGCGAACCCGGCCAGCAGACCAGCGCTAAATTTGTGGTATTTCAATAATAGATTGATAGTGAACAATATGAAACCCTTTGCTGTGATTATCGTTTTGGCTATGGTACTTGCAGGTTGCAATGACCTGAACGACCTTCGTCCCGTCGACCCGGGAAAGGAGATACCTGAGGCGGCGGTAAAAGTGGTGAAAGCCAAATTCCCGAATGCCGAGGAGCTGGTTTTCAAGCCGATACTCGAAGACAAGATTTGGGAAGTGAAATTGAAATCGGATGCCGACCGTTACACTTCGCTGGTGGATTATGGTAAAATGTGGGAAACATTCCGGGTTATGCCAGGAAACATTCCGACCGCATTAACTGAGTCCCTTCCGAAAACTGCGTTTGGAGATGGAACACTGTCTTCTTATTCTACGGCCTACTATGCCACCACGGCCGGCAATAAACTTATTTACAATTACAGAGGAGAGAATTATTCTTTCGAATGGGCAGGCGTCTACCCCAATGCCAACAGCTCGGCCACCTTTGATCAGGTCCTCTACCGGATCACCACCTATGAAATCGCCGATCTGCCGGCTTCCGTGAAGGATACGATACAAGCCATGCCGGAAGCAGGATTTATGATGGGTAGCACCTGGGTCCGGCTGGATGACAAGAAGCACTATTACGTATTTGCCCGACAGAAGATGGGCAGCCAGCTCGAAACGGTTGCGATGCTATTCGACGACAAGGGAAAACTCCGGTGGAGCAGCACGTTTTTTTCCACCTCGGGGATGATTAATGCCAACTCGAATATGGAACAAGTGCCGGCCGGGATCAAACAGTACCTCGATAGTGCCCCCGAGCTTGCGGGTTATGAGATTGAAAAGAAGCTGATCAACAACGTGAACGGGCTAACGAGCTACTATATCACTGTTACAGTGGGCGGCGTTTCCCGGTGTGCGTTTTTCTTCGACAAAGACTACAATATGCTGCATAAAACATACAGTGTATTATTATATAAATAAATAGGAATTAAGTAAGTTTAAGTTACTTCCGAGCCAACGTTCCCTTGATGAAATTCTTTCTCTCAAAAAAATACGATAGCCTTACCAGCCTCGTGAAAGCTTGCCAAAAGCAGGACCCGAGGGCGCAGACCGTATTTTATGAGCGATACAAAGCCCGGATGACGGGGATCTGCCGCCGCTATGCGCGGACAGTAGCCGAGGCGGACGACATTTTTCAGGACGCATTCGTAAGGATTTTCAATAGTATCAATGATTTGAAAGAGCCCGAAGCCGCAGACGGCTGGGTGAAAGTGACGGTGATCCGGACGGCCATCAATTATTACAACCGCACGACCCGGCAACAGGAACTGCACAGCCCGCTCGATAGCGTGGAATGGCAGGTGGAGTCGGACGATTACGTGCGGATGATAGACCAGATGAATGTCCGCGACCTGCTCGATCTCATCAACGAGTTACCCGATAAATACAGGACGGTGATCAACCTGCACCTGATCGACGGCTATACACACACCGAAATTGGTGAAATGCTGTCCATGTCCGACGCCACGGCCCGGTCGCAGTTCATGAGAGGACGTAACCTGCTAATGAAAAAATTGGAACTAAAAGGAATAGTGCATCATGAAAACTTCTGAGGACAAATTAAACGAAGCACTACGCGACGTCCTCAAACGCAAGTTTGATGACTATGAGGAACAGCCCAACCCGGCAGCGCTCGATCGCATCCGTACACGCGTGAAACCTGCGCGTCCGGGAAGGTATTGGTGGTTCACCGGTGCGCTGGTGCTGCTTTCCGTTTCGGGAGTGCTGCTTAGCCGATATGCCGGTGACTACGGCACGCAGCCTGCTACGCCTGTGAAAACAGTGACGCATACCATCGCGGAATCATCCCCGATGCGGCCGGACAATGGAAAACTTGCGGAGCAGCCGGCGAAAGTTTCCGGTGCGGCGGCAGAATATCCGGCCGAGGCATTGTCATTGAAACCAGCCGAAAAAAAACCTGATTGGAAGCGCAAAAAAGTAGTTGAAAATGTATTTGTGAATGACCTGGCTAGCAAAGCAGCAACGAAAGTACAACGCGGGCACTCCGGTACCGTTACGGGCGCCACTGTAAACCGGAATAGCGGATTGCCGCCGGTGATCGCAAACCGGTCAGGGGAGGCGCAGGGAGGTTCAGGTACGGCGAAAGCGAATGGGGTGGCAGCTTCCGGACATGTTTCGGAAGGAATGGAAACTGCTTTTGCAGAAGAAATAGCCGTGCATACAGACTCAGCGGTGAATAGTGCACTGCCGCTCGAAGAACTTGCGGCGATGCCTTTGAAAGGCACACAAATTCCGCTCCATTTGCGGAGCGTGGTCACACCTGCCTACAAGCCAGCCAAAGTGATCGTGACCAATCCGGCGCGCATTGCCTGGCTTTTCAATGCGTCGGCATTACATTCTTACCAGATCCTGACCGTGCCGTCCTCGGCCGCGAATGATTTTCAGAATTTCAGCTTCCCGTCATTATTTACGGCGAGGTCCCTGGGCTACAAGTTCAGCGGCGGCGTGGAAAGGAACGGGTTGCAACTGCAACTGCATTTCAGCAGTTTCCGGCAGACCTATTCGTATGAAGTCGCCAATAACAACTACCTCGTCAAGCCGGATGGCAACGGACAATACCACACGGTACGCCAGGGCGACCGGATCGAGGAGAACCGGAAGTTTTCCATGCTCGGCATTGGCGTCACCCGTCAAATACGCTGGGGACATTCGCCTGTCAGCCGGTTTTACGCGGCGTTCGGAGCAGAATATTCACATGATTTTAATAGCAGCCAGAGCCTCGGGTGGGTCAGCCTGGGATTGGGCAAACAATTTGCTGTGAGCCGCAGTACCGCATTCAGTATCGGACCTTATGCCGAGTTCAGCCCGGTGAAGGTCAAAGGCGTCGCAAACCCGTTCTACTATCAGCCGTACCGCGTGGGAATTTCGGCGGGGCTTCGTTTCGTAAGACCCTGAACCGCCCACAGGTCAAGTCCCGGCAACCACACTGCCGGGACTTTTTCATGCCCGAAACTTTTTCTCCAACCATTTCATTTCGATGTGATTAAAAAATCCCTACATTTACGGGCACGTGCCCGTAAATGTCACCTGACTATTCCCAAACCATACCCTAACCAACCATGTCCCAACCAGCAACCACAAGAAGAGACTTCCTCGCAACCGGCCTTGCCGCGATGGCAGGAGCAGGGCTTTCGGCCGCATTCACCCCGGTATTGGGCAGAGCCGTGCGCCCGGCCGACAAAATACGGCTGGGCCTTATCGGTACCGGTTCCCGGGGAGCCGGGCTGGCGACGCTCATCCGTGAAATGCCCGATTATGAGCTCATCGCCTGCTGCGATATCATCCCTGAAAACCTGCAAAAGGGCCTCAGCCTGGCCGCTAAAAATGCGAAAGGCTATTCCGACTACCGCAAGCTCCTCGACGACAAATCGATCGACGCCGTGGTGATTGCGACGCCGCTTTACCTGCATTATCCGATGGCCGTAGCCGCATTGCAGGCCGGGAAGCACATTTACCTGGAAAAATCCATGACGTATGACATCCCGCAGGCGATCGACCTGGTCAAAAAAGTGAAGGCTTCCGGGCTTGTGTTCCAGATCGGTTACCAATACCGGTACTACGGCCTTTATCACCGCGTCAAGGAAATCATGAAGGAAAACTGGCTGGGCAGGATCACGCATTTCGAATGCCAGTACAACCGCAATTCGAACTGGCGGTTCCCTGTGAAAGACCCGAAAATGGAACGGGCGATCAACTGGCGGATGTACCGCGAGTACTGCGGCGGCCCGCTGTCGGAGCTTTGCGCGCACGAGATCGACGTCGTGAATTACCTCACCGACAGCCGCCCTGTGAAAGTGGTCGGACTGGGTGGTATCAATTACTGGAAGGATGGACGGGATACTTACGACAACATCCGCACGGTGTACGACTACCCGAACGGCGTGAAAGCGAGCGTAACGTCGGTACTTTCCAATGCGTATAATGGTTACAGCATTCGCATCCTGGGCGATAAGGCAACTGTGGAGATCCTTCGGGACAAGGCGCTCATTTATCCGGAAATTACCAACAATCCGAAGGGCGTGGTCGACGGTGTCACAGGCGCTACCATCGCTGTTACGACCCAGGGCAAAGGGGTGGAAGTGAAGTTCGGGAAGCCTGGCGAGGCGGACCTCGAACCAACCGTATTTGCCCTCAAAGACTTTGGCGAATGCGTAAGGAATAAGAAAGAGCCCATTTCGAACGTGGAAACCGGCCGCGACGGTTCCATTGCCATTCATATGGGCAATGCCGCAGCCGACACCGAAAAAGTTCAGTACTGGAAACCCGAATACTCGGCGTGATGAAAAAACCATGGCATAGGCTGGCGGCAGGTGTAATCGGACTTGTGCTGAGCGCATTGAACCTGCCGGAAGTTCCTGAAACCTACCGGATCACCGGCGAGGCGCAGGGCACTACCTATGCCGTTACCTACTATGCCAATCGCGAATGGGTGGACAGGCAGCAGATTGACAGCATTTTCAAAAGCCTGGATGCGTCGCTTTCCATTTACCAGTCCGGGTCGCTGATCAGCCGGTTCAATGCCTCGGAAAAAGGTATTGAAATGGACAAGCACCTTATGAATGTGGTCAACAGGTCCATGCAGATTTACCGCGAAACGCGGGGGTTATCCGACATTACCGTGTATCCGCTGGTACGGGCATGGGGATTCGGGACGAAAGCGGCGGATGCCCTGCCCGACAGTGCTGCCATCCGGCGCCTGCTCACTTGTGTAGGATCGGATAAGTTGAAAATTAGCCACCAAAACCTTCTGAAAACCAGCCCCTGCGTGCAAATAGATGTGAATGGCATCGCGCAGGGCTATTCGGTGGACGTGATCGCCGACTTCCTTGAAGGGCGTGGGATCGGGAACTACATGGTGGAGGTGGGAGGGGAGATCCGCACCAAAGGCGGCAAACTGCCGGGCAATGAGCCGATGAACATCGGCATTGAAACCCCGTCGGCCACGGAGTTCGACGCCCCGGCTATCCGGGCGGTCATCACCATTGGCGACGGCGCCGTGACCACTTCCGGCAGCTACCGCAATTTCCGCGAATCCGGCGGGTTGCGGCTCTCGCATATCATCGATCCCCAAACCGGCTTCCCCGTGCAGCGCGAGATCATCAGCGCAACCGTAGTGGCACCCGACGCGATCACTGCCGACGGCTTCGACAACGCGCTGCTCGCCGCAGGCATCGACGGGGCGTTTGAAATACTCCGTACCCACCCTGAAATGCAGGCCTACCTGATTTACAAGAAGACGGACGGAACGGTGGCCGACACGGCTTCCGCAGGATTCGGGAAATATCTGGTGCCGTAAATGCGCATCCAACATCCTCTAACCCATCCGTTTTCGGGCATTGATTTACTTCGAGAACGTTATCGCTACTATTTCCGGCGATTTGCGTGGATACCTATTAAATTCCTTGTAACATTGTTATAAGCCAAAATTAAATACTGCCTGGTGCCGGAATTGCACCATAAATGACTTCGCTGCCGCATAGCGAAGCAGGGTTCGTCGCGCCCGGATTCTGGCTTGCCACCCTCGGAAAATTCATTTTTTATTTCCTAACCATAATCTTATGCATGTAAAACTACCTACCCATCCATGGGCCCGAATTTTCGTCCTGCTGGCATGCCTCAGCCCGCTGTGGCTGCACGGGCAGGCCCTCAGGGATGTTACCGGTGTGATCACCGACAGTTTGAGCAAACAGGGCCTGCCCGGCGTGACCGTCGTGGTAAAAGGCACGCAGCGGGGCACCACCACCGACGCCGAAGGCCGGTATGCCGTGCAGGCAACCGCTTCGGATGTGCTGACATTCAGTTATGTAGGTTATCTGACGAAAGAACTGGCGGTCGGAAACCAGTCGGTGATCGAGGTGACGCTGCAACCAAGTACCAATGCGCTCGACGAACTGGTCGTGGTCGGCTATGGCACCATGAAGAAGAGCGACCTGACCGGTGCCGTGATCCGTATCGATTCGAAGACATTCAAAAACCAGCCCATGACCCAGCTGACCGATATGCTGACGGGTACCGTGGCCGGTTTCAATGCCAACCAGTCGACTTCCGCAGCTGGTGGAAGCTCGCTGCAAATCCGCGGCCCCAAGTCGTTGACGGCCAATTCCAGTCCGATGGTGGTCATGGACGGCGTGATCTTCAACGGGAGTATCGCCGATATTAACCCGGCCGACATCGAAACGATGGACATTCTCAAAGATGCCAGCTCAGCTGCCGTCTTCGGTGCACGGGCTGCGGGAGGCGTGATTCTGATCACCACTAAAAAGGGCGTTACGGGCAAGCCCGTGATCAACGTGTCGGCCAATGTGGGCACTGCGCAAACCGCCAACGATTTCAAGCCATTTGATAAAGACGGCTACCTGACATTCCGCCGGGACCTGCTTCGCGCTACCAATCCCGACCGTCCCTCTTTTTACTATGACAATCCGGGTACGCTACCGGCAGGTGTTTCGCTGGAACAGTGGCGTACCGCGAGCAACAATCCGCAGGCCGACAACACCCAGGAATGGCTCAGCCGCCTGCGATTTTTCCCGATCGAAACTGAAAATTACCTGGCTGGCAAGACCGTGGACTGGTATAAGGAGGTGATCCGGACTGGCTTGCGGCAGAACTACGATGTGAGCATTGGCGGAGGTTCGCAGAATGTCACCTATTACTGGTCGCTGGGCTACCAGAACAACGAGGGGATATTGCGGGGAGACAAATTTTCAACCATCCGTTCTCGCCTCAATGTGGATTTCAAGGTGACCGACTGGCTCAATGTGGGCGTGAACAGCCAGTTTGCCGATCGCGACGAGAGTACCGTCCCCGCAAATCTGGCGCAAATGTTTATCATGAGCCCCTACGGCTCGATGTTCGACGAGAACGGAAATGCGATGTGGTATCCCAACAGTTTCGCGGTTGCCAATCCGCTGATCAATTACTATGGACAGGAACGTATGAAGAAGGTGAACACGCTGTTTGCCTCACTCTACGGTAAAATCAAGCTTCCTTTCGGATTCGACTACAAGATATCCTTCCAGCCAAGGTATGAGGCTTCTAAGGACTATAATTTCTGGTCGTCCAACACGCTCGAAGGCGGCTCCACGCGCTCGGGCGGGTACAGCACGCGTGCGGACGCGTCTACCTACGAGTACATTCTCGACAACCTTCTGCATTGGAACAAGCAGTTTGGGGTACATCAGTTCGACGTCACGTTGCTGTACAGCGCTGAGCGTAACCGCGGCTGGTACTCCAAAATCGCCAACCAGGGTTTCGTACCGAACCAGAACCTGGGCTTCCACGGCATGCAGTATGGCACCAGTCCGGCGATGGAGACGAACGATACGCAGATTACCGGCGATGCGGCCATGGCGAGGCTCAATTACACCTTGTTCGATAAATACCTGATCACGGCCTCGGTCCGCCGCGACGGCTTTTCTGCATTCGGTACCAAACAACCGAGGGCGGTTTTCCCGGCGGCTGCGGTGGCCTGGAAAATTTCGGAGGAGAAGTTCTTTCACATCGATTTCGTGAGCCAGATGAAGCTCCGGCTGTCGTGGGGCGTGAATGGCAACCGCGACATCGGGGCGTACTCGGCGCTGGCGCAGCTGCTTTCGGCCATGTATTACGACGGTACCAATGTGCAGGTGGGCGTTTACAACACCTCGCTCGCGAACCCGAACCTGGTTTGGGAGAAAACAAAGTCCATTAACCTCGGTATGGACCTGAGTATGCTCAAAAACCGCATCGACCTAAGCCTGGAATACTACGATATGACCACCACCGACCTGCTGATGAAGCGGCTTTTGCCTGAAATCACGGGTTTCAAGGACATTACCACCAACCTGGGGCTGCTGGGTAACAAGGGTTTTGAAATGACCATTAACACCATCAACACCGAGCAGGCCAATTTCTCCTGGCGCAGCGGGCTTGTTTTTTCTCTTAACAGAAACAAAATCAAGCACTTGTTCGGGGATTATAAGGAAGAAACGGTGGATGGCAAAACCGTACGCACCGAGTTGCCGGATTATTCCAACGAATGGTTCCCCGGCCAGGCGATCGACCGCGTGTGGAATTACAATGTGACGGGCATCTGGCAGACGGCAGAAAAGGATGCGGCGGCGGTTTACAAATTGCAGCCGGGGGATTTCAAAGCCGTGGATGTGGACGGTAATGGCAAATACGAGGCGCTGGTCGACAAGCAGTTTATCGGCTACCGCCAGCCGCGCTTCCGCATTGGTCTGCGCAACGAGTTTACATTTTTCAAAAACTTCACCGCCAGTGTATTCCTGCGCAGCGAACTGGGCCATATGGCACCGTTCGCGGAAGGCTTGCGTACGGGCGGCTCGGATACCTACGACCGCCGCAATACCAACGATTTTCCCTACTGGACGCCGGACAACCCGACGAACGAATATGCCCGCCTGAATACCAATACCAATGTGTTCGGGGGCGGTATTAAGGTGTATAAAAAGCTGTCGTTCCTCCGTGTGCAGGATTTGAATGTGGGCTATTCGGTACCCTCCGGAATTGCTAAAAAATTGAAGGTGAACAGCCTGCGCGTATTCGCTTCGGCCCGTAATGTGCTCACTTTTACAAAATGGCCCGGCTGGGACCCCGAAGCCTGGGATAGCGACGGCAATAATGTGCCGATGCCGAAGAATTTCACGGTGGGCCTGAACCTTTCATTATAACCAGCTTCAAAAATCGCAAGATGAAAACCTTTAAATACCTCATACTGTTTGCATTGCTGCTCAGCCAGACGGCATGTGACAAGGATTGGCTGAAACCGGAGCCCCTGTCATTCTTCAGTCCGGAAAATGTGTTTGTCGACAAAGCCGGCATGGAGGCGCTGCTCATTACGATGCGCAAAGACCTTAAAAACGAGAGTACGGGCACCATGCCCAACCTGACGATGGAATTCGCAGCCTCCGACCTGGCGTCGCCGTGGTCGCAGCTGGATTTTTACAATCTCACGCCCAACACCGACCAGTACTACCGGTTCCTGGCCATGTTCACGGTGATGTATTCTTCGATCAAAAACTGCAATGTGCTCATTACCAGGATTGATGATATCAAATGGAATTCGGATCAGGAGCGCAATGCGATCCTGGCCGAAGCGCTCTGGCACCGTGCTTACTGGTACTACCGCCTGGTAAACTCCTACGGCGATGTGCCGTTTCTGGGAGGTGAGATCCAGGAGGCGAAACTGGATTTTCAGACCCACAGCCGCTGGACGATCCTGGAAAAGATTAAAGCCGATGTGGAATTTGCTGCGGAATGGCTGCCGGCCACTGCCAAGCCGGGCGTGATCACCAAAGGTGCGGCCAACCATTTGCTGACAAAAATTTACCTGGCCAATCTCGAATACGACAAGGCCATCGAGGCAGCGAACAAAGTGATCAACGGCCCCTACACATTAATGGCCCAGCGCTTCGGTATCGATGCTACAAAAGGCGTCCGGAACCTGATCTGGGATTTGCACCGGCCCAAAAATTTCAGCATTGCCCAGAATACCGAGACTATTCTCGCTGCCATCGACCGGTATGAAGCACCGCCCGCAGCGCGTTCTGTGGGGCTTTACACCATGCGGCTCTACAACTGCCAGTGGTTCCAGCCGCAGGTGCTCGACAGCCAGGGCAAACCGGGCATGGTGGCCAGCGGGCCGATGTACGATTCGCTGGGCAGAGGTAATGCAAACATCAGATTGACGGGCTTTTACCAGTATGATATCTGGTCGTACAAAGGAGCGAACTGGCGCAATACCACCGATCTGCGCCGCGCCGACATCAACTGGGTGGACATTCATGAATTGAAATACAACAATCCGGCGTCGGCCGATTTCGGTAAGCCGATCAACACCAAATTCCTGGCCGCGCAGGTGGATACGTTCAAGCACGTGTACGCGATGCCGCATTACATTATGTACAACCCGCAGGACGATCCCAAAGCGACACCCATGGGCGGCAATGGAGACTGGTACATTTTCCGGCTTGCCGAAACTTACCTGCTGCGTGCAGAGGCCTATTTCTGGAAAAACCAACCGGCATTGGCTGCAGACGATATCAACAAGGTACGCCAGCGCGCCCAGGCGCTGCCTGTCACGGCAGGGGAGGTCAGTATCGATTTCATCCTCCATGAGCGGGCACGCGAACTATTTGCCGAGGAGCCCCGCCATTCGGAACTGGTCCGCATTTCCTACATCATGGCCAAAGCCGGCCTGAATGGTTACAGTCTTACCAATTTCAGTGAAAAGAACTACTATTTCGATCGGGTGATGCGGTACAACAATACCTACGAGAAGAAGATCCAGCTGCTGGGTAATACGGCCAATATGGCGCCATTCCACGTACTGTGGCCCATTCCGTCGCTGGTGATCACTGCCAACACGAAGGGGGTGATCAACCAGAACATCGGCTACGACGGGGCCAACCGCAACGTTCCGCCGCTGACGAAGATTGAGTAAGGTTGACAAGCAAAACGGGCCGCAGCTCTGTGCTGCGGCCCGTTTTGAAACTTCTGGTGAATTTATTTCAATAGTACACCGCTTTTTTTGAAATATAGAGGGTGCCCGACGCGTCCTTTTCGTCGCAAAGTTTTACATACCCTTTCTGATCGCAAAGCGGCGCAGAGCCGGCTACATATAACCGGGATTTGGCATCGAAATGGACGGTGTTGAGCACATGAAGCTGCGGCAGGCCAATCTGGCGTCCGCTTTCACCCTTAACGCCCAGGTCTTCTACGCTGCCATCGGGATGGAACACACGGTCGATGCTGAAACGGTTGCCATTGCCCGAGTACGCATAATTGAGCGGAACCTTCACTTCATCCAGCGTCAACCGGGCCGGGAGCGCTTCCCAGTGTGCTCCGCCATTCACGCTGAAATAGTAAGGGCGGATCGCGTAGCGGTTGCCCGGGTCGGCGCTGCTCTTGGTTTCTGTATCGAGCACGAAAAGCGTATCGTTGCGCGCCACGAATCCGGCCAGGCCGATGTTGTTCTGGTAGTCTGCCTGTGTCCAGGTTTTGCCTTTGTCTCCGGTGTAATAGATGCGGAACCGGTCGGTGATGAGCAATGTGCCGTCAATATCGCCGTAAACGGCCTGTATTTCACGGTTTTGGGGAGCGCGCAATATGTACCAGTCTTCGTCTTCGGCCATTGTCCCCGGCCCGGGTACGTCCTTGTCATGGCGGCACGCTATGAATGCCAGCAAGGAGAACAACATAGTCAATGTTTTTTTCATGGATAACAGGTCAGTGCAAGGTTTGTATCGGTTACAAATTAAGCACTAACCTGCTATCGCCCATTTTTTTCAATGTGAATTAATTGTGAATTTTAGCTCACTCCCCGGCCAGCCGCTGCAGATCCGAGTGGGTCAAGCGGTAATTGAGCTGCGCCGCGAGCAGATCGGCCTCGGCTTTCGCCAGCAGCGAGCGCGTGTTGAGGATATCCGCTTCGAGGTTCAGCCCCGACGCCTGCCTGTCGGTTTGCACTTTCAGCTCTTCTGTGCGGTATTGCACGGCCTTCTCGGCCACGGCTATGAGCGCAGTGGCTTGGGTGAGTTTGCGGTGCGTTTTGGAAACATCGTTTTTGACCTGGTTTTGCGTGTTAATCAGATTCTCCCGTGCCTGCTGGCTCAGGAAATGGCGCTGGCGGATCACCTGTTTGTTGGCGAAAAGGTCCTGGATATTCCATTTGAACTGCGCCCCGACGAACGGGTTGTTGTTCGGGAAAAGCAGGTTGCCGGTTTGGTAGGAATACCCGGCCACAAGGCCAATGTCAGGCAGATTGCCCTGCTCGGCTGCCCGGATCGCCTTTTGAGTTTTGATTTCCGTCAGGCTCGCGATTTTGATGTCGTTGTTGGCCGTGGCAGCATTTGATAAATAGGAGTTCAACGGGCCGGCAGCAGCAATGGCACCCGCATCAAGTACCGGAGCGAGTGCAATGCTATCGGTGTCGATACCCGTCAGCTGTTTCAGATCGGCCGTGTAATCTTCCGTCTGAATACGGAGTTTCAGCAGATTCTGCTCCTCGTCGGCGATATTCGCCTGGAGACCTGCTTTATTGACGTCGATGGTCTTACCGGAAAGCAATGCACTTTCCACATCGTACAGCCGCATCTGTGCGAGCCTGATCTTCGCATTTGCCTCCTCCTGCTGCTTTTGGGTGATCAGCAAGCCGTAATATAATTTTTCGATCGCCTGCCTGATCTGCAATGCTGCTTTCGATTGCTCCTGGCGTGCCAGTTCGGCGTCGGTTTTAGCCACTTCGATGCCGGTCCTGATTTTTCCAAGTTGGGTAATGGGCTGGTAGAGCGTTACACCCGCATTGAAATTGTGGTGTTTACCCAAAGGAAATGTCTTCGCTTCGTTCGGCAATGCCACCGTCGTTCCGCCGAGCGGTAATGCACCGAAAGAGCCCTGCTCGATCACCAGCTGTCCGAGATTGGCGTTGTACTGGTAAGAAGAGCTCACCGACGCGACTGGATATCGTTTGATCGCGTCTTCGGCCACTTTTGCCTCCTTTTCTGATACCTGCAATTTGCGGACATTCAGTAAATGGTTGTTCTGCAATGCAAGGTCCACGGCCTGTTCGAGCGTGAGCGGCTGCTGCGCGTGCGAGGGAGCGGGCGCGAGGGTGCCCGCCAGCAGTGTGAGTATCGGGAATATCAGCTTAGTTTTCATGGTGTTCAGCAACAGGTGTTACCATCAGGTCTTTTTTGTCATGCGGTTTGATCATCGCGATGTACAGCACCGGCACGGTGAGCAATGCCATCACCATCGACCAGATCACGCCTACGGCGATCACGCTCGCGAGCGGGCTCCACATCGGCGAACCGGAGAGGATCATCGGCAGCACGCCGATCGCCGCGGCCATGGCTGTAAGGAATATCGGTCGCAGGCGGCGCTTGCCGGACTCGATGGCGGCGGTACGGATGTCCATGCCGTGCCCGAGCAGCTCATTGGTATGGTCCACGAGGATGATCGCATTCCTCACTACAATGCCCGAAAGGCTGATCAGCCCCACAAAGGCTGTGAAACCGAAGTTGTTGTGGGTAATGTAGAGGCCCACCAGTGCGCCGAAAAGGCTGAGCGGGATCGTGAGCATCACCAGTGCCGCTTCTTTGAGGCTGCGGAACTGGAACAGCAGGATGAAGAATATCAGTACCAGGCTGATCATCAGCACGACGATCATCTGGCTGAATGTCTCATTCTTGTTGAACTGCTCGCCGCCGTATTCGATCCGGTAGCCAGCGGGCAGTGGTATGTCGGCGATCTTGTCTTTCACCGCTTTTACCAGGTCGGCCGGGAGCACGCCGTCTTCGGTTTCACTCAGGATCGTGAGCGTCCGAACGCCGTTGCGGTGCATGATTTTGCCCGTTTGCCACTGCGGTTTCAGGTCCGCGATCTGGCGCAGGGGCACGTTGGCGTCGGTCACGGGAGAGGCCAGATAAATGTTTTCGAGATTGTCGGACGACTGGCGGTTCCGTTCGTCGAGGCGGAACACGATATCGAGCGGGTTGTTGCCTTCGTACATCGTCGACACCGGGGCGCCGTTGAAACCCGTGTATACCATTTGCGAAATGCTGCCGGTAGTAAAGCCCAGTTTGTTGGCTTCGTCTTTGAGTTGAATGCTGATGCCGTAGTAATCTTCACGGAAATCGGGGCGGACCATGGCGCTGCCCTGTGCATTTTTGAGAATGTCCTGGACCTGCAAACCGATCGCTTTCAGGCGCGCCACGTCATCGCCCACAATGCGTACTTCCACGGGCGACTTGTATGGCGATCCTTGCTGCATCAGTTTGACCTGGGGAGATCCTTCGGGTATCAATGCGGCTACTTTGCCTTCGAGCTCGTGTGCGAATGCTTCGGCGGTTTTTTCGTCGGTAGTGTTGATCAGGATTTGTGCGTAGTTGGTCACCGGTACTTCGGGGGAGAAGTTATAGTAAAATCTCGGCGCGCTGGTGCCGGTGAACGTCGCATAGGAGGTTACCCGCGGATCGCCTTTCACGAGTTGCTCCGCTTTCAGGATCGCCTCGCTGGTTTTATCGAGTTTGGTACCCGTGGGCATCCATAATTCTATGACAAACTGATTGCGTTCCGCAGCAGGGAAGAATTTCTGTTTGATTCCCTGGTATACAAACAATGAGAGTACCACGGTGAGCAAGCTTACGCCGATGGTGATGGCCGAATGCCGGACGCACCATTCAAGTGCGGCATTGTAGCCGTTCTGCATGCGGTCGAGCAGGGTAATGCGTTTCTTTTTTTTAGTTTCTTCCGCGCTGTGGTCGTGAAGGCCTTTTTTGATGAAGGTGTAGCAAAGCAAGGGCGTCAGGATCATCGCCACGATAAACGAGGCAGCCAGGGCAATGGCTACGGTGACCGGCAATGCGTGGATAAACTCGCCTACCGAGCCGGTAAGAATGACCATCGGCATGAACGAGGCGATAATGGTGACCGTAGCAGCCAAAACCGGGATCACGAGGTCGGTCGCGCTGCGCCAAGCGGCTGTCCAGCGGTCAATCCCCTCGTCGAGCAGCTCCACATAATTATCGGCGATCACGATGGCGTCGTCCACAACCATTCCCAGTACCACGATCAGTGCGGCGAGCGATACCTGGTGCAGCTCGATGCCGAATGCATTGAGTAATGCGAATGTAACGGCAATAGTCATCGGAATGGCCATCGCCGCCACGGCGGCAATGCGTATCGGCAGGAGCAGGATCACCACGATCACGACCGAGAATATGGCCAGGAAGAACTCGCGGATGAAATGCGTGATGTTTTCGTCGACCAGTTTCGGCTGGTTGACGATGGTAGTCAGTTTCACATCCGAGGGCAGCATTTTTTCGACATCGGCGATTTTGGCATTTACTTCCTCGCCGAACCTGACGATGTTGTTCCCTTCCTGCATCTGTATCGCGAGCATCATCGCATTGTTGCCGTTCACAGTGGTTTTACTGGTAGGTTCGGCATACTCGCGGTTAACCTGCGCAATGTCTCCGAGCCGGATCAGCTCGCCGGTCTTCGATGCGCCTACGATCTGGCTGGCAATTTCATTTTCGGTATTGTAGTATCCCGACGTGTACAGTGGCGTCTGGGTCGTTGCGGTTTTGATATCCCCTGTCGGTCCGATCACATTCTGCGATTGCAAAACCTGCATGACGGAAGACAGCTTGACATTATATTGAGAAAGCTTCTCGGAGCTCGAAGTGACGGTGATCTGCTCTTTCTGCTCACCGATGCGCTTGATCTTCGAAACCGATTTGACGGTACGGAGCACGTCTTCCAGTTTTTGGGTATAATCTTTCAGCTGGGCGTAGGTGGCCTTGTTGCTTTCGATACCGATTACCAATGCTTCGGTGTCGCCGAAATCGGAATTCACGATCGGGCCGCGGACTCCTTTGGGGAAGTCGACCTGGCGGGCGACGAGCAGCTGGTGGCGCAGCTTACTCCAAAATACATCCGGGTTCTTCACGTTTTCGCCCAGCTCGACATTCACCACCACCATGCCATCCTGCGAGGTGGAGTAGGTTTTGTCCTTCCGGATTTCTTCGAACTGGAAAAGGTATTGTTCCAATTTTTTGGTCACCTGGTCCTCCACCTGCGCCGAATTGGCACCGGGGAAGTAGGCGAGGACGAGGCCCTGCCTGACGGTAATTTTCGGGTCCTCGCGCCGCGGCATGTTCAGCAGCGAATAAACGCCCACCGCAAACACCAACAGCAATACCGACAGCGTCACCTGCGGATATTTCAGGGATGATTTGACAAAGTTCATAACGCAGCTTATTGAGTGATGGAAATGGCCGTGCCGTCGGTGAGCTTGTGCTGCCCGCCTGTGACCACGCGGTCGCTTTCGGTGATGCCGGAGGTGATCTCGATCCGGTTGTCGGTGAGCTGTCCGATGCTGACTTTCCGTTTCAACGCGATTTTGCGGTCGGGATCCGCGACGAAAACGTAGCTTTGGTTGTCGAGGTCACGCAAAACGGCTTCGGTAGGTAGTACGAGTGCTTTTTTGGACTGGTTGGATGCCAGTGTTACCTCGGCGATCATGCCGGGGCGGATGAGCAGTTTAGGATTTGGGAGGGCTATTTTAATGGTGAATGCCCGCGATGCGGCATCGGCGGCCGAGCCTACCTCGATCACTTTGCCCGTAAATGTCTCGCTCAGGGAGGAAACGAGCACTTTGGCTTCCTGGCCGAGCTTGATGTTATGCAATTCACTTTCGGGGATATACGCATTCACTTTGACGGTCCGGATGTCCGACACGACAAACAGCGGCGTACCCACTCCGACAATCTCGCCGACCTCCGCCATCTTTTTCAGCATGACCCCGCTGATGGGTGCGAACAGCTTCGTATCCGACAGGTTTTTGGCGTGCAGCTTCTCCTGCGCACGTGCCTGCTGCAACCCGAAACCGACTTTGGCGAAATCGCTTTCGCTCAGGCTGCGGCGGTCATGCATGACTTTCAGGCGATTGTATTCGTCCTGTACCTGAGCTACTTGCACGTCGGCGATTTCCTTGGCAATGCTGTAATTGCCGGGGTCGAGGCTTGAAAGCAGCTGACCTTGTCTGACGAGCTGGCCTTCGCCGGCGGCGATGTAGTTGATTTTTCCGCCGACCATGAAACCGAGGCGCACCGTTTTGTTGCCCTCGATGTTGCCGCTGACGGAAATCTGGTTGTTGGCTGAAATGTTCTGCGCCTGCTGGGTAATGACCGGGAGCGGCCTTTCGACGGATTTGGCCTGATCGGCGGCTTTGTTGCAGCCTGCGAGTGCAGCCATCGTAAGGATGAGATAGATAGGATTGCTTTTCATAGAATGGACGACCGTTAGGTTTAATATCCTGGGGCAAAATTGGCCCCGATTGATGGCAATGCTTTTGATCTAAATCAAAAAGTAACCCAAGATGGAAAAATTGTCAAACTTTTCCCGCCCGGATCCGGCTCAGGGTCTCCTGCGTAATGCCCAGGTACGATGCGATATGCCCCAGCGGCACGCGCAGCATGATGTCGGGGAATTTTTCGAGCATGGAGTTATACCTTTCCTGCGCCGATTGAAACTGGATCGAGTACAATTTATCGGAAAATGTTTTAACCGCATTGATCATCACCAGCCGACTTAGTTTCTGCAAGGGCTGGGAACCGTCGATAAGCTTTTCCAGGTCGTGGTAGGGAATAGTGCGGACAGTACCTTGTTCCAGGAGTTCTGAGCCGTAAGGTGAGACGGTATTGAAAAACGCACTTTCAATCGACACGAAGAAAGCGCCTTCCTGAACGAAAGAGTGGGTAATGTCCTTGCCGTCCTTCACATAGTAGGTGCGGACGACACCCTTTTCGATGTAAAATACTTTTTGCGAAAAATTATCGGGCGATAACAGCCTGTAACCTTTGGGTAATTCCTCCGTTTTGAAAGCTTCCTGCACCTGCGCTTCCATTTCGGGCGACAGGATCATATGTTGTTTCAGAAAGAGAATCAGGTCCATAAGGGAAATGTAACGGCTGCCGACTGGTTTGCAGCGGCCCTAACATAGCTATTTCCCGCCAGAACCCCGCGCCTTGCGTCCACAAATTCGCCGAATGCATCAGCGCATGAGCAATTGCTTCCCGCCGATCATTCTGACGAGCGCATCGGCAACCCTGGCGTGCCCCGACGCATTGATATGCCCGTCGATCGGATAATAGTCCTGCGCCTGGAGAACCTCGTCGGTGTGCAGAAAAAACAAGTGCGCGTCACCGGTCCGCTTGGCTTCTTCCTCGAATGCACGGATCATTTCCGGGCGGGTATAGCGGCCGTCGAGGTGCATGACCACGATATTTCCCTTATAAAACTTCCGGATTTTGGCGAGCGATTTGAAGAAATACTCGGCATGACGCTTCGTTTCGTCCGGCGTCTTGATGTCCGGTGGCGTCACCACAGCCAACTGGCGACCGTTCATCCAGGAGGATATTGCCCCGCCGATTTCCCCGAAGACCTGCCCCGGGCTTGTCCATATCCGTTTCAGCATGTCTTTTTCCCGCACAAAAAAGTAGGTGTAGCGCATCGGGTAATAAGTTTCATTGATGCGGTTGAAAGTTGCCGTATTGGCGAAAGACTTCGCCGTCAGAACTTGCGGCTGGTTCCGGGGCTCATTCCGGGCCTCATTTTCTTCGAGGTCGTTATCGCAGTATTGGAGCACTACCAGCTGAACGGAATCCCGCTTCATTTTGGAAAAGAGCAGCATTTCGCGGTAGGTGCCGTAGGAAGAAATACCGGCATTCAATGTTTTCACGCCCAGTTTGCTGCCGGTGAGGTCGGCGTACGTCTGCGTCTGATCCACGCCCCAGCCCATGGTAAAGGAGTCGCCGAGGAAAACCAGCTTGGGGTGGGCCAGCGAAGCCTCATCGTCGCGCACGCCGAAGCTGTTGATTTTAAATGCATTGGTATATTCCAGGCTCGAATGCACGCCTTCGCTGTTGGGACGAAGCACATAACCGAGGTCGGGCGAGTAGCTGGCAAAATGGCGGTTAAACTGGATCACGTCGCGGTAATTGATCCACTTTTGCAGCACACCCACCTCGTGCCGGCTAGCATTCCGGTTGACCGCGATCGTGTGCCGGATGTAAAAGTAGGAAGCCGTTTCGAGGAGCAGCGGCATCAGCAGCGCCGTCCAGAACGGCCATTTCAGCAGGCGTGTAACAGACCAGCAGAAGAGTACAAATGCGATGGGTACCAAAGCTTTAAATAGCAAAACGGTCGATACGAAGTGTGTGAAAAGCTGCCACCGGTAAACTGTGATGGCAAGGAGCAAGTAGCCGGAAAAGACGGCGATTGCCCCGATTTGTCTTTGCGTCATAGAATCACTGTAAGGATTTAGGTGCGGCAATTTAACCCGCTTAGTCAAAACCTGGACACTAAAAACGGCCGATAGATGGAAGTTATTCTATTGTTTTTTTAGGGAATACAACAAGTCAATCTGCCGATCAGTTTTCAGCTGGACTGACGCTCAATCCCGCAGCCTTTTCACAATCCAGGGCAGGGTCAGGCCTTGCCCGATGAGCGTAAACAGTACGACGGCTACCGAAATGAATATGATGGCGTCCCGCATGGGAAAGGGCGTGCCGTCGTGCAGGTGGGTGGGCAGACCGATGGCGATGGCGAGGGATACGATACCGCGCATGCCCGACCAGCTGATGATCAAGCTGTTTTTGACGTCGAGGAGGGCGCTTTCGCTGATCCTGCTGTGGCCGCGCTCGAAACCTTTCTGAAGATTAGCCCTTTGCCAGAAGACCCGCACCATGCGGAGCAGCAGCGCGATAATGGTGATAATCAAGGCATAACCGATGTAAGGCAGGAGCTGATCAGCACTGATGTTCTTGATCACATAAGGAAATTGCAGGCCTATCAGGATGAAAATGAGTCCGTTGAGCAGGAAGATGATGATTTCCCAGATCGATTTAGATTGCTGTTTGAGGCGGTCGGGAAAGATTTTCTTGCTGAAATCGGCGATGCCGAGACCCAGGATCACCACGGCGATCACGCCGGATACTTCGAGCTCTTCCGCAACCCGGTAGGCAACGAAGGGCATCAGGAGCATCATGCCGATGGTCGCCTGCACATTGTGGTGGATCCGCATGATAATCGCTCCGAGAATGCGGCCGATCACCAGTCCGACGATTGCGCCGCCCAGCAGTAACACCGCAAATTCCGCGGAAGCTTGCCAGAAAATGAATGCAGAGCCGGTCACGGCAGCTACCGAAAACCGGTACGCGACGAGTGCAGAGGCGTCGTTGACGAGGCTTTCCCCTTCGAGAATGGTGTTGGTTTTAGAGGAAAGGCCCAGGCCTTTGGTGATGCTCATGGCGGCTACGGCGTCGGTAGCCGACAATATGGAACCGAGCACGAATGCAAGCGGCCAGGTCATACCGGGGATAAGGTAGTATGCGACTGCCGCGATGCCGGATGCCGTGATGAAAACCAGGGAAATGGCAAGCGTGCTGATGGTACTCAGATTGGTCCTGAAATCCTGGAAATTAATGTTAAATGCAGCATCGTAGAGCAAAGGCGGGAGGAAAATCAGGAACACAACTTCCGGGTTGAGCTCGATCACGGGCAAGGCAGGTATAAACCCGATGGCGATCCCGGCGGTAATGAGCAGGACCGGGTAGGGGATCCTGACGCTGTCGGCCATGGCGGAGAGGCCGATCATGATGGCCATGATAAAAATAACGATACTGTAATTTTCCATAATGCGGTTGAATGGGCAGTAAGCTTCCGGGCTTTGCTGCGAGTCCCGGCCTGTCGTTCCAAATCTAAGGATGATTAGGATAAACACGGCTGCCGGGGCAAAAAATGGCGCATGTCGGTTTTGTTCTATTTTGAGGGACGGGTGGAATCTAGTTTTGCTTTAAACCAAAACAAACAAAACAATGATAGCCATTACAGGAGCAAACGGAAACCTTGGAAAAGCCACCCTTTCATTTTTGATGAAAAAGACATCACCGGCCGATATCGTCGCCATTGTGCGGGATGCTGGCAAGCTGAGTGAATTCGCAGGCTCGGGCGTCAAAATCCGTACAGCAGACTACGACGATCGGGAGTCGCTGGAAAAGGCGCTTGAAGGTGTGCACCGGTTATTGCAGGTTTCCGCGTCGGCCACGGGGGTACGGGCGATGGCGCAGGAGACGCGCGTCGTGCATGCGGCGGTGCAATGCGGGGTGCAGGAGATCGTTTACACGAGTACCCTTTTTCCCCATGAGTCGGCGCATTTCCAGGCGGCGCATGTTTGCCGGAACACCGAAGAGCTGATCCGCCAGAGCGGCATGCGCTATGTCTTTTTCCGAAACAGCATGTACCACGAAACAATCCCGCTGTTTATCGGCGAGGCAATGGGCGATGGCAGGATTTTCTACCCGTCGGGCAGCGGACGTGTGAGCTTTGCGTCGCGTAAGGACATTGCCGAGGCATTGTCCAATGTCCTCACGGGGCCTGCATTCGGAAATGCCGCTTTTGAGATCACCGGGGCCGAGGCGCATGGCTTTGGCGATATTGCCCTGATGTTGAAGGATGTAGCCGGCTACCAGGAGGCCGCACATATCGATATCCCGGCTGACGATTACCGCAAAGGCCTGCTCGGTTTCGGGCTGGGGGAGGAAGAAGCCGATTTTTACGCCAGTATGGCAGACGGTATCCGCGGGGGCGAATTTGAAAAGACACACCCTTCGCTGGAAGGTTTTCTGGGGCGGAAACCACTTGGCGTTCAGGAATATCTGCGGGGATTGTTTTGAAAAACTCCTAAATTGCCTTATCACGCAACAGCTATGAAATACCACCAGATCCAGCCGCCACCGCATTTGCAGGATTATGTGCGATACTACTGGGCGCTCGAAAGCAACGGAGCGCCGGATGAGCAGGTCCATTTCGTGACCATCGCCGACGGTTCGCCGGGCATTATCTTCCAGCAGTCGGGCGGGGCGTCATTTCAGGAAGGAAAGAAGCTGGCTTCCGTATTCCTTTACGGGCAATCGACGGCGCATACCCGCATCGTTTCGCCAGCCACATTCAGCACGATCGGCGTTTATTTTTACCCTCATGCATTGAAATCGGTCTTCGGTATAGATTCCAGCGCGCTCACCGACGACTGCCTGGATCTGGACCTCTTGCTGAATGGCGAACGGCTGATGGAGCGGCTTGAAAACACGCCGGACGTGGAGGCGAAGGCCGGTATCCTGTCGGAATGCATCTGGGAGCAGATATGCCGCCACGACCATTCCCTGCAAGCCGCCACCCGCCATGCATTGAAGCGGATCATTCAGTCACAGGGCAATGTTTCCATGAAGGACCTGCGGCAGGAGTTACAGATTTCGGAGCGAACCCTGGAAAGGCGCTTTCAGGAGGGAATAGGACTGTCGCCGGTGCTCTTTGGGCGCATTTGCCGTTTCCAGGCGTCCCTTAACCAACTCCGCGCCCGGTCGTACGACAAGCTTTCCGACATCGCCTTCGAGCAGGAGTATGCCGATCAGTCGCACTTCATCCGCAATTTCAAGGAATTCACCGGGCTCACCCCTTTTCAGTTCCGCAGGAGTATGCAGGAAACGGTAGAGAATTTTCCGGTATTGATTCACTCATAGGCAATTGCATCATTCCCTATTTCCCATTCAAACCGGGCCGAAACAGGGTGGTGGTCCGATAACGGGACCCCTCTGTCGTTGGTGAAGAGTGCCTTTTCCATGGCATAGGCGGCCGGTTTGAGGCGAAGGAACGGGCCGCTGCGGAAAAGGATTTTATCGATCGTTTCACAGGTGTCGGTGAGGCTGAGAATGTCGCCGGAAGGAATGGCCTCGCTGCGACGGGGTAGCTGATTTCTGCAATGCATGCTTACCCACGGGTCGGCGAGGCGATTTTCCTTCACCAGCCAATCGACATTGTCCTGCCCGAAGCTGTAACGGCCGTTGAGGTCGCCCATCACCACCACCGCTTTACCCGTGGAATGCAGCCGGATGTAAGCCGACAGCTGCTCCATATTACGGCGTCGCGCGAGCGCCGCACGCGGGTGGTTGTACGCATTGGCGTGTACATTGTAAAAGTCGATAAAATGATCCGGGGTGATTTCGATGCGTGTATAGGTGAAACCTTTGGGCGTGAAGCAGTCGGCGCCCGTGCAGTCCGTCCATGCAATGCGGCGTAATTGCCGGATCGGGAACCGGGAAAGCGTATTAAGCCCGTCGCCGGTCATGACGGCGCCTTTGGTAGGCGTGCGGTAGGGATGGGCATTACCGGTTTGGTAGAGGTATTGGTTGTAATTAAAATCCTCCTGCACATGCGCAATATCGAAGCGGTTGAGCAGGCGGCCGATGGCGGAAATACTCTCCTTCCTAGGGGTGATGGCACTGCAAATGAGTTGGGGCAGCCCGGCGATGTTGTAGGTGATCACCGAGAAACTCCCCGCATGTGCTGCATCGGGGGCCGACTGGTCAATCGGTTGTTGTCCGGCTTGAATGCGGGTGGCGGGCGTGGCTTCCGAGAGGAACAAAAGGATCAAAAGCCAGGAAATCGATTTGAAAAACCTGTTTTTGTCAGGAACTGAATATGCCCACATAATGCGCCGGTTGGTATGCCCAAAACTACGGGCACAGTGTGGTCAGGGTAATTCCAAATTGTTAAGAATACATTATTTTTCCTTCGGAGAGCGCATTTCCGGCCCGGTGAATGCCATTTCGACAGATATTTGCGCCCAGTTTCGGCCCAACCAAACGTTCAAACCGCCGGATAACTTTTTCATGAAAGCTTTTTCCCGACTCTCCATTCCCCTCTTTGCCCTTTTGCCATGGGCCGTTTCCGCCCAGCAAAGCGCCGACAATCCCTTGTCGCGGGCGCATTCGCATAACGACTACATGCAGGCGGCGCCATTTACATTAGCCTATCAGCAGCAGTTCGGTTCGGTAGAGGCCGATGTGCATTTCCGCAACGATACGCTTTTCGTCGCCCACGATGCCCACGACATCAGCGCCGACCGCACGTTCGAGAAGCTGTATTTGCAACAGATTCTTAAACAGGTCGATCAAAATCAGGGAAGCATTTATAAGGATAAAAGCCGGGTTATGACCCTGCTCGTCGACTTGAAAACCACTTACAAGACGACGTTGCCTGCGCTGGTCAAAGCATTAGCGCCGCACGAAGCGTTGCTGGCCCCGAAGGGCTCCGTGAAGGTGGTGCTGAGCGGTAATACGCCTCCGCCGGCTGAATTTGACGAGTATCCCGGCTACCTCTATTTCGATGGCCGCCCAGGCGTTGCCTACACCGCCGCACAGGCCGCGCGCCTGGGGATGATCAGCCAGGATTTTCATAGGTACTCGCAATGGAATGGCAAGGGGATTCCCGTCGAACAGGACCGTAAGGCACTTGTGGATGCGATTTCCAGTGCCCATGTGATGGGCAAGCCATTCCGTTTCTGGGCGAGCCCCGACAATATCAATGCCTGGAAAGTGCTTATGAACCTCGGCGTCGACTACATTAATACCGATCACGTGGCCGAGCTGGGAACTTTCCTCCGTGGTCGTAAGAACGCCGAGTACCAATCCAACGGGTTTTATAAACCCTATCAACCCACTTACAAAAACAATGATGCGCTCGGCAAGGTGAAGAACATTATCCTGCTCATTGGCGACGGAATGGGTCTGGCGCAAATTTACTCCGGCCTTACCGCCAACCGCGGCGAGCTGAATCTGGGGAAATTCCTGAATATCGGCTTTTCCAAGACGGCTTCCTCGGATAACTATATCACCGACTCGGCGGCTGGTGCCACGGCATTTGCTACCGGACACAAGACCCGCAACCGGGCCATAGGCGTAGATTCGAACCTGGTACCGGTGCCGTCCATTATCCGTCAGGTAAAGGCGACCGGCCGCAAGGCGGCATTGATTTCGGCAGGCGACATTACCGACGCGACCCCGGCCTGCTTTTACGCGCACCGCCCCGAGCGGAGCCAGATGGAAGAAATCGCGACGGATTATCTGAAAGAACCTGTGGATGTGCTGATCGGCGGCGGTTACGGCCATTTTGCCAAAACCCATACGGCCGACTCGCTGAAAGCACGCGGTTTCCAGGTGTCCGACAACTGGAACGACCTCGCCGGTATGAAAGCGCCATTCGTGTTGCTGGACGATAAACACGTGGTATCGATGCAGAAAGGCCGCGGCGATTTCCTGAAAGATTCATTTCATAAAGCATTGCAATCGCTGCAAGCCAATCCGAAAGGCTTTTTCATGATGGCCGAGGGGGCGCAGGTGGATTACGGCGGCCATGCGAATATTGTACCCTACGTGGTGACTGAAATGCTCGATTTCGACAAGCTGGTAGGGGAAGCCCTCCGCTTCGCCGATTCCAACGGTGAAACGCTCGTCATCGTCACCGCCGACCACGAAACCGGCGGCCTCACGCTGCTGGACGGCAACCTGAAAACCGGCTACGTAGACGGCCAGTTCAGTACCGGCGACCACACCGGTATTATGGTACCCGTTTTCGCCTACGGCCCGCACTCACTCGATTTCCGCGGCGTGTATGAGAATACGGAGATCTTTCAGAAGATGAAGAAGCTTTTGAAATAGGAGGGAAGGGAGGGAAGGGAGAGCCTTTCCTCCATCCTTCCCTTTTTAAAAACATTTAATAACCATATTTTCCTATTTGATCCGCTTTGATGTTTACATTTGTGCAAACCTGCCATGTATTCCATTGAAGATAGACGCGTTACATAATGAAACGGAGTTGCTGACTGATATTGCGGCAGGCAGCGAAAAGGCGTTTGCCACCCTGTTTCACTGGTACCGCGACAAGGTCTATTCCGCCGCACTCCGGCTTACGCATTCCGGTTTTCTGGCCGAGGAAGTTGTTCAGGACGTTTTTTTGAAATTGTGGGTGAAACGGCAGACACTGGTTGAAATAGCCTGTTTCGAGGACTACCTCTTCATCATGACGCGCAATCATGTGTTTTCTACCCTCAAAAGGATGGCCCGGCAACAGCAGCTGGTCGACGACCTTCAACTCGAACTGCCCGTTGCCGAAAACACCACCTACAACCGTATTCTCGACCTCGAAATCGAAGAAATTGTGCATCAGGCGGTAGAGCTCTTGCCCGCGCAGCAAAAACAGGTCTATCTGATGAGCAAGGAACAGGAGTTGAAGCGGGAAGAAATCGCTAGAACCCTGCGTATCTCGTCCGAAACCGTGAAAACTCACCTCGCCCGCGCATTGCGGCACATCCGTGCTTACAGCAAACTCAGGCTCGAAATCCCGATCTCCTGGCTGCTGTTTTTCCTGGTAAATTAATTTTTTAACTTTTTTTTATCGCATTGTCCCCCTAAGTCTTCCGGCAGAAGTCTTTATGGTGAAGGTCGGTATAAGCCGCCCGTAATCCTGACTATTTATGCAAAACCGACGACTGGACGACTTGTTTTTCCGGTATTGTGAGAAAACGATCACCGACGACGAGCGGGAAGAACTGATGGCCATGCTGCTTTCCGATGACAACCGGGAGCAGATCAATGGCCTGATCGACCAGTTTATCCGGAATGACAGCACGAAGCATACCTTGTCCGACGAAACGGCGGAGGATATTCTGAGCTCTATATTTTCGGCCACCGGCGCACGTGGGGCGGGACCGGCGGTCATGACCGGTTCGGAAGAGCCTGCTGCCGGCGAGCGCGACGAGACGCGCAGCCGCCCGCTTTGGCTATTCAAGCTCGCTGCGGCCTCGGTGGTACTGTTCCTGGTGTATGGCAGCTACCGGTGGTTCAACCGGGCAAAGCCTGCGCCAAGGGTGGCGGTGATGCATAGTGTGTACGGGGGCGACGTGCCTGCCGGGGGCAACAAGGCCAGCATTACCCTCGCGGACGGCCGGACCTACGACCTGAACACGATCACCGAGGGGAATCTTTCGGTGCAGCCGGGTACGACGATCGATAAGTCCAAAGGGGAGGTGATTTATGGTAAAAATGCGTTGAATAGCGCTGCTGTGGCCTATAATGAGCTTCGTACGCCGCTGGGAGGGCAGTATAAAATCGTGCTGCCGGATGGCTCACGCGCCTGGCTCAATGCCGGGTCGAGCCTGAAATACCCCACCGCTTTTACAGGTGATCGGCGGGATGTGGAGATGACCGGAGAAGTGTATTTTGAAATAGAGCATGACAAGAGCCGGCCATTCCTTGTACGTGTGACGGACAAGCAGGTGAAAGGCAAGGATATGGAAATCACCGTGCTGGGGACCCATTTCAATATCAGTTCGTATGGTGATGAGCCTACGATGCAAACCACTCTGCTGGAAGGCTCGGTGCGGGTTAAGAAGGATGAGGTGACCACAGTGCTCACACCCGGCCAGCAGGCACGGGTAGTAACGGGCGAAGCAGCGCGGGAAATAGCTGTCAAAACGGTGGATACCGAAAGTGTGGTGGCCTGGAAGGAGGGACGGTTCGAGTTCAATGGCAATATCCGGGAGATCATGCGGCAGATTTCGCGCTGGTACGACCTGGATGTGAGATATGAGGGCAATGTGGAGCGAAAGTCATTTGCCGGGACCATCTCTCGCAAAAACAATGTTTCGGAAGTGTTGAAAATGCTCGAAATGACGGGCGGCATCCAGTTCCGGATCGACGACAGGAAAATTACCGTGAAAAATACAGATTGATTACCTTCAACTTAACCCGATCCCTGACATGTGCCTGCTGAACTCTTCCTGAGCTGCTTAACGGAAGGACGATCAAGAAAATGACCGGATGCGTTGCGACCGCACCCGGCCCGACCTGATCAGTCCTGAGATCACTAGACAACGATAGTTTCACTTTTAACCAGGCATACAAAACTATGAAAATTGTATACAAGGGCAAAATTGTCCTGCGGGATACGTATATACTTATCCGTTCTCGATGGGATGCTTGCACCAAAAAATACCCAACCGACTTTGGCAAAGTTCTCCTGAAGATGAAATTAACCGTGTTGATATTCCTGATAGGTACATTGCAGGTGCTGGCCGAAGATACCTTTGCCCAGCAGGTATCGATCAAAAAGAAGGATGCAACTTTACTGGAAGTGCTCAGGACCGTCAGGAAACAGACGGGCTACCTGTTCATCTGTGACCTAGAAATGCTCGACCAGGCCGGCAAGGTCAATATCAATATGACCAATGCACCGCTGAAAGACGTGCTGGATGCCTGTTTTTCAGGGCAGCCATTGACCTACAATATTGTCGACAAGACGATCATCGTCAAGAAGAAGCGCGAGCCGGTCAGAAAGCCGAAGGAGCAGGCGAGTATCAGGGAGCCGTTCTCCTTCACGTCCGATCCGGTATTGCAGGAGCGTATGACGGAGCTGATGCGAAAGAAGGTCAATCTGCAAACGATCTTCGATATCAGCGTAACGGGCAAGGTGACCGATGAAAAAGGCGAACCGCTCGCTGGCGTGAACGTGATCCAGAAAGGAACGCAGCGCGGGACGTCCACCAACGAGCAGGGGGTATTCAATATCGACATTACCGATGCCGGCGCGGTGCTGACATTCTCGTTTGTCGGTTTCTCCTCCCAGGAAGTGATCGTCGGGCGCCGGAGCCAGATAGATGTTACATTGCGCGTCGACAACAAGGCGCTGGAAGAGGTGGTCGTGGTTGGTTATGGTACGCAGAAGCGTTCGGACCTGACGGGTTCGGTGTCTTCGGTGAAATCCGAGGAGATCAAAAACCTCCCGGTACGGAGTGTGAATGAGGCATTGCAGGGACGCGCGGCAGGGGTGCAGGTCACCCGGCCGGACGGCTCACCCGGCGGCGGGTCCGATATCGTGATCCGCGGTGTGGGCTCGATCGGCGGGATGGCGCCGCTTTACATTGTGGACGGAATCCGGATGTCGGCCGGCAACAATTTCAACTTGCAGGATGTCGAATCGATCGAAATCCTGAAAGATGCCAGCGCGGCAGCAATTTACGGCGCCCAGGCTGCGGGAGGCGTAGTACTGGTCACGACCAAGCGCGGCGTGGCGGGTTCCGACAAAATGAATGTCAATTTCAATGCCTACTACGGCGTACGGAAGCCTGTGAATTTGTATTCCATGCTCAATACACCCGATTATATCAAAGCCAAGGCGGCTTCCGGGGTAAACACCGGCGGCTGGGGCGACCCCAATACATTGCCGGACAACAACTGGATCGACCAGATTTACCAGAATGGCAGCGACCAGAGCTATTCGCTGTCGCTTTCCGGCGCGACACCCAAAACCAACTATTACCTGTCGGCCAACTACCAGCGCGAGGGAGGTACCATCATCGACAACTGGTTTGAGCGCTATGGTATCCGCTCCAATGCGGATTTCAAGATCAACAACCGGCTGAAAGTGGGAGAGACATTGTATGGATGGAGCACCCGCAACAACCCTGTGCAAACCAGCACGTTCCCGTTCCGCTCGGCGCCGGTGATCCCTGTGTATGACCCGACCAACCCTGTGGGGGGCTGGGCTAAAACCGGCACTTTCTTCACCGGGCCCAACCTGGTGGCGAACGAGCTCATCAACCACGCGAAGAACAACCAGTATGCATTGGAAGGCAACGTTTACCTCGATTGGGAGATCGTTAAAGGCCTGAACTTCCGGTCTACATTCGGGGCGTCGATTTATGCCGTGAACAACTACAAGTTTACCGAGGCCTACGATTTTGGTACCCTCAAAAATGTGAATGCATTCCTGAGCCGCGACCAGAACAATACCCGGAACTTTACCGGAAACTTTGTGCTCACGTACGCAAAAACCTTCGGGCGCCACGAGTTCAAGGCCATGGCGGGTTACGAGGCTTACCAGTCGAACCTGAGCAACCTGCACGGCGAAGCGCAGGGTTTTCAGGTGATTACCTATAACCTGGGCATGACCACCAACCCGAGTACCTACAAAACGAGCGGCGGGGAGTTCCCTCAGACGCGCCTGCTCTCGCAGTTCGGAAGGATCAACTATACTTTTGCCGACAAATACCTTTTCACCGCGAACGTCCGCCGCGACGGCTCCGACCGCTTCGGCCCGGCCAACAAATGGGGCGTGTTCCCGTCCTTTTCAGTGGGTTGGAAAGTGAGCGAAGAGGCTTTTGTAAGAGATAACTTTTCGCAGGTTTCGAACCTGAAAGTCCGTGCGAGCTATGGTAAGCTGGGCAGCACGAGCAGCATCCAGCAATACACCTATCAGGCGTCGTTCGGCGGTAGCGGTGGTACGAATATCCTCGGTTTACCCAATGGCGACCGTTCGAAAGGCTATGCATTGACAGCCCAACTGCCGAACCAGAACATTAAATGGGAGCAGGTGAACCAGACCGACATCGGTCTCGACCTCGGCTTGTTCCGGAATGCATTGAACATCACCGTCGACTGGTACAGCCGCCAAACCCAGGATATGATCTACCAGGTACCGGTGCCGGTTTCGGCGGGTTTTTATGGATCGAGCGTGTATACCAACATCGGTCAGATGAGCAACAAAGGGCTTGAACTCGCGGTCGATTACCGGGGTAAGGTGAAGGATTTTACCTATTCCGTAAGCGCAAATGCGGCATTCAACAAAAACCTGGTGAAGCAGCTGAGCGGTACCAACAACAATCCGATCAATGACGGCGCGGCGGGTGATTACCTCGAAAGTACTGTCACGCGCACGCAGGCAGGGAAGCCGCTCAGCCAGTTTTATGGCTACATCGTGGAGGGGCTTTTCCAGACCGATTCGGAAGTGGCCGCATTGAACCAAAGCGCCCAGGAAGCCGCGGCATCTGCTGGTAAGCCCACCACCGGCGTGTTTTTCCAGAATGCAGGCACCGGTGCGGGAGACCTGAAATTCCGGGATGTGAACGGCGACGGCCGTATTACGATCGACGATAAAACCTACATCGGCAACCCATGGCCCAAAATTACCTACGGGTTTTCGCTCAACCTCGGCTGGAAGGGCATCGATTTGCAGGCTATGTTCCAGGGCGTACAGGGGGTGGATGTTTTTAACGGGAACAAATACTACACCCAGTTTTTTGTCGGTGATTACAACACCACCAATGACATTTTCAAGACTTCGTTTTTCAATGGAAATGGCCTCACAGATCAGCCCCGCGTGGGTACAAAGGACGCCTCGGGCAACTACGTCCGCGACCCGAACTCGAACTACACCCGCATTTCGTCCTTTGTGGTGGAAAACGGCTCGTTCCTGAAACTGCGCAACCTGCAAGTGGGCTACACATTGCCTTCAGCACTGGTAAAACAATGGAAAATGACCGGTCTGCGCATTTACTTCCAGGCGCAGAACCTCCTCACATTCACCGGCTACTCGGGCCTCGACCCCGAAGTGCTGGGCCGCAACGGTACCACGGCACGCGGGCTCGACACGATTTACTCGTATCCGCGCACGAGACTGGTTTCCATGGGTATCGATCTGAATTTCTAAACCGATTAAACAGCTGGTAAGGCTATGAAAATATTTCACCAACTTCTCCTGCTCCTCGTACTGACGGGACTGCTTTCATGCAGCGACGATTTCGTCAATGTCGAAAATCCGGGCGCATTGTCGCCTTCGCAATACCCAAGCTCGGTCACCGACCTCGAACAACTGCTCACCGGCGTGTATGCCACCCAGCACGCCACCGGGCTCTATGGGCACACCATGCTGGGCAAAAACCTCTGGCTCTGGGACCATACCCTCGATTTGAGCTGGCAGGGCACACCCACCTGGATCCAGATGGGCCAGAACAATTCGCAGCCCAACGACAGTTTCCTGTACGATACCTGGCGGGAGCTGTGGCGCGGCGTGCAGCGGAGCAACACCTTGCTGGCTTCCATTGAAACTTACCGCCAGAAAGCGCCCAGCGACGCGGCTGCTATCGACGTCATCAAAGGGCAGGCGTTGTTCCTGCGGGCCTGGTATTATTTCCACCTGGTGTCGTTTTGGGGAGAGGGCTTCAATGCCGCCACGGAGGGCGGCAAAATGGGCGTGCCCATTATTACGGAAGTGGCTTCCGGCCTGGACGCAACGCAGGTGCCGCGCAAAACCGTGAAAGAAGGCTGGGATTTTGTCATCAGTGACCTGAAAGCGGCGGAGGGCCTTCTCAAAAATACCAGCTGGACGGGCGCTACCGACAAATACAAAGTGTCGGGCTGGGCTGTGAAAGGATTTTTAGGTAAAGTTTACGCCTATCAGGCCGACTGGGCCAATGCCAAGACCTATCTCGGCGACGTAGTGGCCAACAGCGGGAAGTCGCTCGTGTCGTTCGAAGTGTACAAGGATATGTTCAACGGTAAAAATGAATTTACCTCCGAATCCCTTTTCGAACTGAACCTGAACGTGGACATGACCGCCCGCGGCGGCGACGACCAGTCGATGGGGTCGAGCATCGGAATGGTGATCGCGCCTACCTACGTGAGCGACAATGGCGGACAGGCAGCCTCGGCGTGGTCGAATGTCTTCCCGCATGCCAAGAACATTGCGCGTTTCGGGTTCAATGAAGGGCATTATTTCAAACCCGGGACCACCAGCGCCAACATCGCCAACGTGGACCCGGCCTACATTACCCGCTCGCTGGAAGCGAAGAAAAAGCAGACCGTCGACCCGCGCCTCTGGGTGGCCTGCTACCAGCCTTATGTGGATTCGATGGTCGTGAGTGGCAAAAAGCGCCCGATTTCGCATTACCTCGACATTACCGAGCTGGATATGGAGGCTTGGAGCTTCCGCAAATTCACCAACCCGAACGGCACGGAGGCGGAAATCAACATGTCGGACGGCGCCAATTTTCCATGGCTCCGGCTGGCCGATGTCTACCTGCTGTATGCCGAAACACTCTCGCATTCAGGCGATAATGCGGGCGCATTGGAATACATTAACAAGGTCAAACGAAGGGCTTACGGCTTACCGGTGAACGCGCCCTCGGCGATGGATTACAAAAGCCTGACCGATCAGACGAAGGCAAGCGACGCCGTCCTGAAGAACGACCCGCTCAAATACGAACGCTGGGCCGAGCTGTTTGCCGAAGGGCACTGGTGGCTCGACGTCCGCCGCTGGCAGATCGGTGACAAGGAAGCGGCTTATTACCAGCGCATTCGCGGCGGTGCCATTCAATGGGACCCTACCGACTATGCCCAGCCGATCCCGATCAACGAAATCACCTCGAACGTGAACATGCGGCAAAATCCGGGATATTGACGGATGTCACGCTGAGCGGCGCGGTCCGCTCAGACTGACAGTTGAGCATTTTACCTAAACCCAACTTCATTCATGCATTCGAACCAACCAGACGTCGGTCCGCTGGGATATTTTATGCGAATGGCAGCTGTCCTGGCATTGCTTATAACTCTTGGCGCCCTCATCAGCCTGCAACCCGACGGCCGCAATGCCGACTGGCTGGCCTACGGCGGCAACAAGGCCGGGAACCGGTATTCGCCTTTGAAGGAGATCAACTTGAGCAATGTAAACCGGCTGAAAGTGGCCTGGGAGTACGATGCGGCCCAGGCTGTTCCGGGTGCCGCCGCCCCGCGCAGGCCGATGGAGATCCAGTGCCAGCCGATCATCGTGAACGGGATTCTGTACGGTACCACGCCGTCCCTGAGCCTTTTTGCGTTGAAAGCCGACACCGGCGAGGAGCTTTGGCGCTTCGATCCGTTTGCGGGAGGGACGCCGCGGTTTCATGCTAGCAGGGGAGTGATGTTTTGGGAAGACGGTGCGGATAAAAGAATCCTCTATACAGCAGGGAACCACCTCTGCGCCGTCGATGCCGCCACTGGAAAGCTGGTGCAGCATTTCGGCGACGTGGGAAAAGTGGACCTGAGTGCGGGGGTAACGGGCCGGCCAGGGCGGGAAAACGATAAGTTGTCGGTGGATGCGACTTCGCCCGGCGTGATTTACAAAGACATCCTCGTGATAGGCTCGCGCGTCTCCGAATACGGGGATGCCGCGCCGGGCCACATCCGCGCATTCGACGTACGAACGGGCAAGCTCAGATGGACCTTCCATACCGTGCCCGAACCCGGTGAGCCCGGCCACGATACCTGGCCTGCCGATGCCTGGAAACGTATGGGCGGCGCCAATAACTGGGCCGGAATGGTCCTCGACGAGAAACGCGGAGCCGTGTATTTCGGCACCGGGTCGCCGTCTGTCGATTTTTATGGCGCTGACCGGGAGGGGAAGAATTTGTATGCCAATTGCGTGATCTCGCTGAATGCCGAAACCGGGAAAATGAATTGGTACTATCAGACTGTCCACCACGACCTTTGGGACAGGGATATTTCGTGCCAGCCCAACCTGCTTACGGTAACTCACAAAGGTGCAAACGGCAGGCCCCGCAAAATCGACGCCGTAGCCCAGGCCACCAAGGACGGCCTGCTTTTCCTGCTCGACCGCGATACCGGCAAGCCATTGTTCCCGGTGGAGGAACGCCCTGCATTGACAGACTACCATCTGCCCGGTGAGCATCCCTGGCCCACGCAGCCATTCCCGGTCAAGCCTGCGCCATTCGCCCGGCAGAACTTCACCATGGAAGACATTACCGACCGCACGCCGGAAGCGCATGCATTCGTAAAGGAGAAGTTCACCCGGACCCGCTCCGGCAACAAGTACATGCCGCCCAGCAAGGAAGGAAGCCTGTACCTGGGCATTGGCGGCGGCGCGGAATGGGGAGGTAATGCGGCCGATCCGGAAGGTGTTTTGTACCAGAATTCAAATGAAATGGTGTGGGACCTAAAAATGATGGATTACAGCGGTAAGCGGGGCGGTATGGCGCAGGCTGCGGCACCTTCCGGCGAAGCGTCGCGCGGCGAACCGTCGCCCGGCGAACCGTCGCGCGGCCAGGTAGTGTACATGCGTAACTGCGCCGCGTGCCATCGTGCCGACCGGCTGGGCAGCGGGCAGGAGTATCCCAGCCTGTTGCAGGTCGGTAACCGGTTGTCGAAAGATGAGATTGCCGGCATTATCCAAACCGGGCGGGGACGGATGCCGTCCTTCCAGCATATTCCGAATATAGAACGGGAAGCATTGCTGGGTTTTCTTTTGAATACAACTCAAAAGGCGCCTGTGGCCGATGAGCATAGTGCCAGCGAAGCACCGGTAGGGGCCCGATCGGCATTCCCATACATTCCACCTTACATTAACAATGGCTGGACCCGCTTCTTCGACTCGGATGGCTATCCGGCGATCAAACCACCCTGGGGTACGCTCAACGCCATCGACCTCAATACCGGCGAATACCTTTGGCGCGTGCCGCTCGGGGAATTCCCGGAGCTGACCAAAAAGGGCGTCCCCATCACCGGCACCGAAAACTACGGCGGGCCGATCGTTACAGCCGGAGGACTGGTGTTCATCGCAGCTACCAAGGATGAAAAGATCCGCGCATTCGACCGCAAGACCGGGAAAACCGTTTGGGAGTACCAGCTCCCGGCAGGCGGCTTCGCCACCCCAGCGACCTACATGGTCAACGGCAGACAATACGTGGTGATCGCAGCCGGCGGCGCCAAAAACGGCCACAAGCCCGGCGGCAAGTACATCGCATTCGCACTGCCCTGATTGATGACTATTCCTGACCATTCATGACTATTCCTAACCCTTAACCAATTCCGACCAACCCAAACATTCCTAATCCAGAAATCTATGAATCACAACACCACTGAGCCTGACCAAAACCGCCGCGATGCTTTGAAAATGCTGGGGGCCGGATCAGCCGCCGGGTTACTGGGTCTCCTGGGTGCGTCCGACCGGGCGCATGCGCGGGCACCTTACACCCAACCCGCATATGCGAAAGGTATGGCGCCCGTGAAGATCAAAAGTGTGAAAGCCATTGCCACCGCACCGCAAGGCTCCAACCTCATCGTCGTCAAAGTGGAGACCACCGAACCGGGCCTTTACGGGCTTGGCTGTGCCACATTCACCCAGCGTGCCTTCGCCGTGGTGACGGCCATCGATACTTACCTGAATGAATTCTGCGTCGGAAAGGACGTCGACAATATCGAGGACATGTGGCATTCGACCTATGTGAGCTCCTACTGGCGTAATGGTCCGGTACTGAACAATGCATTGAGCGGGCTCGATGAGGCGCTTTGGGACATCAAGGGTAAACGGGCGGGCATGCCCGTATACCAGCTGCTGGGTGGGAAAGCGCGTTTCGCCATCCCGTGCTATACCCACGCGAATGGCAATACGCCCGAGGCCGTCGCCGACGACGTGCAGCGCATTATGGACCGCGGTTTCAAATACATCCGCATCCAGCAGGGCGGCTATGGCGCCGTGGGCGCTACCGAGCAAAAGCCGGATTTCAAAGCGGCAGGTTTCGGCGGGGCCACCGATAATTATATGAATGAAAGAGCCTACCTCAAATCGGTACCGAAACTCTTCGAAGCGGTGCGCAAGCGCTGCGGCGAGGAGATCGAACTGCTGCACGATATTCATGAACGCGTGCAGCCGATGGACGCCATTAACATGATCCGCGCATTGGAGGATTACAGGCCTTTCTTCATCGAAGACCCGTTTTCACCCGAAAATATGGGCTGGTTCCGTCAGCTGCGGCAAAGTACCACCGTACCCATTGCCATGGGTGAGCTCTTCAATAATGTGAACGAGTTCCGCGACCCGATGGCCAACCAGTGGTTCGACTACATCCGCTGCCACGTTTCGCAAATCGGCGGTATTACGCCGGCTATGAAGGTGGCGCGCCTGGGCGAATGGTTCAATGTGAAAACGGCCTGGCACGGGCCCGGCGACGTTTCGCCGGTGGGGCACGCGGCGCATGCGCACATCGACCTTGCCGTCTGGAATTTCGGTATCCAGGAGGCGGTAAGTTTCAATGAAAAAACACAGGCGATTTTCAAAGGCTGTCCCACGATGAAGGACGGGTACATGTCGGTGAACGAGGTGCCCGGGCTCGGTGTGGACATTGATGAAAAAGAAGCGGCCAAATATCCGATCACCAGCAAATCCAACTGGCAGGTTCGTAAATTTGATGGTACGAGCATCAGGCCGTAGGCATGCAAACACCAATGAAACGCAAATCCCTGTTTAAACTAATTGCCGTGTTGATGCCCTTTCTGGTATTAATTATACTGGAAGGGGCATTGCGTTTGTTTGGATACGGTCACGATTTGGCGGTTTTTGTGGAAGATCCGGCCAGGACAGGGTATATGGTTTTAAACCAGCATGCATCGAAGCGCTATTTTGCCAACCAGAAAAACGCGACTTACGGCAATGCCGAGCCATTTCGGGCAAAAAAGACGCCGGGCACATTCCGCATTTTCGTGCTGGGCGAATCGACGACCATCGGTTACCCGTACATGAACAACGGCTCGTTTCACCGCTGGCTGCAATACAGGCTGCTGCAAACCTTTCCCGAGCGCGATTTCGAGGTCATTAACCTTTCGCTCACCGCTGTCAATTCTTACACGGTACTCGATTTCGGCAAGGCGGTGCTCGGCTACGAGCCGGATGCCGTGCTGGTGTACACGGGGCATAACGAATATTACGGCGCTATGGGCGTGGCTGCTACAAAGGGGATAGGGTACAGTCGAATCCTGGCCCGTTGCCTGATGAACCTGCGAGGAATGCGGATTACCCAGCTCATCGCCTCATTGACCGACGGAGTTGCCGCCCTTATGTCAGTGAACAAGCTCGATTTGCGTGAAAACCTCATGAAACGCATGGCTTCCGACCAGCAGATCGCGTTCGGCTCGGCGGCTTACAATGCCGGGCTCGATCAATACAAGGAGAATATGAATGAACTGGCCGATGCGCTGCGTGCGAAAGGCGTACCATTGCTGATCAGCAACCTCGTGAGCAATGAAAAGGATTTAAAACCCTTTATCAGCATTCCGGAGGGAAAGGGTAAGTCGGCCGATGCGCATTATCAGTCAGGGATTGATTTATACAAACAAGCAAACTATACCGGTGCTAAAAAGGAATTTGTGCTGGCCAAAGAGCTGGACGCATTGCGTTTCAGGGCGCCGGAAGCATTGAATGTGATGATCAAACAGATCGCACAGACGCACAAAGGCGTAACGCTCGTGGATGCGCGCAGCCTGTTTGAACAGCATTCGACCGGCGGAATTCTTGGCAGCGAAACGCTGCTGGAACACGTACATCCCAATCTGGCGGGTTATGCACTGCTTTCGGAAGCATTTTATCAAACCCTTCAAAAAGCGAAATTGCTCCCGGTACCCGCAAACGAAATGCCCTTTGAAATACTAAAAAAGCAAATGCCCATTACGCTCGTGGATTCGCTGAAAGGGGCTTACGAAATGATGATCCTGAAAGAAGGGTGGCCATTTAATATCCCGATGCCCGCCGCGGAAAAACGGGAGAAAACGGAGGAGGAAAAGCTGGCGGGGGCATTGGTGGTGAAACAAATCTCCTGGCGCGACGCCATGGCCCGGTTGCAGCAACACTACGCCGCCCTGAAAGATACTGCCCAAATGCTGCGGGTCACGGAAGCACTGGCGCTGGACGATCCGCTGAATACGGTGCATTGGGATAATGCAGGCAAACTAAGCGCCGCTTTGGGATGGAACAGGCAGGCGGTCGGCTATTTTTCCAAGGCTTTCAGAATGGAAAACAGTTTCGAACGTGCCCGGATGCTTTTTGTGCTATTGCTGAAAATGGACCAGCCCGAAGAAGCATTGCCCTACGTAACTTACGCGGCCGCGCACAATACCACGCGTTTTGACCTGGGCGGGTTGCAGGCATTCGTACAGCAGCAGGTGGAAGCCAAACAGCAGAGGCGATAATATGCGGCTTCCGGCCGGTTTGTACTGCAAAACAAGTTGCGGTACATACCGGCCGGAAGCCTGCGGATAACCGGCGCGAAGCGGGAGCGTCGCGCGATAAGTGTTAACGAAGTGTGCTGAAAAACGAAATCTGTCCGTCGGTTTTGACCATCAGCACGTCGGCTTCTTTGCCTTTTGAAACGGTGACGAAATAGTGGTCGGCGTCTTCAAACTGGGTGCCGTAAAGCAGCATGTTGGTGTCGTTGTTCTCATTGTCTTTGTATTCCACAACGGCGCCGATCGCATAATTTTTAAACTGTTTCTGGATCTCTTTTTGTGCTTTGGCGGGAATGTCGGCGAATTTTTTGTCGGCGGTGGTACCTACCAGTACAAAATGGCTGTCGTAATAGGCTGTCTGTTTCTGGCCGTCTTTGGTGAAAGTCACCTCGTCGAACTGCGGACCTCTGACCCATTTGGCATTGGACACCTGACCGAAATCGGCATAGAAGCTGTCTTTGGAGCGGGCGCTTACTTCCTGGCGTGCTTCGGCGTGTTTTTCTGCCCGGTGTTCTTTTCTGATGTCTTTGGCAAGTGTTTGTGCCTGAGCTCCGGTAATGGCCAATGCGGCGATGATGGCGGAAGTGATGAAAGTTTTCATTGTGATGCTATGTTTTTGGTGATTGATCGTTTGAATGATCCAAAACTAGCAGGTGCCGCCAACGTGGGAAACAGCTTGTAGGCAGAAGGGCGGAAACTGTCGGTGAAAAGGGCAAAAGTGTCTTTGTGATTTCTTTTCGCTACATTGGTTTTCGCATTCCTCCCATTAAACAGTACCATAGTTATGAATTGCCTGGTGATCGACGATAACATCATTGCCCGCACCACATTGAAACATCTCGTGAAGCACGACAAAGAGCTGGTCCTCGTAGGGGAGTGTGACAACGCGATGGATGCCTACCGGAAAATCATGGACGAACAGGTGGACCTCCTGCTGCTCGACATTGAAATGGAAGGTATGACGGGCATCGAGCTGGTGAAGAGCCTGGGCAGTAAAAATCCGGTGATCATATTTACAACCTCCAAAAAAGAGTACGCCGCGGAGGCATTCGAACTGAATGTAGCCGATTATATCACCAAACCGGTCACGCCCGCCCGCTTCCTGCAAGCCATGGAAAAGGCCCGCGAAATATTCAGGAGTAAAAAGCAGGACTTGAAGGTCGAAGATGATAGTTTCCTGTTCATCCGCGATTCCAACATCGTCCGGCGGCTCAAAATCTGCGATATATTGTATGCCGAGGCCATGGGCGATTATGTCAAACTGTACACCCTTGAAAAATTTTACTCGGTGCACACCTCCCTGAAAGACGTGGAAGCGAAGCTGCCGGAGTCGAAGTTTCTTAGGGTGCACCGGTCGTTTATCATCCAGGTCGGCAAGATCGATACCATTGAGGGGGGCACGCTTATGATCAACCGGAAGATGGTGCCTGTGGCCGATACCTACCGGGCGGCACTGAACCGCCGGCTGAATGTGTTGTGAATCTGAAAAGCTGAATCCATGAGAGTACGCACGCTGGTCATTTACATTACAATCGGTTTTGTGGCTGCGGTTGTGGCCCTGCTGGCCATGGAGTACATGACGCGGCGTAACCTGGAAGAACTCATCAACGCCAACGAAAACCTGCTCGATGAATACCGTATGAGCAGCGGCCTGTCGCATCAGGCCGACAGCACCAGCCGTGCTGCATTGGCCATCAAAATGAATGCGGTAGACCTGAGCGGGCAGCGTGTGCTGCGCTGGAACCTTTACGTGACGGTGGTGGTGTTTGTGCTGCTTATCGCCGTGTTTGCGATCATTGTCAGTCGTATGAAGAAACAGGCGGAACTAATTACCCAGCTCAATACCAGCGAAAGGAAACTGAAAGAGGCCGTGCTGGTAAAAGAGCATTTCCTGGCCAATATGAGCCACGAGATACGCACGCCGCTGAATGCCATTCTGGGTTATACCAATCTACTCCTTAAGAAAAAGCTCGACGCAGATACGCGCCTGCATATCAACACGGTACAGCAGTCGGGGGAAACGCTGCTGGCAATCGTGAACGACATTCTCGACCTGTCCAAAATAGAGTCCGGCATGATGCGGATCGAGCATGTGCCGTTCGACCCGGAGGCGCTGGTGCATTCGGTAGGTACGATGTTTCACCACCGTTCGGGCGAAAAGCAGGTGCCGCTCCGGGTGTCGTTCGACCCGGCCATTCCCGGAACGATCACCGGCGACCCCACCCGGCTGACGCAAATTCTCGTTAATCTGGTCAGTAATGCATTCAAATTCACGGACAAAGGTGAAATTAACCTCGTCGTAACCGCGCGCGGGAACGACGGCGAACGGGTGGACCTCACATTCGAGGTGACCGACACCGGCATCGGCATCGACCCTGCACGGCTCGAGACGATTTTCGAGCGCTTCCGGCAGGCCGAAGACTCTACCACCAGGCAATTCGGCGGTACCGGACTGGGCCTGTCCATCGTGCGCGACCTGGTGCATTTGCAGGACGGGCATATCGCCGTCACAAGTAAGCCGGGCGCAGGTACTTCCGTGAAAGTGACCATCCCGTACCGCATATCAGCGATGAGCGGGGCGCCTGCCACCGGTGCGCCCGTGAGCGAAGCACATCCCCAAAGACCCGGTTTGCGGGTGCTCATCGCCGAAGACCACATTATTAACCAGGGCCTTATGATGCGCCTGATGGAAGAGCGGGGTATAGCAGGCCGTATCGCAGCCAATGGGCAGGAGGCAGTGGAACTCCTTCGTAATGAGCCGTTTGATCTCGTTTTTATGGATATTCAAATGCCGGGGATGGACGGGTACACGGCTACGCGCATCATACGCGAGGAGCTGAAACTGAAACTGCCGGTGATAGCCATGACGGCCCACGCGATGGAAGGGGAGAAGGAAAAATGCATTCGGCTGGGAATGGACGACCATATTGCCAAGCCGGTGCGGGAAAATGAATTGGACCGGATATTTGCCAGCTACACAAAACCCGCAGGAAATGCCGCATCTGCCGGCGCATTCAGGGTGATCGACCTTGACTATATGCGGGAGATCAGCAATGGGGACGCCGGTTATGAGAAGCTCGTCACGGAGCAATTCCTGCATCTGATGCCCCGGGAGCTGGAAGCGCTGTCGGCGGCGGCCTCCCGGCACGACCCGGGCGAAATCCGTCGCATTGCCCACGGGATCAAAACGACGATATCCATCATGGGCCTGAATCCATTGCTGGATGAACCGCTCGACGTTCTGGAAAGCGATACAGCCGTGGCAGAGGACATCACCACCCACGTCGAAAGAGTCCTGGCGGTCTGCAAGGAAGCGCTGGGAGAGGCAGGCATTTTCTACCGCCGTTTTCAGGACGCCTGATCAGCAGCCGGTTACAATGTTGCTAGTGACAAATTCCAAACTCTGCCTGATACTCGGCTACCGGATTTTTGCGAAATAATTTCCGGTCTGTCGTTCAGGATAGCACCCGGTACCGGTAGAATGCGGCACCGGCGGCTTTTTAATGCATATCATCTCCTGAATCCTGCATGAAGCCGCAACTTGCCCGGGTACGCTGGTACCGGATCATTCCCGTCGTTTTTGTCACATACAGCCTCGCTTACCTCGACCGGGCCAACTTCGGCTTTGCCGTCGCCGGCGGCATGGCCGACGATCTGCGGATCGACCCGAATACCTCTACGCTGCTCAGTTCGCTGTTCTTTCTGGGTTACTTCTTTTTCCAGATCCCGGGGGCGCATTACGCCGCCACGCGCACGGCCAAGAAACTGATATTCATTTCGCTGATCCTCTGGGGCGCACTCGCGGCGGCTACGGGGATGGTCAACAATACAACGGTACTAATCGTGATCCGCTTCATGCTCGGGGTGGTAGAAAGCGCGGTCATGCCCGCGATGCTGATCCTTCTGAGCCAATGGTTCACCAAAGAAGAACGCTCCCGCGCAAACACATTCCTGATATTGGGTAACCCGGTGACGGTGCTTTGGATGTCGGTACTATCCGGCTACCTCATCGATTCGCTGGGCTGGCGATGGATGTTTATCATCCAGGGGGCGCCGGGAATATTGTGGGCGTTCATCTGGTGGAAGCTTATCGACGAGCGCCCCATGAATGCGGACTGGCTTACGCAGGAGGAGAAACTGGCGGTAGAAGAGAAGCTGAAAGCCGAGCAGGAGGGGATCAAACCGGTTAAAAATTATGCGGAGGCGTTCAAATCCAGGAAAGTGATCCTGCTTTCCCTGCAATACCTGCTGTGGAGCGTAGGGGTATATGGTTTCGTCATGTGGCTGCCGTCGATTATCAAAGCAGCCCCGAATATGAATATGGTCACCACCGGCTGGCTGTCGGCGGTACCTTACGTATTTGCCGTAACGGGCATGTTGGCCGCGTCTTATTTTTCCGACAAAACGGGCAACCGGAAAGTGTTCGTCTGGCCGTTTCTGCTCATTGCCGCCATATGCCTGTACACGGCGGTTTGGATTGGGCCCGAAAGGTTCTGGATTTCTTATGCCTTGCTTGTGATCGCGGGAGGCGCATTGTACACGCCGTACGGTCCTTTTTTTGCGGCTATCGCGGATATATTGCCTAAAAACGTGATCGGAGGGGCCATCGGGCTCATTAACAGCCTCGGTGCATTGGGCTCGTTTGCTGGCTCTTATCTGGTGGGTTATCTCAATAGCGAAACGGGTAATTTCAATGCCTCCTACACGCTAATGGCTGCTGCGCTGGTGCTGGCGACGGTGATCACAATGGCCGTCATTCCGGCCCCTAAAAAGGCGCAGCCGGTGCCTTCGGAGGTCTGATTCCCGATTTTTGCGTAACGGGCGGTTAAGTTCGGCGGCTTTGGGTCTTTGTATGCTATCAAAGTACTCTGCCAAACACTTAATCCAAAGTAAATGAGAATTTTTAGACTGCCGGGGCTTCCGGTTTGTGTTTTTCTGTTATTGCTAACCCTCGTCTACGGACACACCCTCGCCCAGAACAAAAGCCCGAATGCATTCACGCTCAAAGATGGCGACCGGATGGTTTTCCTGGGGAACTCCATTTTTGAAAACGAGTTCCAGTATGGTTACCTGGAACTGGCGCTTACCACGCGCTTTGCCGACAAAGGCATTACTTTCCGCAACCTGGGCTGGACGGGCGACAACGTCTGGGGCGAGGCGCGCAGTACTTACACCAACCCGCCGACGCCCTACGAGCATTTGATGGAGGACATTACCAAAGCTGCTCCAACCGTCGTGTTCCTCGCGTACGGAGGCGTAGAGGCGCAGGAAGGCCAGGCTGGCGTTGCGCATTTCAAGGATGGTTTGAACAAACTCATTGACAAAATAGAATCGCTGGGAGCGAAGGCGGTACTCCTTTCGACTATCCCCGTTGTGTCCGCCGATACGGCCCAGCGCATCGACGAGCGTAATGCGGATCTCGAACTGTATTCCAAAGCGATTGCCGACGTGGCGTCGCAGCGCGGCAAGCAGTTTATCGACATTTACAATCCGGTGCTCAACACGAGCAAGAAGGCCGATATCATCGAAAATACCGTGCATTTGAACGAAACCGGCTACTACTATCTCGCCGACGTGCTGGAAAAAGCATTGGGCATGCCGAATGACCGGGAAACTTCCACGATTACCATCGCCAAACCGACGCCGTATTCCTCGAACGTCAGGATACTGACCGACAGCAAGGACAACAACGTCATCGTCCGCTTTGTGGCAGCCGACAAATACCTGCCATTACCGTTTCCGCAGGCCAGCAGCTGGGTGGGTAACGATGCCAATGTGGTGAGGATCGTAGGATTGAAAAAAGGCTATTACACCCTGTCCGCCGGCAACGAACAAGTCGTGACCGCTTCCGCGAAAGAATGGGAAAAGGGCGTGGAGATCAAGCAAGGCCCGCAGTTTGAGCAATCGGCACGTATCCGTGAGATGATTGTCCGCAAGAACGAGCTGCATTTCTTCCAATATCGCCCGCTCAACCAGACTTATATCATCGGTTTTCGCAAATATGAGCAGGGCCGCCACGTGAAGGGGCTCGAAGAGCAGAATATCCTTATCAAATGGCTCGAAGGGCAGATTATCCTCCATAGCGAGCCGAAGGAAGTGGTGTATGAACTGCGGAAGCTGGAATAGGGGAACTTCGGCTGTCGGCTATCGGCAGTCGGCTCCTGGAAGTCAGTTTCTGTACTATGACACAACAGCGTGCAGCCCACCACAAGATTTGTAACAAAGCCGAAAGCTGACAGCCGACGGCCGAAGTCCTTCAAAAAAAAGGTGCCTCGCACCACAAGATTTGTAACCAAGCCGAAAGCTGATAGCCGACGGCCGACAGCCAAAATATGAAAAAGATATTCTACGGAGCATTCCTCCTTCCCATGATGTTGTTAACGTCCTCGACTGAGCCCGAGCAACATCCTTTTAACCTTGACCCGGACGTTGAAAAGGAGTTGAAATCCTTTAAACTGGCTGAAGGTTTCGAGGTAACGCTTTTCGCCTCCGACCCGATGGTTGCCAAGCCGATCCAGATGAACTGGGATACCGAAGGCCGCCTCTGGGTGGTGAGCAGCACGGTATACCCGCACCTGAAAACGGGCGAGTCGGCCAACGACAAGATTTTCGTCCTGGAAGACACGGACGGCGACGGTAAAGCCGATAAGTCGACGGTTTTTGCAGAAGGGCTGATCCAGCCGACGGGTATTTTGCCCGGTGACGGAGGTTGCTATGTCGCCAATTCGACGGAAATCCTGCATTTCGCGGATACCGACGGCGATGGTAAGGCGGATAAGAAACGCCGGATATTGAGCGGTTTCGGAACCGGAGACACGCACCATTTGATCCACACTTTCCGCTGGGGCCCTGAGGGACGGATGTATTTCAACCAGTCGATCTACATTTACAGCCACGTGGAAACGCCGTTCGGTATCAAGCGCCTCGAAGGCGGCGGCGTGTGGCAGCTTAACACGCGTAACCTGGATATGGACGTGTACGCACGCGGGCTTGTGAATCCATGGGGCTTGCAGTTTGATCGCTGGGGCCAGTCGTTTGCGACAGACGGCGCTGGTGGCGAGGGAATTAACTATGTTTTTCCCGGTGCTACATTCGTCACTGCGCCCGGTGCCGCCCGCATTCTGCGCGGTCTGAACCCGGGCCAGCCAAAACATAGCGGCCTGGACGTGGTTTCCGGCGGACATTTACCCGACGCATGGCAGGGCCGCATGATTACCAACGACTTCCGTGCCAACCGCATCAACAGCTTCAAACTGGAAGAGCAGGGTAGCGGTTATGTGTCGAAGCAAACCGACGACCTGATGTGGTCCGACAATGTGGCTTTCCGCCCGGTCGATATCAATGTAGGTCCGGATGGCGCCATTTACGTTGCCGACTGGTATAACCCCATTATCCAGCACGGTGAAGTGGATTTCCACGATCCGCGCCGCGATCAGCAGCATGGCCGCATCTGGCGTATTGTGGCTAAAAATCGTCCATTGGTGAAAAAGCCGCAATTGGCCAAAGCCACCGTCAATGAACTGCTTGAAACTTTGAAGGCACCCGAAGACTGGACCCGCCTGCAAGCGAAACAGGTTCTGAAAGCGCGTGGTAACAAGGAAGTGTTGCCTGCTTTGGGAAAATGGGTTGCAGGTTTGGATAAAAATGATGCGAAATACGAGCATAACCTGCTGGAAGCATTGTGGTTATATCAAACATTGGAAACGGTCAATGAGCCGGTACTGCTCGACTTGCTGAATGCGAAAAGCCACAACGTCCGCGCGGCCGCTTTGCGTGCGCTGGCGCTCTGGTACCCGAAAGTTTCCAATACTCCGGCATTGCTCGCCAAGGCCGTGGGCGATTCGCATCCCCAGGTGCGCCTGGAAGCCGTGATTGCCTTGCGTAAAACCAAAACGCCCGAAGCTGCCAAAGCCGCACTGACCGTGCTGGACGCGCAAATGGACGAATTCCTCGACTTCGCATTATGGCAAACCGTACGCGAGCTCGAACCGGTGTGGGTATCCAAATTGAAAGCCGATCCAAGCCTGCTCGGCGATGCCAAGAAGACCTCTTATGCATTGAAATCGGCCACCAGCGCCGACGCTGCCGCGTTGCTGACCGCATTATACCAGAAAGGCCAGGTACCGGAAGAATACCAGAAGGACGTGCTCGCGTCGATCGCACGCCTCGGCCAGCCTGCCGACCTGAATATGTTGCTTGATCTGGCCGTGCAGCCCAATAACAAAAATGCCGCCGCACAGCTTGCTGCATTGGAAGAGGCAGCCAGCCAGCGGAAAGTGGTTCCTGACAAAAGTACCGAGCGCATTGCTTCGCTGGTCGGTAACGAGGACGAGGCCGTAAGCCTGAGTGCCATCCGGCTGATCGGCCTTTGGAAAATATCCTCACTGAGCGACAGGCTCACGAGCCTTGTCCAAAGTGGTAATCCTGCCACCAAAAGGGCTGCGCTGGGTGCATTGGGCAATATCGATAAACGAAAGGCCTTGCAACTGGTAACCGACCTGACCGGCCCGAAAAACGCACCGGAAGTGCGCATTATCGCCGCTTCGCAACTCGCTGGTCTCGATGAAAAGGCCGGTGCGCAGGTAAGCGCGGAACTCATGCGTTCGCTGCCCGCCGATACCGATGTTTCCGACCTTTTCCTGGCGTTCATCCCGTCCAACTCGGGCGCTGCGGCATTGGCCGACGCCATCGCCGCAAAGAAAATCCCGGAAGCATTCGCCAAGCGCGGACGCATATTGGTACAGCAGCGCGCCGGCTGGACGCGCCAGCTTATCGACGAAATCGCGGCATTGAAAAAGGCGTTGGAAGCATCCGGCGGTGCTATGCCCGCACCTAAAATGCCGCAGGATCTGGATGACAAAGCCATTGAAGGCCTCGCCAAACTGGCGCGCGAGAAAGGTGATGCGGCCAAAGGCGAACTTATTTTCCGCAAAGCCGAGTCCAGCTGTACGACCTGCCATGCCATTGGCGGCGCGGGTGGGCTGATCGGCCCGGATTTGAGCAGCCTCGGTACCAGCTCACCGGCCGAAACCATTATCCGCTCGATCCTGTACCCGAGTGCATCGATCAAGGAAGGTTACGACCTCAAAAGGGTCGTGAAAAAGGACGGCTCAGAACTGATGGGTTATCTGGCTTCGGACGGTGCCAACGAAATCGTGATCCGCGACGTGACCGGCAAGGAAGTATCCATCGCCAAGAGCCAGGTGCAGGTTATGGAAAAAGTCCCTGGCTCTCTCATGCCTCCGGGCCTCACCGCCAGCCTCGACCGCGACCAATTCGTGAACCTCGTCGCATTCCTCACCAAACTCGGCGAGCCGGGTGACTTCCGCGTGCCTGCGACGCGTTACGTGCGCAGATGGGAGAATGTGGAGCTGAGCAAAGACATGGCAACCAAATTCTCCATGGATGGCAGCCCCGTCTTTGCCGGCAAAGGTGCCAAAGTCGCCAGGATACCGGTATATAGTAAAGTCTCTGGCGAACTGCCGGTAGACGAGCTGGCCGAAATGCAAAACAGTGGTGGTAAGCCGTTCAGCATTGTCAATTTTGAAATTGAAGCATTGACCAAAGGCCCGGTCACCTTCGCGCTGAACAGTACCGGCGGCATCAAAGCATACAATGCCGGTAAACCGCTGAAAATCTCCGACGGTACCATCACAGCCGACCTTTCGCAAGGCATTCAACCCATCACGCTCGTTCTCGACCGCAGCATAGTGAGAGGCGGTTTGAAAGTAGAATTGAAGGACGTGAGCGGCGGCGCGCAGACGCGGTTGAAGGTAGGGAGGTAAATGGTTATTCAGAGTAGACGCATCATTGCGTCTACTCTGAAACAGTTTTATTGAGGATCTGTATTCGAATTGGAATCCTTCCTTTTAACAATCTTCAATACGGAATTTCTATTCTGAGTGTGCATTCGCTTTATTCTTTCGGCGTTATTTTTATTAATACGGTTTCTCGTATTTGAAGTAAATACATTGTTGTTATTCCGGACGCTTTTCGGGAGTTGATTGCCGAATAACTTTTTAACGAACCGACCAATCCAACCCAATCCCCGCCCGTTTTTCGCGGAGCGTGTGTGCAGTACCGTGTCAAAGAGGATTTCGCTGGCCACAAACATAGTAATCATAATCAGGCACCCGGCCAAATGATTTATAGTGTCGGTTGTATTGCTAAAATCAACCAAACTATAAAACTCGCCAATGCAGGCAACGATAAGAATAAAAAACAGAAGCCAGTTTATTGTATTCAGCGCACGGGTTTGCCCAGCTGTGATTTCTACCTTGCCGAATACCAACAATGTTTTAAACAGCAACAAAACCAGGTAGAGGTAAAATAGCATTTCCTCCAGATGAGGAGGCAGATGTAAAATGTGCAAATCGGTGATCAAAATGTATCCCCAGCCCAGTCTCAGGGCCAGCAGAGAAAATTGGGTTAGAAGATATGACATGGTTTCTAATGGGTTAAATTCAAATCTAATATATTGCCTTTTTTCGGAATAATCAATGGTTCGGGTACGTTTACGCAATATTTATATGCTGAAATTATGATATATTTCAATATTTTCTTTGGTTGAGAAATTGCTGTTGTTTGACAAAACATTCATTTTAAAGGGATAGGAAGTTAACTTTTTGACCAGGCTGTATAGTTATTTTGGTCAACAGTTTTGCTTTTTTGGTCAATTAAGTTGTTTTTAAGGTAGAAATTTTATTTTCAGGTTAAATCCAGTGATTTAAAATAAACCCTCATTTATTTTTATGGAGCTTGCAATCAGCGATTACAAAGAGGCATTGTCAGCAGAGAGTGTCGAAAATTTGCGTCGAATACTTTACGAGCTTCATCGAAAATTAATTCTAGAAAAGTCGATTGGGAAGCCTAAAAACATTCATGCTGCGATAGGGAGGCGAGCTGCTGACAAGGAGTGTAAGGATGTTGGGACCTATAAAGATTTCGTATTAGAATCATTGTGGAACAAGCGAAAAGCTAAGGGAATTCCGAAAACCGCACAGAATAATCTGATCGACTTTATCATAGTGTTGTATTCGGAGTTTAAGTTTTACGCGAATTATCAACCTAACTCCGATAATAAGAAACTACGTGTCGTTTGGAAGAATGGTGTGGCGGATATTATTGCTTTCGATCCTGAGCGGGCCATTGTGTATGACTGTTTTTATTGGCGGACCGAGCAAAGTCAAATCGGCGTTGCCAGTTTGTCAATAAACGAAGAATGGCGTGGAGCTGAAATGGTGTTCCACTATAAAAAGAAGGCACAGATCGCAACATATCTCAAAGGAAAGGTTTGGAGCGAGGGAAAGAATTTATACCTGTTTTTAGAGGATTACGAGGGCAAGCAGGAACCCTACCGCCCCGTAAGTACACTGATCACATTGTATGCATCGGAGGACGTCCATAAACGACAATATCTGCTTGGTTGTTTCACGAGCGTCAACCGGGATACCAGCACACCGGTATGCGGGCTCATTGCACTGAAACTCTCTCCCTATCGCTCGATCAGCGAGTCGCCGTACATTGAGGAAGCGGCCGACAGCGAGCTTCGCCGGTTGGTTAATATTCCGCCTGATATATCGTTTTTTTTGAATAGGAAGCGATTGAAGGTGGCTGAAAAAATTGTTCAGATCTCGGAGGACCTGCCTTTGCACGATCAATATGATAAACTCGCACCGCTGGTTGGCTCGTACATGGCGCACTTCTTTACGCTTCATACCAATGAGCACTTGTTTAAAAGCAGATATGTTCGAATAGATCGGGATGGAGTTGTAAGAAGTTATCGGGACAACATCAACCAACATGATTTTGATGAAGGCTATTTGAGGTTGCGGGAAAGTAAGCTGATTGTTCAATTTTTTGATAAAGATGACCATCACGACGTTGTCAGCTATCAGTATTATCTGGAAACGGACGATCATGGCCATCTTAGAGGAGTTTTCGCCGGGGCTTCTGATAATGGAATTGCTTCCGGTCGGATTATTCTTCAGCACATCGGTGAGCAGGATGTTCCCCGGAATGACCTCAATAAAAGAATCCGGCTTGGCAATGACGGAATGCCTGATGAGCTTGCAGAGATTATGGAAAACAGAGAGTTGTCCGAATTCTTTGGGATCAAGGGGGAAGCAGCCTTTCAATATTTAACGGACGCCAGGTTGCATGGTTATGTAACGAAGTGGAACCCGAAATTGTCGCACCAGCAATCGCCATCCGACTCCGTGGTCATGAAGAAGGTTTCTCATCCAAACCTGACTGGTTCATTTGAATGTTTTTGTATTACAAAAGATACTGACAACGTCTATCCTTTGTACAACAAGAATGTGCTGTTGGAAAAATTTCCCATAAAAATCGATGAGAACAGCGTAACTATGATGTACGGTGTCAAAGAGATAATGGGCAACTTGTTTTACGACGGCTCTACAAAGTTCAGAATCATCTTCCAAGACGACCTGGTGTCGCTCACCTTCACAATCCCGGCGCCAAAAACTGTGCAAGCAAAAAAACTGGCGCACATGTTTGGGGTGGTGTCTTCCATCAAGCAAAAGAACCCGGAAGCAAGTGCGGCGGTGCTGGTGAAGTCACCGAAGGATTTTGCAATGATGGAATATAACCAGTACCATACACTCAGTGATTTGCTCGAAGTTGAGACCGAATATGTCGGTTTAGCCTCCTTTTTGATGGGCGACTGGAACCGTTTTGTGAGAGTACCTTCGACAGCGAACAGGGATTTCCGCCCCAAATACTCAACCTATCGCAGGACTTTTTGGGCCGCTGCCTGTCATTGGGGAGACGAGTATCAGAGAACTAAGGCAGACCGCGATTTGAAAGAATGTACTGACAATTTGAGACGTGCGTTTCGTCAAGCTTTTGCAATGCAATTTTTTGCCGGCAAAAAGCATGGTGATTCCGGTTTTCCGGAAGAACTGGCCGATGACATCAAGATGATGCAGAGAGCCATGGACACATCGCTGAATTTTGATGAGGCAAGGAACTTGATTAACAGACTATGGTTTGCGGATAACGCCTGATGGAGCAGGATTTTGTATCAGAAGCGGTCGTGTGGTAGTAAAATATCGTCATTTAAGCTTTTACATACATTTACATTTAATCATTACAACCATGCTCAAAAAATTACTGGCCCTGTCTCTTCTGATCGGAAGCGCGGTTACAGCACATGCACAGCAGTTTAAGGCGTTGCTTTTTACTAAAACTGCGGGTTTTCACCATGTTTCGATCCACGAAGGGGTATCCGGGATCAGGAACCTTGCTTCAAGACATAACTTCTCGGTCGACTGGCAAGAGAATGCCGATGTTTTCAATGACAAGAGTCTGGCTAACTACGCGGTGGTGATCTTCCTGAACACGACCGGCGATATCCTCAACGATACGCAGCAGGCAGCACTCGAAAAGTATATTAAAAGCGGAAAAGGATGGGTAGGTATCCACTCAGCCGCCGATACCGAATACGACTGGCCATGGTACGGCAAGCTGGTAGGGGCCTATTTCAAAACGCACCCGGCGCAGCAAACGGCCTTTCTGGATGTGAAAGACAGCAATTTCCCCGGTCTCGAACGTTTTCCGAAACGCATGCTCTGGACCGACGAATGGTATGAATACAAAAAGCCGCTGAATGCCGACGACCTGAAAGTACTTATCACGATCGACGAGAAAACTTACGATCCTAAAACCAGCCAAGGCACCGGCATGGGCGACCACCCAATGGCCTGGTACCACAACTACGACGGCGGCCGTGCCTTCTACACCGGTTTGGGCCACATCGGTCTGGTGTATTCCGATCAGTCTTTCCTGGATCACCTGTACGGCGGCATTTACTGGGCTGCGACGGGAAAGGGCATAAAATAGCGCTTACTTACTGCCGTCGAACAGCTTGATGGTGTAGTCCAGCAATTCGGTCCCACCGATGTTTCCATGTCCCGGTATCACCACTTTGGTATCGGGATATTTTTGTTTAAGTGCTCTCACAGTCGCCGGCCACGCCTGCAAATTCGCGTCGGCCAGGTTACCCTTCGTTGCATCGACTTCCTTAATCAGGCAGCCTCCGAACATCACCTTTTCGCTTGGGAAGTAGCCGATGATATTGTCGCGCGTATGTCCCTCACCGTAAAACGCCGCGATAACGGACCGTTTCCCTACTTTCAGGTCCAGTTTGTCATCGAAGCCTTTCTGAGGTACATTGAATTTGCGCTCTTTATCGAACGCGATCGTTTTGTTCGTCGCGTAGGAAGGGATGCCGTGCTTGTGAAATGCCTTCAGGCCACCCACGCAATCCTCGTGGAAATGTGTTGCGATTACGGCTTTAACTTTGCATTTCAAACTATCCTCAACCCACCGGATCACCTTTTCCGATGTTGCATCATCCACCGGCGTGTCAAAAATCACCGCCTCGCCGCCATCGAACACGATGAGGCCGTTACACGGAACTCTGCCGAAACTTTCGGTTTGCAGATAGGTAAGGTGCTGGTAGGTGTGGTCCGTTAATTTTTGCAGGACGAGGTCGTCGGTTTTAAAACTTTTGTCAGGCGTTTGAGCTCGTACGCATGTGTACAGGAGTGCCAGCAGGCAGGTAATGACGTGCTTTTTCATGAACTAACAGGTGAATAGAAGTGACGGAATTTAAGGTGACAAGATAAGGGAAATTAGTATATTTGGATACATAACGGTGAAACGATGACTAAACAAGCGATCATAGAACGGACTATTGAAGCAATAAATCAGCTTCCGGTGGATAAAGCCGAGGAGATATCGGATTTTGCCGACCTTCTGAGAAAACGTCATGAGGAACAGCAGTTAGCCGAAGGCATTCAAAAACTGGTAGAAAGTGGTGGCGCATTTGAATTCCTCCACGATGAAGAAGATATCTATTCAGTTGCCGATTTAAAGGAGGTATACAATGGTTAAAGGAGATGTTATCCTGATTCCTTTTCCATTCACAAACTTGTCGGGCAATAAACTCCGACCTGCAGTTGTACTCGCGGCAGACAATACGGACGTTACCGCATGCTTCATTACAAGCCAAATTGGCTGGCAGGAGGCGACCGATGTCTTGCTCAATCCCAGTCATGCGAATGGTTTGAAGGTAATTTCTCTGATAAGGACTAGAAAAATAGCGTCAATACAGCGAAATTTTGCCAAGGGACTACTAGGGCGCTTATCTGCAAATGAACTGAGTGAATTAAACTCAAAGTTGAAACTGCTATTTCAACTTCCGTAATTTTCGATCAAAACAGCACTTTTACCTGGCCGTATGCAAACACTCTCTACCATCCTCGTAGCCCTCGTGGCGTTGGAACATCTGTACATTCTCTACATTGAAATGTTCGCGTGGGAGACCAAGGGTAAGGAAACTTTCAAAGGTTCTCTTGCGCCCGAGCTTTTCAAGCCTACCAAAACGCTGGCGGCTAACCAGGGGCTTTACAATGGTTTTCTCGCTGCCGGGCTGGTTTGGTCGCTGCTGATCGAGGATCACCACTGGCGGTTGTATGTTGGAGTGTTCTTTCTGACTTGCGTGATAGTGGCCGGAATTTATGGGGCTGTTACAGCTAGTAAAAAGATATTTTTCGTGCAGGCGTTGCCGGCGATCGTGGCTTTGGTGGTGCTGCATTTGTGAGGGTCGTAGCATATCATCCCGGAATGATAGCGGCGTCTTTATGGCATTTGCGAAAAAGAGAAATTTACCGGGTCTAGTTGAAGGGCATTACAAATAAATATCCGCTCAGGATGATATACCTGAAACTCTGTCTAATTACTCCCTTTTATTTCTATAATGGCTCCCATTCTGGCACTCTGATAATTTCCTCAAATCCTCCCATTTATCCGAAATAATTGCTTCTTTCTTTTTTCTGCTCCAACCCTTGACCTGCTTCTCAAATGCTATTGCCTGCCGTATGTCGTTAAACTCGTTGGCAAAGACAATTTCAACCGGACGTCGGGTGAAAGTATATGATCCGGAATCCTTGCCCGTGTTGTGTTCCGCTAGACGCCGTTGCAGATCATTGGTAAGGCCGGTATAATAGCTGTCATCGGCGCATTTGGCGATGTAGACATAGTAAGATTTCATAAGATAGTGGTGTCTGTTTAATTAAAAAGATCACATCCGCCACTGTCTAATGATTGCACATTCTTTACATTATTCAACGGTAATTTTACATCCATTCTGCGTGGCCGTTCATGTCATGCTGAGCGAAGTAGAAGCATAGTGACGGGACGCATTGAAACGCCTTGCGGTATGGCCTGTCTTCGACTGCGCTCAGACTGGCATTAGAGTATTTTCAGCATTAAGCATTGTAATCGATCAGGTTGACATTAGAGTATTTTCAGCATGATTTACCATTATGCGTGGCCGTTCATGTCATGCTGAGCGAAGTCGAAGCATAGTGACGGGACGCATTGAAACGCCTTGCGGTATGGCCTGTCTTCGACTGCGCTCAGACTGACATTAGAGTATTTTCAGCATTATGTAATGTATCGCTCAGACTGACATTAGAGTATTTTCAGCATGATTTACCATTCTGCGTGGCCGTTCATGTCATGCTGAGCGGAGTCGAAGCATAGTGACGGGACGCATTCAAACGCCTTGCGGTATGGCCTGTCTTCGACTGCGCTCAGACTGACATTAGAGTATTTTCAGCATGATGTATTGTAATCGCTCAGGTTGACATTAGAGTATTTTCAGCATGATTTACCATTCTGCGTGGCCGTTCATGTCATGCTGAGCGAAGTCGAAGCATAGTGACGGGATGCATTGAAACGCCTTCCGGTGTGGCCTGTCTTCGACTGCGCTCAGACTGACATTAGAGTGTTTTCAGCATTATGTAATGTAATCGATCAGGCTGACATTAGAGTATTTTCAACATGATTTACCATTCTGCGTGGCCGTTCATGTCATGCTGAGCGGAGTCGAAGCATAGTGACGGGACGCATTGAAACGCCTTGCGTTATGGCCTGTCTTCGACTGCGCTCAGACTGACATTAGAGTAGTTTCGGCGTTATGTATTGTAATCGATCAGGTTGACATTAGAGTATTTTCAGCATGATTTACCATTCTGCGTGGCCGTTCATGTCATGCTGAGCGGAGTCGAAGCATAGTGACGGGACGCATTGAAACGCCTTGCAGTATGGCCTGTCTTCGACTGCGCTCAGACTGACATTAGAGTATTTTCGGCGTTATGTATTGTAATCGATCAGGTTGACATTAGAGTATTTTCAGCATGATTTACCATTCTGTGTGGCCGTTCATGTCATGCTGAGCGGAGTCGAAGCATAGTGACGGGACGCATTGAAACGCCTTGCGGTATGGCCTGTCTTCGACTGCGCTCAGACTGACATTAGAGTAGTTTCAGCATTATGTATTGTAATCGCTCAGACTGACATTAGAGTATTTTCAGCATGATTTGCCATTCTGCGTGGCCGTTCGTGTCATGCTGAGCGAAGTCGAAGCATAGTGACGGGACGCATTGAAACGCCTTGCAGTATGGCCTGTCTTCGACTGCGCTCAGACTGACATTAGAGTATTTTCAGCATTATGTAATGTAATCGATCAGGCTGATATTTTGTGCTTATCGGTGTGTATATGCAATGCAGCGTCAGCTATGCCTGCTATTCATTACTTCATTGATTATATTTAACCGTCACAGATAATAAATCACTCCATTCCTATGCTAAACCTTTTCAAAAGAACATTTCTTCCAATATTACTTTCCGGCCTCGCAATCGCACCTTCGCTCGCGCAGGAACAGCCATCGCTACTCGGCTTCGGCCCCGAAGCAGGAAGGAAAGAGCTCGACCTCGAAGCCGCATTTGATAAACAATTACAAGCCAATAACCTCCGCGATTGGATGAAACGCATGACCGCCTTCCCGCACCAGCTCGGCTCGCCGTATGGACTTAATAATGCGCTTTTTCTGCGGGACAAGTTGGCTTCGTGGGGTTTTGAGGCGAAGCTCGATACGGTGCATGTGCTTTTCCCCACGCCCAAAGTGCGGGTTCTGGAATTGACGGAGCCTACGAAATTGAAGGCCGCGCTGACGGAAAAGCCGTTGAAAGAGGATGCCACCTCGTCGCAAACGAAGGATGTGCTGCCTCCCTACCACGCGTTTTCGGCCAGTGGGGATGTGACGGCGGAGCTGGTTTTTGTGAATTACGGCGTGCCGGACGATTACGAGGAACTCGCGAAGCTGGGTGTGGACGTGAAGGGCAAAATCGTGATTGCGAAATATGGTGGTTCGTGGCGGGGCATTAAGCCGAAAGTGGCATACGAGCATGGCGCGATCGGGTGCATTATTTATTCCGACCCGAAGGAGGACGGCTATTTCCAGGGCGACGTATATCCCACAGGGGCATTTAAAAACGAGTCGGGCGTACAGCGTGGATCGGTGGTGGATTTGCCACTGGCGCCGGGCGATCCGCTGACGAACGGCTTTGTTGCGGACGCTGCGAATAAGCGGTTGTCGGTAGAGGAAGCGCCCGCGATGATGAAGATCCCGGTGCTGCCGATTTCGTATGGCGACGCATTGCCGCTGCTCAAAGCATTGGGCGGCCAGGTGGCGCCTGCGACGTGGCGTGGCGCACTGCCGATCACCTACCACATCGGCCCCGGCCCGGCGAAGGTGCATTTGAAACTGGAATTCAACTTCGATATCGTGCCTTGCTACAATGTGATCGCGACGCTGAAAGGCAGCGAGTTCCCAGACCAATGGGTGATCCGCGGCAACCACCACGACGCCTGGGTGTTCGGCGCGGCCGACCCGGTAAGCGGGGCAGTGGCCGAGCTGGAAGAGGCGCGGGCATTAGGCGAGCTCGTCAAAACCGGTTGGAAACCAAAACGTACGATCGTCTACTGCTTCTGGGACGGCGAAGAGCCGGGGCTGCTCGGCTCAACCGAATGGGTGGAGAAATACCAGTCCATTTTGAAGGAAAAGGCGGTGGTGTACCTCAATTCCGACGGAAACGGTCGTGGGTACCTGAGCGCGGGAGGATCGCACACGCTCGAAAAATTCCTGAACCAGGTTGGCCGCGACGTGACCGACCCCGAAAAAGGCACGAGCGTGATCGAGCGCCTCCGCTCGCGTACGATCCTCAATGGCTCACCCACCGCCCGGCAGGAGGCCCGCACCCGCGCCGACCTGCGCATTGGCGCGCTGGGTTCCGGTTCGGACTATACGCCGTTCATCCAGCACCTCGGCATTGCCTCCCTCAACGTCGGCTACGGCGGCGAGGATGCCGGCGGCGACTACCATTCCATTTTCGATTCCTACGACCATTACACCCGTTTCAAGGACGGCGACTTTGCCTACGGCGTGACGCTCGCCAAAACACTCGGCCGCTCCGTGCTGCGTTTCGCCAATGCCGACGTGCTGCCCTTCGACTTCACCAACTTCGCCAACACCGTGCAGCAATATGCCTCGGAGGTAAAGAAAGAGCTCGAAAACGCCCGCACCAAAGCCGAGGACCACAACAAAATGCTCACCGAATCCCGCTTCGAAGCCGTCGCCGACCCGAAAGACCCCTTCATCAAACCCGCCCCGTTGTCGGTCGCACCATATTTGAACTTCGCACCGTTGGATAATGCATTGGTCGCCCTCGAAAACAGCGCCAAAGCATTTGCCCTGGCTTCTTCGAAATTCTCGGCTTTGCCTGCGGACAAGTTGAAGGAGCTGAATGAGATATTATATAAAACCGAAAGGAAACTGATTCATGCAGATGGCTTGCCCCGCCGGCCTTGGTACCGGCATCAGATCTATGCGCCGGGGTTTTATACAGGGTATGGGGTGAAGACTTTGCCGATGATTCGGGAGGCGATTGAGCAGAAGAATTGGAAGGAGGCTGAGGAAGGGATTTTGCGGGTGACGGGGGTTTTGGAGGGGTTTGTGGGGGAGGTTGAGCGGGGGATTGGGGTGGGGAGGTGATGGGATTATGATACGGAGAAGTTACAGATTGAGGCGAAGGATTTGCTTCCTTCTCATTTAGCCTAAGCCGATTTTGAGTAGCACACATTTCAGAGTGTACTACCCAATTATTTTCGGCTAGTGATTTATACTAATGTATCCGACTATACATCAACCACCGTAATTTTTACCTTTTTCTTTGTTATAGAATTGTTCTCAACAAGGTATGTCAATGCACGGCAAAAGTTATTCATTTCCTTCTTTTTGAAAACTCTTTCTCTTTCGCTTTCACCATAGTAACTATTCGGAACAGCCATTTCAATTGCTCGTTTCAATGCTCCGAGAGTCGTAGGCAAGTCGTAGAGAGTCAAAGATTGCTGATTTGCATAGTCATAGTCGAGGTAGAAATTAAACTTACGAGTCATCGTTTCAACCTTCATTTCTTTTAGATTATGCGTACCTAGATATGCAATTACTTCATCCTGAAAATTATTGGGAAGTTCATCCGGTATTACAATATTCAGGGTGAAGTCCGCAAAATTTTGCCCTTCTACGCTTCGTTTCTCAGATTGCATTAATTCTCTCGAGACCGGTAAGACGAAATTGTCAAAATATCCCAGAGCCAGGATTGTTGATGGAGCAAGCCCGAGCTCAAAGGTTTGCCACAGATCTACAATGCGTTTTCCAATCCCATTACTTACGTCTTCAAAATTAGAACCGAAATCAAATTCTGGCAATGTGATGCCATAAAGGTCACTTGGCAAATTCAAGCCTTTTTCCTTTACAAAAAATGCCCTGTTTCGGCCAAGTCTGCCTACATAGAGGCCAAATTCGAAGAGTACATTATCACGAGCGGATATTTCCAAGTTCTCTCTCTTTAACACAACATCATCTGCCGTCGCAAGTAAGATTGCGAAGTCGAATAGGGTAGAACTCTGGCTCAAAGATTCAAATGAGCTTTTGTTGTTTTCGAAAAAATCTTCATTCCATATCTGACAATCAGCAACACCGCTAAGATAGCCTTTTAGAAGTTTTGCTTTTGGGAGTCCTTCCCGCGAGCTTCCAATGAAAACTCTCGGTTTCATGAGTAAAGTGGTTTAGGCATGTCACGAAGAACTTGACTGACTTCTCCTAAAAGTCGACGTATTCCGTCAACTTTTTGAGGCTTGCCTCGAAAAATGTATTCTCTCTCATCTACTGAAATTATGCTATCAGCATGGGCGCTGTCATTAACTATTCTAGTTAATTGCCTGTGCAGCACTGCAACAAGCTCGATATATGTTGCAGACCAATAATCCGAAGTATCGATATCGAAGCATAAGGCGTTTATGTCGAAACTACTCAGTTTGATTTCTAAATCCGAAAATGATTTAACATTCTTCAAAAATCGAATCATCTTTTTCAATCTTCCATTCGTGTCGCTGCTCCGTTGATTAATGCGTGCAATGCTTATGAATGGGAAGTCAGCTGATCCAGTTGCATTTGCGTCTTTATCATACACTTTAACTCCGCGGTTTTCCCTGTCATCTCTTAAGATCGTTCGGAGGTCATTATACCAAGCAGCTGTGACTATATCGACATCACGATGAAGGTCCTTATTCCTGATCTTTATTGACTTAGGTTTTGATGTGTCGCATTCGGTGTACTTCGAAGTCATTATGCGTTCGGATGTTAGCCGGATAGTTCTTAGGTCATTGTTTGAATCCCCTTGGTAACTACTCTTGTTTTTTTCGGCATCGAGTCTCCTAATTTGTAGCTCCGTCAATTGTTGTCGAAATGAAGCTTCGTTTAGATATCGGTCTACATTATAGCTATCCCAATTGTAAAATTTGGAGGACAGGCAAAGTAAGTCAATGTCACTATAACCTCGGATGTGTGTGTTGGTCATAACTGAGCCCTGAAAGCGATAGTCCACACTCGTAAGCTCCGCTTCAAGGTGTTGTTTAGCACGATTTCCTGCTTCGATGCTTTTGCTAGTGTATTCCGGTTCTACACCTTTCATAGCAAATCGGATAAACAATAAAGCATCCTGATATTGAAGAGATCGGAGCTCTTCGCGAAAAGGTTCCTTAAAAGCTAAATTCTCAGGGTTGAGACGACGCTGCATTTGCTCAGTGAGCGATTTGTAATTTGAATTCATTTTTCTTGTTGTTAATTGTTGGTGTTCCGATCTGGTTACGGAGTAGGACACCATTTAGCCGAGCAAAGGGAAAATGAAGAAACCGGTTTGGATTTTGGCGAAGCAACTATACTTTTGCAGTCCGTTTTAGCTGTGCTCAATCCTCTGGGCGCTAATCTTTGGCCAAGTGCCAACTTGGCCAATCTCAATTGGAAATCGCAACTTTCAAAGTCCCCACTTTGTCTGATTGCGATTTTTTCACTTAAGATCCTACGGAGGTTACGTATATTACCGTGCCAGATCTGATTGGTGACATAATGTCAGAAGAAAAAGTTGGGTTGTGTTAGTTTGAGCAAACTTTATTCTACTATTACGCTATATGAGCAAATAGAATACTTACTAGGAGCTATTTTTCTATTCGAACAGCAACTACGAATTTAGTCGACATTCCAGCCGTTAAGGAGATGAAAGAAATTCACTGATGACGATTGAAACGCTCAGGCGAGATTTGATTTTGGTGATAATGACGTAAAAGGCTGTTGCCGCAATCGTATTGATATAAGATTGATATTTTGATGTATTGAAATATTTCTACAAATTGATGCTGACAGTATCGGTCTGCCATTTTGTAACCGAGTTCTGACACGTTCGTGCCGTTGAATATTCGCAACAAGGTCCAACCATATTCAAGTAGACCTAAGTCTCATAGAACTTTTGAGCTCACGAAGAGGAATTCTATTTCAACCATCATGTTCACCCATCTCCCTAATCAGACGCCTCGCAAACTTTTCAGCCTCCACCTCAGAAACCAACTTAACAGTAATTTCAGTCGAATTCAAAGTCAATTTTTCCTGAATAAATCCACTCCATTCCAAATGCCTCTTAGGAATGGATGTCAACAGCGTAACGTCAATAAATTCCCTGGCCGTCGCCAATTCTGCAAGCTTTCCAGCCCATTTATAGACCTTACTTCTTATATTTTCCACATTCTGCAAGTCGAATGATACCGGCAGATAGCAATGCCAAATCTCGTTTTTCCAAGCCTTGTCAAACTGAAAGCTGTCATACTTGGTCTCAACCTCGTGTTCAGTTAGCTTAGCCGTGATCCCGTATTCATCAAAATACTTCTTGTATTTTTTCTTCCAAACATCGGCGTCGCTGGTCGCGGATTCGTCAGCTTCATTTTGCCATTTGGTGACAAGTAGGCGGTAGAGGTCAGCAAGCGATTTATTGAAGTCCAGGTCGATTCCCTTTTTTACATCGGTTAAAGTCAATGAGCTGTCGTCGTCCGGCAGGATTTTCCGCGTGAATTCTGCTAAATCTTCCGAGACAGGGAGGAGTTCAGAGAATAGCTGCTTTGTTCTAATAACTTCCTTCTCAAAATGGCGGAGGGATTTTAGAATTGCCTTGCCATCCGCGCCCGGAAAGAAAGAGGTGATTCTCCCGTATTTGGTTATGATCTTGCAATCTAGGTATTGATATTCAGGCGAGTATATGATCACGCCGACGTTGATGAACTCGCCAGTGACGCGGTCGTGAAGATATCGGATGATCTGATATTGATACTTTTTCATGCCAAAATCGCTTGGGTCAGCTGCCGAGCAAAGATAGCCCTATTCTCGATGATCAACGCAAGATGGTTTTTAATTGTGATAAGGTCGTGTGAAAGCCAAGTTGTTGGGAGTAAGTTAGACGCTTTTGTCCAGAAATTGACGTCAAGACGTTCAAACCGTTCGATGAAGTCGCGGATTTGAATCTGCGTTCCCCTCAGTTTTGGATAAAGAAAATGCTTTCGGAGCATTGCCAGCTCCATTTCGCCGAGCTCCCAAGGCCGTGGATTTCGATTGAAAGAGAGCATTAGCATAAAATCAAATGCAAGTTCGTGATCAAAGACGTAGAGGTCGGATTGAACTGTTAAGAGATTTGGTTTTTCTTCACGCCGGTCAGGGTTGGAAATAAACAAATCAAACGAGGTGACTTGTTCTGCCTGCGAAACCTGAATTCTCGAAAGACAGTTGTGGCCAACTACTGGAATGGTTCCGGGAACATATTTGGACCCAAAGTTGAGGCCGATGCTATCGGCAAATCGCTGATAATATGGATTTCCGAGTAGAGTATCAGTAAAGGCTGAGCTGACTTCTATGAAAACCGGTTCGAATGTATGCAATCCCAGTTCCAGGGCAATCCACGCGCCCAGACATTCCTTCATCACGGCTTGCGGGTAGATTCTTGGGTGCCCGAATGGCTTGACTACATAGCTATCGCGATCCCCGCTTTCCGCCTCCAACGCTAAAACTAACATCGGTTCGGTGGTTCCGGTAGCAAGGACGTCGAACCATTCGGTCGCGTGCACGGTCTTGATCAAATAGTTTTCGTCTGTGATTTTTGGCATTCAATAGCAGGTTGAAGGGTTTTGCTATTGAAAAGTTGATTTTTTAGAAGACTTACTTGCATGCTCGTTTTGGATGATCAAACGGTTTGCATTTGATTGGCTATTAACTTTTGAATTTTTTTTTCAAACTCTTAAATATTGCATCAAACTATAATTGTTTAGCATATTATGTAAATTAATTAGCAGATTACATCATATTTGAAACTTATAGTTATTTGTATTTCAAGTAGTTGATACTATTGGTATTTTTATTTTCAATTTTTTCTGTGTTAATATTGCCTTGTAAACATTGCAAACTATGACACACGAAAAAAAATCTCCCGCCCCCGCCGAACGCCGCCTAACCGTCTACCACAAATACCTCCCACGCGTTTACCAGTACGCCATCATGCCCGAAATCCGCCTCTGCGGCAAATGGCTGCAAGAAGCAGGTTTCGAATGCGGCGATGAAGTGACGGTGCGGTGTTGTGGGAATAAATTGGAGATCACGTTGAACCCGGAAGAGGCGGCTGAACCTGCGCCGGTTCGGAAACGATGACGATGAAATCGCGGTCGCAAAACATCGCCAAATGAATATTTAATGCTATTATGCGGAAAAATCGATGTCGCTTTATGAAGATTTTTCTGCCTGTTGTTCTCTTTCTGATCTCGTTTTCAGTGACCGCTCAGTCTGTGTCCCAGGACGATTTTAAGGTGTTTTCCAAAAACGATTTCAAAATTTCATATCCTTCGGCATGGCGCGTCGATACGTCTGGTACCATGAATTCGAAGGTGTTTTTCTTCTCGCCGGCGGATGGTCCCGATGATAAATTCAGCGATAATCTGAATGTGATGATCCAGAGTCTCGGCGGGCAGCCTATTGATATTCAGAAGTATAAAGAAATATCGGAGCAGCAGATCAAGGTGATGTTCAGCGATGGTAAAATGGAGGAGTCGAAAGTGGTGAACGCCAATGGCCGGGAAGAATACCATTTGTCGTACGAGTTTTCGCAGGGGATATTCAGATTGAAGGTGTTGGCGATATGTTTTATCAAAAACGACAATGCTTATCTGGCAACTTTTACCAGTGAAGCGTCTAAGTTCGACCGTTACCGTCCGACGGCGGAAAAGATGTTGGAGACGTTTGCGGGGATTTGAGGTTTGGTTTTTGATACCTCGAGAATCTGGTTTCTATCTGGTACGAGACTTTCGGTATGGACTGTCTTCGACCGCCGGGCGGCCCCGTCCGCTCAGACTGACATTCTACATTTGTCATGCTGAGCGAAGTCGAAGCATATGCACGACGTCACTTCACCGTATACCAATCCCTCACCCGCACATCAATCTTCCCATCCTTCTCATTCACCAACTTCTTAAAAGCCTCCGTATCACTAAACCCACCCTGCCCGCGATAGTGATAGGGATAAACCACCTTCGGCTTGAATGCCAGCACGGAGGTAGCAGCCTCATTAATGTCCATCGTATAAGGCAAATTCATACACACAAATGCCACATCGATATTCTTCAATGCCTTCATTTCCGGAATGCCGGACGTATCCCCGCTGAGATAGACGGATTTGCCGCCCATTTTGAGGACGTAGCCGTTGCCGCGGCCTTTGGTGTGGCGTGAATCTGCGGTTTCGGGGAGGTTGTACATCGGGATGGCGGTGATGGAAATGCCGAGCTTTTCGGTGGTGGCGCCGTTGGCGAGGACGGTCGTTTTGGCCTTCAATGCGTCGGACATTTTATCGGCGACGGCTTGGGGCGCGACGATCACGGTGTTGGTCAGGTCGAGGGCGTCGAGGGAAGCCGGGTCGAAATGGTCGCCGTGGATGTCGGTGATCACGATCAGGTCGGGTTTGGCGATGCCGACGAAGGTTTTAGGGGCCTGGTAAGGGTCGGCGTAGATGGTTTTGCCGTTCCACGTGAGGGCCAGCGTGGCATGGTTGAGCGGCTGGATTTTGAGCGGGCCTTTGGATGTGGCGATTTCGTCGGGCTTAGGAAGCTGAGCGAAGCAAAGCGAGGCCGCGAACAGGAGCAAAAAGGTGAACGTAGTTTTCATGATCTGTATAGTTAGCTTGACCAAATTTAGGGTTTACAGGGCCGCAAGCAAGCATTTGAAGATTTTTTCATTGCTTATTAATAGCGAAGTGCCGGACTTGTTTAGCTTGCAGCCGCATTCTGTAAAACGCATTCGAATGACTCTTCATCACCTGATGGCCGCCCGTACGGCACGGTTCGTGTTTTGCCTTATCTCCACGCTCATCGCCGGCGCATTCCACGTATCGGCCCAAAAGTTCGTAGTAGCACCCTTCAATTTCAACATCCAGAACGGCTCCTACACGCCTGCAAGCACGGATGCGAAGGCGCTCGCGGCGGTGAAAACGGAAATCCCGGCGCAGACTTTCATGGACAAGCCCGATCCCGATCTTTCTCTCATATATCCCCGGCCCGGCGGAATCTTGCTATTTAAATCCATGAAGAAGACCGACGAGGCGCATATTGCGGGCAAGTTGGTGAACCCGTCGCTGGCGATAGTGGATACGATTTTTCACAACCAGGTTTATAATCAAAAAGTAAATGGCCAGGACAATTTCACCTTCGATCTATGGTATTCGGTGGTGATCGACGGCAAGCACTATTACACGGATTTTCGCCCGCATACATTCGATTACCGCTATCCTTTGGTGTATCACAAACAGCTTTTCATGGTAGCATCGCAGGACAGGGGCTACGATATGTACGCCGACAAAGGCTATCCCGAGTATTTTCACATTGCAGTTTTCGATATGCAGAATGGCGGTATCAAAACTCGGTTCGTAAGCGAAGAACTGCCGTTTCAATACGGAAATGAGTTCCTGGATGAAAGCGATAATGTGATCAAATCCCAATACAATGAAAAGGATCACACATTTCGCATTGAAATCGAAGGATTGAATGAAACTTACAAAGGCATTTGGGACGGAAAGGTGTTGAAGCATTTGAATAATTAATGCATACTACCATTGAATAATCTGCATTGCTGCATTGCTACACAATCGGCGCCACCTCCTCACGTACCTGCGGCTGCGCATCCGCTCCCGCAAGCCTTTGCAGCACGTGTGCGACCACGGGCCGGCAACTGAACAGGTATGCGTGGTGGTTCATGAGGAAACGCCTGTCCCAGAATGTTTTAAGTAGCTTAATGCCGTTGTAGTCGCCTTCGCGGGCTTTGGCCATGGCGGCATCGTCATTGTTGATGAAGCCGTAAAAGAGTGGGTCGGCCTCGGGGCCGGCGTCCTGTTTGATGATATCGAGCACGTTGTAGAAGTTGAAACCTTCTTCCAGCTTCAGGCTCGGGTCTTTCTTGAAAATTTCGTCGCCATAGCTGCCCAGGTTGCGGAAGTCGGAAGTGAGACCTTCGGCGTCGGGCCGGGGATCGAAAGTGGCGGTATTTTCATTGAGGTTGAACTGCTTGGAGCTCACATAAAGCAGGTAGTCGCTCGGGTCGTAGTAAATGTGGACGCGCTTGCCAAGCTGCTTCAAGGGCGTATAATTGTAATGAAAATGAGGCCCTTTGAATTTCCTGCGCATGTTCCGCAGCTGTACGCCGCCCTGCTGCACGGCCAGGTGGGTAACGTCGGGCGCCATCAGGAATATGTTTTCGAAAATGCCGGTAGGGATGCTGTGGCCTTCGCCGGGGTTGATCATGCCGTTCAGCAACTGATGCCCGAATGAATGCACGACCAGGTTGAGCGTTTTGCCTGCCTCTTTCAGTTTTTTCGAAAGCACCTCAAAGTATTCAAATAACCCGTTCCGCGTAAACTGCTCGCCATAGCCGATCGAACGGTCGTCGGCCTTTTTGCGCCAGCCGTACGACGGCCATCCGAAATACAGCACGTTGGCGACGGTGTTTTCGGGGTGGGCGAGGTAGCTCTGTACAAACTGGGGCACAAGATCAAGTTTCAGGCCCGGTTCCCAGTCGAAGCCATGGATGTATACAAAAACGTGTTTGCGCGAATCGGGGAGTTTACTGACGGCCTGTGTGACGCCGGTCGCCCATACTTCGGGAAAGAGCTCGGTTACCCTGAAATCGCGGTTGGGGTCGGGCGGGAGGTTGGCAAAGAAAAGTTTGTCCGGCGCATCGGCCATATCGACTACCGGAATGCCTGCATTCTGCTGCCGGTAGCAAATGAAGAAATTCGCTTTGTCGGCAGCCGATAGGCCGGAATAGGCGTCCAGCTCCACTTTGTTACCGATCACCTTCGTGCCCTCGTTGGTAACGTACCACATGGCGAGGCCGTCGAATTCTGCGCGTATGATATCGACTTTGGAACCCTTCGTCAAGAATGGCCGCTGGCCGCCGGGGCCCGGACGCTGTGACTGCTGATCGAGGTCGTCGTTGATAATTCCCTCCATATGAAATGGTTGTTTAAGGACCGGGGTATTTCTACAAGTTAGAGAGTATGCCGGATCTACTCAATCGTTTTTATTAAGCGGTAGGCAGTGTGGATTTACGCCGCTAAATGGCACGTCTGGCACAATTTTAGACGAATTGTTTGCATAACCATCCAAACATCAAAGATGAAAGCTGTTATTTCGGTGTTATTCGCTTCCTCTGTAATGGTAGCTTGTAACACGCAATCAAACAAGCAGGAAGCAGTCTTGAAATCACAACAAAAGACCATTGATTCCATGCGTGTAGCCATGGAGAAGCAGGCAATCATAGATTCCATGAATGCAGCCCAGGCTCAGCGGGCGGAAGCGGCAAAGTGGGAAGATCTCGAGAAAAATGAGGCAACAAACCACACTCAGGCCGTTGCAAGTGCTCCGGCACCTGCCGCACGAACCAAGAAGAAATGGAGCCATACCGCCAAAGGAGCGGTGGTAGGTGCAGGTACTGGTGCTATAACCGGTGCAATCATCAATAAAAAGAGGGGCGAAGGCGCGCTGATCGGTAGTTTGATCGGTGCCGGCGTAGGTGCTGGTACCGGGGCGATCGTCGACCACAGTGTGAAGAAACGCCAGCAACAATAATCATCACATACGCTAAGTAAGATCAATTGCCGGTCATCCGACCGGCAATTTTTTTGTGCCCGGTCATTTCACCGGCTGAGGCGCCAGCATGGGCGCGTCGCCATGTCTCGGCAACCTGTATACGTCGCCTACGGCATTGGAAAAGTATAGAAATGATTCCGAGGGTTTTCTCCCGTGACCGTCCGCCCAGATCGCGTAAAAGCCATCCTGAGCGTTTACTGGCTTGCGCACGTAAGAGTGGTTCATCGGGCTGTTCCGGGTAAGTTGCCTTTCGAGCGCCCATTGCCTGCCGCCGTCATCGCTTCGCCACATTGCCACTTCCCCGCCGGGATTGTAGGCCTGCGGACCGTCCACTGCCGGCCCCACGACCCGCCAGCTATTTTTGGAAACATGGTAAACCGAGCCCATATCGTAATTGTTATCCGAAGTGGTGACGATGTGATGCTGCCAGCCGTACTGATCCGGGCGGTACAACGTCCATTTGCGGGGCCCGTTGGCCGGGCCTGCTTCGTAGCCCTTGCTTACCACGACGAGAATGGCGGGTTTGTTGTCCGTGTCGAATGTAATGTCGAGCAAGTAACAGTTCCTTTTCTCGCTCGCATAATCGTGTACGGTGGCGAGGTTTTGAGCGCTTGTCAGAGGCAGCTGCGCCGTTTCGCCTCCGATATTCTGCCAGGTTTTGCCAAAATCCGATGTTTCAAGGTAATGCAGGTTGGTGCGGTAGTTCAGTCCTTTGCCCTTGGGGTGAAAGTCGAATGCAACACCGACTTTCCCGTTTCGCTCCGTACTGATCTGGTAATGCCCTTCCTCGATATGCGCAAGTACTTTCCACTCGTTCCAATGCACGCCGTCCGCGGTCGTATTGTAGCCGATTACCCGCTGGCCGGCTTTGTTATATTTGGTAAACAGCGCGATAAAACCTTTGCCTTTCACCGGGTAAACCTGAAAATAGGAAAAGTTGGTAAAGGACTGCGGCTTGCCATCCACGATTTCTGTCGCATGAATGCGCTCAAAATCGGCTATATCAAACGGCTTTTTGCTTTTGTGAATGTATGATGGGCGTGTGATGCCATGGGAAGTCGAAAAAATCCAGATGTAGCCATTGTCGTCGATGGAAATCACGGGGTTATCGTGGGCGTCGGTCGTCTTTTTGTCCAGGATCGTCAACGGATTGGCCACCTTTCCGGTGCGGTGATCGAAGTAGGACACATTGTGCATTAATGTCGAATTGGCGTCGTCCGTACCGCCGAAGCAGAAGAAGGTTTTGTCCACCTGGCGGGCATAAATGGCAAACGGCCGGTGATTGGCCGGGTACACAGCCAGTCCGCCGCTGTATTTATAGACATACTCGTCATTCGACGGCTGGTTCATATACCATATGCCCCGGAAGCCGTTGGCCCGTTTCATGATAATTTCCGCTTCGGAAAATCGGCCGTCGGTGTTTTGGGCGAAAACGGGCACGGTCAGGGAAGTCAGGAAGGTCAGAAGGGTCAGGAAGGTCAAGAAGGTCAAGTATTGCCTTGATGCCTGGAAGGTGACGGGTTGTGTTAGTGACAGGATGGTCAGGTGTTGTTTTGAATGCGGGTTGAAGTTTTTTGCGGCGGTCATGATGCGGACGGTGTAACTGGTGATCACATTGTTAAGTAAAACCGGCAGAACCGGTTAGTTACTGATAACAAGCGAAAACTTGTCGCTAATGACCCTTTATGAAAGACGTTCCGACACCCGCTTATTGGTGGCGGCGGAGTTTTGACATAAATGGGCCGGCATTTAACCGGCCCATGAAATACTAAGCCTGATAAGCCCCTGCAAACCGTTTTGCGAAGTCTTCCAGCTTGAAGGTGCCTTTCACTGCCTCGCGGTTTTTCCAGTAATCTTCCTGCATGGTGCCGTTTTGCAGGGCTGTGCCCATGTCGCGGTACAGGGCGGCGAAACTCTCGTTCAGGCCTGCTTGCAGCATGCCATTGTAAGCATCTTCGTCCGAGAAAGTGACCCATGGCGTTCCTTCCTTGCCGACCGCAGCGCCGAGTACTGCGGCAATTTCCGACGGGTGGCGTTCGTCGCTGGAAATGTAGGTAATCGTTTGTGTTTCGGTAAATGGCGCGAGCAGTTGCTCGGTAGCCACTTTGGCGATATCGTCGGTGTCAGCGAGGACGAGTTTTTCTTCTGTACCGCCGAAATTGCTGCCCGCAATGCCTGCGTTGCTGATCAGCCCGATTTGCCCGTACAGGTTATTGAAGAAATAGGCCGGACGGAGGATTTTCACCTGTAAACCCGGAGTAGCGGCCAGCTTTTCTTCCAGATAACCCAATGCATCAATCGGTCCGGCACCCTTGCGCAGGTGCGCGCCGATGCTGCTCAGGAGCACAATACGTGTGATGCCGGCCGACTGGATGGCTTGGAGGTACTTATCCGCCACCTCGATCTGAAATGCGGCATAGTCATCCAGCGAGAAATCGCTGGGAATCATCAGGTAGGCCACATCTCCGCCTTTGAAGGCCGATTCAAGGAAAGCCACATCCTGTACCGAACCAATGGCCGCTTCTGCGCCCAGACTTTTAATTTGCGCACTTTTATTGGAATTACTGCTGATTACCACTACTTCATGACCAGCGTTGACGAGATTTTGCGTAACGGGCAGCCCTATATTGCCGAGGGACCCTGTGATGATGTATTTCATGTTCTGGAATTGTTTTTTGATGGGACAAAGCTATATTTGTACTTACTTTTTGACAAGTACTTACCCGAGAGTATGTATGACTAAAATCAAAGAAAATTCGACTTACAATGCGAACCGGGAGATTGTAATGCAGGAGTGCCCGGTTACCTATGTGATGAGCAAAATCGGCGGACACTGGAAACCTATTATACTGTATCACCTGCTGGCAGGGAGCAAACGTTACAGCGAGATCAGGAAGGCAATGCCGCACATTACCGAAAAGATGCTTATTCAGCATTTAAAGCAGTTGGAAGGTGATCGTTTACTGGTCCGGGAAGCAAAACCTGTGGTACCACCGTATGTTACCTATACGCTGACGGAAGCTGGCCGGGAGCTGGAAGCGGTGATCAACGCCATGGCAGAATGGGCCTACCGGGACATTAAAAGGAGCGGCGAACTCGTAGAGGAAGAAATGGCCGCATGAAGCAGCGGGCGTTCAATGCGTTTCCTTAACCTTGCTGCTGACACACTGTTGTCAATAGTAGCATTATTTTGCATCAAAAAGCTGTCCTGTCATGAAAGTTCATACCACCAACTACGAAAACACATTGATCGAAGTCTCCGAGGACTGCCCGGCAACCGGCGGTGAGGTACCGCCTATGAAAGGCGATGCCAAAACGGTGGCAGGCATCCAGTATGAAATGATCAGCAAAAACCCTTACAAGTTCACATCCGACGATGTGCTTTTCCAGGTGTTTGCAGAGCGGAAAGACCTTACTGAAAGCGAACTCGACGAAGCCCGGAAGCAATTCTTCTCAAAAGGGCAGCCATGCATGCGCTGCTCGCCATTGGCCAAACGGTACGGTTGGGGTGTACACCATGACCAGGCCGGAAAAATGGCATTGGTCGCCTGTGACAGCCCTGAATATCAGAAGTTGGCTAACGACAGCAGTTTGCAAACGGTGAAGGCCATGAAGTCGAAGCGGTAGTTTTAGGGGGAGCAATTTGTTATATTTACAATACTTCCTACCTGCACACATGAAACATCTCACCTGCACCTTTTTTTTGCTGGCAGTAGCCATTGCGCACGGCTTCGCGCAACTCCAACTGACGATCGAGCCCGTCGCGTCCGGCTTTTTCTACGTGGTAAAAAGCAAAACGGAAGTGCAGATCTCACGGTTCGCGCGAAAGGCGGGAAACGCAGATCTGGCGGATGTGGATTCGGAGGTCAAAATCCTTACTATTCATACGCCGGTTTTGCCAAATAAGTAGGTGTTTTTTCGAGCGTCTATTTTTTTTAACTTACTCAAAACTGTAAACGTCATGAAAAACAACACTAAAACCATTCAAAGCCTTACCTGGCTGCGCGCAACACTCCTGTTTTTTCGCAGCCACTACCTTATCGTGCTCGGCCTCGGTCTGATCGCTGCGATAGGCCGCATTGTGCAACTTGGCGCATTCGGGCCCATATCCCCCGGATTGCACATCGCCATGGAAATATTGGTCGAATCGGCGCGAATCCTGCTGTTCGTTTATGCATTGGGCCTTACGCACCTCAAAAAGGGCTTTTCCAGAATTAAACTCATGCTGACCAGCGGCAGGGCGTGGACAGAGCATTGGCAAAAGGCTCGCGTTCGCCTGAAAACTCATTGGCGGTCGTTGCTGGCAAGTTTTGTGATTTATCTGCTGATTGCCTGGGCTACGAATCTGCTGATCGATTACGCGGCCTATCAGACTTGTCTTTATTATAAACTCAAAGTGCACAATATCATTGCCGAAAAGTCTTCCGAATGGGTAATCATTTTGTTTTTTAAAAACCTGTCGGTGATACCCCTCACACTTGTTTTCAATGCATTATTCCTGCTTTGGATTACCGGCCGGGTCTCCGGGCGCGATAATATCTGAGCATTTGTTTATATCCATACCATTTAATCATGAAAAAGTTAGGTCTCGCGGGCGGCATGAGCTGGGTCTCTACTGTCGATTATTATGAAGTTTACCATGGAAATGGATTTTTGTAAAGACAAGCTGGTCGGGCTCGGTATTCAGCCCATGGTCCCGTCCACCGAGCGCATTCATTCCAACGCGGCGGTTGCATTCGCGTTCGTGGAGTGAATGTCAGTTTAGAATGAAATTGATTGAAAAAGCCGGCCGCCCAGTTGTGGGCGGGCCGGCTTTTTGCTGTGCCTGACATTACATTGTGTCTGACGAGGGTACCATTTTTGCCTTTAAATCGGGCTCTTTCATATCCTTATCCAGCGGGAACATCGGGCGTTTGATGCGCTTGTAGGGCAGGCGTTCCAAATCCTGATCTACGCCGCCGGGTGTCAGCGACAGTATCCAGTCGGCGCGCATGTTGTACAGCTCCGGTTCCAGATACCCTATTTTTACAACCACAATATCCGATTTGCGGGGGTTCAGGCCCAGTCTGGTAAAATCAGCTTCTTTATGATAGGGCTTGCGTTTCTTGGTGACGATCACGCGCACGCTGCCCACTTTTACGACAACCTCTGTTTCGGCATTCACGTCGCCTTGATAGATCGCCTCCACGGTACCCACCAAGTGTACGGGCGGTGCGAAGCGCGCGTCCACTTTGGCACCCGCATGTGCATCGATTTTACCTCCTACACCGGCTTTCACTGCCGCTTCTACCAATTCCGGGCCGGGGATAGATGCGTAAATGAGCGACGGGCCATTTTCAGCTTTAAACTCGGGGCGTTTCAGAATTTCGGTGATCGTCCAGGTAACGTCGCCTGCACCGCCGGCAGTAGGATTATCGCCCGAATCGCTGATAAAGAACGGATGCTTATCACTTGCGAGTGCTTTGTTCAAGGCGCCTTTGAGGTCGTCGGTAGGCGCTACAAATGCGAATTCCCTCCGCACATTCCAGAAACTTTTCGCAAGCATTTCGGCGCTTTCGGTCACTTTGGCTTTGTCGTCGCCTGTTACCATCACCACCGCATGGTTGCGAGGCTCATCCGCCCATGCATAGCCTACCCACATAGCCGCATCGATGACGCCGGGCTGCACAGAGGCAGGGGCGACCTTGGCGTAAAGCGACTTCCCGGGTTCAATGCGGGTACTTGTCTTTTCGCCGGGAAGCAGGATCGGCACGGGTATCCAGGCTTTGTAAGCGGGCTTGCCTTTGCCGCTTTCGAGGCGTGAAAGCAGGTTCACGACAGCTCTGCGCTTGGATTGCATGGCGTCTTCATGAGGCGCCATCCGGTAACAGGTAATCAGGTCGGTATGCTGCGCAAGACGCCATGAAACATTTCCGTGCAAGTCCATACACGTCGAAATCAGCACTTTTTTGCCAATCACCTCGCGGATGCGCGTAATGAGGTCGCCCTCGGGATCGTCCAGGCCTTCGACGCTCATGGCACCATGTATGTCGAAATATAGTCCGTCGTAGGGCCCGTTCTTTTTCAGCAGATCAAGCGTCTGTTTTACCAGCGACTCATAGGCTGCCCGCGTAACCATTCCGCCCGGCAGCGACTTCCCTACAAGCGCAGGCAGCCACTCCGCACGCTTCCGCAAACTCGAATCCGCCGCCATGAAAGGGTATGAAGTAAAAATCTGTTCGCCGTATTTCGCTTTGAATGCCGGCTCCTCCGTGCGCGCCGGAGAAAACGTACTCGACTCGATGCCCAATCCCGCAATGGCAATGCGGGGAAGTGCTTTTGATTTTTTTTCTCCATCCGGCATCCCAAAAGTCTGCGCTGCGGCCAGAAGGAAAGAAATGATCAGGGAAAGTGTAATTTTCATATATTTTGTTTTAACAAACAGGTCTTTTGCCTCTATTTTGTTTAAACATAATGAAAAATGACGAAATGTGAGGAGTGGCGGAATTTGTGCAAGTGTCGCTTGCACAAATTCCGGGTCTGGATAAATCGCGGCGAATTGCCGCATATATTTGAGATTTCTGGATGATAAGCCTTGCATGTCGGGAAACTCTTTTCGAAGATCGTGCGAAAGCTTATCGATCACTTTGGCTCCCCATTCCGAGCGATTTTGCTGGCTTAAAATCCAGCAACCGATTTGCCAGTAAATTTGAAGTAAAGCTGAGTTGGCCGCGAGACTAACCTTAAATCTCGCCAATCGGATCTCTGCTTTGATCCGGTCCAAGAAGTCCCGGTAGTCAACGGGCAAATTTTCAAGCATCATAGAAATAATACGAATAGAGCTATAACTAGTGGTAAATCTATCGCGCATTAATCCGCTGCTACCATCATTTGATCAAACCGCCGGAACAAATTAGCAAAAGGTATAAATGGTATTTTTCTATGATTATGCATGAAATTGCTAATTTGCGCAAGCGGCGCTTGCACAAATTAGCTTCTGATATTCAACTACTTACGTCCGGGTTTTGCATTGCTATACCCGGCCTCTCCATGAAACCATTTGGCGCCTTGCCCCACCAGCCACAGGTAGTAGTCTGAAGGGAGATCGGCTTCGATGCCGACAAACTTTCCGTCGGCGTTCAGCGGGGTGTCACCCTCTTTCCGGGTTTTGAAAATGGCCGTGCCTTCGTCTACCTCGTCGAACATGGCGACGTAGAGGGCTTCGGCGCCGGACATTTTCGCGCCGGCGATTTGCTGCCAAAGGAATTCACCTTTGTTCCGGGGGATCTGGTTGTAAAGTGAGTGGTCGTTTTTGAGGTTACCCCAGCTGAATCCCGGGAAAACGAGCGGCGCATAATCGATTTTGTTGGCTTTGCACCAGGCGATGTCGGCGGGCAGGGTCGGGCCGGCAACGGTCAGATAGCTCGATGCATTGTAGCGCCCGACGGCCCAGGGCATGATGATATCGGCCTGCTTGATGACCGTGTGCAGCAGCTGGGAATTTTCGGTATCACGGCCGAGTTCACGCCAGTAATATGGCACGCCGAGCAGAATGGAAGCCTTTTTGGTGGGGCCTTTCACGGCTTCTACCAAATTCTGAATGTCAGAGATCGTGTATTTGCGGCCGTCGTTGAAACCCACACCCCAGATCGCCAGTAGCGGCCGGCCATTGTGCCGTAGGTAAGTAGGGTTTTCCTGGCCATCGAAGAGCCTGAACAACGTTTGAAGCTCCTCCCAGTCCTTCGCGATGAAATTCATATCAGCCGAGGTCGATCCGCTGAGATCGTACATAATGCTGATCGCCCGGCCGTATTTTTTGGCTGCTTTCAGCGCATTGGCAAGTACCTTGTTGAAATGGCGTTTGCCGCTTTCGCCCTTCACTTCCACTACAAACCTTTGCATATATACGCCGTCGATGCCATGCTCTTTCATCCATTTGAAATGCAGGTCCACGCTTTCTTCATCATAGGGGCTGTATACTTTCGCAGGTTCGCCGTTGGCATATTTGAATGCCGTGTTGTAGGTTTTGGCATATTCCGTTACATCGGGCCAGAAGTCGATGGAAGCGAAACCCGGCTCGAACTTGCCGGCTTTCTGGTAATGATGCCAGCCGCGGCCCGCACCATCGCCTTCCGCGGTGAACCAGCCCTGATAGCCCGCCATGACAAGGCCTTTGTAGCTTTTGAAAATAGAATGCGATTCATCGTATCTGACCTCCTCGACCGGCTTAGGATCTTCGGTTTCAGGATTTTCTTCGCTACCCTTGCAGCTTAGCGAGATGATGGAGAGGAAGAACAGGAGGTTATGTAATTTCATAAGGGGCTGTATGCTTTAAGCTGTAAGCTTTATGCTAATTGATGTTTTTTAATCTATGCGGCCGTAGGCGTACAGCTTATTGCTTAAGCTTGAAGCCCACGGCCTTTTTAATCACAATCCAATCCTCACACTCTTCGCATAATTAAACTTCGATTCCGGGGCGTCGATGATGCCGCCGGCGCGGAAGAAGTATTGATTGCCGGTTTTCAATACATTACTATTCGAGGGAATGTCGATTTCGAGCTGATAAACCTTACTGGGGTCAATCGCGCCGTTGATCTCCTGCTCCGCGAGCGCTACACGCATAGGCTCACCCACGGATGGTTCCGGGTGCGCGTATAAGCCGATTTTTCGCACGTTATTCATCACGGTCTGCTGTAATTTAAACTTAGCGATGACTTTCGTTCCCACTTTTTCAATGCTCGCTTCTTTCACGCGAATGTAGGGCTGCACCTTGAAATCCAGCTGCGTTTCACCCTTGACGGTCATTTCCTGCGGGGTCATTGGTACGAAATTTCCCCGTACGGGCGTGATCGTGTACGTGTTCGCGAAGATGAGGTTGTTTCGGTAGGTGCCGTCATTCTTGATGATCATCGTTTGTTTCGTTTGCGATGCATAGCCGTGCTCGATGTACTCGATGGTGCTGCCACGGATAATGTCCTGCTCCACAGGCTCATTGGTTTCAGCATCCAGAAAAGTACCATAAAGCTGCGAATCAGGGGCAGGGTAGTTGTCGACACTGCAGGCGCCCGCACCAAAAAGCAGGAGCAGGGCGGGAATGTAAGTGAGTATGCGGTTCATATTTGGCAGTCGGCTGTCGGCAGTCGGCTTTCGGCTTTTTAAGCCATGACCTGCTGTGATCAGCCATGTTTAATGTTATTTATTGATTAAAATACTACTCTGGCAGCAGCCGACCGCCGAAAGCCGACAGCCGACTGCCCCTCAATACTGTGGATTTTGAACCAGACCATTCGCGCCGATGCCCGGGATGTAGCGGTAGTACTGGCGGTAGTCGAACGTGGATGGGTTGCTGCGGGGGACATTGACACGCACGAAAATGTACTTCGCAGGCGTAACGCGCAGGTCGAGGATCGGCAGCAACGCGTGGCGCATCGTGTTGTTGAACACGGTATGGTACTCGCGGCGGCGGATCAGGTCCCAGAAACGCTTGTTCTCAAAAGCCAGCTCGACCCTTCTTTCACGGATCACGTTGTTGATCGTCAGCGGGATTTCAGTTTTGTGGCCGGCGCGACGGCGGATGTCGTTCAGTGCCTTGGCGCCTTTCACTTTGTCGCCGGTGCCGCTTTCGGCAATGGCCTCGGCATAGTTGAGCAGGATTTCGGCATAGCGGAAATCCGCAAAATCAGTCACGCATTGGTTCCAGCCCGGTGCAATGTTGAGCCCTTCATTCAAAAACTTCTTGAAACTCACGCCGGTACGGGTATTATTCCCACCCCAGGTATCGAAACCGGAATATTTTGTCCGGTCGGAAGCGCCGTAGGTGTAATAGGTAGTGCCACCGACGGTAAACGGATCGCCGCCCATGATCTGCGCGGAGCCGTCAGGTTTGATAAAACCGGCCTGGATCACGATCTTCTGGCCCTTCCAGCTGGTGCCGGGTAGGATCATCGTCGCCCACATGCGGGCGTCCTTGCCTTTGAAGATATCATTCTCCGTATCGAACCTCTTGTACTGTTTGCCTGCATTGAAACCGGTGTAGTCACTGATATCGTTGGCAGCAGCGGAGGTAGCGAGCGGCGCGTTTTCGCCCGGCTTGTCATAGCTTTCGTAAACGTCCATCAGTTCGAGGGTCGGGTTCATGCGGCCCGGGTGCGGCCAGCCGTTGGCGGTTTGGTTGGGCTGGTACCAAATCCCGTAATTATGGCCCGTGCCCGAGCCCGGTCTCGCGTAGCCCTTAATGAAAATGACTTCTTCCGGTGCATTGTTTGGGTCTTCAAAGAGCAGCCGGTAGTTGTTCGCAGCCTCTTCGGGTGTCGCGGGCGATGGTTTGAACAGGCTGAATTTACCCGAATTGATGATGGCTTCCGACGCATCCGTGGCCGCTTTGTAATACTCGGCCGCAGCACCTTTGTCCAGGCCCACCAGCTTCTGGTCCACGGCTGTTCCCGAAATAGGGGCGCGGTCGGCGTACTTGGCCAGTGAAGCCGCATGCAACGCCGCGCGGGATTTGAGGGCATAGGCTACCCATTTGGTTGCGCGGCGCTCTCCGCCCGGCCACGAGTCGCCCAGGTTACCGATGGCCGTATCGCATTCTTTCAATACAAAATCCCAGGTTTCCTTTTCGGTGCTGCGGGGTACTTTGAGCGCTTCCACATCGCCTTCGTACTTTTGTACGGAAGTGATCAACGGCACGCCGCCGTAGCGTTTCACCAGCGCGAAATAGGCGTAAGCGCGGATAAATGAACTTTCGCCGATCAATGCTTTCCGTTCGTCATCGGTGATGTCGAGGGTAGGGATGATGTCGATCAGGATGTTGACATCCCGGATCAGCTTGTAGCCCTGGTCCCACCACTGGAAATCGTCATTCCCGATAAAATCGCCGAATTCGGTATGCACAGCCTCGTCGGTGGACATCGCCGGGGCGAAGCCGCCGTTGTTGGGGTCGCCGGTGTTCCAGTTGAAGCCCTGCCGGAAGAAGGTGAAATCTTCGATCGGCAGCTGGTAGTACAGGTTGGCCATGTACAATTTCACGCCTTCCGGGTTGGAGAACAGGTTCTCTCCCTGCAATTTATCGAGCGGCTGCTTGTCGAGCACATCGCCGCAGCTCATCGCCACGAGCACCAGCAACAGCGTTAAGGTCTTTTTTAAATAGCTCATTATCAATTGAAATTAAAATTTGACATTGATCCCGAAGTTGTAGCTTCTCGTCACCGGGTAGGTAAGTCCCGCTCCGAACAGTCCTTCCACTTTCTCGGGATCGAAAGGCTTCACAAACGGATCGGCCCAGGTGAAAATGTTGTGTGCATTGCCATACACGCGTACATCGTTGATCCCGATCTTTTTCAGCCAGGGCAGGTTGAAGGTGTAACCCAGCTGCGCGCTTTTGAAACGCAGGTAAGAAGCGTCCTTACGCCAGGCACCGCTCTCGGCATACATCGCACCCACATTGTAGTTGAAGCGCGAAGCGGGCCATTCGCCGGGGATCCATTGGCCGTCGGGCGACTGGTGCCATCTGTCGTAGAAATACTCGGGCGTGTTGCCGCGGAATGCGAAGACTTCGGCATAAACTTCCCGGAAGCGCACGCTGTACTTGCCGGAGCCCTGGAACAACGCCGTGAAATCGAAACCTTTCCATGATGCATTCAAAGTCACGCCATAGTACATTTTCGGATCGCCGCCGAAGAAGAGCGGAATGGCGTCGTTGCCGTCGATAACGCCGTTGCCATCCACATCCTTGTATTTGAAATCGCCGGGAAGCTCGCGGGTATTGCCAAGGTCACCATTCTGAATGGGCGCATAAATAACTTCGTCCTTGCTCTGGAACTGGCCTTCGAGCTGGTAGGCCCATACTACGTCATTCCAGCGATTGGTAGCGCCGCCGCGCCATTTGTCCATGCTGCTCAGGAACTCGCCGCGCTCTACGTAGCGGTTCTGCGTACGGGCAAAGTTGAAGTTACCCGAAATGCCGTATTTGAAGTCGCGGATCTGACCATTATAGGCCGCCGAGAACTCGATACCGCGCACGCGGTCGCTGTTCAGGTTCTCTTCCGGCAATGTGCCTCCGAAAGTGTTGGGTAGCGAAACGTTCCGGCGGGCGAGCAGGCCTTTGCGGTCGCGCTGGTAAATGTCGAAGGTGAAATCGATTTTGTTATCCCAAAGACCCACGTCGATACCCACATCCTGGATGTTCGACTTAAACCAGGTCAGCTTCTCGTTCACGATCGCCGGGGACGCCGCGCCGGTGGTATAGTTGCCGTTGGTGAACTCATACCCGCCGCCGCCGGTGAGCGAAAAGCCGGGTACGTATTGGAATGGTGCACCGGCATCTGCCCCCACGAGCCCATACGAACCTCTCAGTTTCATCGTGGAAATGAAGGGGATGCTCTTCATGAAGTTCTCCTCCGAAACCCGCCATCCGGCCGACACTACCGGGAACAAGCCCCAGCGGCGATCAGGATGGTAGCGGTATGAACCATCATAGCGCGCAGCGACTTCGAGCAGGTACTTTTCTTTAAAATCATAGTTCAGACGGCCTACATACGACTGGCTCGCATATTCCGATTCCGAACCGCTTGTGGTCTGGTTGTTGAGCCCCGCCTGATCGATCTGATCGTTGGTAAAGAATGCATATTCGCGGCCAAGTCCTGCCCATCGGTTGTGCGATTCCTGCTGCTCGTACACCAGCGTAGCGCCCAGGTTATGGTTTTTTGCGATTACCGTGTTGTAAAATAGCTGTCCCTGGAACGTAATGCGGTTGTTATCGGTGAAATTGTTCCCGATCCGTGACGGATTGCGCTGCGCATGGGCAGTGTATTTGTCCGTTGCCGCGTCGTAAGTGTAGAGATTATAGGCTTTTGAAACCGATTTGGCGCGGTAGTTATTGCTATCGTAGGCCACCAAACCCTTGATGCGCAAGCCGGGTACGAATGGAACAGTGTAGGTCAGCGCGAATGTCGACTGGAAGAACTTGTTCACCTCCTGCGAGTAACCGGTCAGGCTCCTGTCGGCCAGTGCCACCGGGTTGTACCCGCCGCTCAGCAATGCCGGGTATTTCGGGTTGTCGTTGGCATAGGGACGTTCGGTAGGCAATGCAATGCGGGTCCCTTTGTAGATGTTAAAAAAGTTATCGCCCGGCTGCTCCCGTCTGTCGAACAATCCCGAAAGGATCAGGTCCGCTTTCAGGTTTTTGGTTAGATCAATTCCGATATTGGACCGGAAAGTGTATTTCTGATAACCCATATCGCCGCTTTTGAGCAAGCCGTTTTCCTTCTGGTAGCCGAAGCTGGTAAAATAGCTGACCACGCCTTCGCCTCCTGACGCCGAAATGAAGTGCTGCTGCTGGCTCGCCGATTTGTTCAAAGTTTCCTTATACCAATCGGTGCCCTGGTAGCCGGGTGCGCCGCTGCGGAACTTCTCGATTTCTTCGGGAGAAAACACCGGGTTTTCGCCCAGGTTTTTCGCTGCGTCATTACGCATTTCGGCCCATTGCAATGCATTGGTCATTTTCGGCACGTCGGTAGGGCTCTGACGGCCGTACACCATATTATAGCTGAATTGCGGTTTGCCTTGTTTCCCTTTTTTAGTAGTCACAATCACCACACCATTTCCGGCCCGGATCCCGAAAATCGCAGCGGAGGCATCTTTCAACACGGAAATGCTTTCGATATCGTCGGGATTAATCTTTTGGAACTCGTAACCGCCGTCACGCGCCACGCCGTCCACCACATACAACGGCTCGCCGAAGCCGCGTATATTAATGTTCGTACTGAAAGAGCCTGGTTCTCCCGAGTTCTGGCGGATCTGCACCCCGGCCACTTTTCCCTGCAAACTCTGGGCAAGCGAGGTGTGCGTGGTGGTTTTGATCTGCTCCGACACGATGTTGGAAATGGCGCCGGTGAGCGTTTGTTTGCGCTGCGTACCGTAACCTACTACTACCACTTCCTGTAAATCGTCCGTGCTCGGTTCAAGTTGTACATTAAAATCGGTGCGGTTACCGACAGCGATCTCCTGCCTTTTGTAACCCAGAAAACTGACGATAATGGCAGCTCCTGACTTAGGGACGTAGAGCGAAAATTTTCCATTGACGTCCGTGGTGGTACCTTTCGTAGTGCCTTGCAATACAATGCTGGCACCGGGGATGGAGCTGCTTTTCTCATCCTTCACTTCACCGCTGATGAGCGTTTCATCGGCGGCCGATTGCGCCAGTGTGCCCGCCTGCATAAGCAGTATCAGGCATAGTGCAGTGCACAAGCGCCAGAACGTCGTCCGGACATGGTGCCTGCACAGGGGTTTTGATAGAAGTTGTTTGTTCATACCGTAGGGTTAAGTTCCTGTTCGTTTAAATGCATTCGTTGTATCTGTTGGGTTTTCGCCGCCCTCGTCGGGGCAGCTCGTAGTATGTTTTACAGCATCGTTTTCTAACCCCGCGCTGCCTGGTGCGGGGCGTTGTCATGGTGATTTTGGATGGAATAGATGATCAGACGGTCGGCCGAACCGTGGGGTCAAAGTAATCGGGGGTTGATTAAGAAATGGTTAACAAACCATTAATAGGGCGCTTAATCCGGCTAATTTTTACATTATGCCGGTAAAATATTGGGGATTTTTGGGGTAGGGCAATAAAAAATCAGGCGGAGAGAAACTCCCCGCCTGATACAGTTAATCTAAACAACACTTTAAGAATGCATCGGCGTCCCGGCTATCGGTTGATAAGCACTTTCCGGTTGACCACCTCGCCATTCTTGTGTGTGATGGTGAGAATGTACATTCCTACGGGCAGGCTCTTCACATCGATGGTTTTCGAAACCGTTTTGCCGGATTTGTAAACCGACAGTCCTGTCAGGCTATGCATTTCCACCGATCTTACCTGGCTCCAATCCGTGCTTTTCAGGTTGAGGATATCGGAAACAGGGTTCGGGTAGAACTCCGATTGCAGGGCAAGCCCGTCGTAGCGAACCTTGATGATCTTGCTGTAAGCGAAAGTCTTATCAGTGTCGATCATTTTCAGGCGGTAGAAATTATCGCCCTGGCCGGGTTTCTGGTCAGTAAATGCGTAATGCACCACGGCGTAGCTATCGCCCTTCGACTTTTGCGTACCAATCGTCGCCCAGTTCTTGCCATCGGCGCTGCGCTGCACGTCGAAGCGGTCGCTGTGGGATTCTTCTGCGGTGTTCCATTTCAGGGCAATGGTTTGTTCAACTTTTGCACCGCTGAAATCGATCAATGTTACCGGAAGCGAGCAGTCTTTGTAAGCTGTGAGCGTATCGGAGCAGCCGTTCAGGGTAGCGACGATGATCGCCGTTTCCTTGCTCGGTATGCCCACCACCGTGCTTCCGTTAACGGTTCCCTTGTCGGTAGTGATCACCGCATCCGGAGTAGCCGCGAAGAAAACGGTATAGGTTTGAGGATCCACCGAATAATTGCATTGATACTCGGCACCCGTCAAGGCGATGCTCGGTTTTGCATTGACATTCACGGTGGCTGTTTGTCCTGAAACAGGCGAAGAAGCGCCACCTGAACCACTCACGTTGGTCAACGTGTAAACGAATGAACCCGTGGTACCGGTCGGTGCATCGACGGTCGCAGTGGTATTTGCTCCGGTTGTCGTAACCTGCAGATCGGAGCCGCCATTGATTTTATAGGTAAATGTAAACGGCGCGATACCATTCACAGCGGTGAACGTAATCACAGCCGGCGCCTCGCCCTGGCATGCGGTTGTGCTGCCGGAAATGGTCGCGCTGAGGTTGTTAGAGACGGTGATCGTCGCAGTTTGGGCCGAAGGCGGCGTCAGCGAGCAGTTTTCCGCGTCGGTTACGGATACCAATTCATAGGTGAATGTGCCCACGCTGGCAGTCGACTGGCTCACTGTGGCGCTGGTCTGTACACCGGTGGTGCTCACCGTCTGGTTCGACCCGTTGTTGACCTTGTAGGTGAACGTGTAGGGCAGGGTACCGCCGGTAGCACTAAATGTAACGAGCGGAGCCGAAGCGCCCTGGTTCACAGTGGTAGTACCTGCAATGTTGGAGCCGGTGATCTGGTTCACGGTCAGCACGGCCGGATCGGAAGTACTGTTGTTGCAAGGGTTTGTGATGATACAGCGGTATTCCGAAAGATTATCCGAAGCAGGGACATTGCTCAAGGTCAGCGTCGCATCGTCCGCGGTCGGGTTAGTGCCTGTCGAAATGTTCGCAAACGACCCGCCGAATGGCTTTTTCTGCCACTGGTAAGTGACGCCGGACTGCGAAGTAGCCACTGTAAACGAAGCATCGGAGCCCGCGCAGACAGTCTGTGCATCGGGCTGGTCGGTGATCGGAGGCGCCGGGGTAGGAGTTACCGTGATTGTAAATGAGCAGGTTGGGGCCGTTCCGATGCCGTTCGATGCCGTTACAAGCACGGTGGTGTTGCCTGCCGGGAACGCGTACGGGAAGGTGATAGGGCTGCCGCCTACACTGTATGTAATGGTAGGAGCAGGGCATCCTTCCGCGGTCGCCGCGAACGTTTGCGTAGAGGTACAAGTGCCTGCGTCAGGCGAGAAAGTCTGGTCTCCCGGGCAGAAAGTGATCACCGGCTCCGAAGTCACCGCAACGACGGTCGGATTGTTGCTTCCCACGACGTTTGGATCGTCGGTGAGGACCGGAGGCGAGAAATTAGAACCGCTGACAGTTCCCTGGGTAGTCACTTCGCAAGCGGATGCGGGAATGTCGTTGTTGATCGTCGCTTTGAACGTGATAACCACATTCTTACCGGCCGGCAGTGTGAACCCGCTGCCTGTTCCGTTAACCGTAACGGTTTCACCAGCCTGCGTGGCTTCAGTGCGGGCAGGGCTGGCAGTAACAGCCGGTGCGGATTGTCTGGAAGTCTCAGCCGCCGGTTCGGTAACAGCCGCCTGGCGTACCGGTGAAGCAGGAGTTTTTGCAGGAACTGTCTTAGATACTTCGAGTTCTTCGGCGCTCATGCGCAGGTTGGGCAGCAAACTTACATTGGGCGTAGCGCAGGTTACGCCGGCCCCGATCGTAAATGGCCCGTCACCGCTTTGGTTCACAGGACCTACTCCGGGCGTATTAGCCCCGTTCTGCCAGATCTGCGCGAAGGTGGTACCCGTACCCTGCAGGCGGATCTCGGTAGTTCCCGTCACACCCGACCTGGCCCTTGCCGCATAGCCGATGGATGGGGATATGGTTACATCGTTGTTGATGATGTTGGCGCAAATCTTGGCATTGTTGGTACCGCCGCCCGTGGCCACCACATCTATCCCGTAGTTGGCATTTGCACCCGTCATGGGTATCGTGTTATTGTCGATGGTGACGTTGCTCAGCGAACTGGTGGTGGACATAGCCTCTACCGCAATACCATTTCCTTCCGACCAGTTTACGAGCGTATTGTCTTTAATCCGCACGGTGGAATGTGCGCTGGTATTATTGTTGCTCACGCGGATCGCAGACCCTGCCTGTGAGACTTTGGAAATCGTGTTGGCGGTAACGTTGCCTTCCATGTAGCCGCTGCCGCTCGCAAAGAAGTTTAGCGCAGGGCCGTTTCGGGTGGAAACGGTGTTGTTATTGACATTGAACTTCGCGGTACCGTTCCCGGATGCTCCAACGTCGACAGCCGTGCCGACGTCGTCGGTCGGGTTAATGGTACAGCCAATTACATCGAGCTGAATCACTGAATTGTCGGTGCAATAGGCCTCGACGCCGGCCGAGCGGCATCTGGTGAACTGGGAGTTGCCCACAATACGCAGGTTCATGGTGGAGGAACCGCGCCCGTACATTTGCACGCCCGAGCCATTGTCGGCATTATCGAATGTAGAGCCCGACACGGTGAGTTGTGTCAGGTTGGTGTTGGTATTGTCAAAATACACAGCCCTTCCGCCAGGGTTGGAGAAGGAGGAATTGATGATCGAACAGGTACCGGTGGTATTAATGGCGTAAATGCAGCCTTCCTCGCTGGTACCCAGCGTCCCGCCGTTGGCTATGGTGCCGTTGGAGAAAGTGAAATTGCTTACGCCTCTCAGGTTGATACCTTCCTGCGACACCGTGCCGGTAATGTCAACATTGTCGAGCGACAATCCGCTGACCCCGTTGGCATGAATGGCAGCATTGGCATTGGAGTTGTCCAGGCCTAAGGGAACCGTACCGTCCGTGGTATTGGCATTGACCATATTCACATTCTTGATGGTGATCCCGGAAGCGGTGATAAACTCCATACCGCGTCCTGAGATGTTCTGGATCGTTCCGCCGGAGCCATTGGTGGCGCCGCTGCCGTTAATTTTGAAAGTGCCCGTAGTACCTGAGATTGAAATACCTTTGGCGGTGTTCGAGCTCGAAACCGATACGAGTGACACATCGAGTGCCAGTGAACTGCCGCTGATCTTGATGGCCCCGTTATTGGCAGCCGTGATAGACCCGGTCGGGATGTACAGGGAGCCGCTGCCTGCGCTGATGGTGAGCGACTCGCCGCCCGAGGTGGAAGTGGAAGATACCTCCGAAAATTGCACGTCAAAGGTGCCGCCCGATACATTCAGGGCACGTCCGCTTCCCGTGAGGGCTACCTCGCGGACAGTAAACGTGCCGGTGAAAGTACCTGCGATTTTGCTGCCGGTGGTATTGCCGATGTCGAGCCCGCGGATCGTGTTACCTGCGCCCAGCGTCACCGCAGTAGCCGAAGAAGTGACGACCGGGCGGGCTCCCCCTGTGGAGGGAAGCAGATTGTTGCCGTTCGGAGCGGAGAATGGCCCCAGGTTCAACAGCGTTTCGCCAGCTCCCTGGCCGATGAGTTTCTGGCTGGCGAGCAATGTCACGCCGCTGGTGTTGTAATTTCCGGAATAGAGAAAAATGAGATGACCTGTCTTCGGATGCAAGCCTGTGCCGTTGTTGATGGCCTGGAAGTCGTCCAATGTGTTGAATGGCTTGGAAAGGGTTCCTGTCCCGCCCGCGGCGGCATCGGATTTGATAAACCAGATCGCGCCCGTGGAGGTGATGGTGACCGTGGCCGTTGATGTGGTTCCGGAATTGTTCCCGATCGTGTAATCGAAGGTGTCGTTTCCGATATAGCCTGCCGGGGCATCGTAGGTAAATGCGCCGGTGGTCTGATCGAGCGTGATGGTACCTCCCTGCGCAGTGGAGATGACCGTCGGGCTGGTGATGGTCAGCGTAACCCCGGAAGGACTGATATCGTTGCTGAGCAAGCCGCTTCCCGCCGGAATGTCCAGCCCGACGTTACCGATCGTGTTGTACGAATCGTTCACGGCTATCGGGCTTGCCGTTACCGAGCCCGCCACGAGGGTTGTGTTCGGGTCGAGTGTTTCCGAGAAAACCACGCCGGTGGCGTCGGTACCGCTGTTGGATATCGTCACGGTGTAGGTGATTTCATCCCCCGCCGAGCCGCCTGTCAGGCCGGTGTCGTTCGATAAGGTCGCCGTGTTGGTGGCGGTAATGCCGGGTATGAGCATTGTTTTCGAGCCCCGGGCTGCATTCCGGGATCTGGCATAAGGGACTTTCTCTCCGGCTGATTTTTCAGCCAGGGGCCGGTTCTCCTTACGGACGACCAGCTCCTGCGTGCGGGAACTGTCGGCTGTAAACCGGGTGACCATTTCGGCACCTGACGCCAGAAGCGCCAGGCCCGTCAGGTATAGGTAAAAATTTCTCATGAAACTAGTTTGTTTGATGTAGAACGGAGTAGTTTTTCATTGTCATGATGCGTTGTCGTTTCATAGAAGATCAGTTTCAGGAAAATACAGCTTCATACCGCATTCCGTTGGCGTCGGGAGCGATGGGTACCAGGAACAGCTCGATATCCCCGATTTCCGGGTGAGCGATCCGGTAGATCCCCTGCTGCCGGTAGGCGTGGTCGCCGCCGGTCTGGAACTCGATGGAAAAAGGCCCGCGTTCCAGCGGTGTGTAGCTATTCAGCGAAGTAACTTTGGTTAAAACAGAGGGTACTGTTTGCGTTTCCGTAAAGTATATGTCGAGCGTCTGATTCAGAAATTTGCTGAAATGATCAGCGGTGATTTTACTTAGGTCGTATGCGTCCATTCCATTAAATGATAAACTCCGTTTGTCTCACTCACAGTTTTGAAACCCAGGCGGGTATACAGATTCTTGGCAGGGTTGAAAGTTTCCACGTGAATGCTGAGCGGCCGTCCCAGCCGGGCGGCCCGGTCCATCAGGTCTTTCAGGATTGACGCCCCCCATCCGCGGTTGCGGAAGGAAGGGGCGATCGTAATGTCAATGATCCGCATACCCTTGTCCTGGAAGTTTTCGTGGAGGTAAAGCCTCCCGATATTTTTGCCGTCGTTTTCGATGACCCAGAAATCTCCCCCTACGTAATTTTTCTGATAGTACTCGTGCTGCGCATTGAACTGGCTCGTCACAAATTCCCTTTTCATGAGATCGGTCCAGTGCGGGACCCTTTCCATTTCCTGCGCCCGTGTACTTGCGTACGTATCGAGCAGAAATGCCATGTCGTTGTGGCCTATGGGCCTTACTTTGAGGTTAGGATGGGAGAGGTTCAATGTCATTGGGGTACTGTAAAAGAGTTTCCGGATCAGCTTTTCTCAGGGTCTTTGCGGGAACACGCCCTGTAATGCAATGTTGAAATAGCAGGTCAGGTACGGCTGCATGTTGTTATGCGGAAGCGACGCTCCGGATACGGCCAGTGATGTAAAGGCCATCATCTTGTCGGGCTGGCCCGGCACATACACGCTCCCTTCGTCGGCCTTGCCGAATGTGGTCGTGTTGCTCGGAACAGCCGTTTCCGCCACGTCGGTGGCAGCGCGTAGCTGGTGCGTATGAACGGGTATTTCCGTTTCGATCAGTGTGATGTTTTCGGTGCCCGACATTTCCCCCAGGTCGTGGAGCGAAAGACCGGGTCCTTGTCCGGGGTGCATCGGCGAGGAGCCCTGAAGGTTGGGCAACGCAAATGTCGACTTGCCGTCGCCGCCGTAGGTGGTGCCCAGCAGGGAGAACAGCGCGGTATTCTGGGAAAGCGGCAGTATCTGGCCGTCGCAAAATGCCCAGCCCTTGGGCGGAAAATTAAAAGGGAATATTCTGATTTCAGCTACGAATGGATCCATGGTATTTGTTTGTGGTTAAATTTTATATACTCTTCTAAGCAGCCTTTTTCAGGTCGGCGACGGAAAGATTCCGAAAAGAGAGATGATAAAATTGAGACACAGATAGGGTTGGAAATTGCTGTGCGGCTGGCTGCCTCCGACCGGGAGAATGTCGGCCGCATTGAAATTGGCCCCGGGAGGGTCTGCAAAGAATATTTTCGCTTTGGTAGACACGCCGATGATCGCGCTGGTAGGGCTCAATACGTTACCGATGTCGCTGGTAACCCTGAAATCGTGGGTGTGGCTCGGGATCTGGTTCGTGTTGAGCGTCACGTCTTCAGTACCGGCCGACTCGCCGATGGTGTAGGTAATGCCCTGATAGGTTCCCATGTGCACGGGCAGCCGTCCCCTGAGGTCGGGCAGTGCGAATGTGCTTTCGCCGTCACCGCCATAGGTAGTGCCTATCAATTGAAAAAGTGTTTCGTATTCGGAGATGGGCAGCAGCTGTCCTTCGCAGAAAAACCATCCGTTAGGGGCGAAATTCCCCGCAAATATTCTTATTTCTCCAACATATGGTTGTGCCATGTATCTTCAGTGTTTGGAATGAACGACTAGAACAGAGGATATTAATTCTGGCTTGGGAAGATTCCCTGAAGCGCGATGATGAAGTTAATCACCAGGTAAGGCTGCATGTTGTTGTGCGGCTGGCTTCCTCCCACGGACGTAACGGTGCCCGGCCTGAGCGAGAGCAGGTTATTGTTGATCGCGTTGGAGTACAGGTTGCTGGGCTGGGAGTTGGAGAACGAGTTACCGGTCGGGTCGGTGACGTTGGAGTTCGCGCTTCCGTTGTCGATCGCCTGCAGAACGTGGGTATGCTGCGGCATTTCGTTGATATTGAGCGTGTGGGCTACTTCCCCGCCGGCTTGCCCGAGATTAAATCCGTTTCCGACATGAAGGGGTACTTTTCCCCGGAAATCAGGCAATGCAAAGGTAGTTTGTCCATTGCCGCCGAAAGTGGTGCCCAGCAATGCAAACAGCGCTTGATTCTGATTAATGGGTAGGAACTGACCATTGGCTAATGCCCAGCCTTTCGGGGCAAAGTTGAAGCTCGCCAATCGGATCTCCGATAGAAATGGTTCTGCCATAGAGGAAATAGTTTAAAGGTTAGATGGATAATACAAAATCAAGGTCCGCCCGCAGGCCGGAACGGTGCTGATGAAGGGCAATGCGGTTATTTTCGCCGTGGAGCGACGAGGTAATGGAAGGCGTCGGAGGCAATGCGGATACACTCCGGTGAGCAGTATTGTAGTGTAGAATTTATTATCATATAGAGGCTCGTTGGGGTTAGGTAATGTAAAAATAGTACTTCAATATTAGTGATATATCGGCATTTCGATGAATTAAATTACTAAACGGTAATAATTATTCTACGTATAATCCTATAAAAAATGCCGCATTTCTCTGATTAATTTGGTGATAATGAGCTAATTAAAATTATCGTACGGTTGGAAAAATTTTTTTAACGGTTCGCCGGATTGAAATAGATTTCGATGGGTGCCAAGATTCATTTTTGTTAGATTATTCCTGTACCGGATATTAAGAATCGGTTTCGCCCGGCTTTAAGAATAGATCATATATGCTAAACCCCGGATCAGCATGAAACCGAATAAGCTCCTTATTGTGGCCGTCCTCCTTTGCGCGCTTTCCCATGCACGCGCTCAACACTATACGATCAGTGATAACAAGCGGTATCTGCTGAAAGAAGGGAAGCCGTTTTTCTGGCTCGGGGACACCGCCTGGGAGCTTTTCCACCGCCTCGACCGCGCCGACGCCGATTATTACCTGCAAAAGCGGGCCGAACAAGGGTTCACCGTGATCCAGGCCGTGGCACTGGCCGAGTTCGACGGCCTCGCGGAGCCCAATCCGTACGGTGAAAAACCGCTGATCAACAACGATCCGACCCAGCCGAACGAGAACTATTTCAGGCATGTCGACTACATTATCGACAAGGCGGCGGCCTACGGGCTCACCATTGCCTTCCTGCCGACCTGGGGTGACAAGGTTTTCAAGAGTACCTGGGGCAAGGGGCCGGAGATTTTTAATGAAAGCAATGCCAGGACTTACGGTAAATGGCTCGCCATGCGCTACAAGACCAGGCCGAACATCATTTGGGTGCTTGGCGGCGACCGGCAGCCGCGCAAAGACAGTCGCGATGTGGAAATCTGGCGGGCCATGGCCGCCGGGATCGCAGAAGGAGCGGGAGGCAATGATAAAGTGCTGATGTCGTACCACCCGCAGCCCAACAAGGAGGGTTCCAGCGAATGGTTTCACGACGACGAATGGTTCGATTTCAACATGTTCCAGACCGGCCATTGCCGCGATACGCCTGTTTACGACAACATCCGGCGGTCGTACAACCGTACGCTGGTAAAGCCTGTTATCGACGCGGAACCGATTTACGAGGATCACCCCGTGTGCTTCAATGCGAAGGAAAATGGCATTTCGAGCGCGTACGATGTTCGTAAATCGGCTTACCTCGATCTTTTTGCAGGTGCATTCGGGCACACTTATGGTTGTCACGATATCTGGCAAATGTATTCGCCCAACCGCGAGGCGGTGAATGGTCCGCACTTTTTCTGGCAGCAGGCGCTCGACCTGCCCGGGGCGTTGGAAATGAAACACGTTCGCAAACTCATGGAATCCCGTCCGATCACCGAGCGCGTCCCCGATCAATCCGTAGTCGTCGAAAATGCGTTACCTGCGGCCGAGCGCATACAGGCCACGCGGGGAAAGGATTACCTGTTTGTATATACGGCGGCCGGAAAGCCATTTTCCGTAAACCCCGGAAAGATCTCCGGCACCCAGCTGGAAGCATTCTGGTTCGATCCCAGAAGCGGCAAAGTACGGGATGCAGGTAAATTTGATAACAAATCGGTCAGCAAGTTCGTCCCGCCCACCTCGGGATACGGCCACGACTGGGTACTTGTTGTGGACGACGCCTCCAAGAACTACAAAAAGCCCTGAGTATAGTTTTGGATACAGGTTTGTTAACCAAATAAAACATTTTCAGCTACTTATATTTTCAGTTTGCCCGTTGAAATCGATTTTAAATGGATGAAATTGATTAAATTAGGATTAATGGAATGGAGAATTGGACGGCTCAACGCTTTGCTGATTGTTAGTTGCCGAATGCCGCCCGCTAGTTATCGAAATGAATGATGTTGAATTCCTGGTTTAAATATGGCTTGCTGCTGTCCGCCACCGTACTCTTTTTGATGTCGTGTGACAAAAAGGTGGATATGCCAGACGATGTGGCCGCCGAAATGAATACGCTGGTTGCACCTGTGGACTATACTTACGACGTAAAGCCCATCCTTTCGGACCGCTGCTTTGCCTGCCACGGGCCGGATGCCAATCACCAGAAGGCCAATTTGCGATTGGATATTGCCGAAGTCGCCTACCAAAAAGAGGCAGAAAGCGGTTTGAAGGCGATCAGGCCGGGCAAGCCGGGAAGCAGTGAACTTGTGCACCGCATTCTTTCGGCTGATCCCGAGGTGATGATGCCTACGCCCGAATCGCATTTGTCGCTTACGGCCAGGGAAAAGGCAATTCTCATCCGCTGGGTGGAGGAAGGAGCTGAGTATAAGCCGCACTGGGCATTTACCAAAGTAGCAAAGCCTGCATTGCCGAAAGTCAGGAACGAGGGCTGGGTACGCAACGACATCGACCGGTTTATCCTTAAAAAGCTGGAAGACAATCGACTCAAACTTTCGCCAGAGGCAACCAGGACCACCTTGCTGCGCCGTGTATCACTCGACCTGACCGGCCTGCCGCCTACGCCGGAGGAAGTAGCCGCATTTCTAAGCGACAAATCGCCCGATGCCTATGAAAAGGCTGTCGACAGGCTGCTTGCTTCACCGCATTATGGCGAACACATGGCCGTGCCCTGGCTCGACGCCGCGCGTTACGCGGACACACATGGGTACCAGGACGACGGCTTGCGAACCGCCTGGCCTTTCCGCGATTGGGTCATCAATTCGTTTAACAAAAACCAGCCTTACGACCAGTTTGTCACCTGGCAGCTCGCAGGGGATATGCTGCCCAACCCGACCCGCGAAATGATGGTTGCGACCGCATTCAACCGCATGCATCAGCAGAGCCAGGAGGGCGGCATTATTCCCGAAGAATACCGCACTGCCTATGTTTCCGACCGGGTAGATACATTTGGAAAGACATTCCTCGGCCTTACCGTGGAATGCGCGCGTTGCCATGACCATAAGTATGACCCCATCAGCCATAAGGATTACTATTCGCTGTATGCGTTTTTCAATAACAATGATGAAAACGGCCAGATACCTTACAATGGTGAGGCGAGCCCCGCCATTACATTGCCCACGCCCGAGGCCGATGCCAGGCTGAAATACATTCATGAAAACATGGCCAGGGAGCGCTCCGCCATTACCGCCAACTCGGCTTCCTACGAACGCGGCTTTCAGCAATGGCTCGCTGCTGCCCGCACGGCGCCGGAAAAAGCATTGTTGCCCGAGAAAACCGATTTACTGGGCCATTTTACATTTGACGAGCCTGCCGGTAAAGAATTTGCCAACCTTGCCGACCCGAAAAACAAAGCGCATGCGGAAGGAGATGACAGCCTGTCCAATGTGGCTTCCCGCGCCGGTCGCATCGGGCGGGCGCGTTGTATTTTTGGTGAAAATGCCGTGAGCTTCGGCGATAACTTCGCATTCTTCGAACGCAACCAGCCTTTCAGTATCAGCATCTGGCTCAACCTGCATGATCCTGCGGTGAGCGGCTCGCTGCTGCACAAGTCCAACGGGGTGATGAATGGCTACCGCGGCTGGAATGTGTTCAGGGAGAAAGATGGCCGCATCCGCTTGACGATCAGCCATGTGTGGCCGGAGAATGCGATTGAGATCCAGAGCATGGATAAATTCCCGATGAATATATGGACGCAGCTGGGCTTTACCTACGACGGAATGAGTAAAGCGGCGGGACTGAAACTCTACGTGAACGGGCAGCCGGTGAAGGTTACGGTACATAATGACCACCTGACGGAGAGTATTTTGTACGGGAAAAACAAGACGAACTGGTACGTCGATAAGCTGAATATCGGCCGCCTCTCGGATCAGCGGACGAAGAATTTCGAAGTCGACGAATTCCGGATTTATACCAGGGCGGTGAGCCCGCTGGAAATGCAGGGTTTGTTTAGCCTTAAAAATGAATTGCTGATTGCATTGAAAACTCCTGCTGCGCAGCTCAAACCTGCCGGGCTGGCCTCGTTAAAAGAATATTATCTGACGAATATCGATACCAATTGTAAAAAGGAAATGGCGGCGAGCCGTGCATTGATCGGGGAGGAGACGGAGATCATGGACAAGCAGATCGACGTGATGGTGATGAAGGAGCGCAAATTTCCGCGTAAGACGTTCATTCTTAACCGCGGGGCTTACGACGCCCCGGGAAAACCGGTAACGTCGGACACGCCTGACGCATTCTTTAAAATACCCAAAGAATATCCCAAAAACCGCCTGGGCCTGGCCAAATGGCTGCTGGACAAAGACCATCCGTTGTTTAGCCGGGTCACTGTCAACCGTTTCTGGATGATGTATTTCGGCAAGGGAATCGTGATTTCGAGCGACGATTACGGTAACCAGGGCGAACTGCCAACGCATCCCGAGCTGCTCGACTACCTCGCCGCGCGCTTCCGCGAGTCGGGGTGGAATGTGAAAGCGATGCAAAAGCTGATCGTGACCTCGGCGACTTACCGGCAGTCGTCCCGAATAGAGCCGGCTATGAAAGATGTCGATCCGGACAACCGCTTTTATGCGCGCGGTCCAAGCTACCGCATGAGTGCCGAGCAGATCCGCGACAATGCGTTGGCGTCGAGCGGCCTGCTCACGCGACGGGTCGGGGGCAGGAGTGCGTACCCCTACCAGCCCGCGGGCCTATGGGAGGCGCTTGCGACCCGTAACGAGGTGACTTACAAACAGCAGCACGGCGATTCGCTTTACCGCCGAAGCCTTTACACGATCTGGAAACGGAGCTCGCCGCCGCCGATGATGCTCAATTTCGATGCAGCTGAAAGGCACTTCTGCATTACCAAACGGCAGAAAACCAGTACGCCATTGCAGGCGTTGGTGGTCATGAACGACCCGCAATTTGTGGAGGCTTCACGCGTGCTCGCACAGCACATGCTGAAAAACGGCCGGTCCGTCGACGAGCAGATCGACTATGCATTTACCGCATTGACGAGCCGCCTGCCTGACCCAAAGGAAAAATTGGTGCTCAAAGAATTGTACGATGAAGAGTTAAAGGATTTCAGCCGCAATCCTAAGCGGATGAAGTCGATCCTGTCCGTGGGGGAATACCCGCTCGATAAAACGCTGGACCCGGCCCAACTGGCGGCGGGCACTATCGTGGCGAGCACAGTAATGAATTTTGACGAATTTTTGATCAAGCGATAACAGACAAAGCTATGAGCTTTTACAGGGAACTTGAAAGCCACGTCCATGAGCAGTTGAGCAGGCGTAATTTCCTCTCGAAAACCAGCCTGGGTCTGGGTGCGGCAGCAATGACATCGCTTTTGAATGCAGATAACTCTTTGGCCAAAAAGGCGGGCGAGAAGGGCGCCGAAGCCGCGGGACTGCCGATCGGGCATCCGCATTTCGCGCCGAAAGCTAAGCGGGTGATCTATTTGTTCCAAAGCGGTGCGCCGTCGCAGCTGGAACTGTTCGACTATAAGCCTAAACTGGAAGAAATGTGGGGCAAAGACCTTCCCGAGTCTGTACGCAAAGGGCAGCGCCTGACTGGCATGACCGCGGGGCAAAGCAGCTTCCCGCTGGCCGCTTCCAAATATAAATTCCGGCGCTACGGCGATCACGACATGATGATCAGTGAATTGATGCCCTACACCACGGGTATCGTGAACGATGTCACATTCATCCGCTCGATGTTTACGGAGGCTATCAACCACGACCCGGCAGTGACGTTTTTCCAAACGGGCAGCCAGCAGGGCGGTCGGCCTTCCTGGGGCTCGTGGGTGAGCTACGGGCTGGGCTCGGACAACCAGAATATGCCTTCCTTCGTGGTTTTGCTTTCCAAGGGTCGTGGCGGCGACCAGCCGTTGTATGCCAAATTATGGAGCAATGGTTTTTTGCCGTCCATTCACCAGGGCGTCGTGTTCCGATCGGGTCCCGACCCGGTTTTCTACCTCAACAACCCTGAGGGAATAGACCGTACCAGTCGCAGGCGCATGCTGAACTCGCTCGCAAAATTGCAGCAAGGGCAGTTTGAGAAGCTGCTCGACCCGGAAATTAACTACCGCATGGCACAGTACGAAATGGCGTACCGGATGCAGACTGCCGTTCCCGAAACGATGGATATTTCCAAAGAGCCGGATTACATTTTCGATATGTATGGCGAGGATTCGCGTAAGCCCGGCACATTTGCGGCCAACTGCGTGCTGGCACGTAAACTGATCGAGAAAGATGTGAAATTCGTGCAGCTGTATCACCAGGGCTGGGACCAGCACGGCAACCTGCCCAATGATATTAAGATTATGGCCAAGAGCGTCGACCAGGCTTCGGCTGCATTGATCAACGATTTGAAACAGCGCGGCTTGCTGGATGAAACGCTCGTCGTCTGGGGCGGCGAATTTGGCCGGGGGGCCTACTCACAAGGCAAGCTTACCCGCGACAACTACGGCCGAGACCACCATCCGCGCAGCTTCTCCATCTGGATGGCGGGCGCGGGCGTGAAAAAGGGATTTGTATACGGGCAAACCGACGATTTCGGTTATAACATTGTTAAAGATCCCGTGCATGTGCATGATTTTCAGGCTACTGTCATGCATTTGATGGGAATTGATCACGAGCAGCTTATTTTCAAACACCAGGGACGCCGGTACCGGTTAACGGATGTGCACGGGAAGGTAGTAAAGCCGCTTTTAGCCTGATAGTTTGAACAACCAATAAAAAAACCGGACGTCCGCAAAGACGTCCGGTTTTTTTATTATCAGCCGAAAATCCACTGAAACACCGCTCTTACCGCGGAACCGACGTACCAGATCGAAAATAGCCAGAAGACGGCACCCATTCCCGCAAAAACATAAACGAACAGGTAATTGCCTTTCAAATGCACATTATCGGGGTCTTTGGGATCATAGTACAGTGTTACTTCTTCACCGATCTGGTATTCCGGCGGGTTGCGCGCTTCCGAGCTGTGAAAAACGTGCGCTGTTCCGTCCTTTTTGATGTAGCGTATCGACGGCGCCAGCGGATATTCGCGGGGTTTCAGGCGGTGCAGGTCGATGACAATGCCCTTGGTTTCGATCCCGTTTTCGATGAGGTTACGGCTATTGCGGTAAATCGAGAAAGAGATAATTTCGAGAACTGCCCCGACTGTAAAGAACAAGAGCATGAACAGTTCAAATGCAGGTACTCCTTTACTGGTTTCCATGGGTTTGGGATGTTAAATCCACCGGTAAATCTCCTGCAAACTGCCTTCAAATTCCCGTGGGGGCCTGTTCATCGAGTTAGCGAACGGGTAGCTGCCCCTGACGGCCTTGCCGGTACCGGCTTTCAGATCGAGCACAAGATCACAATATTCGCGGCCGGGATATAACCGTGTTTTAAGTTCTACGGTGTGGTCGTCGAGCCATTTGGCCTCGTCGCAGCTCCATGTGGACGGCATATCGAATACCATCTGATTATTTGCAACTCGAATAATGGCAGGCTCGTTGATCCAGTGGCTCATACGCACTTCGTAGGCGCCGAAACGGACGGTATAGGTATTTTGGGGAGAAGGGACTTCGTCAACCATGCGTGTAAATTTTAGGATCTGAATTGGATGTAGAGGCCTGCGCAGATCATTCCGAGGAACAGAAAGAATGTTCCGAAAATCACCAGCATCATCCATAATGTGCCTACGCCGGAGTTTCGGGAATCGTGGTAGTCGATGGCGCTGCAAAAAGCGGTGGCCACCGAGGTAATGCCGATCAGACCGGCGATGCCTATACGCAGCATCCACCAGCCAAGCCCGCTTTGCGACCAGTACATCGGCACGAACGACAGCAGGATGGCTGCGAAGAGCACATACCAGGCGAGGCTTTCAAGCCGGAGGTTGCCGGCCTCGGTAGGAGGCTGGTTGGGCATCACCAGCAGCAGTGCAAGTCCGTACATCAAAAGCCAGGAAATTTCAGGACCGAGGAGGAACGTAGTAATGCGATTGGTAGTCATGGTCAGAAGGGCTTGTAATCCTTCACATTGGTCTGCAAATCGGCGAGCATTGCTTTGAGTCTGGTATCGAGCTCTGCCGCTGCGGCTTTGTTCTCAGCCTTCTGGCCAAATGCTTCCAGGGGCACTGTGCGTCCGTTTCCGTCCTGGTATTCCACGTTTGCCAACGATGCGCGGTATTTGCGGTTGGCACATTCTACGGATAGCACGTAGCTGAATTTGTAGACGCCGCCGGCACTGTTTTCGGACCTTGGAATGGCGATGGTAATGTTCCCCTGTGTTGCAAGGTCGCCGGTTTCCTTGTCGGCAACGAGCGTCTTGTTGTCGGGTGCCGACTGGCTTACCCATAGACGGGCACGTCTGAAAATGTCGGTCAGCGACACGCTGCCGCAGTCTACGGTTTCGGTGTAGGAGATTTTAGTAGTCATAGCTGTCAGGATGGAATGCGCGTGCGCGGAACCGATCATGCATGCGAGCACGACGATCAAAATGGATTTTGACATACAATAAATTGGTTCGATTTTTAAAATGTGGTGCAAAATTGCGCATTTGGGAAGGCAGGCGCAAATAAAATGAGCTACCGGTAAATCAGTGTTTCCCTTTGAAAAACAATTGCTTAGCGCAATACCATTCAATAAGAAAAGTGGCCACGGATGCCGCTTCTAGTTGTCTTTGCTATACTTGTTCCGGTATTCGATGGGCGTCAGTCCGGTAACCTTTTTGAACACATCCCTGAATGCCTTCGTATCGGTGTACCCCACGTCGTACATGACCTCGGTCACGTTCTTTCTCGATACTTCAAAGCTCCGTTTGGCCGCCTCCACGCGCACGCGGCGCACGTACTCGTTGATCGTGTTGTTGGTTGCGTTCTTGAAACGCCGCTCGAAACTTCTCCTGCTGACGCTGGCAATGTCGGCAAGCTCCACAATCGTCAGTTTTTCCGTGTAATTCTGTTCAATGTAACGCTGGGCGGCCAGGATACCGTCGTCGTTGTGGTTTTTCTGGCCTTTAAAAATCGTGAAAGCCAGCTGGTTGTCACGGTCGATATCGATGGCGAAGTATTTGGCTGCCAGGATAGCAATGTCCCGGCTGGTGTATTTTTCCAGAATGTAAATCAAAAGGTTCCAGATCGAATTGGCACCGCCGCTGGAATACACTTTGCCCTCGTCGGTAATAATGGTGCCGTCCACAACTTCGATCTGCGGATATGTTTCTTTAAATTCCTCATAATAAGCCCAGTGGGTGGAGCATTTCTTTCCATCGAGCAGCCCGGTGGCACCGAGCAGGAATGCGCCGAGGCATAGCGACGCGATTTCGGAACCGTTCTCGCGCATTGCCAGCATCCACGGGATCGCCGGACGGTCCAGTTCCACAGAGTCGCGCAGGTTACCGCATAATGCGGGGATCACCACCAGGTCGGTGTGATCGACTTCGCTCAGCAGCTTGTTGATCCGGATCGTGTATTCTCCGTCCTGGGCCTTGATATCGTGACTCAGCCCTACAAATTCGACATGGAACTGAGGTTCTTTTCCGGAAGCCCTCAGAAAATCATTGGCCGTGTTGAAAAGCCGGTAAGCGGGGGAAACTGCTTCGATGTAGGAACATTGGGGGACATATACCGAAATATGTTTCATGACGATTTTGGATTTAGAAGACGTAAATATAGAAAAATAATCAGTTGGCATTTTTACCCCTCGGGATAGGCGTATTTACACCCCTTTTATTTTTACGGAACCCGCCATATTTGTAATGTCGATCACCGGCAAACTAAAACCATTTTGATCCAAACCATTCACCTTCAACCATCCAAGCAATGAGCGAATTGTCAACCCAACAAGGCATTACCCCGTTTCTCTGGTACAATGGCCAGGCAGAGGAAGCCATGAACCTGTATGCCCGCGTTTTCCCCAACTCGCAGATTAAAACACTGAAAAAATGGGGGGAAGGCAGCCACATGCCCGCCGACCAGGTGATGATGGGCGTCATAGAGCTCAACGGACTGACCATGCACCTGTTCGATGCAGGGCCTATGTTCAAATTCACGGAAGCCGTTTCTTTTTTCGTTACCTGCAAGGACCAGGCGGAAGTAGACCATTACTGGAATTCGCTGACGGCCGATGGCGGCGAAGAAAGCCAGTGCGGCTGGCTTAAAGACAAATTCGGCCTGTCGTGGCAGATCGTACCGGCCATGCTCAACGAAAAGCTGGCTCATGGTGACCCTAAACGCGCGGGACAGATGTTCCAGGCGGTAATGGGCATGCGCAAGCTGATCATCGCCGAACTGGAAGAAGCCTACAACCGATAATCCCCACATGGCCATTTACCCCTTTCTCACCTTCAACGGCAACTGCAAAGAAGCTATGCGCTTCTACCAGTCGTGCTTCGGGGGCGAGCTGCAATTCACTTTGCTCGGCGATACGCCCGGCGGCGGGCAGTTCCCCCGTGAGATCCGGCAGCTGGTTTTGCACGCAAGCCTGGTTTCGGAGCACGTCCGGCTATTTGCATCCGACCTGGGCAGTGAGGAAGGGGTGGCATCCGGTAATAGCATTTCGCTGTGGATCAGCATTGCCGCGCCTGAGCAACTGCAATCGGTATTTAGAAAGCTGGCACAAAAAGGCGAAATTACCGCCCCGCTTTCGCCCGGCGTGCTCGAAGGGCAATGGGCCACACTTACCGATCGTTACGCGGTACAGTGGATTTTTTCGGCAACGTCAAACCAACCATCATGATCCAGCAGGAGTACATCCGCATCCGCGGTGCGAGGGAAAACAATCTCAAAAATGTTTCGCTCGACATTCCAAAACGCCAAATCACCATTTTTACAGGGGTTTCGGGATCGGGCAAATCCTCCATTGTTTTTGACACCATCGGGGCGGAAGCGCAGCGGCAGCTGAATGAAACTTTCAGCATGTTTATCCGCAACCGGCTACCGCGCATCAGCCAGCCCGATGCCGATGCCATTGAAAACCTATCCACGTCCATTGTCATCGACCAGAAAAGGCTTGGCGGCAACTCGCGCTCCACGATGGGCACCATTACCGACATTTCGGCGGTGCTCCGGCTGCTTTTTTCCAGGCTGGGCCATCCGCACGCGGGTTTTTCCAATGCTTTTTCCTTCAACGATCCCGCAGGAATGTGCCTTGAATGCAATGGGTTGGGAAAAAAGGTGGAAGTAGACCTGGACAAGTTTCTGGACCTTTCAAAATCGCTCAACGAAGGGGCAATACTGTTCCCGGTATTTGCGGTGGGCACCTGGTACTGGAAGGCCTACACGTTTTCGGGAATGCTGGATAACGACAAGAAACTCGAAGATTATTCCGGGGAGGAAATGCACACGCTGCTGTATGGAAAGGGTACCTATGAGTCCAACTATAATGGGATGACCTTCGATACAAAATATGAAGGGTTGGTGGATAAATTCAACCGGCTTTACATTCAGAAGGATAGCAGCGAGATTTCGGAAAAGACGGTAAAGAAGGTCGAGAAATTCCTGAGAATGGGCGACTGTCCCGCATGCAAGGGCGCGCGGCTGAACGAGAAAGCGCTCGCGTGCCGCATCAATGGGTTGAATATCGCCGAAATGTCGGCTATGGAAGTGTCGGAGCTGGTCAAAATGATCCGTGAAATGCACGACCCGGTTTCCAAGCCGATGATCGACACGCTTACCGATCGTTTGCAGCATTTGGTGGACATTGGTTTGGGTTACCTCAGCCTCGATCGCGAGACCGGCACATTGTCCGGCGGTGAATCGCAGCGCATCAAGATGGTGAAGCATTTGAACAGCAGCCTCATCGACATTGCCTACATTTTCGACGAGCCGAGCATCGGCCTTCATCCGCGCGATGTGCACCGGCTGAATGAACTCTTGCAAAAATTGCGGGATAAGGGAAATACGATCCTGGTAGTGGAGCACGACCCCGATGTGATCCGCGTCGCCGACTATATTGTAGATGTTGGTCCCAAAGCCGGCAGCGGCGGCGGGGAAATTGTGTATTCAGGGGACTATCAGGGACTGCTGCGAGCACAAACGCTTACGGGTCGCTTTATGAACAGGGATTTAAAGGTCAAATCCACGTTCAGGCAGGCGACCGGTGCGTTGAAAGTGAAGAATGCGAAACGGCATAACCTAAAAAACGTGTCGGTTGACATTCCTACCGGCGTCTTTACCGTGGTAACCGGCGTGGCCGGGTCGGGAAAAAGCTCGCTGATCAACGGCGTGTTCCTCTCGCAGCACCCGGAGGCGATCGTAATCGACCAGTCGGCGGTGGGTACGTCCATTCGATCCAACCCGGCCACCTACACCGGCATTATGGACGACATTCGCAAGCTGTTTGGCAAAACCAATAGAGTAAGTGCGTCACTTTTCAGCTTCAACTCCGATGGCGCCTGCCCCGAATGCCAGGGACTTGGTTTCATCTTTACCGACCTTGCGTTTCTAGAACCTGTCAAGACTGTATGCGAAACCTGTGAGGGAAAACGCTTCAAACAGGAAGTGCTCGAATACAAGGTGAATGGGAAATCGATTACAGACGTGCTGGATATGCCGGTGGAAGAGGCGCTCGACTTTTTCAAACCCAAAGATATCGTTCGCAAACTCAGCGCGATGAACCAGGTAGGGCTCAACTACCTCACCCTGGGCCAGCCGCTGAGTACATTATCCGGCGGCGAATGCCAGCGCATTAAACTGGCCGGCGAGCTGCATAAAAACGGCACGATCTATGTCATGGATGAACCTACCACCGGTCTTCATATGTCGGATACCGGCCATTTGCTCCAAATCATCGACCACCTGGTCGACCAGGGTAACTCCGTGATCGTCATCGAGCACAATACTGAAGTCATGAAACACGCCGACTGGATCATCGACCTCGGCCCGGAAGGCGGTCACAAAGGCGGCCAGATATTGTTCGAAGGCACGCCCGCGGATTTGCTGAACTCGAACGAATCGCTGACGGCTGCGTATTTGCGGGGTGGTGGGTAAAGTAGTGCCGCAGAAGTCCTAAGCGACTATTATAAATTCAAAAGGTAAAGAGAGGGAATGTAAGAGAAATGCCCGTCGCGACTTAAAAGCGGGATGTCATAGGACTGACAAATTGCTGCAATCCAGATGTCGTTTTCCGGAATAGGCCGACCAGTCTTTTTTAGCCTAATTTTGATATCAGCGTATTCGATGGAGGCCGGGACTTTTACTTCCAGAATTTGACACGTTTCAATAAATGATAAGTACTTTTTCAAATTACTTTGGGCTTTGCCAGAGTTTTTTGCTCCGAACAGCAGTTCACCGCAAACGGTTACAGGCAAAGCTATGATGTCAAATTGTGACAGCAATTGGAGAGTAGACGTGTTTCCGTTTAGGATTTCAACCGCAATGTTGGTATCGATTGCGATCTGTTTCAATGCCATTCTTCATCAATTTCGCCAAATTCTTCACTGATTACCTTCGATACTTCCTTTGCATCGTCATCATTGATGACTCCTGCAAAGGCCAGTACCTTATCCCTATTGGCTTTTGGATTGGTACTCGATTTCAAAGCTTGAAGGTATTCAAACAATTGCGTTTGGAGTCCCGAGTTGTCGGTTATAGTCGCTACATCTTGTGCTATCTGTTCTTGAATGGTCATACTCTTGGGGAAGCTAGTTGAATGAACACCACCAAATTAACATTTTTAGCGCGTGGAAGGTTTGCTAAATGTTCGATCGGCAATGGCGAGATGATCAAAAGGTGTAGTACAGTACCTATTGAATGCCATCAGTCATGCAACGACAACGACCAAACGGGCATTCAATTGGGCCGGAACGCCCCGGAAATGTCCGGAGCTTGCAATGTTCGAGCTCGGCATCGAGGGGCGTTGATAGTGGCGGGTTTACGATAGAAAGGAAATTTTAATTAAGCAACACCTGCGCCGGAATGCCTAGCTTTTCGTGAAAAAGTTTGGCTAATTTCAACGTCAGGGGCTTTTTTCGGTTTAGTAATGCGGAAACGTAGCTTTTGCTTCCTACCCATTCAACCAAATCTTTACTTTTCAGCCCCTTTTCGTCCATCTTGATCTTAATGGCGTCGATAGGATCTGGTGCGGGAATCTGGTAATGCTCGTCTTCGTAAGCTTTAATAATTAGAAGTGCAATTTGCAATTTATGGCCTTCCGGACTGTCGGGCTCCGGAGCGGCATCGAATTCCGCATCGACCCAATCCAGCAGCTCATCGTATTCTTCCTCGTTTTTGATCGGTTTTAATTCCATTGTTGACATAACGCTATTTGAAACTAATGGTTTTCGCATCAATACGATCGTATTCTGAATGTGTACCAAACCATTTGATCTGTATCCCTTTATATTTAAACATGATTCGGACAATCAGTCGGAAGCGGTTTCCCATGATGTTAAACACCATGCGGTCGTCACCAACAATACTGGCATTCGGATACTGCACTTTCAACTCGTTGAAAGTGTTAAAATCTGCTGTTTCGATTTCGCTGTACCATTCTCTTAATGCATTGGCTGCCGTCGGGTACATCATGCAATATTTCAGTAAAGTCCTGCGCGCGATAATGTTAAACATGGAGGTTTACTAATAGTGAACAAATTTATAAGTTTGCTTTATAACAAGCAAGTTTGCATTCACTATTAATACGCGCATTTTAAAAAAGGTAACAGGCACTACTTCAAATAGCCGTTATCACCGAGCCAGTCGGCCATCCGCTGCGGCCAGGATTTGATGCTTTGCAGGGGAGAGCGGTCGCCCATGTTGAAGCCGTGGTCGCCTTTCGTGTAGAGGTGTGCTTCGACGGGCCGTTTGGCCTCGCGGTATTTGATGAGCAGGCTTGCCGTGGTGACGCCGCAGCAGGGATCGTCGTTGGCGGCAAGGAGGAATGCAGGCGGCGCGTCCGCTGGGACGGTTTCAGGAATGCCCAGCGGGCCCGGGTAGATCAGCATTTGAAAGTCTGGCTTGCCATCAAGGCGGTCGATCGGATCTTTGGCGTCGGCCTCGCCTTTGCCTGGGACGTACGCCACCGACGCTACCACCTCTCCGCCGGCGGAAAAGCCAAGCATTCCCACGCGACCGGGTTCAATTCCATATTCTTTCGCGCGGCTACGCACCTGCCTGATAGCCCGCAATGCGTCCTCACGCGGGTGCTTGTCGAGCGTATAGGGCGAGCCTTCTTCGCGCGGAAGGCGGTATTTGAGAACGAAAACGGTAATACCCAGCTTGGCCAGATATTCGGCGGGTTGCACACCTTCCGCATTATAAACGAGCAGCCGGAACCCACCGCCCGGGCACACCACCACAGCAGTACCGTTCGCCTTGCCGGCCGGCGGCGTAAATACCTGCAACGATGGGTTATGGATGTTTTTGACCCAGTAATCCTTCGCCGACTCCGGTTCATTCCGCTTATTCTCAAAGCCCGGTGCACCATTTTCCCAGAGAGGTATGATTTTGTGAGTGGATTGTGCCACGCCGCGGGTTCCGATGAAACAGCCGGCTATTGCAGCAATGCAGACCGCCTTGAAGACGGCCCGGGAAGTTTTAAGTAAATGCATAAGTCCGAAGGTTAGCGACCGGTTGCGCCCGGCCGGATGCTTAGTAAAGCAGAAAACCTACGTGTCTACCTGCCTAATTTCCAACCGTAAACAGATTCCGGTTTTGAGCAATTTGTCAGGATGTTCCATCGAATGCTCATGATGTGGATGGCGGGTAATCGGCAGCTTGGTCAAAAATGCATTCTCTTCGGGAGATTTGTAGAAAATACGCGATAGGCGGCCGTCAGTTTTACTTAATCGTAACCTTTCCAAACTCCGCGTTGATATCAACGCTGGCGAGCTGGTTGCGGGAAAAAAATGCTTCCTTGAAATCGGAGGTATTGCGCTTCCATTTGAATCCATTGGGCAGTTTCATGGTCGCATAGGCACCGTTGATCGTGTAATCGAAATGCTGCCAGTTTTTTGTCAGGAGTATTACCTCCGCCTTTTTGGAGCGGATTCCCAGGCTGGTCAATCCTACGGTTGGGTAAATTTCCACGTTGCCATAAGCAGCGTCGACCCTGATAGCCCCGGCGATCTGTTCGAGGCGGACGTTGGTGTGGTCGCTGTCAAAGGTAAAAGTGCCCGCCAGTTCGTTGCCCGAAAGGTCGCCGAATGTCGTCTGGAGGGCACCTTTGCCACTTAATCCGGTCAGGTTTGTTGTGCAGAAATCCGCTTTGAGGTTTAGCTGGTTGGTAAGTCCGCGCAAGGTGATCGTCCCGAATGAATTTTTGAGATCGACGGCGCAGGAAGCCGGCAAATGGATCGTATAGCGCGCTTTCAGGTTCGACACCGGCTTGGCTTCCCCGTCTTTTAATACAATATAATTTCGCAGGAAGTAATCTTTGCCGCTACGGTCGGCGATGTACTGGAACTTGGAGAGGTCCTGGGTGGCAGTAGCACGGTCGGGATGGCGGGCTGAGAGCTCCATGATCACCGCGATCTCAGAATTATCCCAGGTCACGATCTCGATATCGGCCTTTTCGGCGCTGATATAAAGGGTCCGCACTGTGGGCGCATTCACTGTTTTTTCAATCCGCTTCGTGGCGACCTGCAATTTCCCCTGGGCGTAACCAGGCAGGTTTCCAAGCACCAAGGCGAGTAGCAGGGGCAGTTTCCGGATTTTTTTGAGGTACATGATCATTGTTCTGGTGCTTAAATCATTTTGGCCATTGCATTCAGAATGTCCGTTTTTTGTCTTTCAATCTCATTATACTGCCTCAGGAGTTCCGGCTCTGTATTGTAGGTGCCGATCGCCTGTACAAGTCGTTGGGAGGCTGTGCTTAGCCGCTCGTATTCCTGTTGCAGCGACCGGTATTCGGTACTGTTACACACCAGGGTTTCCGTTTCGCAGTAGGTTTTCAGTACCCGGTACTGCTGGTCGGTTTTCACTTCGGCATCCATTTGCAGCCGCGCATCGACGATTTCCGAGGAGTATGCAATGCCTGGCGACCCGGCTGGCAGCATCAGCCATGCCGTGCCGGCAGCCATCAGCAGTATGGCAGCGGCATAACCCCATTTCCAGCGTTGCTGCCGCGCGTTTTTTCGTTCAATCAATTCCCAAAGCTTTTCATCGGGCTCGTAAGCGGGCATTTGGGCCAGTGCGGTGCGCAAGGGTTCCGTGTGCAGTTGTTCGTTGATGCCGGCCCATACCTCGTCCCCCGGTTCATAGGCCGGGAAACGGCGTATCGCGTTGGCTAGGTTCGTATGGTTCTTTTCCATTCTGGTCGGTGTCAGTTTCCCGAAAGCATCGCGCGGAGCTTTCTTTTGGCATGAAACAATTGTGATTTCGAAGTGCCCTCCGAAATATTGAGCATCACAGCAATTTCCCGGTGCGTGTACCCCTCCACTTCGGCAAGCACAAAAATGGTTCGGAAGCCGTCGGGTAACGATAACACCGCGGTTTCGAGATGCGCCGTATTAATTTCCGATTCTCCCCAGTCGATACTTTCTCCCATGTAGTCGTCGACATTCTGCCAGATGACCAGCCGCTTTTTCTTCGTCGATTTCCGCACGACGATCTGCTTCACCCACGCCCCGAGCGTCGATTCTCCCCGGAACTGGTTCAGGTGTTTGAATACTTCCAGAAAAGCATCCTGCAAAACGTCGTTGGCATCGTCGAAATCACCGGTAATGCGGTAGGCGAGGGTGTACATCGCTTTTTTATAGCGGTCGTACAGCTGTCGCTGGGCAATGCGGTCATTTAAAAGACAACCAGTGATCAAATCGGCTTCCGAGGTCATGCAGGGATTTTTAGCTTATTGTGTCAAAGAGGCTGCAAGATCCGGAAATGGTTGTATGGAGGTAAAAAAATGCAGCTAAAAGTTATCGCCTGCTGGCTGCGGGGCGTCCATGACAAATCCCAGTGTCTGTCTTGCATTTTTAAGCCTGTAAACAAACCAGTACCTGGCTACCAGCCCGTTGCGCCTTTGCGTGATGCACCCTGCTTTTTCAAACCGCTCAAATTGACCTGCATACAGCTCGGCGGGGTCGCTGAAATTGTTGGAGGGAGTAATGTACCAGGCGTCCGAACCGGCCTGAACCTGCCCGTAAAGTCGATTCAGCCAGGCAAACTGGTGCAGGTCTTCGAGTCGTCCGACACCCACCGTACGCATTCCGAGCGGATAAGCGACGTGGTAGTACATGTGCGATCCGGGAAACCATTTGTGCACAACCAGCGGCGCGTCAGGCCGCATTCTGCCTTCGGCTACATCCTTGTTCCGGATGCTTTCGAAGGCGGGCAGCAATTGGTCCCAGCCGGTAATGTCCAAAGTGGCGTCGCCAGAGCCAGTCCGTGGGAAAGGCGTTGGGCTCATGGTGCCCGGGTAGCAGCGTATGAGCACCGCCCCGGCGGTGAACACGAATAAGATCAGCACCGTTGAGCCAATGAGCAACTTTCGGGGCAGCGGATTGGTATCGGGCGGGAGCGGGGTTTCAGACCAGGCGGCACCGATGAGCATCAGGCCAAGGAACCCCGGCCCGCTCCAATGCGGCAGCGTGTCGCGAATGAGCGAAACCAGGGTGGTGCATAGGATAATCGGCAGGCTGCACCAGAGCAGCAGTGCTACCGACGCCGCATCCGCAAATAGACGCTTGCAGGCGAGCGCTCTGCCTGTGAGGATAAAAAGTACAACCTGGAACGGGTTGGCATACAGGAACTGGCCAATAGTGGTTTTTAAAAATGATTTCAAGTTAATGCCATCGTCGGTAACTGTCACTCGCTCACTATGGAAGCGCCAGGTAATGAAATCGTTAGCGATATTCCAGAATAGGATAGGGGAAATGACCAGGGCCGTAATACCAAGCGAAACATATAGGTAGCGACTTTTCAGCAACCCCGGCTTATGGAACACAATGAAGCCGAGAAACCCGAACCAGAGGAATACGCCATGCACTTTTCCCATCGTGGCGAGTCCGATAAACAACCCGGCAAGCAGCAAAAAGCGGCGGATATCCGTCAGGCCAGTGGCCTTGACGCACCGCAGCATAGCGTACAATGCAGCGAGCCAGAAGGTGAGTTGTACCGAATCGGGCAGAATGAAAACGCCTGACAGAATGCTCGTGTAAACCGAAGTATTGTAGAGCAAAGCCGCAATGAGGCCGGTGCGCCGGTTTTTGATCAGCGTGCCGCAACGGGTTATCAGCCAGGTATTCAAGGCCGCAGCGAAAATGCCCGGCATCCGCACAAACACTTCGGAATTACAATGGAGGTTGAGCGTGAAAAACCGGATGAAAATGCCTACCAGCGGAGGATGGTCGAAATGGTTCCAGTCCGGCAGCACGGCGTAGGTGAAGTAGTAGACCTCGTCGTTCCCGAGGTTGATCAGGTTGGCGGTGAGGAGGCGGATGATCGTGAAAGTGACGATCAATTTGAATAGGTAATTCTGCATTCGGTTTGCAAGCATAATGAACTAGTCTTGTTGGACTGGGATTGGTCGTCGATGTGCTATGAGCCCACCCGGCTTAGGTGGTTTTCGTTTCGTAAACCATTTTGCAAACATGATCCAAAGGAGCATAATGCACGCTCCTATGGCGCGATAAAGTATTGTACCGATTTCATCCTCCTCTACCGGAGCCAGGTTGTTTTTGCCCGAAGAGAAGAATATCGGGTTGAGGAAGATTACAGTGCCATTTTTAAACTCAAAACTGGCTCTGGCGTAGTGGTCCTGCGGCAACAGGCGGTAGCGGATCTTGGCGGTCGATTTTTTTTCGAGTAGCGTTTTTCCACCTTGGCCGGCGAGAGTTGCGGTCTCTGCCTCTTCGCTCATTTGGATGTAGATGCTGTCGCGTACCACCTGGACGCTTTTTAGATATGGAATTGAATCGTGATGCTGGTTTGAGCCGATGATGACGCCATAACTCTTACCATTTTTAAGGGCGGTGAGAACCTCTTTCGCAGAGTTGGCTTTCACATTGACAAATGTGCATCGGGTACCCAATCTTGGTTCAGAAAATACATTATGAATATCATCGTCTCCAACGATGAATGCTCGCCTACCTGCTGACAACGCGGCGTCCCATTCGGTAAGGGAAGTCACTGATGGGTTAAGTACTTCCATGCAGTCATAACCGACAATTTGACCCAGGTCGTCCTTCGTGTAACCCTTTCGAAGGGCTGGATGATTTAATATTATCAATCCGTTCTGATCACGAAGCTGGTTTAGAATGTATTGCTTGTTGTGCTTTGTTTGGGGAAAAATGTAGTCCGTCCAGACCACTTTTTTACTGCCTAACACCAGTTGATGCGTTTTTTGAATATTATATCCATGTTCATAGGCAGCTATATAGCCGACTTTGCGGGAGCGGGTCGTATCTATGTTATGGTAGTTAGACACACAATGAATACCATAGTTGAGTTTCTCATAGGCGCGATGAACGTCCTCTGCGTTGCCATGCCCGTTAGTAATGCCTCCCCAGCAGTTTGCGTGCGCGTGAAAATTGCATTTAACCCAGTTCCCGACGCTTGTTGAGTCATAGGGATTTGTAATTCTGAGGCCAGAGAAAGGAACGGGCTCCATAAAGTCATACCTCGGACAAAGAAAGTACTGATGGATAGAGATGGCGACTATGATAAAGGAAAGGACTAGTGATGCGATACGGAGCTGTCTCATAGTGTGATAAAACTGGGTTTTGAATGTTACTAGAATATTTGCTCAGCAAGAACTTTGTCGTCGCGGGTATGAGAATGAGTGTTTGATAATATTGGCCCTTGCTTTGGGACAGATGGTTATCAAAGCTTAAAATGAAGTTCATAGTTTGGTCACGACGTTCGTTGCGTCCACAATATGAGTTGGAGCCGTCGACTAGCCGCAAAAGAATACCCGAACGCACGGTATGAGCGATCAGGCGGTGGGGAAGTAAGGGAGGTGGGTGTTTAGAGGCGGTGTGAAAGGGAATTAATATAATTTTTATAATCCAAGCCCCAATTTTTACTAGCTTGCCATCAGTAAATACCAAAAGGCTGATAAATGGCAGCCATCCGTAATGAAATCAGATTTTTCCAAGAAATTCTCCAAACCCGTTTTTAAAAGAGACGTTCCCGACGATACATTCAAGTACCAGCCTGCACCCCGACCGTCCGGAAAATACCCCTATCATTTAGACCTCGAGGCCGTTGACCCGGTGCCCGACCAGAATAAGCTGGCATTTCACATGGTAGGTGACACGGGAAGCATCCGCACACCGGATTTCCAGAAACTGGTGGTAGGAGAAATGGTAAAGCAGTTTCAAGCGGTGGAGAAAACCGGCTATGAGCCGCAGTTTCTGTTCCACTTGGGCGACGTGGTGTACAATTTCGGAGAGGCAAGCCAGTATCAGCGCCAGTTCTTTGATCCCTACCAGAAATATCCCGGTCCGATTTTCGCCATCCCGGGCAACCACGATAGCGATATTAACCCCGACAGCCGCGTACAATACAACAGCCTGGATGCATTCACAGCGGTTTTTTGCGATACGGAGCGGAGAACGGTAGCATTCAGCGGCAATGCGGAGCGCAAAAGCATGGTGCAGCCCAATGTGTACTGGACCCTCCTCACGCCACTCGCCAATATCATCGGGATGTACAGCAACGTGCCGAAATTCGGGGTGGTGACGGACGAGCAACGCGAATGGCTGATCCATGAACTCAAACGCGCCGATAGCGAACGCCCCCACAAGGCGGTCATCCTTTGTCTGCACCATTCGCCCTATTCGGCGGATATCAACCACGGTTCAAGCATGCCGATGATCGAGTTGCTGGAAGGTGTGTTTGCGGAAACCGGCATTTATCCGGACATCGTTTTCAGCGGTCACGTGCACAATTACCAGCGTTTCAGCCGGCATTACCGCGGCGGAAGCCCCGGCGACGGTCGGGTAGTTCCGTTTATTGTTGCGGGAAGCGGCGGCTACGACGAGCTGCACCCGGTGGCGTACACCAACGACTACCGTTTCAGGAGTGATCTGCCGGAGTTCGACGGCGTCAATCTCGAAGCCAGCTGCGACACAAAGCACGGTTTCCTGAAAGTACTTCTGGAGAGAGCAGCGGACGGCATTACGATCACGGTCGAATTTTTCACGCTCCCGCACGAACGGCGCGCCGAAGCAGGCGTGAATGCAGCGCTGGAAGACCGGCTCGTGCTGAAAGTTTGAGTGCTATTCATAAAAATACTCCTGTTCGAGCACCTTTTGACTGTTGGTCAGCACCTGGTATTTTTTGACCGGCCACGGGCCGTTGTACTCGTAGGCATACCGGATCTCCGAATTGACCGACTCCCCGTTCCGGAAAAGCGTCCGCATTAAGGTCACATTCCGTTGAGACCTGAACATCGGAATTCCCTCGATGCCGGTCATCGAAAAATAGGGGTTGGGATGCTCATCGTATTCGAACTGAACCTCTTCTTTGACCTGGTCCGTGACGGGGTCCAGCGTTTTGGTCCTGACGATATTCTCCATTTCGGTATAGAGGTAAATGTGCTGTTCAGTCTTCGCGACGATGTCTTTCTCCACAATTTTTACCGTGTTTTTGTCCGGATACGAATAAGTCCTGGTGAAGTGCTGGGGCTTGGCCGCCGCATCCTTGTATTCTGACCCGATCAGCGTGTCGCCTTTGTACTGGAACGTGAACTTTCCAGCATTGGGATCATTGCCCAGTTGTTGCTCTATCAGCCTGTTGAGGTCATATTTATAGGTCGTCACCGATAGCGGTTCGCCGTTGTCTTTGAGATGAATTTCCTTTTCGAGCAGGAGTTTGTATTGATACTCCACTCTGTAATGCGACTGATCGGTGAAGTAGAAGTGGGCGGCCCTTAACCGCGGTACTTGCAACGGATCAATGATGATTTCCGGATTTGTGGATTGTTCGGTACATGCGGCAAAGCACAGGAAGACGAATAGCAGTAGCAGATTTTTGTTCATTTTCACGACTGGTTTTCTCTTCTGATGCGTCCCGCCGCTGAATGGTTGTAACCGGTTGCTGCATTATTTACCCATCCAAACCTTGAAGTCGCCTACCTTCTCCCGGCTTACGAGCACTTCCTTGTTGTGCTGGGGGCTCAATGTAAGCGAGAGGCGGTTCCCGAAATAGGGGTCTATTTTATCGACAGAACGATGCGTGACCATCATTCCCCGGTTGATCCGGAAAAAATGCGCGGGATCCAGCGACTCGGCCAGTTCGTCGAGGGTGTAATCGACGAGCATTTTCTGGTTAGAATGCGTCATGAAAAAACTGTAACGATCGTCGGTGAAAAAATAGGCGATCTCGCTAACCTGAATGGAAAGCATTTTTTGCCCCTGCTTCACCAGAAAGCGCTGCCGGTACTCAACGGTGGATGCTTTTTTGAAGTCTTCCAGCAGTTTCCGGATGCCGGCCAGCGAGTGGTCGGCGGCGGGCTGTACTTTCATTTTTTCGTATTTCTGCAATGCCCTTTGCAGGTCGTCACGGTGCACGGGTTTCAGCAGGTAGTCTATACTATTGTGTTTGAAAGCCTGCAATGCATATTCATCATAGGAGGTGGTGAAGATGATCGCGCTCGACACTTCGATCCGGTTGAAGATCTCGAAACTCTGCCCGTCGGATAGCTCAATGTCCAGGAAAATAAGGTCAGGGTCCGGGTTGCCGGCCTCGCGGTTTTCAAGTACCCATTCCACGGTTTGCTCGATGCTGTCGGTAACCCCGGCAATGGTCAGGGACGGTGCTACTTCGCCGATCATTTTTTTGAGGCGACGGACCGATAAATCTTCATCTTCGACAATAAGCGCATTCATGCTTTCAGGAAATCAGTGGTAAGGTAACGGTGAAAAATTCGTGGTTGCTCTCAATCAAAGGCTGGGGCAGGCCTGGGCGATACTCGCTCAGCAGCTGGTATTTGGTTACAATATTATTTAGCCCGACATGCGTAGACTCGATGTTTTCTGCGCCGGCGGTCAGGTTTTTCTTTTGCAAATTATTGCGCACCATCAGTTGCCCCTCCACGGTGCTTAATATAAAAATGGTCAGCGGCCTGCTGGCGCGGATCACATTATGCTTGACGGCGTTTTCGACCAGCAGCTGCAATGTCAAAGGCGGAATGCGGCTGTCCAGAAAGCTTTCTTCCACGTGAATGTAGAGCTTCATACCTTCGCCATAACGCGTTTTCAGCAAATGTCCGTACGACTCGATAAACGACAGTTCCTTTTTTAACGTCGTTAACTGCCCGAAATCGCCCTGGTCTACCGACGAGTGGTTGGTCTGCAGCAGGTAGCGGTAAACCCGCGCCATTTCATCGACAAACTGCTCCGCTTTTTCCGGGTCTTCGCCGATCAGAGCGGAAAGGGAGTTTAATGTATTGAATAAAAAGTGCGGGCTGATCTGCGCTTTGAGACTTTCGAGCTGCCCGTTGACATTTTCTTTCATGAGCCGTTCGGTATTGATCTCATGCTGCCGCCACCGCGCAAGGGCATCGAACGTTTCCCAAAGACCGGTTACCAGCACAATCGCAGCAAGATTGACAATATAAATCATCACCAGTGTGTGCACCGACAATGTGGAGCCAAACATTTTCCTGTCGATGTAAAGCCAGGCTGCAAACAGCACAAAAACGCCGGAAACGATAGCATGCGCGCAAATGGACAGTGCCACGCGAATGAGGGTTTTCTGCAAATCGCTGTAATGGGTGGTGATGTAGCCGGCCGCGCGGGATTGGACCCAACAGGCCGCCGCAAGTATGGCCGCATTCAGCAGGGTAGCTTGCAGAAACAGCGCGGGGCTGCCGAATACGTGTGTGCCGACGGTTATGTAGTTGAAAAACGGCAGGAAGAGCACCGCAACCAGGGCGTAAACTGACGCGCTCCCCGAAGGTATCCTGTCCGGAAGTCTTTCAAATAATGCTTGCTTTCTCATGGTTAGGCAGCCACCGGGTTATTCAGGGGCATTGGCAGCAATTTCTAATACGATAGTTTCAAAAATAGCGTAATGCATGAAAACGCAAGCGGCGAAGTTGCATCAATTGCATTTTTATCAGCGTGAATTGTCATTGCACCGGAACTCGGGTGGCTGCCGCGTCGGGCAGGAGAGGGATCGTCACCGAAAAGGTGTGGTTACTTTCCTCGACGCGCAATTGCCGGGACGTGAACGTGAGCAGTTTTGCGGCAAGCCCGGGCACGCCCGTCCCGCTTGCCCGCAAAGTCCGGTGCCGCATCTGTACATTGTTGCTAACCCGGATCGACCGGTCGTCCGTAAGGCTGATCGTGATGCTGAGCGGGCGGCTCTCGGATAACATATTGTGCAGTACCGCATTATCCACCAGAATTTGCAGCATCAGGGGCGGAATCGTCAGGTCGGGCGGGCAGCTTTCGGGGAGATTTACCAGGAGGGCGTCGTGGTAGCGGACTTTGAGCAGGCGGACGTAGACTTCCAGAAAGCTGAGTTCGGATTGCAGCGGCACCAGTTCGGTACGGCCGCCTTGAAGCATATAGCGGTAAATGCGCGCAAGGTCTTCCACGAAATCTTCGGCTTTTACCGGATCGGCGGCGATCAGCGAGGAAAGCGTGTTGAGGCTGTTGAACAGAAAGTGCGGGTTAACCTGACCTCTCAATGCATCAAATTCTACTTCTGCTGATTGCCGCGCCAGCTTTTCGTCATCGGCCTGGTCGTTTTTCCACTGCTGCAATGCATAGAACAGTCCGAGCAGCGCGCAAATGAAAGCATCACACAGCAAGCTCACCAGCGCCAGCGGCCACACCTCCGACCATCTGAAATCAACGTCCAGGCCGGGTACGAGGCTGTAAATCCAAATATCGAAAACCATCAGCAGCACCGTCGCCACCGCCAGTTTCCAGAACATTTTCAGCATTTGTTCGAGGATTTGCCCTTCTGCGGAGCTGCCGGCCGTTTTTCGGATCACGATCGTCAGTACCACCACTGAAAACCAGTAGAGCAGCATTGCGAGCGCCGTCGCTGTGAGGAAAACAGGCCATTGGACGAAATACCGTTCTCCCAGCACGTAATAATTACCCAGCGCGAAGCAAACGGGCATCATCGAGAGATGGTACCACCATTCATACTTCGAAAAGAAAGCGGGCTTCATGGTCGGGACGTCTGGTAACGGGCTGAACAGCGTGCAAAATTAAAAGAAATAGCCAAGCGGTTGGTATTGCCGGCTCAGCCTGCTACTTTCCGGTACACATAGGCATAACGGGCACCATGGCAGGGCGTAGCGCGGGAATTCTGATGTTTCGGAGAAAAAAAGAACTTGAAGTACTGCTGGTGCATCCGGGCGGACCGTTTTTTGCCCGCAAAGACCTCGGCGCGTGGTCGATCCCGAAAGGCGAATACGACGGGTCCGAAGACCCGCTGGCAGCCGCGAGGCGCGAATTTGCCGAAGAAACGGGCGTGCCTGTCCATGGCGAGTTCCTGCCGCTGGCGACCATCAGGCAGAAGGGCGGTAAGGAGGTATCGGCCTGGGCAGTGGAAGGCGATTTAGACGCCGACAACATTTCCAGCAACACTTTCGAGCTGGAATGGCCGCCGCATTCCGGCAAGGTGCGGACGTTTCCCGAAGTCGACCGGGCCGGGTGGTTCGATCTGCCCACAGCCCGCACGAAAATCAATGAGCGGCAAAGCGGCTTGCTTAATGAGCTCGAAGCGCTGGTTGGCTGAGCGGCCGGTGTTCTTACTTTGTGACCTCCGTGTGAATCCGCACCAGGTACCCGCCTCCCGGGGCCAATTTGAGTTTTAATATGCTTTTGGGTGTGAGTAGTACCTCGGAAATGCGATAGTCCGCCGGGTAACGGTCGGCGTTGACGCCATCCTCGCAAATGGTGGCCCGATAGTTGCCCTCCGGCAGGAAATCCAGCGGGATGCTGAGTTCCCGTGCCGTCGAATCATTTAATGCGCCGATATACCATTCCTTGCCCCTTTTGCGGGCTGTCACCACATAGTCGCCCAGGCGTGCGTCGAGAATGCGCGTCGTGTCCCACACGGTGGGGATACTGCCCAATAGCTCCATAAATGCGGGTTCTTTCAAACCCTGGGAAGGATTACCCGCGAAAAACTGAACGGGGCTTTCGTAAACGACGAACATGGCCAGTTGCTGGGTGCGGGTCGTGAGCGACATCACGTTCTCTGGCATGGGGTGGAAGCCCTTGGGAGTGGCGTTGTTGAGCATGCCGGGTTCGTAATCCAGTGGGCCGCCCAGCATGCGGATGAATGCGAGCAGTACGTTGTGCTCCGGCGTCGCTTTGGCGCTCCACATATTGTATTCCGACCCCAGCACCGCCTCGCGGGCGATCGCATGCGGGAAAGTGCGGTTGAACCCGGCGGGTTTGAATGCCCCGTGAAACATCAGCATGATTTTGTGGCGCGCGCACGCTTCCGCGATCTTGTAAAAAAACTGCACAGCCTTCTGGTCGTCGCGGTTAATGAAGTCGGTCATGATAAAATCGACGCCCCATTTGCCGAACTGTTCCAGGGCGGGTTCCAGCTGTTTTTCCAGGGTAAGTGCGAGCGTCCACATACTCACCCCGATGCCTTTGCTTTTGGCATAGGCCATGATTTCCTCCATATCAATAGCTGGATTGATCTTGAACAGGTCATTGTTGTCGCTCCACCCGGCGTCCATCATAATGCGTTCGAAGCCGAAGCGTTTGGCAAAATCGATATAGTATTTGTAGGTGGCGGTATTGATGCCGCTTTTAAAAGGCACATTGAAAATGTTGGAAGTGATGATCCATTCGTCGGTGGCCTTGCCGGGTTTGACCCACGATACATCCTGTACGCGGGATGGGCTCGCGAGCCGGTATACCAAGTCATTCCCCGGCAGGTCCCTGTCTTCGGGTGCGATCACCAGCACCCGCCATGGAAATGCCCGCGTACCCTTCGTTTTGGCCAGAAAATCGGCGCGCTTCGAAACGTAGCGGGTTGCATACAATTCTTTGGTCTCCACTTCCTCGGCGGGGTAGGGTGCAAACTGGCCGAAAAGCGCTTTCTCGCTGTTGCCGGTGAGGAACATGCCCGGGTAGTCTTCGAGGTCCGACTCGGTAATGCCTATTTTGGGCCCCGCTTTCGGCGCCACCAGAATGGGAGAGAAAAACAGGCTCTTGGAAGAAATGCTTTCGAGCGGTTTGATCGTGTAGGGTTCCTCGAAGCCGGTGTGGTAGATATCCATATTCGACGGCGGGGCCACTTCGGGAAAGTAAACCGGATGATCGGCCGGAAAACGGAACGCTGCCACTTCGGAGCGCACGGTAATGCTGCCGGGGAGCGTGGTAGCAATGCGGTAGGCGACGCCGTCGTCGTACACCCTGAAAATAACCGCAAATCCATTACGCAGCATCACTTTCAGCTCTTTGTAGCGGTCGGGGATATGTGTACGCTTTTCGGGGACCGGCGAAACGATCGTCTCACTCACATTCCGCTCCGAGAATTGCGGCTTAGCAAGCCCGCCGGAAAGCTTCCTGCCGTCCGACAACACCATATCGATCTCCGACGGCGACAGAATGGGCTGATTTTTAAAGTACACGCTGTAACGAAGCTGGTCTTGCACGTACGCCACCAACCTGATGGATCCATTGGGGGAGGCGATTTCGCGCGTGGCCTGGGCACGTACATGGGAAAAAGAGAGCAATAAAACGATGAGGAGTATCGGTTTCTTCATAGCACCTGTGATGGGGTTCGGAACAGATGCAATGTACGGTATTAATGTGCCGGGGCGAAAGTTTAGAAAGACTAAAAATCTTCGGTGATATGCGGGAGCACCGGAATAGCAATTGTTGCAAGTAACTGTTTAAGCGATAACTGTAACCGGCGAAGCGAATTCCGGTATGGAAAAAATTTGGAGACTAATTGTTTCTGAATGAATCGGTGACGAATATTTCGGCTGCTGTTTGAGGGAACAAGGCTGTTGTAAATTTCCGGTGACACTTTTTATATAACTTAAACCTTAGGTGAAATTCAGACTCGCAAACTACTTCTACGCACAGCAATCGGCCGCTTTTTTTCCGGTTAATACAAATTTAATATGAATGGAATTTTCGTTCGATTCGGAACAGCCGTGGTTTGCCGGGGATAACCGGAAGGTAGGATGCTAATTGAAATAATAATTTTGTAACCATATGGGACAAATTTGTTTGCAAACGGCGTTGTAAATAGGGCGCGAAAATAGAAGGCGCGGTAGTGCGTAAATGACGGAAGACAGCAAGTCCGTGTAATGGATAGCGATTACATTTTGAAACGCTTTAAAAATTATAACTTCGTTAATGACCGCTGTTGGTGCACGATTAATTTAAATAGCATTTTAATTTGAAGGAAAAAGCGCCTCATAAAAACAGCATCAGGGATATTTTCGCGGCTATTTTTTTGATGATTTTTGGAATATTATTTATTCCAAGAAAGTATTTTAATAAAATGTTAACTTCATTACTTTTGCGAAAGTAATAATCCACCAGCAACCCGTAAATTATTTATGAAAGCAAGAGCAATTAAATTCTTTTCTCCGGAGGATAATGTTTCCGTAGCGAAAAAACCTCAGGAGAAACCGAAGCTTACCGGCTATGTTTCCTCTTCCGGCAAGCTTGTACTTCCTCCTAAAACTTTGGAAGAATTAGGTATCGAACCTGAAACAGCTCGCTTTAAAATTGGAGCACAGCAAGGAAAAAGAACCTTGAAGCACCTCTATCTGATCCCGAGCTCTGATGAAAACGGAACATTCGTCCTTACCAGAAGCGGCCGCGGTTATTCGATCCCGTTGGAACTGATTCTCCGTAAAGGCGGCGTGGATTTTGAAACTACAAAGTATATTTTTGAGGTAACACTATTCAATTACGAAGAAGGCGTTGTCGGTTATGAACTCACTTTGGGAACCGAAGAACCCAAGCCTGCATACACTGGTAAACCCAGGGGCCGTAAGCCAAAGAATGCAGTCGTTGCTTAATATATGCATGAAAAAGGGTCCGCTTTCCGGACCCTTTTTTGTTAAGTAGTGGTAAACAGGAATGCCCGCCTCATTTGTCCAGCGTATTCCTGACAAGCTCAGGAATCCCGAATAGGTTTTTGCGACTGTCTGTTGCGAAACGCCGCTCTGCAAAACCAGCTGTTACCAGCCAGTTAAGCGATTCATAAACAGTAGCGGGACTGATTTTAATCCCGCGACTGCGCATGTCCCGCCACAATTGATCACCATCTGTGAATTCCTTGGCTATCAGCAATTGATCGGCCACAATCACCCGCTTTTCAGCCAGCCTCATTTTATGGCGGGTGCAATAGGCATTGATTTGTTCGTACAGGGACATGCGAAAGACTAATGAAAAGCGAAGGGCAAAGCAAAGGCACGCTTCGCAGGTAGAATTGCAAAGATAGTCTATTTGTAATAAGTCCAAATAATATCTGAATTTAAATTACCGCGAAGGTATACGCCGCTTTTTTGTGCAACATGTTTTCCAGTTTAATAAACAATTCCCAATCGCAATGCACGGAGTCCGCTAAGGCCTTGCAGATCTTCCAGTTCGAGCTCTTCGGTGGCCGGTTCAAGTGCTTTGGTTTCCTGTAAATAGTGAATGAAAGGGAGGTAGTCCTCGATATCACGTTGGTGCAGGTAAATGAGCGCGATCTTGTCGGGCTGGGTGAGTCGTTCCTGCGAATTTTTGATCCTGACCTTGTCGATACGCTTCTTGATCATCTGGTAGCGGATGTTGTAGGCACCTTCTACATCGAATTTTCGCTCGTCGCTGCGGAAACTGATGTCGATCATGTGGTTATGGACAAAAATCAACTGGGTAGTATGCAGCTCTTTCGGCATTTCACCCAGTAACCCGCGGGTAAGTTTCGCCACTTCGATCATGGACGAGAGCTGCCACAAGCGGAGGTTTTTGAGGTGGAAATGATTGAATGGCCTGTCGGGAGAAATCGATTGGCCGATGTAAATGTCGTACTCGATGCCATCGGTCCTGAACTTCTCGAAATAGCACGGATACGACTCCTGCAATGCCTCCTTCTGATCTTCGAAATACCGGTTCACAGCCCCGTTGATCAGCTCCATGGAATGGTCGAGCTCCTGCCGGTGCCTGTGTACCTCTCCTTGCAGGGGATGTGTGGTACTGAGATATTCGTCGATAAACGGCGCGGTGCGCACGTCCTGCTGTGATAAATGAATGAGGTATTTGCGTGCCTCCTCGTTCAGGAAAGTATTCAGGTTGTTCTCCGAAGTGCTGTTCAGTTCACCCAGCGCGACGGCCCGCTGCCATTTGGTGCAGTGGAAACGCAGCTCCTGCATGAGCGACGACCGGTCGAATGCGGCCAGCGCATTCAGCAGGTTGTCGAGCAGGTCGAGGTAATGACCCAGGTCGGCACGGATGGAAAGGTTACGCTCATTCGTCGAATTGCGGATGTCGATCGCACCGTATAAGGGGTACACATCGAAAAAGGCGATATTTTCATTGACTTCCGCCAGGCCCTTTTTCCGCCGGTGCAGGTAATGCCACGCCGCCTCGTTGAACTTCCATTGCACCGCCGGCTGGATGGAAGTGAATTTCTCCTTGATAATGCTTTCAAGCTCGGCATTGAACTCCTCTATATAAAGGTTGAGCAGTTGTGCCACCGGCGCAAATGCCATTTCGAGCGCCGTCATTTTCTTCTCGTCGAAACGTTCGTCATCCCAGGTATGCATGCAAAGCACGCCCACGAGCTTCTGCTCTACAAACAGCGGTACCAATGCCAGCGAACGCACGTTCAGGTTGCGGAACGGCGCCAGCCAGCCGATCTGCCGCTCGTCTTCTCCCTGAATGTCGGGTGAAAAGAACGAGTTGGGATTGGCCGCGTAGCCCTCGGCCTGCCGGCGAAACTCCTCGGGCGTCAGGCGGTTTTCGCCCCAGATCTGAAAAAGCACCCCCGTACCCACCTGCCCGTATCCGTACACGGCCTGGCCGTTCACCCGTACGAAAGGAAACAGGTCAAACTCGATGCGGTTGTTCTGTACCAGCGTTTTCAGCGACTGGATAATGCGCTGGTAGCGGTTCGGACTATCGCCCGGCACGCGGTTGAACTGGACCTTTTTGATGTTTTCGATCGCCATTCTGGCCGTTACATCCGATACCGTGATCACCGCAAAGCCTCGGAATTGGAACATATCGAGCGGCAGTATTTTCTGCAACTGCAAATGCCCGTCCTTTTCGCTGAAATGCGCATAGATCTCTATGAAGTTCAGCTCCGGTAATTCCGACTTGGCAGTCACCTCCACAAATTCGGGGCTTACCAGCACTTCGTAATACCGGTAGAGGCCGGTATGGGCGTCGGTCCAGGCGTGGTATTGCTGTATTTTCACCGGGACCTGGAAATTGTATAGCCGTTGCAGGATGAGCGTGTAGATCAGGTGGAGTCGCTCGCGCTGGTAATCGTCCGGGCTCTTTTGAAGCTCAAACTGCGTTTCGAGCGGCTTCATATTCAGCATTTCATAAAGCAGGTCGGTACCATAAAAGATGTGCGGGTAAAGCGGCATGCACATTCCCCAGGCCAGCTTGTGCTCCGATGCGAGCGGCGCCGAGAGACTGCTGTAAATGTACTCGAAGAAATCGGTATACCGCTTTGCCTCGTCCAGCGGCACATCGCCCTGCGAAATCTGGTGTTCGTGGAAATAGGCCAGTATGTTCTTGTAAAATGCAGACTTCAACGTCTTCTCTTCGGCCACCCGCTGTTCGAGGAAGCGGATGTAGGGCATAAAGGAAATCGCGGAGTCGAGATCGAGCGGGAGCGCCCTCATTCCGGAAACGTCGAGTACTTCGTTTTTCATGGTGTTATGGCTGGCAACGGGAGCCTAAATATACGACACACCACTTGAAAAAAGTGCGTCCCGGCATCGTAGCCGGAACGCACGGACGGTACTCATTCGGGTGCAGGGCGGTTTTCAGCGAAGATCCTCGCGGAACAGTCCCGGTTCCATCCGGATGTTCAGCTGTTGCAGCATTTCGGCACGGTTGAAGCCCGTCCTCAGGTTTTCGGCTTGAACGGCTTCGCGGGCGTTGTTCAATGCGGCGTCACTTTCCCAGGTGGCAATGGTAATGTATTCGGTATCGCCGTTTTCGGTTATACGCTCGTAGGCGTAATCCTGCACGAAGCCTTCGAGCGTGTGGATGAATGCCCGGGCGATGTGCTGGCGTTCAAGAAAAGGGGCTTTGGAGGGGGCAGGAATGTGGTACTTGCTGATGAATGCGATCTGCTTGATGCTTTCCGGTGTTTCCATGATTTTTAAATTGAATGTAAAAGGCTTTGCTGTTGGTTTTTGTGTGTACAAAATTCCGGATCAGCCACCTGCCATTCTTGTAAAAAATCATTGATTTACCACAACAGCGGCGATTTGAAGAACTCGGTGGGAGTAACACCGGTGAAGAGTTTGAAATCCTTGTTGAAATGCGGCTGGTCGAAATAACCGGCATCGAGCGCGATCTGCGCCAGCGGCTGCCCCGACCGTCCTTTTTGCAGCACCGATTTCATTTTAACAATATAACTAAACTGCTTCGCCGAAAGCCCTGCCACCCGCCTGAAACGCTTCTCGAATACATCCTGGCTAACATGCAGCGCCGCCGCAAGCTCCCGGATCCGCAATTGGCCTTCCGCCTGTCGAATCCTCCGAATAGCGGCCATTACCATCGGGTCGGCGACCTTGCCGCTGAGGCGGCCAAGGAGGAACCGTTCGATCAATGCGATGCGGGCATCATGGGTAGGTTGTCCTGCCAGCTGCTCTTCCAGCAGACCCGTGTCCCTGAAACCATCGAGGTGATGCATGGCAACATGCATGTCGCTCAGCTCGTGGAGCGGCTCGCGGATAAACGGCGCAATACCGCCTTCCCGGAATGTGGCCAGAATATTGATCGTCCCCGACTGGTATTGCATAGCCCGCCCCGATTTCCGCAGACCCGAAACGGAGATTGGTTCGAGCACATTGGTTTCGCCATGGTGGTTGAACGAAACCTGGCCGCTGAGCCTGAATACCATGACCGGCGAGGTTTCCGGCAGCACCTGGTTCACCACATCCGCGGGCGTTTCTATCACCTTGTAGGACAGGATAAACGGGCTGAGCTCCGGGGTGGGGAAATAGGTTTGGATGTGCATCATTCCCGGAACCCGAATGCCGCGTCAACGGTTCCCGGCGGCTGGAAAACCGCGTGAACGGGCTTCGTAAAAGTGTATCGCATTTCCGGATTTTTGTATAAGTCGCGGGCGGTGGCGACCCGGTAAATTTGTAGCATTAAAACACCAAAACAATTGTCAATCATGTCAAAAACAATTTTTATCACCGGCGCATCCAAAGGATTCGGCCGCATATGGGCAGAGGCTTTTTTGAAAAGAGGGGACAAAGTAGCGGCTACCGCCCGCAATACTGAAACGCTCAATGACCTCGCAGCGCAATATCCCGACACGCTTTTAACCATTCAGCTCGACGTAAACGACCGCGCGGCAAGCTTCGCGGCCATCGAACAGGCGAGCAAACATTTCGGCAGCCTAGACGTCGTCATCAACAATGCCGGCTACGGATTGTTCGGCGCGATCGAGGAAACCAGTGAAAAGGAAGCCCGCGATCAGATCGAAACCAACGTCTTCGGCCTTCTTTGGGTAACACAGGCCGCTATTCCGGTAATGCGTGCGCAGGGCGGCGGCCATATCATCCAGGTTTCCAGCGTACTGGGCGTTGCCACGCTGCCGGTATTGGGCCTCTACAATGCCTCTAAATGGGCTGTCGAAGGCCTGAGTGAAACCCTGGCTTCGGAGGTGAAAGACTTCGGTATCAAAGTAACAATCGTCGAACCCAACGGTTTCTCGACCGACTGGGGCGGTGCTTCGGCCTTCCACTCCGAGCCCAATCCATTGTATGACGGCATAAAAGAAGCGCTTTACGCAGGCCTTACACCCGATGCGATCGGCGACCCGCAGGCTACGCCGGATGCGATTTTGAAAGTTGTCGATGAAGAAAATCCGCCATTGCGAATTTTCCTGGGCAAAGTTGGGTTCCCATGGTTGAGCCAGGTATATGCCGACCGCCTCGCCACATGGGAAGCGTGGAAAGAAGTGGCCGACGCCGCTCACGGTGGTCAGGTTACAGCCTGATTTACACGTAAAGTTGATTAAAATTACCCATAGCTGTCACGTAGAGCGGTATCATCCGCTCTGCGTGATGGTTTAATAGTTTTCAGCTGGTTTTTAACCGTTCACCAAACCATGGACCACTACAAAAGCATCAGCGAGCTCCACCGCGCCAGCAACTTGCCCGCGCCGGAGCATCCTATGATCAGCCTGTTCACCTGCGATGAGCTGAAAAGCTGTACGCTGGGACGGAGAGAGTTTACGACGGACTTTTACATGATCGCATTCAAGAAGATCAGGGCCGGCCATATTCTGTACGGACGTACCAAATACGACCATGAAAACGGGTCGATGCTTTTCGCGAAGCCTCGGCAGGTGATTGAAATGAATAATATCGAGCTGGAAGAGCGGGGTTTCATCGTGTATGTGCATGAGGATTTTCTGGGCGGCCACCCGCTGCATTCCGAAATCCGGAAATATGGCTTTTTCGATTACGAAGCTAACGAAGCACTGCATTTGTCGGAGCGTGAGGAGCAGATCATCTGGGACCTTTTCACCCGCATTCAAAGTGAATATTATGCCAACACCGACGAATACAGCCGCGACATTATGCTTACGCACCTCGATTCGATGCTGAAATATTCGCAGCGGTTTTACAAACGCCAGTTCATCAACCGCACCCAACTTTCGGGCACGACTGTTTCGCGTTTCAATGAAAGCCTTGCGGCCTATTTCGAGAAAGGTAATTTTCAGGAAAAAGGGCTGCCGTCCGTGAAACTGATGGCCGACCTGCTCAATACCTCACCGCGTTACCTGAGCGACCTGCTCAAACAGGAAACCGGCAAAACTGCCATTGAACTAATCCACATTTTCCTCGTTTCCGAGGCGAAGAATATGCTGCTCAGTACGGACAAAACGGTTGCGGAAACCGCTTATATCCTGGGCTTTGAGAACCCGCCTTATTTTTCGAGGTTGTTCAAAAAGGAAACCGGTTTCAGTCCGAACGAATATAAAAAGCGCATGGAGTTTTCCGGCCAGCCGGGCGTGGCCTGAGGAGCCGGCCCGCTTAAATATTTGCATCGAAAAATAGCAAATACCTCCCCGGTAACGTTCTAATAGCTGATTTGTGGATCAAATTCGCTTATTTGGTCGGTTTATTAGACGTTACTCTGAAATTCATGATTCAATTCAAACCCGGGAAATACCGGCGTCGTATCCTCCTGTTGTGGCGTGGATTCGGCATAGGGCTTGCGCTGCTGATATTGTACATTGCCGCCGTCAACTACAACTTTTTCTGGCTTTTCGGCGGTATGCCGGATTTGAAAGCATTGGAAAACCCCAAAAGTGAAATCGCATCGGACCTGATCTCGCAGGATGGGAAATCGATCGGTAAATACCTGATCGAGAACCGGTCTCCGGTTGAAATATCCCAAATTTCCCCCAACCTGATCAATGCATTGCTGGCCACGGAAGATACGCGCTTCATCAGCCATTCGGGTATTGACCCACGCAGCCTTTTGCGCGTCGCGAAGGGGTTGATGACGGGTAGCACCAGTTCCGGCGGCGGCAGTACCCTCACGCAGCAGGTAGCCAAGAACCTCTTCAATACGCGCTCGGAAGAATATGAAGGGACTTTGGGCAAGATACCGGTTGTCCGGATCGTGATCGCTAAAACCAAGGAATGGATCCTTTCTATTACGCTCGAAAGGAAGTATACCAAGCAGGAGATCATGCAGATGTACCTGAACACCGTTTCCTTTGGGAATAATGCATACGGTGTGAAGGTGGCCTCCAAAACGTATTTCGATACCGATGTGCAGGACCTGGACATTCCGCAGGCCGCATTGCTGGTGGGAATGCTGCAAAACCCGACGATTTTCAATCCGCTGCGCTTCCCGCAAAACGCCACCAACCGCCGCAACACCGTACTGGCGCAGATGGCCAAGTACGATTACATTACCGACGACGATTTCAACCTGCTCAAAGAAAAGCCGCTGGGGCTGCAATTCTCGATGGAAACCCATGCCAACGGTCCTGCACCGTACTTCCAGGAGTCGATGCGCGGCTACCTGAAAGCCTGGGTGAAAATGTACAACGAGGAAAACGGTACCGACCTGAACCTCTACACCAGCGGCCTGCGCATTTACACGACCATCGACTCGCGCATGCAGGCGTACATGGAAGAAGCGCTGACGCGCCACATGAAAGAGCAGCAGAAAATTTTCGCGGATCACTGGAAAGGCCGTAACCCCTGGATTGACGAGAACGGCAAGGAAATTCCCGGATTTATTAACACGGCCGTCCGTCGCCTGCCGTATTTCAACGTCCTGAAAAGTAAACTGGGCGAAGAGGAGGCATGGAAAGTGATGAAAAAGCCTTACAAAATGAAGGTGTTCTCCTGGGATGGCGAGAAAGAAGTGACCATGAGTCCGATCGACTCCATCAAGTACTACAAGCGCTTCCTGCGGGCGGGTATGATGGCCATGGACCCTCGCAACGGGCACGTAAAAGCGTGGGTAGGAGGGATCAATTTCAAATACTTCCAGTACGACCACGTGAAGCAGGGCAAGAGGCAGCCCGGCTCTACATTCAAGCCATTTGTATACACGGCTGGTTTGGATAAGAACTTCATTACGCCCTGCGAGAAGATCATGGATTCGCCCGTGACATTCCAGGCGGGAATCGACGATGTCCAGGAAGATTACACGCCTAAAAATTCCAACGGCGTTTATTCGGAGCAGCCGCTGACCCTCCGCCAGGCTTTGGGGAAATCGGTCAACTCGGTGACTGCCAATATTATGAAAATGGTGAAAGCTAACACGGTGGTCGATTATGCGCATAAACTGGGCATTACCAGCGAGCTTCCGGCCACGCCGGCGCTTTGCCTGGGCACGGGCGACGTTTCGGTGTACGAAATGGTATCCGCCTATTCATCATTTGCCAATGGGGGCTACAAGGTAATGCCGATGACGATCCTGCGCATCGAGGACCGCCATGGCAAGCTGCTGGCCGAATTTCACGAACAGCAGAGCCAGGAGTTGAGTGAAAATATGGCTTACAATATGCTCTATCTCATGCGCGGCGCGGTGGAAGATGCCGGTGGTACGGCCGGCCGCCTGCGCCAGTACGGCGTTACCGACGGCAATGAGATCGCCGCCAAAACCGGTACTTCTCAAAACCATTCCGACGGCTGGTTCATGGGCATGACGCACAACCTCGTGGCCGGCATATGGGTAGGCGGCGAGGACCGCAGCATTCACTACCGTTCGCTTGCATTAGGGCAGGGCGGGCGCGTGGCGATGCCTGCCTGGGGCGCATTCATGCAGAAGGTTTATAACGACCAGACGCTCGTTCAGTACCGCAAAGGGCCTTTCCCAAGGCCCGAAGGTTACACGGGAGAATGCGCCACCGACACCACACAGACGACCGAAGACGTGTACACGCCACCAGCCAAGTCGGACGACGAAGGGGTATTATTCTGATTTGCCGCGCTGAGTGGGCCGCTCCCGCAGAACGGTCCGCTCAGCACGACATGCTATCATGCCGGTTTGATATTCTGGTTTACCCTGAATAAGTTATCCGGGTCGTATTTGGCTTTTACCCGCACGAGCTTCTCATAATTGCTTCCGTAAGTCGCCTTTACGCGATCGGCGCCTTCATCCATCATAAAATTGACATAGGCCCCGCCTGCGCCGTGGGGATGCAGCTCCTGCCAATACTCTCTGGCAAACTTCGTAACGATATCCTTTTCGGCCGGATCGGGAGAAATGCCTACGATCACCATCGACCAGGTAGCATCGCGGTAGTTCCAGGCAGTGGCATCGTTGCTTACCCTGCCGGCTGCCCCGTTGATAGGGTAAAGGTGCATTCCCGAGAAGAAATTCGGGATGCGGTGCGCGTGCTTGATGTGTACATCCATTACCTCCGGACTCAGGTACTTCACGAAATCGCCCTTCCAATACCAGTACAGCCCAGGGGCAAAGAGATCGTCGAACATGGTTTGCAGGGCAGGGACCGGCAGCGGCCCGACGGCATCAATCAGCGGTGTCCTGAATTTGCGTACCATTTCAAAAACTTCATTCGCTTCCTCCTCATCAATGCATGACCATACGATCCCGCACATCAGTTGCAGGTGGTATTGCTCGGGGAATATGGGGGCAGGAGGTATTCTGTGAAAATTGAAGAAGCCGCTCACGCTATCGGGCGCCTGCTTGATGAAGTCCTGGTACCATTCCATCATTGCTTTGGCGTCGTTAATGTCCCAGAACATCGGCCCGCCGTAAACCGTGTGCACGGGATGTGCTTTAAAAAGAAATGACGTGACGACCCCGAAATTGCCGCCGCCGCCGCGAAGCGCCCAAAAAAGGTCCGCGTTTTCGTTGGCGGATGCTTTGACAATGCTCCCGCTGGCCAGTACTACCTCTGCTTCCAGCAGGTTGTCGATCGTGAGGCCGCCGAAACGGGTCAAATGCCCCAAACCTCCTCCCAGGGTAAGTCCTCCGATGCCCGTGGTGGCGTTGATGCCGGTGGGTACGGCGAGCCCGTGCGGATGGCCGGCTGTGTCCAGGTCGCCCAGCAGGCAGCCACCCTGCGCCCGGATGGTACGGGCAACCGGATCGACCGTCACGTGTCGCATGGCCGAAAGGTCGATGACTAACCCTTGGTCACATACGCCGAGGCCGGCACCGTTGTGGCCGCCGCCGCGAACGGCCACCAGCAGATCGTTGTCGCGGGCAAACTGAACTGCTTTGACGACGTCTGTCTCGTCGGCGCAGCGTACGATGAACTCGGGGCATTTGTCCACCATGCCGTTATGGACTTTTCTGGCGGTTTCGTAATCGGCATCGCCGGGTGTGATGACTCTGCCCCTGAAACTGGGGATTGTTTTGGAGGAACTGTTTGCTTCCATCTGAGAAGGGGTTTAAATGAAAAACAATAAAGCCTTTCCGGTCCGGGCGGACCGTATTTCAGATGTTTGTGGTGTTGCAAAGAAAATGGATGCGCGGCAGGCTGGGGTTGAATAAGTAACTGGCTAGTTTACAGCGCTTATAAAGATAATCATTTTTGATTGGAGCCTGAAAAAAATAGCTTTTTTGAACGGCAAAATGCGCGGGAATGTATTTGATAATCGATCGGGCGCAACTAGTTTTATATTTTGGAACAAAAATCACGTCCAAGACCCTAATCTGCCGGTATAAGTTGAAAAATCCTTCGCAATGGAAATGGTTCCGCCCGCTCGTGATCCTGGTATGGGCCTTGCTGCTGAATCTTTTTCTTGTCCAGAAATTCATTGGAAGTAATTGGAAAAGCCTCACCATTACCCTGGCCTGGCTCGGTTGCACGCTCGTTACCTGGCAGGTAATGGCTTGGTGGAGCGAGAAATGGCGGGCGCGCTACCCCGATATCGCACAAACCCGCCCAAGGATACTCGGAACGTTCTCGGGGTACCTGGTGATCGAGGTTGTGAGCCAGGCTCTCTTCTTCCTGCTCCTGTATTTCGCCCGCTGGGACTGGGAGGTTTTTACGTTGAAAGAATACTGCATTTACATTATCCTGTGCGTAGTGACGCTCTTCTCCGTTGGCGCGATTTACGAACTGATCTATTCGCTGAGCCAATACGGAATTGCGTTGCAGGAAGAAGAGGCCATCAAAAAGCAATCGCTGCAAAACCAGTTTGACAACCTCAAAAGCCAGGTCAATCCCCATTTTTTGTTCAATAGCCTCAATTCGCTTTCCGCGCTCGTGGAGGAAGACCCGGTGCAGGCCGGTACATTCCTGGACGAGCTTTCGAGCGTGTACCGCTATCTGCTCCATACCAGCGAAAACGGGTTGGCATCGCTGAAAAGTGAAAGCGAATTCATCCATTCCTACCTCTTTCTGACGAGCGCCCGCTATGGGGCGGCGATCGAGGTGGAGATGAATATCGATGACAGCTGCGCACATTGTATGGTGCCGGTGCTGACGTTGCAGGCCCTGGTGGACAATGCGATACGTAACAATGTGGTGATGAAGCAAAAGCCGTTGAAACTGTCCATTACCACGCAGGACGGGCAGCTCGAAGTCCGCAATTCGATCCAGCCTAAAAACCTCAATGCAGCCCGTGAGGGCCTGGAAGCGCTCATCGCGCGTTTCCGCGACCTGCACCTGGAAGAGCCGATGCTTTTCGACGACGGCAAGACTTTCACCGTCAGAATCCCCGTAGGAACACCCCGTAACCAACTTGAAACAACGTGAAGCTGCTGGTCACCTATACCAAACAGGATATCTGGATCGCGCTCGCCTTGCTGCCGGCCTATATTTTCCTGATGAATTACCTGCTGGTAGGTAATATTTACTTCTCGGATATCTCGGTCTTTGTGAAGGCAACGGTCGTGTCGACCATCGTATTCGGCATGGCGTACCAGCTGGTGCATGCCCGGATAGGCTTCTGGTTCCGAAAGCAGTATTCGCATTTCCAGCAAACGCCCAAGCGGATGCTGCTCATGATCCCGGCCCACATTGTTTGCAATGTCGCCATTATCAGCGGGCTCTTTTTCGGCTATGAGGCGGCAGGTTTTCCCGGCTACATCTACGACCTTAAAAGCTACGAATGGGCACTCGGGCTGGGTGCGCTCATGAATGTGGTGGTCACCTGTATACATGAGGGCGTGTACGCATTCGAGCTGTGGCAGCAGAAGCTGATCGAGACCGAGAAACTGCGGAAAGCAAATCTTCAAAGCCAGTTCGAAAGTTTGAAGCAACAGATTAACCCGCATTTCCTGTTCAACTGCCTCAATTCGCTCTCGTCCCTTATCGAAGAGGATGCGGAGCTGGCCACGCAGTTTATCGACGAGATGAGCAATGTGTACCGCTACCTGCTGCGGAGCAACGAGTCGGAACTTACCACGCTGGAATCGGAGCTGAACTTCGCGAGCTCGTATTTTCACCTGCTCAGCACGCGCTATGGCAGCAATCTGCGGCTTGAAGAAGAAATAAATCCGGCTTACCGGGGCTTTATGCTGCCGCCGCTGACTTTGCAGTTATTAATGGAAAATGTGGTGAAGCATAATGTGATCATGCCGCAGCAACCGCTGTACATTCGTCTCCATACGACCCGCAACGGCCGGCTCGTCGTATCGAACAACCTGCAAAGGCGCTCGGTAAAAGTACCTTCCAGCCGCATCGGCCTGGCGAACATTGCTACCAAATACAGCCTGCTGGGCGAAGGCGAGATAGATATCGATGAAAGTCCGCAGACGTTTTCGGTGAGCTTGCCTTTGCTGACGGCCGTGACGTTTCATAGCCGGTAAATTCCGTTTCATCATGCATTTGTGTGTTCCCGTTTCTTGCGGGCTTCGCTAAATGGTGATCGTGATCTAACTTTTGACCCTAAAACATGAACAGCAAAACCAATTTATGAAGGTATTATTGATTGAAGACGAGGACCTGGCAGTGAGAAAGCTCTCCAAACTTTTGACTGAAATTGACGGCAATATACAGATCGTGGGGAAAACGGCGAGCGTGCAGGAGTCGGTGGAGTTCCTGCGGGAAAATGAAGTTCCCGACCTGATCCTGATGGATATCGAACTTGCCGACGGCCAGAGCTTCGAGATTTTCGACCAGGTAAAGGTGGAATCGCCGGTGATATTTACGACTTCATACGATGAATACGCCCTGAGGGCATTCAAGGTCAATAGTATCGATTATCTGTTGAAGCCGATCAAACGACAGGAGCTGGAAGCGAGCCTGGCGAAATACAACCGCCTCACGAAAGGTACCGACACAGACGCTGCCAAAAGCCCGGCCAACCTCGACCGTGACGCCATCGATTCGCTGGTAAAGCAGTTGCGGGAGCAAATGCAGCCTTCGGAATACCGGAAGCGCTTCCTGGTCAAGCATGTGCAGCAATGGGTGCCGGTGGAGGTGGGGGATATTGCCTATTTTTATTCGGAAGAAGGTACAAGCCTTTTCAAGACCAAAAACAATCAGAAATACCCGGTGGATTACACCCTCGACGAGCTTGAAAAAATGCTGGACCCCGACAGCTTTTTCCGGGCTAACCGGCAGTTTATCATCAGTGTGCAATGCGTGCAGCAGATCAATCCTTATTTCAATAACAAAATCAAACTCGCGCTCATGCCCGCTCCCGACAGCGAGGTGATCATCAGCCGCGAAAAAGCCATGGACTTCAAGAAGTGGCTTGGTAAATAGCTTTTTGCAATTCATACACCCATTATGACGCTTCGACGGATTTGACGATGGAAATGGCTGGCCGCCAGGGCATTTTTGCAATGTCGGCCTCACGCCGGCAGTTTTTTCAAACTGTTATTGTCAAAAGCCATGTTAAAAAAAATCCTGAAATGGACCGGCCGCGCGTTGCTGGTCATCGTCCTGCTTGCCCTCGGTTATTACACCAAAGCCTACATTACGGTGGGCAACCGGAAAAGTAAAGTGTATGCGGTAAAGCCCGTTCGACTCCACATCCCCCGCGACTCAGCCTCCATTGCCGTGGGTAAGCGCCTGGTAACCATCAAAGGCTGCACCGACTGCCATGGAAGCGACCTTGGCGGTAAAGTCCTCTTCGAACAAAAAGGAATGGGTCGGCTGGTAGCACGTAACCTTACCCGCGGAAAAGGAGGGATATCCAAAGATTTCGATACCGACGACTGGGTGCGGGCCATTCGCCACGGCTTGCAGGAAGACGGTACCCCGCTCCTTTACATGCCTTCCGGCGGTTTTAGCAAGCTCAGCGAAGCCGATTTGACCGCGGTAATCGCTTACTGCGAACAGGTTCCGCCGGTGGACCGTGTAAACCCGCCTTCCGAGATCGGCGTGGGGGCTACCATCCTGACCGACCTTGGTGAACTGGAACTGTTTGAAGCAGAAAAAATCGATCACAATGCAGCACCTCCGCTGGCAATCCGCGAGGGCGTTACCGCCGATTTTGGTAAATACGTTTCGCAAATCTGTACCGGCTGCCACAAACCCGACATGAAGGGAACGCCGGGAGAGGGCGGCACTCCCAATATTTCATCCAGCGGGAAAAGTGCCCAATGGACAGACGAGCAGTTCTTCCAGACGCTCCGGACCGGCAAGCGTCCCGACGGTACCGAGCTCAAAGCACCGATGCCCTGGCAGATGACTGCCGCATTTTCAGATACCGAAATGCGGGCATTGCGGGTGTACCTGAAAAGTATCTGATAGGCCCGGATCCAATCAGTACGAGGGGATGGCGTTGGAGTTCTCCCGAATTATTTGGAAATTGAACGCCATCCTACTCAACCGTTTCTTCTCATTACTTAACCGGTCTTACGAAATACATCATTTCACCGGATTACTTTTATGAGTAGAATCAAATGCTTAATCATCGACGATGAGCCGTACACTGCGAGCGTTCTCGAATCCTACATCGCCGAACTGGACGCGCTCGAACACGTAGGCACATTCTATCACGCGATCGACGCGCTGATGTATCTCCAGCAACACAAGATCGATCTCCTTTTCCTGGATATCATACTTCCCAAAGTAACAGGAGAGGCATTTCTGAAAATGCTGCCTTGCAGGCCCAGGGTCATCTTTTTGTCGAATAAAAAGACGAAATGGGCCAGAGGAGACGATGAATATATCCTTGATTGCCTGGTGAAGCCGATCGGGTTTGAAGCTTTCCTGCGCAGTATCGACCGGTGCTATGCAGCCATGCCGCCGGTTACAAGGCGCGGCCCCATTCAAAAGCGCCGGCGGACTACTCCCAGCCGGGGGCCATTTCTCTATCTGTTTTCCGGAAAGTCTACGGTGAAAGTATTTCTTCAGGAGGTGCTGTATATCGAAGGGTTCAGGAATGTGGCCAAGATCACCACCACCGAAAAGGAGATCGTGGTTCAGCAGGGACTGGCGGCGATCGAAGCGCGGTTTGCGGCAAGAGGTTTTATGCGGGTACATCGCTCGCTGATCGTGGCTATCAGTAAAATAACCGCATTCACGGGAAACACCATCGAAATTGGCACGCACATTCTGCCGGTAAGCGCCCCGTACCGGCAGAAGGTTGAACGGGTAATTCGTGCAGGCATGATGAGCGTGTAGCTGGTTTCGGTTACGTATAGTATTGTTTTAAGAAAAGATAGTCGTATTTTGAAAGCCTAATCCAATCTTTTCAAACATGGGAAAATTCGTAATCACAAAAAGGGCTAACGGAGAATTTCAATTTAACCTGAAAGCCGGAAACGGTCAGGTGATCCTGGCGAGCGAAGGTTATACTACCAAAGCGGCATGCGAGAATGGGATAGAATCAGTGAAAAAGAATTCGCAGGACGATGCCCGTTTCGAGCGGCTTACCTCGAAAAACGACAAATTCTATTTCCTGTTGAAGGCCACCAACGGCCAGTCGATCGGTAGCAGCGAAATGTACGAAAGCGCAGCGAGCCGCGACAACGGGATCGAATCCGTGAAAAAGAATGCGCCCGACTCAGACGTTGACGACCAGTCGGCGGCATAAATATCTATATATACGCCAAAGCGCAGGACAATCCGTTGCCCTGCGCTTTTTTGTACCTTAGCTGCCCGACTGGTACAATAATTGCACCACGTATACTGCCCACAAAACCACAATTCATGGTCCCGGACTTTAACAACCGCATTCGTCAAATTGCATTTCTGCTGATTGTCACCGCCTTGGCGATCATCGTATTCAAGCAGCTTTATATTTTTTTTCCGGGCTTTCTCGGAGCGCTCACGCTGTACATTCTTTGCCGGAGGTACTTCTTCCACCTCACCGAGGACCGGAAGTGGAAGAAGGGCCCCACAGCCATTTTGTTTATGGTATTGTTTATGGCCTGCATCGTAGCCCCAATCTATTTCGCTCTGCAGATGATCTTCCAAAAGGTCAATACAATCATCGAGAATCCCGACCAGGTGAATCACGCCATCGACGCGATTTCCGCCCAGCTGCGGGAATGGACGGGCCAGGACCTGCTTACGAAAGAAGCCACCGCGGACGTGCGTAAAAAGGCTGCGGGTTTCATTCCCGGCATACTCAACAGCTCGGCCACCATGCTCGGTAACCTGCTGATGATCCTGTTTCTCGCCTTTTTCATGTTTAAAAATGGCCGCTTAATGGAGGATACGCTGGAACATTACATTCCGCTCAAACATAAGAACATCCAATCACTGGCGGATGAAACGTGCGGTATGGTACGTGCCAATGCATTGGGGATTCCGCTCATTTCCCTCATCCAGGGATTGGTCGCGCTGGTCGGCTATTGGATTGTCGGCATCGAAGACTTTGTTTTACTCGGGCTGATCACCGGGCTGTGTGCATTTTTCCCGGTGATCGGCACCGCGCTTATCTGGCTGCCGCTGGTGATCTTCCTTTTTTCAAAGGGTGAAAACGGGAAAGCGATCGGATTGGCAGCTTACAGCGTCACCATCATTGGCAACATCGATTATGTGGCTCGCATTACATTCTTACAAAAGGTAGGCAATGTGCATCCGGTCATTACAATCCTGGGCCTGATCGCAGGCCTCAAACTTTTCGGCTTCTGGGGCTTCATTTTCGGCCCGCTGCTGATCAGCTACCTGCTGCTGCTGGTCAGGATATACCGGAACGAGTTTGCCGTACCGGTTAAATCTCCGCATCCTCCTTCGACTTGATCTCGTAGTTGTGGAAACCGTCGGGGCCGTCGGACCATTTGTACACCACTTTCTTAAAGCGGAGGTCGTTCACAATTCCGTAAATGTTCTTCATGAAATCTTCCTGCACTTTTTCAGGCCGGAACATTTTTCCCTCGAAAGTGAGCACTTCCTGGTGCTCACCGGCCACGCCTATGGCCACCTGCTGCTCGTCGAGCGCCTGTTTTTTCGACGCTACGTAAGCCGTGCGTAATTCAGGAAAGTCACGGCGCTGAACCTGCACCATTTTCGTTTTCAATACCTCGCGTTGCTGAACGATTCTGCGGTCTGAATTCTCCTTCGCTTCATTGTACAATGCACTATTCGATTTATGCCACGACAGCCGCGTTGCAAGGTCAGTGCCATCGTCCCCGTTTTTAAGTTTCAGGTCGATATCGCCGATCGTATTTTGCAGGAAGAGCGACATGTTCTGATTGGCCGCCTTATTCACCGGCTTCGGTGCGTAGAAGTAAAAGCTGATTCCCACGGCGATCGCCGCCAGTACCAGGTACACGATGTATCGGCCGAAGCGGGCGCGGCCGTGGTGGGCGGGTTGTTCGATGGCGTTGCCATTTCCGGAGCCCTGTGTTTCGAGTTGTTGATGATGGATTTCCATGTCTGTTGGGTTTTTTCCTTAACCAAATGGGAAAACAGGGATCAAAAAATATGCCAATACGCCTTGGAACGGATTTTTTTCGCGAGGCCGGTATTTTAGTCAATGCACTCTTATCATGAAAATTCAGCAATTTTATAACAAGGCTTACGCGTGGATTCTGGAAACCGGGCCTTCTGTTCTTCTGGGTATAGGCGTACTCATCGTAGGTATGTGGCTCGTGCGCATGCTGTCGCGCTGGCTCAATGCACATATGCATGAGCGCAAGATCGACCCGTCGCTCACGCCCTTCCTCCTAAGCCTCGCAGTCACCACGCTGCGCATACTGCTCATCGTCTCCGTGATGCAGATCATCGGCATCCAAATGACCATTTTTGCTGCATTAATCGGTGCAATCGGCGTTGCGGCGGGTCTGGCATTGTCGGGAACATTGCAGAATTTTACAAGCGGTGTGCTCATCCTCATCCTGAAACCTTTCCATGTGGGAGATAACATTATCGCACAGGGGCAGGAGGGCACCGTGGAGGCGATCAAGATCTTTTACACGGTGGTCAAAACCTACGACAACCGCACGGTCGTGATCCCGAACAGCAAACTATCCAACGAGGTGATCATCAACATCAGCAGATCGGGTAACCGTCGGCTGGATGTGGAAATGAAGTTCAGCAACAGCATCGATTTCAAGGAAGTGAAGAACATTGTCAATAATGTCCTCGATCATGCCCAAAGTGCCCTTAAAGTCCCCGCAAGACGCATTGGAATATCGTCTATCGAGCCCGACGGCTATAAGGTGATGGTGAATGTGTGGCTCGACGCCCATGGTTTTGTGGATACCAAAATGGAAATCCAGGAGCAACTGATGGAAGCGCTGAAAGGCTCGGGGCTTAAATTGCCGGGGTTGGGCTAAGATTTTTTTGCTGTCCCGTGCAGCGATCGATCACAAGGGCGTGTCTTCTTGCATGTTCCGCCCGACGGGGTATGCAGGAAGACATTTTTTGATCAGACTATTAGCCATGAAACGATAGTCCGACAAGGCCGGGTTTCTGAAAGGCCCATCCGGCAGGGTATATAAATTCAATTTCTAGAATGGTTATGAAGCATGGAAAAGCCGGTCGCGAACGGCTGACCGCGATATGCTTGGCAGGCAGCCTCTTTTTTGCAGCGTTTTCAATGCTGTCGTGCGGTACGTCCACGAATGTGGAGCCAATGGGCGGCCAGGGTCTTACCAAGGCCGAGTTTCTGGGCCGGATGATCGTACAGGAAAGGTATTGGCGCATAGAAGAAATATCCCGCCAGGAAGAAGATCAGATAGCAACGGTAAACGTCAGGGAACAATCGACGTTGCTGAACAGCCATTACCTGAACGACGTGATACCCTTCGTGGCCGTGCAGTTTGGCCGTGGTTATTACGGGAAAGGCGTGGTGAGCGAATCCAAAATGACCGGCGCCTATGGCAAGGTCCCTTTCGGCGAGTTTCAATGCGAGCTGTTACTCAAAACCACGAAGGAAAGCGGGGAATGGACCTGGGACAACGACCGGAAAATGATGAAACTTCCATTACCCGAGAGCATCCGCACACTTGCGGCGGCAATGTCGGGAAGTGACTGGCGGCCCGATACGGGCTATGTGGCCAGCGAACCGGCCCCGCTGTTCAGGGGTGTGGAAGAAGCCCGCAGGGCAGCCAGCCCGGAGCGGATCAGGATCGTGGCCGAAGAACAGACGGCGGAAGGCAAAATTACCTATGCATTTATCATGCGGGCAGCCTGGATGACCGACGTCGAATACCGGGATGCGGAACACAAATTTGGAGTATCCTTATATTAATACATAACTGGCACCCCGGCGATCAACTTATTTGATGCTATGAATGAAAGAAATTTTACTTACAATTTATTTCTTTTAATTGTTTTGATGTTCGTCCTGAACGGATGCAGCAATTATAAAGATCAACAGGTTATCCCGCCCGAAACATTACCGGAAGCGATCATTCAGGTGATGTCCAAAGCGTATCCGGATGCTACGGATGCCACTTTTCAAGCCATTGAAAAAGATAAGCTTTACGAAGTCTATTATAAATTAAATGGCAACCCATTTTACGCAGCATTAAATACAAAAAAGATATTGAGCGTGTACCGGATGTATGGCGCATTGCCCGATTCCATGCGGCATTCGCTTCCGGACATGAGTGTAAGCGGAGGCGTTGCGGATACCTATAAAGAGCCTGTACCTCAGATCAATGAGGATAAGATTTTTAATTCGAAATACACTTGGGGAAGCCGCGATTACCTGCTGACGTGGGTCCGGTACAATGCCGCTAACCTGATCAGATATGCAATCCGGTTGGAACCTTATGTGAAGTTTTCCTACATTATCGGAAAAGAAGATTTGAGTACTTTGCCCGCTCCTGCTGTAAGTTTTTTAGAAAGGGAGAAACTCAGATTTGCCACTGCCAAAGTTTCGGTTAATGCAAAAAATGAAAAAGAATATGAAGTGAATGCTTACACGGCATCGAGTACCAATTACGATTTTAGTTTCGATGCTTCGGGCAGGCTGATCAATACGAGTTATCGGGCCGAGGCATTTTATTATAATATTGATGAATTTCCTGAAAAAATACAGAGCTTTGTAAAGGGTTCGGCGGCATTCTCCTCCATGAAAATTATCGAAGGATATAAGTTTTCGGACCCCGTAGGCACCGGTTACGGGATCAGCATGCAAGCCACCAACGAAAATTGCAGGCTCATTTTTGATAAGGACGGAAATTTTGTGAATATGACTTATCAGACCGCACTATACCGATGAACGAGCAATAGTTGTTTCAGCGATACACTTCATAACCCCTCTGAATGACCTTTTTCCGCAATAAGAAATACAGTTCGCTTGCCGATCTGGTTCGGGCTTGTCAGGCCGGCGATACCAGGGCGCAAACTGCATTCTATGAACGGTACAAATCCAGGCTCCTGGGGCTTTGCCTGCGTTATGCCAAAACCAAAGCCGAGGCCGAGGATATTTTTCAGGACGGGTTTATTAAAGTTTTCAAAAATATCAACGAACTGAGGAATGTGGAGGTGATCGACGCGTGGGTGAAATCGGTGGTGATCAGGACGGCGATCAATTACTATCACCGGACCACCAAAGAGCAGCAGCTGCATTCGAACCTGGAAGACTTCCAGCGTGAGATAGATTCGGGCGATTATGGAAAGATTATCACGAGGATCGATATGAATGTGCTGCTGAATGTGATCAACACACTGCCGGACGGTTACCGGATGATTATCAACCTGCATTTGATAGATGGTTACACCCATAGCGAAATCGGCGAAATGCTTTCTATTTCCGACAGCACGTCGCGTTCGCAATTTTTAAGAGGAAGGAATTTGTTAATGAGGAAGTTACAGGAAAAAGGAATTACGCAATATGAACTCTTCTGACGAGCACATCGACGAGGAGTTGCGTAAAGCTCTCCGGGAACGATTCGATCATTTTGAAAGATTGCCCGACCCGACGCTGCGGGAAAAGGTATTTAAAGGATTGGGCGGCGGAACCAGCATGGTGCAAACGGGCGTAGTCGCCTCGCTGGTGCTGATGATTGCGGTTACGGCGTCGGTTTACATGGTATCGCTGTCCGTGGAACGGAAGAACCAAATGGTGGCCGGTGTACGGCAAGTTACCCGAGAATTCTCCGAAGCGCTGAAAGCCACTGAGGCTTCTACGGAGCAGGTTGCAAGCCGGCAAGCGCCCGAGATAGCTGTCCCAAAATCCGAGGTCGTTTCAGATAGCGCGCAAGCCGTGGGCCAGGCGCCGGGGCCATCGGGGGCGATTCAAGTCGCGCGAGTCGCAGGCACACATGCGGCGCATTCGAGGCGTGTAATCCCGGTGGTGAGGAAGCGATATAAATACAAGAGAGCCGATCTGGAACGGATCATAGCCATGGTTAAATCGGACCCTTCTTTCGGATCGCTTTGGATCGATGACAGGGACATTTCACCCGGGGACAGGGCGTTCCTTTCGTCGGAACTGAATAAGATTGCATCCGTCGGTTCGTCGCGGGACAGCCTTGCTGCCGGCGAAGGAAACGGCAAAGAACTGGAAGGGCCCTCGTTGGCCGATCAAGACATCGGGGTGCTGGATCACAGGCCAATGGCCCTTCCACAATACAACTGGCAACCCGACAGCCTGGTAACACCCGACGAACCCCAAAAGCGTTACGAATTCCTTTTTAAAGAGCACTGGACGATCGTGACTGCGCTCACGCCGCTCCGCACCTTCCAGATCCTCACGGTGAGGCCGGGAAATGGGGTGGTTTACCAGAATTTTGTGCTGCCCGGCAAAATCTCGGCCGAAACGGTCGGGTACAAGTTCTCTGCCGGTGTGGAGCGCAAGGGTTTCCAACTGCTGCTCAACTACGGGCAGTTCAAGCAATCGTACCGGTACGAAATCGCCACCAGTGAATTCACGGTGGGACCCGATCTTTCCGGAAATTATGAAGTTGTGAGAAAAGGGATTCCGCAATATGAGAACAGCACGGTGCGCCTGGTGGGAATGTCCGTTAAAAAGCACACAGTACGCCGTTCGCATTTCCTGCGCAACTATTTCGGCGATTTCGGCGCTGAGTTCAGCCGTGACCTTACCTCGAAAAAGAACCTGGTGTGGGTGAATGCAGGATTTGGCAAGGAGCTTTTGGCAGGAAAGAACACCGTCATGACCGTCGGACCGTACTTTGAATACAGCCTGTCCAAACTGCGTAATCCTGACAACCCGTTTAAGATCCAGCCTTATCAGATCGGCCTTTCCGTGGGTTTACGGTATACCAAAAAATGACCCGGCGTTCGCTGCGCCGCCCGGATTTAACTTACAAGGTATCCTCGTCCCGGATGTAGAGCAGGTAACGCGGCTCTACGACGGCATTTCGCTTTTTTTCGTCGAGAAAGCGGTATTTCAGTTTGGTGACGTGGAAATGCTGGGGCGAAGCCTGGACCTCCGCGTCGACACCCGAGCGGATCAGGCTGTCGGCTACGGCAGCGGTGGTGTACAGGTAACAGGGCGCGGCCTCGATGAAATCGTCGAGATATTCACCGCTTTTAATCAGTTTGACTTCTCCGGGCGAATAAAACTCGAAGCTGTAAGAGAATGAGCCATAGGCCGCTACCGGTAAGTGGCTGTCCGCTTCGGGGATCTCCCGCGCAGCCTGCATACCCGATTGGTATTGGAGCAGGAACGGGTAGAAGAACTGGAACAGGAATATATACAGCATGGCAGCCATCGCGTACCCTTTGAAAAGTAATTGCTGCATGGCATTGCGGTAATTAAAAATACTGGCTGCAAACACGATACCCAGCGAGATCGCCACCGCCGCAATGCCGTTTTCGATGCGGGTAATGTAGAGCAGACCGGAGATGAAAACCAATGCTATCACCATCAGGACGGTTTGGATAGTAACAAGATGGTGCAGCTTCGAACGCCGGGCGAGTTCGGTGAAAAAATAGGCGGTAATGATTGAGAAATAGGGGAATTCAATAACCAGGTAATGCGGAAGCTGGAATCTGGAAAGGGAAAACAGGAGAAAAGTGACCAGCGTGCTGCCGTATATTACCCAGCGGATCGAATCCCGGTTTTTCTCGAACCGGAGCAGGTAAATAATACCGCCCACCAGCCCCAGCGACCAGGGCAGGAATGCCCACAGCGTAGTGTGCAGGAAAAACGTCACATTGCCGCTGCCTTTAATGGGCCCGGTGTTGAAGAACCTTCCAAACTGGCTGTCCCAAAAAAAGAAGCGCAGCCCCGAAACATTCGTGCGCCCGAAAACGACTTTTTCAGGATGCATATCGAATTGCACATAAAGGCTGTAAAGCTCCGGTAAAATAAAAATGAAACACAATGCCAGCACAAGCCACCAGCGGTAGTTGATAAACTCCCGAAACTGTGCCGTGATGATCCAGTAAATGACCCAGCCGCCGACGAGGGTGATCAGGACGAAGATGCCTTTCGTCATGATGGCGCAAGCGGCAAACAAGGCGGCCCACACCAAGTGCGGCCAGTGAGCCCGCGCATGTACCCGCAGCATGTGCCAGGCCGCGCCGGTAATGCAGGCGGTCAGGTAAGGCTCCGCACGGACGTCGAAGTTGGCCAGGGTGCTGTGCAGGGCCACGGTGTAAATCAGTACCGCTATTTTGGCGACATCCTCGTTGTACAAGTCCCTTGCAATGAGATAGGTATACCGCAGGCTGAGCAGCCAGAAGAGGAATGCGGGAAGCTTGTAGGCAAACCCCGTGATCCCGAAAACTTTATAGCTGATCGCCGCCATCCAGAATGGGAAATGCGGCTTGTCGAGCCAGTCGTGACCGTCGCCGTGAAGATTTACCCAGTCATTATGCAGCACGATGTGCTTGGCGATGGTTGCGTACAGCGCGCCGTCGGGCTCGATGATGTCGAGCCAAAGGCCGGGAATGTTGAGCAGGATACCCGTCAGCAATAGCCAGGGGAAATAACGGTCCAAAAATGGGTCACGGTTGTTCATAACGTTGCGTTTTTCGGGGATGCGGCAACACGGTCAAAATTGTGCCTGCCTTGCTCCGATGTACGCACGAAGGTTTGAACTTGTGACGATTATACGCCGAAAACGGGTGTTATTTAATTGTTAATAACTCGCAGCGCCGCGATTTCCGATCCGATCCCGGACGGTTTTCGCCACCCCACTCAGTGAGGACGTTGATGACCGGTTCAAGGCTTTTGCCGAGGTCGGTGAGCTGGTATTCCACACGCGGCGGCACTTCGGGATATACTTTGCGGCTGATAAGCCCATGGCTTTCCATTTCCCGGAGTTGGAGGATCAGGATGCGCTCGGACACGGGCGGAAGACTGCAGCGGAGGTCGCTGTACCGCATGGCTCCCTGGATCAGCCGCCAGAGGATCGAGGGCTTCCAGCGGCCGCCGATCAGGTCCAGTGTGTAGGCCATATCACAGTTTCCGTTGATGAGCATTTCATTTTCAAGGTTCGTGGAGCTCTGTTTCCGCATAACTTACATTTATGTTAGTACTTGACAATTATGTTAGTACCTGTAAAATTAAAAGTAATGAGGATAGTTTTGCAATGAAAATCAAACCAATTTCATCATCATCATGCAAAACTTGAAAGACAAAGTCGCATTTGTAACGGGCGGAAGCCGGGGTATCGGGGCGGCCATCGTCAAAAGGCTGGCAGCCGAAGGGGCGAAAGTGACTTTTACATACGTCAACAGCAAAGATCAGGCAGACGCACTCGTGAGCGCATTGGCGCAGGAGGGGCTTACCGCAGTAGCTATTCAATCCGATAACAACCGGGAGGGCGCCGTGTCGCACGCCATCGATCAGGCTATCGAACATTACGGTAAGCTGGATATCCTCGTCAACAGTGCAGGCGTGTATGTGGGCAAGGCATTTGAAGAACATACCACGGGGGATTACGATTACGTCATGAATGTCAATGTGAAATCCGTTTTCGAAGCCTGCCTCGCGGCTTCGCGTAAAATGGAGCACGGAGGGCGCATCGTCACCATCGGCAGCTGCATGGCCGACCGCACCGCTGTACCCCAGGCCACATTGTATGCTGCGAGCAAATCCGCATTGTCCGGCTTCACAAGGGGCCTCTCACGCGACCTGGGGCCGAAAGGCATTACCGTCAACTTGATCCAGCCCGGTCCTGTCGATACCGATATGAATCCGGCGGCGTCGGAATTTGCCGATTTTCAGCGCGGCATGATGTCGATCCCGCAGTATGGCCGTCCGGAACACATCGCCGATGCCGTAGCATTCCTCGCGAGTCCGGTCAATGGCTACACGACAGGTTCGGTCATCACGATCGACGGCGGCACACTTAGCTAGGTCGGGCCGCGTAGGTCGGGCCGCGCAGGTCGGACCGCGCAGGTCGGACCGCGCAGGTTGCTTCGCACCGATTAGTTTCCAATATTTGCCGCAGACACCAGGCTGCAAAATCCATTGGAAAAAGACGCTGCATTGCACAAGATGATCATCGACCACGTTCTGCGCCGTATTGAACTTACGGCAGCAGAGCAGGCCCATTTCGTTTCCCTTCTGAAAGTCCGCAAGCTGCTGCCCCGGCAATATCTCGTCCAGCAGGGCGACGTGTGCCAGCACGAAAGCTATGTATGTCAGGGTTTTCTGCGTTCATTTCATGCAGACGAGAAGGGTAATGAGCATACGCTGCATTTTGCGATGGAAGACTGGTGGATATCCGATTCCACCAGTTTCCATTTACAAGTCCCGGCCACGCGGAACATCGTGGCGCTGGAAGCTTCTGTTTTGTTGCAAATAGAAAGGAATGACCTCGAACAGCTTTACCGGGACGTTCCCGCATTCGAGCGGTTCTGGCGCATACTCGAACAAAAGGGAAGTATTGCCCAGGATCAGCGCATTCTCAACGCCATTTCCATGACCGGGGCCCAGCGGTACGAGGCCCTCATTACCAGGTATCCCACCCTCGAACGGCGCATGCCGCAGCGCTACATTGCTTCCTACCTGGGCATTACGCCCGTATTTCTGAGCCAGATCCGTAAGCAGTTAAGCCAAAGTCGTTAAACTACTTTAACGGTTTTAATTAAAATAGTTATACGCTTCCCCGCTGACGTCGCCGGTACTTTTGTAAGCAAAAAGAGAAGTATGGAAACGATCAGCAAGACTATATTCGACGCAGTCACCATAGGCGGCCGGAAGCTCGCCAACCGCCTCGCAGTGGCGCCTTTGACCCGCGTGAGCGCAACGGAAACAGGCGTGCCTACACAGGAAATGGCGGATTATCACGAAGCATTTGCCGCCGGGGGCTTCGGCATGATCATCACCGAAGGTACCTACACCGATGACCTGTTCAGCAAAGCCAATCACAACCAGCCGGGAATGGTGAACACGGAGCAAATGAAGGCCTGGAAACGCGTGGCGCAGGCGGTTCATCAGTACAATACGCTTATTATAAGTCAGTTGATGCATGGGGGCGCATTGTCCGAGATCGCTGGGGAAACGATCGCGCCATCCGCGGTGCAGCCGGTCGGGATGCGTACAACGGATTCTTCGGTGCCGCCCGGCCCGTTTCCGCTGCCGCGTGCCATGCAGGCGACGGATTTTGAAGCGGTGAAAGCGGGCTATGTCCATGCGGCATTACTTGCGCGCGAAGCGGGTTTCGATGGTGTGGAGCTGCACGCTGCCAATGGCTACCTGTTCGATCAGTTCATTACCCCGCATACCAATCTTCGCACCGACGAATATGGCGGAGATGAACGGAACCGGCTGCGCTTTTTGATAGAAGTATATCAGGCTGTGAAAATGGCATTGCCGGAAGGTTTCATCGTTGGGATACGAATGTCCGAAAGCAAGGTAAACGACCTCAGGTACCGCTGGCCGGGCGGTTCGGAAACGGCGCGGAGGCTATTTGGGATATTGGCCGAAATTAACCCCGATTACTTGCATATCGCCGCAGAAGGAGGCCGCTGGGACCGCGAATGCGTTTACCCGGACGGTACTTCATCCAACGGCATTGCCAGAAGCATACTGCGGTCGCCGGTGATCGCCAATGGGGGAATGCACGATGTGGCTCTGGCTGAAAAGTTGCTGAACAGCGGTGCGGCCGACCTGGTATCGATCGGCCGCGCGGCTATTGCTTCGCCCGACTGGCCAAAATTGATGGCGGCGGGAGAACCGGTGATACCGTTTTTCAAAGCGCTGATCAGTCCCAGCCTCACGCTCGCGCATACGCGCAGCGTGCGCGGGCAATGTAATGCGTCGTCATTGTTCTGATCAGCACGGGCTGCTACCGGGCAGTGAAATCCGGCCGTTCGAAAACTTCATTGACCGGCCGGGTCTCGATCCACCAGATTTCGTCGAGCGAGGGGTCGTAATATTTTGCCAGCGGGCCTTTGAGGAGCATCACCTTCTTAACGTCCTGTTTCTCAGGAATCAGGTTGCTGCTTGCGCCATACACCTGCCGGAAGCCGTCGAGCAGATAGGGTTCGTTTTTCAACCGGGCGGGGTCGAAAGATTTTGCATCGATCATCTGGACGTTTCCTTTTACCAATGCGACTGCCGGAGCGTCGCGGTAAAGTGGGAAGGTGAGGTAGGCTATTTCCTTACAGAGCCAGGATCCATTCCAATTTCGCTTTTCCTGATTTTCATTCAGGAGATATGGATAGTTTTTGAATGCCTCATTGATTTCACGGGGCGTTGCCCGCTTGCCGTCGAGAAAGAGCGTCAACTCGCCTTCGTAGCCAACGAGCTGTTTTTGCGGTCGAAATAGCCGCCTTTGTACAAAGTAATTACATCTTTTGACCATGGATGTGTTTTAATGTAACTTACCCTCAGAACCATTTCCTTTTGATGCGGTCCAAGATTTGCAAACAGATAGGCTTTGAGCTCTTCCCGGGTGTCCGACGGGTCGTATCTATCGTAGAAAGGCTTTGAATCGAGTGTGTAGGAATGGTTCAGCAAATCCGGTATGGAACGCTTGCGGATGAAGTAATACTTGAAACTTTCCCCGAAGTCAAATCCGCCGTGGTATTCCTCGCCGGTGTGGAAACTCAGAAAGTGCTCAGGATCCTCAAACCCAAGGGTGTAACTGTGCGTAATGCCTTTTTCAGGTTTGACAGGTAATTCGGCAAAGTAAAAGCCGTCCTTGTCAGTTTTGATCGTTTTGATGTAGACATCGTCGTGTTTGATCTCCAATGGTAAACCTGCGATAGGATTCCCGGTTTCATCTAGCAGGAGCCCGGCCAGATGCAGGAGATTCTTCGGTTTTCTTTTACTTACCTCGACAGGTGTGCGATAGAAATTGATCACCTTTTTCCCTTTTCCCGGCACGTCCCACCGGAATGCGGCCAGCGTCACGGCCAATAGCGGCAGGATGAACAGAAAACAAGCCAGCATTACCCGCGGGCTCGCTTTTTTGTTCATCATTACAAACCGCTGCTTTAAAGAATGGTATCCAAACTGGTTCATCAGCGGAAACTCGGGGCCAACGGCCGCTTTGAGGAGCAGGTATTGATAGGCTTTGGTATCCGGGTGGTTTTCCAGCACTTTTTGGTCGGCAATGTATTCCAGGTTCTGGCGAATGGCGCTGCGGATAAGCCAGGCGAAAGGGTTGAACCAATTGAGAATGCAAAGGAACTCCGACCAGATCACATCCACCGAATGCCATTGCTGCGCGTGAATGTATTCGTGCAGGATCATATCCTGCAATTCATCCGGCTTGTGCAAATGCGGGTTGTAAAAAATGGCCTTCCCGAATGAGAATGGGCTCATATCCAGGTCGAAATGGAAAATTTTCACCCCATCGTCGTTCGAAACGAGCCGTGATTGCGAGCGGATGCGCAGGTAGGAGCGAATGTGCGCGAGCAGACGCAATGTCATCACGGCCGCGCCTGCGAGCCAGATGTAAAAAATCCACTCGGCGGCAGTAAGCACCCAGGGTTCGGCAACTTTCGTTGGTTCGATCATCAGGACTGCCGGGGAACTTGTCGTTTCAGGCGCGGATATGCGGGCGATGGCGGGCACGCTTTGAACGAGCACCCGTGCGGGCGTGGGCTCTGGCGCTATGAAATGATTGATATTGACCAAAGGAAATACCAGGCAAAGCATCGAGTATAAGCGGAGGTATTGTCTGTTGGCATCGTAGAATGTGAGCTTGCGCAATACCAGGTGGTAGAAAAGCGCAATCACGGCGAGGCCGACCGATAGTTTGAGCAGGTAATCCGGAAATGAGGACATAGCTGAAAAGTTTTGGATGGACTACTTCTTTCCTTCGATCAGGCCGATGATCTCTCTCAGCTCGTCGGCGGAAATCTTGTTCTTCTGGGCAAAAAAGCTCACGAGTTCCTTGTAGGAGTTCTCGAAATAGTCCTTCACCACATTTCCCATGAATTTTTGCTTGTAAGCTTCCTCGGTAACAGCGGGTGCATACAAATACGCGTTGCCGATCAACCGGCTGCTGAGGTATCCCTTCTTTTCGAGGTTTTTGATGGTCGATGCGACCGTCGTATAGGGTGGGACGGGAGGCGTCATGGCCTCCATAAAGGATTTCACATTACCTTCGCCGGTTTTCCAGACAGCCAGCATGGCATCCTCTTCCTGGATGGTCAATTTTTCCATAGCTACGATTTTTTCGTAATTCTACGAATGTTTCGTAGTTCTGTCAACTATTTTAGCTAAAAAATTAACTAACGAACGTTAATGGTTTAAATTCCAGGGTTTTGGCTTTTGTAATACTGGACTTTCTTGAACATTTCGATCAGGGTGGAGACTTTCAGTTTATCGAAGATGCGTGATTTGTAGGTACTGACGGAGCTTTCGGTGAGGTTGAGCTTGATCGCGATTTCTTTGGTCCAGTAACCTTCGATAAGCATGTCCATCACTTCCAGTTCGCGCTGGGAGAGGTGTTCGAGGGGATTCTCACCATTGGGCTTGTTTTCGAGCGTGTTGCGAAGGAGCTGCTGCTGTACGGCCGTACTGATATAGTTACCCACTTCCAGCATGGACAATATCGCTTTTTTAATCTCTTCCTGCGAAGCATTTTTAGAAAGGAACCCATTGGCGCCGGCCTTAATATAATGCAGAGCGTAAATCTCTTCTTCAAGGCTCGTAAAGATCATGATCAGCACCTTGGGCTGTATCTCCCGGATTTTGGGGATCATGTTGAAGCCTTCCCCGTCGGGAATGTTAATGTCGAGAATGACCAGGTCGAGCTCGTTGCTGCTGAGTTGGGAAAGTGTCTCACTGAAAGAACCAGCTTCATGAACGGCCACCGGGTTGAGCAAATCCAGGATCAAGAACCGGGTAGCGAGCCTGACAATCGCGTGGTCTTCGACCAGTAAGATTTTTTTCATTTTTTAGGGAAGACTTCTTCGGTCTGTACAAGTTTACAGTTAATTGGCGGGTTCGGCAAAAAAAGTTTTCCGCTGCGCCGGCCTGGTCAGATACGATAGAGAAATTTCTACATTTACATGTAGGCGTGAGCTTGTAATATTTATTCTTAAATTTGCGCGAACGAGTTACGAATTATTTCCATATTTGAAATAATCAGAATTATGACAACCGCCATTGGGACGCGATGTCCGGGTTTGTCAGCCAATCCCCCACATTTATGAATATACTCATCATCGAGGACGAACCGCTTACCGTTTTAGGACTGAAGCAGAAGATCGGTGCCATTAACCCGGTGACAGTGGTGGACTCCGCCTCCTCCGTCGAAAAGGCTTACGAGCTGGCCAGCCGCAACACTTACGAACTGATCATTCTTGATGTCGATATCAAAGGGAAAGCCGGTACGGGCACCGTGGAGCGCATGAAGGCATTGTATCCCGGCACCGCCATGCTGATCATCACCGACCTCGAAGAAGGTATTTACGGCTTGCCGTATATGAAGGCAGGTGCGGACGGATTTCTATGGAAACTGGCATCTTCGGCACAGTTTGACGAGGCGATCAGGGCCATGATGGTCATCGGCAAATACGCCAGTACGGCCTTGCAGCATCAGATCATCCAGGAGAGCCAGGTGAACCGGTCGCTGCGGTATGTAAATCCGCTCATGAGCATTTCGGAAAGGGAGCGGCAGGTGATGAACCACCTCATTGCCGGCAAATCGACCGGGGAGATAGCGGCGATTCTGAATATCAACAAGACGACCGTGGGTACACATAAAATGCGGATACTCAAAAAGATGCAGGTCAACAGCCTGATCAAACTGATCGAAAAGGTGACGATGCTGAGTTGAGCGCGCGCCGGTAACAATTAAAATTTAACCCCGTCTGTATTGGTTAACACTTCTATGAAATTTTTATGTATTGAGGACCATCCGCTCGTACAGCTCGGGATGAAAATGGTATTGGCCGAATCTTATCCGCGCGCCGGCATTACCGAGGCGGAAACCTTCCAGGCCGCACTCGCAGTGCTGGAACAGGAGCGTTTCGACCTGGCCGTGCTGGACATCGACATTCCCGGCGGCGAGAATGTGAGGATGATGAAATTGATGCGCGAGAAACAACCCGGCCTTCCGATCCTGATCCATTCGGCATTCGACGAGAAGGTATATGCATTGCCCTACCTCCAAGCAGGGGCCGACGGATTTATTTCCAAGCAAGCGCCTCAGGAGGAGTTTGTCGCAGCCGTACGTGCCATTCTGGATCACGGGCGCTACGTGAGCTACGAAGTTCAGCAGATCTTCCTGTCGAGCGTCACCGACGTGAGCGGCAGGACCACCGGCGGTAACCCCATCGTGAGCTTGTCGCCCCGCGAGCGGCGTGTGATGCAGCTCATGACGGAAGGTAAATGGACGAAGGAGATCGCGGCGATCATGAATCTCAAAGAGAACACGATCAGCACCTACAAACGGCGGATCTACGATAAAATGGAGGTGAAAGACCCGATTGAATTATCCAAAAAAATAGCGTTGTTCAGGTAACAACGCTATTGGAGAAAGTACTGTTTGAAACCGCCGACTGTAGTCGGCGGTAGAAAGCTATTTTGCAGGCTTCTTGAATATCGCTGGGTCTACCGGGGTATTTACGGTTATCTTATTGGTAATGAACGACATTGTTCCCATTTGCGGATTGCTGATTTCCATGGTGTTCGCAAACTTCACGCCGTCCACCTCTTTGTAGTCCGACAGGTCTATTTCGCCTTCGTTACCATTCATGGACACCTTCACTTTGGTTACCAGGTACGTATTCGCATCCACGAACTCGTCGATCACCTGTCCGTCGCTTGTGGTGAGTTTCAGGTGGAAAACATCCTTCTTGTCGACGCTCTCTTTGCCCACCAGTTCCACTTTGTTGCCTTTTTCCTTATAGTTTACCAGTCCGCCGAACGGGTCGAGCGAGCTTAGCTGCTGTTTCAATTGGTCGGCAGGCATATCTTCCGGTTCGCCGGTGCCGCCCATCATGGTCGGGCGGATCATCCATCCCTGGCCGTTATCGACCACCTGCACCATGGTGTTACCCATTACCGTCGATTCGTTGCGCACGGATTTGCCTACTACCAGCGTGGTTTTATTAGGGATTTCCATGCCTTGTACGGCGAGCGAACGATCGGTGACCACGGTATTCACGGCCTTGATCTTATCGAGACCGCCGAGCGCGGCCACATGTTTATCTACAATTTCATCCACAGACTGCGCGTAAGAAGCGGTGGCGACGAGCGCCACGGCCATTGTCCAAATTAGTTTGTTTGTTTTCATACCAAAGTTTGTATTTGAGTTTAAACAGGCTTGTAAGTTTCTTGAAAGTCGCCGCGCCTAGCGGGGTGCGTTTCCGCCGCCCTGGCCGCCGCCTTGCTGCTGGCCGCCGCCCTCGCTTTTCACGTCGTCGTTATTCACCGATTTGGCTTTTCTTTTCGGTGCGTCCATCGTCATTTTACCAATTTTGTAGGTAAATGTCAGGCGGAACCCGCGGTTGTACAGGTAGATGTCGTTGACCTGGTTGAACTGCAAGGAAGTCAATTCGGTATGCATTTTAAATCTTTTGCTCAGGAAGTTTTCAGCAGCGAGCCCGAGGCTGGCCTTTTTGTTGGCAAATTCCTTCTTCACGCCAATGGTATAGAAGCCGAATCCGCCCTGCTTACCCTGCAACTGGATTTGCTGGCCCTGCATAAACCCGAACGCCTGTGCGCCCCAGCCGTTGCCGAACGTTGCCTGTGAGAAAATACCCCCGCTTACGTTCACACCATCGTTGTCAATTTCTTGTGAAAGGCCATTCTGCCCGATCGTCTGGCCGGTAAGTTTCGTGTAGAACACATTGGCAAACACCCCGAAATTGATTTTGGAAGTAGCTGCGATATTGGCAAAAATGTTGGCGCCATAGGCGTGCTGCTTGCCGATGTTTTCATAGGTCGTCACGATCGCGCCTTCGAGCGTATCCGACGGCTGGCGCACCTGCGAGATCGCATTGTTGGTGAAGCGGCCGAAGAATGTGGCATTTACATAGGTCTTCTTGATATTCTTGCTCAGTCCTAGTTCGTAGTTGTTGGTCAGCTCCGGACGCAGTTCCGGGTTACCGATCGTGATATTCTGCGGGTTGGCCGAGTTGAAGTTCGGGTTCAGCTGTTGAAGGCCCGGACGCTGGATGCGGCGGTTATAACCCAGCTTCACTGTCGTACCCTTAATGGTCTTGGAAGCGTTCAGGCTGGGTACCAGCACGCCGTAATTGCCCACGCCCACAACGCCCTCATTGGTGCTGGCGTCGATAAATGTATGCTCATACCGCAAGCCGCCTTTGAAGGTGTAGCGCTTTTTGGTCGTGTAGGTATACGACGAATACGCTGCCGCGATGTTCTGATGATAGGTCAGGTCACCGGCCGGCTGGTCGGTTTCAGGACGGTAGTCGCCCGTCGGTTCGGCGATCAGGAAGCTGTACTTGCTTTTTACCTCGCGGAAAATACCTTTTCCGCCAAATTCGAGCATCTGGTTCTTCTTGATAGGTGTCTGGTAATCGGATTGGAAGGTAAACTCCTGGTTAATGCTTTTGTTCAGGTTGCGCTGGCGGGAAGTCAGTTGTCTTTCCTGGAAAATGTCAGCGTCGAAGTCATTGGTCAGGTCGTTGCGGCTGTAAAGCGTCGATACGCTCCATTCCTGCTGGGGTTTGAATGTATGCAGGTAATCCACGTTAACATCCACGGTACCGGAAAGGTTGTCGGCCGCCACATTGCGCGCGGAGGTAATGTCTGTTGTGCCGGTCTTCATCAGGAGGGTAGCCAGGTCCTGCTGGTTGGAAAAGTTACGGACGCCATATTTTACCCCCGCTGTCAGGCTTTGGTTTTTCGCAATGTCGTAGTCGAAACCCAGGTTGTAATTACCGAACAGACCGTGGCTCGATCCGTCACCCGTTTGCCGCGTAGTAGTGGTAACGCCTTCCACGGTGCTGGTTTGTTCCAGCGATGTTTTGGTAACCGTATTATACATGCCCCGTCCAAAACCACCGATCGTGAAACCGGCCTTGCCTTTGCGGTAACCGCCGTTCAATGCGAGCATCGAGCCGCGGTTTCCAACGCCGGCGTCGACATTCAGGTTGAGGCCTTGCAGCGAGTTCTTTTTGGTAATGATATTGATGATACCGCCAGAGCCTTCCGCGTCGTATTTCGCCGACGGGCTCGTGATCACTTCCACCGACTTGATCTGATCGGCCGGAATTTGTTTCAGCGCGTCAGCCACGCTGTTGGCAATAATGGTACTAGGCTTGTTATTGACCAGCACGCGGATGTTCTGGCTACCGCGGAGCGAAACGTTGCCATCGAGGTCCACGGTAAGCAGCGGCACCTTGCGCAGGATATCGGTCGCGTCGCCGCCTTTGGCCGTAATGTCTTTTTCTGCATTGTAAACGAGCCGGTCCACCTTTTCTTCGATCAATGCGGCCTGGCCGGTCACGGTCACTTCATTGAGGGTCTTGGTGTTGGAGCCGAGGCTGATCGTCCCCAGGTCCGCATCCTGGCCTTTGGCAAGTTTGATGTTGTCGATGGTTTTGTTGGCATAGCCGATAAAGGAAATAAGCACCTTGTAGTCGCCTGCTGCGAGCTTGGTGAGTGTGAATTTTCCTTTTTCATCTGCTACCGTTCCGTCCACGGCCTTGTTGTTGGCCTTGTCGTACAATGCAATGCTAACGAATTCAATGGCTTTTGAAGTTGCTGAATCTACAACGGAACCGCTGATCTTGGCTGATCCCCTCGGACTTTGGTCGCCGGCTGTTCCCGGCAGGGCTTTGGGCTGGCTGGTTCCTGTGGTTGGAAACTGTGCGAATACCGGTGACAGGAGTGAGCTGGCGAGAATGGAAACAATGAGGAGAAATCTTCGCATTTTCATGGTTTTGGTAATTGACGCAACAAAAATGGTAGTGCGCCCGCTGGCCTGAAAGGAAAATATGACAAAGGCCGGAATATGGGGGATGGATGAATGGTTAGCCACGATAGGCGAAAAAGATCAAACCATGTTTTGATCAGGGTTTCGGTAAGATTTCTAGTGCCTTGTAGAAATTGTATTAAAAATGTCGGCCCATTGTAATAATATTTACTACAAAAGCGATTTCTTTGCGAAACGATTAAGCACCTCTCGAATACTACATGCGTTGAACAACCGCAAGACTAACCCGGTGGTGAGTTATGACCTTTCAATGGATCTGTGTTACAATACTGACAGCGGCCATATCGCTGGCGGTCTTTTTTTGGGTGCTACATCGCTATTTCCGGCTCGATCGGGCCAAAAAAGATTTGGAACGGCAGGTGGAAGACCTGTCGCGAAAGCTTGCTTACAGTAACGGGCTGAAACGGAAGATCACCCTGATGATCGCCCACGATCTTCAATCACCCCTGCATTTCCTGAATGTGTTATCCGACCATGTATCGCGTTTCGCGGCCAGTAACCAGCTTTCCGAAGTGAGAGCAGGTACCGAGGAAATCAAAAAGGCTACCGGCAACATCCATGCATTCGTGAAGGAGGTGAACCTGTGGGCGCGCTCGCAGCATGAGGACTTCCAGCCTTCGCAGCATTCTTTTTCCTTCCATGAGTTGGCAGGAGAGTTGCGGCAGTTTTTTGAAGATATGATGGTGCTGAACCACAATACGTTTGTGGTGGATAGTGAGGCGGATGTTTTCGTTTACACCAACCGTGATATCCTTAAAGCCATCCTTCGAAACCTGATCGACAATGCGAATAAACATACGCGCGGCGGAGAGGTGAGGCTTTCGCTCACCAGTCATGAGGACGGCACCTGGCTGACGGTTTCCGATAATGGCACGGGAATGCTGCCGGGCGAGCTGCAAAAAATCCGGCGGCGGCTGGCCAATCCCGTCGTCAACGGCCCGGTGGAGCCGAATAGCCGGCTGGGCTATCAGCTGATCGCCGATTTCGCGCACACGCTCGGGTTTGTGATGTCGGTCAGCAGCGGCAAGGGCAGGGGCACTTCCGTGCGCATCGGCGGCGTGGTATGCCAGAGCCCTTTCGCTACCACACTGGATTCAGCCGAGATTATAAGCATCTGCCAGCCTGACTAATGCACTCTTGTTTTCGATATCCAGCTTTTTGAATATCCTGCGCTTGAACGTGTTCACCGACGTGTATTGCACCTGCAATATTTCGCTGATCTGCGTTACGGAATAGTCCTTGGCAAGGTAAATGGCCACCTGGAACTCCCGGGCCGTAAGCCGGTCGAAAGGATTGGCCGATTTGCCTGTGAGCGTGTCGTTGATCAGGATGTTCGCCAGGTTTGAACTCGCGTAGCGTTTGCCGTTCATAATGGTGTTGATCGCCTTTGCGAGCTCTTCCGGCGATGAGTCTTTTTCCAGATAGCCATGGGCTCCCTGTTGCAGCGCTCGCTTGCCGAAAATGCTTTCATCGTTCATCGATACCACCAGTACTTTGGTGTTCACGTGGAATTCCCTGATCCATTGCAGCAGGATTGTCGAATCCGTTTCAGGCATGTTGAGATCCAGCAACAGCAGGTCGTAGCTATGCAGCGCAAACTGGGCCCTTACCGAAGTCCCGTCCCAGCTTTCGTCGATCTGACTGTCCTTGAAATAGTTGTGAAGTGCTAATTTGAGCCCGTAACGCACCAGCGAATGGTCGTCGGCTATCAGTATTTTCATAGTCTTTGAACGTCGAGAATGTAACCGATGGCAATATCGGAACATTTCGCGGGGTTCTGCAAATAAACCTGAGCGCGAAAACGGCGACATAGCAGCGGATCAGGCGATTTTGGCGGTATTTGCGTGATGTACCGCCGCATTTGCGCTGTCCGGCCGACTTTCAGAATGTCAGCAAATGAACAGGGGTAAGGGGTGTTTTGTTGTAATAAATAGCTGATTACCAATTAATTAAACCTATCTCTCTCCTATGGATCGATATTTGTACGATAAAATGTAAACAAATAAACCCGCATCAGTCCCATGCGAAGAACTTATCTCGGAGAATTTGAAGAAATCGTGTTGCTGCTGTCTTACGGCGCGAATTTCCGGCACTATGTGAGTAGTACCAGTGAGGAAAGCCATTTCAAGGCTGTAGTGGTGGCGATGATCGTCGCGTCGCCGGTAGCCTACTACACTCTCACCTCGTGGCTTCAAAAATACGAATACCACACCGGGCTGCCCTGGTCGGTATTCGTATGGACCGGCTTGGTGCATTGGCGATCACTTTACTGACCGTAAGCTTCCAAAGTATGAAAGCGGCACTGATGAACCCGGTAAAAAGCCTTCGGACCGACTGATCCGGCCCTTAAAATAATGTACCCGAATAACTGGCGAGTTTCGGCGGAAGGTCGGCATCGCCGAGCATTTCGATGAGGTCTATTTCAATGTTGCGGATAATAGTGCTGATGGGCGTGTCGTTCAGCAGGCCCTCGAACGGGTTTTCGCTGATGTCGCCCACGTATTCCATAAACATGAAAACCCACGAAACGATCATATTGAACGGAATCAGCAGGAACATGTATTTCTCGCCGAGGTCGACAAACTGGGGCAGCAGGCCGAATGGCAGTAAAGTCATGAAAATGAAGATAAAAAGCGTGGAGGTCGTAGCGTATTGACGCGGGAACGGGGTGTTCTTGATCCGCTCGCTTTTGCCTTGTTCGTCGTAGAGTTTGGCGATCAGGTCCTGCAATGCCACGTGCTGGTAAGGGTCCAGGGAACCGGCTCGGCGAAGGTCGCGGATGTGCTGCGATTGCAGGTCGAGGATTTGCGTGGCCTGGTTCTTCTTGTCTTTGATCACAGCGAGTTCCGCTTCCGGCAGGTACTTAGCGATTTCGACATCGCACGGGACTTGCGAGCGTCTGAACGCCTTGCGCTGGCGTTCACTCGCACGGTCTTTGTGCTCCCAGCTGGTGCGTTGCGTCATCGTGTTTTTCAGCGCGTAAAGCCATGCGATATGCCGGTGAATGATGATCCGGTTCTCTTTTGCGGCATAAATGTTATCCGAATCGGCCGAGCAGGTGGTGAAGGAGCGTACCGCGGCGCTGAATGAACGGCTGTTGTTGGTAATAGCGCCCCAGACCTTCCGGGCCTCCCAGCTGCGGTCATACGACTGGTTGTTTTTGAAACCGACAAAAAATGCTGTGGCCGTACCGACGAGCGAAACCGGAAGCCAGGGAATTGCCACCCATTTCCAGTCGAGGTAATCATACACAAGAATGGCGGTGGTGCCTGTGGCGATTGAAAACAGGACCATGCGCCAGGAATAGTAGTAGACGATGATCGGGGAAAGGTAGCGGTTAATGTACATAAGGAGCTATTGAGTGATGGGAGTGAGTAATTTTCCGGCTCCTAAAATGCAAACAATTCGCTTCCCAGGCAATGGCAGGCATGATTTGACGACTATCATTCCGTCATGCATCCCGATCGCCGCGATGGCTGCGGTGCGCATTTCGGTTAATGGTTACTTTCCCGAGATTTTCATCAACTTGCTCGTTCAATTTGAGCGGCTGCCGAAGTGTATTTGAATACATTTCGAGGCCCTTCGCTTCCTCTGGTGCTTGCTGCTGAAATGGAGTTTTATCTTTAATAATATCAACCAGCATTGTAGAAATCACAGCTTTTTGCTACCTGCATCAACCGGGGAAAGCGATCGAGTACCGAACCGGGGGCGACGTGGTAGGTCCCAAATAGAAAGGAAGGTTTTTGAAGCCCCTTGCCGCTGATTTCCCACAAAACCGACTGATTCTCCTGCGCGAACAGCGCTATGCTATTCAGAAACAGGACAGCAGCATAGCCAAGCATTTTTTTCATATAACGACTGATTTTTGGTTCTGATGATGCCGGTTTAACTGCTATCTTGGTGGTTTATAAATTCACACAATGCCCGATCAGCTTTTTAACCGCCGCGATCTTGTTGCCTATTTTGCTGTCGCCGCCACCGGCGCGCTTACCAATTTGCTGGTCGCTACCATTTTGCAGGAATGGTTTACTATTTCCTATAAGTCGGCCCTGTTTGCAGGTTACTGGTTTTCGTTTGTAGTGGGGTATTTTTTAACAAGGCTTTTTGCATTCAATGCCAAAAATACGACCCAGACAAGACGACAAATCGTCAAGTTCACCATCGTTTCGGTTTGGTCTTGCCTGATAACGGTTTATGGATCTACTATTTTGTATGGTATTTCAAACCAATGGCTTGGTACATTTACTTTTCTGATCCCTTTTTCGGTGAAGGAAGTTAATCTGAACAAGCTGTTTTCGCAGGTAGCAGCGATGGGCGCGAGTTTTTTGAGCAACTATATTTTGCATAAACAATTCACTTTCCGCGACACGGGCTTCTACGACCGGCTGAAAAGGTTGCTGAACATCTGAGCGGCATGACGGTAAATGCAGCGCTATTTCATCTTTTAGCCCCAGCGGGTAATGGCGTAGCGGGCAAACTTCCTTGCAGGAATGCCTTGGCAAAGCCTATATTTAGCCCTTCGAACGAAAACTTTGAATGGAAAAAGAGAACGAACTGTTCGGCGTGAAGGAAATCGCCAGGCGCGCCAATGTCTCCACTGCCACGGTCGATCGCGTGCTGCATAACCGGACGGGTGTTTCGGAAAAAACGAAGGCGAAAATCAACGCCATTATCAAGGAAATGGACTATCAGCCCAATATCCTTGCAAGCCGGCTCGCTTCGAAAAAGATCATCAGCCTGGCGGCATTGCTGCCCGACGTATCCGAGGAAACGGATTTCTGGTCGGCTCCCCTGGGCGGGATCCGGCGGGCGGAAGCGGAAATGCGTCAGTATGGTGTGCAGGTGCAGGTTTTTCTATTCGACCTGAATAACAAGGACTCGTTTGCGGGCCAGATCCGCCTTGCGCTGGAAGGTGGCTTTCACGGAATGCTGATATCCCCCTCGTTCATCGAAGAAACCCGAAAGTTTGCAGCGGAATGTGCACGGCGTAAAATCCCATACGTATTTATCGATTCTGACATTCCCGACCTGCATAGCCTATCGTACATAGGCCCGCACCTGCGCAAGAGCGGGTATGTGGGCGCCAAGCTGCTGACCTACCGCCTCGAAGCGGAAAAGAAGGTATTGATTATCAATATTTCAAAAGAGATCGACAATTTCAATTACCTGGAAATCGAGGATGGATTCAGGGCTTATTTCAATGACAATAACCAGCCGAACGAGATCGTGCGCATCGATATCCGGGAGACGGATTACCAATCGGTGGCGCGCCACCTTACTTATGTATTCCATTTGAACAAGGACATCGGTGCCGCATTCGTGACGAATTCACGCGTCCATACCGTCGCTTCGTTCCTGAAAAACAGCCACCGGACCCACGTTTCGCTGATCGGCTACGACTTTGTGCGGGAGAATGTGGATTACCTTGAAAACAACGTGATCGATTTTCTGATCTGTCACCGCCCCGACGACCAGGGTTACCGTGGTATGATGGCACTTTACCAGACACTCGTCGTGAATGCGCCCGTCACAAAGCAGAACTACATGCCGATCGACATCGTGACGAAAGAGAATTACGAGTTTTATCAGAATTAATTTGCTTGAAATTAGAATTTACAATTTCTTTTCTACCTTTACGGGCACGTGCCCGTAATCCATCAATCATTCATATTTCACTCTAAGCCAAACCCTTTTACCTTGGAAAACTTCAAAGAGAAATTTCTCAGATGGCTCCGGTCGCTAGGGCCCGGTATGATCACCGCCGCGCTGGTGTTCGGGCCCAGCAAAATGACGATTACTTCTAAAATGGGCGCGATCTATGGCTACTCGTTACTGTGGCTGGTGGCAGTTGCGATTTTCTTCATGGCGCTGTTTACAGGGATGGCCACACGTATTGGCGTAGCTACGGAGCAGTCGCTGCTGTCGACTGTGCGGCAAAAATGGGGTAGGGCAGCGGCGGTGGCGATGGGTATCGGGGTTTTTCTGGTGGCATCTTCGTTTCAGGCGGGAAACTCGGTGGGCGTCGGCATTGCGGCGGGTGAGCTTTTCCATACATCGCCGGTTCCGTGGATCTTGTTTTTCAATGCGCTGGCGGTCTGCCTGCTTTTTTTCCGGAGCTTTTATCAGGTACTCGAAAAGACGATGATATTTCTAATCGTTCTGATGCTGCTCTCATTCATTACAACTTTGTTCTGGGCCAGCCCCGACGGTGGTGAAATGTTAACCGGGCTGGCCAAACCTAGCGTGCCTGAGGGCTCGCTAGGCCTCATCATCGCATTCACCGCTTCTTGTTTTTCAATTGTCGGCGCGCTGTATCAGGCGTATCTCATCCAGGAGCGGATCCGCATGAACCCTGCCGTTCGGCACGGTCGAAACGACAGCAATACCGGTATTATCCTGTTGGGCGTGATGTGCCTGATTGTGATCGTATGTGCCGCGGCGATCTTGAAGCCCAAGGGCATCGCCGTCAATTCGGCCTCGGATATGGCTAAGGCACTTGAACCACTGTTCGGCAGCAATGCGTCGGCAGTCTTCCTGATCGGGCTTTTCGGGGCCGCTTTTTCTTCTGTGATCGGGAATGCATCTGTCGGAGGGACATTGCTGGGCGATGCGCTGGGCGTGGGAAGTAATTTTTCTTCCAGACAGGTTCGGTACCTGGTTGCGCTCGTGATGGTGATCGGCGCGTCTGTGGCGATCCGCTTTGGAAAACTGCCTCTCGAACTGATCGTCTTCGCCCAGAGCGTCACCATTTTCGTGGTCCCTTTCATTGGAACGGTGATGTACCTGATAGGTAATGATGAGAAAATTATGGGGGACAAAGTCAATAAGCCCTTTGTAAAGGTTTTTGCAGGACTTGGTCTACTGGTTGTTTTCGCCCTTGCGCTGGTCAATGTGAAAGAATTATTTTTTAACAATCCGCTTTTTAAATAAAATGAACGGTTTCAAATCTCTTGAAGAACAATGGCTTAGCCCGTCCGATGCGCTGATCGAAGACATCAGGCACATTGTCGGCGACATTATGATCCTGGGAGCAGGAGGGAAAATCGGTCCTAGCATTGCCAGGCTGACCATGCAGGCCGTTGAACGTGCCGGGCTCGACAAGCGTGTGATTGCCGTATCGCGTTTCAGCGAAGAAGGCCTGGCAGCGGAACTGAATGCAGAGGGGATCGAGACGATCGTGGCGAACATTCTGGACGACACGCAATTGCAGGACCTGCCGGAGGTTGAAAATGTGCTATACCTCGCCGGACAGAAGTTCGGTACATCCAATAATGAGCCGTACACCTGGGCCATGAATACCTATCTGCCCGGGCGCGTGGCCGAGAAGTTCCGCAAATCGCGCATTGTGGTGTATTCTACAGGTAATGTCTATCCTTTTACACCGGTGGGATCGGGCGGGGCTACGGAAGAAATGCGCGCCGACCCAGTGGGAGAGTACGGGCAGTCGTGCCTCGGGCGTGAGCGGATGTTCCAGTACTTTTCGTCGGTTTACGGGACACCGATCCTGCTTTACCGGCTCAATTACGCCATTGACTTTAAATATGGTGTGCTGCTCGAAGTGGCAAAGTCGGTGCTGAACGGCAAGCCGCTGGACGTGACGATGGGCCATGTGAATGTAATCTGGCAGGGCGACGCCAACGAAATGGCGATCCGGTCGCTGCTGCATTGCGAATCGCCCTCCAAAATCCTCAACATTACCGGCCCGGAGACCGTTTCGCTACGCTGGCTGGCCCATGAGTTCGGACGTATATTTAACATCGAACCGCAGTTTACCGGTGAAGAGCAGGCCACCGCGCTGCTCAGCAATGCGGCAGAATCGTTCCGCTTGTTCGGTTATCCGCGCACGACATTGAAACAAATGATCGGGATCACGGCGCAATGGCTGCTCGAAGGCGGAAAAACGATCAACAAGCCCACGCATTTTCAGGAGCGGAAAGGGCAGTTTTAGTTGAAAGGAGGAAGATTTGTTCATGGTTCGATATTAAGTGGTTATCTGAAGTATGTTGAAAGAAAATATTAAACAGCTGCTGTTTGACGGGACGGTGATACCGGCGCATCCCCTGGCGCTGACGCGTGACTTGCAGCTCGATGAAGAGAAACAGCGCGGGCTGACGCGCTATTATATGGCCAGCGGGGCAGGCGGAGTGGCGATAGGGGTGCATACAACACAGTTCGAGATCCGTGACCCGGAGGTTAACCTGTTCGAAACCGTACTCGCGATCACCGCCGACGAAATCGGTCGGGCGGCACTGGAACGGCCGTTTATCAAGGTGGCAGGCATTTGCGGACTTACGGACCAGGCTCTGCGGGAAGCTGAAATTGCCGTGAAATACGGTTATGACCTCGGGCTTGTGAGTATGGCTGCATTTAAAACGCAGTCGGAGCAGGAGATCATCGCGCACGTGAGGAAAGTGGCGGAAGTCATTCCGGTGTTCGGATTTTACTTGCAGGCGGCCATTGGCGGCCGTGTGTACAGCTACGATTTCTGGCAGCAGTTTGCCGCAATCCCCCATGTGTATGCCATCAAAGTAGCGGCATTTAACCGCTACCAGACGTTGGACGTCGTGCGGGCGGTGGCACATTCCCCGCGCCGCGACGAGATAGCCCTTTACACGGGCAATGACGACAATATCGTGGCGGACTTGCTGACGCCTTACCGCTTCGAAGTCGATGGGATCACGGTGGAGAAGCGTTTTGTGGGCGGTTTGCTCGGGCACTGGGCCGTGTGGACGGAGAAGGCTGTTGAACTGCTGGCGAATGTAAAGCAAACCCTTGCTACGGATTACGCGGATGCCGCATCGATGCTGAGCACAAATATCGCCGTTACCGATATGAATGCAGCGATTTTTGATCCTGCCCATGCATTTCACGGCTGCATTACGGGCGTGCATGAAGTGCTGCGTCGCCAGGGACTGCTGGAGGGAATCTGGACGCTGAACCCGCAGGAGACATTGTCGCCAGGCCAGTACGAAGAGATTACCCGGGTGATCGACTCCTATCCGCATTTGGTGGATGACGCATTCGTAGCACGTTTTCTGGAAAATTCAGATATCGGGTCAGGGTAGCTGCTTCTTATGAAGTCTGACCATTTGAACCAGATTCCTAAACCATGATTTCCGGAAAACCTGAACATCTGTCCCGCCGTGAATTCGCCCGCCGCGCGGGTATGCTGGCCGCAGCCGGTGTATTTACACCTGAAAACCACATCCTGAAACCATTTGAGCAACCAGCCTTGAAAAAGATCACCATCCGGAACGTCAGCTCCAACTTCGAGCGGGAGCCGCTCAACCCGTACCGCTTTAAGGGAAGTGCCATTACCGACAGCTGGCAGGCAGTAGCGATGATGGAGTCCGGATCAGGTATCAGAAAGGTGGGCCTCGGCACGCAAGGCGTCTTGTGGTCGGATTCGAAAGTCTTCGCCGCGCACTCCGAAAGCGCCGGTAACGCACTCATGTACGCCATGAGCGAACGCGCATTGCAAATGATCAAAGGAACGTCATTCAGTGATCCGGTGCAGCTGCTCGACGACCTGCTGCCGGAGGTGCTCGCCTACGGAAAGAAGATCACCGGGAACCCGGATTTAAGGAAAACATTTGCATTGAATGCACTCGTATGCGTGGACAATGCCGCGTGGCTGCTCTACGCGCAGGAAAATGGCATGAAGCAGTTTGACGAAATGGTGCCTGCGGCATACCGCCCGGGCCTCTCGTACAGGCACGAGAAGGTAGCCAGTATTCCGTCGTTTGCCGTGGGTACCTCGCCAGAACGCATTAAGCAGGCGGCGGATGAGGGTTATTTCATCTTAAAGCTCAAAACCGGTGCTGCCGGCACTCAGCAGGAAATGATCGAGAAGGACATCGCATTTCTGACGGCAGTGCACAAGGCGATCGGGCATTACGAAACGCCCTACACCCAAAACGGAAAGATTCCGTATTACTTCGATGCCAATGGCCGCTACGAAAAAAAAGAAACGCTGCTCCGCTTCCTGGATCATGCCAAAAAGATCGGCGCGTTCGATCAGATTGCGGTCATAGAAGAACCCTTTGAAGAAAGTAACGAGGCGTTTGTAGGCGACCTGGGCGTGCGTGTGGCCGCGGACGAAAGCGCGCACACCGTCGAGGACGCAGCGCACCGAATGGAGCTGGGGTACTCGGCCATTGCGGTGAAGGCCATTGCCAAGACGCTGAGTATGACCATGAAGATTACCCAGTTGGCCTACGAAAAAAAGGTGCCCTGCTTTTGTGCGGACCTTACCGTAAACCCGATCCTGGTTGACTGGAACAAAAATGTGGCCGCCCGTTTGCAGCCTTTCCCGGGGATGTCCGTCGGATTACAGGAAACGAACGGCCATCAGTACTATAAAAACTGGGATAAGCTGGTCACCTTCCATCCCATGGCGGACGGAAGCTGGACCAAGACGCAAAAGGGTGTTTACCTCACCGATAAGACATTTTATGCAAACAGCGGCGGTATCCTGGCTCCTTCGACCCATTACGAGGCGATGTTTGCCGGGTAGTGTGCCTTGTACAGTTCCGCAAGGAAATCGAGCAGGTGCTTTTTATGGATGAATTGGGTTTGGAAACCCAAGGAATTGACATTGTTCACGACATTGAACATCGCCTGGATAGCTTCCTCGTCATAGGAATCATTGAAGAAATATGCGGTTGTATTACTGCAATATTTATCGAAATCCTCTCTCATACCGCTGTTTATGTTTTCCATGTAGAGCGGGTTTGTCTGCAATTCTGCGACCTGTTCTTTGAACTTGATTTCAGTTTCTGCCAGGTTCGCAAGATTCCGCTTAATTTCTTCAACCGGCGTTACAGTAGTGAAAAAATCAGCCCTGACTGCTATTTCCTCGTGAATACTGTACAGTTTTTCATTAGTTTGGCTAACCTCCTTTATATTTTCTAATAGCGTTTTAAGCCGGATTTCTTTTTGTTGTTGCCGTGCGGCTTGGAAGAAAAACTGACCAATAGCTGCATCATTTCTGGCCACAACTTCGCTTACGATTGCAAGCTCGTTCCGAAGTTTTGGTAACAGGAATGCGGCCTCATTTGCGGTATATTTGATGCCATCATAATCAAATGATTTAATCTTATAGCGCCCTTCATTAATGGCCTCGATGGTAAGAATATCGGTTTGAATAGCTATTTCGAGATAAACTTTGCCCACCGCGTCGTCATTGAATAAGTGGGCCGGATCGATAACTTCAGTTTCATCAATTTCCGTTTCGGGAAATATTGGATTTTTGGCATCATAATAGCCATTGAATACATGGCTGAATGAGCCTTCTTCGTAAGTTTTTACAAACTTTTCTGTAAATTCCTGGTCAGTTGGTAACTGGGTATCCGCGGGAAGAGTGGCGCCGGAAAACATTTCCCGGGTAAATGTTTGTTGGATGTCGTCGACTTTGCGTAACAACTCCTGCGCACGCCTGGAATCTTCGTTACGCGTGGCTTGGTTCAATGCGATGAGCCTTTCCACACGGTCCTCTACGCTTGGGTGAGAAGCCCATTGATCCGTGATCACCAATTTGGATTTGTTGTAGCGGTTTTCGGTCGATTCCACCAGTGGCAGTCCGTTTTGAAAGGCCATGTTATCCTTTTTAGCCAGGAACCTGAGCGCAAAGGCGTGCTGGACATAGAAATTAGCCGGCCCGGGGCCCTGACTGTGATAGCAGCCGGCAACGAGGTTGAAAGCGTAATCCGCGAGCTCAAAACGTTTGAGTGCGCTCGCAAGCGGTGCCGAGCCTACTACGCGCGCCGCGACTTCGTCGGCATGGAATTCCATTTCTCGCGATAAGGCAAAGTAATTGAGATTGATAATATTATATGCTTTTCTTAAAATCCATTGAATGCCTTTTACGACCCATTTGGCGAAAGATGAGGCAATCATGATGTAGATATTTGAATTTCCCCATTTTTCAAGCAAGTTGTCAAACGACCCATTGTCGTACAACATATTGTATATAATATAATTAACATTATAAACGTAGCTGCCGACCTTCATGCTGCGCTGAGAAAAGTGCCCGAACTCATGGGCTATGACCGCCTTAAACTCGCTGATTGTTACAGAATTAACCAACCCCATTCCTATTTGCAGGTTTTTTCGGATAGGAAGAAACATGCTCCAAAAACCGGAATCGTAAAAAACAGCTGCGTTTACTTCCGGAGACAGGTAAACTTTTTTTGGAAAATCTGTTCCTGCTTCCTGGACAATCTCCCGGAGCATCGCAAATAGTTCAGGCTGATCCTGCTCGGTGATCTCGGTTAGCGACGACCGGTCGATAATGTTTTTTCTGAAAATGAATTTGATCAAAAAGAATAAAACAAAGAAGCCGACACAAAGCAATCCGATTGCCAATCCAATTGTAAGTCCATTAAATTTGATGTAAATCAGCGAGTAGCCTCCCAATGCGCATAATCCCGTCAGTATCAGTGCGCCGCAAATCAATAAGAAATAGATAATTACAAATTGCACAATCGCAAAGGCAGCGCGAATCGTGTACTTACGGAGATTCCCGGGGGTTTTAATTTGATCAATCGGCATTGGGGAAAGAGAAGAGGAAAGGGTAAATAAAAAACCAATGCCGATTGCGGATAACTACGCCGGCATTGGTTCACAACTTAAATAAAATGTTGGAAATCTTTCCCCTATATCTGCTTCAAAGCCTTAAAAATTTCCGAGTGGGGCTGCTCGCCTTCGAATGTCCTTACCAGGTTGCCTTTTTTATCGTAAATGGCAATGTAAGGGAACGAGCGGATCTGGTAATAACGCTGCACCAGGTAGGAAGTGCCTTCAGTACCCACTTTGAAATTCGGGTAGGAGCCCAGGCTGTACTGGCTCACGAACGGTTTCAGCATTTCCATCGCCTGGAACGTCACCATCACCACTTGTTTATTAGCGACCACGCTGGAATTTTTCAACAGGTCCTTCGTGAAATCCTGGCAATGTTCGCAGTCGGGTGAAAAATAAATGAGTACCACAGGGCCAGCCGCAAGCTGCGATGAGGTGTATTGCTGGCCGCTTACCAGCCTGATCTGAAACGGGGCTATTTTTTTTGTGCTGCTGGCCGTCTGGGCAAATGCGGTTGATGCGGTGAGCAGCAAAAAGAAGAAGAAGAATAACTTACGGAACATAAAGCATACCAGGTAAAATGAGTCCGCAAGTTATCAAATCTTTGAACCACTCGCCGCCGGATTACCCCGTAACTTTCCCGAAAATATTTCGCAATTGCCGTGTATGCCTTTTCGAATGGCACAAAACAAATTGAAGCCATTCCCAGCGGGTGAGCGTGGCAATTTGGGGGAACCCGAAATCGGTGCAGGTGAGCGTGAGATCTTCACGGGCAGCCACCTCGTGAATTGCGGCGCGTTCAGCCTTGAATGCGTCGAGCAACTGCTGCCGGTCGTGCGGGCCAGCCGACGGGATAATAAACTCGGGAGCATCGTACTTGGCTGTAAAATCCAGAAAAATAGATTCGATGACTGGTACGTATTGGGCAACAGGCCGGTCTGTCTCCTGTGTAGAACCAAGTATCGTTTCGGGAATGCCGGACTCGGCTAGCAGAATGTGCTCAGCTACCTGACCGGCGGTCCAGCTCCCTTCAAAAGGAACGATGTTCACCTGGTCGGCGCCGAAAGAGGCCAGCGCTGCATAGAAGTCCTGCTCGGTCTGGTCTAATTCCAGCAATAGTTGTTTTCTTTCCACTGCTTGCGTTGGTTTGGTTTCTGGGGATGATGGATCGGTCAGCATGGTTTTACCCGGATTTAGTGGTTGATGAATCGAATGAATTGCGGCGGATGATGCGGCCGGCTAAACGGTCGCAAATGCCGGCCCACATATCGGGCCCGCCGCCAAAGGCAATATGCGAGTAAAAAGCGCCCAGCAGGTCATAGAAAATGCCTGCATAGGCCCATTCTTTGATACTTGGGTAGCCCGGAATGAGGATCGCGATGCGGGGTGCTCAATGACTGAATATTCATCTTCCATAACCTTGGCCTGGTAACCGAAGCTTTCGAGCAGGCCGATCACGCCGGCGTTGCAGATGGTCGCCTGTTCGCAGCTGATCCGCAGGACCCTGTCGCAATCCTCGAGGTCGAAGCTGGCGCGGTAGCCGGTGAATGCAAGGCAGATCAGGTCGGATAACAATCTCGCCTGGCTTTGTTGCTCTACGTCAGTTTTGAATACTTCTACCATCTGTTTCCGGTTAGCGTTGAAGGTGTTGCGCGGCGCGCGGCGGGGTGATTCCGATGATACAAACTAAGCGGGTTCGGGCAAGAAAAAGCGATGTGATTTGCGACATTGTCAGGGGGGGATTGTGACAAATGGCGCCGATTGCTAATCCGCACCATTCATATGCTCAGTCGCAGGTCCTCGGCCCGGTTACTTCTGATACCTTGGGCTTTTCACAGCGATTTACGGGCATTCGTTAACGACAGAATTGATCCATGACAGACGACAATGGAATGGTGGAGCGGGTTTTGCGGGCGACCCATTACCACGCATTGACCGAGGCCTCGGCCATGAATTTCCGGGAGATGATGAAAACAATCCATCCCGACCGGTGCAAGCATCCGCTGGCCCAGGAGGCTACCCATCATTTGCTCGAAATGCACCGGCATTTTACCAGCGGCAGTTCCTTTACCGACGATTCCGGCGACTTCCTAACCAACGGCTATTGGGTGCGCTTCCAGGGCGAAAAGCCCGTCATTGCCAATGCCATGCGGAACCAGCAGCAAATCGCGGCAAATGCCACGGAGCATTTCAGGCGCTATATGCCCTATACCTGGGATTCGGAAAGCAGCTTTTTGCTTGCCAGAAGGGCCATACCATTGGTGAACCTGACCTTACCGCAGGAGCACGTGAACTGGGTCGTATCGCGTTTGCTGGAATTCTGCATGCAGCTCCATATCCACACGGGATGCGCGCACCTGGGCCTTACGCCCGCACACGTGATGCTTGTACCCGAAACGCACGGGATCGCGGTCGCGGGCTTTTATCACATGGCCGCCATCAGCGGCCGGGTATCCACGATTTCGGGCGCGTGGCGGCACTGGTATCCCGGCCAGTTGCTGAGAGACAAGAAAGCCACTGGAAACGCGGACCTGGAAATGGTGAAACGCATCGGTGCTTACCTGCTCGGCGACCGTTCGGGGCTCGGTACAGCCTTGCGGAAAACGCACCACCGAGAATTTGTGGATTTCCTTCTGACTTCCGACGACGATTCGCTCGCGTGTTACGAAAAATACCGCGAAATGCTCAACAGCAATTTTCCATCACAATTCATACACTTAAATCTTTAAAACAATGGGCTACTCATCATGGAGCAGTGACTCGTACGACAGCGTAAGCCGTGTACGCATGACCCGGTCGATCGACGACAACTTTACGCAAAACAAACTGGGGGTGATCCATGCCGACCTTTCACCGGACAATGTGGATGTCAGGGAATCCAGGGATTCTCATTTGCACCCCAACTCGGTGCCGATCATCGTAGCGCTGGATGTAACGGGTTCCATGGGCTCGATCCCCGAAAATCTGATTAAGAACAAGCTGGGGGCATTGATGAACACGCTCATTACCAATGGTATTCTCGATCCGCAAATCATGTTTGTAGCGATCGGCGACCATATTTCCGACGATTTCCCCTTGCAGGTCGGGCAGTTCGAGTCGGGTACGATCGAACTGGACAGCTGCTTGTCCAAGATCTTTATCGAGCGGGGCGGGGGCGGACAAAACCGCGAAAGCTACCCGCTGGCGTGGTATTTTGCGGCCAGGCATACCTCCATCGATTCGTTTGAAAAGAGGCAGGAGAAGGGCTTCCTGTTCACAATCGGGGATGAAGGTTTTCACGAGGGAATGGCAGCCGATCTGTTGCAGGCGAAATGTGGTTACAAAGGACGGGAAAATCTTTCGGCTCCGTCGCTGCTCAATGAAGCTTGCCGGTCGTACCACGTTTTCCATATCCACGCCAACGAAGCCAGCTATCATAACGACCATTTTGTGTTTTCTCAATGGAAGACCTTGCTGGGGGAACGTTTCCTGGTACTCGAAGATCAGAACAACATAGCCGAGCTGATCGCTACCACGGTGGCATTGGTGAAAGGGGTCAATGCGGATGATGCCATGCGCGGTTTCGATAGCAGGACGCGCCAGTCGGTGTCCAACGCTTTGGTGGCGGTGAAAGACTCGCTCGTCCGCCGCGACCATGGTTCTTCCGGTATTATTGCATTGTAAATGGGTAGAGATCATATTGTTATAGGGATGGGCTATGGCGACGAGGGAAAAGGCGTCTTCACCGACTATCTTTCCTTCAAGCTCAGCCACCCGGTTGTGATCCGGTTCAATGGCGGGCATCAATGCGGGCACACGGTGCTGCACCCGGACGGCCATATGCATGTATTTTCGAATTTTGGTGCCGGTTCGTTCCGGGGCGCACCTGTGTTTTTCTCCCGTTTCTGCACCATCGATCCTACCGGTATCGCCAGGGAATTCAGTGCATTGCAGCGACTGGGAGTCGGCCCGGTACTGTTTGTGGACCCGCTGGCGATGGTTACCACGCCTTTTGATAAGTTCTTCAATGTCAGCGACCGGGCCAACCTTGCGCACGGAACGGTGGGCATCGGATTTGGGACTACCATTGAGCGTAACCAGGGGCCGTTCAAGCTTTATGCGCAGGATTTGTTCTTTCCGGCCGTTTTTAGGCGCAAGCTGGAAGCCGTGCGGGATTATTACCGGGTCAAATTCAAAGCCCGGGGGCTGGAATGCTGCCTGGAAGCGCTGGAACTGGAAATTATGCGCGTGGATGGATTTCTTCGCGACGCGGACGCGGCCTGCGGCATTATCCGCCTGCTGACGGAAGGTCAATTGTTTGAAATGGGTTTTGAAAACCACATTTTCGAGGGCGGGCAGGGGATTCTGCTCGATATGGACTTCGGGTTCTTCCCCCATGTTACCCGTTCCAATACGACCAGTAAAAATGCATTTGAAATGCTTAAACAACGTAATATGCGGCATCCGACTACTGTTTATTACCTGACCCGCGCTTACCAGACCCGCCATGGCAACGGCTGGATGTCGGCCGAACGTTATCCCGTGTCGCTCGTCAACAACCTGCACGAAACCAATACAGCCGACGGTCATCAGGGCGTGTTCCGGACGGGTATTCTAGACACCGACATGCTCCGGTACGCTTTACAATGCGACGCTGGTTTTTCCGGCAATGCCGAAAAGCAAATGGTCATTTCCTGCATGGACCAACTGACCGGCTACCAGTATCTTTCGGGTGGTAACGTGCTCACAGCTCCCGACAGGGAGTCATTTTTGAAGCAAATAGCCCTCTGCGACAAGGTTTTGACCAACGATGGCCCGGGTTCCGATACGATTTCGGAATGGCGCTGAGCATCGGTGTGTTCAACGTGGCAATAGCCCGTGCATTCAACGATATGGGCAACCTGGATTCATGCATATACCATAACCTCCGTACACTGGCAGTGTTTGTAAATATGGGTAATACTTATAATATGGCAACTACTTTTAATAATATTTCGAAGCTGGCTGCATTGTTCGACGACCAAGCGGCATCGGGATCAAGTCGGGATTGGGCTTGCATTTGATCCACGACCTGGCTAAGGTCATTTCCTGCCAGTTGACTGCCCGGCCAGGCGTGGGCACCGGTATGATTTTCAGTTTGATACTTTCCGGGCCCTAAATGCCCCAGGCGGTAATGACGAGGCTTCTCGGTCCGCCATAATCCCGGTGTTCGCACAGGTAAATGCCCTGCCACGTCCCGAGCGCCAGCCGCCCGTTCCGCACCGGGATCATCACCGAGCTTCCCAGCAGCGACGCTTTTAAATGTGCCGGCATATCGTCCGAACCCTCGTAGTCATGGCGGTAATCGGGATCGTTTTCCGGTACGGATTTATTGAAATACATCTCGAAATCCATGCGAACGGTGGGGTCTGCATTTTCGTTGATCGTCAGCGAAGCCGAGGTGTGCTGGATAAACACCTGGCACATCCCGGCTTTGATTTCGCTGATGGAAGGTACTGCGTGAAGAATCTCTCCTGTAATAAGGTGGAAACCACGGCTCCTCGCCCTGAGCTGAATACCTTGCTGGAACATTTTCATAGATGCCTGATCGATAGTAAGCCCGCAAGAAAGCACAATTCCGCCTATTTTTTACATGTACCGCATACCCGGATACCCGAGCAGCCTCCGCCACAGAGCTATTTGTCCGATGATATTTGCCTCGCGGTAGGTCGAGAAAGTAATCACTTCGTACAGCGACATCGAGAATTCGGGCCCCATATCGATGCGCATTTCCAGTTCCTCGTCGCTGAGGTTGCTCAGCGACGCTTTCAGGATCGGTGTAATTTTATCCCAATCCTCCTGATAGGATGAAATCGCCGGGTATTCCACACCTTCCTGGATACCCTTATAGTCTTTGAAAAGTGCATTGGCCTGCTGGTGCCCGTCGTAGCCGAGATGCCGGGCCAGGTCGAAGCGCTGCTCCACGAGCGCGCCCGCGAGCCAGCCGATGTGGTTCGCCTTCGTATCGAGCCGCTTTTGCATGTCTTCGGGGGAAATATTCTCTGTAACAAATGCAAAAAAAGGCGTTTGCATGTCATACAGGCTGATAATGCCCTGCATTCTGGCACTTTTTACGTTTTCCATGTTTTCAGTTGAAGGTTAAGGTTGATTAATTTTCAGTTTCAATCACCGACAGGATATTGCCCGCAGGATCCGTGAACCAGGCAATGGTAGGGCCATTGCCGCGCATGATATTGTCATCGTCCGTCTTGAAACCCGGCCAGTCGTACGCCTCGAACTGCACGCCTTTCGATTTGAGTTCCCTCACCGTTTCTTCGATGTTTTTAACAGGAAAATTGAGAACTGTAAATGTAGCGGGCTGGTGGTTGGGCTTTTCGTACAGAATCACCTCGTATCCGCCGTAAATGTTCAGGTGCAGGACCGGCATTTCCTGCTGCTGCGAAACTTCTATACCGAGTATTTCGCCGTAAAACTGCCGGGCTTTCTGTAAATCGTCTACGGAATAGCCGCTGAATGCTTTCGTTTGTCCAAACATGGTTTTGCAGGTTAGTTGTTGATTAAAAAAATAGAATTGATTTCAGGCCTTTTCACTCACCGGCACGTCGCCGGTATCGTATTCAGGGGTAGGTTTCCGGTAAACGAGCGATAATTTCCGGTAGGCGGCCGATTGCATGGCAATGAGCGTGACGATCAGGCCCACAATGCCTGTGACTATGAACAGCAATGCGAGCCCCCGCGCCGTTCCCGTACCGAACCAGGAGCCTATCAGGTGCACTCCCGCACCCGTCGTCATAAAAGGGATAAATACAAACTTGGCAATAGGCCCGATCATGAATGCCGTAATGGGCGAAGCCGCTTGTTCTATGCTCTGAGCGAACCCAAATACGCGTCCCTGACGCTCGGGGGGGATCACTTTTTGAAGGATCGTCTGCTCCGTCGCCTCCACGACCGGTATCAGGCAGAGGTAAGCGAACATCCCGGCGCCCAGTAACATAATGGACGACTGGATCGGAAAGATCATACAGATCACCCACATGACGATGTTTGCTGTAAACAGGGTTTTCAGAGGCATTTTCCCCAGGCCACGCTTCGCCACGACGAGCCCGCCGACGATGAAACCGAGGCTCAGCACACCCCAGAGAATGCCCCAGGTCTGTACCGACACGAGGGAAAGTCCGTAGGCGTCCATCAGCGACATAAATACGCCGCCGAGGAAGTTGTTGAATGTGTTGAAGAAAATGAGCCCGAATAGCCCCGGTACCATCCCCACCGCGGCGATGGTGCCCCTGAGATCGACTTGCTGCGTGTGCGGTTCGGTATGGACGATCTCTCTTTCGGGGATCGGGATCGTCAGCAAATGCAGGATCACCAGCACGCTCAGCGCCACAGCCAGTATCATCATCCAAAGCACGCCCAGGTACCCGATAACCAACCCGCTGAAAATCGATGCGATCAGAAACGAAACCCCGTTGGCCGTGCCCACCATGCCATTAGCTTTGTCTCGGTGCTCCTCTTCGATCAGAATCGTCACCACCGTCGATAATGCAATCGAGCGGATGTTGCCTGTAATGGCCCCGAAAAGGCAAAGCGTGATGAAAAGCCAGAGATTGATGCTCGAATCGTCTTTGAAAACGGCTTCCGGCGTGGTGACGTAGATGATCAGCGCAACGATGTACAGCGCCAGGGTTATCGAGGCGGAAAGCAGCATCGAAGTTTTCTTCCGGTACCGGTCGACGACCGAGCCCAGGAAAAAGCCCGAAACCGCCACGGTCGCCAGGTACACCCCGGCCATCACCGAAGTGGCGAGTACCGATTTGGTTTCGAGATAAACCCAGAACGTAACGGCAAACCAGACAAACGTGTTGGTAAGCGCGGCCGCCAGCGAATTGGCCAAAACCGCATAAAAGGTTTTCATAACGATAGGATTAATCACCGGACAGTCACCGGCTTGCGAAGTGTGCTATAAAAATACAGCCACGCGTGGGGTTAGCGGGGGTGGGTATGGGACAATTTACGGGTGTGATTGTGCCAAACGAAGATCCGGCGGGGATGGAAACTGTTAATAACAACAAAAAACCCCGGCATTACCGGGTTCTAACTAATTCGGATCCACACGCTGGGTGGCTGCTTTGGGGGTGCTCCTTTGAGACGGCCTTGGCGCCGCGGGTTGTGCGCCGACCTGCCCCGGCTGAGATGTGGGCCGGCCGGTAGTGGCCGGTGCCTGATTTTGAACAGGCGACGTCTGTGCCGGCGAATAGGTGCCGCCAGGCGATCCTGCGGCAGGCGATCCTGCGGCAGGCGATCCTGCGGCAGGCGATCCTGCGGCAGGCGGCCCTGCGGCGGGCGTTCGTGCGGCAGCCGCCCCGGTAACAGGCACTTGCTGCACCTGCACCTGCCCGGTGGCAGCGGATGAAGGTTGCTGAATGACCTGGGGCTGGTAGCGCTCCGGCATGGTACGGGGATCCTGCGATGTATTGACTTTCGGGACCATACCCTGCTGGGTAGCCGGGCGTGAATTGACTTCAAAACCCAGGTCCTGAACTTCGGATACTTTTTGAACGGGCGCGGCGGCCGGTGCGGGCTGCACAATGGTGCCGAGGTGACCCGGCGCTTCCGGTGCGATCTGGCCGGTGGGTTGTGGTTTGAATGTGGCTGGCGGGGCGCTCTGGACGCCGGTGTAGGCCTTGGGTACTTGTCCGGTGGGAGCTGGTTGCTTTACCTGGGCATATGCATTGCAGGTGGCGAACAGCATCCCGGCAGCGGCGGCAACTGCTGTTAATTTGAAATTTGCGTGCGGCATAGTTCTCTTATTCAGATGTTTCGATCCTGCTAAGGTAGGCACTAAAACCGTTCCATGAAAATGAGAGCCCCATTTCCGGCTCCGCTCGCCGAGGTACCCGGTACCTGACTGAGCGAAGAGAAATGGGGCGGAGTTTATCGATAATTAGTTACGGTCCCAGAAGAAAGGCGGCTCGATGCCCAGCGCGCGCAGGTACACGTACCCCTGTGCCCGGTGATGAACCTCGTTTTCGATCAGATAGAGGATCGTGCCGGTGATGGTGTCTTCATACATGCCGAATGCTTTTTCTACCTCGCCGAAACGTTGCGCGGGAATCTGCGGCCACAGGTTGTTGATGTAGTCGGTGATAAGGTCCCACAGGTTGAGTACCTCGGCTTTGGTGGCAGGCGCGGGTGTCGAGTAGTCGAGTACCGGCTCGCTGAACGTCCAGTCGCCGAACGCGATGCCGCGGATGCCCGGGGCGGCGAGGCCGATCATCTCCATGGTGAGCTGGGCGTAAGTGCGCATGCCGCCAATCGAAAAAGTATAAAACTGATCCTCAGGAAATGCCTCGATAACCTTGCGGCTAAGGCGGCGGTGGCCCTGCCAATGCGCCAGAAGTGCCTCAGGAGTGATAATGTTTGTGGTAGCGGCCATTTCTTGTGCGGTGTTGTTAGTTTCCATGTCAAAGGTTTTTAAAGTTTATTGTTTGATTACATGACAAACTAAATGCCGCCGAGTGACAGCAGTATGTCAGCAGCATTTTCAAGCCTTTGAAAAAAGTGAATTTTATTTCAAAACCGTCAGATCCGGCCCGAAACGATAGGTTTTACCTTTCGCCGTGGGGATGGAAATTACCTTGCTTCCATAACGAAGCTTGCAAATGTTCCCGGATTTGGAACGGATGGTGAGACCTGCCAGTCTGCCTTTTTTCCATTCCATATCCATTTCAAATCCACCTCTGGCGCATAGCCCGCTCACGCGGCCGTCGGGCAATGCTTTCGGCAGGGCGGGAAGCAAGTTGATTTCACCCAGATGGCTCTGTACCAAAGTTTCGAGAATGCCCGCCGCGCCGCCGAAGTTACCGTCGATCTGGAACGGCGGATGGGCGTCGAACAGGTTGGGGTAGGAGCCGCCCCCGCTCATTTTCTGCCCGGCATCGTAAACCGGGTTGAAAAGCTTCCGGATCATCGTGTAGGCATGCTCCGCGTCGAGGAACCGCGCCCAGTAGTTGATTTTCCATGCCAGGCTCCATCCCGTACCGTCGTCACCCCGGTAATGCAGGGATTTCATAGCTGCTTTCAGCAACCCGGGCGTGCCGGGAGTGATTTCCTCGCCCGGGTACACACCCCATAAATGCGACACGTGGCGGTGGTGGCTCGTCGTGTCGTCGATGTCGGCCATCCATTCCTGCAACTGACCGTACCGACCAATGCGGTTGGGCGCTATTTGTTTGGCTGTTTCCGTCAGTTTTTGGGCAAAGGCGGCATCGGTTCCGAGGATGCCGGCCGTTTCAGCGCAAGCTTTGAATAATGCGCGGATAAGCTGGTGGTCCATCGCAGGCCCGGCCACCAGACCTCCGTTTTCGGGTGAGTTGGATGGTGAGCTGATCAGCAATCCTGTTTGGGGATCTTTTACCAGGAAGTCCAGGAAAAACTCCGCAGCGCCTTTCATCAGCGGATAAGCTGTTTTTTCCAGAAATGCCTTATCCTGGGTAAACCGGTAATGTTCCCACAAATGCAGGCTGAGCCAGGCCCCGCCCGTTACCCATATGCCGTGATTGGACGCATTAATGGGTGCAGCCCCCCGCCAGACGTCCGTATTATGGTGCAAAACCCACCCTTTGGCGTTATAGTGCTCCCTGGCTACCTCGGCGCCGGTTTCGGAAACCTCTTTCACCATCTGGAACAGCGGCGCATGGCATTCGCTCAGGTTGGTCACTTCGGCAGGCCAATAATTCATTTCCGTGTTGATGTTCACGGTGTATTTGCTATCCCAGGAAGGATTGAGCTTATGGTTCCATTTGCCTTGCAAATTGGCGGGGTGGCTTCCCGGGCGGCTGCTGGCAATGAGCAGGTAGCGGGCGAACTGCACGTACAATGCCAGTAATGCCGGATCATCGGGGTTCTTTTTGAACTGGCTCAGGCGCTCGTCGGTAGGGAGCGCGGACGAATTGCCGGCCGGTAATGCGAGGGTAAAGCGGTTGAAGAGTTTTTGGTAGTCGGCTGAATGGGCGGCCCATGCTTTTTCATAGGGAGGCGCGGTACGAAGAACTTCGGTTGTTTTGGCACTGGGGTCCCCGGTCACGTTTTTATAGTCGATGTAGTTGGTGGCGGCGGCCAGTACGAGCGTAGCCCGGGTGGCTTTCGAGATAGTCAGTTTTCCTTCGGACTGCTTCACTTCTCCGTCGGTAAGTACCTTCATTCGGGCGGTACCATTCAATGCGCCCTTGTCGACAAATACTTGCAGTTCGATTTCATTGCCTTTTACATTCAGTTCCTTCTCCGCATGAATGGCGTCCATTCTTACCGTGAAATCCAGTTTACCATTCTGCGAACTGGTCATATGGTAATAGATCGCTTTTGCCGGATAGCTCGCAAATGCCTCACGGGTGTAGCGGACGCCGCCGGACTGGTAGCTGCTTTTTACAGTGGCGCCCCGAAGATCGAGTTCACGCACATAGGCACTGTGTTGCCCGTGGCCCGGAAAGTCAATATACACATCACCAAACGCCTGGTATGCCATCTGCCGCAGTGGCTGGCTCATAAAATGTTCGTTGGCGAGCGCCTCGGCTTCTTTTTGCCTGCCTTCGTTCAAAAGCCGTCGGATCTCACCCAGGTGCGCGGAAGCACCCTTGTGCGCGTAACTTCTCGGCTCGCCCGTCCAAAGGGTTTCTTCATTAAACTGGATTTGCTCGGTTTCCACGCCCCCGAAAATCATGGCGGCCAATGCCCCGTTTCCAATGGGTAAGGCTTCCTCCCATTGCGTGGCGGGTCGCTTGTACCAAAGCCTGGTGTTGCCGGTGCCCTGCGCATGGCATTGGAAGACGAGTAGCGTGAGTAATGTAACGGTCTGAATAAGAGGCTTCATGCAGGTTTTAGATATAGTGAATAAAGATGCCGGTGCTGCGAAATGCACGGTTGCTGACCTTGCTGACGTGTTTTCGGCTGCATTGCCCGTACACAAAAGCCGGTTACGACGTCGTATTTCCTGTGGTACGGCTAGTTTTTTTCATGGCATTATACTACCTTTTTAACCGGTTACTTTCCACACCGCGCGTGCCAAAGTATGCGAGTCAGTATTTCCAAAATCGGGCTGGACGGGATCAGGGACCTTCGCACGATGTTCCTGCATGAAAATAACTTCCAGTTCGTCTGCAACAAGTGCCACGACTACGGCTGGGCCGATACCTGGCTGTTCAGGATCGACAATGTCCGTATGGGTTACGGTTCTGTCTGGGGCACCGACCGCCGCCAGGACCGCGACACGATCTTCGAATTTTACATCCTGCCGCCTTACCGAAAACACGCCAGCCTAGTGTTTGAGGAATTTCAAATGCATTGCAAGGCGACCTGGATCGAGAGCCAAAGCAACGATATGTTCCTCACAACGATGCTGTACCGGTTCTGTGAAAGCTCGTTCGCGGAGGCGATCCTTTTTGAGGACGATTTCCAGACTTTTCTGGAAATGCCAGGCGCGATTTTTCGCAAGCGTTCCGAGCACGATCCGATGAATGGCGACGACAGCGAATATGTGGTGGAGGCGGGCGGTGAGATCGTCGCCAGTGGTGGTCTGATGCTCAACTACAATATCCCCTATGCAGACATTTACATGCAAACGCGGGAAGGGCACCGCGAAAAGGGCTATGCGACCTACATCGTGCAGGAACTGAAACGCATGGCTTACAAAATTGGACGGGTGCCTGCGGCGCGCTGTAATATCAGCAACCGCATTTCGCAGGCGACACTCGAAAAGGCAGGCTTCCGTGTTTGTGGTTTCAGGTTGAAGGGGGTCATCGGGGTTTTGGGAGAGTAGGAGGCGGCTGTTCGTTCGGCACGCTTTTTGAAGGTAAACGGGTTCAAATCAAACAACTGAAACCATGGCTACTACAACAAAAGGCAATACCAAAGAAGCCTCTTCTAAAATGAAATCCGGGGCTTCGGAAAAAAGCGCTTCTGAGAAAAGCACCGCAACCAAGGCTACTACCAAAAGCAGCACTGCAAAACCGACGCCTTCGAAGGCTGCGAAAAAAACGGCAGCAGAAACCACAGCCGCGGCGCGTGCCGCGGGTAAAAAGGCTTCTACCGGAACGAAATCAGAGACCAAGTCCGGTATGAAATCTGCAACGTCCAAATCCGCCAATGCGAGGTCTGCGGACTCCAAAGCGGCTACGACGAAATCTGCGGCCTCTAAATCTTCGGACAGCAAATCCACCGGAGCCAGGAAATCGACTGGCGGCTCTAAATCCAACACCTCGACGCGCGATCACGAAATGATCCGGGCATGGGTGGAGAAGCGGGGCGGTGTGCCCTCGGTCGTGAAGGGTACTACGAAGAAAAAAGACGGCAACGGCATCCTGCGCATCGATTTTCCCGGGTACAGCGGTGAAGATTCATTACAGGAAATCAGCTGGGAAGAGTTCTTCCAAAAATTCGACGAAAGCAAGCTCGAATTCCTTTACCAGGAAAAAACAGCCGATGGCAAAGAAAGCCGCTTCAATAAATTCGTATCGAGCAACTAACTTGTCAGCCAGAGCGAACTCTCAGTCTGAGTAACCATCATTCTGATTAACTGTCAGTCTGAGCAACTGTCAGTCTGAGTAACTGCCAGTCTGAGTAACCGCCAGTCTGAGTAAACTGTCAGTCTGAGTAAAACTGTCAGTCTGAGCGAAGTCGAAGACAGTCTGTACCATAACATCGTACAAGCCCTTCGACTTCGCTCAGGCTGACAATCATAATGTCCAGAGGCTATCGGTAAAATAGGCCTTGCAATCGAGGAAATGCTCTACCACCCGGAAACCGTTTGTTTCCGCAACGCCTTCTATTTCTTTCAGGGTATATTTTTTAGAAAGTTCTGTCCATATCAACTCATTCCGGTCGAAATCGTAGCATTTGTCGGTGTGCCGCACGTGGACTTTTTGGGGCACCAGGCTCACGAGGTAGCTTCTGACCTCGCCGTTGACGGGGTTGTAATGCGAGTAAAAGTCGAACTGGTTGGTTTTAAATGTCCCGCCCAGTTCCCGGTTGATCCGGTGTAGCAAATTGATATTGAATGCTTTCGTGATGCCGCGCGGGTCGTCGTACGCACAGCGAACCGTCGCTGGATTTTTTTGCAGATCAAAACCGGTAAGCAGGTAGTCACCGGGATTCATGCACCGGCGGAAGTCTGCGAGCAGGCTTGTGACCTCGTGCGCTTCGTAGTTGCCGATATTTCCTCCCAGGAATAGCAGCAGGCTGGGCACGCCCGAAGCAGCCAGTTCCTCCATCATCGAAAAGTAGTTGCCGATCATAGGGCTGATCTTCAATTCAGGCAAATGGCTGCGCATATTAGTCGTCAGCTCGTCGATCGCTTTGGACGAAATGTCGATGGGCACGTAGGTAAAATCCACTTGCCGCTCTACCAGCTTTTTAAGCAGCTGCCGCGTTTTAATGCCATCGCCTGCACCAAATTCCACAATCTGGAACGGCTCGCCGAATTTCAGTTTCTCAATGATCTGCTCGCCTTGGAGCGACAAGATCTCGAACTCACACGGGGTAGGGTAGTATTCGGGCATTTTCATGATGTCCTGGAAAATCCCGCTGCCGATATCGTCGTAAAAGTACTTGCTCGAAATGTGTTTCTGCGGTGCGGACAGTCCTTTATGAATGTCCCTGGCAAAAGTTTGTATGTCAGTCATAACGCATGATTTATCGCGCAAGCCGGATGCCCGTGTATTGCCAGCGCTCGTGTGTGTGAAAGAAATTACGATAGGTTTTACGTGCATGCCCGGGCGAAGTGGCTACCGATGCCCCACGGAGGACCATCTGGTTCACCATGAATTTGCCGTTGTATTCGCCCACTGCCCCGGGTGCTTTGGAAAAGCCGGGGTAAGGCAGGTAGGCGCTATTGGTCCATTCCCAGCGCTGGCCCCAATCGAGGTTGGCGGCGGCTATTTCCCATTCGAATTCGGTGGGCAGCCGCATTCCCTTCCATTGCGCAAATGCAGCCGCTTCAAAAAAACTGATATGGCTCAGAATGGCGTCCGGATCCACTTTTTGCAAACCATTCAAGGTAAAGTAATGCCATTCACCTTCGATGAGGTGCCAGTACATCGGAGATGAAACCTGATGGGCATTTACCCACGCCCAGCCTTCATCGAGCCAGAGGTTAAAATCCTGGTACCCGCCCGCCTGCATGAATTCGATATACGCGCCGTTGGTGACGAGTCCCTTATCGATTTCGAAGCCGTGGAGGTAGACCTTATGCCTGCCTAGTTCATTGTCAAAACAAAACCCGCTTCCCTGGTGGCCGATGTCATAAACGCCTTCGGGAATGGCCAGGAAGCCGGTTTCGGTATTCTGCCCGCTCACCATATTCTGGCCTTCGCGGTAAACCGGGAAAAGCGGGTTATGGCCGAGAATGTATTTAATATCCGTAACGAGGAGCTCCTGGTGCTGCTGTTCGTGGTGCAGGCCGAGTTCTACCAATGCCAGGATCCCGGGGTCGGCGAGCTCTTCAAGGAACGTGTCCATCTGTCCGTCCACATATTGCCGGTATGCGTACACAGCCTTGGTGGTAGGACGGGTCACGTTCCCTCGGTCGGTGCGAAGGGTACGCTCGCCCACATTGTTGTAATAGCTGTTGAACAGATAGTTGAAATCGGGGTCGTAAACGCGATAGCCCGGTACATTGGGTTTGAGGATGAATGTTTCAAAAAACCAGGTCGAGTGCGCCAGGTGCCATTTGGGCGGGCTTACGAACGCGACTGGCTGGGGTACGTAATCTTCCGTTTCAAGGGGCTCGCAGATGTACTCCGAGTGCTTCCTGACACGGTGAAATGCTTCCCTAATGCCGGTGGTTTCCATTAGTTGCATAGTTTTTCAGATCGGTGATGGATTGGATATTCAAGGATTGTGCCTGCGCGCGGCGCATCATGAGCGCGTAGGCATTATTGAAGCCGATTGGCCGGAGCCATTGCAGCTTATATCTTTTCAAAAATTCATTTCTGACATATTCATACACCTTTTCCCGGTCGCCGGCCAATGCTGTCAATTGCGCACGGCCGGGTTTGAGGATAGCAAGCAGCCCGGTGCCCGTGTACTCGGGGTACATATCGATTTCACCGTTTGTCAGCGCATCGAAACAGATTTTCGTGCCCCCGAGGCCCGTTTTGGTAACGACTTTGAGGTCGGTATAACCCTCCACTAGCTCCTTATACATTTGAACGAGAATGTACTGCTCGGCAAAAATCTTCGATCCCAGACGTACCGTACCCTTATTTCCGCTGCGGGGTGGTTGGTAGAGGTTTTTGGATACCAGAAAATCATGCGCCACGCGGTCCGGCGTTTGTTTCAGGTAATCGACCCGGTAATTCAGTTCCGTCATGACCGAATCGCCGATATGACCGGAAAGTTTTTCCAGCACTGTTTGTAATTCGGGATATTGGCCGAGCACTTCGCTCCGCACGACAGGCGCTGCGTAGTAAGGCGGGAAAATCTGCTGATCATCATGCAGAGTTACCAGGTCGAAAGCTTTCAGCCGGCCATCGGTGCTGTATCCGCTAATGACGTCGAGCTTTTCTTCAAATGCGGCCTTGTACATCACCGCATCGCTGATCACGACAGTGGGGATATCCAGCCCGTATTTCGACTTCAACCCCAGGTAACCATCTTCTCGTCCCATGAATTCGGGCGTGAAACCGGCCAGCATCCTGCCTTTTGTATAAGGTACCAGGTAAAAAGACGACAGCAACAGCAGCAGTACCGGCAGCGCGGCCGAAATGCTGCGCATTTTTCTCAAACCCGTCTTTTGAAGCAAGGACAACAGAAAATCGAAGACCACGGCAAGCAATGCAGCCGGAATAGCTCCCGCAAGGATCATCTGCGTGTTGTTCAGCGCAATACCCCCGAAAATGAATTCACCCAAGCCGCCCGCCGCTATGTAAGCAGCCAGTGTAGCCACGCCCACATTGATGACCGTCGCAGTACGAATGCCGGCCAGGATCACAGGCATCGCCAGCGGTAATTCCACGTCCGTAAGTATCTGCCAGGCGTTCATGCCCATACCGCGTGCAGCCTCGGTGATAGCCGGGTCCACGCCCGTAATGCCCGTGTAGGTATTCCGGATAATCGGGAGCAGTGCGTATAAAAACAGCGCGGTAATGGCAGGTAGGGCGCCGATCCCGAGCAGGGGAATCATAAAACCGAGCAGGGCGATGCTGGGAATCGTTTGCAGCACGCCGGCCACGCCCAGTACAAGCCAGGCCGCTTTTTTCTGCCGTGCGATCCAGATCCCCAAAGGCAGTCCGATCGCGATCGCGATGAGCAGCGAAATGCACGTAAGGCCGATATGGGCCACAGTCTGGCTCCACAGCTTTCCCGATTGCTGCGCCATAAATGCCCATAGTGACTGTTGTTCTTCCATTATTCCTGTGCGCGGATGCGTTCGTAAATGCGGGAAATGTCTTCAAGATGCCCTCCCAGGAACGCGTGTACAAATTCGTTCACGGGCCTGAGCAGCAAATCGCCCGGTTTGCCTTGCTGCACAATACTGCCCTTATCCATCAGGCAAATATGGTCGCCCATTTGAAGCGCTTCCTGCACATCGTGCGTAACGAGGACCACGGTTTTCTGCTGCAATGAAGGCAATTCCGCGAAATCCTTGCGTACGCTGGCGCGCGTCACGGGATCGAGCGCACCGAAGGGCTCGTCGAGCAGTAACACAGGCGGGTTTGCAATGAGCGCACGGGCTATGGCGACGCGCTGCTGCTGGCCGCCGCTCAGCTCGCCGGGGTACTTGTTTACAAAATGCGCAGTCAGTTTCAACTGATCGAGCCAGCGGCCCGTGTGATCCCGGATGTCGCCGCGCTGCCAGCCGAGCAGCCTGGGCACGACCGCGATATTCTCGGCAACCGTGTAATGCGGAAAAAGGCCATTGTTTTGAGAAACATAGCCGATCGACCGCCGCAATATTTCGGGCTTCTCGTCGGAGATATTTTTGCCCAGTACCTCGATCCGCCCCGAGGTGGCTTCTATCAGCCGGTTGAGCATTTTGAGGGTAGTGGTTTTACCGCAGCCGCTCGTACCCAGCAACACCATTGTTTCGCCTTCGGCTACCCGGAAGGAAACATCTTTCACTGCCTCAATACCATTAAAATGTTTGCTGATGTGGTCGGCAACGATCATGATGTTTGCTAACAGGTACGTGGTTCAGGTCCGCAAAAATGATTTGCGTATTCTTTTTGTACGTAAATCGGCCGAAAAACGATCCATTTCCGGTTAAAAAAGGAATGGAGCCTCAGGAATCCAGCGTCATGAAGAGGTTATTGAGCGATTCCGCGTAAGTGGGATGCGCAAACATGCCGTTCATGATCCGGTCATAGGTAACCTCGCCCATCATGGCCATTTGCAAGATCGTCACGATCTCGCCGCCCTGTTCGGCCAGCACCGCCGCACCGAGAATCTGGCCGGTCCGGGCATCCACAACGGCCTTCATCATACCCCGTTCATCGCCGGTTTCGATGGAGCGCGCCACGCTGTCGTTTTTCAATACCGCTACTTTAATATCCAGTCCTTTTTCCCGCGCTTGCTGCTCGGTCATCCCGACGCGCCCAAGCTGGGGATCCATGAACATGCAATATGGGACAAGGCGGTCGCGGATACTGATTTGTTTTTTCTCAGTAACATGCTGAATGATCAGGCGGTAATCGTCATAGGAAACGTGGGTGAATGCAGGGCCGCCTTTGATGTCGCCTAATGCGTAGATGCCTTCTGCCGAGGTTTCAAGCTGGTCGTTCACCTGAATGTAACCTTTTTGATCTGCCTCAATACCGGCAACTTCCAGGCCGAATTCGGCCAGCTGCGGTTTGCGTCCCGCGGCTACCAGCACGTGCGTGCAGGTGCGCTGGCTCCGGATACCCTCCGTTTCCAACACCGCGGTGATAACATGGTCCTTTTGAGAAAACCCTACGACCTCGGTACTTGTAATGATCTCAATGTCTTCCGCCGCGAGGATCCGCGTGACTTCTTCTGCGATATCCGCGTCCTCCTTCATCAACATTCTTTTGGAACGCTCGACCAGCGTAACCTTACTGCCGAACCGTGCGAACATTTGTCCGAATTCCAGGGCAATGTACCCGGTACCCACGATCAGCAGGTGCTCGGGAATTTCTTCGAGTTCCATGATGGTGGTGGAAGTGAGATAGGGAATGTCCCGGAGACCTTCGATATCGGGAATGACGGGCTGGACGCCATTGTTAAGGAAGATTTTGTCGGCAGTGAATGTCTCAGTCCCGCCGTCCTGCAAGGAAACCGTGATCTCTTTCCGACCGCTGAACCGGGCCGTGCCGTAAACCAGGTCCAGGCCGGCTGTATCGAGAATCCGTTTTTCGGAGTTGCCGCGCATCATGTGCACGATGCGGCTTTTCCGGTCGCGGATCTCGTCCAGGTCCACGGTGATGCTGCCTGCATGCACGCCGAGGGATTCATTGTGCCGGGCAGACCATGCGGCCTTTGCGGAGGCTACCATCGCTTTGGTAGGGGAGCAGCCATCGTTCACGCAGGTCCCGCCGACCCATCTTTTTTCTATTAATGCTGTTTTTAAACCTGATTCTGCCAATTTGCGGCAAAGCGGCGTGCCAGCCTGGCCCGCGCCGATTACAATAGCGTCGTAGTGTTTCATAAAGGAAATGGATTGACTTCCGGAACCACTTACAGAAAGCATTGTCACCCCGGATTTTACGTATAGGCGCAATAAAAGCGTGCCGGGTAGGGCACGCTTTTCGCAAAAGCAAACTGTATGAGTAGTTAAAAGAGTTCGGGGGGAGATCAGCCGAAATAGGCGAGGGTGTTTTCCTTGTCGATTCCGATCTGTTTGACGAGCATATCCAGCCCGTTGAATTTCTGTTCCGGGCGAAGATAATGAAGCAATTCCAATTTGATATCCTCGCCGTAAATTTCTTTATCAAAGTCGAACAGGTTGGCTTCGATCGTGCGGATCGTTCCATCCACGGTAGGCCGGACGCCGATATTCAGCATCCCTTTGAAAACCTGCTCCTGATACATCGCATTGACCACATACACGCCGTTCATGGGAATGAGCTTGTAAGGTTCATGCACGTAAAGATTGGCTGTCGGAAAGCCGATCGTGCGGCCCAGTTGTTTCCCTTTTACCACAGTTCCCGCAAGCGAATAGGCGCGTCCGAGCAACTCGTTCGCCTCATGTATATGCCCGGTGATCAGCGCCTTGCGTATGCGCGACGAACTGATGGCCGTATGTTCTATATCCTCCCTGGGGATCTCTTCGACCTCGAATCCGTATTCCGAGCAATTTTTTTGCAGGAATTCAAAACTACCTTCCCGGTTCCTTCCAAAACGGTGGTCATACCCGATCACCAGCTTTCTGGTACCGATTTTCTCGACCAGCACCTGTTTGATAAACGCATCGGAAGTGAGCTCCGAAAAAGAACGGGTGAATGGGATGATCGCGAGGTGCTGAATGCCCAGTTGGGCAAATAATTCTATCTTCTCCTCGATCGTGGAAAGCAGTTGCAGGTCCTGGCTGTCTTCGGACACCACCGTACGCGGGTGCGGCCAGAAGGTCAGTACCACCGATTCGCCGCCCGATTGCTGGGTAATTTCTTTCAGACGGGTCAGTATTTTTTGATGTCCCAGATGCACCCCGTCGAAAGTGCCGCTGGTTGCGACGCCATATTCCAGTTTTTGAAAGGAATCCAGGCTATGATAAATGTTCATTCGTCAACTTCCAAATTCAACGCTACTCGTTTCTGATGGATGAAAGCCGTCAGCTCCCATGCATCTTTCAGTTCAAAATCACCGATCCGGGTCCTGCACAGCTTGCTCATGTAAGCGCCGCTGCCGGCCAGTTCGCCGAAATCACGAACCATACTGCGAATATAAGTACCTTTTGAACAAATGATCCTAAAATCAATGGAAGGAAAGTGGGCGGCGTCTATTTCGAACAGTTTGATCTCCACGGCGCGCTTCTTGATTTCGGCTTCCTCGCCCCGGCGCGCAAGCTTATAGGCACGCACACCGTCGATTTTAATGGCCGAAAAAAGCGGCGGGACCTGCTCGATATGGCCGGTAAGCTGCTGCCTGGCGTTTTCCAGCACTTCGGCTGTAATGTGGTCGACGGAATACTCGGCATCGAAATCGCTTTCGAGGTCGATGGATGGCGTCGTTTTGCCCAGCACCAATGTGCCTGTATACTCCTTTTCCTGTGCCTGGAAGCTATCGATCTGCTTGGTTTTTTTACCGGTACAAAGGATGAGCAAGCCGGTGGCCAACGGGTCCAGTGTGCCGGCGTGGCCTATTTTCTTGAATTTGCAAGCCCTTTTGAGCTTGTTGGCTACATCAAATGAAGTCCACGTCAAAGGTTTGTCGATCAGGATGACCTCGCCTTCGTCGGGTATGTGCTCTTCTTGTTTCAAAACGATGGAAATTAATGGCGATCGGCCGACCATCATGCATGGCCGGCCGATCGCTTATGGTGAAGCCGAAGGCTTTTAAACAACATCGAGCTTGTATCCCGATGCCAGCAAACCGATCAGGATCAGGCCCAGGATAATGCGGTAATAACCGAAAACTTTAAACCCGTATTTGGTCAGAAAGCTGATGAAAAACTTGATCGCAAGCATCGCCACCACGAATGCAACGGCATTGCCGATCAGCAAAGTCTGGATATCTTCTTTCTGGATCGTATCGTAGGTTTTCAGCAGCTTGTAACCTCCTGCGGCGGCCATGGTAGGCACGGCCAGGAAAAACGAAAACTCCGCAGCCTGCTTTCTAGACAAGCCATTGAGCATCCCGCCGATGATCGTCGAAGCCGAGCGTGAAACACCGGGAATCATCGCTATGCACTGGAAAAAGCCGATTTTCAATGCGGTAGGAAAAGTGATGACCTTCTCACGCGTGTCGTTGGCAATGCGGTCGATAAAGATCAGTACAAAGCCTCCCAGGAGCAGTGAGATTGATACCACCCATACGTTTTCGAGCAATGCGTCGATGAAATCGTTCAGCAGGAAACCGATCACGGCAGCCGGCAGAAAAGCCACGAAAAGTTTGAAATAGAAATCGGTGGTCTGGAAAAAACGCTTCCAGTAAAGCACGAGTACAGAAAGTATAGCCCCGAACTGGATATTAACCGTGAACATTTTGGTGAATTCCAGATGGCTGATCCCCATAAAAGAGGAAGCTATAATCATGTGCCCGGTAGAAGAGATGGGCAAAAACTCGGTAATTCCTTCAACAATTGCTAAAATGATCGCCTGCCAGATAGTCATGAATTCGCAGGTTTACGGAGAATCGCCCAGAACTCGATGATGAAGCCCGTAATGGTGATAATGGGGCCGAGGGTAAGGCCAAGGAAGCCGAAACCGAACTCTTCGCTATCGAAAGTCATGATCAGGAAACCGGCGAGGATCACTGCGATTCCGACCAGCATCATCGTATAGTTCGATGATGAGAATGGAAGTTCATTTTTTGAAGTACTCATAACGTTTATTTATCGGTTACTGTTTTCAGTAAAGGTCGTCCAGTGCCATGCGCAGGTAACGGGCGAGGGACTGGTAGGTGCTTGCAACACCGATCGCCACCCCGAGGAAAAGCACGGAAGCAATGAGGATCACGATCTTGTCGTACTCCTGCAACAGTGCCAGCCCCTCCACATTGCGTACGGCCAGCTGTTGCAGGCCGATCAGCAGGAGTGCTGCCACAACGCCGCCGACAAGCCCCTGAATGGCCCCGCGCATTACGTAAGGTCTCTGGATAAAGCCATTCGTAGCGCCCACCAGCTGCATACTGCGGATCAGGAAGCGCTGTGAGTAAATGGCAAGCTTAATGGTGTTGTTGACCAGCAATACAATGATCACCAGCATGATCAATGCAAAACTTGCCAGCACAATATATATTTTGGTCACATTGCGGTTGATATTGTCGGCCAGATCTTCCTGGTAAACCACTTCGTACACCCCTTTCACCTGATCCAGCTCTTTTTTGATCTGTTGCAGTTTGGCCTCTTCGAAATAGTCTTCCTGGATTTTGACCCGGTAGCTGTCGCGCAGCGGGTTCTCACCGAGGAAAGTGGCGAAATCTTCTTTCGTACCCTCGATGAATTCTTTAGCGGCCTCTTCCTTTGAAACGAAGCTGATCGCCTTTGTCTCGGCGGATTTCAGCACAAAAGGCTTTGATTGGATGATATTCAGGATAGAATCCTGTCCCGCCTTGGAAACATGCTTGTCGATGAACACCCGTACTTCGATGTTCTGGCGGATGATGGAAACCAGCTTTTTAGATTGGATCACCAGGAGCCCGCAGAAGCCGATCAGAAACAATGCAGCCGTCAGGCTCATCACGATCATTGCGTTGGGGTAACTCCCGATCTTCTTTTTTTTAGGCATAACAGCGTATGATTTCGCTCGTCGTTGGTTCTGTTTTCTGGAAGACGACCCGGGCAAAAATAAGGATTAAAATTTCAAAACAGCCCTTTTGAGGACAATCCTTAACTATTTTTAACTATAATGGTGCTTTTAGTTCCTTCTTCCCATTTCGTCGCGGATCTTCGCCGCCTTCTCGTAGTCTTCTTTGGAAAGGGCGTCGTCGAGCATGCGTTGGAGCTCGTCATAGCTCAGGTCACGCAGTGAATCTTTGGAGCCGGAGGGGCGAACTGTCTCGCGAACCGCATCTTCGTCCTCATCTTCCTCCTCGGTGACGGAGCTGGACACGATGCCGGCTTCGGACAGGATGGTTTCGTAGGTATAAATAGGGATATCAAAACGCAGGCCGATCGCGATCGCATCCGATGGCCGGGCATCAATCTCTACTTCGCGAAGGTTGTCGGTGCAAACGATTTTAGCGTAGAAAATACCTTCTTTGAGGTCAGAAATGACGATTTCCTTCAGTGTATAGTTCATGCCGTCGGCGAACGACTTGAACAGGTCGTGCGTCATCGGGCGGTTGGGTACTATGTTTTCAATCTGGACGGCAATGGCCTGCGCTTCGAACACACCAATGATGATGGGCAGCCTGCGGTTGCCTAGTTCTTCTCCAAGTACCAATGCAAACGAACCGGCTTGGGATTGGCTTGGTGAAAGCCCCAGAATTTCTAACTTGATTTTTTTCACGTTTTAATTAAATGCGCAAATGGTTAACGGTCGTGGTGAATGGTCTTTGGGCTGGTTCTTGATTTTCAACGAATTAACAAGTTAACCCAGTAAAGTGTTCCTGTTTGAAAAGCGCCATCGGCAGATCAAAGGTGCAAAAATAAATAACCCTTACTGCATAAAAAAATGCAGTAAGGGTTAAGATGGGGCGACGCTCGCCAGGCTAAAAACCAAATTCGGTTAATCAACTGATTTTAAGCCCCTTTTTTGAACGGCGTTCTTTCAAGTTATTTGAAAAAAGAGCCTGTAAGTCATTATTTGAGGCTTTTTGCAGCTTCGGTGAGTTTGGGCAATATTTCGAAAACATCGCCGACGATGCCGTAGTCGGCCGCTTTGAAGAACGGTGCTTCCGGGTCTTTGTTGATCACTACAATGCATTTGGAGCCATTTACGCCGGCCAGGTGCTGGATCGCGCCCGAAATGCCGCAGGCAATGTACAGGTTCGGGGCAACCTTAATGCCCGTTTGCCCGATATGCTCATGGTGGGGGCGCCAGTCGAGGTCGGACACGGGTTTGGAACAGCCCGTTGCGGCCCCGAGTGCTTTGGCGAGGTCGAGCAGCGGCTGCCAGTGATCCGGCCCCTTCATGCCGCGTCCGCCCGAGACGATGATCGCAGCTTCGGTCAGCGACAACTCAGAATCCGCTTTCTCTACGCTCACGACGCTGGCCGTGAAATCACTGTCGCGCAATGCAGGCTGGAATGCCTCTACCGCGGCAGGGCTGCCGCTCAATGCCGCCTCGTCCACTTCAATGGCATTCTTACGGATCACCAGCACTTTAACATCCGATTTGATTTCCGTCGTCGCAAACGCTTTTCCGGTGAAAATGGCCCGCGTTACCTTGAAGCCTCCATCGGTTTCCGGCAGTGCGGTCACACCGGAGACGATGCCTGCTTTCAATTTGGCAGCCGCACGGGCCGCCATCGCATCGCCGAGACCGGATTTGGAAAGAATAATAATCTTACTGCCTTCCTGACCGGCCGCCTGCACGAGTACGTCCGCGTATGCGAGGCTGTTTTCGTGTTCGAGCCTGCCCTCGGAAGCGTGAAGGACTTTGGCCGCTCCGTATTGGCCTGCTTTTTCCAATTCCGTGTTTTCGGCTTTGCCCAGGGCCAGTACTACGGCCTGTCCGCCTGTTTGCGCGGCCACTTTGGCGCCATAGGCTACTGCTTCCAGCGAAGTTTTTTTGATGGAACCGTTATCGAGTTCTACATATATAAGGACTGACATGATCGTTTGCTTTTGAATGTGAAAAATAGACCGCGCATTACAGCACTTTTGCTTCCGTTTGCAGGAGTTTGATGAGCGTCTCCGCTTCACTGGCCGGTATCATCCTGCAAGCGCCTTTCGGTGCGGGGAGTTTGTAGGTTTGCGGTGCGGTCATATCGTCGACCGAAACGGGCTCCACCACATTCAGGGGCTTGGTACGGGCGGTCATGATGCCGCGCATGTTTGGTATTTTCCATTCGGCGATCGGCTCCTGGCACCCCAGCACGAGCGGAAGCGGGGCTTTAAGCACTTCTTTGCCGCCGTCGATCTCGCGGGTGATCGTGGCGCTGCTGCCTTCCAGGTCGAGCTTCATTACGGGAGAATAGGAGGGGATGCCGAGCATTTCGCCCACGAGCCCGTGCACCACGCCGCTGTTATAGTCGATGGACTCGCGGCCCATCAATATCAGGTCATAGCTGTTCTGACTGGCGATATGCGCGATTTGCGCGGCCACGAAATAGGAGTCCTGCGGATCGGCATTGACGCGGATGGCGTCGTCGGCGCCGATGGCCAGTGCCTTGCGGATCTGCGGCTCGGCGTCGGCTTCGCCTACGTGCAGAACGGTGAGGGTGCCGCCAAGCTGGTCTTTGAGCTCCACACCCCGGGCGAGGGCATAGTCGTCGTAAGGGCCGATGATAAACTGCACACCATTTTTATTGAGTTTGGTATCGTTGTCGGTGAAGCTTATTTTGGCTGTTGTATCGGGGACGTTAGTTATACAAACGAGTATTTTCATGATGGTATGGTTACTTTTCTTTACGTTTGATGAGAATAACTTTGCCCGGGCAAATTAAGGGAAAAGTAAATAGTATGCAAGCATAATAATATCGATGAATAACTCCTTACTCGCCAGTTTAATCGCTTTTTACGAAGAAGATCCGTCCGATCCTTTCAATGCTTATGCGCTCGCGATCGAGTATGCCAAGTCCGATGCCGCCGAGGCCGGGCGCTATTTCGACCTTCTCCTCGAAAAACATCCCGGCTATTTGCCGACTTACTACCACGCTGGCGCATTTTTTGCTGCATCTGGTAATGTGGCGCGGGCCGACGAGATTTATCGCAAGGGTGTGGAACTGGCGTTGGATCAGCAAAATGCCAAAACACACCGCGAGTTGCTCTCGGCTTACAACAATTTCAAGGATGAACTGGAAGACTGACCCCAATGCTGTATATTTGCGGTTTTGAGGAAAATAGGCTATCTTTCACAAAAGATCCTGCACTACCGGGAATATCACCCCTGTCGTATCCCCTCTGCTCAGTCAAGATTTTGTATTGTTAGAACTGCTGGTCACAGAGCAGAAAATTATTCATGGTTATTATGGAAAAGGAAGCATTCATCCCGCTTGTAGTAAAGTGGGCAAAATCGCACGGATTTAAGGATATACAAGCCAATATGGAAGGCTATGAAACACCGAAATCCTATGAAAGGGCGGCGGATAACACCCGATTTACGCCCGACGTCACCGGCGTAAATATGTTTAACAGGCATTATCTGGAAGTCTGTATGAAAACGGACCAGATGCGCGGCCACATATCCAAGTGGAAGCTGTTGAGCGAGTTGGCTGGCATGAAAGGAGCGAAACTGTACCTGATGGCGCCACGCGGCCACGTCCGCTTTGCACGCGAGGCAGTGGATCAGTATAATATCCCTGCGGAAGTAGTAAAGATTGATTGATTGCAAAAGAGCCAGGCTTTGATGGCCTGGCTCTTTTCGATTATATCTGCGGGTACTTCTTATACCTGCGGGTACTTCCATTCTCCGCGGTAATTCCGGCTCAGCAGCTTGTTGGCCTCATCGTCTCCGGGGATCATTTCTTTCTCACCATCCCATACAATGCTTCTTCCCAGTTTGTAGGAAAGCATCCCCAACAGCGCCACATTCGTGGAGCGCTGCCCCACTTCGATTTCGCAGATCGGCGGCTTGTTACTTTTAATGGAGTCCAGGAAATTGGCCCACAACTGTTGGATATTCTGGTCGTCCGGCTTGTTGAGCTGAGCGTCCTGGTGAACTACGGGTTTGTTCGGATTGGTGGGGTAGAATGTCCAGCCATCGAGCCAGCCCATATGAAATGTGCCCTCGGTTCCATAGAAATACACACCCACTGCCTGGTTGGGATGTGTTTTCTCGGCATTATTGGCCGCGAAGTTGCGGTGTTCCCACTCCAACGTAAACCCGTCGAAATCATAAACCGCTACCTGATGGTCCGGCGCATCGGTGTTGTCCTGGCGGATCGCCCGGCCTCCGGTCGAATATATTTTCTTCGGATATTTCTGCTCCGACCACCATAGCACCTGGTCGAGCCAGTGAATGCCCCAGTCGCCGAGGGTACCATTGGCGAAATTGAGGTAGTTCCGGAAACCCCTTGGGTGGATCGTCCTATTATAAGGTACCAATGGGGCGGGACCGCAGTAGAAATCCCAGTCGAGGCCTTGCGGCGGTTCGGCATCGGGCGTTTTCTGGCCGGGTCCGCCCCCATAATGGACAAATGCCCGCGCCATCCCTATTTTGCCGGCCTTTCCCGATTTCAGGAATTCCATACCCGATACATTGTGCGGCGACACGCGCCTATGCGTACCTACCTGCACGATGCGCCCGTGCTTGCGCGTGGCATTCACCATTGCGCGCCCTTCCTTAATGGTGTGGGAGATGGGTTTTTCAACATAAACATGCGCACCCGATTCAATGGCCGCAATGCAGCACAATGCGTGCCAATGGTCGGGTGTTGCCACGATCACGATCTCCGGCTTTTCCTTGGCCAGCATTTCGCGGTAATCCTTGTAGAGCTTCGGCTTGTCGGGGGTAAGTTTGGAAAAAACTTCCGAGCAGGTTTTCAGCTGGTTCTGGTCCACGTCGCACAAAGCCACCAGCTTCGATTCACCTGCTTGCATGGCGCACCGAAGGATATTCGTGCCCCACCAGCCCGCGCCGATGAGCGCCGTGCGATAAGGCGACGCGCGTTTCAATGCCGACAGCAGCGGGAGCGAAGAAAATGCCGCCCCTGCAAGCGCCGACTTTTCAATAAATGTTCTGCGATCCATAATGGTATGTTCCGGTTTTGTTGAGCTTACTTGCCTTTCAGTTTATCCACCAGCCAGTTGTTCATCGCATCGCGTTCGTCCGAATAAGTCCAGTGGCCGGTGTCGAGGTAGAGTTTGAGTTCCTTGGGGGCGGTGGTCACATTATAGGCGGCGTACATGGAAGTAGGCGGGCAGGTTTCGTCGTTGAAACCCCACATGTACAGCCCCGGTGCCTTCACGCGGCGCGCAAAATTGACAACATCATAGTAGGAAACCGTATTCAGCTTTTCTTTCGTGTTATTGGTTTTGACCCCGTTTTTGTCAAAATAATGCGGCCACCCGCCTGCGCGGCCATGCAGGTAGCCTGTCACATCGCTCAATGCGGGGTAGAATGCACCCAGCCATTTCACACGGGGATCGAGCCCGGCCGTGACGATCGACAAAGCTCCGCCCTGGCTGCCGCCGGTTACCGCCAGGTTTTGGCCGTCGTATTGCGGGAGGCTCGTCAGGAAGTCGTTTGCCCGGACACAGCCCAGGTACACGCGTTTGTAGTAAAACTTATCCTTATCATCCAGGTTATAGGCCGGATAGCCGTTCAATACGCCCTGGCCCATATCGAGATAAACGGCCGGGTCCATAATCACAGGAATGCCATGGATACCGATTTCGAGGGTGATAATGTCCTTGTCGGCGGTAGTCACGTCCCCATAATACGCCCGCACACCGGCACCCGGTACGCGCAGGAGGGCCGGGTACTTGCCTTCTTTTTTTGGAACACTCAAAATACCGTACACGCGTACGCCCGGACGGTTGTTTTGCAGGCTAAGGTGATACACATTCGTTTTTTCGGTGCAGCGGTCGGGTAGCAACGTCATTTTTGCATCCATCGGCACAGCGGCGAGTTCCTTTTTTGCATTTGCCCAGAACGTGTCGAAATCTTCCGGATTAGCCACGGTAGGCTGTATTTTCAGCGGGTCGAAGCCGGCAGTGGCCAGGCCGCGGAATTCTACGCCGTCTACGGTAGCCCAGGCAATGCAGCGGAGAAAGCCAGGTGTTTTGAGCGTCCCGCCGTCGACGGTCAATGTGCCATTGGCGGCGGTTTTGGTTTCTTTGATGGTCGGGTCGAGTTTTTCGAGCCCGATCTCATAGCGTACCTGGGCGTTTTTGACCGGGTTGCCATTGCGCAGCACGCTGATCATGAATTGCACTTTATCTCCGGGCTTGTAAGTCCAGTCGTCACGGTCGGTAGTGACGATCACTTCCACCGGCCTGCGGGCGGGCTGTGCTTGCAGGGCAAGAATGGTTATCCAAAAGAAGAGTTGACTTAATAAAAGACGATTTTTCATAGACCGGCAATTTGTTCTATTTTATGATCTGATATAATGAGCATTGAAGAGGTAAAGGGCAAAAACGCCCGAATCTTTATAGGTAACCACATTTTTTTTGTGATTTGAATTAATTTGCCGTGCGATAGGCCAAATACGGCATTGGAAAAAGTATAGATAGCATTGGAGCCAGTCAGGATCAACAAATTTATCAGTGAAACCGGGTTTTGCTCGCGCCGGGAGGCCGACAAGCTCGTAGACCAGGGACGTGTAACGCTCAACGGCCGGGTAGCCGTGCTAGGTGACAAGGCAACCGAAGGTGACGATGTGCGCGTGAATGGGAAGCCGCTTAAAGCGAAAAAGGCAGGCGTTTACATCGCATTTAACAAACCGGTGGGCATCACCTGCACCACCGAACGTCATATTAAGGGAAACATCATTGATTACATCCGGCATAAGGAGCGCATTTTCCCGATCGGCCGGCTCGACAAGCCCTCAGAAGGACTGATATTTCTTACCAGTGACGGGGATATCGTGAATAAAATCCTGCGCGCCGGGAATAATCATGAGAAAGAATATGTGGTAACTGTCAACAAGCCCATCACCCCCAATTTTATCCAAAAAATGGCCTCCGGCGTTCCCATTCTGGGCATTGTTACAAAAAAATGCTTCGTGCGTAAAGAGGGGCCGTTTGTATTTACTATTATTCTTACGCAAGGCCTCAACCGCCAGATCCGCCGCATGTGCGAATACCTGGGGTATACGGTGACGAAATTGAAACGGGTCCGCATTATGAACGTGACGCTGCAAAACCTGCCGGTCGGTAAATGGCGCGACCTTACTGCCGCTGAGATGAAGGCAATCAACGATGCCGTGGAGCATTCGACGAAGACCGAGGAAGGGTCATACGCCGACGACTGGGACGAGTAGGGAATCCGGTCGTCGCTACATCAAGATATGATTGACCGGCGTAATGGCCGCGGGAACATTCTTCTCGTCGAGCATTTCACGCAGATCGATCTCGATGGTGCGGCAAATGGCCGTCATAGGCACGTCGTTGATCGCATTTTCGAAAGGATTTTCACTGGTATCGCCCACAATCTCCATCGTATTGAACACCCATGCAATGAGCATGTAGCTCGGTACGGCGAGCCAAATGAAGTTTTCGCCGAGCTTCGCGAATTCGTTGATCAGCCCGAATGGCAGTACCAGTATAAAAAGCCACACGAATACCTTGCTGAAATAGGCATACTGGCGCGGGAAGGGAAAATTCTTGATGCGCTCGGCAGCGCCCTGCTGGTTGTAGAATTCCTGTACGACATTCATCATATGGAAATGGGCCAGTTCGGAGATGGTGCCGTTTTGAAGCAGCTGACTAACCTGCTCGGCTTGCCGCTTCATCAGATGTGTAGCCGCGTTTTTTTTGGAAAGGAAGTAGCTGGCCTCCTCGGCAGTGACCAGTGTCGACAGCAGCTCCTCCAATGGCGACCCCAAGACGCCGTGATGGGTTTTGACCATTTCATGCGCCGTCGTGGCTGTATCGTTCCAGATGCTTTTGGAACGCAACTGGATCCGGACGGCATTGACATAAGCAATGTGCCGGTGAATGAGCTGCGTCTTTACGGCGTCGTTGCCCTGCACGCCGGCTGTCACCTGTGCGCCCCACGTGCGACTGGCGTTCACAAATGCGCCCCAGATGCGCCGCGCCTCCCAGAGCCGCTCGTAAGATGAATTATTTTTGAAGCCGACGTAGAAAGCCACCGCGGTACCGATCAGGCCGATGGGGACAAATGAAATGCCCAGCGCGAAGCCCAGGCCCGCGCTCACTGCGCAAAGTGCGGATGCATACAGGAAAAAGAACAGAATGGCTTTCCAGGCAAATGACAGAATGATCCCCAGTTTGATCTCGCGGGCGGTGTACATCGGATTGAATGCGAATGGTTGATCTGCGAATATTCACATTCAAAGCCTCATCTTATTTTAAACTTGCGCGAAACAGAAATTTTCAGGTATCAACCCCCGAATCGGCCGGGCGAAGCCGCCGCCGGGGTCAGGTCTGCTCTTCGAACCATTTCTTAAAAATAGGTACGCGCTCCTTGGAAATGAGGATATGGGCCGGGGAGGCAGGCGATGTGCGCACCAGCAGGCGGCCGTTGAAATACAGCTCGATTTCAGTAATGCATTGCCGTGAGATAATGAATTGCCGGTTGGCCCGGAAAAAATTGCAGGTGTCCAGCTGATTTTCGAACTCTTCCAGGGTTTTGTCCAGGACAAAATTGCGATCGTCGTGCAGGGTCGTTACCACCACGCTGTTGCGGATGGTCAGCCAGGCAAAGTCGGCATCTTTGAGCGGTACCAGCTTGTCGCGGTAGGGCACGAGAAAACTTCTCCGCGGGTTTTTGCGGCTGAGAATTTCGCTGTGGACGAGCTCTTCGAGATACCGCACTTTGGAGTTTGCATTCTCCTTGTTGAGCTGGTAGTACTTGTCCAGGCTGAATTTCAATGCTTCCGGCCGGATGGGTTTGAGCAGGTAATCGATACTGTTCAGTTTGAATGCACGCAGGGCGTACTCGTCGTGGGCCGTAGTGAAGATCACCGGGCAGCCGATCGAAACCTGTTCGAACACCTGGAAGCAGGTGCCGTCGCCCAGCTGCACGTCCAGGAAAATGAGGTCGGGCACGGCGTTGTTGCCCAGCCATTCCACGGCGCCTTCTACACTTTCGATAACGCCCAGAATATGCGTTTGAGGATCAATCTTCTGAATAAGTTGGGTTAGGAACTGCCCGGCGGCTTGTTCGTCTTCAATGATCAGGATTCTTGTCATGGAGCTTCAATCAAGGGTACTTTCACGATAAATTGATGTTCGTCTTCTACGAGAGAGGGCTGCTGGCCGGTTTGTATTTTATAGCGTTTGTCGAGGTTCTGCAGCCCGATGCCCGTGCTGGCGGTATGCAGTTTTTTGTTCACCGTGTTCATGACAATAACCTGTTTATCAGCCTCGTTGAGCCGGACCTGGATCAGCAGCACGTGGCTGGACGTGATCACATTGTGTTTGATGGCATTCTCGATCAGCAGTTGCAGCGACAGCGGGATAATGTACCACTCCCGTGAAGTATCCGTACCGATAAATTCGAAAGCCATCTTTTCACCAAACCGCGCTTTGTGCAGGTCCAGGTAGGAGCGGGCGGCGGCCAGCTCGTCGGCCAGCAGGATCAGGCTCTGGTTTTGTACTTTGAGATTGTACCGGAGAATATCCGACAGGTCGAGAACAATGCTTTGGGCCAGGTCGGGGTTGGTGACGATGGAGATGTTGAGGATATTGAGTGCGTTGAACAAAAAGTGCGGGTTCAGCTGGTTGCGCAAGGCTTCGAGTTGTGCTTTGAGCTGTTCCCTTTTGAGTTGTTCATTCTCGATCCCGATCCTGTGGTTTTCCTGTGTGGTGAGCAGAAAGTTGCGAAATCCCAGGATGGCGGCCAGCACGAGAACGTGGTACAGGTAATATACGATCCTGAAAATGAAAATGTTGGAATTGTCGGTATCCAGCGCGAGTTTCAGCTGAAACAAGATTTCGTTGATCGCCAGGAAAAGCGTGATCAGCAGCAGGACCTGCACGGGCGTGCGCTGGCGGTTGAACCAGTTAGGGATCTGATAGGTATGCTGCAGGCAGATATACACGAAGATCCACGCGAACTCGAAGCTGATAATGAACTGGATGATAATGCCGAGCGCACCTATACCGATCCCGGAGGGACCCGCCAGGGAAGGCCAGATAAAAATAAGCCTGGGAATCGTAGCAAAAAGGCTCAGGATGAAACAGAGACGCCAACCTAATGACATCCCATGCCGATAATTCAGGTCAGCGTTCATGCCAGACTCGACTGTAACGCAGGGTCGGGCAGGTTGGTTGGTGAACTGGTAAAGTTGCGTTGTTGAATAAGCAGGGCGATAGACCGCATGAGTTCCTCCTCCGCCTCGGACCATTCGCGGGGATTGAGCGTGTCTTCGATCGCAAGATAACCGGCCCACTGGCCATTGACATGCAGCGGCACGGCCAGCAGCGACTGGATATCATGCCTGGCAAACCATTGCTGTTCGTGGGAGGTCAGCAGGGATGTCATTTCCGCCACGGTCCGCCCGGCCTGGAAAGAGGCTGTCCAGCGCTGGAGATAGGGTATTTCCGCCGGGTCCTGGGTCAGGGTGTGTTTGAGCGACACGCCGGGTGCATTCACTTCTATTCGTTTTTCTATTTGCAGTCCGCCATGCTGGCCGGCCGTTGCAGTGCATACGTAGGCGCGGCTAAGCTGCATTACTTCCGTGAGCAGGTCCAGCACTTCCTTCACACCCTTTGCGCCATGGCGTTGGGCAGAAAGCAACTCGGTAGCACGTGCCTGTACTTTTTTATACAGGTTATCGTGGTTCCGCACATGCTGGCTCAGCTTCTGCTTGGCGTTGTTTTCCCACTTTGACAATGTGATTTCCAGGGCGGGCATCCAGCCGAGCTTGTTGGAGCAATTGATATAATAGTTGGTTTCCGCCACGGCAAGTACACGTTCGGCGGTCACCGGGCAATGTCCTTCGGTCATCACCAGGCACGGGAGCTGGCTGCCCAGCATATTGGCCAGGTCGGTGATCTTCCCGTCCGGTAGAATGCAGTTGGAAATTAACAGATCATACTTCGCTTCATGAAACGCCTTGATGGCGGATTGCTTGGAGTTGGCCTTTTTGATTTGGAACTGATACCCGGCATAGCTCAGGGAATCTTCCAGCAGACCTAGCCATTCATTACGGATTGCAACAACGAGGAGGTTCAGAGGTTTCATAGAAGATATGTTAAAATTTGTGAAAGGTCAATCAAAGCGCTGCTCTCACAAGTCCAAAACAGAGAGGCAGTAAGGCGGTTTTCGGAATGATGACGGCTAGGGATAAGCTGGCCAGGTTGCAACTATACTCAATTCAGTAGAAATAGTACTACTGATTGGGTGAAAAAAGTCCTAAAACTTTGTGTTTGGTAACTGGGGCGTTGTGTCGGACCGCAAATTTAATAAAAATATGTTTTTATGTAATATTTTCTCTACAATACGATCTGTTAAAAAATTCTGCCTTTCGGAACTTCACCCCACAAATAGCAGGCTTCACCCCCAGATATTGAAATTTGATACCGGTATTGGACGCTTCGGCTCCTAAACCATCGGTTCGGGGGCTGGAATCAATGGGTTCACCTCGGTTTTTTTCAGGTTCAATCAGTATTTGAAAGTGCCCCGCGGAGGATGTAGAGATATTTGGATCAGGAATTCACGGTAATCACCGTTTCCCGACTCCTTGTTCCTCACCTTTCACCTGATAAAACCACAACGATGAATCAGAATAAGGCAATTTCCCGACGCTATTTCTACCAGATCATGAATGGCGCCAACGAGCAGACAGCCCATGAGATCCTGTCCGAAGACTTCATCTTCACGCTTCCCACGCACCCGGAGCCCTTCCATGGCCCGGATGGGTTCCTCGGCCTGGTGCATATGCTGCACGGCGCATTCCCGGATTTTTACATTAATCCGCAGGAAATGGTGGCCGGCGGCGAATGGGTCATCACCCGCTGGAAAGGCGGCGGTACCCACACGGGCAGTCCGCTCCTGACCATTAAAGGCAATGTGGAGGCTACCGGCAAATTCTTCGAAATCGACGGAATGACCTGGCATACCATCAGGGACGGCAAGATCGTCGAATCGATCGGCCACGAAGATACCCTCGGCCTGATGCTCCAACTAGGCGTATTGCCGTCCGACGCGCCGGTCGTCGCACCCGATTTTGAGCACAACAACAAACTGGCCTCGCGTTATTTCGACGAAATCATGAGCCAGGGCAAGCTCGATGTGGTAGAGGAAATCCTCGATCCCGAGTTTGCCTTCATCATTCCCACCCAGCCGGAGCCCATCGCAGGTTATCCCGCATTCAAAGGATTCGTGTCATACCTGCGCAATGCATTTCCCGACATCAAGTTCAACGTCATGCGCCAGACTGCGGAGGGGAATAAAGTGGCTACCCGCTGGAATATCGAAGGTACCCACCTGGGTGAGTTCCTCGGGGCAGCACCCACCGGAAATCATATCAAGGATTACGGTATCGACATTTTTACTTTCAAGAACGGCAAAATCTCGTCGGTGCACGTGAATGAGAACGACTTCGGTCTCATGCAGCAGCTCGGCGCAATCCCTTCCTAAATCATCATGGCACAGTCAGAAGCAAATAAAGCAATCGTTCGCCGCTACTGGTTCGAACTCTGGAATGACAAGAATGGCAGCGTGCTCGACGAGATCGCGGTGGAGGATGTGAAATTCCATTTTCCGCCCGGACAGGCGCACCAGCCGCCTACCTTGCGCAAATGGTTCGAAACGGCCCTCATCGCATTCCCGGATGTGCATTTTACCCTGCACGACGAGCTGGCTGACGGCGATAAAGTGGTGAGCCGCTGGTCGTACGAGGCGACCAACACCGGCCAGTTCCTCGGCCGCGACACTACCGGTCTGAAGGTATACGATCAGGGTATCGACATTTTCAGGATCGACAACGGCAAGATCGTCGAAATGTGGGTGGCGCAGGACAGCCTCGGATTATTACAACAACTAAAAGTGCTCTGAGTCTTACCCGAAGACGCAGCAAAATTCCTGATCGCCGGGCTGCACCCACGCAGGAGGTCGAAACGGAAAGTATTTTTTTAACCCTTAAAACAACAAAATCATGTCACTGACAGCAGAACAGAACAATGCGGTTTGCATTGAATTTTTTGAGGCGGCCTGGAACACAGGCGTCGTTCGGGAGGACCTCCTGAGTGCCGATGCGATCGACCATTCGCAGGTAGGCGGCAAGACCGTTTCAGAGCCTGGTTCGGCCAGTTTTAAAGGAATCATCGGCATGTTCCGCGGTGCTATGCCGGATGTGCAGCTCACTATCGAAGACCAGATCTTCGTGAAGGATAAAGTAGTGCACCGCTGGCGGCTCAACGGCACCGACACGGGAGGTGTGATGGGTATGCCTCCTTCGGGAAAACCCATTACCATGACCGGCACGACCACCGTTCGCATGAACGATGAAGGCAAGATCGCCGAGCGCTGGGCCAATGTGGACGAACTCGGCCTGCTGCAGCAGCTGGGCGTCGTACCGCCTCCTCCCGGCCATTAAGCCACCCGAATCCTCCTCTTGACCATTCTCTTCCCAACTGATTTCCCTGAAACCTGAATTGTTATGTCAAAAAAGATACTCGCCGTATTGTCGGAATACGGTTACTGGGGCATTGAGCTTGTAGGGCCGCTTGAAAAGCTGGAAGAAGCCGGCTATACTGTCGAATTTGTGACACCGAAGGGCAAGAAGGCCGAAGCATTGCCGCCCAGCTACGACACGACTTACGTAGACCCTCCCCTGGGCGTGTGCGTGACCACGCCGCTCGCAGCGGAAAAAGTGAAGGCATTTGAAGCTACCAATCGCCTCGAAAACCGCCGCAACCTCTCGGAACTCATCCCGGAAAGGCCGTATTTCTCTACACCCGACTTTCTGAGGGCATTCGAGCAGTACTACGCCGATTTGAAAATCGCGCAGGAGCAGCTCACGTCGGAATATGCCGCCGTGTTCCTGGTAGGCGGCAGCGGCCCGATCATCGACCTGGTGAACAACCAGCGCGTGCACGATCTCGTGCTGGGCTTCTATAACCGCAATATGCCGGTAGCCGGCATCTGCTATGGCGTAGCGCCCCTGGTATTCGCCCGCGATTTCAACGAACGCAAATCCATTATCCGCGGCAAGCACGTAACGGGCCATTGCATCGAGTACGATTACCACGACGGCACCGGCTTCCTGCACACCGACCTGAACATGGGACCGCCGCCTTATGTACTGGAATACATCCTTTCCGATGCTGTGGGCCCGGAAGGCCAGTACCACGGCAATTTCGGTAAAGAAACGTCGGTAATTGTCGACTATCCCTTCATTACGGCGCGGTCGCTGCAATGCTCATTCGAGTTCGGAGAGCAATTCGTGAACGTCCTCGACAAAGGTGTCAAGCGTTATGGCTGGTAAAACCGGAAATCAGAAGATCATCGAGCAGTTCCTGGCAGATGGCATGAACTATATGTTCGGTAACCCGGGTACGGTGGAGCAGGGCTTCCTGGACGCCGTGGCCGAGTACCCCGACATGAAATACGTGCTCACCCTGCAGGAAACGATCGCCGTGATGATGGCCGACGGCTATGCCCGTTCCACGCAGAAGCCTACGCTCGTGCAGCTGCACAGCTCACCGGGGATCGGCAATGCAGTGGGCGCCGTGTACCAGGCCAAACGAGGCCACGCACCGCTGGTGATCATTGGTTCCGATGCCGGTGTGCAGTATATGAATATGGATGCACAAATGGCGAATGACCTGGTAGGCATGATGGCCCCGGTGACGAAGTATTCGACCATGGCCACCTCTTCGAAATCCCTTTTGCGCACCTTGCGCAGGGCGGTCAAGATCGCAGCCACGCCGCCCATGGGGCCCGTGTATGTGTGCCTGCCCATGGATGTGCTCGACGAACTGAACGATGAGCCCGTTTTCCCGACCAGCATTCCGTCCACCAGGGTATCGCCGTCGGCGGAGCTGATCCGCCAATCGGCTGAATGGCTCCTGGCTGCGGAAAAGCCCATGATCTTCGCCGGCGACGGCGTGGCGTATTCCCAGGCCCACGACGAGCTGACCCGGGTTGCCGAGCTGCTGGGGGCGGAGGTTTACGGGGTCGAATTCGGGGATGTGCTCATGGATAATATGCATCCGCTCTACCAGGGTACTACCGGCCATATGTTCGGCTCGTACAGCAAGCCCATCACAAGCCGCGGGGATGCGAACCTGGTGGTAGGGACCTATATGGTACCGGAAGTTTTTCCGGACCTGGACGACATTTACGCACCAGGCGCGAAAGTGATCCATTACGATCTGAATGCTTACGAAATTGCCAAAAACCACCGGGTGGATCTGGGCGTAGTGAGCGACCCGAAGCTGTCGCTGGCCGAACTGGCGGAGACCATCGAAGCCCTCCGGACTCCCGGACAGGCGGCTGCTGCGCAGGCACGTATAGATGCTATCGGTAGCGCCAAAAAGGCCAGGCTCGATCAAGAGAAACAGCTCGACGAAGCAGCTGCCGGTAAGCTGCCTTTGCGAATGGCGCAGTTTTCCAGCGTGCTTTCCGAAAGGCTGAATATCGATAACACCATCATATTTGACGAGGCATTGACGAGCTCGCCGGCAGTGAGCCGTTACATTCCTCCCAAACTCGCCGGAAACTATTTCGTAACCCGTGGGGGATCGCTGGGAATCGGCTTCCCCGGGGCAATAGGGGCTAAAATGGCCAATCCGGGCAAAACCGTGATAGGCTTTTCAGGCGACGGCGGCTCCATGTACACGATCCAGACCCTGTGGTCGGCGGTGCGGCATAATACCGGGGCCAAATTCGTGGTCTGCAACAATGGCTCTTACAAATTGTTGCAGCTCAATATCGACCAATACTGGAAGGAACGCGAAATCGGCAAGCACGACTACCCGCTGCCGTTCGACCTTTCTTACCCCGCTATCCGGTTCGATTTACTGGCCCAATCCATGGGCGTAGCGGCAGTGAGGGTGGAAAAAGAAGAAGAAATCGGTCCGGCGATCGAACGCATGCTGGCCGACGACAAACCTTTCCTGATCGACCTGGTGCTGGAAGGCGACCATCGTTCGGAATGGGTCAAAATCAATTGTTCACATTAGTATACCCTTCCAATGGCGGAAAATCTGTCATATGACTTTATCATCGTGGGCGCCGGAGCGTCGGGAAGCGTGCTGGCCAATCGCCTCAGCGCCGACCCAGGCTCCAAAGTACTGCTCATCGAAGCAGGCAGCCACGATGTGAACCCCGCGATCAAAGACCCTGCCGGGTTTGTAAGCCTGTGGGGCTCCGATCTGGACTGGAAACTCGAAACCACACGTCAGGAAAGCCTGGGCGGACGCCAGATCGTCATCAACCAGGGCAAAGTGCTGGGAGGCAGCACTTCCCTCAATGCGATGATGTATGTGCGCGGCAACCCGGGCAATTTTGACGAATGGGAAGCCAAAGGCGCAACCGGCTGGGGTTACCGGGATGTGCTGCCCTATTTTAAAAAGTCGGAGAATTTCGAAGACGGAGATTCAGAATACCACCAGACAGGCGGTGAACTGAACATCCGGCCCTGCCCCGACGAGGTAATGCGCTCCGAACATTTCCTGCAAGGTGCCACCGAACTCGGTTACGACGGTCCGCATTGGGATTACAATGGCGGGCGCCAGCAGAACGGCGCAGGCTTGCTGCAATTCCACATCGACCATTCCGACCGCCGCGACAGCGGGGCAACGGCATTCCTGGACCCGGTAAGGGGGCGCGAAAACCTGACGATCATTACCGAAGCGCAGGTTACCCGCATTCTCGTGGAGAACGGTAAAGCAACCGGCGTAGCATACCGCTACCAGGGCGAAAGCGTGGAAGTATCGGCGGTCAAAGAAGTGATCATTTCCGCCGGTGCACTAGCCTCGCCCAAGCTGCTGCTGCTATCGGGCATCGGTCCGAAAGCCGAGCTGGAAGCGGTGGGCATTGAAGTGGTTGCCGATGTGCCGGGAGTAGGTAAAAATTTGCAGGACCATTTGCAGTTGCCGATGATCTTTCGCTCTAAAATCCCGATGCCGAAGACCACTTTGCTGACAGGCAATGCATTGTTTGTCAGTACCAAAGGCAGTGACGAACTGGTGGATTTGCAGATCAATTTTACCCCGAGCCTGCCTGCGCCCCTCGCGCCGGTGTTGCCCGACCTGGGCGGTCCGGTGTGCATATTCCTGCCTATTCTGGTCCAGCCTGAAAGCAGGGGGGAAGTAAAGCTCCGGTCGGGAAATCCGCTCGATCCGCCGCTGGTGAATCCCAATTACCTGCGCGAAAAAGCGGATATCCAGGTGCTGGCGGATGCCGTGGCACTCGTTCGGAAGCTGGCCAATACAGCCAAGTTCCTGGAATTGAACGGGGGCGAAATGGTACCCGGCGAAAGTGCCGATCTGCTGACATTCATCAAAACACAGAGCACTACTATCTGGCACCCGGCGGGCACCTGCCGGATGGGACAGGACGAGTTTGCCGTGACAGACCCCCGCCTCCGCGTGCGCGGTGTGGCCAATCTGCGGGTAGCCGACGCGTCGGTGATGCCTACGGTGACGAGCGGCAATACGGTGGCGGCCTGCTTCATGATCGGTGAAAAAGCGGCCGATATGATCCTGGAAGACCATCGCTAACGGGCCTTTCCAGGCATTGAAATACAAATCTTAACCTTAACCATATGACTATGTTGACGCAGGAAGCAATCGCTGACTTGGCGAAAGATTGGTACCGGAAACTGGATGTGCACGTGCCGATGGTGGAAGTGCTCCCGCTGCTCACGGACGCAGAGCTGGAAATGGTGTTCCCCGAAGCGACCATCTACGGATATGCCGGTTTTGAAGGCTGGTTCCAGCGCGTGATCCGCATTTTCTTCGATGAGGTACACACGGTCAAAAGCGTGGAGTCCGACATTCAGGGCGACAAGGCTACCGTGAAAGTGGTAGTGCAATGGGAGGCGAGCATGTGGAATGCCCCCGAGCCGTTCAGCAAGCGCATCAAATGCGACGCATTCCAGACCTGGGAAGTGAAGCGCAACGACGCCGGTAAGGTGATCATCACCAAATACATTGTCGACGGCCTCGAATACCACGAAGGTTCGGCTACCCTCTAAGCCATTCTATCCATTTCAAAAACCGCATTTCGATGAAAAACGTACCCGATACCCAACTCGGCCGGATGTACAGGGAGCACATCCAGTACATTCTTGACAAGAACATTGATGCATTGCTGGACCAGTATACCGACGATGCGACGCTGATCAGCAGCTTTTCCAAATCGCCGGTGGTGTACAAGGGGCGCGAGCAGGTGAACGAGCATATGCAGGGCATCCTGGGTATCGACGGCCTCGAAACCGAGATCGTCTTCTGGGCCGAGACCCGGAATCCGGACACGCTCATGATCACCGAGCAGATAACCATGACCGTGGGCGGTGAGAAGAGCGAAATGCGCTTTGCCGATAGCTGGGTGCTGAAAGACGGTAAGATCGCCATTCATTTTGCCGGAATGGTCCAACATCCGGACGGTTCCCTGGCCTAACTCATTCGATAACTCCATAACCCTGTTACCATGAAACTTGCAGGAAAGAAGATCGGGGTGCTCTTTGAAGCCGACTACTTCGAAAACGAGATCTTTTATTACAAATTTCGCTTTCCCGAGGAAGGCGCCGACCTCCATTTCCTGACCAGGCTCTGGGGACAGGAAAAACTGACTTTCCACGGACATGAATACCGCGCGCCAATGGATTGCTGGGAGACATTCGATGGAATGAGCGACGAAGAGCTGCGGAGTTACGACGCCATTATCGTGCCTTCCGGAATGGTTTCCGACCGGCTGCGCTACACCGAAGACGTGGAGAAAATACCACCTGCGACGGCATTTCTGAAACGCGCTTTTGCGGAGCCGGGCATTCTCAAAGGTATTATTTGTCACGGCCTTTGGCTGACCGCACCGGCTACCGAGCTGGTCCGCGGCCGCCGGCTCGTGTGCCACAACAACCTGATCGGCGACGCGAAGGCTTACGGCGCCATTTACGTCAACGAGGATGTAGTGGTGGACGGCGACCTGATCACCGGGCGCTCGGGCGGGCATGCACATCTTTTTGCCAGGAAAATCATAGAGACACTCTCATCTACATAAACGCAATGCTATGAACGCGACATTCTTTCACTTGGCGCTGACCGTCAAGAACCTGGCAAAATTCGAATCTTTCTATGCTAAACATTTCGGTTTCCAGCGCGCCAGGACGATCAGTCTGGGCGACGATGCGGAACTGGTGTTCCTGAAAAACGGGGAGAATTTCTATTTCGAAATATTCCCGCCCGAAGAGGAGCGCCCTTGCCCGATGTCGGAAGCCGACGGCCCGCATTACCCCGGCTTGCGGCACATTGCATTCTCTGTCGACGACGTGGATGCCAAGATCGCGGACATGGGCGACGACGCGGTGATCACCCTCGGCCCGCTGCATTTCGACGACGTGATCGAGGGCTGGAAGACCGTGTGGCTCAAAGATCCCGAAGGCAACATCATCGAAATCACGCAGGGCTACAAAGACCAGGAAGCAGTGGCTTAGCACGCACATTCACTCATTCAGTCATTCACTCATTCAAAATTGTTGGCATGAACATCAACTTCACCTTTTCAGATACCATTGCGGGTTATATCACCGGGTATAACGCGCAGGAGCGGTGGTTTACGCTCGAAACCTCGGACAAGAGGCCTTTCAAAATCAACCTGATCGCCTCCACTTATGCGCGCAGCCTGCAGAACCTGACCGAAGGATGGCAGGATCCGGGCGACATTGCTACCTTCCTCGCCACAGAGGGGCAGTACGTGTTCGCTTACGGTACTTTTTATCCCAATGCAGGGGCGGACGAGCCTTCGTTTGAAGCGCAGCAGCTGATTTTCCCCGGCAAAGAGCCGAAGGTATACCGCCATGAAGAGCAAAACTGGTGGATCACGCAGATCAGCTCCATTGCTTCCAGCTATCTGAAATGGCAGTTCGATTATCCAAAAGAAGAAATCAACTACCGCAACTACCGCACCATGCTGCATTTGGGGGGCTCCAAAAAAGGCGACTATTTGCAGGAAACCGACACGATTTCCCGCATGGTGTACGGCTTTGCTTCGGCATACCTGCTCACCGGCAAAGATGAATTCCTGGAAGGTGCGGAACTGGGAACGGAATACCTGCGCGACCACATGCGCTTCTTCGACCAGGACGACGACCTCATTTACTGGTACCACGGCCTGAAAGTGGAAGGCCAGAAGGAAACCAAGCTCCTGACCTCCGAATTCGGCGACGACCTCGATGCATTGCCGATGTACGAGCAGATCTACGCATTGGCCGGCCCTACGCAGACCTACCGCATTACCGGCGATCCGCGCATCCGGTTCGATATTGATAAAACCATCGATCTGTTTGAGAAGTATTTCAAAGATCATAATGGCGAAGGCTATTTCTCGCACCTGCACCCGATCACGCTCGACGCACACGAGGAGTCGCTGGCGCACAACAAGGCCCGCAAAAACTGGAACTCGGTAGGAGACCATGCGCCCGCTTACCTGATCAACCTGTACCTGGCAACTGGCGAGAAAAAGCATGCAGATTTCCTGGAATATACATTTGATACCATCGAGAAATACTTCCCGGACTATGAAAACAGCCCGTTCGTGCAGGAGAAATTTTTCGAGGATTGGAGTAAAGACCAATCCTGGGGCTGGCAGCAGAACCGCGCGGTGGTAGGCCACAACCTGAAAATCGCCTGGAACCTGATGCGCCAGCAGTCGCTGACGCCGAAAGACAAATACCTGGATTTTGCCAAGAAAATCGCGGCATTAATGCCGGCAGCAGGTTCAGATCAGCAGCGCGGCGGCTGGTACGATGTGGTGGAACGCGCTTTGAAAACCGGCGACCGTCACCAGTTCGTATGGCACGATCGCAAGGCATGGTGGCAGCAGGAGCAGGCCATTCTGGCTTACCTGATCCTTTACGGTATTCTGGGCGATAAAGAATACGAAAAACAGGCGCGCGAGGCCGCAGCTTTCTACAATGCATTCTTCCTCGACAACGATGATGGCGGCGTGTATTTCAATGTGCTGGCTAATGGTATGCCTTACCTGCTCGGTACCGAGCGTTTTAAAGGCAGCCACTCGATGAGCGCCTACCACAGCACCGAGCTTTGCTACCTCTCCGCGGTGTACATTAACCTGCTCATTACTAAGCAGCCGACCTATTTCTATTTCAAACCTTTTCCGAATACATGGCCGGACAACATCCTGCGCGTATCGCCGGACATCCTTCCGCAGGGCAGCATTTATATCAGTGAGGTTTTCATTAATGATCAGCCTTACAACGACTTCGACGCACAGGGACTGACCGTGAAACTGCCGCAAACAGACGAGCGCGTCCGTGTGAAAGTACAGATCAGCCCCGTAGCCTAATCCCCATTCATAAAGCATTGTATCCATGAAAGTTACACTTACGGATCAGGAAGACATTACGGTTGTCGAGGTGGTGGGGGATATCGACAGCAAGACCGCCCCGGAGTTTGAACGCAGCGCCCGGCAAGCCACCGACCAGAACGAGAAGATCGCGATCGATCTCACGGCCGTGGAGTTTATGTCGAGCGCGGGCTTGCGTGTGCTGCTGATGGTGTACCGCAATATCAAAGCACAAAATGGCAAAGTGGTGCTGGCCGGCGTTTCGGAGGACATCCAGGACGTGATGTCGACCACCGGTTTTATCAACTTTTTCACGATCGTCGGCACCACCGGCGAGGCATTGTCCATCCTCAAACAGAGCTGACGCATGGCAACAGATATCCGCATAGACTATTACCCCACGCACGAGCAGCAGGGGATCAAGTTCAGGCGCGGGCACGTGCTGCCGTTCGGAGCGACGATGGTGCCCAACGGGATCAATTTCAGCATTTATTCCAGCGAAGCCATCGATTGCACCCTGGTACTGTTTGAAAGGGGCGAAGCGCAGCCTTTTGCCGAGATCCGGTTTCCGGAGGAGTTCCGAACAGGTAATGTGTACTCGATGATCGTTTTCGACCTCGACTACGAGCGCCTCGAATACGGTTACCGGATGGACGGGCCGTTCAAGCCCGAAGAAGGCCACCGTTTTGACAAGAGCATTATTCTCAGCGACCCTTATGCAAAGGCGATCGGCGGACGGGATACCTGGCTGGCAGAGCCCAACTGGGACAATATCTATCCCTACCGCTCGCGCCTTGTGTTCGAGGATTTCGACTGGGAGAACGACCACCCGCTGGAAACGCCCATCGAGGACCTGGTGATCTACGAAATGCACGTGCGGGGTTTTACCCAGCACCCTTCTTCGGAGGTCAAAAATCCAGGCACCTTCGCGGCGATACGCAGCAAGATCGCCTATCTCAAAGAGTTGGGGATCAATTGTGTGGAGCTCATGCCGATCTACGAGTTCGACGAATGGGAGAATAGCCGGGAAAACCCGGTGACCGGAGGGCTGATCGTCAATTTCTGGGGATACAGCACAGTCAACTTCTTTTCGCCGAAAGCGGGTTATGCCGCCACCGGAAAGTTTGGAATGCAGGTCGACGAGCTGAAAACGCTCGTGAAAGAGCTGCACCGGAATGGCATCGAGGTCATGCTCGACGTGGTTTTCAACCATACGGCCGAAGGCGACCACCGGGGCCACACCATTTCATTCCGCGGCATCGACAATAAGACCTATTACATGCTCACGCCGGAAGGTTACTATTTCAATTTCTCGGGAACGGGAAACACATTGAACTGTAACAACCCCGTAGTGCGAAACATGGTGCTCGATTGCCTCCGTTACTGGGCGGCCGACTACCATATCGATGGCTTCCGTTTCGACCTGGCCGCCATTCTCGGCCGCGACCAGAACGGCGCGCCGCTCAGCAACCCGCCATTGCTCGAATCGCTTGCCTATGATCCGATACTGGCCAAATGCAAGCTGGTGGCCGAAGCATGGGATGCGGGCGGGCTCTATCAGGTAGGTTCGTTCCCCGCTTACGGACGCTGGGCCGAATGGAACGGAAAGTACCGGGATTCCGTGCGTAAATTCCTCAAAGGCGACGAAGGCCTGATTGGAGAAATAGCGCAATGCATCCAGGGCTGGCCCGACCTCTACTACTACCGTGGCCCTACCGCGAGCATCAACTTCATTGCTTGTCACGACGGTTTCACCCTTTATGACCTTTTTGCCTACAACGAAAAGCATAACGAAGCCAATGGAGAGCATAACAATGATGGTGGCAATGACAACCACTCCTGGAACTGCGGCGTGGAAGGAGAAACCGATGATGCACATGTGAACCAGCTGCGCCACAAGCAGATCAAAAACGCGCTGTCGATCCTGATGGTAAGCCAGGGCGTACCGATGATCCTGTCGGGCGATGAAATGGGCGTGACCAAATTCGGGAATAACAATACCTACTGCCACGACAACGAACTGAATTGGGTGGACTGGAACCTGCTCGACAAGAATGCGGATATTTACCATTTTGCCCGGCATATCACCCGGTTCCGGCGGGCGCACCCGGTGCTCCGCAGCCGCACCCACTTCCAGCACCGCGACTACGCGGGAAGCGGTTACCCCGACATCAGTTTCCACGGTACCCAAGCCTGGCACGCCGACTTCTCAGCTTCCAGCCGCTGCCTGGCCGTCATGCTCGACGGGGCACACGCCAAAAGCGGTACCATCCAGGACGACACCATTTACATCGCGATGAATTCGTACTGGGACGCGCTGTACTACGAGCTCCCGCAATTACCCAACGGACGCAGCTGGCACCTGGCCGTGAATACCGATATGCCTTCCGGGGAAGACATTTACCCTGTGGGCCTCGAACCGAAGCTGGAAGAGCAGGGACGGTTTCTCGTAGGAGGTCGGTCGACGGTGATATTGGTGGGGAAATGATGGAGGAAAGGGCGGAAAAGTACGATTACTAATCATATTCAAATCCAAAAATTAATACAATCATGGCATTTCAAATAGAATCAGTTGTAGAAGACAAAGCGGCCCGGTTGACCTTGCACGGTGAGCTGGATTCCCTCTCGGCGCGGGTGTTTCAGACGGAGGTGGAAAAAATTGCCAATCAGGACATTGAGGCCCTGGTGCTTGATCTCGAAGATCTTAATTTTATGTCGTCTGCCGGGCTGCGTGTATTGATCTACTCCAAACAGAAGATCGGGCCGAAGCTCGCTATTTACATTGTCAAACCACAGGAACTGATCGTTGATACGCTGGAAAAAACCGGTTTGCAGCACAGCGTGACTATCGTGGACCAATATCCCGCCTGACCCGCAACATGATGGAAACGAAAAGTTTTCCCGGCGTTGTCGATTCCCTGGACCCGCTCCGGGATTACATCGGTGAGCTCGCCGCCAGGGCGGGTTTGTCGAAAAAGAAGACTTACAGCCTCATTCTGGCCGCCGACGAAATCGCGACGAACATTATCCTGTACGGCTACGAGCGTGCGGGACTGACGGGCGATTTCTCGGTGCTCAGCGAGGTCACGGATAGCGCGCTCACAATCATCCTGGAAGACATCGCGGAGGCATTCGACCCGCTTGCACGCGAGCTCCCCAGCGAGGAGGACCTGGCCCGCTCCCTGGACGAAAGGGAGATCGGTGGGCTGGGTATTTTCCTGACCGTGAACGGGGTAGACGAGTTCTCGTGGGAATATGCCGATGGAAGGAACCGAAACAAGTTTGTGATGAAAATAGAGGGCTCCTGAAAACATGGCTGAAAAGTTTACGCAATCCAATCCATTTCCCGGTTTAAGAAGTTACGAGTATGAGGACCACCGGCTGTTCTTCGGCAGGGAGGCACACATTCAGGCCGTCAGGACGAAGCTGCTCGACGGCCGGTTCCTGGCGCTGATCGGCTCGTCGGGCAGCGGTAAATCCTCGCTCATCAAAGCCGGGCTCATTCCTTCCCTGGAAGAACAGCCGGGCGGGAAGGATTGGAAAGTGATTGTTTTCAGGCCAGGCGGCAACCCGGTACGCCACTTCGCGGCTGCACTATGGTCGGTGGTGAAAACAGCGCATCCCGACCTGGAAAGCGTTGATGTTGCACAGCTCGAAGCCGCATTTTCATCCAACCCGGCATCGGCTTTCGAACTGCTGGGTACGATTAGCGACAGTAAAATCCTGCTCGTGATCGACCAGTTCGAGGAGCTCTTTCGCTACGAGCTGGCCGAAGGCTCGATGGGCAAGCAGCGTACGGAAGCGTTTGTGCACCTGCTGCTGGCGCTCGTCCGGCAGCGCGACGTGCCCGTACATGCGGTGATCACCATGCGGTCGGATTACCTCGACCATTGCACCGAATTCAATGGCCTCACCGAGGTCATCAACAAAGGGTATTACCTGCTTCCCAAAATGAACCCGGAGGAGATACGGCAGGTGATTGCCGGGCCGGTGGAAGCATTTGGCGCGACTATCGAGCCTGCATTGGTAACGAACCTGCTCGATGAGCTGGCGATCAATCCCGACTTTTTACCCATCCTGCAACATGCGCTCATGCGCACCTGGGACCGGTGGAAATCCACCAAACCGTTCAATGCGCCGATCAGCCGCACCGAATACGAGGCGATCGGTACCATGGAACAGTCCATCACCCAGCACGCCGAAGAAATATACACACAACGGCTCGACGAAAAACGCCGCAATGCAGCCGTAAAGCTATTCAAGTCGCTGGTGGTGCTGGGCCCCAGCGACACTTCCTCATTGCACCCGACCGTGCTTCGGGAAATTATCCAGATCACCGGCATTCCCGACTATCTGCTGATCGACGTCGTGCAGGTATTTCGCGAAAACGGGGTATCGTTTCTTACCCCTAAACCGGGCGTTAAGATCGATCACGACGCGATCATCGATGTGTCGGTAGAAAAAGTGCTGACATTTTGGGAGCGGTGCCGCAAATGGATCGAAGAAGAACTGGAATCGGCCAAACTGTACCGCCAGCTGAGTTATTCCGCTTTGCTGTACCAGGAGGGCCGCACCGGATTGTGGGTTAATCCCGAACTGCAAATGGGTTTGAAATGGCTCAAAGAAAGCGAGCCGACACTCGAATGGGCGCAGCGCTACGATCCCTATTTCGAGCGGGCCATCAATTTCCTGGATTACAGTAAGAAACAATATGAGCTGGAAGTAAGGCAGAAGGAAGAGCGCCAGAAACGCGAACTCCGCAAAGCCCGGATCTTCGCTTCGGTACTGGGTATAAGCTCCCTGGTGTCGTTATTGTTCCTGATTATCGCCCTGGTGTTGCGTACGCAGGCCCAGCAGAGCGAGGAGGTTGCATTGGAAAAGGAGGCCCTCGCATTGGCAGAAGGAAAGCGTGCCCAAGAGCAGAGCCGGGAAGCCATTTCCCAAAAGAAAATCGCGGAGCAGCAGGGCACATTCGCCGAGCTGCAGCGCAACCTCACCGAAGAGCAGAAGGCCATCGCCGTGCGTGAGCAGGAGAAGGCCGTTCGGGAAAGTGAAGCTGCAAAAGCCGCGCGTAGCGTTGCGGAAGAGCAGCGCGCACAGGCCGATAATGCCCGTCGCGAAGCGCAACAGCTTCAAAAAGAAGCCGAGCGCCAGAAAGAGAATGCATTGGTAGCCCAGCGGGAATCCGAGCGTCAGAAGGTACTCGCCCAACGTTCGCAAAAAGAGGCGGAGACCTCCCGCAACGACGCATTGCGCCAGCGCTCGAAAGCGGTGGCGCGGTTCATCGCGATTCAATCTTTCCAAATGCCGCAGGGGGAGGAGTTGGCGGCATTATTGGCATTGAAAGCCTATGAATTCAATGTGAAAAACGGCGGGGAGCGCGAGAACCCCGATATTTTCAACGCGCTGTCCAGGGCCGCAGGCGCCAAGGCGACTTTGCAGGCTCACAACGATATTGTGCGCATCGTGGCAGAGCAGCGCGGCACGCCGCTGTTTGCCAGTGCGGGCGACGACGGCGCTATCAACATCTGGAATTACCTGGTACCCTCCACCAGGCCCATTGCATTCCGCAACCCGCGACAGACATTCAAAAGCATCCGCTCGCTGGCATTCACTGCGGACGGAAAGGCTCTTTTTACAGGTTCGTCCAATGGCCAGATCGTCCGCTGGGATGCCTTTTCGGCAGGCGCATTACCGACCCGCACATTGACGGCGCACGAGGGCGTAGTCCTGTTCATGGGCGTGTACGGCGCTGGCAGCCAATCCCGGCTGGTATCTGCCGGCTCGTCCGGCCAGGTGCGCTGGTGGGATATTGCCGACCGTCGGTTGGAGGTGATCAAAAACATTCATACAGGTAAGGAAATATCCTGCGTGGAGGCGATACCCGGGACGCCATTCTTGCTGCTGGGAACCATTTCTGGGGCTGTTTTCAGGATAAATACCGATGAGCCGGATGCGGCACCCGCCGAGTTCCAGTTGGGTAACCTGCGCGGCAAGCTCATATCCCTTGCCGCTACGCCCAACGGCAAGCACCTGTATTTCGGCACGAGCGACGGGATGCTCTACGACGAGGCCCTGGTGAACAACGAGCCGGTACGTACGACATTGAAAGGCCGCCAGGCCACACACACTTCCGGCATTACCCGCATTGCGTTCTCGCCCGACGGCAGCCGCATGGCTACTGCCTGCTACGACTGGAAGATCCGGCTCTGGAGTACGGGCGAAGATCTTTCCAAACAGCAACCCGTGGTGCTGAGCGATTTTGACTACTGGGTCATGGACGTGCGCTTCACGCGGGACGGTAACAAGCTGCTCGCGGCAGGAGCGGACAAAACGGTGCGGATCTGGGACATCAATTCGGCCGATTTGTATGCCGAGGTTTCCAAAAAAATTTCAAGGGAGCTGACCGAGGAAGAATGGGACCAATACATCGGAAAGGATATTCCTTACGAAAAGCTCTCCCGAACGATCAGATAGTATGAAAAAGTCGCTGCTACTCTTTTTTATGGCACTTTTCGCCGGCCTGGGCCACGCGCAGGCACAATGCGACGCTTCGGTGGTGATTCCCGAGGCGGACAGGAAATATCGTACGGGTAATTTTGACGAGGTTTTTCAGTTGGTCAAACCCTGCATCAAAACCCGTTTCTCACCCGATGAACAGGTGCAGGGCTACAAGCTCATCGCCCTGTCGTACCTCGCGCTGGATTCGTTGCCGCAAGCTGCGCTGGCGGTGCGGAGCCTGCTGACTGTGAACCAGAACTTTATGCCGGAATTTTCGGCATTGCCTCAGTTTAAAGAACTCGTGGCCCAGCAGAAGGACCTGATGGACCGCATTATACAGATCACTTCCGTTTCCAAAAAGGCCGAAAACCTCTTGCAGGTGCCGGCAACCGTTACGGTGCTCACCGAAGCCGATTTTATCAAACGCGGCTACAAAGACCTTACCCAGATGCTGAACGACATTCCGGGTTTCGACGTGATCAGGGGTAATGGGCCTTCCTATGTTACATTTTACCAGCGCGGCTACCGCTCAACGTCCAACGACCGGACGATTCTGCTCGTGGACGGGGTGGAAGAAAACGACCTCAATTCCGATAATATCCCCATTTCGCGTCAGTATGCCCTTTCGGACATCGAGCGCGTGGAGGTCATCTATGGCCCGGCGTCCACAATGTACGGGGCGAATGCGTTTATGGGGGTGATCAACGTCATTACAAAGCGCCATTTGGAAAAGGAAATGCCCGAGGGGGAAAAGGTAAATGTTTCGGGGGCCGGCCAGCTGCGGTATGGCTCGCTGAACAGCAGGATCTTCGACGGGACCGTCACTGTGCGCAACAAAGACCTTGCCGTATCGGTCACGGGGCGGTATTTCGCTTCCAGCGAACTGGATTATTCCAAATACCCCGAATGGGACTTCTCGGCCCGCACCGCGGCCGATTATGCGTCGCAGCAACGCCTGACAGGCTCCGCGGCCCAGCAGTATATGACCGCCAACAAGCTCGCGACGCTTTTTCCCAACAGCAACCTCTACCAGGTCGGGTACGATGCCGCGGGAGCAGCCAATGCGCTCCAACTCACCGATGCGGGCAAAGCCCAAGCGGCCGAGCTGGATAATGCTTATCTGTTTCAGGCCCGGGTGAATGGTAATCCGGTGGAGTTCAACGACGACTCGCGGAACATGTACCTGCGCGCGAAAATCGAGTTCAAGGATTTCATGATCTCGCTCATGACCTGGAAGACGGACGAGGGCGCCACGCCCTGGTATACCAACCGATCGCGCATTGTGACCAAAGACCTTTCGCGCTGGATTGCCAGCAACAAGGCATTTTCCCTTACTTATAACAAATACCTGTCTGAACGCGTCCAGATCCTGAATTTGACTTCATACCGCCTGCACGAGCTCAATGGCGCCACCGTGCTGCCTACCTACCGGGGCTATTTCAATGGCAGCTACGGTATCATCGACCTGCTGAATGACCGCAAGCCGACCTATTCGACGCCTTACTGGTACCGGGTTTCCAACCAGTTGCGGAACGAGTTCAGGGTCCTGTGGACGCCTTCGCCGAAGCTGGATATCAACAGCGGCGTCGAAATGCGGAACAGTATCATCCAGGCCAACTACATCACGGCCACGGCATTGGGTGCCGATGAAACCGGCCGGCCCGATTCCACACTGGCGGGCGGCGATAACTTCCGGGTGTTCGACCTCGGGGTATTTACCCAGGGTACCTACAATTTCACCGAAAAACTGCGTATGGTGCTGGCTTCGCGACTGGATTACAACCAGATACGGACCAATGGCGGGTACGGATTTGTTTTCAACCCGCGCGTGAGCGTCATCTATTCGCCGGGCAGGTTTGTTTTCAAGGGGATTTATGCCGAGGCATTCAAGGACGCATCGTACCTGCAAAAATACGCAACGAGCCGCGAGCGCCTGCTGAACAACCCGACATTGCAGCCCGAACGGGTGAAAAACCTGGAAGGCAGCGCCCATGTGCGTTTCTCGAAGGCATTGTCGCTCAGCATAGCGGGCTACGTTGCCAATTACAGCAATGCGGTCGGCCTGGCTGCCGCCACAACGCCCGCAGGTGTGGCCACCACACAGTTCCAGGCATTGGGCAAGCAGCGTATCATCGGCGCACAGTCCGAGGTACGATATGATGTGAAGAAGCTCAATGTTTGGGGCAATTTCACCTACGCCAACCCCCGTGACCTCAGTAAGGAACAGGGTCGGAAAATACCTGTGAGCGACATAGCCCCGTGGTCGGCGAACCTGGGCGTGGTGTACGAGCCTGTAAAGAACCTGGTCATCAGCGCCACCAACAACTACATCAGTGCGCGCAAAACGGGCGCAGGTACGTCCGGCAGCAACAATCCGGGAACCCGCTTCGCACCGATCTATCTCCTGGGCTCAACGATTACTTATCAAAACATACTCAACAGGTTCAGTTTGCAATTCCAGGTGTCCAACATCCTGAACAGGGAGTATTTCGTACCGGGTATCCGCGCAGCCGAGGGTGTCACCTCCGCATCGCGCTACCCGCAGGAAAGACGGACTTTCAACATTGGTTTACTCATCGATACAAACAGGAAATAGCCATGATGCCGGAATTGAAATCAGCGCCCTACAACCCTCCCTTACTTATGGAAACGCGCCTCGAAATTAAGAATTCAGCATTTGTACTTACACGGCTCGATCATCCCGAGCGGCTCGATGAAATGGGTGCGCTGCGGATCGCGGCTTGGAAAGACGAACAGGGGATAAGCAAGGAATTTTTTTCGCGTACGGCCTGGCTGGACGGCGACGACCTGATCGCCCACCACTGGATCATTACCCATGAGGATGAGATCGTAGCCGCTGCCCGCATGACATTTCACAAGGAATACAGCTCCGTACCGCATTCCGACCTCTACGACGAGGCATTGCTCGCGAAATACGGCGGCGGCCCGTTTGCCTCGCTGAACCGACTGGTGGTCGCCCCCGGATTCCGCGGAAACGGCTTTTCGACGATCCTGGACGAAGCGCGGATACAGTATGCCGGAGAGCATGGCATCCGTATGATCATCGCACAGCCGGTGGCCTCGCGTATCAAGCCCCTGGAAGACCTTGGGTTTGTGTACCTGGGCAAAATCCGCTCCCTCTACCAGATGCCCGATCGCCAGATTTACTTCATGATCAAACGTTTACCCTGATCCCTTTTGATACAAACCGCCGACATATCGCGCCTCCTGAATGTCAGGGATGATGAAAAGCAACTGGTGAAGCTGCTGATGCTTTTCTCGTTCTTTATGGGCGGGGCTATTGCATTGTTCTACACTGTAGTAGCATCGTCTTTCCTGACCAGTTTCGAGCGCACCGCACTGCCCGAGGTGTATGTAGTGGGAGGGGTATTCGTGTATTTGCTCGGGATCGGGTTAAGCTGGCTGCAAAAACGGCTGCGCTTCGACAAGCTGGGTGAAATGGCGCTGGCTTTGCTGACAGCCTCCATCGTTCTGATGCTGGTTTGCTATCAATTCACGGGAAGCAAATGGGTATTCTATGTACTCTTTATCTGGAACCGCGTATTTGTGCTGGTCAACGGGCTCACTTTCTGGGCTGTGGTGGTGAAGGTGTTCAGTTTTCAGCAGTCCAAAAGACTATCGTCGCTGATCAATACCGGGGATGTTTTTGCGTCGGTGGCCATGTACCTGGCCGTGCCTGCGCTGGTGAAGGTCGTCCCGACGGATTATCTGCTGGTCATTTCCGTGGCTTTTCTGGCCGTTTGCAGCGTGCTGCTCCGTAAAATCCATCGCGATTATGTAACACCGGCGCACCTGACGGACCGGAGAGTCCGCGAGGAAAAGTCGGCAGATGCACCGGTGAACCCGGCCTACTACCGCAGCATTTTTCTGCTGGCATTGCTGCCGGTATTCGGCCTATTTTTTGTGGATTACCTGTTTTTTACCGAATCGAGGGCTGTTTTTCCCAACAAAGAAGCGCTGGCTAGCTTCCTGGGAGTGTTTTTCGGTGTTTCTGCTATCCTTGAATTTTTTATCAAAACCTTTTTATACAACAAACTGATCGGCCGGTTCGGCTTGGCGATGGGCATTATGCTGCTGCCGGTTTTGCTGGTTTTCAGTCTTACCGTGTCGGTGATCTACGGACTGGCCTATGATACCGCGGGCATTTTCTTCGCCTGCATTGCTTTGTCGCGGTTCTTTATGAGCGCCGTACGCAAGGCGATCAGCGAACCGGCTTACCAGACCCTCTATCAGCCGATTACGGCCCGGCTCCGGCTGTTCATTCAGGGCAGGATCGAGGGGCGCGCCAAAGCGGTCGGCGGTTTTGCGGCAGGGGTCATGCTGTTTATCCTGGTGAATGTGGCCGGTATGGACGCGTTGCGGCTATCCATGCTGTTTTTGGTCGCAGCGCTGTGCTGGGCAGTGGTGGCTTTGCTCGGCCAGCGGCTTTACAAGAAAGTGGTGATGGAAAAGGTATTCCGTTTTGCAATTCCCGCGCAGGGCCGGCATACCTACGAGCCCGCGGCAGCACCCGCTGAGCTTCCGTTCAGGAAGATTACCGACCGTGTTTTTTCGAAGCACAACACGGAACGGATAGAAGCTGCGCTGGCATTGGGGAGGGCCGACCGCTTCCTGGCCTACAAATCCCTGATCCCCCTCCTGCAGGACCCGGACCCGGACGTTCGCCATGCGGCCATTTTTGTGGCCGGTGAAATGAAACGCCCGGAACTCTGGCCGTACCTGACCGAGCAAATGGAGCTCGACCGCTACTATGCCGTCGCATTTGATGCGCTGGTCAAATCGGGCACGCCGCTGTTGAAATACATCGAGAAATCGTTTCTGAGCAACAACGAAAACCGCTTCCGCCAGCTGCATTTGCTGAACCTGGCCGAGAAGATCGGCGGACCCGAAGCGATCCGGTTTTTCCGAAGGAACCTGGACAACCCGAGCCGCTTTGTGAAAGATAAAGTGGCCGTGTCGCTCCGCAACCTGCATTACCGCGCCAACTCTACTGAGCAATCGTTGCTATTCAACGAGCTCGACGACCATCTGGCGACATTTTCCTGGCTTCTGGCGGCCCATTCCGATCTGGGCAAGGCCTACGCGAGGGACTCGCAACTGATCATAAACCTGGAAAAGGAACAGCGCCGCATTATTCTCAAAGCATTTACGCTGCTGGAAGTGCTCTACGGTCCGCGCTTCCATGCCGTTACCCTGCTGGATGGCGACCAGGCCACCGATGCACGCGATTACCTGACCGAAATCTCGGATTTGCTGCTGCCGGAGGCCGTCAAAAGCAAAATATTGCCTTACCTGGACAGCGCGTCGTTTCATGAAATGCGGATGCGCTACGACGAACTGTTCCCGCAGGCGAGGCTGTCGGTGGAGGAGCGGTTGAAAGACATTGTCAACAAAGATTACACGCGCATTTCCCGCTGGACGAAGGCGGTGGCCATTAAAGAGCTCAAAGGTTATCCGGCCGAAAGCGTTACGGATATCCTGGTTTCGAATGCAGTGTCACGATCAACCGTGATTTCGGAGACGGCATTCTATGTGCTCCGTATTGTCAACCCGGCGCGTTTCCGCTCGCTGCTCGAAGTGATGACCCGGACAGACGACCAGTTTCACCTCCGCATTATGCAGCCGCTGGAATGGCTGGCGACAGAGAATGACCTGCTGATCTGCAAATTGCGCCGCCTGAGGGAAAGTCCGCCGCTGCACCATTTGCTTAATGGCGAATTGCAGAAAATCCTGCTCAATTCGGCCTATTTTAAAGAAGAAGCCAACGAGGTTATAGACCTCCGCAAGCATGTTAACCACAACAATATGTCTGTACTGGTCACTTACGGGAAGCTCCTGTTTTCCAAGGCGGGCATAGTGCAATCGGGCGAGATCCTGTCCGTGACCGAAATCCGGGATGCGGGTTCGGTCATGATTCCCAACGTGCTGGAAGATAGTGAGTTTTATATCGTCGAAAATTACCTCCTGCAAGACCTGAACGTAACGCGTCCCGCAGTGGCGCAAACCGCTTAACCGACAGCAAACGTGAAAAATTTGAACGTATACCGGCTACTATTTCTGACGATTACCGTGTGCCTGGCCGCGCTGCACGCCACTGGACAAGTAGCGCGTATGCCGGAAATGGGCAGGCCCATGTCCAGCTACTTTTCCTCTGCCGAATACCGCGCACACGACCAGAACTTCGCCGTGACGCAGGACGCATCGGGGGTGATGTACTTTGCGAACTTCGCCGGGGTGCTCGAATACGATGGGGTAAGCTGGCGCACCATACCCACGGACAATGTCGCACGCGTATCGGCGCTCGCCATCGATTCGCGCGGCCGTGTGCTGGTAGGAGCCAACGGCGAGTTCGGGTACCTGGCCGCGGACTCCACCGGCGCCCACCGTTTTCAAAGCCTCTCGGCGAATCTGAAACAACGGCCAACCGGCATTTTGCTGATTTCCCCGGTGAAGAATGGCGCCTGGTTTTTGACGGAGAATACCCATTTTTTCTGGGATGGAAAGGTCGTCAGGCCGGTTGCGCGTAATCTTTCGATCCAGTCCGCATTTGTTTTTCAGGATAAAATCGTTGCCTATTCTAAAACGCGGGGCATTGTAATGCTCCAAAATGGGCAACCGGTAGAGCTGGCTGCTGCGGACGATGTACCCGCCCTGCTGGACCTGGCGGGCGTGGTGCCGATAGATACGGACAACGCAATATTATTCACCAACGGGCAGGGTGCCTATGCACTGCACGGTAACACCATCCGCAACCTGGGAGGGAATGCACGATCGGTGCTTTCGGCCGGGAAAGTCAGCGCGGCAGGCCCGATGCAAAACGGCGACCTGCTCGTAGCATTGGGTAATGGAAACCTGGTGGTACTGAGCCCGGACGGTGATTTGCGCTACCCTGTCTCTATTCCTGAACTGCGCGAGGCACAGGTGAACGCGGTTTTTAGAGACCGCGACAGCAATATCTGGCTCGCATTGAACGACGGTATCGGCCACCTCGACATCCCTTCACCGGTTTCCGTGTTCGACCATGCGGATGGCCTCAAGGGAGCCCTCACTTTCATAGTCCGTTTCCAGGGCAAATTGTTTGCAGGTACGCTGTATGGTCTTTTTGAAATACAAAACAACCGTGCAGTCCGCGTCCCCGGATCGGACGGAGGATGCCTGGGAGCGACGGTCGCTGATGGGAGCCTGTATGTGGCTTCCAGCAAAGGGTTGTTTCAATGGTCGGGGAGCGGTGGGCTGACGCGGCTGAATGCCACTTTTTCGCTTGCTGTTACGGCGAGTGCCTCCGGGCAAATGTTGCTGGTAGGCTTGCAGGACGGCCTTGCGGTGCTGGAAAAGTCCGGAACAGGCTGGAATACGCGCCGCGTGAAAGGTATTGACATGCAAATCGTGGGGGCTACCGAATATCCTGCCGGCGTGTTCTGGCTCGAAACGCTTTCCAACGGTGTGCTCAGGTATGTGCCCGCCACCGGGGCGATCAAGGCCTATTCAGCTGCACAGGGCATTTCCAGCCCGCTTTATAACAAGTTTTCGGTTCACGACAACCGCCTGATCGTGTCCAACAAGGATGGGTTGTTTGAATACGACAATGACCGATTTAAGCGCGCCTCGTGGCTGCACGGGGACAAGACCTGGTTCGACCGAGTGCAAAGCGACGCGGCAGGTAACCTCTGGACTACGCGCGGGGATAGAAAGTCCGTTTCGTTTTTTCAAAAATCGGCGCAGGGTTACCGGCTGGTCGATAGGCCTTTCGCTCCCGTAGCCGAAGTGCCGTTCCAGGTTATTTTTCCGGATCAGGACGGGGTGGCATGGCTGGGCGGCGACCAGGGCCTCTACCGCCTCGACCTCACGCGCCGGTATGCCGACAGTACCCGCCACACGGTGCTGCTCAGGAATGTATCGGTTCAAAACAGGCCGCTCGCACCGGGCAGCGGGGTCGGGGGAGCGCGGGCTGCATTCGGTTACCGCGATAATACGGTGGCTTTCGAATATGCATTGCCCAGCTTTTTCGGCGGCCAGGAAACGGTGTACCAATACCTGCTCGAAAATTACGAAGCCGGCTGGTCGGACTGGGGCGCGCAGACGCGTAAGGAATACAGCGGCCTTCCATCGGGAAGGTACGTGTTTCATGTGAGGGCGCGGGATGTTTACGGTAATGTGTCCCAGGAGGCATCCTTCGCATTTTCCATTGCTACGCCGTGGTTCAGGCAGTGGTATATGGTAGCGCTGTACGCGATTGCGTTCGGGGTGATGATCTACTATGCCGTGCGCTGGCGGCTCAGGGCCGTCATCCGTGAGAAGGCCGATCTGGAAACACGCATTCAGGAGCGGACCGAGGAGGTAGTTTACCAGAAAGAAGAGTTGGAACAGCAATCGGAAGAACTGGCAGCTACCAACGATCAGCTGGAACGGATCGATGAATTTGTGAAGGCCATCAACAGTGAAGTGAACACAGAGAAACTGTTCCAGCTCGTCCTCGACAGGTTATGTCAGTTTCAGAATGTAGATGGTGCTTCGGCTTTGGTATACAGCAAAGCAGGGGACAATTACCAGTTCATTGCATTATCAGGCTCGGTGGCGAATGCCGATGTGGAAGACCTCCGGCTTTCGGCAAGCCAGGCCCATGAGCGCTACGTGGCGAATGCCGAGGAGGTGTACGAAGACATTTATTTACAAAACACCTTCCGCAGGCAGACAACCGACCATTCGGTGGACGAGATTTTCTCACCCCAGTCACTGATCACGATCGTGATCCGCGTGGAAGGGGACGTGAAAAGCTACATTACCATGGAAAATATGACCAGGGAGCACGCATTCGCCGAGCGGGATTTCAATATGGTGCGAAACCTGAAAGAGCATTTGATCGCCGCCTACATTAAAACCGACATTCTCGAAAACCTCGAAAACACACTGACTAACCTGAAATCGGCGCAGGAAGAGTTGATCCGTCAGGAACGCCTGGCATCCGTGGGAAGCCTGACAAAAGGTATTGTAGACCGTATCCTGAACCCTTTGAATTACATTAACAACTTCTCGCAATCGTCGGGCAAGTTGCTGAAAGAGATCACCGAAGTGACCGACAAACACCAGGACGTGCTGACCGAAGACGAGCGCGACGACCTGGACAGCGGCCTGGATATGCTGCAAAAGAACCTGGAAAAGATCTTCGAGCACGGAAACAGCACCACGCGGATTGTGAAAGACATGCAAAAGCTGCTCAAAGGGAAGTCGACCGAATTCTTCGTGACAGAGCTCAATCCATTCCTGGAATCCAAGGCCCGCTCTGCGATCCAGGAAGTACTCAACGAATACAAGGGGGCGTCGGTGAAGCTCACATTTGCCTTGGACAGCGGGCCGGTGAAAGTCAGTTTGCTGCCTTACGAGTTTGCCCAGGTGCTGACGAACCTGATCAGCAATGCCTGCTATGCCCTGATCGAGAAGGCGAAGCTGGACAAAGCTTTTACCCCGGAACTGATCGTATCGAGCCGCCTAGCTTCCGGAGGCGTGCGCATCGGCATCCGCGATAATGGGAAAGGCATCCCGCCCAAAGAAGCCGAGCAGCTTTTCAACCCGTTCTTCACCACCAAACCAACCTCGAAAGGGACCGGACTGGGGCTTTACATGAGCAAAGACATTATCGAATACCATAAGGGGCGCATTCAGATGGACTCGAAGGAAGGAGAGTTTACCGAGGTCGGGATTTTTCTGCCGGTCGCCCCTGATCAAACCGCCCAATTGACTCACAACGCAAAATAGCACGAATATGGGGACAGAAATTACCGAGAAGGGTATTGAAGTATACCAACAGAAAATCCTCGAACTGAACCGGCTCGCCGAGATCGGGCAGTTGAGTGCGGGTATTTTGCATGAGATCAAAAACCCGGTGAGCTTCGTCAATAACTTCTCGCGCCTATCGCAGGGGCTTGTCGAGGAGATCCGGGATATTTTACAAAAAGAACTCGGAGCGCTTAGCGCGGAGGATATAGCCGCTGAAAAGGAGCTGCTGGATACGCTGGCCGTCAACCTTTTGAAAATCAATGAAAATGGCAGGCGTATAGAGCGCATTGTACAGGGAATGCTCGCGCACACCCGCGGCGATGGCCCCGGTGCGGAACCTACCGACCTGAACCAGCTGCTCGAAGAATACAGTAAGCTCGCCTACCACAGCGTGCGCGCCGAGGACAGTGAATTCAACGTGACGTTCGACTACCAGTTCGACCCGGCCGTGGGCATTGTGCAGGTAGTGAAGGGCGACCTGGGCAGAGTGGTGGTGAACCTGGTGAACAATGCCTGCTATGCCGTCAACGAGCGCCGAAAGCGCGAGGGCATCGGCTTCGGGCCGGCAATCGGGATCCGTACGCAGCGGGAGGGCGGTGAGGTGGAGATACTTATCGCCGACAACGGCATCGGCATTCCGCAAGAGATCATCGCCCGGCTTTTCGAACCGTTTTTTACGACCAAACCCGTGGGCAAAGGCACGGGGCTGGGGCTCTCGCTCACCTATGCCAGTATCGTGGATACCCATAAGGGCACCATCGGCGTGACGTCCGTTCCGAATGAACGCACCGAGTTTCGCATTGTAATACCCGCCTGACAATATTAACCTCTGAACCTCAATCAATACTATCATAATGGCTATCAAGATATTAAGTGTGGATGACGAACAGGATATGGAAATGCTCATTTCCCAGCTGTTCAGAAAACAGATCAGGGACAAAAAGTACGAGTTCGTGTTTGCCAACAACGGCGTGGAAGCACTCGAACGGCTGGAAGAGTCCGACGATATTGCCCTGATCCTTTCCGACATCAACATGCCGGGTATGGACGGGCTGACGCTGCTTTCGAAGGTGAACGAAAAGCAGAATCCGCTGCTGAAAGCGATCATGGTATCGGCCTACGGCGATATGGACAATATCCGGACGGCGATGAACCGGGGTGCATTTGACTTTGTCACAAAACCTGTGAACTTCGACGACCTTGAAATCACCATTTCCAAGACGGTGGAGCACATTGAAATGCTGGCTACCCTTGAAAGGGGGCGTGAGCAGCTCATTGCGATCCAGAACGACCTGAGCGTAGCAAAGGAAATCCAGAGCTCGATGCTCCCCAAAACAGTTCCCGCCAACATCGCCAAAGCGGGGGTGGACCTTCACGCGTTCATTCATCCCGCCAAAGTGGTAGGAGGGGATTTGTATGATTATTTCATGATGGATTCCGAGCGCCTTTTCTTCATGATCGGCGACGTGTCCGACAAGGGCGTACCGGCGGCATTGTTCATGGCTATCAGCAAAGCGATTTTTAAAAGTCAGTTTTCAAACCGGAACGACGACACCATTTGCGATAAAGTACGTATTGTGAATGAGTTTTTGAGTGAAGACAATACGTCATTCATGTTCGTGACCGCATTTGTGTGCATTATGAATGTTAAAACCGGTGTGGTGGAATATGTGGATGCCGGGCATGAGCCGCCGCTGATTATCCGCGCCAATGGGGATACCGAGCTGGTTAAAAAGCAGGGTGGAATGGCGCTTTGCTTCGACAGTACATTTAGATACCAGTCGCACACGCTACAACTCTACCCGGGCGATAAATTTGTACTTTATACAGACGGCGTAACCGATGCGAATAATCTTACAGGAGCCCGCTACGGCCTGCATTACCTGGAAGATTTCTTCCGTACCGGAGAAGGTTCCACCAGGGAAACCGCCCGCGAAATGAACGAGGCGACCCTGGAAAGCCTGATCGACTTCATCGGCCCGGCCAACCAGTTCGATGACATTACCATGCTTTCCCTGCGGTATCTGGGCAGCTGACCGCGGTATCAAAGCTTGATATCGTGCATACCTGCCCAGTTGGAAATGTCCTGTTTGCTCAGGGCAGCCGCCATAAGGTCGGGGAAAAGGTCGGGTGTGCAGGCAAACACCGGTATGCCCATGCTGGCGAAGAAGTCTGCATTGTGGTGGTCATAAAAAGGTGCTCCCTCGTCATTCAATGCGAGCAGGGTGATTACCTGCACACCGCTGTCGACGAGCTGCGCCACTTTCTTACGCATTTCCAGCTCGTTACCGCCTTCGAAAAGATCGCTGATCAGCACGAGTACGGTGTCGAGCGGACGGGTGACGATCTGCTGGCAGTAGGCGAGGGCCCGGTGGATATCGGTGCCGCCGCCCAGCTGCACGCCGAAAAGCAGGTCGACCGGGTCGCGGAGTTCCTCGGTCAGGTCGGCTACGGAGGTGTCGAAAACGACCATCTTCGTTTGTACGGCAGGCATTGAGGCCATTACTGATCCAAAAATGCCGGAATAAATGACTGACGTGCCCATGGAACCACTCTGGTCAATGCAGAGGATGACGTCTTTCAATGCCTTGCGCTTCCGTCCGTACCCGACTTTGATTTCGGGAATAATGGTTTGGTAATCAGGTTGGTAATGTTTGAGATTTTTGCGAATGGTTTCACTCCAATTGATCTCGTTATGCCTCGGGCGGATGTTCCGCGCCGCGCGGTTGAGGCTGCCGGTGATCGCCTGCTGCGTTGGGCCGCCGAGTTTTTGCACCAGTTGATCCACCACTTTGGCGATTACCTGTCGGGCGGTCGCCTTCGTTTTTTCGGGGATGAGCTTGCCGAGCGTCATGAGGTTCGCTACCAGCTGCACGTCCGGAACGATCGTTTCCAGCATTTCGGGTTCGGTGAGCATTGAGGTTAGTTTGAGGCGTTTCAATGCATCCTGCTGCATCACTTTCACTACCGATGCCGGGAAATACTCCCGGATATCGCCCAGCCAGCGCGATACATTTGGCGAGGAAGCGCCCAGGCCTCCTTTGCGCTCGGAGTTGTAAAGCGCTTCCAGCGTACGGTCGATGCCGCTCTCCTGCTTGTTGAGGGTGTATTCGAGCTCGTCCTGCACTTCCTTGCCGAGCACCAGGCGCCATCTTTGCGCGTTTTTGTTTTCCATGGTCAAAGTCCCATCAGCATTTCGAGCAGCGGCAGCACCTGCTGCGCCCTGGCTTCGTCGATTTCCTGTTTTTGAATTCCTTTCGTTACCGACCTGCCTTCTTTGGCACGGCTGGCGATCTTTCTCTTTTCGACATTGGTAAAATTTGCAAATGTCCTTCTCAGAAGCGGCACTACCTGTAAAAACACTTCTTCGTCCAGCGTCGTCACCCATTCGTTCACCACATGCCAGATCGTGTCGTCCAGGATCAGCACCGTGGCAGCATCTTTCAGAAAACCTTCCAGCCAGTTGGCCGACCAGGCCGGTTCGTTATTCACCGACAATGCCCTTGCAAATGCCGTGAAAATAGCATCCATATCCAGCAATCTGGCATCGTAGAGTGCCTTGCAGCAGTACCCCTGGATGAGCGCCGCGCTGCGGTCGGCTGCGAAGATGGCGCGCAAGGCGTCCGTCCATGCGTCTTTCAGCTCGATTGATTCGAGCATGAGGATATTCTGGTTTACCTCGCGGATCTTCTCCGAGAGGGTTACCGCCTGGTCGTCGTCGATGCCCGCGCAGCTCGGCGGCAGCCCGGCGACAATGCGGTAGAACACCGTTCGCAGGATCAGGTCGATGGTATCGCGGTCGGTATTGCGGACATTGCCGTAGCGGCTCACCTGGGCGAGCGGCGTGAATGCATTCATGAGCATCAGGATGTCGGACGTGCCCGCGGCCAGCTCGTCCATTCGCCGCATGGTCGCGGCCAGCGAGGCCGGCAGGTCAGCGGGAATGGCAGCTTGTACCAGCGGCGTGATTTCGTCCAGGCGGTTGCAGGTTGCAGCCCTGTTTTCGAGGTATTTACCGGCTGCTTCTGCCACGGTATTACCCCAGGGCGCTTTTTCCAGCAGCTTGATCGTCAGCTCAGGGTACCAGCGCAGCGTCCATTCCTCCTTGAATGTGCCTTTTCCCGACACGGCTTCCGGATCGCCCCAGTCGACGCCCAGCAGCAGGAGCCGGTGCAGCAGAATGCTCTTTTGCAGGTCGTTTTCTTCGCGCAAATCCAGTTTGAGCGTCTTTACGTCATTGTTGACTTTCAACCTGAGTTTACGGATCAGCTGGTCGAGGTTGCGCTGCAATGGCACCTGCGGCGTCCCTTCCGGAACCTGCCCGAAGGCCTTTCCGACAATCAGCTCGCGCCGGATGAGCTTCATGAGCGTATCGTCGCCCATGCACATTACCGCAACGGTGGCTTCGTTGAGCTCTTTCAAACCGGGCCGCGGCAGCATGCGCAGTCCGGCCAAAGCGTGCGCGAGCCGCACAGCTTCAATGATATGCGCCGATGAAATGTCTACACGGTTCTCACGGAACACGCGGGCAGTATGCGACAGCCAGCGGGTACCGTGGTCGTCGGGAAACTCCCAGTTGTGCCGGTACCAGCCCGGCGATTCCACGCCCGCGCCGTAGCCGCTTTCGAATGCCATCCGGTCGTTGGTCCAGGGTATCCATGTCGTTTCTACTTTCGTTTTGGGCAGGTTTTTCAACAGCGCGTTGTCGTCTTTCGCTTTCGGCATGTCCTGCAATGCAGGTACGTGCCATGCACCGCATATCACGGTAATGCGCTGATATTGTTCTTTTTGTGCAATCCGGATGGATTTGCGCATGAATGCCTCGCGCAAGTCTTCGTTACGGTCCCGGCGAAGGGGCCGGTTGTGCCTCAAGGCGGTCATGGCCTGCGCCACCGCTTCGAAAACCTCTTCCGGCTGGTGCGCCGTTTCAAACTGGTGCTCCCACCATTCTTCCTCATCGTCGAACCCGGCAATTTCAGCGAAATGGGCCATAGGGTGGCGCCGCAGATCTTCGCTGCTGCCGTCTTGCGGTTGCGGTTTGCGGTCGGGAAAGCCGGCTTCGTCGAGTGCAAAACTGTGGCCCAGCGGCATGTCGATGAACCGGACCGGTACTTTGTTTTCCAGCCCATAGCGGATCGCATTCCACTCGGGGCTGTGCACGGTAAACGGATAGAACGCGGCTTGCCTGGGATTATCCGGCACGTACGCGAGCAGGGCCACGGGTGGCTGCATATCCTCGTGCGCGACCCACGAAAGCATCGCCTCACCTTCCGGCGGGCCTTCGATCAGGATCATATCGGGTTGAATGGATGCAAGCGCCGCCAGCACGTGCCTCGACGAGCCCGGGCCATGGTGCCTGATCCCCAGCAGATGAACGGACATGGGTATTACGGAATTTGATAAAAAACAACCATCAGATTACGTCGCGGCAGGCGCGGTACAGGTCTTTCCACCCGTCGCGCTGCTTCAAAACCGTTTCCATGTATTCCTGAAAGACAATTTTGTCCTGCACCGGATCTTTGATCACCGCACCGATCAGGCCGCTCGCCAGGTCGTCGGCTTTCAGGCTGGCGTCGCCGAAATGGTAGGCGAGTGAAAGTCCGCTGTTCATCACCGAAATGGCCTCTGCCGTGCTGAGTGTGCCGGATGGTGTTTTCAGCTTCGTCTTGCCGTCGGCAGATACGCCATTGCGTAGCTCGCGGAAAATGGTCACGATGCGGTTGATTTCTTCCAGTATGGGTTTGTCCGTGGGCAGATCAATGCCCTTGCTGAAACTCGCCACACGCTGCTGCACGATCTCCACTTCCTCTTCCATGGTCGCGGGAACAGGCAGGATTACGGTGTTGAAACGCCGCTTCAATGCGCTGGAAAGGTCATTGACACCCTTATCACGGTTATTGGCCGTGGCAATGATATTAAAGCCGTGCACGGCGTCAACTTTGGTATTCAGTTCGGGGATCGGGAGCATCTTTTCGGATAAAACGGTGATCAAACTATCCTGTACATCCGATCCAATGCGCGTAAGCTCCTCAATGCGAACGATTTTTCCTTCTTTCATGCCGCGCATAACCGGTGTTTCCACGATCGCCTCCGGCACCGGTCCGGCTGACAATAGTTGTGCATAGTTCCAGCCATAACGCACGGCTTCCTCGCTGGTGCCCGCCGTTCCCTGCACTACCAGCCCAGAATTCCCGGACACCGCCGCTGCAATGTGTTCGGATACCCACGACTTGGCTGTGCCCGGCAGGCCGTACAGTAGCAGCGCCCGGTCGGTCGTCAGGGTAGCCACCGCGATTTCCATCAGCCGGCGGTTACCAATGTACTTGGCGCTTACCTCGAAGCCATTTCCGAGGGTACCGCCCATCAGGTAGGTGACCACCGCATGCGGCGACAGTTTCCAGTTTTCGGGCCTTGCGTGCTTGTCCTGCTTGCCGATTTCTTCAATTTCGAATGCAAACTGCTCTTCCGCCGCTTGCCGTAAAATGTGCTGTGACATTAGTCTATTTGTTGAATGAGTTCTGATATCCGCACCATTTCGGATGCCTGTGTTTTAAAATAACGGGCCTGGTAGTCCTGTCGTCCGTCGTTGATCACTGCTTTGAGTTTCGTCAATGCGCCGGGAGGTAAATGCAATGCAAGTCGCTGGTAAACAGGCTGGGTAATGTTGTAGGGAAACCGCGCAAGGTAGTCGATCACCTGCTCGGCCAGCTTGACGGGCAGCGGAGTGTAGCCGTCGTCGAAGAGGTAGGTAAGCAAGGTCATGAGGCTGTTTTGCAGGAACTTGCCGTAGAATGCGGAACGCTCGTTTTCTTCCAATGCATCCAACAAGCGGATGTCCGTAGCCTCGTCCCGATGCAGTAATGCGAGCGACCATGCTTTGTTGCCGTACAGCACCGCCGACCGCACCAGAAATGGTACCAGTACGCCGGCCGCCTTGAAATGAAGCAAAGCTGAAATCAGTTCCTGGTCACTCATGCCGAGCCTGGGCGCGAGCTGCGCCGGATCGGTGAATGCAAGGAGCTGCGCTGCCTGGTACACGTGATCGTCCACACCGCGTTCTTTGCTTACCTTATCGATCCCCGTCTTGAACAAGGCATCATCCAGCGGCCTGTCGGCGCGTATGCCGAGCATCTTCTTTTTAGTAACCAGTAAATGCCGCTCCTCCCGCACTTCCAGCAGGTTTGTCAATGCTTGCAGGTAGGCGGAATTCAAGGCCGAGCCGGGGATTTGTTTCAGCAGATCCAATGCGGCTTCCTTTACTTTCTGGCTTTTGTCGGTAGTTAATTTTTGTAAAAGCGGCTCGTCGCTGATGGAAAGACCTTCTGCCAGCAACTGGACAAAAATCAGCCGGTTGGCTGCATTTTCTTCGGCTAATGTAGTTTCCAGTAATGCAATAGCGCTGGCGGGGTCGGTTTTGCGTACATGGGTGAGAAGTACTTTGCGTTGCTCCAAAGTGCCTGTTTCCCAGGTGCTTCCGGCCTCTGTATCCGGTAGCGCCATCGCGGCCCACTTCGGGTTCAGGCTGCAAAGCCATTTCCCTGCTTCCCCGCAGACTTCGAGTAAATCTGCCCGGTCTTTGGGCGCCTCCAATGCCTTGTTGAGCACCATAGGCACAAGCCAGGATGGTAATACCTTTTCCGATTTTGCTATCCGGTAAAGATAGTAGCGGAAGAGTACCTCGCCTTTGTCCTTCAATGCGGCGTGGATCAGGGCGGTGAGCCTGTCACCTGCGTACGGCCGGGCTTCGGGCGGGCATTCCGGCAATGCGAAGTCGAGGGCAACGGGCCGGGCGCCAGCTTCCTGATAGCGCAGCGCGGCGTAGGCTGCTTTCAAAAACCGGTCTTCCTTACCCGTTTCGAGCGCCTGGATTTTTCGAAAAATATCCGGCCCGACACTGCCGATATCGGGAACGTATTGGTCGGTGCCGAGCAATGCGGCTTTCATGAGTCCCGGCTCCATCATTTTACAAATAGTCCTTTAAACCGCGTCCACACATAATGCAACCCGAATGTCTCATTTTCATAAACCCCAAAAACCGAAAACGGCTGGCCCATGCTGAATGCGAGCACAGTCCATCGCTCGTCTTCCTCATTGGATACCGGCGCAGCGTTGCCTTCCGCATCGGCCAGAAACCATTGGTCATCCCTCACCACCAGCCTTGCTTCGTTGAGGACAAAAGGAATTTGGTCGGTGAATGCATTCACCGCGAGCGCCAGGGTTATGTTGATGTAAATATTTGTTAATGAACTAGTTGTGTTGATGTTGATCGCTTTGGGAGGAAGAGCCTGCTGCTGCCTGACAAGCGCCCTGACGGGGCTGACGCCCGGATAAAATGCGAGCTCGGCCTGCAAATGCATGCCCGGAAAAAGCATGTGCTGAGATACCTGACCGCCTGCGTAGAAATTGAGCAGCAACGCAAAACGCTCCGAATTCCTGCCGTAAAGCCAGATCCGTTCGGTGGTGAGGTTACTATCCTCGGAGCTGGTCACCGACAGCACGACCCAGTGGTCGCTCACACCGGTACTTTGTAAAACTTCTTCACGGGAAGTAGTCCAGCCGACGAGCGTACGGATTTCCTGCTGCAATTCCACCGGCAATGTTTCCCGGCGCAGGTAGGCTTCGGTGAGCATGTACAAGCCGGAGAGCCGTTTGAGCAGGGGTTTTTGCCAGCCGTCCTCGAAGAAGTTGAGCTGGTTGATCTGCCTTAGTTGCGCCGCGAGTCCGCCTGCCTGGGCATCCACCATGCGCGCCGTAATGTTGGTATTGAACTGGTAGGCCTGCTGGGGAATGTGCATGAGGCCAGTGCGAACAATGTCGCGGAGCCAGGCCCGCAGCTCTTCGATACCGCCCTCGACTTTCCGTTCCCGTGCTTCCGCACGCCTGGCTTTTGCGAAATCGTCGGGTTGTTTTTCGGCAGCTTTTTGTTCTTTCGCCACTTCCCGGACTTCCCGCTTCCCGAGCCATTCGGCCACGTGCGGAGGCAGTTCGGATTTCGGTTCAAATGCCTGCCTGTCCTGTATATGAAGCAGCAAAAGCCCCAGCCCGTGCTTACAGGGGAATTTCCGGCTGGGGCAAGTGCATTTAAATGCGATATTCGCCAGGTCGACGATGGTTCTGTAAGGAGTCTTGCCGCTGCCCTGGCAGTCGCCCCACAGCGCTTTGGGGTTTTCTGCGAGCGCCACCCATTTGGAGCGGGCGGCCAGTTGCTGGCCGGCTTTGGCCGAGGCATCATCAGGGGCAAGTTGTAGGATCTGTTCCCGGTTATACTGCATTCAATCGATTTCTAAAACATCGGAATGCTAAAATAAGGATTAAGGTTCAAAAAAGCTGACCGCAGGGTGCAACTGGCAGCGATTCTACCAGCCTAGTACAGCCCGGCCACCGGTTGGTAACGCATCAATGCAAGACGGTAACAGTCGCGGTAATGCCGTTCCAGATTGACCCAGCACAATGAATCCATCACGAGCCCGGGCATACTGGCGCGGGGGATGTAATGGGCGTCGGAGAAGTTCTCGACGAACGTCAGGAGCATGCGGGTGAGCTCTTCCACGCTTTCATGGTGGTTCTGCCAGCTCCGGCGCAGCAGGTGCATTTCCCGGCCGGTATGGTCGGGCATTACTTCTTCCATGTACTGTCCGAATCCCGATAAGTCACTGGCAATGACCGGTGTACCATGCATGAGTGTTTCCATGGGTGCGTAGCCCCAAGGCTCGTAAAGTGATGGGAAGATACCGAGATGGCATCCGCGGACGAGTTCGAGGTAGTCTACGGAAAACGGTGAGGTGGCCCGCTCGATGAAATCGGGATGGTATATGACCTTCACGCGGTCGTCCTCGCTGTTGCGAAGCCCGGCCTGCTGGCAGAAGGCGGTGATCTCGTCGTCTTCCGCCAAATGATGCGTGGTAGCGGGAGGCAGGCCCTCGCGTTTAAACTGCGCCAGTGCCTGTCGCCAGGTGAAAAGCAATTCGTCATCGACCAGGCCATTCAGGTCGGGTACCTGGGGCGCGCCTGTGCCTGTCACATGCGAGTAAATGCGCGGGCCCAGTTTTGCCCCGATTCGTTTGCATATCTGATGCAGTGCATGGAACCGCTGACGCGCTTCGAGCACGTCCGGCTTAATTGTTCGAAAAGGCCTTTTGGTAATGATAAAAAATACAACCGTCATATCGGAGCCGCGGCGGACCAGCTCCTGATTGAGCCCGGCGATGGCTTCGAGCGTCTGATCGAAGCCCTTGTTTTTGAACTCGTACCGCCCGGACGTGAAGAAATACAGCGTTTTGTCGGACGCCAGATGATAGCTCGGCGAAAATAATGACCTGACGAAGGCATCGATCTTGCCTCGGTTCTGTAAATGCGCTTCGAAAGCCTCGTGCCCCACATCCGGCCTGCGGTGTACGCCATTTCGAATGACGCTGTCCGGAGAACGCTCGTAGTAGGCCTCGCACTCCCGGGCAACCTGACTGCTGACGCTCACGAGCACATTGGCATTGCGAATGCCGGCGGTTTCAATGCCCACTCGGTTTTCGATCCCGTACCGGCTTGCCTTCTCCTGTATACTGTAAGCCTGAAAATCACGGTAGTAGGCGGGTTCGTTGGGTGCCAGATAGCGGCCGGGCAAAGTACCGTGGCAGGTATATACGGTGGCAGCCCGTGTCTTTTCAAAATGAATGTCCGGTAATGCGGCGGAGGCCATCCAGTCGTGGAAATGGGCCACTACGTCGCGATCTGCCGGAATGGATTCGATGAAGCGGGTAAGAAAAAGCCGGGTAACTTCGCCGAATGCAATGACCTCGTTGACCAGGGCATCGGGCCGGATGGTGGAAATGCCATGGCGCTCCCAGTGCCGTGTTTTAAGCTCATTCAATGCATTATGCGCGAACCCCGGTTTAATCAGCAACACCTTGGGCGAAGCATCTTCGAGCAGCCAGAAGCCATAGTGTATCTCGTGGCCGAGGCTTCTGATCCAGGCCATTGTACGGGAAAACGGGCAGTCGGGCAGGTCGGTAATGGGCTTGAAATCCAGCCGTGCCTGTTCGGGATTGTAAGGCCCGATGAGGATGTAGTTGTCATCATAAGCATCCACCATCGTGGGGACTTTGGATTTCAGGTACGTAAAAATCCCACCGATCTGGTTACAGACCTCCCAGGCGATTTCAAACAAAAAGGTATCCGGTTTCAAAATGCGAGTTTGAAAGGGTAAGGAGTTTTCAAGCCAGCGTGTGACCCGCCAGCGACATGCCGGACAGGATATTTCAATTAAAAATAATCACTATCACAAGCAAGGGGCGGATAGAAAGCATCAGGTAGCCAAATACGGAAGTGAAGCCGACAAAAGCGGGGCTGAGTTTTATCGCAGGCGAATCCGAAAAACAGCTATATTCGTCGATCCTAAACCTGAATCATTCATGATTAACCCCAATTCCCCCTCGCTTCGCCTGGACTCGATCGACGTATTCCGGGCGGTCACCATGTTTCTGATGATTTTCGTGAATGACCTTTGGTCGCTCGAAGACGTTCCCGGCTGGCTGAAACACAGCCAGGCTGCGCAGGATGCCATGGGCCTTTCGGATGTCGTCTTTCCCGGATTTCTTTTTATAGTCGGTCTTTCAATTCCCTTCGCCATCGCAAACCGTCAGAAAAAAGGAGATTCGAATCCGCTGATTGTCAGGCACATTGCCGAGCGGACTTTTGCATTACTGCTGATGGGCATTTTCATCGTGAACTACGAAAACATTGCGGGCGACGCAATGGTGATCAGCAAATATGTGTGGGAAATCGGGATGGTCGTTGCGTTTTTCCTGATCTGGAATGTCTACCCTTCCAACCCGGACCGGAAGGGACTTTACACTGGCTTGAAAATACTGGGTTACCTGCTGCTGGCAGCTTTGGCAGCAATTTACAAAGGCGGAGACGTCGAAAACCCTTCATGGATGGAAACGCACTGGTACGGCATACTCGGGCTTATCGGATGGTCGTACCTGCTCGGCGCACTCACGTACGTGCTCACACGTGACCGCCTCGCGTGGGCGATTGCCGGCTGGCTGTTCTTCGTGCTCTTTAACCTGGCCGATTTTGCAGGTGCGCTGGATTTTCTTGATCCCGTCAGAAAATATGTCTGGATCGTCGGTAGCGGTTCGATGCCGGCCTTTGTCATGGCGGGCGTTGTGGCTTCGGTGATTTACCGGAATAGCGTCAGCCGAGATTCGGTAGGGAGTACTTACCTGATAATGCTCCTGGTGCTGGGATTGATATGCCTGGCCTATGGTTTTGGCACGCGGCCGTTTTGGGGTATCTCAAAAATCAGGGCTACGCCGGCTTGGGTGGGCATTTGCTCGGGAATCAGCTTTATTTGTTTTGCTTTCCTGTTCTGGCTGGTCGATTTGAAAAAAATCAAAACCTGGGCAAATGTGATCCGACCTGCCGGTACGGCTACTTTGACCTGCTACCTCATTCCTTATATATGGTATGCGGTAATTACGCTCGCGGGGATCAGCCTGCCGATGTATTTGCGTACGGGATTGGTTGGTCTGGCCAAATCGGCCTGTTTTTCGCTGCTGGTCATAATGCTGACCGGCGCCATCAACCGGCTTGGCATAAAACTTAAGATTTGATAGGTGGTAAATCCGCCAGGCTTCGTCTTTTACGTATACAGCATTTAATTTAATTCAATCAGTATGAATTCGAGAAGAACATTTGTCAAGAAAGGCATCGCCGGGCTCATGGCGGGCGGCATCATTTCGCTTCCTGAAAAAAGCGATGCGGCTGCGTCCAAAAAGGAAGATACTTTCACGCTCGGGATGGCCGGGTACAGTTTCTACCATTTCAAACTCGACGAGGCGCTTGAAATGATGAAAAAGACGGATGTTCACTATTTGTGTATCAAGGATTTCCATTTGCCCTATAACAGCACTGCCGAGCAGATCACCGCTTTTCACCAAAAGCTGAAAGACGCCGGTGTGACGGGTTATGCAGTGGGCCCGATCTATACCAAAACCCACCAGGAGGTCGATAACGCATTCGACTATGCCAAACGGGTGGGCGTGGATTTGATCGTGGGCATTCCCAATCATGACGATCTGAAATATGTGGAGCAGAAAGTGAAGGAATACAATATCCGCTATGCGATCCATAACCACGGGCCGGAAGACAAATTGTATCCCAATGCGGCCTCGGTATATAATCACGTGAAAGACCTCGACCCGCGTGTGGGACTTTGTTTTGACATGGGCCATAACAAACGTGACAACCAGGATTCGGTGGCCGACCTGGGAAAATACAGTAAACGTATTTTTGACATTCACCTCAAAAACGTGACGGCTGCGACCAAGGACGGCAAAACCTGCGAACTGGGGCGTGGAATTATCGATATTCCCGCATTTGTGAAAATGTTGCGCAAAGTGAAATACGCCGGCTCATGCAGCCTTGAATATGAGAAAGATATGAAGGACCCGCTGGCCGGGATCGCCGAGTCGGTGGGATATTTCCGGGGAGTTTGCCAGGCTAGTTAATCCAAGAAACACGTATTAACTGCTGTAAAACCCTATTTTTGCATCAACAAGGTTTATTTTCTACCATAACGCCAGAAACAATGCTTTCAAACGTCCCCTTTGATCAGTTGGCGGCTTATAAAAAGCTGAAAACGCATCACAAAACCATTTCGCAAAAGCATTTAAAAACACTTTTCGAGGAAGACACCGACCGTCATAAAAAGTTCTCCATCCGTTTCGGGGACATATTGCTGGATTATTCCAAAAACCGCATTAACTCACGTACGCGTTCGTACCTGATCCAGCTGGCCGAAGAGGCAGGGCTGGCACAGGCGATCGAGGCGATGTTTACCGGCGAGAAGATCAACGCGACGGAAGACCGCGCCGTGCTGCACACTGCTTTGCGCAACCGCTCCAATGAGCCCGTACTTGTGGACGGCAAGGACGTGATGCCGGACGTGAACGAAGTGCTTGCAAAAATGAAGGATTTCTCGACACGGGTTCGCTCCGGTGCCTGGAAGGGTTACACCGGAAAGGAAATCACCGACATCGTGAACATCGGGATCGGCGGTAGCGACCTGGGCCCGGTGATGGTGACCGAAGCGCTGAAAGCGTATGCCAAGAATGGTCTGAATGTGCATTTCGTTTCCAATGTGGATGGTACGCACATTGCGGAAACCGTGAAATCGCTGAACCCGGAAACGACGTTGTTCATGATCGCGTCGAAAACTTTTACAACCCAGGAAACAATGGCGAATGCGCACAGCGCACGGAGCTGGTTCCTGGAAAAAGCTTCGGACGAAAACCATGTGAAAAAGCATTTCGTTGCGATTTCGACAAACCGTACCGAAGTAGAGAAATTCGGGATCGATCCTGAAAATATGTTTGGCTTCTGGGATTGGGTAGGAGGTCGTTACTCGCTGTGGTCTGCGATCGGCCTGTCCATCGCTTGTTATGTGGGCTTCCAGAATTTCGAGCAGCTGCTCGCGGGTGCGCACGAGATGGACAAGCATTTCCGCACCACCAAGTTCGAGCGCAACATTCCGGTGATCCTCGCATTGCTTGGAGTCTGGTACAACGATTTCTTCGATGCGCAAACACAGGCCATCCTTCCTTACGACCAGTACATGCACCGGTTCGCCGCTTACTTCCAGCAAGGTGATATGGAGAGTAACGGGAAAAGCACCGGTCGCGACGGCAAGCCGGTAGGTTACCAGACTGGTCCGGTGATTTGGGGAGAGCCTGGTACGAATGGTCAGCACGCATTTTACCAGCTGATCCACCAGGGCACCAAGCTGATCCCTTGTGATTTCATTGCGCCGGCTATCAGTCACAACCCGCTGGGCGATCACCACAAAATGTTGCTATCCAACTTTTTCGCACAAACCGAAGCGCTGATGAACGGCAAGACGGACGAGGAAGTTCGTGCCGAACTGAAAGCTGCCGGAAAGAAAGATGCGGAGATCGAGCAGATTGCACCTTTCAAAGTTTTCTCAGGTAACCGTCCGACCAACTCGATCCTGGTAAAGAAAATTACCCCGAAAGTGCTGGGCAGCCTGATCGCGATGTATGAGCACAAGATTTTCGTGCAGGGTATCATCTGGAACATTTACAGCTTCGACCAATGGGGTGTTGAGCTCGGCAAGCAATTGGCCAACAAGATTTATCCCGAGCTGCAAAACGACTGGCCGGTTACCAACCACGACAGTTCGACGAATGGTTTGATTAACCAGTACAAACGTTGGCGCTAATTTTTCAGCACCAGCTTTGTGAAGAGATAACCGATTAATACACCAGCAGCATCTGCCACGGCATCCCACCAGTCAAAAGTGCGGTCGAATGGCAGAAGCTGCTGGTAAAATTCCAGCCCCAGCCCGTAAGCCATCCCCAATCCCACCACCAGCCGGCTTTTTTGAGGGTAAATAATCAGCGCGAGAATCGCCCATACCGTAAAGAGTCCCGAGTGGACAATTTTATCGAAACCTAAGACGGGTGCGGCGGGCAGATCTTTGCCCGGCCAAGTGCACGCAACCAAGATCAGGAAACTCCAAAACCAGATAAGCCATTGATGCTGAGCGGTAAATTTTACTACGGATTGTGAAAATTTTGAGGTCATGCCTGTGTCGTTGTATGCCGAAAGTTACGTTGCATTTTTTGAAATGTGATGTCAGGATTTCCAAAACATGGCCATTCCAGCCAAATTAGGCCAGCCACTTCGCTAATTTTGAGTTAATTAAAAATACTGCGCATTATTATTAATATTTTTTATTAAGTTTAGTTTCTTTCTGATCACTAAACCTCTTTCAATGAAAAGGATTTTTGCAACACTCTCATTACTATTTATCTTCTCTCAAAACCAGGCACAAACGGTTCACCATTTTGAAGAAGGATTGGCCGTCGGTCCGTGCCACCAGTATGGGCGGGAGGCTTTGTACACCGACCAGCTTGCTTACCAGCTTTACAAAGGTACGCTCAAACCGCAAGAAGGCAGCATTTTACTGACCGATCCCAAAGCAGGGGAGGTGAAGTGGAAAAAAGTGCAGGCAGACTCGACGCACCGCTTCCGCGGCGACTCGTTTTCGAACGGGTATGTGTATTTAACTTACGAATCTAGAAAGGAACAGACGGCCATTCTGACCATTACCGGGCAGGATATGATTTTCCTGAATGGTGTTCCGCGCGGGGGAGATATGTACCGGTACGGCTGGATGCATTTGCCGGTTGTTTTGAAGAAGGGAAAAAATGAGATCTATGCTCGCGTGGCGCGCTTCGGCCGTTTCGGCGGCATTACGGCTAACCTGACTTTCCCTGAAAAGCAGATTTCCATTAATACAGAGGATCTTACCATTTCCGATGTGGTGCCCGGTTTTAAAAATGATTCACTGTGGACGGGCATCGTGATTTCCAACATGACGAAAAAGGCGCTGACAGGCCTGCAAATGAAAACGACCGTGGCAGGCAAGGACATTGTGACCCAACTGCCTGCGGTACCGGCGATGGCATTGCGGAAAGTGGGGGTACTCATCAATGGCAGCGGTGTGACCGGCGTCGGGAAAAATGAAGTTGCGCTTACCCTGCTGCAAAACGGCAAGGTTACCGACGAGTCGAAGATCGCGATCCAGTCGGTGGAGGCAGGTAAGCAATATAGCCGCACATTTGTGAGCGACCTGGACGGAAGTGTGCAGTATTATGCCGTTTCCCCACAGATCAAAGGTGGCCAGAACGAGCAGCCGGCATTGTTTTTCTCAGTGCATGGTGCAGAGGTCCAGGCAATTAGCCAGGCACGCGCTTACAAGCCGAAAGATTGGGGCGTACTGGTGGCACCTACCAATCGCCGGCCGCGCGGGTTCAACTGGGAGGATTGGGGAAGAATGGATGCATTGGAAGTGCTGGACATTGCAAAGAAGCAGTTCAACCCCGACCCGTCACGTATATATCTGACCGGCCACTCGATGGGTGGGCACGGTACCTGGTTTCTGGGAGCCACTTACCCGGAAAAGTGGGCCGCGATTGCGCCATCTGCCGGGTACCCGACATTGGCCGCCTACGGTTCGCACGACGGGGTGATCCCTGACAGCGCAGGATCACCGGTGGAGGCTATGTTGCTGAGAGCCAGCAATCCAAGCAATGTTCTGGCATTGACTTCGAACTACAAAAGCCTGGGCGTGTACATTGCGCATGGGGATGCGGACAGGACTGTGCCCGTTACGTACGCGAGGCAAATGCGCGACATTCTCGGAAAATTCCACCGCGATTTCAGCTATTATGAGCATGTCGGCGGCGAGCACTGGTATGGCGACATCAGCGTGGACTGGCCACCGATCTTTAACTTTTTCAGCTGGCATTATATTCCCAAAGATACCACCGTTACTGCCATCGATTTCAAAACGGCTAATCCCGGAGTTTCTTCGAGCATGCGGTGGGCAGGCGTACAACAGCAGCTTAATGCATTGAAGTACAGCCATATAAAGCTGACGAGCAGTAAGAAGGACTTGCAAATTGAAGGCACTACCGACAACGTGGCGCTCTTGTCGCTGGACCTAGTCGCATTTGCACCAGGGGCTAAGTTGAAGATTGTGCTCGACGGAAAGGCGCCGGTTGACTATGAAGTGAAAGGAAACGAAACTATTTACCTTCAAAATGACGGCGCATGGAAACTGGCAGCTGCTCCTGCGGCAACCGAGAAAAACCCGGAACGAAGCGGCACATTGAAGGATGCATTCAGAAATCGTATGGTTTATGTGTACGCGACGGGCGGCAGTGCGGAGGAGAGGTCCTGGGCTTTGGAGAAAGCGACATTCGATGCTGAGTCGTGGTACTACCGGGGTAATGGCGCAGTGGATATTGTTGCCGATAAAGACTTTGACCCTCAGCAGTTTAAGGATAGGGGTGTGATCCTTTACGGTAACAAAAATACTAACCTTGCCTGGGATAAATTACTGAAAAACTGCCCGGTAACCGTAGCCAGCGGCAAGATAGAGGTGGGCGGAAAGCAGTTCGCGGGCAATGACCTGGCGGCGTATTTCATTTATCCGAGATCCGATAGCAAGCGTGCCTCGGTGACGGTGATTTCCGGAACCGGTAAGGCAGGTTGTCAGGCCGCGAATGCTAACCAGTATTTCAGCGGCGGCAGCGGCTTCCCGGACCTGATGATTTTCTCGGCGGATATGTTGAAGAATGGAATTAAGGAAGTGAAAATGTCGGGCTTTTTCGGAAACGATTGGTCGGTGGATAAAGGGGAGTTTGTGGGGCAGTAGGCGGGAGGCTATAAGCTGTAAGCAATAAGCAATAAGCTATAAATTAAGAGGCTGTATGTCAGCTGGTTATCATGCCAGCGTCAACATACAGCCTCTTTTATTGTGATGCCTATTGCTTAGAGCCTAAGGCTTATAGCTTACAGCCTAATGCCCTTCACCCGTTATCGGCAAATTCCGGGTATAATGTCATCCCGCCATCGATGTAGAGCGTTTCGCCATTTACATAATCCGAATCGTCCGATGCGAGCCAGGCCACGGCCTTAGCTACATCCTGCGCGGTTCCGATCCGTTTGTAAGGGATCAGGTGGAGCAGGCTTTGGTATTTATCGGGATCTGACCATACTTCTTTGTTAATCGGTGTCTTGATCGCTCCGGGGCTTACAGAGTTTACCCGGATTTTGTGTGGGGCAAGTTCCTGCGAGATGGATTTCATGAACATCATGATCCCGCCTTTGGAAGCCGCATAGTTGACATGCCCTGCCCAGGGAATAACATCATGAACCGAGCTCATCAATACGATTTTTCCAATGGCCAATTCGCTGTGATTGGGTTCGCTAACTGCTTGCTGCTGCGCGATAAACTGCTTTGCAGCTTCACGGCAGGCGAGGAACTGGCCCGTCAGGTTTACGTCAATCACCTTTTGCCACTGTTCCAAAGTCATTTCCAGAAACGGCGCATCCTTTTGCAAGCCTGCGTTGCTGACAAGTACATCGACGCGTCCAAACTGATTAACCGTTTCAGCAAACAATGCTTTAATATCATCCTCCTTGCTGACGTCGGCTTTCACCAGGATCGCGCTGCCGCCGTTGGCCTTGATCTCGTCGACCACTTCCTGTCCGGATGCCGCATTGGAACTGTAATTTACCACTACATGCGCGCCGTTATTTCCGAAATGCAGCGCACAGGCTTTACCGATGCCTGAGCTGGACCCCGTGACGATGACGACCTGATCTTTGAATTTCAGCTCGATCATATCATTTCTGTTTCAACGGACTTCAATTTTTTCCAAACGCGGCGGTTCACGTTTTTAACCGCCCAGTTTTTCGCAATCAGAATTGCTTTGGAAACAGCCTCGCGAGGGGAGATGTTGGTAGATCTTAAAAGTTCCTGCGCGACGGCCACCGCCTTTTCGCGGGTGGTTGGAGAGAGATACATTAATTCTGGTAATGCGATTCTTGCGTCCATAGGAGTCTGGATTTTAATAGGTGGCTGATTAGATTGATGATGATTCGTTTGGAATGAAAAAAATCAGTGCCAGCAGCTGCCGGACCGATTTTCTATTTTTATATACGCGATGTCACCCCAAAATGTAACACTGCGTGTAAAAAAAATCCCCATCTGTTTAACGGACGGGGATTTTTTCTAATCTCATTCTTATTTCACTTCTTCGAAGTTGACGTCCGTCACGTCGTCTGTTGCACCATTGTTGCCTGCACCTGGATTTCCGGTCGGGCCGCCTGCACCTGGCTGGGCGCCTCCGGCCGGGCCTTCACCACCTTGTGCATACATCTCCTGAGCGGATGCCTGCCATGCCGCATTCAGTTTCTCGGATGCTGCGTCGATCGCAGTAAGATCCTGAGACTGGTGAGCAGTTTTCAATTCTGCCAATGCAGCTTCGATGCTCGATTTGTTGCCGTCAGAAAGTTTGTCACCGTATTCTTTCAGCTGTTTCTCGGTCGAGAAGATCAGGCTATCGGCTCCGTTGATTTTTTCGATTTTCTCGCGTTCGGCTTTATCGGCAGCTTCGTTCGCTTTCGCTTCTTCACGCATTCTGTTGATTTCGGCGTCGGTCAGACCGCTGGAAGCTTCGATACGGATTTTTTGCTCTTTACCGGTTCCTTTATCTTTCGCAGAAACATGCAGGATACCGTTAGCATCCACATCGAATGTCACTTCGATCTGAGGTACACCGCGTTGTGCAGGCGGGATGTCGGACAAGTGGAAACGACCGAGGGTACGGTTGTTCGAAGCTTGCGGACGCTCACCCTGCAATACGTGGATTTCCACGGAAGGCTGGTTATCAGCGGCAGTCGAGAATGTCTCCGTTTTTTTCGATGGAATAGTCGTGTTCGCTTCGATGAGCTTGGTGAACACACCACCCAATGTTTCGATACCGAGTGACAAAGGAATTACGTCCAGAAGAAGTACGTCTTTCACTTCGCCGGTGAGTACACCGCCCTGGATTGCAGCACCTACTGCCACAGCTTCGTCAGGGTTAACGTTTTTCGAAGGCTTTTTGCCAAAGAATTTCTCAACCTCTTCCTGCACGCGAGGGATACGGGTAGAACCACCTACGAGAATTACTTCGTCGATGTCGCTGTTCGAATATCCTGCGTTCTTCATCGCTCTTTTGCAAGGCTCCATCATACGTTGGAACAGTGTATCAGCGAGTTGTTCGAATTTCGCGCGGGTCAAAGTACGAACCAAGTGTTTTGGAATACCATCTACCGGGAAGATATACGGCAGGTTGATCTCCGTCTGAGCCGAGCTCGACAATTCAACTTTCGCTTTTTCCGCAGCTTCTTTCAAACGTTGCAATGCCATTGGATCTCTGCGCAGGTCAACGTTTTCGTCTTTCTGGAATTCGTCGGCGAGCCAGTTGATGATCACCTGGTCGAAGTCGTCACCACCCAGGTGGGTATCACCGTCGGTAGATTTCACTTCGAATACGCCATCGCCCAGTTCCAGGATGGATACGTCGAAAGTACCACCACCCAAGTCGAACACGGCAATTTTCATATCCTTATGCTGTTTGTCGAGGCCATAAGCCAGGGCGGCAGCAGTAGGTTCGTTGATGATACGTTTTACATCCAGTCCGGCGATCTGACCAGCTTCTTTTGTAGCCTGGCGTTCCGCGTCGTTGAAGTAGGCGGGAACGGTGATCACTGCTTCGGTAACTTCCTGACCCAGATAGTCTTCCGCAGTTTGTCTCATTTTTTGAAGAATGAATGCAGAAACTTCCTGAGGGGTATACAGGCGGTCGCCGATCGGAATGCGTGGGGTATTGTTAGGGCCTTTTTCTACGCTGTACGCTACCGTCTTCATTTCAGACGTTGTGTCATCGTATTTTTTACCCATGAAACGCTTGATGGAGCTAATAGTATGCTTGGGATTGGTAATCGCCTGACGTTTGGCCGGTGCTCCGATTTTGCGTTCACCATTATCCATGAAAGCAACTACGGAAGGGGTAGTGCGGGCACCTTCGCTGTTGGCTATTACAACCGGCTCGTTACCCTCCATGACAGCCACGCAGGAGTTCGTTGTTCCTAAGTCTATGCCAATAATTTTTCCCATTGTTCTATTTTATAAGTTAAGTATGATTTGATTCTGGACTTTGAACCGTCCGCGGCGTCACAGCACCTCGCTTTTTAAACGGTCACTGCGAGTTCTATTAAAAACCCCGTACCAGCAACTTCCTCATAAAACATGAATGACAAAGTGTCAGGCCGGGATTCCGGCCTGACGGAGTGGGGGTATCAGCTTAGCATTTGGCCCATGTAGGGGTCGCTTTCGCTTTGACGACCAGTTTCGACATGTCCAGCATAGCGGGAAAGGAAATTTTCGTCACCTTGAATAGAAATTGAGAAATCATACCAACCGCTACTTTTAAACAGGTTCATTATCAATGCCTTTCTTTTCCTATCAGCCGATTGATTGTTTTCTAGGATAACCGTTTTAACCGGAGATCTATAAGCATTATCTGAAACCATAAAGGTGTACTTTTTCTTAGGGTTCAAGTTGGTGATTGTCAGGAGAATATTGCCGGTTGGTTTGCTCACTCTGTCCAATTCATAACTGGTCTGGACGAGTATTTCCGCATGCTCTTTCCCGCCCATGTATTCCCTGAAAAAACCGTTCGGTCCGTATACTTTCAGGTGGTAATGTTCGTCTGCAAAATCGGTGGGGTTCCAGGAGCCGGTTAACGAATCACCGGCTTTCACCGCATAGTTCCATACTTTGACGTGCTCATTTTTGTATTTTCCCGGGGCGTACACGATAAATGGCGAACCGGCAGATTTGTCGTGAAATATGCCATTTCTGGCTTCCAGCTTAATTTCAAATGCATTTTTGGCAGAGTTGAATGCACCGTCGGCATATAATTCATACGGGATGGGACATGCCGGCCGGGTTCCTTTTTCCTGGTTGGGCAAAATAGGAGAGGTCAGCGGGTTACTATTTACCTCGTCGATCTCGCTTTTGGATAATGCCTTATAACCGTTCGGAAGTTTTTTGAATTTGGCATTAAAGATGCTTTCCATAAACTCGGCTCTTTCAACGAAAGCCGGCAGCTTGATTTCTTGCCCGTCGTAAGGCGTGAATGTCGAGGTAAGGTCACCGCAAATAGTGCGCCGCCATTCCGTTATGTTCGTCTCCTTCACTTGTTTGCCGGATTTGAGGCTCACAAATTTTTCGAGGAATTGTAAAATGGATGTATGGTCGAACACTTCCGAGCACACATTACCGCCGCGGTTCCATGGCGACGCGATGATCAGCGGCACACGGTAACCCAGCCCGATCGGGCTTTCGCGGCATTCTTCTTTCTTTTTCTTCTGCATATCCTGCTCCATCGTCACGAATTCCGTCTTGCAATCGATGCCTTCCGAAACTGCACCGGTGTCATCCTTGTACGGATTTGGCACAACAAATGGCGGCACATGATCGAAATAGCCGTCGTTTTCGTCGTAGCAGAGAATGAATATCGTTTTTTTCCATACTTCCGGATCGGCGGTGAGGATGTCGATCACTTCCGAAACATACCAGGCGCCATACCAGGGGGCGCCGGGGTGGTCGGAGAAGTTTTCAGGAGCCACCAGCCACGATACCGTCGGCAATGCACCGGTTTTTACATCGGAACGGAACTGGTGCAGCACATCGCCCATAGGCGCCTTGGCTTCGTGTTCCATGTCGCCGTCCTGGTACTTTACCGAGGTAATTCTCCGGTAGTCAGGGTCGTTGCTGTTAACGGTGAACGCTTTGTTGTGAATGTTTTTCTGGCGTTGTGAGAGTTGTTCGAACTTCTCGGGGCTCCAACGGATCAATTCTTCATTGGCCAGTTTCAGCAATGCACGCTTTTCTTTTAATACTTTTTCAAGATCCGCCGCTTCCTTGCCCGATAGCGTTTTCAGTTTCGCCTGCGCCGCCTCGATCTCGCCCGGCAGCATTTGTTGGCGTTCTTTCAGATAGCGCTGGTAGCCGGTATGGTAGCGGATGTTGTATTGGGTAAACCATTCGATAGGGTTATCCGTAAAGTTGGCCAGCCATGCATCTTCCTCCCCGGTGAACCCTGTATTGATACTCAGCTCATTCTGGTAAATTTTCCAAGAAATGCCATTGTCTTCGAGCCGCTCCGGAAATGTGGTCCATGACGCCTCCCGGTCGTCGGTCACGTTTTCGTTGCGAATATTGGCATAGTGCTTGTTCGGATCGGTGTTCTCGCGCACGGTACCACTCCAGAGGTAGAGCCGGTTCGGGGTGGTGCCGGTTAGTGACGAGCAGAAGTTCTGGTCACAAACCGTAAACGCATCGGCCATGGCATAGTAGAAGGGAATGTCCTCCCGGTTATAAAAACCTTGCGTCAATGGCATTTTAGCATAATCCTTATTGCCTGGTTGCTTCGCGACGAGCCATTTGTCGTACTTGCCGCCATTGCGTGCGTCGACCTGGTTGGGCCATGAATGCGGAAGCGAACCCATCCAGGTCGCTTTAGATTCCTTGATATTCAGGCGGAAGGGTACATATGTCTCTCCGAATGCGTTCGTTTGCAGCCAGACGAGATTGTTGTTCGGAAGCGTTATGGCCCGCGGGTCGTTGAAGCCCCGCACACCGCGGAGAGTCCCGTAGGAGTGGTCGAAAGAGCGGTTTTCCTGCATCAGTATCACCACATGCTCGGCGTCTTGCCAGGTGGTGCCTTTGGGCGGGTTGATAGCCAGTGCTTTCTGGATAGAAGCGGGTAGGGCGCCGAACAACCCGGCTGCTCCTGTGAGCATGGTGGCTTTCCGGATAAATTCTCTTCTTGAGTCCATGGTTAAGGTGAGTTAAAAAGAAAAAGGGCTTTTACGATAGTACATCAATTTGTGCAAATGTACTATCGTTTTAAAGCCCTTGCTTTATCCGGTCGTTATTCTTTATGCAAAAAAAATCCCGCCACTCGGGCGGGATGCTGTTTTATTTTACCTGATCAACGATCGCTTTGAATGCGTCAGGATGGTTCATCGCGAGATCCGCGAGTACTTTCCTGTTCAGCTCGATGCCTTTTGCATTAAGTTTGCCGATGAAAGCAGAATAAGACAATCCGTGCTGACGGGTTCCTGCGTTGATACGCTGGATCCACAATGCGCGGAAGTTACGTTTCTTCTGTTTACGGCCTTCGTATGCGTAAGCCAAACCGCGCTCAACGGCGTTCTTGGCAACGGTCCATACATTTTTGCGACGGCCGAAATAGCCTTTCGCGAGTTTTAAAACTTTTTTACGTCTTGCACGTGACGCTACGTGATTTACTGAACGTGGCATAATTTAACTGTTTTTGATAATCGGCGCCCTGTTGGGACTTGAATGCCTTCTATCGGGTTGAACAAAAAACCAGAGGTTAATTTCTGATCGGCTTTTTACGGATTATTTCCGAAGCATTGCCAATACCTGCTTCTCGTTAGACTCATCGATCAGACCAGTCTTCACCAAACCACGCTTGCGCTTGTTTGATTTCTTGGTCAGGATGTGGCTGTGGAAAGCGTGCTTACGTTTGATTTTTCCGGTGCCAGTCAGCGCGAAACGCTTTTTAGCCCCAGAGTTGGTTTTCATTTTAGGCATAATTCAAAAAACTAATAGTTGATAAAATATAAAACAGCGCGCAAAATTAGCGAAATTTTACATAAAAATAAAATCGTGCTCCGGACAGCAGTCTGAAACACGATTTATTATATCAATTATATTGATCAGGTCAGCCCGTTACTTGCTCTTTGCAGGAGTAGGAGTGAGTATGATCGTCATGCGTTTTCCTTCCAGCTTAGGCTCCATCTCGATCTTGCCATATTCAGACAATGCTTCGGAGAATTTGTTCAGAAGGTTCACACCGCGCTCTTTGAAGACAATGGTACGTCCTACAAAATGCACATACGCTTTTACTTTTGAACCTTCTTTCAGGAAGTTGATCGCGTGCTTCAATTTAAAATCGAAGTCGTGGTCATCCGTGTTCGGGCCGAAACGGATTTCTTTGATGACTACTTTCTGCGCCTTTGCCTTGATTTCCTTTTGTTTTTTCTTCTGCTCGTACTTGAACTTCGAGTAGTCCACTACTTTGCATACTGGCGGAACCGCCGTGGGTGCAATCTCCACGAGGTCAAGTCCTTGTGCCTTTGCCATTGCGCGGGCGGTATTGATATCTACTATACCCGGCTCGATGTTTTCACCGACCAGACGTACTTCTTTTGCTGTAATTCGTTCGTTTATTTTGTAAGGTTCTTCGGGAATCCTCATCCGTCCACTAGGGGGTCGTAATGCCATATAATTCGTATTGGTGTTTTTTTGTTTTTGGTGGAAATCGAAAAAATTAACACTAGCTCCACAAAAATAGTGCCTTATTACTGGAATAATACTAAAATCTTACAAAAACATCAAGCAATGGCGGCTTCCTTCTTGAAAAACGCGACAAACTCGTCGACTGTCATGCTTCCCAAATCACCCTCACCTTTGCGGCGCACGGATAGCTTCCCTTCGGCTGCCTCTTTCTCGCCAACGATGAGCATGAAAGGTACTTTGGTCACTTCCGCATCCCGGATTTTGCGGCCGATCTTCTCGTCGCGGTGGTCTACGAATCCACGGATGTCGTGATCCTGCAACTGGAAGAACACTTCTTCCGCATAATCCGCGAACTTCTCCGAAATCGGCAGGATCGCGATCTGGTCAGGCGAAAGCCACAGCGGGAACTGCCCGGCGGTGTTTTCGATCAGGATCGCGGTAAAGCGCTCCATAGAACCGAAAGGCGCACGGTGGATCATCACCGGGCGGTGTTTCTGATTGTCGGAACCAGTGTATTCGAGCTGGAAGCGCTGTGGTAGCTGGTAATCCACCTGGATGGTACCAAGCTGCCATTTGCGGCCCAATGCGTCACGCACCATGAAGTCGAGCTTGGGACCGTAGAATGCAGCTTCGCCCAGCTCAGTCACTGTGCTCAGGCCGCGTTCCGCGGCCGCTTCGATGATCGCGCTCTCCGCTTTCTCCCAGTCCTCGTCGCGACCGATGTATTTTTCTTTGTTATTAGGGTCACGCAGCGAAATTTGTGCGCTATAATCATCAAACCCGAGCGATTTGAATACATATAGTACCAGGTCGATCACGTGGATGAACTCTTCCTTTACCTGATCGGGGCGGCAGAAAATGTGCGCATCGTCCTGTGTAAAGCCGCGTACCCGTGTGAGCCCGTGCAGCTCGCCGCTTTGCTCGTAACGGTACACTGTCCCGAACTCCGAAAACCGCAACGGCAGGTCTTTGTAGGAGCGGGGAGAAGTTTTGTAAATCTCGCAGTGATGCGGGCAGTTCATCGGTTTGAGCATGTACTCCTCATCCAGGTTCGGGGTTTTAATAGGCTGGAACGAGTCCTTGCCATATTTATCCCAGTGGCCCGACGTCACGTACAAATCCTTGCTGCCGATATGCGGGGTGATCACAGGCACGTAACCCGCCCGAGACTGCGCTTTGCTCAGGAACGCCTGCAGGCGCTCGCGAAGCATTGCACCCTTGGGCAACCAGAGCGGCAAACCCTGGCCTACCTTCTCCGAAAATGCAAACAGCTCCAACTCCTTGCCCAGACGGCGGTGGTCGCGCTTCTTAGCTTCCTCCATCAGGGTCACATATTCTTCCAGCTCTTTCTGCTTTGGAAAAGTAATGCCGTAAATACGGGTCAGCATTTTGTTTTCCTGCTTGTTACGCCAGTATGCGCCTGCGATGTTGGTCAGCTTGGCGGCTTTGATAAAGCCGGTATTCGGGATATGCGGCCCGCGGCAAAGGTCGGTGAAACCGCCCTGCTCGTACAGTGTAATCGAGCCGTCTTCCAGTCCGTCGATCAGTTCCAGCTTGTATTCGTCGCCTTTTTTGGTAAAAAAATCGATGGCTTCGGCTTTGCTGATCGGCTTGCGGATATATTCGTTTTTCTGGCGTGCCAGTTCCAGCATTTTCGCCTCGATTTTCGGAAAGTCCTCCTGCGAAATGCTCTGTCCGCCCAAGTCCACATCATAGTAAAAGCCCTTTTCGATGGAAGGCCCCGTACCGAATTTAACCCCGGGATACAGCGCTTCCAATGCTTCCGCCAGCAAGTGGGCAGAAGAATGCCAGAATGTAGCTTTCCCGTCCTCGTCGTTCCACGTCAGCAGTTTCACCAGGGAGTCCTCCGTGATCTGGCGCGTAGGGTCCCAGACTTCGTTGTTGACTTTGGCGGCTATCACATTGCGTGCAAGCCCTTCACTGATACTGAGCGCGATTTCGAGAGCGGTTACCCCTTTTGGGTAAAAACGTTCGCTACCATCGGGCAGGGTAATTTTTACTTGAGACTCGTCTTTCATTCAAAAAATAATTCTGTGGTATGGTTCAATGGCAATGCGGCAGGCCGCAAAACACAAAGCTATTCAATTTTAGCTTTGCGTGAAGAGTCAACGCGGATATTTGTGGTACCACGCGGTTGGATAATATTGACTTTAACCCGCGCCGTATCGAGCAGTTTATAACCCGGATTGGTATTTTCCTCAGGATAGTAGGAGGGATAAAGTCCTTCCGATTCAATTTTCCGAATCCGGAACATGCCGTAGCGCGCGTCCTGGTCGCCAGGGGCGATCGTCAAGGCAGTGGTGTAGTAGTTTTTGGCAATATCGAGCTCGCCGCTCTTCTCATAGGCGTAACCCAGCATATTGTTCAGTTCTTTCGACTGCGGCTTTTTGCGTAGAAGCGTTTTCAATGCCGGAATCGCCTGCGGGAAGGCGCGGAGCTGCATGGCGACCGTGGCCAGCTGGTTGAGCGCCTCTTCGTAATCGGGCTGTATCGCGACGGCTTTTTGATAAAAGATCAGTGCGGTATCAGGCTGTGCCAGTGCATTCAGGATTTCTCCTCTTCCAAAAAACAAGCTGGCCCGCTCCGGAAAGCGTTTCAATGCCCGCTCGTTGATAGCCAGTGCTTCCGCGGTATTGTTCAGTTTCAGGTTGATCATCGTACCCTGCTCGTACGCCCGCAGCAGCCGCGGGTTGACATTCATCGCGTAGTTCAGGCTCGACAAACTCGCCAGGGAATCGCCCTGTTTGGCCTGCAGCATCCCTTTTACGTAGTATGCTGAGCCATCATAGGGTGCCATGCGCAGGGCCTGGTTGAGATAGCCGACCGATTCGCCGAAACGATTTTTAGCCTGCAAAATGTCGGCAAGCAGTACATATAATTCAGGACTGCTTTGCTGCAATGCTTCGGCGCGCTGCGCATCTTCCAGCGCATTGTCGATCTTACCCAGCTCGCGGTTGATCTTGCCCCGTAAGAGGAAATATTCGCTCACATTGTCCTGCTCGTAAATAGACTCGTTGATATCGTCGAGCGCCTCGGCGTATTGCTCGCGTTCGAAGTAAATGCGCGCCCTTTTAAAATAGTTGACATCCGAATCGATCCCGCGGTTGATCAGTTCGGTTAACGAGAGCAAAGCATCTTTCTGCCATTGCTCTTTGCCTTTTTTGATAACAGGCGGAATGCGCGTGGACGTACGCGCGTCGCTCTGGCAGGACTGTTCGAGCCCGCCCAGTGCGATAAGGAATGCAAATGGTAAATATTTCAGCTTGTCAGACTTCATTAGCCTCTAAACATTCTGGTCTGAAAAACGCGAAAACACGCCCAGCGGCAGCTTTTTACCGAAAGAATCAGGAATAAACAGTTCGCCGAACTCATGCCTGATCTCCGTTCCGAAATGCGCCTTGATCAGGTTCTCGACGATCAGCGCGGAGAAGCCGAGCGAGTACAGGTTAATGATAAAAAAGAAATTCTTCTCCTTCAATAACTGCGCGCATAGCCTGAGTAGTTCATTCAGGCTCTCTTCCAGCAGCCATTTTTCGCCATCCGGCCCGCGTCCGTAGGCGGGAGGGTCGAGGATGAGGCCATTGTACTTATTTCCGCGGCGCACCTCGCGCTGTACGAATTTCAGTGCATCTTCCACTACCCAGCGGATGTTGTTCAGTCCGCTGAGGTCCATATTTTCCCGTGACCAGCTGATCACCTGTTTTACCGAGTCCACATGCGTTACGTCTGCGCCGGAGGCTTTCGCTGCCAGCGAGGCAATGCCGGTGTAGGCAAAGAGGTTCAGCACCGAAGGCTTTTCTTCGGGCATTTGCTTCAATGTCCTGGCAATAAAATCCCAGTTGGTAGCCTGCTCGGGAAACACGCCCACGTGCTTGAATGAGGATAATGCAAGCTTGGTACGCAAATGCAGTTCTTTGGTGCGGTACTGGAATACCCATTTATCGGGCATATCGCCTTTGGTGATCCATTGCCCTTTTTCCTGGGAATTCTTATCCTTTTTGAAAACGGCATTCGAGCGGTTGTCCCATTCTGCTTCCGACAGTGATTTGTCCCAGATGGCCTGCGGCTCGGGGCGGGAAAGTACATACGGGCCGAATTTTTCGAGTTTCTCAAATCCGCCGCTGTCGATTAGTTGATAATCAGTATGTTGATCGGGTGAAAGTAGTATCAAGGTGTACTTTGGCTTTCGGCTTTCGGCCGTCGGCCTTTTTAGTTGGAAAAATGTGATGGGGACTTGGGCTGTCGGCTTTCGGCTTTCGGCCTTTTTTAAATTTAAAAATTATAAAAATGCGCCGGAGGGTAAAGCCGAAGGCCGATGGCCGACAGCCGAAGTCCTAATAAGCAATCTTGTTCAAATAAAATACATTCCGTCTTCCCCTTGTGTTCGGATCGCCGGCTGCGTTCACAATGCGTTGTTCGCCCCAGGCCAGGTAGAAGTTGTCGTACCAGTAGTCGATGTCGTCGGTACTGGTTTTCCGTACCTTGTCACCCTCCACGTACGTGTCGTTGGGGATCACACGGTCGCTGTCGATCACCTGGTCACCTTTGATGATCTTGCTGCGAATGGCGCCATTATGGCTGTAAATCAGTTTGGAATTACCGTTGGTGAAGGATTGGACCTTAATCTTCTCTTTCAATTCCATACTTTTCACATTGTCGAAACTGATGCTGTTGTCCCAAAGCAGGTTGCCATTCTGGTCCACATCGGCAACCACCGCATGTGTATAGGTGAAGCCGTCGAAAACCTGTGAGTTGTAACCGCGGCCGCCGTACATTGGGTTCCAGAGGTAGGGATTATAAAGGCCCATTCCAAACGGGTAACCGTAGCCGCCGTATCCGTAATTGAAACCGCCCATCATGCTGGGGTTCTGGTAGCGGTATTCCGGGTAGAACACTTCGGCTACCAGCAGGAAATTATTGGTTTTTGGAACAATATCATGCACCAGCAGGCGATAATTCAGTTTCAGGTCGTCGCCGCTTTCCTTTTTCTTCCGGATCCGCTTTTCCATCTTCTCCTGCTGGCGTTCGCTCATGAAGTTGAAGAAGTTTTTGAAATCGGTAAAGCTGTGGTATTTGGTGAAGATAGTCTCGTCCCCGACGATTTTGCTGATGTACAGCCCCTGCGAGGCGGCAATGGTGCTGCTTTGCATATTGCGGTAACCATAGGTACCGATCACAATCCGCACCGAATCGTTCAACACCTGCAAACGGCCGCTGAGCAGCGAAAAATCGTCCTCCGGCTCGACGCTTACCTGGGTGTACAGCTCTCCGGTTTCTTCATAGGAACGTGCCACAATTTTAGTCTGGCGACCTTTTTTAACCGCAAAACATACATTAACCAAATGCTGCGCCGTGTCTACTTCCACGGTCTGAATGGCGTTAGAACCTTTAATGGCCGAAGGGAGCACCCGCGTTTGCTGGGTGGTAAGCTGGGTATGGATCAATACCGGCTCGTTGCGCACCATTCCGGCCATAAAAACCGAATAGCCGAGTGTTTTGAAATCAGTGATCTCGAAACGGTCGACGGTGTTGATCGTAAATGTCTCCACGAAGCCAGGGCCGACATTCACTTTCACAATTTGATATAGCGAACTGCGGTATTTACTGAAAAGCAGGAAAACGGCCTGCCCGTCGTAGGAGGAAGCGATGTAATCGAGGTTAGACTCGATCGGGCCGTCGATGGACCACACCCGTTCGAGGTTCGTATCGAATTTCTGGACATTGAACGTGCCCTTGTCGGGCTTGGAAATGAGCAGTACGCCCTGCTTGCCCAGCGGAACAGCCTGGTAGGCCGTGTTACCGGGCAAAGGAAGTTCAATCCGTTTCACTCCCTGGGCAAAAATTTGTCCGCTCAGGACGCCCAGGAAGAGTAGCGGTAAGACCAGCCGAAAAACGGATCGCTTATTTTTTGTCATGTGCCAGGGCAACGATATGGTCGAATTCTTCGCGTTTAACCGGCACGACCGACAGCCTCGACAAGCGGACGAGGTCCATTTGTTTCAGGAGTTCATCCTTTTTAATCTGCGCGAGCGTAACGGTGTTCGGAAATTTCTCAACAGGCACGAGGTTCACCACTACCCATCCGGCTTCGTCGGTGGTAGGGTCGGGGTAATGTTCCTTTGACACCTTGGCGAGCCCCACTACCTCTTTGCCTTCATTGCTGTGGTAAAACAGCACCAGGTCACCGACTTTCATGGCCATCAGGTTGTTGCGAGCCGCGTAGTTGCGCACGCCGTCCCACATGCCTTCGCCTTCGGCAACAAGGTGGTCCCAGGAGTATTTAAAAGGTTCTGATTTGACAAGCCAATAGTTCATTCGTGCTTTTTGTAATGGTAGGAGTTAAAATGTCAATCTTTCCCGACTAAATCAAGGGAATTTCGGGAATTTGCTGAAATCCGGCTTTCTTTTTTCCAGGAACGAGCGCTGGCCTTCCTTGGCTTCCTCGCTGAGGTAGTAAAGTAATGTGGCATTGCCCGCGAGCTCCTGGATACCAGCCTGTCCGTCGAGCTCCGCATTGAATGCGCTTTTGAGCATACGGATCGACAGCGGGCTTTTCTCCTGGATTTTTTTCGCCCATTCCAGGGTAACCGGTTCGAGTTGCTCCAAAGGAACGACTTTGTTCACCAGTCCCATCTGCAATGCCTCACCGGCATCGTACTGGTCGCACAGGAACCATATTTCGCGTGCTTTTTTCTGGCCCACCACACGGGCGAGGTAAGAAGCCCCAAATCCGCCGTCGAAGCTGCCGACTTTCGGGCCTGTTTGTCCGAAACGTGCATTATCCGCCGCTATGGTAATGTCGCAGATCACGTGCAGCACATGGCCGCCGCCGATCGCCCAGCCTGCCACCATCGCGATCACCGCTTTTGGAATGGAGCGGATCATTTTTTGCAGGTCCAGCACGTTCAGGCGAGGTACGTGGTCGTCGCCGATGTAGCCGCCGTGGCCGCGCACCGACTGGTCGCCGCCTGAGCAGAATGCCTTGCCGCCTTCGCCGGTAAGGATGATCACATCAATGCGCGTGTCTTCGCGGCAAATGTGCATCGCATCGATCATCTCGGTTACCGTAAGCGGGGTGAATGCATTGTGCTTATGCGGGCGGTTGATGCTGATTTTCGCTATTCCTTCGTGAAGCGTAAAGAGAATTTCCTCGTATTCCTTAATGGTTTCCCATTGAACTGTATTGGACATAAATCAGATTGGTATAAGTAAATGAATGCAATGCGCGGGTGCAATCTACGCGGCCCGACCTTCGCGGCCCGACCTACGCGGCCCGACCTACGCGGCCCGACCTACGCGGCCCGACCTACGCGGCCCGACCTACGCGGCCCGACCTACGCGGCCCGACCTACGCGGCCCGACCTACGCGGCCCGACCTACGCGGCCCGACCTACGCGGCCCGACCTACGCGGCCCGACCTACGCGGCCCGACCTACGCGGCCCGACCTGCGCGGCCCGTCCCTCCGCTTTGGATGCGAGCGTTCGGCACTGCCTGAATGCGCGAAATTAGTCATTGTTTGGATTACCTTCAAAAACAAATGAATAACTTTCCACCGCACTAAAAACGGTGTTTCATTGCCGGCAACAATGCATTCGCAGAAACCACAGCTATGATCTGGACAACAGGCAAAACACATTGGCAAACGCAGAAAAGGCCGCGAAATCCTTATTTCGCACAGGCTTACGACTTTATGGGAAAGTGGCTGGAAGGCGCCGGTGAATTTGTGCTGCACACCTCCGGTTCCACGGGCATGCCCAAGCCCATCACGGTGACGCGCAGGCAGCTGCAAACGAGTGCGGCCATGACCGGGCAGGCGCTCTCGCTCGGGAGCGGTACGCGTGCACTCGTATGCCTGAATGTGCGCTACATTGCGGGCCTGATGATGCTCGTCCGCGGCCTGGAATTGGGCTGGGAGCTCACGATCACAGAACCCACCGCCAACCCGGTCAGTGGGCTGGATTCGGTCGATTTCGATTTCGTCGCCATGGTACCCATGCAGTTGCAGGCCATCCTGGATAATCCGGCGTCGGGGAATCAGGTTGGTAAGCTGGGCAAGATATTACTTGGCGGTGCGCCGGTCAATCCGGTCCTGGCAGCGCAGATCAAGGCGCTCGACGTGCCGGTGTACCAAAGCTATGGTATGACTGAAACGGTATCGCACATCGCCCTGAAATCGCTCAACGGCCCCCTGGCCAGCGATTCCTACACCTTCCTGCCCGGCATTGAATTCGGTACCGACGAGCGAGGCTGCCTGTTTGTTTCCGGCGCGGTAACCAATGCAGAGAGGGTGCAAACCAATGATCTCGTGGAGATAACCGGTGGTGCGTTTCAATGGATCGGCCGGGCCGATAATGTCATCAATTCGGGTGGGGTAAAGATTGTGCTTGATCAGGCCGACCAGCGCATTGCATCGGTTTTTCACGATTTGGGTATCGGCGATGCTTTTTTTTGCTGGTGGGAACCGGACGAGAAATTGGGCCAGAAACTGGTGCTGGTGGTGGAAAGTGAAACCGGCGATGCCCTGCACCCGGAGCTTGCTTCGGAAATTAGGAAGCGTGTTTCGACCTATGAAAACCCGAAACATATTTACTTTGCAAAAGCGTTTGCCAAAACAGCAACGGACAAGATCGACAAACGCGCCACATTTCAACAGTTTTTAAAATCTTCGAATGGATAAGAATCTTCAAATACCAGGTCACTACATTATTCGCTATCAAACCGCCACGGTGGTTCCGGCACCTTTTGCCCATTTTTATACCTTGAAAATGGACATTCAGTCGGCGGAGGACTTGCGGGTGGATTTTGATATTGTTTACAACGACCGTGAAGAACTGACCGAGGACGAGATTTTTGACGAAGGCTTTTCGCTGGATGATAATTACAGATGGAAAGGCAGCTTGCCCGCCGTTTGGATCACTGAGTTTCAGGATATCCTTTCATCGTCCAAGATCATCCGCAAGCGCGAGGAGAGTGAATTTGAGGATTTTATTGAAATAGAACTCGATGAAAGCGATAAACAGGTAACCATTTATCCGGTCGATAAAGAGCGCTGGTCGTATTTTTTACAGGAAATGATGCAGGCGATCTTCGAGACAAGCGGCCGGGAAAAGCCTTTTGAACTGACCTACCTTGACATTGACAACGACGGAAAAACCACCATCGACCTGAAAGCATCATTCGGAAAAAAGGAATTTACATTAGTTAAAAACGCAGGTACGGCCCGTAAACTGGACTGGGGCCAGTTGCAGAAAATAATGGACACGATTTACAAAGCTGAATTCGTGCCCGACAATGCATCGGAAAGTAAACCGTCAAAAAAGGGCAAATACATTACGGCAGGTGACGGTTTGTGGTATCAGATCGGCGTCGCCGTGCTGGAAACAACCAATAAAAGCAAGGACCTCGCAAAAATCGAGGCATTGTTCAACACCCTTGCGAAATAACAGTTTACTGACGGTACTGGCTCAGCTCCATTTGCAATTCATCCACAAGCTGAGCCACCCGTTCCATTGAAGGCTGGGGCACAGGCATTTGCACGCTGATGAAAGCTTTCACTTCCCATACTTCCAATACGACCTGCAAAGGAATTTCCAGCTCCGCAATCTCGGCATTGTCCGAAGTAAGCAGTAATACTCCTGCGGTTTTCACCTGGTTGAACACATTCCGGTAGATGAGGCCGTGGTTTCTCAACAGGAACACATACTGCATTCCGTCCTTGATGTCGTACCAGTTCCGGATGAACGTACCTACGAGAATAGAGCCGGGGTAGGTGAAATCTTCACCGCTCTCAAATGCACGGTAGTAGCCGGATGGCAGGTTGGGCAATTGGAACAGCGGAAGGGTGTTCAGGTAAGCAGGATTTTGGAAATTGGCGATATACTCGGCCTGCTTGTTATGCGCCACCCATTGGATGGTAGGGAAATGCTGAGCCGGCTGGTCGGTCGCCGCGTTGAATTGCGGTGTCTGATACTGATTGTTAAATGTCGGGATCCCCGCAGGCGGCTGAGGTGCTACCGGCTGAGGTGCTGCCGGCTGAGGTGCTGCCGGCTGAGGTGCTACCGAACGAGATACGGCCGGCTGCTGATAGGCGGGTTGCTGAAAAACTTCCTGCTGATGCGGCTGCAATTCTCCGCTGACCGGTTTGAGATTGATCTGCCGGGAAACTTGTCGAAGAGGCTGCTCGGGCTGCTGGTATGTTTCGATGATTTTGGATAATGGCTGCGGCTCCGTGTAGCCGGGCGTACGGGTAGGGGCGGGCTGCGGCATCGTTCCCGAATGCGAAACAGTCATTTGGCGGGAGGTTGTCAGCGGTAGCGACATCTCCGGCGTTTCCCTTAGCTTCCGCAAATCGTTTTTTAGCAAATTATCAACGCTAACTCCGAAAGCGGCAGCCATGTTTTTGAGATTAGTAAGGTTGGGATTGGCCCTGGCTTCCTCGTAAGCCCCCAGTAACGACCTCTTGATCGCGATCTTACGGGCAAACTGCTCCTGCGTCAGGCCGTTAAGCCTTCTTAGATACTTAATGTTGTTGCTGACGATGCTCATAATACAACCGATCCGTTCAAACTACCTACTAATTGACAAATCTTTTAGTAAAAAAAGAAATTTTTAATATAAAAAAGCCGGGAGGGAAGAAATTTGTACATTTTCTTCCTTCCCGGCTTTTTTATACTTCGGCTGTCGGCAATCGGCTATCAGCGTTTTGTTACTTAGGCTTTTTCCGGAAAGTCAAATGCCGACTGCCGATAGCCGAAGTCCTACTTATAAATTTCCTTCTTCGCCGCTTTAAAAGTATTGGTCAGCAGCCCGCAAATGGTCATCAAACCCACACCGCCCGGAACCGGGGTAATATAGCTGGCCTTAGGTGCGACGTCGTTGAAATCCACATCGCCTTTGATCGAAAATCCACTTTTCTTGGTTGCATCCGCCACGCGGGTAATGCCCACGTCTACCACCACGGCGCCTTCTTTCACATAGTCAGCCTTAACGAACTCCGGACGGCCCAACGCCACGACGAGGATATCGGCCGACTGGCAGATTTCTTTCAGGTTCTGCGTTTTGCTGTGCGTGATCGTCACGGTACAGTTGCCCGGGTAAGTGTTGCGCTGCATGAGAATGCTCATCGGCAGGCCCACGATCTGGCTGCGGCCGATTACCACGCAATGCTTGCCGCTGGTTTCGATACCGGCGCGGATCAGCATTTCGAGGATACCGAACGGCGTTGCCGAAATGTATGCGGGCAGTCCTTTGCACATTCTGCCGACGTTGATCGGGTGGAAACCGTCCACGTCCTTGGCCGGGTTCACCGCTTCCATCACCGTGTTCTCGGAAATGTGCTTAGGCAATGGCAGCTGTACGATAAATCCATCCACGTCGGGATCGTTATTCAGCGATTCTACGGCTTCGAGGAGCTGTGCTTCGGTGATACCGGCTTCGAAGCGCAGCAGGGTGGAGGTAAAGCCGATTTCCTCGCAGCTGCGGATTTTAGAGGCTACGTAGGTTTCGCTTGCACCGTCCTGGCCTACGAGTATCGCGGCCAGATGCGGCTTTTTGCCACCGCCAGCTACCCATTGTTCAACTTCGGCCTTGATTTCAGATTTTATTTGGGAAGAAATAGCTTTCCCGTCGAGTAGTTGCATTATTATTCAGGTAGTAAATATTTCTTGATCAAAGTCTGCATTCCGGTAGTGGCCTTTTCCTGAATGAAAATCATATTGGATTTCAATGTAATGTCGGGCTTTGCAGGGTCAACAATGTAAATGCGCTTGCCGATGGGTACGTAATGCACCAGGCCGGCCGCCGGATAAACCGCCAGCGACGTTCCGATTACCAGGAACATATCCGCTTGCTCAGTCACATCCACTGCCACTTCCATCATCGGCACCTCTTCCCCGAACCACACGATATGCGGCCGCAACTGGCTGCCGAGTTCGCATAAATCACCCGCTTTGAGTTCCCAGCCGGTCATGTCGTACACCAGCCTGGAATCTTTCGTGCTCCGCGATTTGAACAGTTCTCCATGTAGATGGATCACTTTCGTGGAGCCCGCAAGTTCATGCAGGTTGTCGACATTCTGCGTGACAATCGTTACGTCAAAATGCTTTTCCAGCTCTGCCAGCGCATAATGAGCCGCGTTGGGCTTTACATCTGCCGCCTGCTTCCGGCGCTGGTTGTAAAAATCCAACACCAGTTCCTGGTTGCGTATCCAGGCCTCGGGCGTAGCCACGTCCTCGATGCGGAAGTTATCCCAAAGCCCATTATTATCACGAAAAGTACTGATCCCGCTCTCAGCGCTGACCCCTGCTCCGGAAAGTACGACTAGTTTTTTCATGGGCTTTTTCGTGTTTAGCGTGGATGATAGCGGCTGCTACCACGATGTATGTGTGCAAATGCTACTTTTTGGCAGCTTTTTTGGCTGCCGGCTTCTTAGCCGCCGGAGCTTTCGCCGCAGCCGCAGCAGGTTTTCTTGCACCACCGCGTCCCGCAGGCTTATCCGGCGTTTCAGCCGCCAATTTCAATACTTGCTCATAGGTGAGCGAAGCCGGTTCGGTACCTTTCGGGATCTTCACATTCTTCTTACCGAAAGCAATGTAAGGCCCGTAGCGCCCGTTCAACACCTTCGCCTCAGGATCTTCCGCAAATTCTTTAATGGTGCGGTTGGAGTCCTGCAAACGCTTTTCTTGAATAATCTCAATCAAACGATCCTCCGTTACGGCCATCGGATCGTCGGTTTTGGCCAGTGAATAGTATTTGCCGTCGTGCTTCACATACGGCCCGAACTTGCCCACATTCACCACCATGTCCTTGTCCTCGAAGAAACCGGCCTGGCGGGGCAGCTTGAATAGTTCGAATGCCTCGTCCAGCGTAATCGTTTCCATCAGCTGGCCTTTCTGCAAGCTGGCGAAACGGGGCTTTTCTTCATCTTCCACATCGCCGATCTGCACATATGGCCCATATTTCCCGATCCGCACGGACACCTTTTTGCCCGTCGCGGGGTCTTCGCCCAATTCGCGGGTTGTGAGGCTTTTATCGATCGCTTCCTCGCGGGCCTCAGCCACTTTTTTCTGGAACGGCGTGTAAAAGTCCCGGATCATCTGCTGCCATTCCAGCTGCCCTTCGGCAATGTGGTCAAAGTCTTTTTCTACATTCGCAGTGAAGGAGTAATCGACAATGTCCTGGAAATGGCTCACGAGAAAGTCGTTGACGACCATCCCAGTGCTGGTCGGGAAGAGTTTCGCCTTTTCCGAGCCATATACTTCTTTATTCACCTTGCTTTTGATCTGTTCATTGGCAAGGGTCATTTCCTTGAATTCCCTTTCAAAACCCTGACGGTCCTCTTTCACGATGTATTCCCGTTTCAGGATCGTCGAGATCGTGGGCGCGTAGGTAGATGGCCGGCCTATTCCCATTTCTTCCAGCTTCTTCACAAGGCTCGCCTCCGTATAGCGGGGCGGGTTGCGCGTGAACCGCTCGGTTGCCTTCATGTCCGCCAGCTTCAACAACTGACCGATATTCAGCGGGGGAAGCATTCCTTTTTGTTCTTCATCCCCCTCATCGTCGCTCGATTCGAGGTACACTTTCAGAAATCCTTCGAATTTGATCACTTCACCCTGGGCTACCAGCTCTTCGGAAGTTGTCGAAATGCCGATCGTAGCCGTGGTACGCTCCAACTGCGCATCCGACATTTGCGATGCAATGGCGCGTTTCCAGATCAGTTCGTAAAGACGCTGCTCGTTGCGGTCGCTGCTGCCTACCAGCGTAGAGAAGTCGGTAGGGCGGATCGCTTCGTGCGCTTCCTGCGCTGATTCGGACTTGGTTTTGAATATACGACGGTTATAATACTCGTCCCCATATTCTTTCGTGATCTGCTGCTTTGACTTATCAAGCGCTTCTTCAGACAGGTTGGTGGAGTCCGTACGCATGTAGGAAATCTTACCGGCTTCGTACAGGCGCTGTGCGACTGTCATGGTCTGCGCTACGGAAAAGCTCAGCTTGCGGGAGGCCTCCTGTTGTAATGTAGAAGTGGTGAATGGCGGTGCAGGTGTTTTTTTCGCAGGTTTTACTTCAAGGTTACGGATCGAGAATTCGGCGCCGATGCATTTTTCCAGAAACTGGTATGCTTCCTGTTCGGTCGGGAAGTTTTTGGCGAGCTCCGCGTTCAGTACTTTTCCGTTACCCAGGTCGAAATGCGCGGTTACCTTGAAACTGCTCTTCACCTTGAATGCGTCGATCTCGCGTTCGCGTTCTACTATTATACGCACAGCCACCGATTGTACCCGGCCCGCCGACAAGTTCGATTTACCGATCCGGATCTTTTTCCAAAGTACCGGTGAAAGTTCATACCCCACGAGGCGGTCCAGAATACGGCGCGCCTGCTGGGCGTCTACCAGGGCTGTGTCGATGGTCCGCGGCTTTTGGATGGCATTACGCAGAGCGGTTTTGGTGATCTCCCTGAATACGATCCGTTTGGTATTATCCGGCAGGCCCAGTGCCTCCTTCAAATGCCATGAAATCGCTTCTCCCTCGCGGTCATCATCCGTTGCGAGCCAAACTTCTGCATCTTTTGCCAGTTTTTTAAGCTCTGAAATGACTTTGACTTTATCGGAGGAGATTTCGTAAGAGGGTTGGAAACCATGCTCAACATCAACACCCATATCATGTTCCGGAAGGTCACGGACATGTCCGAAGCTGGACTTGACAGTGAAATCCTGCCCTAGGTAACTTTCTATGGTTTTGGCCTTCGCCGGTGACTCTACGATCACCAGATTTTTTGACATAACTTTGGATTTAAGGACCTGGTAGCACTTTGAATGTCCAAATATAGGGTACAATCCGAGAAAAAATCAAAGCACAAATAAAAGCTGGGCGAAAAACGGAGCGTGCCGCTGAGCCTCCCGAAGGGGACTTTTTAAATTATCCGCTGAATACACAGGTTGCCAGAACAAAAAAAAATTTGTGGAGGTTATCTTAATGTACGATTAGAATATACTGGTTTTAAATAGTAGCGAAAATCGGCCTGAATGCCTCCGTATATTCTGTAATTTCGTACTTTCGCCCGTTTTATTGACAACAGATATTGCCTTTAACATTGAAAAGATTTCATCATGAATATCTATCAGGACTACATTAAAGAGATTGAAGAAAGAAAAACCCAGGGGCTTCACCCGAAGCCGATCGATGGTGCCGAATTGCTGGGCGAGATTATCGCGCAGATCAAAGATTCTGAAAACGAGTACCGGGAAGACTCTCTTAAATTTTTTATTTACAACACATTACCAGGAACTACAAGTGCCGCTGGCGTGAAAGCCAGGTTTTTGAAGGAGATCATCCTGGGCGAATCCGTAGTAGCAGAAATTTCACCTGCCTTTGCATTTGAACTTCTTTCCCACATGAAGGGAGGGCCGTCGATCACGGTATTGCTGGATCTGGCCCTGGGCGAAGATGCGGCAATCGCGAAACAAGCCGGCGATGTGCTGAAAACGCAGGTTTTCCTTTATGACGCAGACACCGACCGTTTGAAGGATGCCTACAAAAACGGCAACGAGGTCGCGAAAGATATACTTGAAAGCTACGCCAGGGCGGAGTTTTTCACGAAACTGCCCGAAGTTCCGGAAGAAATCCATGTGGTTACGTTTATCGCCGGTGAAGGGGATATCTCGACCGATTTGCTTTCTCCGGGCAACCAGGCGCACTCGCGTTCCGACCGCGAGCTCCACGGCCTTTGCATGATCACGCCGCAGGCACAGCAGGAAATCCGTTTGTTGCAGCAGCAGCACCCCGGCAAAAGCGTCATGCTGATCGCGGAAAAAGGTACGATGGGAGTAGGTTCATCCCGGATGTCGGGCGTGAACAACGTGGCGCTCTGGACCGGCAAGCAGGCCAGCCCCTATGTTCCATTCGTGAACATCGCGCCGATCGTGGGCGGTACGAACGGCATTTCGCCAATTTTCCTTACGACGGTAGACGTTACCGGCGGTATCGGAATTGACCTAAGAAACTGGGTTAAGAAGACAGATGAAAACGGAAATGTGGTCCGCAACGAAAGCGGTGACCCGATTTTGGAGGAAGTATACTCCGTAGCGACAGGCACTGTCCTTACCATTAATACAAAGACCAAGAAACTGTACAATGGCGAGCAAGAGCTGATCGACATTTCGAAAGCCCTAACGCCTCAGAAGAAAGAATTCATTCGTGCCGGCGGTTCGTATGCGATTGTTTTTGGTAAGAAAATCCAGACAGTTGCAGCGAAAATCCTCGGTATCGAGCCTACGCCTGTATTTGCCCCTTCCAAGGAAATTTCCAACGAAGGACAAGGCCTGACGGCGGTTGAAAAAATCTTTAACAGAAATGCGGTGGGAACGACACCGGGCAAGGTATTGCACGCCGGTTCGGACGTTCGCGTGGAAGTGAATATCGTCGGCTCGCAGGATACGACGGGTTTGATGACCGCTCAGGAGCTTGAATCGATGGCTGCGACGGTGATTTCGCCGATCGTGGATGGTGCGTACCAGTCGGGCTGTCACACAGCTTCGGTTTGGGATAAGAAGGCGCAGGCCAACATTCCTAAGCTGATGAAGTTCATGAACGACTTCGGCCTGATCACGGCCCGTGACCCGAAAGGGGAATACCACTCGATGACCGACGTAATCCACAAGGTATTGAACGACATTACCGTGGACGAATGGGCGATCATCATCGGTGGCGACTCGCACACTAGGATGTCGAAAGGCGTCGCATTCGGTGCCGACTCAGGAACCGTTGCATTGGCGCTGGCTACGGGTGAAGCATCCATGCCGATCCCTGAATCTGTGAAGGTGACTTTCAAAGGCGAGATGAAGGAACATATGGACTTCCGCGATGTGGTACATGCTACCCAGGCGCAGATGCTCCAGCAGTTCGGCGGCGAAAACGTGTTCCAGGGCCGGATCATCGAGGTGCATATCGGCACGTTGCCGGCTGACCAGGCATTTACATTCACCGACTGGACCGCCGAGATGAAGGCGAAGGCGTCTATCTGTATTTCGGAGGATGATACGCTGATCGAATCACTGGAAATCGCGAAAAACCGGATCCAGATCATGATCGACAAAGGCATGGATAACCACAAGCAGGTTCTTCAGGGCTTGATCAATAAGGCAGACAAACGCATTGCCGAAATCAAATCGGGTGAAAAACCCGCATTGGTGCCTGATGCAAATGCAAAATACTACGCCGAGGTGGTGATCGATCTGGATGCGATCGTGGAGCCGATGATCGCGGACCCGGATGTGAACAACAAAGACGTTTCCAAAAGATATACGCACGATACCATCCGTCCTATTTCATTCTATGGAGAAGACAAGAAGGTGGATCTGGGCTTCGTAGGGTCTTGCATGGTCCACAAGGGCGATTTGAAGATTGTTTCTCAAATGCTTAAAAACCTGGAAGAGCAGCAGGGCAAAGTGGAATTCCATGCACCGCTCGTGGTGGCGGCTCCTACCTATAATATTATTGAAGAACTTAAAAGTGAAGGCGACTGGGATGTATTGCAGAAATACTCCGGCTTCGAGTTCGACGACAGCGCCCCGAAAGTAGCGGCCCGCACCGAGTACGAAAACATGATGTACCTCGAACGTCCAGGCTGCAACCTTTGCATGGGTAACCAGGAAAAGGCGGCCAAAGGCGACACCGTAATGGCAACTTCGACCCGCTTGTTCCAGGGAAGGGTAGTGGAAGATTCGGAACGTAAAAAAGGAGAGTCACTGCTCGCGTCTACACCAGTTGTGGTGCTTTCGGCGATCCTGGGACGTATCCCTAATGTGGATGAGTATAAAGCTGCTGTGGTAGGTATTGACCTGACCAAGTTTGCACCGCCCATCAAGACGCTGAGCAGGTAGTCGCTGGTGGTACAGTTGTTGATAAGTGTAAATGTGTAATCATTAATTTGAAAGATATGGCGTTTGACTTAGAAATGATCAAGGGTGTTTATGCCCGGATGGAAGCAAGAGTAGAGGCAGCCCGAAAAATTGTAGGGCGGCCTTTAACCCTGGCTGAAAAAATTCTATATTCTCACTTGTGGGAAGGAACACCCACGCAAAGCTACGAGCGAGGCAAATCTTACGTAGATTTTGCTCCCGACCGCGTGGCAATGCAGGACGCAACCGCCCAGATGGCATTGTTGCAATTCATGCAGGCCGGCCGTCCAAAAGTGGCCGTTCCATCGACCGTTCACTGCGATCACCTGATTCAGGCGGAAGTGGGGGCGGTTCAGGATTTAAAAAATGCCGTAGATAAAAACAAAGAAGTATACGACTTCCTTTCTTCTGTATCTAATAAGTATGGTATCGGTTTCTGGCGCGCAGGTGCCGGGATCATCCACCAGGTGGTGCTCGAAAACTATGCATTCCCAGGCGGGATGATGATCGGAACCGACTCACACACGCCTAATGCGGGCGGCTTGGGTATGATTGCGATTGGTGTAGGCGGCGCGGATGCGTCCGACGTGATGTCGGGCCTTGCGTGGGAGCTGAAAATGCCACGGCTCATCGGGGTAAAATTGACCGGTAAGATGAGTGGCTGGACGGCCGCCAAGGATGTAATCCTCTGGGTTGCAGGCCAGCTTACCGTGAAAGGCGGTACCGGATATGTAGTGGAATATTTCGGCGAAGGGGCTGAAAGCCTTTCAGCCACCGGTAAGGGTACCATTTGTAACATGGGTGCTGAAATCGGTGCAACCACTTCCATTTTTGCATACGACGAGAAGAGTGCTGCCTATCTGAGAGCGACGGGCCGTGCGGATGTGGCCGATGCAGCGGATCAGATTAAGAGACATCTTCGTTCCGATGATGAAGTATATGCAGATCCGGCGACTTACTACGACCAGCTTCTTGAACTGGATCTTTCTACGCTGGAACCGCATATCAACGGACCGTTCACACCGGACCTGGCGTGGCCGCTTTCGAAATTCGCCACTGCGGTGAAAGAGAACGGCTGGCCGGAAGTTCTTTCAGTGGGTCTGATCGGCTCCTGTACCAACTCCTCCTATGAGGATGTGAGCCGTGCCGCTTCGCTTGCCCGCCAGGCTATCGACAAAAAATTGCAGGTTACCTCCGAATATACCATCACGCCGGGTTCTGAGCAGGTACGGTATACCGTGGAGCGCGACGGTTTCCTGGACACTTTTGAGCAGATAGGCGGGGTGGTGCTGGCTAATGCCTGCGGACCGTGTATCGGTCAATGGGCGCGTCATGGCGCTGAAAAAGGAGAGAAAAACTCCATTATTACCTCATTTAACCGCAACTTCTCAAAGCGTGCCGATGGTAACCCCAACACGCACTCTTTTGTGGCTTCGCCTGAGATCGTAACGGCGATGGCGATTGCAGGACGACTTACTTTCGACCCACGCGTGGACAAGCTTGTGAACACCGACGGGGAAGAAGTGTTGCTCGACGAGCCGACAGGCCTCGAACTGCCAACCAAAGGTTTCGCGGTGGAAGACGCAGGTTACCAGGCTCCGGCGGAGGACGGCAGTGCCGTTCAGGTTTTGGTGAGCCCTACTTCCGACCGTCTGCAACTCCTCGAACCATTCGCCGAGTGGGAGGGGACAGACCTGAAAGGTTTGAAATTGCTGATCAAAGCGAAAGGAAAGTGTACGACCGACCATATTTCCATGGCCGGCCCGTGGCTCAAATACCGCGGACACCTCGATAATATCTCGAATAATATGCTGATCGGTGCGGTGAACTACTACAACGAGAAAACCAACACCATCAAAAATCAGCTGACCAACCAATATGCCGAAGTACCGGCCGTTCAGCGCGACTACAAGGCGCACGGAATCGGCACGATCGTGGTGGGAGACGAGAACTACGGCGAAGGTTCATCCCGTGAGCACGCTGCGATGGAGCCGCGCTTCCTGGGCGTACGTGCGATCCTGACAAAGTCGTTTGCCCGTATCCACGAAACCAACCTGAAAAAGCAGGGTATGCTGGCGCTCACATTTGTGAACACCGCAGACTACGACAAGATCCAGGAAGACGATACGATCGACATTCTGGGTCTGGAAACATTCGCGGAGGGACAGCCCCTGACAATCGTGCTGCATCACAATGACGGTACCACCGACGAGTTTCCCGTGAACCATACTTACAATGCCCAGCAGATCGAATGGTTCAAAGCAGGTTCTGCATTGAATATCATCCGGAAGTCGGTTGGCGCTTAGGCAGTACTGTTATTTCAAATGCAAAAATGGCTCCTGAATTCCTCAGGAGTCATTTTTGCATTTGAAGGAAGGGGTATTTGATCTTTCGTTTTAGCATCACCTCAAATTCCCGGAAACCGTGCCTTTTGCCGGCTGTACGACTGGTACAGAAAGATAAACATCCCGGTCATGATCGAGACGTCGGCCATATTGAATATCCCGGTTTGGAATAGGCCGAAATTGATGTGCATGAAGTCGGTTACCGAACCGTGCACCAGGCGATCGTAAATATTACCGATACCGCCGCCAATGGCGAAGGACAGCGCCAGCGCGCTCAGCCAGGTCAGGTTCTTTTTGGTAAGCAGATAAATAATGCCAAAAAGCAATGCAATAAGCGGAATGACGGACAATAGGAAGATTTTAGCCGTTTCCGGCAATGAGCTGCCAATGCTGAGGAATGCACCCGTGTTTTCGACATAGGTGATAGTCACGTAATCTTTGATCACGTGAATCGTCTGGTAAAAGCCCACATTCTCCCGTACCACGCTTTTAGAGATCTGGTCGCAGCCGATGTTGGCGATCAGGACCACGAGAATGGCAATATTCCTGAAAAGGCGGTTTGATTTGAAATTCATTATTTGGTCAACGCTTTGATCGGCGTCAGTTTAACGTCTTTGAACTCAACTTCCGAGCCTTCCGACTGCAAAGCGATCTGTCCTTTCGAAGCGGTCGCGTCGTAGCCGTAGTTGACCAGTACACCATTGAGCCATACTTTAATTGAATTCTTAACACATTCTATCACCATCGAATTCCATTCGCCCAGGGGCTTTTCGGTACCATCGGTGAGATTGGGAATGCGGCGGAGCTTGTCGCCATTGACGCCCCATTTTTCCTTAGGCCCGCGGCGTTTTTCCATGTCGGGCACTGTGATATCTTCCTGAATGCACCAGAAATCGCCTGCATTCTGGTTCATCAGTTGTATTTCGATGGATTTGGGAAACATATCGTACAGATCACGTGGCTTGGATACGAATACGAGCGCACCGCAATTGCCCGGTTTGCCTGCAAAGCGATACTGGAATGTGAAGCGGAAATTTTCATACTGAGCGTCCGTGATCAGGTGCCCGCCGGGTGTGCCCAGGCTCACGAGCATTCCGTTGCGCACGAGAAACGGGTTGACAGCCTTGGGATCCTTATCCATTTCGGGCACGTCGATGTGCCATCCTTTAAGATCCTTGCCGTTAAAAAGTGCTTTTGTTTGGCTGTAAGCATGTTGCGAGGCGATAGCGAGGGTCAGGGCAAGGGGTAGAAAGCGTTTCTTCATGGACGTCGATACTATTTAAAGTTTTAATGGGATTTGAACCGGAAAAATTAAGCAATAATCGGGTGAGTAGCTGTATTACTACTCCAAATGTTCGCGTATTGGTTTAAATTGGAGCTTTCTCATTCGCAAATCATCGCATTAGTCCATGAAAAAACTGGCCGCTCTGCTCGCCACGCCCCTGTTATGCTCGTACGCATTCGCGCAGACGCTACGCTACGACGTATCCTTTCCCAATATCGTACACCACGAAGCCCGCATTGCCCTATCCGTTTCCGACGCACCTCAAAAGGAGCTGACTTTCCGGATGTCGCGCTCGTCGCCAGGCAGGTACGCCACGCACGAGTACGGGAAGAATATATATGATGTAGCGGCCTTTGACAAGGCGGGCAAACCGATCACGGTGCAGCGTGTGGACGGGGATGTTTATAAGGTTGCGGGTATCAATGGTTTTGTGAAGGTCGAGTATACCCTATATGCCAATCACGCCGACGGAACTTACGCCGGAATCGACGCCAGCAGCGTGCATTTGAATATGCCCGCGGCATTTATGTGGGTGAAAGAGCTGCAAAAAGCGCCGATCACAATCGCTTTCAACATACCGGAATCCAATGGGTGGACGATAGCGACCCAGCTCAAACCGACCGGCAAGGCCCATGTATTTACCGCGCCGGATTTGCAGTACTTCATGGATTCGCCCACTAAAATAGGGAGGCTGATGATCAGGGACTGGACTGTGCCTAACGCGGATAGCAAACCGTCGGAATTCCGGCTTGCATTGGAAGCAAAAAGCAGTGATTCGCTGGCATCCGCATTTGCAGACAAGGTGAAGCGCATTACCCAGGAGGCGCGCATGGTTTTCGGGGAATTTCCGGCGTTCGACAACGGCCACTACACTTTCCTGGCGAGCATTAATCCCTATGTGAAGGGCGACGGGATGGAGCACCGCAACAGCACTATGATCACGCTGCCGGTTGCATTTAATGGTTCCGACAACCTTCTGGGCGTGTTCTCCCATGAGTTTTTCCATACCTGGAATGTCGAGCGCATTCGCCCGAAAACGCTGGAACCTTTCAATTTCGAGAAGAGCAATATGAGTTTCGAGCTCTGGTTTGCCGAAGGTTTTACGCAATACTATGGTGAGCTCCTGCTGGAAAGGGCCGGATTCGATTCGCTGGACGAGTATTGCCGGACCCTGACGACGCTGGTGAACACGAAGGAAAATACCGTCGGCGCGAAGCGCATTTCACCGGTACAGGCCAGCAGCCATGCGGTTTTCGTAGACGCGGGCGTGGCGATAGATAAAACGAATTATTCTAATACCTACACTTCCTACTACCCTTACGGCGCGTCGGTGGCACTCGCATTAGATCTTGAATTGAGAGCCAAAGGTATGAATCTCGACGATTTTATGAAGGCTGTTTGGGCAAAACATGGAAAGCCTGAGATTGCTTACAATGTGTCGGACCTGGAAGCGGTGTTAGCTGCATATACCAAAAACAAGGCATTTGCAGAGCAGTTTTTTGCAAAGTACATCAATGGGCATGAGTCGCTGGATTATGGTCCGCTACTGGCCAGGGCAGGTCTGCTACTAAGAAAGCGGTTTGAAGGGCAGGCATGGCTGGGGGATTTTGTCAATTACAAGGAAGGCACGGGACTGACGATCTCCGCCAACACCACCATCGGCAGCCCGCTCTACAATGCAGGACTGGATATTGACGATGAAATCCTGAAAATTGACGGAAGAGCAATCAGCAAAAATGACGAGTTGCTGGCCACGCTCCAATCGCACAAGCCGGGGGATCGCATGATGGTGGAGTATAAGCACCGCGACGAGCTGAAAACGGCAGAAGTGGAACTGATTGAAAACCCCCGCCCGGAAGTTGTGACTTACGAGTCAGTGGGTAAAACGGTCACGCCGGAGATGGAAACTTTTCGAAAGGCCTGGCTGGGGAGCAAATGGAAGTAATGCAAGCGGTTGCCCGTCACCAGGCAACCGCTTTTCTGCTTCTAACGTGTGAGTAAAATCTTTTTCGTCTCTACGGAATCCGGTTTTTTTACTTGCAGCAGGTAAATGCCGGCTGGTGCATGGGGAAGGCTTATCCGCTCCTCATGCCTGCCTTTACCACTCACATGGCGGGTATGCCAGACTTTGCCCTGCACATCGGTTACCAGCATAGAACCCGTCTCCCCGGTTTTCAAATCAAATACAGCTTTAAACTCGCCCGGGGCGGGGTTAGGGAAAGCTTGCAGCTGCGGATCATCGGTTTGCGATTGACCAAATTCCGGCACTGCCATTCTCGCATTACTCTGCGTAGTCCCGACGCATATTTTGTCCTGGCGCACAGGCGCTCCCGGCAACCCCTGAATGCGGATGATACTGTTGCCGTCGGGTACTGTAATGTAAACCATGGCTTCCCGGGATACGATATTCCAGCTATGGGAAGCGCCGAGCAGCACGGAGGTGAGCTGGACGGTTCCATTCACCGACACGCTTACCTGCGCATCGGCCTCGGCATAATAGCGGATAGTCAAAGGGTAGGGGCCGCCTACGAAGCCGCTCAACTGGTAATCAACATAATAATCATAGTTGTTTTGCGAGCCGCGTGTTTGTCCGTTCGAAGCATTAGGATCGCCGGACACCGGGCCATTGCTCGCCGAATGCTCTGCTTCCACGCAGGCAGAGGTGAGCACGCCTCCCGGAGGAGGGCAGCTGGTAACCTGGTAGGGCACTCTTACGATTTTTTGCGCACAGCCATCTTTCCCTGCTGCTACCGACAGGTAGAACGAACCCACGTAAGACGGAGCCGTCACATCGATTGTTTGCGTGTACCGGGCAAAGCCGCCATCGTCAAACCAGTTGTAGTAAACTCCCCCGCAATCCGGGCCGGTGCAATTGGCGGTCATGGTAAACTGGCTGCCGCAAGCGGGCGTCGGAGTAGAGGGGCTCGCAGTGATGTTGAAGTCGCAGGCAGGCGGCGTGCCGGGCATTTCCATAATGCAAAGCCTGTCTTGCCTTACCGGGCTATATCCGGGGTAGCCTTTCACCCGGATCATATTCACGCCTTTTTTCAAGGTGAAAAGCAGGGTACGCTCCGTCCATACGATGTTCCAGGAGTGGGATGCTTCTAGTTCGATTTTGTGCGCCACGGGCTCGTCGTTGATCTTTACTTCCACGGCGGTGTTGGCTTCGGCATAGTAGCGTAATGTGATAGCATGCGGGCCGTCCACCTGAACACCCCACACGACGTACTCCACATAGTTATCTGGAATGGCCTGGCCGCCTCTGGTTTTGCCGCCCGAGGCATTGGGGTCTTCGGAGATCGGTGCATTGCCCTGCGCGTCCTCCGCTTCAATGCAAGCCTGGAACGGCTGACTGCCGCAATCGCTGATCGTCAATTGGAAATTACTGCTGATATCCGGACAGCCGGGTTTAGAACCGGTCCGGGTGTAAGAATAAGTCCCGTTTTGAGAAGGAGCGTAAAAGTTGATGGTATTTCCGGTGCCGTTGATGTCCGGCCCGGTCAGCCGGTAAGTAACTCCCGCGCAGCCGGCTCCAAAACACTCGGCGGTGACGGTCAGAGGTTGCGTGCAGCTGGGGGTATAGTCGCTTACGATCGATCCGACCGTAAACTCGCAGTCGGCCGGCGTCGTATCGACACGAATCGACAATGTTACACTCGTATCGTTGACACATCCTTTCCGGAACGCACCCAACCTGTAAGAGTAGTCGCCGGGTGTCTCCGGTGCATTGAATGATACCACTCCACCTGAATAGAGCGTGTTATTGCCAAACCAGGATAGCGAAGCGGCATTGCAATCTGCGCCCGTGCAGCCCGCGTCGAGCGTTACCATCTGCCCGGGCCGATAGCTGGAGACATTTCCGACAACCTGCGGATTAACTTTGAAATCGCAGGTGATCGGCCATTCGGTTCCGGGTATTTCGGTCCAGCAGGTTTTGTCCTGCCTGACGTCGTAGCCCGGAAGTTCTTTCACCCTCACCCCATTGTTGCCGGCTGTTAAATTCACTTCGAAAGTATATTCCGTCCAGGCGATATTCCAGGAATGCGAAGCGGGCAGTTCCACCTGGAATGTCGAACCACCATTGACAGAAACATTGACCAGTGAATTCCGTTCGGCATAATACCGAAGGGTTACCTGATACTTGGCGGTAGACGGGACGTCGGTCACGTAATCCACAAAATAATCCGAAGAGTTTCGGAAGCCCCTCGTGAGGCCATTGGAAGCGTTGGGGTCGGAAGAGATGGGACCGTCGCCATTACCATTTTCAGCTTCCAGGCAGATGGTAAAGGCTGCCCCATTGGCTGAGGAGCCCTCGTCGGTGGTACGGATACTTGCGCCTGCGGGCACGGAAGCGATCGCTGAGAGCAGAAAGCAAATAACGGAAGTAAAGGTTTTCATAGCATGCTGGAAAATTTGGATGAATGGACCTTCCAACGGGTTCGTTGGAAAAGACAATGCAAACTTGGATTGTCTACATTTTCCGAGACACCACGGTCATTGCAAACCGTGGCGACATGCAAAAAAATAATATTGAAAATCAGTAAAATCTATCCCTGCTTTTCAGAAAGATACTTCCAGTAGCGGCGTGGCACATGGCGCACGTGCAGGCGGGTATTCTTGCGGGCCTGAATATTCGTGCTTGTGAAGTAGTCCTGCCACAGCAAAGTGTACAACTGCTCCTTAGGGTCCAGCACATCGGAGGGAAGTGCATTGACGATCGACATCTGTGGCGCCTCAGCCAGTTCGATTTCCTCTGTTTTTTCCAGATCGTAATACAGCCCGTACTTCCTTTTCAAATCATAAATAATCCAGCGCTGATCGGCATAGCGGTTCTGGAAGTGTTCCGGGAGCAGGGGAAGTACATCAAAATCGGGTTCGATATGGGCATAGTAAATGCCGTCGCCCGTCTTCTGAAACCGTACAAATGCTTCCATCCGGTGCTTTTCGCGATGAACTTTCTGTGCGGTCTGGGAAATGGCCAGCACATCCCGATGCGCAAAGTTTTCCGTTGCACCCGCCGGCTGATCGATGATATAGCGGGAGAAATTGAACAAATGCTGAAAGACATCCGGCTGCTCCGAAAGAAAGGCTTTGTAAAAGCGTAGCTGCCATTCTTTTCCCATCTTTTTGCACAGGCCTCTCCACACCCGCTTGCCTTTCTCCCGGTCGGACAAAATCTGAAATCCTGATTGGAAAACGTCTGGAATGTACGAAGCCTCTGTTACCAGCTTTACCACGGGCGATTTGCGGTGGTAGCTTTCAAAAACAGCCGTTAGGAGCCCTTCCAGCGATCCGTCGAAAATGTATAGCTCCATCAGAAAAGCGATAGTTGATTATGCGGATTTTTCTGGTATTTGCTCTTGCTTTCCGAGAGAATAAGGCCTTTGATATGGCCCGCCTCGTAATCCTTCAACTGAATTGGGCTGTCCGCGTACCGGATGAAATGCCGCGCCTTGCCGAATGCAATACCCAGTTTACGCAAATGGCTTTGATATAAACGCCCGAACTTGCGCGCCTGCACGATTTTCAACGCCGAGCTTACGCCAATGCCGGGTACCCGCAGGATCATGTAATAATCGGCTGTATTCACATCCACCGGAAACTGATCCAGGTTGCGGAGCGCCCAGCTCAGTTTCGGATCGACATCCACTTCGAGGTTCGGGTGAATATCGTTGAGAATTTCCTGGACTTTGAAACCGTAAAACCGCATCAGCCAGTCAGCCTGATAGAGCCTGTTTTCGCGGATCAGAGGCGGTTGGGAGCCAATAACGGGCAGTCGGCTGTCGTGACTGATCGGAATGTAGCCCGAGTAATATACCCGTTTGAGCGAAAAACGCTGATAGAAGGCATTGGCGGTGTACAAAATCTCCTTATCCGATTCAGGCGTGGCACCGACGACGATCTGCGTACTTTGCCCGGCCGGAACGAATTTAGGCACGCTCTTGATCAGCGCCTTCTCGCTTTGAAATTGGGTAATGCTGTTTTGAATGTATTTCAAAGGCTTTTTCACCTCTGCATGCGACTTTTCCGGCGCGAGCAATTTAAGGCCCGTTTCCGTCGGCATTTCAAGGTTAATGCTCATGCGGTCGGCATACATACCTGCTTCGCGCAGCAATTCGTCGCTCGCGCCCGGGATGGTTTTTAAATGGATATAGCCATTGAAACGCTCCTCCTGCCTCAGCTTTTTCACGATGCGCACGAGCCGTTCCATGGTATAGTCGGCATCCTTGAAAATACCCGAACTGAGGAACAGACCTTCAATGTAATTGCGGCGGTAGAAATTCATGGTCAGCTCCACCACCTCTTCCACCGTAAATGCGGCGCGTTTAATGTCGTTGCTGCGCCGCGACACGCAGAATGCGCAATCGTAAATGCAATGGTTGGTCAGCAGTATTTTCAGCAGCGACACGCACCGGCCGTCTTCGGTGTAGGTGTGACAGATCCCCGTTCCTTCCGCATCCCCAATTCCTTTGTTCTCATTTTTCCGGTTACTGCCGCTTGACGAGCATGACACATCGTATTTCGCAGCATCGGCCAGAATCCCCAACTTCTCCCGGATCCGCTCGTACATACCTAAATTTGCAATTAGTTAAATTCATCTAAAATATTGATCGGCATTAACCAGTTATTAGGAGGTCATGCTGACTGAATATTTGTGCATGAAAATATCAATTATCTGGTACTAATACAATCTTTTGGGGCGGAATGTTCGTGAGCCGTGTGAGTAAAATTTCCGTTTGTCTGCTGGTCGCTGTCGGAATGGCCAGATTTTCAGCATTTTGTCAGTCCGACGAGCCGAAAGTGACCCGGTATAACGGTAAGGTAAGCCAGCAGTTTGTTATGAACCGCGATTCGCCCATTGTCGACCATGCGACCGGCAAGCGGATCAGTTACGATACCTACGACAATATGCTCAAGCGCAGCCCCGGACAGTACAAAACCGTACCCGTGTTTGATAAATACGGAAAGGCATCATCCTTTGAAGTATTCAAAAAATCCCAGTTGTATGTTCAGCAGGACGGTTCGGTGATGAACAATCCGGACCTGATGCCCGAAGTAGGGGAGCCGATCGCGCCGTTCGTCATGCGCGGGCTCGACGGGCGCGACTACGATTCGGAGAAGCTGCGGGGAAAATACATCCTCCTCGGCTTTTGGGTGCGCTATGAGAAGCCGTTGTACACGCTGGCCAGCACCAAAGTGATCTCTGATTTCGTGACCGAAAATAAAAAGAAGGGTATTGAAATCGTATCGCTCGGAACAACCCTTAATACCGAAGAAGAATGCCTGGAAGCGATTCCGAAACGGAACTGCGGTTTTGTTCCCGTTCCGGAATCGTATGGTTTCAATCACCGCTACAAGATCAGCGAGACGCCCTATTTTATATTGGTAGATCGGAAAGGGATCGTGAGAGCTATGGCGCCGCACACCGAATTCTCCAAAATCAGCGAGCTTGTACTGCGATGATCAGCCCAGCGCCCCGCTGATGCGATTGTAAAGGCGCTCCGGGTGCCAGATCCGCCGGGGGCCAAGGATCATGCGACGTGACGTCCGGTACATTTGGTAACCAATTTCATTCAGATATTTCAACCCGGCCGTGTTTCCCATCGGAAGGATGGACACCGGCCGCATCGCGGAACGGAACAACATAAGCGCAAAGCCGGCATTGTCATTGGCTGCCATGATAGGGCCATCGCTCCAGGTAGGAAGGTAAACTCCCTGTAAATCCCCCTGAGGACCGATACAAACAAACGCGTCGGCCAGAAATTCGGCCATTACGCCCCGCCTGTCTTCTCCGGACACCATGCGGTCGATCGCGTAAGCAGTTTCCCGAAAGTGCTCTGCAAACGGCTGAATACTCCCGGAATGCTGCCGCTCCGGAACGCCATCCTCCCGTCTCAGATGCGCATATTGCCCCTCCACTTCAAAGCCCTGTTTCAAATAAACCGGGTAACCGAACTCGGTCGCGTCGAGGTAGATCGTCGGATACCGCTTCCGGTCCACGCTTTCGATCAAATGCCGGGTTATTGCGCTTCCAAGACCTTTGTTTCGATGATCGTTATGGGTAATAATGCACGCAAGCCATGCGGTATCCTCGTGGAATATGGTGGTCCCAACCGCAACGGGCTGGCCGTTTTCGACGATTTTGATCGGCTTGCAGTGCTCCGATTTTAAAAAGTAGGCAAACCGTGGGCGGATATCGCCCCAACCCTCAGGTTCGAGGGCGGGAAGGTACGCAATGTCGTCTTCTGTAAATTCCTGGCAAATCATGGCATGGATCGTTAATCCTGCTAAAATGTCAAAAATCTGCTTCCAACTGCCTGAAATGCGCGATTTTTCTTTGCCAGCTGATCCACGCGTAGTAGAAAGCCAGGAAAAATGTGATGATCAATGCGCTCAGAATGATATACTTCCGTTGATTGAAAGCCGTTTGATAAGTCAGGAAAAACAATAGGGCTGCGGCGTACAGGACCGAAGATGCCAGTGAAAGTATTGCCAGTCTTTTCAATGCATTTGCCTGTTTCGCCACCGCATCCCGCAGGTTTCCACTCACCAAAGGGTTTTGAATATGCCGGTAACCCAGCACGTTGTTGATGATGTAAAGTAGGATACCCGCCATCAGAACTACATTGACCGCCAAGGGCTTCCGGTCCCCGTCGAAGCCGTCGTAAAAAAGGAGCAAAAGCGCTGAGAGGGCGGCTATTTCCGTCATGAACTTGATCCGTAACTTGCGGAGCGTGGGGTGGTTACGTACGCGAGTCATGGCGGCAAGCTCCTTGTCGGAAAACGTTTCGGCGCCGGCGCGATGCCAGTCGGATTTCAGATCGTCGATATTCATAGGTTTCTGGATATTAAAAGTGTCTTAAGTTTTTCCTTGATGCGGTTGAGCTTTACGCCCACGTAATTTTCGGAAATGCCCGTTACCGCGGCGATTTCGGCGTAGGAATGATCTTCGAGGTAAAGGGAAATCAGCGCGCGTTCCGATTCGCCCAGTGTCCGGAGCGCCCGGAACAGCCATTCTTCGCGTTCCGAGGTTGTCTCAATGGTATCGGCCAGGTCGGGCGGGTGTTCCGAGAGCGAAACGGGTGGTCGCTGCTTGCGGTACGACGCCATGGCCGTGTTCAGCGCAATCCGGTACATCCAGGTCGTGATCCTGGATTCCTGCCGGAAGCCGGGGAATGCGCGCCAAAGCTGGTACACGATTTCCTGAAACAGGTCTTGCTGGTCCTCCGGCGTGTTGCGGTACATTCTGCTCACTTTGAAAATGATCCGCTGATGCGCCCCGATCGTTTCCAGAAAAATTTTCTCCATAAAAATCAAATCTTTCCCAATAGGTTGCGGAGATTGGGAAAAACTTATCAAAAAACCACTTTATTTACCGAAAGTTTTTTCAAAAGACGCGGACATGAATATCATTACAACAGACCAGCTGAAAACGATTCTGGAAAATGAAGACCCTATTGTGATCGACGCACGGGGTGGGACGGATGCCCTGGATCGGTATAACCAGGCGCACCTCGAAAATGCCCAGTTTGTAGACCTCGAAACGGATTTGTCGGAGAAATCCGGAGATGCCTCTCAGGGCGGACGGCACCCGCTGCCGAAGCCGGATGACTTCGGCCGGTTTTTAGGAATACTCGGGATCAGCCCTTCCTCGACGGTTGTTGTGTATGACGATAAAAAAGGAGCCAATGCGGCGGCACGCTTCTGGTGGATGCTCAAAGCGGCCGGTCATGAAAAGGTGTATGTAGTGAGCGGCGGGCTCGACGCCATTACGGAAGCAGGTATTGATTTAACCCAAAAAACGGCTTCGCTGCACGCATTGGAAGAATACCCGATCAATGGATGGCAAATGCCGCTGGTGGATGCCGATGATGTGGCACTGGCTGCCGCCGATCCGGAATCGATGGTGATCGATGTGCGGGAGCATTACCGCTATGCGGGCGAAAGCGAGCCGATCGACCTGGTGGCCGGGCATATCCCGGGGGCTGTCAACATCCCTTATACTTCCAATCTCGACGGAAAAGGGGAGTTTATGTCGCCCGCCGAGCTTGCTGCCAAATATAAGGAGGCATTTGCCGACAAAGATCCCCGCAAGGTGATCGTGCATTGCGGTTCGGGCGTGACTGCCTGCCACACGCTGCTGGCGCTCGCGGAAGCAGGCCTGAATGGCGCGAGCCTGTACGTGGGCTCATGGAGCGAATGGTCGCGTACAGAGCGACCGATCGCGACGGGCGAGTAACAACCACAAGGTATTTTTACTGGATGGATTGCAGGTAATCGTAGAGGGAAGAAAGCTCACTGCGGGTGTATTGGGCAGTCATTTTCCAGGGCATATCCTCGTTTTTAAGTACGTGGCCTTCGGGCGTCTGGCCCGATGTGAGTGTGGTAATAAACTGTGCTTTTGTCCATTTACCCACGTGACCCGACCGGGTGATATCCGGCACGGGCGGAAACCCGGGGGCGAGCGGTTCTCCTCCTTTGAAATTTTCGCGATGGCATCCCGAGCATGAAATGGCCAGGTATTGCCCTTGCGCCGCGCCCTCGGTAGAATCTGCACGGGCAATCATGGATTTGTTATGATCGATTTTTTCCACCGATAGGAGCGGCATTTTACCGAGGTAACTCATGATCACGGCCACCGGGCCAAGATCGTTGGCCGGCAGGACGCGATCGACCTTAGGGATTTGGCGGCAATAAGCGATGAGCGCTGCCATATCCTGCTGCGAAAGCAATGTGGTTTCATGCGAAGGCATAAAAATAAGCGGCTTTCCATCCTGGTGAATCCCATGCCGCAATGCAGCCAGCCAGTCGGAAGCATTGTAATCTGCCGGCAAGCCACCCTTTCCGAACGTAAGGTTACCCGCCACGAGCCGCCCGATGGCACCGTCGTCATTCATTACTTTTCCAGCCAGATCGCTGCCGTGGCAGTCCTGGCATCCCTTAATGGCCACCAAATGCTTTCCACGGGCCATGGCGGCGCTGTCTGCCGGAATTGCTATTGACTCTTGGTCGAAAACATAGGTTTTGTTCATACGGCTCCTCATGGATACCGACATGTAAGTGTACGTGCAAACCGCTGCAAGCATAGCGACAGACAGGGTAATGCCCGTCCATTTCAATATTTTTCTGATCATGGCTGTAAAGTTTTTGGCAAAAATGCGGGGCCGCCGGCCGCATTGGCCTACGCAAAACGGATGAAAAACTACGACAAACGGATTTCGTCGATTAATTGGGCCGTTCACTCAGTAAGAAGCGGATGGGAGGCTGTGCCGGGGTATTTTCGTGTTGTGTTAACCTCATTTCCATTTTATGGCAGCCACGCTCATCCATTCCGCCGACATCCTCGATTTCAATATGGTGCCTAATCCGCAATCGGTCATGCCGGGCGCACGCAACCACCATGCCGGGGAGTTTTTGACGCGCTATCATCCCAAAGTGGGTGAGATGAAATTCAAGAGTCTGCTTTTCCCGCATATGCATGTTATGAACCTGCATTGGACGGCGCAGGAAGACCTGGTATTGTACGACAGCACCCCCGTGGATACGATCAATATTAATTTTCACATGGCGGGAAGCCTGGATACTACTTTCGAAGGGCTTTCGCACGACCTGAACATGCGGCCTGGGAAACATAATCTGGTCTTTTCTCCGGAAGGGGGCGATATTAACCGGGTTGCCGCCCGCGAATCGCTGGAAATGTTCCACATCAGCCTGGACAAGAGATTTTTTGCAGACATCATCGGCTGTGATGACCATTGGAGCGAACGCATGCAAAATAACCTGGTTTACAACCGGCCATTCTCGGGCGTTACCGGCACAGCGGATATAACGCCGCTCATGCATAACCTGATCAGGGACGTAAAACAATGCAGGGAGGGCGGGGCTATGCGTAACCTGATGATCCAGTCCAAGGTATTGGAATTGCTCGCATGGCAGGTAGCACAATTCCGGGGGCCGGAGCGGGTGGAGCGCATTTCTGCTGCCGACATCGACAAGCTGCATCAGCTGAAAAAATTCCTGGATATTCACTTCCTGGAAGAACACTCGCTAGCGGAACTATCGAGAATTTGCCTGCTGAACGAGTTTAAAGTAAAGAAGGGTTTCAAAGAAATGTTTGGTACTACCGTTTTCGGTTACCTGCGCAAGCTGCGGATGGACCATGCGGAGCAATTACTCCTGGACGCGTCGCGTTCGGTGGAGGAAGTTTCCGATTTGCTGGGGTATGAGCACGCCCAGCATTTTTCGACCGCATTCAAGAAATATCGCGGCGTTAACCCCTCCACCCTTAAATCCCTGCGTACCTTGGCCTGATTTAACAAAAATTGACAATGAGAAAGTATTTAACGGTGATCAGTTTATTGATCATGAGCGGATATGTATTCGCATTGGCTATAAGCTGGCGTATTGGGGAAGGATACCAAATCCGGTTCGACGGTAAGTATGCGCATGGGTCGTTTCAAAAAATGGAGGGAAATATACGCTTCGATCCAGCGAATCCCGTAGCTGCGCAATTCGATGTTTTCGTGGATGTAGCATCGATTGATACCGGCATAGAGCTGAAAAACAAGCACGCCCGGAGCGACAAATGGTTTGATGCGGAGCAATACCCGCGTATTCACTTTGTGTCGAAGGCGGTCAGCCGTACAGACACTGGTTTTGTGGTGCGCGGCGACCTCGACCTAAAAGGCATCACCAGGGAGATAGCGATTCCGTTTGCATTCAGGAGTGAGGCCGGTCGGCATGTTTTCTACGGGAAATTTAAAGTCAACCGGGGCGACTTCGGCATCGGTAAAACTTCCGGCAAGGATTCCGACTCGACTGCGGTGGAAGTGACCGTGCCGGTGCTGTCCATGGACTAGGCGCTCACTTGTCCTGCAACGCTTCCAATTGCCGCAGTAATTCCTGCAATTCCCGTTCTGCGGCTTTCAAAGACGTCATTTCTCCACTTTCAACCACATTCTGGGCAGGATCATCGAAATTTTTCGTTTCTTCAATTACCTCAGGGTTCTCGCGGTTTTCGGGCGAAAATGCGATCGTTTCTTCCAGGTTTAGCCGCTCGAAATCAATCTGCTGTCTTTTGGCAAGTATTTTGTCTTCGAGTTGCCGGCGTTCAAGGTTATCCATAGTCTCAATTCGTTTTTGGATTACCTTGCAATAACTGAGCCAGGCATTTCATACATTAGAGAGAGGTAATTTCACCAATTGGCTTACTTTTACTAGTCTTTGCACCAACTGATATTCTCGACTCGACAACTCACACAGAACTATGGATTATGTTAATGCTTCATCTGATTATCTGAGCGCCAATCCCAGCTGGCACATCGAAGATTCGCCCTGGAAGGCTACTCAAATTATCAAAATGCTGAAAAAGAATAACCTGCATCCGCAATCTATCGTAGAGATTGGCTGCGGCGCGGGAGAGATACTCAATCAGCTCCACGATCGGTGGGAGGATAAAGCTGTGAAGCTTTACGGTTACGATATTTCACCGGACGCTTATGAATTCTGCAAACCGAGGGAAAAAGACCGGTTGAAATTTTTCAACGACGACCTTTTGCAGACCAATGAGAAATTCGACCTGCTGCTGATGATCGACGTTTTTGAGCACGTAGAAAACTATTTCGATTTCATCCGGAAAAGTGCGAGGCACGGTGAATACAAGATTTTCCATATCCCGCTCGATTTTTCGGCACTGGCGGCATTCACCGGGCATCTCATGAAATTGCGGCATTCAGTAGGGCATATCCATCACTTCACCCGTGAGATGGCTATCAATACGCTTAAAGATTGCGGCCTCGAAGTCGTCGATTGGTTCTACACGCTCTCCGAGCTCGAACTAAATTATGGCCGGCATAATTTCAATGGAAAAGTAGTCAACTCATTCAGAAAAGTATTGTACACGGTCAATCCGGAACTCGCCGTCAAAGCGGTCGGCGGATTTTCTCTCCTGGTATTGGCCAAATAAGAAACCACACTGTGCCCGTCTGAGCAAGCGTAGCCCGTTCGTGCGGGTTGCGCTTTTTATTTCCGTTTGGTCATTGTTTGCCCGCCGCATGAACAACGCATTTGACTGAAAGTGCTTCATATTGCCACATTGCGACATCAAAAAACTTTTATATAAACGCACATGGCAGCCATTTGGAATTTGGATAAGAAGAAAACGGTAGAATCGAAACGGGACGTTACCATTTCTCCCAACCCTGCGAGAGATGAGGTGCAACTTTGCGGGATGGCCAGAATGGAAGTTGCGACGATCGCTGTCTGGACGCGGGCCGGGCAGGCTATTTCATTAAAAGAAAAAAGAAATGGTACTATTGACGTATCGCACCTGAGGCCCGGGCTCTATTCACTGGTGATCACCTGCTGGGATGGGTCGATGATTTCAAAACGGATTTCTATTCGCCGGTGATGAACGGCGGGCCGGTGTACGCATGCTGCCGGCCTGCTATTTCATATTCAGAGCCCGCTTTAAAAACCCGCCCAGAAAGCTGGCGGCGAAAGTGAGGATCATGGAGCCGTAAAGACTGAAATTTTCCAGCTCCTGACGCCCCCTGTCTTCCGGGACCGAAGTGAAAAGGAAATAACCCGCAACCAGCAAAGCGCATTGCAGGATCGCGAGCAGCCAGCCCCGGTAGGGCTCGACAAATCCGATGGAAATCGCCGAAAACACCGCAACCAGGTAGGGCAGGTGAATACTTTCGGCGTTTTTGATAACGTAGACAAGCAATGCGCTCGTAAGGGTGATCATTACCATGTTAATGGCCAGCCGCTTATCGAAAAAAGCAGACCCGGATGTGTTGGATGCCTTCGGATGGGTCTTCAAGGCTTCAATCAGATGGCGTTCGCGCTCCGCATCCTGCATTGCCCCGGTTTCATGGCCGATCTGCCGCAATGCTTTCGAACGCCAGTGGTAAGGTGCTGCGCTGGTTTCCGCCGAAAGCGTCACAGCCTTGTTGAATGCTGCCAGCGCTTGCTCCGGTTCGTTTTGTTCCAGCAATAGCTTGCCCAGTTCAAGATGGAGCGTAAACACCTGGTCGTCGTAACTCAGGCCGGCCCGAATGTCAGCCAGCGCTGCGCCCGGATTCCCGAGTTTTTTCTGGCAAAGGCCCCGGTATAGGTAGGCGATGCAGGACTTGGGTTTTTGCCTGATCTTCAAATCAAAATAAGCAAATGCCTGATCGGTCTGCCCGTTTTCATAAAGCTTGATTCCTTCCGAAAGTGCCGCCTCCTCCTTTTCACTTGGTGTACGCAGGTCGGCATAATTGCGCAAGTAATAGATATAGCCGAAAAAGGCGATGACGACGAGAAATTCCATATAATTTGCGAAATCACAAAAGGCATTTGACACGCCAAAATTCGGCATGGATGCCCGCAAATCAAAGGGAATCGGGGGTTTTGAAACGGGAATGTTGCGATGGTTTCAGACGAGGATTACCATATTGGGTTCGCCGCCGCCTTCGCTGCTGAGCGTAGAGTAGGCAAGTGCAATGCGTTTGCCTGTATTCTCCGCCAGTTCAAGCAATTGAAAAACCTTTTCTTCCCCCTCGATGCGCAGCGCCTGATACAGAACATTCCCGTAGTTGAACTCGCGGGAACCCAGTCCGTTTTTCAAAGCCGCCAGCTGATACCGGTCGAATATTTCCTTTCCTGACATGAAGTGCAACATTTGGGTGTGATATTGCAGGTGAATTTGCCCGAAAGATGCCCGAACCGGTATCAAAGTTGCATGCGGTTAACTTAAATGTTGAGGAAGTGGAATATTCAGGCTCGTCTCGTCGGGGATGGGAAGGCCACGCCGGGTCTGCAGCGGAATTAACCCCGACCAGATGGGCAATGCGAGGTCTTCCGGCTCGTCCTTCGGCATCCCGTCACGCATTTTGGCGGACGCTTCATCAAACGAGAATGCGAGTGCAGTCGTTTTCCTTACTTCGCTATCGGTCATCGGACGGAGGTAGTCCCAGCTATCGGGTACGAGCTTGTTGGTAAGCCATTCAAATGCAGCGCGTTTCGTTCCGGTATCTTCCACCTTTTCTGCTTTGGAAAAAATAATCACCGACCGGTAATTGACGGAATGGCTGAATGCCGATTTCGCCACGACGAGCGAGTCGGTGAGCATTACGGAAATGCAAACCGGGATGCCCTTCTCGATTTCTCGTATAAAATGGCTGCCCACCGAGCCGTGAATGTAAATTTTGTCTTCATAGCGGACAAAAGCCGTCGGAATGGAGAACGGCTTATTGTCCACTGCATAGCTAATAGTGCAAAACAGTGCTTCATCGAGAATGGCACAGATAGTTTCGTGCTCGTAGTGCGTCCGCTTGGCGAGACGGCTTGGAACCAGATAGGGGGGCGGTGTATTCATTACTTTGTTTTTTCTCAAAATTATGTCTTAATTGGTCCATTGTTTTAATCCAATATTTTAAATAGTGGTGGTCCAATTATGATGAATGTACTATCGACGCTCATCACACCTGAAAAGGGCGGGAAGCAGCCTGTATACCTTCAGATCGCCAACCAATTGATGGCACTGATCAAAAACGGCACATTGCAGTCGGGGTACCGGCTGTTGAGTACCAGGCAGCTGGCGGGCATTTTGAAAGTACACAGGCGGACAGTCGTGCAGGCGTATGATGAATTGCTGGCACAGGGCTGGCTGGAAAGTCAAACAGGCAATGGAACGTTTGTGGCAAGGAACTTGCCCGATTTGCGTCCGCTGCCGCTCCCCGTTGAAACAGCGGCAGACCGCGATCCGCTCAAAAAAGCGGGCTTTCATTTCGAAAAACCCGCCCATCTCGACAGGGCCGTGCTGAAAGCCGGTTGGAGGCTCCACCTGGACGATGGCTTTCCCGATCCAAGGCTGGCGCCGTTAGAGGATTTGTCGCGCGCGTACAGGAGTCAGCTGCTTCATGGCAACCCTTATACGCGGCTGGGTTATGGGGAAACCAGCGGTACGACCTGGCTAAGGCAGGAGCTTTCGGTGCATCTGAATGAAACACGCGGATTGAAGACTTCTCCGGCCAACATCCTGATCGTACGCGGAATGATAATGGGCATGTACCTGGCCGTGACGAGCCTGGTAAGGCCCGGCGATTGCGTTATTACCGACTCGCCGGGCTGGTTCGGGGCGTCGATGAACTTCACCCAGGCGGGTGCCCACATCTGCCACGTACCTGTGGATGAGCATGGGATGGACATTGATGCGGTGGAGGAGATCTGTCTGAAGCGACCGGTCAGAATGGTTTATGTGACCTCTCACCACCAATACCCCACGACCGTGGCATTGCGGCCCGATCGCCGGATCAAGCTACTCAAACTCGCCGAGCAATACGGGTTTGTGATTTTCGAGGATGACTATGATTACGATTTTCATTATCTGAGCAAGCCGCTGCTCCCGCTATTCGGGGCCGACCAGGCCGGAATGGTGCTTTATTGCGGTTCTTTCACCAAAACGATCTCACCCGCCTTCCGGATCGGCTACCTGGTAGGGCCCGAGGATGTGATAGCACACCTGGCCTCTCTCAGGCGCATTATCGACCGGCAGGGCGATACCATGCTGGAAAATGCCATTGCCGAATTGCTTCAGACAGGCGTCATACAGCGGCATCTGCGGAAATCGGTGCGGGTGTACAAGCAGCGCCGCGACCTGTTTTGCGAGCTTCTAAAAAGCGAATTGCCAGGTCACATCAGCTTCGATATTCCTGATGGCGGAATGGCAGTCTGGGCGCGATTTGATCCCCAAATCGATATCCCAAGGCTTGCAGAAAGGGCGGCGCAGCGGGATTTGTACTTCACGAATGGAAAAGTTGCCGCGCATCCGCCGCAATTCAGGAACTATATACGTCTCGGATTCGCTTCTTCTGATCCGGACGAACTCGAAGAAAGCGTAAAAATTATCAGGGATTTGTTATGATCAGGAAAGTTATCGATGCTTACAGGACTTCTTTTACCGGCCTTAGCCGGGAAACCTGGTTGCTAAGCCTTGTGATTTTAGTGAACCGCTGCGGGTATATGGCCGTACCTTTCATGAGTATGTACATGACCCAAAGCTTACACCGAAGCATCGAGGACGCCGGGCTGATCATCACACTTTTCGGAGTGGGGTCGGTGCTGGGTGCTATGGCTGGCGGATACCTCACCGACAAGCTTGGATTTCAGCCCGTGCAGATCGGCAGCCTTGTGTTAAGCGGTGTGTTTTTCCTGTTGTTCAGCCTTACGGATAACTTTACACTGCTGTGCGGGCTGATTGTCGTCCTTAGCTTTTTTGTGGAAGCCTTCAAACCGGCCAATCAAACGGCCATCGCGGCTTATTCCACACCTGAAAACCTGTTACGCTCGTATGCGCTCAACCGGTTCGCTACGAACATCGGCTTCGGGTTTGGTACCGGTGTGGGAGGAGTGCTCGCGGCCATCAACTATCACCTGCTGTTCTGGGTTGACGGTGTAGTATATGTGCTGGCAGGAGTGCTCATCGTTTTGTTGTTGCCTAAAAGAAAGCGTGTTACGAAGAACGACTTTCCGGTGGAAGCCGAAATCAGTACCGCCTCGCCGTGGAAGGATGCGTTTTTTGTGCGTTTTCTTGTGATGGTTACCTTATATATGCTGTGTTTCGTCATGCTGTTCAGGCTGGTGCCGGTGTACTGGAAAGAGGAGATGGACATCGGAGAATCCACCATCGGGATAATGCTGGGCATGAATGGACTGATTATCGCCTTGTTCGAAATGGTACTCGTTCAAAACCTGGCCAATCGGAAACCCGATTACTTTTACATGGTTTCGGGGCCGGTTTTCTCAGCAATGGCATTCCTGGCACTTATAGTACCCAACGTTTTACCAGCAGTGCTGGCAATCGCGACGGTGGTGCTCTTCACTACCGGAGAGATGCTGGCATTTCCTTACCTGAGCACCTTTGTGATGAACCGGGCCAGCGACCTGAACCGGGGCAAGTACTCGGCTGCTTACTCGGTGTCACAGGCTGTGGCGCAGATTATCGGTCCGGTGCTGGGCGCATACGTGGCCGGACATTGGGGATACAGTTCTTTATGGATCCTGCTGATCGTGATCAGCGGTTTCTGTGCATGGGGTTTCCGGTCTTTGTTTCAGCGTGACCTCGCATTATGATGCGGGCGACTCGCCGGATTCTTCCGGTTTCTGCACAATTAGGAGTTGTTCTTTAAGGGTAGTGATCCGTTCGGCTTCCAGTTCGAGTGCCTTGCGCTGAAGGTCGATCAGGTCGTCCTTCCTGATCATGATATATTGCTCGCGCGGTTCTTCGAACATGGGTACTTCGCCGACCAGCTGGGCTACTGTGGTACTGAATATTTCGGCCATCATCCGAAGCTCGGCGAGCGACGGGTCATTCCTGCCGGTTTCCCAGTTGGATATCACTGCCTTCCCGGATTTTTTCAAAGCTTTGGCCAGCTTATGTTGGTTCCAGCCCTTTATTTCGCGGTATTTCTTTATTCTTTCGCCAACAATTGACATTAGTTGCAGGTTTAATATAAAAATACTTGACTATTGTTTAGATATTCTATACTTTTGTATAGGCGTCTTTTGACGCTTTTAGTAAAGCGCAAATTACAACTTTTTATTACACACCTACATTTTGATGAACGACTTACACGCCCGAGTCGCCGAATACGGCGGCTTATCCATCAAAGAACGCCTGCTGATCAGGTTTGTTAGGTCCAGAAATATTGTGGGCAAAGGCTGGCGGGGAGTACTCGCTGCGAACGACCCCTTTTTCAACACCAAGCTTGGTGGGGACTACTTAACCTCAGTAGCACAGGCAGTTTCAGACAGCAGCCGCGGCAACGTTGACCGCATCGAGAGGGTTACCATCGCCCTGGAAAAGGTGGCAGGCATTACTCCCGTTCCAATCGTTTGAACAATTATTTTCCGGTGATTTTCACTTTTTAAACGGCTTCTCCAAGAGGCTGGTACGAAAGGTGTATATACGGAAAATGCGGATTGGTTTTACGCATTCGGTCCTCCGATTGTGCGGGAAAGCCTTTGTAAGAATGCGCAGCGGGTTCAGAATTGTTGTACCTGCTGCGTCATTGCTGATGCCCGCCTATGGAGGTCGAGGCGAAGATACCCGTGTCGAAGCCATCGATGCTGGCCATGTTCTTTCTTGCCCAGTAATCCTGAATGCCATCAGGACCTTGCTTACGCGCCCATGCGTTTAGCTCTTCCCGTTCGCGGTTGTAGTCCATGAAGGGTACAGCCATACCGCAGGAGGTCTGGACCAGATCTACACGGATGTCGATGAGCTGCCGGGCGCCTTCCAGCGTAGGGAAGAGCGGGTAATATTCCTGCCATTCGGAATCCGCCGGATGGTAAGCTTTGCCGTGTCCGTACAATCTGAGAATAAGTGGCTTGCCCTCAAATGCGCAAAACATGACGGTAATGCGGTCATTCAGCAGCAGATGGGCGGCCGTTTCATTGCCGCTGCCGGTTACGTTGAGCCACATCACGCGGTTTGGACCAAGAATGCGGAAAGAATCCATTCCCTTCGGTGAAAGGTTCACCGTGCCCGTCGCTGCCGCCGTAGCGACGAAGAAAATCTTTTGCTTGCTGATAAAGGATTCCAGTTCCGGTGTGATATGATCGAGTTGCTTTCCCATGGGGTTTACAATAATGCTGAGTGACTAAATTTTCTTTCCCTGAATACGGTATGCATTCAAAATCGCAAGCAACGCAACGCCGACATCAGCGAAAACGGCTTCCCAAAGTGTAGCAACACCACCAGCACCCAACGCCATCACGGCGATTTTAACCGCCATAGCAAGGGAAATGTTCTGATAAACAACGGTTTTGGTCACTTTCCCGATCCGTACTGCCGCAGCAATGCGCGACGGCTGGTCATTCTGGATCACGATATCCGCGGTTTCGATTGTCGCATCTGAGCCGAGTGCGCCCATCGCGATACCCGCGTCGGCAAGGGCGATCACGGGGGCGTCGTTCACGCCGTCGCCCGCGAATGCGATGCGTTTTCCCTGATCTTTCAGCTCCTGCACGATCCTGACTTTGTCTTCGGGAAGCAATCCGCCGTAACTCCGGGTGATACCGAGCTCTGCGGCTACCTTTGCAACCACCGCTTCCTTGTCGCCCGACAGCATGATGGTCGAAATACCCAGGCTTTTCAACTCCGCGACAGCGGCCTCGGCATCTTCCTTGATTTCGTCGGCTATGAGGAAGTGGCCCGCATACTGACCATCGATCGCCACCACGACGATGGTTTCTACCAATGCATGAAGGTCGGAAGGATAACTGATCGAATGTTTTTCCAGCAGTTTGGTATTTCCCGCCAGGACGGCATGTCCATCGACATTCCCTTTCAGGCCATGTCCGGCGATCTCTTCCACCTGGGTTGGTTTCGTCAGTGGAGTTCCAGTCGCCGAATCCACAACCGCTCTGGCGACCGGGTGCGTCGAATAGCTTTCCAGCGAGGCTGCTATTCGGATGAAATCGGCTTTTTCCATTTGCGTTTCCACTTTCTGCACTTTAAAAACACCTTTTGTAAGCGTACCCGTCTTGTCGGAAACCAGCGTGTCGATTTTTGTGAGTACATCCAGGAAATTAGCGCCTTTCACCAGGATACCATTTCTTGAAGCGAGACCAATGCCGCCGAAATAGCCCAGCGGAATCGAGATCGTCAGTGCGCAGGGGCATGCGATGACGAGGAAAACCATACCGCGGTAGAGCCATTGGTCAAAATTGTACTCGGCGGTAAAAAGTGCCGGCACGACGATGATGAGCAATGCCAGCAGAAATACCGCGGGCGTGTAGATGCGTGCGAGGCGGCTGATGAGCAGTTGGGTAGGCGCCTTCCGGGCACTGGCCTCTTGCACCATTTCCAGTATGCGCGAAAGTTTGGAGTCTTTAAAAAGCGCCTTTACCTCGATTTCGACCGATTTTTCGATCGCGATCATGCCGGCAAGTACTTTCCCGCCTTTCGCGATTGTCTGGGGCTTCGGTTCGCCGGTGAGTGCTGCGGTGTTGAAAGTGCCTGATAAGGAGCCCATTTCGCCGTCTAATGCTACCTTTTCACCTGCTTTAACCAGGATTTTTTCACCCAATTCAACGGCCTCGGGAGCCATTTGTACCGGCTTGTCGTCGCGTAAAACGGTTACGGTATCGGGGCGGATGTCGAGCAGCGCCTTGATGGATCGTTTGGAACGACTCACGGCAATGTCCTGAAAGAGCTCTCCGATTTCATAAAAGATCATCACGGCAACGCCTTCGCTGAACTCGCCAATATAGAACGCGCCGAACGTAGCGATGGTCATTAATGTAAATTCATTGAAAAAATCGCCGCGGCCTGCTTTCCTGAATGCGAGTGCTACGGTTTTATTTCCTGCCAGCAGGTAAGCGACCAGCATCATGCCGATTTCGATCGCACGCGGAATTTCAATTTTTACAACGTATGTCAGCACGAGAAACACCGCCAGGATGCCCAGGCTCAACCAAAGCATCCATCGACTTTGAAGAATGGCGGCATCGCCGCCGGAGTCATGGCTATGATCGCCATGGTCGTGATCGTGGTCGTGGCTATGATTGTGTTGCTTATCGTGCACATCCGATTTGGATGCGCAGCATTCGTCGTGAACGTGAGTGGTATTTTCGTCAGGTTTCATTATATAAGCTTCAAATTCCAAACATCCGCGCAGGCTGCCAATGAGCCGCAGGATCATTACAAATGTAGGCAGCAAAGCCATGCAACAGGGTTACAGGTGCTGAAAATCAGGTAATTGCAATATTGTTGCGATTGTTTCCAGCCTATTGATCAGCCACTTGTACATTGGAACAATTGGAAATTTTGAGATGTTATAACAAATTATAACTTTGTACTATGCTAACCAAGATTCGCCGGATCGGAAATTCCCAGGGAATTTTACTTTCCAAAAGCATGCTGGACCAGGTCGAGATTGATGAATTGGTCAATGTCGAGGTGAAAGGCAATGCGATCGTCATTTTTCCCGCCAATTCAAATCCTCGTCAGGGATGGGCTGAACAGTTTAGTCTAGCCAATAAAGAAGCAGCGGGCATCGATGAAGAAAACCTGATGGAGGACGTGCCGAACGCATTTGACGATTCGGAATGGACATGGTAGTAAAAAGATTCGATATCTACTTTGCATCGCTGGACTCCACTTTGGGCATCGAAATCCAGAAGACCAGGCCTTGCCTGATAATTTCGCCGGACGAGATGAATGACCATCTCAGGACAGTCATTATAGCGCCCCTCACTTCCACAATTCGTAAGTATCCTACACGAGTCGATTGCGTGGTTGAGGGTAAAGAAGGGCAAATTGTACTAGATCAACTGCGGTCCATCGACAAGATCAGGTTGACAAGGCGGGTAGGGCAGTTGGATTCAGCAACGGCGCAGCAAGTACTGAGTTTGCTGAGGAAAATGTTTGCATAGCTCTCTACAAGCACTGCTTCCCGATCAATTCTCCCAGTTTTTTTAATCCGGCGTCGATCGACGCGTTATACGGGGCGCCGAAGCTGATGCGGATATAGTTGCTGAATCGCGCATCGGTGCTGAAAATCTGGCCGGGCGCGATGCTGATACTTTCCTGAATGGCACTCTCAAACAATTCGAAGGCATTGATGCGCTTGTCCAATTCGATCCACAGCACATAGCCGCCCTGCGGCCGGACGAGCCGGGTGTCTGCCGGGAAGTAGTCGCTGATGGCCTGCACGTAACGAAGGCATTGCGTGTGCAGGGATTTGCGCAAATGCCGCATATGCAGATCATACCGACCTGTTTCAAAGAAAAGGGCCACAGCGGCCTGGGTAGGCGTAGCAGAAGACACTGTGTGCGTGATCTTGTGACTCAGCACCTTATCCTTAAACTTTCCGGGCAAGCACCAACCCACGCGGTAACCCGGCGCCAGCGTTTTCGAAACCGACCCGCACAGCATTACCAGGCCCTTTTTGTCATAGCTTTTGCAGGTACCGGGCCTGGTTTTGCCAAAATACATTTCTCCGTAAATATCGTCTTCGATCAGCGGAATCTCTTTCCGGCCAAGCATTTCAACCAGCTGTTTTTTCCGGTGATCCGGCATGAGCGCACCCGTGGGGTTGGAAAAATTGGGTACGAACAGCACCGCCTTGACCGGGATGGTTTCCATTGCCTTTTCCAGGTATTCGAGGTCGGCCCCTTCGTCGGGATGGCAGGGGATTTCGAGCGTTTTCAGGCCCAGGCTCTTCATGATGTTGAAAATTCCGAAGTAGATCGGGTTTTCGATCGCGACGGTGTCGCCGGGCTCGGTGACGGCTTTCAGGCAAAAAATCAATGCCTCCATGCACCCCTGGGTGGTAATCACCTCGTCGGCGCTTACATTGCCTTTCCAGTTGAATGCATATTTAGCAATCTGTTTCCGTAATGCAGCGTTCCCCTGCACTTCCTCATATTGGGTACAGCTGTGCGGGCTTTTCCGAAGCGCTTCCAGCATCGCTTTGTTCAGTTTCGCTTCCGGGATGAGCTCGGCGGATGGAGCGGCCACCGACAGGCGGATTACACGGTCATGTGTCATCGTTTTGTACACGGTCCGGATCATTTCATCCACATTTGCCTTTTCAATCAGCGGGCTCGGCGGCACGGCATTGAGCCTTTCGGGCGCATTAAGCGGCGAGAAGCGAACAAAATAACCCGATTTGGGCCGGGCTTCGATAATCCCCTTATTTTCCAGCTCCACATACGCCTTGAAAGCGGTGCTGAGGCTGATTCCCTGTTCCTTGCTCAATGCACGCAGCGAAATCAGTTTGTCGCCGGCTTTCAAAATCCCCTTTTCAATCTGTGCCGCCAGCCGGTCGGCAATTTGCGCGTAGAGAAAATCAATGGGCGATTCTACCATGTTGTTGGAGGAAATAAATCTGTTATGCCTCAAATTAACAAAACTGAATCTGTTTTACTAAATTTTATGGCGGGAATTTTGTACCGTTCCTTTTAAAACGGCAATGAAAAGCAATCTTACCGCTTATTTAGCATTATTAATGGTGTGTTTCTTTTGGGGAACCACCTACCTGGCGGCACGCATCGGCGTGTCGGGATTTCCCGCGCTATTTTTTATGGGTTTCAGAAATGTGGTCGCCGGCGCGTTGCTGCTCATTTTTCTCATTCTCAAAAAAAGATCCTTTCCCTGGACTTTGGCTGATGTTGGCATACAGCTCGTACCCGGCTGGTGCATGATTACTTTCGGTACCGGGCTCGTCGGCTGGTGTGTACAGTTTATCCCAAGCGGCCTGGCGGCGCTGCTGTATGCCACCGTGCCGCTTTTCACCATTATGATCAACATTTTCGCGAGAAAGGAGGAGCGGGTCAATGTGCATGTCGCCTCGGGTATGATGATGGGGCTTGCGGGAGTAATGCTCGTTTTCCGGGATAACCTGGAATACCTGGCCGACCGGAACTCGTTCGTGAGTATCTGCGTGACATTAGCTTCCTGCGTATCGTGGTGCCTGGGAGGGTTGTATACCAAAAGCTTTCCGGGCAGAACAGATTCTTTTTTCAACGCGGCAGTCCAGATGATGGCCGGTGGGATAGGCCTTTTCGTGCTGAGCGCTTTTAATGAAGACTGGACCAATTTGCCCGTCATGCAGCCGCAATCGATCTTCGCATTGCTGTACCTGATCTTCTTTGGTTCCATCCTTGCCTATGCTTCGTATCTGTTTGCCATGTCCAGGTTGCCAGCCGGATTGGTGTCGATTTATGCGTACATTAATCCGCTGGTAGCGCTGGTGTTAGGTTTTTTGATATTGGATGAAAAGATCACCTGGCTCACATCCCTCGCATTCGCGGTGACGCTGGGAGGGGTTTTCCTGGTAAACAGGGGATACCAGCTTCAAAAACGGAAAAACTCTTTAACCTTGATCAGCAGTCATGAATAGCCGGATATTCGTCACATTGTTCAGCCGGGACCTCAAAAAGCTCCGGAAGGAAATAGAACAGTACCATTCTGAGCATGCATTATGGTTACCGCTGCCTGGAACGATCAACCCTGGCGGCAACCTGTGTCAGCATTTGATCGGAAATTTACGCACTTATGTAGGCCTCACGCTGGGCGGCAACGCTTACGTGCGCGACCGCGACGCGGAATTTAACCAACGAACATTTACACAGGCCCAAATGCTTTCCGAGCTCGATCAATTGCACGAAATCGTAATCGGAACACTGGAACAGCTGGACGAGCAGAAAATGGAGGAAGAATATCCCCGCCATGTGCTCGATATGTTTCCGGAACAAACTGTGCGTATCGTACTTACACATTTGTTTGCCCATCTGTCCTGGCATTTGGGACATTTGAATTATCACCGCCGCTGGGTTACACAGGACCAAACGGCACATTAATGAGTCAATATGCATTTAACAGACGAATCGGCGCAATCCTTTGCGAGGCAATGGATTGACGCCTGGAACAGCCACGACCTGGCTACCATTATGGACATGTATTCCGACGAAATCCGGTTTTGTTCCCCCTACATTATCAAATTGGGAATGAATGCGGAAGGATTGATTACCGACAAGCTGGAACTTGAAAAGTATTTTGGTAAAGCCCTGGGTATCTATGTGGATTTACATTTTGAGCTCCATGAGGTACTGGTTGGTGCCAACTCGTTGATTTTGTATTACCAAAGCGTCAACAACAGGATGGCTGCGGAACTGATGGAGCTGGACGACTCCGGCAAAATCATTTTGGTGAAAGCGCATTATAATTCCTGATTTATGTTTGGATTGTTTGAAAATGAATTGAATAACCTGGATTCAGTGCTGGATGAGGTCAAAAGAGCAGGCATTGATTTTCTTGAAAATATTGGTGACAAACCCACTTACATTGCCGACCAATCGGCAGCCTCTATTGATCTTGCGGAGGAGGGGTATGGGGCTTTGGCTAGTCTGGAAATTTTCAGGCGGCAATATGAAAAGTTGATGGTCGCAAGTGCAGGACCACGCTATTGGGGCTTTGTGACGGGTGGTGCTACTCCGGCCGCTATTGCCGGCGACTGGCTCACAGCGATTTACGACCAGAACACCCAAAGCACGCAGGGGGTAGGGGACGTTTCCGCGATTTTGGAAAAGGAAACCCTCAGGCTGCTGTGCCAGTTGCTGCATTTGCCGGAACATTTCAATGGAGGTTTCGTTACAGGTGCCACTATGTCCAACTTTACCGGGCTGGCTGTGGCGAGGCAATGGGCGGGTGAACTGTCGGGGCGCGATGTTTCCCGGGAGGGAGTGTCTGGCGACCTCGTGGTAATGGCTGCGACACCGCATTCGTCCGTGATCAAGTCATTGGCAATGCTGGGTATTGGCAGCAACAATATGTTACGCATTCGTACCTTGGACGGCCGGGAGGCAATGGACCTGGCAGATTTTGAAAGACAACTCATTGACCATCAGGGCAGACCGGTTGTAGTCAATTGCAGTGCAGGAACCGTCAACACCGTCGACTTTGACGACATCAGTGCGATCGTGGCGTTGAAACGAAAGTATCCGTTCTGGCTGCACATCGATGCGGCATTTGGGGGATTTGCGGCTTGTCTGCCATCTCAACGGCATTTGCTGGATGGCTGGGAAGAGGCTGACAGCATTACCATCGACTGTCACAAATGGATGAATGTGCCTTATGACAGTGCAGTTTCACTGGTAAGAAAGAGGCATAGCCGTTTGCAGGTGAGCTCATTTCAGAATTCAAATGCGCCGTATCTGGGAGATCCGGCTGAAAACTTTTCGTATCTCAATTTCCTGCCTGAAAATTCCCGGCGGTTTCGCGCATTGCCCGCATGGTTCAGTCTCACGGCTTACGGCCGGAGTGGATTCGAATGGATCGTACAAAACAGCATTGACTGCGCAAGTGAGCTGGGCGACTATATCCAATCCAGCGAGCACTTCGAGCTGTCGGCGCCGGTCCGGCTGAATGTCGTATGCTTTCGGCTGAAATCCGGGCTCGCTGGCATGTCCGCTTTTCTGGACAAATTGAACCGTCGTGGAAAAGTTTTCATGACACCTACTTCGCTATCGGGCCAACCGGCTATACGAGCTGCGTTTGTGAATTACCGAACGGAGAAACAGGACGTTTTGGTAGCCATCCGCGAAATGGAAGAAGTGGTGCGAACCCTGTGAAATTCCTCAATAAAGCTGTACATTGAAACCCTGTATAGCTTCAAATAACACATGCTGCGTTTGCTTTTTCCGGCCGTAATTCTACTGACAGGCTTGCTGATGTTTCAATGCAAGCCCACTCGCTCGGTGCTGACAATCAGCGAGCTGCCCAACTACAACAGTCAATTTCAGGATCACATTTTGTTTCTTCACTTCCGCATTACTGGAAATCCCGGGGGCGGGAAAGAAAAAGTGGAGCTGGTCAGTGCCACCGTCGGCAATGGCCGGATGAAAGACATTCGCCGGCCGGTTACCTTTCCGGTATATATCAATGTCGTTCCGCGATACGCGGGTGATTCCCTCCGGCGTGAGATGCAGGTGGAGCATCCCCTTCGCCGATCCATAGAAGTGAGTGATGCGGAGGGGCAAATTCGCAGGCAGGAAGTGCGGCAAAAGGAGGGAACATTCGTTATCCGCATGCCCGTAGAGGCAGGGCTCAACGGATTGGAGCTTTTCAGTGTCTCGCCTGAAAGAGGCGGTGTTCAAATCTATAACCTCCGATTCAAATAGCCATGAAACAACTCTATATCCTCATTTTCTGCATTTGCATTGGTATTACTGCAAAGGCCCAGCACTACCAGGTCGACACATTGTACAAAAACGGACCGTTGGATAATCGGATCAACGTTGTGATCCTGGGTGACGGCTTTACGCAGGAGCAACTGCCTGCATTCGCGGCAGAGGCCAAAAAATTTGCAGACTTTTTCCTTGCTTACAGTCCCTACGAGAATTATCGCAGGTATTTTAATTTCTTCGCAATCCGCACGCCGTCGAAAGAAAGCGGCATCACCAATCCCGGAACAGCGCCGGATGCTTATAAGGATCAGCCGATAGGAAAAAAGGACACTTTTTTCGGGACCTCATTTGGAACCTCCATTCACCGATTGGTGGAGGTGAAAAAATTCGACGTGCTTTACAGCCTGCTGGCCACCCATTTTCCCGAGTATGACCTTGTTGTGGTGCTGGCCAATACAGACTACTACGGCGGGTCAGGCGGTCAGATCGCTGTCCATACCTTGCATAAAGACGCGAATGCGATAGGTGTTCACGAGATAGGGCATACATTCGGGCGGCTCAGCGATGAATACTGGGCGGGGTCCATCTACGGCACCGAAGCGGCAAACATGACTGCGAACAGCGACGCGGCGACCATCCGATGGAAGAACTGGCTCAACAGTCCGCAAATCGGTATTTACAAGCATGGCCTGGATGGCGACGCAGCCAAATGGCATAAGCCTGCCAATGGGACTTGTCTGATGGAATACCTTAACCAGGAGCTTTGCCCGGTTTGCACCGAGGCGACCATTGAGCGACTCTTGGGCTACATAAAACCTGTCGAAAAAGTGGAACCCGAAACTGGCGGGCGGGTGGACGTGAGCGGAGTAAACCAGTTTAAACTCACGCTGGTGAAGCCGGAAACCAACACTTTGAAAGTTCAATGGAGCCTGAACGGGGAAATATTGCCGGGATCCGGCGATGCGTTAGTTCTCAAAAGTGAAGAAGTACCTGATTCGGCCGTTCTGGTAGCGTCGGTTTTTGATGAAACGCAGTTTAGTCGCCTGGAAGGTGCCCGCGCGCAACGTACGCACACAGTGACGTGGTCGCTGAAATCATCCGTTCCGGCAGAATTTAGGATCGTGACTTCCGTCGATTCGGTTTGCGCGGGCGGGGAGGTGACGCTGACCGCACTCGGGTGCCCGGTTGCACCGAACTGGTCGACCGGCGAAACCGGAAAGTCCGTTACCGTGCAACCCACCCAGACAACCAGCTACTTGGCGACTTGCATGCCGCAAGGGGCAGCTGCAAAAACTGCCCAGGCGCAAGTAAAAGTCCTGCCGCTACCCCAGGCTACTGCTACGAATGGCGGTCCCTATCTCGCCGGGCAGACGATCGAACTCGCTGCGACGGGCGGTACCAAATACCTTTGGCGCGGGCCTTTATTTTTTAATTCTACCCAGGCAAATGCTTCGATCCCTGAGGCGTCGCCCAGTCAGAGCGGGCTGTATGAGGTGGTAGTGACAGATGTCAATGGATGCTCCGCAACAGCGCAGACCGAAGTGAAAATCGATCCCGTTCTTTCCGTTCCGAACGATCCTGATGTAACGGTGACCGTTTCGCCTAACCCGGCGAGGGATTACATTTCTGTTCAAACCACATTGCCAGGCAAATCGAATATTAAATTATACGATCAATCAGGCAGGGAGTTGCTGTTGAAATCCTTCGAGAAAAAGGCTGATATGAAACTGGCCCTTCCGGCGGGGATTTACTTGTACCGTTTTACCAATGCAGGCCGGGAGGTTTCCGGCAAAATCGCCATTCAGTGACGCTCCGGCAGCAGTGCCGATGTTTTTTATTAACACACTATCAATCAAGAAGAATGAAAAGATTAGCTGCTATCTTTTGCATTTTGTGCGTATCTGTGAAAGCAATCGCACAGCACTATCATGTGGACACACTTTACAAAACCGGACCGCCGAACAATCGCATTAATGTGGTTATTCTCGGTGATGGTTTTACCCAAGAAGAGATGCCGAAGTTTGCTGCCGAGGCGAAGAGATTTGCGGATTACTTTCGTGCGTTCGAGCCTTATGATCGCTATCAGCATTATTTTAACTTTTTCTCCATTAGAACCCCCTCAAAGGAAAGCGGCATTACTAACCCTGGAACGGCATCTGACGCCTACCCCGGTCAACCGATTGAGACAAAGAACACGTTTTACGGCGTTTCTTTTGGTGAAACCGTTCACCGACTACTGCATGTAACAAAGACGGACGCATACCAGGAAATTTTAAGTACACACCTTCCGGCCCACAACCTGGTTGTTATTCTTGCGAACACGCCCTATTTCGGTGCAGCCGCGGGAGGGGCTGGCGCAGCTGGTTCCGTGGCTATTTTCAATACCCAAGAGAATGCGGGCCGCATCGGAATGCATGAGATAGGGCACACCTTCGCCGACCTGGCGGACGAGTACTGGCAGTATCCCTACGGCTTTTACTCCAGAGAAGGGCCCAATATCACTCAGGATAGCTCAGAAACAACAGTCAAATGGAAAAATTGGCTGAATAGTCCTGCCATTGGCGTGTACCGGCATGGCTCCGACGGGCCAGCGGCTGAATGGTACAAGCCTTCCTCAGGTACGTGCCTCATGGAGGTAATGGATAAAGGTTATTGTGTTGTTTGTCGGGAAGCGGTGGTGGAAAGGATTTTGCAACTAATTAATCCGGTCGAAAGCATTGAACCGGATACTGCCGTTGAAATTAACATGGATAAACAACGCACGTTCAAACTCAATTTGTTGAAGCCCGATCCGAACAGTCTGCAAATACAGTGGTACCTTAATGGAAAGAAAATTGGCGATAAAAGCGATCAAGCAATAATGCCCAATCAAGTGACTGACGGGTCGGAACTTGTTGCGACAGTTTTCGATTCGACTGCGATGAGCAGAAAGAAGCAAGCAAGAAAGTTTAGGGAAAGGACGGTCCGCTGGGTTTTACGATCTTCTAATCCGTCTCGCTTTGAAGTCGTTGCGTCAAGGACGACTGTTTGTGCAGGCGATACCGTCGAACTAAATGCTTATGGCTGCGCGGGTGAAGTAGGTTGGTTTACAGGAGCAAAAGGAAAAGTACTTATAACCAGTGCATCGGAGAGTGAAGTTTATAAATCAGAATGCAAGGTAGCTGGGAAAGTAACTTTACAATATGAAATTCCGATCACCGTCAAGTCTCCGCCGGCAGCAACGGCAAGCAATAGCGGACCCTACACGGTTGGGCAGACGGTTCTGCTAAGTGCTTCCGGCGGAACAACTTATCAATGGAACGGGCCGCGAAGATTCTCCGCAAACACGCCAACGGCCTTCGTACCCAATGCGAGCATTCACAGCTCAGGGATTTACGAAGTGCGAGTAACGGGCGAAAATGGCTGCACGAAAACGGCTAAAACGGAAGTGAAAATCGAACCCGTTTTGTCCGTTGCGAAAAATGATGAGGGATGGCTAAAAGTGTTTCCCAGCCCTGCAAGGGACCGTCTCACATTCGAGACAAATCTATCGGGCGAATCTGAAATCACGCTATTCTCCACTTCCGGGCATAAGGTGTTGAGCAAATCGTTTCAGAAGAGAATTGATACCGATGTGGATTTGCCGCGAGGAATGTATGTTTGCAAATTTAGAAATGGCAATAAGGAGGTTTCGGAAAAAGTAGTTATAGAGTAGATCAACAAATGGGTTTACAACAAAAAAGTCTCCTGTGAGGGAGACTTTCGTTTTTTATACCAGCGCCGACTTCGGCTTTCGTCCGACTTTCGTTCTGTTGCGTATCTTATCGGGGCGGGGACGGATTTCTTTGTCCTGAAAATAGAGCTTTAAGGATTCGATGATAATGTCCTTTTGCGTGAGACCTTCCCAGTAGCCGTAATCCTTCATGTTTTCCATCAGCACAAAATCACAATCGAAGGTAACCTTGGTAGGGGCGCCATCCATAACATATTCGGCAGCGGGTGCCGGGGTAATTTCTACGGCGGGCTCGTCCTGTACTTCGGGTAGCGGTAGTGGCGCAAAATCAAACTTTCTCTCCTTAGCCATACTTGTCAGTTATTTATTCGTTCCAGTATTTCTTTTGTTAACTTATAATAATCTTCTGCTCCGTTGCTGGTGGGTGCGTAATCAAAGATCGTCGTTCCATTGGCCTGCGCTTCCGACAATGCAATGTTATCGCGGATGTATGCTTCCATGAAAACCTCGCCGAGCTGCTCCCGTGTCGCAGTGATCAGTTCGTGGCTGATCTTCTTCCGGATCTTCGGGTTGTAGCGCGTCGCAAATACGCCGCCGAGGTTGGTACTCGGGCTGATCTTTTTGATCTCCGCCGAATACACCAGGAAGTTTCGCAAACCTTCGTAGCTCAAAAACTCCGCCTGCAACGGCACGTAATACTGATGGCAAGAAACCAGGGCCAGCCGCGTATTTCCGTAAAGGGCAGGAGGGCAGTCTATGATCACGAAGTCGTAACGGTCCTTCACTTTTTCCAAAGCAATTTTCAGGTTGAATGGAAAAACGGGCGCCGACTTGATCGTGTCCTCCCGGTGGATCATTTCGGCTGATCCGGGCAATACATCAATGTCTCCAACTCGCTTGACGATCTCATCAAATTCGTATTCACCGGTGATGAACGAGCCGCTGTCTTTTTTGAGACCGGCATGCTGGATGCCGAAACTTTTGGTAAGACTGGCTTGCGCATCCAGGTCAATTACCAGCACCCTCGCATTGGCAAATTTGCTGAGACCGGCAGCAATACTCTGGGCAGATGTAGTCTTTCCCACACCACCTTTGTTGTTGACAATACTGATGATTTTCATTTAAAAGTATTATAAGTATAAAAAGTTAATAGTTTATTTCACGTCCGATACGTAAATAAACGTAAAATATTTTTAACCCTATTCCTTATAAATAGAAAGTCGAAAAAGTTTTTGTCGTGGTAAATGTATCAATCATTTTAAATGAATAAAAAGTATTAAAATAATTTTTTTGCAATTATTTTATAATTCGTTGATTTTATGATAGGTATAAAATGCTTGTCAATTTAGTTAGATCAAAAGTATTATACCGCCGGATTAGGCGCATTCGCGGGCGACATTGCCGCAATTTTGGTAGCTACATACTTATGAATGCGGTACATCAGCAGCGCGGTGATGATTACAGCGAACACGACCACGTCGCCCAGTAGCGGGTAGTTTTCGATGAAACCGGTGCTTGTTTCCGATACAATAAAGCCCGCCAGCAACGAGGCCAGCCCGCCGGCGATCTGCTGAATCGATGAGTTGATACCCATATAGGCACCACGGTCCTGCGGGTCGGGAACGGCCGTCATCAGGGCAGAGGCGGAGATCATCCTGCCGGTGATTCCGACGAACAGCAGCACGTTCAGACCGATGATAATCCAGAGCGGCGTCACGCTGAGATTGCAATAAATGAGGGTCATGATACAGGTCACTGTCGAGCCCATCAGAAACACTTTGTACTTCCCGATCTTGTCGCTCAGCTTTCCGATCATCGGACTAAACACGAGCATCGAAATGCCGGTCACCATGTACAATGTCGGGAGCGATGCTTCGGCGATGCCCAGGTTGTGTACCCCGAATGCCGTACCGAACGGCATCAGCATAAACCCGCCGGTGGCGAGCAATGCAGTGGCGGCAAAGCCCTGAAGGTAATCCGGCCGGGCGAGCGTTTTGGCCAGGTGTTGGAATGCATTTCCTTTGCGTGGGTTCTTCAAATGCCCGTCGATCGGTCTCATTTTCGTCACGATGAGAATGCCGACGATCAACCCGAGTCCGACGATCATCAGGAACGGTGCATGCCAGCTAAACCTGGTAGCCAGATACAGCCCGATCGGAATGCCCAAAACCTGGCTGCTTGCAAATGCCATTTGCACAAATCCCATCACACGTCCGCGTACATCGATTGCAAACAAGTCGGTGATAATGGCGAAGCTGATCGAGCCGATCACGCCACCGAAAATGCCGGTGAATATGCGGGCCGCCAGAAGCAGGTGGTAGGTAGGAGCAATGCCGCAAAAGAAAGTGCCGACCAGGAAGCCGACGTAGAAGAACAGCAGCAGCTTTTTACGGTCAAACTTATCAGCGAAACCGGCTGTAAGCAGCCCGGATGCGCCCGCACTGAACGCGTAGGCCGATACGACGAGCCCGAACTGGCTGGTCGTAATGGATAATTTGTCGAGCAGAATGTAACCCAATGGCGACAGCACCATGAAATCGAGTACAACTGTAAACTGTAAGGTGGCTAAAAGAGCTATGATAAACTTTTCATAGCCGGTAAATGTGGCTTTGGTTTCGGACATCGGGTTTGATTTTATAAATTTTTAGTCTGTTAATTCTTCACATGCATAACCGGCGCGGGTAACCAGCTCGATCACGGGCCCGCATTGCGCATGCGTCGCCTCGATGCGCAAGACCTTGTCTATATCCGCCAGGTCGACGTTCCATTTCAGGATATCGGGACAGCTATTCAGGGTATCGGCGATCGATTTAACCTGTATTGGGTTGCTGATGTTGGTCTTGAAAACCAGCACAAAGGCCTCGGTGATTCTATGGTCGTTCATGGCAAACAAAATAGGATGCGGACCGGTTTCAGCTTTCCTTTACGGTTTTAAGGCTTTAAGTACCAATCCGAGTGTCAGGTTGATTTTTTCTTCGTCGAAAATAAATGGAGGGCGTCCGGGCATACTTTTGCCTGCGATATGGAACTTCACGAGCTGGTAAAGGGGTGCGAAAGCGATAGACCAGTAAATTTCCACCGGCAATGGCATAATTTCCTTCCGGTCGATCGCATTGTGTACAAACCGTTGCATTGCCTGCAAAAACCGCGTATCAACCGTCGAACGCTCTACGAGGGGCGAGTGTTTCACCTGCTCCATGAAAGTCATGCTGTATGGATTTTCGAGGCAGTATGTCATCCGATTGATCCACTGCCGTTTCAAGCCTTCATCGAAATGGGCATCCGGGTCGAAGTTCAGCAGGGTAGCTTCGGTCATTTTGCGTGATTCATCGGTGTAAACCTGCTGGATCAGGTCCTCGCGGTCTTTGAAATAAATGTAAATCGTAGCGACCGAAACACCGGCCGCTTTGGCCAGCTTGTGCATGCTAAGTCCGTCAAAACCATGGTTGACGATCAGCTCGATCGCTTTTTCGCGGATCAGCGCTTCCTTGTTGGGATCTCTGGTTCTCAATACAGGTTCTTATTTTCCATAGTGCAAATATAAATGAACGTTCGTTTATTTATTATTTTTAGTTGTTAAATATTTGTGAATGGGATGGTTAGTAAGCCACTATCTGACGCAAATGGTGTTCCATGTGGTCGACGTAGTCATCGAAATACCATTTAAGCGTATGTTTCTGGCCGTCACGCCCGATGCCGTAGCGGCCCAGGTTTTCGGGCGAGATGGCTTTGGCAATAGAAGCCAGGTGGAGGTTGTAGTATTTCCAGGTCGCGATGAGCTGCGCCGGGTCCATCACCTGGTGTTGGCTCAATCCGACCCAATCGTTCTGATTGTAGAAAATCACCGGCTCATCTTCCGACTGGATTCTGATAAACCGCTGGTGATTATTGGCGGCGCTGTCGATTAAGTGGCCCAGGATTTCTTTTTTGCTCCATTTTTCGGGTGTGGACTTGCCGGCGAGCTCCGCTTCCGGAATTGCCCCGATGAGCGCGGGGATATACTCGCAGAGCCAGGTCAGACGATCAATAGCTGTATAAATGTCCATATTTTCAGGAGTGATCTGTGACAATGAAGTTTTCGATTACCTTTTTGTTATATCCTTTATACCCGCCCTGGAAATCCCGGCCGGCAACCGCTACAAAATCAGCCATTCTTTGCGAATTGAGCTGTTCGAGCAGCGTGTGATAGTCCCCGTCATATTTAATAAAATAACCGGAATAAACCGTCACATCCGGGTTTTCATATAAAATAAAGTTGGGTTCCCGGTTCATAGGCGAGAAAATGATCTTTTTCCCGAATGCATTGTCCAGTCCCTGCGCCCGCCCGAATGCGTACCACGCCACTGCATTAGGCTTCCCATTATCACGACGGTCGAGTTCCGATTTTACTTTAAGCAGGTAGGAATATGTTTGGGGAAAATCACTTTTGAGAATTTCCTCCGGGATAATGCGCTGTTTATCAGACGCATCTTTCCGATAGGGGAATAGGATATATTCTGTAACCGCATCGTCAGGACCTTTTAGTTTGGAGCCCTTGATGACCGGTTTAAGCAGATCTTTTTCCAGGTGCGTAAAGAAGCCGCTTTTGTTTTTAGCATACACCAGGCCATTCTTCTCGCTGATGATGTTGAAGAGGTAGCAGTTATCCGCCAGTGTCGTCAACCCTACCGAGATTTTACAAATGTCACCCAATCGCTTGCCTTGCTGCGCTTGCTGGGTTTGGACGGAGAGTTGCCATGGGACGTCGCGCCGCAGTTCGGCATGGGGAATGTCGCGGCCTTCATACTCGAAGCGGTTGTTCAGGCAATGCTCGAACCGGAAGCCATCGGCTGGTTCGCCGCCAAAAACCGTGATAGCGGGGTACGTGGAAGCGGCGCCGAAAACCGGGACCGTTCGGTAATTGGTGATGTGCTTTAGATTCCTGTTTTGACAGAAATACTTACGCAGTGGACTTGCCGACTCGGAAACCAGGTATGAATTCGGAGTAATCATCGCGCATATGCCGCTTTTGGCCAATAACCTGGTAGCCAGCTGAAAGAACGCAATGAACGCGTCCGTGGATCCGGTGCTGCAAAAAGAATAGTGTTTTTGGATGTATTTCCGTTGTACCTCAGGCAAATGCTGGATGCGGATATACGGCGGGTTCCCAACGATCAGATCAAATTTCTCCCGTGACCGCCACTGCTTCAATGCGTCACACTTTCTCAAATTCCAGTCAACCGCAATTCCTAGCGGGGCAACCAGGGCATCGAGGTTTTCGCGACATTGCTGTAAGGCATTTTGATCAATATCCCACCCATGCAATTGTTGTAATTTGGCCGCAACCTGATCCGCAGGTGCGTTGCGAATGATAAACTGCGCCATCGGAACCAGAAAGCGCCCGTCCCCGCATGCCGGGTCCAAAATGTGCTTTGCAGTCCAATCTGCCTCATAAAACCCACAATGACCCAATATTTTCTCGACAATGTGAAGAGGCGTATAAACCTGGCCCAGCAATTTCTTGCGCGCATACGTGCGTGTTTGTGAAGCCATTGGGTCTAAAAATCGATGCCTTTTTGCTTTTGGAGCGTCTGTGGTTAGAAAAATGTGGGGCGAAGTTACGGTAATGTTTTTATTGTCAACACAACGGTAGTCTGTGAGATTGGTAGTGAGCAGGAAATCGCAGCTGGATCTCAATGCAGAAAAATATTGAAAAGAGTCTTCAATGTCCGTGAAATTGGACCGAAGCCCATCCGTAAAGCATTGGCTGTCAAGATGGGAAATGCTCAAAACTTCGAGATAGTCGGACAATTGTCGTTTCAAAGCGTCTCTCCTTACTCCATTTTTATGCAAGAGGTACACAAATGTGTAAATGCAACCTGCTGAGACAAACATTGGAACTTTGTTTTTAGCGGCCCAATCCAATATGAATTCAGCTTCGTAGGGCTGCCCAGTTTCGCGTACCAATGCATGGTCCATAAGCACATTCGTATCAAGGAAAAGTCTCATATGCCATACTTGTCCTTCATCATCATGTCTTTGATTTCCCGATCTGTCATATTGCGCATCGGGCTATCTTTCAGGATGCCGAAAAGGCTGTTTATGATGTCCGCTTTGCGCTGGCCGTCGGGTTCGGTTTCCTGAAAGCTACCGAGATATTCTTCAACCATGGATGATACCGAAATGTGGTGCTTATCGGCGTATTCCCTGGCATTCTCGACCGCAGATTTTTTGATACTCAAGGTCAACTTTACTTTCGGATCTTTGACAGCTTTCATGATTTTCGTCAATTGATTGAGTGTTATACCAAATTTACGCACAAAACATACTCATTTCAATTGGCACAAGCGGAATCCCTTTATCCTGCGGATCGAAGTAGTTACCACCGGAGGGGCAATGTCCGAGAACAGTACTTCGTAGGTCGATTCGTTGAATACAAAGGTGCTCCCGTCGCCCCGCAAGCGCTTCGCGCCGGCTGGAAACAGCATTCCCGTTTCTCCATTTTGCAATGCCTGCTTGTCGATGAACCCCAGCAGCGAAGCAATGGTGCCGTCGTTTTCGGATTGGTGGAAAGAAATGCAGAAGTAATGCGAGGTCTTCGAGCCGGGTTTATGCAGCTGAGAGGAAGGGATGTTTAAAACATAGTCGCCGGCGAGGAAGCCGGACCGGCGTTTCATGGATTTGATGTCGACTGCGAAATCCTCGGTGTCGGAGCGGATGAGGAAATCCTGGCCAAAGTCCTGGCCGTCGGCCGCACCGAAGGAGCGGGTGGGGCGGGGCAGGTGGTAGCAGTCGGCAAAGACAATCTCACCCAGGGTACCCGTGAAGCGCATCATGCGCGTATGGGCAAGTCGATCTTTGTTCTTGTCCCAAATGTTCGAAATGCGGTGATGAATGATCGAGTGGTTTACCAGTTGACGCGCAAAAAGCTTCTGCTCGTCGCTGACGGAGATTTGAATGTACGTGCCTTCGTTCAGAACAATTTGCTCCATGCAAACCTGATGGCTAGCAAAGTGAGGATAAAACCGATTAAGATGACCGAAAAAGGAACGTAAGTGAATGCTACCAAGTGGATTCTGTCGAAAAACCACATGACGCCGATGAGCGCGGCTATTAAGGTAAGAAATCCTGAAATTTTCCCAAAACCGGGTATGAGGGAGAAAGGGATCTTGCTTTTGATCAACATCAGGGTAACGGCCATCGATACGATGGGCAAATACTGCAAAACAATGTCGGCTTTCCAGATGCTCTGCCGTTCGAAGAGGAAAAGGTAAATGTTGAGGGTCACGGCGAATATCCCGGGAATACAAACCGCATAAACCAGGATGGCGTAAATGATACTCCAGAATTTCACGTCCCGGCTCCCGTCCGCCGCCATACCCACCACCCATGCCGTGAACGGCAGTATCAAAAAGTAAACTACCGCAGGCCAGGGGTTTGATGAAACGGAGGTGAAGAATTGTTGTAGTGTCATTTTGGGGAATGAAGAAGGGGAGGATTGTCGGGCTGAGCGGAGTCGAAGCATTTGCGAGGAAGTTGCTAAACATCCCGCCGTATGGACTGTCTTCGACTTCGCTCAGACTGACAATTCTCAAGGCATTTTACATTAAAGCCCAAGTAAAAAACCGATCGTAAAATTAGCGTCCCAGTCGAATACGAATTGCTGGCAGCCGGTGGCGTCGGTTACGGCTTTATAAATGTTAACCCCCGCTTTGGATTTCGCGTTCGTCAGTTTCGAATAGGCCAGGGGAGCGCTCAATGTCGTGTAACGTTCCTTGCCTTTGCGTACTTCTTTCGCCATTTCGAAAGGTACGCCGCCGATGATGAAGCAAGTATTGCGCAGGCCGGCAGGCACTTGTTTTGCCTTGGCGCTCACTTCCTGGTACACTTTCGAATCGTCGGTGCCATCCTGGAAGTACTTGGCTCCGTAGGATTCCAGGGCAGAGATTTTACCGCCGCTGATCCACGAAATTTTAGTATTACCCGAGCCAATGTCCACCACAAATGCCTTGTCGGCGTACTCGGCAGGCAGTACCGATTTCAAGGCAAGCTGACCTTCCTGCTCAGGGGTTACCTGGTTCACCACATAGCCCAGTGACTTCAAAACACGGGTGATCTTAGTCGTCACCTCCGCTTTGGCAGCACCCGAGCTCACTACGAAATGGATGTCTTTGCTGCCTACACCATAATCGAGCATGGTGCCGATGTATTTTTTCAGGCCGATGCGTACATCTTCGTCGGTAGCCATATTTTCGGTCACAAGGCTGTTGCCGAATTCTGATTTTTCCAGCTTCCAGCGTTTTTCCTTATCTACGGTGATGATAAATGAATTGAAACCGCTGGCACCGAGTTCAACGACACCCCTGAGTTTCCCGTCCACCGGTGCCGGCGACGTGTAGGCGAATGCGCTTCCCTCCGAGTTAGTCGCCTCGTTGTTTGCTGCGGTGCCAGGTTCCGGCGTCGTACTTTCGGCCTCACTGGTGGTGGCTTCTGTCTGAGGGCTTTGTGCCTGATCTTCGGCCATCTGGTTCAGGGCTTTCTGCCCGCCTAGGTACTTGTACCCAACGAAAATGGCCCCCAAAATGAGCGCGGTAATGATCAACCGGCCGGCAACTGTTAGTCTTTTCATGTAGTTATGATGTGTAAAATGAGAAATATGAAGCGAATAAATGAAGAATTATCAATCCAGTAAGCCTTTGTAACCCGAATCTTTCGGCGTGTCTATCGAGCGGGTTACCGGTTGCGGCGAATCCAGCTGGATCAGTTTAAACTGACCTGTATTATACGCTTCCAGCATCGCCTGACCTTTGTCGGACAGCAAACCGTTCTGCACATCCACGCCATTGATAAAGTCCATAGACAAATCCATCGCACGTTTCATTTCCCCCAGTTTCTGGCTCATGTCGTCCTGAATGTACTCCATCGACTCGTCGAAATAGAATTTCTTATCCGGATTACCCTTAAAAATGCTGATCGCAGTACGCAATGCATTGGAACTTTCCTTTACAATTCTATACTCTGCTTCTTTTAGTTTAACTTTTATTTCCGTCTCTTTAATAATGTAATCAGCGCTCTTGTTTACTTTTTCCATAAACTCCAGCACCGTTTTCATATTCCGCTGCAAGGGAAGAAGCTTTTCGTTCATTTCCTGCAAACCGGCCCCTTCAATCGTCGCAAGCGATGCGGTTTCTTTCATGCCTGGCCGGTCCAGCATCGTGCTGGCTTTGTTCGCTTCCGCGAATTTCTGCTTGATACGCTCGTTATTTTCGTTGATATTCTTGTTCAGCTTCACCAATTGCCCCGCCAGCGTATTGATCTGCCCCTGCATTTTTTCCCGTTTTTCTTTCAGGTCGTCGACGTAAATCTTCATGATCGCGATGGGGTCCAGCTTGATAATGAGGCCGGTAATGCTGCGCATCAGCGATTTGAAAAGAAAGAATGCCGCCGCGCGCACGTCCCTGCTGGTCAGTAGAAAAATGATGAGCGCCAGTACGGCCATCAGGAAACCGAGGTATAACGTGTTTTGGGTTACTTCGATCAGGAATGCCGCGATTTTGTTCCAGAAATAGAGGGCCACGGCCCCTGCACCTCCGAGGAAAAGGAGGGAAGTAATGCCTTCCGGTCGGCTCCAATACGACTTCTTGGAGTGATCCTCCTGCGAGCCGCCGATCTGGGTGAAATCTGGTGTTGCCATTGTGATTTAGTTGTCAGGTTTATTGAAGATATTGATTGATTTTCGCCAGATCGGACTGGATCTGGTCGACGAAACTTACATAGGTAATCTCGAAGCTGTCCTTATTGGTATTGATTTTGGCCGTTTGTTCCGAAACCTCTCCTGAAATCTGTCCCAATCGGGTCTTATTGTCATCTATTTTTTTCTGTAAATCAATGATTTGCTGCGCATAAGCCGCATTCGTTTCTTCCAGTTTCTTATGCTCGTCCTGCAAAGCGCCCACCCGTTCCTTAATCGCCTTTTCGACATCTTTCAGGAACGAATCGCGGTCTCTGCTCAGGATCCCCAGGTACTGATCGGCGGATGTTTTGAGAATGGCCGTTTCCTTCGGTCCGCCCATGGCCTTAAAACTTGCCCAGGCCGCCTGAAACTGCTTTTCTTCCCCCAAACCAAGCCCCTCCATGCTTTGAAGTGCCTGTTTGTACTCGAAGTAATCGGGGCCGGGCAGGTTTGCTTTTTCCAGCAGGTTGACGAAGTGATCGACAAACTTCTTGTCAATCTGGCCCGTTCCGGCCGCATTTGTAACCGTCGCAGGAGCCGGACCGGGAGCGGGCGCTGCTGCCGGCTTTGTCGCGGGTTGTCCGGTGGCCTGCCCGGCCGGAGCCGGTTCATCGGCATCCTTGATAAAAAAGCTGAGTATCTTTTTACCAATACCCTGTTCGGAGTCTGCCATAGGTGATAAAGTGTTTAGATTCATTGATTTTGTCGGATCAATATTACTAAAAATCGCAGGATTTCATAGGGGGCGATATTTACCGGCGGTGCCCTGTGTTGATGAAGCCGCGTAAATTTTGGATGGGAAATGCCGGTAATCCTTGAAACCCGCTCGTTTTTTGTGGATGTTTGCCAAAAAACTAAATCCCTATGCTCAAATTAGGTTTTAACAGTGCAATCCTGGCCGATTTCGGTTTTGAACACGTCGTGCAGTTTGCCGGTAATAATGGCTTTTCTTGCGTAGAAATGATGTGCTGGCCGGCGGACAATGCCGATAGCCGGCGGTACGCGGGCGTGACGCATATCGACGTCAGCAATCTGACGGATCAGAAAGTTTCGTCTATCAAGCATACCCTGAAAGAAGCGGGTGTTTCAATCTCGGCGCTCGGCTACTATCCCAACCCGCTCGACCCCGATCCGAACCGCTCGGAATATTATATAGAACATATCAAGCAGGTAATCCGCGGCGCGGCGAAACTGGATATTCCGGTTGTGACTACTTTCATAGGTCGCGATCCTTCCAAAAGCATCAAGGACAACCTGGCACGCTTCGCCGATGTGTGGCCTGCGATTGTGCAAGTGGCCGAGGAAAACAATGTGAAAATCGGCATCGAAAACTGCCCTATGTTTTTCACCGACGACGAATGGCCGGGAGGGAAGAACCTTGCCATCAGCCCCGCCGTTTGGGACCGCATGTTCGAAATTATTCCCAATCCATTGTTCGGGCTGAACTATGATCCATCACACATGATCTGGCAGATGATGGATGAAACATTGCCTATTTATAATTATAAATCTCGGTTGCATCACATCCACTTGAAGGACGCCAAAGTTTATAAAACTAAATTGAATAATGTAGGCATTCTGGCTAACCCATTGGAATACCATTCTCCCAAACTTCCCGGCCTAGGAGATGTAAACTGGCGCGGCTTCTTTGCGGCACTGACAGACGTTCGCTATCGCGGCCCCGTGGTGATTGAGGTAGAAGACAAGGCGTATGAAGGCAATATTACGGACGTGAAAAGTGCTATTCTGACCAGCAGGAATTATATAAGCCAGTTTTTGGGCTGATAAACCAGGTAAGTCGTATTTCGGCGTAATCGATATTGCTCAAAGCTTCCCGCATGCGCTTAAAGCTGCATGAATGACGGCATTGAAACATGATAATATGCAGAAGTTGCTACCAATGTTACGTGCCTGGCTGCATTGGATTGAGAATTCAATAGCGTAGCGATGCAACATTGGTAGCAACTTTGTTTGCTAAGTGCGGAAATGCCGTCAGGCATGTAACAACAGCGCTGCTACGAATGCCGCACTACATTTACATCTCAATAATTTACATTTGTGTATTTTCGAAAATATATAAATGTAAGCCAAACTTAGTTCTTTTCCAGAAAGCGCAGCAATGGTGTAATAAACCTGTTGAAATCCTCGATGTGGGGTAAATGCCCGATGTCATCCAGCTCCACCAATTCGCTGTTGGCGATCTTCGCTTTGGTTTGCCTACCGAGTTCCGGATAATTTCCGAGCGTTTTTCGCGCATTCTCAGGCGCCAGGTTTTTGCCGACGGCGCTTCGGTCGCGCTGGCCGATGATGAGCAGTGTAGGGGCCTTGATATGCCCAAATTCGTAGCAGACAGGCTGGGTGTAGATCATATCGTACGTCAGCGCGCTGTTCCAGGCTACTCTTGGGTAATCTTTTCCAAGCGTCCAACCCGCTAGCAGGTTGACCCATTTGGTATAGGAATCTTTCCATTTGCCATCGTAATAGCTGGTGAGCTGGTAGTTTTTAATGGAATTGAAATCGCTTTTGAGCTCACTCATATACCATTTGTCTACGGGCTGGAATGGCACTTTCACCTTGTAATCTTCCAGGCCGATCGGGTTTTCAAGGATGAATTTTTCGACCATTCCCGGATACATCAGCGTGAATCGGGTAGCCAGCATTCCACCCATTGAATGCCCCAGGATAGCCACTTTTGTTATGCCAAGCTTGTCGAGCACCTTTTTGGTGTTGGCGGCCAGATCGTGGAAAGAGTACTGGTAATGCACCGGTTTGGTCGATTTTCCGAACCCGATCTGATCCGGGATAATGACTCGGAAACCCTTTGCAGTAAGTGCTTTGGCAGTTTCTTCCCAATAAGCGCCGTTGAAATTCTTCCCGTGCAGGAGTACGACCGTCTTCCCGTTCGGCCGTTCGGGCCGCACATCCATGTAGGCCATGCGAAGCTTTTCGCCCTGCGATTCGAATTCCAGAAAATCCACGGGAAATGGATAGGTATATGCTTCCAGGTTCATGTCCAGCGGCCGCAGCGAGTCATTTTGCGCTTTGATGGCTGTGCAGGAAAGCAAAAGCAGGCCGATGCCCAGGCTAAGTTTTTTCATAGGTTTTGAGCTTTATAAACGAAATGAGGATACCGTTGCCGCTATCCTCATTTACTATGAAAAATATGTACCAGTAGCTCTTAATCGATCAGGCGAGCTTTGGTCGACAAATAGGCTGTGAGCGTAGCGAGCACGCCGACGATCGCGAATGACCAGCGGAGGTTGGCAAACTGTGCCACAATACCGATCAACGGCGGGCCGATGAGGAAGCCAATGAAGCTGATGGAAGATACCGCCGCAAGCGCCATTCCGGCAGACATTGTTTTGGAACGTCCCGTGGCGCTGTAAACCAATGGAACAACCGATGATACACCAAAACCAACCAGCAGAAAACCCAGTGTAGCTGTCACCAGGGTCGGGAATGCGACGGCGATGGCTAGGCCGGTCCCCATCAGCGTACCGCTCAATTGCAGCATTTGCCGACGTCCGAGGCGGTTAGCGAGCCAGTCGCCCGCGAAACGGCCGCCTGTCATGGTGCCCATGAATGCAACATAACCAAGGGTGGTCATGGAAGCAGGCACGTGAACCGCTTCCTGGAAATATACGCCGCTCCAATCGAACATAGCACCTTCGCAGACCATCGCACAGAACCCGATCAATCCAAGCGTGAGCAGGTCGCGGTCGGGCTTCACAAACATCGGCTGTGCTTCGCCTTCTGTTTTCTCCGAATCCGGCATGGTATGTTTATAAGCCGTGAAAATGACTGCGAACGCCAGCAATGCGATGACGATGAAATGGATATGAGGAGGGATATGTACCGAAATGAATAGCGAGCCGATCATCGCACTCACGAAACCCGCCAGGCTCCATAAGCCGTGAAATGAGGCCATAATGGATTTTCCGTAGACCTGTTCCACCGCTACGGCCTGTGTGTTGACCGCAATGTTGGTGAGGTTACCCCAAAGCCCGAATGCAAAAAGCGCGATCACGAGCTGCTCGGTGCGGGATACAAATCCGATGAACGTCAGTGTAGTAGCATATAACACAGCCCCGATGAGCACCATCTTTTTGCTGCCATAATGCGTCACCATCCAGCCCGAAATGGGCAGGCTGGCCATCAGGCCGAGCGGAAGTGCCAGCAGGACGGTACCCAAACCACCTTCGGTGAGGTGAAGCATGTTTTTAATGTCCGGAATGCGGCTTGCCCAGGCTGCGAAGCTCAGGCCTTGCACGAAGAAGAAGGCCGCGACGGCCCATCTCAAATATCGTCTGGAATCGGAAGGAGCGAATATTGAATAGTTCATGAGCGGTGTGATTTGTATATCTCTAATATAATTTTTTTAATTTCCTGGACTTTGATCTAAATGAGCCGAAAATTGTATTCTGAATAGTTTTCGATTATTAGTACTGCAAAATTAACGGATTTGACTATGATTAGATTCAACAAAATTGTACTTTTTTGATGATATAAAAAAGTATGTATTGTACTAAACCAAGAAATGGCTTTTTCCGATGAGTTACTGGCAAATAATAGGAGGCTTGATGTGAAAAATGTAGGCAAAGCGGCGTCTGTTCTTTAAATTCACCGATTCCCTAACCAATCCCTGACCCCGTATCATGCGCGTCATTTTTACTTCGCTCCTTAGTTTATTTACCCTCGATGTCTGGTCACAAACGAGCTCGCCGGAGCGACTGGAAAAGATCCGTGCGACACTTCCGGTGATCGAACGGATCTACCGCGACTATTCCGAAAAAAACCATTTTCCCGGGCTGGCATTCGGGCTGGTGGTGGATGGGAAACTGCTGCTGTCGGGAGCAAATGGGTTTTCCGAGATTGCTACGTCGACAAAAGCAAGCCCTGAATCGCTTTTCCGCATCGCGTCTATGTCAAAAAGCGTGACGGCAATGGGCATATTGGCGCTTCGGAAGGAAGGGAAGCTCCGCCTCGACGACCCGGCATACCATTACATTCCCGAGCTGAAAAATATGCCTTCACTCACTAAAGATGCTCCGGCCATTACCATACGGCATTTGCTCACCCACATGGCTGGCTTTCCGGAGGACAATCCCTGGGGCGACCGTCAGCTCGACACCCAAGACGAAGACCTGATCGCCCTGATAACTAAGGGCATTTCTTTCTCCAATGTACCCGGCGTGACTTACGAGTACAGTAACCTCGGTTTTGCGATGCTGGGCAAGATCATCAGCAATGTCTCGGGGAGACCTTATCAGCAATACATTAATGAAAAGATTTTCAAGCCGCTGGGGATGAACAACACCATTTGGGAGTACACCGAAGCGCCCAAAAACTTGCTTGCCCACGGTTACCGCTACGAAGACGACGTTTGGAAAGAGGAAGAACTCGAACACGATGGTACCTACGGTGCTATGGGCGGGCTCATTACTTCCATTGACGATTTCAGCAAGTATGTGGCTTTCCATTTGTCGGCCTGGCCGCCGTCATCAGGTGCAGAAACGGGTCCTGTACTGCGCAGCGACGTGCGGGAAATGCAAATGCCCTGGAATTTCAGCAGTCTCAATGCGTCCTATAAATATCCCTCGGGCCGTCCTTGTGCGATGGTATCCGCATACGGCTATGGGTTGCGGTGGAGCAGGGATTGCGAGGGCAGGACGGGTATCGGCCACACGGGCGGTTTGCCCGGCTTCGGGAGCCAGTGGCAAATTTTACCGGAATATGGGATCGGAATCATCGCGCACGCCAACCGCACCTATGCGGGTATGGCAGCGATCAATACCGCCGTGCTCGACACGGTGATCGCATTAGCGGGGCTGAAACCCTTGCCGGTGGCCGTTTCAAATGTTTTGAAACAAAGGAAAGAGCAGATTGTAAAACTGCTGCCCACCTGGCAGAACGCGGAGCAGAGCGGCATTTTTGCGGAAAACTTTTTCCCCGACCGCTCGGTATCGCACCGCCGCAAGGAGCTGGATGCATTGCTCGCCAAAGCGGGGACCATCACCGGTTCTACGGAAATGGTGGCCGAGAATCAGCTGAGAGGCACATTCATGCTGCAATGCACTGCGGGAAATATCCGGGTATACTTCACGCTTTCACCCGAAAACCCCGCATTGATCCAGCAGCTGGATTTCTCGGCACCGAAGTGAGGTCGGAATAAAAAATGAAGAAGGCATAGGGGGATCGAAGGGGCCGGTTGTCTCGAAGGAAACAACTTAGCGATTATGAAAAAGACTCTTTTATCACTCATCTTCATCTTTGTGCTTGGTGCTACTGCAAGCACCTTTGCACAGGAAAACCAGACGCTCTTTCAAAGCCGGGGAATTTACCGCTCCGGAGGCTACGCGGCGCTTTCCAATAAATTCACCAAGATAAACGGCGATTATGCGAATATGGCCGAGCTCTACGGCGGCTGGTTCATCAATCAGCGGTTTTTGCTGGGGGTAGGGGCCGCCGCCACGACCAACTATATTCCGGTACCGGCCTTGGAACAGAATTTCCCGGCTCGCAAGATGACTTATCAATATGGCCAGTTCGGGTTGATGACCGAGTACGTTTTCGCTTCGACGCGGAGGGTGCATGTCACAGCCAATTTGCTCACGGGCGCGGGCTTTACGCTGCAATACGACCGCCGCGGCTTCGACGAATGGGATTGGGATGATTGGGACGATCGCCACGACGACGACGCGAAATGCTTTTTCGTCATGGAACCCGGTGTGCAGGTGGAGTTCAACCTCCTGAAATGGATGCGGTTCAGCCCGGGAGTGTCATACCGTAAAGCATTTAATGCAAAAGGGAATGGTCTTACCGACAGCGATCTGAGTAACGTTTCATACAATCTTACGCTGAAATTCGGGCGGTTTTGAGCGCGGGAGGGATTAGATGCCGTTCACTCCATGTTGTGGCATTTAATCCCACTTTTTCCCGAACGGTCACCACTCTTCCAAAGTAGTCAGTTAAGTTAACCGCTTGATAATCTTTGTTAAAGAACAATAGGAACGGAAATAATGGAGTTATTAAGGGATTGCATACCGCTGGAAAACAAAACAATAGGGAAGATGCGTGTATCTGGATTAGTAGTGATCGGTTGTTTAATGCTCGCCATTTCGGTCAGGGCGCAGAATGTCTACGATGTGATCGTGGCAGGCCGGACCATCGGATCTTTGAAGGTATTCGATGAGAAAGGGACCGATAATACGGAGACACATCGGATCGAGTCCGATTTTAAAGTGATGTTTTACAAGGGGTCCTACTCGACTCAAACCAACTACGTGCAAGGCAAGCTCGTGTCGGCAACCTGTGCGCACCACGTCAATGGCGATCTTAAAGAGAAGACATTGACCAAAACCGGCTCCAAATCATTTTACGAGGTATTGTTTTCAGGGGAGGATTCGGAGGACAAACCCAGTGTAGTGGTCAACAAGCCGATCAGCAGCACTATCACCAGCCTTTATTATAAGGAACCTATTAACATTACCGAGGTCTACTCCGAGCGGTATGGCAAAATGTGCAACATCCGCAAGCTTTCTGAGGGCAAGTACGGCGTAACGCTGCCCGACGGCAAGGAGGGGGTGTATTCCTACAAAAACGGCCTTTGCCGTGAGGTAAAGACCGATCTTGCAGGTTTTAAACTAAGAATTGTATTGAATGAGGGTAAGACTGCCCTTCGCTGAAACGGCTAGATCGTTTCCTGCTTCACATTTTTCAGGTCCGAATTGTCTCGGATTTCTTCATTGGCGACTTTCACCAGTACATCACCTTCCTTCACATCGCCGAAAATCTCGGTTTTCTCGGTACTGCTACTGCCTGTCTTTACCGGCACCCAAACGGCGCGCTTATCCACGACCTTGATCACATAAGTGCCCTGGGTGGAATTGAGCACCGCCGACTTCGGAACGGCGAATGTGGCGGCATCGCCCGACAGCGGGATGGATACTTCGGCAATCATACCGGGAAGAAGTTTTCTATCAGTGTTAATTACGTCCATTTCGGTGCGCTGGGAGCGTAAACGGGCGTCGAGCGCGCCGGCGAGACGGGTTACCTTTGCCGGAAATTCCAGGTTCGGAAGTGACTTCACTTTGAATGTAACCTGGCTCTGGTTTCGGAGATAGCTGGTATATTGCTCCGGCACACTTACTACCAGACGTAGTTTGCGCTGCTCCACCAGGGTGAAAAGCGGGAATTCCGAGCCTTTCCCGGACGGGCCCACATAGGCACCCGTGCTCACATTACGTGCGGAGATGATGCCGCTGAATGGCGCCCTTATTTCGAGGTAGTTTCGCGTGTCGGTGATTTCGCGACTGGCGGAACGTGCCGCGTCGAGCTGGGCGAGGTCGGAACGCTGCTTGGCCAGGGCTACATCCAGATCGTTCTGGGAAACGGTGCCGGGCGTCTTACTGGTTTCGAGTAAACGTTCGTAGTTCGCTTTGCTGGCCTGGTAGATCGCTTCAAACGATTTAAGGCGCGATTCGCTTGTCACGAGCTGAGAAGTGAGCTCGGGCGCCTCCATCGTGGCCAGCAGCTGGCCTTCCCGCACTTCGCTACCCACATCTACATGGAGTTTTTTGACAAAACTGCTCACTTTGGCATAAATATCCACTTGCTGGAATGCAATCAGCTCCCCGGGAATCTGGATATTCGATACGAGCTGCTCCTTTTTAAGCGGAAATGCGTCCACCACATGGGCACTCGTTTCGGCAGCGGCTTTTTCGTGCTCTTCTTCTTCGGCCCGGGACGAACCGCAGCTTTGCAGGACCGCCGCTGCACCTGCAACGAGGACGGTCATGGCGATTTGATGAATATGTCTCATAGTCGGATAGGTTCAATGTTGGGATTAACGGGTCATGGGAACATAGTACTTGCTTTCTTCATCCTCCGGATCGAGGGAAACGCTTTGGGTCGATGCTTTGCCCTGGCCCCATGCAAATACCAGCGGGAGAATGAACAGAGCCACGAATGTAGAGGCGATCAGCCCGCCGATCACTGCCCGGCCCAGCGGCGACGACTGGTCGCCCGCTTCACCCAGTCCGCTTGCCATCGGGATCATACCCACCACCATTGCCACGGCGGTCATCACGATAGGGCGGAGTCGAAGGCCAGCCGATTCTTTGGCGGCTTCGATGGCATTGCCGCTATGCCTGCGCAACTGCTCGGCGTTGGTAATCAAAAGCACAGCATTGGAGATCGACACCCCCACGGACATGATAATGCCCATGTAGCTTTGAAGGTTCAATGTGGAACCGGTTACCATCAGCAATGCGAGCGAGCCCAGGATTACAGCCGGTACGGTAGCCAGTACAATCGCGGAAACCTTGAATGACTGGAAGTTTGCCGCCAGCATCAGGAATATAACTACAATGGCCACTACCAGCCCGTTTTGAAGGCTGTCCAATGTGTCGGTCAGTGTCTGGCTCAAACCTACGAGCTCTACGGTAAGGCCGCGTGGCAGTTCTCCGAGGGACGCCAGGGCTTTCCGGACATCGGCCTGCGCCACACCGAGGTCGGTATTGTTGAGGTTGGCAGTTACCGAAAGCACGGGCATGGCGCCCAGGTTGTCGTTTTCGCCGTGAGTCGTGTCGGGTGTAATGGTGGCGATATCGCCCAACACCGGCCGGTTGGCATTTCTGAGTAGAGGGATTTCGGTCATTTCCTGGACGCTGTTCATTTTGCTCTCCGGGATCTGGACCTGTACCGCGTAGCTGAAACCGCCTTTTTCATCCACCCAAATATTCTTGTCGGTATAGCGCGAAGACGACGTCGACGCGATGAGCGATCTTGAAACATCGTTCATATCCACGCCCAGCTGCGCCGCCCGCATGCGGTCGACTTCAATTTTAATGGCCGGGTATTTGTTCGACTGGCCCAATTGAATGTCCCGCAAATAGCTGATCTCCTTCAATTTCGCGATCACTTTCTGTGCGTACCGCTCATTCTGTTTCTTGTCGCGTCCCGACATCCGCACTTCGATCGGCGTAGGGGAGCCCTGGCTGAGGATCTTGTCGGTTAGTTCAATCGGTTCGAAAGACATCGTCAGGTCGGGAATTGCCTGCTTTACTTCCTTACGGATCTTTTCTTTGAGCTGATCCAGGTTCGTGTGAAACTCTTCATGCAAACCCACCTGTAAAACCGCTTCCTGCGGCCCGGCCATGAACAGGTAAATCGGGTTTACCGAGAACAATGCAGGGTGCTGACCGACATAAGCCGAGGTCACCGACACATTTTGCGGCCCCACGATTTTTTTGATGATATCGATCGTTTTCAATGTCTTTTCCTCCGTGCGCTCGATACGGGTACCCTCGGGAGCACGCAGGCGCACCTGGAACTGGCTGCCGTTTACCTTGGGCAATACATCCTTGCCGATCTGGCTTAACAGAAATGCGGCCAATGCGGTAGTGATAATCAGGTAAGCAGCTACTATGGGTTTGCGGAAAGGCATCACCCGGTTGATGAAGCGCATAAACCGGGCTCTAATGCGTTCAAAGACGCTTATTTTGCCATTCTGATCGGAATCTGCGCGGTGTATCAATGCTTCTTTCTGTGCATCTGGATCTTTGCTGAGGCCTGAGGCTGCAAACTCTTCAGCGTCGGTCATTTCCGAACCGTCTGCCTTGCGGTGGTGCTTCACTTTCATGATCCAGTTGGCCATTACCGGCACAAAAGTCTGAGCCAGGAAGTACGATACGATCATACTGAAACCGATCGCCAGGGCCAGCGGCAGGAACAACGATCCCGGAATGCCACCCATTGTAAATGCAGGCGCAAACACGGCCAGGATACAGAAAAGGATCAGCAACTTGGGAAATGCGATTTCCTTACAGGCATCCCAGATCGCAAGCGCTTTGGGTTTGCCCATATCAAAATGCTGGTGAATGTTCTCGATCGTGACCGTACTCTCATCGACCAGGATACCGATCGCCAGCGCCAGCCCGCTGAGCGTCATAATGTTGATGGTCTGTCCGAACAGGTTCAGGAAAAGAACACCGGAGATAATGGAAGTCGGGATGGTGAGGATCACGATCAATGCACCGCGTGGGTCGCCGAGGAAGAGCAGTACCATGAGGCCCGTCAGGATCGCCCCGATGGCGCCCTCCGTCAGCAAGCTCTTCACCGAGTTCATCACATAGGTCGACTGGTCGAACTCGTAGCTCACCTTCACGTCCTCCGGTAATGTGTTCTGAATGCGCGGAATAGCCTTTTTCAGATTTTGAACCACTTCCCAGGTCGAAGCATCAGCGCTTTTGGCAATACTCAGATACACCGACCGCTTGCCGTTCACCAATCCGTACCCGGAGGTAATGTCGGCGCCGTCTTCCACTGTCGCCACATCCCGGAGATAGAGGTTCTGCACGCCGCCTTTGAAGAGCGGGATGTTCTCAAATTCCTTCACCGTGTGAATGGTTGTGTTGGTAGGGGTAATGTAGTTTTTATCACCGATCCGAACATTACCCGAAGGAGCGGTCTGGTTGTTCACGCGCAATGCTTCCACCAGTTGGTCGGGCGTCAGGTTATGGGCGCGAAGCAGCTCGGGATCGGCCTTGATCACCACCGTACGGATATTACCGCCGAATGGGGGCGCGGATACCAGACCGGGAATAGAAGTAAATGTCGAGCGTACATACACGTTCGCGAGGTCGAGCAATTCGTTGTTGCTGCGCTTTGCGGAGCTCAGTACGAGCTGGCCCACCGGCAACGTAGAGGCGTCGAAGCGGATAATGAACGGCGGATTGGACCCCGGCGGGAAGATGGCCTGGGCACGGTTGGTGAATGCACTCAGCTCTGCCGAAGCCTGCGCCATGTTGGTGCCTGGGTAGAAGTTCACCTTCATCAGGGTAAGGCCCTGGATGTTCTTCGTTTCAATGCTTTTGATCCCGTTTACATAGAGGAGGATGTTGATATATTGCTTGGCAAAGAAAGTTTCCATCTGATCGGGCGTGTAGCCCCCGAACGGGTGCGCGATATACATCACGGGCAGGTCGAGTTTCGGGAAAATGTCGACCTTGATCTTACGCACCGCATCGATACCGAAAAAGAATAAACCGGCTACCATCACCATGATAGTGATCGGTTTACGTAAGGCAAAGCGTATTAAATCCATGTTACTTGAATGTAAGTTTATGTGTCGAATGTGTGTATTGTCGGGTGTTGTCAGGTATGGTCATTTGTCAAGTACTGTCATTACAATCAATGAGCATACATGACTACTCCTGACTGCCAATGACCACTTAACCTTCCGGGTGTCACTGATTCAGAAAAATGCCGATATCGCCAGCCGCGGCCGCTTTGAGCAGGATCGCCTGCCATATATTAGTGGCCGCAATGTCGCGGCTGGTCTCGGCACGGTTCAGGATATAGAGCGCCTGCGTCATGTCCACGATATTGCTCAGGCCGTTTTTATACAAAACACTCTTTTGCAGATAGGCATCGGAAGCCGATTGCACCTGCACGGGCGCCTCGCGGTAATTGGCAATCGCATTGGTGATCTTCGTTTCGGAAAGAATGAGCTGGTTTTTGAGCTGCTGATCGGCCAGGTCGTATTCTTCTTTCAATGCATTGGAAACAAACTTTTGAGACATCACCTGCTGGCGTGTCCGGAGAATGCCCGTCATGTTCCAGGTAGCACCTATACCAAGCAGGTAATTGGCCCTGACAGGCTTGATACCCTCCAGATAATTGTGGGTAAAGGCCGTCTGATCGCTCGCGTAGGTCGATGAAAATCCGGCGCCGCGGCCCTGGAATACCCCGAACAAGGAGAACACCGGCATGCCCAGCGTGTGAAAATACCTGGCCTGCTGCTCGCTGACAGCAATGCGGTTGGCATAAAATTTCAACAGCGGGTGATTATCGGTTTTGCCGGCGGTGTCCGCCACTGTGCGCGGAATGCGGGTGAGCAACAGCGTGTCAAGCTGGAAACGCTGGTCAGTAGTGCCCATCAGTTTCGCCAGGTTATTGGCTTGTTCCTGTTCGAAATCCCTGGCCTGGGTAATGCTGATCTTCGCATTGGATACTTCCGCATTGGCCAGCGACGAATCCACGCCCGGGATCAGCCCGTTTTTCGCACGGGTAACCACGACGGTTTTCAATGCATTGGCGCGTTCCAGGTTGTTTTCCCACGAACGGATGAGCCTTTGGGCCGCCAGGAGGTTCAGGTACGCCGCGGCTACGCGCACGCTGTGCTGGAACTGCTCCTGGTCAAGGTCGGCCTGGTCGCGGTTCACCGCAGACTGCGCCACATTGATCCGTTCACGTGCACGTCCGAATGCGAAGAAATCCCAGTTCACGTTCGTCAGGTACAGGGCGCCGAATGCCGAATTCCAGTTCTGCTGCGGAAGGGGCAGGCCGGACGATGCTACCGAAAGCCCAAGGCCGTACAGCGGGCCGTTCTGGCCGTTGATCGTACCATAATCCTGCTGGGCCGAGAGGTTGAAGTTGGGGAGGTATTCTTTCTTGCTTTGGAGGACTGTCGCTTTGGAGGCGCTGAGGTAGTTGTTTTTGGCCTTGATGCTCCCGTAGTTGGAGACCGCCGTCTCTACGGCCTGCTGTAATGTAAGCGTTTGGGCACTCAGTTTTTCACCTGCTCCGACCAGCGAAAGGGTCAGAAACAGGGAGGGAAAATACTTCTTCGATGTCATTTGCATTCAGATTATATGGCAATTGAACCGGGGCGAGTGTGTGGGGTCACAAGAGGGTTGTCGGCCAGGCCCGTCGAATTGCTTCGCAAAGGTAATCCGGTGTCCGGCAGCAACGTTTATTACTTTCAAACAATATCTTATAAAATTCAAATATCCCTAGCGTTCCAGCACACGGTACGATTTGGGAGTGGTTCCGATTTGCTTCTTGAAAAGGTTGTTGAAGTAGGCAGGATACTCGAAACCGAGGCAGAATGCGATCTCGGCGACACTCCAGTTGGAATGCCGCAGCATCACTTTGGATTGCGCCAGCACCCGGTCGATAATGTGTTCGGTGGTGGTTTTCCCCGTGATTTCCTTCAATGCCCTGTTGAGGTGGTTCACATGCACGCCCAGTCTGCTCGCGTAGTCTTTGGCGGTTTTCAGTTTGAGCTTGTGCTCGGGGGATTCGATCGGGAACTGGCGTTCGAGCAACTCATGAAATTGCGACGACAATTTCGCCGAGCCGTTCACATGCATGTCGCTGAGCTCCGAAGGCTGCATTTTCATCGCCTCGTGCGCCAGCACGTTCACGTAGTTGCGCATGAGGTCGTATTTGTGTACGTAGCTCGACTCGATGTCGGCCTGCATTTTGCCGAAGATACTGAGCAGGTATTCCTGCTGCTCCTCATTGATAAAATAGACTGGAATGGAGTCAGTGCGCAGGATGGGGCAATCCGAGACTGTCGCAGAGCGGTTGATCGTGCTCAGGAACTGGTCGGTAAAAAGGCAGAAATATCCCGACTGCTCTTCCGACAACGCCTGCCATGAGTATGGGACGTTTCGGTTGAAGAAAACCAGTGCATTGCGGTTGATTTCGATCTCCTGGTTTCCGTAGGTAATCTTCCCTTTTCCGAGGATCAGCGAGATCTTGTAAAAGTCCCTCCGGGCGTAGGAGGTGTATTTGTTGCAGAAGACGCGGGAGAATACATTGAAATGACCTTCATCCCCGGTCATTTTGTCCGGACCTTTTAGCCCTTTCGCAGCGGGATGCGTCTGGTAAAAATGCGCTACGGTCTCATTCGGTATCATGAGCTGAAATTATGAAATTCAAATATCGGCAACAAGCCAGTGGGTTAAAAATTAATTTGCGCGTCAGATCGGGCCGCAGATCCATTCCGGTTCCCGGGCAGGTTTAGCCGCGTGCACGCCATTACCGGTTTTGTAGTTGCGCGTCGAAACGAGCGGGTTAATCGCGTACCGCTGCGTGCGCTGGCGGGTGAAAACGACGAACCGCACTTCGCGAGGCGCATATTTCGGCGTCGGGTCGGATGCGGGCTGCCCTACATTCAGCGTGGCGAAGCGGGCGGCGAGCGCCGGAGTCGAGGACTCGATCACCAACCCGGATCGGGGGGCCGCGGCTGCTTTGTTTGGGTGCTTGTAATTGTGGCTTGAAATGCCGGGATCGGAGAGGTGCTCGGCTTGTGCACGGGCTACCTGGCCCAGGCCCGCAGCACATGCAAGAATGGCTGCGAAAAGGATTGTTTTAGGGTTCATCACAGGTTAATTAAGAAAAGGTTATCAGGACTTGTTCTCAAAATTACCCGCAAGCTTTTTTACAATTCATATCCATTTCAAACATTGAACTATAAAATTCAATCATTTGAAAAATTATTTTTCAGCGTATTGGCATTCTGTTCGGAAAGAATTTAGTTTTTTGAAGGAGACGCTCGGGGCGGTTCAAATCAGACAAAAAAAGCCAAAAAAATTCCTAATCGCCTTAATTTGAACTTTTTGATAAAAATTTGGATGGATTTTTGACAAAAAAAACGCCGGCCTCATCGAAGCCGGCGTTTTTTTGCAATTATACAATGCTTAATCTTGAGTCGGATAAACCTTATCCGGCGTATTATAATATTCAGCCATCTGCGCCGTATCCCGGGTCACGTTGACTGCGGGAGTTTTGTAGTTCCTCGGCGAAGTAAGCGGATTGATTTCCACTCCCTGCGGCTTGTACTCACGCGTCACCACCAGCGTAGCCGGCCGCGGCGCGTACTTAGGCGTCGTGTTCACGTAGCGTGTCTGGTACTTGCCGAATCGCTCGACAGTGCGCATGTTCGCAACGCGTATCGTGTTCTGATCCTTGCCGGCTGCTTTTGCCTGCGCTGCCTTGTTAGGATGTTTATAGTTGTAAACTGAGATACCGGGGTCTACGATCGACTGCGCGCTTGCGGCTACGGTGAACAATCCGGCAAATAGTATGGCGATTAAAAATGTGATTTTTTTCATGTTGGTAATCGTTTTATTCTCACTGATCAGCCCCTTCCAGGGAGGGGTTGAATGAAAATTAACAACAGAAAAAAGCAATCCCAAATGCTCTAATATCCCGTCAATTTGGCGTCTTTACAAAAATAGGTTGTTGTGGCAACCTATTGCGAGGCAAAAATAGAATGACCGGGAAAATCGGGTTGCGATCTCACCGGAATTTTGGAAAAAAATGAAATTTTGAGTACAAATCGCCTAAAATGGCATCCCGTAAAAATCCTGGAAAAAATTTACATTTTAATGAGTTTCTAACCAGTTTCTAATCAGTCGGAATTTCAGGCAGTTATTTGAGCAATGCGCGGGTGGAATTGTGAATGCCTTTGCAGATGCGTTCCATGGGCAGGTCGTTACTGTCATCGCCAAACGGATCCTCAATTTCCTCGGCGATCACCTCAAGGCTTGCAAGAATGTAAAACACAAACATCACGAACGGAATGACGAGGAAATGCAGGCTGAACACGTACCCGATAGGCAATGTAAGGCAATAAATAAAGATGAATTTCTTGATGAACGAGCTGTACGACAGTGGAATAGGGGTGTTCTTGATCCGCTCGCAGGCGCCGCAGATATTGGTGAAGCCTTCGAGCTCGTGGTTGAGTATAATGGTATGTTCGGGCAGTAATGCGCCTTTACGTTGCAATTCTATCACTTTGGCGAATAATGCGGCGGCAATCTGATTGGGGACGTGCTCGGTGGTGACCAACGCGGATTTGCTGTAAAGCGCCGAGTCTTCGAACTCTTCGGCAATGTAAGTGTTCCGCAGGTGGTTTTTTAACGCGAATGCATAGTTAGGGATCATTTTAAGAAAAAACTCGCGCTCCAGGACATACTCAGGGCCGATCAGCCCGGCCAGTTTCAATGCGAGGTTGCGGCTGCCGTTCACGAGCGATCCCCATTGCTTGCGGCCTTCCCACCACCGGTCGTACGCCGTATTGGTGCGGAATACGAGCAGCATCGAGATCACAAAGCCGAGCAGCGAGTGCATCAGCGAGATGTTTTTCAGGTCGTTGTTTTCCGTAATTCTGAAATGTATTATAATAATGTATGCAACAAGGCTGGAATAGGCTGCCATGGTAAGGATCATCGGCGCGAGCTTGCGCACCGTGTCGGCCTTCTGGAAATAGAAAATGTAACGGAACCACTCCTTGGGGTTGTAATCGATCATATAAGTTTGACCTGGTCGATGAGCTTGAAAAATTCTTTAAAGCATTTGGCGGTAAGGCGGGCGTCTTCCAGGGCATTGTGCGTTTCCTCTTCCCGCTCGAACCCGAAGTAACTGGCGACCGAGCCCAGGCTCAGCGAGCGGGGTACTTGTCGGCCATTCTTTTCGAGGATCTGGAAAAATAAGTAGGAGACGGTGTGAAGATCGAGCTGCTTGTTGGAAAAGCCCCATTTCATTTTTTCGTTGCGATAGGCAAACCGCAGGAAATTGATGTCGTTGATCACGCTTTGGCCGCAGATGACGACGTTCGCCAGGCTGGGCTTGCCGACGTTCAGTTTCTTCACCCATTTTTCAAATTCCGGAAGCACATCATAGATCATCGGTGCGTCTTCGAGGTCATCGAGAGACAGTCCGTGCACCTCTTCCGATTTCACTGAAAATGCCTCCTCATTCTCGGGATACACATTCTGAAGGTAGGTCCCGAGCGAGCGCCAGTTGTCGTCGAAAAACTCGGCGCCGATCTGGATAATTTCGTTCCAGCCCGGTTCAGGCCCGGTCATTTCAATATCTAAAACAAGGAAGGACATAGGCTGGTGTGCGGGGCTGTGTGAAAAATGGTCATGATTTGGAAACTCAAACTTATAGTTTTGTGTACAAAATTATGCAATCATTGCATGCAAGAAGATTTTACAAACACTCATTTATAGCAAATGGCTATCGATTTTAAAGAAATTCCATCCCCGTGTTTCATATTGGAAGAGGAATTGCTGCGTAAGAACCTCGAACTGATCGACTCCGTCCAGAAGGCGGCGGGATGCCGGATTATCCTCGCGTTGAAAGGTTTCTCGATGTACAGCGCCTTCCCCATTGTGAAGGAATACCTCTCCGGCGCCACAGCCAGCTCGCTTAACGAGGTGAAGCTGATCAACGATTTCATGGGATACCAGTCGCACACATACATGCCTGCATACCTCGACAGTGAGTTTGGTGAGATCATGGAGCGCAGCAGCCATATTACATTCAATTCCCTGAGCCAGTGGGAGCGGTTCCGCGAAAGGGTAGAGGCCTACAAGGCGGCTAACCCCGGCAAGACATTGTCCTGCGGTATCCGCGTGAACCCGCAGTACTCGGAGGTGGCCACGGACATGTATAATCCCTGCGTGCCGGGCTCGCGCCTGGGTGTCACACGTGACAAGTTACCCGACGAGCTTCCCGCAGGGATCGACGGCATTCACTTTCATACGCTGTGCGAAAATGGCAGCGACACTTTGGAGCGCACCCTCGCCGCATTGGAGGAGCGCTTCGGCGATTTGCTGCATCAGGCGAAGTGGCTTAACATGGGGGGCGGCCATCTCATGACAAGAGAAGGATACGATATTAGTAAGCTAATTAAATTAGTTAGTACTATCAAAGAAAAGTACAATGTGGATGTGATCCTGGAACCGGGCTCGGCCATCGCCTGGCGCACCGGAATATTGTACACGACCGTACTGGATGTACTCGACAGCCAGGGTATCGACGTGGCCATTCTGGACACCTCTTTCGCAGCCCATATGCCCGACACCCTGGAGATGCCCTACAAGCCTGCGATCCGCGGCGCGCACCAGGAGCCGGTGGCAGGAACGCCGACTTACAGGCTGGGTGGAATGACCTGCCTCGCAGGCGACTACATGGGAGACTATTCGTTCGACAAGCCGCTTGAAATTGGTGATAAAATCATATTTGAGGATATGATCCACTATACCATGGTGAAGACTACCACATTTAACGGTGTTAACTTACCTTCCATTGGGATATGGAAAGCTGACCACGAATTCCAGCTCGTTCGGTCTTACGGCTACGAAAGTTTCAAAGACAGGTTATCGTAGTAAGCGTAAATGAATTTGTGGGTTACGGTTACTTTTGGCTTGAAGGTATTCCTGGAAATCTCCTAATGAGTGAATGAGTCAATGAGTGAATGAGTCAATGAGTGAATGAGTGAATGATTTGAATCAGAAATATTCACTCATTCACTCATTCAATCATTCAAAATTTATTCTTCGGCAGCATCGGAAACAGCCGTCTCACCTCCTCCGGCGAGGGCTGCTTACCATATTCGGTGATCTCAAAAACCTCCACATATTTCACCTTCTCTGCCTTCTCAGTACCGTACCATTTATCGAGCGAAGCCTTGATTTCCGGGGTAACGGATGAGCGTCTTTCCATGGAATTGAAGAGCCATTTTTTACGCTCAACCACATCCTTGGGAACATTAGCAAGGTCCCCGTTTGTCCAGGGAAGCCACTCATAAAATTGGGAAACGTGCGCATCCAGTCCGTCCACCTTTTTAGCAAGCGTTTCGGTTATATCGATCGCAATATCCGGGCGGAATGGGTTGGGCCTTTGAAAGCGGTCGCGGAAGTAGAGGAAAACCGGGTTCTTGGTAAGCGGGGGCACGCTGCTCAGGATATTAGGCACAATGACCAGATATGCCGCGTCCTGAACAACCACGCCTGTATTCCGGTGGTCAGGGTGGTAATCGTTGGTCCGCGGTGCAATCACCACGTCGGCGTTCCATTCGCGTATTTTGCGGATCACGGCAAGACGGTTTTCAAGCGTGGGGAATAGCTCCCCGTCGTGGTTATCGAGAATATCGTATTGGATTCCCCAGCGGCGTGCAGCCTCCTGTGCTTCTTTGTAGCGGCGATTAGCCAATTCTCCGCCGCCGATATCCTGGTGGCCCTTGTCGCCATTGGTGAGCGAAACAAACTTCACTTTGTGGCCCATGGAAGCGTAAATGGACGCCACACCGCCCGCTCCCAGGTCGCAGTCGTCGGGGTGGGCGCCGAACACGATAATGTTGAGCGGTTTCTGGCTATCCGCCGTCGTTTGTGCGACCGCGGCGACGGTGCAAAATAGCATTGCGGGAATAAAAAGTAGCTTTCTGATCATTTCTGATAAGGTTTTATAGGTTTGGAACAAATGCAAAATAGAAATTTAAATTTTGAAAAAATTATATTTGATAACCTGCCACACTTCCAAGGCCTTACTGTATCCCAGCCAAATATTTAAACAGGGCCCGCTTAGATTCTTCTAATAATCCTGTATCTTTGTATCCCGTAATCATAGAAAAACAGCAAAGTCTTATGGCTTCCAAAGCACGAAAGACCGCTAAGTACATTTTCGTTACGGGCGGTGTTACATCTTCACTTGGCAAGGGAATCATTGCCTCATCACTAGCTAAATTACTACAAGCGAGAGGTCTCTCAGTCACAATCCAAAAATTTGACCCGTATCTGAACATCGATCCGGGAACCATGAATCCCTACGAGCACGGAGAATGCTACGTCACCGACGACGGAGCCGAAACCGACCTTGATCTGGGCCACTACGAGCGTTTTCTGAACGTTCGCACTTCACAGGCAAACAACGTCACCACGGGGCGTATCTACCACAACGTTATTACCGCCGAGCGTCGCGGCGACTTCCTTGGAAAAACCGTACAGGTGGTTCCGCACATTACCGACGAGCTGAAAAGAAACATGCTGTTGCTGGGCCAGACCGGCGATTACGATATTGTGATTACGGAAATCGGCGGCTGCGTAGGGGATATCGAATCCCTGCCGTTCCTGGAAGCGGTTCGTCAGGTGAAATTCGAAATGGAAGAGCAGGACACACTGGTGATCCACCTTACGCTGATCCCTTACCTGAACTCCGCGGGGGAGCTGAAAACCAAACCGACGCAGCACTCGGTAAGGATGTTGCAGGAATCGGGTATCCAGCCGGATATCCTCGTGTGCCGTACAGAGCACCCGCTTCCTTACGACATCCGCAAGAAAATCGCATTGTTCTGTAACGTACAGGTCAATTCCGTGATTGAGGCGATGGACGCGGACACGATTTACGCCGTGCCTTTGCTGATGCTCAAGGAGCGCCTCGACCAGCGTGCATTGTATATGCTCGACATTTACAATGACAAGGATGTTGACCTCGATTCGTGGAAGACATTCCTTTCACGCCTTAAAAACCCGATCGATTCGGTTCGCATCGGATTGGTGGGCAAATACGTGGAGCTGCACGATGCCTACAAGTCGATCGTGGAATCATTTATCCACGCCGGTGCGGCCAACGAATGCAAGGTCAATATCGAATGGATCCACTCGGAAAGCCTCACGGCAGAGAATGCGGTGGAGAAACTGGAAAACCTCGACGGCGTGCTGGTAGCTCCCGGCTTTGGTGAGCGCGGTATCGAAGGCAAGATCGCGGCGATCCAGTATGTACGCGAGAACAACATTCCTTTCTTCGGGATTTGCCTCGGAATGCAGATGGCGGTGATCGAATACGCACGCAACGTGATCGGCTGGGAGAATGCACATTCGGTGGAAATGGATGCCGCTACCGACCATCCGGTGATCCACCTGATGAAAGATCAGAAAGATGTTTCCAACAAAGGTGGTACAATGCGTCTGGGCGCTTACGCCTGCCGCGTTAAAAAGGATACTTTGGCGCACCGCATCTACGGAAAGACCAATATCAGCGAACGCCACCGCCACCGCTACGAATTCAATAACAAATATCTGAAGGACTTCGATGAAAAAGGCCTGATCGCGACAGGTATTAATCCTGACAATAACCTGGTAGAGATGGTCGAGCTGCCTTCGCACCCGTTCTACATCGGTGTACAGTTCCACCCCGAGCTGAAAAGCACGGTCATGAACCCGCACCCGATCTTCGTGAATTTCGTGGCTGCCGCATTGACCTATTCATTGCAAAAGAGATCGGTAGAAGCGCTGAACCCGGTTTCCCACTGATCACATTTTAAGGCCTGTTAAGCGAAAAAACTTGTTACCTTTGCCGCCTTACAAGCGGTATGTTATTTCAATAATTTAAAGTAAATAATGGATAAAAATTTTGTAATCGGCCTGGTCTTGATCATGCTGATGCTGATAGGCTACCAGATACTGGTTCCCAAACCCGTGGAACCGACGCCGGTAGCGGAGGTGAAGAAGGAGGTTGTAAAGCCCTCGTCTGTCACTTCGGATACTACCCAAAATTCCTCACAATCAGTCGATTCCACTGCCGTTCCTCAGAAGGACCTGGTCATTGAAACAAAAGATGCCCGCGTGGTTTTCACCAACAAAGGCGGGGTTATGAAAGAGGTGATGTTGAAAAACTACAAAACCTACGACCAGAAGCCACTTTACCTGATTGCCGAAAAGCACAACAATTTCCAGATCGACCTGCCGACGCAAACCGGCGACGTGAGACTGACCAACCAGACTTTCACAACGGATGCGCAAGACCGCACGCTGGCGGAAAAGGACTCGGCAGTGATCACCTACCGCGCGACACTCAAAAACAACCAGACAGTAGAGCAAACCTATGTGGTACGCGGTTCCGGCTACGTGATCGACTACGGTATCAAGGCCAGCGGCGCACTGCCCGCCAACAAGTCGGTGGAATTCCATTGGGATAACGACCTACTGCAACTGGAAAACGATATGAAGAAAAACCGTGAGGTAGTGACTGTCAACTACTACACGGACGAATTGAAAAGCCTGCCTACCAGCCCGACTTCCAACGAGGAAGAGAAGACGGCCGAGCCGGTTAAATGGTTCACCATCAAACATAAATACTTCCTGGCCGGTCTGATTGCGGAGAAACAACCGCTGACCAATGTGACCGTGCGGGCCAACGTGAATCCGGAAGATTCGGTGATCGTGAAAAACATGAACATCTTCGCGGGCATTCCCACGGCGGCGGTTCAGAAAGGGGAGGCCAACTTCCAGTTTTACCTCGGACCGAACGAATACCATATTGTAGACAAGGTAAAAGCAGAGAATTTCGACCAGAACGTTTACCTGGGTTACGCATTCCTGAAACCGATCAACAAGTTTTTCCTTGTTCCGCTTTTCAACCTGATCGAAGGATTTGTGAGCAACTACGGGTTGCTGATCATCCTGCTCGTATTGGTTGTCAAGACATTGCTGACGCCGCTGACCTACAAATCGTACATCAGCATGGCGAAAATGCGTATCCTGGGGCCGGAGCTCGAACAGATCCGCGAGCAGAACAAAGACGACATGGCGAAGCAGCAGCAGGAGCAAATGAAGCTTTACCAGCAGGTAGGCGTGAGCCCGCTCAGCGGATGCGTGCCGGTACTTGCGACAATGCCGATCCTGTTCTCGCTCTTCTTCCTCTTCCCCAACCTGATCGAACTGCGCCAGCAATCCTTCCTTTGGGCGAGTGACCTTTCCACATATGATTCGTTCTTCAAGCTGCCGTTCAATGTGCCTTTCGGCATCGGTAACCACATCAGCTTGTTCACGATCCTGATGACGGCTTCCAGCATCGGGTATGCCTACTACAACAACCAGAACACGCCTACGCAGCCGGGACCTGTGAATATGAAGGCGCTGGGTTATGTAATGCCGCTGATGTTCATGTTCATCCTGAACTCGTTTCCGGCGGGTCTGACATTCTACTACTTTGTTTCAAACATCGTAACCATCGCCCAGCAGCTGCTCATCAAGCGTTTTGTGAATGAGGATAAAATCAAAAATATCCTTGAAGAAAACCGTAAGAAAAATGCAACCGGCGAGAAGAAGCAGAACAAATTCCAGAAGTATCTTGAAAAGTCGTTGCAGGCTGCGGAAGAAGCGAAAAAGAAACAGGCTGAGTTAGAGAAAAAGACTAAAAAGAAATAAAAGGTTTTTTAGATCGTAATTAATAAAGGGCAATGTTCCGGTTGGGATATTGCCCGTTTTTTTCCATTTTGGGCTGATTTTTGCAGTCCGGAAATCAGCACAATCTTGACCCCGAAATCCTGATGAGAGTTATCCTTTTTTTGATTTTGACAGTTCATATCGGTTTGTACCAGGCGGCTTACGGGCAAGGAAATGCCCAAACGGAGAGCAGGTACCGGTCGGCCCTGGCAGATTACAAACAAGGTAAATACGCCGCGGCGATGGAAAAATTCTATCCCATGACGAGCGTGAATGCCAAAACGGCCTATTCGCCCTATGCGCATTACTATTATGCATTGAGCGCCTACCAGCTGAAACGCTACAAAGATGCCAGGCCAATGCTCCTGCAATTGCAAAGCCGGTATCCCGGTTGGAATAAAATCAATGATGTGTATTACCTGCTGGGGTCGGTAAGCCTCGCAACCGGCCAGATGAACGATGGACTGGACCAACTTGCCAGGATCAGGGAATCGTCTCTCAATAAGGATGTGCAGGCATTGAAGCAATACCATTTGGGTGCCATCAAGGACTTTTTGAAGCTGAAAGAACTGCAAAAGCAATACCCTTCCGACCGTGACATTGCGCTGATCGTTTACCAGTCCATTCAATCGGCCCGCACGCCCGCACAAGGGGATCTGGCATATGCCGAGCAGCTGGACAAACAGTTCAAATTCCGCAAGAGCGAAAAGGTGGAGGACGCACCGAAACGGAGTGCCCCGAAATCGGATACTCAATGGACGAAAGGCTACCTGGATGTGGCCGTATTGCTGCCCTTCCGACTCGATGAATTCAGCACTTCCAAACGCCGTTCCAACCAGTTTGCTTACGATTATTACCTGGGATTGACCGTGGCGAAAGAACAGCTTCAAACGGAGGGGATTACCGTAAACCTTTGGGCTTACGATGTCAGCAACGATGCCAAAAGCATGCAGGCCATTGCCGACAACAAGAATTTCCAGCTTTCCGATATGATTATCGGGCCGTTGTATGCAGGTACCTTCGAAGTGGCCGCCGATTTTGTTTCCGGAAGCAACGCCATCATGCTCAATCCGCTCTCGACGGACGCGGGCCTCCTGAAATCGGAGAATATTTACCTCGCTCATCCTTCCATTGCCTACCAGACGCAGATAGCCGCGCAATGGATGCGTACGCTCTCGCCGGGGCTTAGTACCGTTATTTATTATGGAAATACACCCAAAGACTCCGCAATGGCAGTCTCTTACGCCGCAGAATGGAAGGCCAAGGGAGGAAAGGTGACCTCCATGACCAGAATCCCGCATGACCGCGAGTCGATCGAAAGCAAGGTGCCTTCTTTCGAAACAACCAAACCGGCGCACATCGCATTGTTCTCGTCTGACGGCGAGTCGGGCCAGCACCTCATTGAAGTCCTCAACAGCCGCAAACTGAACAGCTTGCCGGTATTGGCTACCTCCACCAGCTTCAATAGTCAGCAATCGAGGTTATCCCGGTACGGGGCTCGTTTGTCGCTCATCGACGCCGATTACGTGGATCGTGAGAAAGAGACCATCCGGCAGTTCCAGAAGAGTTATTATAACAAAACCAGCACATTCCCTTCGGTATATTCCTACCAGGGCTATGATCAGCTGCTGTTCTTTGCCCGGATGCTTTCCAAATACAAGGACAAACTTCCTTCCGGCCTGCAATCGCGCAAATTCGGCAGCGAGGAATTCCTGCTCTCGGGCTTTGATTATACCAATTCGAATGAAAACCAGATTACACCTGTCCTTAAATACAGCGGTTCCAAATGGGTGCCGGTGGACAGATAATACCAACTTATTTTAACAGAATGAATACTTCAACGAGCCAGCAGCTTTTCCAGAAAGCACAAAACTATATTCCCGGCGGCGTGAACTCGCCCGTGCGCGCATTCCGTGCGGTCGGGGGCAATCCGATATTTATCAAATCGGCCAAGGGGCCTTACATCTACGACGAGGACGATAACGAGTACATCGAGCTGATCAATTCATGGGGCCCGATGATCCTCGGCCACGGCCATGAACTGATCCAGAAGGCTGTCTCGGACGCTATCCAGCATTCATTCTCTTTCGGCGCGCCGACGCGCAGGGAGGTGGAGATTGCAGAGCTGATCGTGTCGATGGTACCGTCGATCGAGAAGGTGAGAATGGTGAACTCGGGTACCGAGGCTACGATGTCGGCCATACGCGTGGCGCGTGGCTATACGGGAAGGGACAAGATCATCAAGTTTGAAGGTTGCTACCACGGCCACGGCGACAGTTTCCTGATCGCTGCCGGCAGCGGCGCCATTACTTTTGGAACGCCGGATAGCCCGGGCGTGACAAAAGGAGTCGCTAACGACACCTTAACCGCCCCATACAACGACCTGGAAGCCGTACAGCAACTCGTGGGCGCCAACAAGGGCCAGATCGCCGCATTGATCCTCGAACCGGTAGTAGGTAACATGGGCTGCGTATTGCCGAAAGAAGGCTTTCTGGAAGGATTACGCCGCATTTGCGATGAAGAAGGCATTGTGCTGATCCTCGATGAGGTCATGACGGGATTCCGTCTTTCGAAGGGCGGGGCGCAGGAAAGGTTCGGAATTACGCCGGATTTAACGACGTTAGGAAAAATAATAGGTGGAGGAATGCCTGTTGGCGCCTATGGTGGCAAGGCGGAGATCATGAATTACGTATCTCCGGCCGGTCCTGTTTACCAGGCCGGTACGCTTTCCGGTAACCCCATTGCCATAGCAGCAGGTTATACCATGCTGACTTACCTGAACGAGCATCCCGAAGTGTATACCCTGCTGGAAAATGCGGGCAGCAAGCTTGCCAACGGCTTCCGCGCTTCGATGGAAAAACTGGGTTTGCAATACACGTTGAACCAGATCGGTTCCATGTATACGCTGTTCTTTACCCCGAATGCCGTGACGGATTTCCCGTCGGCCAAATCCTCGGACCTGCCGCTTTTCGGTAAATACTTCCACGCCATGCTGAACCGCGGCATTTATATGGGCCCAAGCCAGTTTGAGGCAATGTTCCTGTCGACCGCGCTGACGGATGCACATTTGGATCGGATTATTGAGGCGAATGAGGAGGCCCTTAGAGAGATTACTCGTTAACATATAATGATCAGATGTATCTGATATGTCACCCTGAGCGCAGTCGAAGGGCATGTACGATGTCGCTGTACGGACTGTCTTCGACTGCGCTCAGACTGACATTGGACAAGATATATTCATGCATTTAAAATGTAATAATTCAATCATTAGAAATGCGCCGCTACTCCATCATCATCCCCGTTTACAACCGTCCCGACGAGTTGGAGGAACTGCTTGGCTGCCTCGCTGTGCAGACTTACAAAAATTTCGAAGTCGTAATCGTAGAAGACGGTTCCAAAATCAAAGCGGATGGCGTGGTGAAATTTTTCGCTGACAGGCTCGACATCCACTATCATTACAAAGAAAACGGCGGCCAGGGTTTTGCCCGTAACCATGGTTTTGAGCGTGCTGCCGGCGATTACTTTATTTTGCTGGATTCGGATGCGCTGATCGAGCCGAACTATCTCTCGATCGTCGAAAACCGGCTGAATACCGATTACGTAGACCTTTATGGCGGGCCTGATACAGACCATCCTTCTTTTACGCCCATTCAGAAAGCCATCAGTTACTCGATGACCTCGGTGTTTACTACGGGCGGGATTCGCGGAAAGAAGAACAATATGGGCGGCACATTTCACCCGCGGAGCTTCAATATGGGCCTCTCGCGTAGGGTATGGGAGCGCACGGGAGGGTTTCTGACGAGCCGGATGGGAGAGGATATCCTGTTCAGTATTGCGGCGCTGCGGCTCGGTTTTAAATCCGCATTGATTCCTGAGGCATTTATTTACCACAAACGCCGCACGCAATTCGGGGCGTTTTTCAGGCAGCTCAAATTCTTCGGCCGCGCGCGTATCAATATCGCCCGTTATTATCCCGACGAATTGAAGCTCGTGCATACCTTTCCGTTACTGTTCACGCTTGGCGTATGCAGCATTCCGTTGTGGTACTTCATTTTTGAGCCATTCTTTTACCTCGGATTGTGGTTCCTGGGCATTTACATCGCATTGCTGTTCATCGATGCATTTCGTAAAACGAAGAGCGCCGAAGTAGCCTTCCTGAGTATAGGGGCGGCTTTTGTGCAGCTGTTCGGCTATGGGATCGGCTTCGTGCAGGAAGGTTGGAAGCGGCTGTGGGAAAACAAATCGCATCGGGAAACGGGGGCTGCGATTGAGTATCCTTCGTGAAAAGTACTGGTCAATAAAAAGAGGCAGCTTCGATAGAAACTGCCTCTTTTTATTGATATAACACCTGACTACTTCTGACAGAAATACACAATCTCCTCGCCAGGCAATGAGTAGCGTTGCACTTCCGCCCTCGTCAGTTCATCCATCACAAACCGGTCTTCTGTGACTTTGAAACCGCCTTTTTCCAGCTCGCGGCCGTAGTTGCGGCCAAACAGCCGGAGGTGGTCGTTTTGGAGGAAGTGGATTTCACGCTCCTTCGGGTCGGTGATCGTTGGGTCTTCGTAGGTTACTTCGTATTTCATGTCCTGCGGCGATTGGATCAGCGCCCAGCCGCCCGGTTTGAGGACGCGGTACAGCTCGCTCATGGCGAGAATATAGTCGTCGACATGCTCCATTACGTGATTACAAATGGCGACGTCGAATGTGTTTTCGGGAAAGGGGATCTGGTGGATGTCCATTTTCACCTTCGCGAGCGGCGACTCGATGTCGGCGGTAATGTAGTCCAGGTTTTTCATCTGCTCGAAACGGTCGATGAAGCAGTACTCGGGCGCTACGTGCAGGACTTTCAGGTTGGCGGTATAGAAATTGGTTTTACGCTTCATGTATAGTGCCATCAGGCGGTGGCGTTCGAGCGAAAGGCAGCTGGGGCAAAGGGCATTCTCACGGCTCGATGTATTGCGGCCGTAGGGGAGGAACTTGCGGTATTTGCTGTTGCAGACCGGGCATTCCACTTGATGGCCGATATAGAAGATGCTGAGCAGCCGCGCAGCCCAATGTCCGACGAGTTGGAGGTAGGGACGCGGAATGTAGCGCAGAACTAAACTAATGATGGATTTCATTAAACCAATTGACTAAAAATTAATAATTTTAGGATCATAACATCGAATAGCCTGAATAAATGATCCCCTCGATTGACCCGAAACCACCTGGTAAGAGACTGATAAAAAGAATGTCGACACGCACAAAGTGGATGATATTGGCTCCGCTTGGCCTGTTGCTGTTCAGTTTTGGTCTTACCGTGCTCAGCGAAGCGGCGCATCAGCGGCGCATCGGCGAGCCGACGCAGGTTTGGGTCGTGCTGGGCCTTTACAGCCTCGCATTGATCAACGGAGGGCTGATCATGTTCGGCGAAGCCCTGCGCTTCCGTATCCTGCTCGATGTCCGCCGCGAGACGCGCCGTAGTATGCGCCAGCTGCTGCGGAAGGTTAATCTGAAAGCTGCTTCCGGGAAAAACAAATCCGGTAAAAAAGCAAAAAGCCCTACCAAAACAGATTGACAGGACTAGTTGAATAGCATTCCGAAGAGGCTGGATTATTTTTTATTTGCTTCGAATTGAGCCTTGATAGCCTCAACGTCAACATTGCGCACTTCTGGTTTGCGTAGAAGGTTTTTGATTTTAGCAGTGCGGTTGTTAGCAACTGCTTTGTTTCTGCGACCTTTACGTTTTAATTCCGTAACTCCCATTGTAAAAGTTTGTTTTGTGAAAGAGCCGCAAAATTAAGCATTTTAACGCAAATAATGCACGCCATAGTCATAAATATTGCATAACCTGCCCTAACTTTACGGTTTCATAGGCCATTAACGGCCGAAATTGATAGCATTATTAGAATGAGTAAACCATCTCTTGCCCGCGGAACCCGTGACTTTGGTCCGGAGCAAATGGCAAAGCGTACTTTCATTTTCGATACCATCCGACGCTCTTTCCAACGATACGGCTTTTTGCCATTAGAAACCCCCTCTTTCGAAAACTTGTCGGTACTGATGGGGAAATATGGCGAGGAAGGCGACCAGCTGCTTTTCAAATTGCTCAATTCGGGCGATTTCAGCGGCAAGCTGACCGATGCCGACTGGAATGCCGGATACAAGTCTTTAACCACCAAAATTTCAGAAAAGGGCCTTCGCTACGACCTCACCGTGCCGTTTGCGCGCTACGTGGTGATGAACCGCGGTACGCTGGCAATGCCGTTCAAACGCTACCAGATCCAGCCCGTATGGCGGGCCGATCGTCCCCAGAAAGGCCGTTACCGGGAGTTTTATCAATGTGATGCCGACGTGGTAGGCACCGATTCCTTGCTTTGCGAAGCTGAAATCGTGATGCTGCTGCATGATATACTGCCTGCATTGGGGATCAATGAATTCACTGTAAAAATCAACAACCGTAAAATCCTGACCGGAATCGCCGATATAATCGGCGCGCACGGAATGGAGGGGCCGCTTTGCGTGGCGATCGATAAATTGGATAAAATCGGGAAAGAGAAAGTGGTAGAGGAACTCCTCGAACGCGGTTTCGCTTCTGATAGTATCGGCAAGCTGGAACCGATTTTCAGCCTTTCGGCCGGAGATGATCCGTTCACCGAACTGAAAAGCTGGCTGGCGGGATCCGAAGTTGCATTGAAGGGTATTCAGGAACTGGAAGAGGTGTGGGCGATGGTGAAGATCCTGGGCCTGGACAATGCGAAGATCGAGTTCGATGTGACGCTCGCACGCGGGCTGTCGTATTACACGGGCGCGATATTCGAAGTGAAGGCCCATAACGTGCAGATCGGCAGCATTTCGGGCGGAGGGCGCTACGATAACCTGACAGGCACATTCGGCGTTCCGGGCATTTCGGGCGTGGGTATTTCGCTGGGTGTGGACCGCATTTACGATGTCATGGAGGAGCTTAATCTTTTCCCCGAGAGCCAGAAAACGACTACGAAGGTCATGCTCTCGAATTTCGACGAAGAGGCATTCGCTTACGGCTTGTCGATCCTGCCGAAGTTCCGGAAAGCGGGCATTAACTCGGAGATTTACCCGGATTCGGTGAAGCTGAAAAAACAGCTCGATTATGCCGACCGCAAGAGCATCCCATTTGTGATTTTGATTGGTTCGGAGGAAATGCAGTCGGGTTTACTGACTTTGAAAAACATGAAAACCGGGCAGCAGCAGAAACTGAAAGCGGAAGAAATTATAACTTTGCTCACCCGGGAAGACCAATAACCCTAATTCAATACCGACAAACGGCTGCGCGAGCAACCTATAACTTTATGAATGATAATATTTTAAGAATTGCCATCCAGAAATCGGGCAGGCTTAGTGAAGATTCTTTAAAACTGATCAAAGAATGCGGCATCCGTTTCGACAACGGCGCAGGTAAACTTAAAACCGATGCGACAAACTTTCCTGCCGAGATCCTTTTCCTTCGTGACGACGATATTCCCGGTTATGTGGAAGACGGCGTGGCGCATCTGGGGATCGTAGGGGAGAACGTTTCGGAAGAGTCCTGCAAAGATGTGGATACCGTTCACAAGCTGGGCTTCTCGAAATGCCGCTTGTCGATCGGCGTTTTGCGCGAGGCCGAGTACCATGGCGTGCAGGACCTGCAAGGTAAAAGCATTGCAACCACTTACCCGCGTTTGCTGGAACAATATCTTAAATCTCATAATGTTACGGCTGATATCCACGAAATCAGCGGGTCGGTGGAGATCGCGCCGAGCATTGGCCTGGCCGATGCTGTCTGCGATATCGTAAGCTCGGGCAGTACATTGCTGAGCAACGGTTTGAAGGAAGTGGAAACGATTTTCCGCTCCGAGGCCGTCATGATTGCGAGCAAGCACCTCTCGCCGGTGCAGCAGGATTTGCTGGACCAGCTTTTGTTCCGTATCAAATCGGTGCAGGTGGCGAAGAACAACAAATATATCCTGCTGAACTGCCCTGTGGATGCGGTGGAGAATATTACCAAATTCCTGCCGGGCATGCGTTCCCCGACGATCCTGCCATTGGCTACGGAAGGCTGGTGCTCGCTGCATTCGGTGATCAACGAAAACGAGTTCTGGGAAAATATCGAGAAGATCCGCCAGGCTGGTGCCGAGGGTATTCTGGTGATCCCGATCGAGAAAATGATTGTTTAAGTACGGGGTTTTGATTCTGACATTATGAATATCATTCCATTTCCGGAAAAGGGACAATGGCCTGCATTGCTGGCGCGGCCCGTTCTGGAAGCCAAGGATATCGAAGCGCGGGTGGTGCCCGTGCTCGAACAAGTGAAGCAGGAGGGGGACGCGGGTATTAAAGCCCTCGCCCTGAAATTTGATAAAATTGAACTAACCGACCTCGCATTTTCCGAAAAAGACATTGCTGAGGCGGGCGACAAGCTCGACGACGCATTGAAAGCCGCGATCGGTCAGGCTTATGAAAATATCTACAAATTCCACAAGGGCCAGCTGCAAGCGCCTGAGAAAGTGGAAACCATGCCTGGCGTGACCTGCTGGCGCAAAAGCGTAGGAATCGAGAAGGTTGGGATTTACATTCCCGGCGGCTCGGCCCCGTTGTTCAGTACGGTGCTGATGCTCGGTATCCCTGCGCAAATTGCAGGTTGTAAGGAAGTTGTACTTTGTACGCCGTCCGACCACCCGGCTATTTTGTATGCGGCCCAATTGGTGGGGGTTACCAAAGCTTTCCGCATTGGAGGCGCACAGGCAATTGCGGCAATGGCTTACGGCACGGAAAGTGTTCCAAAGGTTTATAAGATATTTGGTCCTGGCAACCAGTATGTTACTACGGCTAAAATGCTGGTTAGCAAAGAAGGTGTGGCGATCGATATGCCGGCCGGACCATCGGAAGTGGCGGTCTTTGCCGACGATACGGCATTACCGTGCTTTGTCGCGGCCGATTTACTTTCCCAGGCCGAGCACGGTGCGGATAGCCAGGTTTTACTTGTTTCTACCAGTAAAAAACTGCTTGCCTCGGTCAACATCGCTTTGGCAGAGCAGCTGGAAGCGCTTCCCCGGAAGGACCTGGCCGCTCAGGCAATGGCCAACAGTAAGGCGATCCTGGTGGAAAGCGAGGAAGAAGCCATTGAAATGCTGAACCAATATGCGGCGGAGCACCTGATCCTGAGCATTGCCAATGCCGAAGCAGTCACCGAAAAGATTTACAATGCGGGCTCGATCTTCCTGGGCAACTACACGCCGGAATCGTGCGGGGATTATGCCTCGGGTACCAATCATACTTTACCTACCAATGGCTACGCCCGCGCTTACAGCGGCGTTTCCGTGGATAGTTTTGTGAAGAAAATCACTGTTCAGCATATTACGGAAGAAGGTATCCGCAACATCGGCCCGACCGTGGAAGCCATGGCCGCAGCCGAATCGCTTGATGCCCATAAGCATGCTGTGAGCATCAGGTTGAAAAGTCTTTTGTGAAAAAATTTCAGGTTCGCGAAATTTGTCCTAAATTAGAGGACAAATTTCAACGGCCTTAAAATTACAGAAAGATGACAGCATACATGGTTAACGAACGTTTGGGAGGTTATGAAACCCTCAAACATGCTGTGAAAAATGACTTCGACCTGGCTTACCTGGCCGAGAACGGTATTCCGAAAGCTTCTATTCAGCATCTGGCTGATTCTATCGGAATGGATATTAAAGATGTGATAGCGCTGTTGCCTGTTACTTCGAGGAACTTGCAGCGTTACAATGATATTGACCTGCTTAGCAATGTGGTTTCCGATCACCTGATCGCCCTGGCCGATCTGTTCTCCGTGGGGAACCGGGTTTTGGGTAAAGAATATTTCCTCGATTGGCTGAACAACGAGGTACCTGCGCTGGGTAGTGAGAAACCGATCAGCTTTTTGCGGACCCATGCGGGCATTGAGCTGGTCAAGACCGAATTAGGGCGCATGGAACACGGTATTTTCGCTTAATGGAGCTATTCAGGATAACAAGATCGGAATATCAGGATGATTTGAGTGGAATAGGGGCCTTCTACAACGGCGGGCGATGGAATACCCCGAGAAATGCCATGCTGTATACTTCTTCACACCGCTCGCTGGCCATGCTGGAAGTGCTCGTGCATTTTCATAAAACAGTTACACCCCCGAATTACGTGATCATTTCCCTGGAAATCCCCGATGAACTGGCCACGATTTCCGAGCCTCAGCTGATCACCGACTGGGAGGAAGACCAGCAATGGAGCAAGGATACCGGCGATAAGTGGCTGAAACCGGGCAATAGCCTGCTGCTGAAAGTGCCGTCGGTGGTGGTGAAAGCGGAAAAAAACTACCTGGTCAACCCGATGCATCCAGATGTGGTCTCACTCCGGATCACCGACATTGAGCCGCTGAACTTTGACAAGAGGCTCTTCAAACAGAAATAGAATCCATAAACGGCAGCCGCCGTAACTTTCCATAGTATGAACACCAGTTTCGATTTAAACAAAATCCTTCGCCCGCACATCCTCACGCTGGCGCCGTATTCATCCGCAAGAGACGAATATACCGGCCACGTGGGCATTTTTCTGGATGCGAACGAAAATCCTTACGGCTCGGTGACAGGCGAGAACTACAATCGCTATCCCGACCCTTATCAGGCCGAAATCAAGCAGAAACTGAGCCCGATCAAACAGGTGAGCGCCGACCGTATTTTCCTCGGAAACGGCAGCGACGAGCCGATCGACCTGCTCACCCGCGCTACGTGCACGCCCGGGCAGGATCATGTGATTATCCTGCCGCCGACCTACGGAATGTATGAGGTAAGCGCGTCGATCCATGATGTGAAAATCGACAAGGTTTCACTCACCGATGATTACCACATCGATACGGAAGCGGTGTTGAATGCGGTAACACCTTCTACAAAAATCATCTGGATATGCTCGCCGAACAATCCGACAGGTAATGTAATGCAGGCAGACGCCATTCAGGTTATTCTGGAAAATTTCAGCGGGCTGGTGGTAGTAGATGAAGCTTATATCGATTTTACCGACGAACCTTCCTGGGTGCAGCATTTGGACAAATATCCTAACCTGGTAGTGTTGCAGACCTTTTCCAAGGCCTGGGGACTCGCCGGTATCCGTGTCGGTATGTGCTTTGCCTCTCCTGAGCTGATCCGCATTCTCAACAAGATCAAACCGCCTTACAATATCAGTTTGCCGGCGCAGCAGGCGCTGCTGGAAGGATTGAACGGCATGGAGAAGAAGGACAAAATGGTAGCCGACATTCTCGAACAGCGCGACGTGCTGACGGACCAGTTGCAAAGCCTGCCGATCGTTGTTAAAATCCATCCGACAGACGCCAACTTCCTGCTTGTGCAGTTCGAAGATGCGAGGGCCGTGATGGAGTACCTGATCCGCGAGACGATCATCGTGCGTGACCGTTCGCGCGTACATTTGTGCGAAGGGTGCCTGCGCATTACCGTAGGGACGAAAGAAGAAAACGAAGTTTTGATCGAATCATTAAAGAAATTCCAGCCTCAGAACGTTATTGTTTAGCTGTTGTTTCAGCGTTCCAGGAACATTTCCCCGATTTACTTAATTATGAAGAAATTAGCCTTAACTATTATTTGCGCACTTTGCTTCGGAATGGCACACGCCCAATACGACAACTGGGCGGTAGGTTTCAAACTGGGTGAACCCACCGGTGTCAACATCCGGAAGTACTTTAACAATATCCACGCCATCGACGTGACCATCGGCACGTTTGGCGGCGTGCTGGGCAACGATCGTAAATACCGTGGCGACAACGGGATTTACAAAAACACCGGTATCTCGCTACAAATGCATTATTTGTGGCATACACCCCTGTTCAACTCGGAAGCCGTGCATGTGTATTATGGCCTCGGAGGGCAGATCAACAACCGCCGGGCTTACCCAAAACGCCTGAACGGCGACTACGAAAAGAACCTGACCTTGGGCGGTTCCGTGCTGGGTGGTTTTGAATACTATATCCCCGACAACCGGATCTCCGTATTTCTGGAAGGAGGAACTTACGTGGAGCTGCTGAGAAAGCCGTTCTTCCTGAGTCCCAATATTTCGGCGGGCCTTCGCTTCAATCTCTGAGCAATACTTCTTTCAAAGGCATACGAAAAGCAGGTTTACGCCTGCTTTTTTTGTTTAATTTGATCTGCGGTTCCCATCCGCTTCATTCATACATCAGCGCAAAGTGTTTAAAGTTTACAGTTCATCGGCAGGTTCGGGGAAAACTTACACCCTTACCAAGGAATATCTCAAACTGGCCCTGCATTCCAACTCGGAATTGTATTTCAGGCATATTCTGGCTGTGACGTTCACCAATGCAGCTGCCAATGAAATGAAAGACCGCATTCTGCTGATGCTGCGGACATTCTCGGCTTATACCGAAAATGACGCGCAACCGCACCCCATGCTGCGCGACGTGGTAATAGAAATGTACCCCGATACGGAGCACAATGCCGAGCTTTTCGCAGGGGCGTGCCAGCTGATCGCGGCCCGCGCACAAATGGTCTTCGGGCAGATCCTGCACCGGTATTCCGATTTTTCGGTAATGACGATCGACAAGTTCACGCAGCGGCTGATCAGCAGTTTCACCGACGAGCTGGGCATCCCATTCGTTTTTGAAACACAACTCGACAGCGACCTGCTCGACGACGCTGTGGACCGGCTGCTGGCCCGGATCGGGCAGGAGGGCGAGGACGTGCTGACGGACATTGTAGAAAAATACTATCGCGAGAATGCCGAGGAGGGAAAAAACTGGGGCGCGTTGCCCATGCAGATCCGCGACACGGCCGGGACTTTGCTGAGCGAGCAGAGCTATATGCAAATGAAACGGGTAGACGACCTCAAAATGGAGGACTGGATCGCCGTACGCAGGCAAATGCGCGACTTTGTGCGCGGACGCGAGGAAATGATGACCAAAGACGCAAAGCATGCATTTGAACTGATCCAGTCGACCTATTTGAGTGAAAAGGATTTCCACCAGAGCGGCAGGGGCATTTACGGCTACTTCCGCGACCGTGCGGAGGGCAAGAAACTCTGGATGGAGCCCAATTCTTACGTTTACAAAACCATCGGCGAGGGCGTATGGTACGGCGGCAAAACGCCGGCCCCGATCCGCGAGGAAATAGAAAGGCTCCGCACCGATCTGGAAAATTACTACCACCAGATCGAAAACATACGCTCAGCCGAAACTGGCAAGATCACACTTTACAACCAGCTCGACAGGCATATTTATAACCTGTCGCTTTTGGGCGAAATCCGAAAGGAATTCGATGCATTGCTGAAACAGAATAACCAGGTACATATCTCGGATTTCAACCGGAAGATCGTCGATATCGTGGCACGCGAGCCGGTACCATTCATTTTCGAGCGGTTGGGAGAAAGATATAACCATATCCTGGTGGACGAGTTTCAGGATACTTCCAAACTGCAATTCGCGAACCTGCTGCCGCTGATCGAGAATGCATTGTCGGGCGGATATTTCAACCTGATCGTGGGCGATGCGAAACAATCGATCTATCGTTTCCGGGGTGGGGATATGGATCTGATATTGCACCTGGCGCAGAACCAGGTAATGCGGCTGGGGAGCATTCTCGGCGATAGCCCGTTCAATGATGAGCGCCTTTTTGCACTGGACAACTATCTGCATATCAATCACCTTAAAACGAACCGGCGCAGCTTTCGGGAGGTGACCGAATTCAATAACAGGTTCTTCGGATTCATCGCCGACGCGCTCGGAGACGAGTACTCACTGATCCGCGAGGTGTACGACGAGCATTTCAGTCAGGAAATACCCGAGGGCGTCAGTGAAGGCGGCCACGTGGAAATCGAGTTTCTGGAAATGAACGAAGCCGCCGAAGATGGTGCCGGGGAGTCGTCTTCGGATGCGATATCGCGGCGCGCGCTGGAACTGGTGCAGGCGTTGCGTGAGGAGGGTTACCACTGGCGCGATATGGCCATTTTATGCCGAAAGAAAAAGGAGGCTACCACGCTCGCCAACACCCTGAAAGAGGCCGGTTTCCCCCTCATTTCCGACGACGCATTGTCGCTGGCCTATTCACGGTCGGTGCATTTCATCATCTCGTTCATGAAGGTGCTGCACAGCTCGGACCATCGGCTGGCGCGCTACGAGGCGGCTTACCTGTTCCACCAGGTGATCCGCAGGCAGAACCCCGCGCCGCATGAGTACGAGGAGATCCGGGTGCTGTGCGAAGAGCGGGGGCTCGACAGTTTCCTCGAATACTTCAGGAAGTGGGACATTACCATTACTTCCTTTAAAATGCGGCAAGTTTCGGTATTTGAACTAACCGAGCTGCTGATGCAGCAGTTCGGGCTTTTCAAACAGCAGCTGGAAAGTGAATACCTGTTCCGCTTCCTTGATGTGGTACTGGAATTCGGGAACCGGAAGAGCAATCACCTCGGCGATTTCCTGAATTATTGGGACTCGGCCAGATACAAGTTCTCGATCACCGTGCCCGAGGGAACGGACGCTATCCGCATTACCACGATCCATAAATCCAAGGGTTTGGAGTATCCCGTGGTGATCATCCCGTATGCGCAATGGAAAGTGACCCCGAATGCACGCCTGGATCGGCTGTGGGTGGATATGGATGAGGTCGATTATGAAGAGATCCGGCTTGAAGGCAAGCCTGGTTATGCCAATGCCAAACTGCGGAGCTCGATGGTTTCCGTGGTGAAGGAGCTTGAAAATACCGTGGTAGGCGAACAGTACCGGGAAGAACGGATGCGGGTGCTGATCGAAAACCTCAACTTGCTTTATGTCGCCTTCACGCGGCCCGTGCAGCGCCTGTACGTGCTGGCGAAACGTGAGCGCAGGTGGGAGTCGGGGCAGCAGATCAACCACTGGCTGCGCGATTACCTTAACCAGGAAGGATTCACGCCGGCTTGGGACGAAACGATCTCCCGGTACGTGATTTCGGAGGCGCTTGGCCCTCTTCGCCATGCGCATATGAAAGGGGGGGCGAGCCCTTTTGTACTGAAAGGCATACTGAGCAACGACCGCACCGAGTCGCTGCGCCTGCGCCGGATGGCCGACCGCATTTTTGATGTACAAACGTTTGAGCCGCGCCACGACCGGCTCCAAAAAATGCGGTACTTGCTCACCAGGCTAAAAACCGTTTCGGACCTTCCCGACGCGTTGGAAAAGCTGGTCGGCGAGGGGATTTTCACCCGCAAAGAAACCCGTGAGATTGAAAACCTGACGGTTTCCCTCCTGCAAGACCCTTCTTTGGAGGTGCTTTACCAGGACGAAAACCATATTCAGATTAACAAGGAACTATTGGTACCCGGCGGTAAAATGCTGCATATAGACAGGGTCGTTCAGCGGCCTGGCGGCGAGTACATTTTCATGTCGTTCGTAGGCGGCAACAGCGCCGACGAACCCCGCAGGCATTTGAAGAAGCTGATCAGGACATTCACAGAGAGCGGGAAACCTTCACGCGGGGTACTGATCACCCTCGAAGACGAGCTGACCGAATGGGTAGATTAGTAGAAGTAATTAATGTCGCCGGGATTACACGATGTAAAAATCCATGATTATGGGGCGGAATGCCGTTAAAAAGCAGTATTTTTCCAGGCAATCCCTTCAATCTTCGTTTAGTAGTAGTTCTACTTGATTTTCAATATTTATGCAGTTTACTTTTCAGCGCCAGGTCTTACTGGGAATCGTATTTTCAATTATTCTGGTACTTGTAGTAGGATATGTTTCTTATAATGCCATCCTCTTGCAGCAGGAGAATACGGGCTGGGTTGACCATACGCGGGAAGTAATGCGGGTATCGGAGTCTGTCAAAAACCGCCTGCTGACCACCGAAGCCAATGTGCGCGGCTTCGCGATTACGGGTAACGGCGCCTTTGAGACATCCTACCTGCAAGCTTCGAACGAAATCTGGAAGGATGTAGAAGCGCTGCGCAAGCTGGTGAAGGATAATAAAGTCCAAAGCGTCAGGGTCGATTCATTGTCGGATTTACTGGAAGCGAGAGTGGGGCTCATGCGGCGCCAGTATGAGATTTTAAAAGCCGGCAAATACAGCGCTGATACCATCCAGCGGATTGTGTTACAGGGAAAGGATATCGCTTCCAAGATCGAGTTCAGCTTCCGCCGGATCGAAAACATAGAGGAAGGTTTGCTGGTGGAGCGCGAGCAGCTGGCCTCATCGAGTGCGGTGCGCGCCAAGCAGTATATTGTGATGGGGTCGTTGCTGTTTTTCATGGTGATCATGTTGCTCTATTATTTCATCAGAAAGACTTACCTCGCACAACTCGCCAGTGAAAAGGTAGTCCAGCAGGCCAATAGCAGGCTGGAAGAACTGGCGCGGGAAGATCAGGAGAAGAACTGGATATTGAAGGCAGCCATCGAGGTGTCCAGCGCGGTGCGTGGTGAGCCTACCCTGGGCCAGCTGTCGGAGCGCCTGCTTGCCAAACTGGCCGTTGTGACCGGCTCACAGGTTTCGGCCATGTACCTTGTCACACGCTCGGGCAGGGTGCTCGAACGCTCCGCCGTTTATGGTGTTTCCGATCCCGCTTCCGCACCTGCTTTCGTACCATTCGGAGAAGGGATTCTGGGGCAGTTTGCCGCCGATCAGGGCGATATCAAACGCATGAATGTTGCCCAGGGCTACTTGCAGGTAAAAACAGCCACGGGACATTCGTCACCGGGTGTCGTACTCATGAAAAATATCAGCTTCGACGGCTCTGTCGCCGGGCTCATTGAAATAGGTTATCTGGCAGACCCCGGCACGAAGGTGATCAAGCTGCTCGAAATGGTTTCGGACAACGTGGCCGTAGCCATTATGGCTGCGCGGGCACGCGAAATGGCCAACGAACTGCTGGAAAAGACGCAGTTGCAAGCCGAAGAACTCGAAAGCCAGCAGGAGGAACTGCGGGTTACCAATGAAGAACTCACGCGGCAAACCTCGCTGTTGCAGGTATCGGAAGAAGAACTGCGCGTACAGCAGGAGGAGTTGAAGCAGATCAATGCCGAGCTGGAAGAAAAAGCATTCATGCTCGAAGAACAGAAAGGCACGATCGAAGAGGCACGCGATCAGATACAGATGAAGGCGGACGAGCTGGAACGCAGCGGCCGGTTCAAGAGCGAGTTCCTGGCCAACATGAGCCACGAACTGCGTACGCCGCTGAACAGTATCCTCATTCTGTCGCGCATTCTGGGAGAAAATAAGGGTGCCAGGCTGAACGAGGAAGAGCAACGTTATGCGTCGGTGATCTACAACTCCGGAAATGACCTGCTGACGCTGATCAACGACATCCTGGACCTCGCCAAAGTGGAAGCAGGAAAGATCGAACTGATCTACGAAAATATCAGTACGGAATCGGTTCTGTCCGAAGTGAAGAACACCTTCCAGAAGATAGCCGAAAACAAAGGCCTCACATTGCAGGTTGAAAAGAGCGAATCTTGCCCCGCCATGCTGTTTACAGACCATACCCGCCTTTTGCAGGTCCTGCGCAATCTGATCTCCAATGCCGTCAAATTTACTTCGGCGCCCGGCAAAGTTTCCCTCTCTATTTCGAAGGAGGAAGACCAGCTGCATTTCGTGGTGACAGACACGGGGATAGGAATCCCATTCGAGAAGCAGGCCTCCATTTTTGAAGCATTCCAACAGGCCGATGGTTCTACCAGCCGCAAATACGGCGGAACCGGCCTGGGATTGTCGATCAGCCGCGAATTGGCGGGGCTTTTCAAAGGCTCGATTTCACTCACGAGTGTTCCAGGGGAAGGTTCCGTATTTACTTTGAAAATACCTTACCTGACCGAAGCGGACCAGCAGGCTGCGATTCCGGTCCAAGAAACCGTGGCGGAACGCGTGAAACCGGCACCGCCTGCCATGAAACCGGTGGCGTCCGAAAACGGCAAGGCACGCCGGCTATTGCTCATAGAAGACGACGACATTTTTGCTGCCGATATGGCGGCAAAGGCTGAGTCAAGCGGTTTTGAGGTGCAGATCGCCACGAATGGCCGCGAGGCGCTGGAGATGGTAGGAAGCTTCAACCCGACGGCGATCATTCTCGATATGCATTTACCGGATATGGAGGGAGAGGCGGTTTTGAAAGAGCTCAAAAACGATATGCGCACACGCTTGATCCCGGTGCATACGGTGTCTGCGGGATCCTATTTCGACGAGGAGATGGTCCGGAAAGGGGCTATCGGTTTCATGCAAAAACCGGTGGACGAGCGCTCGGCCCAACAGATGTTTACCGCATTGAAGCTCGAAGGAACGGACCTGGAACAGCAGCGGATTCTGCTCATCGAGGACGATGCTTACCAAAGCAAGTACCTCGGCGACTTCCTGACAGGCAACAATATTTTCGTGCTCTATGCCTACTCGGCTGCCGAGGCCCTGAAAATACTGGAAACCGATCGTGTGGACGGCATTATCCTGGACGTGCGCCTGTCGGATATGAATGGGTTGGATCTTTTGGATAAAATCAAGCAAAACCCGCAGTGGAACGAGCTTCCCGTAGTAGTGAACACGGCCGAGGACCTGACGCAGGCCGATCTGGGACGCGTGATGAAGTATGCGCACCCGGTGGTGATCAAAACGAAGAAATCCAACGAAAGGCTGCTCGACGAAGTAAAGCTTTTCCTGAAAAAGATCCAGCCGAAATCGCGGGAACCGGAAGCGCCGAAGGAGTCGTTCAGCAATGCGGTGGTCAACGCGGAACAGGCTTTTGTAGGGAAAAAGCTGCTGCTGGCCGACGACGACATGCGCAATATTTTCGCATTGAGCGCTGTGCTTGAAGATGCCGGGTTCAGCATTGAAATCGCCACGAATGGCAAGGAGGCGATCAATAAGCTGGAAGACAATCCGGAGATAGAATTGATACTGATGGATGTGATGATGCCCGAAATGGACGGTATCGAAGCGACGCGGCGGATCAGGCAGGTTCCCAGATGGGCCAATATCCCCATTATTGCGGTTACCGCCAAGGCCATGCAGGGCGACCGCGAGCAGTGCCTGGAAGCCGGTGCCAACGATTATATCTCAAAACCTGTGGACGTTGACAAGCTGCTCTCGCTGATCAAGGTCTGGTTACACGCTGCATAGTATGGAGCTGATGGAATACGACGACCTGGAAGCGCTCATCGTGCGGATCAGGGAAATATCGGGGTTCGATTTTTCGGGTTATGCCCGGCCATCGCTCCTGCGCCGTGCCAGCCGGTATCTGACCACCCACAAAATGGACCTGCCGCAACTGCTCCTGCATATCGAGCAGGGCGGTAGTGTCGTGTATGGGCTGATCCAGGAGCTGACGGTCAACTATTCGGAAATGTTCCGCGACCCCGACTTTTTCAGGAAGGTGAAGTCGGAAGTATTCACATACCTGGAATCCTATCCCACGCTGCGTTTCTGGGTGGCGGGATGTGCATCGGGGGAAGAGGCTTATTCGCTGGCCATTTTTCTCAAAGAAGCGGGTTTTCTGGGCCGTTCACTCGTGTACGCCACCGACCTGAGCAACAAAGCGCTGACGGCCGCGCGGGAGGGCGTATTCACGCTGGGTAATGCGAGGACATTCTCCGAAAATTACCTTGCGGCGGGCGGTATGCAGTCGCTGTCGGACTACTACCATGTGGCCTATAACAAGGCAGTAATGCTTCCCGAATTGCGGCGTAACATCGTGTTTTCCATGCATGACCTCACCGGCGACGGGGCGTTCAACGAATTCCAGTTTATCAGCTGCCGGAACGTGATGATCTACTTCACGCTCGAACTCCGGCAAAAAGTATTCAGGCTTTTGTACAACAGTCTCAGCATGTTGGGCTTTCTTTGTCTCGGAAAGCGTGAAACGCTCCGCTACTCGGGTCTGGAAGATCATTTCAAAGTGATTGACAGTACGTTGAACATTTATCAGAAGATCAAATGAGCAATGCAGGGGACAACGGTTCACTCAGTCTGGTGCTGGTCGGCGGGTCGTCGGGCAGTTTCGCGATATTTGAGGAAATAGTCCGGCTGGTGAGAAAGCCGCTGTCCTTCGCGCTGATTTTTGTATTGCACCGCGGCAAATCCAGCACCGCCGTGTTGCCCAAATTATTTAAAAACAAGACCGATGTAGCTATGAGCGAGCCGTATCATCTGGATCCGATCGAGTCGAATTCCATTTATTTCGCCTATCCGGACTATCATTTGCTGATAGGGCCCGACAAGCGGTTTTATTACGACTATTCCGACAAGGATTTTTTCTCGCGGCCTTCCATTGACGCTACCTTCCTTTCGGCAGCCGTTTCGGGCATTCCCGTGAAAGCGGCGATGCTTTTTTCGGGTTCCAGTGCCGACGGTGCCTTCGGAATGAAAGCATTGGCTGAAAAGGGTTTCCCGACCTATGTCCAGAACCCGGCCGAAGCAGAGTCCCCACGAATGCCTGAGCAAGCCCTGCTGACCTATGAAAAGCATCAGGTAATGGTCGATGGAGGCCTTTTTTCGATAATTAACCAAATCCTTCAATAGCTGCTCAACGAATAACCCATGGAGAATACGAAGATTTTGTTGCTGGATGACCGGGAAGAAAACCTGATCTCGCTTAAAGCAATCCTTAACCGGGACGACATTGATATATATGCCACTACGTCACCCAACGAAGCGCTGCGCATAGTTTGGGAAAACGAGATCGCCGTTGCGCTGGTGGATGTGCAAATGCCCGGAATGGATGGTTTTGAATTTGCCGAGACACTCTTTTCCAACCCGAAAACCCGGGAGATTCTGATCGTTTTTGTAACGGCTATTTCGAAGGAAACCACCTATGCGGTCCGCGGGCTCAAAACGGGGGCCATCGATTACCTCTACAAACCCCTCGACCCATACATTACCAATGCGAAAGTAGATTCGCTCATCAAGCTCGCACGCAGCCAGCGCGAGATCCGGGAGAAGAACAAGCTACTCGAAAACTATGCGACGATCGTTCTGAATTCGCCGGATATCATCGCCACCGTCGAGCCTGATACCGGTTCTATATTGTCGATCAATCCATCGGTGGAGACGATCCTGGGCATTCAGGCAGCCACATTGATCAAAACATCGATCCTTGATCTGCTGGTCGATCCGTTGAACTCGGCACTGCGCGATGTGCTGGTGAAGCGCAGTTTCATAGGGGGGGAGACAATCGTGGTGGAAGACCAGTTTTACGGCCGCCTGCGGCAGCCGGTTTGGCTGGAACTGCGGATTATGTATAAAAACAGGCTGCTGTTTGTGAACCTGCACGACGTGGAGAAGCGGAAAGCCCATGAAATGGCGCTGATAGACGCCCAGGAGCAGGCGGAAAAGGCCCGTAAAACCAAAGAATCGTTTCTGGCCAATATGAGCCATGAGATCAGAACGCCGCTGAACGGCATTATCGGGTTGGGTAATTTGTTGTCGGCTACCGAGCTCAGTGACGCGCAAAACGAACTGGTGAGCATGCTCCGGCAGTCGTCCGGATCGCTGCTCAATATCCTGAACGACATTCTCGATATATCCAAAATCGACGAGGGTAAGTTCTCGATCATCCCGACGTCTACCGACCTCCGGGTGCTCGGCAAGCAGATCATCGACCTGATGCAATTCAAAGCCGACGAGAAGGAGCTGGAACTGCGTCTGTCGATCGCCGGCGAAATCCCCGAATGTGTTACGGTGGACGGCATGCGTTTGAACCAGATTTTGCTGAACCTGATCGGCAATGCCCTGAAATTTACGGAAACGGGCAATGTGACGTTGAAGATGGAGCACCTGGCAGAAACGCCGGCTGGCCACAGGATACGGTTTGCCGTGGAAGATACCGGCATTGGTATGTCGAGCGATCATCTGGCCAATATATTTTCGGAATACGGGCAGGCTTCCGAGAACACTTCGCATCAGTACGGCGGAACCGGCCTCGGGCTGACGATCTCGCAGAAACTTGTGCGGCTGATGGGCAGCGAACTGGAAGTAAACAGCCGTTTCCGCGAAGGCAGCCAGTTTTTTTTCACGCTTATTCTGCAAGATGCAAATGAAAAGACCAGCGATACCAAACCCGTGATCTCGTTTCAGGACCTGCCTTCGTTTAACGGCAAGAAAGTGCTGGTAGCCGAAGACAACCCGATCAATGCATTGCTCCTGAGAAAGTACCTCAAAGCGTGGCAGCTCGACGCCGTGATCGTGGGCAACGGCAAAGAAGCCGTAGAGCGGCTTCGGGAGGAGATTTTCGACCTGATCATCATGGATACCAGGATGCCCGAAATGGACGGTTTCCAGGCTGCCCGCATGGCGCGCGAAGAGCTTCGCGTCACCACGCCCATTCTCTCGCTCTCGGCCACCGTCCTGCCCGAAGAGGTGGCAGAGGCCCTCGAAGCAGGCATGAACGATACGCTTTCCAAGCCGTTCGAACCTGAAAAGCTGCATCAGAAAATAGACTTACTGCTTTCAACCATCGCAAGGGCGGGCGTGTCACAGATTTGACGTGCAACGATTTCGAGCGACTTTTCGTAATGATAGTAGCCGGAATTCGTTGTAGAAAGAGTAATTCTAATTGATAAAACAACAAATGAAAACGATCAGAAACAGTTGGTCATTACTGCTGTTAATAGCCCTCGGCGGTTGCAGTTCGTCCAAGACGATGCCCTATGCATCCAAATGGAACGCGCCGTTCTCCTACGTAGATGAAATCAAACCCGACCAGCAGGACCAGCGGTCGCGTCTCAGATACGGAATCATCAACGACGACCAGTACGTGTACATCACGCTCAAAACGAAAGATCCCAACACGATCCAGAACATATTGAGCAGTGGCCTTAAAATCGCATTCAGTCCCGAAGGCCAGAAGAAGGAGGCCTACGCGCTTATTTTCCCGGTGGTGATGAAGGAAGACCGGAAGGCTTTACGCCGTGTAGAGACCGATTTACCCAACAGCCTCGGTTTGGGCTTGCTCTTGGATTCGTACAATAAAGAGGCCGTTTGGAAAGACCGCGACGGGCAGCATTTGATCGACCTTGTCCGTCCTGACGGCAGCATCAAATCGCACATCGCCATGGACCGCGACGGCGAGCTCACCGAGCAGATTGCGATCCCGTTCGCGCTCATGAACGTGAATGCGCGTGAGACTGCGATGATGGGAATGAGCATCAAAGTCGATGGTCAATCTTCATCCAATTCAGGTTTCAGCCCGCGCATTGGCATTGGCCTCGGAGGCGGTATCGGCATGGGCGGCGGTATGGGAGTGGGCATTGGTACCGGCGGATATAATTCCCGCTACAATGGTAACGACCGCAATGTAGATATTCGCCTGGAAGTGCAGCTGGCAAGAGCTAACTAGACCACTATTTATCAGGATTTTAAGCCCGCTGTTCAATGCAGCGGGCTTTTTTTATACACAAATAAATAACATGAAGCTGTATTTCAAATCAATACAAAATATTTATATTTGCATAATACTTGATTACTCAAATATATATCAACTATAAATCAAATACTTTTCAAGCTTATGTCAACCATTTCCCAGGAACTGAAACTGTTTTTGAACCTGACCATTATCCAGACCTTGACTGCGAAACGCTTCGATGCGAAACTTCAAAATCATGGGATAAGCCTGAATGAATTCATGATTCTGCACCATCTGGCCAATGCGCAGGACGAGAAACTGAGGCGTACGGACGTCGCTGAAAAAGTGGGTTTGACGGCCTCCGGCATTACGCGGATGCTGTCGCCGCTGGAAAAGCTGGGGTATGTGAAAAGGGAGGCGAACAGCCGTGACGCGAGAGTGTCGTATGTGAAGCTGGCGAATGCGGGTAAGAAGGTTTATCTCGAAGCGATTACTACCGCAGAAGCTACAACGGAGCAAATCATGGTCCCGGTAAAATCCAAAAAACTCGATGAGCTGCAACGCCTGCTTGCCGAGCTTGGAGGGACGATCGAATAGCCGTCAGGAAGGGAATGTCTAAAAAACACCCCTCAAAAAAACGCCTCTGACAGGCGATCTGTCAGAGGCGTGGGTATGGAGTTGTTGGGCGCTATTTCGCTTTCCTGACGTAGATATTTCCGTTCATGTTCTTCATCATGATCTCACTGCCGCCGCCGTTGACTTTGCCTTTGACCCAGTCCTCGATGCTTACCTTGTACATCCCGTCTTTGGCGGTACGCGTCGCCTGCGGAACTGACTTGTCTACGTCCACATCGAAATCGCTGTAAATATCGCCGCGGTCGGACTTGGCTTTGATGTCGAACTTCGCCGTGGCGGGCAGGGTAACGTCCACATTGCCGTTCAGCGTGGAGAATGCCATGGGTGATTTCGGATCGAGCGTTTTGAAATTCGCTTTCAGCAACCCGTTCACGGTGTTGGCCACCGCCGAGCCCGATACGTTGGTAAGGCGGATATCGCCATTCACGTTCGTGATCTCCAGCACGCCATCCACATTCTCGATCAGGATATCGCCGTCATTGATCGTGCCCACATTCAGCGCGAACTTCATCGGGACCTTGATCACCAGCTCCATTTTGGTATTGAACAGCTTAGAGCTCACATTCACCACATTGTTTTCCTCGGTAGCCGAAACGTCGAGGCTGCCGTTTTTGGAAATGCGTTTCATGCCATCCATTTCCTTGGGTTTTTCCGCCTTCTCGGGTTGCTTCGTCGAAGCATCGATCACCACCTGGTTGCCGCTGTACCCGGTCACGCGGATCGAGCCGGTAACGAGGTGTACTTTCAGCGTGCCGGGCTTGCCGGGATCGCTCAGGGGGATCGTCAGTTGTTCTTTCATATCGCCCTGGGCCAGCAACGGTGCCGAGATGGCGGTGAATGCCGTGAATGCTGCGAGGGCTAAGATGCGCGGGGTTTTCATTTTGCTATGATTGTTTTTTAAGATAGATATTGCCATTGAATGTTTCGAACTTGTAGGTCGGGCCGCCGCTGCCGATACGGATGAATGTCTCGGTGTTCAGCTTGTAAACCGTTTGGTTCTCGCGGTTCTCCGTGTTTTTAACGACTCGCACCGGAAGCCTTTCCACATTCGGATAGTCGGTAAAGAAATCACCGTTGAATGTTTTGAACTGACAGTCGACCGATAAAGCAGCAGGGTAGCTGATCTTGATATCGCCGTTCAGGGTCTTGAAATCCGACTCGCCGGGAGGCACCGAGAGGTAGTTCACCTCCACATTGCCGTTAATGGTGTGCATCTCGGCCCTTCCTTTCGCATTGGCGACCTTGATAGCCCCATTCACATTACGGATGCCCAAAGAGCCGGTCACGTCGCTGACATTGATATCGCCTCCATTGACGGTCGAAACGTGCAGATTCAGCGAGTAGGGGACTTTTACCGTGAAATCCAGTTCGAAATCGTAGTTGATCTTCGGGCCGTCCCAGTTGCGCCGCCCCCGGTTGGGCCTGGAATCGAACGGGTTGGCAATGTACGCGATAATGCTGTCGGCGTCCTGTTCCATTTCGAGTTTGAACTCGGTCTTGCCCTGGTCGAGATAGTCCTGGGTTTTGGCCCTGATCTTCTTATCGATTTCCAGCACCACCTTGTCGCCGTTGTAGCCTTCCACTTTGATAGACCCGTTGATGTTGTAAATCGCGAGGACATTTCGGGCGGCCTGGACCGCGCTGATCGTAAATTCCTTGCTGACGTGCTCCTTGTGTTCCAGCTTTTGGGCCGGGGCCTGGGTACAGCAGAGCACAGCTCCCGCCAGCAGGGGGATTGCAAAATATTTCATGGCTAATAGTTGATTAAGATTTATGAAAGGTCTTTGATTGTCTGTTCGATCTTCACCTTGACCAGGTCGTTCAGGTCTTCTTTTTGCAGCAATGTTTTCAATGCCTTGACCGAACGTTTCTCCTGTAATTTGACCATCACATCGGCCAGTGCTACCTGCACCATCGGAGAATCCTGCATTGCCAGAGATTTCACCAGCCCCTCCCGCACCGATGCATTGCCCGCGTATTGCGTAAGCGCTTCGAGCGTGACGAGCCGCACATTTACGTTAGGGTCGTTGTTTAAGGTGGTAAAAAGTGCTTCCAGGATGCGATCGTCGGCATGCGTGATCTCACTGGTGTAGCCCACCGCCCGAAGCCGCTCCGTAGCCGAAGGGTTTTCCAGCAGCGAAAGCATCATGGTGCTTTTCATATCCTGGACCTGGCCTGCCAATGCTTCGATGCGTTGCTGATAAGCCAGGGCGTCTACCTTGCTGCGGCTGGTGCGGTGGCCGATGACCCAACCCAGGCCCACCAGCAGCAAGCTGAATGCCACCTGGACCGTCCACTGCGGGAGTACGAACTCCCGGATGCTTTCCATCATACTGTGAAACGAGAATCGAGCCGCCGTCCTTTCCGCTTCCTTGAACTCGTCGAGCATGGTGTAAAAATTGGTACGCATGGCTTCCTTCGGCTCCGGTATCCTGATTTTCGCCATACCGTCCCAGATCTGCTTATCGGCGGCGAACGCTTCCTGGCAGCTCATGCATTCGGCCAGGTGCCGGTTTACCTCCATTTGTTCGCTTTTTTCGAGGTCGTTGTTGAGCCAATCGGTCAGCTTGCCTTTGGTATATTCGCAGTTCATCTCCTTATCGTCGTTCATTTGTAAAAAACCTTTTCTTCAATTCCCCCAATGCCCTGTGCACCCGCACTTTCACCGTTCCCTCGTTGATATTCAGCACTTTGGCGATTTCGTCGTATTTCATCTCCTGGAATCTGCTTAATATCAGCACTTCGCGGTATTCCGGACTTAATGCCCCCATTGCCTCGTGCAGAAAATCCTTGTCCTGCTGCCGTTCCAGGTTCTCGTCCGCACGGATGCCACCCTCGATCCGGTCGGCCACTTCGTTGACGTCGTAAAAGTTGAACGACCTGTTTTGTTTCACCGAATCGTTGAGCACGTTCCTGGCCAGGTGGTACATCCAGGTCCTGAATTCGCCGTCTCCCGAAAACGTATGTCTGTATTTGAGCATTCTGTAAAACACATTCTGAACGAGGTCCTCGCTGAGGTCGGCCTTGTGGGTCATGTGGTAAAAAAATCCGAAAAGCGGCCGGTTGTACCGTTCGAAGAGCAAGCCCATCTTATCCAGGTCCCCGGTTTTCACCCGGAGCATCAGCGAGTTGTCGGTTAAGGTATTCAAGGCTCTGCGCTTTGTTTTCGTGATTTTGATGTGGTAACTCCTGGGATCGGGAAAGGTTACAGGAATTTAGGGAAAAAGTTGAAAAAAGTTTTAACTACCTGATTTTCTGTTTAATAAAAAAGCCCCTTCCGGGGCTTGGCTAGGTGGTAAGAGGATATTTGGAGACATCCCGCTGACGGTCCCGGTCGGTTTTGAGGGTGTCGTGTGCGGCCTGGACGGCGGTGTACTGGCTGAGGATCAGCTGGCGGACATCGGCCGGCAGTTCTTCGGATTTCAGGGCCTCTTCATAGGCTTTTTTGGCGGCATCTTCGCCCATTTCGGCGTTTTCGAGGACGGCGCGACGGTTGTCGGAGGTGAATGTGGCCCGGATATCCATCCATACGCGGTACAGCTTGCCTGATAGCATTGTGCCGGTGGCAGGTTCGCCGCCAAGGTGTGTTACATGTCCTTGCAGGTCGAGGACATTCCGGCGGCTCTCTTCCGCCAGGTTGTGAAACATAGCCCTGAGGTCGTTTTCGAGTTCGCCGGCTTCGGCTTCCGCTTTTTCATACCCCGCAATGCGGTCGTTATTAATCAGGATCAGGTCATTTAAGGTTTCGATGGTTTCTGAGTTTTGTGCCATGATAGTCATAGTTTTGATGATGGCGCATCTTCCTTCAATAACCATTCCAGCAACACTAGCGGACGATACTGATCGAATCTTCATACATCACGTACCGGCATCCCGCAGCCTGGTCGCGGATTACCTGTTCACAGAGAAATTGAAGTATTTCATTGCGGCGGTAAATGGGCGTCCCGGTTTGTGCTTCCCAGTATTTTAGATTAGGTATAAAAATGATCACCACCGTATTACCTCCGCCGAACTCCCAGCCAAACTGGATTTTGATGGCGCCCTCCATGTAGTAGATGCTGCCTCCGCGACCTTCCTGGGTGTATTCCAGCTTCGGAAAAAAACGGCCCATGACCTCTTTTTTAAACTTCTCCACATCTATTTCTGATTTGTTTTCCCTGCCGGTGTAGTCGAGCGATCGCTCGTCGCGGTCGTACATCATATGCAGGCTGCACGCGGGTGAGGAGTGATCGGAATCCGGTTCCCGCTCCCTCCGGTTTTCCGAAATCCTGATCCCGCTTTCCGTTGATCCCGGGTTGGGTATCTCTTCCGGCAAGGGCTGCAAATGGACCTCATCGCCCCGGATGGCGTGGAAAATATTAGCCGGCGCTTTTCCATACGGCGCTTTGGGGTATCCCTCGGTAAACTTGATAAACTGAATGCGGTGGGTCCAGCCGTCGGGCCAGTCGGCTTCGATGGTATAAAAGCCGGGAGGGAAGGATAATGTGTTGGTCAAAATCATGGTGCCGCCATTGAGCCGCTCCCGAACGGGCTTTTCTTCGATTATTTCCTGCGAGCACGCATTGGTGAGGCGGAACGTGCCCGCGTCCCAGGCATACCGGGGCATATGAAAAACCAGCTGCTGGCAGTCGGGATAATGGACCACCCGAACATTCACGGGCTTGACGATGCCCGCCGGACCTTCGCCGGTTTTCCCGTCAGCATCCTTCCAGAAGTTGGAGACGCCCGTCAGCACACATTTGCCGTAGTAAGCTTCCTCACCGGCCGTGGTTTCGCCGAGCGGCTCGACATTGTCCAGCGGGATAATCCCCGGATTGCCGTCACCGGTATCGGGAATGAAATAGCCGGACTCGGGCTGGTTTTCAGATTTTTCCAGGATACGCCGCCGGGTTTCGACGATATTGCCCGGCTGAAATACATGGGTATGCCGGAGGATTTTACAGCGGATCGTAGCTTCCATCGGGAGCATTGCTTTTGATCTGAACAAGAAACCCGGGCCGATGCCGAATGGCATGCAACCCGGGTCCGAATGTAATAACTAATTGCTATTCAAATCGTTTATTTCGATCCAGCGGCTATTCTGAGCGAAGCGACTCGACAGGGTTCATCAGTGCCGCACGCACCGACTGGTAAGAGATCGTACACAGGGCCACCAGCACCGACAATATACCGGCCAAGGCAAAGGTCCACCAGCTGACATCGATTTTATAGGCGAATTCCTGCAACCAGCGGTCCATCAGCCACCATGCGGCGGGCGCCGCGATGATTAGCGCGATCACCACCAGTTTCAGGAAGTCCCTGGAAAGCAATGCGATGATGCCCGCAACCGACGCGCCCAGTACTTTGCGAACGCCTATTTCCTTCGTGCGCTGCTCGGCCGTAAAGGTAGCCAGTCCGAAAAGGCCAAGGCAGGCAACGAATATGGTCAGACCTGCAAATGTGCCCAGGATCTGGCCGGTTTTTTGCTCGGCCTTGTAGGTTTCGTTGAAACGTTCGTCGAGGAACGTATAGCTGAACGGCATATCCGAACGGAAGCTGTTCCAGATTTTTTTCATCGTGGCGAGCAGTGGCGCAACCTCGGCGCTGCGCGTTTTGACCATCATCCAGCCCCAGCCATTGTTCAGCGTCATCACCAGGGGCCCTATGCGCTCGTGCATCGACCGGAAGTGGAAGTCTTTTACGATGCCGATCACATGGTAGGTAGCTTTTCGCCCCTGATTGTCATTGCGGGTGATCATGCGGTCCATTGCATTCTCAGGTGTCCATCCGAAGGTTCTCACAGCCGTTTCGTTGATGATGATCCCGGTTGAATCCGTGCCGTATGCTTTGGAAAAATTGCGGCCGCGGGCCATTTCCATTCCCAGCGTGGGAAGGTAATTGTAATCCACCTCGTAGCGGAGCGTTTTCACCATTCGATCGGTGTTGCCGTCGGGATTGACCGTAAAATTGTTGTTGTCGGAAGGGCCGGCAGGCACATATCCGGACAGGCTGACGTTGGCGACGCGAGAGTCATTGGCCAGACCGTCACGGAATGCCTGCATGTTATCTCCGAGCGACCAGACGGGGATCACGATCACCTGATCTTTGTTGTAGCCCAACTTTTTGTTGCGGATGAACTGCAATTGCTGGAATACCACCGTCGTGCCGACGATCAGGATGATCGACATAAAGAATTGAAATACAACCAATCCGCTGCGCAGGTTGAAGCTTTTGCCCGAAGAGGAATATTTGATCACGGACGAGCCGCCTTTCAGAACGGTTATAGGCTTGAATGACGACAGGAAAAATGCGGGGTAGCTGCCGGCAAAGATGCCTACCAACAGCCCGAAGCCGATCACTGCGGGAATCAAGCCTGGTACTGCATTCCATTCAAGAGACAGGTTTTTACCGGATAGCTCATTGAAAACCGGCAATGCGACGACGCCCAGCAGGATTGCCAGCAACATTGCCAGCGATGTCAGCAAAATGGATTCTGTGAGGAACTGGCCCACCAGCTCGCTTTTTTCGGAGCCCATGACCTTGCGTACGCCCACCTCACGTGCCCGTTTGGACGAGCCTGCGGTCGATAGGTTCATAAAGTTGATGCAGGCGATGAGCAGCATCATTACCGCTACCGCACCGAAAATATAAACATAGGTGATGTCCCCGTTCACGTCGAGGTCATACTGAAAATCGGAATGGAGGTGAATGTCGGTCAGCGGCTGAAGGCGAAGTTCGAGGTTGTTTCCCTGCTTGCGGAATTCGGCCATTGTCACGCCCATAGATTGTTTGAGCTGGGGACTCATGTATTTATCGATTGTCGCGGGCAGCTTGGCTTGCAGTTTCCGATAGTCGTAACCCTGCGGCAGAACGAGGTAAGTGAAGAACTCGGAGGTCATCCAGGAATTCGCCTTGGCATCATCCACCGAAGCCATCGAGCCCAGCATATCGAACCGGAAATGCGAATTGGAAGGAATATCCCTCATTACGCCGGTCACCCGGAGGGTTTTGTTCCAATCTTTAACAGGGACGATCTGGCCCACGACATCCGTTTTGCCGAAGTATTTGCGGGCGGTTGTTTCGGATAAAACAATGGTATTGGGTTCCAGTAACGCAGTTTTCGCATTTCCCTCGATCAGAGGCAATGTGAAAACGGAGAAAAAGTTGGAATCCACGAAGGCAAGCTTCTCGTCATTGTAAAGTTTGTTGTTCAGCAAGACGAGCGGCCTGCCGCCATGCCGGAGCCTGGTCGATTCCAGCACTTCCGGATAATCGGCCTTCAATGCGGCCGCGGTAGGGGGCATTACGTGTGATTCGTTGATGATCCCGCCCTGCATGGTTCCCTTGAACGTGACACGCACAATGCGGCTTGCTTTTTCATGGAAGCGATCGAAGCTCAGCTCGTCGATCACGTAAAGGCTGATCAGCATGCAGGAAGCGAGGCCGATGGCCAGCCCGGCGATATTAATCGCGGAGAAAACCCGGTTGCGGGCCAGGTTTCGCCAGGCTATTTTGAAATAATTTTTTAGCATAGGAATGGAGCTGAGTAGGGGTTGATCAAAAATTCAATTTTCATGGCTAATAGACGGTACATTGTATTGCATAGTACATTGTATAAAATATATGCCAAACTATTAATATGTTGTTTTACAGTGTTTTGTGTTTTTAATGAAATGGCAGCCCGTTCGCTTGCGGACACTTTTGTGCGATAACGGCCGTGCATGGCGACGGTTCTTTGTTACATTTACGACTGATTTCAGCGCATGATGACAGATCTTGAAAATTACCTGCAAACCTACTTTGAATTCGACCAGGCCGACCTGGCCAGAGTTGCTTCGTTTTTCAAACCCGAAATTCTGAAAAAAGGCGATTACTACCTCAAAACAGGGAAATTTTGTAATAAGCTAAGCTTTATCAAATCGGGCTTGCTGCGCATTTATGTCGACCTGGAAGACAGGGAAGTAACACAGTGGATCTGCACGCAGGGCTATTTTGTGACCGATCTGGCAAGCCTTGTGTTCGCCAGCCCTGCACGCTGGAACATTCAGGCGATGGCCGATACCGTGGTTTACACCATTCAAAAAGAGGACTACGACCGGCTGGGCGACTACGTTCCGAAATGGCCGGTGACCGAGAAGCTGTTCATCGCGCATTGCTTCACCACGCTGGAAGACCGCGTATTTTCCTTTCTTTCCATGACTGCGGAGCAGCGCTATAACCTGCTTTTTGAAAGTCACCGGGATATTTTCACCCAGGTACCGTTGCAGTACATCGCCTCCATGCTTGGGATGACGCCCGAAACCATCAGCCGGATTCGCCGCAAGCAGCTCAATTGATTTCTTGATCTAGGTCAAGTGTGTTCGAAAATGGCCCGGATACCTTTGCAGGGTCATTAATCAACCACTTGTGTTATGTTTTTAGGTCATTATGGTTTAGCATTCGGAGCGAAGAAAGTAGCTCCCAAAGTTTCGCTCCTGACGCTTTTTGTCGCGGTAGAGTTCGTCGACATTCTCTGGCCGTTCCTGCTTTTGCTGGATGTGGAGCAGGTGAGGATCCAGCCCGGTTTCACCGAAGTTACCCCGTTCGAATTCGTGCATTATCCGTATACACACAGTCTCGTGATGGGTGTCGTGTGGGGGCTTATTTGCGGAGGGATCTATTGGGTATTTCAAAAAGACCTCCGCAGCGCTTTGATGGTAGGCCTGGCCGTTCTGAGCCACTGGTTTCTGGACCTGATCGTCCACGTCCCGGACCTGCCGCTGACGCCATTCGGCGGCGAAAAGTTCGGAATGGGCATGTGGAATTCCCTGCCGCTGACGATTGTCACCGAGTCCATTATCTTCATTGCCGGTGTTTGGATCTACGTGCGTAACACCCGTGCCATTAATGCCAAAGGCAAGTGGGGCCTGTTTGCATTGATTACCTTTTTCGTGATCGCCGAAATTTTCAACATGTTCGGCCCGCCGCCGGAGGATTCCATCCCCGCATTGCTGGGCTCCTTCGTCGTTCTGCAAGCAATCGTGTTGGGGCTGGCGCACCTGACGGACCGGAACCGCTCGGAGATCGAGACCAACGCCGCCTGATAATTGGTATTTAATTTGGCCTGTTTTGGGTTGTGTCATGGATATTGATTCGCTAGCTTTATATTCTACACAACATAAAAATGGCGAGAAAAACCAGGCGGGAAAAGCTGACTGACAGCTATCGAAACTGTCAACCGCCGAGCATAGACGATCTGCTATGGTCGGCGGCCAAAAATCACTTCCGCTGGAAACCCTTGTAATGCGTAACAATATCCTTGTCGGTGAACCGGTGGTTCGGGTCCTTTTTGCCCAGGAAATATACCCCGCTCGCCGTATCTACATTAAACGCATCCGGCACGAGGTGGTCGAAAAACCGGATCCAGCCAAACGCCATGGCGATCACAATAGCGGCTTTTTTGCTCCTGGTAAGTCCCCAGGCCGCGTAACGCACATTCCAGAGAAGAACAGTCCCAATACCGGTCAGGAAACCGGAGTCCAGTAATTTAAAATCTTTGAAAAGCAGGCGGTGGCCGCTTTCCGTGAAGCGGGTGAAGTCGTAGGGGCCTTCGTGCACATGCTGCTGAAACGGTGTTTCGGCATACACAACGCCGCCCGGTTTGAGTACGCGGTGGATTTCTGCCACCACGCGCTGCGGATACATCACGTGTTCGAGAACCGCCTGGATCCAGATACCGTCAATGCTATTGTCGGCAATCGGAAGCGAGTGGCCGTCGGCGATGAAATCCGTATTGGAGGAAGCGTAAATGTCGAAGGAAAGTATATGGATGTCCGTGGCATCGTACATGCCCGCGGCGCCATTCCCGACCGCGCCTCCGCCGATGATCAGCACGGTGGATTTCTTGCCGGGGTTTTTGGGAACGCTGGCAAGGAATTGTGCCAGGTTACGCTTCGTTTTACCGTCACTTCCCCAGAAAATCCGCTTGATCGTATCGTATTTATTACCGCTGCGGGGGATGAGGCTTTCCCCTCCGGTCGCGAGCAGCGCGTCTTTGCTCAGTATGGATTCTTCGAAGTTGACTAGTACCGGTATCTTCTTCTGTATCAAAGGTATTTCGGTGGTCGAATGCAGGCACGTTCCATTGGTGCAGTAGATGCTTTCGTCAGCGATTTTTAAAGGGGACAAACATAAAGGACAAACCAGTGTGCCGTTTTCAAGATGCTCGGTAAGCAGGGGACTGAAAGATTTCATTGAAGAATAGGTGTATGAATAATGTTGGTGTGTGAATTAAGCCGGACGCATGGTTCAAAATGCTAAATTTAGAGAAAAGTACTGTTTTACAAACCGGCTGCCTGGGAATTAATCGGAGCGCCGGCCGCGATTTGCCCAAGCCTTCCTTCGTGCGAGGCAAATCTATCATGTTTTTTTCTATTTGATTTTCGTAACTTTGTTGCATGGAAAAATTGGAATCACTCGAAGAATTCTATCAGCACAAGTTCAACTGGCTACCGGATAATTTGCAACAGGACATCGGGCATTTCAATGTGTTTTCGATGGGTGAAAACTACGTGACAAATCCGGTCCCTGTGCGGTACAGCCGCAGGGACTTTTACAAAATCGCATTAATTCGCGGCAAGAATGTCTATCATTATGCCGATAAGAGCCTCGAACTGGACGGAACGGCGTTAATGTTCTTCAACCCCACAGTGCCTTACACCTGGGAGGCTGCCTGTGACTCGGTGACCGGGTATTTCTGCATTTTCAAAGAGGGGTTTTTCTTTGAGAAACTGCGGGGCAATGTGGGGGATTTACCCATGTTTGCCGTAGGCGGAAAGCCCTCCTATATTCTCAACGACGCACAGGATGCGCATGTGAGCCAGATTTTTGAAAAGATGCTGGAAGAAATCGTGTCCGACTATCCATTTAAGTACGACCTGCTGCGCAACTATGTGATGGAAGTGGTGCATTACGCGCTTAAAATGCAGCCAAGCGAGGCCTTGTACCAGCATCCTAACGCGAATTCGCGGATTACGGCTGTGTTTACGGAATTACTCGAACGCCAGTTTCCGATCGAGGAGCCGTCGCAGCGGTTCGCATTACGTTCCGCCACCGATTTTGCCCAACACCTCTCCGTACACGTCAATCATCTTAACAGGGCCATTCGCGAAACGACGGGTAAAACGACCACTACCCATATAGCGGAACGCATTACTTCCGAAGCAAAGGCTCTTTTACGGCATACCAACTGGAATATTTCCGAGATCAGCTATTGCCTGGGGTTCGAAGAGCCATCGCATTTCAACAACTTTTTCAAGAAACAGACGAGTCAGACGCCGTCTGCATTCCGGGTTGTTTGATTTTTGCAAGTATCTGTTTGAACTGCGCAATGCCCTGGCAAAGCGGCCATTTTACCTTTGTATTGTTAAATCAACTCACAAAGAACAATGGAAAACAGAAAAGTATGGTTTGTTACCGGCGCCTCCAAAGGGCTGGGACTGGCACTCGTGCAAAAATTGCTGGCAAATGGCTTCGCAGTAGCCGCCACATCACGCTCAATCGAAGAATTGAAAACCGCGGTAGGGAGCAGTTCTGCTAACTTTTTGCCGCTAAGCATGTCGTTGACGGACGAGCAGAGCGTAGGCAAGGCGGTGGCCGATACGCTGGCGGCCTTCGGTCGTTTGGACGTGGTCGTTAACAACGCTGGATACGGCCTTGCAGGGAGTCTCGAAGAACTTTCCGATGCAGAGTCGCGGGGGAATTTTGATGTCAATGTATTCGGCACATTAAATGTGATCCGCGCCGTGCTGCCGCATTTGCGTGCACAAGGCTCCGGGCATATCCTCAACATTTCATCGATCGCTGGCATTACGGGCACATTTCCGGGTTTCGGGATCTATTGTGCTACGAAATTTGCGGTCAATGGCCTTTCCGAAGCGCTGGCTGCCGAAGTGGCGGATTTTGGCGTGAAAGTGACGATCGTGGAGCCCGGCTATTTCCGGACCGATTTTCTGGCCGCCGGGTCGTTTGCTACGCCTAAAAACGGCATCGCAGACTACCAAAACGTGCGCGAGACCGAAGCGTTGCACCAGCAGCAGATAAACGGCCAGCAGCCTGGCGACCCGGAAAAAGCGGCCGACGCGATGATCCGTATCGCCGGCGAACAAAATCCTCCGCTGCACCTGATATTGGGCACGGACGCTTTCGGTATGGCGCACTCGAAGATCGCATCCTTTACAGCGGAACTGGAAAGCTGGAAGTCAGTGTCCGTTTCCACGGATTTCGACGCCTGAGTGACTTTTAATTATCCTTATCTTGCGGCATTATCAGCATTTCAAAACACAAACAAACTATGGCCGTTGAAGGAAAAATAAGGGCGATCATAACCGGGGCGACAGGCATGGTAGGAGAGGGAGTACTGCTCGAATGCCTGGATAATCCGGAAGTCGAGTCGGTACTCATTATCAACCGGCGTCCGCTGGGAAGAACCCACCCCAAGCTTCAAGAGATCGTCCACCAGGATTTTTACAATATTGTGCCGATCGAAGACCGATTGAAGGGATATAACGCCTGCTACTTTTGCCTCGGCGTATCGTCGATAGGCATGAAGGAACCCGAATACCGGCGTGTTACCTACGACCTCACGCTGCATGTGGCCGAAGTACTGAGCCGTCAGAACCCGGAAATGACGTTCTGTTATGTTTCCGGCGCAGGCACCGACAGTACCGAAAAGGGCAGCAGCATGTGGGCCAGGGTGAAAGGTAAAACCGAGAACGATTTGCGGAAACTTCCTTTTGATCAGGTATTTGCATTCCGGCCTGGCTTCATGAGGGCGACCGAAGGTCAGCAAAATCTGCTGAGCCTGTACAAATACATTGGCTGGATGTATCCGGTCCTGAAAGCGATTTTTCCCAACAGCGCGTCGACGCTCACACAGGTGGGCCGGGCGATGATCAATATCACCCGGTACGGCTATGATAAACACATTCTTGAAGTAAAGGATATCAATCTGGTCGGCGACCGGCAGTACGTCTGATCACTTCATTTTCTGGTAGGAAAATGCATCACCTTTCAGCAGCGGATGTTCGCCTTTCAGGCCGTCCTTTTCAGGGCGAAGGGTGATGTTTTCTACGAAAATCTCAATGATCCATGGCTCTATGCGGAATTCAAAATAGTTGTCGTCAGATTCCACCGGAAATGAGGTGTAACGCTCAGGCGCCAGTGTGAAGAACAGGTCGATGGCTGATATTTTGGTTTTAGGAATCTGAAAAATGCCTTCCTGATTCATTTTGCCATATTTTTCACCACCGGGTGTTTTAATCATCGCCTCGAAAAACGGCAGTACCTGCGCATTGCTGTCTACGATCTTGACCGTGGTGAAATCGTCGGATACGACCTTACTCGTCACGAGCGCAAAATCCCGCTCGGGTCTCGGGCGGCTGTTCAGCACGACTTTTCCATCCTGAAACGCCCATTTCCCATGCCCCTGGCGGTCCATAGCGCCGTAGGAGAAGTATAGTTCGAAAGTGCTGTCGGGTTTGAGAAGGATAGCGGATGCGGTTTCCATAACGCCCTGCAAATGGTATTCTCCTGCAATGGAACTCCGGCTTTGAGCGGCAATGGCATGACCGGTCAGGAGTAATAGAGAAAGGATGTAGAGTTTTTGCTTCATCGAAGGATAGTTTAAAGTGTATAGTTGAGTATGCCGTTGCCCGTCAAGGATATAAGGCTTAGGAAATTTAGCTAAAAACGGCCATTTTATCCATTGGATAATTATTATTAGGCTGAAATACCGAGTGTATAAAAAACAGCGCCGTGCCAGTTATTTTGGCACGGCGCTGTCGTATTGGGTTGTACTAATGATCGATCTGGTGTCTAAATTTAGCAGGTGGCGGTTCTTTGCTCCACCCACTGGATGATTTCGTCAGCGCGTTTGAGGCCTAGCTGAGCTGTTTTAGTTTCTTGATTACCATCATAGCTCATAGAAAGGTGCAGTAATTGGTACGCGCTTACGAAATTAGCCAGGACTTTTCTGTCGATTGACGCCAACTGCTCCTGATACCAATTTACGTCCTTCCGACCTTTCTTTCCAATATTAAAGAGGCCGTCAAGTGCTACGAGCACACCCGTATAAGCGGCGTGGCCCGCTAATTTCACATATTTTGGATCTGTGTAGCGTTCGTCTTCTTTTACCGCCTTTTCTCTCAAGATCGTCCGAGCATTTTCCAAGTAGCGCTTCGCTTCCAGAACAGGGTTTTCATGTGTCATAGTCTGTGCTTTTAGATTGTTTTACCTGTTTCAAAAATACGCCATTTACTTGCCCGTTCCAACTCCAAAATCTCATATCATTCTTCTGTCACTAAGGCTTTGCATAGCGGTGTTTTTGTTTTCAGTTTACCTGAAAATACATTTTTACGACCCTATTCCAATTCCAGCACCTCCTTCGGCTTCTGCGGTTTACGCCTTTTTTCACTCCATAAATACAGTGGCGGAATGAGTACGGGTGCGAAGATCAAGGTGCTTGTAAGCCCGCCGATGATCACCGTCGCAAGCGGCCGCTGTACGTCGGAGCCGATGCCGGACGAGATGGCTGCTGGCACCAGACCGATAATGGCCACCACCAGGATCGAAAGCATTGCCCGCAGCTGTTCGGAAGAGGCTTCCAGCACACGGGTTTCCAGGTCGTTTTCGCTCGCCTGTGCCGTGCGGTTCAGCGCGGAGACGAGCAGCACGCCGGCCATGACCGAAATACCGAATATGCTCACAAAGCCTACACCGGCAGAGACGTTGAAATAGTACCCGCGCATCAGCAATGCCACAATGCCGCCGCCGAGCGCAAAGAGGATACAACTCATCGTCACCATCGTGTGCGGCAGGTTTTTAAACAACATAAACAGGAACAGGAACACCATCACGATGGTGAGCGGAATGGTGAATGCCAGCTGTTTACCCGCGCGTTCGAGGTTTTCGTACTGACCGCCATAGATAATGCTATAACCCTTTGGCACATGGACCTGCGCATTGAGTTTTTTCTGCAATTCTTTTACAAATCCACCCTGATCGCGGCCGCGGATGTTGGTGCGTACGGTGACCATTCGCTTGCTGCCGTAGCGGTAGATATTGGTCTGACCTTCAATGAAATGGATGTCTGCCAGCTGGCTCATAGGTATGAGCGCACCCGTAAGCGAAGGCACCTGCACGCTCTTGATCGCGTCGATGGAGTTGCGGTATTTGGGCAGGAAGCGGATCACGATGTCGTACCGTTTGGTGCCGTCGTAAAGCGTCGAGATGGTCTTGCCGCCAATGGCCGCTTCGATCATGTTCTGGATATCGGCCACGTTGATGCCGAACCGGGCCGCAGCCTGGCGATTGATGTTGATCGCAAGCTGTTCCTGCGGGCCTTCCTGTTCGATGTTGACATTGTCAGCACCGGGCGTAGCTTTCACTATCTTGGCAATGGCCTCGGCTTTTTTGCGCATCATATTCAAATCGTCGCCTACTACCGATACTGCCAAATCGGCCGCGCTACCGGTTACGATCTCCATCACCTGGTCGATGATAGGCTGGCCGGAAGAGAATGCAACGGCCGGGAGCTGGGCCTGCAGGTCGGCTTTGATCTTTTCAACTAATTCTTTTTTGGTGATGGTGTGGCTCCAAAGGTCGTAATCCTTCAAGCCGACCAGAATTTCGTTACGGTTGGCCGGGAATGGGTCGGTACCGTCGTCGTTGCGGCCTGTTTGGGTGATCACGAACGATATCTGCGGGTATTTGGCGATAATCTTGCGGATTTTGGGTGCATAGCTGGCATTTTCCTGGATGGTAATGCCCGCAGGGAAGTTGCCGCGCAGGAATATCGAGCCTTCATCGAGCGTAGGCAGGAATTCGGTTCCCAGTTTGATCCCGAACAGAACCAGCATCGTCACCACGCTGAAACCGACAAGCACAGTCGTTTTGTAATTCTTTAAAAACCTGCCCAATGCTTTGGAATAAGAGTTTGTGAGGAAATCCAGTACAAAATTCTTGTGTTCTTTCATCGGCTTGTCGGGATCGGCCAACGCTTTTTTGTAGGCAAATGAAATGAGCACGGGAATGAACGTCAGCGCGGCCAGCATGGAACCGATCACGGCAAAAGCGAGCGTTAGCGCCATCGGGGAGAAGAGTTTGCCTTCCACGCGCGTCATGAGCAGGATAGGCATGTATGCGAGGATGATGATCGTAACCGAGAAGAAAATCTCGCGGCCCACTTCCTGCGCCGAAAGCAATGTAATTTTAACAATGCCCTGCTGTTTTTCTTCGGGACTGGCTGTGCGATATTTTCGAATCAAATGCTCGGCCATCACACACGCGCCGTCCACAATAATACCAAAGTCGATCGCTCCCAGCGAAAGCAGGTTGGCGGGGATGCCGGTCAAACGCATTAATATAAACGCAAACAAGAGCGAGAATGGAATGGTAAGCGCTACTACCAATGCGCTGCGAATGCTGCCCAGGAAAAAGATCAGCAGGATGACTACGATCGAAATCCCTTCAAACAGCGTGTGCGCCACGGTTTCCAGCGAATGGTCGATCAGGAAGCTGCGGTCGTAGAGCGGTTTCAAATGCACGCCTTCCGGCAGCTCGCTGGCTTCGAGGTCTGCAATGCGCTCTTTCAATACTTTCAAAACCTCGCTGGGGTTTTCGTAACGGCGAAGCAGGATAATGCCTTCTACGCCGCTGCTGACATCCACTTTATCCGCAGTGATCGTGTACCCCATCACCCCGCTTGGCGGAGGCGGCGTAATTTCCACTGTGGCGACATCCCGCACAAATACAGGCACGCCATTCTCAGATTTCAGCACAATATTCTGAATGTCCAGCTCATTTTTGATCGCTCCGAGCCCGCGGATCGCAAAGCCCTGGCCGCCGCGCGCAATCACGTTACCACCGGTATTCTGGTTGTTGGCATTGATGGCGTCGATCACGTTCTGCATCGAAAGGCCGTATTTGACAAGCTTTTCGGGCGAAGTAATGATGTGGAATTGCTTCAAAGGCCCGCCAAAAGTGGTCACATCGGCAATGCCCGGGACTTGCAGCAATGCAGGCTTGATCACCCAATCCTGCAAATCGCGCAGCTGGGTAGGGCTGTAACTGGACGGTGCTTCCACCACATAGCGAAGGATTTCGCCCACGGCAGTGGACAAGGGCGCAAGCTCGGGCGCCACGCCATCCGGCAGCTCGGCGGATGCGAGCCGTTCGGTAACTTGCTGACGGGCGAAATAATCGTCTGTGCCGTCTTTGAACGTCAGCTGGACTACGGATAACCCGAAGATCGTCCGGCTGCGTCTGTCGAGCACGTTAGGGGTGTTTTGCAGGGCCCTTTCAATGGGAACGGTCACTTGCTGCTCCACTTCCTCGGCGGCACGGCCCGGGTACTGGGCTACAACAATCACATTGGTATCGGCGATATCGGGGTAAGCCTCGATTTTGAGCTGTGTGAAGCACCAGTAGCCGGCGCCCATCAGCACTACGCTCACAGCGATCACAACCCACCGGTTGCGAAGGCTGAAAAAAAGCAGGTTCTTGATCATTTTAAATCCACTTGTCTACATGGTTGGTGACTATAAACCCGCTTTTCACCTCTTTCCGGAGCAATGTCAATGCGGATTTAACTTTTTCTTCCTCGTCTATGAAGGAAATGACCATGGGTGTTTCGTCGAAACTGAACAGGTCGTTGGGGCGGCTCAGGTGCTTGCCGTCGAAGCCGAGCCGGCCGCGGTACACTGTCGCTCCCTGCACTTTCTGTCTCACCAGAAACTGCATAATGTATTCAAATAGCGGTACTCCGTCCTTCCAGTGGTCTGCACTGATAAAGATCTGGGCTTGAAGCATATCCGTGGAGGGTTAATAGCCAAACGATAAACCTTTGAGTTGCATGACGCCCTTGGTCACCACTTCTTCGCCGTCTTTCAGGCCGGAGAAAGCTACAATGCGGTCGCCGATCTGGTCGCCGATATTCACCTCGCGGCGCTCGAATACCTGCGGCGCAGTTTTAAGGAACACATAATTGCGGCCTTGAACGGTTACCATCGCATCCTTGCTGATACTGAGTTTTTTACCTTCGCTCAAACCGAATGCTACCGTTCCGAACATCCCGGCTTTCAGCTTGCCGTTGGAGTTGTTGATGCTCACGCGCAGCTTGATCATCCGGGTAGTCTGGTCCACCAGATCGGCAATGTCGTCGATCGTCCCGGTGAAATCCTCGTTCGGGAATGCGGTGAACTGAATGGTACACTTGCTTCCTTTTTTCACCTGGCTGATGTCGCTCTCGGGCACGTCGCAAATGATGTACGCAGTGCCGGCGGGCGCGTTGCGAAGCTGTTTGGGTTCGAAACCACCGGCTTTTAGTTTGGTTTCATGCTCGATAATGGCGGCGCGCTCGTTGATGAGGTTGGTCTCTTCCATGGACAAAGCGGTCTGCGATTCCAGCAAATCCTTGCCTGTGGCCGCGCCGTGCTCCTGCAAATCCTTCATACGCGCCAGTTCGGTCCTGCGCTGGCGGATATTGATATTCTGGATCTGGTTGATCATCGTCAGGTGCTGCAAAAGCTGGGTATAGTTACCCGCCAGTTCAGGGTTATCGAACAGTACGATATTGCCCGAAGCACCTTCATCGGAGCGCAGTACCGTGGCCGACACCTTCGCCGGGGCGGTTACATTCGCCATCAGCGAGGAGCTGGAAATCTTCTCGGTCTGGAAAAAATTCGCGCTTTCGGCCAGTGGAAAGGATATTTTGGTGCCCGACGCATTCACGACCGGCGTGGAGTTGTCCTGTACGGGCTTGTTAGCGGCTTTGTTCTTGCAACCCGCCATCAATGTCATGGCCAGGCAGGTGCAAACGAGTATGTTCTTCATGATTATTGAGCGATTTGATTGATCATTCCGGATGCGTAAAGGAGGTCGATGTAGCTCTGGCGGTATTGCCCGAGGACGTCATAATACTGCTGCTGCGTATCGAGCCAGCTGCGCTGGGCTTCCAGGAAGTCGATAATGGTCGTACCGCCACGGAGGTAAGAATATTTAACACTGTTCAGGATCGTTTGGGATTGAGTTAGCAACTGATTGAAATTCTGTAAGTTCTGCTTGTGGGTGATGTAGCCTTTGTAGGCAGTCAGGATCTCGGTCTGCGCCTGCGACTCGGTAGCGCGCAAATCCTGCTCGGCCTGTTGTTTCAGGACCTGTGACTTTTTGATTTCACCCTGGTTTCTCGAAAAGATGGGGATTTCGATGGTGCCGTACACGCCCATGTAGTTGGCCTTGTTCTGCGGGTTGTAAATGAGGCCCAGTTCCGGTACCGGCAATGCGCTCGACTTTTGCAGTTTGATATTCGCGTCGGCCACGTCCATCGTCGATTTGATGGCCTGGATATCCGTGCGGTTTTGCAGGGCTTCCTGTACGATGGCATCCATCTGGTCGGGGAAGGCGAAGGCAAACCGGTCGGTGGTATCGATCTGGATCGAATCCTGCACGCCCATGAGGAATTTCAGGTTCGAAAGCTGGTTGCGGTATTCCTGCGATGCGGATTTGAGCTGAATATCGTACTGGTTGGCCAGAAGTTCCGTCCGCGCCAGGTCGGTGGTGGTGATCACCTGATTTTTCAGGCGCAGGCGGTTGATATTGGCCAGCGAATCGATGTTGGCCTTGGCAGTACCCAATAAATCGAGCTGCTTACGGGCGGCCCAGACATCCAGCCATTTCTGCGCAACTGTCTGAAAAAGATGACGTTCCGTGTCGGCAAATTGCTTTTGGGTAAGTCTGACATTTTGCTGTGCGAAATTAATCTTGTTCGCCCTCTGCACAGGCAACTGAAAGGGCTTGGTAACCTGCCACCAAACCTGCCGGTTGGCACTGTTCGCCCAGCCGGTGTTTTCGGGAAACTTGGAAGGTTGCACGAGCTGCAACGACTGGTTGTTCAGGATTACATTGGGGCGGAGCTGCGCCGTGGTGATGTCTGCCTGCGAGATATCGACATTGAATTGCTCGCGTTTCAGAATGGGGTTATTGGATTTTGCCGTCTGCAGGGCTTGCTGCAAATTGTAGGTTGTCTGGGCCCTTACCGACGCCATTCCCACCATCGTCAGGATGAGAACCCGCTTTAGAACTGGATAGCACATGTTCGTTTAGTTTGAATTACCTGTGGGCAAAGGTTCTCAGTCGTGCTAAAAATGGTATTAAAACTGTTTTATAATTGCATTAAAAATCGGTTAGAAATAAATTAGAGGGAGCGCAAATGTGCGTGTCCGGCTATCAGGACTGATTTTGCGGGGGAAAATAGCTACTTTGCCGGTTCAACGGGGCGTTTTGCCAACGAACAAGTTTATACGGGTCACCTAGATGCATTTTATCGTAGCCTTCTTTCTCGTCCAATTTGCCCAGCAGGCCATGCTGCATACCGACAAGCTGCCAAAATGGGCCAACTTTTTTAAATATGCGCGCTTTTACGTGTTTGCCCTGCTGGCAATCTACTATATCGCGAAGCAGCCGGAGATGTTTACCTGGGTTTGGAACCTTTCACTGCTCGGGTTGCTGTGGTTTTTTCACAAGGAAGACGATTTCAAATCTTTTCGCTCCGCTTACCAATCCGTTGTTCCGTTCGTAGGCGTATCCATAGTGAGCGATACTTTCGAACTGATTTTTCCAAAATTTCACAAAAGCTATGACGAGATTTTCGGCATGGCCATTCTGTTTGCGTGGATTTTCTGTTTTGTGATATGGTTTTATGCCAGGAAGCAGCAAAAAGTGCTCGCGCAGGAACGGCGCGACCGCCTGCGTGACGAGGAGATCGCCAGAGAGCAGAAACAATCGCTGGAATACCTGGTGGCCGAACGCACGCAAGAATTGACCCGGCAGAAAGAAGAGCTTCAAAAGGCCATCGAAGAACTGAGGGCAACCCAGAACCAATTGATACAGAGCGAAAAAATGGCGTCCCTGGGCGAGCTCACAGCGGGCATCGCGCACGAGATCCAGAACCCGCTGAACTTTGTCAACAATTTCTCGGAGGTCTCCGTAGAGCTATGCCAGGAACTGGAAGAGGAGATCGACAAGACCAGTATCGGTGACGATGACAAGGATTATATTAAAGGCATTATCGGCGATCTGAGCCAGAACCAGCAAAAAATCACGCACCACGGTAAACGCGCCGATTCGATCGTGAAGGGAATGCTCCAACATTCGCGGGCGTCGTCGGGCGAGAAGGAGCCTGTGGACGTGAATGCACTCGCCGACGAATACATGCGCCTGGCGTACCATGGCCTGCGTGCGAAGGACAAGGAGTTTAATGCCGCGCTGACGACCGATTTCGATGCTTCCATCGGCACTGTCAAGGTGCTCCCGCAAGACCTTGGCCGTGTTTTTCTTAATCTGTTCACCAACGCATTCTATGCGGTTGCGGAGAAGAAGCGAAAGTTGACCGAGACAGGCCAGCTTGGCGACTATAAACCAGAGGTTAAGATCAGTACAAAGAAATTTGATAACAAACTATATATCAGGGTTTCAGATAACGGGACCGGCATGCCGGAACACGTAAAAGCGAAGATTTTCCAGCCCTTTTTCACCACCAAGCCGACCGGCCAGGGCACAGGCCTCGGGCTTTCGATGAGCTACGATATCATCACTAACGGCCACGGAGGTGTGCTGGAAGTGGATACCGTGGATGGCGAAAAAACGGAGTTCCGAATTACGATCCCCGTGGCCTGATGAACCCTATCCAAATATGAAAATACTGGTTGTAGACGACGAGGAAGACGTCAAATCGCTTTTCGAACAGAAATTCCGCCGCGAAATCCGCGCCGGGCAGTTCGAGTTCTCGTTCGCCTTTTCCGGCGAGGAGGCCCTGGCATATATGCAAGACCATCCTTCCGAGGTGGTAATGATCCTTTCGGACATCAATATGCCGGGTATGAGCGGCATTGAGCTGCTCAAACGTATCCGTCCGACCATCCCGCCGCCCCGCCGCAGGTGATGATGATCACCGCCTATGGCGACGCTGCCAACCACGATCAGGCCATGCAGCTCGGGGCCGACGACTTCCTGACCAAGCCGGTCAACTTCAACGAATTAAAAGAGAAACTACTCCTGTTATGAAAGCCAAAATACTCGTAGTGGACGACGAGGCCGACCTGCAACTGCTCATCAAGCAGAAGTTCCGGCGCCAGATCCGCGAACAGCAATATGAATTTGTGTTTGCTGAAAACGGCCTGCAAGCGCTCGAAATGCTGGCGGAGCATCCCGACGTGGATATGGTTTTGAGCGATATCAATATGCCCGAAATGGATGGGCTGACGCTGCTCGTCAGGCTCGGCGAGATGAGCCCGATCCTCAAATCGGTGATCGTTTCCGCTTACGGCGATATGGACAATATCCGAACGGCCATGAACCGCGGCGCATTCGATTTTTTGACCAAACCGATCGATTTCCGGGACCTGGAAGTGACGATGGAGAAGACACTCCAATACGTGGCGCAATTGAAGGACACCCTGAAAGCGGTACGAGAAAACGATATTCTGAGAATGTACGTCGACGCGTCGGTACTGCAATTCATGACGCAGGAGACGTTCGAAAAGTCGCTTATGACGAGTGAAAATATCGAAGGAACCGTCGTTTTCATGGATATGTGCGGTTTCACGGCCATTTCCGAAAAGGAGCCGCCCGATCGCGTCGTGAAGCTGATCAACAAGTATTTCGATGTAATGGTGAAGGAAATCATCGCGCAGGCCGGGCATGTCGACAAGTTCATGGGCGACGCAGTCATGGCGGTGTTCCGGGGAGAGTATCACCTCGACCGTGCAGTGGAATGTTCGCTTGCAGTGCGTAACCATATCAATGGATTTAAAGAGGAGCTGTCGGACCAATCCGGCTATTATCCCAAGGTTTCGATCGGGATCAACTCGGGGGAAATGGTTTCGGGAAACATCGGTTCCGCGGCATTGAAACGGCTGGATTACACGGTGATCGGCGACGTGGTGAATGTGGCGCAGCGGCTTCAATCGATTGCCAAACCGGGCCAGGTGGTGGTGCCGGATTCGGCCTACGAAAAACTGAAAGAGGCATTCAAATGCAGCCAGGTCGGGGAAGTTAACCTGAAAAACAAGTCGAACCCGGTGCTGATCTACGAAGTGCTCGAATAGCTATGCAAATCGAAAAGGCGGAACGATATGTGCTCGGACAGCTGGAAAGCAGGCTGGACCGCACGCTTTTTTACCATGGAATCCACCATACCCTCGATGTGGTGCAGGCATCCGCGGAAATAGCGGCATTGGAAGGCATTACCGACGGCGAGTCGCTCGCATTGCTTCGGACAGCCGCATTCTACCACGACAGCGGATTTATGGCCACCTACCAGGGCCACGAGGAGGCCGGCTGTACGCTTGCGCGTGCGGTTTTGCCGGGGTTCGGGTACAGTACGGCGCAAATTGATACGATATGCGGCATGATCATGGCTACCAGGATCCCTCAGAGCCCTAAAAATGCACTGGAAAGGATTATCTGCGACGCGGATCTGGACTACCTCGGCCGCGACGATTTTGAGAGCATTGCGGCCACTTTGTTCGAGGAATTGAAGGCGCGGGATATGATTGACGACATTCCTGCCTGGGATGCGGTGCAGGTGAAATTCCTCGAAGCACATTGCTACTGGACCTCCTCCCAGCAAACGCGCCGGGATACCGCCAAGCAACGGCATCTCCTACAACTCAAAAACACCGCACGGGCGTTATAACTGACGCATTTTCTCGTTCTGCACGCGGATACGCTGGCAAAGGATACGCAGTACATTGCGCAGGATTTCGTCGCGTTCTTCCATGAGTTCAAAGAAATCTTCCTGGTCGATCCGGAATACGAGCGTATCCGTTTCGGCCACCGTCGTTGCCGACCGCGGCTCCGTGTCGAGCAATGCAAGTTCACCGAAAATCTCACCCTTATCGAACAACGCAAGCTGTTTCGGGCCGTCGTAAATGCCTACCTGGCCGGTGTATATGATGTACATGGAATCGCCGAGGTCGCCTTTGGCAAATATCTCCTGGCCATCGCTGTAAGTCACTTCTTTCATGATCGGAGCGATGGAGCTGAGGACATTCTCGGGCGTCTGTGCGAAGAGCTGGGTGTTTTTGAGAACGATCACCCTTTCCATTTCGGAAATCTGCTGGGTAGGTTCGGCATGTTTCATAGGGATTCGAAGCGAAAATTTAAGTTCGGGACGCTGCGCAAGGATGGCGTACTGCGCGTGTACTGCCTCACGTACGAGGCGCGATGAATGGTTGGCGAGCTTTTCGAGATGGACCAGGTCGGTATCGGTGATCGTGCATTTATCTGCCGCCAGCGCGATCGTCCAGGTCGTGAAGGATCGCTCCCCCTGTGAAAGAATGGTAGTCACAAGCGAAAGCCCCGGATCGATATTGCCCATGTACTGGCGCAATGCATCGCGCTTTTTCTGGATAGATATATTTTCAAATAATGCATGGAGAGACGGGTACAAGGCCCTCGGCAAAAGGCTCTCGATCAGTTCAAGTGAATTGGCCCGTTTCTCCTTGCCCGCATGCCGGATTCCCTTCCACGCGCTCTGGACCGCCTCCTTGTCGTACTGCATCATAAACAGGTAAAACAGGCGCTGGGCAGTGAGTTCGAGTTCATATTCCAGGGCATCGTTCCAGATGACATCGTTTTCGGAGGCATCCATTCCATTGAGCAACTGGCCTGCATGGACGAGCTCTTTCTCCACGAACTCCGGTATAAGTTCTTTATAATCAGATGTTAAGGTATAGTGGCTCAATGCTTTGAGCGCAGCAATATGGGTGAAACTATCGATATGTTCGATCTGTACTTCACTTTCTTTCCTTTTAGTATTTTGAATATTTTCTAAACTAATTAAAAATTTATGCTGGTAAATATTTTTAATAAGGTTAAAAAGTATTTGAAGTATAAATTCATGCCGACCTTTTTCAGCCATTTTGATGAACGTCCGGATGCGGTCGCCGGTGGTATCCTGCCGCAACCATTCCTCGATAATGCGTATCCCGAGATCGCCCGAATGGATCATCGCGTGGATGGTAGCGGGCGTGAGCGTGCCTGTGAGTACAAGGCGGAGGTCGCGCAGCAGGGCAGGGGAACCCACGGTTGCAGCCACCTCGATAGCATAGTTGCGCACGCGTTGCGAGCCGTTGTGAATGCAGGCTTTCAGCAGGTTTTCATAGGAGCTGACGCCCGTTACTTTCAGGCAGTCGAGCGCGGCGAGCTGGTCGTTTTCCTGCTCCGATCCAAAAAGTCTTTGCAGCGTCCCGTGGATCAGGGGCAGGGATTTGCCGGCTTCACAACAACCGATGATGGTACCCTTCACAATATCGAGGTCGCTGTGGGCCAGGAAGCGGGCGGTTTGCTCGTCGTTCAGGCGCCCGTTCGCGCAGGCAAGGCGCACGGCCAGCACCTGGCAGGCGGCGTCGGGTTCGTTTTCAATGTACTGGATGAATGTGCCCGGAAGCTCGGGTTTTTCGAGTGTTGATAGTGTCTGCAAAGTTTTGAGCCGCACCTGTACAAACGGACTTTTCAGCAACTCGTCGGCGTGCTTGCGGAAAAGCGAAACCTTATTGCGCGCCAGCCAGTCGATCGCGTTCAAAACCTCTTCCTTACGGTCGCTTCGCAGGTTTTCGGTAATAATCGGCAATGCTTCGGCAGGGGAGGCCAGCTCGCCGCTGCGGATAAACCGCTTGCCGATGGCCGATTTCAGTTCCTGCATATAGTGCCGGTAGGTTTTCCGGAATACCACCAGTGCACCCAGTGCGAACAGCAGCGACAAGTCGAATGTAAGGCTGATATCGCTCCAATGCTGCGTGTAGATCACCCAGAGCATTGCGCCGGCAATCAGCATTCCCAGCGGCTCAAAAAGGCCTTTGGCGAGGGTATGGCCTTTCAGGCGGGTTTTGGTGGAAAGCGGCTGGAATAAAACCAGGAATACAGGGTCGAAAATGGTCCGCCGCACCAGCTCGAACAGCAGGTAGGCAATGCAGTAGTACACCAGCAGCGACGGCTCGTCCTTGCGGAAATACGATGAAACGAGCAGCCCGAGTGAAATAGCGATGGTTGTCAGCGGAAGCAGGTACAAGGTCAGTTTGATACCGAAACGCTCCACGGTTTTGCTCGAAAACAGCATTTTTACAAATGTGGAGATCACATAAGTAGCCGTCAGCAGCGAACCGACGAAGAAGATGACGTCGTGCTGGCTGTGGAATTTGTATTTGACATTCACAAAGAAATGGTACTCGATCCACGTAGCGGTGGCCGCGATGGCAACCATGCCGATGCAAAGCGAGGTGAGCAGCTTGTTGCCCCCGAAATACTTTTGGATAATGCGCGAACCGGACTCCGCGGCGCGTGTGCGTGCGTGGTGCGGGTTCGGAATTTCGGTGTGCCGGAAAGTGAGTATCTGCGTGTAGAATGCCAACGCAAAGAAAACCAGCGAGATAGCCAGCAGTATGGCCAGTACCGACGGCGAATGGATCAATACGGCGAGCACAGCGCCCAGCGCTTTGGCAGGCATATCGCCCGAGCCGATGACGCTGAACAGCCTTTTACTCTGGCGTACATCGAAAACCAGGGCCGACAATCCCCAGAATTCCAGGTTAATGAGCAGGTAAATGACCCGGTAACCGACCATTACCGCAATGGCAGTTGCCACTCCGTGCCCTATCAGCAGCAGGCCCATCACCATCACCACCATGAAGAGCGAGGCCATCATCGTGCCCAGGCTCAGCTTTTTCAGCAAAAGATGGTGTTCGAAATACTCGTAAATCTTTCCCGACGCCATCACAGCCAGCGCCGCGGCAATGTAGGCAAGCGGCAGGGAGTATTCAGGGTGGTTTTCCAGCAGGAGCACATTGGCGGAAACATATACCAGCGTGGTACCTACATTGGTGAAGAAGTTATGAAAGAAAAAAAGGATCGTTTGGGGGTTAATGGACTTCGTGAAGCGGTTTTGGCTCAGAAATGGGATCATAGAAGTGGAATGCTAGCGTCGCTACTGTAAAGTAAACACTTATTATTCCTTTTAAAAACCCGCAGCGGTGACTTTCCGGCCTTCAAACAGCCGGAAAGTCTGATGCTCAGCTCCGTATAATCAGCACGGAAGGAGAGTTGGATAACCACACGCTGTGCGATTCGACGGCTTTGATCCAGCTTTCGAGGCTGATCACCATCAGGTCCTGGCCTTGCAGGAAGTCTTTTTCAAGCACATTTTCGTACAGCATGGTCACATTTTCGGGTGATTTTTCCTGTAATGCATCCAGTGCTTCACCCGTCGCTAGGTGCTGGCTGACGGTCTGCGACGGGTCCATGATCGTCATTTGCAGTCCGCTCACGGCCGACAGGCGCTCCGCGAATGCGAGCAGCCGGCGGTCCTCCGGCGTGAACAGCGGCATGAAGACGCGCTGAATCTGTTCCAGGTTTTTTTCAATGAGAATGCCGACAGGTACCTTTACCGACCGGATGATATGCGTGGTCCGCTCGTCGAAAACGTCGGAATGGAAGAGCTTTTCCTTTCCGGTAATGGTATCGAAAAGACGCTCACGGCTCACGAATTTGGAAGTAAAACCCAGTATTTTGCCCAGGAAGGTACCCTCAAACACCGACTTGCCGATCCCGATCAGCAGCATGTCGAAATCACCTTCGTTGGTGATTTCAATGATGTCGTGCTCGATACTCTGCGAGGGTTTGAACATCGACCTGAACGTGGTACCCAGCGCCTGGGCTTCTTCATTGATGGGGTGGAAGGTTTCGTACTGGTATTCCTCGGTATTTACCTGGTTGAGGTAGCTGCTCGGAGAGAGGTGTAATGCAGTGATATTTTGTTCCTCGGGTTGCGGGGAGACCAGCTTATTGGCTAGGCGAAGCATTTTGCGGCCGCCCTGCGGGCTGGCGAAGGCGATCAGGATCGAGAACCGGGAGGGCTCGTGGACCGGATGAAGATCCTCCTTGGGAGCGGGGAGAAATTTGTCGATCAGGTCCAGTGCCGGGCCCGTCATGCAGGTGGTAGCCAGCGCCATGATCACCATCATCGTGAATATCTCAGGCGACAGCACACCGATGTCATAGCCGATGTTGAGCACTACGAGTTCCACCAGCCCGCGGGTATTCATCAGCGAGCCAATAATGAGGCTGTCGCGCCACGATTGTTTGACGAAAAGGGCCGCAATGGCACTCCCGAAGAATTTACCCACTACCGCCGCGGCGATGATCAGCCCGGTGATCCACCACAAATGAGGGTCGTTCAACAGGCCTATCTGGGTTCTCAAGCCCGTAAAAACGAAGAACAGCGGCAATAGCAACACCAGCGCGACGTCTTCTACTTTTTCAATAAAAATATTACGGAAACGCTGGTTAGCCGGCATGATAACGCCCGCCATGAACGCCCCGAACAGCGCATGGATGCCGATGATCTCGGTCAGATAGGAAGAAACCAGCAGCACCAGGAAGAACAGCGCCACGACCGGCTTGGTGAGCCCTTCGCGGTAGGCATAGTGGTCACCAATGCGTTTCAGCATGGGTTTCACCAGTTGGAGCATCAGCAGCACATAGGCTACTGCAAGAATGATCGTGTAAATAGCGCTCACAAATTCACCCGCTTTGACGATCGCGATCACTGCCGCAAGGATACACCATGCGGTGATGTCGTCGGTGGCGGCGCAGGTGATCACCATCATACCCAGGCGTGTTCGCGAGAGGCCGCGCTCCTGCACAATGCGTGCAAGCACAGGAAATGCCGTGATACTCAATGCAATACCCGTAAAAAGGGCAAACGAAAGGAAACTGATGCCTTCCGGTGCGAAATCGGTGTAGAGGTACAATGCGAGCCCGACGCCCAGGGCGAAAGGGAGGATAATGCTGGCGTGGCTGATCACGATCGCTTCCTGCGCCTTGGTCTTCAATACTTTCAGGTCAAGCTCCATGCCGATGATAAACATGAAGAGAATAAGCCCGACCTGGCTGAGAAATTGTAAGTTGCTGAGGGAGGTTTTAGGAAAAATGAATGCGGAGAGCTCGGGAAAGAACATGCCCAGTACCGAAGGCCCCAGAAAAATCCCTGCCGCTATTTCACCGATAACCGTCGGCTGCCCGATGGCCTTGCAGATCCAGCCGAATAGGCGGGCGACGATGATAATGGTGACGATTTGGGCAAGGAGCGTGGCGAGGGGGTGGGTGAGGTTGTGTCCGAAGGTATCTGTAAATTGCTCCCAGGAAGAGATGTTTTGCGCTTTTTGAGGAATCTGGCCGGCTTTTTCGAGAAATGCGCCCTGTCGGATAAAGAAATAAAGCAGGGCTGCGAAAATTCCGATGGTAACGAAGTAAAAGAGTACGTTGCGAAAGTTCTTCATCAGTACATATGCGAGTGAAAGGCGCAAAATACTGAAATAAGGTGAAAGATGGTAGGACACTGCGCCCTACCACCTTTCAAAAAACCTAGCTCCACAGGCGGTCGTGCGAACGTTTCTCGTTCCAGTCCGGCGTAGGGGCGAAGAACGATTTGTCCTTCGGATGCAGGTGTTTTTTAACCTCCTCTTCGTTCAGTTCGATGCCCAGGCCGGGGGCTTCCAGGGGCACCGGCGCATAACCCTTGTCGATGAGCTTGCGGCCATCCGTGGTTTTTACCAGGCTTTCCCACCAGGTAACATCTACCGAGTGGTGTTCCAATGCGAGGAAGTTTTGTGTAGCGGCTGCGCAATGCACGTTGGCCATAAAGCTCACCGGCGTGCCCGCGAAGTGCATGGCCATGGCAATACCGTGATCTTCGGCATAATCACCAATGCGTTTCGTTTCCAGCAAACCGCCCGAGGAAGCAAGGTCCGGGTGAACGATATCCACCGCCCGCTGTTCGATCAGCGCTTTGAAACCTTCTTTGAGGTAAATGTCTTCGCCGGTGAGCGTGGGCGTTTCCAGCGCGTCGGAGATGGTTTTCCACTGATCGGTGTATTCCCAGGGTACCATGTCTTCCAACCATGCGAGCCTGTATTTATCCAGCGCCTTACCGAGGCGAATGCCGTTGTTAAGGTCGAAATGGCCATAATGGTCGGATGAAAGCGGAATTTCATAGCCTACCACATTGCGCACTTCCTCCACCACTTTCGCCATTTCGTCCAATCCTTTAGGCGTGATCTGAATGGCCGTGAAAGGGTGTTTGGTATTGGCATAGGAATGGTAGTCGCCCGCCCATTGGGAGAAGCCGCCGCCCCAGAACTTATTGTTCACCACACCGCCTTCGCTGTTGCGCAGCATACCGATGGAAATATCCATTTTCAGCCAGGTGTAGCCCTGGTCCTGCGTGCGGTATTTGATTTTTTGCTTAAACTCGTTGATATCGTTCGACTCGGGGGTATCCGCATACAACCGTACCTTATCGCGGTAGCGGCCGCCGAGCAACTGCCAGCAAGGCACGCCGTAGGCTTTGCCGCAAAGATCCCAGAGCGCCATTTCCACCCCGCAAACGCCGCCGGCCTGGCGGCCATGGTAGCCAAACTGCTTGATAGATTTGAATAGCTGCTCCACATTGCAGGGGTTCTGGCCCAGCAAATGGCTTTTCAGGAACAATGCATACCGCTCGTCGGCACCGTCGCGCACCTCGCCGAGCCCGTAAATGCCCTGGTTGGTGTCGATGCGGATAATAGGCGTACGGCCTACATTCTGCACGATACAATACCGCAAATCGGTGATTTTCAATTCGGAAGGTTTCGAAGCACGGCTTACCTTCGAGGTCGCCTGGGCAATGGTATCTTCGGTGGACATGGACATGAAGCCGCCCAATGCCATACCGCCGACCGCGGTTTTGCGCAGGAAATTCCGGCGGCTGTCCTTGGTAGAAGGGTTGGCGATCTCCGCCGCTGCCGCCGCTTTTTCCGCAGTTTCTACTTGTTTGTTGGACTCAATGATTTGCTTTAAAATGTTTTTCATAGTTGTTAAGGTTTACTTCGGCTACCGGCTGTCGTACTTCGGCTTTTCTTATGTGCAGGACAAAAGCCGACAGCCGATAGCCGACAGCCATCAATAATTTCTTTCCTTCAGATAATCATCCAGTTCTTTCTTGGTCATCGGCAGTTTGCCGGGGTAGTTGTTGACCCAGTTGAGAAAATCCTTCTGGATGGCGTCCGACCATTTGGTATCGATCTCCCCGGGGGTGTATTTGCCCTCCCGCAGGCGCAAATGCCCGAACTCGTCACGCAGGGCCGTCACTTCCGATGTGAGCACGAGTTCCTCCACCAGATGTGCCGGAATGAAGATTGTGCCATATTTTTTAGCCAGCACGACATCCCCCGGAAGTACCACCGCACGGCCGATGCGGATCGGCGTGTTGATGTTGGTGAGCATCATTTGCTGGATATACGACGGGTCCTGCCCTTTGATCCACGCATTGAAGCCTTTGATTTCGCTGAGTCCTTCCACGTCGCGGACGGAGCCGTAGAAGATCACCCCGCGTTTGGACTTGGCATAAATGGAGTTGCCCAGGTTGTCGCCTATGAGCGTACCGTCGGCGATTTTGCCGTAGCCGTCGGCCACGTACACATCGCCCTCTTTGAGCACGTCGATCGGCCAGGAATTGGTGCCGCCGGTTTGTACGCGGCCTTCTTTTTTACCGGTTTCCTTTACTAGGTCCTGTAAATCGGGGCGGGAAGGCATGTATTGCGCTGTCACCACGCGGCCCGTCATGGTGCTGTCGTTGTGGATCAGCTGCCATTCGCCTTCGAACTGGTTGTGGTAGCCTTTGTTGCGCAGTACACCCCACGCTTCTTCCATGGAGATGTTTTTCAGGCGGGCCAGGATCGCATCCGACACACGCGGCCGGCCGTCGGGCGAGCGTTCGCCCTTCCAGCCGGAAGTGTATGCTTTGATCTGGTCGGGAGTTGGCGAGATCGCCTGTGCATGGGAAGCGAGGCTTCCCAGCACAAACGCCCCCGCTAGCAAGGTTTGTTTAAGCATAAATAAATGATTAAGGGTTGGTAATAGTTGTTATTTGTCCCAGAAAACGGGCGTTCCGAGCTCGTCAGGGCCCATTCGGGCAACAGCCTCCTTGTAGTTGGCCTCATTCACCGAACGTTCACGGACAGGGTATACCAGGCGTTTGATGAAGTCCTTCACAGACGGGTCTTTGCCAGGGTAATTGTTGACCGGCAACGTGGGAAACCCGCTCCGGCGGAAGTTCGCCCAGGCTTCGGAGCCGTTCAGGAACGACGATACCCAGTACTGCTCATTGATTTGCTGCAACGCCTTGGCCGGAACAAATGGGTTGGCAGTCAGATAGGCCGTCTGGGTCGCTTCGGGAATGGTGGCCGACACATCGTAAGTGGCCAATTGCGACATATGCGCCTTCACGCCGGCTTCGAACAATGCCTTCACGTCACCCGTAGCCCATCCGCGCTGTGCGGCTTCGGCCAGCAGGAGCAAGGTTTGCGAGTAGGTAATGAAAAACTCCGGTGCATCGATTTTGCCGACAGTCCGGCGATTGATCTGCGAATACTTGAATGCAGAACCGATCTTTCCGGGGAAGTCCGGAATGGTGGTAATCGTGGACTCATTGTATCCGTATGGCATACCTTCCTGATTGGCCGGGTTGGTATCTTCGGCCCCTACGGTCGCCAGCGGATTGCCCGGCGCTTCGTATTTCACCGCAATGTATTTCAATCGAGGATCACCGGTGGTTTTGAGGAAGTCGATAAATGCCTTTCCCATGTACACATTACCGCGCTCGGTACCCTGGAAATAGCCGGCCAGCGGGTGGTTGAATGTGCTGTTGAATGCGATGTAGGCATTATCCGCGTTGGAGCTCTGCAAACCGCCGTTGGCAGGGTCCACAGCGGTAGCTACGTATTGTTTCGCCTTGGCCTGATCGATTTTGGAATAACGCATGGCAGCACGCAGCAGCAGGGAGTTACCCAATTTTTTCCACTGGGCAATGTTGCCTTTGAAAAACAGGTCACCCACTTCGATCGGCTTTGAAGCATCCAGTCCCTTGGTACCTTCCACGAGCTCTTTCAGAATGTCGTCGTAAATGACCTTCTGGTCGTCGTACTTAGGCAGGTTAATGCCTTCCAGAAATCCCTTTCCAGCTTCGAAATAGGGAACATCTCCGTAAGTGTCCACCAAAACCATAAACACGTAGGCTTTCCAGATGCGCGACATATTGTACAAATTGGAGCGGGCCGCATTGTCTTTGGTTTGCGCAATCACCGTGGTGAGCAGGTTTACCGGGCCATTTTGCAGGTAAAGCGAGTTGAAGTTCGCATTGGAGTTCGGATCGGAAAGAACGTTGTGGTTACCGCCTTCCACGACGCCCGTAAATGGCGTGTTGATCTGCTGCACGATCTGCATCTGGTAATGCTGCGTGGCAATGGCCGACGAAAACTCAGCATTGGAAAAAAGATAGATCGGATCGATGCTCGTCGCCTGAACCGGGTTTTTGTTTATTTCTTCAAACCCATTATCGCAGGAGCTGGCAGCCGCCAGAACGGCGATCGCTGTTGCATATAGGAATATTCGTTTCATGTAGAATGATTGAATGAATGAATGATTGAATGAGTGAATGATTGAATGAGTGAATGAGTGAAATGGATATTCCTCCATCCCCCTTTTCTTCCCTTTGCTTCTCATAGCTTTACATTCAAATTGATACCGTAACTTCTGGTCGTGGGCAGCGTATGTGTTTCGATGCCCTGGAGGTTGTCGGAGGCGGAAACTTGTGCTTCGGGATCCAGGTTGTCGATGTACTTTTTGATCAGCCACACATTGTTGCACATGGCAGAAATGGTGAGGCCTTTGATGAAAGTCTTTTCTTTCACAAAACGCGACAAGTCGTAACCGATCGAAAGGGATCTCCATCTTACAAAGGCGCCATTATACACGAAAGGCGAGGCAAGGTTGGTGCTCCGGTAGGCGGTGTAAAACTGCTCCGCCTCAACGCGGGTATCGTTCGGTGATCCATCGGCTTTCACGCCATCCAGCAACACGCCGCCTTCGCGTCCAACCAGTGACGGTTTCGACAACCCTTCGCGCAGGAAGTTCAGGTTGGAGTTGGAAAGGATCTTGTTACCTGCTTTGAAATCGATTTGCGTACCAATGCGGATGCCCTTGATATTGAACGTGTTCACCCACGCACCCACCCATTTGGGGATAGCGCTGCCGAAAGTGGTGAGGTTACCCTGCTGCGGCAGACCGCCCGAAGTAATGATCCGGCCCTGTGCATCTCTCTTGTAATCAAATCCGCGGAGCGAGGCCAGCGGCTTGCCCACTTCATGGGATACAATACCAAAAAACTCACCGGTACCCACATCAAACCGTTGCTGACCGGCAGCCAGCTCGATCACCTTGCTGATGTTGTAGCTTCCATTGAAGCTGGTTTCCCATGTAAACCCGTCGGTGCGCGCAGGGACGATCGTCAAAAGGAATTCAATCCCCTGGTTACGCAGCTTTCCGACATTCACCTTGGTTTGGCTGAAACCCGAAGTATTGGAAATGTCCACATTCAGGATTTCGTCCACGGTATTCTTCCGGTAGAGCGACACGTCCAGGTTCAGGCGGCTGTCGAAAGTTTTCATTTCAAGGCCGATCTCCGTTTCCTTCACTTTAAGAGGTCTCAAATTAGCATTCGGGCTCACTGTCGATGGCAAATTGCCCAATGCAGTTCCATTGAACGGGTTGGCATTGATCCCGTAATAAAGGTTGTTCGAATACGGGTCGGTATCGCCTCCCACTTCCGCGTAGGCTGCACGCAGTTTTCCGTAGTTGAGCCAGGTCGGAGCATTGGCAAATGCCTGACTGAACACGAAGCTTCCGCTCACAGACGGGTACAGATAGCTGTTGGACGCCGGGTTCAATGTCGAGAACCAGTCGTTTCTGCCCGTCACATTCACGAACAGGAAGCCTTTGTAGGAGAATTCCGCGGCACCGTAGATCGAGTTGACCTTTTTCTTGCTGTAAGAATAGTTCGGGTTTTTCACCTGGCCATTGGCGATCGTGTACAGATCGCGCACGTAGAAGTTGGTTACCGCGGTAGACACATTGTCGCTCACCTGAAGCATTTGGTTGCCCCCGAGGGTAATGTCGATACCGAAATCGCCGAAAGAGCGGTTTGCACCGATCAGCACATCCATATTTCGCTCACGGAAAGTGGCGACATCCTGGTAATAGTAGCCGTTGAAGCCCGTCGTCACGGCACTGATAGAGCGCGTTCCGGTAGGCCGGTTGTAGTTATAAGGACGCGTGTAGTAATCCTGACCAATGCGACCCTGCACGAACAGCCAGCTGGTAAGATCGTAGCGCACAGATGTATTTCCGAAGATCCGGTCACGCTTCACATTCTCAAAGCGGTCGTACGCCACCCAGTAGGGGTTGTTCCGGTTGGTGAAACGCGCCAGCGGCATTTCGTTACCATTGGCATCCCTCCGGTTTTTGAGCCAGTCGGCATCAATGCTGGTTGCCATCGTATAAATCGTGGTATTGGCATTCATGTCCTGGATACCAATCTGGGGCGGGTTTTTGTTGTACTCGTTCGAATAGTTGGCATTCAGCTGTGCCGAGAGCTTTTTCGAAAACTTGTAATTCAAACCCAGGTTGAAAATCCGCTTGTGGTATGCGGAGTTGGGCATGATCGCATTTGCGTCCGTGTTGGCAAACGACAACCGGAAATTGCCTTTTTCATTCCCGCCTGAAAGCGCCACGGAATTGGTGAAGCTTGTGCCGGTGCGGTAGAATTTTTTGATGCGGTCTTTGTGCGCGATGTAAGGCTGCGTGCTGCCGTCAAACTGCGGCGTAGGCTTGCCGTCGAGTTTTTCTCCAAATGCAAACACACCCGAGCTTTGTGCCTCAGCCGTGTTGGTAGGGCGCTTTCCGAATTCTCCCTGGCCGTATTCATATTGGAAGTCCGTGAAGTCGAGTGCTTCCTGGGCCTGGAAATTGGAATTGAGCTCCACACCGATACCGGTCGTTTTGCTGCCGCTTTTGGTGGTGATAATGATCGCACCGTCTTTCGCACGGAAACCATACAATGCCGCCGCAGCTGCGCCTTTCAGAACCGTCATCGATTCAATATCGTCCTGGTTAATGCTTTGCAAACCATCGCCTGCATCGGAGGAGCCGCCGGTAGGGTTACCCGTTCCGTTACCCGCCGAGCCGCCCGCCGACACGCTGCTGTTGTTGATCGGAATGCCGTTTACGATGATGAGCGGGGAGTTGTTGCCACCAAATGACGACTGGCCACGGATACGGATCTTGGTAGAACCGCCCGGTCCGCTCGCCGGCGGTGTCACGTTCAATCCCGCCACTTTTCCTTGCAGGCTGTTACCGAGGTTGGTCGTACGGTTAGTGGTCAGTTCTTCGGTATTGACGGTGGCAGTGGAGTAGCCGAGCTTTTTCGCATCGCGTTTGATACCGAGGGCCGTTACTACCACCATTTCGAGGTTACGCTCGTCGGGCGTCATGGAAATGTCGTAGCTGGTCTGGTTACCCAGCGGGATTTCCTGCGGTGCGTAACCCACGTAGGAGAACACCAGCGCGTCGCCCGCGTCAGGCACGCCCAGCTGAAATGTGCCTTCGGTGTTGGTAACGGTGCCTGCTTTGGTACCCTTTACCACAATGCTCACACCCGGCAGCGGCTGGCCTTTTTCGTCGGTTACCTTACCCGTGATGGTCCGGTCGACGGCGCTTCCGTGCATGCGGATGATTTCCGGCAACGCACTGCCCGGTTCCCCTGCATTTTTGATGAGCACTACCTGCCGGCCGTCTATCTTGTAGGTGATGTTGACTGGCTTGAAAAGATCATCCAGAATGTCGCCCAGCGGTTTGTCGACGGCATTGAGCGTTACCTTCCGCTGCGATTTGATGAGCGACGAGCTGTATGTGAAGCGGAGCTGCGTGAGCTTGTTCAGTTTGGTCAGTACCGTCTTCATTTCCAGGTTGCTGACCTGGATCGTGATCTTCTGGTTCAGAATATCCTGTGCCCCCACCGAGCCGGCTGCGGACACAGTGGCAAAGATAAAGGCAAATAATAATTGGTAAAGTGATATTCTCATAGCCCTGTAAAGTAGCCGGGATAGATGTCGGTGTTTTTTCATACTTTTGAAAGTTTTGTTCTGGATTGAAATGATGGGACAAAATACTCCTGCATCGCCGCAGATTCCAGTCCGGGCGAGGGGAGGCGCAGGGCCGGTGATGGCGCAATCATCACTGGCTCTTTATCATTCAAGGGGGAGCAGAGTTACGGGTATGTCATAGGCGAAATCTGGGATTAATGGTAGCTGATTTTAGTCCTGAAAAGGGTTTAGAGTTTTCAAATTGCTACTTCCGCAGCCTTACGTAACTTTCTTAAAAGCATCCTGACTAATCCGGGCTATTCCTGACTAATCTTGACGTTCTCTTAGTTACAACCTTTGGAACTGATCACGACGCGACCATTCTCCATATCATAGCCGGCACCAATCGCCTGGCATATCGCATTCAATCGCTGTTTCAGATTTTCTTCATTAAACTGCGCGCTGATCACGCAGTTGGCAAGCGTTTCGGGCTGGTACACAATGCTGATCCCGTACGCCCTGGCCATGGCATCCAGCACTTCTGCCACGGGCTTGTCGTCGAACACCTGGTCTTTCTGCACCACCGACTCGGCCAGCAGCCCCGGGTTGGCCGTAACGGCCTTTTCCAGCTTGTTGTCCTTCCGGTTGAACACTACCTGCTGGTTCGGGTTGAGGATCACCCCCGCAGGCTTCGTACCATGAGAGGTTTCGTATTCTTTCTTGGCATACACCGACACCCGGCCGGTCTTAACGGCCACCATTTCGATATTATCGCCTTCAAATGCCTTGATCCGGAAACTCGTGCCCAGCACTTTGGTAACTGTTTCGTGGGCATACACGACGAATGGCTGCTCGGGATTTTTAGCCACATCAAAAAACGCCTCACCCGTCAGGTAAACGCGGCGCTCATGAGCGGCAAACTGCCGCGGGTAGCGGATGCTGCTGCCTTTCGCGAGGGTTGCTACGCTGTTGTCGCTCAGAAGCACGGTCATCTCCACTTCCGTAGCATTCGTCCTGACGACCATTTCGCCTCCCAACGTGATTTCCTGCCGGTTTCCCGACGGCGGTATCGCGTTGTGCGTCGTGTAGTAAAACCAGCTCAGGCCGCCCGTGAGAAGCAACACGGCTGCTGCTCTCCACACCGCGCGCTGGTAGAAAGGCACAGCACCTTCCCCTTTGCGCTCTTCGGCCATGCGGGTGATCTCCGCGATTTCGTACCGCAGCATATCTTCGGAAAGGTCGTCCTTGTAAATGTCGTGGACTGCCAGTACCAGCTCCCGGGCACGGGCCGCGACGCCTGCACGATCGGCATTCTGTTGCAGCCATTGTTGCCAGTAGCGGTCGAGTTCCGGTGTGGGTGCCATCACCCAGCTCCGGAACGATTCGTCCGTCGCCAGTTCTTCCACGGTAAAGATGCGGTGTAAGCTCATTGGTAAAATAAATCAAGCAGTTCAGGGAATCGGAAGGCCCTTTAAACTACTATGTCCGTTCTTCGCCCCGGCATAACCAAAAAAGTCAAAAAAAATTTTGAAAAGTGATATAGGGGCAAGGGCGCCTCCTCGATCCTTCTAGCAAAAAAAGACGATCAGGAGCCAGAAAAACTCGGCTGGGGCCCAGATTTCTTTGATCTCTTTCAATGTGCGGTAGAGCAGGTTTGAAACGCTCTGCCGGCCTAGTCCCATGACGCTGGCGATGTCTTCGTTGTCTAGGTTTTGATAGAAGCGCAGGTAAATAATTTCCTGCTGGCGTTTGGAGAGCAGGGAAATGATGCGTTTGAGGTGGCCGTTCTGGAAGCGGATGTGTTCGGCCTCGATGATGTTCGTTTCGATGGAAGGGTCCGACGGGTCGGCATCGAAAAATGCAACCTGCGGCTCGTGGAATCGTTTCAGGCGGATGCTTTCCTTGATGAGCTTGTGGCGGAGTGCTTTGAGCAGGTAGGACTTGACGAATGCGGTTTCGGAGAGGAAGCTGCGGCGCTCCCAGAGTTCGAGGTAGAGCTCCTGAATGGAATCACGGATGAAATCGGGATCGGAGGAAAACTTGGTGGCATAGTTGTACAGCGCCCGGTAATGCGTTTGGGCAAGCTGCCCGAGCGCCTCCGCATCGCCGGCTTTAAAGCGCTGCCAGAGCCTGATGTTCAGGTCGGTTGCATCCGATATGTTTTCTTCCTGATTCAAATCCTTAATGTAGCGGCAATGTTGTATTAAATCAATGAATTATACCAATCAAAGCGGGCCATAGTGGCATTCTCCTCGCGAAATGACTGTAATTATTGTTGGGGGAATGGGCGGGGAAAATAGAGCGGGACGGCAAAACACCGCCCCGCTAACGGCCGCTATGGGGCGACCTATTTAACTACTTTCAGTTTCCCCTGCATCAGCGAATAATGCCCGGGGAAAGTGCAAACGTATTGGTAGGTGCCTGCCTGCTTGGGTGCTACGAAATAGATAGCCTCCGTTTTTTCGGGTTCCACGATGTTGGTATGGAAAAGCACATCGTTGGTCCGCGGTACATAGTTCAGCTCGGTTCCTTTCAAACCAAGGTTCAAACCTGCTTCGCCCACCGCATTGGCAGCGCCCGGCTTGGTAATCACGAGGTTATGCAGCATGTCGTCGTTGTTGTTGAACACAACTTTGATTTTGCTGCCGGCTTTCACCTGGATTTCCGAAATATCGAATTTCAAACCCGGCACGGTTCCGATCGTTACCACCTGGTCTGGCCCGTTGGTCCAGCTGGCTGGCATTTCGGTTACACGCTTGGCGGATGCGGCGGTATTGGCGGCAGTTTCGCCTGTGGCGGCTCCGTGTGCGCTGTGGTCCATGGCGGCGGTCGCTTTCACGGTAGTGGTAAACTGCGACGCGCTGGCAGGCTGGCCCCCGGCGATTTCGTTCAACGTGTAATAGCCGGTGGCATGCAGCAGGTTATTGCCGTCCGCCGATTTCACGCCTTCTGCTTTGATTTCGTGGATGTAGCCCTTGCGCAATGCCGCCGGGTCGACCACCAGGCGCACGCGGAGACCGTCTTCCGAAACGATAATGCCTTTCAGGGGCACTTCCTGCGTGTTGATGATCGGGCTTCCGTAGGTACGGTGGTAGCGGTAGGTGAAACTGTTCATCTTATATGCATCCTGCTCAGCGGCTGCTTTTTTGTCGACAGGGCTGGTGAAGGTGATCTCAAATCCATCCGGTGTCGAGCGTACCGTCTTCATTTCGAACGGCATTTTACCGGTCCATACGAGTCTTTGTATGCCAAATTCTTCTTTACCCGTTGCCGACCATCCACGGCTGGTCTGGCCTACGAACATCGAGCCGTCCAGGCCCCATTCGAGGCGCAGGATACCCGACATGAATCCTTCCCGGAAAGGGAAAACGGTTCCCTGCCATACGCCGTTTACTTTTTCGAGATCCACGCGGGTGATAATGCTGTGTCCCTGGTCGCCCACGAACATCTGTCCTGTAAACGGCCCGAATGCGCCGTTGGTGACGTCTTCTTTAAAGTCTGAGGTAGAAATGCCCACCAATGTGTGCGGGAACCATACGGCAGGCGGTTTCAGGCCGGGAACCTTCTTGGCCACATCGTATAGCGGTTCGCCGGTGCTCGGAACATCTTCCGGCGTCAGTTTGACAGGCGAGCCTTCTTCCTTGCTCCAACGCAAACCAGCCGGGTTACCCGCGAAATCGCCTTTTTCAAGGTGTGTCATCCGGCCCGAGCCCACCCAGTCGCCCTGGTTCTCGGTGTAGAAAATATCGCCCTTGTACGAGCCGAAGCCGGAAGGGGAGCGCAGTCCCGTTGCCCACGGCGTAAGCTTGCCGTCCTGGCCAAGTTTCAGCATCCAACCGCGCCATTTCGACTGGCTCGCGCCGCGGCCCACCCAGTCCAGGTTAAGGGTAACGAGCATTTCGCCGTTAGGCATTGCCACCGGGCCGTAGGAATATTGGTGATAGTTGCCGGACAGCGGCCAGCGGGAAAACGAGTCGTATACATCCGCTACGCCATCGTTATTGGTGTCTTCGAGGCGGGTAACCTCGCCGCGCTGCGAAACGAGGAAGTCTTTTCCACGGTAGTACAAGCCCAGCGGTTCATGCAGCCCGGAAGCAAAACGGTGGAAGGAAGGCTTGCCGTCGCCTTTCAGGTAGGGGTTGCCGATCATCCAAACTTCGCCACGGCGGGTGGAAGTGGCCAGGCGGCCGTCGGGCAGCACCTGCATGCCACCGATTTCCATCTTGATGTTTTCCGGAATGGGAATGGTGATAATGCGGTAGTAATCGTCGATTTTATTGGGCTTGGACTGTGCGAATGCACTGGCGCAGCCGGCGGTAATCAGGGTAGTTAAAAGAATATTTTTCATCGATACAAATCAGATAATGAGGTTTTACCAAAACAGGGAATAGCTTGTCGCATTGGCAACGGGAAGGATCAGCTCCTTCATTTCGCCCGCCGGACGTACTACCGCTTTGGCTTTTTTATCGACCTGCACATAGAAGCGGTCGTCGATCTGGTAAAGTCCTTTCTCGATTTCGGTGATCTGCTTGCCGCTCGCGAGCAGCGAGTACAGCGTACCCGCAGGCGTGCCGTCCACGCGGAAAGTGCGCGAGAGGGTATTCCCGCCGGAAACCAGCTCATCGCTCACTGTGGCCGAGCCGATCGCGTAACGGTAAACAGGGTAACCTTTCGGATCGATTTTGTAGCCGAGGAAATTGATGTTGGACGAATCGGGCCATGCTGCATTGGCATTGTCGAGGACGGCGATGCTGCTGCGGCCGGAAACATGCACTTTGAGGCCGGCCGGGAAGAGCAGCTGGGGCTCTCCGCGCTCGTACCACATTTCGGTAACATCGGCAAACTGCCCGCGCCATGCCTGCAGCAATGCGCCGCGGTTCAGGTCGATGGTGTAGTTCCATCCGTCAGGACTTCCGACGGAAATGCAATGCGTGCGTTTTGATTTCTCGCCTTCCACCTGGATGAACGACCGCACCATTTCGGGGCGCATTTCGGGTGTGACGCTGATGTACGGCTTAGGCTCGGGCTCGGGCAGGGACGACAGCGTATGCAGATCGTAAGGGCGCACACCGGACTTCTCCACGCGCAGCCCCAATGCAGGCTGCCGCCACGGGAAGCGCGAGTAATAGATCTTGAACTTATGCTTGCCCTGCGTCAGGTTGATCGAGCCGGTGTGGGTTTCCTGTGAAGTGGCTTCGCCGGACGATACTACGCTTTTTCCATCGATGTCTACCGAAAGGACAGGGCCGGAGTAAATGGTCGTGAAAATGTAATCGCCCGCTTCGGTGACATCGATATCTCCTTCATAGACGAGGTGGAATTCACGCATGCCGTTCGTCACTTCCTGCGTCAGCACAGGCGACTGGCCTTCGTGGTCGAGCTTGCTATATTCTTTGGCATCCCATTTGTCGGCATACACCTTATAATTGAGGTTGCTGATCGTCAATGGTTTACGATTAGCAAGAAGCTGGTAGCCAACGTTGCGGAATGCAATGCTGCCCTTGGTAACTTCGAATGCAATCGGCTGGCCATCTGCGGCTGCCTTGGAATTGGGGAGGTAAACGGTTTCAAGGACTGTCACGCCGTTCAGCGAAAGGGTATTCAGGCGTGCGGAGTTAGGAATGTGCTGTACGGATGCATCATAGGAAATTTCGAGGGTCTGCCAGAGACCTGCCGACTTGGCCGCATTCTGGTTGGGGAACTGGCCCGCATATCCGGAGGTCGATGCGTCCGCTACTTTTTGTTTGCTGCTGTCGGAGATTTTCACTTTTTGTCCGCCCGGCAGGATGATATTCCCTTCGGCCCCGGGCGACACGTTGAATTCGATGTAGAGCCGCAGGTCGCTTGCTTTCAGTTTTGTAGTGAGCACTGTTCCCGCATTTCCGATCAGTACGCCATCTCCGGCCAGCGTCCTGGGCTTCACCGCGGCGGAAGGGTGGATAGAAACGCCACCTTGTATCGACCAGTTGGGGGCGGCGCTTTCAAATGCGCTGAGGTCTTTGAGGGGAAGCGGAGAATAATTTCCCTTCGCTGTCTGGCCCATGACCATCGCCGGGCAAGCCAGAAACAGCAGGGAGACTTTCTGAAACAATTGATGCATTGGAATCGATTAAGTGTATTGTTTACAATTAAAAAGCGAAGTTCGGCATTTTTTTACCATTATATCCGGAAATAGTATGAATTTTTTGAAGGGTTTTCCGGCGTGGGAATGGGAGGATGAAGCTTTCCAGAAAAGTTTACCAATGATGAATTTATGCCGGGCGGCGTATAGTCGGTAGGGTTGCATGAGCGGGGTTAAACTTGCTCACCGGAACGGCAAAGTACAGGCGAATGCAATAGTCCTATCCGAAGATTTTCCTGTACTATTTCGAAATCGGAGCGCTGTTTTTCAACTTTTGTATAACCGTTTTTGATAAAATATTTAAATACAGCTAAATAAGGCGACGTAAGGTTGCATTTTTTGTGAATCCGATTTAGTAAATTTAAAGGGACACAATGAGCGCACGCGATCACAGCGTGTACGCGGCAGGAGCGAGGGAAGCAGTCATTAGTGAGATTTCAAGCATTGATCAATAGTCGGTACCGGTCGTCCGGGTACGTTTCGCACGAGCTATCCAGGCGGCCGATTTGTTTATAGTATGTTAATAAATACTTAACACACTAGACTGTTTTAAAACGGATTTTTGCGCTTTGTATGGCGTGTTTTGCCTATTCCATTCTTTTCTCACCTAAATAACCTAGTGCTCATGATCAAAAAATTTTACTTATGCTTCAGGCTGAGTATTTTCAGAAGAAGCGCGTACACGGGGCTGATGCTCACGGGGCTGCTCTATTGCCACGCGGGCGTCGCGCAGTCGGTCGTAACGGGGCAGGTGATCGCCGATGACGACAAAGCGCCCCTGGCAGGCGTGAGCGTCATTGAAAAAGGGACCAACAACGGTACTGTCACGGATTCGAACGGCAAGTACCAAATCACAGTGAAGGGCGCCAGCTCCGTGCTGACTTTCTCGTTCCTCGGCTACACGACGCATGAAATGTCGGTCGGTGGCCGCGCGGTAGCGGATGTAACGCTTTACGCGGACCAGAAACAGTTGCAAGAGGTAGTCGTAACCGCCCTGGGTATTAAAAAGGACGTCCGCAAGCTGGGCTACGCGGTGCAGGAGCTGAAAGGCGAAAGCATCGTGACGGCGCGCGAGACCAACATTGTGAACCAACTGGCCGGTAAAGTGGCCGGGGTGACGGTGGTAGGAAGCCCGTCGGGTATCGGCGGTTCAGCCCGGGTGACCATCCGCGGCGAGCGCTCTGTGGATTTGAACAAAAACCAGCCTTTGTACGTGATCGACGGGGTACCCATCAGTAACTCCATCACGGGCGGTTCGGGGCAGGGTAACCTGGAAGTCGACTTCGGGAATGGCGCGAGCTTTATCAACCCAGACGATGTGGAGACAATGAGCGTGCTGAAAGGACCTGCGGCTGCGGCCCTTTACGGTTCAAGGGCTGCGAACGGCGTGATCCTTATCACGACGAAATCCGGTAAGGGCAACAAAGGTATCGGCGTGGAAGTGAACAGCAACACCACGTTCGAAAGCGCCTTGAAACTGCCGGAATATCAGAACAAATACGGGCAGGGAAATGGTAACGGCGGCGATTTCGCATTTGTGAATGGCGGCGGCGGCGGGCTTACGGACGGTACCGACGAAGGTTGGGGACCTGAATTCAAAGGCCAAAGCTACCCGCAATACAACTCACCGCGCACGCTCAACGGGCAGGTGATCCCATACCTGGGTGGTGACCTGAACGCCCCGGCGGGGAGTGTCATCACTTCGACGCCCTGGGTACCGGATGTGAATGGTTTGAAAGACTTCCTCCAGACCGGCCGGACATTGACCAATAACTTTGCGGTGATCGGCAACAACGACCAGGGCAGTTTCCGCCTGTCGTATACCAACCTCGATCAGACGGGTATCGTGCCCAATACCGATCTGAAACGCCATACCGTCTCATTGAGTGCGGGTTATAACCTGACCAAGAAATTTTCGGCAAAGACATTCGTGAGCTATATCAAGAGCGCGAGCGGCAACCGCCCGTCGATCAGCTACGGTACTGAAAGCATCATGTACCTGTTCAACTGCTGGCTGCCGCGTTCGGTGAAGGTTTCGGATATGGAACGTTTATGGATGAACGGGCTGGAAGGCCGTCGCCAGTTCAGCTGGAACTACAACTACCACGATAACCCTTACCTGACCGTTTTTGAAAACACCAACGGCCAGGATGTGAACCGCATTATCGGTAACGTGATCCTGAAATACGATTTTACCGATTGGCTGAGCCTGCAAGTGCGCACCGCGACCGACTGGGGCAACGAGCGCCGCGAATACCGCCGTGCATTCAGCACGCAGCGCTTCCCGTTCGGTCAGTACCGCGAAACGAAGATCAACACCGAAGAGCGTAACAGCGATTTCCTTTTGTCGTTCAACAAGGACATCAGCAAGGATATCAACATTTCGGCGACTTTCGGGGGCAACCAGAACCGCCAGACCTCTATTTATGACGAGGAAAATGCGGGCCAGCTGAACTTGCCGGGCATTTACAACCTCACCAACTCCCGCATTGCGCTCGTAGCTTCGCAAAGCAAGGTTGGCAAGCGCATTAACAGCTTGTACGGTTCGGCATCGGTTTCGTTCCGCAATTACCTTTTCCTCGACGTGACCGCACGCAACGACTGGAGCAGCGCGCTGACGCTTCCGACAGCCCTGAAAGCATTCGGTACCGAAAACAACTCGTATTTCTATCCGTCGGTGGCATTGAGTGCCGTGGTGAGCGATATGACGAAGCTTCCGGAAGTGATTTCCTTCGCCAAACTGCGTGCCAGTTTTGCACAGGTGGGTAATGATACCGATCCGTTTACATTTACACAGGCCTACAACCCGAGCACGCCGTTCGGAAGCTCGCAGATCTATGGGGAAACCGACCGTTTGGCTAACCTGAACCTGAAACCGGAGATCAGCACCGCTTACGAACTGGGAGCGGACCTACGTTTCTTTAAAAACCGCGTCGGCCTGGATTTTACTTTCTATCAAAGCAAAACCAAAAACCAGATCCTGCAAATCCCGCTTTCGCAGACAACGGGCTACAATGGCCGTTTCTTCAATGCGGGTGAGATCAAAAACTGGGGCTTTGAAACAATGCTGAATGTAACCCCGGTAGAAATCAACGATTTCAAATGGAACATCGGCCTTAACTTCTCGGCCAACCGCAGCAAGGTGCTCGAACTGTCAGACGGCATCACCAACTTCGTGATGGCGAGCAAAGGCGTGAGCATCGAGGCCCGCGTAGGCGAGCGTATGGGCGATATGTACGGAATCGCCTTCGCGCGCGTGCAGAACACCAACTCTTCGGCCCCATACTATGACGCGACCGGCCAGAACGTAGGCCAGATCGTGTACAAAGACGGCCGCCCGGTACCTACCACCAACGTGCAGAAAATGGGTAATTACAACCCGGACTGGCTGGCCGGTATTTCCAATCAGCTCAGCTACAAGAATGTGCGGTTGAGCTTCCTGTTCGATGTGCGCCACGGCGGAAAAATCTTCTCCGAAACGCAGGTCGTTGGTCGTGAAGGCGGTATTATCAAGGAAACACTGGAGGGCCGTGCCGACGGTTATGACCTGAGCAAACCGGGCAACGGGGTGATCGGTGACGGTGTGATACAGAATGCGGATGGTACTTTCAGCAAAAACGACGTGAAACTGACCGCCCGTGCATGGCATACCGCATTCACCGGCGGCCGTAATATCGCCGAAGGGGTGATGTACGATGCTTCATTTGTGAAGCTGCGCGAAGTGCAGCTCAGCTATTCAATCCCGAACCGCGTTCTGGGCCGTTCGCCGATCAAGAACATCACCGTGTCGCTGGTAGGACGCAACCTTGCATTGTGGTCGAATGTACCGCATGTGGATCCTGAAACAATGGCTTACAATGGCGGAACTGCCTTGCCGGGTATCGAGTATATGTCGATCCCTTCGAGCCGCAGCTATGGGTTCAACGTAAGTTTCAAACTGTAAAATTTCAATTGGAAAACAATGAAAAAGCTACTTCCGATATATATCATGGCTGCGCTGACCTTATCAGCAGGCTCGTGTACCAACGACTTTGAGGAAATTAACACCAATGAAAACGTTCCCAACGACGTTACGCCGGACCTGCTGCTGGCCGGTGTGATCCGTAACATGGTGAACAGCCAAGTGAACGACGCCTGGGGCATTGGCAACATCGTGGTACAGCACCACGCCAAAATCCAGTTCGTGAACGAAGACCGCTATCTGTGGGGCCAGCAGAACAGCATTTGGGACAATGTGTACGGCAATATGCGTAACGTCAAGAATATCCTCGACCAGGTAGGCACCGATGATGCCAATGGTTACAAAGGCATTGCGCTGATCCTGAAATCGTGGATGTTTGCGCTTGCTACGGATGCTTACGGGGATATTCCATACACCGAGGCGACCAAAGGCAAGACCGACGGCGTTTATCTGCCCAAATACGACACGCAGGAAAGCGTTTATGCTGGCGTGCTGGCCGATCTCAAAACCGCCAACGATATCCTCGCCAACAGCTCGACGGCCGTCTCAGGCGACATTCTTTTCGGCGGCGGTACCGGTTCGCTGATCAAATGGAGAAAGCTGGCGAATTCTTTGCGCCTGCGCTACCTGATGCGGATCTCCAAACAGAAGGACGTGAAAGCTGACATGCAGGCCATTGTCGCCGATCCCGCCAAAAACCCGGTTTTTGAGGGAATCCAGGACAATGCCGAATTGAAATACCTCGCTTCCGCACCAAACCAATGGACATTATACGGCGCACGGGTAGGCTCGTTCGACGAGTTCCGCGTGAGCAAGACATTGAGCGACCGCCTCACGGCACTGAAAGACCCGCGCCTGATGGTTTTCGGCCGCCCTTCGCAGTCGTCGGTCACGGCGGGTAAGCCGGTAATTGAAGGCGTTCCCAATGGCCTGGGCGATGTGCCGGCATTGAACTATAACGGCGGCCCGCAAGGCGTCTCACGCGTGGGCTACACGTTCGCCTGCCTCGTGTGCAACGACCCCGGACAGGCACCGCCGGATCCTGCTGCACCGCGCGGGATCATTATGAACTACTCGGAATTGCAGTTTATCCTTGCCGAAGCACGTGAAAAAGGCTGGATTACCACCGGTACGGCAGAAGGTTATTATACCAAAGGCGTGCAGAGCAATTTCGACTACTGGAAGGGTGTGGTACCATCTTCGTACGGCATCAATGTGACGCCTGATGCATCGTATTACATGCAGCCGGCCGTAGCCTACACCGGCACGAGCGCCGAAAAACTAGGCAAAATCGCATTGCAGAAATGGATCGCCTACTATTTCAATGGCCTGGAAGCCTGGTTCGACTGGCGCCGGACGGGAATGCCGGAAATCAAGCCGGGACCTGACAACCTCAACCAGAACCGCGTGCCTGTACGCTTCATTTATCCGCTATCGGAGCAATCTCTGAACGGCGCCAACCGCGAGGAAGCCGTAAAACGCCAGGGTACCGACGATTTGAACACGCGGACTTGGGTGGCTAAGTAAGTTAGATGTCAGTCTGAGCGAAGTCGAAGACAGTCCGTACGGTGATTGTGCCGTCGTGCAAGTGCTTCGACTCCGCTCAGCATGATATACTGCATGCTCGTTTCTCTCTTGGTTTAGCGCAAATCAATGCGCTTCCAGCCAGTTTGCGCCTACGCCGATGCCTGTTTCCATTCGCACAGCCATCGGGATCGCGTTGCGCATCAGATCATCTACTTTTTCTTTCAGCAGGTCGATTTCGCTGTAATGCGCGTCGAAAACCAGTTCGTCATGCACTTGCAGGATCATGCGCGATTTGAGTTTTTCGCTGGCCATCCAGTCGTGGATGTTGATCATCGCAACCTTGATCATGTCGGCCGCAGAGCCCTGGATCGGGGCATTAATGGCGTTTCTTTCCGCGTAGCCGCGGTTGGTCTGGTTGCGGGAGTTGATATCCGGCAAATACCGGCGGCGGCCTAAGATCGTCTCCACGTACTCGCGTTCGCGGGCGTTATTGACGACCTTATCCATGTATCCTTTCACGGCGGGGAATTCTTCAAAGTAGGCGCGGATAATCTCACTCGCTTCCCCACGCGGTATGCCCAGGCGCTGCGCGAGGCCAAAGGCAGAAATGCCGTAAATAATCCCGAAATTGACCATTTTCGACTTCCGGCGCATGTCCGAAGTCACTTCTTCCAATGGCACCTGGAATACCTTGCTGGCCGTGGTGGCATGGATATCGCGGCCCTGGTTGAATGCCTCGGTCATACTCGCATCGCCGCTGAATGCCGCCATAATGCGGAGCTCGATCTGCGAGTAGTCGGCCGAAAGGATCTGGAAGTCGTCCGAGTCGGGGACAAATGCCTTGCGGATCTCACGTCCGCGCGGCGTCCGGATTGGGATGTTTTGCAGGTTAGGATTGGTGGAACTGAGGCGCCCGGTGGCAGCCACCGCCTGATTGTAAGATGTATGAATGCGGCCCGTGCGGCTGCTTACCATCGTCGGCAATGCATCCACATAGGTCGATTTGAGTTTCTGCAACTCACGGTAATCCAGTATTTTACGGGCAATGAGGTGGTTGGCTTCCAGGTCGGAAAGAATTTCCTCACCCGTCGCATATTGCCCGGTTTTCGTCTTTTTAGGCTTTTCAATCAGCTTCATTTTTTCGAAAAGAACCTCCCCAAGCTGCTTCGGCGAGCTGATGTTGAACGACTGGCCTGCCGCCTCGTAAATCTCCGATTCGGTCTGGCGCAGGTCGGATTCAAGTACGCCAGACATTTCTTTCAATGCGTTGATATCCAGTCTCACACCGGTATTTTCCATGGCGGCCAGCACTTTCGTGAGCGGCATTTCGACCTCGTGGAAAAGCCTGGCGGCATTGACCTTCGGAAGTTCCCGGCTGAAAATTTCGTTGAGCTGGAAAGTAATGTCGGCATCTTCACCCGCATATTGCGTGATCTCCGGAATGGCCACATCGCGCATATTGCCTTGTTTTCCGCCCTTTTTACCGATCAGTTCAGTGATCGACACCGGTTCGTAGTTCAGGTAGGACGCCGCCAGAATGTCCATTCCGTGCCGTTTATCGGGTTGCAGCAGGTAATGGGCGAGCATGGTGTCGCTCAGTTTACCGCTGACCTCTATACCATAGTTTTTAAGCACCAGCAGGTCGTATTTGATGTTTTGCCCGATTTTGCCGATGCTTTCGTTTTCAAAAACAGCCCTGAAATGCTCCACAACTTCCTGTGCTTTTTCGCGGTCGGCGGGCACGGGAATGTAAAATGCCTCTCCGGCGAGGTAAGAGAATGAAAGCCCCACCAGCTCGGCGTCGGTGGTATCCAGCGACGTGGTTTCGGTATCGAAGCAAAATGCCTCCTGCAAGCCCAGGTAATGCGCCAGGCTGGTCATTAGCTCGGGCGTATCCACGGTATGGTAGCGATGAAACGTATTCGCTATGGTCTTTTTAGACGTCGGAATGCTGACTCCCTCGGTATTTTCGGTCAATTCGCCGTCGGTCAGGTCACCGCTTACCACCGCCGGCTGCTGACCTATTTCTTCCGTGGGATTACCGAAAATGTCCAGCTGGCCTTGCGCAGACTTGCGTGCCTGCGGCGCACTTGCGCGTGCGGCCGGGGCCGATCCGGGCGCGCCCACGGAGCCTGCGCCCAGTATGCGTGTTTTTAATGTCTTGAATTCGAGTTCGTCGAACAACTCGGCGATCAGCTCGGCATTGGGGGAACAAACCGTCAGGTCTTCGGCATCGAACGGCACCGGCACTTTGCAATCGATCGTCGCAAGCTGTTTGCTCAGTACGGCCTTGTCGAAGTTCTCCCGGATCTTTTCGCCAAGCTTGCCTTTGATTTCGTCGGCGTGGGTAATGAGATTTTCGATCGTGTCGTATTCCTGGATGAGTTTCTGGGCCGTTTTTTCACCCACACCCGGAATACCGGGGATATTGTCGACCGCATCGCCCATCAGGCCGAGGATGTCGATCACCTGATCGATCCGTTTGATTTGCCAGCGGTCGAGTATTTCCTGTACGCCCAGCACTTCGGCACCTTTGCCGAGGAATGCAGGCTTGTAGATGTGCACATATTGTTCGACCAATTGCCCGTAATCTTTATCTGGCGTCATCATGAAAACCTCGAAACCTTCCCGGGATGCTTCCTTGGCAATGGTACCGATGATATCGTCGGCCTCGTAGCCATCCATTTCCAGAATGGGGATGCACATCCCCCGCAGCAGTCGTTTCACAAGCGGGATAGCCACCGTAATATCCTCCGGCTGCGCCTCGCGCTGGGCCTTGTAAGCCTCAAACTGCACGTGGCGGAAAGTGGGCGCAGAGGTATCGAATGCAACGCCGATATGGGTAGGTTTCTCTTTTTGCAGTACTTCGAGCAGTGTGTTGGTGAAGCCGAAAACGGCGCTGGTATTCAGTCCTTTTGAAGTGATGCGCGGCGCCTTGATGAACGCGAAATGGGCCCTGTAAATCAAGGCCATAGCGTCCAGAAGGAATAGCTTATGAACGGGTTTTTCCATGAGGTAAGTTTATGATCGAAACTCAAATATAATGCAACAACCACCAAGGAAACGGTTTGCCCGGCGGTTTTTTCCACATTTGAGGCAGATGTATTGGCCGGGCGTAGCTTTTTGAAAGTAAGAAAAGTTTAATACTTTTTAAATTATTTATACTAAACATGCTTTTCATTCATACTATAAATACTAAAAGGTTAATTATATTGAATAGCTAAGTTAGTATTGTATGTATCGAAAGTTGGTGACAGATATTTACAATAAAACTTATTTCAAGTTTTAAAAGTAACATACATTTTACACATGTATACTTTTAAAAAGTAGTAAAAGATTGATACATTTAATACAAATTAATTTATCAAAAGTATTAACCTAACGTTCCTGTCTTACCCGTTAGAAATGTCGTAATGTACTGATTACCAGAATATATTTGGCCCGCTCGTTCCCATGAGAATTATTTGCTTACTTTTAGCTGTTATCATTTTTTCGTGTAACCAAAATAAACCCGTGAAACAAGCATATCAATGGCCGGGAACCACACCGCCCGTAGCTGAAAAGAAAGACCATGAAACCGGAATGCATGGCGACAAGCGCAACGACGAATATTATTGGATGGGCGACTTCTTCCGCGAAGGTCCCGACAGCGATAAAGTGGTCGAGTACCTGAATGCCGAAAATGCTTACACCGACACAATGATGGCCGGCACCGCGAAATTCCAGGAAGCATTGTTCTCAGAGATGAAGGCACGGATCAAGGAAAAGGACGAGTCGGTGCCCGTATTCAGCAATGGCTACTGGTATTACACCCGCAGCGAGGAAGGGGAGCAATATTTCAAATATTGCCGCAAGAAAGGCACCCTCGAAGCACCGGAAGAGATCCTGCTCGACATTGACCGGATGGCGGAAGGGCACTCATATTATTCGGCGGTAGGCTTTAATGTCAGTCCCGACAACAAGCTGTTGGCCTATGGAGTCGACACCGTTTCGAGACGACAATACACGCTTCATATCAAAAACCTTGAAACCGGCGAACATTTTGCCGACGAGATTTACCCAGCGAGCGGAGGTTCGGAATGGGGAAACGATAACAAAACGCTGTTTTATACAGCCACCAACCCGAAAACGCTGCTAAGCGAAAAAATCAAAAGACATACTTTGGGGACCGATCCGAAAAAGGATGCGGTTGTTTACCATGAGAAGGACAAGAGCAACTATATCGGGGTAGGAAAGACGAAATCGGACAAATACATTGTCATTGCGTCGTCGGCTACCATGTCATCGGAATACCTGATCCTGGATGCCGATAAGCCGGAAGGCCAATTCGAAGTGTTCCAGCCCAGGATGAAAGATGTATTATATGACGTTGACCATCAAGGAGATAAGTTTTTGATCGTTACCAACAAAGACGCATTGAATTTCAGGCTGATGGAAACGCCGCTGCATGCAACGGGTGTAGAAAACTGGCAGGAGGTGATTCCCAACCGGCCTGACGTCCTGCTGGAAGGGATCGATGTTTTCAAAGATCACCTGGTGATCACCGAGCGCAAAAATGGCCTTTTGCAGCTTTGTATCCGCAATGTTCATACGCTTGCGGAGCATTATGTGGATTTTGGCGAGCCTGCCTACACCGCCTTCGCCGGGTCCAACCCCGAGTATAGCAGCCCGAACCTGCGCTACATTTACACTTCGCTCACCACGCCGAGTTCCGTGTACGATTACGACATGGAAAGCCGGGAAAAGCAGCTTAAAAAGCGCCAGGAAGTGGTAGGAGGTTATGACCCGGAAGCATATGTGACGGAACGTTTGTATGCCACCGTGCGCGATGGCGTGAAGGTGCCGATTTCGGTGGTTTATAAAAAAGGTACGCCGAAGAGTGCCGAAACGCCGCTTTTACTTTACGCATATGGCTCTTACGGCAACAGTATGGATGCCGCATTCAGCAGCACGCGCCTAAGCCTGCTCAACCGCGGGTTCATATACGCGCTTGCACACATCCGTGGAGGCCAGGAAATGGGCCGGCAATGGTATGAGGACGGTAAAATGTTTAAAAAGAAGAACACATTCAACGATTTCATCGACTGCGCCGAGTACCTAATTCGGGAAAACTACACATCCCAGGCGCATTTGTTTGCGGAGGGAGGCAGCGCGGGCGGCCTTCTGATGGGAGCGATCAGCAACATGCGCCCCGATCTCTGGCGCGGTATCATTGCGGATGTGCCGTTCGTGGATGTGGTAACGACCATGCTCGATGAAAGTATTCCATTGACAACCAATGAATTCGACGAGTGGGGCAACCCCAAGAACAAGGACTCGTACGATTATATGAAATCTTATTCCCCATACGATAATGTCGGGAGGCAAGCCTATCCCAACATGCTGATCACGACGGGCCTACACGACAGCCAGGTGCAGTATTTCGAGCCGGCGAAATGGGTAGCCCGCCTGCGTACGCACAAAACCGATGACAATGTCCTGCTGCTGAAAACGAACATGGAAGCCGGTCACGGCGGCGCATCGGGAAGGTTCGATTACCTCAAAGAAATCGCCTTACAGTTCGCATTCATGTTTGCGCTGGAAGGGATCACGGAGTAAAGGTTTTTAATGAGTGAATGAGTCAATGAGTGAATGAGTGAATGGTTTAAAATATTCACTCATTCACTCATTCGCACATTCACTCATTCATTTAAGCGCCGATCGCCTGCTCTACATCCGCAATGATATCGTCGATGTGCTCGATACCTACTGAAATGCGGAGCTGGGTGGGTAGTACGCCTGCTGAAAGTTGCTCTTCGTCAGATAGTTGCGAGTGCGTGGTAGATGCCGGGTGGATGATCAGCGTTTTGGCATCGCCTACATTGGCGAGGTTGCTGATCAGTTTCAGGTTATCTACGAATTGCTCGGCAGTTTTCTTATCGCCTTTGAGCGAGAACGACAACACGCCTCCAAAGCCGCGTGTGAGGTATTTTTTAGCGAGCTGGTGGTATTTATTCCCTTCCAGGCCGATATAGTTTACGCTCTCCACTTTCGGGTGGTTTTCAAGCCATTGCGCGAGTTTCAAGGCATTTTCGGCAATACGCTCTACCCTGAGGGACAATGTTTCAAGTCCTTGCAGGAAAAGGAACGAGTTGAACGGAGAAAGCGAAGGGCCCCAGTCGCGCAGACCTTCCACGCGGGCGCGGATGATGAACTGGATGTTTCCGAACGGGCCGCCAATGCCGAATACGTCGTTCAGAACGAGTCCGTGGTAGCTTGGCGAAGGTTCGGTAAACTGCGGGTATTTGCCATTGCCCCAGTTGTAGGTACCCGCATCGACGATCACGCCGCCGATGGAAGTGCCATGCCCGCCGATCCATTTCGTAGCCGACTGTACCACCACATGGGCACCATGCTTAATGGGCTGAAAAATTGCCCCGGCGGCACCGAAAGTGTTATCAACGATCAGCGGCAGGTCATACTTTGTGGCGAGTGCCGAGAAAGCTTCGAAATCGGGGACGGAATAGCTCGGGTTACCGATTGTTTCCAGGTAGATGAATTTCGTCTTATCGTCGATCAGCTTTTCGAAGCTGCTCACATCGTCGCCATCGGCGAAACGCGCTTCTACGCCGATGTTTTTGAATGAATTTTTGAACTGGTTGTAAGATCCGCCGTAAAGGAAGGATGTGGTTACGAAGTTGTCGCCAACGGTGGTGATGTTATTGATCGCCAAAAATTGCGCCGAATGCCCCGAACCGGTCGCCAATGCAGCTACGCCGCCTTCCAGAGCCGCTACCCGTTTTTCGAAAACGTCGTTGGTAGGGTTCATAATGCGGGAATATATATTGCCGAACTCCTTCAATGCGAACAGGTTGGCAGCGTGTTCGGCGTTGTTGAACACGTAGGAGGTAGTCTGGTACAAGGGAACGGCCCGTGAATTGGTAACAGGGTCGGGCTGCTGTCCGGCATGAAGCTGCAAGGTTTTAAATTTCATTGGGTAGAACGTTTAAGGTGGATAAAGCCCAAATGTATCAAACTAAATGATATTACTCTATGCAACTTATAGTCTTTTGTTTGCCGGATAATAAATTGGACATTCCTGGGGAGCCTTCAACCGCCGATCAGGGCGAGCAGGTTGGCACATTGCGCACGGAGTTCGCCGAGAGTATGTGCGTCAGTAACAACGCCGTCCGTGATTTTCCCCTTCACGTTTGCAATGGATAATGCGGACGCTTCATTTTTTCGGGTGCCCAGGGCAGTCAAGGTGAGCAGCAGCGATGCCAGCGCATTGTTTCCGCCCGAGTTGAGGGGTGAGGCACTGATGACCGCCACGGGCTTGTCATTCAGATTACCCGTTCCGACCGTCCAGTCAAGGGCATTTTTAAGCGTGCCAGGCACACCGAATGCGTATTCCGGCGTGCAGATCACAACGCCGTGAGCCTGGGAGATGGCAGTTTTCAGGCGCGTTACCGGGCTGGTATCGTCAAGGCCCGGACTGAAATGGTGTATTTCGTCCAGGCCTTCGAAAATTTCAAAAGTACTGTCGGAAGGCAAAAGGCTTCCCAAGGTTTTCAGGATGATGGTATTGGTCGAATCGGGGCGCAGGCTGCCCGAGATGCCCAGAATGTGAATGCGTTTCATAGAAAGCATTACAAAACTTGCGGCACTCAGGTTTCCCTTGCTGCCGGATTATTTGGCCATTACATTATAAAAATTGTAATCGGTCATGGGTGCATCGGTGAAGCCGAGGTTGCGTCCCATCGTGACGATCTGCCCGCGGTGGTAAGTGGTGTGGTTGACCACATGCATAATGTATTCGAAATTCGGGAAGTTGCATTCAAACCATTCGCTTACGACCAGCGTCTCGCGCTCGATCTGCGCCGTACTGAGGCTTTCGATGTACTCCGCAAGCTCCTGAGATTGCGCCATAAGCGCATCAAATGTCGAGTCGAGGTCTCCATCGAAATCCTGACCGGTATAGTGGCCTCCGGGATGGATGATGGAAAGCCAGTAACGCTGCGTTTCAAGTATGTGGATGAGGTTGAGCCGGATCGTTGTAAAGCTCGATTTCAGCCCGGTTTCGAGGATTTCAGCCGGTTTGGTTCGCAGCCAGTTGACCAAAGTGCAATTAGCCCAATGGTTATAATCTGCGAAATTTTTCATCGCATAAGCTAAACTTTTTTCTGCGGTCGGAATTTCAATTGTGGCTGACATAGCTTCTTTGTTTAAGTGCATTACAAAGAAAACCGGTACCTGTGACAACCCTCTGTCAGCAGTATTCTTCAGTGGTTCAAATTTTCCAGGATTTTTTCACTGAGCTGGCGCACGATGGTTTTAAGGGCTTCCGGCTCCATAATGCAAGCCTCCGGTGCGATCATCAGGTACCACCGCGCGAAGCCTTCAAGCGATGCGCTGAGGAAGGTCATCTCGATGTAGTCCTCGTGCTCGACCTCCGAGGTAAAGCCGTAGTAGGTCCGTTGCTCGCGTATGTAGCGCGCCACGCGCTTCTCCACGCGCACCCGCACGAGGCGCATGTTGTGGTTCTCCCAGCTATCGTGCATGAAATCTTTCAGCGGGGCGTGCTGATGCACGAAAGGGCGGTCGGTAATGTCGCATTGCAGGATCCGGTCGGAGCGAAAATTCCGGTAGTCGTTGCGCAGGTGGCAGAATGCGATCGTATACCAGTAATTGTTCTCGTGGTAAATACCCACCGGCTCGACCACTCTTTCCACCGGCTCCGAGGCGCTCAATGCCACGTAGCGGATCTTGGCGATTTTACGTTCGGAAATGCTTTTGAGCAGAACATCGAGCGTATTGCTGTTGGGCTGGTGAAATGCCTGTGGCCGGCTCCGCACCTCGATGTGGTTTTCCAGGTTCTCCACCATCGATTTTTCGGTGCTCCGCAGCACGGCTTTGATCTTGTACATCGCCGCCTGGTAATGCGATTGTGTCGAAAAATCCGTGAATTTCTCCATGAGTTTTTCGGCGGTGATGAATGTACGCGCCTCTTCCTTGGTAAACATCACAGGAGGCAGGCGATAGCCATCCATAATAGAGTAGCCGACGCCTGCCTCGCCGATAATGGGTACGCCTGCTTCGGCAAGCGAATTGATGTCACGGTACACCGTTCTCAAACTGATTTCGAAGCGCTCCGCCAGGTCCTGGGCTTTGACAATCTTGCGGGATTGGAGCTGGATCAGGATGGCTGTAATGCGGTCGAAGCGGTTCATGAGTGTCGGTGAAGGAATGTCCGGCACAAATTAAAGTTAAAGAACCGGTTCTCTCAAATTAAATGCCTCGGAAATCAGCCGGAAGGATTTGATACGGTTTTCAAAAGTATCCGCCATGGTCGAAACCATGATCTCGTCCGCTTCGAAATCCGTGGCCAGCTGGGTCAGTTGTTCCCTCACGGATTCCGGCGTGCCCGAAACGATCCGCCCGCTGTTGTAGCGGATACGGTCCAATTCACCGAAATCGAACTGGTATTTGCGCACTGTTTCCGGGTCGGGGAATGGCCCGAACTTGCCCCGCTCGAACTCCACCAGCACGTAATCCATCATCTTGCGCATAGCGGCCGCTTCCTCTTCGGTTTCCCCGCACAAGGTAAATGCCGAAATGATCACTTTGGGCTTGTCAAGCTGGTCCGATGGTTTGAAATTCCGCTTGTATTGTTCCACCACGTCCGGCTTCACAAACCCGTTAATGAACTTTGCCACGGCCAGGCCCATTCCAAAGCGGGCCGCGATGTTGCTGCTGCCGCCGCTTGAACTCAAAATCCATTGCTCGGGGATGGTCGGCGACTGCGGCGTGGCGTAGATGAACCCGCGCTCGGTTCCGGCGGTATCCCTGAAAAAATGCTGTAAATGTTCGAGCTGGCGCAGGTAACTGCTTTCGCTGAAATCATTGGATGGGTTGAGCAGCGAAGAGGTAATGCGGTCGGTACCGGGCGCGCGGCCCATGCCGAGGTCGATACGGCCTGGATACAGTGTTTCGAGCATGCGGAAATTCTCCGCTACTTTCAATGCGCTGTGGTTGGGCAGCATGATCCCGCCCGAGCCGATGCGGATATGATTGGTAACGTCGGCCAGTTTGACCATCAGCACCTCCGGTGCGGATCCTGCGATAAATGTGGAATTATGGTGTTCTGAAACCCAGAAACGGCTGTAACCGAGCTCTTCGGCCAGTTGGGCGGTGGTTATGGTTTCCTGGATAGCCTCCCGTACGCCGGATCCGTGCCTTACCACGGATTGGTCGAGAATGCCCAGTTTGAAATGCTTCATAGGATCGGTGTATGATTATGAAGCATAACACTGCCGCGGCCGTTTGTATTCCTGGCCGGCGGCTAAATGTCCTTTCTGCGGGTATAGTAACGTTCGGCGACAGGGTGGGGAGGTCAGGGAACGCGGTCCCAGTAGGTGCTCCGGCCAAGGAGCGGGATACCCACGTAGCTGCGGATTTCCATTTTTTCGTTCCTGAGTTTGATCAGGCAATTGTAGGTTTTTCCGCTCTTGGGGTCGTACATCTTGCCGTCGTCCCAAAGGTCTTCGCTAAAGACGAAGTTGTTTAGCAGGTTTACGTGGAGCAGGTTTCGTCCGCGAAGTTTTTCGTTGGAATTACGGGTGTCTTTCCGGGAGGTTTTGCCGTCGGCTTCAAAGAGATCTTCGGCCCAGAGCAGGCGTCCGAAATATTCCTCACCATTCTTATAGATCTCGATCCGCGTGTCTTTGTCTTCATTGATCCACTCGCCGACGATCTTGTCCGCCACAATAATTTGCGATCCTGCGGGGTTAAAGCCTACGAAAAAAAATATAGTAAAAAGCAGTTTATACATTCTGTTGACGCTCGTAGCGCTAGCTGGGGTTGTTTTGAGAGTCTTTAAAATATGCAAGTTTAAAAATGCAGAAATTTAACAATGTTAAGTGTTGGAAATGCGATAATGCTCAAATCAGGCTAAAAATGCTATTGTCTACCAATGGTTTTTTATTTAACATTGATAGATTTCATACTTAACAATGTTAAGCACTATTGGTGGAATGCTCCTGCGGCTTAAAGTCCAATTCACTTTCAATTGTTGGTGTGACAATATACAATAGTTCACTCAATATCAAAACAGAATTATTCCAAGATGACATACGGAAGGACCATCAAGTGCGGAGAGGTTGATATCCGGCAAATGATGTGTCGCCTATTATCCAGCAAAACCCGTTCCGGGCACGGGCCGGCTCGCTTACCTGATTTTCGGTTTGTATCCGGCTGCCCGAGCCTCTATTTTGAATATTGTTTTTTATAGAATTAATTCTGTTTTTGGTTTAATCTTTATAGAATTGCGTATAAAAATGTATTGCTATATGAGTACTTCCAATGCACCTGTTCCTGCCAATGAGATGGAACGTCTGCTGGGGCTTTCAGAATTGGATATCGACTATTCAGATCATCAGGTCACGTTTCAGGATTTGGCAAAGCTCGCAGCCAAAGTGACCGGCACGCGGATTTCGCTTGTCAACCTCATCGATTCGCTTACGCAGTGGACCATTTCGAATTATGGCCTGGACATCGAGCAGATGCTCCGCGAAGATTCGGTATGCCAGTATACCATTATGGAGTCGGATCATTTCGAGATCGGCGATCTGAGCGCGGACGACCGGTTCAAGGACAAATTTTATGTGGCGGGGGCGCCGAATGTAAAATATTACTACGGTATTCCGCTCAGAACGAGCGAAGGGCTGCAAATCGGCGCGCTGTGTGTGCTGGACCAGGAACGTAAAACGCTCGAACCCGAGAAGATTGAGCTCCTTAAAATCATCGCCGATGAGATCATCGCGCGCCTGAAAACACATAAAGTGCTGGAAAACCTGAAATCGAAACTTTTGGAGGCCAGGCAAACTCAGAAAAAGGTTGCACATGACATTCGCGGTCCGCTGGGCGGGATCGTCGGGCTGGCGCAGATTATCCGCGACCAGGGCGACGAAAACCGGATGGACGAAGTGCTGGAATTCATTAACCTGATCCACAAAAGCGGCAATTCCATTCTCGATCTGGCAGAAGAGATCCTGGAATCGCATAACGAGAAAACCACATCTGCCGTTGCTCAGAAAGCGGCCACCAATGCCCAGGGTTTTACGCTGATGATCTTCAAGGATAAATTGGAGAAGCTCTACGGGCCTCAGGCGAAGCACAAGAACATCCGCTTCGAAGTGAATACAAGCCCGTTGACGGAGCATATCAATTTTTCAAAGAGCAAATTGCTGCAAATTACCGGCAACCTTATCTCCAATTCCATGAAATTCACCCCTGCCGGTGGTACGGTCACGGTGGACTTGCATTTGTTGATCGATCCCGCGAAACCCGTGCTCCATATTTCGGTGAGAGACACGGGGGTGGGCATCTCGGAGGAAGGTATGCAGGCTATTTTGCTGGGCAATGCATCCTCAACCGGCGGCACGGGCGGTGAGCAGGGCTTCGGGTTCGGGCTGGCGCTGGTAAAGCACCTGGTGGACAGCCTGGGCGGGAAGATCGGCATCACTTCCGAGGCTGGTGTAGGTACCAGATTTGAGATTCATTTACCCCAAAATATCTATTGATCAATCCGCCGGCCGTGACATCCGCTCTTCCAGCTGGTCGAGTACGGCCGGCCAGGCGTCTTCATGCCTTTTCCGCACGCTTTCGTTGGGGAAGCCGGCATGCGTCAGCCGCAGAAAAGTGCCGTCTTCGTGCGGAGTAAACTCCAAAGTAAGTACGGTCTCCGCGCCCTCCGTGCCTCCTTCACCCGTCACCCAGGTCAGTTCCACGCGAAGAGGCTCTTCCACGTGCAGAAAACGCCCGTAATGCGGATGACGAATGCCCTGGTGCGATGTTTCGAAATAGTAGGGCGTGTTCGGTTCCGGTTTGCCGAGCAGCGAGCCCGGCGCGGCCAGCCAGAGGTCGAGCTCGGTGGTCCACGCCCTGAAAAGCTTTCGGGGCAGCAGTTTTACGAGCCTGTGGACCGTAACGCCCAACGGCCGTGAAGCGATGTCGGGCGGGCAGATAATCGTGGTTTGCGCTTCCATAACGATAATTTTGTGTTTGGAATAGGGGCTTAAAAACTATGCCCGGTAAATGCTTTTTGGTTTGTAGCCGATCCCTTGCCAATTTTGTTGTCTTGTTTCACCTGGAAATCGAAATTTTGAAACTTTATAAAGGACTTGTCGCCGCAACGGTCGAGGCATTGCAGGATATTTTTGTAAAAAACAGGCAGGCCGACCGCGTCGTGGAGCAAATGCTCAAATCGAACAAAAAATGGGGTGCCCGCGATCGCGCTTTCATTGCAGAAAACGTATACGAAACCGTGCGCTGGTGGCGGCTTGTGAAGTATGCCGCCCAAGTGGACAAGGCGGTGGAAGCCGATGACTTCTGGCGCCTGGCCGGTGTTTGGCAGTTGATCAAGCCGTTGCACCTGGAAGGGCGTGAAGCATTGGAGCCCCTTCCAGAGTGGACTGAATTTGAGGCTATTAACCCGGAAACGGTCGGGCAGCGATACCGGGAGGGATTGGAGATCCGCAAAATCGCCCAATCGATACCCGATTGGATCGATGGGATCGGGGAGTCGGAGGTTGGAGAACAATGGTCCGCTGAGTTGGTAGCATTGAACAAGCCGGCCCCTGTCGTTTTGCGCGTCAACACATTGAAATCGGATCTGGCGTCGGTGCGGGCGCAGCTTGGTGTGGACATTACGGAACCCATTCACGGCGTACCCGAGGCATTGTTACTCAAAAAGCGTTTGAATGTATCCGGACTGGACAGTTTTAAAGCAGGCCATTTCGAGATCCAGGATGCAGGATCGCAGCTCATAGCGCCCTACCTGGACGTGCGCCCGGGCATGTCTGTGATCGACGCGTGTGCAGGTGCGGGTGGGAAAAGCTTACACCTGGCGGCCCTGCTGGGCAACACCGGGTCTATCCTTTCAATGGATATCGAGCACCACAAATTGCAGGAACTGGAGCGCCGCGCCGCACGAAATGGCGTTACCAATCTGACGACCATGCATATCAGCTCGAATAAAATCATCGAAACCCTTTCGGAAACCACGGATAGACTGCTCCTGGACGTGCCCTGCTCGGGATTGGGTGTGCTGAGAAGGAATCCCGACAGCAAATGGAAACTCAAACCCGAGTTTCTGGACAAGATCCGGAAAGTGCAGGCGCAAATCCTCGAAAACTATTCCACAATGGTTAAAAAAGGCGGGAAGATGGTGTACGCCACGTGCAGTATCCTGCCTTCGGAGTCGGAAGAGCAGGTGCGGGCATTCACGAAGCGCCACAAGGCCGACTGGCAATTTGTTTCCGAACATCGCACTTCGCCCGCGCGCGACGGTTTCGACGGTTTTTACATGGCGCTGCTCGAACGCAAATAGCGATGACGAGTAGGAGCGTATACCGAAAGGCATGGTTTTTTCCTCATTACAAGAAATCAACAAACAAAACCATGGACTTTCAAAACCAATATGCGATCCCTGTGGCGGAAATGCCGGACGACCAGCCGCCTGCGACGAGTTATCCGGAAAAACCACGTGAAACCGGCCCGATGAACCCTACGCCCGACGTACCGGGTACGGACGCACCGGAAGTCAATACCGGTTCAAGGATAGATGAAGATGAGCCGGCAGAGCCGACCGACGAAGATGAAGTGGGGGACATCGAATCGCAAAACCCCTGAACAAAAGAGGGTTACCGGACGCCGGTGACCCTCTTTTGTTGAGTTAAAGCAGCTACTACCGCGCCTCGACGAGTTTCTTGATTTCGATCAGGATCGGGTTCCAGCCTTCGCCGTTGTTGTAAGAATCCTGGTAACGGCGCTCGCCTTCTGCTACCGTACTGTAATCGCCCTGCGAGACTTTCAACAGCGTTGTTTCTCCTTGCGGAACAAGGTCGTAGGTGACTTCCAGGTAGTTTTCTGAAATGTCGTCGATGTTCGAGTGCGGATCGATGGTGGTATACCGCAGGAATTTGCCCGGTTCGATGTCCAGGATTTTCCCTTTGACCCAGATAATTTCCTTTCCCTCGTGTTCGCCTTTCCAAAGCAGGTCGCTGCCGACATTCCAGTCGGAAAGTGCCTCGCAACCAAACATATACTGTTTTGTGAGTTCAGGATTTACCAATGCGTCCCACAAGTGCGCCGCAGGCGCGGCAATGGCGATTTCGTTTCGGATGATGAGTGACATAGTTGATGATTTACAATTTCCGATGGCAATATTACTTCCTGCGTCCCGGTAGCCGATTGCGTTTTACGGATTATTTCTAACGGAAAAGGGAGTGACGCCGAATTTCTTCTTGAATGCATTATTGAAATGCTGGGGCGTCGTGTAGCCCAGCTGCGTCGATATTTCGGCTGCGGTTTGCTGCGTATCGAGCAGGTACTGTTTCGCGAGTTGCAGTCGCTGATCGGTGAGGTAGCCGAAGATGGTATTATTGAATGTTTCCTTAAAGCCCTTTTTGAGCTTGTATTCATTCAAACCCACGTGGTGTGCAATTTCCGAAAGGTTGGGCGGGCAATGTACACGGTCGATGATCAGGTCGCGGACGGCGATGATCTTCTCCTTGTCCGTTTTAGTTTTGATAAAAGTCTCCGTTTTGCGCTCAGAAGCCTCGCATGCGTCTGCGCACAGCATCAGCAACTCGATGCTTTTGGAGAGCAGAAACAGCTTTTTAAGGCTTTCCGAATATTTACAATGGATGATCTGCTGGATTACCTGCTGAATGGGTGAGTCAATCGTTCCCCAGTTGTCTGTCAGTATCGTGCTTTTGCCCAGTATAATAGCCTCCGAAAAGCGTTTCAGTGCGTCGCTCGCATGCTGCGTGAACCGGATGAAAACGTCTTTCGGAAACTGGATACCGAAAGTTTCAATTTCCAGCGTTTTAGCCTGGACGGTCATCTCGAACTCCCTGGAATACATGATGTTATGATGCCCGCCGACCAGGTCGAACGTCTTGCCGAGCTGGTTGTAGGTAAACATGTAGTCGCCTTTCAGCCCGAAATGCATCCGTACCACATCTAGGTTGGCGCTTTTGGAATGAAAACCTGACAATTCCGTAAACTTCGACACGGCATGCCCGAGCAGAATACTGTCGCACTGCCACGTTACGCCGGTCATCCTGCCTTTATCGAAACTGCGGGTTTGTCTTTGTTCCATAATCTGCTATTTCTTGCGGTTGGCGAGCCAGAGGATCGAATTCACGATAAACTGGTTTTGCGCATCGTTATCAAATGTAAACGATAATTCCTTGTTCGTTTTGTTTTCGTAGTCGATATCGTTGTGGCCCATGTTCATGTACAGCATTTTGTACTTTTTGTTGGTCCAGGCTACCGGGTAGTATCCGCTGTGCCATATTTCGTGCTGTTTCGGCCCGGTACCCAACGGAAAGCTTGCCGGGTCGATCGACAGCAGGATCTGAATATCAGGGTTTTGGGTCAAATCTTTTTCCCATCGGTACCATTCGTTGGGGGATGCCTTGAAACTGCTCCCTAGTCCCTTGGTAGCAGCGTTTTCAGGATTTTCTACCTTCAAAATTGCCGAAGTCGGGCGCCAGGTATTGCTTTTATACTGGCCCGAGCCGAGAAACTGATCGTGGTACCAGTCCCAGTTTTGAGGGTATGCCGACGGCGTCAGTGCAAATGCAGCGAAATGGAAACCTATCCATCCGCCGCCGTTTTCCATGTACTTCTGAAATGCGGCGCGCTGCTCCGGCTTTTCCGGGCGTGTATCCAGGAAAAGCACTACCTGGTATTTTGAAAGAAATTCGGCGTTCAGGTTGTCCCAGTTACTGGTGGAATCGTAGGTAAAGCCATTTTTCGCTCCCAGTTCAGGCAGCCTTTTGTGCGCTTCGCCTACGAAACTGATATGTGCGCGGTCGTTTTTGCCCGTAAAAAAGGCCACCACTTTGAGTTTGGGCTTTTGCTGGGCGCAAACGTGATTCGTCATGAGCATGACGGTCAGTAGGGCGGTGAGGAGAGCCAGCGGCTTTCCGGATGCATTCTTCATTTTCGATAAGGGTTAGGTATAAGGATTAACAGGCCAAATATAAACGGTAAATCGCGTAGGTCGTTTCGCCGCTAATTTTAGTTTTGAAAACGACGAATATCCGCTTTATTTGCCGCTTCCAATTTCATTAGTAAACATGAACTACACCCTTATTGCACAACAGGCCGGTGTCAGCGACAAGCAGGCAAGAAATACCATCGCGCTATTTGAAGAAGGCGCTACGGTCCCCTTTATCGCACGGTACCGTAAGGAAGCGACAGGCGGGCTCGACGAGGTGCAGATCGGCAGCGTCAGAGAGGCATGGCAGAAGCAGCAGGAAGTCGAAAAGCGCCGGGAGGCCATTTTGAAAAGCATTGAAGAGCAGGGCAAGCTTACGCCTGAATTGAAAAAGAAAATCGAAAGCGTATTTTCGATGACCGAGCTCGAAGACCTTTATCTACCCTATAAACAAAAAAGAAAGACGCGCGCCACGATCGCTATCGAGAGAGGTCTCGAACCGCTTGCCAGGCTGATTTTCGAAGGTAAGGAGCGCGATCCGAAGGGCAAGGCAGCCACGTTTCTGAACGACCAGGTAGCCAGCGCCGGCGACGCGTTGCAGGGCGCCCGCGACATTATCGCCGAATGGATCAACGAGAACCAGGAGGCGCGGGCGAAAGTGCGGTACACGTTTCAGCGTGGCGCCATCATTACATCGAAAGTCAAGAAGAAAAAGGAAGAGGAAGGCGCCAAATACCGCGACTATTTCGAATTCTCTGAGCCTTTGGCCAAAATACCATCCCACAGGTTGCTGGCATTGCGCCGTGGCGAGGAAGAGGGCATTCTGAGCGTCGATATTTCGCCCGATGAAGATGCGGCGCTTGAAGCACTCGACAGGCTGTTTATGTTTGGTACAGAAGCCTGCAAAGATCAGTTGGAGCTGGCGATCGGAGATAGCTACAAGCGCTTGCTGAAGCCGTCGATCGAAACGGAATTTGCGAACCTTTCCAAAGAAAAGGCTGATGTTGCGGCGATCCAGGTATTTACCGAAAACCTCCGCCAACTGCTGCTGGCATCTCCGCTTGGACAGAAAACAGTGCTGGCGATAGACCCTGGTTACCGCACCGGCTGCAAAGTAGTAGTGCTCGACGGCCAGGGTAATCTCGTGGCAGACCATGTCATTTATCCATTCGACAAACCTTCCGACGCAGGTGCGCGGCTGAGCGAGCTTATCCGCAAGTTCAAAGTGCAGGCGATTGCGGTGGGAAATGGTACTGCCGGACGGGAAACGGAGGATTTTGTGAAAAAACTGCTCGATGGTTCGGGCCAGTCGGGCGAGATCGGGCTGTTCATGGTGTCCGAGCAGGGAGCGTCGATTTACTCGGCGTCGGAGGTGGCGCGTGAGGAATTCCCGGATAAAGATGTAACCGTCCGTGGTTCGATATCGATCGGGCGACGACTGATGGACCCCCTGGCGGAGCTCGTGAAAATCGATCCCAAGTCGATCGGCGTCGGGCAGTACCAGCATGATGTGGACCAGAATTCATTGCGAAATGCGTTGGATGTAGTCGTAGAAAGCTGCGTGAATTCCGTAGGCGTAAATCTCAACACATCGAGCAAGCATTTGCTACGCTATGTTTCGGGGCTTGGACCCGCTTTGGCGCAAAATATCGTGGATTTTCGGGCCAAAAACGGAAACTTTAAATCAAGGCAGCAGTTATTGAAAGTTCCGCGGCTGGGGGCAAAGGCATTTGAGCAGGCGGCAGGTTTCCTGCGCATTGAAAATGGATCTAATCCTTTGGATAACAGCGCAGTACACCCCGAACGTTACGAGTTGGTGGAGCAAATGGCGAAAGACGCTGGCGCAACAGTGAAGGATTTGATTCAAAAGCCGGATGTACGCCGCCAGATCAGGATCGAAAAGTATGTTTCGGCGACGGTCGGTCTGCCCACCTTGAAAGACATTCTCGCGGAGCTGGAAAAACCTTCGCGTGACCCGCGTTCGGAAATGAAGAAGTTTGAGTTCGATGCCTCGGTAAGAAAGCCGGAGGATCTGAAGGTCGGGATGATCCTCCCCGGGATCGTCACGAACATCACCGCGTTCGGCGCGTTTGTGGATGTGGGTGTGAAGCAGGACGGGCTTGTCCATGTCTCGCAAATGGCCGACAAGTTTGTGAAAGACCCGAACGAGGTGGTCAGGTTGCAGCAGCACGTGACAGTGAAAGTGACCGAGGTGGACCTCACCCGGAAGCGGATCGCCCTCTCGATGAAACTTTGAAAAATACAAAACCCGCCGAACGACGTCCGGCGGGTTTTGCATTCATGCGGGGGTCACAGGACGTGCAGCCGCTCTTCCTCCACAACCCTTTTCAGATCGTGCAGCACGTTCAACCAGTTGCCCTCCGCTTTAACCACGGCATCATCGTCTTCCAGGTTGTCCTGGGTAACGACCAGTGTCGTATGGTCGTGGTAGTCCGATAAATGGAAGGTCACATGCGTATAATTATCCTCAAAGTCTTCCGTGCCCGACAGCGGACTCCAGAATGAATAGCTAAGCTCGCGCTCCGGCGTAATGCGCAGGATTTCGCCTTTGTCGACGTAATGCTGGCCCTGCCAATTCCCCTCAAAGGTGATCGGGCTTCCGATTTCAAAATCAGAGCGCATTTCAGCGCCATGGAAATACTTTTTGACGAGTTCGGGTTCTACCAATGCCTTCCAAACGGCAGAAGGGCTTGCATGGATAGAAATGGTTGTGGTTGCAAGCTGTTTTCTGTTCATGATATTCGGAGTTAGTACTGTGATAATTTGCTGAGAAAACTGTGCCAGGAGTGAAAGAGCGACGGCCGGCCTCCGCGGCCCGGCCTGCGCGGCGCGGCCTACGCGGCGCGGCCCGAATTTGATCGCGGGTTGAACATTTAACGTATATTACGGCAAATCAGTTGACATGCGCGAGCTATATTTCCAGCAATGGTTGCCCATCAGCCTCGACGAGGCCTGGGCATTCTTCTCCAATCCTTCCAATTTGAAGGAAATCACCCCGGCGCACATGGGGTTTGAGGTAACTTCTGTGCACCACGGCGACAAAATGTACGCCGGCCAGATTATCCGCTACATCGTCCGGCCGCTACTGGGTATGCCCCTGAAATGGTGCACCGAAATCACCCATGTGGTCGATAAGCAATATTTTGTGGATGAACAGCGCTTTGGGCCCTACGCATTCTGGCACCATCAGCACCGTTTCACCGAGCAAAACGGCGGGGTACTGATGGAGGACATTCTGCATTACAAGGTACCGTTGGGGATTTTGGGAAAGGTGGTGGACCGGATGATCGTGAACCGGGAGGTCAATACGATTTTCGCCTACCGCAGGAAAGTTCTTGCTGAACGCTTCCAGGCCTAGAAATTGTACTGGACACGTGCCGTGAAAACGTCATCGGATGCATCGCTTTCATATCCGGCCAGCGCGGATTTCTCGTTGCGTACCAACTCATAATAGAATATGAATTTCAGCGACTCGTTGGCCGTATAAATGTAGCCCATTCCCAGCGTATTATACCGGAGATCGGCCTTGCCAAAGCCATTCTGAGCGGAGATCTGCTTGCCTGAAACTTTGGTGTTGGGGTCGTACCAGTCGTATTTCATCACAAACTGGTGTTCGAGGCTGCCGAGGTGTTGCAGGAAGTAGAAATAGGCGCCGTCAAAACTGCGGGTATAGAGCGGATCCTTGATGCCGTTAGTGATCGGGTAGGTCCCGGGCGTTTCGCTGGTACCGAAAGTGGCCGTCTGCCTGCCTTTGATATATTCGGCGCGGAACTCGGTTTCACCCTTCCGGTTGGGGAATGACAGCTGGAAATCTGCGCCGGCATAATTTCGCGGCCTTGTTTTGTGCGTGTTAGCCGCCGAGGAATCGCGCACAGCCTGGTATTCGGTGCCGCTGCGCCGGGTGGAATATAGCACATCCGATTGGCTCACAATACCGCCTGCATATCCCGACATCGCGGCTGACACGGTGGCATTACCCAATGCACGGATTTTGGTAGGTTTCAGACTGAGCCGGCTGATCACATCTTTATGGCTGTCGTAGTCCACAGGCCCCGACATGCCCTGGCCGTTGAACACACCCAGATCGAATTTCAGCATCTGGTGCCATTCCTGAGCCTTCCGGCTCGTAACGGTGAGCATTACACCGATGTCCCGCTCGGTCTTCATCAGGATCTGCGACATGCGCCCACGCTCGGGTGATTCACGGTTGGCGGAGGAGAGATTGACCTCGTGGCCGAACGGCCTTGCGAACATCCCGGTTGTCAATGCGAAAATCTTAAACTTGTTTTCATAAAATCTTCCCCAGAAGTCGCGGATAGCGACACCACGTTCGGTACCGTCGAACTGGAACACAAAGTAAGAGGTCGGGTCGTTGTTCTTGTTCAGGTGCGCATAGTCCACACGCAGGCGCCCGCGCCGGAGCATAAACCGGTTATTGGAAAGAGAAGAGAAATTGCCGCCCGCATAAGTCTCCGCGCCTTCTTTGGATATCACCTGAAATTGCGGCTGAATGTAGCCGCTGATTCTCACGCGGTTATAGCGTTCGTAAATCGATAACATACCTTTTCCCATCTGGTTGGTGGTATCCACCAGGTCCATAAGGAAGCGCTGGGCGAAAAGGTTAGAATGGCTTAAAAGTATAAAAAGTAATAATAGGCCGGCAACACGGAACTTCATCAGGTTTTCTAAATTGGTGTCTGAAATCGGGGTACAAAGAACCTTATTTTCCCGTAATTATTTCAGCCAGATCTGATAGTTTTTCTTGCCAGTGCCGTTTCATGGCGTCGCGGTCGGCCGCACGGGGAAGTTGCTCATGATGAAAAGTGATCACACTTTTGCCGGCAGTCTTGCTTTTACTGCCGACCACCCGCACTTGCAGCGTCGAGTTGTTTCGCCAGTATTCGGTCTTCCACGCCATTCTGAAATGCGAGCCGGGTTCAAGGACGGTGATGGTCCCTGTGATACCGTCTTCTGTTTTGAATGTCTCGGCTATGCCGACCCGGCCTTCCGTCAATGCGCCTAGCCATGTGGCGAGCCCTGCTTCCGAGGAGATGATCTCCCAGGCCTTAGCCGCCGGGACCGGAACTGTGCGGGATACCCCGACTTCGTATCCCGACAGGAGCTCCCCTGGCTGCCGCTGCCCGGTGGCCTCGCGGTATCCCAGCGCAATTTTCTGTCGGTACCATGTGCTCCCGACGTGGTCTGCCAGCACGGCCACAATCTCTTTATGCGTCTTTCCGTCGGATTTCAGATTGTCGAGCCATTCGATCCATTCGGCCCAATTGCGTCCGGTTTTTGCTTTCAATGCATTGGAAGATAGCTTGGCAAGCTGGTCGGTTGATGATAAAGTCTCCTTGATAGCCATGGTTTCGACAGATTTAGGAGTGCAAAATAAGTCAAAAATTGATGCGTATCCGGTTGCCGCGCCGTAGTAGCATGGTGCGGACTGAAAAATGAGCGGGGGCAGAAATGGAGCTAATGACCGGCAGGAGGTAATTAGCTTACGGTTTAATAGTCTGTTTGTCAGCAGAATAGTCAAGTTTACATATTATATATAAAATACTTATTATAATATTACTTATATATAAAGTATTAAAAGTATAGTATGTACCTTGATCCTAACTTTTAGGAAGAATTAAAAGTATATTACTTTTGATTAATATCATAATGTATAATTAGTATAATTCTTTCGAGCCGTAGCAACTTACAATAAGTATAAAAAGCTTCTTACTTTCAATAAGATCGAAAGTGAGAAGCTTTTTATAAGTAGGTATGATTAGTATGTATCAAACATATAATACATTCAATACATATAATTTTAACAATTCTTATGGTAAGGTGGGATCATTTTGAATGAATTAACCATTCAACACTTTTTTGCCTTACTATACAGATTCTATGTGCTCACCTTTCTGTAAGTACTGAATTAATACGCTGCGGTAAATCGCTTCTTAATGAAATTCCCCTGTTCGATTTCGTCCACTATCGCCACGGCGGTATCGTAGACAGAGAGCCTGCTGTGATGCTGCTCGTCGAAGACCGGCGTATCGAGCGCGGTGCGGTACTTGCCGGTACGTTCACCTGGATGGGCAGGCGACATCTCAATGGCTGGACTTAGAAAAGTCCAATCGAGCTCCGTTTCAGTTTTGAGGAAATTGAGGTAGTCGCGGGCTGCTGTGGCTCCCGCCTTGTACGCTTCCGGGAAGCTGGGAGTATCCACCAGTTGGAGCCCCGGCTTGATTTCCAGGCTGCCTGCGCCGCCTACGGTCAGGAATCGTTTGACGCCCGCCTGCTTCACGCCTGCCTGAATGGCCTTTGCGCCGGCGAGGAAATCATGGTAAATGTTTGGGTTGGTCCAGCCGGCGTTGAAGGTGCTGATCACCGCGTCGTGGCCGGCAACCGCAGCGGCTACCTCGTCGGCATTGGAGACGTCAGCCGCATAGGTGCTGACAAGCTCGCTGCTGGCGTCGATTTTGCCGGTGTTGCGAGCGATTGCGGTTACCTGATGACCGCGTGAAATGAGTTCTTTCAAAACCTGGGTGCCTACAAATCCTGTGGCGCCGATCAATGCAATTTTCATAGTATTTGTTTTTGAAATGGATATTCTATCTGAAATTTAAAATGTTACAGTTTGGATCAAAAAAAATCAATCGAACTTCTTACAAAACTCCGCCAGCGATACTTTGCCCAGGCTTGCGAGCAACGTCTTTTCTGCTTCGTCATAAAGGCTGTCGAGATGGTCGTTGATCTTGCGTCCAACGGGGCAAGCCGGGTTAGGGGAGTTGATGCCTTTCCCGAGCAGATCCTTCTGCTTCACGGCTTCATACACCTCCGACATGAAGATATGCTCCGCCGCTCTGGCTAGCCGGCTTCCGCCGGATTTACCTTCCTTGCTCAGCACCAGCCCGCGCTCGCGCAGGTTACTGAGCTCTTTCCGTACCAGCACAGGGTTGATATTAATGCTGCCGGCCAGATACTCGGAAGACGTCCATTCTTCCTCCGAGAAAGTCAATAAAGTAAGGATGTGTACCGAAATGGCAAAGCGCCCGCTGTTCATACTGTAACTTTTATTATTACAGTACAAAGGTGGGAATGGTTTGAGAGAAATGCAAGGACGAAGGGAGTTTTTTTGTAGGAGAGGAGTAAAGGGAAGTAAGGGATGAAAGGAGGAAAGGGGCAGGAATAGTGGGATACATTTGATTACGTGTGAATCATATAAGATGTTCTAAATGGTTTTAATATTTAATATTATTTATATGTATTAAAAGTATCTATCTTATTATATTTCTTATTAATATCTAATGTATAATAAGAATATTACATTTAAAACAAATAATCCGTAACATTCATATTAAATGCTACGGATTATTTAATTGATTTTGAGCTATTTAAGAACAGTCAGTCCGCCTTTGTACGAGCGTTTGGTGTATTGTACTACGAAGTAATAGTAGCCTCCGGAGATTTTATCGGGGCACCAGTCGTTGGGTCTTACCTTGGAATAATAGACCTGCTTGCCCCAGCGGTTGAAGACGGTGATGTCCTTAAAGTAGTCGTCACAGTTGTCGGCGGGGAGTTCCTGGAATACGAGACAGTCGTTTTTGCCGTCGCCATTGGGGGTAATTACATTGGGGAATTCAGGGAATGGGGAAGAGCCGTTGTCTTTGATGGTCACCTTCACCGTAGTAGTATCGGTGGCGGCTGCGCAGCTTTTGTCCTGGGTGACGAAATCAACGAGGAACGTTTGCTCGGGCTGGCCGTCAAGCACGGCGCATTCCGGGTTCCAGGCATAGGGCGAAATGACCGATTTTACGCCCGTCCTGGCCTCGAAAATCATTCCGGCATCCTTCATGTCAAATCCCCGTCCCGCGGCGGTGAGCACGATCATATTCGTGTCTGGGTCCGAAGCCAGCACGTCGAAGGTGATGCCTGACGCACTGCCGATCTGGTAGGTGATCTCCTGGACAGCGAGTGATGTCTTGACAGCCGGTGGTCGGTTGGGCGACTCGTCGACGATGAAATAAACCGGTTTTGAAACAGGCATCGGGTTGCCTTCGCAGCGCATATCCTCCACCTTGAAATCGACGGCCAGCGTATCGCCCTTTTTTGCATTGCATGGAGGCACCCAGGTGAATTTCTGCTGAACGGTGGCTTGTCCGCTGGCCGGTTTGAAATCCATGCCCATGTCGGTCATATTGAAATCCTGCCCGCGTCCGGAGAGCGCCAGGTTGTCCTTGTCCGGATCCTTGCCGTAGACATCGAAAGTCACGGGCACGCCGGCGCGGACGTGTACGTAGTCGCCCGGTAGGGAGGTCGATACCACGGGTGCATTGTTGCCGCTGCTTTCCCGGCGAATATAAATGTTGAGCGTGTCGGTGAGCGGGAAAGGACAGCTGCCGTCCTGCGCCACCAGTTGGATCCGGATGGGGGGGTTATCGTAGGTTACGAAGCATTCTTCCAGGCAAACCTGAAATTTGAGCGTATCGTTAGCTATCCGGGTCGTGAATTGCGCCGGTAATACGGTAAAATAGTTTTTCGAATTATTTACCGCCTTGCCGTCGACGGCCACGATCTGGTTTACCGTCGGGTCGGTTACCATCACCTCGAAGCAGTTCGGGTCTCCTTTTTTGACCGTGATGATTTCGTTTTCAGTATAGTATGTGTTCTTTCCTTTGGGCTTGAACAGCAGTTTCGGGGGATCCATTTTGGGACAGTCCACTACTTTAAGCTGAAAATCACGTGTAAGCATCCCGATTTTTACCCCCTTGCGATACTCCTCGACCTGCACGGCAAACACGTACAACCCCACGGCTCCGGCTGTTACAGAGAGCATTCCCGTTGATTTGTTCACTTTCAGCGGGTCGGGGCCTGGAATCATATTGCTTACCGAAATACCGTCGACCCACGTCAGGCGAGGGTAGTTGGACGAACCGCGGGCTGGTGCGCTGGGATTGGCTTTGTCGGCGTAGCCTTGCATGGGCGGAATGAGCGAGTACACGAGGCTGTCGCCATCGGCATCTGTTCCCCCGAAATTGAACAGGAACGGGGAATTGACGCAGGCATAATCTCCTCTGATTTCCGGGAAAACCGGTGACGAGTTCTTGAAATTGGCGTTGTTCCTGAAAAGTGGCGGAAATTCGAGATAGAAAAGGCTGCCCGCGTCACCCGGCGCCTGGATGTTTGTGATGGTTCCATTGCGGCAGCAGCGGTCCCACACCATATAGTAGCCCTGGGCGTCGGCAAAATCCGTGGGCGTAAGGTGTACCGCCGAGCCGTAGGTGATCTGCCAGGTCTGCAATGTGGAGATTCCACAGAGCGGGTTTGCGTAGTTGACCGATTTTCGTTCTATTTTTGGAGCTTCAAGAGAGCCAATGAGCACATTGTCGCGCTTTCTGAATACATAAATCGTGACAAACGGATCTTCTGCGCCGGGATTACCATTGAGGGCATCGAAGTACATCGTGAGGCCCATGTTATAGTTATAGTAACTGTCCTGGTTTTGCGTGATGAAGAGCTGCCCGCCCACAATGTGCGTCGCACTGGCTTCGCAAATGGCAAACAGCATCAGAATAAAAAAGATGAACCGTTTTTTCATGAATAATGCGGCAGTAAAATTGATCCGATAGGATATTGGGATTAGTAATTAAAACAGGAAATAATGTCTAAGAGTAACAAGTACGAGTACGTTGAAATTACCGATTTTGCGGCAGAAGGCAAATGTATATTTAAATCGGAAGACGGCGTAATCTTTGTAGAAGGTGATGTGGCACCTGGTGACATCGTTGATCTTCAGGTCGTGCGTTCCAAGAAGAAATTGAAAGAGGCGATCGTTACCAGGATCCATTCACAATCGGCTTTACGTACAAAACCCTATTGCCAACATTTCGGGGTTTGCGGGGGTTGTAAGTGGCAGCATATCAGCTACGAACACCAGCTCAGGTTCAAAAGGCAGCAGGTAGTGGATCATTTTGAAAGGATAGGAAAGATCAGGAATGTCGAGATTAACGAGATCATCGCTGCCCCAGAGACTGAATATTACCGCAATAAGTTGGAATTCACCTTCTCGAACTGGCGCTGGCTGACCAAGGAGCAGCTCGATTCGGGGCAGCCGTTTGCGAAAACTGCGCTGGGCTTCCATGTGCCGAAGCGTTTTGACAAGATCTTTACGGTAGAACATTGTCACCTTCAACCCGACCCGTCGAATGCGATCCGGAACGCATTGCACCGGTTTTCGGAGGAAAAAGCGTATCCGTATTATGACGTGCGCTTCAATGTGGGCGTTATGCGCAACGTGATCATCCGTACAGCCAATTCCGGCGACGTGATGGTGATCGTGCAATTCGGGGCGCAGAACGACGAGATCATTGCGGAAGTGATGGAATTTCTACGCCTGAACCATCCGGAAATCACTTCCCTGAACTACATCGTAAACCTTAAAGGCAACGATTCTTACCAGGACCAGGAGGTAATCCATTATGCCGGGGAAAAAGTAGTGCGCGAGACGATGGAAGACCTGACGTTCCTGGTGGGGCCGAAATCCTTTTATCAGACCAACTCCGAGCAGGCTTACAAGCTTTTCAGTGTGGCACGTGAATATGCGCAGCTCACGGGTAATGAGTCCGTTTACGATCTATACACCGGTACCGGCACGATTGCCAACTTCGTGGCCCGGAATGCAAAAAAGGTGGTAGGGGTGGAATATGTTGAGGCCGCCGTGCAGGATGCCCGCATTAACTCCCAACTAAACGGTATTACCAACACTGCCTTCTTCGCAGGCGATATGCGCGCGATCATGAACGAAAACTTCCTACATACCCACGGCCGCCCGGACGTGATCATTACCGATCCGCCACGCGCAGGAATGGACGTGCCGGTGATCGATACGATCCTGAAAGCCGCGCCCGACCGAGTCGTGTACGTAAGCTGCAACACAGCCACACAGGCCCGCGATCTGGCATTAATGTCGGAGCATTACCAAGTGACCCGGGTACAGCCCGTAGATATGTTCCCGAACACGCACCATGTGGAGAATGTGGCGTTGCTTGTTAGGAGGCTGTAAGCTATATGCTATTGGCTATAAGCTGTATGCAGTAGGCGTTAGTACTTTACTGCTTACAGCTTACAGCCTAAGGCTTATAGCTTACAGCCTTTTAAAACGGTGGCTCCGAATCCGGCCCCTTGTAGTCGAAATTACTGAGATCGTTGGCGCGGCTGCGGAGCGTTCCACCCATCGGTGGTGCCGTGGGTTTGGCCTGGCTTTCGAAGGATGATATCGGGTTCGATGTCTGGATGGGCCGGTCGATCGAGAATGGTGCCGGGGTAAAGCCGGAATCGAGATCGGCGAATTTGGTGTATTTACCAATGAAGCGCAATTGGATGGTATCCAGCGAACCCGCACGGTTTTTAGCCAGGATAACCTCACCTACACCTGCCACCGAGTTACCCGCTTCGTCTTCCGTAATGCCATAATATTCAGGTCGGTAGAGGAAGATTACCATATCTGCATCCTGCTCGATCGATCCTGATTCCCTCAAATCGGAGAGCTGCGGGCGCTTTTCACCGCCACGGGTTTCCACGGCACGGCTCAACTGCGAGAGGGCGATCACCGGCACATCGAGCTCCTTCGCCAGGTTTTTCAATGACCGGGAGATCATCGCAATCTCCTGTTCGCGGTTACCGGGGCTTTTGCCGCCGGTATCGCCGGTCATAAGCTGCAAGTAGTCGATTACGATCATCTGAATGTCATGCTGCGCTTTCAAACGGCGGCATTTGGCCCGGAGTTCGAGGACCGAAAGGGCAGGGGTATCGTCAATGTAAATGGGGGCATTGGTCAGCCGGTGAATGCGGTGGTGCAGCTGCTCCCACTCGTGCGGCGCGAGGCTTCCCTTACGGATTTTCTCACTATCGATCTCTGCCTCAGCGGAAATCAAACGATTGACGAGCTGTACCGAAGACATCTCGAGCGAGAATATCGCCACCGGGATATTGAAATCCACCGCTGCATTTCGCAGCGACGAAACGACAAATGCCGTTTTACCCATACCCGGACGTGCCGCGAGGATCATCAATTCCGTTTTCTGCCAGCCGGAAGTCAGCCGGTCGAGCGCGCTGAAACCGGATGGTACGCCTGTAAGGCCGTCCTTATTATTCTTTTTCTGGTCGAGTTCGGCCAGCGCCTGGCGCATAAGCGCACCCATGTCGGCGTAATTTTTCTTGATATTGGACTCCGAAATCGCGAAAAGCGATTGCTCCGTTTTGTCGAGCAACCGGAATACGTCGGTCGTATCTTCGTAGGCCTCCCGCTGGATCTCCGAGGATACCTTGATCAGCTCCCGTTTGATATAAGCCTGCGAGATAATGCGTGCATGGAATTCGATGTTCGCCGCGGAGTTTACCTTGCTGGTAAGCTCCATTATGTACGATGCACCGCCAACGAGTTCGAGCTCGCCCGTACTGCGCAGCTTGGCCGTAACCGTGAGCATATCGATCGGCTCCGAATCGGCGAAGAGGGTGACGATCGCACTGTAAATGCGAACGTGCGACTCCTTGTAAAAACTATCCGGGCGGAGGATATCCGCCACCGCCGTGAGGGCATCCTTTTCGATCATCAAAGCGCCTAAAACCGCCTCTTCCAGGTCGATGGCCTGAGGGGGTAATTTGCTGAAATTCTGATCGTTGGATGGCGTTCTCGGAGTGAATGCCCGCTTGGTGCCGTTGCCGGTTTTGGAGCCGCTCCTAGGGTAGTTGTTGGGTGCCTTTTCGTTTTCCATGTTAAGACAAAGTTAATCATTGGAGGCCGTCAACGAAAGCGGAGGCAGGGAGTTTGGCGCATTAATTTTTTTTCCGGAGCGCCACTTTTTTGTGCCTGTCTGATAATGAAAGACTTGGTCTGAAAACACTGTTTTTTTGATCCTGATTTTGACAGGTTAATTGTTTTTTCGACGATTATGTTTTACAAATGTTGGTTATTATTACTAAATTTTACAAACAATAGACAAACATTAAACACTGATTCATTTGCTGGAAAAAATCATCACACTCGAAGACGTATCCATGGTTGATTTTCTCGGGATTCACAACTCGAATATCAAGGAAGTCGCCGCCGCTTTCCCCGAAAGTAAAATCATTTCACGCGGAAATGAGATCCGCATCCAGGGGACTGCCCCCGAAATTATCCGAATCACAGATGTAATCGACTCTCTTCTGGCACATTACCAGAAGTATGGAAAAATAACGAACGACAACGTCAAGGGTTACCTGAACGGCATCGTGAAGATGCCCGTGGCCACCGGCGAGGACGACGATGACGTGATCCTTTATGGTAACAAGGGCCTCGTTGTGAAGGCCAAAACACCCAATCAAAAGCTTCTTGTTGAACAGGCCGCTAAATTCGACCTCGTGTTCGCGATCGGTCCGGCGGGTACGGGTAAGACCTATACCGCGGTGGCGATTGCGGTGAAGGCTTTGAAAAACAAGGAAGTACGTAAAATAATTATCACCCGCCCGGCTGTGGAAGCGGGGGAGAACCTGGGTTTTTTGCCCGGTGACCTGAAAGAAAAAATCGATCCGTACCTGCGTCCCATCTATGACGCGCTGGATGATATGATTGCGCCGGAAAAGCTGAAACTGTACCTGGAAAGCCGTGTGATCGAGATCGCGCCACTCGCCTATATGCGCGGACGCACGCTGAACAATGCATTTATCCTGCTCGACGAGGCCCAAAACACGACACCGATGCAAATGAAGATGTTCCTGACGCGGATGGGGCCGAGCTCCAAGGCAATCATCACCGGTGACAAATCGCAGATCGACCTTCCCAAAAACCTGAAATCAGGTCTGATCGATTCGATTACGGTTTTGAAGGGCATTAAGGGCATTAGTTTCGTGGAATTGGATGGTTCGGACGTTGTAAGGCACCGTCTGGTGAAGGACATTCTTGCTGCCTATGAAAAATCGGAGAAGTAGACTGCTGCTGGCTGGCTTGTTGTTGGTTTCCATGCTCGGAAGGGCGCAGGACCCGCTGGTCACGCGGTGCGCCAGTACGGAACGTGATTCTGTGCGGCTCCTGAAAAATCCGGCGTTGCGGAACCTGCGTATGCGGTCCGAATCGGCGATCCAGGGTTACCTGCGTTCCAATGCGGGTGCGCGTACAGCCGCGAGCGAGGTAATCACGATCCCCGTGGTAGTGCATGTGGTCCACAACCGTGCCGATAATGTAATCGGCGGAGCGGGCAACGGCAATATCTCCGACGCGCAGATCCAGAGCCAGATCGACGTACTCAACGAAGACTATGGCAATACGTCGGGCTACAAAGGGTTTTACACCGATTCACTGGCGGTCGATACGGGAATCCGGTTCAAACTGGTGTCGGTGGTGAGGACTTACAATACTACTTCTCAATTCAGTCCGATTACGGATGCCGATGATCTGGCCAATATTTCGCCGGCGTGGTTCACCAACCGGTACCTGAATATCTGGGTGACCAGGCTGAACGACCGGTACCTCGGTACTTCGCAGTTTCCCGTGGTGACGGAACTCAACGATCGCACTGCGGGCCTGGCCACGTCGGAAAACGAGGAAACCGACGCATTGACCGACGGCGTTATTATCGATTTCCGCTATTTCGGCCGCAATTCCGATGCGATTACAAGCCGGATCTACAACCTGGGACGAACCACCACGCATGAGGTAGGCCACTGGCTAGGCCTGATCCACATATGGGGCGATTCAACCTGCGGCACCGATTACTGCGACGATACGCCGACGGCTAATACCAAAAACGAGACGACCGACGTGTCGTGCTCACCTGTATACTCGCAATGCCGGCCGAATGTGATCACGCGTAACATGACCGAAAATTACATGGATTACTCGCCGGACGTTTGTATGAGCATTTTTACAAACGACCAGAAGGAGCGGATGCATGCGGTGCTGGCATTAAGCCCCCGCCGGGCAAAAATGGTTGAATATTCCAGGTTTTCAACCTCGGAGCTGATGGTGGAGATTTACCCGAACCCAGTTGGTGAGACATTGACAGCCAATGTGTTCACGCCCAATTTTGAGAGTTACACCGTTTCCGTTTATAATCAGAAAGGTCAAAAAGTGACAGCGGATGCTGTCAATCGTGCTTATCTCAACGTTAAAAATTTTCCCAGCGGTTTGTATTACTACAAGGTAACCACCGCTGATAAGACGATTACCAAACGTTTTGTTGTACGATAAACACACATGCTCTCACGCGCTCCGTTTGTAGGCGTAGTACTGATACTGGCAACCGGAATACTGGCAGGCGATGCATTGCGCGCGACCACCAGTGTGCCGGTTGTTTTCATTTTGATCGCATGGGTACTGGCGTCGTTTGCAAGTGCTTTGGCGTACCGGTTCCGTCACCACACCGCCTTTGCGGTTGCCATGGCTGCTTGGGTGTTTCTCGTCGGTGCTGGCGCCAAATGGCATGCAGAAGAGGCAAAAGACGCCCGTCTGTCGTATGTTCATGCATTGCAATACAATTCTTTCACCGCAGAGGTGACGACCCTCCCGGAAAAGCGGAATAACTCCATTCGTTTCGAGGTACGCACCGGGCAATTCCGGACCGGCACCCGTTGGGTCAGCTATTCGGTGCCAGCATTGGTATATCTGCCCGATAGCCTACCGAACCTCCCCACGCCCGGCGACTGGCTGGTGATTAATGGGCGGTTGCAGCAGCCCTCGCCTCCGCAAAACCCCGGACAATTTGATTATGCACAATATCTGCGGGACAAGGATATCCTCTTCACCGCATTTGTCAATGAGCGTTCCTACCAACTCATTGCAGCAAGGCGAGGTAAGAGCCCCGCCTATTGGCCTGAATCCGTTTCCCGATGGGCTGAGGGCCGTTTTCGCGAGCATATCGTCGCGCCGGCTGCTTACGGGCTTGTGAAGGCGATGCTTCTCGGCCGCCGCGATGACCTCGGAGACCAGCAAGTAGGTGATTATGTGATTTCCGGGGCTGTGCACATCCTGTCTGTTTCGGGAATGCATGTGGCGGTTATTTTTCTCGTGATCGGCGCAGCCCTGGGCTGGGTCAAGCGTTGGCGCTTCGGTAAATGGCTTTACTGGTTTCTGATGGCCTTATTGCTGGGCTTCTATGCATTGGTAACCGGCTTACCGCCTTCCGTTCAGCGTGCAGCACTTATGTGCATGGTGCTGGTAACAGCCGAAGTTGCCCAACGAAAGCATTATCCAATGAATACGCTGGCCTTTTCGGCACTCGTCATTTTACTTCTGGACCCGTGCGCGCTGTACGATGTGGGTTTTCAGTTGTCCTACCTTGCCATGACCGGCATTTTCCTGCTTTATCAGCCTATCAATGCCCTTTTATCGCCCGGAAACCGCCTTGTGAAGTTCGTCTGGCAGGTCACTGCACTTGCGCTGGCTGCGCAGATCGCCACATTCCCGCTCAGTCTTTTCTATTTTCATCAATTCCCGACCTATTTCTGGCTGGTCAATCCGCTGGTCGTAACATTCACGAATGTGCTGCTACCGGCAGCTTTATTGCTGTTACTGATAAGCCTCACTGGAATTTCGTCGGCGACGTGGCTGGTGGGCAAGGTTGTTACGTTTGCAGCGCAGCTTACGGACTGGTCAGCGGGGATTCCGCGATCCTTACCCGGATATTTGATTGAAAACCTGCATTTGGATAAACTCGAAGTGATTTTGCTGTACGCCATTATGCTACTGCTGTGGTACGCATTGCAGAGTCGTTCGGTCAATTATCTGAAACTGGCCGGTGCCGGGGTATTTGTGTTCGCGGCTGTCTCAATGGCCGGTAGTATTGCTACCTACCGGAATGCGGATTCTATTCGTTTTCAAGTCCCAAAGCACGGGGTTGTAAGCTTTAAGTCTGGTAGTGTGCTTTACCTGGTGAGTGACAAAGCGTTTGCGGAAGATACCCGCGCGTTTGATTTTCATGTGAAGAGTTACACCGTGCAGGCTGAAATCCAGCACATTGTCCGCATTACGGCACCCTAGCGCAAGATGGTGAGCTTTGTATTCTCCCTTACATCACTGCACCGAATACAAGGCTTCTATCTGCTGTGCCACCTTCCTGTCCCATGCAGCCTGTGCTGCCGCATTGAGACCGTGGCCCGTTTCTCCGTCGTATTGTTCCTGGTCGCGGTTCATTTCGCGGAATGCTTCGAGAAACTGGTATTGGATTTCGCTGTCGTAATCTTCGATCGTTAGCTCGGCTTTTCTGAGGCGTTCTTTGAATTTTTCCACCACCAGCCTGGTAATGTCGAAGTGAATCTGTTCATGGCGTAATGTACCCGCATTGCGCGACTCGGGTCGGCCCCACGACATGCTTTTGACCATGAATGTCTTCAAACCTATTTCCACCACCAGGTCATCGTCTTTCGGATAGGAGCGCCCTTCATAACCAAAACTGGTAAACACTGCCGCTGCATACCGGCTGCCGGGTTTTGCACTCCTTACTTTGAAATCGTCCCATATGAGCGGTCGTTTCGGTGAGTAGAAGACCGTGTCCTCCGAAGCGGCGTGGTTGATTTCCTTGAATGTCAGTACCAGATTGCGGGCCAGCGACGGGGTTTTACCGGCATTGGTAGTCATCCACTTCTGAAAGCTGGTCAATGCCTGGTCTAAGAGCTGCTTGATCAGCTTGTCGTGCGTGAATGCGGTTTCCGGCCTGGTATAGTTCGCCGCCGTCTGATAACCCGAAAGTTCCACCGGCTGCATGTCGCGGTACCAGCGGAAACGTACGTTCAGGCGCACTTCACCCGTGACCCGGTTCGGCCCGACGCGTTTTTCGGTCACCGACAACTCTTTGATCGTAATGTAGAGCGGCAAGTAGGTATCCGGCTTTTTGGGCGCGAGGTACGACCAGTAGCTGAACAGCTCGCTTTCCGCTTTCACTGCAAACACGGCAGGCACCTCCTTGCCGAGGGCAATAACTTTACCCACCGATGCGCCGGGCTGCGGACGCTGGTCTTCCACATTCTGAATGAAGAACTTGTAGGATTTGAACAAGCCGGCAGGATCTTTGGTTAAGGTAACAATGGACCGGTCCTGCTGCGCGAGGAGCGGGTTAATGGCAATCACAAGAAGGAAAATCAGCGAAATGCTTTTGGTCATACTTTTCAAACAGCGTTGAATCCAGCCGCCATTTCCCTAAGTTTGTACCCTGAATTTTGGATTGAACAGAGAATGACAATACCTACAACGAATTTGCGGCCGGAATTTGATGACATTTATATGGACCTGGCAAAAAATCTTGCCAAGCGTTCGCATTGTATAAAAGCGCAGGTAGGGGCGGTGCTAACGAAGGACACGCGGATAATTTCGATCGGCTATAATGGGCCTCCTGCCGGCACGCACAACTGCGATGAGGAATTTCCGGAGACAGGCTGCCCGCGCGACGCGAAAGGAAGCTGCTCGCTGGCTTTGCACGCTGAGCAGAATGCCATTTTGTTTGCCGTGAAAAACGGTTCAAATATCGAGGGATCGACGCTGTTTGTCACGCTGGCACCCTGCATTGCATGTGCCCGGGTGATTTACACGATGAAGATCAGGAAGGTGATTTTTCTGCATTCCTACGCCGCCTATAAGGGCATTTCCGTGGAGGAAGGCGTCGAGTTCCTGCGGCGGTTCGGTGTGGAGGTGGAGCAGTATAGGCCAATGATTGAATGATTGAATGAGTGAATGAGTGAATAATTGCAGAACATTCACTCATTCACTCATTCAAAATTCAATCATTAATGATGATGCACGCCACCAGCCCCGTGTACGTGCCCATGGTCGAGTTCTTCGCTTGTGGCTGCGCGTACGCTGATGATCTTGCCTGAGAAGTGCATTTCCTTGCCGGCCAGCGGGTGATTGAAATTCATGATCACCACCTCGTCCTGGATTTCGACGATCTGTCCGTGCAGTCTTTCGCCTTCCTCGTTGGTCATCGGGATGATGTTGCCCACTTGCAGCAATTCGTTCTGATCTACTTCGCTGTTCTGGAAAACCGATTTGGGCAGGTCTACCACCGCTTCTTCATCATATTCTCCATAGCCTTCTTCGGGTGCTACGGTGAAATCGAAAGTATCACCGGCAGAAAGGCCCTCGATCTGATTTTCGAATCCTTCGGGCAGGCCGCTGATGCCATGGATAAAGTACATCGGGTCGTTTTCGTTTACTACTTCCACGACATCCGTCTCGCCTTCCGAGTCTGGAATGCTGAGGCTATATGTGAGCGCCACGACGCTATTTTTTTCGACTTTCATTTGCTAGTTTGATTAAAATAATGGTTGTTGTAAAAGAATTGTTCCGCGCAAGAGTATGAGAACAAACGTACGGTTATTTTGCCAAAATGTCATTTAGATGAATTTTTTAGCGCATATTTTGCTGTCGGGAGAGAACGAAGGGGTGATGATGGGCAATTATGTCGGCGACTTCATTAAAGGACGTTTAACGGACGAAAAAACCGCCGGATGGAACCCCGACTATGTAGTTGGCCTGAAACTGCACCGGTTCATCGATTCTTTCACCGATACTCATCCGGAGGTATCCGAAGCCAAAGATGTAGCGGCCGCTACCCAAGGGAAACTGGCAGGAATAGTCATGGATATTTACTTCGATTATTATCTGGCGAAAAACTTCGAGCATTACCATAGCGAACCGCTTTTCCAGTATGCTCACCGGATGTACTCAGTGATCGAACGGAACGAGCACCTGATTCCGGAAACGATGGTGCCGATGGTGCGTTCCATGATCCGCCAGGACTGGCTCACCACATACGCGACGCTCGATGGCATCGACACCACGTTTAAAAGGCTTTCCCGCCGTGCGGAGTTTCTGGCGCCTATCTCTACGGCCGTGAGCGATTTGCGGGCCAATGAGGCATTCTACTATACCAAATTCCTCGCTTTCTTTCCCGACCTGTGCAGTCATGCCGGGCAATTTATCGCTGAAAACGCGGCATAAATCGGCGCGGAACGGTAAATTTGACGTCCGGATCGCGTCTGGTCCCAATTGCAAAATTCATGGCACAAACACCCGATATTATTCTTAAAGAGCTCAAAAGCAAGAAGTTCCGCCCGATCTATTTCTTGCATGGCGATGAGCCGTATTACATTGACTCTATAGCGGAAGAGCTTGAAAACAAGGTTGTTCCCGAGTCGGAACGCGGCTTCAACCAATTTGTCCTGTACGGAAAGGATACCGACGTGGCCGGCGTGCTGAGCTATGCGCGGCGGTTTCCGTTTATGGCTGAACGGCAGCTGGTGTTGGTGAAAGAGGCGCATCGGTTGAACGGTATCGAGCAAAAGGAACAGCAGCAGCGCCTGGAAGATTATGCATTGAACCCGGTACCGAGTACGGTGCTCGTATTCTGCTACCATGCCAATGCGGACGAGCGGAAATCCTACCTGAAAGCATGCAACGCAAATGGGGTGGTGGTGCAGTCGAAAAAGATGTACGATAACAAGCTGCCCGACTGGGTAGCTTCTTTTTGCCAGCACGAGGGCGTGAAGATCAGCCCGAAGGCGGTTCAAATGCTGGTCGACAACATCGGCAATGACCTGAAACGTCTTTCGAACGAGATCCGGAAGATCATGGTGAACCTGCGGGTGGACGAGGGGATCGATGCTGCGGCCATCGAGAAGTTTGTCGGGATCAGTAAGGAATACAACGTTTTCGAATTCCAGAAGGCGTTAATGCATCGCGATGTATTGAAAGCGAACCAGATAGCTGCTTTTTTTGCATCTAACCCAAAAGACAACCCGCTGGCCCCGGTACTGATCATCCTGTTCGGGTTTTTCTCAAAACTGCTTCTCACACACGCAGCGCGCGACAAATCGGAGAAGGGGCTGGCTGCGGAGCTGGGTGTGAATCCCTATTTTGTGAAAGATTATCTGCTTGCTGCGCGCAACTATCCGATGGGTAAGGTCGTGAACATTATCCATTATCTGCGCGAATGTGATGGTCGTTTGAAGGGGCTCGACGGTACCAGTATCCCGGAAGGGGAGCTGCTGCGGGAACTCGTTTTCAAAATCGTGCATTAATCCACAAGATTCAGGTTTGCAGTCGAACCTGCGCACGATACTTTCATTTATGGATTCTCAACAAACGATTATCATCCCCGTTCCGCCACTTTTCAATTTCCAGGAATGCCTTTGGTTTTTGAACCGCAACTACGACGACTGCCTGCATGTGGTCACCGAAACGGCTGTTTTTAAAGCGATCGCGACGCCCTTCGGCGATGTGCTTTTCCGGGTAGGCGAACAGGGGACTTTCGTGAAGATCGACTTATTGCAAGGAGATTCGGGTCCTGAATGCAGGGATTATCTGACCAGGTACGTCCGTGACTGGTTTGATATGGACCGTGACTTGGCCCCGTTCTACGGATACTTAAAGCGGGACAGTCGCCTTGCGTATATGGCAGAGGACTTTGCCGGATTACGGCTGATGGGCATTTCCGATATGTTCGAAGCGCTTTGCTGGTCCATTATCGGCCAGCAGATCAATCTCACCTTTGCCTACAAGATGAAAAGGCGCATGGTGGAGCAGTATGGCCGCCACATAGAATGGAACAACCAGGTTTTTCATATTTTCCCCGAACCCGAAATACTGGCCAATGCCGAGGTGGAGGTGTTGCGCGGAATGCAGTTTTCGCAGAAGAAAGCAGAATACGTCATCGGCGCAGCGCGGGCCTTCACAGAAGGTACGCTCAGCCGGTCGTTGATTGAGGCATTACCGGATTTCGATTCCAGACAAAAGGCTCTGGTGGCGCATAAGGGTATCGGTATCTGGACGGCCAATTACGTCCTCATGAAGACATTTCGTGCTCCGGAAGGCATTCCGCATGGGGATGTAGGTTTATTAAATGCGCTGGTCGGCCATGGTATTATCGGGGCTCGCAGTGAAAAGGAGAAAATAGAAGCGTTTTTCCATGACTATGCGGGTTGGGAGACGTACGTTACATTTTATCTCTGGCGAAGTCTCGCCGTAAAGCCGCTAGCCTGACTTCCATTTCAAATGCGCCTCGCGCATACAATGCCCGCACGGACGGTACCCGTGTGCGAGGGCGTCGCGCTCGTCCGTGAAGAAGACGCGGTTGCTGCGTTTCATTCGTTTTCCCGAGCCGCAGGATAATCGGCCGTAAATTTTCAGGTTACGATTCCCCGCCACGGTGATCTGGCGGTTATCGATCATTTCTTTCAATTTGCGGCTCGTCGCGAAACTTTCCGGGCCTATTTTCTCGTGTTTGATCATGTGTTAGTCGATGCGAATGTGAATGCTGATGCATTGTCTTTCAGCTCAATGCATCATGAAAGATAATGCCGAGCGTATACCGATGGCCGTCATGTACTTCACTTACGCCGTGTTTCATATTGACGCGGTAATACCCTTTGCTGCCTTTGACGGGCCTGAAATTAGTAGTAAAAACCAGCGCATCACCCTTCCGGGGCTTCAAAACGATCGCTTTCGACTGGGCGCGGGGAATCTGCTCGGTCATGACGAACTCGCCGCCGGTGTAGTCCTGACCGGGCTCGCTGAGGAATAATACCATTTGAATAGGGAAGAATAGCTCGCCGTAAAGGTCCTGGTGAAGGGTATTGTGGCCGCCCTGCCCGTATTTGAGGATCAATGCGGTGGGTTTTGTCTGCCCGTGGGCACGGCAGAGTTCCTGAAATTCTTCAAAATCGGCAGGGTAGGGCTGTTCTTTCGTAAGAACCTGCATCCATTGATTTGCTACCGGCGCGAGTTTGGGGTAAATGCATTCGCGAATCCGATGGATAATCGGTGGTAGTGGGTAGGAGAAGTATTTGTACTCGCCCAGGCCGAAGCGGTAACGTTCCATGACGATCGTCTTGCGATAATGCGCCGGATTTTGGTACGCTGCGATGAGCTGGTCGCATTCTTCCGCATTCAGTACTTGTTCAAGTTGGACATAGCCGCGCTGGTGAAGATTTTCGCTAATGGAAGGCCAGTCAAGGTTTTCGATGTTGGTCATAGCAAGTGGCATTTTGATTTGTTTAAACCAAAATTAACCTGCGGCTAAGCCTGCGAAAACCTGATTCTTGCGTAGTTGAGTTGAATGATTGAATGATTGAATGACTGAATGAGTGAATGGGTGAATGAGTGAATGAGTGAATGAAATTGGTCAAGAGGTCAAGAATAGTCAGGGATTGTTTAAAATTACTAAACCAATACCTGACTATTTCTGACAAAACATGACTATTTAGTCAATCATTCGCTCATTCAATCATTCAATCATTCAATCATTCACACATTCACAATTCACGCCGAAAGCACCGTCTCGTCTTTTCTTTCGCCGATCTGCTGGCGCCACATGGCGTAGTAGAGGCCTTTCTCTTCGAGCAATGCATGATGACTGCCGGTTTCTACGATGCGGCCCTTTTCGAGCACATAAATACGGTCGGCATACATGATCGTAGAAAGACGGTGGGCGATCATGACGGTAATATGCTGGCGCTGGTCGGTAATGGCGCGGATGGTATTTGAGATTTCTTCCTCGGTGAGCGAATCCAGGGCGGAAGTTGCTTCGTCGAAAATGATCAGGTGCGGGTTACGCAGGAGCGCACGGGCGATCGACAAGCGCTGGCGCTCGCCGCCTGATAATTTCAAGCCGCCTTCGCCGATCACCGTATCGATCCCATTCTCGGCGCGCGCGAGTAGGTTATAGCATGCGGCCTTCAAAAGCACGTCGTTGATCATTTCATCCGTTGCCTCAGGATTCACAAAAAGCAGGTTCTCTTTGATTGTGCCGGAAAAGAGCTGCGTATCCTGCGTTACGAAACCGATTTTATGCCGGATTTCATCAAAATCAATCTCTTTCCCATTCACACCATTGTACAATACAGCGCCTTCAATGGGCTGGTAAAGTCCCACCAGGAGTTTCACCAGCGTGGTCTTTCCGGAGCCCGACGGACCCACGAATGCAATGGTTTCCCCCCGTTTAACCCCGAAGGAAATATCCTCCAACGCGGGGCGTTTTGCGGTCTGGTGCTGGAACTTAACGTGGTTGAACTCCAATTCCCTGATGTCGGTAATACTTTCAGGGTTAGCAGGCTTATGTTCGACCGGGCGGGCCAGCAATCCCTGCAAGTTGTTCAGCGACGCTTCGGCTTCGCGGTAGGAGAGGATTACGTTGCCCAACTCCTGCAATGGTCCGAAAATGAAGAAGGAATAGAATTGCATCATCATCATCTGCCCCACGGTAATTTTGTCACGGAACACGAAAAACAGCAATGCGAACATCACGCATTGTTGTAGAAAATTGACGAACGTTCCCTGAATGAAACTTACCGAACGGATGCTTTTGACTTTTGTCAGTTCCAGTTTCAGTATTTTATAGGTGGTGGTATTCAGTCGGCCGATTTCCTGCTGCGTCAATCCAAGACTTTTTACCAGCTCGATATTGCGCAGCGATTCAGTGGTGGAACCGGCCAACGCCGTAGTTTCTTTGACAATGTTCTTCTGGATCGTCTTGATCTTTCTGCTCAGCACGCTCGTCAGAAACGCGAGTATTACCGAGCCGACAAGGTAGATCAGCGGCAGCCAGGGGCTGAGCCTGAATGCGACGATCACGACGAATACAATACCTACCGAAGTGAAAAACAGTACATTGACGAAATTGAGGATGAATTTCTCACAATCGGCCCGGACTTTTAATAGTACAGAGAGCGTTTCGCCGGAGCGCTGGTCTTCAAAGTCCTGGAACGGGAGCCTTAATGCATGCCGCAGGCCATCCGTGTAGAGCGCAGCGCCAAATTTCTGGATCACTACGTTGACCAGGTAATCCTGGAATGCCTTGGCAATGCGCGAGACCATGGCTACGCCGATGATCATCAGCAAACCCATGAGTACGCCTTGGAAGAACTCGTTTCCAAGTCCTTTGGTACGAAACTCCGCGGCCTTGTTGGCATAAGGGTCGATGAGGTAATTACCAAGGATGTAAGGGTTAAGCAGGGAGAAAGTCTGGTTGATAGCGGCCATCAGCAGGGCCAGGAAAATGAGTCCCTTGTACCTGCTCAGGTATTGGAATAATAATTTCATACAGTTCTGAGGTGATTCGGTGGTGTTACCAATTACTGTAAACCCAAACGCATGGAATTTAATTCTCGGAGAATGCGCAAAAATGCGGGGGAAATAAAAAAGACATCCGGAAGGGATGTCTTTCACCAAGTAGCGGGGAGCAGGATCGAACTGCCGACCTTAGGGTTATGAATCCTACGCTCTAACCATCTGAGCTACCCCGCCGTCGTAATTGTGGTGCAAAAGTATGTTAAAGAATGTTACGATGCAACCAGTTTGCCCATTTTTGCTGTAAATTTCGCATATTTTTGAAACAACAAATTTAAATTTAAACGCATTTATTGTCGATTTATGTTATATTACAACTTTTAAATCAGCACATAAGGTAAGCACTAACGAGGCCGTCCTTAAATTTCAGCACATATGGAAAAATATAAATTTGTTAAAGAATTTGAATTGCGATCCTCCCCAAAAGTTCTCTTTCCATATATTTCCACACCCTCGGGCCTTGAACAATGGTTCGCCGAGAAGGTTACCGTGCTGCCAGACCACCGCTTCGATTTCCAATGGGACGGTGACAGCCATATAGCCAGGCAGACGGGGCTGAGGATTAACAAGGCAGTACGTTTCGATTTTGAGGATACCAGCGAAGATAATCTCGATAACAACCATCTGGAACTAAAATTAGAAGTTAGCGAGTTAACCCAGACAACCTTTTTGCGTATCATCGACTATTCGTCGAATAAGGATAAAGACGAGCTGACTTCATTGTGGGAGGGGTTTATTGACAATTTAAGAGAAATAGTAGGCAGTTGATGAAAAAGCTGGATAAGCTTATTTTGACGTCCTTTTGGGGACCATTTGTAATTACAATGTCGGTCGTGGTGTTCGTCTTCCTGATGCGGATCATGATCTTTTATATAGATGACTTCGTGTCGAAGGACCTGAACGTCACGGACTATGCACAGCTATTCTTCTTTTTCAGTCTCATTACGGTGCCCACCGCATTGCCGCTCGCAATGCTGCTTTCCTCGTTGATGGCATTCGGTAACCTGGGCGAATTCTTCGAACTTACTGCCATCAAAAGCGCGGGCATTTCCGTGGTGCGGGCTATGCTGCCGATGTTTATTGTTGCCGTCGGGATCAGTATCTTTTCCTTTTATTTCAATGACCGCGTGTCGCCTTGGGCGAACCTGAAAGGGTATAGTCTCCTGTACGATATCAAGACTACCAAGGCAACTTTGAAAATTAAAGAGGGGATTTTTTACAATGATTTGCCGGGATACAGCATTAAGGTCGACGAGAAGCAAGAAAATGGCAAGATGATCGGAATGGTCATTTATAAGCACAACAGCCGCTCTTACGAGCTGGGTAATACGGAAATCATCCTGGCGGATTCGGGTAGGATGTATTCGATCAACGAGAACCGTTACCTGGTCATCGAGCTGTACAACGGTACCCGTTACACCGATGAGCAGGGGTCCGGAAGTTCGCGCCCTGTCTACATTTCGTCGCCTGCCGGCACGCCGACACCCTATTCGAATTTCAACCGCCAGTCGTTCAAACATTACCGGATGACGGAAAGCCTGGCGTCGTTTGGTATGAAGCGCACCGACGAAGGGCAGTTCAAATACCACGAGTTTATGAAGAATATCGATGATTTGACGGCCACGGCGGATTCATTGCGCAATTCCTACCAGGAAACGCAGAAAAACCTCGTGGCGGGCAGTCAGCAGTATTATTCGTATAACTACCGCGAAGGAACCGACAAAACGATCAAGCCGGGCAAATGGATCGACTCGTTGCTGGTCAAGCCGGTTTCCGACAGTTTGAAAAAGGATATTCTGATGAATACTAAGGCGGCCTCGAACAGCATGCTGAGCTACATCAAATCGCAGCAGGACTATTTGCAAACCAAATTGAAGGACGCGAGCAAGTACGAGCTGGAACGCCACCACAAATATACCCAGGCGCTTTCCTGCCTGATCATGTTCCTGATCGGCGCGCCTTTGGGTGCTATTATCAAGAAAGGAGGCTTCGGCGTACCGGTACTGGTTTCGATCCTGTTTTTTATCCTTCTATATGTATTGACCAACCAGGGGGACAAATGGGTGAAAGAGGGGCTTGTGGCGGTGCCTATCGGCGCGTGGATGGCGAATACCATCCTGTTTCTGGCAGGGATCTATTTCATCGACCGTGCGCGCAGCGATTCGAGGTTGTTCGATAAGGACGTTTACCAGATGTTCTTCAAAAGAATTAAGTCTAAATGGGCAAGTAGATTCGGGAAAACCGAACTTATCACTCATAATTAATTTAAATTATTTTAAAAACCGGTTTAAAAAGGCTACTTTTGCAACCTTATTTGCGGCAAGGTGCCGTAATTACTACATATTACTTTAATCTGTTGTTACAATCATGTATTTAACCGCGGAAAAGAAGAGCGAGATCTTCGAATCGAAAGGTTTTAAAAAGGAGAGCGGTGACACCGGCTCTGCTGAATCACAAATTGCTTTATTTACGTACCGTATCAACTATCTGAATGAGCACCTCAAAACGCACAAGAAAGATAATGATACACGTCTGGGCCTCCTCAAAATGGTAGGAAAGCGCAGAAGATTGTTGGATTATCTTTACAAAAAAGACATCAATCGCTACCGTGCGATCATCGCCGAATTGAACATACGTAAGTAATTTAGAAATCAGGGAACTTGACATATGTGATAGTTCCCTGATTTTTTGCGGAAAAAACAAGAACTTACCGGGACGTCAGGACGGCGTTTCACAGCTACAAAAATCAAATATTCTATGCTCTTTAATATAGTTACCAAGACTATAACCTTACCGGACGGCAGGGAAATCACAATTGAAACAGGAAAATTAGCCAAACAAGCCGACGGATCGGTAGTTGTCAGACTGGGTAACACCATGTTGTTGGCGACAGTTGTTGCTAACAAAGATATTAAGGAAGGTCTCGACTTCCTTCCGTTGTCAGTTGACTATCAGGAAAAATTCGCGTCTGCGGGACGTATCCCGGGAAGCTTCCAGCGCCGTGAGGGCAAGCTGTCAGATCACGAAGTATTGACCAGCCGCCTGGTGGACCGCGTTCTGCGCCCATTGTTTCCGGACGACTACCATGCCGAAGTACAGGTAAACATTCTTTTGATCTCTGCCGACGAGGAAGCATTGCCTGACGCACTCGCTGCATTGGCTGCATCCGCTGCATTGGCGGCATCCGATATTCCTTTCGGCGGGCCAGTTTCAGAAGTTCGCGTTGCGAAAATCGACGGCGAGTATGTGATCAACCCCGGAACTACCGCGCTGGCAAATGCTACGCTCGACCTGATGGTAGGTGCGACGTATAATGACATCGCGATGGTGGAAGGTGAAATGAGCGAAGTTTCCGAAGAGGAAGTGATCGAAGCATTGAAAATCGCACACGAAGTTATCAAAACCCAATGCCTGGCTTTGAAAGAATTTGAAGCGGCTGTTGGCAAAACTGAAAAAAGAGAATACGTAGGCGATCCTGCGGACGAAGCGCTTGAAGCACGCGTTCGTGAGTTTGCTTACAGCAAGATATATGCGGTTACGCAGTTGGGTTCAACCAACAAGACTGTCAGAAAAGACGGTTTTAAAGCTGTTTGGGAAGAATTCAAAACGACCATTACCGAAGAAGAAGCAGCGGAATTCAACGAAAGCCTGGCGAAACGTTATTTCAACGACCTCGTTTGGGAAGCTTCACGCCGCCTCGTACTCGACGAAAGGATCCGCCTCGACGGCCGTAAGCTGGACGAAGTAAGACAAATTGCTTCGGAAGTGGATTACCTGCCGAATGCACACGGTTCTGCATTATTTACACGCGGTGAGACGCAATCTCTTACCACCGTAACGCTTGGAACCAAGCAGGACGAGCAAATCGTTGACACCCCATTGAAATATGGTTACAGCAAATTTATGCTGCATTATAACTTCCCAGGTTTCTCGACTGGTGAAGTGAAGCCTAACCGCGGCCCTGGCCGTCGTGAAGTAGGCCACGGTAACCTCGCCTTGCGCGCACTCAAAAAGGTGTTGCCGCCGGTGGAGGACAACCCGTACACCATCCGTATCGTTTCGGATATCCTCGAATCAAACGGTTCGTCTTCCATGGCGACGGTTTGCGCAGGTTCACTGGCATTGATGGACTCAGGTCTGAAAATCAAAGCGCCGGTATCGGGTATCGCCATGGGCCTTATCTCTGACGAGGCGACCGGCAAATACGCGGTGCTTTCCGATATCCTTGGCGACGAAGATCACCTGGGCGATATGGACTTCAAAGTAACCGGAACGGCAGCAGGTATCACCGCTTGCCAGATGGATATGAAGGTGAATGGCCTTTCATTCGAAGTGCTGACAGAAGCCCTGATGCAAGCCAAAGCGGGCCGTCTGCACATCCTCGGTGAAATGAACAAAACCATCACCGAAAGCCGTCCTGACCTGAAACCGCATACCCCACGTGCGATCGTGATCAAAATTGATCGTGAGATGATCGGTGCGGTAATCGGACCAGGCGGAAAAGTGGTACAAGACATTCAGAAAGAGTCTGGCGCAACGATCTCTATCGAAGAGAAAGACGGCGCAGGCTTTGTAAGTATATTCTCTGCCGATAAGTCTTCCATGGATAAGGCAGTTGCACGGGTTAAGGGCATCATCCTCGTCCCTGAAATCGGTGAAATATATAGCGGCAAAGTGAAGTCCATCATGCCTTTCGGAGCGTTCGTTGAGTTCCTTCCGGGCAAAGACGGTTTGTTGCACATTTCCGAGATCAAGTGGGAGCGTCTTGAAAAAATGGACGGCGTTCTGGAAGTAGGAGAAGAGGTGCAGGTGAAGCTCGTCGAAATCGATAAGAAAACCGGTAAATACCGCCTTTCACGCAAAGTATTGTTACCAAAGCCTGAGAACAAAAAAGATTAATTCAGTGTTCTTCTAGGCAGGAACGGTAAAAACGTCGTTATATAACATACTTAATAAAGACATAGATGAGACAGCTAAAGATCAGTAAGCAAATTACCAACCGTGAAAGTCAATCATTAGATAAATATTTGCAGGAGATCGGTAAGGTGGATTTGCTAACGCCGGATGAGGAGGTGACGTTAGCTCAGAAAATCAGGGATGGAGACCAGCTGGCTTTGGAGCGTCTGACCAAAGCGAACCTGCGTTTCGTAGTGTCTGTTGCAAAGCAATATCAAAATCAAGGCTTATCGTTGGGTGACCTGATCAACGAGGGAAACCTCGGTCTGATCAAGGCAGCACAGCGTTTTGATGAAACAAGAGGTTTTAAATTCATTTCATATGCGGTTTGGTGGATTCGTCAGTCGATCCTGCAAGCATTGGCAGAACAGTCACGTATCGTGCGTTTACCCCTCAACCGTGTAGGTTCACTGAACAAAATCTCAAAAACTTTCTCGGAACTGGAACAGCGCTTCGAACGCGAGCCATCGCCTGAGGAGTTGGCGGAAGTACTGGAAATTTCTTCTTCCGAGGTAGTGGATACGATGAAAATTTCGGGTCGCCACGTTTCCATGGATGCTCCGTTTGTACAAGGTGAAGAAAACAGCCTGTTGGACGTTCTGGAAAATGACCTGGAAGATAAGCCGGATTCAGGCCTGGTAAACGAATCGCTCCGCAAAGAGGTACAACGCGCATTGTGCACGCTTACCCAGCGCGAGGCGGACGTGATCGCCCTGTATTTCGGTCTGAATGGCGAGCATGCAATGACTTTGGAGGAGATCGGGGAAAAGTTTAACCTCACCCGTGAGCGCGTGCGCCAGATCAAGGAAAAAGCGATCCGCCGCTTGCGCCACGTTTCCAGGAGCAAAGCTTTGAAAACCTATTTGGGTTAATGCATATTCCAATGCAACCCTTCTAATTCTTTTAAATAGCCTCTTTCGGGAGGCTATTTTCATTTTGTGATATGGCTATTTTACAACCTTTGATAGACATGGCCGAGATCTGCTACCAGCAGGGTATCCGGCATGTGGTAGTATCCCCGGGGTCACGCAGCGCCGCGCTTACGCTCGCATTCGCACGCCACGGAGGCTTTCAGGCGCATGTGTGTATAGACGAGCGTTCGGCAGGCTTCATCGGCCTTGGAATAGCCCAGCAAATCGCCTCTCCGGTGGTTTTGATATGCACTTCGGGCAGCGCAGCCTACAACTTCGCGCCGGCCGTTTCTGAGGCCTTTTTTCAGCAGGTCCCGCTGCTTGTATTAACGGCGGACAGGCCCAGGGAATGGCAGCATCAATACGACGGCCAGACGATCTACCAGACGGGCATTTTCGGGCCGCATGTGAAACGTTCTTTCGAAGTTTCCCCGGACTACCAGCACACCGACGTGCAATGGGCGATCAACCGCATTACGAACGAGGCGATTAACCTGGCGTCCATTGCGCCTCTTGGACCGGTACATATCAATGTTCCGATACGAGAGCCGTTCTACCCGAATGCACAGGAGGATTTCAGGGCTTCTGACAAGGTAAGGGTTATCAAGCGGCAGGAGAGCGAAATTATATGGCCGCAATCCGTGTGGGAAGAGCTGCTGGACGAGTGGGAGAATGCACCGAAAATCCTGATAGCCGGCGGCCAGAGCAGGCCGCACGCCGCCCTGAATGCCGTACTGGCCCGTATCAACGAAGAATGGCAAATCCCGGTGCTGGGTGACTGCATTGCGAACCTTTCCGGTCCGGATTTCATCCGCCACCATGACTTGTTCCTGAGCTCGAAAGAAGCTGAAAATCTCCGTCCCGATCTGCTGATCACGTTTGGAATGTCGTTTCTATCGAAGGAATTCAAGCAGTTCATCCGTAGAAATCCTCCTAAATACCACTGGAATATTGGTGAAGATGCTCTCCTGGCCGATCCTTTCCAATCGGTAACAAGGGAAATCGCGGGGAAAGCGACTCCTTTCTTTGAAATTATGTTTGAAAAGCTTGATTATCAATCATTTGTTGAAAATACTGACCTTGGACATGATACAGAATTTCACGCATTATGGCTGCAAAACGAAAGGAATGCAGTAAGAATGCAGCATGAATTCCTTAAAAATCTTTCAGTGTTCAGTGACTTAACTTTGTTAAATTCGATATTTAAGTTTATTGAAAATGATTTTCAGTTACACGTAGCCAACAGTATGTCCGTTCGCTATGCCAATGTGCTAGCGGTAGAAAACCAATGGTCGGGCGTGTTTGCAAACAGGGGCACGAGCGGGATAGATGGCTGTGTGAGTACCGCCATTGGCGCGGCGCGGGTGAATGGCAGACCGACATTACTCGTTGTAGGCGACGTGGCTTTTTTATACGACCGAAATGGTTTGCTGATCGATAATCTTCCGCAGAACCTGAAAATCGTCGTGCTCAATAATGCGGGTGGAAACATATTCCGGATGATCGACGGTCCTGGAAGCTTGCCGGAGCTGGAAACTTATTTTGAGACGAGGCATTCCTTCTCGGCGCAGCGCACCTGTGAGGATTCGGGAATTGCATATTTCCGCGTTTCAGACCTGGCTGGTACGGAAGCTGCCGTGAAGGATTTTCTGAATTTTAACGGGATCGCCCTGCTGGAAGGATTCACCGATCCCGTTGAGAATACCAGGGCTTGGAAAGCGCTCAAACGCGTCGCGCATTCCTAGTATCGCCCGGCATCGCCGCTTAGCGGCAGTACCTGTTTGCTTCGGCCGTTGCCAGGGAGTCTTTCAGCATGACTCCCTGCCTCCATATTTTACAGGCTTCTGCGGTTTTGTTTTGCGCCAGGTAAGCTTGTCCGGCCAATCCGTAGAGCAACTCCACAGGCTCGGCGATTTCGATGGCCTTATTATAGGCGTTCAGTGCTTCTGAAATGTTTCCTCTCTGCTGGTAGTACATGCCCAGGTTGCGCAATGCATAGCCATTTTTAGGCAGCTTGTCCAGCGATTTCTCGATGAGCGTGCGGGCCTCTTCAGGTCGTCCGGTTTGCAGCAATGCATATGCCTTGTTGTTGAGTGAATAGGGCTCGGCGGGGTCACGGCTCAGTACCTGGTCGAAGTAGGCGATGGCTTGGGGCCATTGCTTTTGTTTTGTGGCGATAAGCCCGAGGTTATTCAGCGCTTGCGGTTGCGCAGGGTCCAGGGCCACGGCGGTTTCGAAGTCGAGCCGTGCTTCGTTGTATGAGCCCAACCTGTAATATACTGCACCCCGGTTGACATAAGCCTCCGTATTGGTCTTGCTCAATTGCAAGGCACGATCATATTCGGGGATGGCGAGAGACGAGTTGCCCTGCGCATCGAGCAAGTTGGCTTTCACCAGGTGGAACCGGGTAGAGTCCTTGTACTCCTTTTCGATTTGATCCAGATCCGCTTTGGCGTCGTTCAGGCGGCCCAGATCGAGCGATGCTTCGGCCCTGACGAGATTTGCCTGTACCAACGTCGGGTCGATGCGGATTGCTTCTGTTAAAATCTCGTGGGCATCACTTGTACGTCCCAATTTCAACAAAGTTATCCCCTTGTTGAGATAGGCGTCCGAAAAATCTGCATTTTTGGCAATCGCTTCGTCGTACAGTCTGAGGGCCTCGGCATAGTTCTTTTGATTTAATGCCTGGTTTCCTTTCAGAAAAAAATCTGCAGCGTCCTTCTTACTTTGGTTCGTACAATTTAGTAATGTTAGTGCCAATAAGAATAGCTGAATTAATGTATTGAATTTGAATAACATATAATTAGTAATAGTAAAACACCAGTTATGAGGTATATCAAGGACATCCCTAACCCTCGCTACAAAATCGGTCTTTACCAATGGAACAGCAAGTACATTATTAAGATTGAATCAGGAATGTATGAGCAAACTTACAAAATCGATGATTACGAAGTAGCGTCGACAGACGAGCTCGAAGTTTGTATGGACGACGCGTTCACGCAGGCGATCGCCGATCGTTTCGATGCCATGCATGCCGATTTTAACGGGACGCTCGTACGGCATAATGTGCTTTTTTAGCGTCCCGGGCGTATTCCTGACGCGCGCACGTATACGGTTTTAATATGCAGTTCGTTAGATAGCAAACAATTTTAAGCGGTAAGTGAGCACCAGAATATTCTTTTGTCAGGATATGGCAGACCACAACAACTTAATTCAAAACTCCACCAACTCAGTATCTATGGTTTTTAAACGCAGCGCCTCCACTGTCGGCATGTTTGTATGTGTAGGCGCGTCTTCCGTAGTAGCCCAGAATACGCTTAGTATTACGGAGCCGGAAGCACACTTTCGCAACGGCCTCGAATATTATGCAAAGTCTAATTACGTAGCTGCCAGGCAGGAATTCGGCGAATTCCTGAATTCGCAGGATAAGTTGCTCAGTACGAGTGATTATAATAAGGTTACGGCAGAGTATTACGTAGCGGTAACCGGGCTTTATCTTAACTACCCCGAGGCCGAAGTGCAGGTCGACCGGTTTGTCAAGAACCACGCTGAACACCCCAAAGCACAGCTCATCTACAGTGACCTGGGTAAATATTATTACGAAGCCGGTAACTACGAAAAGGCGATTACCTATCTGGAAAAGGCCGTGGATCTGCCTGGGGCAGGAGCGGGGAAGCTGGAAAGCACCTATCGGCTGGCAATGTCCTATTATAACACCAAACAGCCCGATCTGGCGCTGCCGCTGTTTAATCAGGTAAAGAACGAGGCGGGGTTTGAAAATGCCGGAGACGCATCTTTTTACGCAGGCGTGATCAACTACCAGAAAAATAATTTCGAAGAGGCATATCAGGACTTCAAGCGGATCGAGGATCATCCCTTTTATAAGAATGAAGCCCCGAACTGGATTATCTCATCCCTGTATCAGCTTAAAAAGTTTGATGAGCTGCTTACCTACGGAGAGCGCATCCTGGGCGCTCAGCGGGGCAATACCAAGCTGGATGATGTGGCTCTGTACGTTGCAGAGGTCTACTATGAAAAAGGCGATTATGCTAATGCCGTCAAAGCTTATGAGCGCTACAAGCGTATGAGGCCAGGGACAATTCCGCCTACGGTTGCATTGCATTACGGCCATGCACAGTTCCGCAGCAACAACTTCGAAGGGGCAATTGCCTCATTGAAGCCCATAGGAAATGGAAAGGATTCTGTTTCGCAATATGCTTCATATATACTAGGAATCAGCAACTTAAAGACTTCTAATTTAAGCAATGCTTTAACGTCTTTCGGTAATGCGGCGGCATTGGACTTCAACCAGGTAGTTAAGGAAGAAGCCACTTACAACCACGCCAAAGTTCAGCTTGAAATGGGTAACAATACGGATGCCGTGAAAGAGCTGAATAACTACATGGCGAAGTATCCCGAGAGCAAGCACACCGAGGAAGCTACCGAGCTGGTGGCCGAAGGATACGCCAGCGCGAGTAACAGTTCGCAGGCAATAAAGTACATTGAGGCGCTGAAAGCGCGCAATACTAAAATAAATAGTACCTATCAGCGGCTTACTTATAACCAGGGTGTGACTGATTTTAATGCAGGACGGTACGATCAGGCGATCGAGATGTTTGATAAATCAGTCAAATTCCCGATTGATCCGGAGCTTTACAATTCGGCGTCTTTCTATAAAGCGGAGTCGGTTTACGCATTGAAGCGCGTGGATGAAGCGGCGACACTGTACAACCAGATCGCCAAGAATCCGAAGGCAGGCATTTACGCTAAAAAGAGCCTGTACGCTTTGGGATACATTTATTATAATCAGAAAAAATACAGCCAGGCGCTTCCCTACTTCCGCGAGTTTACCAACAACATCGAGGGAATGGAGGCAGATATGATCGAGGATGCGCATGCGAGGCTGGCAGATTGCTACCTGGCTGCGAAGAACTACAATGAGGCGATCCGTACCTATGAGCAGGTAGCCGCAAAAGGTAAAGTGGATAAGGATTACGCTTTGTTTCAAAAAGCTCGCGCGTACGTATATATGAACCGCGAGGCCGAAGCGAAACGCCAGTTCGAGTTGCTGATCAGCCAGTATCCGCAGTCCAAGCATTTGGATAATGCCTATTTCCAGCTCGCCGACATCGATTTCCAGAACCAGAGCTACTCGGCAGCAGTGAAAGGCTTTACACGCATGATTAACGAGAAGCCGAAAAGCACGCTTATTCCGGCTGCATTGCTGCGTAGGGCGCAATCTTATTATAACTTGCAAGTCTACGAACAGGCTATCGTCGACTTCCGCAAGATCCTGACGGAATATTCCGATTCCCCATCGGCAGAGAGTGCCCTGGAAGGTATCCAGGAAAGCTATTCGGCAGTAGGGCGCCCGGAAGAGTTTAACCAGGTGCTGGGGGTTGTGCGTAAAAACAATCCTGGCAATGAGAAACTCGAAGGGGTGGAATTCGATAACGTGCGGAACCTGTATTATGCCGAGAAATACGAAAATGCCATCACTGCATTGCAGGCGTTTCTGCAAAGTTACCCGGCGAGCAAGTACCAGTACGACGCTACCTATTTCATCGCATCGTCTTATGATAAGACTAACCGCGTGAATGAAGCGCTTCAATATTACAGTAAAGTGGTTCAGCAAAACCGGTCGCAATTCGTAGGCGCGGCAGCGCAGCGTTCCGCGGAGCTGGAAATCGGTCGCGGTAACTTTAACAATGCGGTATCGAACTTCCGCGTGCTTTCCCGCAATGCTGAAAACAAGAAGGACCAGGCGGCAGCATGGACGGGACTGATGGATACCTATTTCACATTGAAGAGCTACGACTCGACGCTCTATTACGCGAAGGAGATCATCAACATGGGTAATATCGTTCCGGCCAGTCTGGGTAAGGCGCAGCTCTACCTGGGAAAGGTACCCTATGAGAAAGGAGATCTGAAAAAGGCAGGTGAAGAGTTCAAAAAGTTGTCGGTGTCATCCAAGGACGAGTTTGGCGCGGAAGCGGCCTACTGGGCGGCGATGGTGCTTTACAAAGAGAAGAAATACAAGGAGGCGGAGGCGGCCATTATCGACATGGGCAAAAATTTCGAAGGTTACGACTTCTGGCGCGCCCGCTCGTTCATTCTGCTGGCGGACGTGTACGTGGGCATGAACGAGAAAGTGCAGGCAAAAGCCACGCTGAATTCCATCATCGAGAATTCCGATGACAAGGAGGCAGTGGAAATGGCCAAGGAGAAGTTGAACAAAATTGAAAAGTAACCCGTGAATCACGGTTTTATTAAACAGAAAAACTCGTTATCCATGACGCATTCCAAGATATTACGTTCCTCATTGTTTCTGCTGGCGCTGGGTTTCTCTTCCCAGTTCGCGATCGCGCAGCGGGGAGAAATTGAAAGCCAGACCTACGAAATCTTAAAGGATAAAAGCATTGAATTTGCACCTGCCGACCGGGTGTTTGACAAAGTGCAGCCTGTGAAGGGTGAAACAGGTAAGAAAAAGGTGTCATATCAGATCGTCGATCCTGAGATCAATATCGCTTCGCCGAAACTGACCCCTGCGGTCGCCGCATCTTCGGATGAACAAAGCCGGAAGGACGAGCCCGATGCGCTGAACAACTACGTGAAGGCCGGTGGAGGTAACTACGGCCGTTTCCTGGGCGAACTGTTTGTGGGAGGAAGACCGAAAGAGGATCTCGCCTACACGATGCAGCTGAAACATCTTTCGGCCGCCAATGGTCCGGTGGACGGTAAAAATTCGGCCAATGCGGCTACCGGTTTCAAGATTGGAGGGAAGTACATCCGCTCGAAATATAAAGTCGACGCAGGCTTTAACTTTGACCGCAAAAACTACTATTTCTATGGCTATAAGCCGCAGCCGGAAGGTGTGATCGTCGACCGTGACTCGATCAGACAGACGATTAACCAGTTTGGCTTTAACCTGGGTTTTGAAAACACCGACGCATCGGTCCTCGTGGATTACTCGGTTAAAACATCGTTGAACACCCTGAAAGACCGCTACAATGCTTCCGAGCTCGACTGGGGAACCAACCTGACTGCTTCGGTACCCATTTCGGAAACGTTCTTCGCACTGCTTGAAGCGGATGCATATGTGTCGCAGCGTGTCGATTACTTTACCTACAACCGGAACCTGTTCCGCGTTAAACCTACGTTCAAGTACGTGAACGACATGTTCTCGGTGTCTGCGGGAATCAACGCGGTGAACGAGACGGACAGTCAGCTGGATATTAACCGCACGAGGGCATTTCCGGCAGTAAACCTGGACGTAACGCCCATTTCGGGGGTTCATATTTTCGCCGGCTGGAACGGAGATATCGTCCGCAATACGCTAAGGAGCATGCTCAGCGAAAACCAATGGCTCGGACCGAATGTGCTCGTGATGAATACCGAGAAAACTTCGGACATCAGCGCGGGTGTTAAAGGAGAAACGAGCAACGGCATTAACTACGAAGGTAAAGTGGCTTACACTTCCTACAAGAACTTTTATTCGTACAATAACTCGCTGTCGGACACTTCCCGCTTCTCGGCCATTTTCGATCCCGGAAAAACAAAGGTGCTGACCATTTCGGCCCAGGCCGGCTACAACTTCAATGAGCTCTTCAAAACCTCCCTCAAAGCAAACTTCTTTGACTATGCGGTAGGAATGGTGGAGGAGCCGTGGCACCGGCCCGACCTTACGCTGAACTGGTTCAATGCCCTTACCATCAGCAAAAAGCTTTTTGTGACGGCGGATTTTTATATGCTGAGAGGCATGAAAGCGAAAAATTTTCAGAGCGGCGAAGTCACAAAATTGCCTGTGGTTGCGGACCTGAATCTTAAAATCGACTACCTGTTAACCAGGAACTTCTCTGCATTTGTGAACCTGAACAATGTGTTGGGCAAACGTTACCAGCGGTATCAGTACTACCCGCAGCAGGGCCTGAACTTTATTGCTGGATTGTCTTTTTCTTTTTAACTTCGCTGAGTTAACACCAAACTTCGTTTCATGATAGCAGTCGAAACAGTCATTCGGAAACTCATCGGAGAGTACGAATTCGTGATCATTCCCGGCTTCGGTGCCTTGCTTTCGCATCAGGTGCCTGCGGTGTATGATGGTAATTCGGGCATTTTCGCGCCGCCTGTAAAAAGGCTTGCGTTCAATGAGTACCTGAAACTGGACGATGGACTGCTGGCGAACTACATCTCGCGCCACGAGAAGGTCACGCATGCGGATGCGGTGGATTACATTAAAGGCTACACCGATCGTCTGAGATCGGGGCTGGATCGGAACGGTGAAGCGAGCATTGCAGGCATTGGAGAATTCAAGCACAATGTCGAAGGCAAGCTGGTTTTCGAACCTAACACCGGTAAGTATTTCAAAGATGAGTGGTATGGCTTCGAAAAGGTGAAAGCCGTTGAAGTACAGGCCCGTCCGGTAGCTGCATTAAATTCCGCACAATATGTGAACGACGATGTTGAAGTAGTGGAACTGGAAACAGAGGCACGGCCACGTCGCTGGACGGGCTGGGCTGCGGCCGCCGTCATCGCAGGTTTGCTTTGCGGACTGAGCTTTTTCCTGGTTAACACCGAAAACGAATACATCAAAAGCACGCTGAACCCGTTTGCTGAAATGTTCAGCAGGGAACAAGCTGTGGAAACGACCACGGTGGAAGCCGAGGAAGTGAAACTGCCTGAGCCAGTGCCTGCTACCGAGGCGGTTGTGGCAAAAGCCGACTCTATGCCGGTGGATTCCGCAGCTGTACCTGCCGCTGAAACGGTAACGCCTTCACCCGCACCGGCGCCTGTTGCTGCCGCTACGACGAAACCAGCGGAGGTTGCTTCGACTAAGTTCTACGTGATCGCGGGCGCATTCAAAGGCACCAAGCAGGCCAATGTTTTGCTGGCGCAGCTGAACGAGAAAGGATTTACGAACGCATTGATCATCCCCGCCGACGCGCGCAGCAAAAAAGTAAAAGTTGCCGTGGATGGATTTGACAATGAAACGGATGCTTACCGCGCTTCCGCGAAACTCAAATCGGTAATCGGGGAAGCAGGCTGGGTATACAAGAAAAAATAAGGTTTTAAACCTGGATATTGAGAAAGGAGGTCGCTGGCCTCCTTTTTTTGTTGCATACGTTTTTTACTACTTTTACGTTTTCCGAAAGAAAACCCAATTTTTTGATAGATGATCACATTACAGGCAGAAGACCGGCAGCGAATCGCGATATCATGGGCGTGGTCCTTTGGGATTACCGCGGCCATGCTGGGCCTATTCTTCTTTATCCGGCTCAGCTCCTCGCTTCCCAAAGTAGCACCCATGGAATTGTTTGTGGAGGTGAATTACGGGACCAGCAAAGTGGGAAAAGGGGATGTTCAAACCTACAATAAACCGAATGACAGCAAGGTCAGGGAGAATATGAAGGCTGATGCCGAAGAGGTCAAAAAGGTGAAATCGGTAGCTACACCGAAACCAACACCTCCGACACCCCCGAAAATAGAGTCCCCCAAGCCCGTAAAAACCGTCGCTGAGAAACCCGCGATTACTTCGAAGGTAGAGAGCCCGGTGGAAGCCCCCGAGAAGACTGACGTCAAAAAATCAACGGGCAGCGAAAACTCATCCGCACCGGTAGCTAAGCCTGCGCCGGAGAAGGCGGTCAATAAGGACGCATTGTTCAGCAAATCCTCCGGTGCCAAATCAGGAAGTAACGGCACGAACGGCACTAAAACGGGCGTTGGCGGGAACAACAATGGCGACGATGCGGAAGGCGTTGGCGACAAAGGTTCCAAAACGGGAAGCCTATTCGCCAAAACCTACAAGGGCGAAGGCGGCGGCGGAGGTACCAATGTTGGCCTCAACCTGTCGGGTTGGAGCTGGTCCAGAAGACCTGTCGTAGATGACAATTCGGATGCCACCGGCGATATTACATTTAAAATTACGGTGGACAAGAATGGCCGTGTGAAAAGTGTGATTACGCAAGCGACCACAGTCACCGACTATGCAGTAGTCAACAAATACAAAAGCGCGGTGAGAGATCTTACCTTCGTGCCAAAATCGGCCAACGTACCCGACGAATCGATTGGTACGATCACCTTTAAAATACGTTCACGTTAATACTTAAATGACTTATCAGGAAACGATCGGATATCTGTACGACAGGTTGCCGGTTTTTCAGCATATCGGGGCCCGTGCTTTCAAGCCGGGCCTTCATACTACCAGGGAATTGTGTAAGTCCCTGGGCGATCCGCAGGACAAATATCCTACCATTCACATTGCCGGCACAAACGGCAAAGGAAGCACTTCTCACATGCTCGCAGCGATCCTGCAAGCTTCCGGATACCGGGTGGGACTCTACACATCGCCTCATTTAAAGGACTTTCGTGAGCGTATCCGCGTGAATGGTGAATTTGTGCCGGAAGATTTCATCATCGATTTTGTTGCTGATCAAAGATCTAACATTGATAACTTAGCCCCCTCTTTCTTTGAGGTGACGGTTGCGATGGCATTTTCCTATTTTGAGAAGGCGAATGTAGATGTGGCCGTGATAGAGGTAGGCATGGGCGGCAGACTGGATTCAACAAATGTCATCACACCTGAACTTGCCGTTATCACCAATATCAGTTTCGACCATATGCAGTTTTTGGGTGATACATTGGGCAAGATTGCAGGAGAAAAGGCCGGTATTATCAAACCGGGTGTGCCGGTGGTCGTCAGCGAATACCAGGATTCCGAAATCGGGGACGTTATCACTGCCGCTGCCCTGGCAGTCGGCGCACCATTGACATTCGCATCCGATGCATTTGAAGTTGTGTATAATGGATTGCAAGATGGCAAAATGCTGGTGGATGTGAAGGAAAGGGCGTCCGGGACGGTGTTGATCAAAGATCTTGTTTCGGATCTCAGAGGCTCTTACCAGTTGAAAAACATTACCGGCGTATGGGCGGCAGCGAAAGTACTTGCCTCCCGGGGCTGGTCGATAACGGATGATTCGATCAGAACGGCCATGCAGTCGGTGAGCCCGATCACGGGCCTGAAAGGTCGCTGGCAGCAACTGAGGCAAAACCCTGACGTTTATTGTGATACGGCACACAACACCGCTGGCTTGTCGATGACTTTGGCGCAGTTTGATTCGGTTTGCAAGGGTACCAGGCGCTTCGTTATCGGGTTTGTGGGAGACAAAGACATCGCAACCATGCTATCGTTGTTTCCGAAAGAGGCAAAGTACTACTTCTGCGAACCGTCCAATATGCGGGCGCTAAAGGCCGCAGAATTGCAGTCCAGGGCATTTGAACATGGTTTGGAGGGCGAGACCTTCGGGAATGTGAATGAAGCGCTGGAAGCGGCCGTAAGAGATTCTGCGCCGTCGGATGCAATTTACGTCGGTGGTAGTACCTTTGTGGTCGCGGATATTGAAAGTTTATAAGAGCATAAAAGTATAATGGCAAGAAGAAAATTAGATCATTACAGGTTCAGTGAGCAGGCAGAAAATGTAGTACAGGCGGGCAAACCGCTTTATTCGGAGATCAAAGGCAATTGGAACAAGCTATATTTTAATAACGAAAGTCCGATCGTGGTCGAGCTTGCATGCGGTAAGGGTGAATATACCATCGGGTTGGGCAAGAAGTTTCCGGAGAAGAACTTCATAGGGGTGGACATCAAAGGTGACAGGATCGCACGCGGAAGTGCATTGGCGACCGAGCAGAACCTGACGAATGTGGCCTTTCTCCGGGCCGGTATCCAGTATTCGGATGAATTTTTCGCGCATGGCGAACTCAGCGAGATCTGGCTCATCCATCCTGATCCGCAGGTGCGTGACCGTAATGAGAAGTACCGGCTCACCAACCCGGGTTTCCTAGCCAAATATGCCGCCTTTTTGAAGGATGGAGGTATGTTTTTTCTCAAAACGGATAGCGATTTCCTGTATGATTACACTTTGCAGACACTGGGGGAAGCAACGAATTTCCGGATCGTGGAGCATACGTATGATCTCTACCAATCGCATTTGCTCGATGAGCACCACGGCGTCCGCACGCATTATGAAGGAATTTTCACTGCAAAGGGTTACACGATCAAGTACATTAAAGCACAGCTGGTTTAGCAGCGGATGCAAATAAAAAGGCCCGTTCCGGCATTTGCTGGAACGGGCCTTTTTATAAGGTGTTTCTATTACTTCTGGATCAAACCAGCAAAGTAGTATACAGTTCTAACAAGCTGAGACACGTATGACATTTCGTTGTCGTACCATGAAACAGTTCTAACAAGCTGAACGTCACCTACTTTCTGAACGCGTGTCTGAGTAGCGTCGAAAAGTGAACCGTAGCTGATACCGATGATATCGCTGCTCACGATTTCGTCCTCAGTGTAGCCGTAGCTCTCGTTAGCAGCTGCTTTCATTGCAGCATTGATTTCTTCTACGCTGGTTTCGCGGCCAAGAACAACTGTCAACTCGGTCAATGAACCTGTCAGGGTAGGAACACGTTGAGCAGATCCGTCCAATTTACCTTTCAATGAAGGCAATACAAGACCGATCGCTTTGGCAGCACCTGTGCTGTTAGGAACGATGTTCTGAGCAGCTGCTCTTGCTCTTCTCAAATCGCCTTTCGGGTGAGGAGCATCCTGTGTGTTCTGGTCGTTTGTGTAAGCATGGATGGTGGTCATCAAGCCATTCACGATACCAAATTTCTCTTCGAGCACTTGCGCCATCGGAGCAAGGCAGTTAGTGGTACATGAAGCACCGCTGATGATCGTTTCTGAACCGTCAAGAATGTCGTGGTTCACGTTGAAAACGATTGTTTTCAGGTCGCCGGTAGCAGGAGCGGAGATAACCACTTTTTTAGCACCAGCTTTGATGTGCGCGCCGGCTGATTCTGCACTGGTAAAGAAACCTGTACATTCCAGAACCACGTCTACGTCATGCTGAGCCCAGGGAATTTGTGAAGGGTCACGCTGTGCATAGATCACGATGTTTTCGCCGTTTACCACAATTGAATTGTCGGTAGGTTTAACATCAGCGTCAAAACGGCCCTGTGCAGTATCGTATTTAAGAAGATGTGCTAATACTTTTGGACTGGTCAAATCATTGATGGCTACGATATCGATGCCCTCCATGTTGTAGATTTGACGGTAAACAAGGCGACCGATGCGGCCAAATCCGTTGATTGCGACTTTTACTTTTGACATATCGAGGTAGATTGGTTATTTCTGCCGCAATATTAATAAAAATGTCCGCGGATGAAAAGCGATCCGAAGAAATATAAGAAAGTAAGTGTCAGGAGCTATGATTGACAATATAATTAGCAAATTAGTGGCGAAAACCCATTATATTAGCAATTCTTTTCCTTAATTTGCTAATAAAAATAGTATTTTATATTCTCTTCTGTTTTGTTTACGATGCTTTGATAGTACATATTTAACCTATATTATTGCACAATAACAATCGCTGGAAGTATTCCCGCTCATTTTATGTGAGTCCTTGTTATCTACTTATTTTGTGTTAGTTTAAATATTAACCAAATAGATAATCAATTGAAAAACAACGAATTAAATGAATTTTATTAACTCTATACTTTAATATGAATTTTACTGAGCAGATCGAGAACTACTGGACTAACCGCGAATTATTGAAAGAAGAATCAGCCAAGAACTTCATCCGTGATATCATTGAAGAAGTTGACAAAGGGCGCATTCGTGTAGCAGAACCAGATGCTAATGGCGGATGGGTTGTGAATGAAGCGCTAAAAAAAGCGATCATTCTATACTTCCCAATCCAGCAAATGCAAGTTAGCGAAGTTGGCATTTTCGAATACCACGATAAAATGAAACTAAAATCCGGCTATGAGCAATTGGGCGTTAGGGTAGTGCCCCCGGCAGTAGCCAGGTACGGTGCCTACATTTCCAAAGGCGTAGTGCTGATGCCTTCTTACGTGAATATCGGTGCTTATATCGATGAAGGTACGATGGTTGATACCTGGGCCACTGTGGGTAGCTGTGCACAGATCGGTAAAAATGTTCACCTCAGCGGTGGAGTGGGAATAGGAGGGGTGCTCGAACCTGTTCAGGCGGCACCTGTAATTATTGAAGATGGCGCCTTCATCGGCTCACGTTGTATCGTGGTGGAAGGTGCCCGCGTAGGAAAAAGAGCCGTTTTGGGAGCTGGCGTTACCATCACAGGCAGCTCTAAAATCATCGACGTAACAGGCAGCGAGCCAGTTGAATATAAAGGTTATGTGCCGGAAGACTCTGTGGTTATCCCCGGAACACTTCCAAAGGAATTTGCAGCCGGTACATATCACGTACCATGTGCATTGATCATCGGCAAGCGCAAGCCAAGCACCGATCTCAAAACTTCGCTGAATGACGCCCTTCGTGACAATAGCGTAGCGGTGTAGGATACCCGGGAACACCCCAAATAATCAAATCTCAGTGCGGCATGACTATTCGTGTCGCACTTTTTTTGCTCCAATATTTACTGTTTATAAATGTGACAATTGTGCACTTGATTATATAGTTACATTTATATATTGTTTGGGTTAACAATAATTACTTTCCTGGACTACATGGGAATACATTTATAAATTGCATTATTGATTTTTGTAATTTACTTTTGCGTAAACAATTTTAAATTGCATCATGAATCTTACCGACAAGATTAAACAGATACTAGTTGACAAAAATATAACACCGTCCCTCTTCGCTGATGAAATAGGCATTCAACGATCGAGCATGTCGCACATACTTGCAGGGAGAAATAAACCGAGCCTGGACATGGTGCAGAAAATTGTAAAGCGCTTTCCCGACTTGGGGATCCATTGGATACTCGACGACGAACCCCTACCTGTTATTGCTCCTGCACCCGTGCAAGAAACAGCCTTAGAATCTCGTAAAAAAGCCACTCCCGCGCCGCAGCCGGTTCAAGCAAATGTCGTAAAGGAGAAACCGGTTGTTTTACCGGAAAAAAAGATTGAAAAAGTGCTTATTTTTTATTCTGACGGCACTTTTCAGGAGTTCAAGCAGGGATGATGGAGGGACGACACAAAATTGAAAAATGTCGGTTTACTTCAAAAGTAGTACTGTACCATTGATTTCCTGCTCGGCTGTCTTGACAACATAAGGATAACTGCCCGCAGGGACCGGTGTATTTTTGTAAGTACCATCCCAGGGTCTTTCATAGCCGGTCGATTGGAAGATGAGCTCTCCCCAGCGGTTATAGATCCGCATTTGCTCGATCCGCTGCTGGGCATTGAAAATCTGAAACGTATCATTATGACCGTCACCATTGGGCGAGAATGACGATGGAATATAGATCCGCTTGATAAGATATACCAGCACACTGTCCTCGGCGGTGCAGCCATTGGCCGAAGTGACGCGCAAATGATACAGCTGTTCAGACTGTGCCGGGGCGGCGATCGTTGCCACCTTCTCGCTCACTGCAGACAGCAATCCGTCGGGAGGCGACCATGCATAGGTATAGGAAGGAGTGTCTGGATTTAGCAAAGGTATCACCCGGCTGCTGCTGCCTTCCGGAATGCCCTGCTTTTCGGGCAAAGCCATCGTCCATTCCTCGCGCCCGATTTCCAGCGTGTCTTTGCCGGCACAGCCTGGCACAGCATCGTCGATTTCCAGAATATAAATGCCCGGCTCCTTCACTGTCAGGGCCGGACCTTTTGCTTCCAGCAATGCAGGCCCGTTTCGCCAGGATAATTTATCGCTCGTTGCGTTGATTCCGCCATTGCCCAGGAGCACAATGGAATCATTGTCGCACAGCATTTGCTTATCTGCTGAAATCACGGCCGGAGGTGACTGGGTGTAGGTCGCATGCACAAGGGATGAAGCCGTATCGCGGGAGCATTTTTTGGTATAACTCTTGATGACGGAATAGTTACCCGAATCCTTCACCATAATGCTGGCGCCAGTCTCCCCGGGGATGTTGAGCCCGTTGAGCTGCCACTGATACGACCAGTCTGCGGCATCGTCGGTGGTGAGTTCCACAGGAGACTCGGGGCAAAAACTTACTTCGGAAACGCTGGCCCCTTCCATTTTGATCACAGGCGGCTCTGGCTGGTCGTCATTGCAGTCGATCACCAGCAACTGGAAATCCCTTCGCACCAGGCCGATCCGATTGCCGTTCCGGAACTCCTCGCATTGCACCGTGAACACATACAGCCCCAGCGCGTTGGCCGTTACGGTCAGTTTTCCCGTGGCATCGATCGCCAGGGGCTTCGAACCGGGGATCACATTCGACAAGCCGATACCATTAGACCAGGTCACGAGCGGATAGCTGCTTTTCGAAAGGCTGTCGCCAATCGTGACGCCCGGGCTCGTGGTACCGCGCATGGGCGTCACGAGGGAATACCGCAGTTCGTCTCCATCCGCATCCGTCGCATTCATCGGCATGGAAAAAGGCCTGTTGATACAAATGTACTGGCCATTCGGCGCTACAATCTCCGGGGATGAATTCCGGACGGAAAGGGGAGGGAATTCCAGGTAGAAAACCATCCCGTTGTCGCCGGGCTTTTCTATATTGTTGATATCGCCATTGCGGCAGCAGCGCTCCCAAGCGATAAAATAGCCGCCCGGATCACTGAAATTCGCAGGATCGAGATAGATATTTCCTTTATAGTAACCAATGGAAGTGTTCAGGGAGCGGCTATTTGCGCAAGCCCGGTTCTGGTAGGTGATTTGTTCTGTACTGAGATAGTCGAGCTTGACGGTGGCTTTGTAACGCTTGTTGCTTTTTTGGTAAATGTATAAATAGGCCATCACGTCGCGGTTGCCGCCATTATCCGGCGTCGGCACGATCAGATTGTTCTGGTCCCAGAACTGTATCAGGGTAATCTCGTAGGTATTGGGAGCTCCGGCCGGTTTCATCTGCAACTCTCCACCCACAATATGATTCGCGTAAGCGAATGGTTTAAACCACCCCAACAACACAAACAGAAGCAATCGGAACCGTAGATATTTCAGCATGTATAAACGGATAATTGGAGTAAGGCCGACGCTCGAAAATACGCAATTGCAGTAGATATCACCACTTTACCCTTCGATAATATTTTGTAACCGGAACTCGTCGGCGATTTAGTTATCAACCGCTAACAATTTTCGAAGCATACCAGACAGCACAGGATAGTATGGAGTTCAAATACCGATACTATTGTAAAAATAATATAATTCAAATCATTAATTGTACATATCAAATATAGTAATTGGTATGTACGCCGGGTGCCGGCGATTCCCCTCCTCACAACTTCTTTGAGTTTGCATTCAGTGGCGACCACTCCGGCCGGCCATGTTCCATTTAAACCTATCGCCTATGCAGAGAATCAGTGCGTGAGTCCCATTTTACTGAACAGATCATTAACTATTCCAATCCTAAACGTATGAATCAACCTCGACAATCACGATTCAGCCCCGGGCTGCGTCCGCTGCGCAAGCTGTTGCTCGGCCAGGTGTTGTTCGGCGTCACACTCGCGGGCTTCCATGAAGCTCCGGTGCTGGCCGCCCCATTCAAATATCCGATCGTGGCCGCTGCGGACCGGTCGCTTACCGGAAAAATTACCGATGAAAATGGCGCCGGACTCCCGGGTGTAAGCATCGTCGTGAAGGGTTCCAGCACCGGAACCGTCAGCGATACCGAAGGTCGCTACACCATTAATGTACCTGAATCAGGCAGCCCTGTTTTAGTTTTCTCTTTTGTCGGGTACGTACCAAAAGAGATTTCAGTGGGAAATCAGACGTCTTTGGACGTGCAGTTAGCCGTGGACAATAAGGCATTGGAAGAAGTGGTCGTGGTGGGCTACGGTACCCAGCGCAAGCGCGACATTACTTCCGCGGTATCGAACATTAACATCGAGGATATCGGGGAAGTCCCCAAATCAAATGTGACCCGGATGATCCAGGGACAGGCCCCCGGTGTCATCATCAAGCAGAAAAGCGGAACGCCGGGCCAGCAATTCGAAGTGAAAGTGAGGGGTATCAGCTCGCTTGGGGCCGGGAGCGACCCATTGTACGTAATAGATGGATTTCCGGTGGGTATTTCCGTCGGCCAAAACCTGAACCCGAACGACATTGAGGCCATTACCGTCCTCAAAGATGCAGCTTCAACGGCCATTTACGGTGCGCGCGGTTCAAATGGTGTGGTGCTGATTACCACGAAATCAGCCAAGGAAGGCAAAACCAACCTGAATATATCGATCGACTACGGGGTGCAGAATGTGCCGGATTCCAGAAAAACCAAAGTATTGAACGGCCAGGATTTTGCGCAGTTCAAGAAAGAAGTGTTCATCGGGCGGTTTGTGCTGGATAAGAAAAGACAGCCTACGAATGAGGAGATACCGATTGATTTCCGTAATCCAGCTGACACGAAGTACTCGACCAACTGGTTTGACTTGATTTTGCACAACAATGCGCCGTACACCGACGTAAACTTATCGCTGTCCTCAGGCAAAGGCCCCATCAAGTCAATGGTGTCGATTGGCTATTACAAAGAGGACGGCGCATTGAAATACACGGACTACGACCGGGCGTCCATTCGCACGAACCTGGCCGGCGAAGTCAACAAATACATTTCGATGGGCGTTAACATTGCCGGCAGCTACTCCCGGTCGAGCCTCGCCGCTACCGACGGCCGCAGCGCATTGGTGGGCCTGACGCTCATCAGCGACCCAAGGTATCCTGCCTATGATCAGAAGGGCGATCTGATCCCGTATTACAATGGCGTGGGGGATATCTTCGGATTTCCGAACCCATTGTATCTGCTCAAAAACATCGACCGCGACCGGAACATCGCCGATGTACTGGCCAACGGCTACATTGATTTCAATATTGTCAAGGGACTGAAATTCAGGACCTCCGTCAATGCGAAGATCAATTACAACAAGTACAAGGAGTACATCCCGTCCACCATCGGGCTGGCCATTGCCACCGGGTCCAATGGAGCGCCGCCACGGCTTGCCGCCGAGCGTGATGATGCCGAAGAGCTGAAAAATTACACGGCGGATCAGTTGCTTACCTACAATGTCAATTTCGGTGAAAATCACCATCTCGATGCGATGCTGGGCTACACCGCGCAGCAGGAGGTGGTGAAAGGGTTGTATGGTTCCGGCAATACATTCCCCGACGACCTTGCGCCATTCCTCGGCAATGCTACCATCCGTTCCTCGTCGTCGATGGAGCGCAAATGGACAATGCTCGCTTACCTGGCAAGGCTAAACTACTCGTTTAAAGATCGTTACCTGTTCTCGGCATCATTCCGCCGCGAGGGAAGCTCCCGGTTCAGCGAAGGCCACCAGTTCGGTAACTTCCCGGCGGTGTCTGTGGGTTGGAGGCTTTCGGAAGAACCTTTTATTCCCAAAGCGGCCTGGCTCACCGACCTTAAACTCAGGGGCAGCTGGGGTATGACAGGCAATAATACCTATCAGGTGAGTGCCAACAACAACTTCGGTACCGCGCAAAATGCCGGCGACGACGGTAACTACGCCAGCCTCGCCTTCCTTACGCTGAACAATTATGTGTTCAACAACTCCATGTCGATCGGCAGGACCGTCAACCGTTTTGCTAACTCCGAACTGACATGGGAAAAGTCAAACCAGCTCAACATCGGGCTCGACCTGGCGACTTTCAATAACCGCCTCGTCTTCACTGCCGAGTATTACAGAAAGATTACCGACGACATGCTGCTGGGTTACAATATCCCGGCAGTATCAGGCTTCACTTCGACCCTGAAAAACCTCGGTAAGGTTCAAAACCAGGGTGTGGAACTCGCTGCGAGTTACCGGATGAAAATCGGTCAGGTTAATTTCAGGACCAATGCAAATATCACCTTCAACCGAAGCAAAATCCTGGAAATCCGCGGCCAGAACGACTTTATCCTGCAAGGCAGCCAGTATGGCGGCTACAACATCCAGCAGGTGGGCCGGCCGATCGGTATGATTTTCGGCTACAAAAAGCTGGGCATTTTCAACACCCAGGCGGAGATCGACGCCGCACCACTGCAGGAAGGCGCAGTGCCGGGGGCGATGAAATTCGCCGATTTGCACGGCGCGCCCGACGGTGGTCCGGATGGCATCGTCTCCTACGATACCAAAGACATGACCGAGATCGGAAACCCGAACCCGAAATTCAACTGGGGATGGACGGTAGGAATAGACTATAAGCGTTTCGATGTGAGCGTGTTATTGATGGGCGCGCATAAATTCGACATTTACCGGAACATTGAGGCTTCCACCATGAATATGGACGGCGTTTTCAACGTGCTGGAAAAAGCCAAAGACCGGTGGCGCTCGCCGGAGAACCCCGGCTCTAATCCCAACGCCAAGAATTCGCAGGGTGGTACCGACTACTTCAAGTGGTCACGCGAGAGCAGCGAGCGGTACGTGTACGATGGTAGCCACACATGGATCAAGAACGTGACGATCGGCTACACGCTTCCCAAAGTAGACGGCATTCTGTCCGATGCACGCGTGTTCGTGAATGCGGCTAACCTGTTGCTCATCACGAAATACCCTGGCAACAACCCCGACGCAGGGGTACGCGGGGGTACGGAGCTCAACAACGACGACGAGTCGTACCCGGTGCCCAGGACATTCTCGGCAGGTATAAAAGTTAATTTCTAAAAAATGGCGAAGATGAAAAAAATAACGATACTCGGAATCGCAGTGGCCATGTGCCTGTCGTCATGCAGCGAAGACTTCCTGAACCAGACAGACCCTACCAAGGTACAGGTCGATCTGTTCTATAAAAATGAAGAACAGGTTAAACAGGCGATCAGCGGTGTTTACAGCCAGGTGCAGGCGCTCAACAACACGGCATACCTGTTTGGTGAATTTCAAACCGACAACACCACCGTCGACCTGAACCCTTCCGACCGCGGTGGCGCCGGCGGGTGGGAAGCATTTGAATTCAGCACGGTCAACTCCGGCAACGGCGAAATTGCCAACGTATGGAATGGTTACTATGCGGCCATGTACAACTGCAACCTGACATTGGAAAGAATGGTAGATGCGACCATGACGGAAAATGGCCGGAAAGAAGCCGAAGGCCAGCTGAAATTCCTGCGGGCATATATGTACTTTAATCTTGTACAATACTTTGGCGATGTGGTGATTGTTACCTCCACGCTGGAAATCCCCGACCCGGCATTCGAGCTGGTACGATCCCCGCAGGCCGATGTATGGGCGCAGATTGAAAAGGACCTTAAAGAAGCTGCGGCTGCATTACCAGCCAAATATGCTTCCGCGGCCGACCTGGGGCGGGCTACCAAGGGCGCGGCGCTCAGTTTGCTGGGAAAATCGTATCTCACGCAGAAGAAGTACGCCGATGCGGCCACGACGTTGAAAGAGGTCAGCACAATGGGCTATGCATTGCACGCCAACTATGCCAGCAATTTCAATCCTACCACCAAAAATGGCATCGAATCGATCTTCGAAATCCAGTACCAGGGTGATAACGACAATGGCGAGTGGAGCAACTTCGAATACGTATTTGCGCCCAGGGTGTCGAAAGGGGCCGTGACGGGTTTCACCGCTGGTGCCAATGGCGGCCGGAATGTTCCTACCAACGACATCATGGCAGCCTACGAAAAGGGCGATCTCCGGAAAGACATTTCACTGAGGCCCAATTTCAAACTGGACACGACTACCTACAAGGTACCTTATGTGCTCAAATACAATTATCCGCATACGATCGTAAACCGCACCAACACCAACTGGCCTGTACTGCGGTATGCCGATGTCCTTCTGATGCTCGCGGAAGTAATCAACGAGCAGTCAGGCCCGACGGCCGAAGCCCTGGGCTACCTCAACCAGGTTCGTAAAAGAGCTGGCCTTGCCGACCTGGCTGTCGCGGACAAGACCGCGTTCCGCACCGCAGTCCTGAAAGAGAGACGGCTGGAACTTGCATTCGAAAACCATCGCTGGTTCGACCTGAAAAGAACCAAGACACCGGCTGAATGGGCGGCTTTCATGAATGCACACGGCGCACAGGAACGCGCAAACCCGACCGTGGCCAGAGGCAATGTGCCGTTTAACTCTACGGACTACGTGTTCACGGAAAACGAGTACTTCCTGCCGTTGCCTGCACCGCAGATCCTGATCAATCCTAAACTGGCCCAGAACCCGGGTTACTGATCCATTCAGAACGGCCCTATTGCACAGGAGAGGCATACAATATGTCTCTCCTGTTAAATTCTATAACTAATTCGTGAATAAATCGTTATAACCTAATAACCCGTTCAGTACTTGCTTCCGTTTTTATATAAACCTTTTTAGAAAAACATGAATATTTATTATTTATAGCAAGACACAACAGGATACTATTCCCTTCACTGCATTTTAGTATTGTATGATATTGCGGAATGTCGCCGCCGATGTTCCTGAACCACTAACCCCTTGAACTTGTGTTACTCCAAGCAACCGAAACATTTTGGCTTTGGCAATTCTTAGGACGATTGCACCCCTTACTGGTCCATTTTCCCATTGGACTACTCTGCATTGCATTGCTTTTTGAACTCATCGACTGGAAGCACAAATCGACCGTTCTCCGCGACGGTACGCGCATCATCACGTGGATCAGCGCAGCCAGCGCGGTGCTGTCCGTCGCATTCGGGCTGCTGCTTGCCAGCTCCGAAGATTCCGGCGGTACCAATCTCGAAATTCACCGCTGGGCGGGAATCGCGACCATGGTACTGTCCCTGGCTACCGCATTCACATTACGCTCCGGCAGCCGGAGCCTTTTCCGCGGACTGCTGCTCACCACTGTTTTCGGCGTGTCATTTGCCGGGCACTATGGCGCCATGCTCACGCACGGGGAAGATTACCTGACAAGTGTGCTGCCCGGTGGTGATAAAACCGTGGAACCCGAAGGTGAAATGGAGGCCGACTTTGTACTGACCAACAATGGCGCGCTTAGCCCGGAACAAATACAAACCCTGAATGTGGAAGTCAGAACGATCCTGGCCCACAACTGTTACAGCTGCCACGGTGAGAATAAAATCAAAGGCGAACTTCGGCTGGATAGCAAAGATGCCATCATGAAAGGCGGCGAGCATGGCGTGGTGGTGATACCCAACCATCCGGACAAAAGTGAACTGATCCGCAGGATATCACTGCCCAAGGGCCACAAAGAAGCAATGCCCACCAAAGGCAAGCGCCTGACGGAAAAGGAAGTAAAGCTACTGGAATTCTGGATCGAAAAGGGCGCGCCCTGGCCCGATGGCAAAGAAAAGAGCATTTACCGTGTAGCTGAACTCGCACCGCGCACGCCCCAGGTACCTGAGGCGACGGCTGAGCTAAACAAGCCAGTCGACCTGTTTGTGAATGCCTATTTTCAGAAAAACAAAGGCAGCTGGAAACCCCTGGTGGACGACCGGACCTACATCCGCCGCGTTTATCTCGACATCATCGGCCTGCTTCCGCCGCCCGAAAAGATCGACGCATTCGTGGCAGACACCCGCCCCGACAAGCGCGAGCAACTAGCCAAAGAGCTGCTCAACCAGAACGATGCCTATGCACAGCACTGGATGACTTTCTGGAACGATGCGCTCCGGAACGATTACGACGGTACCGGCTATATTACCGGCGGCCGCTTCGGTATTTCCAAATGGCTCTATGCGAGTTTGCTCAACAACAAGCCGTACAACTGGTTCGTAAAGGAACTGATCAGCCCGGATAAAGAATCCGAAGGTTTTATAAAGGGTATTAAATGGCGCGGCACGATCAATTCCAGCCAGCGCACCGAAATGCAGGCTGCACAGAATGTAGCGCAGGTATTTTTGGGATTGAACCTGAAATGCGCTTCCTGCCACGACAGCTTCATCAGCGACTGGAAACTGGCCGACGCGTACGCATTCGCCAACATTTTTGCCGACACGCTGCTTGAAATCAACCGGTGCGATAAGCCGACCGGCAAAATTGCGGGTACCCGCATGCTGTATCCCGAACTGGGCGAAATAGAGATCAATGCAAGCACCGAAAAACGCCTGCGCCAGCTCGCCGACTTCCTGGTGCAACCGAAAGACGGGCGGTTGTATCGTACGCTGGTGAACCGGGTATGGGCGCAGCTGATGGGCCGGGGAATTGTAGAACCGGTGGATGCGATGGATAATTTGCCGTGGAGCCAGGATCTGCTCGACTGGCTGTCCTCGGATTTCGTGGCCAATGGCTATGATGTAAAAAAACTGATCTATACCATCGTCACGTCGAAGACCTACCAGCTGCCGTCTTCGTCGGTGAAGGAAGCGGGGGACATTATGGCTTCCGATTTCAAGTTTACCGGTATGGTACGCAGAAGACTCACTGCCGAACAATTCGCCGACGCGATCAGCATGAGCTTCACGCCCATGTATGCCGACACCGCCCTTGCATTGAAAAAGCTGCCGGAAGACATTCGGTCACGCCTGCCATTTCCACGCGCCGCGTTTGTGAAGAACGACCCTTTCCTGACCTCGCTCGGCCGGCCGAACCGTGAGACCGTCAGTACCGGACGAACTTCCCAGGCAAACCTGCTTCAAGCATTGGAGCTGACGAACGGGTCGAAATTCACCGAAACACTCAAAGCCGGATCCAAGGTATGGAAGTCGCAGTACCCGACATCCGACTCCCTCGTGACCGCATTGTACCGGAAGGCGCTGGGGCGGGCACCGGCTGCGAAGGAGCTTGCGGCAGCCAAAAAAATCCTTGGCCCGACCCCGAGCGAGGAAGGCATTCAAGACCTGGTGTGGGCGATAGCGCTGGTGCCGGAGTTTCAGCTGATATATTAATGTATAATACAAATATTACATATTTAGCATATCATATGAATAACACTTTAAATATTGATACGGCATTCTTTAAATATATAGCTTATCAAAAATTTAGTATTTATTATAAATATTAAAAGTATTTAAAGTGTAGAAAGAAAGTAGTACTTAACAAATTGACTTACAATCATTTAAAATAAATAAGAGATGAATATCCAGTGGAATAGGAGGGAGTTCCTGCAACGGGCCAGCGCAGCCACCATGGCGGCATTGGCAGCCGGGGCACCCATATCAAACCTGCTATCCTCGTGCCGGGGCAAGGCGGGAGCCAATTCTTCGGCGGACACAGTGATACTTTTATGGATGGCCGGCGGCATGGCGCACACCGAAACTTTCGACCCGAAAGCCTATACGCCGTTCGAAAAAGATATGGAGGGCAACCGCGTTTTGAGCACGTTCAAATCATTCCCGACCAAGCTCGACGGTATTCATTTCTCGGACGGGTTGCAATCGATCGGGCAGGTCATGGACAAGGGAACGCTCATCCGTTCGTACGTCGCAGCCGACATGGGCCACATCCTGCATTCGCGCCATCAATATCATTGGCATACCTGCTACGAGCCGCCCCAAACGGTGGCTGCACCACACCTCGGTTCCTGGATCGCGAAGGAACTCGGCCCGAAAAATCCGGTGATCCCGGCGTTTATCGACATTGGCCAGCGGTTCACGGTGGGCGAGGCCGAAGAGCTCAAAGCGTTTCATACCGCGGGCTTTCTCGGAAATGAATTCGGTCCGTTTTTCATTCCCGACCCCAGCCAGGGCCTCGAAAGCGTGCGCCCGCCCGTGGGTATGGACGCGAAGCGTTTCGAACGCCGCAACCAGCTGTACAATGAGCTGATCAACAACAGTCCGGTAGGAGAGTTTGGGAGCGATTACCAGCGGGAGTCCCTCAAACGTTCGATGGAGCAAGCATACGCATTGCTCAACTCGCCCGAATCGAAAGCATTCGACCTGAGTACGGAGCCTAAAAAGAGCTACGACATTTACAATACCGGCCGCTTCGGCCTGGGCTGTCTGCTGGCGCGCCGGCTGACCGAGCAGGGTGCGCGGTTCATCAGCGTGACCACGGAATACGAGCCTTTCAAAGGTTGGGATACGCACGAAAACGGCCATACGCGTTTGCAGGAGATGAAAAAGCAGATCGACGGCCCCATTGCCCAGCTGATCAAAGACCTGGATGAAAAAGGCCTGCTCGACCGCACAATGGTGGTACTGGCGAGCGAATTCAGCCGGGATATGATGGTGGAAGGCCGGCCGGATGCCAAAGTGAAAGAGCAGGTGGCGCAGCCGGATATTCTTTCGGATCTGAAATTCTACGGAATGCACCGCCATTTCACCGATGGCTGCTCGATGCTGATGTTCGGTGGCGGGATCAAGAAGGGCTTCGTCTATGGCAAGACCGCCGACGAGCGGCCCTGCAAGACCATCGAAAATCCGGTAAAGATCGACGGCATTCACCAGACTATTTACCATGCATTGGGCATCCCGCCGGATACCCAGTATGAAATCGAGAAGCGGCCATTCTACACAACGCCCGACGGCAAAGGGTTGGCCGTCAAAGAGCTGCTTTCATAACTTCAATCCAATTACCGCCCGGATAACACGCACTACCAGCCTTCCGGGCGGGTTTTCTGCTTACTACCTCACCTTCACCGTGATCCTGCCTGATGTTCCGTTGACGTTACCGCTGACGGATGGGTCCTTATGCCCGATATAAGATATATCCAAAAAACTCACGTTAATTAAATATTAATCAAAACCAGACAGAGCAGGACAGTCTGTTGTTGCAATCATTCTACTATTGCATAAATGTTACTTTAAGGATGAATAATTGTCTTTTATACGTCACAGAGACATTTATTTCTTAGAGTATTCCAACTCTTCATCAACCCTAAAATCTGTCAGCGTTCCAGCCTGTTCGCACGCCGGAATGCGTACCTGTTTCCACCTTTCAATCCCCACAAATTGTTCACTTAAACCGATTGCTATGAGAATAAGAAGCTTAACCGATTAACCCCGTTCCTCGGGCGTTTCAGACAGTGCTCCGGGACCTCTGCTAATTACTAAATCTAAAAATGAAGCTTATGAATCAATTTCGACAATCTCCTTATTGTGTCCGATTGAATTCGATCCTGAAACTTTCGGTGGGCCAGGCGCTCATCGGGGTTGCCTGCGGATTCAATGCCATGGCCGATAATAGTTTAAACCTTAACCCGCTGGTTGTAAGCAGCAATATCACCGCCGACCGGACGATCAAGGGAAAGGTAACCGACGACACGGGCGAAAAACTGCCGGGTGTAAGCGTGGTCCTCAAAGGCACCACGATCGGAACGGTGTCCGATGCGGATGGCGTTTACTCGATTAACGTGCCCGACAGGGGCGGCGTCCTCATCTTCTCCTCCGTGGGTTTCCTGACGCAGGAAGCGCCAGTAGGCTCGGGCGCCACGATTGACATTAAACTCGCTCCAGACGCGAAAGCATTGACGGAAGTGGTGGTAGTTGGTTATGGTAGCCAGTTGAAAAAAGAAATTACAGGTTCGGTACAAACCGTTAAAAGTGAGGAACTGAAAGATATTCCCGTATCGCAGGTAACTCAAAAACTGCAAGGACGCCTTGCAGGGGTGCAGATCAACCAGACCACCGGTAAGCCGGGGCAGGGGATGTCTGTACGTATCCGCGGCCAGGTATCGGTTACGGCCGGTAGCGATCCGCTTTATGTGATCGACGGTTTCCCGATTACCGGTACCATCGGCCAGATGAACCCCGATGAGATCGAGGACATTACCATTCTGAAAGATGCCGCTTCGACGTCCCTGTACGGTTCGCGTGCAGCTAATGGCGTTGTACTGATCACTACCAAAAAAGGTACGCCCGGTAAAACAGCTGTCAGTTTCAGCGCTTTCGCCGGTATTCAGAAGGTACCGATGAGAGGCCGCGTTAAAATGCTGAATGCAGAAGAATTTGCGCAGTTCAAAAAGGAAATGTTCGAGGACGAGAACAAGGCTGTTCCTGCCGAGTTCCAGGATCCTTCACAGTACCGCGGCAAAAACAACGACTGGTACGATGCGTTGCTTCGCACGGCACCCATTCAAAGCTACAACCTGAGCATCAGCTCCAACAAGGAAAATATGCGCACCTCACTGGTGGCAGGGGTTTTCAATCAGAAAGGGGTTGTTTTGAACAACAATTACAAACGGTATTCACTGCGTATGAATTCGGAATATGATGTTTCCAACACGGTGAAAATCGGTTTTAATATCGCTCCGCAATTTGTGTACGACAATACGCCAAGAACCGACGGTGACCGCGGAACCGGTGTGCTCTTTAATGCATTGCATACCTGGCCGGTGATGCCGATCCGTGACGCCAACGGCGAACTGACCAAATTCAATACGTTCCCTGGAAGTACCGGTAACATCTTCAACTACCCGAACTGGGTACGCGCTGCCAATGACCTGACGAACGAAACGAAGATCAACAAGTTGCTGGGTAATACCTATATTCAGTATAATCCGATTAAAGGACTGACGCTGAAATCGACGTTGAACGTAGAAATGGAGAGCAACAAGTTCTTCTTCTTTAACCCTTCAACCGCAACCAGCGCGATCAACGTACCGATCCCGACCACCGCCGTTTCGATCCGTCAGAACTATCAGAACTTCTCCTGGCTGAACGAAAACCTTGCAACTTACAGCCACAGCTTTAACGAGAAGCACAATTTCGAGTTGCTGGCAGGTTTCACGCAACAACGTTTCCGCCAGGAATTCGACCGTATCACAGCCAATACCTACACCGATGACCGCCTTCCGACTATCCAGGGTGCGATCAACATCGACCGCGGCGGCACTTTTAACGTGAACGGCATTTCCGGTTCGAACACATTCAACGGCGCGAACGAATGGGCATTGATGTCCTACATTTCCCGTTTGACATACAACTACAAAGGCAAATACCTTTTCACCGCTGCGGTACGGGCGGATGGTTCTTCCCGTTTCGGATCGAACAACCGCTGGGGTACATTCCCGTCGGCATCCGTGGGCTGGGTAATCTCGGATGAGAACTTCATGCAGTCTATTCCAAAAGTATCTTTCGCCAAAGCGCGCGCCAGCTACGGAGTGATCGGTAACAACAACATCGGTAACTACACCCAATATGCATTGGTGAACAACACCACCAACGCCGTTTTCGGAAGCACGGTGGCCACGGGTGCGCAGGTGACTTCGCTATCCAACAGCAACCTGGGCTGGGAAACGACCAAACAGTTCGACGCCGGTCTGGACCTCGGGTTGTTCAACGACCGCATTCAGTTCATCTACGATTTCTACACCAAACGGACCACCAACCTGCTTTACGCGGTGCAGGTTCCACAGGAGTCGGGTTTCACCAACTACAACGACAACATCGGGGAGATCAAATTCTGGGGTCATGAATTCTCGCTCACGACGCGTAACCTCGTAGGTAAATTGAAGTGGACCACCAATGCGAACATTTCGATCAACCGCAACAAGGTAATGGAACTGGCGCCCGGCATCGACCGCGTGTATGGTACATTCCACATTACAAAGGTAGGTCAGCCGTTCGGTCAGTTCTACGGTTTGGTGAAGGAAGGTTTCTACATGAGCAAGGAAGAACTGGCCAGCAGCCCGATCATTCCAGGCCGCTCGGCGATTGGTACGATCAAGTTCAAGGACGTAAATGGCGATGGCGTGATTACCAACGGTGGTGATGCCGACGACCGTACGATCATTGGTAACCCGTTCCCGAAATTCACTTATGGTTTGACCAACACTTTTAGCTACGGAAACTGGGATCTGTCGATCACAGGATCAGGCTCACAGGGTAACCAGCTATGGGTACGCCACTTGTATAGTACTGCCAACCTCGACGGTGTGTTCAACATGGTAGCAGGTGCGAAAGACCGCTTCCGTGTCAAAAACGGGCCAAAAGATCCTGTAAGCGGCGCGGCGGCGGCAGAAACCGTGATCACCCCCGGCAAAGGAATGTACGGTGCAACCAACAACGGCGGTAACTTCACCGGTATTGAGCGTGACTGGGCCAGCTCGCACTTCCTGGCGAACGCGTCCTATTTTACACTCAAAAACATTACGCTGGGTTACCAACTGGGTGGAATCAACAAGTTTTTCAAGTCGGCACGCTTGTACGCGAGCGTTCAGCAGGTGTATGTCTTCACCAAATACTGGGGCGGACCTAACCCTGAAACCAGCGCACAAGGTGACGGACAAGGCGACGGTGGTAACCTGAGCCAGGGTATAGACCTCTCGAACTATCCTGTGCCACGTACATGGACACTCGGTGTGAACCTGAACTTCTAAACCTGACTTGCAAACAGCTCATTTAATTCCGAAAGAAATGAAAACAAAATATATAGCAGCGTGGATTCTGGCAGCGGGGCTCTTCACCGGTTGCGGGGACAGCTTTCTGACGGTGAACCCGGAAACTGCATTGAGTTCCAACAACTTCTTTACGTCTGAAAACGATTTCAAACAAGCCGTAAACGCCACCTACGAACCGCTCCGGCAGATGTTCAACGAGCGTGCGTGGGTTTTGGAAGAAATGCACTCGGACAACACCTATTATGCGCGCAACACCTTGTACGGCGCGGTAGACCCTACTGAAAACGTGGCCGACTTTGCGGTTCCGACGGCGAATGGGGTTACTGCCAATGACAACGTGCTGGTGCAATACCGGCTTAACTACCGCATCATCGCACGTGCCAACCAGATTATCGCATTGATCGACGGCGTGAATTTCGACGCAACTTCGAAGGCTAATCTCAAAGGACAGGCATTGTTCCTCCGTGCATTTGCCTATTTCGATCTGGTGCGGCTATTTGGCAAAGTGCCCCTTCACCTGGTGCCGGTAACGGGCCGTGAGGATGCGCCGCTGCCTTTGTCGAACACAGAAGAAATCTATGCGCAAATCGAAAAAGATGCGAAAGAGGCTGCTGCGGGCTTGTATGACAAGGCGAAACAGGAAGCGGGCCGGGTTACTTCCGGGACTGCCAAAACTTTGCTGGCTAACCTTTACATCACGCAAAAGAAATGGGCGCTAGCCGAGCCTTTGCTGAAAGACGTGGTTTCCAGCGGACTGTATTCGCTGATGCCCGACTACAACGACGCGTTCTCTACCACCACCGGTAACAAGAACAACAAGGAGTCGATTTTCGAGATCCAGTACATGGAAGGTTCGTCGGGATACAACGGTAACCAGATCTATCGCTTCATTCCTTCGCCGATCACCGCAGCGGAAATAGCGCCGATCACCGGAACTTCCAACCCGCAGCCGACATCCCAGGAAAGCAACAACGTTCCTACGCCTGACCTGATCGCCGCCTATGAAACCGGTGACAAGCGGAAGGACATTTCCATTGGCTATGTGACGCTGAGCGGCTCGCTGAATGACAACAAGACGTATCCGTACATCAAAAAGTACGCGCGGCCGCATTCACTGCACAACAACACCGGCCAGAACTGGCCTGTTTACCGTTATGCGGAAGTGCTGCTCTTCCTGGCCGAATCGCTGAACGAACAAGGCAAAACGGCCGACGCCGCTACCTACCTGAATCAGATCCGCACGCGCGCAGGGCTCGCTGCCACGAAAGCCGCGTCGCAGGCAGACATGCGTGAGGCGATCTTCAAGGAAAGAAGGGTAGAGCTGGCCTTCGAAAACAAGCGCTGGTTCGATCTTACCCGCACAGGCCGCGTGAAGGAAATCATCGGGGCATATGGTGCCAAAGTAAAAGCCAATCCACAGGCTTACTACTTCAAAACAGGAGCGGTGCCTCCGCCGAATGCATTCACAGTTCTGGACGACTATTACGGTCTGCCTGCTGTTGAAGCTGCATTGACGCCCCATTTCTGATGGATGCAAAAGAATAACGAAGTGCAGCAGGCATAAGCCCGCTGCACTTTTTTCATTATAAGCATACTTATCCGTCCGATACCCCACAGAACAGGATAGTCGCATGGATGTTTCAGTCTAATATTGCATTTATCAGATTATTTGAAGTTTTAGTTTGCTTTATTTAAGAAGAACAAAACGCTGCATACCAGGCATTCAGGAGCCTCATCCTTTTTTATCATTCATATTTACTTAAACTCTGAGCTGTAAAATGTACACAAAAAAACAATGGTCAAAACTTCCGATGACGCTCGCGGTGCTGCTCGCCGTAGGTGTTTTCAGTGGAGTGATGCTAAGTAACCGAACTGCCCAACACCGTCCTCCCGGCTCAAAGGTCGACAAGCTCAAATTGCCGGATGGCTTCAAAGCTGAACATTTATACAGCGTGTCGGAAGAAAAGGCCGGGTCATGGGTTTCGATGACATTCGACAACAAAGGCCGGATGATCACTTCCGACCAATACGGCGGACTATACCGCCTGGAACTGCCCGCCATCGGCTCAACTGATAAACCGAAAGTAGAAAACCTTAAAATAGAAGGAGATACGGCGAAAGTGGCAATGGGCTATGCGCACGGTTTGCTGTACGCATTCAATAGTTTGTATGTGATGATCAACAACCGGTCGAACGCACGTTTCCCGAAAGGAAGCGGACTTTACCGTTTGCAGGATACCGACAATAACGATCAGTACGACAAGATCACGCTGATCAAGCCATTGACCGGCGAAGGGGAGCACGGTCCGCACAGCATCGTGATGGCGCCTGATCAGAAATCACTTTTCGTGGTGGCCGGGAACTTTACCGACCTGCCTAAAATGGATATCTACCGGTTGATGCCGAACTGGAAAAACGATAATCTGTTCCCATTCATCAAAGACCCGCGCGGACACGCAACCGACCGTAATGCACCGGGAGGGTGGATTGCCCACACCGACCCGGAAGGCAAACAATGGGAATTGTACACCGCCGGTTTCCGTAACCCTTACGACATCGCATTCAACGAAGCGGGCGACCTGTTCGCCTATGACTCGGATATGGAGTGGGATTTCGGAACACCATGGTACCGTCCAACGCGCGTATGCCATGCCGTGAGTGGTGGCGAGTTCGGTTGGAGAACTGGTTCTGCGAACACTTCGCCTGCATTTGCCGATTTCCTTTCGCCGGTGATGAACATCGGACAGGGATCGCCTACCAACCTGATTTACCTGAAAGACGCTCGCTTCCCTGCGAAATACAAAAACACGCTGCTCGCATTCGACTGGTCATTTGGTATCGTTCACGGTTTGCATTTGAAACCCAGCGGCTCTACCTACACAGCCGACCATGAGGAATTCCTCTCCGGCGCACCGCTTCCGCTGACCGACGGTGCCATCGGTCCCGACGGTGCATTGTACTTCCTGACAGGCGGCCGCCGTCTCGAATCGGATTTGTACCGCGTATATTATGGTGATTACAAAAACATTGCGCCGGGTTCCAATGCAGCGACTCCGGTGATTACCAACGAGCACAAGCAGCGCACCGCTATCGAGGAATACCATGTTAAAAAAGATCCGAAAGCGATCGAGCAGGCATGGCCATTGCTGAAAAGCCCGGATCGCTTCCTGCGCTACGCTGGCCGTCTGGCCATTGAACACCAGCCAGTTAGCCAGTGGGAAAGTAAAGTTTACGCTGAAAAAGATCCTCAGTCAATCATTTATGCAGCCATCGCATTGGGCCGCCAGGGCGATTCTTCCAAAGTAGGAGGGCCTTTGCTGAAAAAACTGACTACCATCGATTACGCAAAGCTGGACGATCTGAACAAACAAGCGCTGCTCCGTGCCGTGGAAGTGATCCTGTACCGCGCAGGTCAGCCTGATGCTGCCACGAAAGCCGCATTGACCGCTTATCTGAATCCAAAGTATCCGTCGGCTAATGCATTGCAGAACAGATTTTTAGCTAAAATCCTCATTACCATTGAAGCACCGAAAGCCGTTGAAAAAACGCTTGCGCTGATCGCTAAAAACGAGAAGTTCGACGACAAGGACAATGAAATGGTAACCGCGTCCGCCGACCTGATTCTTCGTAACCCGCAGTATGGTCTCGACCTGGCAGGCTTGCTGGAAAAAATGCCGCCGCAGCAGCAGACATTCTACGCAATTATGCTGAGCAGCGCCAAAACAGGATGGACACCCGCTTCGCGCGAGGAGTATTTCAAATGGTTCCATAAGGCATTCAGCTACCAGGGTGGCCGCAGCTACATTGGATTTATCGACAAGGCACGCCAGCTTGCATTGAAGAATGTGCCTTCCGACAAAGTAGCCTATTATAACAAACTATCCGGCTCTGAACTACTTACCGGAACTGGTAACGACCTCGTAAAGCTCTACACGCCGAAGGGACCGGGCCGCGCATGGAAAGTTGAACAGGCGGTTGAGCTTGTTCAGGATAGCCTCAGCAACCGTGATTTCGAGCGCGGCAAGCAAATTTTCTCCGCCGTACTTTGCAGCCGCTGCCACACCATCCAGGGCGAAGGCGCGGATGTGGGACCTGAGCTGACACAGCTCGGAACACGCTTCTCCGTGAAAGACATGCTTGAAGCGATCATCATACCGGACAAAGCGGTATCGGATCAATATGCTTCCATCTCCTTCCAAATGAAAGACGGGCAGTCCATCGTGGGTCGCGAGGTAAACCAGGATGCTAATTTCTACTATGTGTCGCAAAACCCGTTCGATCCGAAAACGATCCGAAAAGTGGCTAAGAAAGATGTGGTATCCAGCAAAATCTCACCGGTGTCGATGATGCTTCCTGGCCTGATCAACGGTTTGAACCCGAATGAATTGAGAGACCTGGTAGCCTATCTGATGGCTGGCGGGAACAAAAATAATCCGATCTATTCCGAATCCGGCGCGCCGAAAAGCGGAAAATAGATCACATGATTTTTCGAGTAGATTATAATTAATTAGGCTTAAGATAGTGGTGCTGCGTGTTGATCCCGATGCTTTCCAGCAAAAAGGGTCCGGTAGCATCACTACTTTTTTATGGGTATGAGTTGAAAATATATCTGCCTGAAACGGACGTATACCAAAGCACGTTCAGAAACGAAAAAGGGTAGGGGGCACCGCCCTCAAATTACTATTAACTTACATTATTTCAGATAGTTAACTATTAAATGAAGTCACTTTCAAATCGAAGAAGAGCACTTAAGAGCATGGCTGCCGCCGCGGGCCTGGGAACGTTTTCCGGGTCGCTGGCCGATGCATTTGCCGCGTCTCAAAAAGCGCTTGGTCCGCAGTTGAACGGCAAAATCAATCACTCGGTATGTAAATGGTGTTATAGTAAAATTCCGCTGGAGACTTTTGCGCAGGAATGCAAAAAGATCGGGCTCACATCCATTGAGCTGCTGGGTCCGGAGGAATGGCCGGTGATCAAAAAGTACGGGCTTACCTGTGCATTGCCCTGGGGCGAAGGACTTACCCGCAGCATCGACAAGGGTTTCAACGATCCCAAAAACCATGAAGAGCTGATCCGGGGATTTGAAGATGTGATCCCGAAAGTACGTGCTGCCGGTTATGACAAAATCATCTGCTTCTCCGGCAACCGCCGTGGCATGTCTGACTACGACGGCATCCGGAACTGCGCGGAAGGTATCCGTAAGCTGATCCCGACGTGTGAAAAACATAATGTGACCCTGGTAATGGAGCTGCTGAATAGTAAGGTTAACCACAAAGACTATATGTGCGACCGGACGGAGTGGGGGGCAGCCCTCTGTGAAGCCATTGGCTCAGAGAAGTTTAAGCTGCTTTATGACATTTACCACATGCAGATCCAGGAAGGCGACGTCATCGCCACCATCAAAAAATACCACAAATACATTGCGCATTACCACACGGGCGGCGTGCCCGGGCGCCACGAGATTGACGAGACGCAGGAACTGTACTACCCATCGATCATGAAGGCTCTTGTCGAAACCGGGTATAAAGGCTTCGTCGGGCAGGAGTTCGTTCCCAGCCGCGGTGACGATCTGGCTTCGCTGAAACAGGGGGTTACCATTTGTGATATCGCTTAATTGATATTCAACATTTTAGATTATGTCTACCAGAAGAAACGCATTAAAAAATATAGCTGCCGGAACCGCAGCAGGTGCCGCCGCAGGCGTCATGTCCATTTCAGAAGTATTTGCCAAAACGGAGTCTGTACTGGGTACTAAGCTGAATGGGAAGATCAACCACTCGGTATGCAAATGGTGCTACGGTAAAATCCCGCTCGACACTTTTGCACAAGAATGTAAAAAGATCGGGATCACTTCCATTGAACTTCTTGGCCCCGAAGATTGGCCTACTTTGAAAAAGTACGGCCTCACTTGCGCGCTCCCGAATGGCGCGGGCATGGGCATCGAGAAAGGTTTCAACGACCTGGCTTTGCATGACGAGCTTGTCAACAGTTACGAGGACATTTTTCCGAAGCTCAAAGAAGCCGGCTATAAAACCGTCATCTGCTTTTCGGGTAACCGCCGCGGTATGTCCGACTATGACGGTATGCGGAACTGCGCGATCGGTTTACGCCGGCTGATGCCATCGGCGGAAAAGTACGGCATTACCATGATCATGGAATTGCTCAACAGCAAAGTCAACCACCGCGATTACATGTGCGACCACACCAGCTGGGGCGCCGGGCTTTGCGAGATGGTCGGTTCTGAAAATTTCAAGTTGCTCTACGACATTTACCACATGTCGATTATGGAAGGCGACGTGATCGCAACCATCAAGCAATACCACAAATACATCGGTCACTACCATACCGGCGGCGTTCCGGGCCGCGCAGAAATCGATGAAACGCAGGAGCTTTACTATCCGGCAATCATGAAAGCGATTGTCGAAACCGGGTACACGGGATTTGTCGCCCAGGAATTCGTTCCCAAGCGCGAACCGATCGCTTCCTTAACCCAATGTGTGAAGATTTGCGACGTTGCATGATGATTTCGCAAGATTTTTACGAAAAAAAGGTGCCATTCACCGAATTAGCGCCTTTTTTTCGTAAAAATGGATTTGAGAAGCATAATTTACCATACAGGCAATTGGCATCGAAGGGCCTGTTTTTGAGAAAGATACAAGCCAAAAACGGCAAGTTAATCCTTGCGACATTTCGATAGAATTAGCCATCCCGAGCCATTGACCGTATAACAAGGTCTGGGCCGCATCAATCGCCAGATCCCGTAACGACTACATGATAACAGGTACGTATTCTTTGATAAGGCTATCCATGGAAGATCCCGGTAACGGGAACTGGTGATCAACTGGCAGGAAGAATCCAGCAAAAGGTTTTTGGCAACTCTATGCTTTATCAAGCAAACGTTACTTGATTGTTGTATAATTTATATTATGTTAAATAGATATTTATGCTACGTCGATAACTCATAGTGCTAACCCATATCTTTTCTTATCCCTCCCTGTTGCGCCCAATCGATCGTAAAATCGAATTGCTGGCTCATTGGTAATCGGAGTTTGCCATTGGATGTTAAAGCATTCAAGCTCCCGCGCTATCTGTTCCAGTTGTTGGAATATTTGCTTTCCGATTCCCTGTCCGCGCAGGTTCGGTTCCAGATACAGGCAATCCAAATGTAGAAACGGCCGCGCATCCCAGGTTGAAAAATCCAACGTGAATGTAAAATAGCCTTCAATGCTCCCGGCTCGCTCGATTACATGGCAATGCAGTCTCCGACTTTCAGAAAACAGTTCTGCTGCCAGGCGCTCTTGCTTTCCCGTAGAGTCGTAATCAGCACCCTCATAATCAGCATGTTTCGCGCAAAGCTGAACTAGTCTGCTTAAATCTGCGAACGCGACTCTCCGGATCAGATATTCCATTGCTGGTGAATTTCAGTTTGAAGAAATGCGACGAAATGGGAAAAGTATTCAGGATGCTGCTTGTCACTTAGGTAAGCTATGTAATGTTTCCGCTTCAATCCGTTCCGACCAATCTTGACTGCCCTGATCGAATCGTTTTTCAGGTATGGCTGCAAGGCCCATTTCGCCATTGCCATTACCCCCATGTCGGCTTTCACCATTTCGAGCGAAGCTTCCGTTAATGGCAGCGGGGTTATTTTCTTGGGTGTTACCTTCGCGGGTGCCAGCAGGAACTGATGGACCGTCACTGTTTCCAATGGTAAAGAGTGAATAAGCAGATGCTGGTCGGTGAAATCCTCCGCAACGACGTATTTCTTACGGGACCATTCATGGTTTTCGGAAACCACCATCAGCATTTCATCCTGGAACAGCTCAGTATACCGAATTCGCTTGTCATTGAGCGGATCACTGACGATGGCAATGTCGATCACCCCTTCCAGCAACTTTTGTAAAGGATAATGCGTCGCTTCCATGACGATTTTCAGTTCTATATTTGGATACAGCAAATGGAACTGCTTCAAAACCGAAGGCAGCCAGTGGTAGCTCGAATAGCATTCCGTACTGATACTGATCTCCCCGAATTCCCCGAAAATGAGTTGTTTGATCTCCCGTTCCGTATCCGATAGTTTGCTAAGCACGTCGTTGGCGGTTTCATACAGCTTCTCTCCCGCTTTGGTCAGCACAAGCTTCTTGTTTTGCCTCAAAAATATTTTTGTACCTAACTGGTATTCAGCCTCTTTGAGCTGATGGCTCAAAGCCGATTGCGTTAAATGCAGCTTATTGATTGCATTGGTAATGCTTCCCTCCTCTACAATCGCCTTGACTAGTTTCAGATGCCGGATTTCCATTCAATTTCCTGATAGTTTTTGCAAATAAACGAATTCATTGTCAACGATTTCTATGAAAATAATCAATGAAAGCTATCAATTCTTTTCATTTTTATCGTGAGGCGGGTCTTCATAGTTTTGTCGCATCACTCACCAAAAATGCAAGCAAAGATGGAAGCACAAATCAAGCATTATGAAAACAAACTAGCATTCGAAATGGACCCCTCCGACCTATTCGACGCATTGAACAAAAACGAAAATATCATCCCGCTCGACGCCCGGAAGCCGTTCGGTTTCGAAGCTGAGCGTATTCCCACGGCCATAAACATTCCGCATCGCGAAATAAATGAAGAAAGCACGAAGCATCTGGACCGGGATGCTATCTATGTTACTTATTGTGACGGCATTGGCTGTAACGCCTCCACCCGCGGGGCATTGAACATGACCCGTCTCGGTTTCAAAGTAAGGGAATTAATGGGTGGCATTGAATGGTGGAAATTCGATGGGTATGCCACAGAAGGTACCAAGGCGACAACTGCCGGTGAGAAAATTCAGTGTGCTTGTTGAATCAAGCCCGCACGGTTTTCAAACAAAAAAGGCATCGATTGCTCGATGCCTTTTTTATTTTTGGAAACTAGTCCTTATTATTCTTCAATACAAGCAACACCTTTCGCAGCAAATTGTTCGAGGACGCCGTTCAGGTTTGTCAGGTTGTCTTTAGCCTCAGCTTCGTCTTTGGCTTGGATTGCCTTTTCGAAGTATGGTTTTGCTTTTTTGAATTTACCGCAAACACGGCCTTCAACTTCCTTACCGCGCTGCTGATATTCAGTCATGTTCATGTTATCCACTTCGCTTTTCAGCTGAACCGCCTCGTTGAAGTAGAAAACGCCAAGGTTGTAAAGCGCGTCGTAGTTGGTTGCGTCGATTTCCAAAGCTTTCTTGTAGTTAGCGATCGCTTTGTCACTTGCTTCTTTCTGTTTTGCTTTCGCGTCAGCAAGTTCCTTCTGAGCACCCGCCACGTCTTGTCCTTTGGCAGCTTCCTGTGCAGCTTTCACTTCACCTTCCAGTTTAGCGATTGCCTCAGTGCTTTCCTTCTTCTTCGCTGTCACATCTGCAAGCTGACGTTTCAGGTCTGCATTTTTAGGCTGTTTCTTAATCAAGGCGCCAATGCGTTTCACCTCACCGTCGTACACTGCGATCTTCTCTTTTTCAGAAGCAAGGGTTTTCTCTGCGCTATTGGCAGCATTCGCACCAGCACCCGCTTTCGCGCTCAGTTGCTTCACCTTATCGGTAGCTGTTCTGTACATGTTATCGTACAAAATAGCCAGGTTTACCACATTCTGGGTGTTTTTAGGATCAGCAGCAGCCAGCGCTTCAAGCTCCTGGATTGCCTGATCTTCCTTACCCGATGCCAGCAGGATGTTTACAACTTCCGCTTTCAGGTCTTTGTTACCCGGTGATTGTTTCAGACCGTTGTTCAAAGTTTCGATTGCTTTGTCGAAGTTGTTTTCAGAGCGGTAAAGCTGGGCCAAACCGTAGAATACGCTTGGGTCTTTTCCACCATTGGCTGCATACTTCTCGAAAGAAGTTTTCGCAACATCCTTTTTATCAAGCTGTTGCGCAGCGATACCGCCATAGAGCGATGCCAGCGTATCCTTTTTGTTGATCTCCTGAGCCGCCTGGAACATTTCCAATGCGCCGTTCAGGTTCTTAGCCTGGTATTTCTCAGCACCTTGCTTTACGAATGCATTAAAAAGCTGGGTTCCTTCACCGCCTGCCAACACGTTGGAAGCTTCTTTCGATGATTTACCCGGCTCCCCTTTTTTGGTAACATCCAGCTCAACAACCTTTTTATAGGCTTCAAACGCCGTTTTTGCTGCACTAGAATCTACTTCTGAACCTTGTAGGGCTATGTTTTCATAAAGTTTTGCGCGTTCGAGCCAGAATGCAGCCTTTGCACTTGCTTTGGGATCAGTGGCATCTTTATCGCTTTTCTCTTTATCCTTACGAAATCCATCTACCATAGCCTTGTTCACAGCGTCCTGCGCTATCGCAGCACAGCCGAACAGGCTAAGTGCAGAAACAAAAAACAGTTTTTTCATAAATATTAACTTTGGTTGTGATTGATTGTTCGAGTTCTAAATATAAATCAATTAATATAAATTTTACAAAAATCATGCCTCTGCGTCGTCGGAAGGCTCTTCGTCGTCCTCCTCCTCGTCGTCAGCTACATCTTCATCCTCGTCCAATTCATCATCCGTAACAATTATATCCTCCGCCGCAGCACCTTCTACTTGTGCTACCGGTTTGGGAACTACGTTGCCGTCTTCATCCAATTCTTCGGCCTTCTCGTCCGGATCTTTTAGAATGCGGGTTACCGAGGTGATCTCATCGGTGTTACTCAGTCGGATCAGTTTCACACCCTGCGTGTTACGTCCCGCCTGGCGGATGTCGAGCACGCTCATGCGGATCGCGATACCGTTACGCGTGATGATCATCAGGTCGTCTTCTTCCGTAACCTCGCGGATCGCTACCAACTTGCCGACCTTGTCGGTGGCATTCATGGTCGACACGCCTTTACCACCCCGATTAGTAACACGGTAACTATCTATTGCAGAGCGCTTTCCAAAGCCGTGTTCAGATACTACCAGCAGCTGTGCGTCCTCACGGCTGATACAAACCATGCCAATCACCTTGTTGTCGGGATCGTTCAGGTTGATACCCCGCACACCCGCAGCGGTACGGCCCATCGGACGTACGCCTTTTTCGTTGAAGCGGACCGCCCTACCTGCAGCCGAAGCGATCACGATATCGTTATCGCCATTCGTCAATGCGACATTCAGCAAACGGTCGCCTTCGTTAATGGAAATGGCGATGATACCGTTGGTACGCGGACGTGAATATGCTTCGAGCAAAGTCTTCTTAATGGTGCCCTGCTCGGTACACATTATGAGGTAATTATTGTTGATATAATCCTCATCCGACAATGTCTTCACGTTGATCACCGAACGGATGGAATCACCGCCTTCGAGGCTGATCAGGTTCTGGATCGGGCGACCTTTCGAGGTCTTGCTTCCTTCCGGCACCTCGTATACCTTCATCCAGAACAGCTTACCATATTCGGTAAATATCAAGAGGTAATTGAGCATGGTCGCAGAGAACAAGTGCTCGGTAAAATCGGTGTCCTTGGTTTTCACACCGCGGGAACCAACCCCTCCTCTTGTCTGCGTGCGGTACTCAGATAGCGGCGTACGTTTGATATAGCCTTCTTTGGAAATGGTGATGAGCATTTCCTCGTCGGCGATCATGTCTTCGTCGCTGAACTCTTCCGCCGAGAATTCAATTTGCGTCCGGCGGGCATCGCCGTAGCGTTCCTTAATTTCGCCGAGCTCGGTTTTGATGATCTCGTACTTGCGGAATTCGTTGGCCAGAATGTCTTTCAAGTCGGCGATCAGGAGCATGATCTCTTCATATTCCTTCACGATCTTCTCTCTTTCCAGACCGGTCAGACGTTGTAAGCGCATATCGAGGATCGCGCGAGCCTGAATTTCCGAGAGGGCAAATTGCTCCATCAATCCGTTCTTCGCCGTTTCCGGGTCACGTGCCGCACGGATCAATGCGATCACCGCGTCGAGATTATCGAGCGCGATCAGCAAACCTTGCAGGATGTGCGCGCGTTTTTCAGCTTCGCGCAGTTCATATTCGGTCCGGCGGGTAATTACCACGATCCGGTGGTCTACGTAATGCTTGATCAGGTCTTTCAGGTTCAGCAACACGGGACGGCCTTTCACCAGGGCCACGTTGTTTACCCCGAAAGAGGTTTGCAGCGGCGTGTACTTGAACAGGTGGTTCAATACGATATTCGGTATCGCGTCCTTTTTCAGATCGAAAACAATGCGCATACCATCGCGGTCCGATTCGTCACGGATGTCGGAAATCCCATCGAGTTTCTTTTCGTTAATCAGCGACGCGATCCGTTCGATCATCGCCGCTTTGTTGATCATATAAGGGATTTCGGTCACGATGATCTGCTCGCGGCCGTTCTTCGCTACTTCGAACTGTGCTTTGGAACGCATGATAATGCTTCCTCGGCCGGTTTCCATCGCTGAGCGAACGCCATTGTAACCGTAAATGATACCGCCGGTAGGGAAATCGGGAGCTTTTACGTGCTCCATCAATTCCGGAATGGTAATGTCGTTGTTGTCGATGTAAGCGAGTACGCCGTCCACAACCTCACTGAGGTTGTGCGGCGCCATGTTGGTGGCCATACCTACCGCGATACCGGACGAGCCGTTAACAAGCAGGTTAGGGAATTTGGCGGGAAGTACCGAAGGCTCGCTCAGCGAGTCGTCGAAGTTGGGTTGAAAATCAACCGTATCCTTGTTCAGGTCGGCGAGCAGTTCGTCGGCAATCCTTTTCAGCCTTGCCTCCGTGTAACGCATCGCCGCCGGGTTGTCGCCATCGACAGATCCGAAGTTACCCTGACCATCGACGAGCGGATAGCGCAGCGACCAGGGCTGGGCCATGCGTACCATCGTATTATAAACCGACGAGTCACCGTGCGGGTGGTATTTACCTAAAACTTCCCCAACAATACGAGCCGATTTTTTATGGGACCGGTTGTAACTCACGCCCAGATCGTCCATTCCGTAAAGGACCCGTCTGTGAACGGGTTTCAGACCATCGCGAACGTCGGGCAAAGCGCGGGAGATGATAACGGACATCGAGTAATCGATGTAGGCTCCGCGCATTTCATCCTCGATATTAATCGGGATAATGTTTTCACCAGAAGATTCTGCCATAAACGATTAGAAAAGAATCAAAATTTTAAAGCGGGCTAATCAATAGCTTCAATCGCCCGCGGATTAATAAAATCTTATAGGTACTAAAAAGCCAAATTTCGCCATTTTTAAGCATTCTAACAAACTATCTTTTGTGCTATTTCGGCCCCTTCCACGTATATGCGTGACTATCCGTGCATTACCTCGCGGAAATATCCGGGGGAAAACTAAATTGGCATCTATCATTAAAAATCCCGTTCTTCCCGCTTATTAGCAAGAGCTTAATTTTCGACAATTTTCACCTATGCCTTTACTATTAACCTTCATTGCGATCCTCGCACTTATCTTACTCATTGCCTGGCTTAAAATCGATACATTCATTTCTTTCCTGCTGGTTTCCATTGCACTTGGACTCGCCAGCGGATTGGATGTGGACACGGTCAGCAAGGCCATTCAAAAAGGTGTGGGAGGGACCCTGGGCGACCTGGTGCTCATTGTCGGGTTCGGAGCGATGCTAGGGAAAATGGTGGCAGACAGTGGAGCGGCGCAGCGGATCACGGATGCGCTCATCAGCCTGTTCGGGCGAAAATACATTCAGTGGGGCATGGCGCTGGCCGGATTCGTGATAGGTATTCCTCTGTTTTACAATGCTGGGTTTGTCATTGTTATTCCATTGATTTTCATGATCAGTGCAACCGCCCGTTTACCATTATTATATATAGGTATTCCTATGTTATCTGCATTGTCGGTAGCACACGGGTACCTCCCACCCCACCCTTCCCCGGCGGCGATTGCCAGCCAGCTGCATGCCGACCTGGGCAAGACCCTATTCTACGGAATGATCGTGTCGTTGCCCGCCATTGCCGTGGCCGGCCCTATTTTCGGGAAAACATTGAAACGCTTCCAGCCTAAGCCGGACGAAGACCTTTTTGACGTAAAACCCCGCCCTGCTTCCGAGCTTCCCGGATTGGGAATCAGCGTGATAACGGCATTGCTTCCGGTATTTCTGCTCACCTCGATGTCCGGCGTGAAACGCATTTATCCCGACAACAAGCTCATTGCGCTGCTCGCAGAGCCCTATTTCGGGATGCTGGTATCGGTACTTTTCGCTGCCTATGTGCTGGGTGTAAGGCGTGGGATGAGTATGAAAAAGGTGGGCAAATCCATGGAAGAAGCTTTCAAAGGCGTATCCACGATCCTGCTGATCATTGCGGGGGCCGGTGTATTCAAAGAAATCATGACTGCCAGCGGCGTCAGCACATTCATTGCCGAAAGCCTCAAAGGGCTGGACATTTCCCCGCTCCTGCTGAGCTGGGCCATCGCGGCGGTGATCCGCGTCTGCGTAGGATCCGCCACCGTTGCCGGACTCACCACCGTGGGCATTCTCGCGCCTTTGCTCGCCAATGCCGGCGTACCGGCGGAGCTGCTCGTACTCGCTATCGGGTCAGGCAGTTTGATGTTCTCCCACCTGAACGACGGAGGCTTCTGGCTTTTCAAGGAATACTTCAACCTGAGCATTAAAGACACGATCCTTACCTGGTCGGTAATGGAAACAATTGTGTCAATAATGGGTTTGCTGGGCGTTTTAGTGCTAAATTTGTTCGTCTAGCCGTCCCTCTTCCGGCTTCCCGGCTTATTCCCTCCGTCCGTTAAAACGGACGGTAATAGATACTTTTTCACAAAAAAAAGAGTATCCCAACCGAGTTAGTCAATCTTTGCATTATCGCTTTGCCGTTCGTTTTAACGAACGGTTCTAGATTAGAATTTATAGATTGAGATTAGAATTTATAGATTAAGATTAGAATTATAGATTGAGATTAGAATCAAAGATTAAGATCATCTTCAAGAATCTGATCTACAAGGAAATATCCAGTTCAATTCACTTTACTACTATGGACAATACACCAGAATCAAATTTTGCAGCACTCGGCCTTAACCTACCTCCTGCCCCGAAACCTGTCGGCGTTTACAAACCTTTGCTGATCGTCGACAAGCGTTGGGTTTACGTTTCCGGCCACGGTACCGTGCAGGACGACGGCAAACTTATTATCGGACGCATCGGCAAAGACCTCGACGCTGACCAGGGCAAACTCGCCGCGCGTCAGGTAGGTCTGGCGATCTTGTCTACGTTGAAAGCCAATCTGGGCAGTCTTAACCGGGTTAAAAGAGTCATCAAAGTGCTCGGTATGGTCAACTGCACCAGCGATTTTGAAAAACATCCATTCATCATCAACGGGTGCAGCGAGCTGTTTGCCAAAGTTTGGGGTGAAGAAAACGGCATCGGCGTGAGAAGCGCGGTGGGAATGGGTACATTGCCCGATAACATCCCGGTGGAGATCGAGGCGATGTTTGAGTTGGAAGAGAAATAATGATTGAATGTGCGAATGAGTGATTAAGTAAGAGAAAAATTCACTCATTCACTCATTCGATCATTCAGTCATTCAAAATTCAATAAAATGTCCTGGTACCAGCTCAGCAATCCCGGGGAAGTCATATCCCCATCGCTCCTATTCTACAAAGACCGCATCGAAAGCAACATTCGCAGCATGGTAAGCATTGCGGGCTCGCCCGAACGGCTGGTGCCGCATGTCAAGACGCACAAATGTCCGGAAGTTGTCGAAATCCAACTTTCGGCCGGTATCTCCAAATTCAAATGCGCGACCATCGCCGAAGCAGAAATGGTGGCCGGCGCAGGCGCTCCCTGGGTACTGATCGCTTACCAGCTGGTGGGGCCGAACATCGACCGCTTTTTTGCTTTGCGGGAGAAATTTCCGGACACCACCTTTGCTTCACTGGTTGATAACGAAGAGATTGCGGCGCTCCTGAACGATGCTTCGCTTTCAAAAGGATTTAAATCCACCGTCTTCCTCGATGTCAACAACGGCATGAACCGCACCGGGCATGCTACGGATGAAAGCCTGCTTTCGCTTTACCGCTACGTGAGCAGCCTGGAAGGCCTCGCATTCGGCGGCGTGCACATTTATGACGGCCACATACGCAATCCGGAATTCTCCGAGCGCAAGGCCGCTGCCGACGAAGCATACGAAAAAGTACTTCCCCTGCTCGACCGCATCGAAACCGAATGCGGTTACGAGCCGATGATCATCGTCGGTGGTTCTCCCTCGTTCACCGTACATACCCTCAGGCCCGACGTATACCTTAGCCCGGGCACGAATGTACTCTGGGATTGGGGCTACGGCGACCGGTTCGACGGCCAGCCCTTCGAGCATGCCGCATTGATTCTGACCCGTGTCATTTCAAAACCGGCTCCCGGCATTGTGACCATCGACCTCGGACACAAGGCTATCGCCGCCGAAAACCCTATCGAGAACCGCCTCCGCCTGCTTAATTTGCCCGACTACACATTGCTCGGACAGAGCGAAGAGCACGGCGTGTTGCAGGTAGGCGCTGATGCCTGGGAAACGATCCGTGTCGGGGACGTCTTCTACGCGCTCCCCTACCACATCTGCCCCACCGTGGCGCTGCACGATTTCGCGACCGTGATCGTGGATAGTAATGTGGTTGGAGAATGGAAAATTACGGCTCGTAGCAGACGCATAACAGTTTAATTTTGAATGATTGAATGATCGAATGATCGAATAGATTTCGGCTCACTCGCCCGTTCAATTATTCAATCATTCAGTCATTCAGTCATTCAATCATTGCATCTATGTTCCTCTTCGACGCACACCTTGACCTTTCCATGAATGCCGTGGAATGGAACAGGGACCTGACCCAAGACCTCTATTCGATCCGCGACCGGGAAAAGAACCTTACCGACAAGCCCGACCGCGGCAAAGGCGTAGTGAGCTTTCCTGAAATGCGGAAGGGTAACATCGGCCTTTGCGTGGCCACGCAGATCGGGCGGTACATCAAACCCGACAGTAAAATCCCGGGCTGGCATTCGCAGGCGCAGGCATGGGCCATCACGCAGGCGCAGGTAGCCTGGTACAAAGCCATGGAAGATGCCGGTGAGATGGTACAGATCACAGGCCTGGCGGGCTTACGCAGTCACCTAGAACTTTGGCAGAATGCCGAGTCTACCGAAGGGCTGCCCATTGGCTACATCCTCAGTCTCGAAGGTGCCGACTCTTTCGTGAGCCTGAAAAACCTGGAAACCGCCTATGGCTACGGCCTGCGGGCGATCGGCCCCGCTCATTACGGGCCGGGTGTGTACGCGTACGGGACCGACTCCGACGCTCCGTTGACCGAAAGGGGCAAAGACCTGCTGCGTGAAATGGATCAGCTCGATATGATTCTGGACGCTACGCATTTGTGCGATACCGCCTTCTGGGAGGCAATGGAAATGTACAAAGGCCCGGTTTGGGCCAGCCACAACCTTGTTCGGGCGATTACGCCGCACAACCGCCAGTTCTCCGACGAAATGATCAAGGTGCTGCTCGAACGCGATGCAGTGATCGGAATGGCATTTGATGCATGGATGATGATCCCGGGCTGGATACGCGGCAAATCGACTCCGGAAAGCACCGGCCTGAAAATAGAGCATGTGGTGCAGCATATCGACCATATCTGCCAGATAGCGGGTAATGCCAACCACGTAGGTATCGGCTCCGATCTGGATGGCGCCTACGGCAAAGAGCAATCGCCCGGCGACCTGGACTCCATTGCCGATCTGCAAACGATCCCGTCGCTGCTGTCGACGCGAGGCTATTCGGCCAGCGACATCGAGCGCATTATGTGGCGAAACTGGGTTGGGTTCCTGGAAAGGAACTGGGCCTGACGACATTAGCCTGCCCAATAAGAAGAATTTATAAAATCTAATAAATTCTTAATATAGGACTAAAAGGAGTTATCAGAAAAGCTTCGCAACTTGCATCATGGTTGCGAAGCTTTTTTGTTTCGACCGTAATTTCAAACCATCTTATTTGGAATAATTTTAAATAAGTGTTAGCTTTGGTCTATCAAATCAACAATCTGAAAAGAACGGTAACATCCTGCCCACTCATTCCACGTAACAACAATGGCTAATACATATAAGATTTTTTTTCGTACCAGGATCCAGGCAACCAAGTCGCTGCAAAAGCTGCACGATTGCCTGAAACATTTGAATGTTAAACACTGGGCCTACGATTTTCAGGATTTCATGCTGACTCTAACCTCCGAACTATCCGACTTTAACCGCATCCAGCTCGCGCTCCGATCGGCCGGTTATGTCTGCCACTTTATCAAACTCGAAAATATGAACGAAGGCCGCCTGGATACCAACAGCCTCACCCCGGCCTAACTTAAAGACATTCAACGGCTATCCATCTCCCTTACCAGGCAGTCACCGCATTCGGTGGCTGCTTTTTTTTAATACAAAAAGCCGGAACACGATACCCGCGCCGGCCCTTTTTGTCATCTATTTTTCTGGCTAATAAATACTTTGTGGAACAAGGTTTCGCTTTGCCTGCTGCATGTGCCGCTCATTGTGGGCAATCAGAAACTGGAATACGTCCCCGATTTTCATCCGGATTACGGGGAACACCGATATGGGAATGCGGAGCGCATCGAGGTCCTTGCGGGCGCCGTCGCGAAGCAGGTAGAGCAGTTCCTCCTGCTGCCGGATAAATTCGCCCACCACCGCAGCAGCATCGAGGTTTGCAGGCGGAATGTGGCCTTTGAATGCCTTGAATTTCCGTTTGCCTGTCCGGGGATCCATCATCCGGGTAAAATAAGCGCCCATCCAGGTACTGGTAAACCCCTCCTTTTCGTCGATGGGTGCACCGCGCAGCTGTTCGCGCATCCGCGGCAGATAGTAATGGCCGTAACTGTTCAAATGTTCAAGGCATTGGGCGATACTCCATCCGCCGGTATCCGACGGCTTGTTCAGCATTTCACGATCAGTGTTCTGAAACAGCGCTACGGCGTCTGCAATGTGCTGCTCCACCACATCGTCGAGCTTTTGTAGTAATTCCTTCTTATTTACGGTTTCCATGGGCGTTCTGTTCTTTGACAGGACAAAGGTGCAAATCAGGACTTTTCAAACTTTTGGTAAAAACCAACATTTTTAAATGCGTACCTTATTTACAAGCTTACTGAAATTCGTCGGATCAATGCCCAGGTAGTTGGCCAGGTATTTGTGCGGCACCAGTTGGAGGATGTGCGGGCTGCGTTTGAGCAGGTTCCTGAATTTATCTTCTGAAGAAAAGCATTGTACCTCCACCAGCCTTTCCAGAATGCCTGAAAGCGTTTGCGTCATACCCGCACGTAACATGCGCTCAACCGCAGGACGCTCGTAAGCGACCTCTTTAAACTCTGTGTACGTGGTACGGATGAAACTGGAAGGCGTGAGTGTCTCATAGTAATACCGCGAAGGCACCTCCATAAGCACCGAGTCGATAATGCCGCCGAATGAGGGCCGGTACGTGAATGCGATCGTCGCCTCGCGGTTCTGGTCGTCGAGATAGTAAATGCGCTGCACACCGTCGGTCACGAAATAAAGGTACCGCTCGGTCTCGCCTGCCGAAGTGACGATTTCCTTTCTCCGGGCGGAGAATGGTTTCCAGATACGCGACAGCGCCTCCCAATCGGCACCATCGAGCGGATGAATGGCCTGAACGACCGAATGAAGCAATTTTAGCGGTTCCTCCATAGAACCGCTAAAATACGAAAGCCCCTCCTACTCGCCTACGGGCGAAACCATAAAATGCAGGAAATGGAAAACTTCATCCTGGCTGCGGATATGGTTACGCGCGGCGGAAAGGTCATCGCCGATTTTAATCGTAAAGGAAGTATCCGGCAACGCTTCGAACATATCCTCATCGGTGGTATCATCGCCGATGGCCAGTATAAAATCGAAATCACCTCCCTCTACGAACAGGCGCGTAGCAGTACCCTTGTTGAATGCGGTTTTCTTGACTTCCACTACCTTATTACCGTCGATCACCTGCAAATTCAGCTCGGGCTGGATGTAGTTTTTCAGTTGCCACAGCAGCTCCTGCGCACGGCGCGAAGCGTACTCCTTATCGTCCGCTGTGCGGTAGTGCCATGCCAATGCCGTTTCTTTCTCCTCCACAAATGCACCCGGGCAGCGTTTGGCATAAATCTGCATCATCGGACGGATGCCTTCCTTCCAGTTTTCTTCGTATCCTTCATTGAGCTGCCATTCGTCCGATCCCTTTAATCTGATCAACGCGCCGTGCTCGGCGATGATATGCACCGGAAGGTCGCTAAACAACTTGTCCAGAAAATATCGGTCGCGACCGCTGACAATTACTACGGTATCGCGCTTGGCAATATCGTTCAGCAATTTCTTCACGTCCTCGCCCATGATCGCCTTCGCGGGATCCGGCACGATCGGCGCAAGTGTGCCATCGTAGTCAAAGAAAAGAATTCTGTTATTGGATAACTGGTAAGCGTGCCGGATCGCGTCGATTCCCTGGTTGTTCAGGAAAACCTGACGCAGCCGGTCGTGTTCTAATTCTAGCATTGTCATTTGGGTAAAAAAGTCACTGGTCCATGCGAACACATCGTAGTCACGAATCCTTTCACGCATGGCCTCCATTCGTTTATGTTGCTCGTCTTCCGGCATTTCGAATGCGGTTTTGATCGCATCCGCAATGTCCTGCCTGTCGAGCGGGTTAATGATCAGGGCCTCGCCCAGCTCTGCTGCCGCCCCTGCCATTTCACTGAGGATCAACACGCCCTGGCCGTCCTGCCGGCTTGCTACATATTCTTTGCAAACCAGGTTCATCCCGTCGCGCACGGGCGTAATGAGCGCCACGTCGCTGGCCGTGTACATGCCCACCATCTCATGGTAAGGCATGGAACGGTACTGGTAAATAATAGGTTGCCAGGAAATGGTCCCGAAATCGGCGTTGATTTTTCCAACCGTCTGGTCGATGTCCGACTTCATTTGCTGGTACTGCTCGATCGTATCCCTCGAAGGAACTACAACCATCACAAACGACACTTTCTCGTGCCAGCCCGGGTTTTGTTCAAGAAAACGCTGGTAGCCGTGCAGGCGGTGGATGATACCTTTGGAATAATCGAGCCGGTCTACGGAGAAAATGATCTTCTCTTTAAGCGACTGCCGGGCATCGGAGCGTGCCGCTGTTACATCCGGGTCATCATACGCCTCGTTAAATTTGTCGAAATCGATACTAATCGGGAATGAATCTACTTTGACGATGCGGTTGCCGAGGTTGATATAATGCAATTTATTCCCCAGTTCGGAGACCAGACGCGCCGCTTTCAGGAAATACTCCACATAATCGTTGGTATGAAAACCCACCACATCGGCGCCCAGAATGCCATCCACGATCGCCTTCCGCCACTTCACGGGAAGCAGCCTGAATATTTCGAAAGAGGGAAAAGGAATGTGAAAAAAGAAGCCGATTTTGTTTTCAGGAAACGCATTCCGGATCATCTGTGGGAGTAGCATCAACTGGTAGTCCTGCACCCATACTACGTCACCCGGGCGGATCACTTCCTTCACCTTTTCAAAGAACAATTCGTGGGCTTCCCGGTACGCATCGAAGTACACATCGTGAAACTGCGCCAGCGAGGGAAAGTAATGGCAGAGCGGCCATATCAGATTGTTACAGAAGCCCTCATAGTAATTTTCATTGAGTTCTTCGGGGATAAAAACCGGATGCGCCTGGAAGTTTTCGTTCTCCATTGACTGGCCTTCGAGCTCCTCGGGGGAATTCTCTGAAAAACCAATCCACTGGATTTTCTGGTGGGCATCAAACGCGTCATTTTCCTGATCTTTCACCAGCGAAAGCACCGCCGAAACGAGGCCGCCGGAATTTTGAAATAGTCGGGACACATCACCGTCACGGACCACCTTGAACGGTAACCGGTATGCGACTATGATGAGCCTCCCTGTGTTGACTGACTGAGATAAACTTTCCATAATACACCAAAATGGCCTCAAAAGCCATGCCAGGAATACCCGACAACGCCGATTTTCCCTAACGATGTCGCAGATACGGCGTACAATGCCACCGGGCGTCTTTGGCTGGACCCTATCAAAAAATGAGTGGGCTTATCAACCCGATAAGGTTTTGCGGGAAGCAATGAATGTGTTACTTTCGCTGTTGCAACCTCTTTTATCACATTACAGGAACCGGAGGTCAAGGTAACTTCACTTCCGGCGCCGGACAAGCTAAATGAGTGTCAGGCAAGCAATGAAAATTGCTGTTTTCCATGAGTTAATGTGATAGCTGACCACAAATACGGGCTTGCAAAGGCCCAAGATTAGTCAAGGACTACAAATATGTAATCGCAGATTAATGCTGTGCCACTCTTTGTTGTGGGTTGCAGGCGGCCCGAAATGGCCGCCATTTTTTTTAAAAGACACTTTGCGTGTAGCGAGGCTGTGCATGACGTTGACAATTACATTCAGGAAGGGGCCTGAGCCGCGCTCCTGATCCAGGCTTCCGCTTTTTGAGGGTCGGTGAAGAACCGCTCGCTGACACTGCTGTACAGCGATTCGTACTTGCTGATCTTGGTCTCGTCCTGGTGGCAATGCGCCGCGGTCAGGCACCGGATACCGCGTTTGTTGCGAAACGTCACTTGCGAAGCTTCCTCTTCGAACATCGCGAGGTACCCTACTTTCCAGCCGTAGTCCGCGAGAGTGAGCGGCACAATGCTGCGGAAATGCTTGTGGGCATCCAGGTTCGCCGCTGTGAATCCGTGAAGATTCACGAATATGCGGAATGTGCCGCCGTCTTCGATCCGGTCCAATGCATTGTAAAGTGATTTTTCCCATCGGATCACGTCATCCTTGTCCATGTCTCCGCTGATGTGTGTCACAATGAGCCGGTTGGCGGGCTCCCAATCTGTTTTTGCTATTTTAATAAAATCCTGCATTTTAGTAAGGCTAATGCTGTTTGTGTTAATCGCATAATCCGCCCACTCAGACATTTGTTCCGCACCGTCGACCAACAGCACCGCTTTATCGACAAAACACCACCCGGCAATCCGGCAGCGTTTCTTTCTGCATTTAAAAATTCAAAAAGAATTCAGAATTCGGTGGTACGTTCAGCGCTCGAACACGGTACATAAGCCCGACTGACACCACCTAACAATCCAATAAATAATGAACACCTCCGCTCAGGAAGTCGCAAAACCGACCACGCTGCGATCTAAATCGGAATTTCTGACGCGCCCGGCGCTAGTTATCCTACTGCTTGCAGGTATTTCGATGCTCACCCGCATTGCCCTGATGCTCAAAGCGGGCAAAGACGTAGATTACACCGTCACCAACATGCTGGGCATTTTCGGTATCGGCCTGTTCTACGATCTTCTCAACGCACTATATTTCATTATTCCGCTAATGCTCCTTGGGTGGCTGACACCGCAGCGGTATGCCGGCAAAAAGGGTTTTAGAATCGCAGCCAATACATTAGTGTTCGTCCTGCTGTTTCTGCTTCTGCTCAATGCAGTTTCCGAATGGGTATTTTGGGACGAATTCGGCTCCCGGTTCAATTTTATCGCCGTCGATTACCTGGTTTACACGCAGGAAGTGGTCGGAAACATCCGTCAGTCCTATCCGGTCGAGGCCATTATGGGTGTACTCCTGGTACTCTCCGTGTTATTGACATTGCTGCTGTCGAGGCTTTCGTCCAGGATAGCTTTCGGTAACTGGCGTTTCGGTAAGCGGTCGCTCATTTTGGGCGGTTACTTCCTCGTCGTAGCAACGGTGTTTATGCTCATTGATAATAAGGTCAGACAGTTCAGCAGCAATATTTTCGTGAATGAGCTGGCGGGGAACGGAATGTACGAGTTGTTTGCTGCCTACCGCAATAACGAGCTGGATTACAATCAGTTTTACACCAAACTAGATGAAAGGCAGGCCTCTTCCGAGATCCGCACGCTGGTAGCTACGCCTGAAAGCCATTTTGTCGACAACAAACCTTTCTCCATTGAACGGGATATTGTCAACCCTGGTACCGAATTGCACAAGAACATCGTCCTGATCAGCGTCGAAAGCCTCAGCGCCGACTTCCTGGGAAGTTTTGGCAATACGCAGGGCATTACACCCTTCCTGGACTCCCTGGCCCGCGAAAGCCTTCTTTTCACCAATCTGTATGCAACGGGTACCCGTACGGTCCGCGGCCTGGAAGCATTGTCGATATGCACGCCGCCCACACCGGGCCAGTCTATTGTGCGCCGTCCACATAACGAAGACCTGTTCTCGATGGGCAGTGTTTTGCGGAAAAAGGGATACCAGGCCCGTTTCATTTACGGCGGCTACGGATATTTTGACAACATGGGATACTTCTTCGGGCACAATAGCTACGGCGTGGTAGATCGCACGGCCCTTTCCAAAAAAGACATTGACTATGAAAACATCTGGGGCGTGGCGGACGAGAACCTGTTTGAGCTCGCTACCCGGGAAATCGGCCTGGCGGTCGGGAAAGGCAAACCTGTTTTTGCGCACATCATGACCACGTCCAATCACCGTCCCTACACCTACCCGGAGGGAAGAATAGACATCCCCTCTCACACCAGCCGCGAAGGCGCCGTGAAATATACCGATTATGCAATCGGCCAGTTCATCCGCCACGCCCGGAGCGAATCCTGGTTCAACAATACGTTGTTTATCATCGTAGCCGACCATTGCGCATCCAGCGCTGGCAAAACCGACCTGCCGGTAAACCGCTACAAAATACCCATGCTCATCTATTCGCCTGGCTTCATCGGCGCCGGCATCATGCCCAGGCTCATGAGCCAGATCGATGTAGGACCTACTATTTTAGGGCTCCTCAACTTCTCCTACCGCAGCAAATTCTCCGGTTACGATATTTTCAAGCTCGAAGAAGGCCGGGAGCGGGCATTTGTCAGCACCTACCAGAGCCTGGGATACATTAAGCACGATTCGCTGATTGTGCTAAAACCACAAAGGATGGCCGCCACATTCCTTCCCGACTTTCAAGACGGTACCTCCCGGCCGACTTCCCAAAACAAGCACCTGCTGGGAGAAGCCATAGCCTGGTACCAGTCGGCAAGCTACCAGTTCCGGAATGGTCTGATGAGAAAATAGTTTAGTGTAAAGAAAGTATTTCAAGGTTACATATACTTTATATGGATGTTTTCATCCATGTAACAGCCACGCTTTGAAAACTTGCATGAACCTTATCGGGAAAGGCCTCCTGGCTGCACTAATATGCCTATACGCAAGCTCACATGCGCATTCGCAACGGATGCGCATCGTACAGGCCGGCAGCGCGATCGCAGATGTGCGCGAAGGTAATGTGCTCCGCAAAGGCGGCTGGGGAATGGATGCCAGCGTCCGGCCGGATGTATTCGAGGCTTTTATCGAAGGCCCTGCTAAACGCATTGCCTTCATTACCGATCGGGATTCGGTCGTTTTGAATGTGGAGCCGGGCAAAACTTATCCCTTCGTGTTCCTGCTGAATGGCAAAGACAGCGCCTTTACAGAGGTAAGGGGCATTAAATGGGTGCAGCGTGCCCAGTTTCCTACCGACTACCAGCGAGCACACCGCGGCAAAACCACGGTGGAGGTGCCACCAATGTATGAGTTGTTGAACGTGGTATTTGCACTCACTGAAAAAGGGCGCGAGAAGAACAGCCTCATCAACCGCGATACCGACTATTACCGGGAGGTCATGACCCGGTTCGAACCTTATCGCAATGATCCGGCTGTGAAAAAGATGCAAGAAGCGCTCATGTCTGGCGATGGAAGCTACTCCGCGTTAAAAATGGATGCTTATGCTTTCGAGCTCTCCCAGGATGGCACCATCGCCCGTAGCCGAGTCTACGACCGCATAGGCAATTCCAACACCAACTTCCTGCATCCTTACATCGCCGATCTGCAAAAATTTGCAGTTGCCAGCCGTTTCCAGGAGTTTTACCATACGCATAAGCCGTTTTACGAAGGACTGACGCAAGCCTACCGAGACTCTATCGGCGTTTCGCAAATGCAGCGCTGGCTGGTCAAAAACTTCCCGTCAACGCGTTATGATTCATTCAAAATTATCTTTTCACCGCTGGTAGCAGGCAACCAGTCGGCAAGTTTTTTTGAACACAACGGCTTTCGCGAGGCACAGGCGCATGTAAATTTCCCATTCCATACCCCACAAAATGTTGCAGGATGGTCGCCCGAAGCGCTTCGCGTGAAGGATGGCAACATTGTTTTCACAGAACTCAACCACGCCTTTATCGGGCCCGAAGGCCAGAAGCCTGCTTACCGTGACCGCATTCAAAAAGCATTATCCAATCTCGACATTTGGAACGACCCGCAGAAACCCGCGCACGGCTACAATACCCCGCAAATGTCGTTTGACGAATACATGAACTGGGCCCTGGTAAGTCTCCGCTACATCGATTACGCGCCGCTCGCCGAGCAACCCAAACTGATCGCTCAAATTGAAGATATTATGCTCAACCACCGCGGCTTCCGTCGCTTCCCGGAGTTCAATCAGTTTTTAGTTAAAACCTACAAAAACCGCCGCAAACGAGAAACTGTCGCAGATTTGTATCCGGCTATTGTCGGGTGGTTTGAAGAGAATAAATGAAATAGAATCTGCTCGCAGAAGTTAGAATAAACTAATATGAAAAAGCTGATTCAATTGGCCGTTCTTGTCGCAGCTTCTGCCGCAATCTCCTGCTCAAAGGAAAACCTTCAACCCGATTGTGGCTGCCAGGGCCCCACGGTGCTCATACTGAAAAATACCCGTGCGGTACATGAGGGTGCGGGGCTATTTACTTTCACACATCCTATCACCCTCAATCAAACCTCGGCCTGGGCATGCGATGCAGATTCGTTATGGGCGAGAAGTGCAAACAGGGAAATTCCGGACTATACGATCAGCGGAAATCTCAAAAAGGGATGCTCCTTCGGGCCGACATTCGCAATTGTATTTCCATCGATCGAAATTACTGCCATTCAGAAGGATTAATGCTCCAATACCTTCTCAAAACAAACACTGTTCTCTATCCCTGCATATTGCCCGTAGTTGGGCGTCCGGGTATAGCCGCTTTTTTCATAAAGCGCAATGGCTTCGGGTTGGCGTTTGCCGGTTTCCAGCACACATCTAAGATAGCCTAGTTCGGATGCCCATACTTCCAGCTCGTTGAGCACGCGGGTAGCGATGCCTTTCTTGCGGCCCTCCGGCGAAACATACATCCGCTTCACTTCCATGGCCTCGTCGCTGAATGCCTTGATCGCCCCGCAGCCGATGGGTTGGTCATTTTCGTAGCAGACTACCGCGTGGCGGATCTTGTCGATTTTGTTGAATTGGGAATAAAAACCATGGTCGGCGCCGTCGCGCCGGGCCAGCTCGGCATCGAGCAGTTTCACCAATGCCTGGAAAGCAGCATCATCGGAGTCGGTTCTTGTTACAGTGATCATTGCAATTCTTCCAGTTCTACTACTTTGGGCGTCCGGGTGAGCCAATGGATAATCAGCCACGCCACAAGATAAGTAAAACCGCAGATTGTAAAAATGATGTTGTAGCCGGCCTGAATGTTCCCGGCGGCTTTGTAGCTGTCGAGCAGGCTACCGATCAGGATGGGAAAAAGGATACCGCCCACCGCACCGGCCATTCCGCCGATACCCACGACGGAGCTAACGGCCTGCTTGGGAAAAAGATCGGACGGCAGGGTGAAGACATTCGTGGCCCAGGCCTGGTGCAATGCTACTGCCAGACTGATAAGCCCTACGGCCATCCAAACGCCGCTCGAAAACTGGATCAGTATCACCGATAATTCGCAGCAGGCAATGCCCAGCAATACGGCTTTCCGCGCCTTCAGTGTAGGCCATCCTCGTTTGATAAGCCAGGACGACAAATATCCTCCTGCAATACTTCCCGCGGTCGTAGCCGTGTAAATCAGCATGAGTTCAAAACTTGGCTTTTTCAGGTCCAGGTTGAATGTCGAAGCGAAATAGGATGGTAACCAGAACAGAAAAAACCAGTAGATCGGATCGATGAGCCCTTTGCCGGTAATGTAAGCCCAGGTCTGCGGGAATGTGAACAGTTTGATCCATCGTACGGGCTGCTTTTCCGCCTCGTTTTCGTCCTGCTCCTGGCCGCTGAGGATGTAATGCAGCTCTTCGGCGCTCAGACGCTTTTGCCTGACGGGAATATCATAAAATATCAGCCAGAATATCAGCCATACGAAACCCAGCGCACCGGTAATCCAGAACACTTCCTGCCAACCGTAATGGCTCAAAATCCAGGGCACCAGTATCAGTGCCACCACTACGCCTATACTCGTTCCGGCATTGAACAGGCCGGTCGCCAATGCCCGTTCTTTCTTAGGGAACCACTCGGCAACCGTTTTCACTGCCGCAGGATAATTACCAGCCTCTCCCAGGCCCAGGCCCACCCGCGCGACCCCAAACCCGAATGCGCTGCGCGCTACCGCATGCAGCATGCCCGCGATGCTCCAGAAGATGATCGTAAACGAATACCCGGCTTTGGTGCCGATCTTGTCGATCAGCCAGCCAAATACCAGCAATCCCGCCGCATAGGCCGCGGTAAATGCCATCACGATCCTTGCAAAGTCGGTTTCCGTCCAGACGAACTCTTTTTCCAGAATGGGTTTCAGCAGACCGATGATCTGCCTGTCGAGGTAATTGATGGTCGTGGCGAGAAAGAGCAGGACCACGATGATCCAGCGGTAATTCCTGATTTTACCCATTAGCTAAGCGAGTTTTTGTACGAATTGTAGGAAATGTGCTTTCAGTCCGTCCCAGTCTTTGTCCTGGATCAGTTTCTTGTCAAATAACTGGCTGCCAATGCCCAGCCCGTCTGCACCGGCTTTCAGAAACGCCTCCATGTTTTCAAGGCTCACCCCTCCGGTGGGCAGGAGTTTCAATTGGTTCATAGGCGCTTTCAGATCCTTGATATACCCCGGCCCTAATGCCGTTGCCGGGTATATTTTCACCATTGAGGCCCCCAATGACCAGGCATTGAAAATTTCAGTAGGTGTATAAGCGCCAGGAAATACCGGAACACCCTTTTTTACACAGGATTTCACCACCTTTTTACTCAAAACCGGCGTCACGATGAACTGCGCGCCGGCATCCAGCGCGGCGTCGAGGTCATCTTTGGTACACACCGTTCCCGCGCCTATATTCAGGCCATAATGCTCGTTTTCTAACGCATAGCGGATCATGTCCGTCGCACCGGGCGTATTCATGGTGATCTCGACGGTGGTCAGGCCGGCCTCGCGATAAATAGGCAGGATACGCTTGACGTCTTCCGGCGACACGTTACGGATAATGCCGACCAGCGGCGCCTTCTTGAACAACTCCCACGAAAATGTACGCTCACTCATAAATTTGTTTTATTCAATGTTAAATGTTGGTTTTCAAAAATGCGGATATGCCCGGTAGTCGCGGCCCTGTCGACGATTTCAGACGGAATGATGGTCGCCCTTCCCGACAGCCCCAGCGCCTCGATCGCGGTTTTGTACAGTTGGTACAAGTTATTACCTCCGCAAAGCACCAGGTGCGCCGCCGTTTCCCTTGTCAGGTCGCGGATTTCATAGCCGATCAGCAGCCCGCTGAGAAACATGCCGTTTTCCCGTTTACTTAATAAATCAAAAAGCTGGTTGGTTCTTATTGTAAATAATGCATTTAAAATGTTCCCCGTGCCCGACTCGCGTATGCCCGCCCGGAAGGCGTCGGCGGCGGCTTGGTTGAAATCCGATTGGTAGTATTGGTCGATCGAATCTTTGAGAATGCTTTGATTCGCCATGAGGTTGAAGACCTCTCCGGTCATAAATGTCTTGAAATCAATGAGTCGCCCATCGCGGACGAACATGTGCTTCGAATGCGTACCCGGGAAAATAAATACCGCGTCGCGGCCCGAAAGCTCCATCGCCGCACCAAGGCCGATCAGCTGGGTTTCTTCACCGCGCATCACATCGTGCTCGCTCCTTACGCCCGAAATCAGGGTGATCTCATGGGGAAAACCGGGCTGCTCTTCGAAATGGCGCATACCCAGGTGCGAGCCGTCCAAGGCAAAAGGCAGGCGCGCATAGGGCAGCTCCTGCATCCCGATCGTAGAAGAAGCCATGCCCGACAGCACGATAGGGATGCCCGCCAGGTCAATGCCGGTCTGCCGGGTCAATGCCGCCAGCTGCGTGCTGATAATTGAGCGGTAATAATCGCCGCGGGCCAACGGTCCATCCGCATTCGCTTCCTGCCAGGCACTGTAAACTGCCCCGATCCCGTTCGGAGACGTCACCTCCCCTACCACATCGTGATCCTTCACATTAACCAGCCTCAACCGGAAAGACGACGTACCCCAATCGCAACTCAGCAGATGTCTACTCATAATTTCTGTTTTTTTCCGTCGACTTAAGCCGACGGTTAAAGATGCAATACGTTACCAAAAATGCACATTCGTCCATCCATCTCCATCGATTTCAATCGACGGAAAACGGTGCATTACGGCAACGCGAATGCGATATAATTCCCGCCGGGTTTCAAGCCGTATCTTGTGCCGCCGGCTGCGATTGCAATATATTGCTTTCCATCGACCATATAGGTAATGGGTGTCGCAAAACCGCCTGCCGGGAGTTTGTATTCCCAAACGACTTTGCCGGTTTTGGTGTCGAATGCCCTTAGCTTTTCATCGTAGGTGGCGGCGATGAAGAGCAGGCCGCCTGCCGTCACGAGCGGTCCGCCATGGTTTTCAGTACCGGTCGGCGGGATGCCCTGTTTTGTCAACTCGGGATATTCTCCGAGCGTCACTTTCCAGCGGTACTCGCCGGTGTTCATGTCGATGGCATTCAAAGTGCCCCAGGGCGGTTTGATGGCCGGGTAATTGTCCTGGTCGCGGAACTGGACGTTGCCGTTGTTCACATAGGGAGGCTGGTTTGGGAAAAACGCATTGCTTTTGGGCGTATGGGTCGCTGTTTGTGCGTGAATGTCGTTGGCGGCAGGTTTCGTCTCCGTTTTAAGCAAAAAATCGATTATCGCGGCACGGTCATCTTTGGAAATGTGCTGAAAAGAAGGCATTCTCCCCCTTCCGCTTTCGAGCAAAGCGCCGATCTGCTCACGATTCATCCGCTGGCCGATGTTTTTCAAAACCGGATAAGCCTGCGTGGAAGCCGAAGCCGTCGCATTCTTCGAATCGGTAGCATGGCAGGCCGCACAATTTGTATTAAACAATACCTCACCTCTTGACAACACCTGACCTTTCTGCACCTGCCTGGCATCCCGCATTTTGAGCCACCAGAGCATATTATTCCCATTTACATACACAACTCCCTCCGGATCGGCGGCTGTACCGCCCCACTCTGCGCCGCCGCCAATGCCGTAGAGTAAGCCTCCGAGCGTATCGGGCGGCTGGTTCTTAGGTCCTTTGTTGCTGCTGCGGAAACGATCGAGTACGTATGCATGCGCCTCGGCGGTGCGTGTGGTAATGCCGGCTTCGGTCAATGTCTGATTGGCAAATGGAGCCGGCTTGACCGGCACAGGCTGCGTCGGCCACGGCTGGTCGCCTGGCAACGGCTTTGCTTTGGGAACCAGTACTTCTTTCACTGGAAAGAGCGGCGTGCCTGTATCGCGGTCGAACAGGAAAACGTAGCCGTCCTTGGTCGCCTGCGCTACCGCATCCACCATTTTGCCGTTCCTTTTTACCCTGATCAGATTAGGCGGGCACGGAATGTCCCGGTCCCAAAGATCGTGGTGGAGTGTCTGAAAATGCCAGATACGCTTGCCTGTTTCGGCATTTAGCGCAATTACGCAGTTGGCGAACAGGTTACTGCCCTTCCGCGCACCGCCGTAGAAATCGACGGACGGCGAGCCCGTGCCGAGAAATACCGTACCACGCTTTTCATCTATCACCATTCCTGCCCAGCAATTGGCGCCGCCGAGCTTCTTGTAGGAATCCTTCTCCCAGGTTTCATACCCGTATTCACCCGGAAGCGGGATCGTCCGGAACACCCAGGCTACGTTTCCGGTACGCACGTCGAACGCGCGGATGTGCCCGGGCAAGGCATCGCCACCTTCCGAAACCGACGAACCAGTTATCAACAGGTTTTTGTAAATCACGCCCGGCGTAGTATTGCGGATATTGAACAGATAGGGGTCATAACCGTAAGTTGCCTCATCGCCCAGCCCGTCGTGAAAATCCACCTCGCCATTTTTACCAAAACTTTCCACCAGCTTGCCCGTTTCTGCATTCAACGCAAACAGAGACGCCCCGGCAGTGAACAAAATACGTTTGTCGCTCCCCTCCGACCAGTACACCACACCCCGCATAGGGTGAAAACGCGGCCGCCTTCCCTCGAAGGGGTCGAATTTCCATAGCTCCCTGCCCGTGGCCGCTTCAACGGCAAATACCTTCAACCGCGGCGTAGTACCGTACATGATGCCGTCGATCACGATCGGCTGGCATTGCATATCCATGCCACGCTCGCCGGGTTTGTTGTTCTCACCGGTATCATAGGTCCAGGCGGGTTTCAGTTCTAGCACATTATCCCTGTTGATCTGCGTCAATGCGGAATAGCGGTTGCCTGCATTGTTGCCGCCGTAAACCGGCCAGTCGGCGTTCTTGCCATCGTCCGGTACACGGACGTCAAGTTCGTTTCGCGTAGACGGCGTCAATGCGCAGAAAGTTGCGGCAAGGAAGAGGGAAGGTATGATCTGAAAGCGGATCGTCATAGGGTATTCAAGTATTTGTATTTCAAAAGCGGGCCGGATTTGTCGGTGACGTCGGGGCTCTGACTATTGTTGATTATTGTTGTTGCATGCCTACGGCATTATCCGAATTGGAAAAGTTATCTTCTTGCTACCGATTTTACGTGTCTGACGCAACTTGGCACCTTATCGCCAAGTGCCGTCAGACACGTAGCATTGGTAGAAACCGTTCGGTCACCCTATTCCCAAAAATCCCGTAGGGATGCAACAACAACAACACGCCCGCAAGCCGCTACTGATTCAAATTCGGGTTAATGGAAGTATCCGTGTAAGGCAGCGGAAACCAGTAATTCGCCTTCACGATCGGCTTGATGGGCTGCAAATCGTCGGCGCTCTTTTTGGCATTGGCTTCTTCCACCTTTTCCAGGCGTATGAGATCGAACCAGCGTGTACGCTCGCATGCGAACTCCCACGCGCGCTCCTGTACGACTTCATCGGCAAATTGCGCGGCGGTGAGGCCGTCAGCAGCCGACAATGCTTTGGTGCCGGCCGCACGTCCGCGCAAGCGCACTTTGTTCAATGCGTCGTAGGCCGCCTGGTCCGGGCCGCCGGTTCCGCGGGCTTTGGCTTCGGCGTAGATGGTAAGCACGTGCGGGTAACGCATCATGACGGACGGCAGCGAAATGCTCGACGTAACAATGTTGCCCTTGATATACCATTTCTGGTAGTACGGGTGTTTGGTCAGGCTGTTCTGCCAGGGGATTTTGGTGGCGCCCAGGCCGAACTCCGTGCGGAAAGTCGCATCCTTGCGCGGACCTGCCGGAAAATCCCGGAAGAAATTCAGCTCGGCAAACATATCGTCCCAGCCGCCTTCTTCACCGGGCATGGTGGTATTGCCGTAGGTTGCATTGGCCGTGCCGCTTCCGCCGAGGTAGCCGCTGATCTGAAATACAGCCTCTTTTGTGCCAGGCGACGCGGGATCGTTTTCAAATACCGCCGCAAAAGTCGGTAACAGCTCGAAGCCGTAGGTTGCGGCATTGTCGATCACTTCTTTGGCTTTGGCGGCGGCCAGGTCGTACTTGTCTGTCTGTTTCAATGGCCAGCCCGCCATGGTCAGGTATACATCCGCCAGAAATGCCTTGGCCGAACCCTTGTTTGGCCGTCCCGGGTCGCGTTTCGCATTCGGCAGATTGGTTTCGGCCACTTTCAGGTCAGCTACGATCAGGTCATACACTTCCTGGGGCGTCGATTTTTTCACGGTCAGCAGGTCATCGGAATACTCGCCGGCCATGATAAGAGGGATATTGCCCCAGAAACGGGTAAGCCAATAGTAGGAAAACGCCCGGATGAAATGCGCCTCGCCTACGATAATATCGATCGTCGCTTTGGTACCGACTGTCTTCTGGTAATTGTTGATCACATTGTTCGCGCCCTGGATGGCCTTGTAGCAACCATTATAGACGGCGTTCGAGCGCTGGTTGGTGGTCGAAACATTGAACTGGTCGAACTCCCGCCAGTCGGCTTTGTTACTGGCCGGGTGGGTGGTCACATCATCGGCACCGAGCACGGCTGCATTTGCCGACGGGTGCAGGAAGCCGTAGGTCCATTGGTTAGCCAGGCCTTTGTAGGCTCCGGTCAGGGCCGATTCCAGCCCGTCCTGGGTGGAAAGCACATTGGGCCCGTACAACAATCCGGTTGTATCCTCATCGAGGTAATCACTGCAACCCGCTCCCGTCAGAAGCAGGCCGCTTAAAAGAAGTATGGTTAGTTTTTTCATTGTATGTTAAATCGGCTGTCAGCTTTCGGCTTTCGGCTCTTTTTGTTTTAAAAGTTCGTTCACTTAACTCAGACTCAGTTCGACTGCCGATAGCTGACAGCCGAAGTATCCCTAAAATCCCACCGTCAACCCTACCGTATACACCTTCGCATTCGGGTAGGAACCGCGGTCGATACCGATGGCGGTATCGGTGCTGGAACCCACGTTGCTGGTTTCCGGGTCCGGACCTGAGTATTTGGTAATGGTGAGCAGGTTGGTGGCGCTGGCAAAAATGCGGATGTTGGCCTTATCCTTGAAAACCGACGATGGCACATTGTAAGCAAGGCTCACGTTTTTCAGCCTTACAAAGCTGCCATTCTCCACAAACCGGCTCGACTGCGTAAATGGCTGGTAAGTCTTGGTAAATGCCGGAATATCCGAGTCGGTATTGCCCTCGCGATAGTAGTCGCGGATTTCGGTGAGCAGGAACTGACGTGCCTCGCCCGAGCCCGACATGGCACCTGCGCGGGTGTAGTTGAGTTTGTCTACCCCTGTGGCCCCCTGGAAGAATACATTCAGCGTCAGCCCTCCGTAGGTAAAGGTGTTATTCCAACCGCCTGTCAGTTTCGGGAACGCGTGGCCGACGATCTGGAAATCATCGGTAGTGATGGCGTTATCGCCGTTCACGTCCTCGTAATGCGGGTCACCCGGCACTCGGCCCTGTTTGGCGGCAATATCCGCTTCATTGGGTTTGAATGTACCCAGGTACCGAAGGCCCCAGTACGATCCGAGCGGCTGGCCGGGCATGAGCATAAACTCGTTCGTGATGGACATCCCGCCGCCTGCGCCGGTTCCGGTTCCCAGCCGCGGCAGCCCGCCCAGGCTTACCACTTCGTTCTTCAGCGTGGAGAGGTTCAGATTGGTTTCCCAGCTGAATTTACCCTTTTCCACAGGCGTACCGCCGATGGCGAACTCGAAGCCGCTGTTCCGGATCTCGCCCACATTGCGCGGCTGCGTTCCGCCGCCTGCGTAGTTGGGCAGCTGCACGTTCAGCAGCAGGTCGGTCGTGCTCTTGTTGAAGTAATCGGCTTCGAAATGCAGGCGGCCGTTAAGGATCTCCATCTCAATACCCACGTCGGTTTGCGTGGTAGTCTCCCATTTCAGGTTCCTGTTGCCCTGGTTGCCCTGAATCACCCCTGCCGTCACGCCGGTGTTGTTGAAACCCACCTGGGTGGAGTTGTAAGGCGATAGGGTCGCATAAGGGTTAATAGCCTGGCTGCCGGTTTTCCCCCAGCTTCCGCGCAGTTTCAGGTTGGTGAATACATTCCAGTTTTTAACAAACTCCTCCTCCGAAAGCCGCCAGCCCAGTGCTACCGACGGGAAAACGCTGTTCCGGTTGTCCTTGCTGAATTTGGAAGAACCATCCCGCCGGATGGCTGCGGTGAGCAGGTATTTATCTTTGAATGCATAGTTCACCCTTCCCAGCAGCGAAAGCAGCGTCCATTTCGAGAATCCCGAGTTGACGGTCGCCGCAGAGTTGCCCCCGATATTGTCATAACCCAGTTGCGGGAAACGCAGGCCGTTGGCAGTGGCTGTGAAGTTCTTGTCTGTAAACTGCTGGGTTTCCAAAACAGCCACGGCAGTGATCGAGTGGTTGCCGAATGTGCGGTTGTAGTTCAATGCATTGGTATTCTGCAAAGTCACCTGGTCGGCCGAATAGCGGTTTGCATTCGGGTTATTGTTGGAAAGCCGCTTGCCATTGAAATTCTTGTTCTGCGCATCGAGGTAGTTGATCGCGTACTGCAAATCCAGCGACAACCCATTGACCGGCAGCTGGTAGGTAAGCCCGCCGATGGCATTGATATTCATCCGTTCGGTGTCGATGGACTTGTCATACAAATGATCCAGCGGACTTCTTGACACCGAACCGATGGGATCGGCGAATGTGGGCTGGCCATCGGTGCCGTAAGCCGGCGTGGTGGGTGCCCATTGTAAAGCCTCTATCAGCGCACCGCCGCCATCGGTATTGTGGTTGGCCGTCTTTGCCCCCGACAGATTCAGTCGTAATGCGAGATTCTTGTTGATCTGCGTGCTGAGATTGGTACGCAAAACGTAGCGTTTGAAACCGCTGTTGTTTACGATACCTTTCTGGTTGACATAGTTACCCGAGATCAGGAAAGAAGTCTTCTCATTGCCACCCGATACCGTCACCTGGTGCTGCTGGCCGCTGCCCTTGCGGTAGACCAGATCCTGCCAGTCGGTGCCGCCGTTCTTTTTAAAATCGTCAATCTGTGCCTGGGTAAATGGCGCGTTCGAGCCGGTGGCGGCAGCCCGTGCGTTGACGATCTCGGCAAACTCGCCTGCCGGGAGGATATCGAATCTTTTGATCACGTTCGAAACACTTCCCTGGCCTTCATAGCTCACCTTGATGCCTTTGCTGCCCTTTTTAGTGGTGATGATGATCACCCCGTTGGCGCCGCGGCTACCGTAGATCGAGGTCGAGGCCGCGTCTTTCAGCACTTGCAGCGATTCGATGTCGTTCGGGTTCAGCAAATTGTAATTCGCACCCACAAAACCATCGATCACATACAGCGGGTCGTTATTACCCAGCACCGAGTTGGCACCGCGGACACGCACTTTCGAATCTCCGCCGGGAGCCCCGTTCGATTGCGTTACCTGCACACCCGCCGCACGGCCCTGCAACACCTGGTCAAGCCGGGTAATGGGCTGCTGGGAGAACTCCCGCGTCGATACCACCGACAATGCGCCGGTCACATCGGTTTTCTTTTGCGTACCATACCCCACCACAACAAGCTCATCCAGGCTCCGCGAACCCTGCGCGAGCTTAATGTCCACCACCGAACGGTTACCGATTTGCACGGTCTGACTTTCATAGCCGATAAACGAAAATACCAATGTGCCATTTCCCGGCGCCTGGATCACGTAATTTCCTTCTCCGTCGGTCACGGTTCCCTGCGAGGTCCCGCTGATCAGAATGCTCACGCCAGGCAGCGCCGCGTTGTCCTGGTCCGTCACTTTTCCGGTCACCCTCGCGTTTTGGGCCAGCAAACCGCCGCCCCCCAGGCCGAGCAATACCAGACATAAACTCAGTAGTTTTTTCATGGAATTGAATAGATATATTTATATACAAAAATTAAATAATACTATTTTTAAAACACATTGAACGAACGCCCCCAGGCTTGCCGGTTGTTAGACCGGAAGCGGGCAGTTTTTGAAGCCTCCAATGCTGATCGGGAGATCCGGCCTTTTTACCAGTCTACCACCGACCCATCCAGCGCATTGTAGCTTTCAGGGTTCTTCCAGTCGTGGCCGATCTTGTCTTTGAGCGCGTCCTCGTCGAGCTCTACGCCCAGGCCGGGCTTGGTGGGTACCATCACGGTACCGTCTTTTTGAAGTTTAAATGGTTCTTTGAGATAACCTTCGCCGAGCGTGACTTGCTCCTGCACGAGGAAGTTGGGCACGCTGGCGGCAAGTTGCAGGCCGGTAGCCAAAGAAATCGGCCCCATGGGGTTATGCGGCGCAATGGGAATGTAATAGGCTTCGGCCATTCCGGCGATGATCCTGCCTTCGGTAATGCCGCCCGCATGGCACAAATCGGGCTGGATAATGCTGGCCGCGCCTTTTTCGAGGATTTCCCGGAAGCCCCATTTGGTAAATATGCGCTCGCCGGTCGCTATGGGAATGTGCGTCCCCCGGGCAATGTCTACGAGCGTGTCCACGTTCTGGGCCTGGCACGGCTCTTCCACAAAAAACGGCTGGTACTGCTCCAATTCCTTAATCAATACCTTGGAAGTCTGCTGCGGCACGGATCCGTGGAAATCGATAGCGATATCCATTTCAGGACCGCCGGCCTCCCGGAGTGAAGCAAAGTTGTCGGAGGCGTATCGGATGAACGCGGGGTTCTCGACGAAGTTCGCAGGGTTCTTTTTGGCAACGCCTGTTTTGATGATCGTATATCCTTCGGCCTTGCGTTTCTTCATGTCCTCGGCGTTGGACGCCCGCCCGTATATCCGTACCCGGTCACGCGTGGGGCCACCCAGCAGCTCATGCACCGGCACCCCCAGGAGCTTGCCCTTGATATCCCACAATGCCTGATCAATGCCGCTCAATGCGCTGGTAAGCAGCGGCCCGCCGCGGTAGAATGCATGGCGGTAAATGGCCTGCCAATGGTGCACCACCGCCCGAGGGTCCTTGCCGACGAGGTAGGGTTCCACTTCCTTAATGGCCGTCTGAATGGTCAGCGCGCGGCCTTCCAGCAGCGGTTCGCCCAGGCCTACAATGCCCGCATCCGTGTGGATTTTGAGAAAAATCCAGCGCGGCTTCACCAGGAACGTTTCCAGCTTCGTAATCTTGACCTTTCCATATGCCTGAAAAGGTGCCGGAGTGGCTGCGTAGGAAGTCTTGGGCAGCAGCATCGTGCCCGTAGCCGCAATGCCCAGCACCGACTGGATGGCTGCGCGGCGGGAAAATGATTTGGGTTGAGATTTCATAGCATTACCAGTTGTGGATGGAGCCATCCGGGCTTTTCAGGATCGGATGCGGGAACTTGGTTTTTTCTTTAACCTCCATGATGAAAGTCGCCTTTTTAGGATCAAATTTGACACCCAGTCCGGGCGCCTCGTTGAGATACAGCTTGCCGTTTTTAAAATTGATAAAATCCTCATTGAAGTAAGGCGGCCGCTCGGGTTCACCGCCGCCGAGCTCCATCATCGCGCGCGCCGGGCTGCTTGAACCGAGCACGTGTACCAGTGTGGCCGTCGCCAACGGGCCCGTAAAATGCGGGATCATACCTACGTAATGTGTTTCACACATGGACGCCAGCTTTTTGAATTCGCTGATACCACCGGTGTTGGGCAGGGTAAACCGGGTGTAATCGATCCAGCGGTTTTCGATGAACTCATTGCAATCCCAGCGATCGCCGAACTGCTCGCCAACGGCAATGGGCACCTTGGTCATCGAGCGCACGGTTTTGTATACCGACGGGTTTTCCGAGCGGATAATATCTTCCACGAAATAGGGTTCGAGCGATTCGAGTGCGGTGCAGATCTTCAAACCGTCGGTCATGTCAAAGCGGGTATGCAGGTCGATCGCCCATTTACCGCCGCCACCCACGGCTTCGTCGATGCGTTTGCAGAAGTCAATCGTCTTTTTCACATTCTCGTAAAAATCGAATGGCTGGTCGCCATTCCCCCCCGTAGGGCCAATGCGGTAGGCCCGCAGCCCGGCTTCTATGCAGTCCCTGGCCCGCTCCTCCTCCGTTTTGGCTTTCGAAGCACGGAAGCCGGTCGCATAGCATTCCACGTAATCACGCGTGGCCCCGCCCAGCAGCTCGTACACCGGCACGTTCAATGCCTTGCCTTTGATATCCCAAAGCGCCATTTCCAATGCACCCAACGCGTGGAGCTTCTCGCGGCCCGGCGGGTAGAACATCCCCCGGTACACATTCTGCCAGATGTGCTCGATCCGGAAGGGGTCCTCACCGATCATCATCTGGGCGCATTGCTCGATCATGTCTTTCGACCCGCCTTCGCCGATGCCGATAATGCCTCCGTCGGTCTCGATCTCGACAATCCCACGCGCCTGGTTGAAGAGCGGCTTGTTGTATCCCGGCGCCGCGTAATACCGGATCTTTGTAATCTTCATTTTCGACGCCGCCTCTGCCTGCCTTTGCGGAAATCCGGCCGTAAGCGCCGCGGTGCCGAGGAATGCTGTTTTGATAAAATTTCTTCTTTGCATAATGGTAGCAGGAATGTAGCGGGATTGGTCAGGAGTGGTCATGGGGTGTGGGAGGTGCCGTGATAGCTGTTTTCGCCTTCGACGACTCGCGGGCGATCAATTTGGCTTCCATTAAAATCTGCTTCATGCCCTCTTCCGGATTTTTCAGTTTTTTCAGTAAAAATTCGACGGACGTTTTGCCCAGCATTTCCAGCGGCTGCCGCACGTAAGTGATCGGACAATAGTACAGGTCGAAAACTTCGGCCTGGCCGAAACTGACGATCGCCAGGTCGGACGGTACTTGCAGGCGCAGCTCATTAATGTATTTCAATGCATTGATAGCCAGCCCGTAAGTGGCGAAAATCATAGCCTCGACGCGCTGTCCGGAAGCCAGTACCTCGTCGATGGCCGTCCGCACCTCGCTTTCCATGTTTTCGAAATGCACCTCTTTCAGCCACGAATCGTCAAACTCGATGTGGTTGTCGCGCAATGCATGCTTGTAGCCCCGCACGCGCTCCTCCATGTGATACATGTTCGACTTGTAGGCCATGATACCGATCTTCGAGTACCCGCTCCGGATCAGGTGAATGCCGGCATCGTAGGAAGCTTTGTAGTTGTTGGTCGCCACGAAGTCGGTCTGGATCTCGGGAAAGTGACGGTCCAGCAGCACGAATGGAATGTTCCGCTCTTTCAGATAATGCACCTGGCTTTCGGACCCCTCGCAGGATACGATAATGAAACCGTCGACCTGGCGGTTGATCAGCACATTCAGCAGGTCCCACGACTTCTCGGCGTGCTCGTCGCAGCTGCCGATGATGACCGTGTAGCCGTTCTTTTTGGCCTCATCCTCCACCACACGGGCAATGTTGGCGAAGAACGGGTTGGAAATATCGGCGATGATGAGCCCTATGGTGTACGTTTTGCCGCTTCTGAGGCTTTTGGCCAGGTGATTGGGCTGATAGTTCAGTTCTTTGGCTATCAGCCTGATTTTCTGGGCGATCGCCTCCCCCACCCTGGTCTCTTTTTCCTTGCCGTTGAGGACATAGGAAACCAGGGCGGTCGAGACGCCCGCCTGCTGTGCAATATCTTTGAGCGATGCTTTTTTCATGGACGTATAAGCGTACCGTCGAATTTTCTTACTTGCCAGTTCGATTTTGTGGTAATCGGAAACTTCGCAGCCGCCTTTTCGTTAATATCCACGCCGATTCCAGGCACTTCATTGACCGACATATACCCGTTTTTCATGGTGGGGCAACCCGAGAAAACTTCCAGGGTTTTGTCATTAAACTGCACAGCCTCCTGGATACCGAAGTTCCAGACAGCCAGGTCAATGTGCGCATGCGCCGAGTGGCCCACGGGCGAAACGTCACCCGGGCCGTGCCATGCGGTTTTGACATTAAACCACTCCCCTAGCCGCGCCACTTTCATCGCCGGCGTCACCCCGCCGATCTGCGAGACGTGGATGCGGATGTAGTCAAACCACTGATTGGCCATCGGTTCTAGGAACTCGTTGATATTATTGAAAAGCTCGCCCATCGCCAACGGTACCGTCGTACTCTGGCGCAGCAGTTTGAACCACTTCATGTTTTCGGGTGAAAAAGGGTCCTCGATGAAAAACGGCCGAAATTCTTCAAGTTTCTTGATCATATTGATCGCATTCATCGGCTGCACCCGCTCATGGATATCGTGCAGCAGCTCGACCTCCTCGCCGCACTGTTTGCGCACGGTTTCAAAAAGAATGGGGATCGCTTTGAGATAGGCATTTTCATCCATGTAATTGTCGGTAGCACCGCCAAAGCCGGCCTCCTTGAAGTCGGGCTTTTTAGTCGTGCTGCCGACCGCGCCGTACCCGCCCTGCTGGATGCGGATGTAACGGTAGCCCTGTTCCTGGATCTTTTTCACGCTTTCGACGGTTTCCTCGGGCGTACGCCCGTTGGCGTGGGTGTAGCACGGTACGGCAAACCGGACCTTGCCGCCGAGCAACTGGTAGAGCGGCATACCGGCACGCTTGCCTTTGATATCCCAGAGTGCCTGATCCAGGCCGCTCAGCGCATTGTTGAGCACCGGCCCATTGCGCCAGTAAGAGCTCACATATGCGGCATGCCACATATCTTCGATGTTGTCGACGTCCCTGCCCGTGCAAAACTCGTTGAGGTAGGTATTGATCGCCACCAGCACCACCTCGGCACGTTGCGTGAATGTGGCACAGCCCAGGCCGTAAAGGCCGGGTTCGGAGGTTTCGACCTTCACGACGATGAGGTTTGAGCCCTGCGGCGCGGTGGCTATCGCGCGAACGCTTTTGATCGTCAGCGGCTTCATGCCCTTGGCATATTGCGGCGTTTCGGCGCGGGCACTGCCTCCAAACAGCCCCAGCATCCCCGCAGAACCACCCAGTCCCAACGCCTTCATCGTATTACGACGACTCATTCCGTTCTCTTTCATTGATTTCAGGTTAAAGGTTTAAGAATTGCTGCTATTATTTTTTATCCCACCATACCCTGGTATTGAGGTCATTGGGCCCTTGCCGTGTATTGGCGTCGTTCACATTCTGCAAGTTGACGACGATCTCGCTGTCGGGGTAAGGCATGCGGCGAATGAAGTCTTCCTTGATTTCCGAGCCGGGATATGGGTTCTTTTTCAATGCGGGAAAGCCGCTGCGGCGGAAATTGGCCCACGATTCGTTGCCATCCAGGAAAGTTGCCACCCAATACTGGGTGTTGATCTGCTCCAACGCTTTGGCCTGGTCGAGCGGGTGCGCTTTCAGGTATGCCAGAATTGCGTCCTCTTTAATCGCCGCTTTGGAATCATACAGGGCCATTTGTTCGAGGTTAGCGCGGATTCCGCTTGCAAAATAGTCGTCTGCTTTTCCGGAAACCCAGCCCCGTACGGCCGCTTCTGCGAGCAGCAGCTGCACCTGGGCGTAGGTAATGTGGAATTCCGGCGCGTCCAGTTTCAAAACCGTCGTGAGGTTGATCTGCGTGAAATCCCAGAGACTTGCCACACCGTTCTGGGCCAGTACGTTATTGATCGTCACGTCATTATAGCCCATCGGCATACCGATCTGCAAGGCCGGGTCAGACTTGGCCCGGTCGGAGGTCTGCTCCGGACCGCCTTTTGCGCCCACATACCTGACTGCGAATATGGGCAGCCGCGGGTCGTTGTTTTCTTTAAGGTAATTCACAAATGGCGCTGCAAGGTAGAAATTCGTCTTCTCGCGCGCAGCTAAGTGGTTGGCGATGAAATTATTATAAAGTGAAGTATGCCGAATCACGGAGTTATCCGCATTGCTTGCGAACACACCTCCGGCAACCGCTTTGGTCACGTAGGTCTTGGCGGTGGCTGCGTCCACCTTTGTAAGGCGCATTCCCGCCCGCAGCATGAGCGAATAACCCAGTTTCTTCCAGCGCGCCACATCGCCGCCGTACAGGATGTCGGTTGTGACAGCGGGCTGCGACGCATCCAGCGCGGCCGAAGCTTCTTCCAGTTCTTTCAGTATGTCTTTGTAAATAGCCTCCTGCGGGTCGTACTTCGGGCGGATCTCTTCGCTGATGTAGCCTTTTCCTGCATCGAAATAGGGAACATCGCCATAGGTATCGGTCAGGATCATGAATGCGTAGGCCTTCCAGATGCGTGCGGCGTGGTAAATGTTCTTACTTAATGCGTCATCCTTGGTTTGCTCGGTCACCGCCACCAGCTGTTTGATCACATTCCTGTAAAAATTCACCCATACCAGGGGGGAGTTCGAATTATTGAGCTGGTTATAATTCCCGCCCGAAAGCGAACTTCCGTAAGGCGTAATCACCTGCTGTACAATGCCAAAGTTATAGCAAAGCATGCCCAGCGTGGAGACGCCGTCCAGGTAGGTGGTTGCGATGATGGCCTTGTTCAGGATCAGTGAAGGCGCCAGCGAAGTCGGGTCAACCTTGTTGGTATTAATCTCGTCGAAACCTTCGTCGCACGCGGTGATGAACGTCAGCGAGAGCAAAAGCGCCAGAGTATACTTGAATGTAGCTTTCATGGGATCGACGTTTAGAATTTAACATTGAGATTGAAACCAATGCTGCGGGTCGGCGGCAGGCCGGGCCAGAAATCCAGGCCGGTCGCATTATCCGACGAGTTGAGCACCTCTTCGGGGTCCATATTCTCGGTCCATTTCTTGATCACCAGTACATTGTTCGCAACCGCACTCAGGCGCAGGCCTTTTACAAATGACTTTTCCGGCAGGAGCTTGCCCAGGTCGTAGCCCAGCGTGAGCTGTCGCAACTTCCAGAATCCCGCATTCTGAACAAAATCCTCATTGATGCCCAGCGGATTAATGGATTCATAAAAAGGCTGAACCGCCGCCTTGGTCTGATTCACCTCCCCATCCGGGTTCACGCCATTGCCGATCACAAAACCTTCGGCGCGGCCGGGTAATGTGCGTTTCGACAAACCGTGGCGCATATAGTTGATGTTGCGCCCGGCGATCATCTTATGGCCCAGTTTGAAATCCACCAAGGCCGATAGCATGATGCCCTTGTAGGTAAATGTGTTGGTAATGCCGCCAAAATACCGGGGCAATGCATTACCCGCATTCATCAAGGTGTTGTTTCTCAATGGCATTCCACTGTTTTTGTCAAATACCTGGCGTCCCTGCGCATCCCGCAGGTAAGTAAAAGTATACAGCTGACCGAGCGGCTTGCCCACGACCATATTCAGCGTCCTGCCGCCGCCGCCGCCGACTGTGATCACGGTATCTTTCTCGGCCAGGCCCAGTTTCAGTACTTTGGAAGTGTTGTAGGACACATTGAAGCTCACATCCCAGGTAAAATCCCTGGTTTTAACCGGCGAACCCGTCAGCAGCAGTTCAATCCCCTTGTTCATGCTCCGGCCGACGTTGATCAGCTGCGCGGTGTAAGACGACGCATCGGAAATCTGCGCGGCCAGAATCTGGTCGTCCGTGGTTTTGTGGTAATAGGTTAAATCAAACCCGAGCATATTATTGAACAACTTCATTTCGAGACCCGCCTCGGCTTCCTTGATCCGCAGCGGCCGCAGGTTTTTGTTAGGTACCGTAGAAGCATTGATCCCCCCCACCGGCACCAGCTGCCCCGAAGGATTGGGGAACGAGTTGTTGTCCACCGCGTAGTACAACGCATTCGAGTAAGGATTCACGTTGTCCGAGCCCACCTGCGCGTAGGCGGCCCGCACCTTGCCGAATGATATCCAGGCCGGTAGGTTCGGAAATGCCTGCGAGAAGATGAAGCTTCCCGTTACCGACGGATAAAGGATACTGCGGTTCTGAGGCGCAAGCGTTGAGAACCAGTCGTTTCGGGCAGTTATGTTCAAGTAAATAAACTCTTTCCAGGAAATGGTGGCGGCACCATACAGTGAGTTGATCTTTTTCTCGGAGAGCTGGTAAAGCGGGTTTTTCACGCGCCCATTCATCACGGTGTAAAGATTGGGCTGAATGAAATCCTGAACGGTGACGCTATTGTAATCCATGCGGGCATAACGCTGGTTACCACCCAGTGTCACGTCCAGGCCCAGATTACCGAAAGTGTGGTTTCCGCCGAGGATAAAATCGAGGTTGCGCTCCGTGTTGCGCCGCACATCCTGCGTGAAGGAACCGTTGACGTAGCCGGTCGGTGCTTTGGCAATCGGCGCGTAACCATTCGGGATGTTGTAGTCCTGATTACGGACGTAGAAATCCTGTGCGGCGCGCACTTGCAGGTAAAGCCAATCGGTAAACTGGTATTTGAGGGCCACATTCCCGAAAAGCCTGTCACGGGAAATGTTTTCAAAATGGTGGCTGAGTGAGTAATAAGGGTTATTTCTCACCAAAAACCGCGAAAAGACAAACTCGTCGCCATTCGGCATGGTCTGGTTTTGCTTCAATGCCTCGAATGGCATCGAGTTGGCCAGGGTGAAGATCACCGTTGAGGTGGCAAAGTCCTGGGTGTCGATCTGTGGCGGGTTGGTATTCTTTTCTTTGGAATAGTTGATGTTTCCGAATGCCGTAAGCCGCTTGGAAATGTTTTGTGTGAAGCCCAGGTTCACCACTTTGCGGTTAAACTTGTTGTTCTCCAGGATACCCCGGTTATCGCTGTTGGCCAGCGACAAGCTGAAACCACCATTCGGGCCGTTGTTGGAGACGGTAATGGTATTGGTCATATTGGTGCCGGTGCGGTAAAATTTCTTCACACGTCCGCGCACGGGCTCGTAAGGCCAGGTTTCGTTGTCGAAAAGAATCTGCGTCATTCCCGGCTGGAACTTCTCGCCAAAGCTCCACACACCCGAGGTGGGATTGGCTGTCGTAGGCCGCTTGCCGCCTTCTCCCTGACCGTATTCGTACTGAAAGTCCGTAAAATCCAGTGGGGTATCGGTCGTGAAATTGATGTTGTAATCCAGCCCGATGCCCTTGCCGTCCCCCCGGTTTTTGGTAGTAATCATCACCACGCCATCCTTGGCACGCGAGCCGTAAAGGGCTGCGGCCGTGGCTCCTTTCAGCACCGTCATGGACTCGATATCGTCGGGATTAATGCTGGAAAGCCCGTCTCCGCCATCCGAACTGTTGGCCGCACGCGGGCCATAGTCGCCGCCTCCGGCGAAATTCGAATTATCGATCGGCACGCCATTTACGACAATGAGCGGGTTGTTCTGCCCGCTGAACGACGACTGCCCGCGGATACGGATTTTGGCGGTCCCACCGGGTCCGGTCGACAATGAGGTAATATTCACGCCCGCCATTTTACCTTGTAAAGAGCTCATTACGTTGGGGGTACGGTTCGTAGAGATCTGGTCGGCATTGACCGTCGCGGTGGCATAACCGAGTGTTTTCGCCTCGCGTTTGATCCCTAATGCGGTCACCACAAATTCATCGAGGTTTCTCGATTCCTGGGTCAGCTGCACATCGATCTTCGTGCGGGCACCGGCGGCGATGGTCTGGCTTACGTACCCTATAAATGAAAAAACGAGCGTGGCATTGGCCGGCGCATCCAGGCCATATTTTCCCTCCGAATCGGTTACAGTGCCTTGTGAGCTGCCGCTGATCAGGATGTTGACGCCGGGCAGCGGCTCCTTGTTCTCGCCGGTAACAGTGCCGGTAATCCGGCCGACCTGTCCAAAAACCGCACCGCCGCATAGCATGGCCAGCAGCACGATGATCGTAAAACATTTCTTCATCACATCTAATTGGGTCAAATTCAGGGTGAGTGTTATGCAAAACGTACACGAAAACCGTAATCGCTTACGGACACGAGGGCCAGGAAAATGAAAGCAAAACTAGTACAATGCACGGCTGTCCAAGCCGAACGATAATATATATACGCAATCAAAAAATTACCGTGCTGTAACCGGTTTTACCCGAGCGGCGACAGTAAATGGCTACAAGTATCCCCACCAGGGATTAAAGCTGAAATGAAATATTTAGTTTAAACGATTAAGCAAGTTATCTAACTGGAATGTTGGATTAAAATGTCTTAGTCAGGTTGTGCTGTGATGGTCTCGGGTACTAAAAAACGCTTTGTCGGGACTTCTAATGGGTTGCAGGAGGAATGCAATAAGAAAATAATGTGACCAAATGTAAATTAATCGATTAAACAAACAAAATTTTGAAGCTATTTTTTTAACATTTTTTCTAAAAATAAACATATCAGTTTTTACTGATGCCCTCCATCGCATTGGCAGGCCCTAATGTATTTTAAATAATGGTTCGCCCGCTTTGTGTAAATATGGTCCGGTCCAAGGCTTCCCGAACGTTAGATTTACCCTGTAAACCTCCTTATGGTTTTCGACCATCCATCCTGTCATGACCTTTTTAAAACGTATGTTGGAACAATCCGGGCTCCCGCTATCGGTCGGGCAGTTCTGGTGGTACTCCTTCTGCTATTGGAGCATTTTTGCGGTAATAACGTTCGGTCAGCTTATGATGCTGTGGCTTTTGAAGGAGGGTGTGGTCATGCGGCCCCACGAGATGTTTGTCTGGCTGCTCGACGGTCTGTTCTGGTGGTCCACGTCGCCACTCGTTTTATATGCGTCGATGAAAGTCCCGGTCGCATTCAAAGTCAGGGAAACGTCTTCCATTCTCAAACCGATCCTCTTCCACCTGCTTGTCGTTACTTTCCTGAACATTTTCATCAATGTCCTGCATTACTATATTACCAATCCGCTGATGTACCGGGCGGTAGGCCAGTCTGTGCCGCTGGAAAATTACCTGTTCTCATTCTTCATTGCCTATACTGCCAGTTTCGGCCAGTATCTGCTGCTGGTGGTGGGCTTTAACAAAGTCTCCTACATCTACCGCTATCAGGAGCTCAAACAGCAGAATTTCGAAACCGAGCTGCATAATGAACAGCTGCGCGGTCAGCTGGCTAATGCGCAGTTGCAATCGCTCAAAATGCAGCTTAATCCCCATTTCCTCTTCAATACGCTCCATAGCGTGGTGAGCCTGATGGTTAAAAACGATATCCGGAAAGCTACGCTGATGATCACCACGCTCAGTGACTTGCTGCGCGCCGTGCTGGTGAACCAGTCGGCCGATTTCATCCCGCTGCAGGAAGAGCTCAAACTGACCCGCCAGTACCTGGATATCCAGCAAATCCGCTTCCAGGACCGGCTGAAAGTCGAATACCACATCGATCCGGCCTCCGAATTGTATCCGGTGCCGCAGCTCATCCTGCAACCGATCGTGGAGAACTCCATTACGCACGGCATTTCCGACCTGACGACCAACGCGCTTATACGCATTACGAGCACGGTCACCGGCACGGGTATGCAGGTGACCGTATACGACAACGGCGTCGGCGCAGGCTCGCGCAAATCGTCCAAAGGAATGGGCCTGGGGTTACAGAACACCCTGCTCAGGCTTCAACAGGCCCATGGTTCGGCCGCCCGGCTCGAATTTGACCAGCCACCGGGAGGCGGGACCTCTGTCACGCTGCATTTCGACCGCCGCCCTCCGATCGCAGAAGACCGTACAACCAATCACATCAACCCCGAAAGAACATGAAATACCGCTGCCTGATCATCGATGATGAAGTGCTGGCCAGGGACGTAATCAGGACATTTGTACAGCATGACCATACGATTGAAATTACCGATGAAGCCGCCAACGGTTCGGAGGCTGTTGTAAAAATTTTGCAGCAACGGCCGGACGTCGTTTTTCTGGACATTCAGATGCCGGAGCTCGATGGCTTCGAGGTGCTGCGCGAAGTGTGGCCGCATCATCAGCCGTTCGTTGTTTTCACTACCGCGTTCGATCAGTATGCATTGCGCGCATTCGAAGTGAATGCGATCGACTATCTGCTGAAACCATTTGACGAGATCCGGTTTCACCAGTCACTGGGCCGGTTAAAGGAACGGCTCAGCCAGAAATCCCAGCCGCGGATCGAGGAGCTGGTAAACAGCCTGCTGCGCGACCAGAAAGATAAGGAGGAACATTATCTGCAGCGGCTGCTGGTGAAGGAAGCGGGGAAAATGTATCTGGTCAAAACGGACGACGTTACGCATTTCTCCGCCGACGGCAACTACATTTCCGTTTTCACCATTCAGAAAAAGGTCTATACCATTTACGAAAGCCTGAGCAGCCTCGAAAGCCGCCTCGACCCATCGGTGATGATCCGTGTGGGACGGTCGAACATCGTGAATATGAATTACATATCCGAACTGGAGACTTATTTCAACGGCGAGTACATCATTCATCTGTCCACGGGCGAAAAAGTCAAATGGACCCGGGGCTACCGCGATAACATCAAGGCTTTCATCACAAAAATGGGCTGACGGGCAGATACGTTTCAAGATTTGAAATGCACGTTTTAGATAATAAAAAGTCCAGATCAGACATTTTTCGTGCACATTTCAACGATTTGAGGCACAAATTTGTCAGACAGTATAGCTTCCGCACCTGCGGTTAGCTATACCCCAAACATCGATTGCACTTTAAATCCGTTAGCCATGCTCTTTAAATCTTCTACTATCCTGACCTCAGCATTATCCGCACTCCACCACCAGAAAGGACAGCGGCAGGCTATTTTTCTCGCAGCCGCTGTTACCGGGCTCGTTCTCTGGAAATTGCATGCCGGTGTACATGAAGCCGGCCTTGCGGACAGCAGCCCCGCCCCTGTGGAAATGTCTGCCACCGACCAGCGGATGGCCGGCATGAAATGGAGCTATGATGAACTGGCACACAAGCTGATCGTCGAGAACACCGACTTCGCCTACCAAGAAGCGGAAGACGGGTTTTCGAGAGGGATCGGCCGGGCGCTGCAAAAGGTCACCAAAGGCATTGCCGCGCAGAATGCAGGTAAACGCATTGTCGTTAATTTGTAGCAGTTGGCCTATACAGCAAATTTTCAAGCTGAACGGCCGGGCCGTTCAGCTTGAAAACACATTTATCTTCGCAAGAAGTTAGTAAGCAGGCTCCATTTCGGTCAGTTCCAACGCCTTGTGCTGCTCTACTTTAGGCGGCAGCAGCTTGTACATCACCGGCGTCACCAGGCGCGACAGCAGTGTGGAGCTGATAAGCCCGCCGATCAGCACCAATGCCAGGGGCGAATACAGGGCGCTATACTCGATCACCAGCGGCAGTAACCCGCCGATCGCGGTCATAGAGGTGAGCAATATCGGCACGAAACGGATTTCGCCGGCTTCGATAATGGCCTCTTCGATGCCCTTGCCCTGCTCGCGCAGCTGGTTGGTAAAATCGACCACAAGCAGCGAGTTCTTCACTTCAATACCCACCAATGCGATAAAGCCGATCGTAGCGGTAAAAGAAAGCGTTTCACCGGTGAGGAAAAGCATCGCTAATCCGCCGACAATGCCCAGCGGGATTACCGAGAGGACGATTAGGATACTTTTGAAGGTTTTGAATTCCAATATCAATACCCCGAGGAAACCGAACACCGTGATCAGAATGATCAACCCCAATCCGCCGAAGCTTTCCTCCTGACTCTCTTTTTCACCGGCCACTTTGAAATGCTGGCCTTTTTCAAATTTGAACTGGTTGAGCTTGGCGGTAATGTCATCATTCATTTTCTGGACGTTGTAGCCCGGCTTGGCGAATGCGGACACGGTCACGTAGCGGTCCTTATCATAGTGCCGGATCTGGTTCGGTGAGCTTTCCATTTCGACGGTCGCGATGTTTTTCAAGGGAATGCTCGCGCCCGTTGCCGAGGTCACATACAGTTTATCGAAAACACTGTAATCCTGAATTGCGGCATTGCGCGGCACGGACACATTGATATTGTAGCTATCGGCCTTACCCACATCTTCCCGGAAGGTAGCCACATTCAGCCCGGCAGCTCCCAGCCGCACCGTGCGATCGATGTCGGCCGAGGAAATGCCCAGCGTTCCGGCTTTCTGTTTATTGATGTTGATGCGCAGATCGGTCGGTTGCACGAGCAACGGGTTATTCACATAAATGGTGCCCTCGGTTTTAGAGAGCAGATCGGCCACGCGGAATGCGGTTTTGCGCAGGTCTTGCAGATTTTCACCATAAATGCGGTAAGCCAGGGGCGCCTCGATCAGCGGGCCTTGCTCAAAGTCTTTCACTTTGATTTCCGCTCCGGGATAGCGTTCCAGCTTTTTGCGCAGCTTCTCGATGACCTCCACCTTTTCTTCCGTTTCAAGTCCTTCTACCTGCACGAAAATCTCCGCAAAGTTCTCGCTTTCATTCCTTTGGACCACATTATAATAAACCCGCGGGTTACCCTTGCCCACATTGGTCGAGAAGGACGTAATAAGCGGCTCCTGTTTCAAAATGCCTTCCACATACCTCGCCACTTCGTTGGTCTTTTTGAGGTTGGTACCCTGCGGCGTTTCAATATCGATCAGGAACATGGGCTTTTCCGATTTGGGAAAAAGGCTATTGCCGATGAGCGGTACCAACGCCAGCGATCCTGCGAATATCAAACCGGCGATGGCCAGCGTGGTTTTGGGCCAATGCAAGGCACGGTCGAGTACGCTGCCGTAGGTTTTATGGATCCCCTTTTTCATTCCCCTCAGCAGCCAGTTGCCATCTTCGGATGCGTGCGGTTTCAGGATCACGCTCGACAGAAACGGTACCACCGTCAGCGAAACCAGCATTGAAGCGAATACCGTCGTGATCACCGACATCGGCAGGCTCCGAATAAAATCACCTGCGCCTTCGGGCAGGAATACCAGCGGGAGAAATGCGAAAATCAGCAAGATGGTACAGCCCACCACCGCCAGGCCGATTTGTGACGACGCCTGAATGGCCGCCTGGACTTTCCCGTAACCCATCCGCAGATACCGCTCGATGTTTTCGACTACCACAATGCTGTCATCGACCAGGATTCCCAGCGCGACGATCATCCCTACAATGCTGAGCTGGTTGATATTGTAGCCCAGCAGGTTCATCATCGTAAGCCCGATCGCCAGCGAAAGCGGGATGGAGATCATTACGACCAATGACGCCCGCGTTCCGAGCGGCAGCAATGTGAGCAGTACCAGCAAAATAGCGATCCCAAAGTCCCGGGCGAAATGCGACAAGCGGGTATCCACGCTGCTGGCCTGATCGAATACTTTGATCATTTCGATATTGGAAGGCAGTGATTTCTCAAACTCCGCCACTACCGGCTCTACCTGGTCACGCACCGAAATAATGTTCTCGCCTTCCTTCTGGCTCACATTCACAAAGCTGCACCGGAAGCCATTCAGGCGGGTGACGTGGGTCTCATCCTCATAACCCATCCTGACATCGGCGACGTCTTTCAGGTATACGATCTTGCCATCCGAACGCGAAACTACCGTGTTAGCCACCTCATCCAGCGTGCGGTAACTGCCGCTGGTTTTGATATTGAGCTTTTTGGTCGCCATGCTGATGCTCCCGCCGGGAATATTGACACCCTCGCTCTGCAATGCCCCAACGATCTGGTCCTGGGTAAGCTTCTGCTGGGCAATCTTCTGCAAGTTCAGGCTTACTTTCACCTGCGGCTCAGGAATGCCCGAGTACTCCACCTTTTTGAGTGTTTTAACCTTTTCCAGCCGCTCCTTGAAATCCTTGGAGTACTTTTTTAACTGCGTATAAGTGGCATTCTCGCTGATGAGCGCGTACTGGTAAATGCTTACATCGGATGGGATCTGTTTGTTAATGCGAATGTCGGCAATGTCGGCCGGCAGCTCCGAGCGCAATGCATTGATCTCGCGGACTATCTCCTGGTATTTATCGTCCGGATTAGAGCTGTATTTGTAAATCACCTGCATCACGGCCAGTCCGTCGCGGATGTCGGTGATCACGTGCTTCATATCGTCGAGTTCATTGATTTTCTTCTCCATCGGGTCCACCACCAGCTGCTCCATGTCTTTCGGGTTGGCGCCTGGATACACCACTACTACGGTAAATTGCGGGGGATGAATGTCGGGGTCTTCGCTTCGCGGCATGGTGAAGAGCGAGTACAGCCCCAGCGCCAGCACACCCAGGAAAACCACCAGCGTAAACTGGTAATTCTTGACGGCAAATTCAGGTAATTTCATGGTCTTTGCGGTTGAAATGGGTTACTGAACTACTTTAATCACCGAACCCTCGGCCAGATAGGCAGATCCCTCCCGGATCACGCGCGCACCGGCGTCTATACCTGCCAGGATAAATGCCTTATCCCCATCCAGGAAGGCTATCCTCACCCGCTTCTTCTGCGCCCGGTTACCATCCGCTACAAACACGAATGCGCTGTCGTTCTCTCCTTCGATCAATGCGTCGACGGGGATCGACACCATGCTGGTTTTCTCTTTGGGATAAATATGCACTTTGGCAAAAAGGCCGCTGGCGAGCTTGGCAACGGGTTTATCGAGCGTGATTTCGGCCTGGTAAAGCCCTGAAACCGGATCGCTCACCTGCGCGAGCGTTTTTACATTGCCCGTGAAGGTCTGCGGATAGGCATCGAAATGAATCTCGGCTTTCTCGCCGCCTTTTAACCTTGCCCAATCCTTATCGGTCAGCCCGCATTTTACCACCCAGTCGCGGCTGCTGGTGCTGCTGATATGCAAAATGGGTGTACCTCCCTGCACCTGCTCACCTGCATTCTGCAATTTCTGCATCACCACGCCGTCGGCAGTGGAGAATATTTTGGTTTGTGACAAATTGAATTTGACGATATCCACCTGTTTTTCAGCCAGTACCAGGGCGGTTTGGGTGTTTTCCAATTGCTCCTTTGTGGCCACGCTGTCGCGGTACAGGTTCTGCACGCGACGGGCGTCGCGCTGGGCTTTCAGGAAATTCTCTTCGGCCTGGCCCATTTGCGCCGCAATTTCGGTCGTATTCAGGGTGGCCAGAAGCTGGCCTTTACGCACCTTGTCGCCTTCTTTGACAAAAATCTCCCTGATAATGCCGCCAATTTTAAACGACAGCCGCGCTTCATTTTCTGAACCCAGCAAGCCGGATGTTTCCACGGCCTGGGCCTGCGTCAATGAGGCCGAACTGATGATTTTTACGGGAATGGTTTCGTCGGTCTGCTCCGGCTTCTTTTCTTCTTTGCATGCGGCAGTCAGCAGTGCGGCCGCCAGCACATAGGCATATAGGATGGGATGTGTTGTAGCTTTCATAACATATTTAGTTTGCGAATAAGTAGCTTGCCCGTGCCCGTTCCAGCTCTGCGGCGCGGGTTTGAACATTCAGATAGGAAATACTTTGTTGAAGCTGGTCGCTGATCAGCCGGTTCTGGGCGTCGAGCAATTCGATGTAAAGCAATTGCCCCTCGCGGTAAAGCTTCTGCTGGTCCTGGTAATATTGTTGCGACAATGCGGTTTGGCTTTTGGCGGCGCGGTAAGTGAGTACAGCCGATTGAAAAGTATTGGCCGCGGTTTTGTTTTGAAGTTGGAGCTGCTGTTCGACCTGACTGATCTGTTCACCGGTGGCTTTCTGTTCCAGCTGAGCCTGTTTCACTTTGTACTGCGTGCGGTTGTTGGCAAATACCCGCCAGTCGAGTGTCACGCCGAAGAGGTAATAGCGGGTATCCCGGTTGAAATTCACAAAATCACCCTGTGAACCCAGGTCGATGAACGTCGATAGCTTCGGCAATGCACCGGCCCGCGCCAGCTGACCCGATAAGGCATTGATCTTCGAAAGCGATTCCAGCTTGGCCAGCTCTTCCCTCCTGCCTTCCGCTGTGGTGTCCGTCAACACCTCCGATTCGTTTGGGGTATTAATTTCCAAGCTGGTTTCCAATGGGTTATTGAGCAAAAAATTAAAGTAAGCCTTCGCGTTGATGGATTGGTTTCGCGCATCCACCAGCCTCGCTTCCAGGCCGATCAGCTCATTTTCGGAGCGGCTCACCACTGTACGGATCGCCTTGTCATTTTTCACCAACGCCTGGTTGAACCGGAGATTTTCCCGGGCAAGCGACACCGCGCTTTCCAGGATACGGATCGCCTCGTCGGACTGCTGGCACGCATAGTACGCCAGCTTGATCTCCTTTACTAACTCACGCCTGTAAACGTCCACCTCCGCCTGCTGCAAATGGATCTGCTCTTTTCGGATTTTCGTGTTGTAAGCGATTTCTGCATTATAAAGCGGCAGCGAGGTCCTGAATTTGGCATCGTAATAATTGCGTGGGTTGAAGGTCTGGCTTACATTTTCCACTTTCGGAAATGCCGACGAATTCGTCAGCTCATTGAGCGAATTATAAACCGGGTTCAGCAGATCGCCGATCGGTATGCTTATTTTCCGCCCGCCGCGTGAATCGAGGTAAGAAGTGCTGAAATTGACCTCCGGATAAAAAAACGTCCGGGCTTCTTTCAGCGCAAACAGGTTTCTCTCGAGAATAAACCGCTGCTGTTTAAGGCCTTGATTGTTGTGCAGCGCGTGTTCGATATAGCCTTGGAGATGCGTATCCTGCGCCTGGGCCGGGGCAAAAAGGCTTAGTAAAGGCACAAGAAGATACTGCCAATGCCTGGGCACGGGTTTCAAAAATCGGATCATTGTAAGTAATGTTTAGTTTATGAACAGTGTTTAGTGAATGGCAAAATTTTTTACGTTTTCAAATTGGCTAAAAATAAGTCGAACGAACTATGCAGAATCTGGCGGGTCACGTCATCGGGCTGCATGAGGATGCACATGCGCTCCCGTACATAAAGTGATACCAGGCCATGAACATACGACCACACCTGGATCCCGGTCACATACAAATCGGCCTGCCTGATTTTCCCCTGTTCGAGACAGTCGGAGAGCGTAGTCAGCAGGTAACCGAACGCACATTCGCCGGCCTTCCATTTCTCCTCATTTTTGATCTGCTCCATCGGCGCGCGCATAATGAACATCAGATCATAATAATCGGGATTCTCGATGCCGAACTGAATGTAAGTGCGGCCCAGTGCACCCAGCCTTTCGAAAGGATCAGCTATCCCATCGTGTTGTCTGAGATGCTTATCCAGGATATCGAACGCATTCTCATGGATTACATAAAAAATCTCATCTTTATCCTTGAAATACAGATAGATAGTAGCCGGACTATATTCGATATCGTCGGCAATGCTACGAATCGACGTCTTATCGTAGCCTTGCTTCAAAAACAGTTGAGTCGCCGATTCAATGATCAGGTTCCTCATTTCCTGCTTTTCCCGCTCTTTTCTCTCCTTAATCGCCATGCTTTTGTAATTACGATGTGAATATAATAAACACTGTTTAGTAAATGCAAATTGTTTAGTAAATAAGGTAAGAATGGCGCAAATCTACCTATGAGCGGACGCCGAATTTAGATCAGAGCATTAACCTGCAATTGCCGCCCCTCAGTCGGCTCCACGCCATTTAGGTCCAGCATCGCCAAATAATACTTTTTTAGCATTTATTACTTTTAGTACTTTTAGGTACTGAAAATCTGGTTGATACGGTAGCCCCCTTGGTTTTATGATTCTAATTTCCCGATCTTACCGCATTATTATTCCTTCACCCCGACCGATATGGACATGAATACCCGCTTTAACGCGTGGCTGTGCTGCGCGACAATGCTGGCCCTGCCACTCCTCAATGTACCTACGCAGGCTCAGTCCGCGGCAAAAAGCAAACCGAATGTTATTGTTTTCCTGGTCGATGATATGGGCTGGCAGGATACTTCGGTGCCGTTCTGGAACAAGCCTACCGATTTCAACAAGCGCTACCACACGCCTAATATGGAGCGGCTGGCCCGGGAAGGGATGAAGTTCACCAATGCGTACGCAATGCCCGTGTGCACGCCCACGCGGGTAAGCCTGATCACCGGCGTGAATGCGGCGCACACCCGCGTGACACACTGGACATCGCCGGACAAGAATAAAAATACCGACTACACCGACGCGGTGCTAAATCCGGTGGACTGGAATATCAACGGTTTCAGCCCGGTTGCCGGGGTGGAACATACGTTTCATGCCACGGCGTTGCCGCAGATGCTGCGCCAAAACGGCTATTACACGGTGCACAGCGGCAAAGCGCATTTCGGATCCGCGGGCACGCCCGGTTCTGATCCGCTCAATGCGGGTTTCGATGTAAACATTGCCGGAAGCTCCATCGGGCATCCCGCAAGTTACTCGGGGCGTGCCAATTACGACAGTCCTGTCAATGGAAAGCCCAACCGCAACGCAGTACCCGGACTGGAAGCCTACCATGGCACAGATACTTTCCTGAGCGACGCGATCACGACCGAAGCCCTGAAAGCCATCGAAAAACCAATCGGCAAAAAACAGCCGTTCTTTCTGTATCTGGCCCACTATGCCGTCCACATTCCCCTGACGGCCGATCCGCGGTTTTTAAACAAGTACCTGCAAGCCGGCCTCGACAGTACCGAGGCGAAATATGCGGCGCTGCTCGAAGGAATGGACAAAAGCCTGGGAGATGTACTCCGATACCTGGACGAGAAAAAGATCGCCGACAATACGGTAGTGCTTTTTATGTCCGACAATGGCGGGCTGAGCACCACCCCTGCCCGCGGCGGAAAGGCCTGGACGCACAACCTTCCGCTGAAGGCGGGGAAGGGTTCTGTTTACGAAGGCGGTATCCGTGAGCCGATGCTCGTTAAATGGCCGGGCGTGGTTAAAGCGGGCTCCGTGGCCGATCAGTATGTGATCGTGGAAGATTTCTTCCCGACTATCCTCGATATCGCAGGGGTGAAAAATGCCAAAACCGTTCAAAAAGTAGATGGGCGAACATTTTTACCAATCCTGAGAAACCCGGCGTTCAAAGACGACCAACGTGGACTGGTATGGCATCATCCGAACCGCTGGATCGCTGCCGAGGGCCCCAATATCCATTATGCAAGCGCATTCAGGCAGGGCGACTGGAAGCTGATCTACGACTATCGCGAGGCCAAACTCGAACTGTACAATTTGCGTAACGATATCGGAGAGGAGCACGACCTGGCGGCGACCAACCCGGCGAAAGTAAAAGAGCTTGCGGCGCTGCTCACCCGGCAACTTAAATCATGGGATGCGCAATGGCCAACTTTCAAGGCAACCGGGAAGCCCGTTCCGTTTCCGGATGAGCTAGCCGCTCCATAACAAAACACCTCCCAGGAAGCCCCGGGAGGTGTGCGCTTTACTCAACGTTTTGCAATCGCTCTTCTGTCCTTGCACCTGAAAATTAGTGCGGGGGCGACAGGTTTTCCTATTAATTGTTATTGAACGGGCATTTAGCCTTCTTCTTCGGTATTTTTCATCTTCATCAGAAGCGAATACGCATTACGCACCACAATTTTCGAATCCTCGCCGATGCCCGCTCCCGTGATCTGCTGAAACCCGTCTGTGACCATACCCGGCTGGATTTCCACCATTTCGAAGCTGCCCGGCTCCCGTTCCAGAAATACAAACGACCGGTTTTCCCAGCGCACGACCGCCTCTTCGGGAACAGTAAGTGCTTTACTACGCGCGACAGCAACCTCACCATTCATGAACATTCCAGGTACGAGTGCTGCGCTATAATGATCGAAATGGCAGTGCACCTCCGCCATACGGTCGTCGGTGAGGCTCTTGCCGATCAGGATAATCTCTGCGGTAAACTTCTTCGACGGGTCGGCATTGGCGTAGGCGGTCACATGCTGGCCCACGGAAAGCGTGGCCAGATCCTTCTCGAATACGCTCAGTGCAAGATGAATATCTTTCGGATCGACGAGCTCGAAAAGCATATCCGTAGGCGCGGTGTATTTGCCCACATTTACATTCACTTTCGATACAAAACCATTGATGGGCGAAAGAATGGAAACGGTCTTCGAGATATTGTCCGGCGTGAGTGTTTTCGGTGCTATCCCGATAACTTCCAGTTTCCGCGCCAATGCATTCATCAGTATCCGCTGGGTTTCCATCTCAGCTCTGGCCTGCTGAAACACCTTGTCGCTGGCCGCTTTGTGCTGGTTAAGGTCCTTCTGGCGGACATATTCGCTTTCCGCAAGTTCAAATTTGGCCCTTGCCGTAAGGTAGTCCTGTTGGAGCTGGATAAACTGCATATCTTCCAGTTCGGCCAGCACCTGTCCTTTTCTGACGCGCATTCCGGGCAGCATTTTCGTCGATTTCAGATAGCCGCCCAGCGGAAAGCTGAGGCTGATGGTACTCTGAGGGGGAACGTCGATCTTTCCCTGCAATGTGAGCGAACCGGATATGCTCTTCCATAGTGGCTTGCCTACCTCAATGCCCACATTGCGCATTTGCTGCGGATCGAAAGACACCTGCCGCACGATCCCCGGGTCGTTTGCCGGAGCGGCAGGCACCGCTGCGGCATCAGCCGATGCAGCTCCGTTCTCGGTAGCCGGCGTGCTGCACGAAAGGCCCGCCCACACCAGCAGCGATATTAAAATGTATGTTTTCATGATGTTATTGATTGTTCAAATGGAGTAACTGGATGACCGCCTCGTTGTAGCTGCCCAATGCATTCACGTATTCACTTTTGATAGCAATGGACTGTCCGGCAAGGATAACCCATTGCAGGTAATCGATTTCCCCGGCGACAAATTGCTGGTCGGCCACGGTAATGATCGTCTCGGCGTTCGGCAGACCCTGGGTTTCATAATAGCGCAGGTTTTCGGCGTATTTCAGGACCTGTTCCTGCGCATTTTGCCATTCCGAGCGCAACCGTCGCTCTGCCAGCTCGGCGTCGTTTCGGGCGCGGAGCCAGTCGATGCGGGCAGCGGCAATCTGTGCCGTGTGGGCCTTGAAAAAGATCGGGATGCTGATCCCCAAACCGTAATAACCGAACCGGTCCCTGGCCGTAAGGTTCACCTCCCGGCCGTCCAGGAGCTGGGTCCCGCGGAGGCTTTGATTATTGTAAGCAGCAGAGAATTCCGGAAGCATTCTGGATTTCTCCGTCCTGTAACGAAAGTACGCCGACTGGGTAACCTGATGAGCGATCTCGATCTGAGGCAGATCCGCAACGGCCAGCGCGGAGTCAGCGAGCTGCGTCGCCTGTATGCGCGGCGTTGTCTGGTAGGGGGTGTATGCCAATGAATCCTGCAACCAGAAATTAAACCTTTCCACCACAATATCCAGATCGTGCCGCACCAGGCGGAGCTGGTTCGCGATCTGCTGTTTCTGCGAGCTGGCAGCTGTTTTTTCGAGCACGTTGGAAGCACCGCGTTCGAAGCGCAGATTGGATTTGCTTTCGAACCCTGTAAAAATGCTGTCGGCATAAACCAGCAGCTTCTCACGCTCTTTCAATACGGCATATTCGTAAAAAAGCTGCCGCACACCCGTGCGTACGTCCTGCTCGCTCAGCCTCGTGCGCGCCTGCGCGGCGAGGTATTCGGCCTCCCGGACTTTGCGCTGGTTGGTATAAACCGACGGAAAAGCGATCGTTTGGGTAATCCCGATCCGCATATCGTTATTCGGGCTGTTAAATTTCCCGTAATCGGCGCTAATGCCGGTTTTGGCGATGTCAAAGGCGCTGCGCCGCAACGTTTGCGCGGCTTGCTCGCCAAGCCGGGTCCCTTTCACGTTCCGGTTATGCTTCAATGCCTTCTCTACTGCCTGGTCAAGCCCGATCGGCTTGTTTTGCGCCTGGACAGACGTTCCACAAAACAGCAGCACGCCGATTATAGCGGCCGCATGGCGTTGCTTGACTTCCGGCTTACTTTTTGAATTAAACAACAAATACAAAGCCGGCAATACGAACAGCGTGAGCAAAGTAGCTGTTACCAGCCCTCCTATCACCACAGTTGCAAGCGGCCGCTGCACTTCGGCACCTGCTCCGTTGCTGATGGCCATGGGCAGAAATCCGAGCGACGCCACGGCGGCTGTCATCAGGACCGGGCGTAGCCGGTTGCGTGTGCCCGTCATGACAAGCTGCAAAGCGTCTTTGATAACTCCCTCCTTCTTGATCCGGTTGAATTCGGAGATCAGCACGATTCCGTTCAGCACCGCCACGCCAAATAATGCGATGAAACCCACGCCGGCCGAAATGCTGAACGGCATTCCGCGCATCGCCAGGGCAAATACGCCGCCAATGGCAGAAAGGGGGATGGCCGTGTAGATGAGCGCGCCGTCTTTCACAGAAGAAAATGTGAAATAAAGCATGATGAAAATCAGCAGCAGGGCCACCGGTACCGCTATCCCCAGGCGTGCCTTGGCCTGTTGCAAATTTTCGAATGCACCGCCATAGGTAATGGTGTACCCGCTTTCGAACTTGATCTTTGCCTGCACTTTCTGCTGCAACTCTTCCACGATGGACTGCACATCGCGGCCCCGCACGTTGAAACCGACGATAATGCGGCGACGCGTGTCTTCCCGCTGGATCTGGTTGGGGCCTTCTACTTCGCGGATCGCCGCTACCTGGCTCAGCGGTATTTGCAGGCCGTTCGGCGTGGATACCAGCAGGTTCTGCACATCGGCGATGCTCTTGCGCCCCTCCGCGCCCACGCGTACCACGAGATCAAAACGCTTTTCGCCCTCGTAGATCTGCCCGGCCGCCGCACCGGCGAAGGCAGCATTGATTGTCTTGTTCAGATCATCGATATTCAAGCCGTACTTGGCTATTTCAGCGCGGTTGAAGTCGATGACGATCTGCGGCATGCCAGTCACCTCCTCCACATACCAATCGGCGGTACCGTCCACGTGTCGGACGATCTGGCCGAGCTGGTTGGCATAATCTGCCAGTTTATCCAGATCCTCCCCGAATATCTTGCAAACCACATCCTGCTTTGCGCCGGTCATCAGCTCGTTGAAGCGCATCTGCACCGGGTACTGAAAGCCGGTAGTGACGCCGGGAACGACCTCCTGGGCTGTCGCAGCCATTTTTTCTGCGAACTCGGGAAAGCTGGCGGCATGGGTCCATTCAGCCTTGTCCTTCAAAACAATGATCATATCCCCTCCTTCGATCGGCATCGGGTCGGTTGGGATTTCGGCGCTGCCAATGCGGGACACTACTTTGATTACCTCGGGATAATCATTTTTCAAACGGTCGGAAATGCGGCTGATCGCATCGACGGTGGTACTTAAATTTGTCCCTACCAAAAGGCGCGTCTCCGTCGCGAAATCGCCTTCTTCCAGCTGCGGGATAAACTCACCGCCCATTTGGCTGAACAGCAATACGGCTCCGCCAAAAAGCAGGAACGCGCCAGCTACCATTGCGCGTTTGAAACCCAGCGCGCGGGCAAGCGCACGCTCGTAAACGCGCTCGATTTTTTCCATCGCCTTGTCAGACCAGTTGGGCGCGTGGCCTATTTTCTTGCTGATCACCAGCGAGCTGATCATCGGCACATAAGTAAGCGAGAGTATAAAAGCACCCAGGATCGCAAATGCGACCGTCTGCGCCATGGGTTTGAACATCTTGCCTTCAATGCCCGACAGCGACAGTATCGGCAGGTAGACGATCAGAATGATAATCTGGCCAAACACGGCGGCATTCATCATCCGGCTGGCAGAGCCCGATACCTCGTCGTTCATCTGCTGCTGCGTGAGGCGGTCGATACCCGCATATTTTCGGGAAGTATGCAAATGGTGCAGGATCGCCTCGACGATGATCACCGCTCCGTCCACTATCAACCCGAAGTCCAGCGCGCCGAGGCTCATCAGGTTACCGCTTACCCCGAAGAGATTCATCATCGCCACCGCAAACAGCATCGACAGCGGGATTACTGACGCCACAATGAAACCTGCCCGGAGGTTTCCCAGGAACAGTACCAGTACGATTACCACGATCACCGCGCCTTCGAGCAGGTTGTGCTCCACCGTGCCAATGGCATTGTTCACCATTTTGGTACGGTCCAGGAACGGTTCTATTTCCAGGCCTTCGGGCAATGTCTTACTGATCTCCGCGATCCGCTTTTTCACATTTCCGATCACTTCCGAGGAGTTGCCGCCTTTGAGCATCATGACAATGCCCCCTGCTACCTCGCCATACCCCGCCATGGTGAGCGCCCCGTAACGGATCGCAGGCGCAAAACGTACCTGCGCGACGTGGCTTACGAGCACGGGCACGCCTCCGCGCTGGGCGACCACAATGTGGTTGATGTCATCTATAGACCCAGCCAGTCCGAGGCTACGGATATACAGTACCGTCGGGCCTTTTTCGATATAAGCGCCGCCGGTATTCTGGTTGTTACGGCTTAATGCGGTCAGCACGTCGGTAATGGTAAGTCCCATGGCCTTTAAACCCAACGGGTCGACGGCCACTTCGTATTGTTTGAGCTCGCCTCCAAACGTAGATACATCTGCAACGCCCTGCGTACCCAGCAACTGCCTCCGGATGAGCCAGTCCTGCGTGGTACGAAGGTCGGCGAGCGAATATTTCTGCTCGAAACCCTTTTTGGGCTTGACTACATACTGATAAATCTCCCCGAGGCCGGTGGTCACGGGTGCCAGGCTGGGCTTTCCGGCGGTTTCGGGCATATCCACCTGCGAAAGGCGCTCTGTGACCTGCTGGCGTGCCCAGTAGATGTCGGAAGCATCGTCGAAAACAATGGTAACCAGCGAAAGTCCGAACCGCGACATACTCCGGCTTTCTTTGAGACCTGGAATGTTGGCCGTGGCCTGTTCGATGGGGAATGTAATGAGCCGCTCTACGTCTTCGGTGCCGAGCGACGGCGCAGTGGTGATGATCTGCACCTGATTGTTGGTAATATCGGGAACGGCGTCGATAGGCAGCCTCGTCAGTTCATAAATACCGAAGGCAACCCACAACAGCATGAATATCCCGATCACCAGCTTGTTCTCCACGGAGAACCTGATGATTCTGTTCAGCATATTGGTTGAAAAATAAATACACAGATACGCGCAGGGTCACATCGGCGCCTTGCACGAAACGGGCAGCGCCGCGGAAAGGCGCTAGTAATCCGGTATTTATGCCCGCGGCGGACGGAAGAGCGAGCCGAGCACGGTACTGTAATCGACCTGTGAAACGGCGGGGCCGTATTCGGCTTTAATGGGGAGATAAACCCTTTTGAATGTAAAAACAGGGGTATGGGGAACGAAGATGAAGTTGGAGGTGTGCGCTTCCACCTTTTTGAAAGGCAGCTGCATGTCCTTATCGTCGTCGTTGTCGTTGAGGTCCTTTCCGAGGTAATGCATGGAAAGGAAATCGGTGAATGTAATGGCCTGATCGAGGGATTTGTGCTCTGCGAAATGTTTGAGAAGCAAAGGCACCTTGTACACCTGGCACAGCGACGTAGTGTCCAGGATAACCATAAATAAAATGATATTTCGCAATAGCCTTCTCACGGCCGTAAAAGTAACTCACCGCATCGTTAAAATCAACCGACGGTCGGTTTTAACCCGCAAATAGCACAAAAAATGCCACCCTGAACTTTCAGGGTGGCATCATGAGACCGGGCAGGACCTGGCAACGAAGGAAAAGTACAAATTTCTTCCGGTTCTACACTATGGGTTACCAGCCGCTTTACGAACCTTGAAGGGAAGCCAGCTTGGATTCGTCGTCTGCGATCTTCTTTTTCAGTGATTCGATATTCTTGTTGAGCTTTTCGAGGTTTTGAACAGCCCGGCGTGCCCTTTTGGCATCGCGGTGTGCAGAACCCGCGCTTTTGCTTGCCCGGCGGGCATCCCTCTTGCCCTGCGGGTTATCGCCCAGTTTCTCGGCTGCCCTTTTGTTTTCTTCTGCTGATTTCCGGGCTTGTTCCGCCGTATTGGCAACATCTTCGGTTTTCTGAGGAAGCTGATTTTCAAGTTTGGCCAGTTCAAGCTTTCGTTCGTTCAGCCGCTTGCTGACTTCGATCACTTCCTTCTGGTCTTTCAGCATGTTGATAGAGTCTTTGGACACCACCTGGGCCGAAACTGACAACGAGATCAGCCAGAGGCCCAAAACTGCTAATATGTCCCTGATTTTCATAATGATAGTGGTTTAAATAAACAGATACTCATCCTTCCAATGCAAAAACCGTGCCTGGATGATGTCCTAAATATAACGTCCCCGCAGGAATCAAACAATGATTTTTACGGTTACTTGATAACGTTCTCCCCGATTGGGAGGTCACTCTTATTACTCGTTAATTCATCAACAAATTGAAAAATATGCTACGCTGGACCGGCCTCGGGCTGGTCTTACTGCTTTCGTCCTGCGACGACCTGTTCCAATACAATCCCAACGAGGAGACACTGCTCGAAAGAGATAAAAACCTCACTGCCAAAAACATTGAAAAAATAAGCCGGCTTCCCGTAACCGACACCACGCGGTTCATCCTGATGGGCGATTCGCAGCGCTGGTATGACGAGTGTGAGGAATTTGTACGGAGTGCCAACCGGCAGAAAGACATTTCGTTCGTGCTGCATGCCGGTGATATTTCCGACTTCGGCCTTACCCAGGAATTCAAATGGGTAAACGAAATTATGACGCGTCTGAACTATCCTTATGTGACCGTGATCGGTAACCATGACATTGTTGCCAATGGCTCGGCTACTTACCGTAAAATGTTCGGCCCGCTTAATTACTCCTTCGGTTTCGGCCGCGACAGGTTCATTTTCGTCAACACCAATTCCCGGGAGTATGCATTCGACGGCACCGTTCCGGATATCGCATGGCTGAAAGCGCAGCTTGCCGACAACCCCGCCCACCAGAATACGATCGTGGTAGGGCATGTGCCGCCATTCGATGCGGATTTTGACAAAAACCTGGAAAAACCATATACCGACGCGCTCGCCGGTGATACAACCGTGAAGTTCACCCTCTACGGCCATCAGCATAGGTTCTATGAAGGCCAGTTTTACGACGACGGGATCAACTACCACCTTACCACATCCATGGGCGCGCGCGGGTATATGATCATTTCGACCTGGAAAGGCGGTTACAAAGTTGAACGGGTCGAATTCTGAAAGACATGAAAAAGTATCTGCTCTCCCTGTTAATGCTTGCAGGCCTCCAAGCTTCCGCACAGGAAATTGGCCTTAATTCCCGCCGCAGATGGTTCCTGCCCGATCACACCAAATTTCAGTTCGCTGGAAATATCGGCTTCGTTTCGGGTGGCCCCGGCTATGTTTCACGCAACCGGACGCTGGAAACCGACCTGCTGGTCGGCTTTTTACCTCAAAAATTCGGCGGGGACGCATTGGTCACGACCTCTCTGAAAACCACCTATTCTCCATGGCGTATCGGCCTTCGGAACAACTATTACATCCGGCCCTTCTCGATCGGGGCGTACCTGAGCTACACTTTCGGACCGCAATTCGACACTAAATGGCCCTCCTACTACCCGGCAGGCTATTACTGGTGGGCTACGGCGATCCGCCCCGGCGCATACCTGGGCGGCAAAGCAGGGCGAAATGTAGTGATCAACAACCGCAGAAGGTCGCTTGAACTGTACTATGAACTGGGCACCTACGACCTGCTCATTATCAGCTACGTACAAAACAAAGGTTTTCTGAAACTACATGACATCGTGAGCCTTTCGCTCGGCGTCAAGTTCGGTTTTGATTAAATGCGCTCGGTTTTAGAGGAAATGTCCCGGATGATATTGTCCAGCGCATAAGCCGATGTGAGCACGTGGCCCAGCAGCTCGTGCCGCTCGACGTCCGAATGCTGATAGTTCTGGATCAGGTCGATCAGGCCCATCAGCCTGGCGAGCGGAGCGCGTATCACGTGTGACTGCATCCAGGCAATTTCCTGCAATTTGTGGTTCCGCTCTTCGATCTCACCGATGTAACGCAGGCGGTCGGTCACATCGTGACCGATCGCAATCCAATGCGTGTGCACGCCGCGCACGTTGGCTACGGGCAGCAGCGCCAGGTTAATGAAGAATTCCTCACCATCGCGTGTGAAGCGCAGGGTAGTATCTTTGAGCGGCTGAACAGTGTAAATGGCTTCCTGCAAGCTATCGAAATCATTCCGCGCGGGGCTGAAACCTTTGAGCAATGCCGGGCTTTTGCCCACCACTTCTTCGGAAGCATAACCCGTAATGCGCGTAAATGCCGCATTCACATACAGAATTTTAAGCCCGGAGACATCGCGCTGATCGGATTCGGCAATCAGCACCGCGTCGTTGGTGTTCGTGATCACCGATACTAGCAGTTTCAGCTCATGTTCTTCCTGGCGGGCCTTGGTAACATCCCGCAATACGCCGATCATGCGGACGGCCGTCCCAGACGCATTCCTGCGAATGAAGCCAATCTCTTCGACATAGGCATATTGGCCGTCGGATCTCATAAACCGATAATCCGCGCTCCATTTGCTTACCTGCGGATCGGCAAGCTCGACTTCCAGGCTTTTGCTCACGCATTCCAGGTCGGCGGGGTGCACCCGCTCAGCCCAGCGCGCGAGCGGATAGTTGTTTTTCTCGGGTTCATGACCGAAAAGCCTGAAAAAGCCGTCGCCCCATTCTATATGATCATGCACAAGGTCCCAGTCGTAAATGGCATCGTTGGTGGCCCTGTTCACATATTCATACCGCTCGTTCACATTTTCCACCAACTCCGATTTCTGCCTGTTTTCAAGGATCACCTTTAAAATAGACGCAACACGCTCGATCACTTTCAGCTCGTCTTCGGCCGGTACGGCAATGCGGTGGTAATACACCGCGAAGGTCGCCACCACTTCATCGTCGAGTATGACCGGGGGCGACCAGCAGGCCAGCAGGTTGTGGGGCAATGCGAGGTGCCGGTAGTCGTCCCAGCGCGGGTCGTGGGCAATGTCACTGACAATCACCTGTTGTTTCAGGTAAGCCGACGTACCGCACGATCCTGCGCGATCCCCTATCGGCTTGCCATTAATAGAGTCGACATATCCCTGCGGCAGCGACGGCGATGCCATGCTATATATGCGTTTATTCCTGACAGCCAGCAGCGAACATTTCGAATGCGGGAACATCGCTTCCACACCCCGCACATAGGTATCCAGTACTTCTGCCAGCGGCGTAACTTTTACCGCATTCATTTCTAACACCGTCTTTTCAAGGTGTTCAAGATTTTCAAGGCGCTTTGCCTCGGTAATGTCCACCATCAGACCGCGCAATGCCACCGCTTTCCCATCTTCCCGGATGACGGATACCACGTCTTTGATCCACACCAGGGAGCCATCTGCGCGCAACATGCGGTAGTCGAATGCATGATTGCGCATTTCACGGGTTTCGATGTGACAGTAGCGTACTGCACGCTCACGGTCGTCGGGATGTATGTGGTCTTGCCAGAAAGAAGGGCTTGCGAGCCATTCGGCCGGCGTATAACCAAGGATGTTTTCAACTTGGTCACTGATGAAACTGAATTCGAAAGTGTCCGCATTGGCTTCCCACACGATCCCGTCGACGGTCTGCACAAGCGACTCGAACTGCCGGTGCGATTGGACGAGTTCCTGCTCGACCATCTTACGCGGGTGCACGTCTTGAACGACCCCGTAGATGCGCGTGCAGATTCCCTCCACAATGTCGGCCTTGCCCGTAACCCGGATCCATTTCTGGCGGCCGCGGCCTGTGAGGATGATCAGTTCCAGGTCAAAGAGTTTTCCATGGACAATGGCCTCCTGGACTGCCTGCATAAATGTATCCCGGTGCTCGCCGGGCAGATAAAAATCCGCCGTTGTCAGGAAACCCGGCTGATAATCGGCCGGCACCTCGTGAATCTCCTTCGCCACGTCCGACCAGTTGATTACCTCGTTGATCAGGTCGGCCTCCCAGCTGCCAATCCGCGCGACGCGGAGCGTTTCGTCGAGAAACTTTTCAGAGGTAAACGGACTATGCGTCTGCCGGGCCATCGTCACCTCGGTCACATCGGTAATAGTCCGAAGGATGCATACGATCTCGCCGGCATCATTTCGCACGGGCGTATTGGTGGCGATCAGGTACTTAATTTCCTGCCGACCTTCACTGTCCGGTGACAGAATATATTTTGTTGGGGGATACTGATTCGGCAGACCGTCCGCTACAAGCTTTTCCAGCAGGTTATTCCAGGGCGGCACCCGGTTATAGGGATTATTGGGAAATGCCTCATAGAAACCCTTACCTATCAGTTCGTCGCGGCCCATCCGAACTACTTCCACGTAAGCATCATTTACGTCTACAATCGTGAATTTGGGCGCATCGGCCAACACCACCATGCTTGGGGCAGGAAGGAACTTAAATACCTGACTCTGATATTGGTCGATCATATTGTTGAGTCGGCCGGCAACGGCCTGATGCACAGATTTCCTAACGATAGCACGTAAACGTCGCGGTAAATCCCCGCGCTTGCCGGCTTCATAGTTCGTACAATTTAAAGATATTTTCGACTTAAAGAGGCAATTTAATCACTATATTGGGTTTGAAGCCTTAAAAATGATATGAAAACCATTCTACCAATAGCCGCCCTCTCGCTACTGACCGGCATTGTCGCCTTCGACCGCCCATCGCCGGAAATGGCAACCTACCCGGACACTTCCGGTGAAATTGCCGTGTGCGGGCCGTCGTATTCAAGCCAGCCGGCGACGTTGCTGAACGGTAAGTACGTGGTGGCGCTTCCCGGCTGGGGTGATTTTTCATATAAAGTTTCAACCAGCTCCGACAGTTCACAGTTTTACTTCGACCAGGGGCTGAACATGTATTATGGTTACCACTTTAAGGAAGCAGTGGCCTCGTTCCGCGAAGCCGGCCGTATCGATTCCACCAACGCAATGGCCTTCTGGGGTCAGGCGCTGGCGATGGGACCTTACTATAATGCAGCGCACCTGTATGTCAAGCCTGCCGAAGTGGCGCAAGCCCTGGCGAAAATGAACAGCCTCGCCGCCCACGCTACCGGGAAGGAAAAGCTGCTGATCGACGCAATGAATGCCCGGTATTCCAGCGACCCGACCGACGCCGGGCGAGCAGCCCTCAACCAGGCTTATTCAGACAAGCTGAAAAACCTCGTCACCGACTATCCGGAAGAAAATGAATTCAAGCTGCTCTATATCGATTCGAAGATGCTCATGCACGCCTGGGATTTCTGGAAAAAGGATGGTACTGCCAAACCCTGGACGCCTGAACTGGTGGCATTGTGTGAAAAGGCTCTGAAAGCGAACCCTAAACATCCCGCCGCCCTGCATTACCATATTCACCTCACCGAAGCGTCGAAAAAGCCCGAAGTAGCCCTTGCGAGCGCGGAAGCATTGCGCGACCTGCTCCCGGGCGTGGCGCATATGGTGCATATGGCGAGCCACGAATACGAGCGCAACGGCCTGTTTGCGCAGGGGGTGGAAGTAAACAACCTCGCCGACGACGCCCTGCTGAACTACGACATGCTGGCCAAAAACCTGTCGCTCAACAAGCATTCGTCGCACTATTTTGCCGTGCAGACCTATTGCGCGTTCAGTGGCGGTATGTACGGCGACGCCATGCGTTACGCCCAGCGCGTTCGACGGAGCGTGGCCCCCAAACCTGAAACAACATATGACCAATACCTTTTCATGCTGCCGGTAATGGCCCAGGTGCGAATGGGCAAATGGCGGCAAATCCTGTCAGATTCGGTAACGCCTGACCAGGGCTGGATTTATGCCGGCTTGCTTTCAGATTTTGCCAAAGGCATTGCATTTGCCAACACAGGACGTCCCGATTCCGCTGCCGCGCGGCTTACGGCTTTGCAAATCAAGGCCCAGGATCCGGTTTTAACCAAACGGAGGATTCCATTTAACACGCCGGCAGAAATTGCCTCCATCGCCGGGAAAGTGCTGGAAGGTGTGGTCGCGATGTCCCAGAAGCGCACCGCCAATGGCATTGCCGCATTGGAGGAGGCCGTACGCCTGGAAGATCAGCTTATTTACACAGAACCCAAAGACTGGCCGCTGCCTGCAAGGCAATTTCTGGGTGCCTACCTGCTCAAATCGGGCAAACCGGCCATGGCCGAAAAAGTTTACCGCGAAGATCTCGTTTTCAACCCATCCAATGGCTGGTCGCTGGTAGGCTTGGCCCAAAGCCTTAAAGCACAGGGAAAAACGAAGCAACTTGCCGGCATACAGGCAAAATATGAACGTGCATTCGCCAAAGCCGAGCAGATTCCGGCGGGCTCTGCCTTTATCCGGTAAGCGTGTGCTGGTCATGTCGGCAAGGTAACCGCTTACTCAACTGATTTGGAATGAAAGAAATATATCAGGACCGGGCCGAGGGATACAAAACACGCGCCGCCAGTCTGGCCCCTACACTGAACAGCCTTTCCTACACCAGGCTGGCCGTATTTTTGGCGACAAGCATTCTGATCATCGTATTTGCAGCCAACGGCTGGATATACCCCGTCGTAGGTATCGCCCTGATGGGTGCCGGCATCTTCATTCTCACATTGCGTGATTACAACCGCACTGCTGCCGAGAAGAAACGCGCGGAGCTTTTCATGCAGGTCAACGCCGCCGAGCTCCGGCGGACCGCGAACGATCTTTCCTCTTTTGCTGCCGGAACTGAATTCCTCGGCCGCCGCCACGATTATGCCGCTGACCTGGATATTTTCGGGGCGCATTCTTTGTTCCAGCTCATCAATAGGACAACCACCCGCGCAGGAGCGCAAATGCTGGCCGACTGGCTGAATACACCCGCTGACCGCCAAACCATTACCGGACGTCAGGCTGCCGTGCAGGAATTGGCACCCATGCTCGACTGGCGCCAGGATTTCCAGGTGTCAGGTATGCAGTCCGAGCCGAGCGTTGGCGACAACGACCTGCTTTTGAAATGGATTGAAGAACCACCCCATTTTTTGGCTTCCCGAAAGCAACTGTTAGCGGTCAGTCTCACGCTTGGTGCAGCATCCAGCACGGCGTTAATTTATTTTGCCTATCATTTTCTCTTTCACCTCCAGGATCTTTCCTGGGCCCATATATTGCCGCTGGCCATTACCGTGCTTGTCAACGCGATCTATTTGCGGAAGTTCAGAAACACAGCAGAACATATTATTCTGAGCACGCAGCGGAACACCGGTGTTCTCGGGGCCTATCAATGCCTTATTGAAACAATTGAAAAACAATCGTTTAAAACCCCTGAACTTCAAGTGCTCCACCATATTCTCACGCAGCCAGGCCGTGCCGCCGCCCACCAGATAGGCTCACTTAAAAGGACACTGGAGACATTTCAACAAAAAGGTACGCGCAATACCATCGGAAAAAATGCCTTCTACGGCATGATCAATAACCTATGGCTCGTAGACGTGCACCTGATCCTTCAAACCGAGAAATGGAAGTCGGAAAATCGGGAGCACATCCGTTCGTGGATCAGTGCAGTGAGCGAAATGGAGGCGCTCGCCAGCATAGCAGGACTTGCTCATGCCAATCCGCAATTCACATTTCCAGAAATCACCTCAGAGCCGTATCTTATTGATTTCAAGGAAGTAGGACACCCTTTGTTAAAGTCGCAAAAACGCGTGAGCAATGACTTCACCATGCGCGGGCGCGGCGCTACGACAATGATCACCGGTTCCAATATGGCCGGTAAAAGTACCTTCCTCAGAACAGTCGGCATTAACCTCGTGCTCGCATTCATGGGCGCTCCATGCTGCGCATCGCACGCACGGGTATCGCTCCTGCGGGTGTTCACGAGCATGCGTACGCAGGATAATCTCGAAGAGTCGGTATCTTCCTTTTACGCCGAACTTCAACGCATCGAGCAACTGCTCACGCTCGTCGGTGAGGGTGAGCCTATATTTTTTCTGCTGGATGAGATGTTCAAAGGAACCAACTCGCAGGACCGCTTCCGGGGCGGCGTGTCGCTGATCCGGCAGCTCAGCGAGCTCAACGCATTCGGTATAATATCCACCCATGACCTCGATCTGGCCAAACTGACCAAAGACCTGGCCATCGGGAATTTCAGCTTCAACAGCGTGATCAGCGAAGGACAGATTTCATTCAATTACCGCCTCACCCCCGGCATCTGCACGGATTTCAACGCCAGCGAGCTTATGAAACGTAGCGGCATTCGCATCCTGTCCGATATTCATCCGGCCTAAACCGTCATTGCCCGCTAGCCCGGCTAATGCTGCATTTGATCCTTTTTCGCCCGCGTCTTGTCAAAACAATTTCCGGGGCGATCCAAGGCTGCATTCCTTTGCCGCAGAACTTCCCTTTGATTGAATGGACCGTCGCGAATTCGTACATACAGCCGCACTGACCACCGGCGGGTTGCTGCTTTCATTTTTTGTACCGGGCCGGGCCCAGCCGAGGACATTGCTTCCATCCGGCTTTTCACCCAATGCATTGCTCCGGATCGATCCTGACAACACGATCCGGATCATCCTCAACAAAGTCGAGATGGGACAGGGCATTTGGACGACCCTTGCGATGCTCATTGCCGAAGAGCTGGATTGCGACTGGGCGCGCATCCGGGTCGAGCACCGTGTCATCGACGGGCCGCACCTGGACGAAAGCATGTGGATACTTTCGACGGGTGGCTCCGACACTACCCGCTCGGAATTCGACCGCTACCGCACTACGGGAGCCGTCGCACGCACGATGCTCGTGCAGGCCGCCGCGCGGCGGCTTGGCGTACCGCAGGCGCAATGCACTACCGCTGGCGGCTACGTGCAGGCCGGCAAGGCCCGGCTCAGTTACGGTGCCCTGGCTGCCGAAGCCGCATTGCTGCCCATTCCGCAGGTGATGCTGCGTGACCGCAGCGAGTGGAAACTGATTGGCCAGGCGCGCCCCATTCGCAAGCTGGATATACCGGATAAAGTGAACGGGAAGGCCAAATACGGGATCGACATGCATTTCCCCGGCCTGCTCACCGCGGTACTGGAGCGCTGCCCGGTATTTGGAGGAAAGGTTAAATCCTTCGACGCATCTGCGGCGCTGCGCGTGGCCGGTGTACGCAAGGTAGTGAAGATACCGCAGGGAATAGCCGTGGTGGCCGAGCATAGCTGGGCAGCCATGCAGGGCCGAAAGGCATTAAAAGTGGAGTGGGATGCTAATGGCCAACAAAATCCCGACAGCAAGCTACTCCTGAGCCGCTACCGCGAAACCGCCCGGCAGCCAGGGAGGAATGTGCAGGTCAAAGGAGATGCTGAAAGCGCCTTGAAGCACGCAAGCGCGATTTACGAGCAGGAATTTCATTTTCCGTTCCTGGCGCATGCGCCCATGGAAACGCTAAATTGCACCGTAAAACTCTCGGCAGACCAGTGCGAAATATGGACGGCCACCCAATCGCCCTCCCTTCACCGGCAGGAGATCAGCCGGTTTCTGGGCTTCCGCGACGACCAGGTGACCCTTCATACGCCTGCCAAGGGCGGAAGTTTCGGGCGGCGCGGTTCTTTCGGCAACGACTGGGTCATGGAGGCGGTGCAGATTGCCCGGGCGTCCGGAGAAGCGGTGAAGCTGATCTGGACACGGGAAGACGACATCCGGGGCGGCTACTACCGGCCGGTGTATTTGCACCGGGTGATAGCTGGCACCGATGCCGCGGGTATGCCCATTGTATGGCATCACGACGTGGTCGGCCAATCCCTTTTTGTCAATACAGTCCTCCAAAAGGATATTGCTCCCAACGACCTGGATTACAGTACCGTGGATGGCGTGAACGGCTCACCTTACATTACCCGCTGCCCCGACCATGCAGTGGTACTGCATACCACCTCCCACAACATCCCGGTGCTGCCGTGGCGGTCGGTAGGTAATACCCATACCGCGTTTGTTATGGAAACGATAATCGACGAGCTCGCATTCCGCGCGGGCGCCGATCCTGTGGCATTCCGTCAAAAACTGCTGGCGGGCCACCCCAGGCACATCGCCGCATTATCGGTCGTCGCGGAAAAATCGGGCTGGGCGGGGCCTGTGGCTACGGGGCATTTTCGCGGTGTAGCGGTTCACGAAGCCATGGGCAGCGTCGTGGCCCAGGTGGTGGAAATATCCTATCAGGATCAGAACCTGAAAGTCCATCGCGTCGTATGCGCTATTGCGTGCGGGCTCGCGGTGAATCCCGACGGCGTCATGGCACAAATGGAAAGCGGGATCATATACGGGTTGACGGCGGCGCTGTACGGGGAAATCACCATTGAAAACGGCGCGGTCCGACAGGGCAATTTTGACGATTACCGAATGCTAAGGATCGGCGAAGCCCCGGCCATTGAGGTACATATCGTCGAGGATGAGGGGAAGATGGGCGGCGCGGGCGAGCCCGGTGTTGCGCCCATTGCGCCTGCACTCGCAAACGCATTTTTCGCAGCCACCGGCAAACGCGTCAGGAATTTACCTTTACTCTCCAATATTTGATAAATTCGGGCATGCAAAAGGCCGTTTCCAAACTCTACCATATCCCGTTTTGGCTGGTTTACCATTATCTGTGGTGGGTAGTGGCTATGGGTAACCCGTGGAAAGCCGCGCACAGTATCCTGTTTTCACCCTATGCAGTCAAGTTTGTATTTTATGTCGTGCTGCAAGCGATAGCGGTGTATTTTAACCTATACTACCTTATTCCCAGATACCTTGAAAAAGGCCGCCTTAAATCCTACATCGGCTACCTGGCCATCACTTTGCTGGCAACGGCACTGGCGATCGTATCCGGCTATTATCTAAGCGCATTGCTGGCCCACCAGTCCGTGGAGACGCTTTTTGGCCGGGATACCAATTGCTTTTTTTATTTTTTCGGGGAGGCTATGCCTTCCACACTGGCGAGCACTACACTGGCCATGAGTATCAAACTTACCAAAAACTGGATCAGTACCGAGCGCCGGAAACAATCGCTTGAAAAGGAGAAACTCGAAACAGAACTACGCTTTTTGAAATACCAGTTCAACCCGCATTTCCTGTTTAACAGCATCAATTCCATCTTTTTTCTCATTCGTAAAAATCCAGATGCGGCATCTTCTTCGCTGGCCAGGTTTTCGGAGTTACTGCGCCATCACCTGTATGAATGCAACGATGAGCTCGTCCCGCTTGAAAAGGAGGTCGCCTACCTGCGAAATTTCATCGCACTCGAAAAGCTGCGCCAGAATCGCGGGGTAAGCGTTATTACCGACATCCCGGAAGACCTGCCTGCCGAAGCGGGCATTGCGCCGTTCATTCTCATGACTTTCGTTGAAAATGCTTTCAAGCATGTTTCCAAAGACAGCGAGCGCGCAAACCGGATCGAGATCCGCCTGCGCGCGCATTCCGGCACCCTGGAATTCGACATATGGAACAGTACTTCACCTCTCGATACGGCCCAGGCTGTCCATTACGGGGGTATTGGCTTAAAAAACGTCCAGCGCCGGCTTGACCTGATTTATCCACAACAGCACAGCCTGGAACTGCGTGACGGTCACGGAACGTTTCACGCCCGCCTGCGCGTTTCGCTGCTGCCAGAGAACACGATAAGCAGCCCGCAGCTCTTTTCAAGGCACAATTTTTGAAGTTGTGCAATCCAATGGCGTACGGCTCTACCCGCTCGCCGATGCTCATTCGTAAACCAATAACCACCGCAACAGTTATGAAAAGAACCTTGCAAATAGCCAATATCGTCGCATTGATCTTCACGATCGTGATTAACTACCTCTCCAACACGGGTATTTTCAACGGTAACACCATGGCTACCGTTTCTGCCCGCTACCAAAACTACTTTACGCCCTCAGGCTATGCATTCTCGATCTGGGGCCTGATTTACCTGATGCTCACCGCATTTGTGATTTACCAGGCACGGGGTATTTCAGGAAAGCGCGAGGTCCCGGCTGTGGTGGAAAAAATCGGCTGGCTTTTTGTGGTTTCCTGTGCCGCCAACTCAGTGTGGGTGCTGGCCTGGCTGTATGATTTCACCGGTCTTTCGGTACTGATCATGATTACGCTCCTCACTTCGCTGTGGCTGATCATCGTCCGGACGCACATGGAAATGGATCTGCTGCCTATCAAAAAAATCGCCCTGACCTGGTGGCCATTCGCGACTTACCTGGGCTGGATATCCGTGGCGCTCATCGCTAATGTGGCAGCGTGGTTCACCAAAATCGGCTGGGACGGCTTTGGCCTCTCTCCCATCGTCTGGACTGTCATTATGATCTGCATCGCGGGAGTGGTTTACCTTGCCCTCACCTGGAAACGCAATTTGCGGGAATCTTCGATTGTAGGCGTGTGGGCGCTGGTGGCGGTGGCCGTGGCCAACTGGGGAACCGCGCCAGCCATTGTGAACGCAGCGCTCATTGTTTCGGCCATTATCCTGATCAGCAGCGGCATTCACGCCTACCAGAACCGCGGCCAGCATTTTCTCGAAGAAGCACGCCACTAAACCGCACCGGCGACGCTGGCGCAGAGGTCAACCTTTGTGCCCTCCATTTGCACGAACGAGGAGCTACCCCAATTTCCCCTCCTCCATCCTACCTCCATTCGCACACCAATATGACGATTAAAAGAATATTTTATCCAAAACATGTCCCCCGCTTCGCCGCAGAATAGCGCGCAATGGCCGTTCGACGATTTTAATCCCTTTTTAACATCCTTTTAACATGGAGTTAAGGATGAAGTGCGGTTTTTGTATGCGTATAAGAGGCACACACCTACGAAAAGAACAATTTAGCCATCACGCGCTTTGGGAAGAGCGCCTAAACGCATGCTCATTTTCAAAGACTTGACATAACGACACCAATTAAGACCTTCAAATTATACAAAAGACTCAATAGCTACCCGTTAAGATGATTAAAGAATTGCTGAAATATCTCCTGCCCCTGTGCATTCTCCTGGTGGATGGATACAGCAATATGTATGCGGGATCGAAGGAGCATCAACCTTGCCATTCTCCCGTTCAAATTCTGGCCCAATCGGCGCACCCCAATTTCGTACAGGCTTTCAACGACGATGCACCCGCATTCCGCCTGCCGGATAATGCGCGGAGGTTTGCAGCGTTTGTCCGGTCGATCTCGGAAGAAAAGGAAGAAGATTCCAGCGAATCGTTCTCCGCTAAAAAATCACCCCGTGCAAACGTCGCGTTGGCTGCCGCATCCGCTTCGCGCCAGTTTTTCCCTAATATCTGCATGGCTAACATCCGGCCGTTACTTCGGTCCGGCCTGGTTTATTGCGCTCACCGCTACCTGAGGCTCCGCGTACTCAGAATATGATCCTGCTACCCGGCAGGCTTTCCTACGGCCTGCTCATCCGGTCGTCGTGCTCCAATCCCCGGTAGCTCACGGCCGCCCGTTTCGTGCCATCAGGCACACCCTTACGAACAGTAACTATCAAAAAATTCCATTTTGTTAACTCCAAAAATCATCATGAAAAGAATTCTCATGCTCGTGAGCTTGGGTGCATTGTTGTATCAGACAGGCTGTACATCCAAACACGAAGAAGAAAAAGAAGAACCAGTTCATTATTCCGTAACCAGCCCCTTACAGAAAGACACCACGATCGTCAAAGAATACGTGAGCCAGATCAGGGCGATCAGCCATATCGAGCTGCGTGCTTTGGAAAGAGGTTATTTGCAAAAAATATATGTGGATGAAGGTCAGACTGTGAAAAAAGGCCAGCTGATGTTCCAGATCATGCCGATGGTTTACCAGGCTGAGCAACAAAAAGCACAGGCAGAAGCCAACTTCGCCGAAATCGAATACAAAAACACCAAGGCGCTGGCCGACAGCAATGTAGTTTCCAAAAACGAACTCGCATTGGCGAAAGCGAAACTCGATAAAGCAAAAGCGGAACTGGGGCTCGCTTCGACGCACCTTGGATTTACGGAAATCCGCGCGCCGTTCAATGGTATCATGGACCATTTCCAGGTGCGGTTGGGAAGTCTTGTGGATGAAGGCGACCTGCTCACTACGCTTTCCGACAACAGTGAAATGTGGGTTTATTTCAATGTTCCGGAAGCTGAATACCTCAATTACAAATCGGGAGAAGACAACGGTAACCTCCTGAAAGTGAGACTCAAAATGGCTAACGAAAAGATCTTCGATCATACCGGAGCGGTGAAAACCATCGAGGCCGACTTTAATAACGAAACAGGTAACATCGCATTCCGGGCCACTTTCCCGAACCCGAAAGGCTTGCTCCGCCACGGCGAAACGGGCAACGTGCAAATCAGCGTACCATTGAAAAATGCCCTGTTGATTCCACAGAAAGCAACTTTCGAGGTTTTGGAAAAGAAATACTGCTACGTGATCGACAAAGATGGCAAAGTACAGTCTCGCGAGATCACTATCGCTGCCGAACTGCCGCACATTTTCGCGATCTCACACGGTCTTCAAAAGGACGACAAAATATTGCTGGAAGGCTTGCGCCAGGTACGCGAAAACGAGAAGATCAGCTACAAGTTCCAGAAGCCCGATTCGGTTATTTCTCACCTCAGCCTGTACGCGGAATAATCAGGTCCGAAAGCAAAAGATATGTTTAATCAATTCATACGACGACCTGTATTCGCAATTGTGATATCGGTCATGATAGTCTTTATTGGTGTACTGGCTATCAAAAAACTGCCTATCTCGCAGTTCCCGGACATTGCTCCTACCACTGTTAACATCTTTATAGCTTACCCCGGTTCGAGTGCCGACGTGTTGGTGAAATCCACACTCATTACGCTGGAACAAGCGATTAACGGTGTTCAGGATATGCGTTACATTGCCACCGATGCCACCAGTGCCGGTGAAGCTACATTAAGGATTATCTTCGAACCCGGTACCGACCCCAACGACGCCGTTATCAGGGTAAAAACAAGGGTTGACCAGGTAATGCCGCTTCTTCCGGAACTCGTTCAGCGTGAAGGGGTAATTATCACGCCCATCCAGCCGAGTATGTTGATGTACGTCAACCTGTACTCAAAATCGAAAACCATTGACGAGAAATTCCTCTTCAACTACGCTACCGTAAAAATGATCCCTGAAATCCAGCGGACCAAAGGGGTAGCGCGGGCGCAGATCCTCGGTAGCCGTCGTTACGCGATGCGCGTATGGCTTAACCCCGAGCGTATGCGTGCGTACAGCATTTCGGTAGAAGAGGTCATGAAGTCGCTGGCCGAACAGAGTATCATCGGTCGCCCGGGCCGTATCGGACAAAGCTCCGGTATCGCCGCGCAATCGCTAGAATATGTATTGACTTACAAAGGACGGTACAGCGAACCGAAGGAATACGAAGACATCATCATCCGCGCCAATAAAGAAGGTGAAAGTATCCATTTGAAAGACATTGCGAAAGTGGAGCTGGGAAGTGAATTCTTTGATATTTACTCCAACCTCGATGGTAAGGCATCCGCGGCGATCGTTTTGCGCCAGAACTACGGTAGTAATGCGAGCGACGTAATTGCGGAAGTGAAAAAGAAGCTCGATGTGATGAAAGCTTCTTTTCCTCCCGGCATCGATTATAAGATCAGCTACGACGTTTCGCAGTTCCTCGACGCGTCTATCGAACAGGTAATCGACACCCTCCGCGATGCATTTATCCTTGTGGCATTGGTAGTGTTCCTATTCCTGGGCGACTGGCGCTCAACCCTGATCCCGATCCTTGCGGTTCCGGTATCGTTGATTGGTGCATTCTTCGTAATTCAAGGATTTGGACTATCTATTAACCTGATCACCCTGTTTGCATTGGTATTGGCAATCGGTATTGTGGTCGATGACGCGATTGTGGTGGTGGAGGCGGTCCACGCAAAATTTGAGGAGGAGCCTGGCATATCGCCGTATAATGCGGTGAAAAAGGTACTTTCCGAGATCAGCGGCGCGATTATCGCGATCACGGCGGTCATGGTATCGGTATTCGTACCAATCTCCTTCATGTCGGGTCCTGTGGGTACGTTCTACCGCCAGTTCTCCATTACCATGGCAAGCTCCATCGTTATCTCCGCGTTGATCGCGTTGACGCTTACGCCGGTATTGTGCGCGATGCTTTTGAAGAGCCACCACGGCCATCCGAGAAAGAAATCCATTATGGACAAGGGAATCGACGCATTCAACCGTGGTTTTGAAAAACTGACCGGTGGGTACGTCTCATTGCTGAACAGGATCGTGGCCCGTCGCTTGGTGACATTCCTCGTTCTTGGCCTGTTCTGTTTCGGTATTTTCTATGTGAACTCGATCGTACCGGCAGGTTTTATTCCTAACGAAGACCAGAGTACCATCTACGCGATCATCCAGACACCTCCGGGATCAACTTTGGAAAAAACCAATGAGGTATCCCGTCGTCTTCAAAAGATTTGCGAGGAAGTGGAAGGTATCGAATCGGTATCATCACTGGCAGGTTATGAGATCATGACGGAAGGTCGCGGTTCCAATGCAGGTACCTGTTTGATCAACCTTAAACCCTGGCACGAACGCGAGCAGAACGTGAAAGAGATCATGGAAGAGCTTGAACACGCTTCCAAAGGCCTCGGCGCGACGGTTGAATTCTTCGAACCACCAGCGATTCCAGGTTTCGGTACGTCCGGCGGTTTCTCAATGCGTCTGTTGGATAAAAACACAGACACCGACTACCAGGAGTTTGACAAGATCAACAAGGAATTCCTCGATAACCTCGGCAAACGTAAAGAGCTGACCGGTTTGTTCACCTTCTTCGCGGCAAACTATCCGCAGTACGAACTGGAAATCGACAATAAACTGGCCATGCAGAAAGGCGTATCAATCGGAAAAGCGATGGACAACCTTAACATCATGATCGGTAGTACTTACGAACAGGGTTTTATCAAGTTCAACCAGTTCTTTAAAGTATACGTACAGTCTGATCCGAAATACAGAAGGCTCCCTTCCGATCTTTTGAATCTTTTTGTTAAAAATGAGGCGGGCGAAATGGTGCCTTACTCTTCATTCATGAAACTCAAAAAGGGACAGGGACCGAACGAGATCACGCGTTTTAACCTCTATAACTCAGCCGCGATCCAGGGTCTTCCTGCAAAAGGCTACACCACGGCGGAAGCCATCGCGGCGATCCGTGAAGTGGCTGCCAAAACGCTTCCGAAAGGTTACGATATCGCATTCGAAGGTCTTTCTTACGACGAATCGATCCGTGGAAACGAATCGGTGGTGGTGTTCATGATCGTACTGGCTTTCGTGTACCTGGTACTCGCAGCGCAGTATGAGAGCTTCATCATTCCGCTTGCGGTAGTATTGTCACTGCCTGTCGGGGTGTTCGGATCGTTCCTCATGCTGAAATTGATGGGACTCGAAAACAACATCTACGCGCAGATCGGTCTGATCATGCTGGTGGGTCTGCTCGGTAAGAATGCCGTGTTGATCGTGGAATTCGCGGTGCAGAAACGCGCCGAAGGAGCCACCATCCTGGCCGCGGCGATCGAGGGAGCGAGAGTACGTTTCCGCCCGATCCTTATGACCTCGTTCGCATTCGTGGCCGGTCTGATCCCGTTGATCATGGCTACCGGCGCCGGCGCGATCGGTAACCGTACGATTGGCTCCTCCGCAATGGGTGGTATGTTGTTCGGTACGGTCTTCGGGGTGATCATCATCCCTGGCTTGTACTACATATTCGCCAAAATGGCCGATGGCCGGAAATTGATCCGCGACGAAGAAGACAGCTCACTGTCCGAAGGATTTGTTCACGCCATTGACGCTTTCCCAACTTCAGAAGATAAAGACGAACATGCGAAATAAGAGAATATTGAACTGGGCCGGCATCGCCTTCATCGGGCTGACCTACTCGGCCTGTAATATACCGACGATGCCCCAGAAAACGGAAAACCGGGCGGTACCTGTGAGCTATAACGGCTCACAGGATTCGACCAACACCGGAAAGTTAAGCTGGAAATCGTTTTTCACAGATCCTAACCTGAATGCGCTGATCGATACGGCATTCAGAAACAACCAGGAGCTGAATATTACCATGCAGGAGATCGCTATCTCGCAAAACGAGATCGGCGCCCGCAAAGGGGAATACCTGCCCTTCATCGGCCTGCGCGGCGGTGCGGGTGTTGAAAAAGCGGCACGCTACACCAACATCGGTGCCAGCGAAGCGACTACCGACATCAAGCCCGGCAGGGAGACACCCGACCCGCTGCCGGATGTGAACATTCAGGCGGTGGCAAGGTGGGAAGTGGATATCTGGCACAAGCTGCGGAATGCAAAAAAGGCCGCAGCAACGCGCTACCTGTCATCGATCGAAGGCAAGAACTTCATGATGACCAACCTGGCAGCCGAAATCGCCAATTCCTACTACGAGCTGCTCGCGCTGGATACGCAGCTGGCCATTATCCGCCAGAACATCGACATCCAGAACAATGCGCTCAAGATCGTCAGAATGGAGAAAGAAGCAACCCGCGTGACCGAACTGGCCGTTCGCCGGTTTGAAGCGCAGGTACTGAAAACACAAAACCTGCAATACGGCATCCAGCAACAGATCATCGAAACGGAAAACCGGATCAATTTCCTCGTCGGACGGTATCCGCAGCCGGTACAGCGCAGCAGCCAGGGATTCGAAAACCTTGTTCCAAACGTGATGCAGTCAGGTATACCGTCGCAGTTGCTTTCCAACCGCCCGGATATCAAGCAGGCGGAGCTCGATTTGCAAGCTGCCAAAATCGATGTGAGCGTGGCCCGCGCCAACTTCTATCCTTCGCTCGGATTGTCGGCCAGCCTCGGTTTGCAGGCGTTCAGCCCGATTTACCTCGCCCGCGTTCCCGAGTCGATCATGGGATCGCTTATCGGCGACCTGGCCGGTCCGGTGATTAACCGCTACGCGATCCGCGCGGGTTATGCCAATGCGAATGCGCGCCAGATCCAGGCTATTTACAACTATGAGCGGACGGTACTGAATGCGTACATCGAAGTCGTGAACCAGCTTTCGAATATCAATAACCTCGAAAAGAGCTTCGACCTGAAAACAAAAGAAGTGGAAGCACTGAACCAGTCGACCACGATTTCCAACCGGTTGTTCGCCTCGGCACGCGCCGATTATATGGAAGTGTTGCTGACCCAGCGCGACGCACTGGAATCGAGATTCGAGCTGATAGAAACCAAAATGCGCCAGATGAATGCCATGGTGAATATCTACCGGGCACTCGGGGGCGGCTGGAATTAACCGATTAACTTAGGATGTGGTTTTTTTGTAAAGATTCCCCCGGTTTTCGGGGGAATCTTTATTTTTAGGCATACAGCTCTCCCCTGGGGTTTTCAAAATGATTAAGATGGCTGCACTCCTGACACCAGTGTCACGGGTATCCACCATTTCTGCAATGTCAAGTTATTGTTATTTTAACATTAACTAAAACGCTGGTTACTAGCCCTTTTCGAGCAAAATTTACCCTATGTATTAACATTCTGTTAAGTCTCCCAAAGCGACGCCCCGCCGTTTGGACGCGTGAGTACCTTTAATTTTTAAACTACTCACAAATCAAATGCAAAAGAAATCTCTACTGGCCCTATTGCTGGCGGCAGCGCTGATGAACGGCTGTACCGATCACGCTCCTCAAAACCCTGTTCAGGAAGACCCATCGGCTTTTAAAGAAGTTGCCGGCGTAGATCTGGGTAACGTTGCCGCAGCTGAAATCTCGGCATACGACCCTATTTCCAAAAGGCTCTTTACGGTAAACAACGAAAAGGCGGCCATCGTGGATGTGCTTGACCTTTCGGCATTTCCTGCCATTACAAAGCTGCAAGCGATCGACGTTTCGGCGCTGGGTGGCGTGGCCAACAGCGTGGCCGTGTCGAATGGAAAACTCGCTATTGCCCTCGAAGCGGCCAACAAGCAGGCAAACGGCAGCGTGATCGTGCTTGATGCCGCCACATTGCAGCAAATCAAACAGATTACCGTGGGTGCATTGCCTGATATGGTGACATTCAGCCCGGACGGCCGCTTTATCGTGACTGCCAACGAGGGTGAACCCAATGCGGATTACAGCGTCGATCCGGAAGGGTCGGTTTCGATTATCGACATTTCCAATGGCTATGCCGTGAAAACGCTCACTTTCGAAGGGTTCGAAAATTCATACAATGCTTTGGCGGCGAAAGGCTTCCGCAAATTTGGCCCGAAAGCAACTTTTGCCCAGGATATCGAGCCAGAATACGTAGCTATTTCGGACAATTCCCAAAAGGCATTTGTGACCTTGCAGGAAAACAACGGCGTGGCCGAAATCGACCTGATCAATGGCAAGATCCTGAACCTGCACGCCCTGGGTACCAAGGATATCAGCTATATTCTCAATTCAATCGACCCGAGCGACGACGACAAGAAGGTTGAGCTCAGAAACTGGCCGATCAAATCATTCTACCTGCCCGACGCTATTTCCTATTTCACCGTGAATGGAACGCCGTATGTGATCACCGCCGACGAGGGCGACGCCCGTGAATACAGCACATTCGACGAGCAAAAACGCGTAAGCTCGCTCAAACTGAACCCGGTATATTTCCCCAATGCCGACGAGTTGAAAAAAACAGCCAACCTAGGCCGTCTGCGGGTAACGAGTACGCGCGGCGACTTTGAAAACGACGGCACCTACGAAGAACTTTACAGCTTCGGCGGCCGCGGTTTCAGCATTTTCCATGCCGGAGATATGAAGCGCGTGTACGAGTCGGGCAACTCGCTCGAACAAGAGGTGATCAAAGCCGGACTTTACGACGATTCGCGCTCCGATGACAAAGGCGTTGAGCCGGAGGGTGTTACCGTGGGCTGGATGAATGGCAAACCTGTTGCTTTCGTTGCCATGGAGCGCGTGGATGCCGTAGGCGTTTACGATCTGAGCAACCCGGGCGCTCCACAATTCCTGCAAATCATCAAAACCGGCGACGCTCCCGAGGGCGTTCTCTTCATCCCATCCGACAAGAGCCCGAACGGCAAAAGCCTGCTCATTACCAGCAACGAGGAGGATGGCACAGTGAAGTTCTATCAGCCGTAGTTGCTCTATAAATTAAACACCCCTGTCCGCGTGAGCAGACAGGGGTGGCGGGCGGTCGACGGCGTTCGTGCGAGACGACCTCGACCGCTTTCAGTTCAATTTTTGAGATACCGTCACCAGCCAGTCGGCTATTCTCTTGGCATCCGGATCCCGGTTGAAAACGTCCGTGTCTCCCACACTCTGCAACAAGACCGTCCTATAAGTCTTCGTCCCGGGATCAAAGTGGTACACGTAGTAACTTGTAGCGCCCGCATCGGCCATCTTGTTCACCGGATCGGTGAAGTCACCATCGCTTACTTTTTTCAGTACGTTGACATACTGTTCCAGCTCGGCAGGCGGTATAGTGTAGGTTGCAAATGTCGTTTTTGAAAGGTTTTCATCCATTTCCGCAGCCGTCAACGGGCCTGGGGAGGCAAACTTCCAGTCCTTCGGGTTTTCGTATCTTCTGATCCTGCCCATCTTGTCTATCAGATAGCCTCTGTTCTGATATCCCCAGGCATAGTTCACGTAGTTGACTTCGAACAAAATTTCCTGCTCGTCCGAAACCTTGATTTCATCGTTGGAACAGCCCATAACGAGTGCAGCCAGCAGGCAACTGCAAAGAAAAATTGAAAGCGATCGGGTTCTCATAAACAAGTCAGTTTATGTAAATGAAAATACTGAATTTTTATCAACGAAGTGCAGGGCAATCCGGCCCGGCAAGTTCGACGCTTCTACTGGACAGCCACATATTTTCCTAAGCAGGCTTCAATGCAGCCATAATCCAATCTAAGCTTCGGTTACGTAGATGCGTCTTAACATAGTTTCGTTGGAAAAACATACGGATTTTAAACCGAAATCAGGCGTTTTAAGCCAGGTACTCCATTATTTGCGTATCGTTCTGAATGTAAGATTGATCCTCGGCCCGTTTTCGGTTTTGGACTTCGGGATGCGATGTTCCCAGGTGTGCTGTAAATCACCCTTCATGATCAGTAATGAGCCGTTTTCCAATGTCAGCCCATACTTGCGCGCATGATCGGGTCTGTACCGGAACTCGAACCGCCTCTCCTGCCCCAGACTCACCGAAGCGATCACCGGGTTTCGGCCCAGCTCCTGCTCATTATCCCCATGCCAGGCGACAGAATCATTGCCATCGCGGTAATAGTTGAGCAGCACGCTATTGAAAGTAAAGCCCGTTTTATGCTCGATCTGCTGTTTGAGATCCGCCAGCTCATCCGTCCAGGCGTATGGCTCGAACCGGGTGCCGGAAAAAGTGTACGAATGGTCGGTTGCACCGTACCAGGCCATGAGCCTGGGCGCTGTCACTTCTTTCCCATACATCTGCATAACCTGCTGTCGCCAGGGCACTTCTGCGATCCACTTCCGGATCAGCCCCGTGCTTTCCGCGGCCGGAACAAAACCAGGATAATATTCGAGCAGGTCTTCGGGAAATTGCAGGGCCTCCTGTGAGCCGAACAGACTTAATTGTTTCATGTAGTTTGCTGACGGTGTTTCCCAGGCATAACACTAAATGCAGCAAAAAAGTCTGAAATCTCACATCTCGTAGCCCGAAATCCCCTGCTTCCTCAATTTTTTCATGAGAAGGTTTCGCCCGCGAAGCAGCTGCGACCGTGAAGTGCTGTCGGTAATGGAGAGTCTTCGGGCTATTTCGATGTGCGAATAGCCGTCTATCAGGTGCAGGTTTACGATCTTCTTGTAGCCCTCCGGCAGTTGTGCGATCATTTCATCGATCACCGGGGCGCTAAGCCTGTCCAGCATACAGATATGGTCGTTTGATTCGAAATCCATCGGCGACATGTCCATCGAATGGTGCAAGGCTTCTTTTTTGGTCGTGCGGTGGTAGTAGTTGATCGCCGTCCGTGTGACGACCGATCGCATCCACGATTCGATCGATTCCAGGTTTTGCACATCGTGGATATGCCTGAAAATCTTCACAAACGACTCCTGATAAATGTCCTCCGCTTCCATGCGTGTGCGGGCGAAGCGGGCGCAAATACGCATAAGCTCCGTGCGGAATTTGTTGTAGAAAAGCGTTTGGGCGCGAGGGTCGTTGTTCTGGCAAGCCCTGACCAGTTCGGTCAGCGTGCGGTAGTTCTTTTTGGTAATTGCATTCATGAGCTGAGAAGAAGTTGGGTAAGTAACTGACGGATAAATTTTGTCTGTTTATACCCCTCCGCAGCCAACCTTATCAGCAGCAACCGGAAAAATTGTAAATCTTTATTCAGGCTTACCCGATTTAACTTGCGATCACGGTTCACGGCATTTACGTGCAGACCTCCTACCCTTTCCATGGCCGCGTATTACCAGGATATGAAATCAAAAAAATTTAAATTTTTTTAGGCATTTAAATTTCTAAATCTGAGCCAATTGCGAAAATTCCCGCATTTACGTCCAAAAAATAGTGCTCTCAAAATTTGTTTGATAAAATCCCAATTGTACTTTTGCACCACGATACGGCGCTGCGGCAGACAGATCGAAACAAAAAAAGCCTGAATGTTAAGTTTTCATGAAGGCCACAAAGTTTCAAAGAGTCAGAAAAAGCGCCACTAACATATAGATCGATTCCGTAGCTCAGCTGGTAGAGCAATACACTTTTAATGTATGGGTCCTGGGTTCGAATCCCAGCGGGATCACAGAAGGCACACGAAAGTGTGCCTTTTTTGTTTAAAATGCATTGATAATCAGCACATTTTGCAAAAAGGCATGTCAGTCTGAATCATAATGAACCAATCCATTCGGTCACCTATTCGGTCACCTGTTGGATTCGGTAAATTAGGTGACCGAATCAGATGTTTGATTGAGGCGGTTTTGATTTAAGGTTCTCCACGGACACAATTATCAACCTTAAAATGTGCGAGCATGAAGTTCAAACAAAATCTGTCATTACTTTTCTGGCTATACCGGGGCAAGGCCTCCAAAGACGGAAAAGCACCTATCTATGTCAGGATTACCATCGACGGAACCGACACGGACATTTCCCTTGGCAAAAAGATCCATCCCGACTTCTGGAACAGCGATGCCAAGCTGGTGACGGCTACGACAGCGGAAGCCAAGATAATCAACCTGAGAATCGTTCAGGCGCAGGCTGAGATCGAGAAGCATTTCCTAGTACTGCAATCCCAGGTTAACCATGTGACACCTGCAATGCTAAAAAACGCCTATCTGGGCTTGCCATTGTCCCATTCCAAAGCAAAGCCAGAGAAGGCCGCAGGGCTAAGCCAAACACTACTAGCTGCCTTCGATGAATTCATTGCTATTTTCGAAAAGAAAGCCAAGAAAGGAATCCGCTCAGAAGGAACGCTTCGGCACTGGCGGTCGACGAAACGGAAGGTGGAAGCATTTATCCGCTTTCGGTATCAGCGGAAGGACATCGACATGACCGAGATCGACCAGTGCTTTGCCGAAGAGTTTTATGACTACTTAACCCTTCACCTGGACGAGCCACTTTCTGAGGTCACAGCCAAGAAGCTGGTGAAATGGACAAGACAGATCGTTAAGATGGGTGTCAAGAAGAAAGTCATCGCCTCCAATCCGCTGGAAGGGTTTGTTTGCTCGGGTGGCAACAAAGAGGTGATGCCATTGGAGCTATTTGAGGTCGAGGTCATTCACAAAAAGCAGATCGACATTGACCGGATCAGTGAAGTGCGCGACGCATTCATTTTTCAGTGCTTTACAGGCTTTGCCTATCAGGATATGTACAACCTTTCGCCGGAGAACATTGTGAAGGTCGGTCGCTCAGGTGAAAAGTGGCTGATTAAGGATAGAGGAAAGACTGAGGTTACCGAAATGGTTCCGATCTTGCCGGTCGTACAAGAGTTGATCGATAAATATCAGGGCCATCCTTATTGCAAGGTCAATAACCGGCTCATTCCCGTTAATAGCAATTTCCGATACAATGTCTATCTGAAAGAGCTTGCAGTGATCTGCGGCATTAAAAGACCATTGAATACACACCTTGCCCGTCATACGTTTGCGGACATGATGCTCAATAATGGCGTGCCGTTGGAGGACGTCGGAAAAATGCTTGGTCACCGGAATATTAGAACAACCCAACGCTACGCGCGCGTAAGGAAACAGCGGATCAGTGACCATATGGCTCTGGTAAAGCAGAAACTGTTTACGGACTCTGGAAAACTAAGGGCGATATCGAGTTAATAATGTTGCAAGCCGCTGATATTTTGTCAGCGGCTTAAACGGGTGTGACCACATGCTTTTGCTTCCATCATGGGCGCAGTGAGAGATACCATTGTAGCAAAATGTTTCCGCATCTCTTCATGTGATAGTTTAAAACAACTTTCTTTGTATTTGCACCATTTGAATACCACTGAGTGACAAAGTGTACAACAGTTAAGAGTGTTGAGCCAGGATAACGTAAACCAGCCATGTTAGAAGTGATACAAGGTGACATCACGAAAATTCAAGTTGATGCGATCGTTAATGCAGCAAACACTTCTCTGTTGGGCGGGGGCGGCGTTGATGGTGCTATCCATAGGGCCGGAGGCAGTCTCATACTGGAAGAATGCAGGAAGATTAGAGCCAAACAAGGCGGCTGTAAAGTTGGAGAGGCGGTCATTACTACTGCTGGAAGACTGCCGGCCAAGTTTGTGATACACACTGTTGGGCCTGTTTGGAATGGCGGTAACGGCAATGAGGACGCCTTGTTGGCAGCGGCATATCGCAATAGCCTTAAATTGGCGATTGCGAATGAGATTCGGACGATCTCCTTTCCGAATGTAAGTACAGGTATCTATAAGTTCCCAAAAGAGGCCGCCGCAAAAATCGCCATTGAAACCGTGTCCGAGTTTTTGGCAACCTGCGATACTATTGAAAAAATCATTTTCGTGTGCTTCGATAACGAGAATTACGAAATTTATAAGGCCTGCTTATCGAAATGAACAAGGAACGGTTACTGCCTCAATGGCTACTATCGGCTTTGGCAAACACGAAAAGAGTTTAATGTAAATTTCTCCGAATCCCAGTGAAAGCGGTATCAACGATCAGAGCAAAATTTGTCAGGGATAGACCCTGCCTCAACTCGACGAGGCTCTGGGAAGAATTTGACGAAACGATCCACGAACATATCATTTCACGGTTAATCTTGACCGACCAGGAGGTAATCATTGTCGCCTATTTTAAAAGTCCCGACTGTTGGTGGCTGCTTTCCAACAAAAATTTAATAACTCATTCGAATGGACTTACTCAAGTCATTGCGCTTTCTGAAATTCAGAAGGTCGAATTGGACGTAGTATTTGAAAGAAACTTCTAAACATGACGCCAACTTGATTGGCTTGCGCTTACAGAATGATCTGGTGTACATAGAGTTGGAAAAGCTCGCCTGGCCAACAATTTACAATTTGCTAAGATTTGTCATAAGCAAATGAGTAGTCACCGAAACGACCTGTCTGGCGTTTGGCCGAACGATTATGTCCCGTTCACCTCAACCAGGGATGAGATCCGGAAAATGATGGTCGGGCTAGGGACATTCTCTATCCAGGCTAATAAAATCAGAATCCAGGATTATCCTTTCCAACCTTCCAAGGTCTACGGTTCGATGGAATTATTCCCTCATCAGATCAGCAGTATAGATATCTCCTCGCGACCGCTCACCATACGGACGGGCGACGAATTGATATTCGTCCCGGCAACAGAAACTGAAAACCTTTCGATGTTCGCATTAGCACATCAAATCCCGTTAGTTAAACGTGATAATGTCTGGGGCTGGCTACTTGAACCATTTCTTGATACCGAATACACGGAAGAAACACACCAAAAACTAGCAGTACTTTTATCTGCGTACGGCCTCAATGAAACTCTGGTACGTCTTGCAAGGAACGAAGTCGCCACTCCGATGTTTAAATACAATTTTGACACCATGCTGTGGGAATGGTGTTGTTTGGGCGCAGACGATGTTTTACGCGCCATGCGGGTAGCGTGTAATGCAAAAGACTTTTTAGATTTTTACTGGCGGACAATGTCGATTTGCCTTCTACCCGATGAGTTCGGTAATACCTAAATTTCTTTCTCGCCCACCTTATTTATTCCCTAGGTCTTCACTCACAATGTTTCGATAAAATCTGTATTGGGTTGTATTCACAATCACACCGTTTACAGCCTCGACATTCAGGGCGACTACATTCAATTCGCCATCCAAGATTTTAAGCCCATTTAATATAAAAAACTCCAACAACGAACACAGGATATCTTCGTATTTGGCGGTAAAATCAATCCGAAAAGAGGCCGACACCACAAGATTTTCTTCAACCCAGACCTGCAATCTGTTGGATTCCTGAGAACCATACATAATAAGGTCATTGTGCCACGAGGGAGATCTTCCCAAGATATCTTCGACGGGCAAAAAGACTTCCGGCGACGGTTTGGAATCACGCCAAAAAATATCGTCTTCAAACAATCCTTCCTCGTCGAGTTTGAAGTTATTTCTATCATCGCTGACCAAACAGCTTCCCGGAAGAATAAAAAAATCTACTTGGGTTAGAGACATATTGCATGTGATTTTAAGAAGAACACGTCAGAAAAGGCCTGTGGAACCGCACATGCCAGCTGAACTTTGCTTCGCATTTGGATAGAAAAATCAAGGTGGTGTATTGTTATTTCTAACTTACCATTGACAAGTCGCCGCTCCCAGCACTTTGAATACCCAAATTTATATCCTGCCCCTTTCTCACCTATTCCAAATCCATTGCCACGCCAGGCGCTTCCAATCCCGAATGACTTTTCCGCTCAAAGAGCGCCAATACCGCATTGAATAATGCCTGTAAAATTCACGCGCCGCTTCTTTAGTCTTCTTACATTGAAGGAAATAAACCTCCACGTATTCCGGCGTGGGAGGGACATCACATCCACGTCCAAAATTTTGGTATGCGGTCTTCATACCCTTCCGGTCGAATTTGGCGTTCTAGCTTTTTGAATCATAGCTTCGATATCGTCCCTGTCGTAGTAGAATACTCCTCCCAATCTAACAAACGCGAGCTGACGATTAGCTCTGAGGGCTAACAACTTGCCGGGTGAGACACTAAGTAGCTTTCTAACCTCAGACGATTTGAGCCATTTCTTTGCGATGTCTGGTGAAGATACCCTCGTCCTGTTAATTGCTGCCAAAAGCTCATCCCGAACACTTCTCAGATCTGCAAGCGTAACCAACTGATCTAGCGACAGGCCTCCTTTGGCCTCATCCGTTCCCCTCATCCTTTCCATCACGTTTTCTGTTTTAGTATTCCCAAGAAAACAAAGCTAAAATCCGCAATGTGGAAATCCTAGACCCTTTCGATTTTCAAATAGGTGAAACTGATGTGGAGCAGATATTCAGCTGTTTACCTATGTTTGCAGCCAAAGAAGCGTTTTGTGCTAACTCACTATGTTTTCACCCTAACTTCAAATTTATGGAAACCATCCTGCTGCACTCTTTAACAGTCGAAGAGTTCATGGACCGCGTCCGCGCAATTGTCAAAGAGGAATTGAAAAGCGTGTTGCAACAAGATCAATTGCTTACCAAAGAAGGTGCTTTAAAGTTAACCGGAGCCAGCAACGCAGCTTTCCTGAAAGCTGTAAACGCGGGCATCGTAAAACCACAACTGGTCAAAGGCAGAACAAAGGCGATGTACCTCGAATCGGAAGTGCTCAAAATTGTAGTCAGTAGCAAGAGGAAGCCGTCATAATTCATAGGCATTAGGGTCTTCCGGTGGGGTAAATTTCTTCCCTTTTCCACTCAACTTCGAAAGTGCATCGCAGGCCATGTTGTATTGGTCGCACCAGCGCCTGCATTTGGATTTTATCTCCTTTTCAGCAAACCCTGAAAATGGATAGCGGAATTTCATCATTGCATGACCACCGTAGACATCTATATATTTTGAAAGATTTTCGTTGGTAAACTGTTCACGCAGCTTGCTCAGTTCGGCTTCAACAATTTCAACTGCTGGATGAAAGTCTTCGGTAGTAATGTCTTTTAGGGAATCAGATAACTGAAATGGAGGCTTCTTTTTTTGCTTTTTGTTTGCGGCAGCGACCGCGGAGATTTTTTCCTGGAATTTTGCCTCACTCTCTTTAAGCTCCATGTATCGGGCCAAGTCGACATTTCGGGATTTCAATTCCTGGGATAAACGGATAATACTGGATTTCCGGTAATAGTATGATTTCCCCTTCTTGAAAAAATCATTAAATCCGAATGTCTCCCGGATGAACCTTCCCCCATTGCAGATCCCTTTGAAATATCTGCTCAGATCCCTGTCATCGATCCATTCACCTCTTTTGATGGAAAGCTTCTTTAATTCCAGGGCAACTTTATCCAGTGAGGCTTCCGAGAATTGCTCTTCTGGGGGAAGTTCTGGTGTACCTGCGATTCTGACAATAGCTTCCCTGATTTGTGACAATTCTCTCAGTATCTGCTCCTGGGTTTTCATTGGAAAAGTGTGGGACATGTAGCCAGATCGCCGTTATTACTTGGTTGCATTCACCATGCCACTTATCCATGGCGATCAAAATCTTGCAATCCGACAAAAGCTAATTTTTAGCATCAAAAACGAGGCAGGACGGGCTTCGCAACAATCCACCAAGATGAAACAGAATCACCGCCCTACCAAAGCCCCAAGATACTTTCTTTCAGTCGTTACACCAACGCCGATTTATTTTTTCGAAGATCAAAAGCCGTTTCCGCTAGCCTGCCAAGTAGCTGGTATAGGATAAGCAAGTCAATGTAAACTCCCCATTCCTGAGCAGACTGGCTACTTAGGGAGTAAAGGCAAATCCGATTAAGTTCCTGCTTCCACTTTTTTAAACTCTTGTATCCAAAAAATTCCGTCAAGAATTGAATAGTACCGGCAGGTGGTTCAATTTCCCCCTCTGATCCGATGCCAGCTTTGCCCGCGATTTCGGCAGATGGCTTCGACTTGGTTAGCCGCTTTTCGTTCTCGCCGCCCAGGATCAGGTAGGAAGCATTGATGATCGATTCAACCTTTTCTAGAAGATATAGTACGTCGGCTGGGCAGCCTTTGTCGTAATATTTTTCTTGACAGCACACCTGCAAAATATCGTACAATCTCGCCTTAAAGCTTGTTAGGTCGTACGCGTCAAAAAAGGAATCAAGAATCGCGTACGGGTCATCGAATCCATCACGATGCCAGATAGATAGCCTTTTAAGCCGCTTATTGAGCTTCTTGGGTAGACTTCCTAGATTTGTCTCCGATGACTCCGACTTCCCGGAATGTTTACGAGGCTCGGTATGCTCGCGTTCACCTGCTTTCGCTTTTGACAAAGACCGATGCTGATCCAACACAAACGATGCTTCAAGGTACACCACTAGATTCTCAAAAAAGTAGATTTGCTCTCCAGGGCTGGCATCTACATGCTGGCCTTCGGCCGATATCGATGCTGAGAGCATCTGCCACAGAAAGAACCTGCAATCAGCGATCGTATAATTTCTCCAAAATTCCGGGAGTATTTTCTCCGGGCACTCGATCTCCTGACTTGATATCCAGACCGGTTTCAGATCCTTGACATCTTCTGAAATATATCTCATCATCATCCCTGTTTGAGTGGAATAAATGGTGAAAATCGGAATAGATGTGTTTCTAAAAAATACCAAAACTTGGTTTCATAGCCCTAAAACAGCTATTTTAGGCTTTTGATCAGAAACAAAGAAACCTTATCTTTTGAAAAATGAGCACTTCGCAAGAAATGACAAAACACATCCACCACGGCCGGAACATCAAGCGCTTTCGGGAAATGTTGGGAATCAAGCAGGAAGGCTTAGCCTTCGAGCTTGGCGGGGAATGGTCTCAAAAGAGGGTTTCGCTACTTGAGCAGAAGGAAGTCGTTGAACAGGAAATCCTGGATCAGGTTGCTCAGATACTGAAGGTTCCCACAGAAGCAATCAAAAACTTCAGCGAAGAAGCGGCAATAAACATTATCGCCAGTACCTTGAATGATAATGCAGGATCGATAAATAACAACTGCACCATCAACTTTAATCCTATTGAAAAGTGGGTCGAGGCTTTGGATGAAAATCGAAAGCTTTATGAACGTTTACTTGCGTCCGAACAAGAGAAAGTTGAGCTACTCAAGCGACTGTTTGAAAATTCAAAATAAATCTGGCCTCGCGTTTAAATGATTACAACCAGACTGTAATAGCTGATTTCCGTTTTAACTTGCGATTCCTGCAGATTGAACCGTCAAGTAATCCTTGACAGTTTTGCCACTTCCTCCAATTCGTACTCTTTGAAGACATTTTCTAGGTGAAGACTGAGGTTTTGTTTGCTCTGTTAAAATAACTCAGCGATCTGATGCTGGCTAACCCACAAAAATGTGGTGGGCGAAATGTCGCTACCAGCCACAAACAACCAGTTCATGATTAGCTAGTTGAAATACGTTTCGTGTAATGTTGAATGCCTTGGCAGAGATTATTTCAGCAGACTTTAAATTTTTTCTTACAACCCCTCCGTAATTGTGAGAGGGGCTTGTAAGAAAAAATTTAATTGACTCTTGTGCGCGATTCTTGATAGGCTCCGATGTTAGAATTTGACAGATAATTTGCTCGCGGCACAAACTGATTCTTCGTTAAGATCATTTTTGAGGCAAAAACATCCCAATTGAGCAAAAAGCAGTCCGGAAAGCGTAAAAAGGAGAATTTCTATTCCAAAATGGTCTCAAAGTCGTATTTAGGACTAAATTTTCTTCTTCCCGCCTAATTTGGATCATTAGAGATGTTTCGGAGACTTGCGCTGGGTCTGGGGCAGGGAATTGTTGCCACCTCAGACACGCGAAAATTAGATGCTACCACCTGTCTTTCCGTGGTAGGCCAGATGTACAAATGTATCACGCGGCTACCGCCGCGCGCTTCATTTGGATCTGGCCCTGCGGGGCTTCCTCACTCGGAACTCGTTCGGCAGCATGGTCGAGATTCTTCTTGATTCCTGGCGACAGTAACGAAGAGGGCTGGAAAATCTAGAAAAACGAGCAATCAGGATTAATTGCTTGTACAAAAGCCGCTAGTAAGTTGGGGCCTCAGTATAAATGAAATTAAACAGGTAGACGTTATATTTGACGATAACATTGCTTATTGCTATCAAAAGCATAACCCTCCCAACAATGATTATTTTAGACAAAAAGGCTATCTTAGAACTTTTCGCAAATAACCTGAACTACAACACATCCACGCTCACAACCAACCTAGAAGAAAGCGATCAAATAGAGTTCAAACAATCCCTCCAAACTCACTCTCAAACGATTGACAAACAATATATGAAGCCAATCTCCGCTTTCGCCAATAATAGGGGCGGAGTCCTCATCTTCGGTGTAAGCCCCGAAAAAGAGCTGAAAGGGATAAAAGATTCTCAGGAAAATCTAGATAATAGCTGGTTTAGTTCTGCTGTAAGACAAAATCTTGACGGAGCCGTCGATTTTACATTCTTTACACACCGCTACCTGGGTGCAGTAATCGGCTTCCTTATAATTGAGGAAGCGAAGACAAAACCTATTATCGTTAAGTCTGACGCCGGTGAAATCAAGGTCGGGGATATTTATTTCAGATATCCCGCTCAATCCGCGAAGATCAATGCAGGGGACCTAAGGCACCTTATTATGGAAGAAATAACCATGAAAACTCAGCGCCTGCTGTCAACCTTCCAGGCTATCGTGAGTATCGGAGAAGAAAATATATCTCTTATAAACACGAATACTGGGGAAATTCAGTCGACCGGGCAAAATGTTAAACTCTTCCTAGACGAGTCAATTCTTGGAAAATTGAATTTAATTAGGAGAGGCGAATTTGTATCGGAGGATGGTGCTCCTGCCTATATCGTCAAAGGCGAAATCGAAGTAAATACCCCAAGCTATGTAGAAAAGCAAGTTCCCGTCCATATATCGGATCTTGAAGTCATACGAGCATATCTTATGGAAGAGTGTTCCTACCCAGATGCATTTGTTAAGCGGATTTTAGTAACAAATACATTCTATCAACCAATTCACTTTTTCACCGAGCTTCTAGGTAAGACATCACCCGAAGCTATTGATTACATACATTCAATCGAGGGATTCGAAATTAAACCAACAACCAAAAGTAAATTAATAGAACGTTTAGGTAATTACACATACACTATATCTGGCGTTCTATATCCAGACTGCGAAGAGACAATTCGCAAAAAAAACCTTGAAACAGCAATAAATGAAAGCATCGCAAAACATAATGCGGTGTTAAAGCGAGATAAAATGAAAATTTGCCGAACAATACTGTTTAATACTCTCAGTCAAAAGATAGCAATACCATCGGATGTTTACGAAAAGCACACCCAGCGCTGTGTCGAAGCTTTTGGACATCTTTCGAAGGAGCAAGTATGTGAGGATGCGAAGTACATCAAAAGCGAGCTTCTTAAATTGTATAATTTACCTATGGATAACTCTACAATCGGCAGTTTTCGGAAAGTGATCTGCAAATTTGATGATTGGTTACACAGAAAAAGCTCGTAATTGCTTCTTGTCAAATTCTTTTCAGCAAGAACTTTATATTTATCAGTGCAAATTTTTACGCGATTGCCATATAAAAAAGGTGTTTACTAGAGCTCTGCCATTAAAAACTTTTTCTCAGGCCAGCATGTGGCTGTTCGAATGAAATATTTACTATCGGGCTCTAAGGGTAAGCGATTAACCTCTTCTAAGGACGACTAACATAGATTCATTTTTGACAGTTAGGCATTTCATCATAAGTGCGTCCATGCAGGAGACGTCCTGCTTTCTTCTTATTCGTACCTCCCCATTGTTTAAAAAAAAATGCAACGTTTGCATCTTTACATTGCTGTTGTATATCAGTTACCCATTGACTTTCCATCGGTCTAGGCTTGCGTCCACTTTCTCCACCAACAATTACCCAATCAACATCTCTCAAATCGATGTTTGGAAGAGGACCAATTAACGGTTCGAGAGACAGAAACTTGATAGCGGCACTTGACTGGCGAAGCTTTTCTATTCTATGCATTACGTCCATGTTCTCAACTGAGACCCCCAGCCAGATATTTTTTGACCAGGAAAGCTCATTATCGAGCTCCTTGAACCTTTCAGCTCTTTTCGTTAATACCTGAAACGTGTGTTGGGGGTTGTCATTCATAACCTTAAAAACCTGCTTGATAAAATCAGTAGAAATTCGGCTATGGAACAAATCACTCATTGAATTGACAAATACAACCTTTGACCCTTTCCATCCGTAGGGCGCGGATAAAGAATCGGAATGCTCCTTTACCACTGAAAATCCATCCTTATACTTTTCCTGACCCATTCCCCTAAGTCTTCTAGACATGATCTCCGCGTAGCAAAATTTACAGCCTGCCGAAACCTTCGTGCACCCAGTTGTCGGATTCCATGTTACTTCCGTCCATTCGATCGTAGATGCAGCCATGTTATTTAAAGTCTAACCAGCAGTCCGGTGTCAATAGGACAGAGACTCTGTGAGGTTTATCGTTTACGAATCTCGCACTAACTAGTCCTTCCTCCACCATCTTCCTAAGGGTGAGCGCATAATGTGACCCACAGAATTTTGTTGAAACCTGGTGCTCCTCAAATAATTTCCTCGCACTTATCTTACGCCCTTTGTACGTACTAAGAATTTGGCGGCTCAAAGCACTGATATTAAACTCACTAAAGTCGAATAACGGATTCTGCGCGTCATACATTTTTTTCGCGTCAAACGCATACACCCCGTCCCTCTCCAAGGTAGCGCCAATGTTATCAAAATCATAGAAGATCTGCTTTACTAGTTCATAACCCTTTGAATGCTTAGTAAAATGTATGATGAAGTGGCTAGTGGCTGCACTATCCTCTTCCTGAAACTTGAACGCGCAATGGTACAACTTCCCTTTGGGAATCGCTTCTTGAAATTCATTTGCTAGGTTGTCCATAATCAGGCTCAGTCTCTCATGAACGTTAGCCTTATATCTGCGATCAACCTTTATTTTCCCAATTGTCGTTGGGAATAACGCTTTCATCAGATCGTCAAATTTATTGTTTTCTATGGCCGCATGAATACGCTTAATATTAACAAACAAAAATAGTTCGTTTCCCCAGTGTCCAAGGAATTTAGCCAGAGCAAGCGTATCTATCCCCTTGTATCCCCAAGGGTCAAAAAAAAGTAAAGTTGGGTGTGGGTTACGGTCACCAGGCTCCCTATTTAGGTATTGATGGATTTTATCGTCTTCACCAACAGTTCGATTTCCGAAAACAGGATCATACTCAAAGGTTCCGCCTGGAAAATGAGAAAGGATGTTTTCCCTTAGTTCACTAATATATCTATTATCGTTGAAGAGTAACCTGACTTTTTTAGAAAGGGCGGAATCCTCTGCGCATGCTCGGGCGATAAGCATCGGCGTTGAATGGCTATGGTCCTGATATATTCCAGGGCCGGAAAATAGATCAAGATATCGAATTTCTTTTTGAGGTTTCGTCAATAAAATACGACAATACTTTGGGAAATATTCAGCGACAATATTAGCTTTAATTCTTGAGGACGCCGTTTGGGTTCGGAAAAATTCTTCTGTCATGGCAAAGAATTCTTTAATTAACATATACAATATCGAAATATATGAACTTTATACCTAACGACGGAATTAGGCTGATGAAATATAAACTAGCTAAGTCCAGTGTATGCAAAAAGTCTAGATGTATTAATGCGAAATCCGAGGGTTTAATCATCATTTACTAAAATTACGCCCTTCATCATTTTGCAGATACGCTAAATTTTCAACAAAGTTTTAAACCTATATTCATGGTAGTTTCTTACCTGGCTATGAGTCGAGAGGCGAATAGCAGGGGTCCAGGCGGGGCCATGGCCAGCTCCGACCGAAGAGTCGCCTTCTGCGACATATCGGCCATAGCTGGCTGCTGTGAAGAAAACCACCGTGCAAGGTCCTCCCGACCGTTTGTGGCTCTATTTTTCTTTTAAATGGTTTTTCAGGATTCCTTTTTGCCTCTTTGGGGCATTTTCTGACTCCAAATCCCCGTTAATGACCTTTTGGGAGCGCATTAACCTTTATGTCTCTTTTTGCATCAATTTTTCCTCCGCAAGGGCACTTTGACCAATTTTCGTCAGGAGTCGAATTCCTTACCTGCGTTAGCACTCATGCACGGAAGGTGACTCATTTCAAACGATGTGAGTGTAAGGAAATTGGGCGGGTGATCGCCAGACGTATTGGCCAGCGAAGCAATGTTGACACTCTGTCAGCCCAAAACACATCGTACATCGTATCCACCTGAGTAAGTGCATCTTCCCTGCGGCTATCAAAAGTCTTAATATCGCACATTGAAAACATTAGACGATTAAGATTATGCTTAAAGGTGCGGAAAAAGCGGGAGAGATGCTCCGACTGGT